>Ga0272444_10000002_pt1 | contig 938283 bp, 926 predicted proteins | sample SSMForm13_FD_201033 | JGI IMG/M metagenome (GOLD analysis project Ga0272444, IMG submission 201033) | Marine sediment archaeal communities from Little Sippewissett salt marsh, Falmouth, MA, United States - SSM-Form-13 | ecosystem: Environmental > Aquatic > Marine > Wetlands > Sediment ... | reverse complement strand
GGGCGGGGCCGGGGGCGGGGCGTGGCAGCGAGTCCAGCAGCTGCAGCGGCGTGCGATCCAGGTCGATGAAGACATAGCTGCAGTAGCGCTGCAGGGTTTCGATGTCTTCCTGGTCCTTGATCTCGAAACCCTGCAGCAGGAAGGGGGTGTCGAGCCAGGGGCGGTCCAGTTCTGCGACGAACATGCCAGGACGCAGGTCGCCGGTAACCACTTTTAATGTGTGCTCGCTCATGAACCTGTGTGTGTCTGCCCCGGTGCCAAGCATCCGGCCTCTTGATCAGCCGGGGTGGCGTCCAGGTCGCCCCAGCGTAGCTGCAAGGCGGTCAGTACGGCGCTGGCCGCGGTCTCGGTGCGCAGGATGCGCGGACCGAACCTAATAGCATTCAATCCTGCCGCGCGCGCTTTGTCCAGTTCCGTCTCCGACAGGCCGCCTTCCGGGCCGACCAGAACGCAGCACCGGTCTGCAGGGGCGGGTATGCTGCCCAGGGACAGACGGGCACGCGGATCGAGCACCAGCCCAGCGCCCGAAAAACTCTCCAGCCAGGCATCCAGTGGTTGAATCGCCCCGATGCCGGGTATGCGACTGCGGCCGCTTTGCTCGCAGGCGGCCAGAACGATGCCCATCCAGTGCTCGTGCTTCTTTTCCAGTCGGCGGTCATCGAGGCGGGCGACGCTGCGTTCGCAAAGCACCGGGACGATGCTGTCGACCCCGAGTTCCACCGCCTTCTGCAGGCTGTAGTCCATGTGATCGCCCTTGGCGACGCCCTGAACGAGCGTGATGGCCAGCGGCGATTCGCTGGCGTTTTTTCGGCGTTCGAGGACCCGCACCGTGGACGCCCGGCGCTCGGCCTCGAGCAATTCGGCCGGGTAGTCGTTGCCGTCCCCGTTGAACAGCACCAGCGGCGCCCCCGGCTTCAGGCGCAGCACTTGAACGGCGTGCCGATGGCAACGCTCGTCGAGCGCCAGCTCCTGGCCGGGGACCAGCGAGACCGGGAGATAAAGCCGCGGGACGCGCACGCGAGCCTCGTCAGTCCACGCCGAGGTTGCGCCAGATGGCGAGCGTCGGCTCGGACTGGTTCATGCTGTAGAAATGCAGGCCCGGGGCGCCCCCGTCGAGCAGGGTCTGGCACAGGTCGGTGACCACGTCCTCGCCGAAATCGCGCAGCGCTGCCTTGTCTTCCCCGAAGCCCTCCAGGCGCTTACGGATCCAGCGGGGTATCTCGGCCCCGCAGGCATCGGAGAAACGTGCGAGCTGCGCGTAGTTGGTGATGGGCATGATGCCGGGCACGACCGGTATGTCGATGCCGAGGCGCTCGCAGTCGTCGAGGAAGCGGAAGTAGGCGTCGGCGTTGTAGAAGTACTGCGTGATGGCGCTGTCCGCGCCGGCCTCGACCTTGCGCTGGAAATTCTTCAGGTCCGCCTCGGCAGACGGTGCCTGGGGGTGGAACTCCGGGTAGGCGGCGACCTCGATGAAGAAGTGATCGCCGGTCTCTTCGCGAATAAAGCTCACCAGTTCGTTGGCGTAGCTGAAATCGCCCGTGTCGCGCATGCCCGAGGGGATGTCGCCGCGCAGGGCGACGATGTGGCTGATGCCGTTTTCCCGGTAGGTATCCAGCAGGTCGCGGATCGCGGCCTTCTCGCTGCCGATGCAGGAGAGGTGGGGTGCCGCGTCCACGCCGGCTTCCTGGATCGCGAGCACGGTCTCCAGTGTGCCTTTCTGGGTGCTGCCGCCCGCGCCGAAGGTGACCGAAAAATAGCGCGGGTTTATCTCCATCAGGGTCTCGCGCACGCGCTCCAGCTTCGCCTTGCCCTCGTCTGTCTTGGGCGGGAAGAACTCGCAGGAGAACTCGGGTTGGCTCTCGCCGTTGGCCTGGGTATTCATGGGTGGGCTCTCTCTTACCAGTAACGACAACGACGGGCCCGCCGCAAGATTGCGCCGGGCCCGCCGCTCCACATGCTGTTGCTGCCGATCAGTAGCGGTACTGTTCCGGCTTGTACGGACCTTCCACCGGCACGCCGAGATAGTCGGCCTGCACCTGGGTCAGCGTCGTGAGGTGGGCGCCGATCTTCTGCAGGTGGAGGCGTGCCACCTTCTCGTCCAGGACCTTGGGGAGGACGTACACCTGGTTCTCGTAGTTCTCGCCGTGGTTGAAGAGCTCGATCTGCGCCAGCATCTGGTTGGTGAAGGAGGCGGACATGACGAAGCTCGGGTGGCCGGTCGCGCAACCCAGGTTCACCAGGCGGCCCTCGGCCAGCAGGGTGATCTTCTTGCCGTCGGGGAAGATGATGTGGTCGACCTGTGGCTTGATGTTCTCCCACTCGTACTTGCGCAGGCTGGCGACCTCGATCTCCGAGTCGAAGTGGCCGATGTTGCAGACGATGGCCTCGTTCTTCATGGCGGCCATGTGGTCGTGGGTGATGACGGCCTCGTTGCCGGTGGCGGTGACGAAGATGTCACCCATCGGGGCGGCCTCTTCCATGGTGACCACGCGGTAGCCTTCCATCGCCGCCTGCAGGGCGCAGATCGGGTCGACCTCGGTGACCAGCACCGTAGCGCCAAGCCCGCGGAAGGCCTGGGCGCAGCCCTTGCCGACGTCGCCGTAGCCAAGCACCACGGCGATCTTGCCGGCCACCATCACGTCCGTGGCGCGCTTGATGCCGTCCATCAGCGACTCGCGGCAGCCGTAGAGGTTGTCGAACTTGGACTTGGTGACCGAGTCGTTGACGTTCATGGCGGGGAACAGCAGCTCGCCGTTCTTGGCCATGTGGTAGAGGCGGTGCACGCCGGTGGTGGTCTCCTCGGTGACGCCGCGGATGTCCGCCGCCATGGTGGTCCACTTCTGCTTGTCCTGCTCCATGGTGCGCTTGAGCACGCCGAGCACGGCCTGGTATTCCTCGTTGTCGCTGGGCTTGGGGTCCGGCACCGCGCCGGCCTTTTCGAATTCCACGCCCTTGTGCAGCAGCAGCGTGGCGTCGCCGCCGTCGTCGAGGATCATGTTTGGGCCCTTGCCGTCCGGCCAGGTCAGGACCTGCTCGGTGCACCACCAGTATTCCTCGATGGTCTCGCCCTTCCAGGCGTACACCGGGATACCGGCGGCGGCGATCGCGGCGGCGGCGTGGTCCTGGGTCGAGAAGATGTTGCAGGAAGCCCAGCGCACCTCGGCACCCAGGTCCACCAGCGTCTCGATGAGCACGGCGGTCTGGATGGTCATGTGCAGGGAGCCGGTGATGCGCGCGCCCTTGAGAGGCTTGGCGGCGCCGTATTCCTCGCGCAGGGCCATCAGGCCCGGCATCTCGGTCTCGGCGATCGAGATTTCCTTGCGGCCCCAGTCGGCCAGGTTGATGTCGGCGACCTTGTAGTCGGTGAACTCAGCGGTCATTGGGTTGTTCTCCAAAGTTCCGTTGAGCGCCGTTCGATTGTAAAGAGCCGCCGCCCTGAGCCTGACAGGTCAACCTGCTGCAGCGCTCCTCAGGGCGGGGCCGGGTGTGAGTCCGGTCAGCTCTTGATGCCGGCCGCGTCGCTGAGGGCGGCGGCCTTGTCGGTCTTCTCCCAGGGGAAGCCCTGGTCCTCGCGGCCGAAGTGGCCGTAGGCGGCGGTAGCGCGGTACATCGGCTTGAGCAGGTCGAGCATCGTGGTGATGCCGTAGGGGCGCAGGTCGAAGTGCTCACGGATGAGCTCGACGATGCGGGCCTCGCTCACGCGCTCGGTGCCGAAGCAGTCCACGCTGATGGAGGTGGGCTCGGCCACGCCAATGGCGTAGGAGACCTGCACCTCGCAGCGCTCGGCCAGCCCGGCGGCGACGATGTTCTTGGCCACGTAGCGGCCTGCATAGGCGGCCGAACGGTCGACCTTCGACGGGTCCTTGCCCGAGAAGGCCCCGCCGCCATGGCGGGCCATGCCACCGTAGGTGTCGACGATGATCTTGCGGCCGGTCAGGCCGCAGTCGCCCACCGGGCCGCCGATGATGAACTGCCCGGTCGGGTTGATGTGGTACTGGGTGTCCTTGTGCAGCCATTCCTTGGGCAGCACGTGCTGGATGATCATCTCCATCACAGCCTCGCGCAGATCGGCCTGGGAGATCTCCGGGTCGTGCTGCGTCGAGAGCACCACGGCGTCGATACCGACCGGCTTGCCGTCCTCGTAGCGGAACGTGATCTGGCTCTTGGCGTCAGGGCGCAGCCAGGACAGTTCGCCGTGCTTGCGCACCTCGGCCTGGCGTTCCACCAGGCGATGGGCGTAGGTGATCGGGGCGGGCATGAGCACGTCGGTCTCGTTGCTGGCGTAGCCGAACATGAGGCCCTGATCGCCGGCGCCCTGGTTCTCGCGCTCGGCGCGGTCCACGCCCTGGGCGATATCCGGGGACTGCTTGCCGAGCGCGTTGAGCACGGCGCAGGTGTCGCCGTCGAAGCCGATGTTGGAGCTGGTGTAGCCGATGTCGTTGACCACGTCGCGGGCGATCTGGTCGTACTCGATCTGGGCGCTGGTGGTGATCTCGCCGGCCAGGACCACCATCCCCGTCTTCACCAGCGTCTCGCAGGCAACGCGCGCGTGCGGGTCCTGTTCAAGAATGGCATCCAGGATGGCGTCCGACACCTGGTCGGCCATCTTGTCCGGATGTCCCTCGGAAACGGACTCGGAGGTGAAGACGAAGTTTCTGCTCATTGTTATCCCTCGGGTGATGACGGTGCACGGGGGGAGCCCGCGATCAAAGTCCGAAATCTTACCGCAGCTTGGCGTCAAAACGCACGCATCCCCGCGGTTTGCGGGGATGTTAGGGGGGGACGCCCGGAGGGTCGGGTGCTCAGTAACCCCACAGGCCTTCGAGGAGTACCGAGTAACCGTCGTACTGGTCGGCCGATGCCGGCACGAATCCCGGCAGGTTGACCCGCTGCAGCATCGCCTGGCCGGCCGGGGTCTGGCTGGCCTGAATCAGCGCCTCGCGCACCTTCGCCTTCAGTTCGGTGGGTACGCGCGGCGAGGCGGACAGGGCCATGTGAGGGACCTGTGCCGTCTGCGTGACGGTATTGAGCCCCGGCGTGGCCTGCACCAGCGGCGACGGGATCATGGCCGCCACCACCTCGCCGTTGAGTACCTTGCTGACCGCCTGGGCACTGTCATCCACCTCCACGATGATCGGCTGGCGCATGGGGTTCGGGAACATTTCGGCCAGCCGTACGGCCCCCAGGCTAGGCGACCCCAGCGTGGCCAGGCGCTTGCCGACGAGGTCGTTGGCCTCGAACATCAGGGTGTCGGGGCCGGTCACGAGGCTGAAACTGACGACGTCCGGGAGCTTGGCCAGCGGTTCGTAGCCCATGCGGTCGATGCGAAAGGCCGTGAGGTGCGCGGCGTCCAGCACGAAGTCATAAACGCCTTCCTGTTTGCTGCGTTCCCAGTAGCCGAGGAAGTTCGGCGCCGTCACCAGCTGGATGTTTTCCCCCGTCTGGCGCGTGAGGTATTGCGTCAACGGCGTGTAGGCCCGAACGAGGTCGTCCTTCGGGAGGATGGGCTGGACGACGAGGGTGTAGTCCGCCGCGCGGACCAGGGGGCTGGTAGACAGCAGGGCCAGACAGAACAGCGTCGCGATTCCGGTGCGGATCGTCTTCATCGATGGGCACTCCTCCAACTCCAGTCGTTGTCGTTGGCCCAGAGAGTTCGAAGTGCATCCTGCGCTCTGGAGGCCTTCTTGGCCTCACGCCGTCCGGTTCTCTTTTTAGAAGGAGTGTAATACAGCGTCGCTGTCGTTTCCCGGCAGGTCGTCGCCTTTGGTGGCGGTTCCGTCGGCTCATGGGGTGTTTGGCCATGCGGGCACTCGCCGGGGGGGCGTGAAAACCCCGGGTTTTCTTGTAGAAGTACTGTAATTTCATGGGGTTAAGCTTTCTGTGGGGCGGTGTCTTGCAGGATGCTTACCCGTTGGCTGGTGCCCCGCTATTGCCCCGCTAGGCCGTCTAAGGGAAAATACGCGGTTTTACACCCCGGGATTTCGCGGATCCCGTCACTCGAAAATGGGCGCGGCTGCGCCGATTTGGGGGCAAGTTTTCCGAGCGATGCCAGTGCTGATGATCGGCCACCGCTGCCGGCCACGGCGTCGCTCCGACCCGGTTCAGAAACCAAAGCAATAGGAGATTCACCTATGCCTTCGCGTAGAGACCTTGCCAACGCCATCCGTGCGCTGAGCATGGACGCGGTGCAAAAGGCCAAGTCCGGTCACCCGGGCGCCCCCATGGGGATGGCCGATATCGCCGAAGTCCTCTACAACGACTTCATGCAGCACAATCCGACCAACCCGGATTGGTGCGACCGCGACCGCTTCATCATGTCCAACGGTCACGGTTCGATGCTGCCCTACTCCGTGCTGCACCTGACCGGGTACGACCTCGGTATCGAGGATCTGAAGCAGTTCCGCCAGCTGCACTCCCGCACCCCGGGCCACCCGGAATACGGCTATGCCCCGGGCATCGAGACCACCACCGGTCCGCTGGGTCAGGGCATCACCAACGGTGTGGGTATGGCCATCGCCGAGAAGGCGCTCGCAGCCCACTTCAACAAGCCGGGCCACGAGATCGTCGACCACTACACCTACGTGTTCCTCGGCGACGGCTGCATGATGGAGGGTATCTCCCATGAGGCCTGCGCGCTGGCCGGCACCCTGGGCCTGGGCAAGCTGATCGCCCTCTACGACGACAACGGCATCTCCATCGACGGCGAGGTCGAGGGCTGGTTCACCGACGACACGCCGAAGCGCTTCGAGGCCTATGGCTGGCACGTGGTGCGCGGTGTCGACGGCCACGATCCGGAGGCCGTGAAGGCCGCCATCGAGGAAGCCCGCGGCGTGACCGACAAGCCGTCCATGATCCAGTGCAAGACCATCATCGGCTGGGGTTCCCCGAACAAGCAGGGCAAGGAAGAGTGCCACGGCGCGCCCCTGGGCGACGACGAGATCAAGCTCGTGCGCGAGACCCTGGGCTGGAACCACGGCCCGTTCGAGATCCCGGACGACATCTACGCCGGCTGGGATGCGAAGGAGAAGGGCGCTGCCCTCGAGGCCGCCTGGAACGAGAAGTTCGAGGCCTACAAGGGCGAGTTCCCGGAACTGGCCGCCGACTTCGAGCGCCGCGTGATCAAGGGTGAGCTGATCAATGACTGGGATGCCCAGGCCGATGCCTTCATCAAGGCGGTGGCCGGGAAGGGCGAGACCATCGCCACCCGCAAGGCCTCGCAGAACGCCATCGAAGGTTTCTCCAGCTTCACCGACTTCATGGGTGGTTCCGCCGACCTGGCCGGTTCCAACCTGACCATGTGGTCCGGTGCCAAGCCGATGCGCCACAACAATGCCGACGCCAACTACATCAACTACGGTGTGCGCGAGTTCGGCATGGCAGCCATCGTCAACGGCATCGCGCTGCACGGCGGCTTCGTGCCCTACGGTGCGACCTTCCTGATGTTCTCGGAATACGCGCGCAATGCCCTGCGCATGGCCGCGCTGATGAAGATCCAGAACATCGAGGTGTTCACCCACGACTCGATCGGTCTGGGTGAAGACGGTCCCACCCACCAGCCGGTGGAGCAGACCGCGACCCTGCGCATGATCCCGAACATGTCCGTGTGGCGCCCCTGCGACGCGGTCGAGACCGCGGTGGCCTGGAAGATGGCGGTGAAGAAGGCCGACGGCCCGAGCTCGCTGATCCTGTCCCGCCAGGGCCTGGCGCACCAGGACCGCACCGACGACCAGATCGCGGCCATCGAGCGCGGTGGCTACGTCCTCAAGGACTGCGACGGCACCCCGGACGCGATCATCATCGCCACCGGCTCCGAAGTCGCGCTGGCGGTGGAAGCGGCCGAGGCCATGGGCGGCAAGAAGGTGCGTGTCGTGTCCATGCCGAGCGTCGATCACTTCGAGGCCCAGGACGCGGCCTACCAGGAATCCGTGCTGCCGAAGGTCGTCACCGCGCGTGTCGTGGTCGAGGCCGGCGTGCCGGACGGCTGGTACAAGTACGCCAGCACCATCGTGGGTCTGCGCCGCTTTGGCGAATCCGCCCCGGCCGGGGATCTCTTCAAGGAGTTCGGCTTCACCGCGGACAACGTCGTGAAGGCCGTCGAAGAGGCCATGGCGAAATAATCAGGACTGACCGGCGGCCCGGCTTTCGTATCGGGCCGCCGCACAAGTTTCTTCAAACTACGCGAGTAGGGAGATTTGGAAATGACGATTAAAGTGGGTATCAACGGCTTCGGCCGCATCGGCCGCATGGCCTTCCGTGCCATCGCCAAGGAATTCAAGGACATCGAAGTGGTCGGCATCAACGACCTGCTGGATCCGGAATACCTGGCCTACATGCTGAAGTACGACTCCGTGCACGGTCGTTTCGACGGTGACGTCTCCGTCGAAGGCAACAACATGGTCGTGAACGGCAAGAAGATCCGTCTGACCGCCGAGCGCGATCCGGCTGCCCTCAAGTGGGACGAGGTCGGCGCCGAGCTGGTCATCGAGTCCACCGGCTTCTTCCTCACCGAAGAGACCGCGCAGAAGCACATCGACGCCGGTGCCAAGAAGGTCGTGATGTCCGCGCCCTCCAAGGACGCCACCCCGATGTTCGTCTACGGCGTGAACCATGACGCCTACGACGGCCAGGCCATCGTATCCGCCGCCTCCTGCACCACCAACTGCCTGGCCCCGATCGCCAAGGTCCTGAACGACAACTGGGGCATCAAGCGCGGCCTGATGTCCACGGTGCACGCCGCCACCGCCACCCAGAAGACCGTCGACGGCCCGTCCCAGAAGGACTGGCGCGGTGGTCGCGGCATCCTGGAGAACATCATCCCGTCCTCCACCGGTGCGGCCAAGGCCGTGGGCAAGGTGCTGCCGGAACTGAACGGAAAGCTGACCGGCATGGCCTTCCGCGTGCCGACCTCCGACGTCTCCGTGGTCGACCTGACCGTGGAACTGGAGAAGGGCGCCAGCTACGACGACATCTGCGCGGCCATGAAGAAGGCCTCCGAGTCCGGTGACATCTCCAAGACCCTGGGTTACACCGACGAGAAGGTCGTCTCCACCGACTTCCGTGGCGTGGGTTACTCCTCCATCTTCGATGCCGAGGCCGGCATCGCGCTGGACGACACCTTCGTCAAGGTCGTGTCCTGGTACGACAACGAGTACGGCTATACCTGCAACATGCTCCGCTTTGTCGAGCACGTCGCCAAGTAAGTACTCGCGCAAGCCCAAAGGGTGCGGAGGGCCTCGGCCCTCCGCCTTCCCTCCCGACGAGAAATGTTCGCTAAGCCCGTTTATCCGGGCTTAACAAACAGTTCTTAATCTATGCAAAGTCTCTAAGAGGAGTGTGTCATGTCCGTCATCAAGATGACCGACCTGGATCTCGCCGGTAAGCGTGTCCTGATCCGCCAGGATCTCAACGTGCCGCTGAAGGACGGCAAGGTCTCCAGCGACAAGCGCATCCGTGCGTCCCTGCCCACCGTCGAACACTGCATCAAGGCCGGTGCCAAGGTCATGATCATGTCCCACCTCGGCCGTCCGACCGAGGGCGAGTATGCCGACGAGTTCTCGCTGGCCCCGGTGGCCGAGCACATGGGCGGCCTGCTGGGCAAGGACGTCGGCCTGGTGAAGGACTACCTCGACGGTGTCGAACTCAACGACGGCGAGGTGGTGATTCTCGAGAACGTGCGTTTCAATGCCGGCGAGAAGAAGAACGACGACGAGCTGTCGAAGAAGTACGCCGCCCTGTGCGACGTGTTCGTGATGGATGCCTTCGGGACTGCGCACCGCGCGCAGGCCTCCACCCACGGCGTGGCCAAGTACGCCCCGACCGCCTGCGCCGGCCCGCTGCTGGCCGCCGAGCTGGACGCCCTGGGCAAGGCCCTGGACAACCCGAAGCGCCCGATGGTCGCGATCGTCGGCGGTTCCAAGGTCTCCACCAAGCTGACCGTGCTGGAATCGCTGTCCAAGATCGTCGACCAGCTCATCGTCGGCGGCGGTATCGCCAATACCTTCATTGCGGCCGACGGCCACAACGTGGGCAAGTCGCTGTACGAGGCCGACCTGATCGATACCTGCAAGAAGCTCTCCGCTGACGCCGAGTCGCGTGGCGGCAGCATCCCGGTGCCGGTCGACGTGGTTTGCGGCAAGGAGTTCTCCGAATCCGCCGCGGCCGAGCTGAAGAAGGTTGACGAGGTCGCCGATGACGACATGATCTTCGACGTCGGTCCGGAAACCTCGAAGATGTTCGAGGAGATCCTCAAGAGTGCGGGCACTATCGTGTGGAACGGCCCGGTCGGCGTGTTCGAGTTCGACCAGTTCGGCGAGGGCACCAAGGCCCTGTCGCTGGCCATCGCCGACTCTGATGCCTTCTCCATCGCTGGCGGCGGCGACACCCTGGCCGCGGTCGACAAGTACAACATTGCCGACAAGGTGTCCTACATCTCCACCGGTGGCGGTGCCTTCCTCGAGTTCCTGGAAGGCAAGAAACTGCCCGCGGTCGAGATTCTGGAAGAACGCGCCAAGTAATTGCGTGAGTCGGGGCCGCATCAGCGGCCCCGTTTTGTTGGATCAACCAAGAAGGTGAACCGACAGGTGAGACGAACAAAGATCATTGCCACCATGGGACCGGCCACCGATACGCCGGCAGTGGTGGAGCGACTCGTCGCTGCAGGCGTGGACGTGGTACGCATGAATTTCTCCCACGGCAGCCCGGAAGAGCACAAGCGGCGCGCGGACATGGTGCGCGAGGCCTCGCGCAAGATCGGCCGTCACGTGGCCATCCTGGGCGACCTGCAGGGACCGAAGATCCGCATCGACCGCTTCAAGGACGGCAAGGTCGACCTGGCCGAGGGGGCCGCGTTTATCCTGGACGCCGAACTCGACAAGAACGCGGGTGACGAGAAGGCTGTCGGCCTGACGTACAAGGCCCTGCCGAACGACGTCATCGCGGGTGACACCCTGCTGCTGGACGACGGGCGGCTTGTCCTCAAGGTCGCGAAGGTCGAGGGCCAGAAGATCCACACCACCGTGGTGCACGGCGGCATCCTCTCCAACAACAAGGGCATCAACCGCCAGGGCGGCGGGCTCTCGGCCGATGCCATCACCGACAAGGATCGCGAAGACATCAGGACCGCGGCGACCATCGGCGTGGACTACCTGGCGATGTCCTTCCCGCGCAGCGCCGAGGACGTCAACGAGTGCCGGCGCCTGATGGAAGAGGCCGGTGGCAAGGCCGCCATCGTCTCCAAGATCGAGCGCGCCGAGGCCCTGGAGTGCATCGACGAGATCATCGAGGCCTCCGATGCCATCATGATCGCGCGCGGTGACCTGGGCGTGGAGATCGGCGATGCCGAGCTGCCGGCCGTACAGAAGCAGCTGATCAAGCGCGCCCGCCAGATGAACCGCATCGCGATCACGGCGACTCAGATGATGGAGTCGATGATCGTCAACCCGATCCCGACCCGTGCCGAGGTCTTCGACGTGGCCAATGCCGTACTCGACGGTACGGACGCCGTGATGCTCTCGGGCGAGACGGCCACCGGCAAGTACCCGGACCGCGTGATCGCGGCCATGGGCCGCATCTGCGAGTCCGCCGAGCAGCAGCGCACCGCCAAGGTCTCGGACCACCGTATCGACCAGACCTTCCAGCGTGTGGACGAGGCCATTGCCATGGCCAGCATGTACACGGCCAACCATTTGAATGTAAAGGCGATTGCGGCGCTGACGGAGTCCGGATCCACCACCTTGTGGATGTCGCGCATCAGCTCCGGTATCCCGATCTACGCGTTGACGCGTCATGACGAGACGTGTAGAAAGGTAGCCCTTTATCGAGGCGTGTATCCCGTCCAGTTCCCCACCATCCAGACCACCCACGCCGAGGCGAACATGCGCGTCGTGGAGCTGCTCAAGAGTCAGGGGGTCGTGGAGGACGGTGATCTGGTCATTATCACCAAGGGCGATCTGATGGGGGTGCAAAACGGCACCAACGCCATGAAGATCGTCCGCGTCGGCGAGCTGGTTGCCTCGGAAGGTTGATCCCGTGGCGCCGGTTGCCGGCGTGAGTTTCAAATACCATACTTCATACTTTAGCGTTTTACTTGGAATTGATAGGAGGTCCCCAATGGCCCTGATTTCGATGCGTCAGCTGCTGGACCATGCCGCCGAGCATGGCTACGGCATGCCCGCCTTCAACGTCAACAACATGGAACAGGTGCATGCCATCATGCAGGCCGCGGACGAAGTCGACTCCCCGGTCATCATGCAGGGTTCGGCCGGTGCGCGTTCCTACGCGGGCGAGCCCTTCCTGCGTCACCTGATCCAGGCCGCGGTCGAAATGTACCCGCACATCCCGATCGTGATGCACCAGGACCACGGGTCCGAGCCGGCCGTCTGCCTGCGCTCCATCCAGTCCGGTTTCTCCTCCGTGATGATGGACGGTTCCCTCATGCCCGACATGAAGACCCCGTCCACCTACGAATACAACGTCGAAGTCACCCGCAAGGTCGTGGAAATCGCCCACGCCGGCGGTGTCTCCGTCGAGGGCGAGCTGGGTTGCCTGGGTTCGCTGGAAACCGGCGAGATGGGTGAGGAAGACGGCCACGGCGCCGAAGGCAAGCTGGACATGGACATGCTCCTGACCGATCCGGAGCAGGCGGCCGACTTCGTGAAGAAGACCGGCGTGGATGCCCTGGCCATCGCCATCGGTACCTCCCACGGCGCCTACAAGTTCACCAAGGAGCCGACCGGCGAGATCCTGCGTATCGACCGCATCAAGGAAATCCACGCCCGCATCCCGAACACCCACCTCGTGATGCACGGTTCCTCCTCGGTGCCGCAGGACTGGCTGGAAATCATCAACAACTACGGCGGCGACATGGGCACCACCTACGGTGTGCCGGTCTCCGAGATCCAGGAAGGCATCAAGAACGGCGTGCGCAAGGTCAACATCGACACCGACCTGCGCATGGCCTCCACCGGCGCGGTGCGCAAGCACCTGGCCGAGAACCCGTCCAACTTCGACCCGCGCAAGTTCCTCAAGGCCTCCACCGCGGCCATGAAGGACATCTGCAAGGCCCGTTACGAGGCCTTCGGCTGCGCCGGCATGGCTTCCAAGATCAAGCCTATGTCGCTGGAAGACATGGTCGGCCGCTACATGAGCGGCGAGCTGGACCCGAAGATCAACTAAGATCGGCGGTCGCAGTGCAGACGAAGAGGGGCGGATTATCCGCCCCTCTTTTTTTGTGCCGGTCATCGGCAAGCCGGTAGCCCGGGGGGGCTGCGAAATCCCGTCATTCGGCGTAAGGTCGGGGGTAGACGTCGCGACGGAGTGTTTGATGTACGAAGACACCGGCAAAAAATATCCCTGCCCCTGTTGCGGCTACCTCGTGTTCAACACCTACCCGGGTAGTTACCAGACCTGCCCGATCTGCCTGTGGCAGGACAACCTGGCACAGCTGCGCTTCCCGCTTATGCCGGGCGCCGCCAATACCGTCTCGCTCGAGCGGGGCCAGCAGAACTTCCGTGAATGCGGGGCGGCGGAAAAACGCAACTCCGGCCTGACGCGAGAACCCTTCGAGGCGGAACGGCGCGACCCGCAGTGGCGCCCGCTCGACCGTGAGCGTGACAACATCGAGGAGCCGCAGCGGGGCATCGACTACGCGGATTCCTATCCAATCCAGGACACGACGGTGCTCTACTACTGGCGCGACAGCTACTGGCGCCGTTATTCCGGGTAGAACGGTCGGAAAAGGGCGGCGTTGATCTGTGTCAGCACCGCCGCGTTTGGCCCGTGCTAAAAATCCTCTCACATCTTGCGAGTATTCGGAGGCCGCACCGCGCGGCAGGGGATTTGAACATGGGAATCGGAGAGGCAACGCCTAGTTTGAGCATGCCGCAGATCAGCGTCGACGAGCTGCATCTGTTGCGCGGATTGCTCGCGTTTCCGAATGAATCGTCGCTGGAGCTGGCGATCGACCTCGCCGAGGTTTGGCCCTGGCTGCAGGACGCACGCGACAGCCTCGAGGACGCTGGCCTCGAGGCGTGGCGCGAGGAATACCGCCGTCTGTTTTTCGGCGGTGACCAGTCTGCGGTCTGCCCGCATCACGCGTCGGCCTATCCGGGAGTGCCCAGGGACGCACCTTGGCGTGTCGCTCGCCTGTATGCCCGCGCGGGACTGCCCTTGTGTAACGTGCCGCCGGACTATGTGGGTTCCGAACTGAATCTGCTCGCCGAGCTGCTGGAGAGCGAGCACGACCTGGGTTCCGGCCTCGTGAACGAGGCCTGGTCCCACATGGCGGCCTGGATTCCCCAGTTTGCCCGTTGCCTGGGTAAGAGTACGCGCCTGGATTTCTACCGCGGCATTGCCGCGCGTCTCCAGGACCTATTCGCCTGACCGGTAGCCCATGAGGTATTCGGCCAGGCGCGTGGCATCAGCCCGCTCGCCATGGCCCATCCGGAATACCGGCACGTCGGTGTACTGGACGAGTTCCGCGCGGTTGTCCATTGCAGGGTCCTGATCCGCCTGCACCGTGTTGAGAACGATCGCGGCCAGTTCGAGGCCGCGGTCACGCAATGCCGCCTCGCCCATGAGTGCCTGATTGATCCCGCCCAGCCGGTCGGGCACCACCAGAACCAGGGGCAGGCCGAGTCCCTGGGCCAGGTCTGCATTCAACCCGTCGCTTGCCATCGGCGAGCAGATCCCGCCAGCGCCCTCCACGTGCAGCCAGGCCGAGCCGGCATCCCGCTTGGCGGCCCGGGCGAGCATGTCGAGGGTCAGTTCATGGCCTTCCAGGGCGGCGGCCCGTGCGGGTGAGAGGGCGTGACGAAACCGCAGCGGGCATACGGTGGACAGCGGTTCGCGCTGTGCTGCCGCGTCCCAGAGCGCCTGCGCGTCGGCGGGTAGCAGCTCACCCTCGATCTCCTCGCAGCCGGATTCGGCCGGTTTGCGCACGGCCACGGCGATCCCGCGCGCGGTGAGCGCGCGCACGAGCTGCGTGCCGACGAAGGTTTTGCCCACGCCGGTGTCGGTCGCCGTGATAAAGAAGCCGCGGGTATGTGATGTGGTGTCGGTGTTCATGCACCGCATTCTTTCACAGAACGCGATGCGTGCCGAGCCTGGGTCAGCCGGCCTTGGCCTTCAGGGGGTTGGGGAAGTCCTCGGCGAACTTCTCGATCCATTCCAGTGCCGCCTGCTGCGGCGTGAGCCGACGGCCTTCGCGATCGAGTACCTCCCGCCGGTACTCCTCGATGTGGCATAGCTGCTCGATCATGCGCGTGCGGTAGGCGTCGTCCTCGTGCATGAACTGCACGCCGATGAGGTAGCCCTGGCTGTTGGGTTTGCACCAGGCCACCCGCGCGGTGGTCTCGAAATCTTCAGCCACCAGCGGCACGCGTATGCGCACCGTCTCGCCCGGCTGTATGCAGTCTGTTGCGAGGTAACACAGGCCGCCGTGACTCACGTTACGAAGTTCGGGGTTGTCGAGGCTGCTATCGGGGTCGGAAGTGACCTCAATGGGGATCGTCGAGGGGTGTCGCATAAATGACCGCATCGTTTACTCGCGCCATGTCGCTGCGCCTGGAACCCAGTATAGGTGGTCATGTTGCGCCCCGCCGTTGCGGCGGGGCGGCTTTTACAATCTTTCACACTCGACCCTCAGGCTAACGGCGAGGGCAGTTCGCGCGTCACGGCCTGCTTCTGCTTGGTGGCTTCACCCGTCAGGCACACGCCGAGGAGCTTGCCTTCGGCATCGACGAAATCGGCGCGCAGGTCGGGTGTCTCACCGGTGATCCGCCATTCCCCTGAGGCACCGGGAGCCGGTGGGCAAACCACGGTGGCGAGCGCCGGTGTCTTCACCACCACCGGCATGGCGGGGTAGTTCACGGGCGTGGTCTCGCCCGCCAGGGTTTTCGCCAGGGCGCGTGCCGCGTGCATTATCGGCATGATGTAGGGCAGCACGGTGCCCTCCACCTCGGCACAGTCGCCCAGTGCGAAGACTCCGGGGGCCGAGGTCTCCAGATCCCGCCCCACCTCGATGCCGCGGTTGACGGCCAGGCCGGCCGCCTCCGCGAGGGAGACCCGGGGACGCAGTCCCACAGCGGACAGGACCGTGTCGGCGCGGATCGTGTCGCCGTTGGCCAGTCGAAGTTCGATGGCCCCCTCAGCGCGCTCGACGCGTTCGACGTGGGTGCCGAGGTGCCACTCGATGCCGGTCGCCGCCAGGGCGTCGCGAATCGCCACGCCGCAGGCCTCGGGCAGCAGTCGACCCAGTGGCAGTGGCGCCAGGTCCACCACGTCCACCTTGAAACCGGCCCCGGCCAGGTCGTTGGCGAACTCGCAGCCGATCAGGCCGGCGCCGAGCAGGGCCACCCGCTTGCCACCGCGCTCGAGGGCCGCGCGAAACCGGCCGTAGTCGGCGAGGTCGTTCACGGACAAGACCAGGTCGGCCGCATGGCCCTGCAGGGGCAGGCGAATCGGATCGGCACCGAGGGCCAGTACCAGCTTGGAATAGCCGATCTCGTCGTCTTCCGTCCTCACGGTGCGGCCCGCGGTGTCGATGGCCGTCACGCGGGTCTGTGTCAACACGCGGGCTGCGAGTTGTTCGGCCATGGTATCGGCCGGCGTGTTCACCAGCGCGGCCGGATCCTTGCCCTGGGCGAAGGCATTGGACAGCATGGGCTTGGAATAGAACGCGCCATCATCGGCGCTGATCAGCACCAGCGGCGTCTCCGTATCCAGCTTGCGGAACTCGCGCGCCAGCGTGTAGCCGGCCAGCCCGGTGCCGATAATGACGATGGGATTCATGGGGTGCTCCTGTGAAAGTCCGCTGAAAAAAGGCCGCGGTCCCTGTGGGGCCGCGGCCTGTGCGCTAGCGTTGGGCGATCAGGCCGCGATCACGACCATCTCGAAGTCGGCCTTGGCCACGCCGCAGTCCGGGCATTCCCAGTCTTCCGGGATGTCTTCCCACCTGGTGCCCGGGGCAATGCCTTCTTCGGGCAGGCCCTTGGCCTCGTCGTAGATAAAGCCGCACACGACGCATTCCCACTGTTTCATAAGTCGTTACCTCTCAAATGCTCAACAATTCATTCGGTTCTTTGCTGCCGGCTCAGGCCGCGTTCTGCTTGGCGTTCACCCGCTCCAGGGTGTCGCGGTAGCGGTTCGCGTGGCGTTCCTCGACCTTGGTCAGGGCGCCGAAGCGCTTGGCCGCCTTTTCCAGCGTGGCCTTGAACATGTCCGCGTGTTCCTTCGATTCCTCGATCTGCTCGTCGAACTCGCGCACCGCGGCCTCGTTACCTTCCTCGACGGCCAGGTGCCGGAACTTCGGATACATCTCGGTGTACTCGTAGGTTTCGCCCTCGATGGCCAGTTCCAGGCACTTGGCGGTGTCCAGGCGGGCCTTCGGATACAGCAGGTCCATGTGACCGAACGCGTGCTGCACTTCCTGCCTGGCGGTCTCCTCGAAGACCTCCGCGGTCTCGATGTCGCCCTCGGCGCGGGCCACCTGCGCGAAGTACATGTACTTGATGTGCGCCATGGACTCGCCGGCCAGGGCGGCTTCCAGGTTCTGGATGGTGATGGAGTCTTTGTTGCTGCTCATGTGTCTGTCCCCTCGATTGGTCGGGTTAATCTCAAAGCTCGGGGACAGTTTAGGGAGGGACTATCAATTAGTGAAATTTAATAAATTAAAACGATTGATAGGTTTTAGCTATTGCTGAGGTACGGGTATTAGTGGAACGCCTGAGCCCCGGGGGACGGGCTCGGGCGCGTCAGGATATAGCCGGCCACGCTGGCGAGGATCAACAGTACAGCGGCGAGAATGTAGGGCTTGCCGGCGAGCAGCCAGGCATTGAGGGCCCCGGCGAGGGCGAGCGTGGTCACGGCCAGGCGCTTGCCGCGCACGGGGATGGCGCCTTGCTCCTGCCAGAGCCGGATCGCGGCGCCGAAACGCGGGTGATTGACCAGCCGGTCGTGCAGCCGCTGCGAGGAGCGGGCGAAGGCCCAGACGGCGATCAGGATGAACACGGTGGTGGGTAACAGCGGCACGACCAGGCCGAGCAGACCGGTGGCCAGCGAGAGGCTGCCCAGCGTGAAATAGCTCATGCGCTTGATCGAATCCATAGCTCGTCGACTCGTATCGGGCCACGGGGTGCCAGATAGCGGCCCGCGGCTTGACTCCTGTATTCAAAGATAGCGGCGTCCCGGCGCGCTTTCTTGAGCGTAGCCGGTCGGCCGGCGCCAGCGGCGCCGTTTCCCCGATCAGAGGGGATGAGTGTCAGGATGGACCGAGATGGGGCGCGGGGGAAATGAAATATGGGAATCCAGCCGATAGCCGCAGGCTATTTGCCGCCGGGCGAGACGAAGTCCACGCAGCTCAGGGGGCATTCCTGGATGGACTGGCGCAGGGCCTCGATGGCCTTGGGCCGGGGAAAGCTGCTGCGCCAGGCGATGGCCACGGTACGGCCAGGCACCGGGTCCGCGAAGCGCCGTACGGCCAGCAGACGCTGCTGGTAACGGTCCGCGGCCACGGCCGTGCAGGGCAGGACGGTGATGCCCATGCCCGAGGCCACCATGTGACGGATGGTCTCCAGCGAACTGCCCTCGATGGTGCGCTGCATTTGCGAATCGGAAACGGCGGTGCGGTTGCAGTCCGGGCACGCCGAGAGCACCTGGTCGCGGAAGCAGTGACCGGCGCCGAGCAGCAACAGACGTTCGTCCGCCAGCTCCTTCACCGAGATCTCGTCCTTCAGCGCCCAGGGGTGGGCGGCGGGCAGCACGGCGACGAACGGCTCCTCGTACACCGGCAGGGTGACGATACCGCGCTCCTCGAAGGGCAGGGCGATGATGATGGCATCCAGATCCCCCTGCTTGAGGCGGCGGGTCAGTTCCGCCGTGTAGTTCTCCTTGATCACCAGGGGCATGTCGGGCGCGCGCGCGTGCAGCGTCGGGATGAGCTCGGGCAGGAGGTAGGGGCCGATGGTGTAGATGGCGCCGACCCGGAGCGGGCCGGAGAGCTGGTCCTTGTGGGCCTGGGCCAGTTGCCTGATGACGTCGGTCTCTTCCAGTACCCGCTGCGCCTGGGCCACCACCTGGTCGCCGAAGGGCGTGAGCGAGATCTCGGACTTGGCGCGCTCGAACAGCGGCAGGCCGAGTTCTTCCTCAAGTTTCTTGATCGCGACGCTGAGCGTCGGCTGACTGACATGGCAGGCCTCGGCGGCCCGCCCGAAGTGGCGTTCCCGGGCGACGGCGACGATGTAGCGCAGCTCGGTGAGGGTCATGTCACGCGGTGAGGCGGCGCAGCGCCTCGCGGTACTTCTCGCCTGTCTTTTCCGCGATCTCGGCCGGCAGCTCGGGGCCGGGCGCGGTTTTGTCCCAGTCCAGGGTTTCCAGGTAGTCGCGCACGAACTGCTTGTCGAAGGACGGCGGGCTGATCCCTGGGCGGTAGGTGTCGGCGGGCCAGAAGCGTGAGGAGTCGGGGGTCAGCGCCTCGTCGATCAGCACCAGCGTGCCGTCCTCGTCCAGCCCGAACTCGAACTTGGTGTCGGCAATGATGATACCGCGCTCGCGGGCATAGGCTGCGGCCTCGCGGTAGAGGCGCAGACTGACGTCGCGCACCTGCTCGGCGATGTCCTGGCCGACGAGCTTCACCGTGTGTTCGAAGTCGACGTTGATGTCGTGATCGCCCACCTCGGCCTTGGTCGAGGGTGTGTAGATCGGTTCCGGCAGCTGATCGGCCAACTGCAGGCCCTCGGGTAGCGGGATGCCGCAGACGGCGCCGGTCTGCTGGTAGTCCTTCCAGCCCGAGCCGATCAGGTAGCCGCGCACGATGGCCTCGATCGGCAATGGCCTGAGCTTGCGTACGATGATCGAGCGGCCTTCGAGGGGGGCGCGCTCGGTGGCGTTCGGGATCACTTCCTCGAGCTTCAGGTCGCTCAGGTGGTTCGGGATGACGTGTTTCATCCTGTCGAACCAGAAATTGGAGACCTGGGTCAGCACCTCGCCCTTGCCCGGGATCGGGGTAGGCAGGATCACGTCGAAGGCGGACAGGCGGTCCGTGGTGACGATGAGCATGTGGTCGTCGTCCACCGCGTAGATGTCGCGCACCTTGCCGCGCTGGATGAGCGGCAGGCTCTTGAGTTCCGATTGGTACAGTGCAGTGGTCATGCGGGCCTATTTCTTCGCGGTCTGGTCGTCGTGCATGGAGGAGGTCGAGGACTCGTAGGGGAATTTCAGGTGGCCGAAGCGGATCACCAGCACCGCCAGGGCGATCAGCAGGATGGCCGCGGCGAAGGCGACCAGCCCCCACTCGCTGATCGACTTGATGTCGATCATCACGTGCCGCGCCAGCGCCACGATCGCGATGTAGAGGGGGATGCGCACCGGCAGGGCGCCCGATTCCAGGTACACCCCGACCATGGTCAGGACCTCGAGATAGATAAACAGCAGCAGCAGGTCCCCGAGCGTCACCGTGCGGGTGCTGATGAGTTTCAAGATCTCCTCGCCCAGGGCATAGAGCGTCGCGATCGCGATCACGAAGAGCGCGACGGTCTCCACCACCTTGATGAGCTTTTTGCCCGAGTTGGCGAAGGGCAGGTTTTTCAGATTGCTGTCCATGTCTCGCATCATAGCGAATCTCTATCGCGCCCACTATCTTTAGGTGGCCGGCGTCCCAAACCCGGTCACGCTTGGCTTTACCCCCTTGGAGGGGTATAAATGCACGTTTTTTCACGCATTTGCGGGGGAGGACCGGATGAGCAAGCCATTGGTCGGTGTGGTCATGGGCAGCAACAGCGACTGGCCCGTGATGCAGCACGCGGTGCAGCAGCTCGAGGCCTTCGGCGTGCCGCACGAGTATCGCGTGGTCTCCGCCCACCGCACCCCCGATCTGCTGTTCGAGTATGCCGCCACGGCGCGAGAGCGCGGCCTCAAGGCCATCATCGCCGGGGCCGGCGGCGCGGCGCACCTCCCGGGCATGCTCGCGGCCAAGACCACCGTGCCGGTGCTCGGCGTGCCGGTGCCCTCGCGCTACCTCAAAGGGCAGGACTCCCTGCTGTCCATCGTGCAGATGCCCAAGGGCGTGCCGGTGGCCACCTTTGCCATTGGGGAGGCGGGTGCGGCCAACGCCGGCCTGTTCGCCGTGTCCATGCTGGCCAACGGCGATCCCGCCCTGGCGGACAAGCTCGCCGAATTCCGTGAGCAGCAGGAACAGGCGGTGTTCGCCATGCAGCTCCCGCCGGAGGGCTGAGGTGATCCTGCCGGGCGCGACACTGGGGATGCTGGGCGGCGGCCAGCTCGGCCGCATGTTCACCATCGCCGCCCGCACCATGGGCTACCGTGTCATCGTGCTCGATCCCGATCCCGACAGCCCGGCCGGGCGCATGGCCGACCAGCACCTCAACGCGGCCTACAACGACGACTGGGCACTGGAGCAGCTGGGCAAGTCCTGCGCCGCCATCACCACCGAGTTCGAGAACATTCCCGCGGATACCCTGCGCAAGCTCGCGCAGTACTGCCCGGTGCGCCCCTCGGGCGAGGTACTGGAAAAGACCCAGAACCGGATCCGCGAAAAGACCTTCATCCACGACAGCGGCCTGGCCACCGCGCAGTTCCGGGTGATCACGTCGGTCGGCGACATCGATGCCGCCTTCGCCGAGATCGGCGACCCCGCCATTCTCAAGCGCGCGGCCTTCGGTTACGACGGCAAGGGCCAGTACGTCGTGCACAGCGCCGAGGAAACCCGCCAGGCCTTCGAGGCCATGGACGGCGTGCCTTGCGTGCTCGAACAACGCGTCAATCTGGCCCTCGAGGTGTCGGTCATGGTGGCACGCAACGCCAGCGGCCAGGTGGTTACCTACCCGGTGGCGGAGAACCTCCACAGAAACGGCATCCTCGATACCTCCATCGTGCCCGCGCGGATCGACGATGCCCTGGCGCAATCCGCGCGCGATGCCGCCGTGAAACTCGCCGAGGCACTGGACTACTGCGGCATCATGGGGGTGGAGTTCTTCGTCACCGAAGCCGGCGAGCTGCTGGTCAACGAGGTTGCGCCGCGCCCGCACAACAGCGGGCACTACACTATCGACGCCTGTGTCACCTCCCAGTACGAACAGCAGGTGCGCATGGTCTGCGACCTGCCGTTCGGCGATACGCGCCTCCTCTCGCCCGTGGTCATGGTCAACCTGCTTGGCGACCTCTGGGGAGAAGAGAGTCCGCCCTGGGGGGAGCTGTTTGCCGATCCCGCCGCCAAGCTGCACCTGTACGGCAAGTGCGAGGCGCGCCCCGGGCGCAAGATGGGCCATTTCTGCTGCCTGGCCGAGGACGTCGCCGCCGCGCTTGAGCATGCACGCGGCATCATGACGCGTCTGACCCGATAAGCATTCAGCGCGCCGATGTGAGCATGTCACATTCGGCCGCTTGCGGATCGCGTAAACTCGTCATGCAGGTCGAGTAGCGAAACCCTCTCAATCCAGCGCCCTGACACATGGAAACTGCCGAATACCTCACCAAGCTGCGCCAGGACATCGTGTTCGCCGACATCCTGCGCGGTCAGCCGCTGACCTTTCACAGCACTTGGGGCATCTTCTCGCCCAAGGCCATCGACGAGGGCACCCGGCTGTTGCTCGACTTTATCGAGGTCGAGGAGGACAGTGACTGCTTCGACCTCGGATGTGGTTACGGGCCCATCGGTCTCACCCTGGCGCGGCTCGCGCCGAAGGGGCAGACGCTGATGGTCGACAAGGACTTCATGGCCATCGAGTACGCCAACAAGAACGCCGAACTCAATGGAATCCGCAACGCCTCGGCGATGCTGAGCAACGGCTTCCAGCACGTCGGTGACCGGCAGTTCGACCGGGTGGTGTCCAACGTGCCGGCGAAGGTGGGCAAGGAGATGCTGACACTGCTGCTGCATGACGCCTATGCCCACCTGCGTCCAGAAGGGCGCATCTACGTGGTGACCATCACGGGGCTGCGTCAGCTCTTCAAGCGGGAGCTGCAGAACGTGTTCGGCAACTACAAGAAGGTCAAGCAGGGCAAGACCTACACCGTGGCCATGGCGCAGAAGGTGGAGTAGCCATGTTCATCTCCAGCGACCAGGTGCTGGCCGACCTCGGGCTGCTGATCAACGCCCTCTACGGCGTGCTGATCCTGTTCGCCCTGCGGTATGCCGATTGGCGTCGCCTGTGGCGCAGCGGCGACCTCAATCTCTTCGTCGTCGGCTGCCTGGCCCTCATCGGACTGTGGAGCCTGCGTGCGGGGGTTTCCCCGGGGCTGGCGTTACACTATCTGGGGATGACGGCGTTCACCCTGGTGTTCGGCTGGGGGCTTGCGCTGCTGGGTTCGGCGGCGGCCCTGGTCGGCATGATGGTGATCTGGGAGGGCGAGTGGAGCAGCTTCGCCATCAATGCCCTCGTGGTCGGCGGGATTCCGGTTCTCGTCACGATGGGCGTCCACAAGCTGGCGCTGCGCTATCTGCCGCCACATTTCTTCATCTATATCTATATCAACGCGTTCCTTGCAGCGGCCCTGGCGATCCTGGCGAGTGTGCTGGTCGCCGCTGGATTGCTGATCGCCAGTGGCGCCTACGGCCTGCCGCGCATGAGCTACGAATACCTGGCCTACCTGCCGCTGCTGGTGCTGCCGGAGGCCATCCTGAATGGCATGATCGTAACCGCCTTCGTGGTGCTCGCGCCGCGCTGGATTACCACCTTCGACGACGACGTCTACCTGAAGAACCGTTAACCGGAGGTTCAGGCAGTTTTGTTTACATTGCCCATGTGCTCTGCAAAAATGCGGTCAAACAATAAGTTGCACTGCCAGGATTGCGACACGTTCTGTGTGACCACTCGTGAGGAGTAGCGTAATGAAGAAAATGATGACGTATGCAATGGCGGGTCTGCTGACCATGGCCTCGGCCGGTGTAATGGCCGCGGGTGACCCCGTCGCTGGCAAGGCGAAGTACTCCGGTACCTGCGTGAGCTGCCATGGTGCTGCGGGTATCAGCAACATACCCATGTACCCGAACCTGGCGGGGCAGAAAGAGCAGTACCTGGTCACCGCCCTGAAGGGCTACCAGAACGGTACGCGTACCGACGCGACCATGAAGGCGATGGCCGCCGGCCTGTCCGAGACCGATATCAACAACATCGCCGCTTACCTGGCGAGCCTGAGCTGCAAGTAAGCTGGCTTATGCCTCAACGAAAAACGGCCCGCATCGCGGGCCGTTTTTCGTTTCCGGAATCGGTCCGGTTCAGTCGAGCGCGTACTTGCGCATGCGGTAGAGCAGGGTGTCACGGCTGATCCCAAGCAGCCGGGCGGCCCGGCTGCGGTTGCCGGCCGTGCGCGACAGGGCCTGGGCGATCAGGCTGACCTCGACCTCCTCCAGGCGAACCCCACTCTCCGGCAGTTCGAAGGCGCCGTGGCGCGCGGCAGCCTCGTCGGATCGCATCTCCAGCGGCAGGTTGGTCACGTCGATCTCGCGCCCGTTGAACAGGACCAGCATGCGTTCGCAGAAATTACGCAGCTCGCGCACGTTGCCCGGCCAGCGGTAGCGCTTGAGCGCCTGCAACGCCTCCCGGGTGTACAGCGGCGCGGGCAGGCCGTGATCACGGGCCAGCGAGGCGGTCAGCTTCTCGAGCAGCAGCAGGATGTCGCCGCGGCGCTCGCGCAGGGCCGGCAGGTTCACCGGCACGATGTTCAGACGGTAGAACAGGTCCTCGCGGAAACGCCCGGCCTGAACGTCGGCGTACAGGTCGCGGTGGGTGGCGGCGACCACGCGGATGTCGGTCTTCACCGGGGTGTTCGCGCCGAGCGGCTGGCACTCGCCGCTTTCCAGGAAACGCAGCAGCTTGGCCTGGACGGGCAGCGGCAGCTCGCCGATCTCGTCCAGGAACAGCACGCCGCCCTGGGCCGCGCGGATGCGACCCGGGGAGGCGGCGTCGGCGCCCGTGAAGGCCCCCTTCTCGTGACCGAAGAGCTCGGATTCCACCAGCGATTCCGGCAGGGCCGCGCAGTTCACGGCCACGAAGGGGCCGTCGGCGCGCGCGCTGCTCGCGTGCAGGGCACGCGCCACCAGTTCCTTGCCGGTGCCGCTCTCGCCGAGGATCAGGGTGGTCACGTCGGCTGCCGCGACCAGGCTCGCGGAGCGCAGCGCGGTGAGGAATTCCGGATCCTTGCCAAGCAGCGTCTGTTCGAAGGGGTTCGTCATCATGGTCTCGCCCGGGTGAAAGCCCTGTAATGATAGGGGCCAATGGTACCAGCCCCGCGGCGTGCCCGCCAAAGCCGGAACCTCGCGGGTTTGATCCGGGTCAGCAATAATAGGCGGCTCACGCACCGAAGGACTGGATGACCCCGAACATGTCAGGAACCACCGCACAGGAAACCTATCGCTTCTCGATCGGCGGCATGAGCTGCGCCGGGTGCGTCGCTGCGGTGGAAAACGCCATCCGCGCCGTGCCCGGGGTGGACGAGGCGACCGTGAACCTGGGCGAGCGCACGGCCAGCGTGAGCGGCCACGTTGTACCCGAAAGCGTCGTCGAGGCCGTCACCCGGGCCGGTTATGAGGCGGCCCAGCTCAAGGGTATCGCCGACGAGGCGGACAAGGAAGCGGCCGAGATGGCGCATTATCGCCGCCTGCTGTGGAAGTTCGGCGTGGCTGCGGTAGTGGGGCTGCCGCTGATGGCCTCCGGCTGGCTGGGCATGATGCCGCCGCTCACCGGCTGGGGGCAGGCCTTCTGGATCGTCATGAGCGTGGTCACCGCGGCGGTGATGGTGTTCTCGGGCCGCCAGTTCTTCGTCGGCGCCTGGAAGGCGTTTTTGAACCACAATGCCAACATGGACACGCTGATCGCCCTGGGGACCGGGGCGGCCTGGACCTATTCCATGCTCATCAGCCTGTGGCCGGGGCTGGTGCCCGAGCTGGCGCGCCACGTCTACTTTGAGGCGGCCATCGTTATCATCGCCCTCATCAATCTGGGCGCGGCGCTGGAGATGCGTGCCCGCGGCAAGACCTCCGAGGCCATCAAACGACTCATCGGCCTGCAGCCGCGCACCGCGCGCATCATTCGTAACGGCCAGGAGATGGACGTACCGATCGAGGAGGTCGGGCTGGACGAGACGGTGCGTGTGCGCCCGGGCGAGAAGATCCCGGTGGACGGGGTCATCATCGACGGGCACTCCAACGTGGACGAGTCCATGCTCACCGGTGAGCCCGTGCCAGTCACCAAGGCCAAGGGCGACGAGGTCATCGGCGGCACCCTCAACAAGACCGGTGCCTTCCTCATGCAGGCGAAGCGTATCGGCTCGGACACCGCGCTCGCCCGCATCATCGAGCTCGTACGCAACGCCCAGAGCTCCAAGCCGGCCATCGGCCGGCTGGCGGACAGGATTTCCGCCATCTTCGTGCCCAGCGTGCTCATCATCGCCACGCTCACGCTACTGGCCTGGTTCAACTTTGGCCCCGAGCCGAAGGTGAGCTACATGCTGGCGGCCACCATGACGGTGCTGCTGATCGCCTGTCCCTGCGCCCTGGGGCTCGCGACGCCGATCTCCATCATGGTCGGCGTGGGCAAGGCGGCCGAGTTCGGTGCGCTGATCCGCAACGGCGAATCGCTGCAGCAGGCGCGCAACCTCACGACCGTGGTGCTGGACAAGACCGGCACGGTGACCGAGGGCGCGCCGCGCGTGGTCGAGGTCCTGCCTGCCGAGGGCTGGGACGAGCAGCGCTTGTTGACTGTCGCCGCCAGCATCGAGGCGGCCTCGGAGCATCCGCTGGCCGAGGCCGTGGTCGCTGCCGCACGCGAGCGGGCGATCGAGCCGGGTCGGGTCGAGGGGTTCGAGGCCGTTTCCGGCAAGGGCGTGCGGGCTGAATACGACAGCAACACCATCCTGTTCGGCAACCGACGATTCATGGACGAGAACGACATCGACATCGCCGGTTGGGACGAACAGGCCGCGGCGCTGGCGGATGCCGGCCAGACGCCCATGTTCCTGGCGGTGGACGGGGGTATCGCCGGCATTGTCAGCGTCGCCGACCCGATCAAGTCGGACTCGGCGGCGGCGATCGCGCGCATGCATGCACTGGGCCTGAAGGTCGTCATGCTCACCGGCGACAACGCGGCCACCGCCCGGGCCGTGGCCTCACAGGCGGGTATCGACGAGGTCATCGCCGAGGTGCTGCCTGAACAGAAGGCCGACAAGGTGGCCGAGCTCCAAGGCCGCGGCGAGGTGGTCGGCATGGTGGGCGACGGCATCAACGACGCCCCGGCGCTCGCGCGCGCCGACGTGGGCTTCGCCATCGGGACGGGTACGGACGTCGCTATCGAGAGTGCCGACATCACGCTCATGCGCGGCTCCCTGCACGGCGTGGTCGAGGCCATCGCCATCTCGCGCGCCACGGTGCGCAACATCAAGCAGAACCTGTTCGGCGCCTTCATCTACAACGGCATCGGCATCCCGCTCGCCGCCGGCGTGCTCTATCCCCTGGGCATCCTGCTCAACCCCGTGATCGCGGGTGCGGCCATGGCCATGTCCTCCGTGACGGTGGTGACCAACGCCAATCGCCTGCGCTTCTTCAAGCCGGCCGAGGAGGTGCGCTCATGAGCCTGCTCGTGAACCTGGCGGGCCTGTTGCTGATCGGCCTCATCATCTGGTGGTTCTGGCTCTCCACGCCGCGCGCCCGCGCGGCTGCGCAGGGCGAGGCCATCGATATCCTGGTGGACGACGGGGTCTACACGCCGGGCGTGATCGAGGTGAAGGCAGGGGGGCCGGTCACCCTGCGATTCCTGCGCAAGGACGCCAGCCCCTGCGCCGAGCAGGTAATCTTCGAAGACCTGGGCGTGAGTGCCGAGTTGCCGGTGGACCGGCCCAAGACCCTGACGATCACGCCGCCCAAGGCGGGCGACTACGAATTCACCTGTCAGATGAAGATGTATCGGGGACGGTTGGTAGCGCGTTAATGCGTCATCAGGTATCAGGGGCGTGTTCGGGCATGATTGTGCTTTGCCCAGCCTGGTCGGCATCGACCGTAATCCCCTTGTCGAGTGCAAGTCCTCGTTCCTGGTCTTTGCCGCGTTCGATGTGAACCGAATCCATAACCCGTTCAGTAAAGCTGTCGCACATGCTGGCAAATTCGGCAGCGAAAAGCCCCGTGTTGGGCATGAATTCGAAGTCCACCGAGATGTAGTGCTCATCGCCGACCGGCGCACAGAAAATGCTGTGCGTTTCGATGCCTACGATGATATGCCTAATCCAGGCGTCATGGTTGAACCTGTGATCAGTGATGTATTCATCCGTGTCCCTACAGGAGCTTATGAGATCGTCGCCGACATCGATCGATAGCCTGCCTGCTGCCAGTCCTTCTTCCCACGTCTTCTCGTTGTACTCGTCATAGTCGCTCTTCAGGTTCTCCTGAACGGCGAGAATTAATTCGTCACGCTTGAAAATGTCGAAGCGTCTGGGGTCAGGGTTTTTCTGAACCCAAAGCGTCATGACCACGCTGCCGTAGTCGGGCTGCCAGACGCGGGTGCGGGGGATGTCCCAAATCACCTTCAGCAAGGCGCGCTTGCGGGCGTCGCCGAAGGCCTGTGGATCTTGCAGGTCGAAGTCAGGGGTGAGCTTGGTCGGCGGCATGTCCTTGCTGAAGGGTAGGGGCAGTTCGACTTGCAAGCGGTTTCCTGCGAGGTTGAAGTCCAGTGGGGTGTGGCCCTGCGCCTGGAAGTCGATGTGGTCGACGAGCAGGGGGCCATAGAGGAGTTCTCGGAGCACGGTTCTCATGCGGGTATGCGGTTTGGTGCAACAGGTGCTGTGTTCTTATGCATCAATTGTTACGCCTGACATGATTCTGCGCTGCGACTCTGAAGATGCACTGACCAATTCTGCAGTAGCAACTACTGAATCGGTAAAGGGTGTCATCTTGTCGGCAAGTCGTGTGTCGGTAATGCGTTTGTTTCGCATGAACTCGAAATCAAGGCTCAGATATGCATTGGGGTCAATCGGTGTGCAATAGATGCCATGCGTTTCCACGCCCACGATGCGATGTTTTAGCCACTGGCGCTGGTTGAATTGATGGTCGCTGAACCGCTCGTCTGAATTCCGGCCGAAGCTGATCAGGTCGTCCCCCACATCGATCGACAGTCGTCCCGCCGCCAGCCCTTCTTCCCACGTCCGTTGATTGTATTCGTCGTACTCGGCCTTGAGGTCCTCCTGGATTGCGAGGATGAAGGAATCCCGCTCGAAGAGGTTGAAGTGCACAGGGTCGGAGTTTTTGTGCACCCACAGGGTCAGGGCCACGCTACCGTAGTCGGGCTGCCAGAAGCGGGGGCGGGGGATATCCCACATCGCCTTCAGCAGGGCGTGCTTGCGAGCATCGCCGAAGGCCTGCGGGTCATGCAGGTCGAAATCGGGGACGAGCTTGGTCGGCGGCATGCCTTTGCTGAAGGGCAGGGGCAGTTCGACGCGCAGTCGATTTCCTGCGAGGTCAAAGTCCAGCGGGGTGTGGCCCTGCACCTGGAAGTCGATGTGGTCGACGAGCAGGGGGCCTTGGAGGAGTTCTCGGATGAAGGTGAACATGTCGTCGCCCTAGAAGTCGTAGAAGCGGACCCAGAACCAGTTGATCCCGGCCTTGACCAGGTTCGGGTTCTTGGCGCCGTGGGCGTCGAGCTGCTTGCGTACCTGCGGACCCTTGTGGGCCAGGGTGTGCGGGCTCGATTCGGGGGCACCGCCCTTGACCCGGGGGAGCGTGGCCAGCGACTTGATCGCCGTGATGGGACGGAAGGGGCGCAGGGCGTTGCCGCCGGCGATCTGGTACACGGGGTCGGCCGGGTCCGTCCAGTGTTTCGACTCTATACCGGCCTTTTTCATCAGGGCGTCCGTGGTGGCGACGTGTACGGCGGCGCCGTCGTAGATGACCTTGAGCTTGTCCAGCCTGCGTTCCTCCGGCAGCAACTGGCGCCCGCGATACAGGCCCTTCTCGACGTAGTCGCGCACCGCCTGGGAGAAGATGATGCCACCTTGGCTGTGGGCCAGCCAGTGGACCGGCTTGCCGCGGCGCTGGGTGTCGCCGAGGATGTCCACGAACAGGCGGGTGACGTCGGTGCGCAGCCCCAGCTTGTCGCGCGTGGACTCCCAGAAGTCGGCCGGGCCGCCACGCGTTGGGTTGTGGTAGAGGGTGAAGGCGCTTAAGGTCTCGCCGTGGTGGTACTCCAGGTGCTCCGCCATCAGCCAGACGGCCTTCTTGAGGTTGTTCTGCATGCCGTTGACGGCGGCGTGAGCGGTCTTCACCGCCTCGGTCGGCGTGGCCGTGCGGGTGGTCCAGCCGCTCTCGTTCTTGGTGACGTGGTAGAGGCGGGGTTCTTCCCTGTGGTCGGCCTTTTCCTCCAGCGACCTGTTGAGGCTGATGTCGAATACGGTCAGGCGGCCGCTGTTGATGCCGTAGTGGACCATGTAATCCTCGACCGGCGCACGGTAGACCTCGATCGCGGCCTTGTTGGAATCCGTATCCAGGCTGCGTGGGAGAGACGCCAGCTGCGCAATACGGTCGATGACTCTATCTTTCGCAAATGCATCGGGTATCGACTCGAGGTAATCCTGCGCAAACGGCGTAATCCATAACTGGTACCCGGCGGCGTTGATCCCTCCATTCCCGGGGAAGTGTGTCTTGCTTACAAACCGACTTGCTTTCCGCAGCCGCGGGTCGGTGGCCCGGTTCTTGTGTAGCAGGTCGCGTGGATTGGGGGTGGGTTTGGCCGTGTTCGGCCGTGGGGCGATGGCTGGCATGGTGTCGACTCCCTGTCGAGTGGTTCGTCCGTGACCGCGCCCCGTCCTGGGGCGCGGTTTCAAGCTTAGTTCGTGCCGTGGCCCCGGTCCAGCCGGGGCGGGCGGATCAGCCGCCGTGCACCATCTGGATGAGGTAGGGGCCGGCGGCGCCGAGCACGGCGGTGACGAGGCCGATGATGGTGTTGATGCCGACCAGCACGCGGATCTGCGAGAGCGCCTTGCCGCCCGTCGGCCAGTCCTCGGCGGCCACCGCGGCCTTGAGGCGCTTGTAGGGCGCGAAGAACACGTGGAAGAAGATGAGCATCATCAGCAGGCCAAGGCCCAGCATGGCGTGGACGTAGAGCGGGGTGCCCTTCATGCCGCCGTAGTAACCGAAGATGCCGTAAAAGCCGGTGGCCAGCAGGACGATGATGGCGGCCCAGACCCACGGGAAGAAGCGGCGGAAGGTGGCCACCCAGAGCTTGAGGCGCAGCGGCGGCTCCAGGACCTCGACGGCAGCGGGGCGCTGGGCCATGTAGGCGAAGAACATGCCGCCCACCCAGATTACGGCGGCGATGATGTGCAGGCTGATGGCGAGGGTCATGCGGGCTCCTTTCGTGTCGTTATTTTCAGGCGTCGATGGCGCCTCATTCTGACGCAAGGGCCCGGGGGCGACAACAAAACCGCCGCAAACGGCCCCGGCAGGGCCTCTCGGGCCATCCGAGGCTGAAAATTGGCGCCCAATCGGGTAAAGTCGCGCGTTCATATGCATTCTGGGTGGGCTGGTGCCGGAGCGGTCGCGTCGCGACCCCGGGGTTGGCCCGAATTCACCCCGCAACCCGTGAGGTTTCCGCCATGGCTCAAGATTTTGCGATCGCCCCGTCCATCCTCTCCGCCGACTTCGCCAAGCTGGGCGAGGAAGTCGACAACGTGCTGGCCTCCGGCGCCGACATCGTCCACTTCGACGTGATGGACAACCACTACGTGCCGAACCTGACCATCGGCCCGCTGGTCTGCGACGCCCTGCGCAAGCATGGTGTGACCGCGCCGATCGACGTGCACCTGATGGTCAAGCCGGTGGACCGCATCATCCCGGACTTCGCCGCGGCGGGCGCCACCTACATCACCTTCCACCCGGAGGCCTCCGAGCACGTCGACCGCACCCTGCAGCTGATCAAGAACGAAGGCTGCAAGGCCGGCCTGGTGTTTAACCCGGCCACCCCGCTGGACGTGCTCGAGTACGCCCTGCCCGCGTGCGACATGGTGCTGCTGATGTCCGTGAACCCGGGCTTTGGCGGCCAGGCCTTCATCCCTTACGTACTGGACAAGGCCCGCGCCGTGCGCAAGATGATCGACGACCAGGGCCTGGACTGCCGCCTGGAGATCGACGGTGGCGTGAAGGTCGACAACATCGCCGAAGTGGCCGCCGCCGGCGTGGACACCTTCGTCTCCGGCTCGGGCGTGTTCGGCAAGAAGAACGACAGCGACCCGAACAAGTACGACAGCATCATCAAGCAGATGCGCGACGAGCTGGCCAAGGTCTGATCGGCCGGAACCGGAACCGATGCTCAAACAGCCGAAAATGGTGCTCATCGACGTGGACGGCACGCTGGTCGACAGCGTGCCGGACCTCGCCTACTGCGTCGACGAGATGATGGCGCGCCTGGACATGCCGCGCCGCGGCGAGGCCGCGGTGCGCAACTGGGTGGGCAATGGCGTCGAGCGCCTGGTCGAGCGTGCGCTCACCAACGATCTCGACGGCACCCCGGACAAATCCCTGCGCGATCGCGCCATCCCGCTGTTCATGGAACTCTACGCCGAGAATACCTCCAAGCGCAGCTGCCTGTACCCCGGCGTGGAGGAAGGCCTGGCCTACCTCAAGTCGGCCGGCTATCGGCTCGGTTGCGTGACCAACAAGGCCGAGCAGTTCACCCTGCCGCTTTTGAGAAACCTCGGGATTCTCGACAACTTCGAGATCGTGGTCAGCGGCGACACCCTGCCGAAGAAGAAGCCCGATCCCCTGCCGCTGCTGCACGCGGCCGAGCAGCTCGGGGTCACGCCGGACGAGTCGCTCATGATCGGCGACTCGATCAGCGACGTGAAGGCGGCGCGCGCGGCGGGGTTCCAGATTATCTGCATGAGTTATGGTTATAATCACGGCAAGAACATCCGCGACTACGATCCGGACGCCGTGATCGATTCCATGACGGAAATCCGCGGGCTACTCGAACAGGCAGCGTAATGGGCATGCAACGGTTTCAGTTCAACAGTGTGGGTCAGCGTGGCTGGCGATGGTGGCAGTAGCACCATCGACAACCGACTCCTGCATCACTGTTTGAAATGGAATCCCGTTCATGAACCGCGAACAATTCGACAAGCTCATCGGCGACGGCCATAACCGTGTACCGCTCGTGCGCGAGGTGCTCGCCGACCTCGACACCCCCCTGAGTACCTATCTCAAGCTGGCTGGTCAGCCTTACTCCTATCTCTTCGAGTCCGTGCAGGGCGGGGAGAAGTGGGGCCGTTACTCCTTCATCGGCCTGCCGTGCCGCACCGTGATCAAGGTGCACGGCCACCACATCACCGTGTCCGAGGACGGCCACGTGGTGGCCGAGCATCGCGTGGATGACCCGCTCGCCTGGCTCGAGGACTACCAGGCGCAGTACAGGGTCGCCGAGGTCGAGGGCCTGCCGCGCTTCACCGGCGGGCTGGTCGGTTACTTCGGTTACGACACGATCCGCTACATCGAGCCGCGCCTGGCGAAGAGCGAGAAGCCGGATCCCATCGGCTCGCCGGACATCCTGCTGATGCTCTCCGAGGAGGTCGTCGCCTTCGACAACCTGAGCGGCAAGCTGTACCTCGTCGTGCACGGCAAGCCCGAGGGCTACGATGCGGCCGTCGCGCGCCTCGATGAACTCGAGGCCCAGCTGCGTGCGGCGACCCCGGTCTACCAGCCGTCGTCCCCAGCGCGCCACGTGAGCGAGGACGACTTCGTCTCCGGTTTCACCGAGGACGGCTTCAAGGCCGCAGTGGAAAAGGCCCGCGAGTACATCGTCGAGGGCGACATCATGCAGGTGGTGCTCTCGCAGCGCCTGTCGATCCCGTTCACGGCGCGGCCGCTGGATCTCTACCGTGCGCTGCGCAGCCTCAACCCCTCACCCTACATGTTCTACCTCGATCTCGAGGACTTCCACGTCGTCGGCTCCTCGCCCGAGATCCTGGTGCGCCTGGAAGACGGCATGGTGACGGTGCGCCCGATCGCGGGCACCCGCAAGCGCGGCCGCGACGAGGAGCACGACAAGGCCCTGGAAGAAGAGCTGCTGGCCGACCCGAAGGAGATCGCCGAGCACCTCATGCTCATCGATCTGGGGCGCAACGATGCCGGGCGCGTGAGCGAGACCGGCTCGGTGAAGGTCACCGACAAGATGGTGATCGAGCGCTACTCGCACGTGATGCACATCGTCTCCAACGTGGTCGGCCGGCTGAAGCCCGACATGGGCGCCATGGACGTGCTGCGCGCGACCTTCCCGGCGGGGACCGTCAGCGGGGCGCCGAAGATCCGCGCCATGGAGATCATCGACGAGCTCGAGCCGGTGAAGCGCGGGGTCTATGCCGGTGCGGTGGGCTACCTCTCGTGGAACGGCAATATGGATACGGCGATCGCCATCCGCACCTCGGTGATCAAGGACGAGACGCTGCACATCCAGGCCGGCGCCGGGATCGTCTACGACTCCGTGCCCGACCTCGAGTGGAAGGAGACCATGAACAAGGGGCGCGCGACCTTCCGCGCGGTGGCCATGGCCGAGGCCGGGCTGGACGGCGCGCACGAGGAGGATTCGAAATGATCCTGATGATCGACAACTACGATTCCTTCACCTACAACCTCGTGCAGTACCTGGGCGAGCTCGGCGCCGACGTGCGCGTGGAGCGCAACGACCAGATCTCCATCGCCGACATCGAGGCCATGGCGCCGGAACGCATCATGATCTCGCCCGGCCCCTGCACCCCGAACGAGGCGGGTGTCTCGCTGGACGTGCTGCGCCACTTCGCCGGCAAGCTGCCGATCCTCGGTGTGTGCCTCGGGCACCAGAGCATTGGGCAAGCCTTCGGCGGCAAGGTCGTGCACGCGCGCGAGATCATGCACGGCAAGACCTCGATGATCCATCACAAGGACGTCGGCGTGTTCGCGGGGCTGGAAAACCCCTTCGAGGCCACGCGTTACCACTCGCTGGTAATCGAGAAGGAGAGCCTGCCGGACTGCCTGGAGATCACCGCCTGGACCGAGACCGCCGACGGGCAGATGGACGAGATCATGGGCGTGCGTCACACCGAGTACGCCATCGAGGGCGTGCAGTTCCACCCCGAGTCGATACTCACCCAGCACGGTCACGATCTGCTGAAGAACTTCCTGCAGATGCCGGCCACCGGAACGAGGTAAGGAGCAGACATGAACATGCAAGACGCGATTCGTGCCGTGACCGAGCACCGTGATCTGTCCGGCGACGAGATGACGGCGACCATGCGGATGATCATGACGGGCGAGGCGACCCCGTCCCAGATCGGCGGTTTCCTCATCGGGCTGCGCATGAAGGGCGAGACGGTGGACGAGGTCGCCGCAGCGGCCGGTGTCATGCGCGAGCTGGCCACCAAGGTCGACGTCGCCCAGGACCACCTCGTCGACACCTGCGGTACCGGAGGCGATGCCTCCGGTACCTTCAACATCTCCACCGCCAGTGCCTTCGTCACGGCGGCGGCCGGCGCGCGCGTGGCCAAGCACGGCAACCGCTCGGTCTCCAGCAAGTCCGGCAGTGCCGACGTGCTCGAGGCCGCCGGCGTGAACCTCGATCTCACGCCCGAGCAGGTGGCGCAGTGCGTCAACGAGATCGGCGTCGGCTTCCTGTTCGCGCCGAAGCACCACGGGGCGATGAAGCATGCCATCGGTCCGCGCAAGGAGATGGGGGTGCGCACCATCTTCAACGTGCTCGGCCCGCTGACCAATCCGGCCGGTGCGCCCAACCAGGTGCTCGGCGTGTTCAGCCACGGCTGGCTGCGTCCCCTGGCCGAGGTGCTCAAGCGTCTCGGCAGCCGGCATGTCATGGTGGTGCACGCCAAGGACGGTCTGGACGAGATTTCGATCGGTACCCCGACCCAGGTGGCCGAACTGAAAAATGGCGAGATCACCGAGTACGTGATCTCGCCGGAAGACTTCGGGCTCACCACCGCCGACCTCGCGGCGGTGAAGGTTTCCACGGCCGAGGAGAGCCTTGCGATGATCCGCGGCCTGCTCAGCAACGAGTCCGGCCCGGCGCGGGACATCGTCGCCCTCAATGCCGGCGCCGCCATCTACACCGCCGGCCTGACGGAGGATCTCGAGACTGGCGTGAAGCGCGCGCTCGACACCATCGCGAGCGGTGAGGCGGCCGGCAAGCTGGAACGGCTCATCGAGCTCAGCAATACCTTCAAGGCCTGAATCCCGATAGCAGAAGATCGATGAACGACACCCCGGACATCCTGCAAAAGATCATTGCGCGCAAGCACGAGGAAATCGCCGAGCGTCGCGAGCGCACGCCGCAGGCGGCGGTGCGCGAGGCCGCCGATGCGGCCACCCAGCCGCGCCCCTTCCTGCAGGCCATGCGTGAACGCATCGCCGGTGGCGAGGCGGCCGTGATCGCCGAGATCAAGAAGGCCAGCCCCAGCAAGGGCCTGCTACGCGAGGACTTCGATCCCGCAGCCATCGCGCAGAGCTACGAGGCTGGCGGTGCCACCTGCCTGTCCGTGCTCACCGACCACGATTTCTTCCAGGGCTCGGAACTGTATCTCGAGCAGGCACGGGATGCCTGCAGCCTCCCGGTGCTGCGCAAGGACTTCATGGTCGATCCCTACCAGGTCTATGAGGCCCGGGCCATCGGGGCCGACTGCATCCTGCTTATCGTCTCCGCCCTGGATGATGCCACCATGGGTGAGCTGGCTGACCTGGCGCACGCCCTGGGGATGAACGTGCTCGTGGAAGTGCACGACCACGACGAACTCCGGCGCGCATTAAAGCTCGACGTGGCTCTGGTCGGTATCAACAACCGTAACCTGCGTACCTTCGAGACCACCCTCGAGACCACCCTGTCACTGCTCGAGGATATCCCGGATGACCGCCTGATCGTCACGGAAAGCGGGATTCATACCCCCGAGGACGTGCACCTGATGCGGGAGAACGGCGTGAATGCGTTCCTCGTAGGCGAGGCCTTCATGCGCGCCGACGATCCGGGCGCCAAGCTGCGGGAGTTGTTCGAGCGCTAGCGAGGCGTGAAGCGTTAGGCGTGAAGCGTTAGGCGTGAAGCGTTAGGCGTGAAGCGTTAGGCGTTAAGCGTTAAGCGTTAGGCGTTAGGCGTGAAGTTTTTGCGCCACGGAGGTCTTGTGTCCTTCGGGTGAAGGCCGGACTCCGGGCGGTTTGCGGCGGTTCACCGCTGCCTGGCGGTGGGGCGTCGTGACTAGCGGGTGCCGTAGAGGACGATCGTCTTGCCGTGGGCGTGCAGCAGGCCCTCGGCCTCCAGTTCCTTGAGCACGCGCCCGGCCATTTCTCGAGAGCAACCCACCATCTTCGCCAGCTCCTGACGCGTGATGCGGATCTGCATGCCGTCGGGATGGGTCATGGCGTCCGGCTGCTTGGCCAGATTGAGGAGGGTGTGGGCGATGCGCCCGGTGACGTCGACGTAGGCCAGGTCCATCACCTTGCGGTTGGTCTCGCGCAGGCGCGCAGCCATCTGCGAGGCCAGGGCGAACAGGATATCGGGGTCTTCCTTGGCCACGCGGCGGAACTCGGTATAGGTCATCTCCGCGATGGTGCATTCCTGGCGGGCGACCACCAGTGCGGCGCGACCTTCTTCTTCCCCGTCTTCGCTGAACAGGCCCATCTCGCCGAAGAAGTCGCCGGGGTTGAGGTAGGCGAGGACGATTTCGTGATCTTCCTCATCCTCGATCATTACGCTGACCGAACCCTCGGTGATATAGTAAAGAGACTCCGGCTTGTCGCCGGCATGGATGATGACCGAGCGCGCAGGATAGTGCTTCCGGTGGCAATGCTCCAGGAAGCGTTCCAGCGCCGGGTTGACCGGCGGTTTCTTGAGTCTCAGTTGGTCCATGCGCATGGCGAGGCGTCTCCTGTTCCGCACTCAAGTGTATGCCATGCCAAATTATTTTGTCGAACGTCAATCTCGGGAAGTGTGACGCATTATGAAAGCACGGGTGAAATGGCTGGACCACATGAGTTTCGTCGGCGAGTCCGGCAGCGGCCATTCCGTGGTCATGGACGGTGCCCCCGAGGCCGGCGGCCGTGATTTGGGTATTCGACCCATGGAAATGCTGTTGCTCGGCATGGGCGGCTGCACGGCGTTCGATGTCGTCATGATCCTGAAGAAGTCCCGTCAGGACGTGTTCGACTGCGAGGTCCATCTCGAGGCCGAGCGGGCCGACAGCGAACCCAAGGTGTTCACGAAGATTCACGCCCACTTCGTCGTGGTCGGACGCAACCTGGCCGAGAAGCACGTGCAACGGGCCATCGAGCTCTCGGCCGAGAAATACTGCTCGGCCTCCATCATGCTCGGCAAGACCGCCGAGATCACGCACGACTACGAAATCCGCGAAGCCTGCGAGTAAGGCCTCATGAGTGGTGCCAACGCCGCGTTCGATGCCCTGGTGGTGGCCTACTACCAGGCCTGGTTTCGTTATCACCCGGAGCGTGCGGTCGATGTCGGCATCGACGGCTATGCCGGCCTGCTCCGGCCGTACGACGATGACGAGGTCGGCGCGCTGGTCGCGCTCAACGAAAAGCTGCTCGCCGAACTCGAGACGCTCGACACCCGGGAGCTCGACGCCGACCGGCTGATCGATCTCAAGGTGCTCGAGGGTGCGGCGCACATCGAGATCTGCGAGCTGCGCGAGTCAGACTGGCGGCGCCACGACCCCGGCCAGTTCCTGCCGGTGGACGCCGTCCACCAGCTGTTTCTCAAGCCGGTGAAGGGTTTCGCCAAGGCCCTGCGCAGCCGGCTCGAGCAGATTCCCGCCTACCTGCGTGGCGCACGCAGCCACCTGCTGGAGACCCCGGAGCTGATACCGGTGCTGTGGGTCGAGTCGGCACACCACACGGCCCGCGCGGGAGCCGACTACATCCGCAGCCTGGAACATCACCCCAAGGTGTTGCACGAGGTCGGCCGGGTCGAGAGCCTGCATGCCCTGATCGAACCCGCCGCCCAGGCGTTGCTCGAGTTCTCCCATTTTCTGGAGGCCGAACTCGGGCCGCGCTGCGAGGGCGATTTCGCCTGCGGGCGTATCCATTTCGATCGCCTGCTGCACCAACGGCACTTCCTTGACGTCGATGCCGACATGCTCCATGGCTTTGGCCGGCAGCTGTTCGAGACCACCGAGCGCAACCTGCGCGACGTGACCCTGGAGCTGAGCGGCCAGGCCGACCCGGGCGTGCTGCTCGCCCGCATCCAGGAAGACCAGCCGGCGGAGGGCGGCCTGGTCGAGGCCTATCGACAGGCAATGGAGGCGGCCCACGAGTTCGTGGTCGCGCACGACCTCGTCAGCCTGCCGCCGGCCCAGGAACTGCGCGTGATGGAGACGCCCGAGTTCCTCCAGCACCAGATCCCGTTTGCCGCCTATGTCGAGCCGGCCGCCAACGACCCCGATCAGGTGGGGTACTACTACGTGACGCCGCCCCACGACGATGCCGGTCTGCTGGCCGAGCATCACCGGCTGGGTATTGCCCATACGGGGGTGCACGAGGCCTGGCCCGGGCATCACCTGCAATTCGTCACGGCGCACCAGACCCGGGCCTCACGCTCGCTGCCGCGGCTTTTGAACCCCTCGGCCACGCTTTACGAGGGCTGGGCGCTCTACTGCGAGTCGCTCATGCACGAGCAGGGGTTCCTCGACCGCCCCGAGTCGCGCTTTCTGTTGCTGCGCGACCGCCTGTGGCGTGCGCTGCGCATACTCATCGACGTCGGTCTGCACACGCGCGGGCTGCCGCTGGACGTGGCGGCCGAACGCATGGTCGAGTCCCTGGGCTTCAGCTACTCGCAGGCCATGGGTGACCTGACCTGGTACAGCATGGCGCCCACGGTGCCGATGGGGTATGCCACCGGCTGGGCGCTGGTCAACGCCGCCCGCGACCGGTTAAGGTTGCAGCCTGATTTCCGGCTCAAGGCCTTCCACGACGGCCTGCTGTCCAGCGGCTCGATCGCGCTGCCGCTGGTGGTGCAGCGCCAGTTCGGCGAGAAGACCTGGCAGTCGGCGCGCAACATGATCTTCCCGGCGACGGCCTGACGCCGCCGGCTGCGAACCTACGGAGGTAAACCGTGTCGAATCGTCCTCCCGCCACCGGCGGCATGCGCCACGTGGCCCTGAACGTGATGGACCTGCCCGCCTGCGAACGCTTCTACGTGGAGTTGCTGGGTATGGCGGTGGAATGGCGTCCGGACCCGGACAACGTGTACCTGACCTCGGGTGCCGACAACCTGGCCCTGCACAAGGCTCCGGAGCCGATCGCGGCCGGCGGCCAGCGCCTGGACCATATCGGTTTCATCCTGCGCACGCCCGATGACGTGGATGCCTGGTTCGAGTTTCTGAGCGCCCACGAGGTGCCGGTGGAAAAGCCGCCCCGCACCCATCGCGACGGGGCGCGCAGCTTCTACTGCCGCGACCCGGAAGGCAATGTGGTGCAGATGATCTATCATCCCCCTATCGCCGGGACTTGCGCGGACGCCTGAGTCCGCGGCCCGGCAGGGCAAAAAAGACTGGAAACGGGGCTGTGCTGTGGCACAATGTCGCCCCTTTTTTTAATGCCGGATTTTCGGAGGGCACCCTAGTTGGTCGAGCGCCTGAACAAGAAGCTGAAGCTGCACGGTTTCAATAACCTCACCAAGACGCTGAGCTTCAATATCTACGACATCTGCTACGCGAAGGACGAGCAACATCGTCAGGAGTACATCGAGTACATCGACGAGGTGTACAACGCGGAGCGTCTGACCCAGATCCTGACCGACGTCGTGGAGATCATCGGCGCGAACATCCTGGACATCTCACGCCAGAACTACGAGCCGCAGGGCGCGAGCGTGACCATGCTCATCTCCGAGGAGCCGGTGGCCGCCGAGCACCTGCCGAACACCCCGGCGCCCGGCCCGCTGCCGGAGACCGTGGTCGCGCACCTGGACAAGAGCCACGTGACGGTGCACACCTACCCGGAGAGCCACCCGGACAACGGTATCAGCACCTTCCGCGCCGACATCGACGTGTCCACCTGCGGGCGCATCTCCCCGCTGCGTGCGTTGAACTACCTGATCCACAGCTTTGACTCCGACATCGTCACGCTGGACTACCGCGTGCGCGGCTTCACGCGTGACATCCGTGGCAAGAAGCACTTCATCGACCACAAGATCACCTCGATCCAGAACTACCTGTCGCGCGACACCAAGCGCCGCTACGAGATGATCGACGTCAACGTGTACCAGGAATACCTGTTCCACACGAAGATGATGCTCAAGGACTTCGACCTGGACAACTATCTCTTCGGCCACGGCAAGGACGATTACACGGCCAAGGAGCTGCGCGACATCGAAAAGCGCCTGCGCCACGAGATGAAGGAGATCTTCTACGGCGAGAACATGTCGCACGTCTGAGCGGCGATGTTGTCCCGGTGCACAAAAAAGCCCCGCTCACCGAGCGGGGCTTTTTTTGTTCTGGATGGGCTGGCGTTTTTGTGCCCTTCGGATGAAGGTGGCATTGGCTTTTGTTCGACCGAGGTGCCACGCCCTGATCGCGACTCTCGTCGCTCCTACGGGTGCCGTGGTTTGTTGTAGGAGCGACGAGAGTCGCGATACGCCGGCCCTAGAGCCAGTACGCCGTCTTCGTCATCACCTTCGACATCAGCGGCATCATCACCTTGCGCACGGGTAGGGGCAGCTTGGCGCCACCGGCCTCCAGCGCCACGGTCGCATGATGCGCCTCGTCTTCCTTCATCTGCTCCAGCACGGCGCGGCTCTTGGCGTCATCGGCCGGCAGCTTCTCGAGGTGTTCCTCGAGGTGGCGCACCACCTGGTGCTCGGTCTCGGTGACGAAGCCCAGGCTCCACTTGTCGCCGATGGCCCCGGCAACCGCGCCGATGGTGAACGAGCCCCAGTACCAGAACGGGCCCAGGTAGCTCTTGTGGCTGCCGAGTTCGGCAATACGTCGTTCCGTCCAGGCCAGGTGGTCGTTCTCCTCCATGGCCGCCCGATGCATCTGCTCGCGGATGTCCTCGCGCTTTGCCGTCAGGGCCTGGCCCTGGTACAGCCCCTGGGCCGAGACCTCGCCGGCGTGGTTGATGCGCATCAGGCGGCCGGCCAGGTCGCGCTCGGCGTCGGTCATGTCGGCCTTCTCGGTCTTGCCGTCCGCCGGGTTCGGGCGCTCGGTCACCGGCGGGCGCCCGTAGACCGTGCGCAGGGACTGGTCGATCTCGGACAGGAACTGGTCGATGAGGGTGAGTTTTCGCATGAGAGGAAGGGTACTGCGAGGCCGGGAAGGCGGCAAGCGCGGGCATGCCGTCGGGGTGCTGCGACGGGTGTCGCGCCCGAGCCAGCGCTAGGTGTGTGCGCGTTCGAGTTGCCGGGCCAGCAGGGTGACCGGATGCAGGACCTCGATGCCCAGGCCCTCGGCCTCGATGCCGGCACGCAGATGCAGCGCGCAGCCGATGTTGCTGGTGACGAGAATCTCCGGCCTCAGGGTCCGCAGGTGGGCGAGTTTGTCCTCGCGCAACGCGTCGGCCATCTCCGGTTGGCTGAGCATGTAGCTCCCGGCCGCGCCGCAGCAGCGCGCGTTGTCGGGCAGGTCGACCAGTTCCAGCCCGGGGATGGTCTCGAGCACGCGGCGCGGATCGCCGGCCCCCTTCAGCACATGGGTGAGCGAGCACGGGGCGTGAATCGCGACACGGCGGCTGAGTGGCCGCACGTCAAGTGGCCGGTCTTCCAGGGCCTTGACGATGAACCGGTTGATGTCGACGATCCGCTCGGCGAAGGCGCGCCCGGCCTCGCCGCCGTGACGGCTGTACTCGGCGAGCATGGCGCCGCAGCCGCTGGCCGTGCTGACGATGGCCTCGTAGTCGCCCTCGAAGGCGGCGAGGTTCTCGCCCACGAGCGCCCGGGCCCGGTCGGCCCGTCCGGCGTGCAGATCGATCGCGCCGCAGCAGCCCTGGCGTTCCGGGATCTCCACGCGGTAACCCAGGGCCGTGAGCACGGTGATGGCGCTCGCGAGCGTCTGTCGGTCGAACACCTCGCCCGCGCAGCCGGTGAACAGCGCCACGCGCGGGCCGTCGCCGGCGGGCCGCAGGCGGCGCGTCGAGATCGCCGGCAGGAAGCGCTCGCGGCGCTCGAGGCCGGTGATCCCGAGCAGGCCGCTGTGGCGTGCCAGTGCCTGCAGGCCGCTGGCCTGGTAGAAGCGCAGGGCATGGGTTGCTGCCTGTCTCAATGGCCGTGAATCGATGAAGGCCTTGCCCAGCCGCGTGCCGCTGCCATGACCGTGGTCCTCGGCCAGCACCTGGCGGGCGGCATCGATGAGCTCGCCGTAGGGCACGCCGGAGGGGCAGATGGATTCGCAGGCCCGGCAGGTCAGGCAGCCGTCGAGGTGCTGCAACAGGTGGTCATCCACCGCGAGGCGGCCGCTGTTCAGGCCCTGCATGAGCGAAATCCGGCCCCGGGGCGAGTCGGCCTCGTTGCGTGTCTTGCCGTAGGTGGGGCAGTGCGGCAGGCACATGCCACACATCACGCAGCGGTCCGTGGCAGACAGCGCGGGCGTTCTCGGCGAGTCGGGGGTTGGGCGCGGCATCAGGCGAAGTTTGTTAGGATTCGGGGTTCAGACAACGAGGGAGATCACATGTTTCGAGCGTTGACCTATGGTATCAGCCTGTGCCTGCTGGCGGTGAGTGCGGTGGCCCAGGAGGCGGCCGAGCAGCCGGCGGCCGAAGCCGAGGCCCCGGCAGCGGCGGCCGAAGAGGCAGCCGAGGCGACCGGCGGCACGTGGAGCGGCTCGGCCGAGCTGGGCGGTACGGTGACCACCGGCAACAGCGAAACCGAGAACCTGAACGGCAAGGCCGAGGCCGTCTACGAGCGGGATCGCTGGCGCCACACCACCAAGGCCGAGGCGCTGTACTCGTCCGATGCCGGGGTCGACACCGCCGAGCGCTATGTCGCCTCCTACAAGGCCGACTACAAGCGCTCCGAGCGCAGCTACATCTTCGGGGCCCTGCGTGGCGAGGTGGACGAATTCAGCGGCTACGAGTACCGCGTGTCCGAATCCGTCGGTTACGGGCGCCGCTTCTGGGAAGTGCCTGACAAGGGCTACTTCGACCTGGAAGCCGGCCCCGGTTTCCGTCACTCCAAGCCCGAAGACGGCGTGCGCGAGGACCATGCGATCGCCCGCATGGCTGCCAAGTACCGCAACAAGTGGACCCCGAATACCGAGTTCAGCGAAGACCTGATCGTCGAGGCGGGGACCGACAACACCTTCACCGAGTCGGTCACGGGCTACAAGGTGCGGATCAACAGTTCGCTTGCCATGAAGCTCAGCTATACCATCAAGCACAACACCGACGTGCCGGTGGACAAGGAAAACACCGACACGATCACCGCCGTCACCCTGGTCTACGATTTCTGAGCCCGAGAGCCGCCCAGCCATGAGTTACTACAAGTACCACGTGTTTTTCTGCACCAACCAGCGGGAGTCGGGGGTGCAGTGCTGTGAGAGCTGCGGCGCCTCGAAGCTCCGGGCCTACGCCAAGAAGCGCATCAAGGACCTGGAGTTGAACGGGCAGGGCAGCGTGCGCATCAACACCGCCGGCTGCCTGGACCGCTGCTCCGAGGGCCCGGTGATGGTCGTCTACCCGGAAGACACCTGGTACACCTACGTCGACGAGGAAGACATCGACGAGATCATCGAGGAGCACCTCATCCACGGCCGCCCCGTGGAACGCCTGAAGATCTGAAACCAGGGCCAGACGGGCTGCCTCAGCCGATGGCATCCCGGAGCCCTTCGTCCAGGCTACGGGGTGTATGAGCGGTGCGAGCCACGATGGCCAGGCGGGGTCGGCTCCGGGTTTGATCGCGGCTCGCACCGCTCCTACCAACCCGGCCCCGCCCCCGTAGGAGCGACGAAAGACGCGATCCCCCTGCCCATGGCACCCACCTCGGCGCCCCCCGCGAACCCACCGTCCACCCCGAATGTCAAAAAAATGAAATTTAGGGTTGACAGGCCGGATTCGTATATTAGAAAATGCTCACATACTGATTCGTTGGCCTCTGCGCCGACATCAGTGGACTCCTCCATCCTCCTTTGGTGGTATTTAGCGCGGCCCTCCCCTCTTTGCCGCGCTTTTTTTTTGCCTGCGAAAAAGGGCCCGGAGTGAGCTCCCACGAGACTTCCGGGGCAGGGGCCGAAATTGATCGCCGTCAGGCACTTGTCACCCCGTCCCCGATCTTGTAAGATTCCGCGCCTTTCCTTGGATAGAACGTACCTGTTTGGAGCGTTTGGATGAATACTGTAAGCGCCAAGCCGGCTGAAGTCCGCCGCGACTGGTTTGTGGTCGACGCCACGGGCAAGACCCTGGGTCGCCTGGCGACCGAAATCGCCCGCCGTCTGCGCGGCAAGCACAAGCCGATTTATACGCCGCACGTGGATACCGGTGACTACATCGTGGTCGTGAACGCCTCCAAGGTACGCGTGACCGGCAACAAGATGCAGGACAAGATGTACTACCACCACACCGGGTACATCGGTAACATGAAGTCCACCAACCTGCAGGACCTCATGGACAAGACGCCTGAGCGTGCCATCGAGATCGCGGTCAAGGGCATGCTGCCCAAGAACCCGCTCGGTCGCGCCATGTTCAAGAAGCTCAAGGTCTATGCCGGCCCCGAGCACAACCATCAGGCCCAGCAGCCCCAGGCGCTGGACATCTGATCAGCCATCTGAAGAGCGAACACAATGGCAGCAACTGAACAGAATTACGGTACCGGTCGTCGCAAGAGCTCCGCGGCTCGCGTCTTCATGCGTCCGGGCAAGGGCAACATCGTCGTCAACGGCCGTCCGCTGGACGAGTTCTTCGGCCGCGAGACCTCGCGCATGATCGTGCGCCAGCCGCTCGAAGCCGCCGAGATGACCGACAAGTTCGATTTCCACGTCACCGTCCAGGGTGGCGGCGCATCCGGCCAGGCCGGTGCCATTCGCCTGGGCATCGCCCGCGCGCTCGTCAACTACGACGAAGCCATGCGTGGCGAAATGCGCAAGCACGGCTACCTGACCCGCGACGCCCGCGAAGTCGAGCGCAAGAAGGTCGGCCTGCGCAAGGCCCGCCGCGCCACCCAGTTCTCCAAGCGTTAAACTCGCTTGGCCTGCGGCATGCCGGCACCGCCGGCATGTTCGCGGAACCGGTTTCGGCAGGCGTTGTCCATCAGGACGAAACGCCTTAGGCTTAAAAGCTCTTGGGGAATCGTCTAACGGCAGGACAGCGGACTCTGACTCCGTCAATCTAGGTTCGAATCCTAGTTCCCCAGCCAACATGAAAAAGGCCCGCCCTGTGCGGGCCTTTTTCATGTTTGGTGTGGGAGCGGGAGGCGGACCTCCGTTCGAACAGCCCGCCGGGAGCGGGCTATCGCGAGCGTCAGCGACGCCGGCCTCGAAGGGGTGAGGCGCACGTCGCCGAATAATCCTAGTTCCCCAGCTATTGCGGCTCGCACCGCTCCTACAAATCCAGCCCCCGCCCCCGTAGGAGCGACGAGAGTCGCGATCAGCCAGAAGGCTGCGAGACACCAGGGCCATCGCGGCTTTCACCGCTCCTACCAACCAGAACGACGCGCCTCCATCCTGTCCTGATTTCCCCCTCCCACCCAAAACCCCGTAGAATTGCGGGCTCTCACCCGATCCAGTCCGAAGATTCTCATGGCGAAAGTCCGACCCAACGACCCCTGTCCCTGCGGTAGCGGCAAGAAATACAAGAAATGCTGCGGCGCTGCGGGTGATGCCGGCGCCGCCAATCCCGAGGCCATTCTCGATGCCGCGTTTCGCTACCTGAACCAGGGACGTTTCGCGGACGCCGCCAAGCAGGCACAAAAGCTGGTCAACGGCGGTATTCGCCACCCCGACGTCTTCGGCGTGCTCGGCATGGCGTATTACCAGCTCGGAAAGCTCGGCGAGGCCGAGCAGGCCATGCAGCAGGTGACCCGCCTGGTGCCGCGTAGCGCGGATGCCTTCGCCAACCTCGGGCTCGTGCAGTTCGAGGGCGGCAAATACCAGGCAGCCGTTGCCAGTTGCGGCAAGGCGCTGGAACTCGACCCCTCGAATGCGCCGGCCTACAACAATCTTGGCAACGTGTTCCTCAAGCTCGGGAGCTACGCCGAGGCGGAGAAGAACTACCGCAAGGCGCTGGAGTTCGAGCCGGAGAATGCCCTGGCGCAATCCAATCTGGGGTTGGCCCTCGACAAGCAGGGGCGTCACGCAGAAGCGGTCGAGGTGCTCGAATCGTTGGTGGAGTGGCATCCGGATTTTGCCGGTGCTCATGGCCGCCTCGGCGTGGCCCGCATGGGTGGCGGGCAGATGGACGCTGCGCTCGATGCACTGACGCGTGCCGCCAGCCTCGATCCGCAGAACCCCGAGTATCCAAAACTCGAGGGTGACTACTGGGCGCTGAAGGGCGAGCGTGAACGCGCCGAAAAGGCCTATCGGCATGCATTGAAGCTCGCGCCCAAGTTTGGCGATACCCTGGTGGGGCTCGCGAAACTGAATGTCGCGGATGGCCTGGCGGCTCAGAAGTACTATGCCGAGGCGCTCAAGGTCGATCCGCACAACGCGGATGCACTGGTGCATGTGGGCATCGGGTTGCTCGAGCAGGGGCAGTACAGCCGAGCAACGGAACTCCTGAACCGGGCGCTCGAGCAGGATCCGGCCTCGGGCATGGCGCATGCGGGGCTTGGTTATGCGGCTGTTCGTCAGTACCAGTTCGATCTCGCTGAACGGGAGTGCCTGCGTGCGCGGGAACTCGCGCCGGACGAGCCGTATGTTATCGAGGCCTATACGCGCTTGTTGAGTACCCAGGGAAAGCTTGATGAAGCCATCGCAGAATGGCGGCGTGTGCTCGAGAGTGATCCAGATAGCCTGGTCGCGATGATGAATCTTGCGGACATGCTCAGTTCGAATGACGACTGGGAGAGCGCGGCCGAAATGTTTCGACGTGCCGCCGAGCTTGCGCCCAAGGACCCGGCCATACTGACCTCCTGGGCCGCACTCGAGGAAAAACGGCATCATCTCGATCGCGCGGTGGAGCTCGCGCAACAGGCCGCGAGGCTTGGTGGTAAGGAAGAGGCCACGGCCTGGCGCGTGATTGCCCGGATCAGCCGCAGGCAGGGTCGTTTCGAGGATGCGCTCGACGCTATCGGGAAAGCCGAAGCACTGTCAGGAAAATGGGGAGACAAATTCGGGCTTGCGGCAACCTATTTTGAAAAGGGGCAGCTTTTCGACAAGCTGAAGCGTTTTCCGGAGGCTTTTCGTGCCTTCGAGCAGGCCAATGAGATGACCATCGAGGCACACGGCGCAGCCTACGATTTTTCGCATGACTTCAGCCAGGCCCGAATCGAGGTCTTTGGCCGTCCGGAAGTCCAGGCGCTTGAGCCCCTGGCGTCGGATGCCCCTGGGGCACAGCCCATATTCGTGGTGGGCTTTCCGCGGTCCGGGACGACCCTGATGGAACAGATCCTGGGAGCCCACTCGCAGGTGGTGCCCGCCGGTGAGCTGTATTTGATGGGGGCGCTTGTAGGTGATGTCGGCAAGCAGCTGTTGAACGCCAGTGAGTCCTATCCGAAGTACCTGCAAACTCTTGCCAAGGCGGATGCGCAGCCGGCTCTGGCAGTCTTGAGGGACTACTACCTGGAGGGGGCCCACAAGATTGCGGGTGCACGGAATGCAACGTGGTTTGTGGACAAGATGCCCACGAACGCGAATCACCTCGGGCTCATCCGGTTACTCTTCCCCCGTTCCCCGATTGTCCATATGCTGCGTCACCCGCTGGATTCCTGCCTGTCTGCCTTCATGTCCAGCTTCAGCCAGGGGCACGCCTATTCCAACCGGATTGATACCACGGCCACCCATTTCGCACGCAGCGCGAAACTGGCGCTCTGGTACCGGGAGCATCTCGATCTCAACTATCTCCCTGTGCGTTACGAGGATCTGGTAGATGACCAGGAGGCAAAAACCCGGGAGGTGCTGGACTTCATCGGGCTGCCCTGGGAGGACAACTGCATGCAGTTCTACAAGAGCAAACGGGTGGCGCGTACCGCGAGCTACGCCCAGGTAACGCAAAAGGTCTACTCCAGCTCGCGGTTTCGGTATCGCAACTACTACGGGCAGCTGCGCCCTGTCTTTCCGATTATCGAGGAAACGGTGCGGGCCTACGGCTACACGATCGCACCGCCCGACTCCGAATAGGCCGGGTTCTGCCGAGTATGATTGCTGCTCGGTGCTTGGGGAGGGCAGGGTGTACCGGATGTCGGCGCACAAATTCACTCGGATGTTGCCGCTGAATTGCCGACTCGCATGACTGTCTGCCGTAAGCCACATCCCTGTCCGCCTTGCCGCCGGCCCTCGGCCTGATTTGAATCCAATAACCTGAGGCACGGTATCAGAAACATCCTACAACCTGTTGTTACAGCAAGAATCCTGCCTCCGGCTGTTGTATTGTTGCAACAATACAACAGCCCTGTGGCATTTTTGCGATTGAGGTGTTGAAAAGCGCATCGGAGACGCGTATAAACGACGCGTCATCTTTAAGGAATGACAATCCTTTGTAAAACCCCTTAGGTATCTAAAGGAGTCTAGGCTCATGAAAAAGAATCTGATCGCTCTGGCCGTCGCCGGCGTTATCGCCGCCCCGGCCGCCGCTATGGCTGACGCCACCGTCTACGGCAAGCTGCACGCTTCCTACGGTTCTGTCTCCGAAGACATCACCGATTACGACGCCATCGCCCTGCGTTCCCACTCCTCCCGCCTCGGCGTGAAGGGTTCGGAAGATCTGGGTGGTGGTCTGTCCGCCAACTACCAGCTCGAATGGGAAGTCGATCCCTTCGGTGACGGCAACACCAACTTCGGTCAGCTCGGTGCCGCCGGTGGTGACAACCTCGAGCGTCGTAACCAGTGGATCGGCCTGAAGGGCGGTTTCGGTGAAGTGCGCGTTGGTCGTCACGACACCCCGCTGAAGATGGCTCAGGGCAAGTTCGACCAGTTCAACGACATGGACGGTGACATTGGCAACGCGTTCGAGGGTGAAGACCGTCTCGACAACGTCGTGGCCTACCTGAACAACTTCGGCCCGATCGGTATCGCCGCTGCTGTGATTGCCGGTGAAGGCAATGGCACCACGACTGGTGACAGCTTCGCCGATGCTTACTCCATCGCTGCCACCTACACCGCCGGTCCGCTGTTCCTGTCCGCCGGTATGACCAGCTACGACGACACCGGTGCCGGTGCCACCTTCCTGGAAGACGTTACCCGTCTGGTCGCCACCTACAACTGGAACGACATGGACTTCGGTGCTCTGTACTCCATGACCAGCGACGCCAACGCCGACGAAGAACAGTCCGGCTGGGGTCTGAGCTGGGGTATGGGCATGGGCGGTGGCAACAAGGTCAAGGCCCAGTACCTGTACAATGAAACCGATGCCGGTGCTGAGCTCACCAACATGAGCCTCGGCTTCGACCACGCCTTCAGCAAGTCCACCACGGTCTATGCTGCTTACAACGCGACTGAAGAAGAAGATGCTGGTGGTGTCACCCAGAACGACTTCGAGTTCTTCGGCGTTGGCATGATCCTCAAGTTCTAATCTCCCCGGAGACTAGAAGCTTGATCGGAAAGGGCGCCTTCGGGCGCCCTTTCTTTTTTAAAGGTTGTTCGTTGTCAGTTGTCCGTAGTCCGTTGAAAAGGCCAAACCGGTTTTAACAACGGACTACGGACAACTGACCGCTGACTGTCAATCCTTGCTACGATAATCGGGTACTCAATTCGCCATCTATCGATGACCAAGCCTGCCGAGAGACATTGCCAACCCTGCACCGCCTGCTGCGACGGCTGGGTGCGCATGGTGATCTATGGCGCCGAGGTCTATCCGGGTTCGCCCTGTCCGCACAGCACCGGGTCGGGCTGCAAGATCTACGACGACCGCCCGGTCGATCCCTGTCGCAACTTCGAATGCGGCTGGGTGAAGGCGAATTCCCCGCTGCCGGACTGGCTCCGCCCGGATCTCGCCAAGGCCATGATGATTCCCGACGCCCGGCGCTGGCAGGGCAGGCCGGTGGACGTGATCGTGCCCGTGGGCAAGAAGATCCCGCCGCGGGCGCTCAACTGGTTCAAACAGTTCGCCGAGAAGCACATGCGCCCCATGATCTACCTCGAGCAGGACGAGGGCGGGAAGGCCTACGCCAAGGACCAGAACGTGGTGGCCTACGGACCGCCGGCGTTCCAGGAGGAGATCGGACTGTTGCTCGCGGCGGGTGAGAAGTTGTGGTGACGGGGCCGAAAGGCCCCTGTCCGTTGTCAGTCGTCCGTGGTCCGTTGTTTAGAACGGACCTGTAGCCCGGATGGAGCGAAGCGGAGGCCGGGGTGGCCATGCCCGTAGTTGCTCCTGCCCCCGGGTTCCGCTCCCCTTTCATCCAGGCTACCCGGTTTTTCACAACGGACAACTGACCACGGACCACTGACGGGTTTTTTCCAAAAACCCTTGATTTCCTGAGCCTAGAAGCGTTTCCCGTTCCCCTCGTGTTATCATTTCGCCTCCCTTGAACTCAACCTGTCCGATGGGTGGCCATGAGCGCTGACAGCGCCCGCATTCGCGAAATCCCCTACAACTACACCTCGTTTTCCGACCGGGAAATCGTGATCCGATTCCTCGGGGCCGAGGCGTGGGAGACCCTCAACCAGCTGCGCGGCGAACGCCGCACGGGCCGTTCCGCGCGCATGCTGTTCGAGGTGCTGGGCGACATGTGGGTGGTGACGCGCAACCCCTACATCCAGGACGACCTGCTGGACAACAAGAAGCGCCTGCAGTCGCTGGTCAAGGCCATGCGTCATCGCATCGAGCAGATCCGCGCGCGGGCCGACGGCAACGAGCTGGCCGTGGATCTCGCCACCCGCGCCGATGCCGCGGTCGACCGCTTCGAGGCCTGGTTCCCCGCCCAGCGCAAGCTGCGCAAGCGCGCCGCCCAGCGCTTCGCGAAATTCACCCGCAAGGACAACGTCGACTTCGGCGGGCTCGCGCGCGTCTCGCACGTGACCGACGCCACCGACTGGCGCGTGGAGTTCCCCTTCGTCGTGCTCACGCCGGACACCGAGGCCGAGATGGCCGGACTGGTGAAGAGCTGCATCGACCTGGGGCTGACCGTGATCCCGCGCGGGGGTGGCACCGGCTACACCGGCGGTGCCGTGCCGCTCGATGCCATGAGCGCGGTGATCAATACCGAGAAGCTGGAAGGGCTCGGCACGGTCGAGATGCGCAACATCCCGGGGGTCGCCGATCCCGTGCCCACGGTGCGCACGGAGGCCGGCGTTGTGACGCGCCGTGTCTCGGAGCTCGCCTACAAGCACGGCTACGTGTTCGCGGTCGACCCCACCTCGCAGGACGCCTCCACCATCGGCGGCAACATCGCCATGAACGCCGGCGGCAAGAAGGCCGTGCTGTGGGGCACCACCATCGACAACCTCGTGTCCTGGCGCATGGTCACGCCCGAGGCCGAGTGGCTGGAGGTGGAGCGCCTCAACCACAACCTCGGCAAGATCCACGACCAGGACGAGGTGCAGTTCCGCGTCACGCGCTTCGAGCACGACGGCGAGACGGTGAAGGGCGAGCCCGAGATCCTGAGCTTCCAGGGCCAGGCCTTCCGCAAGCAGGGCCTGGGCAAGGACGTGACCGACAAGTTCCTCGGCGGCCTGCCCGGCGTGCAGAAGGAGGGCTGCGACGGCCTGATCACCTCGGGCGTGTTCATCCTGCACCGCGAGCCCAAGCACATCCGCACCGTCTGCCTCGAGTTCTACGGCACCGACCTGCACGAGGCGGTGCCGGCCATCGTCGAGATCAAGAACGCGCTCGACCGCGACGGCGCCGTGGTGCTGTCGGGGCTCGAGCACCTCGACGAGCGCTACGTGAAGGCGGTGAAGTACACGCCCAAGGGGGCGCGCGGCCAGGTGCCGAAGATGGTGCTCATCGCCGACATCGCGGGCGATGACGAGGATCGCGTGTCCGCCGCCGCCTCGGAGGTGATCCGCCTGGCCAACGCGCGCAACGCCGACGGCTTCGTCGCGGTGAGCCCGGAGGCGCGCCGCCAGTTCTGGGCCGACCGCGCCCGGACCGCGGCCATCGCCGCGCATACCAACGCCTTCAAGATCAACGAGGACGTGGTCATCCCGCTCGAGCGCCTCGCCGAGTACAGCGAGGGGATCGAGCGCATCAACATCGACCAGTCCATGCGCAACAAGCTGCGCATGGCCGACGAGATCCTGCAGTGCCTGGCCGGCGACATCCCCGAACTGCGCCAGGTGCCGGGCTACGAGGCGAGCGACGAGGCCGCCCAGAGCCTGAAGGCCAAGATGGACGCGGCCAGCGACCACCTGCGCGCGGTGAAGGCGCGGTGGCAGGCGATCCTCGAGCGCTTCGACGCGCCCGCGAAAGAGGCCGATGAACTCCTCGACGAGGCCGCGCGTGCCGACCTGCGCGAGGGCGACCGTGTCATCGACCTGCTGCTGCGCCGCTCGCTGCGCATCTCCTTCCGCCGCGAGATCGAGCGGCCGGTGAAGGAGATCTTTGGCGGGCGCGAGCTCGAGCCGCTGCGCGCGCGCCTGGACAAGATCCACCAGAAGGTGCTCTCCAGCCGCGTCTTCGTCGCCCTGCACATGCACGCGGGCGACGGCAACGTGCACACCAACATCCCGGTCAACTCCAACGACTACGCGATGCTGCACGAGGCCGAGCGCGTGGTCGACCAGGTGATGGCGCTGGCCACCCGCCTGGGCGGCGTCATTTCCGGCGAGCACGGCATCGGCATCACCAAGATGCAGTACCTGCCGGAGGAGACCATCCGCTCCTTCGCCGAGTACAAGCAGAAGGTCGACCCGGAAGGCCGCTTCAACCGCGGCAAGCTTATGCCCGGCTCGGGGCTGCAGGACGCCTACACGCCCTCGCTGCGCCTGCTGCAGCAGGAGGCCCTGATCCTCGAGGAAAGCGAGCTGGGTGCGCTCAACGAGGACATCAAGGACTGCCTGCGCTGCGGCAAGTGCAAGCCCGTGTGCACCACCCACGTGCCGCGTGCCAACCTGCTGTACTCGCCGCGCAACAAGATCCTCGGTTCGGGGCTCATCATCGAGGCCTTCCTCTACGAGGAACAGACGCGCCGCGGGATCTCGCTGCGCCACTTCGACGAGATGAACGACGTGGCCGACCACTGCACGGTCTGCCACAAGTGCGCCACCCCCTGCCCGGTGAACATCGACTTCGGTGACGTCAGTATCCGCATGCGCAACATCCTGCGCGAGCGCGGACAGAAACGGTTCAGCGCCGGGACCTGGGCCTCAATGGCCTTCCTCAACGTGAAGGACCCGCGCACGATCAACCTGATGCGCACCGGCATGATCGGCTGGGGCTACAAGGCCCAGCGCTTCGCCCACGGCCTGGTCAAGAACTCCAAGCTGCTGCGCAAGGACAAGCGCCCGGAAAAGACGACCGGTGCGGCGCCCGTCACCGCGCAGGTGGTGCACTTCATCAAGAAGCCGCTGCCGGGCTCGCTGCCCACGCGCACCACGCGCGGCATGCTCGGGCTCGAGGACGACAAGGTCGTCCCGATCATCCGCGACCCGAGGAAGGTCACGGAAGACAGCGATGCCGTGTTCTACTTCCCGGGTTGTGGTTCCGAGCGCCTGTTCAGCCAGATCGGGCTGGCCACCATGGCCATGCTCTACGAGGTGGGATCACAGGTGGTGCTGCCGCCGGGATACCTGTGCTGCGGCTACCCGCAGACCTCGGGCGGCGACGCCGCGAAGGGTCAGCAGATCACCACCGAGAACCGCGTGCTGTTCCATCGCGTGGCGAACACGCTCAATTACATGGACATCAAGACGGTCATCGTCTCCTGCGGCACCTGCATGGATCAGCTGCTCAAGTACGAGTTCCAGAAGATCTTCCCGGGCTGCCGTCTGCTCGACATCCACGAGTACCTGATGGAGAAGGGCGTGAAGCTCGACGGCGTGGAGGGCGTGCAGTACATGTACCACGACCCCTGCCACACCCCGATGAAGCAGCACAACCCGATCAAGGTGGCCGGTGCGCTGATGGGCCAGGATGTCACCCTGTCCGACCGCTGCTGCGGCGAGGCCGGCACCTTCGCCGTCAGCCGCCCGGATATCGCCACCCAGGTGCGCTTCCGCAAGCAGGAAGAACTGCACAAGGGCGTACAGGAGCTGACCGGCAAGCCCGTGGCCCAGGGCGGCAACGTCAAGCTGCTCACCTCCTGCCCGGCCTGCCAGCAGGGCCTGTCACGCTATGCCGACGAGACGGGGCTGGATACCGACTACATCGTGGTGGAACTGGCCAACCATCTGCTGGGTGAGAACTGGCAGCGCGAATTCGTCGAAAAGGCGCGCAACGGGGGCATCGAGAAGGTTCTGCTCTGACGAGCAGTCAGTCGTCCGTTGTCAGTGGTCCGTTGTTAAAACCTTGAAAACCAGTAGACCGGATCACGCATGAGTGGAATCTGGCGTTGTTGGTTTTACAACTGACCACTGACGACTGACAACGGACGGCTTTTAGCCCAAAAACCGCCTGTACACCGGGTTTTCCGTTTCTTCCCAGTAGGCGTATCCCAGGTTTTCCAGGAATGCCTTCAGGCGCTTGTTGTCGTCCGCCGGGACCTGCATGCCGACCAGCACGCGGCCGTAGGCGGCGCCGTGGTTGCGGTAGTGGAACAGGCTGATGTTCCAGTTGTGGCCCATCTGGGTGAGGAAGTTGAGCAGGGCGCCGGGCCGTTCCGGAAACTCGAAGCGGAACAGGCGTTCGTCCATCACGTTCGGGGCGTGGCCGCCCACCATGTAGCGCAGGTGAAGCTTGGCCACCTCGTTGTCCGTCAGGTCTTCCACCGAGTACCCTTTTTCACGCAGGTTCTCGAGCAAGGCGTTCTTGGCCGTGTCGCCCTTCGGTACCTTCACGCCGACGAAGATCTGCGCGTCCTGGTGATCTGCGTAGCGGTAGTTGAACTCGGTGATGCCGCGTTTGCCGATGGCGCGGCAGAATTTGCGGAAACTGCCGGGCTGTTCGGGGATGGTGGCTGCAAAGAGGGCTTCGCGGCGCTCGCCGATCTCGGCGCGCTCGGCGACGTGGCGCAGCCGGTCGAAATTGATGTTGGCCCCGCTGGCGATGGCCACCAGGTTGCGGCCCTCGCAGCCTTCGCGGTCCACGTACTTCTTCAGGCCGGCGATGGACAGTGCGCCGGCCGGTTCCAGCATGGTGCGGGTGTCGTCGAAGGCGTCCTTGATGGCGGCACAGATCTCGTCGGCGCTGACCAGCAGTACCTCGTCCACATACTGCCGGGCGACCTTGAAGGTTTCCTTGCCGACCTGGCGCACGGCGGCGCCGTCGGCGAAGATCCCCACCTGGTCGAGCACGACCCGCCGACCCTTCTCGAGGGCGTGGTGCAGTGAAGGCGCATCGTCCGGTTCGACGCCCACGATGCGGATATCCGGGCGCAGGTGCTTGAGGTAGGCCGCCACGCCGGCGATCAGACCCCCGCCGCCCACGGGGATGAACACGGCCTCGATGTCGTCCGGATGCTGGCGCTGCAGTTCCATGCCGATCGTGCCCTGCCCGGCGATCACGTCGATGTCGTCGTAGGGGTGGATGAAGGCCATGCCTTCCTTCTCCACCAGTTCCTGCGCATACGCATACGCCTCGTCGAAGGAATCGCCCTTGAGCACGGCCTTGCCACCGAGTGCGCGTACGGACTCGACCTTGATTTCCGGCGTGGTGCGCGGCATCACGATGACGGTCTTGATGCCCAGGTGCTTGCCGGCCAGCGCCACGCCCTGTGCGTGGTTGCCGGCCGAGGCGGCGATTACCCCGCGCGCCTTCTCGGTGTCGGAGAGATGGAAGATCTTGTTGTAGGCGCCGCGCAGCTTGAACGAAAACACCGGCTGGAGGTCTTCTCGTTTGAGCAGGACGCGGTTGTTCAGCCGCCGTGAGAGGGCGGGAGCCTCCATCAGCGGTGATTCCTGCGCGACGTCGTAGACGCGCGCGGTGAGGATGCGTTCGATGAGGGTGCGTGACATAGGGCAAAGATACAGGTCGGCGGCCATCGGCGACAAGCGCCACGCGTACCCAAGCCCTTGTGTCGTGGGCAAAATATCCTGTATCTTGCCAAGATTTTACGGTCGTGCGAGACGCGGCCGACCGAATTCCTGAGGCGCCCGCCATGGCCGGGCGTGTTTCGAACCAACACTGGGGACAGGACTATGAACCAGGACGAAATGAAGAAGGCCGCGGCCGAGGCCGCCCTCGAATACGTCGAGTCCGGCATGATCGTCGGGATCGGCACCGGTTCCACCGCCAACCACTTCATCGATCTGCTGGCCGGCATGAAGGGCAAGATCGACGGCACCGTGGCCAGCTCCGAGGCCAGCGCCGAACGGCTGCGCGGTCACGGCATCGAGGTGATGGACCTCAACAGCGCCGGCCAGCTGGCGCTGTACGTGGACGGTGCCGACGAGTCCAACCGTCACCTGCACCTGATCAAGGGCGGCGGCGGCGCACTGACCCGCGAGAAGATCGTGGCGGGCGCCAGTGACAAGTTCGTGTGCATCGCCGACGAGTCCAAGCTGGTGGACGTGCTGGGCGCCTTCCCGCTGCCTGTCGAAGTCATTCCGATGGCGCGTAGCCTGGTGGCCCGCGAACTCGTGAAAATGGGTGGTCAGCCGGTGCTGCGCGAGGGCTTCACCACCGACAACGGCAACATCATCCTGGACGTGCACAACCTCCAGATCATGGAGCCCGAAAAGATGGAGACCGAGATCAACCAGATCCCGGGTGTGGTGACCGTCGGCATTTTTGCCCACCGCGGTGCCGATGTGCTGATCCTGGGTACGCCGGACGGCGCCAAGACGATCGAGTAAACGGGGCTCAATCGCCAGGCGAAAAAAGGCCCGCCGATCGGCGGGCCTTTTTCGTATCTGCCGCGGGCCGGAACTGCCGGCGCGACTTACTTCTTCTTGCGGGCAGCCGCTTTCTTCTTGGTGGCCGCCTTTTTCTTGGTCGCAGCTTTCTTCTTCACGACCTTTTTCTTCGCCGCGACCTTCTTCTTGGCCGGGGCCTTCTTCGCGGCCGCTTTTTTCTTCGGCGCCGCCTTCTTCTTGGTCGCGGCCTTCTTCACGACCTTCTTCTTGGCAGCCGCCTTTTTCTTCGGTGCCGCCTTCTTCTTGGTCGCGGCTTTCTTCTTCACCGTTTTCTTCTTGGTGGCCGCCTTTTTCTTGGTGGTGGCCTTCTTGGTTGCTGCCTTCTTCTTGACGGCAGACTTCTTGACGGCGGTCTTCTTGATCTTGGCTTTCGCGGTCGATTTTTTCTTCGTCGCGGCTTTCTTAACGGCCATTGCTAGCCCTCCCAATAAAAAATGCAGCAGAGTCGCGACTGAGTATAAACAACCAAGTCCAAATTGCTAGCCGAACTGCATGATTTCATACCGTTATTTATACCGTTCGGCGCAAATTCGACGCTGCGTGATATGACCCGGTGCATGCATCGCGGATTATCGCGATGTGTGCACGCTTAAGGCGCATTACTTGCCCTTCTTGGCCAGGTCTTCCTCGTTGAACGCGAGGTCGGTGGTTGCGATCACTTTTTCAACGGTGCGAAAGCCCTCCACGGGGGCGTCGTCGGCCATGTACTTGAGGCGTACAGGGGCCAGCGATTTCACAAAGGGCACGCGCTCGATCTCGTCGTCGGCACCGTTGATGCCGAGCTTCTCCAGGGCCGAGGTGATGATCTCGGCGGCGTACGGGTTCTGGTGACTTCCGTCCTTGGCCTTGGCCACGGAGTCGGCAGGGCTGCCGTCGAGCAGGTCGAATTCGGTGTTCTCGTCGAGGTACTGAAGCAGTTCACCCAGGGTCATCGCATGGTCTCCAGGTTGTCGATAGGGTCAGGAAGCGAGCAGGCCTTCTTCGAGGCTGACATGGCAGGCCTCGCCCACCCGGCTCAGGTAGTACATCAGGTCGATCGGCAGGCTGATGCCGTCGAGCACCTGCACGGGGTACAGGTCGGCGCATAGCAGCATGTCGGCAATGCTGATCTCGCCCATGTAAAAGCGCTTCTGGGCGAGGTGGCGGGACAGGGGTTTGAGCTGGGTCATACGGTCGAGCTGGCCGTAGCCGTCGTAGCGGTCGTTGGCCAGTTCCTCCACGCTCATCTGGTAGCGCTGCTGGACCTCGCCCTTGTAGGCGGCCAATGCGGCGGCGTCATCACCGATGCCGTGATAGCCCGGGCGGATGGGGGCGTAGAGGCGCTCGATCACGTGATCGACGCGCTGGCGCCACTCGAGCAATGCCTGCCAGGCACCCTCGTCGATCCGTCCCCGCACCAGGGGCGGGGTACCGGGAAACAGCTCGTCGATGCGCCACAGGATATCCGCCGAGTCGGTGAGGATCGTGCCGTCGTCGAGTCGCAATGCCGGTACGGTGCGCGCGATCCCGAGTTCGAAGAAGGTCTCGTCGTCGTCGTAGGCGAGCGGGTGGTCCTCGTAGTCCACCTGCTTGTAGTTGAGCGCCAGGCGCACGCGCTGCGCCTGTGGGCTGGACCAGAAGTGATAGAGCGCAGTCATGCAGTCGGGATCAGGCCTTCGGCCCGTCTTCCAGCGACATGATGAAGTTCCACTGGTCCTCGGTCACCGGCATGATCGAGAGCCGGTTGCCCTTGCGCACCAGGGCCATGTCCTCGAGTTCCGGGTATTGCTTGAGCTCGGAAAGGGGGATGTTGCGCTTGAGCTTGCGCTTGTAGCGCACGTCGACCATGTACCAGCGGGGATTGTCCGGGTCGCTCTTGGGATCGTAATACTTGGCGTTCGGGTCGAAGGCCGTGTGGTCCGGGTAGCCTTCCTTCGCCACGGTCATGAGACCGACGATGCCCGGTTCGTCGCAGTTGGAGTGATAGAAGAAGATCATGTCACCCTTCTTCATCTGGTCACGCATCATGTTGCGCGCCTGGTAGTTGCGTACCCCGTCCCAGGGTTCGACTTTCACGTCTTTCAGGTGGTCGATGCCGAACACGTCCGGTTCGGACTTCATCAGCCAGTATTGCATGATTGTTCCCACGGTTTGTGATGGCTTGTCAGTATAGGGGCGACATCGCCTGCTGCAAGTGCAGGAATCGTGGGGTTATACGTCGGCGCGCGAGTGATGGTCAAAACGTTCGAGGCCGTCCTCGGTGACCACGCCGTCCAGCGGAACGTCCCAGGGGTAGCGGATCAGGGCTTCGACGCGCTGGAAGCCATAGGCGCAGCCGATGAGCAGCGGGCGGTGCCAGCTTGTGCGGTGGTTGCGGAAGGCGAATGTGCGGTCGTAGAAGCCGCCGCCCATGCCCAGCCGGTTGCCGTGATCATCGAAGCCAACCAGCGGCATGAGCACCAGGTCGAGCTGGATCGGCTTGACGAGGTCGCGCTTGCGGAACACGGGCTCCGGAATGCCGAAGCGGTTCGGCTGGAGGCGGGTGTCCTGATCGAAGGCCATGAACCAGAGCCGCTGGTCCCTGAGCGGTGAAAGGACCGGCAGGTAGACCTCCTTGCGGCGCGCCAGGGCAGCGAGGATGAAGGGATCGAGATCCACCTCGCCGTTGACTGCGAGATAGGTCGCGATGCGCCGGGCGCTTATGAAGGGGTGGGCGGCCAGCAGGTGCCCCGCGATGCGGTCGGCCAGGTGCTGACGTTCGGCTTCGCTCAGCGCCTTGCGGCGGGCGCGGATCTCGCGACGAAGTGTAGTGCGGGTCTGCATGGATGAGCGTAGGAGCGACGAGAGTCGCGATAGGCCCATGCCTATTCGCGACTCTCGTCGCTCCTACGGTGATTCCTTCTGCATCAAGAATAAGGTGGGCGCGCTCCGCGCGTGCCGTGGCGGCCTTCGACCTTGAACCAGCGGTTCAAGTGGGAACCTCGACGCCGCCATCAGGCTTTCCGCATGCGCGATGAACGCGCATTTTTACGGACATGCACACAGGCAGCGGCTCCGGATCCCGGGGTAAGTTATTAGGCTCAAGGATAATACCCAGCCGCTCACGAACACCGCAGAGGCGCCCGAAACACTAGCTTAACCCAAGTGAGGAGAAACTGTGCAGAGGGTAAGACCGCAGGAAGCGATCAGAATTCCATCTGCTGGCCCATTTCCAGGGCGCGATCGATGCGATCCTGCAGCGCGCGGATGCGGCTGGTGACCGACTGGCTCAGCGCCTCGCGCTGGTTGCGGTTCTGCAGCAGTTCGTGGGTGAGATTGAGGGCCGCCATGATGGCGATGCGGTCGGCGCCAACGACCCGGCCGCCCTCGCGGATCTCCTGCATCCGGGTGTTGAGCAGGTTGGCCGAGGCGAGCAGGGCGCTTTCCTCTTCCGGGGGGCAGGCGACCCGGAATTCCTTGCCGAGGATGTTGACGGTGACCGGGACGTTGCCGCTGTCGCTCATGCCACCGCGTCTTCCATGGAGCGCAGCCGGGTAATGATGGCCTCGACCTTGGTGCGGGCCAGTTCATTCTTTTCGACCAGCGAAGCGCGCTCGTTGGTGAGCACGTCGTTCTGCTCCCGCAGCATGCGATTTTCCTGCTTGAGGTGCTCAACCGTCTGGATGAGTTCACCCACGCGGAATTCCAGCTTGCGCAGTTCCTGCTCGGCGACGTCGGAGAAGTTTTCGTTTTCCATGAAGGTAATAGTAGGTCGGGTATCGGGGCGGGTCAACTCGGTGTGTGCTGCCGTTATGAAGCGCGAAATCAGGCACTTAGCTTCCCAGCCGGCCCTGGCACGGATGACCCTGTGCATCGCTTGATGGTAAAATGCCGGGTTTGTAACGGCATCGACGGTAGCGAGCATGAGCGACACCAACGCGGCGGGTATTCCGCCCATCAGCGACAAGGCCACGGTCATCGACGGCGTGGCCCACAACGGCAGGCCCTGCCGGATCGTCGATAATACCGGCGAAATCGAGCGGGGCGAGCTGCAGTCGTTGCTGGACCAGCTCATCGAAGAGAAGCAGTTCGGGCTGGCCGGCAAGTCGCTCGCCGGCGGCAACACCATCACACTGGGTGCGCCGGATTTCACCCACATGCAGTTTGGCGACGAGCTGTACCGATTTATCCTGCTGCCTTACGAGGCCCGCATCGAGGCCTTCTGACCCGGGGGTTACCCCGAGGATTCGCACCATGCACACCGATTTCGACACCCTGCAGGCGGCGCTGGAACGCGTGCACGCGGAGACCGGCGCGGCCGAAGGCCATGGCGCCCTCTGTGGCATGCTGTCGTTGAACAACAGTATTGATGTCCGGTCCTGGATCGATACCATGCTGGAACAGGGCGACCCCAACGATGCCCTGGTCCGCGATGCACGTCAGCTGCTGCTCTCGCTCTACGAGGAGACACAGCGTGAACTCAACGACAGCAATCTGGAGTTCGTGTTGTTGCTGCCGGACGACGACGAGGCGCTGGAGTACCGCGTGCGTGCGCTGGCCGACTGGTGTCGCGGGTTTCTCTATGGCCTGGCGCTGGCGGGCTACCGGGCGGACGGGGCGGTGCCCGAGGACACGGCCGACTTCGTCAACGATCTCAACGAGATCGCCCAGGCCAGTTTCGAGGTGACGCCGGGCAACGAGGACGAGACGGCCTTCGCCGAGGTCAGCGAGTACGTGCGCATGGGCGTGCTGCTGGTGAGCGAGGAGATGCAGCCGAGCACGGCGCCGCCGCGTCTTCACTAAGGTCCATGCCACACTTCCGGGCCGCGCCCTCGCGCGGCTCGCACCAGTCGACGAGGGATTCATGAGCATACCGCTGAGCGAGTTCTCCCGCCGCCGCAAGCAACTGATGCGCATGATGGACAAGCACTCCATCGCCATCATCCCCGCGGCCCCGATGCGCATCCGTAACCGTGACGCCGAGTACCCCTATCGCCAGGACAGCGACTTCCTCTATCTCACGGGCTTCCCCGAACCCGAGGCGGTGGCCGTGCTGGTGCCGGGGCGTGAGCATGGCCAGTACATTCTGTTCTGCCGCGAGCGCGATCCGGTGATGGAGACCTGGCACGGGCGCCGCGCGGGCCAGGACGGCGCGGTCGAGAATTTCGGCGCGGATGATTCCTTCCCCATGACCGATATCGACGAGATCCTCCCCGGGCTGATGGAGGATCGCGATACGGTCTATTACACCATGGGCCGCGACACCGACTTCGACCAGAAGCTCATGGGCTGGATAAACCGGCTGCGCGAACAGGTGCGCGCCGGCACCCACCCGCCGCACGAGTTCATCTCGCTGGAGTACCTGCTGCACGACATGCGTCTGTACAAGTCGCGCTCCGAGGTGAAGGTGATGAAGGAATCCGCGCGCATCGCCATTGAGGCGCACAAGCGGGCCATGCGCGCCTGCCGCCCGGGCATGAGGGAATACGAGGTCGAGGCCGAGCTGCTGTATGAATTCCGGCGCAATGGCGCCGAACCGGCCTACCAGAGCATCGTGGGCGGGGGCGCCAACGGCTGCATCCTGCACTACACGGAAAACACCGATGAACTGCGCGACGGTGACCTGCTCCTGATCGACGCCGGGGCCGAGGTCGAGGGTTATGCCTCCGACATCACCCGCACCTTCCCCGTCAACGGCACCTTCAGCCCCGCCCAGCGCGAGATCTACGAGCTGGTGCTCGAGGCCCAGGCCGCGGCCATCAAGGCCACCGCGCCCGGCAACCACTGGAACGACCCTCACATGGCCGCCGTCAAGGTGCTGACCAAGGGGCTGGTGGAGCTGGGCCTGCTCAAGGGCAAGCCCGCGCAGCTCATCAAGGAGGGCGAGTACCGCCGCTTCTACATGCACCGCACCGGCCACTGGCTGGGGCTGGACGTGCACGACGTCGGCGACTACAAGCTCGACGAGGAATGGCGCCTGCTGGAACCGGGCATGGCGCTCACCGTGGAACCCGGGCTATATATCCCCGCCGGCAGCAAGGGCGTGCCAAAACGTTTCTGGGATATCGGCGTGCGTATCGAGGACGATGTGCTGGTCACGAAGGACGGGCACGACGTGCTCACCGAGGCCGCGCCCAAGGACCCGGACGAGATCGAAGCCTTCATGAGTGCCGCCTGAGCCGATGGACTTCGACTACGACATCCTGATCGTGGGCGGCGGCATGGTCGGCGCCACGCTGGCCACCGCGCTGGCGGACACCGGTCTGCACATCGGCATGCTGGAGTCGCGGCCCTACGGCGCGCCCGGCCAGCCGAGTTTCGACGACCGCTCGATCGCCCTGTCCTGGGGCTCGCACCGCATCCTGGCCGGCATCGGCGTGTGGGGCGCATTGCGCGGCGAGGTGTGTGCCATCCGCAAGATCCATGTGTCCGACCGCGGCCACTTCGGCGCGGCGCGCATCGATCACGCCGAGGAGGGTGTCGAGGCCCTCGGGTTCGTGGTCGAGAACCGCGTCATGGGCCGCGAGCTGATGGCAGCGCTCGAACGCCGGCCGAACGTGGAGCTCATCGCGCCGGCCACCCTGCTGGACTTCGACAACGGGGAGCAGGCCGTGGTGGCCGAGGTCTCGCACGACGGCGAGAGCCGCCGCGTCACGGCGCGCCTGCTGGTCGCCGCCGACGGCACCGGCTCGCCCGTGCGACGGCGCCTCGGCATCAACGCGGTCACCGAGGGATACGGGCAGTCGGCACTGATCGCCAACGTCGGCATCAGCGCGCCGCATGGCCATGTGGCCTACGAGCGCTTCACCGACAGCGGGCCGCTCGCGTTGTTGCCGATGACCTCCGGTGAGAAAAACGCGCACCGCTGCTCGCTGGTGTGGACGCACCGCGATGCCGAGCTGCCCGAGACCGAGGCGCTCGATGACGCCGCCTTTCTCGCGCGCCTGCAGGAGCGTTTCGGCTATCGTCTGGGGCGCTTCACCCGCGTGGGCAAGCGGGCCAGTTACCCGCTCGCGCTCACGCGCAGCACCGAGTTCACGCGCCGGCGCGTGGCCATCGTCGGCAATGCCGCACACACGCTGCATCCCGTCGCCGGTCAGGGCTATAACCTGGCGCTGCGTGACGTGGCGTTGATCGGCGAGCTCATCGCCGGGGCCCATGGCGAGGGCGGCGACATCGGCAGTGTCAACGTGCTCGATGCCTACGAGAAAGGCCGTACGGCGGACACCCGCGACGTGGCGTTCTATACCGACACCCTGGTGCGCCTGTTCTCCAACCCCTCGTTTGCGCTTGGCCACGCGCGCGCCGCGGGGCTCATCGCCGTGGATCTCGTCGGGCCGCTGCGCCACTGGCTGGCGCGGCAGAACATGGGCCTGCGTCACAGCGGTCCACGGCTCTCGCGCGGCCTGCCGCTCGATGCATCGCGTCGCGGGAGTGTCTCGTGATGGACTTCGAGGTCGTCATCGTCGGCGGCGGCATGGTGGGGGCGACGCTCGGCTGCGCCCTGGCACGCCAGGGGCGCAACATCGCCGTGGTCGAGGCACGCGAACCCGCGCCCTTCGAACCGGCCGATGACTACGACCTGCGCGTCTCGGCTTTGAGCCGGGCCTCGCAACGAATCTTCCAATCGCTGGGCGTATGGGACGGCATCGTGTCGCGTCGTGCGAGCCCCTACGAACACATGCACGTGTGGGACGCGACCGGCGATGGCGAGATCCACTTCGACTGCGCCGAACTCGGCGAACCGAACCTCGGGCACATCGTCGAGAACCGCGTCATTCAGGATGCCCTGCTGGACGTGCTGAAGGCCCACGACAACGTCACCTGGCTGTGCCCGGCCTCGCTCGACGCGCTCGAGGTGCAGGCGGCGCAGGCCGTGCTGACCCTGGACGACGGGCGCCGGGTCAGCGCGCAGCTCGTGGTCGGTGCCGACGGTGCACGCTCGCGGCTGCGCGAGCTGGCGGGCATCGAGGTGGAGCGACACGGCTACGGCCAGCGCGGCGTGGTGGCCAACGTCGCCACCGAGCACTCGCACGAGGCCACCGCCTGGCAGCGCTTTCTGCCCACCGGGCCACTGGCCTTTCTGCCGCTCGGCGACGGGCGCTGTTCCATCGTGTGGTCGGCGGACGACGCCCGCGCCGAGGCGCTGATGGCGATGGACGACGAGGCCTTTCGCCAGGAACTCGGTGCGGCGCTGGGCTATCGCCTGGGCCATGTCACGTCGGTCTCGCCGCGGGCTGCCTTCCCGCTGGCCGGCTCCCAGGCCCGGGACTATGTCCGCCCGCGCGTCGCGCTGGTGGGAGACGCGGCACACACCATCCACCCGCTGGCCGGCCAGGGGGCGAACCTCGGCTTTCTCGACGCGGCCACGCTCGCCGAGGTGCTCGCGGGGGCCGACGACCCGGGCGTGCCGGGGCTGCTGCGCCGCTACGAGCGCGCGCGCCGGGGTGAGGACGTGTTGATGATGCGCGCGATGGAAGGCTTCAAGCTACTGTTCGGCAACGAACTCGGACCGCTCGCCTGGCTGCGCAACACCGGCCTGAAACTCGCCGACCGCGCCGGCCCCGTGAAACACGAACTCATCCGCCGCGCCATGGGGCTGAGCGGGGAGCTGCCTGCGCTGGCGCGGGGGAAGTTTGAAGTTTGAAGGGTGAATGAGTAGGCGATAGTGGAGCGCGTCATCATGGTCGACGGTTCCCATCGCACACATCTCACTTCACACCGATTTCCTCACTTCTAACTTCTAACTTCAAACTTCTAACTTCCCTCCGCCCTGGCGCGGCGGGGCAGGAACTCGACCAGCTCCTGCGGAGCACTCAGGGCGTAGCCCTGGGCGTAGTCGACACCGAGTGCGCGCAGGCGCTGCACGATGGCGCCCGAGCAGGCGAACCCGCGATCGTCTTCATGCCCATCACGTGGCCGACCTCGTTGATGGCCGCCACCATGGCCTCGTCGATCGGGTCCGTGGTCATCTCCTTGACGAAGGCGCCATCGATCTTCAGGTAGTCCACCGGCAGTTCCTTCAGGTACATGAAGGAGGAGAGACCGCTGCCGAAGTCGTCGAGCGCGAAGCAACAGCCGAGGCCGCGCAGTTCGCGGATAAAGGTCCGCGCGTGCTCGAGGTTGCTCACGGCCGCCGTTTCCGTGATCTCGAAGCATACCTGCGGGGCGTGAACCTCGTGTGCCTGCATGGTCTCGCGCACGAAGTCGAGGAAGCGGTCGTCCCCGAGCGAGTTGCCCGAGAGGTTGATCGACAGCAGCGCGTCGCCAATTTCGAAGCGTGGGTCCTTCATCAGCCGCATGGCCGCATCCACCACCCAGCGGTCCACCGATTGCATCACGCCGAAGTGCTCGGCTGCAGGGATGTATGGCCCGGCTGATACCACCTTGCCTTCCAGGTCCGTCATGCGCAGCAGCAGCTCGAAGTGCCGGCGTTCATCCTGGCCGCCCAGAGGGACGATGGGCTGCGCCACCAGGTGCAGCCGCTCGCTGGCGAGGGCGTCGCGCAGGGTGGTGGCGCGCAGCAGCTGGCGCTGGTGCATGGAGTCCTCGCGGGTGTTCTCATCCAGCACGAAGATGCGATCGCGCCCCTCGTCCTTGGCGGAGTAGCAGGCGACGTCCGCCTCCTTCATCACCTGGGTGACGTTTTCCGAGGCGGGGGTGATGGCGACAATGCCGATGCTGGCGCCGGGTTCGAAGCGGCGCGACTCCCATTCGATGGTCGAGGCATGGATGGCCTGCAGGATGCTTTCCGCGTCATTCTGGGCCTGGTCGAGCGCGCAGTGCTTGAGCAGGATGGCGAACTCGTCGCCGCCCAGGCGGGCGAGGTCGTAGTCGCTGTCCGAGAGGTTCAGCTGCGACAGGCGGTTGGCGAGCTGACGCAGGACGTGGTCGCCGGCCTCGTGCCCCGCCGTGTCGTTGATGATCTTGAACTGGTCGAGGTCGATGTAGCAGATGGCGTGCATCGCGCCGCTGCGCTTCGCCTCGCGCAGGGCGTACTCGACCCGGCGCTCGAACTCGTAGCGGTTGATGAGGCCCGTCACCGGGTCGTGGGTGGCCTGGAAGTCGAGACGGCGTGATATCTGGATGATCTCGGTGATATCGCGCAGCACCAGCACTGCCCCCAGGATGTCACCGTCGGGCGAGAGCAGGGCCGCGACCGATTCGAACACGATGTAATCCTGCCCGTTGCGCGCGGTGAGGATCATCTGGTCGGAGCCGATGTAGTCGTCGCCGGCCTGGAGGCAGGCGCCGACCCGTGTCTTGCCCGGTTCGTGAGATTCCGCGTCACGCAACTGCACGATATCGTCCACGCCCAGGCCGCGTGCTTCACGCAGTGGCCAGCCGGTCATGATCTCGGCGATCGAGTTCATGTACACGATGCGCCCCTGGGCATCGGTGCTGATGACGGAGTCGGTGATCGAGTCCAGCGTGATCTGCACCTGGTCCTTCTGCCGTGCGAGTTCGCGATAGCTGTGCCCGAGCCGCGTGAGCAGCTGCTCGAAGTTGCGCGCCAGCAACCCGACTTCGTCGGCCCGGTCGAGCATGCCGCGGTCGATATGCGTGTGTTCCATCGACGCACTGTCGATCACGCCTGCCAGTTCGGTCATCGGCCGCACGATGCGGCGGAGGATGATGAAGGTGGCGGTGGACAGGATGAACAGTGCAAGCAGCAGGGCGGCTGCGATGATGTAGGCGTCGTTGAGCTGAAGGATGCTTTCGTGGCCGACGAAGTAGGCGAGGTGCGCATTCGCGATGTGGCGGTCCGCCAGGATCACCGGTTGCACCACTTCCACGACGGGTTGCTGCCGGTAGGTCTTGCGCAGGATGCGCGGCTCGGGCAGCTCGCCCAGCGCCTCGCCGCGGGTGGCCACCAGCCTCAGGTCGGTATGCGTGAGGATGGTGCCGTCCGCGCGTGACATGTAGGCGTAGGCGTATTCCGAGACGGGGGTGGCGGCGATCAGCCAGCGTTCCAGGAGTTCGTAATCGCGCGCCACGAGGGCGTCCACGCTGCCTTCGGCCAGGCCCTTGGCCAGGGTGAGCGCCTGGGTCTGCCGCGTCTGTTCGAAGCGGCGCTCGGTGGTCTCGAACAGGACGTAGCCGAGAAACAGCGTGGTCAGGATGAAGACGCCGCCGAGGCTCAGCAGCAGGCGCGTGAACAGCGATCGTTTCACACGTCACCCGGGAGCCGGCCAATGTCCATTTGCTGCCGCGTGATCTCCTCGACCGCCGGGTCGTAGGGCGCGAAGGACTGGATCTTCATCGGACGCATGTCGCGCAGGATCTCGCGGCCTTCCGGATCGTCGATCATGCCGGCGCCGATGAACGTGAATTCATCGATCAGTGCCTGCGGCAGCTCGGGGCGCGCGGCAATGAGATTCTCGGCATATTCAAAACTCACGCCGATGACGCGCAGGTCGCCGGTGTTCACCTTCTCGCTCATCAGCTGGTAGCGCACCCCGCACAGGGCCGCGGCGTCGTAGTCGCCCAGGAGCACCCCGTAGATCGAGTTGGACTGGTTGTGCGTAAACACCTCCTCGGTCTCTTCGCCGCTCTCGATGCCCTGTTCGTACAGGTAGGCGCGCGGTGCGAGGTAGGCGCCCGCCGCGATCGGGCTGATGTAGGCGATGCGCCGCCCGCGCAGGTCCTCCAGGCTGTGGATCCCGCTGTCGGCGCGCACGAAGATCTCGCTGTTGCTCACGTGGGAGCCGCGCAGGTTGATCATCTGCAGTACGCCGCGTGCGCTGTCCGTCTGCTTGAGGCGGTACAGCACGTGGGCGTTGATGTAGAAAAAGTCGACGTCGTCGTTCTCGATGGCCTCCTTCATGCGCTCGAAGCCGCGCGGCACCACCACCTCGATGGGGCGTCCCAGGCGCTCGGCCATGTAGTCGGCAAAGGGTTTCCAGTCCGCGTAGCTGCGGGCCGGCGGGGCGATGGAGAGGACGCCGAAGCGCAAGGGCGTCGCGTCGTCGTCGGCTGTCTGGGCGACGGCCGGAAGGCATGCGGTCAAGAACAAACACGACAGCAGGAGCTGCCGCACGAGCCATCGGGAAGCCATGTCAGGTTTTCTCCGCGGTTATTGGGTCCGCGTTGTCTGATTCTAGGGCATTTTCGGGCCGCTGGCGTGGCCGCGACGCCTTATGCCGTGGTGCCCTGTGTTTGGCGCTGGCCATAGGACACAGCATCCCAAGCGGGATGCTGCGGCAGGAGGGGGTATTTCACCGGACCGGACGAGCCGTTGAATTCGGCCGACCGGCGGTGCATCAATGCTGGTGCGTGTGATCGCCGTGCGAGTGGTTGTGCTGCATGCCGTCCATGGTGGCGCGGCGCACGACGGCCTGGATGGTCATGCTGCTGCCGTCGTCGAAGTGGAGCGTGAGGTCGGCGGTGTCGCCGGCCTTGAGCGGCTGCTGCGGCTTCATCAGCATCAGGTGGTAGTCACCCGGTTTCAATGCAGCCTGGCCGCCGGCCGGTACCGGGATGCGCTTTTGCGCCACCATGCGCGCCATTCCGTCCTCGAGGACGGTCCGATGCAGTTCGACCATGCCGAAGGCGGGACTCTCGGCCGCGACGAGGGCGCGTTCCTGGTCCGAATGGTTGTGCAGGATGAGATAGCCGGCCAGCATCGGGGCGCCCGGCGGGGCCTCGCGGATCCAGGCGTCCTCGACGGTCAGCTGTTGCGCGGCCATCGCCGGGGGCAGGAAGGCGGCGAGAGAGAGCAGGGTGGCGAGCAGGAGTCGTTTCAGCATGTTTCGGGTTCCTGTCATGTTCAGAGACCCCCGGATGATACCAGCTCGAGCTGACCCGGCCCTGAACTGGATCAAGTGTTGGCGAGATTGCGGCAAGCCCCATGCCTCCCGGTAATCCCCCGCCGCCAACAGGCGTGTGGGCGACGGCAGTCTTTCGATCCGCCCGCGGCTGGTTTATATTCACAAGCCTAATCGATACTCTCGTGGGAGAGACCCGGACCCCGGTCCGGGCGCCGAAGGCGCAACTTCCGCCCGGAAACGCTCAGGCAAAAGGACCGCGAGAGCTCAGAGCCACCGCCGCGACATCGTGGCCCGGCTCTTCGATTGGCTCTGGAGAGCGGCCCAAGGGGCCCACCGAAGGTGAGGGGAGCGCGCGAGCGCCCCAATCTCTCAGGTTTCCGGACAGAGGGGCGGCCGTCGGCAGGTGTGTCGGCGGCCGCCTTTTTCGTTGACGGGGAACATGATGGCCAATCGCACCGCACTCTACGACAAGCACATCGAGGCCGGCGCCCGCATGGTGGATTTTGCCGGCTGGGACATGCCCATCCACTACGGTTCCCAGATCGAGGAGCATCACACGGTGCGTGAATCCGCCGGGATGTTCGATGTCTCGCACATGGTGGTGGTGGATCTGAAGGGCGCCGGGGTGCGCGACTTCCTGCGCCACCTGCTGGCCAACGACGTGGCCAAGCTCAAGACCCCGGGCAAGGCACTGTACAGCTGCATGCTCAACGAGCGCGGTGGCGTGATCGATGACCTCATCACCTATTATCTCGCCGACGACTTCTACCGCATGGTGGTGAATGCCGCCACGCGGGAGAAGGACCTGGCCTGGATGCGCCGCCAGGCCGAGGGCTTCGACGTCGGGCTCACCGAGCGTGCCGACCTGTCCATGATTGCCGTCCAGGGCCCGCAGGCCCGCGAGAAGGTGTGCAGCCTGCTGGAAAACGGCGATCGCACCGCGGCCGAGTCGCTGGGTGTGTTCTTCGGCCAGCAGGTCGGCGAACTCTTCATCGCCCGCACCGGTTACACCGGCGAGGACGGTTTCGAGATCATGGTGCCGAACGCCGACGCGCCCGCCTTCTGGGACGCGCTGCTCGGTGCCGGCGTCAAGCCCATCGGCCTCGGGGCCCGCGATACGCTGCGCCTGGAGGCCGGCATGAATCTCTACGGCACCGACATGGACGAGACCATTTCGCCGCTGGAGGCGGGGCTCGCGTGGACCATCGCCTGGGAGCCGGCCGAGCGCGACTTCATCGGCCGCCAGGCCCTGGAACGGCAGAAGGCGGACGGTGTGCAGCAGAAATTCGTTGGCCTGGTGCTGGAAGAGCGGGGCGTGCTGCGCTCGCACCAGAAGATCGTCGTCGAGGGGGTGGGCGAGGGCGAGATCACCAGCGGCACCTTCTCGCCCACGCTGGGCGTGGCCATCGCCATGGGGCGCGTACCGGTCGGCACGGGCGAGCGCTGCGAGGTGGAGATCCGCAACAAGCGCCTGCAGGCGCGCATCGTCAAGCCGCCGTTCGTGCGCAACGGCCAGGCCTGCATCGAACTCTGAGTCATCGATTGAACTGAATTCCGAATCCTTTCAGGGGGCACATCATGAGCAACGTACCGAGCGATCTGAAATACACCAAGAGCCACGAGTGGGTGCGGACCAACGAGGACGGCACCGTGACCATCGGCATTACCGACCACGCCCAGGAACTGCTCGGTGACCTGGTTTTCGTCGAGACGCCGGAAGAGGGCTCGAACCTCGCGGCCGAGGACGCCTGCGCGGTGGTCGAGTCGGTGAAGGCCGCCTCCGACGTCTACGCCCCGCTGGCCGGCGAGGTCGTCGAGGCCAACGCCCTGCTGGCCGATGCTCCCGAGACCATCAACAGCGATGCCTACGGCGACGGCTGGATCTTCAAGCTGCGCCCGGAGGATGCCGGTGCCGTGGACGACCTCATGGACGCCGACGCCTACAACCAGCTCCTGGAAGACGAAGCCTGATCGTCTGAACGGTCATCCGCACACACTGGGTTAGCACATGCCGTTTATCCCCCACACGCAAGACGACATCCGCGAAATGCTCGCGGCCATCGGCGTCGACAGCATCGACGCGCTGTTCGACGAGATCCCGAAAGCGCTGCGCACCGGCGAACTGGCCGGGATCCCGGAGGCCATGAGCGAGATGGAGATCTCGCGCCTGATGAGCGACCGCGCCGCACAGGATGCCGGCATGCTCAACTTCATGGGCGCCGGGGCCTACGAGCACCATATCCCGGCCGCCGTCTGGCAGCTAACCACCCGCGGCGAGTTCTACAGCGCCTACACGCCGTACCAGGCCGAGGCCTCGCAGGGCACGCTGCAGCTCATCTACGAGTACCAGACCATGATGACCGGGCTCACCGGCATGGAGGTCTCCAACGCCTCCCTGTACGACGGTGCCTCCGCGCTGGCCGAGGCCGTGCTCATGGCAGTGCGCGTGCACCGCAAGTCCAAGTCGCGGCGCATCCTGGTGCCGACCACCGTGCATCCCGCCTACCGGGCCACCACGCATGCCATCGTCGACGGCCAGGAGATCGAGCTGGTCGACGTGCCCTACGACGAGACCAGCGGCAGGGTCGCGCTCGATGCCCTCAAGCCCTACGAGGGCGAGGACATCACCGCGCTTGTCATCCAGCAGCCAAATTTCTTCGGTACGCTGGAAGAGGTCGACGAACTCACGCGCTGGGCGCGGGCCAACAACGCGCTGGTGATCGCCGTGGTCAACCCGTTGACGCTGGCGCTGCTCACGCCGCCGGGCGAGTGGGGCGACGACGGCGTCGATATCGTCTGCGGCGACGGCCAGCCGCTGGGTGCGCCGCTGTCATCGGGCGGTCCCTATTACGGCCTGATGTGCTGCAAGCAGGCCCACGCCCGCCAGATGCCGGGGCGCATCGTCGGGCGTACCGTGGACGCGGACGGCAAGCCGGGTTTCGTGCTCACGCTACAGGCGCGCGAGCAGCACATCCGCCGCTCCAAGGCGACCTCGAACATCTGTACCAACCAGGGCCTGGTGGTCACCGCCTCCACCATCCACATGGCCCTGCTCGGCCCGGAGGGCCTGGAGCGCGTGGCGGCGGCCTCCTACGCGAACACCCACGCCCTGGTGGAACGCGTGGCCGGACTCGGCGTCAAGCCGCTGTTCACCGGCGACTTCTTTCACGAGGTGGTGCTCAAGCTCGACCGGCCCGCGGCCGGGGTCCTGGGCAAGATGGCCGAGGCCGGCGTGCTCGGCGGCTACGACCTGGGCGAGGACGATCCGCAGATGGCCGACTGCCTGCTGGTCTGCGCCACCGAGACCAAGACGGCGGCCGACCTGGACGCCTACGTCGAGGCCCTGCGCGGCGCGCTGGGCTGACCGAACAACACACTCACGACCCACAGATCGAAGGAGTAAGGACCATGGCTACCATCACGCTTCAGGGTAACGAGATCCACACCAACGGCGAGCTGCCGGCCGTCGGCAGCGACGCCCCGGCCTTCAAGCTGGTCAACACCGACCTGGCCGATGTCACCCTCGACACCTACAAGGGCAAGAAGAAACTGCTCAACATCGTGCCGAGCCTCGATACCCCGGTCTGCGCGACCTCCACCAAGAAGTTCAACGATTTCGCCAAGGACCGCGACGACGTGGTGATGCTGGTGATCGCCGCCGACCTCCCGTTTGCCATGGGCCGTTTCTGCGGCGCGGAGAACGTCGACAAGGTCGTCCCGCTGTCCATCATGCGCGACAAGAACTTCTCCAAGGATTACGGCGTGCTGATCACCGACGGCCCGCTGGCCGGCATCACTGCCCGCGCCGTGGTGGTGCTCGACGAGAACGACAAGGTCGTGCATACCCAGCTCGTGCCGGAGATCGCCGAGGAGCCGGATTACGACGCGGCGCTGGCGGCGCTGTAAGAAAGATCGTAGGAGCGACGAGAGTCGCGACAACCATCGGTGCCGCCGCGGGCCGATCGCGACTTTCGTCGCTCCTGCCCGTGATTCATTCGATTCCAACCGGCCGCAGGCCGACGTGAGTCAGGACCGAGACATGCTGATTTTCGAACATTCCCGTGAAGGCCGCCGCGCCACCGCGCAGGCACCGCTGGAACCGGTCGAGGCCAGGGGCCTGCCGGAGCGTTTCCGCCGCCGGCAGCGGGCCCCGCTGCCCGAGGTCTCGGAGATGCAGGTGGTGCGCCATTACACGCGCCTGTCGCAGAAGAACTTCTCCATCGACACCCAGTTCTACCCGCTGGGTTCGTGCACCATGAAGTACAACCCGCGGGCCTGTAACAGCCTGGCCATGCTGCCGGGGTTCCTCAACCGCCATCCGCTCGCGCCGGAATCCCACAGCCAGGGCTTCCTCGAGTGCATGTTCGAGCTGCAGGAGATGCTCAAGGACGTGACCGGCATGAAGGGCGTGTCGCTCACGCCGATGGCCGGTGCCCAGGGCGAGTTCGCGGGCGTGGCGATGATCCGCGCCTACCACGAGTCGCGCAACGACGACGCGCGCACCGAGATCCTGGTGCCGGACGCCGCCCACGGCACCAACCCGGCCACCGCCGTGATGTGCGGCTACAAGGTCAAGGAGATCCCGACCGACGACGAGGGCGACGTCGACATGGAGGCCCTCAGGGCCGCGGTCGGCCCACAGACGGCCGGCATCATGCTGACCAACCCGTCCACGCTCGGCGTGTTCGAACGCAAGATCAAGGACATCGCCAAGATCATCCACGACGCCGGCGGGCTGCTGTACTACGACGGCGCGAACCTCAACGCCATCCTCGGCAAGGTGCGCCCGGGCGACATGGGCTTCGATGTCATCCACATGAACCTGCACAAGACCTTCTCCACGCCGCACGGCGGCGGTGGGCCGGGTGCCGGCGCCGTGGGCGTGAGCGAGCGCCTCATGCCCTTCCGCCCCATCCCGGTGGTGGAAAAGGACGGCGAGCGCTACCGCTGGCTGAAGCAGGCCGATCTGCCGCAGAGCATCGGCCGCCTGTCCGCCTTCGCCGGCAACGCCGGGGTGCTGCTGCGTGCCTACGTCTACATGCGCATGCTCGGGCGCGACGGCATGCACCGCGTGGCCGACTTCTCCACGCTCAACGCCAACTACCTGATGGCGCGCCTGCGCGACAAGGGCTTCGACCTGGCCTTCCCCAACCGCCGTGCGACGCACGAGTTCATCGTCACCCTCAAGCGCCAGGCCAAGGAGCAGGGCGTGACCGCGATGGACTTCGCCAAGCGTCTGCTCGACTTCGGCTTCCACGCGCCGACCACCTACTTCCCGCTGCTGGTGCCCGAGTGCCTGCTCATAGAGCCCACGGAGACCGAGGCCAAGGAGGCACTGGACGGCTTCGTCGATGCGATGGTCGCGATCCAGGCCGAGGCCGAGAGCGACCCCGAGAAGGTGAAGGGTGCGCCGTACACGCAGCCCAACCGGCGCTTCGACGAGGTGCGAGCGGCGCGTGAACTGGATCTACGCTATACCCCGGTGGCGGCGGCCTGATGGGGAAACCCGATAACAACACCGGCCTGCGACGCATCGTCCGGGCCGGCTACTTCTCGTGGAAGGGGCTGCGCGCGGCCTTCAAGCACGAGGCCGCGTTTCGCCAGGAACTGGTCCTGTTCTGCATCCTGGCCCCGCTCGGTTTCTACCTGGGTGACAACGCGGTGGAGCGTGTGTTGTTGATCGGCAGTCTCAACCTCGTGCTGATGGCCGAATTGCTGAATACCGGCATCGAGGCCGTGGTCGACCGCTTCGGCGAGGAGTATCACAAGCTGTCGGGCCGCGCCAAGGACGTGGGCTCGGCGGCCTCGGCGATCGCGCAGGCCAACGTGCTGCTCGTCTGGGGTTTGATTCTCTTCGGTTAACTCTCTCTGGTCCTGGCCGCGTGCCGCGGTTAGCATCGATGCGTGCCGTCATACACTGTGCCCGCATGAAGAAACTCCTGTTCACGATCGCGGCGGTCATCGCCGTCTTCTACTGGCTCAACCAGGCGCCCGTCGAGGTGCCGCCCGGTCAGGTTGCGCCCGGCCTGCCCGTGCAGCGCGATCTGGCTGCCGCATCCCCTATCACCCATAACGGCTATACGCTCACGCCCCTGGCCGAGTTCGAAATCGAGGCGCGGGTGCTGGCCAGCGAGCGCTACCGGATCGGACGGGAGGCCGAACTATCGCCGGTCGACCTGGCCCTTGGCTGGGGCCCGATGTCGGACAGCAGCGTGCTCGAGCACGTAGACATCCGCCAGTCCGGACGCTTCTACTACTGGCGCGTCGAGCAGTTCCCCATCCCGCGGCGTGAGATCGAAACCCACTCGGCGAACATGCACATGATCCCGGCCGACGAGCAGGTGGCCGACGTGCTGCTCGACGTCCGGCCGGGACAGGTGGTGGATATCGAGGGCTACCTGGTGCGGGCGGATGCGAGCGACGGCTGGCGCTGGATCAGTTCGCTCACGCGCAACGACACGGGCAACGGGGCCTGCGAACTCATCTGGGTGGAGCGGGCCAGCCTGCGGTGAGGTAGACTACGGACGTTATGGTTTCAACCGGGGGGCTATGGCGCTGATCCATCTCGTATACATGAGTTCGGCCGTTCGCTGGCCCGACATGGATGAGTTGGCGGAACTGCTGCACACCGCGTATGAAAACAACCGGGCGCTCGGGATCACCGGGCTGCTGCTCTATCGCAAGGCCACCTTTCTGCAGGTGCTGGAAGGGGATGAGGCGGCCGTGCGGGACGTATATGCACGCATTCAGCGCGACCCGCGGCATACCGGGCTGGTGAAGCTCATCGACGAGCCGCTGGCGAGCCGGCAGTTCCCGGACTGGACCGGCAGCTTCGAGCTGGATGACCCGCAGGGCGCGCCCGACCCCGGTATCCCCGGCTACATCGACGTCTTCTCCGATAGCTCTCGTGTACTCGCTCGCGTCGCGGATCCGTCGTCGCGCACCGTACGCCTGTTGCTGAACTTCATCCGGCGCGCCTGAGTGCGAGCTCGGTCCCGCGGACCCGACACCATCGCTTAACCTCGACGTCACCCCGCCGTCATCCCCGCCTGTGATACTGCCCCCAGTCATCATGGGAGGCTCGCCATGAAACCGTTGTCCTACCGCAGCATCTTCATCTCCGACGTGCATCTCGGCACGCGCGATTGCCGTGCCGAGTTCCTGGTCGACTTTCTCGAATCCACCCAGTGCGAAACGCTCTATCTCGTGGGCGACATCATCGACCTGTGGGCCATGCGCCGGTCCGTGCACTGGCCGCCCGCGCATACGCGGGTGCTTCAACTGCTGTTCGAGAAGGCCGCGGCCGGCTGTGACGTGATCTATATCCCGGGCAATCACGACGAGTTGATGCGCGACTTCGTCGGGACCGAGTTCAACGGCGTGAGGATCCTGCGCGATGCCGAACACGTCACGCACGACGGCCGCCGCTTCTTCGTCAGTCACGGCGACGAGTTCGACACCTTCGTGCGGCACAACGGCCTGCTGCGGGTGGTGGGGGACGGCATCTACCCGGTGTTGCTGGCGGCCAACCGCTGGTTCAACGGGCTGCGTCGGCGTTTCGGTCGTCCCTACTGGTCGCTGTCGTCGTTCATCAAGTCGAAGGTGGGCAACGCGCGCCGCTACATGGATAAGTACGAAGCGGCGGTGGCACGCTCGGCCTCGAGCCAGGAATACGACGGGCACATCTGCGGCCACATCCACAAGGCCGGCATCGTCTCCCGCGACGGGATTCTCTACTGCAACGACGGTGACTGGGTCGAACACTGCACCGCCCTGGTGGAGGACCTGGACGGACGCCTGCAGCTGCTCCACTGGGCCGACCACAAGCGCATCGAGCAGGTCAACGAGGGCATGGACGTGGAGGCTGCGCTCATTCCGTTGATGGCGTTAAGCGTTAAGCGTTAAGCGTTAGGCGGAAAGTCCAATCGCCACGGAGGTCAGGACGCGCCGGTCTCACACTTCACGCCCAACCCCTCACGACTCCCCAAGGCAGGCCTCGAAGTCGCGGGCCAGGCGCTGCAGCAGTTCCGGGTAGGCGCCGGGGCCGGCCTCGATCTCCGCCCCCACCGGATCGAGTGTCGCATGGCGTGCCGACGTCCCCTCGATCACCGTGTCCACGATGGCGGGCCTGAACTGCGGTTCGGCGAACACGCAGCGCGCGCCCGTCTCGCGGATGACCTCCCTCACCTCCTGAATGCGTCGGGCCCCCGGCGTACGCGACGGGTCGATCGCGAGTGCGGCCGCGTGTTCGAGTCCGTAGCGTTTCTCGAAATACTGGTAGGCATCGTGGAAGACCACGTAAGGGGTGCCGCGCAGCCCCTTGAGGCGCTCGGCCAGCGCGAGGTCCAGCGCCATCAGGCGGGTGCGTGCGCGCTCGGCATTGGCGGCATAGGCCTGGGCGTTTTCCGGGTCGAGTCCCACCAGCAGCGTTTCCAGTGCGCTCACGACCTCGCGCGCGTTGGTGGGGTCCAGCCAGAAGTGGGGGTCGAGGCCGTGGCCGCCGTGGTCGTGGTCGTGGCCGTGGTGATGCAGGTCGCGCAGCGGATACGTCTTGACGCCGGGCAGGCGCAGGGCCTCGATTACCCGCGTGTCCTCGGGCAGCGATTCGAGCGGGCGTTGCAGGAATGTCTCCAGTTCGGGGCCCACCCAGACCAGCACGTCGGCCGACTGCAGGGCGCGCATGTCCGAGGGCTTGAGGCTGTAGGCGTGCGGGGAACTGCCGTCAGGAAGCAGCCGGTAGGGTTCGCTCACGCCCTCGGTCACCGCGGCGGCCAGCGAGTGCAGCGGCTTGATCGTGGCCACCAGGCGGGGCGCGTCCCCGAGCGCGAGGCTGGAGGTGGCCAGGAGCCAGAGTCCGCAGAGAATCAGTAGGCTTCGCATGTGCATCCGGCAAAAAGTTCTAAAACGTTATAATATAACATTTCGTTTTCGTCGCGCGGTTTCTCTCGCCCATGTCCGGTCTTCGTATCAAGCACCTCAAACCCGCCATCGTCGCCGAGCAACTGGCCCGCGCGGAGGCCTTGTGCAGCAGCACCGGCGCGCGGCTCACGCCATTGCGCCGCCTGGTGCTCGAGATGGTGATCACCGCCGGGCGGCCGGTGGGCGCCTACGAATTGCTGGACCGGATTCGAGAGCGCGGCCAGAAGGGTGCGCCGCCCACAGTGTACCGTGCGCTCGAATTTCTGCAGCAACACGGCCTGGTGCACCGCATCTCCATGGCCAATGCCTTCGTCGCGTGCAGTCATCCCGGTGACGATCACCACGCCCTGATCTTCGTCTGCACGCGTTGCGGCAATGCCGTGGAGCTGGAAGAGGACCGGGTGAGCGCCAGCGTGGAGGCGCGGGCCGAGGCGGTGGGCTTCCAGGTGCCGGGGCGGCCCATCGAGATCGCCGGCACCTGCCGCCTGTGCCGGGAGCACCGGGCATGACGGCGTCCTCGAGCGCAGCACCCCTGGCCGAACTCGACGGCCTCAACGTCACCCTCTCCGGGCGCACGATCCTGCACGACGTCGCCCTGCGTATCGCCGCGGGTGAGATCATCACCGTGATCGGGCCCAACGGCGCGGGCAAGACCACGCTCATCAAGGTGCTGCTGGGCCTGCAGCGCGTCACCCGCGGGCGGGTGTTCGTGCGCCCGGGACTCAAGATCGGTTACATGCCGCAGCGCCTGCAGATCGACGATATCCTGCCGCTGACCGTGCGGCGTTTCCTCGGCCTGGCGGGGCGCTTCTCCCGCGAACGGATCGAGGCCGTGCTGGCCGAAGTGGGGGCGGGCGCGCTGGTCGACCAGCCGATCCAGGGCATTTCCGGCGGGGAGATGCAGCGCGTGCTGCTGGCCCGCGCCGTGTTGCGCGAGCCCGACCTGCTGGTGCTCGACGAGCCGGCCCAGGGCGTGGACGTCGCCGGTCAGGGCGAGCTTTATCGCTTGATCGCGCGCATCCGCGACCGGCACGGCTGCGCGGTGCTCATGGTCTCCCACGACCTGCACCTCGTGATGGAGGCGGCCGACTCCGTGGTGTGCCTCAACCAGCACGTGTGCTGCACCGGGCACCCGGAGGCCGTGAGTCAGCACCCGGAATACCTCAAGCTGTTCGGCCCGGACGAGGCCCGCGGGCTCGCGGTCTATACCCACGACCACGATCACCATCACAACCTGCACGGCGAGGTGGTGCCGCTCGACCCCGGCTCCGAGTGCGCGAGCTGCCCGCACGGGGATCATCGCCATGGATGACTTCATCGTTCGCGCGCTCATCGGCGGGATCGGCGTGGCGTTGATCGCGGCCCCGCTGGGGGCGTTCGTGGTCTGGCGGCGCATGTCCTATTTCGGCGCCACGCTCTCGCATTCCGCGCTGCTCGGTGTCGCGCTGGGCTTCCTGCTCGGCGTGAGCCTCAACATCGCCGTCATCGTGGTGTGCATCGCCATCGCCCTGATGCTCGGCGTGCTGCAGCACCAGCGTCAGCTGGCCAGCGACACCCTGCTCGGGATTCTCGCCCACAGCACGCTGGCCTTCGGGCTGGTGGCGCTGACCTTCATCGAGGGGTTGCGGGTGGACCTGATGGCCTACCTGTTCGGCGACATCCTGGCCGTGACGACGGCGGACCTCGTCTGGATCTACATCGGCGGGGCGCTGTCGCTGGCCGCGCTGGTGTACCTGTGGCGGCCCCTGCTGTCGATGACGGTGCACGAGGAGCTGGCCCGGGTGGAGGGGGTGCCGGTGCGCCTGATCGGCACGCTCTTCATGCTCATGATCGCGCTGGTGATCGCGGTGGCGATGAAGATCGTCGGTATCCTGCTGATCACCTCGCTGCTGATCATTCCGGCGGCCACGGCGCGGCGGCTCGCATCCACCCCCGAGCACATGGCCTTGATCGCGGCGCTGATCGGCGTGGTGTCGGTGGCCGGCGGGATCTACGCGTCCATGCTCTGGGACACGCCGGCCGGCCCGTCGATCGTCGTCATGGCCACGGTGCTGTTCGTGCTGGTCTACGCGCTGCCCCTGCGGGCGCGCGCCTGACCGGGGGGCGCCGGGTTCACCGCAGTGCCGGCGCTGCGCCCTCGATCACGCCGCGGATCTGCTCGCGCGCCTGCTCCGCGATGAGCTTGCGGTCCAGGTCGCGCACATCGATCGGTTGAAGAAACCGCAGTTCCGCTTCCACCTCGCGCTCGGCGAGCAGCTGCCAGACGTGCTGCAGGAGCTGGTCGTCGCCGACGAAGGGCGCGGTGGGATGAATCTTCTCCACGTGCGGGTAGCGCAGCGCGACAGGCTGCACCGGACGCCCGGCCAGTGTCGCCGCACCGAAGAGCCTGGGGTGGAAACGCAGCACCGTCTCGCCGGTGCTGGTCGTGCCCTCGGGAAACACCAGGACCGAGGCATCGCGCCCCAGTCGCCGGGTCATGGCCTCGGCCGCGTCGTTCGACGCATTGCGCCCGCCGCGCTTGATGAACAGCGTACCCGCCCGCGCCGCCAGCCAGCCCACCACCGGCCATTGCCGAACCTCGTGCTTGGACAGGAAACTCGCCTCCACCACGCTGCCGATCACCGGGATGTCGAGCCAGGAGATGTGGTTGGCCACGAACAGCACGCCGCCTTCAGCCGGCTGGCCGTCAACCCGGACACGCACGCCGAGGATGCGCAGCAGTCCGCGGAACCAGGCACGCTCGATGGCCGTGAAACGGGCCGAGGGCAGACCGTCCGCCGGGTGGCGTGCCATCACCAGCGTGAGCAGGGCGCCCAGCAGGACGTGAAGAAGCAACAGGACGATCCTGACGAGGCGGCGGAGGTGTTTCATGAAGACCTTGTTCGGCGAGATGGGTTGTCGACGGGGTCAAGCATCGACGCTCGCGGCGGCGGCGTCAACGTGCGTGCGCCGCATCCATCGCCGTGCGCAGGGCCTCTTCGAAACGATCGAGGATGCGGTCCCAGGCCAGGGCCTCCGCCGTGGTGCGCGCGTGCCGGCCGATCTCGTGGGCCCGTTCGCGGTCCCCGGCCAGCCGTACGGCCTGGTGCACGAAGGCCGCCGCATCGTCCAGCGGGGCCAGCAGGCCATTGTCGCCGGGCCGGATGTGCTGGTGTCCGGCGGCGTAGTCGTAACACACCACGGGCAGGCCGCTTGCCATCGCCTCGATGATGACGTTGCCGTAGGTCTCCGAGGTGGAGCCGAAGACGAACAGGTCGGCACTGGCGTAGTGCCGGGCCAGGTCGAGGCCTCGACGCGCGCCCCGGAACACGAAGCGCGGGTATTCGGCCTGCAGGCGCTGGCGCAACGGCCCGTCGCCCACGACGACGAAGCGCGCGCCCGGGTGCTTGTGCTCGATGGCCTCGAAGGCGGCGATCGCCAGGCGGATGTTCTTCTCCGCGGCCACGCGGCCCACGAACAGGACCGCGAGCGCGTCATCGCCGACACCCCATTCGCGGCGCAGCGCGGCATCGCGATGGCCCGGCTGGAAGCGCTCGGTATCGACGCCGCGGGCCATCACGGCGACACGTTGAAAACCCTTGCTCTCGAGGCTGTGAGCCAGCTCGGCGGTGGGCACCAGCGTGCCCTGGCAACGGTTGTGGAAGCGACGCAGGTAACCGAGGACCACGGATTCGATAAAGCCGACGCGGTAGAACTTCGTGTAGGCATCGAAGTTGGTGTGAAAGCCGCTCACCACCGGTATCGACAGGCGCCGCGCTGCGGCGAGTGCGGACCGCCCCAGCGGCCCCTCGGTGGCGATGTAGATGACGTCCGGTCGTCGTGCCTGCCAGCGTCGACGCAGGCGACGGCCGGCGGGCAGACCCATGCGCAACTGGCGGTAGCCGGGGATCGGGAGTCCCGCTGTGACGACTTCGGGGATGGCTGCATCGTCGACGGTACGGTCATCCCGGCCCTGTCCCGGTCGAATCACCTGGACGTCATGGCCGCGGTCGGCCAGGCCGCGCACAAGATGGCTCACGGTGTGTGCCACCCCGTTGATCTCCGGCGGGTAGGTCTCGGTGACGAAGGCGACGCTCAGGGGGAGCCGCGACGCGGTTTCGGTGCGCGGGACGTGTTCGGATACCGCTATGTCCATGCGGGTATCCGTCTCAGGCGTGCAGACCCTGCTGGCTCCACTGGCGGCCCGTCACAGACAGGGCGCGCTCGACGAAGTGGCGGTGGTAGCGCTGGTTGAGCCGCTCGCGGTCGAGCAGCACGAAGACGTCGGCGACGTTGAACTCCGGGTCCCAGCAGGGCTCGCCACAGACATAGCAACCCAGCCGCAGGTACGCCTTGAGCAGGGGCGGCATGGCCGCGCCGATGCGGATCGCCCCGCCGGTGATCGGCACCGGCCGGCGCGGGTACACGCGCAGCGCCTCGGGGGAGAGATTGTGCTCGCGCATCCGTTGCATGAGGGTTTCCACGGTCAGCCCGTCGTCGGCCATGCTGATGCTGGCGCAGCCCATGAGGTAGTCGAAGCCGTTCATGCTCATGAAGCGGGCCAGGCCCGACCACAGCACGGCGATGGCCGCGCCGCCGCGGTAATCCGGATGGATGCAGGTGCGGCCGATCTCCATGACGCGACCGTTCAGCGGCAGCAGGCCGCTCATGTCGAACTCGTTCTCCGAGTAGAATCCGCCGGCGAGGCGCGCCTGCGTGTCCGTGAGGATGCGCGTGCCGCCCACCACCGCGCCGGTGGCGCGGTCGCGCACGATCAGGTGGTGGCAGAAGGCGTCGTAGTGGTCCGTGTCGAGTCCCGATGCCTCGCCGTCCAGGCGCGCCCCCATCTCGCCCGCGAAGATCTCGTAGCGCAGCCGCTGGAAGGCGCGCACATCGGACTCACCGGCCGCGAGTTCGACGGCCAGGCCGCCGCGGTTGGACGGTGCGAGCTGAACCTGCTGATTGTGTTCGGCGACCGAATGCATCGGCGGACCACTCCTGAAGTTGGACTGGTTGCCATGCTAGGGAGGGGCTGTTTAGAGGCAGTGACGGGGGCGTGAAGCTTTTGTGACTCGCCCCGCTGGCTCTCGAGGCGGGCCGGCTATACCCGTGCGCGCCTACGGCAGCGGCCCGTCGTAGGGGCCGTCCTCGATGTCGAGGTCCTCGGCCTCCCACATCTTGATGCCGCCGGCGAGGTTCTTCACGTCGCCAAAGCCCATCTGCTGGAGCGTATCGACGGCCATGGCGGCCCGCGCACCGGTTTCGCAATAGATCACCACGGGCTTCTCGCGGGCGGAGTACAGGGCCTCGATGCGGTGGGCGTTGTTGGGGTCGGCCGCGCCCTCGAGCATGCCGCGCGGGACGAGGATGGCACCCGGGATGTGGGCCTTTTCGTACTCGTAGGGCTCGCGCACGTCGACGAGCAGCACGTCGGCGCTTTCCTCCAGCAGTTCCTCCAGGTCGTCGGCCTGGATGTCGGTGACGCGTTCGCGCGCCTCGCTGATGAAGTCGCTCAGGGTCTTTGCCATGTCGGCCTCCTGGAATGGGTGAAGTACCTGATTGAAACGTTCGCTTGATCGGCGTCATGGAGACGCCGTCCGGGGGCGGCTAATTTGGCCCCGGACAATGTGGGATACCGCCCCCGGAGGCCGTATCCGGAAATAACGAATAGACAGGGATCGCAAGCATGCCCATAGAACTGTACAACGATGGAAATCACGCCTGCCTGGCGTTCACGGACCTGGTCAAGGGCGAGGGCGTCCAGTCCAACCAGTTCCTCATTATACATGGCGAGCACGACGCCCTGATCGATCCGGGCGGTGACCTGACCTTCACCGCGCTGTCGAACGAGATCAGCAAGCATGTCTCGTTGCGCGACCTGGAATACATCATCGCGTCCCACCAGGACCCGGACATCATCGCCTCGATTTCGAGCTGGATCTCGCGTTCCGATGCGACCGTGGTGTGCTCCAAGCTGTGGGCCCGCTTTCTGCCGCACCTCATTCCGGGCTACCTCGGCAACAAGCTGGGGGAGCGTCTCATCGCGCTTCCCGACCAGGGGCAGGACATCCCCTTCGGCGACACGGTGATCAAGGCCATCCCCGCGCATTTCCTGCACTCGGTCGGTAACTTCCACTTCTACGATCCGGTGAGCAAGATCCTGTTCTCCGGCGACATGGGCGCCTCCATGGTGCCGGAAGGCCCCGACCAGCCGGTCGAGGACTTCGACAAGCACATCCCCTACATGGTGTCCTTCCACAAGCGCTACATGGCCTCGAAGAAGGTCTGCCGTTTGTGGGCCGACATGGTCTGGGACATGGACGTGGAGATGATCGTCCCGCAGCACGGACGCCCCTTCAAGGGCCGCGAGATGATCAACCAGTTCCTCGGCTGGGTCGGGCACCTGGACTGCGGTATCGACCTGATGACACAGGCGAATTTCCAGGTGCCGTAGGGGTGTTTAAAAAAATGGCACAGCGGACGCATAAACCGAGGTGAATCCTACGATGTAGGAGCGGTGCGAGCCGCGATTGCCCATGTGGCCCGAGGTCGCCTTGTCGTGATCGCGCCTCTCAGCGCTCCTACAGGATGCCCCCATCGCTACATCTTTCGTAGAAACAGCCACGTTCCAGACGGTGCGTCCTCAGGTGCGCACCGTCGTCTCTTCCAGCGCCTTCCTGAACGCCTCTCGCTCTGTGATCGGCGCACTGCAGCTCATCCCCTTGCATAGATAGGCCACCGGTCCGTCGTCCTGGGGCTGCTTGGCGGCCAGCGCCTCGGGCAGGTCGTCGGCGTCGGCCGGGATGGCGAAGCTGAGGCGCCGCGGGGCGTAGGGGCGGTTGGCGTCCCGCTGCCAGTCGCCGAGTGATTCACCGTGGCCCCGCAGGATCACGATGTGCGGATAGAAGAGCCTTTCCTCGAAGGCCGTGAGCAGGGACGAATGCGCCGAGGGTGCCTGGTTCATGTGCGCGGCGGCCTGCTTGAGGGCGCGATCGGCGGCCGCGAGGTAGCGCTCCTCGCCGAGCAGGAAGCCGAGACGGGCCAGCGCCTGGGTGGCGATGCCGTTGCCGGAGGGCGTGGCCTCGTCGGCCAGTGACTTCGGGCGCTGGATGAGGCTCTCGTGGTCGTCGGCGGTGAACCAGAATCCACCGTGCTCGCGGTCCTCGAAATGCGCGAGCAGCACCTCCGCGATGTCGCGGGCGAAGGCGAGGTCCTCGCTGCGCCAGCGCGCCTGCAGCAGTTCCAGGATGCCGTCGAGCAGGAAGGCGTGGTCGTCGAGGTAGGCGGCGAGATGCGCCCTGCCGTCCTTGTAGGTAGCCAGCAGGCGGCCGTCCTTCCACAGCGTGTCGCGGAGGAAGCCCAGCGCCCGCGTGGCCGACTCGGCGTATTCGGGGGCGTCCAGGTGACGCGCCGCCGCGGCCATGCCCTTGATCATGAGCCCGTTCCAGGCCGTGAGGATCTTCTCGTCGCGGCCCGGGTGGATGCGCTTGGCGCGTACCTCGAACAGGCGCTTGCGTGCGCGGTCGATGCGCCGCGTGACCTCTTCTTCACTCAGCTTCATGGCCGCGGCGATGCTGGACGGCTCCTCGAAGACGTGCAGATGCCAGTGACCCTCGAAGTTCGGCGGCCGGTCGAGACCGAAGTGGCGCGCGACGATGTGCCAGTCGTCCTCGTTGAGCAGTTCGCGCAGGCGCGCGGCATCCCAGACGTAGAACTTGCCCTCGTGGCCCTCGGAGTCGGCATCCAGCGTCGAGTAGTAACCGCCCTCCGGCGACTGCATCTCGCGCATCACCCAGCCGGCGGTCTCGTGCGCCGTCTTATCGGCCAGCGGGTCGCCGGTGGCGGCGAACAGCTCGCTGTAGAGCGCGAGCAGGGGGCCGTTGTCGTACAGCATCTTCTCGAAGTGGGGGATCATCCAGTAATCGTCCACCGAGTAGCGACAGAAGCCGCCGCCGAGCTGGTCGTAGACCCCGCCACGGGCCATGCGCGTGAGCGTGAAGCGGGCCATGTGCAGGGCGCGTTCGTCCGGCTTGTCGGTGTGTGCCGTGCCGGCCCAGTGGCGCAACAGGCGCTCGAGCATGGACGTGTGCGGAAACTTCGGGGCCTGGCCGAAACCGCCGAAGCGCTCGTCGAACTCGGCGGCGAGTTCTGCGCGGGCCTGGTCGAGCGCGGCCGAGTTCAGCGCGTCCTCGGCCGGGCGCGGACCGTAGATCTTGGCGAGCGCATCGCGCATGGAGTCGTTCTGGGTGGTGATCTCGTCGTGTTTCTCGACGTGGAACTCGGCCACCCGGGCGAGGATGTCCTTGAAGCCCGGCAGCCCGTAACGCGCCTCTTTCGGGAAATAGGTGCCGCCGAAGAAGGGCATCTGGTCGCCCGGCGTGAGGAACATGGTCAGCGGCCAGCCGCCGGCGCGCTGGGTCAGCAGCGAGTGGGCCACCTGGTAGAGCTTGTCGAGGTCCGGGCGCTCCTCGCGGTCCACCTTGATGTTGACGAAAAGCCGGTTCATCAGCGCGGCGGTGTCCTCGTCCTCGAAGGACTCGTGCGCCATGACGTGGCACCAGTGGCAGGCCGAGTAGCCGATCGAGAGCAGGATGGGCTTGTTCTCGCGGCGGGCCTTTTCCAGCGCCTCCTCGCCCCACGGGTACCAGTCCACCGGGTTGTCGGCGTGCTGCTGCAGGTAGGGGCTGGTCTCGTCGGCCAGGCGGTTGTGCTGCGTCATGTGTCCTCCGGGGTGCGCTAACCGGACACTATAGCCAAGGCCCCGGCGCCCTGTCTTTTTCCCGCAGCGCCGGTAAGGTCACCGCGATGGCTCACCGCAGGGCCGCAAGCCGTGTATCCTATGCGCACCCGAACACCGCCCGGAGACCCCGATGACCGCCGAGTACGCCCCGCTGCGACTGAAGAAGAACGAGGAGCGCCGCCTGCGGGCCGGTCACCTGTGGGTGTTCAGCAACGAGGTGGACGTGGCGGCCACCCCGCTCCCGTCCTTCGAGCCGGGCCAGGCCGTCGAAATCCAGGACGCCCGCGGCCGTGCCCTCGGCACCGGCTACGTGAACCCGAACTCCCTGATCTGCGCGCGGCTGGTCAGCCGCGACGCCAAGCACCCCTTTGACGGCTCGTATCTCGTACACCGGCTCAAGGTGGCACTCTCGCTGCGCGAGCGCCTCTATGCCGAACCGTTCTACCGCCTGGTCTACGGCGAGGGGGACGGTCTGCCGGGGCTCGTGATCGACCGCTTCGACGACGTCTACGCCGTGCAGATCACCACGGCCGGGATGGAGGTCATGCTCGAGGCCGTGCTCGCCGCGCTCGACAAGGTGGTGAAGCCGCGCGCCGTGCTGCTGCGCAACGACAGCCCCGTCCGCAAGCTCGAGGGGCTGGACCTCTACACGCGCGCCGCCGTCGGCGAGGTGCCGGACGAGATCACCGTGCCGGAGTTCGGCGCCCAGCTCAGCGCCCCGCTGGCCGGCGGGCAGAAGACCGGCTGGTTTTACGACCAGCGCGACAACCGCGCCCTGCTGGGGCGTTACGTGCAGGGCGCGCGCGTGCTCGACGTGTTCAGCTACGTCGGCGGCTGGGGCATCCAGGCCGTGCGGGCCGGTGCCGAGTCGGCGGTGTGCGTGGACAACTCGTCCACCGCACTCGACTACGTGGAGAAGAACGCGCGTGACAACGGCATTGCCGAGCGCATCGGCCTGATGGAGGGCGATGCCTTCGAGGCCCTGCGGGCGCTGCGCGAAGAGCGCGAGCGCTTCGACGTGGTCATCGTCGATCCGCCGGCCTTCATCAAGCGCAAGAAGGACATCAAGTCCGGGATCGAGGGCTACCGGCGCATCAACCAGATGGCCCTGCAGGTGCTGGAGCGCGACGGCTTCCTGATCTCCTGTTCCTGCTCCCACCACCTCAAGCGCGACGTACTCGTCCAGCAGATGAACGGGGCGGCGCGCCACGTGGATCGCAGCCTGCAGGTGCTGGCCCATGGCTACCAGTCGGCGGATCACCCCATGAATCCGGCGATTCCCGAAACCGAGTACCTCAAGGCCGTGTTCGCGCGCGCCGTCAACGCGTAGCGGCCACGAGACCGTCATCGACACCGTGCTAGGATAAGGCCCCAATGCTGACCTATCCCGACATCAGTCCCGTGATCTTCGAGATCGGCCCGCTGGCCGTGCGCTGGTACGGCGTCATGTACCTCGTGGGCTTCATCGCCTTCTGGGCGCTCGGCGTCTATCGCGCCCGCAAGCCGCACAGCCCCTTCACTCCCGAACAGGTGGGCGACATGCTGTTCTGGGGGGTGATCGGCGTCATCGTCGGTGGACGGGTCGGCTCGATGCTGTTCTACAACACCGGGGCCTTCCTGGCCGAACCCTGGACCCTGCTCTACATCCACCGTGGCGGTATGAGCTTCCACGGGGGGCTGCTCGGTGTCATCTTCGTCATGTGGTGGTACGGCCGCCGCATCGGTGTCGGGTTCTGGCGCTTCGCCGATTTCGTCGCGCCCCTGATCCCCATCGGTCTGGGCGCCGGACGCATCGGCAACTTCATCAACGGGGAACTGTGGGGGCGGCCCACCGACCCCGATGCGTGGTGGGCGATGGTATTCCCGCACGTCGACCAGCTGGCGCGCCATCCCTCACAGCTCTACCAGGCCTTTCTCGAGGGCCTGGTGCTGTTCGTGCTGCTGTGGGTGTTTTCGCGCAAACCGCGCCCGGCGGGTTCCGTCTCCGGCCTGTTTCTCGTGGCCTACGGCGCGTTCCGCTTCCTGGTCGAGTTCGTGCGCGAGCCCGACCGCGAGCCCGACGGCAGTGTCTATTTCCTCGCCTTCGACTGGATGACCCTGGGCCAGCTCCTCAGCCTACCCATGATCCTGTTCGGCGTAGCCCTGATCGTGTGGGCCTACCGCAAGGCCGGCACCGCAGACGTGAAAGAAGCGAAGTCATGAAGCAGTATCTCGATCTCATGCGCCACGTGCGCGACAACGGTGTGAAGAAGGAAGACCGTACCGGCACCGGCACGCTCTCCGTGTTCGGCTACCAGATGCGTTTCGATCTCGGCGAAGGCTTCCCGGTGCTCACCACCAAGAAGCTGCACCTGCGCTCCATCATCCACGAGCTGCTGTGGTTTCTGAAGGGCGACACCAACATCCAGTACCTGAAGGACAACGGCGTCTCCATCTGGGACGAGTGGGCCGACGAGAACGGTGACCTCGGTCCGGTCTACGGCTCGCAGTGGCGTTCCTGGCCCACGCCCGACGGCCGCCACATCGACCAGATCGCGCAAGTGGTCGAGCAGATCCGGAACAACCCGGATTCACGGCGCATCATCGTCACGGCCTGGAACCCCGCCGAGATCGAGAACATGGCGTTGCCGCCCTGCCATGCCTTCTTCCAGTTCTATGTCGCCGAGGGCAAGCTCTCCTGCCAGCTCTACCAGCGCAGCGCGGACATCTTCCTCGGCGTGCCCTTCAACATCGCATCCTACGCGCTGCTCACCATGATGATGGCGCAGGTCACGGGCCTGAAGCCCGGTGAGTTCGTGCACACCCTGGGCGACGCGCACCTCTACCTCAACCACCTGGAGCAGGCCGACCTGCAGCTTTCGCGCGAGCCCCTCCCGCTGCCGCAGATGAAGATCAATCCCGCGGTGACGTCGATCTTCGACTTCACCTTCGAGGACTTCGAGCTGGTCGGGTACGAATCCCATCCCCACATCAAGGCACCGGTGGCCGTATGAAGATCACCCTGATCGTCGCCATGGCGCGCGACCGCGTCATCGGAAAGGACAACCAGATGCCCTGGCACCTGCCGGCGGATCTCAAACACTTCAAGAGCAAGACCATGGGCAAGCCGATGATCATGGGCCGCAACACCTATGAGTCCATCGGGCGGCCCCTGCCGGGGCGCCACAACATCGTGGTCACGCGCGACACGTCGCTCGAGATCGAGGGCTGCACGGTGGTCAACGATCTCGATGCGGCCATCGAGGCGGTGGGCGACGAGCCGGAGGTCATGGTCATCGGCGGGCAGAAGCTGTTCGAGCAGTACCTGCCGAAGGCCGATCGGCTGGAGCTCACCATCATCGATGCGCGCATCGATGGCGACACGCACTTTCCCGAGTACAGCATGCAGGAATGGGAGGAGGTGTCGCGTGAAGAACACGATGCGGACGAGAAGAATCCGCATCCGTACACCTTCCTGAGCCTAGTCAGGCGGGGTGAAGTTTGAAGTTTGAAGTTTGAAGTTTGAAGTTTGAAGCGTGAAGCGTGAAGCGTGAAGCGTGAAGCGTGAAGCGTGAAGCGTGAAGCGTGAAGCGTGAAGCGGAGTCTTTGCGCCACAGAGGACACCGCGTTCACAGGGGGGTGTGCCGGAGGTTGCCCGAAAGGGGCCGACCCGACACCCACGTCTGGATCTCGCCCCTGTCGTCATTCCTGCGAAGGCAGGAATCCAGAGCGGTGAGTGAAGACGCCCAGGCGCCGGGGTCGCTTGGGCAAGGTACCGCGATCCGCATTTTCCTTTTTTATCATTTCTCCCGGGGCATCCTTTCCCCGTGCCCGGGTCAGTGGTTCCGGCCCTATCCGGCGTCTCACTCCACCAGCGCAATCACCGTGACCTGTTCACCCTCGACCCGCCAGCGCAGGTCGAAGTCGTAGAGCCGCATGCCGAACTCGGCCGCCTCTGTCTCCTCACTGCGATAGGCGGGGCGGGGGTCGAGCTGCAACAACTCCGTGATCAGGTCGCGCAGGTCGTGCAGGCCGGCGGCCTCGCGTTCCCTGATCTGCCGCTCGGCGGTGTCGGTGAATGCGATCGACAGCCGGCGATCCGGCGGTGTCGGGGCGAAGCCGCCGCGCGCGTCCGGGATGGCATCGACGTAGGGCACGTAGGGCTTGATGTCGACCACGGGTGTGCCGTCGAGCAGGTCGATGCCGCTCACATGAATGACGACGCGGTCGCCCTCGGCCTCGATGCGGTCCAGCGTGACGACCGACAGGCCCAGCGGGTTGGGGCGGTAGGTCGAGCGCGAGGCGAACACGCCGACGCGCCTGTTGCCGCCCAGCCGCGGCGGGCGCACGGTGGGGCGCCAGTCCTCACCCAGGTGCTTGTGGAAGACGAAGCTGATCCACAGGTGCGAGAAGTTCTCCAGACCGCGGAAGGCCTCGGGGCGGTTGTAGGGGGGCAGTATCTCGATCTGCGCACGTGCGTGGGTGACCAGGCCGGGCTGGCGCGGGATGCCGAACTTCTCCTTGAAGCAGGAATGCACCCGGGCGATCGGCTCGACGCAGACGGCCTCGTCAGTCATCGCGGCCACCGCCGTCGGTCGACTTGAGCTGGGCCTCGACGAATTCGCGCAGGAACTGGCGGTCCTCGTCCGAGATGAAGGTGAAGCTTACGGCGATGGCGTGGTTGCTGCCGCTGCCTTCGCGACACGAAACTACCTCGGCCAGTACCACGATACGGCGTCGCGAGGGAAACAGGCGAAACTGCAGGTCCAGGGGGTGGCCCTTGCCGTACTGGATGGGCGCGTGAAACTGCATGCCCGTCGCACTCATGACGACGTTGTGTGTCGGGCGTGTCGCGAGCTGTTCCTCGGGCTGCATCACCAGTCGGCCAAGTGCCTCGAGCTTGGTAGACATCCCCTCTAGCAAGGCGGCCACGTCGGCGTCGCGCTTTTGCACCGCCATGAACTGCTCGATTTCCCGCTGCGGCGGGTGGACGATGCTGTCGAGCAGCACCAGGCGATGGCGGTGTGCATCGAAGTGCTCGAGCTGCTCGGTGAATTCGTCCTCACTGATCGGCCGTTGCGTGAGGGCCACCTGGCAGGCAACGCGCGGGGACTGTCGGCGATCGTGTTCGATGTAGGCGTTGGACATGGATGTTGAGGGGCTGCGAATCGGCCTACAGCATACCGCTGCGCTTGATCTCGAGATAGCGGTTGACGAGCGACACGGAGAGCTGGTCCGGCGGCACGTCGAGGGCGAGGATGCCGCTGGCCTGCACGTCCTCGAAGGCGCGGCGACGGGATTCGAGATAGCGGTGCGTGCTGGCCACGCGAACGGCGTCGTCGAAGTCTTCGACGGGCGACTCCAGCACGTCGCCGAGCGCACGTTCCTGCATGCTGGCGAGCAGGACCAGGTGACGCTTCTTCAGAAGATGCAGCGCGGGGAGCAGGTCCTCGCTGTCCTCGTCGCGCAGGTTGGTGATCACCACCACGAGCGAACGTTTCTTCTGCCGCAGGAGGAACTGGGTGACGGCCTCCGAGTAGTCCGGCGCCTGGGTGGTCGGTTGCAGGTCATACACGGTGTTCAGCACGTTGTTGAGCTGACCCTGTCCCTTGGCCGGACGCAGCCAGCGCTGTTCGCCGCTGAAGGTGCCGAGGCCGACGGCGTCGCCCTGGCGCAGGGCGACGTAGCTCAGCAGCAGCACCGCGTTGAGCGTGTGATCGAAGTGCGAGAGCGCGTCGTCCTTGGTGAACATGCGGTGGCCGCAGTCGACGAGGAACACCACTTCCTGGTCGCGCTCGTCCTGGTACTCGCGCGAAATCAGCTTGCGCATGCGCGAGGTCGCCTTCCAGTCGATCTGGCGTTGCGAGTCGCCGCGCCGGTACTCGCGCAACTGGTGAAAATCCTGCCCCTCTCCGCGGCGGCGCCGCTTGAGGATGCCCATCTGGCTCAGGCGGTTGTCCATCGCCAGCATCACGTACTTGGCGACGGCCGCGAAGTTGGGATAGACGTGCGCCGTGCTGGCGGTGGGGGTCTTCACGTCGCGGCGCCACAGGCGCAGCGGCGAATCGAGGCGCAGTTGCACACCGTGAAACAGGACCTCGCCGCGTTCGACCGGGACGATGCCGTAGCGCAGCTCGGTGAACTGGCCCGGCGCGACGCTGAAGGCCTGTGGCAGCCCGCGGGCCTCTACCGCGAGTGGATGATGATCGTAGATCTCGCCGCGGGTGTGGCGGGATCCCCGGTTACGCAGGCGCAGGGTCACCTCGCGTTTCACGCCCACCGGCAACGAACTCGCCACCTCCCGTTCGACTTCCGGCGCGCTCATGCGCCAGGCCGCCAGGCCGTCCAGCAGGGCCACCACGGTCAGCGCGACGAGCGCGAACCACCAGGCCGGCGCCAGTGACGTCCAGATGGACGCCGCCAGGGCGACAACCGCCACGACCCAGAGAGCGAGGAGGAGGCGAGGAGCCGGGATCATGTGCGCGGCGCATCCACCCGGTCGATCAGCGCGTCCAGCACCTGGTCCGGCGTGCGGCCTTCCAGTTCCAGTTCCGGCGAGAGCGCGATGCGGTGGCGCAGGGCGGGCCGGGCGACCTTCTTGATGTCGTCGGGCGTGACGAAGTCGCGGCCGGCCAGCAGGGCCGCGGCGCGCGCGGCACGGATCAGCGAGATGCCCCCGCGCGGACCGGCGCCCACGCTGATGCCCTGCCAGTCACGCGTACTGCGGGTGATGCGCACGGCGTAATCGTTGACCTGGCGGTCGACGCGGACCTTGGCGGTGAGTCGCTGCAGGGTCTGGATGGCGTCCGGCTTGACCAGCGTCTGGATGGCGGAGACATCGAGCGTGTTGGCGATGGTGCCGCCGGTCACGCTCGCCACCATGTCCTGTTCCTCGGTCTCGCTCGGGTAGTCGATCTGCACCTTGAACAGGAAGCGGTCGAGCTGTGCCTCGGGCAACGGGTAGGTGCCCTCCTGCTCGATCGGGTTCTGCGTGGCCAGCGTCATGAACGGGCGCGGCACCGGCATGGCCTGGCCCTCGATGGTGACCTGCTGTTCCTGCATGACTTCGAGCAGCGCCGACTGGGTCTTGGCCGGTGCACGGTTGATCTCGTCGGCCAGCAGCAGGTTGGTGAAGACCGGGCCCTGGCGCACGTTGAAGCGCTCGCTCTTCATGTCGTAGATGACGTGGCCGGTGACGTCGCTCGGCATCAGGTCCGGGGTGAACTGGATACGGGCGAAGCTGCCGTCGAAGGTCTTGGCCAGCGCCTGCACCAGCAATGTCTTGCCCAGTCCCGGGACGCCCTCGATGAGCACGTGGCCGGCGGCGAACAGGGCGATCAGCACCTCGTCGATCACCTCGCGCTGGCCGACCATGGCCTTGCCGATTTCCAGGCGCATGCGTTGGGCGAGCTGGCTGGCCCGGGCGAGCTGCTCATCGCTGCCGGCCGGTTCGGTGGCCGGGGGCGTGTTGGATTCCGGAGTGTTCTCGGTCATAGCTGCTTCCTGATGGTTTCGAGCGTCTTGATGAGTCGGGCGAAATCCTGCGGGTGTGCGTAATCCTCTCGATGCAGGAGTTCGTGGATCTGGGTGGGTTCCATGCCGGTGAGCCGTGCGAGGTGCTGCTCGCGCTCGCGCGCCGGCAGTTCGGCCCAGCCCGGGTGCAGGCGGCACATGCGCGCGTCCAGCGCGTGCCTCACGCTGGCGATGAGCTCCGCGCGACGCTGGCGTCGCCAGAGAAAGTGGCCGGCGGCTTCCACGTGTTCGAGCAGGCGGCGACGCGTGGGCGGCGGCACCGGCTGGATCGGGCCGAAGCGCCGCGTCACGGCCAGCAGCCATACCACGAAGATCAGGCCCAGGGTCAGGACGAGCGGCCGCGCGTGCATCCACAGCCAGGCCCACAGCGCCGGCATTTCGTCGAAATGCACCAGCCAGACCGTGCCCGGTTCGTCGTGCAGGTTGACCAGGTGCCAGAGGAACTCGGCGTGATCGTACTCGTCGATGTACCAGTTCGACATGAAGTTCAGGCGGCCGAGCACGGTCACTGCGCCGTCGCCGAGATCGCGGTGGACCAGGTGCGTGCGGCCATCGCTGTTCACCACCTGGTCTGCCCCGCGGGCACCGGTGAAGCCGATCCAGTTGTCGAGGTCGACGCGCAGTTCCTCCTGGTCGTCGCGCAGGGGCACCGCGACCGGGCCTTCCTGGTAGTCGCCGTAATCGACCTCCAGGCCCAGGTGTTCCAGCAGCGGATCCGGACCTCCCTGGAGCTCCCATGCCTCGGTGTCCGGGTCCCACGCCACCTCGCGGGTGCGAACGATCAGGTGCCCGCCGCTGCGTACCCAGGCGAGCAGGTTGTCGTAGTGATCGGGCGAGAGCGTCAGGCGCTCGGTGGTGATGAGCAGCACGTCACCCGGGGGTGGCAGGTCGTCGAGCTGCTGCAGGTTGTCGATGCTCTCGGTGGGAATGCCCATGGCGCGCAGGAAGCGCTGCGCGGCCAGCAGGGGGTTGAGGTAGGCTACCGGCCTGGGTCCGACCCACTCCTCTTCCGGAACCTGCTCGAAGTTGCCCTGGAACAGGTAGACCCCGCCGGCTACGACGAGCAGGAACAACAGGCCGAGGACCATGCCGAGGCGACTCACGGCGTCACCTCCCGCGCCACCGCGTCCTCTTCACGCGGGCCGAAGTGGCGGTTCCATCGCGCCAGCAGTTCGCCGCTGCGACGAAGGTCCGGTTCGCGGTGGGCATAGGCGATCAGCTGCCAGATGGCCGTGAGCTCCGCGAGGTAGGCGTGGCGCTCGTCCGTAAGGGCGCGTCGAGCGAGTTCGAGGATGTCGCCCTCGGTGTGGCTGTCGTGCAGTTCCAGTCTTTCCCGGTTGACGAGCGTGGCCAGGGCGCCGCGGTACAGCAGGCTCATGGCGGCCCGGTGCCGGCCCTCGCCCCACAGGCGGCGTGCCTCGGCGGCGATGTCGGCCGGCAGGGACTCGGCGCGCAGGTCGAGACCGAACAGGGATTCGGGCGGGGTGTAGTCGCCGGTCACGCGGCGGTGGCACGTGAAGAGATGCAGCCAGCGGTCGCGGTAGATGATCAGCAGCAGGATGGCAACGCCGAGCAGGAACCAGAGTGCCGCCTCGGTGATGGTGGACATCACCCGGGCGAAGTTCTCGAACAGGCTCTCCAGGCCGGGGTCGATCTCCGGGCCGTCCTCGCGCTGGTTCTTGTCGTCGGAGTCCCTTTCCTTGAGGCGCCAGCGCATCACCGTCTCGGTATGGCCGAAATCCTGGGAGGCGAGCACCTGCTTGATGATCTCGGCGGAGCGTTCGGGCGGCAGGCGGGTTTCTGCGACTTCCTCGCCAAGTGGCTTTTCCACGGACGCCGCGTCGGCCAGTACCGGCTGCGGCGAACCCAGCATCAGGAGTGCGCCGAAGGCCAGCGCGGCGAACGCGGGCGCGGCGTTTTCGCGCAGGGCCGCCAGGCGCCGGGCCAGACGCCGGAAGGTGATCTCGATGTCCCAGCCCTCGAGCTGGGTGCGTCGGTTGAGGTAGAGCGTGAAGCCGCCCGCGACGTATAGCGGTTCGATGAGCGTGACCACCAGGAAATAGAACACCCCCTGCACCAGCGCCACCCAGTACTCGGGCTGTTCCTCGAACATGAAGTCCGGCAGGTCGAACTCGACGTGCGGCGGCAGGAACATCCAGATGAGCGCGTAGATGGAGAGCCAGGCGATGATCTCGAAGCCCACGCACACCAGGGTGAGCCACACGGCGTAGGAGCGGGCCCGCATCTGCAGCACACCCTGGCGGCGCCGGCGCGCCTTGCCCCGCAGGCCCTCGAGCTGCCAGACCGGCAGGTTGAAGGATCGGGTGAAATTGGGGATACGCAGCAGCGTGAGCTGCGCCAGCGCCCCGGTGCGCAGCAGGCCGGGCAGGGCGCTCAGCGTCTCCCGCAGCGAGGGCGGGTCGTCGAAGATCGCGCGGCTGAGCACGTGCAGCACCACGCGGTCGTACAGCGGCTTGAACCACCAGAACACGATGGGCGCGAGCCACATGAGATCCTGCAGCGCCACGTAGACGAACAGGAAGAAGGGCAGAACGCTGACCATCCAGGCGCCGTAAATCGCCTTCCAGTGACGCCGCACCAAGCCGAAGCCGAGGTCGATGGCCTCCCACGGCGCGCGCGAGCGCAGGTTGAGTGTCAGGTCTTCAAGCTGCACGGGTGCGTCCCAGCAGGGTGAAGTAGGCGATCACCAGGGCCCACATGAACAGGCCGAAGCCCCACTTGATCCAGACCGGCGTCCAGGCGATCGACGACCAGAAGGCCTCGATGAAGGCGGCGATGAAGAACATGGCCGCGGCGCCGAAGATGATGGTGACGGCCACGCGCCCGTTGTCTAGCAGCGCGCGCAGTCGCGTCTTGCGGCCGGGCCTGATCAGGCCGGCGGCGAGTTTGAGGCCCGCGGCCCCCGAGAGCACGATGGCGGTGAGTTCCATGGCGCTGTGGCCGGCCACGAAGCCCCAGAAGGTCTCGATGAAGCCGACGTGCGTGAGGTGCCCGGCGACCGCGCCGATGACCAGGCCGTTGTAGATGAGGTAGAACAGCGTGCCGATGCCGAACAGCAGCCCCCCGGCGAAGGTCTGGAAGCCGATGCCCGTGTTGTTGCGGATGTAATAGCCGAACATGAGCACGTCGGAGTCGGCCTCGCGTTCGCGCCCCAGGCGCTCGTTGAGCTCCGGGTCGTACATGCTCTGCATCTGCATGACGGTGCCGGCGTCGAGCACGGTATAGACGAACTCGGGCACGAACTGCACGACCGTCAGCATGCCGAGGAAGGGGCCGTAGAAGAGCAGACAGGCCAGCGCCAGGGCGCGCCACTCGCGGCGCACGGTGGCCGGGAAGTCGGCGGCGGCGAACCGTGCGATACGGCCGAGCAGCCCGCTGCGCGACTGGTAGAGCTGCTGGTGGCCGCGCAGCACGAGATCGCTCAGCCGCTCGATCAGCGGCTGGCTGTACAGGCGCGAGCGGGCCAGGGCGAGGTGATGGCAGGTCTGGCGATACAGCCGGGGGAAATCGCTCCCGTCGATCCCCGTCTCCGGTGTCTCGTTCTGCGGCTGGCGCTTCGCATGGCGCTCCAGCCAGTCTTCCAGGCGTTGCCAGGTCTCCTGGTGGCGTGCGACGAACTGTTCCTGATTCATCTGGTCCCGGTGTATTGCAGGCGCATCCCGCGCCGTTCCCTCTTGTCGTTATCGTTCGGTCCGGCGCTCAGCTGCGCTTGCCCGCGATCCAGTTCGCGATGCCCTGGAGTTCGGGCAGCGGCTGCCGCTCCCCGGCGACGAGTTCGCCGGTCAGGGCGGCGAGTTCCTCGGCGCGTTCACGGGTCAGTTGCGGGCTGCGCTCGGCGAAGCTGAGGATGGCCTGCTGTTCTTCCTGCAGCAGTGCGTAGGCCGGCGTTGCCGGAGCCACCTCGGGCAGCCGCGGCGTGGCCGCGCGTTTCGTCACGTAGACTACCACGGTCCCCGCCACCAGGTCGCCGAGCCGCTTGAAGTCGCGGTTGAGCAGGGTCGTGACCAGGCCGAAACCGTAGAACAGCGGCAGGAAGTCCACGGTGCGCAGGACGTTGCGCGTCATCGAGGCGCCCCAGTTGATCGGCGTGCCGTCGTCGTGCAGCACCCGCAGACCCATCGCGGCCTTGCCGGGGGTCTGGCCCTTGTTCAGGACCTCGAACAGCACCGGGTAGAACCACTCGGTGAGGAAGATCAGGATGAGGAGGATGCCCACGCCGAAGCGCCCGAGCCACGGCAGGGTGAAGGACAGCGCGATGTAGATCCCGAAACGGATCAGCTGGTCGATGCCGAAGGCCAGCGCGCGGGGCACCGGCCCCGCGGTGGCCAGTTCCAGGGCGATGCCTTCGGGCGTCTCCACCTTGTGGCGGGTGTCGAACAGGGGCTCGCGAATCATGTGCTGTGGGTACTCCCTCAGTCCTGCCCGGGGCGCAGGCTGGCCGGGCAGTCGATGGCGATGATGTCGTCTTCCCGGGTGTCCAGGCGCGCGACGGTGAGTCGCCCGCCCCAGACACAGCCCGTATCCAGTGCCAGCACGTCGGGGCGTGCCACCAGGCCGAGCGTGGACCAGTGGCCGAACGCGATGCGCGTCTCCCGGTGCCGCCGTCCGGGCACGTCGAACCAGGGCATGAGATCGCCGGGCTGAGTCCCGGGCGCGCCCTTGTACTTCAGGTCGAGGCGGCCGTTCACGTCGCAGTAGCGCATCCGGGTGAAGGCGTTGATGATGAAGCGCTGCCGTTCGATGCCCGTGAGCGTATCGTCCCATTGTCGCGGCTCGTCACCATACATGGCCTCGAGCAGGTCGCGGTAGTGCGGGCCACGCAGCACCGCCTCCACCTCGGCGGCGCAGGCACGCGCGGTATCGAGGTCCCACTGCGGCGCCAGCCCGGCGTGCGTGATGGCGACGCCGCACCTGTCGTCGGCGTGCATGAGGGGACGGTGGCGCAGCCAGTCCATGAGTGCATCCGCGTCCTCGGCCGCCAGTAGCGCCTGGAAGGTGTCCTTTTTCTTGAGCGGCTGGGTGCCGGCGTGCACGGCCAAAAGGTGCAGGTCGTGGTTGCCGAGCACGGCCACACCCGCGTCCCCGAGCGCGCGGAAAAAGCGCAGCGTCTCCAGCGAGCCTGGTCCGCGGTTCACCAGGTCGCCCACCGACCACAGCCGGTCCCGGGCCGGATCGAAACCGACCTTGTCCAGCAGTCGCCGCAAGGCGTCGAAGCAGCCCTGGATGTCACCGATCGCGTAAATGGCCATGTTGCGGTCAGCCGGTTGTCGTCATGGTCGCGCGGTTTGCGTGAGTGTGCGGATCTGCCCATCGTGCATCCGGGCCAGCGTCAGTTGGCCGACCATGGCGCCGATAAAGGCGAGGAACATGTCCCACTGCGTATCCCAGTGATCGCCCTGCGTGCCGAGGAACGCCTCGGCGGCCTCCTCCGAGAGGATGGCGGCCCACCACTCGATGAATTCGTAGAAGGCCGAGAGCGCCAGGCAGAAACAGGTGACCAGGAAGAACAGCCACTTGCCCGCCTGCAGCGGCGAGAGCCGGATCAGGACCTCGCGTGCCAGTATGGCGGGGATGAAGCCCTGTGCAAAATGCGCCACCCGGTCGTAGTGGTTGCGGGCCAGGCCGAAGGCGTCGCGCAGCTCGTTGAACCACGGCACCTCGGCATAGGTGTAATAGCCGCCGAGCATGAGCATGAAGGCATGCAGCGCAAGCAGATGATAGGTGAGCGGTGTGAGGGGAAAGGCGCGGTAGGAGGCGACGAGCACGACCGCGCCGATCATCACCGGGGCGGTCTCCAGCAGCCAGGTGAGGCGGTCGGCCTCGGGGTCGATGCCCGAGAACACCAGCGCGGCGAGTACGATGGCCAGTATAGCCCCGGGATGCAGGCCGCGGCTCATGCCCGTTTCTCCAGCTCGATGTGGCGGAACCAGCCGCCGGCGAGCGCCGGCTCGTCGCGCACCAGTCCGAGTTCCGGCGTGCCGGTCAGCAGGTCCTCGAAGACCACGTCGGTGCGCGTCGCCACGTGTCGCAGCAGCCGGTTGGCCATGCGCCGGACCGGGGCCCGCTGACCGGGCCGGAGAAACTTGTCGAGGATCAGGATCCGGCCGCCGGGACGCAGCACACGCGCGGCCTCGGCGAGCGCACGTGCCGGGTCCGGCACCACGGCGAGGATCAGGTGCATCACGACGGTGTCGAAGCGGCCCGGGTCGAAGGGCAACTCATGGGCGTTGCCTTGCTGGAGCTCGATGCGCACGGCGTGACGCCGGGCCCGTGCATGGGCCCGGGCCAGCATCGCCGGGGTTAGGTCGATACCCGTATAGCCGTGGTCGGTGGGCAGGTGCGGGATGTCGAGCCCGGTGCCGATGCCGACGAGCAGCACCTCGGAGGCGGGCAGTTCGGCCAGTCGGGCCAGGCTGCGCCGGCGTGGCTCGCGGGTGGCGAGATCGACCGCCAGGTCGTAGACGGGGGCCCATACCGTGTACGCGTGGCGGAGGCTCATGTCGCCTTCGGTAAGATGCCGCCACCCAGTCCCTGGTGCGCGTGCATCGGCCTAGTGGAGCACCCGCGGCGCCGCGAGCGTAAAGGCCTCGATGGGGGCGTCGAAGTAGGCACCGTCATCGCCCACCATGTGGTAGCTGCCCTGCATGGTGCCGACCGGTGTGCCGATCATGGTGCCACTGGTGTACTGAAATGCCTCGCCGGGACGCAGGTAGGGCTGTTCGCCGACCACACCCTCCCCCTCGACTTCCTGAATCTGGCCGTTGGAGTCGGTGATGATCCAATGGCGGGTCAGCAGGCGTGCCGGCACCTTGCCCTCGTTGTGAATCGTGATGGTATAGGCGAAGACATAGCGTTCGCTGTCCGGGTCGGACTGCTGCGGCACGAAGTCGGTCTCCACCTCGACGCGGATCTTGTGTTCGGTTTCTTGGGTCATGCGTGGATTATACGGGCCTAGCGCAGTGGCTGTCAGTGGCTCGTGGCCCGTCCTCGATTACGGCAGCGGACAACCGGTGCCCGTCCGTTAGGCCATCGTCGCGTCCTGCAGGGCCAGCGAGGCGGCGTGATGGGCGGCGCCGATCAGCCCGGCGTGCTCGTTGAGGATCACGTGCAGAGGCATGCTCTGGTTGAGGGCGCCCATGGGGGGCTTGGTATTGAAGGCCTCGAGGAAGGCGGGGTCCTGCAAGAAGGGCAGCACCTTGGGGGCGATGCCGCCGGCCACGTAGACACCGCCGTGGGCGAGCATGCCCAGGGCGAGGTCACCCAGCTGGCTTGCGTAGATGCGGGCAAAGAGTTCCAGCGTGGCGATGGCGAGCGGGTCGCTACGTTCCACCGCGGCGTTGCCGATGGCGGCAGCCGGTGGTTGCTGTTCGAGCTGTTCGGCCAGCGCTTCACCGGGGGTGAGTCCCTGGTCCTCGCACAGGAACGCGAAGAGGCGCCCGATACCGGCACCGGACAGCAGGTGCTCTCGGGTGCACCGGCCCTCGCGTCTTTGCACCCATGCCCATAGCCGCGCCTGTTCCTCGTCCTCGGGGGAAAAGCCGGCGTGCCCGCCCTCGGTGGGGATGACGACCAGCTCGCCCGCATGTGGCACGGCGGCGCAGACCCCGAACCCGGTGCCGGCCCCGGCGATCAGGCGCACGCCCTCGTGCAGGCCGTTGCCCGCCTGCAGGGTCTCGAGGTCACCGATCTTGAGGTGATTGATGCTGTAGGCGATTCCGGCGAAGTCGTTGATGAGGCGCACCCGCGGGACGTCGAGCGAACGGGCGAGATCGAGGCTGTCCAGGTGCCAGGGCAGGTTGGTGAGCGACGCGCTCTGGCGTTCCGGCGTGCGGCGCACCGGGCCGGCAATCGCGAAACAGGCCGCGACGATCGGGCGTTCGGGGCGGGCCCGGCGGAGGAACTCCTCCACCATGGGCTCGAGGCCCTGGAAGGCGGCGCTGTCGAAGCGCTGCTCGAAGCGGGTGGTGCAGTCGCGCCCGTCGCTCTCGACGAGGGTCAGGATGGTCTTGGTGCCGCCGATGTCGCCCGCGAGGATGAGCATGGCCTAGAGTTCTTCGGCCGCGGCCTGGTCGAGGAACCAGTGTACCTTGCCCTGTGCCTCGATGCCCTCCACCGGGTAACGCGGTGCGGCTTCGGGTTGTCCGAGCACCTGGGCAAGGACCGGCGCCTTGCCGGCACCCGCGACCAGGAACGTGATCTCGCGTGCGCGGTTGAGTACGCGGTAGGTCAGGCTGATGCGCCAGGAGTCCTTCGCCGCCACGTGGACGGCCGCGGCATTGCGGTCCGTCACCGCGAGGATGTCGGTGCCCGGGAACAGGGAGGCCGTGTGTCCGTCGTCGCCCATGCCGAGCAGGACCAGGTCGAAGATCGGGACGTCGCCGGCCAGGGTCAGGATGTGGTCCATGGTGTGGACATAGGCCCGGGCGTCGCCCTCGGGGTCGTCGGCGTGGCCCACCATGGGATGGACCTGTTCGGGCGGGATGGGCACGTGATCGAGCAGGGCCTCGCGTGCCATGCGGAAATTGCTGTCGGCATGGTCGGGCGGCACGCAGCGCTCGTCGCCGAACCAGATCTCCCAGCGTGACCAGTCGGTGTTCTTGCGCCGTTCCGGGCTCGCCAGCAGTTCGTACAGCCGTCGCGGAGTGGAGCCGCCGGCCAGGGCGAGGTGGAAGGTGCCGCGGGTGGCGATGGCCTCACTCGCGGCCTGAATGACGTGATCCGCGGCGGCCTCGCTCAGGGCCTCGAGGTCGGTGAACACGTGCGGGTTGACGGCCACTGTCTTCATAGCACCCAACTATAGGCATTTGCGGGCGGCGATGCACCCGCCTCAGTCCAGCGAGGCGTTGGCCAGCCGCACGAACTCCTCGACCGTGAGCCGTTCCGGACGAATCGACGGGTCGATGCCCACCCGCTCGATACCCTCGGCATCGAGCAGGCCCTTCACCCCGTTGCGCAGAGTCTTGCGTCGCCGGGAGAAGGCCTGGTTGACGAGTTCGGCCAGACGTTGCTCGTCGCGGGCCGGGAAGGGCAGGGTGTCGTAGGGCACCAGGCGCACCACCGCCGAGTCGACCTTGGGCGGGGGCGAGAAGGCGCCGGGACCGACGCGGAACAGCGACTCGGCACGGCAGCGGTACTGCACCATCACGCTGAGGCGGCCGTAGTCATTGGAACCGGGGGCGGCCGCGAGCCGGTCGACCACCTCCTTCTGGAGCAGGAAGTGCATGTCGATGATGCGTTCGGCGTATTCCAGCAGGTGGAAGATGAGCGGCGTGGAAATGTTGTAGGGCAGGTTGCCGACCACGCGCAGGTCATGGTCCTCGGCCAGCGAGCCGAAGTCGAACTTCAACGCGTCCACGTTGTGGATGCGCAGCGTGCCCTTGCCGAGACAGGTTTCCTCGAGGTGCGGGATCACGTCGCGATCGAGCTCGACCACGTCCAGCTCGCCGTGGCGCTCCAGCAGGGGTGCTGTGAGTGCGCCGAGGCCGGGGCCGATCTCGACGATGTGGTCGCCGGGTCGGGGGCCGATGGCACTCACGATCTTGTCGATGATGCCGCGATCGTGCAGGAAGTGCTGGCCGAAGCGCTTGCGTGCCCTGTGGGGTTTCTGGGTCATGGTCGGTGGCCGAAACAGGATGCCGGCACGATACCGGTTCCCATCACGTTTGTGAACGAAGAGATGTCGTCAGGCGTGCTTCAGGTACTGCCGCGACTGCAGCATCGTCATGCCGATACAGCCCACCACCAGCCCGCCGTAACCGCCGGTCCAGGCGTACCACTGGGCGGGTGTTTCGCTCAGCAGGTTGGTGGCGATGGGCATGAGGGCCGAGGCGACGCCCACCACCACGCAGCAGTGGGCCACGAGCCGCGCCAGCCCCTTCTTGTCGGCCACGCGATCGGCGCTGCGGGCGTTGTAGCCGGCGATCAGGTCCATCCGGCCGCGCACGCCGATGGCGTAGGCAAACCCGAACAGCAGCACCGCGATGCCTTCCATCACCAGGATCTCGACCAGTGCCGCGTTCATGGGTGACCCCTTTCGGTCGCTCGATGGTCAGGCGAATGCGCAGGGCGTGACCGCCGCATCCGCCGTTCTTGGCTGTGTGCTTGGCTCAATGCAACGGATCCTATTTTTACCACGCGCGCATCTCGGCTGCCGGTGGTTCTGAATGCCGGTGTCGTTCTTGTGTCTGCATCGGCGCCGGACACCATTAAGCCGTGCTGACGCTCGACGTACCGAGCCAGAAATCGAGGCTCATGTCGAGAAACTCGCGCCACGGCATGTAGTGCGATCCGTCGCAGGAGAAGGTGAGCCCGATCATGCCGTTGAAGATGTTGAGCATGCCCGAGCGCAGGTAGATGGTGTGATCCATGAAGCGCAGTTCACGAAACGTATTCAGGATGTCGGGGATCGCGCTCGCCGGTATCTCGGCGTCCTTGGGATAGGCGCGATGCGGGTAGGCCAGGCACAGGTCGGGATTGCTCAGCTCGTCGATACCGTGGATGCGGAACCGGTAAGGATCGTCCATCGGCCACAGCGTGGCGCGTGAGCTGGAGAAGTGCAGCTTGGTGTGGAAAATGCCGTTCACGGTCATCAGTTCGGCGATCAGGTCGAGCACGAGGTCGATGCGCTCGTCCATCCGGCTCGTCACGCGTTCCTGGTAGAAGAGGCCGGACCGAATGGCCGGGTCACCCTTGAGTTGCATCCAGCCCCCGGGTTGCTGGTAGACCGCCTCGGTGGCCGGCAGTTCGCGCAAGTCGAAGTCGGCGCCCAGGTAGCCGATGTTCTCGCCGTCGCCGCCGAGCAGTGCGTGCACTGCCGTGAGAGAGGGACGGCGCGCGTTGCGGCTCATGTACGCCTCGGACAGCGAAAACCGGGCGCCCGCGAGGGCCTTGGCGAGATAAGGCCGGTCGCTGCGGTCGCGGCCATGGTGTTGGGGCAGCAGGCCGGTGCGCGATGCGTTGGAGGTGATCTGTCGCGCGTCCCCATCGAGCAGGTAGAGGTACTTGCAGTAGGGCAGTTCCTCGAGCCCCGCCATCAGGCGCTGTTCGAGTGCCTCACGTTCGGGCCATAGCCGGCTGCAGTCTTCCGCGAGCCGGGTCAGTGCCGAGGCGAGCCAGCTTTCGAGCAGGGCGCGCTGGCGGTCAATGGCCGTTTGCAGCAGTGTGTCCATGATGCTCTCGCTGTTTGGGATTGAGTGGCGGCCGGCGTGCACCTGATCGGCATGATACCGGCCCCCATTGTTTCACGGGTTGCAGTAATCGCAATGTGCCGGATCGGCAAATTCGCGCTCGGGGATCGGCCGTGTCACGCGGTGCATGCACTTCACGCATCCGTGGACTTCATGCATCGCGTCGCGGGTCGGTTGGCCGCAGTCGCTGCAGGGCAAGCCGCCGATACGTTCGATGGCCCAGAAGCCGGGGCTGCCGCAGGCCGGGCAGAGCGAGCGCATGCGCGCCCCCAGGTTTCTCGCCGCGAGACCGATGTTCACCATGCGCAGTGGGTTGGCGTGGGCACGTCCGTCCGTTTCGACGAAGACCTGTCCGTTCGATGCCTGCCCTTTCAATTCGTGAAAGGTCGACTCCAGGCCAGACCAGCTGTCGATGTCCTTGCGGATACGCGGGTCCTCCGCGTGCCCGGGACGCAGGATCAGTTGCTGTTCGGGAAACCCCAGGCCGTTGGCGAAATCGGCCACGGCCTGCCAGTCGGATTCCAGCCGATGGGCGAAGCAGGCCTTGCCCTGGCTGATGCCGACCACCTCCAGCTCGCGGGCGGCGTCGACCAGTATCACGAGTTCGGTGTTCCAGGGGATCAGGCCGGTGAACGGGTCCGGGCCGAAGGCGCCCTCGCTGGCGATGCCGAGGGAGAGCCCCGCGAGTTCCATGCCGATCCGTGCCTTGCGGCGCGCCGCCTCGAGCTGTGTACCCGCATGCGGCACCTCGCGGCTGAATGTCCCCAGGCGGTCGGTGTCGTAACCCTGCTCGTGGTACACGCGACACCCGAGGGCGTCTTCCAGGGCCGGCACGATGACCCGTTCCTTGCCGTGGCGCGTGAGCAGCACCGCCTCGCGCCCGGTATAGCCTTCGCTTTGCACGTCTGCCCCCATCCCCGCTGGCTCATGCCCTGTCATTCTGGGCGGTTCTGCCCGTCATCGCCAGGGCGCCAGGTAGGCACTCGGCATCACGTTCACGCGTGGGCCTGCCGCCGGGTCGGGTCATACGGTACGGTGAAGGATCGTATCGGCCCGTACCCATTCGCGCGTGGAGCGGCGGCGGTAGACCTTGTCGTTTGCGTCGACCTGGAACAGGTGCAGCCAGCCATTCTCGACCAGTTCCCGGACCATTTCGTGGCGCCTGATCACGTCGTCGATGGCGTGCTGCGGTGCCTCGATGAACACGCTCAGGCGCAGCGGCTCGTGCATCCACGCTTCGCCGTCGTGCAGCGACTGCAGGGGCAGGCCGGTGCGCAGGTCTCCGCCGTTGCCCTCGAGCACGCCGAGCGAACCCCCCACCACGTTGTGCAGCACCTTGTTGCCGCTGCCGAAGCGGCGGTTGTCTACCGTCGAGCCGTAGTACTGCATGTTGATCCAGTGCGCGACGACCATGGGTGCCGTCATGATGAGTTCGAGCACCTGGAACTCGGGGTCGTCCTGCCAGCGGTAGTCGTGGAGGAAGGCGCGGCCACCGAGGTTGGTGCCGGCCGTGCGTTCGCGCGGTGCGGCGATGAAGGCCGCGTTGTTGGCCAGCGCCCACTCCGGGCGCACTTGCGACCAGTCGCGGCTGCGGCGTTGCAGTTCCGCGGCCAGGGCCGCGGGATCTGCCGCGTCCAGGCCGAGGCGGGCCGAGCGCTGCACGCGGGTCAATTCGCTCGCCTGTGCCAGTGCTTCCTTCACCGCCACGAGATCCTGGGCATGGCTTTCGGCGATCCCGTCGGTGTCGAACAGCTTGAGCATGTCCGTGGTCGTATCGTGCAGGCCGGCGACGAAGCGCGTGTCCTCCGGGATCTCGATGCCGCGCGCCGCGAGCGCGTCGCGCACGGCGGCGTCGTTCAGCAGGTTGGCCACCACGCGCGCGCTGGCCTCGCCGGACTGGCCGGCACAGGCCCCGCAATCCAGGCCGGCGGCATGCGGGTTGTTGACCGAGGTGGAGCCATGCCCCACCAGCAGCACCAGCCGCGCGAACTGATTCGTCAACGACATGCCGCGCAGGATGCGTTCGGCCAGCTCGGCGCGGTCCGCCTCCGGGATACCGCCATCCGCGTGGTCCGAGCAGGTCTGTCCGGCCGCGGGTGTGTCCAGGTCGGGCCCGATACGCGGGATGCTCTCCGCGTCCAGCCCGTGGCTGCGCGGATCGGGCACCGGTCGCGACCAGCCGAAGCTGTCGGTGAGCAGCTTGCTCGCGTACATCATCCCGCTCGATTCCACGAACGAGAAGCAGGAGGCCGCCGAGAACTTGAACTGCTTCCAGGCCTTGGAGAGGCTGATGCGCTCGCGGCGCTTCTCGACCTCCCGGGTCGTGGCCATCGGGTCGTCGCCCACGCACTCGTAAATCCGGTAACTCGGGGTGAGCAGGACCGGCACGTGCGGGCGACCGTGCGCGGCCCCGAGCGGCACGTACTCGATCGGCACGCCGAAAAAGCCCGCGAAGCCCAGTGTCTGCGCGCGGGGGTTCACGGTCTCGAATGCGCGGCGGAAGACCTCGGAACGCACGTCGATACAGAATGCCGCCTGCACGGCCGGGCGTTCCCGGGGCGCCTTGTTCGTACGCGCCGACGGCGGCTGTCTGAGCGCGCCGATGACCTCGCGCTGGTAGGCGAACTCGGCGGCGGCGAGCAGCACGCGATCGATCTCCACGGCGCGGGTCCACTCGGGCGTCGGTTCCCGCAGGGCCGCGGCCACCGCCGCGTTCCAGGCGTGGTCGGTGCTTTCGGTGAGGCGCGCGCGGTAGATCAGGGCCTCCCAGGCCACGCGGATCGCCAGCAGTTCCATGACCGAATCGTCCCGTCCGCCGCCCAGTTCGGCCTGCCAGCCGCGGTAGCGCATCCACGCCGCCCAGCCGCCGATGCTCAGCAGCGCCGCGTGGAGGTAACGCTCCAGTTGCGATTCGGGGATGCCCAGTTCGCGCACCGCGCGGGTAATGGTCTCGCGCGGGTCTTCCGGCAGGTCCGCCACCCGGGCGTGGACGTGCTCCAGGCCCGCGGCTGCCGGTGTCAGGTCGCGCGCGGCGAACTGGCGCCACGCCCGGTACAGCGGGCGGTCACGCCAGGGCATGGTGAAGCTCGACTGCCCGAGGTCCGTGTAGGCGGCGCAGAAGCGGCTGATGCGCTCGGTGACGAAATCGGTCCAGATATTGTCCTCCACGGCGTCGAGCACCGCGGTCACTAGCGGCATGCCGGGGTCGGGTTCCGGGCCCGGTTCGGTCACCGCTTGCCGGATCGCCGCGACGTCGAGGTCGCTGCCGCAGCGCGACAGGCCCAGTTCGATATCGCGGTCGTTGATGCGCCCGTCCTCCACACGCTCGCGGTAGTAATCGCGGGGCATGTAGAGCGTCGCCCCGGCCACCCGCGCCAGCAGGTCGGCCGCGTCGTGGAACTTCCAGTCGCTCAGGCCCTGGAACGGGTTCACGGCGACGAACTGCTGCAGGGGCCAAACGGGGGCCATGCGCCGGCAGGCGGCCTCGATATGCGGGGCCAGCGCCTTGTGCGTCGTGGCGCTCGGGTCCGCGGCAAATCCGCGGGCAGCGTTGCCTGAAGGGCGGGGGATCGCGGTGGCCTCAAAGGCCATGGCTTCGGGTTTGCGCATGATCAGACTCCTTCGGAACGACGGCCCGCGAGGGCTTGCGGCGACGGCATGGGCCACAGGCGGTTGAGCGCCCGGGTCACCACGGTGTCGATGTACAGTCCGTTGTAGAGATGCACGTACACGGCTTCGGCGAGCGGCGTCGCGGTAAAGCGGAACAGTTGCTGGAACACGAGCAGCAGCAGGAACACCGCCACGGTCGCTGCGGTCAGCGCGATCATCAGTGCGCTGTGCGGCTGTGCAACCGGGAAGATGCTGTCGGCCAGGGCGTGCTCGAACAGGCCGTGGAGCACGAAATAGGCCGCTGCGACCACCACGCTCAGGCCCGTTACCTGCAGCAGGAAGCCGGGGCGTGCGGTGTACCGGCGCGCCTGCAGCAGCAACTGGGTGATCGCGATGGCGACGATGGCGCCGGCGGCGAACAGCGTCGGCTGCGACTGGACATGCAGGCCGAAGGCCATGCCCATGGCCACGGTGATCGCTGCGGTGGCGGCGAGTGCGACCAGTAGCTCGGCCGGGTGGCATCCATCGTCGGGTTTGGGGATGGCCGGTCCGCGGAACGCATCCACCCCGCTGCCCGACGACAGGAAGGCGTGGGCCTTGTACAGCGAGTGGGCGACCAGGTGCAGCATCGCCAGGCTGTAGAGCCCGAGGCCGCATTCCAGCAGCATGAAGCCCATCTGCGCGGTGGTGGACCAGGCCAGCGAGACCTTGATGCTGGTCTGGGTGAGCATGACGATGGAGGCCACGGCCAGGGTCATGAGGCCAATGATTGCCAGCAGCGCCAGGGCGAACTCCGCCTGGGCCATCACCGGGCTCATGCGTATCACGAGGAAGGCCCCGGCGTTCACGATACCGGCGTGCAGCAGGGCCGAGACCGGTGTGGGGGCCTCCATCACCTGTAGCAACCAGCCGTGGAAGGGCAGCTGGGCCGACTTCAGCGCCGCGCTGATGACGACGAATACGGCCGCCCAGTGCAGCGTGGCCGGCAATGGGCCCTGCATGGCATCGATCGCCGCGAACACCTCGTTGAACTCCAGGGTGTTGAGGGTGCTGCCAATGAGCAGAACCGCCAGCAGCAGACTGAGGTCGCCGATGCGGCTGACCACGAACTTCTTGTGCGCGGCCAGCACGGCCGTGGGGCGATGGCGGTAGAGCACCAGCAGCCGGTGCAGGCTGAGGCTGGTGGCCATCCAGGCCAGGGCGAACATCAGCAGGTTGCCCACGACGATGAGTGTGAGGATCGAGGCCAGGGTGAGGCTCAGCCATTTGTAGAAACGGCCCTGGTCCCGCTCGCCGTCGAGGTAGTTGCGCGAGTAGCGCGAGACTACCACGCCCACGAAGGACACCAGCAGCAACATGATCACGGTGACCGCGTTCACGTAGACCGACAGGGACAGGGCGCCCAAGTCACCCGGGAGGGGCACGGACCACAGCGTCCAGGTGTGCGTGCTGTCGTAGGCATGGGTGGCGGCGGCCAGCAGGGCGCTGCCGAATGCCAGCCAGGCCGCGCCCTCGGCGAGGCGTCCCATGCGGCGCGGGCGCAGGTTCGCGGCCGCGGCCGGTAGCAGGCCGACCAGCAGCAGGAACAGCGGGGCGGCCAGGACCAGCAGGGGGGTCAGGGACTGCGGCAAGGTCATTATCTCCTCCGTCGGTTCCCGCCCGGACTCGCGCCCGCAGCGGGGGGCTGCGTTCGTTTCTCCCACAAAGTCTAGGGAAAGGCTGACAGAAACGATAATGAATAGTTATCATGGTAACCATAGCCAAATGGCTATAGTCCTGTAATGAGGAGGTGTCATGTCGGGCATGCGCGTAACCCTGCGGCAGCTGCGGTCCTTCGAGGCGGTGGCGCGCCTGCGCAGCTTTTCGCGCGCGGCGGAAGAGATGCACGTGACCCAGCCCACCGTCTCCAAGCAGATTCGCCAGCTCACCGAGGAGGTGGGGTTGCCGCTGCTGGAACAGATCGGCAAGCAGGTGTTCCTGACCCAGGCGGGCGAGGAGCTCTACGCGACCTGCGCGGAGTGGCTCAATTCCTGGGGACGGTTCGAGCAGTCCATCGCCAATCTCAAGGGGCTGAAACAGGGCCGGCTGCGGATCTGTACCGTGACCACCACCCAGTACTTCATGCCGCGCGTGCTCGGGCCGTTTCGCGTGCAGTACCCGGGGATCGACATCGCGATGGAGGTGGTCAACCGCGACCGCCTGCTCGAGCGCCTGTCGCGTAACGAGGACGACCTCTACGTCATGGGGGTGCCGCCTGAGGGCTGGGACATCGAGAGCGAGCCGCTGATCGAGAACCCGCTGGTGCTGCTGGCCTCGCCGGACCACCCCATGGTGGGGCGCAAGCGCATCCCCTTCGCCGAACTGGCCAACGAGCCCTTCCTGGTGCGTGAACAGGGTTCGGGCACGCGCATGACCCTGGAGCGCGTGTTCAAGGAGCGGGGGGTGGCGCTCAACGTGCGCATGGAACTGGGCAGCAACGAGGCCATCAAGCAGGCCGTGGCGGGTGGCCTGGGCCTGGCGGTGGTTTCCCTGAGTACCCTCAACCTCGACCCGAGCGCACGCGAGCTGGCCGTGCTCGATGTCGAGGGGTTCCCCATCCAGCGCTACTGGTACGTGGTACGTCCGAAGGGCAAGCAACTCTCGGTCGTTGCCGGCACCTTCCTCGATTTCCTGCGCGAGCACAGCCAGATCCTGCGCCCCCGTGGCTGAGGCACGGTCGGCTCAGCGGGTGGCGGTACGCAGGTCGGCGCGGCGCAGGAAGTGGAGGACGATGACGAAGGGCAGGCCGATCATCAGGCCCAGACCCACGCCGATACCGAGAATCAGCGCGTAGAACAGCATGGGCGAAAGCAGCAGGTTCTCGGGGCCGGTGGCGGCGAGGAGCGAGAACCAGAAATGGAAATACACCCACAGCAGCGCGAGGGTGTAGCCGATCGAGGCCCAGCTCAGGACTTCCAGTTGCCGGCGGGCCCAGGTCCGGAAACGGAATATGGCCACACTGGGCACCAGCGTGTAGAGGCACAACGCGATATGCAGGAGCAGCAGCGTGATCAGGTGCTCGCCGATCCACAGCACCGGGCCCATGCCGGGCAGGGGCGGTACCGCGATCCAGCCGGCCAGCGCCCCGGCATACAGCGGGTACGTCAGCAACAGCGCAAACAGCAGGAACAGGATCGTCCCGGCGTTGACGAGCCAGAACCAGCCGATGCTGGTGAGCAGGGCCTCGGTTCGGGTCTGGGGTGTCGGCATGTCCTTCGCGTGCTCAGTGGCTGGATTCGGTGTCGGAGCGGTCTTCGTGCCACGAGCGTACCACCGCCCGCGTCATCACGGGACCCACGATCTCGAACACCACGATCGAGGCGATCACCACCGGCAGGATGATGTCGGCCTCCTCGGGGAAGCGCTGCGCGGCAATCAGGCCCATGCCCATGGCCACCCCGGCCTGGGGCAGCATGGCGAGTCCCAGCTTGCGGCTCCCGCCGGGCCTGCGCGAGGCCAGGCGGGCGCCGAGCTCGCCGCCGAGGTAGCGCCCCAGGACCCTCAGCAGCACGAAGCCGACGATGGCCACGCCGGTGACGTGGATTGCGGCCAGGTCCAGCGCGGCGCCCGAGAGCACGAAGAAGAGGATCATGAACGGCCACTCGATACCCTCGATCTCGTGGAAGGCATACTGGTGATGCCGGGCGACGTTGGCCACGACCGCACCGAGAACCATGGCCGTGAGCAGGAACGAGACTTCGAGCCAGAGCGCCAGGCCGCCACCGAGGAACACGATCCCCAGGGCCTCGGCCTGGGTCGGTTCGCCGGGTGAGATGCGCCCGGTGAGCAGGGCCATGGGGATGCCGAGGACGAAGCCGAGCACCACCGCGCCTCCGAGCTCCCACACCATGTCGGCGAGCAAGGCGGGTACCGGCAGCTCCGCGGTGATCTGGCCGGCCACCACCATGGCGAGGGTGAACGCGATCAGGCCCCAGGCATCGTCGATGGCGACGATGCCGAGCAGCGAGCGGGTACAGGGGCCGTCGGCCTTGAGCTCGTCGATGACATCCACCGTGGCGGCCGGGTCGGTGGCGGTGGCGATCCCCGCGAGAAGAATTGCGGCGGCCAGCGGCACGCCCAGCAGGTAGAGCCCGCCGAGGACCACGAGCAGGGTGACGACCACCACGGTCGCGGAGATGAGGATGACGAGCCGGCCATGCTGGCGGAGGGTCTTGAGCGTCAGCGAGCCGCCGACCAGGAAACCGACCATGACCAAGGCCATGTCCGCGATGAGGGGGTACCACTCGTCCTGCACGTGGGGCAACAGGTCCAGGCCGCTGGGGCCGACCAGGATGCCAACCAGGATCAACAGCGAGACGCGGGGGAGAGGGGTGTGCCGGCCCACGAGGTCGGTGACCAGGCCGGCCAGGAAAATCGCGCCGAGGAAGATGAAGAGCCCCGCAAGATCGATGGCGTGCATCGCGATTAACCGCGTTTATACTTTGTGTATGCGCACGCCGGCATCGTATCACAGTTAGAATGTTGCCTTGTCGGGCCGGGGGCGACCGCCTGCATGTCGCGCCCGGCAGTGCCCGAGCGTATCGACAGGGTATTCCTTTCATGAACCAACGTGTTTTTGTCCATCGCGTCGACAGGGATGGGTGCATCCTGGACGTGAGTCCCGCCTGGCAGGCATTTGCCGAGGAGAACGGGGCCGGTCCGGCGCTCTCCGTGGTGCAGGGGGCGGTGCTCTGGAACTATATCGCCGGCGCGCAGACCCGGCATCTCTATCACGTGCTGATGGAGCGGGCGCAGCAGTCAGGAGGAAGCCTGCATATCCCCTACCGGTGTGATTCCCCGGACACGCGGCGATTCATGGAGATGGAACTCGAGTTCTTGCCCGAAAAGGGGGTCTTCGAATTCCGCAACCGCCTGCTCCGCTCGGAGCCCCGGGAGCCGGTGCCCTTGCTCGATCCGAACACCTGCCGCAGCGAGGCGATCTTGAGGATGTGCAGCTGGTGCAAGAAGGTGAAGATCCATGACGACGAATGGGTCGAGGTCGAAGACGCGGTGCGCCGACTCGGTCTGTTGGAGGAGGAATGTATGCCGCGTCTGAGTCACGGCATTTGCCCCGACTGCGAGGCGCGGTTTCGCAACGGAGAACCGAGGTGAACGCGCTGGTCGTGGATGATGACCGCCTGCTGACCGACCTGGTCGTGGATATCCTCGAAGAACACGGGCATCACGCCGTGGGTGCCTATGATGGGAACGAGGCGCTGGAACGCTGCGCGGCGAATCACTTCGACGTGGCCATCGTGGACCTGTTGATGCCCAACCGCGACGGTATCGAGCTGATCCAGGACCTGAGGGCGCGATCGCCCGGCACCGCTATCATCGCGATGACCGGCATGTGGGAGTACGGTGACCAGTACCTGCGCATGGCCCGCAAGCTGGGCGCCGACGCCGGCCTGCACAAACCCTTTTCCTTCACCGAGCTGATCGAGACGGCCGAACGCCTCGCCGGCGGCTGAACCGCGCTCACGGCGCCAGTCGGTAGATGACCCAGGGGGCCACCGTCACCCAGAGCAGTACCAGCAGCCAGAGACGGCCGGCGGCCAGGTTGTAGTCGTTGAGCAGCCGGGCCCAGCTGTGGCCCATGGCGTAGTGGCCGAAAATGAACTCGAACAGCACGGTGAGCAGCAGCCACAACAGCCCCACCTGCAGGGCCTGGGTCGCCGATTCGAAGGGCCAGATACGGCTGAGCAGGAAGAGATACACGCCGAACAGGAGCACGGCCAGCACCGATGAGAGCTGGTGCGCGGCCAGCTCGCTGAGCCTTGGGCCGTATACCTTTTCACGCAATGTGCCGTTACCGATCGCCAGCACCACGGCACCGATCCAGAAGAACGCGTACTTGATCAACATCCCCATTCCCCGCTCGCCACAGGCTCATGCCTGTGGATAACCATAGTCCATGCCGGCCGGCCCGGACCTGACGCGGGTCAGTCGGGCCGGGCTTCGATGATGGCGAGATCGGGCTCCGGTTGGAGCATGGGGCATCGAGCGAGTGCTGCGATGCTCGGGCTCCAGGTCGCGGCTATTCCCTGGAGGTGCTGCAGCGCGCATCATCGACACTGTAGAGGGTTCGCGGACGGGCTGCGGTCGCGAGCCATGCTGCATTGGCGCAATGAGGAGTCGACGATGCTTCGCTACGGTTTGTTGAGTGTTCTGATCCTGGGGCTCGTGGCCTGTGCGCCGGCGGCGCCCCCAAGACCCGCCGGACCCACGATCGACGGACTCGCCTTCGAGAACGCGACGCGCGATGACCTCCACGAGGTGCAACTCCGGGTGCCCGCTATCCGCGGCATGGTGGCCTGCGGTTACATCCCGGGCGGCGCCTCCTGCAGCACCACGTTCCCGGTGCGCCAGTATCAGGGCAATGCCATCGTCGTCTCGTGGCAGCAGCGGGGGCGGCAATGGGAGACGCGGCCGATGGTACTGCCGTTGCCGAAGGTGCCGGCGGGTACGCACCTGCGCGCGGTGGTGACGATTCTCGATGGAGGCGATTACGATGCCCGCCTCGTACCGGTGACACGCTAGGCCGGCCCGCCAGGCTGGCGCGTTGCGGCGCAGGGGCCGGGCTCAGTCCGGCTGGGCGAGGACGATGGCGAGGTCGAGCGCGGCATGCAGGCTGCCGGCCTTGGCGCGGCCGGTGCCGGCGAGTTCGAGCGCGGTGCCGTGATCGACCGAGGTGCGGATCAGCGGCAGACCGAGCGTGATGTTGATGGCCTGGCCGAACCCCACGTGCTTGAGCACGGGCAGGCCCTGGTCGTGGTACATGGCCAGCACCGCGTCGGCGTGTTCGAGGTGACGCGGGGTGAAGAGCGTATCGGCCGGCAACGGCCCGATCAGGTCGAGGCCCTCGGCGCGCAGCGCCTCCAGGGTGGGGGCGATGGTGTCGATCTCCTCGCGGCCCAGGTGGCCGCCCTCGCCGGCGTGCGGGTTCAGGCCGCAGACCAGGATGCGCGGCCGCTCGATGCGAAAGCGCTCGCGCAGGTCGCGGTCGAGGATGTGCAGTACCCGTTCCAGCCTTTCGCGCGTGATGGCGCTGCTGACCTCGCGAAGCGGCATGTGCGTGGTCGCCAGGGCCACGCGCAGGTCCTCGGCCGCCAGCATCATCACGGGGTGATGGCCCCCGCTGCGCTCGGCGAGGAATTCCGTGTGGCCGGTGAACGGAATGCCGGCGTCGTTGATCACGCCCTTGTGCACCGGGCCGGTGACCAGGGCGTCGAAGCGCCCGTCCAGGCAGCCGTCCACGGCCACGCGCAGGGTCTCCAGCACGTATTCCGCGTTGGCGGGATCGAGATGGCCCGGGCGGGCCGGGGCGCGCAGGGAGACCGGCAGCACCTTGAGCCGCCCGGGGGCGTGGCATTCGGGCGGGGCGGCCGGGTCGAAGGGATCCAGGCCGAGCGGTTTGCCCAGCAGGGCGGCCCGCTCGGTGAGCAGGCCCGGGTCGCCGATGACCACCAGTTCCGCCTCGAACAGGGTCTGCGCGAGTTCGACGAGGAGATCCGGGCCGATGCCGGCCGGTTCGCCCGGCGTGATGGCGATGCGGGGAATGCTGAGCATGGCGGCGGGGTCAGCCCTGCGGGTCGGCCGCGTCCTCCAGGCGGAACTCCACCCAGGCCTCGTCGCGCATGCGGCGCAGCCAGAGCTCCAGTTCCTCGTCGCGCTTGCGCTCGCGGATGAAGTCGCGCGCCTTGGCGCGGATCAGTTCGCGCGAGTTGTCGTGCTCGCGGCGTTCCAGCACCTGCAGGATGTGCCAGCCGAAGGGCGAGCGGAACGGCTCGCTGATCTCGCCGGGCTGCATCGTATCCATGACCTCCTCGAACTCGGGCACGAACATGCCGGGGTCGGCCCAGCCCAGGTCGCCGCCCTCGCGCGCGCTGCCGGGGTCCATGCTGTTGGCGCGGGCCAGGTCGGCGAAGGACTCGCCGCCCTCGATGCGCCGCTTGAGCGAGGCCAGTTCCTGGCGGGCCTCGGCCTCGCTCATGACGGCCGAGGGGCGGATCAGGATGTGGCGGGCATGGGTCTGGATGATGTTCGACTGCTGGCCGCCGCGCCGGTCGGTGAGCTTGATGAGGTGGAAGCCGGAGGGCGAGCGGATAAGGTCGCTGACCTCGCCGACGTTCATCAGGGTCACGGGGCGTGCGAACAACGTGGGCAGACGGCCCGACGGGCGCCAGCCCAGGTCGCCGCCCTGCAGGGCGTTCTGGCCGTCGGACTCGGCCACCGCCACCTGCTCGAAGTCTTCGCCGCCCTCGACGATGCGCTGGCGCAGGGACTCGGCCTTGGCGCGGGCCTGCTGGATGACCTCCGGGGTGGCAGCCTCGGGCACGCTCACCAGGATGTGGCCAAGGCGGTACTCCACGCCCTGGTCCACGGCACCGGCCTGGCTGGCGATGAGATCGTCGATTTCCTGTTCGCTCACCGACACGCGGCTGTCGACGTGGCGCTGGCGCAGGCGCGTGATGGTCATCTCGTCGCGAACCTGCTCGCGGAAGGCGTCGTAGTCGATCTCCTCGGCAATGAGTTTCTCGCGAAAGTCCCGCAGGCTCATGCCGTTGCCCTGGGCGATCTCCTGCATGGTGCGGTTGAGCGTGATGTCGTCGATCTGGATGCCCACGTTTTCGGCGAACTGGAGCTGCAGTTCCTCGATCACCATGCGGTCCAGTACCTGGCGGCGCAGGACATCCTCGGGCGGCATGCGCGCGGCGTCGATGTTGCGACTGACCTGCTGCATGCGGGCCTCGAGCTCGCTTTGCATGATGACGTCCTCGTTGACGAGGGCGACGATGCGGTCGAGCAGTTCGCCGTCTTCCGGGCCGGCGGCCCACAGGGGCGCGGCGAACAGCAGGAAGAGCAGGGCGAGCAGGCCCGCGCGCGGCGAGACCGGCTGGCGGTCAGTCTGTGACGTCATATCCGAGAATACCTTCTTCGAGTAGATCTTCGATGTCCTGGCCCACGCCGGCGAGACCCTTGAGGACGAGCTGAACGTAGACGGCGCTATTGTATTCGGTGCCGTTGTCGGTGACATAGTTGCGACCCACCAGGCGCAGCTTCCAGCAGCAGCTCTCGTATTCGAGGCCGCCGAGGACCTCCAGGTCGCGGTCGCCGTCCAGGTCGTAGACCCAGCGGCCGACGCCGTTCCAGCGGCGGGCCAGCGGCCAGCCGAAGGAGACTTCGGCCTGTTCGAAATCGTCCCGGCGGTAGCGATGGCCCAGGTTGATCACGCGCTGGCTGTCCGGGCGGTACTGTATACGAGCGCTGGAGCGGCTGGTTTGTTCCGCCTCCGGGTTCCACAGCAGGCTGCCGTCGATCTTCCAGAAGCCCCCCAGGCGGGCGCCCACCTCGGCGGCGAGGTCCGACTCCCCGTCCGTCTCGGGCAGCTGGCCGGGCAGGGTGACACGCCGATCGTCGAAATAGAAGACCTGGCCGATGCTTGCGCGCAGGCGCTCGCGCCCGGAGGCGGTGTCGATGAAGCGGGTGGTGAGCGCCACGCTCAGCTGGTCGGCGTCGGCCACGCGGTCGGCACCGCTGAAGCGGTCCTCGCGAAACAGCTGGGCAAAGCTGAAGTCGAGCTCGGCGGTGTCGAACACCGGCAGATCGTCCTGGTCGCGGTACGGGGTGTAGACGTAGAACAGCCGCGGTTCCAGGGTCTGGCGCGTGCCGGTGGCGGCCTCGCGTTCGAAGATGAGCCCCGAGTCCAGGCTGTAGGTCGGCACGCTGCGGTCGGGCTCGCGCTGGTCCGCCGGCAGGCTGTCGTCGAGGCGATAGCTCGTATAGCGCCAGGCGGCGCGCGGCTCGATGAAGGCCCCGGGGGTGCGCAGCGGCAGGCTCACGGCGGGCTGGAAATCCAGGCGCTCGCCGGTGACGTTCTCGTCGTGGTCGAAACGCACCCACTCGGTGTGCAGTGCGTAGTCGAGCCCGAGGCCGGCATCCGGGACCCCGCCCTCGAACAGCAACTGCGGCAGCCGCCGGTAGGGATGCTGGGCGGTGGTCAGCGTCTCGTCGATGGTCTGGAAGCCCTGGGCGCGCACCAGCAGGCTGCCATAGTCCCACCACCAGCGGGCATCGGCCCGGCGCTCCAGGTGCGTGGTGCTGATCACGCCCAGCGAGCTGTCCAGGTCGTCGAAATAGGTGTCGTCCGACACGCCGTTGAGGTCGATGTCGATGCGACTGTCGCGCGTCGGCCGCGTGGTATTGCGGAAGCGCCCCAGCCAGCGGTCGTCTTCGTAGAGGTCGTCGTCCAGCCAGGCGAGTTGGAGGTCGCCCCGGCTCGCCTCGGTCAGGTAGCGGAACTCGCCGTTGAGCTGGGTGCCGCGTCGCGACATGTAGCGCGGCGAAAAGGTCGCGTCGTAGTTCGGCGCGATGTTCCAGTAATAGGGGAGCTGGAACTCGAAGCCGCGCTTGCCGGAGTCACCAAAGGACGGTGCGAGGAAGCCCGACTTGCGTTCGTCGCCGATGGGGAAGCTGATCCAGGGGGTGTACATGACCGGCACCTTGCCGACCTTGAGCACCGCGTGATGGGCGGTGCCCTCGGCCTCGGCATGATCGAGCTTCACGCGGCCGGCCGAGATCAGCCAGGCCTCTTTTCCGGGGTCGCAGGTCGTGTAGCTCGCGCCGTGCAGCACCACCGTGTTCTCATCCGGGCGCTCGATGCGGTCGGCGTGGCCGCGTCCGTGGAGCTCGGCCATGAAATACTCGGCCGCGTCCACGCGTGCCTCGCCGGTCTCCACGTTCGAGTCCATGCGCGATCCGCGCATCGCCAGTTCCGGCGAGACCAGGGTGACGTTGCCCTCGGCGGTAAGTTCCTGGGTGCGCCGGTCGTAGGTCACCCGGTCCGCGCTCAGGGTCTGGTCGCGGTGGGTCATGCGCACGTCGCCGGTCAGCGTGGCGAGCCCGGTGGTCTCGATGTCGGCGTTGTCTGCGTTGAAGCGAATCGCCTCGTCGGGGCGCTCGGGCAGCGGGGCGACCACGGTCCACTCAGGGGCAGCGGCACACAGGCCCCAGCGATCCTCCTGTGCATGCGCGAACGCAGGCAGGCTGGCGAGCAGAACCAGGAGGGTATGGGCTGTGGGCAGGCGCACGCAGAGCTCTATGCAGGGTGAAACGCGGGCACAAACATCGCATACTTTGAGGCGCCGCTCAATTCAACCTATTCCATACGCTTGAAAAACCGACCCTTACTCACCTTTGCCGTCCTCATCGGCGGCACCCTGCTCATCGTCATCCTGCTGCTGGTGACGCGACCGGAACCCGGCACCGAGCTCAGCGAGGCGCGCCCGCTGAAGGTGCTGGTGGCGCCGGCCGTGCGTGCCACGCTCGCCCCCGAGGAGCGGGTCACCGGGCGCCTGCAGCCGGTGCGCAGTGCGCAGCTCGCCTTCGAGGTGGGCGGCCGGCTGGCCGAACGCCTGGTGGAGCCGGGCATGGCGGTGGCCGCGGGCCAGCCGCTGCTGGTCCTCGATCGCGGCGACCTGGCGGACCTGGCGGCCGAGGCCGAGGCCCAGTACCAGATGGAGCTGGCCGGGGTCGAGCGCGACCGCGCGCTGCTCAAGCTCGCGCAGCGTAACCGGCGCCTGCAGGCCGACGAGGTCGCCCGTATCGAATCGCTGGGCGAGCGCTCGCTGGCCTCGAAGTCGCAGCTCGACGCGGCCCGCCAGCGGCTCCTGCAACTGCAGGCCGAGGAGGCGCAGCTCGAGTACGCGGTCACCACGGCCGAGGCCCGCCTGACGCTCAAGCGCGCGGCCCGTGACCGCGCGGCCCGCAACCTGGAGCGCGCGGCACTCGTCGCCCCCTTCGAGGGCACGGTCAACAGCGTCTCCATCGACATCGGCGACACGGTGCGCATCAACGAGGCGGTGCTCGAGCTGGTGGACACCACCGAGCTCGATCTCTACGTGGAGGTGCGCTCGGAGGTGGCGGCCAACCTGGTGCTGGGACAGCCTGTCGCGGTCGACGTGGACGGGCGTAGCCTCGAGGGCCGCGTGCAGGCCCTGCAAAAGGACCCCGCGCGCGAAACCAACACCCATGCCCTGCGCATCCGCGTTGCGGGCGAGGTGCTGCTGTCGGGCGTGCTCGCCAGCGCGCGGCTGGAACTGGTGCCGCTGACGGACGTGGTCACGGTGCCGGCCACGGCGGTGGTGAACATCGAGGGGCGGTCCTTCGTCTTCGAACTGGTCGACGGTCGGCTCCAGCGTACGCCGGTGATGCTGGGCCGCCGCGTGGATGGCGTGGTCGCGGTGCGCGAGGGGCTGGAGGCCGGGGCGCTCGTGGTCGCCCGCGACGTGGCCGTGCTGGCCGACGGCCAGAAGGTGGTGGCCGAACGCATCACGGCGGCGGAGGCCAGCCAGTGACCCCCACGACCGCCGGCGTCGCCGGGCGAGGCTGACACGTGGCCATCGGCGTCATCCACTTCTCGATTCGCAACCCGCTGATCGTCAACCTGATGCTCGGCCTCGTCGTCGTGGGCGGCATCTTTTCCTGGATGGCGATGCCGCAGGAGATGTTCCCGCTGGTCGAACTCGACCGCGTGCGCATCGTCACCGAGTTCGAGGGGGCGCCACCGGAGGAGGTGGAGCGCCAGGTCACCATCCTCATCGAGGAGGAGCTCGAGGGACTGCCGGACATCGAAACCATCACCTCGACCTCCAGCGAGGGCTTCTCGCAGATCGACATCGAGCTCAAGTCCGGGGCCGACGTCGACAACTTCATCCGCGATGCCGAGACGGCGCTCGACCAGATCACCGATCTCCCGGACGAGTCGGAGCCGCCGGAGCTGATGCGCCTGGAGACGCGCTTTCCGGTCATCAGCATGGCCGTCTACGGCGACGTGGAACCCGGCTATCTCTACGAGCTGGCCGAGGACGTGAAGCGGCGGCTGTTGAAGCTGCCCGGCGTGGCCAGCGTGGGCGTGGCCGGCGACCGGGAGTGGGAGGTCTGGGTCACGGTCGACCCCCAGGTGCTGGCCGCGCGCAACGTGTCGCTGTCGGAGGTGACGAGCGCCCTGCGCGAGAACCTGCGTGACCTGCCCGGCGGCTCGCTCAAGGCCACCGAGGGCGACATCCTGCTGCGCGGCATCGGCACCGCGCCGGACGTGGCGGGCATGCGCAGCGTGGTGCTGCGTGCCAATCCCAACGGCGGGCAACTGCTGCTGGGTGATGTCGCCCACGTCGAGTTCCGGCTGGAGGAAGAGGAGACGCTGGGCCGCTTCAACGGCGAGCGCTCCGTGAACCTCACGGTGAACAAGACCACGGAGGCCTCCACCATCGAGGTCTCGGACCGGGTGCGCGAGCTCGCCGCGGACCTGCGCGACGAGATCCCGGCCGCGGTGAACGTGGGGCTGTTCAGCGACCTCTCCGTCTACGTGCGCAACCGCCTGGACACGGTGAAGTCCTCCGGCGTCATCGGCCTGTTGCTGGTGCTCGCCTCGCTCTACCTGTTCCTCAATTTCCGCGTGGCGGCGATCACCGCGCTGGGCATCCCGGTGTCCTTCCTGGTGGCGGTCATCCTCATCAACTACCTCGGTTTCAGCATCAACATGGTGTCGCTGTTCGCCTTCCTCATCGCGCTGGGGATGATCGTGGACGACGCCATCATCGTCACCGAGAACACCTACCGGCACATGGAAAACGGCATGCCGGCGGCCGCCGCGGCCGAGCGCGGTGCGCGCGAGGTCTACTGGCCCGTGGTGGCTTCAACCACCACCACGGTCGCGGCCTTCCTGCCGATGTTCGCCATCAGCGGCACCATGGGCGAGTTTATCAAGGTGATCCCGATCGTGGTCACCGCCGCGCTGATCGGCTCGCTCATCGAGGCCTTCCTGGTGCTGCCCTCGCACGCCTCCGAGATGCTCAAGGTGGAAAAGCGTCAGCGGCGGTCGCGCGTGGACTGGAAGAAGTGGCTCGATCGCTACACGCGCGTGGTGAGCTGGTCGGTGGTGAACCGCTACTTCGTGGCCACGCTCACCGTGGCCGTACTGCTGGTGATGATCGTCTTTGCGGCCACGCGACTGCCGTTCCAGCTCTTCGGCCACGTCTCCGTGGGCCAGTTTTTCGTCAACATCGAGGCGCCCAATACCTACAGCGTGGAGGACTCTGCCGAGCTTGCCGCCCGCATCGAGCAGGCTATCCAGGAGACACTGGCGGACAACGAACTCGACACCATGCTGACCAACGTCGGCATCACCATGATCGACTTCAACCGCATCAAGTTCGGCAGCCACTACATCCAGCTCATCGTCGACCTCAAGCCGCGCAAGCCGCAGGGCTTCATCGAGCGTTTCGTCTCGCCGGTCGTGAACCTGAGTTTCTCCTGGGAGGGGGAGCGCGAGCGCGCGGCCGAGGCCATCATCAATGACGTGCGCGACCGACTGACGCAGATCCCGGGCATCCAGCGCCTGTCCATCCTGCGCCCGCAGGGTGGGCCCGCCGGTGCCGACATCGAGGTCGGCGTCACCGGGCCAGATGTCGCACGCCTGCTCGCCATCGCCACGGAACTGGCCGAACACGTCGACCGCATCCCCGGCACGCGCGACGTGCGCCAGGACCTCGAGGCCGGCAAGCTCGAGTACCAGTACACGCTCAACGCGCGCGGCAAGGAACTCGGGCTCACGCAGGCGCAGCTGGCCGACGCGGTGCGCACGGGTTTCCTCGGCCTGGAAGTCACGCACGTGACCTGGGGCGACACCCGTTACCCGGTGCGCGTCATCTATCCCGACAGCGTGCGCGAGAGCAGCGCCGGGCTCGCGCGCCTGCCGATCACGCTGGCCGACGGGCGCACCGTGTTCCTGGGCGAGGTCGCCGAGCTCCGGCTCGACCGGGGCCTGAGCACGATTCATCGCCGTGACCTGCAACGCCTGGCCACGGTGACGGCCGAGGTGGACAACCAGGTCGCCACGCCGCTCGAGGTCACCCAGCGCATCACGCGCGACTTCGCGGATCTCTCCGAGCGTTATCCCGGTTACGAGCTGTTGTTCCTGGGGGAAAAGAAGGAGGCCTCGGACTCGGTGGCCGACATGCAGCGTGCGGTGGCCATCGCGCTGCTGATCATCTTTTTCATCCTCGCAGCGCTGTTCAAGTCACTGCTCGACCCGCTGGTGGTGATGTTCGCGATCCCCTTCGGCATCATCGGCGTGATCTTCGGGCACATGCTGTTCGGTCACCACCTGCAGTTCCTGTCGCTGATCGGCTTTCTCGCGCTCACCGGGATCGTCGTCAACGACTCGCTGATTCTCGTCGAGTTTGCCAAGCGCCTGCGCGCCGAAGGCATGGACCGTTTCGAGGCCATGGTGCAGGCGGGGCGTGTGCGCATCCGTCCCATCCTGCTCACCAGTATCACCACCTTCCTCGGCGTGTCGCCGCTGATCTTCTTCGCCAGCGGGCAGACCGCCTTCCTCTCGCCGATGGCCGTCAGCCTGGGCTTCGGCCTGTTGTTCGCCACCGTGCTGATCCTGGTGGTGCTGCCCTGCTTCTACCTCATCGCGGATGACGTGCGCGGCTATGTCTGCGGACACTGGCGACGTGTCAAGCCCGACGCCGCCTGCACGCGCGAGGGCTGATCATTCGGCGGCGGCCGTCTCCCGGACCCGCACGTCCATCTCGCCCAGCGGCTGCAGTGCCCCGTCCCGCTCGTGCAGCACGCGGATCTGCCAGTCGCCCGGCTGGTCGAAGCGCAGCTTCTTCCAGAGGCGATAACGCAGTGAGGGCGTCACGGTCGCGCGTTGGACCGAGAACGCCGTGCCGTCCTGGACGAACTGGATCACGATCGTCTGGCTCTCGAGTGGTTCGGGCACCATCAGCAACAGCCACAGGTAAGTGGTCTCGCCGGTCTCGAGCAACGCATCGGCGCGTGGCGCCTCGCACGCGTGGCTGTCCGGACCCGCCTCGGCCACCCGGTTGCACAGCCGGGCATCCACGAGCAGCACCGTATCGCCCGTGAAGTAGTAGTCGATGACCGAACGGGCGGCATCGGGGGAGGGCGGGGGCGCCGCCGTGGCCGGTAGCATGGCGGACAGCAGCAGCGCGGCAACAGGAAAGAAACGCATGTTCGCTCCTCCTGATGGGTCGGGGGTATACGCGGAACCTGGATAAAGCTTAGACGCCTCGGCCGGTGTGTGCTTTCGGCCGCTTGTGGGCTGCAAACGAAAACGGCCCGACAGGGTCGGGCCGTTGGTCGGGATTACGCCGGACTAGCGGCGCTTCTTCCTGGCGGCAGCCTTCTTCTTGGTGACTGCCTTTTTCTTCGGCGCGGCCTTCTTGGCGGCGGCCTTTTTCTTGGTCACGGCCTTCTTCTTGGCGGTGACCTTTTTCTTCGGCGCAGCCTTCTTGGCAGCGGCCTTTTTCTTGGTCACAGCCTTCTTCTTGGCGGTGACCTTTTTCTTCGGCGCGGCCTTCTTGGCAGCGGCCTTTTTCTTGGTCACGGCCTTCTTCTTGGCGGTGACCTTTTTCTTCGGCGCAGCCTTCTTGGCGGCGGCCTTTTTCTTGGTCACGGCCTTCTTCTTGGCGGTGACCTTCTTCTTCGGCGCGGCCTTCTTGGCAGCGGCCTTTTTCTTGGTCGCGGCCTTCTTCTTGGCAGTCACCTTTTTCTTCGGTGCGGCCTTCTTGGTCGCGGCCTTCTTCTTGGCGGTGACCTTTTTCTTCGGCGCAGCCTTCTTGGCAGCGGCCTTTTTCTTGGTCACGGCCTTCTTCTTGGGTTCGGCCTTTTCCGCGTCGCTCTTCTCCGTCTTCGCGGTCTTGGCCGCCGGCTTTGCCTTCGGCTTGGCGGCCTTCGGCTTGGCGGCCTTCGCGGCCGGGGCCGGCTTCGGGGCGGGGGCGGTCGTCTCGATACGCTCGACCACGCTCACCACGTCCTTGAAGATGTCGTCGATCTCGCGCTCGCCGTCGAGGGTCTCGAGCTTGCCGCGCTCGGCATAGTAGCCGACCAGCGGCTTGGTCTGGGCCTCGTAGACGCGCAGACGGTTGCTGATGGTTTCTTCGTTGTCATCCGCACGGTGGTGCAGGTTGCCGCCGCAGTTGTCGCAGATGTTGTCCTGGCGGGGCGGGGACGTGTAGATGTTGAAGACGGCGCCGCAGCTCTCGCAGGTGAGGCGGCCGGCCAGGCGCTGCATCAGGATGTCGAAATCCACGTCGATGAACAGCGCGGCATCCAGCGGCTTGCCCATGGCTTCCAGCATGTTGTCCAGGCGCTCGGCCTGGTTGAGGTTGCGCGGGAAGCCGTCGAGGATGAAGCCCTTGTCGGTATCCGGGTTGGACAGGCGCTCGCGGATCATGCCCAGCACGATCTCGTCGGGCACGAGCTGGCCGGCGTCCATGTGCGCCTTGGCCTGCTGGCCCAGCGGGGTGTTCTTGGAAACGGCGCTGCGCAGCAGGTCGCCGGTGGAAATTTGCGGGATCTTGAAGCGCTCGACCATGAGTTGCGCTTGTGTGCCCTTGCCGGAACCCGGCGCCCCCAGGAGAATGATCCTCATCGTCGAACCCTGCCCTCTTGTTTATTCGTTAGGTATTGATATTCAAGCAAAAAGGCTAGCTTGCAAGTGGCCAACTTATACTCGCTGGGCCACCGCATGGCAAGCCGCCGCGGTGGTTGTGCCGCGATTGTAACCAAAACGCCGCGCTTTCGCTGATGCCCTGCGCACGGGGCCGACAGAGCGACTCATCGAAGCAAGGGTGCAATGACCAGCGACACGATGGCCATGACGTTGATCAGGATGTTCATGGATGGCCCCGACGTGTCCTTGAAGGGATCGCCCACGGTATCGCCGACGACGGTCGCCTTGTGCACATCCGAGCCCTTGCCGCCGAGGTGCCCCTTCTCGACGTATTTCTTGGCGTTGTCCCAGGCCCCGCCCGCGTTGGCCATGGTCAGCGCCAGCAGCACGCAGCAGATCAGTGCGCCGCCGAGCATGCCGCCCAGCGTCTCGGGTCCGAGGCCGAAACCGACCACCACGGGAGCGATTACGGCCAGTACCCCGGGCAGGATCATGCGGCGGAGCGCGGCGTCGGTGGCAATGTTGATGCAGCGGATGTGGTCGGGTTGCGCCTCCCCGGCCATCAGGCCCGGGATCTCGCGGAACTGGCGGCGGATCTCCTTGATCATGTCAAAGGCGGCATCGCCCACGGCCGTCATGGTCAGCGAGGCGACCAGGAAGGGAAAGATCCCGCCGATGAACAGCCCGACCAGCACGTCCGGGTCGTTGAGCCGCAGTTCGATGGTGCGCCCGCCGCTGTGGCTCACCTCGGCGAGGTAGGCGGTGATGATGGCCAGCGCTGCGAGTGCGGCGGCGCCGATGGCGAAGCCCTTGCCGATGGCCGCGGTGGTGTTGCCCACCTCGTCCAGGGAGTCGGTGATACGGCGGGTGCTTTCGCCGAAGCCCGCCATTTCCGCGATGCCGCCCGCGTTGTCGGCAACCGGGCCGTAGGCATCGATGGCCATGGTGATGCCCACAGTCGCGAGCATCCCCACCGCGGCAATCCCGACACCGTACAGATCGGCCAGGGCATTGGCGGCGTAGATGATCGCCGCGATCGCGATGACAGGCACGACCACCGACTGCATGCCGGTGGCGAGGCCCTTGATTATCACGGTTGCCGGACCGGTCTCGCCGCTGAGCGCGATGGCCCGCACCGGCGCCCCGCCCGTGTAGTGTTCGGTGACCAGCCCGATGATGATGCCGCCCACGGCACCGGCCACCACTGCGCCCCAGACCGCGAGGTTCACGCCCAGGCCCTGGATCACGAAGACGGCGGCGACAATGAAGAAGACGGCGGCCGAGAACGTGCCGATGCGCAGGGCGGTGGCCGGGGCCCGTCCGGCGAAAACGCGCACCAGCCCGATGCCGAGCAGGGAGCAGACGATCCCCGCCGAGGCCAGCGCCAGCGGCAGGAACATCAGGTCGGCCTGCTCGCCCAGGCGCGCCAGTGCGGCGCCACCCAGCGAGGCGGCAATGGCAATGGTGGCGATGATGGCGCCGCAGTAGGACTCGAAGATGTCCGAGCCCATGCCAGCCACGTCGCCGACGTTGTCGCCGACGTTGTCGGCGATCACGCCCGGGTTGCGCGGGTCGTCCTCGGGGATACCGGCCTCCACCTTGCCCACCAGGTCGGCGCCCACGTCGGCGCTCTTGGTGTAGATCCCGCCGCCCACGCGCGAAAACAGCGCTACCGTGGAGGCGCCCATGCCGAAACCATGGATGACGTGGGCGGTGGCCGGGTCCCGGCCAAACATCAGATACAGCGTACCGAGGCCGAGCAGGCCCATGGCGGCCACGGTGAGTCCCATGATGGAACCGCCGAAGAAGGCCACCGTCAGGGCCGCGCCGGCACCCCGGTTGTGGGCGGCCACGGTGGTGCGCACGTTGGCGCGAGTGGCCGCGAACATGCCGATCAATCCGGCGAGGGAGGAGGCCACGGCGCCCACCACGAAGGCACCCGCGGTCGCCCAGCCCAGGTCCGAAAGGCCGATGGCCAGCACGACCAGGGCGCTGAACGCATAGAGCACGAGGTATTCACGGCGGATGAAGGCGAGCGCCCCCTGGTGGATGGCCTCGGCGATCTCCGCGACCCGCCCGTGGCCGGCGGGGAAGCGCAGGACGGCCAGATAGATCAGCAGGGCGGCGAATAGCCCCAGGCCCCCGAGCAGGAGCGGAAGCACGTGCAAGCTCAAGTGGTGGTCTCCCTTTTTTCTTATCGGCGCGTTTTAGGCCATGTTTGTTACGTCAGTATGGCCGCGGGCGCGTGAAATTGCAGGGATTGTGCGCCATCCCCATGTCATCCGGCGCCCATGAGCCGTTATAATGCCCGGCTGGCGCGATTCCGTGACATTCTCAAGCTAGACGAGGAAACCTCCATGATTCTGGACAACATCAGCCCGGGCAAGAACATCCCGGAAGAAGTGAACGTCGTTATCGAGATCCCCTCCCACGGGGCTCCGGTCAAATACGAGATCGACAAGGACAGCGGTGCCCTGGTCGTCGACCGCTTCATGATGGCGCCGATGTTCTACCCGGCCAACTACGGTTTCGTGCCCCACACCCTGTCCGACGACGGCGATCCGGTGGACGTCCTCGTGGTGACGCCGCTGCCGCTGATGAGCGGCGTGGTTATTCCCTCGCGCCCGGTGGGCATGCTGAAGATGACCGACGAGTCCGGGATGGATGCCAAGATCCTGGCCGTGCCGGCCGGCAAGCTGCACACCCAGTACGACAACGTGAAGGACTTCCACGACCTGCCGAAGGAGCTGATCGCCCAGATCACCCACTTCTTCGAGCACTACAAGAAGCTCGAGCCCAACAAGTGGGTCAAGATCGAGGAATGGACCGGCGTCGCCGACGCCCACCAGGAAATCCTCGACAGCATCAAGCGCTACGAGGAAAGCAAGTAAGTCCGGAAGGCGGGGCGCGCGTCCTGCGCGTCCCGCCCATCGCTTACGCCATCGATGGCGAACCTGCACGCAATCAAGGATCTGCACCTCGAACAACGCCTGTTCGGGAACCGTGTGCTGATCGCCGGCATCCTCGTCAGCCTGCTGCTGATGCTGGTGCTCGGCCGCCTCGTCTACCTGCAGATCGTCAACTACAAGTATTTCACCACCCAGTCGCAGAACAACCGTGTGCGGCTGGTGGCCGTGCCGCCGCCGCGCGGACTCGTCTACGACCGCAACGGCGTGATCCTCGCCGAGAACCTGCCGTCCTATCAGCTGGAAATCACGCCAGAGCAGGTCGAGGACCTGGATGCCACGCTGGCCGGCCTGTCCAGCGTCATCACGCTCACCGAAAACGAGATCGACCGCTTCGGCAAGGCGCTGCGCCGCAAGCGCCCCTTCGAGCGCATCCCGCTCAAGTTCAATCTCAGTGACGAGGACGTGGCGCGCTTCGCCGTCAGTCGTCACCAGTTCCCGGGTGTCGACATCAACGCGCGCCTGACGCGCTACTACCCCATGGGCGGCACCGCGGTGCACGCGCTCGGCTACGTGGGGCGCATCGACGAGCGCGACCTGCAGCGCGTGGATGCCGACAATTACAATGGCACCAGCCACATCGGCAAGCTCGGCATCGAGCGCGAGTACGAGGCCCTGCTGCATGGGCAGGTGGGGTATCAGCGCGAGGAAGTGAACGCCGAGGGGCGCACGCTCACGGTGCTGGAACGCGAGCCGCCCCGGCCCGGCTTCGATATCGTGCTGTCGCTGGACGCAGGCCTGCAGCGGCTCGCGGAAAAGGAACTGGCCGGTTACAACGGCGCGGTGGTGGCCATCGATCCGCGCAACGGGGAGGTGCTGGCGCTGGCCAGCATGCCCACCTACGACCCCAACCTGTTCGTCAACGGCATCTCCACCCGTGACTACGCCGAGCTCAACACCGGTCGCGCCCGTCCGCTGTTCAACCGGGCGCTGAAGGGGCAGTACCCGCCGGGTTCCACCATCAAGCCGCTGGTCGGCCTGGCGGGACTCGAGTACCAGGTCACCTGGCCGGGCAAGGAGATGTACGCCGGGCCCTTCTACATGTTGCCCAACGACGAGCGAAAGTACCGTGACTGGAAGCCCGAGGGGCACGGCGTCGTCGATCTCGATGTCTCCATCACCCAGTCCTGTGACGTGTACTTCTACGACCTCGCCTACAAGCTGGGCATCGACCGCATTCACAGCTTCCTCTACGAGTTCGGCCTTGGCCAGGCCACCGGCATCGACGTGCCGGGCGAGGAAGACGGCCTGCTGCCCTCGCGCGAGTGGAAGCAGCGCGCGCGGCGCATGCCCTGGTTCCCGGGCGAGACCCTGATCGTGGGCATCGGTCAGGGCTACATGCTGACCACGCCCATGCAGATGGCGGAGTTCACCAGCATCCTGGCCATGCGCGGCGAACGCATGCGCCCGCGTCTGCTCAAGGCGGTGCGCGATCCCGCCAGCGGCGAGCAGACCCTGATGGACCCGGAGCCGCGCGGCCGGGTGCAGGTGCGCGACGAGCGTCTCTGGCGCTACGTCATCGAGCCGATGGAACACGTCATGCACCAGAGGAACGGCACGGCCTACTGGACGGCCGGCCACGACGCGCCCTACCGCATCGCCGGCAAGACCGGCACGGCCCAGGTGTTCGGCCTCGGAGCCGACGAGGAATACGAGGAGGAGAACATCGCCCAGCACCTGCGCGACCACTCGCTGTTCGTGGGCTTCGCCCCGGCGGACGACCCGCGCATCGCGGTGGCCGTGATCGCCGAGAACGGCGGCAGCGGAAGCAAGGTGGCTGCGCCCATCGCCCGCCGCCTGATGGATTTCTACCTGCTGCGCGAGGCAGAAAAGGACGAGGAGAAGCTCGCCGATGCTCGCTGACGACCGCCACGAGGAGTCGATCTTCACCACGGTGATGCGGACCCTGCACCTGGATCCGCCGCTGCTCATCGGCCTCATCACGCTGGCGGCCTTCGGGCTGGTGGTGCTGTTCAGCGCCGGCGGCGAGGATGCCGACCTGATGGTGCGCCAGGCCATACGCCTGGGGCTGGCCTTCTTCGTCATGCTGATGTTCGCCCAGGTCTCCATGCCCACGCTGGCCCGCTGGTCACCCTGGATCTACGCCGGCGGCGTGAGCCTGCTCATCCTGGTGCTGGTGATGGGCGAGATCGGCAAGGGCGCCCAGCGCTGGCTGGACCTCGGCTTCTTCCGCTTCCAGCCCTCGGAGATGATGAAGCTCGCCGTGCCGATGATGGTGGCCTGGTACTTCGCCGACAAGCCGCTGCCGCCGCGCTTCCGACAGCTCGTCACCGCCGGCATCCTGGTCGCCGTGCCCATGCTGCTCATCGCCAAGCAGCCGGACCTGGGTACCGCCCTGCTGGTCGGTAGTGCCGGCTTCTTCGCCATCTATCTCGCCGGCATCAGCTGGCGCCTGCTGTTCGGGCTCGGGCTTGCCGGTGTCGCCGCGCTGCCGGTGCTCTGGCACTTCATGCACGACTACCAGCGCCAGCGCGTGCTCACCTTCCTCAATCCGGAGAGCGACCCCCTGGGCTCGGGCTATCACATCATCCAGTCCAAGATCGCCATCGGCTCCGGCGGTTTCTACGGCAAGGGCTGGCTCAACGGCACCCAGTCCCAGCTCGAGTTCCTGCCCGAGCGCTCCACCGATTTCATTTTTGCGGTGTTCGGCGAGGAGTTCGGTTTTCTGGGCGCGCTGACCCTGCTGGCGCTGTATCTGAGCATCATCCTGCGGGGGCTCTACATCGCCGCCAACGCTCAGGACACCTACTCGCGATTGCTGGCGGGGAGTCTTTCGCTCACTTTCTTTGTCTACCTGTTTGTGAACACCGGCATGGTGACCGGGCTGTTGCCCGTGGTCGGCGTGCCGCTGCCGCTGGTGAGCTACGGCGGGACGTCCATGGTGACCCTCATGGCCGCATTCGGTATGCTCATGTCCATCAACTCGCACCGACGCTTGCTATCGCACTGATGTGGTTCGCTAAAAAGACACTGATTCATACCCTGCTGGTGGCCGGGCTCGCGTGTGGCATCCCGGCGGCCGGTGCCGCGGCGGCGGAGCCCGCCTCTGGCAGCTTCCTCCAGCGCGAGGAGGTGCGGAACTTCATCGACGAGATGGTCGAGCGCCACGACTTCGAGCGCGGCGATCTCAACGCCCTTTTCGCCGACGTCGAGCTCCAGGCCCGCGTGCTGGAAGTGATCCAGCGGCCGGCCGAGGGCAAGCCCTGGTACCAGTACCGCCCCATCTTCCTCAACCCCGAACGCATCGAGCAAGGCATCGCCTTCATGCGCGAGCACCGTGCCCTGCTGGACGAGGCCGAGGCCGTGTACGGGGTGCCGCCGGAGTACATCACCGCCATCATCGGCGTTGAGACCTTCTACGGGCGCCACACGGGCGGCTTCCCGGTCCTCGATACCCTGGCCACGCTGGGCTTCGATTACCCGCCGCGCGCCCGTTTCTTCAAGAGCGAACTCGAGCACTACCTGCTGCTGACCCGCGAGGAGGGCCTGGACCCGCGCGGCCTGGAAGGCTCCTACGCCGGCGCGATGGGCAAGGGCCAGTTCATCTCCTCGAGCTACCGCAACTACGCGGTGGACTTCGACAAGGACGGCAAGCGCGACCTGTGGTTCAGCACCGCCGATGCCATCGGCTCGGTGGCCAACTACTTCGAGCGCCACGGCTGGAAGCGCGGCGAACCCGTGACCATGCCCGCACGGGTGGAGGCCGAGGCCGCCGCCCCCTTCGCCGAGAAGGGCATGAAGCCGAGCTTCTCACTGGCCGAACTCACCGGGGCCGGCGTCGAGCCGCTGTACCCGCTGAGCTACGACGACGACATTGCGCTCATCGAGCTCGAGGGTGACGAGTTCAACGAGTACTGGCTGGGACTGAAGAACTTCTACGTCATCACGCGCTACAACCACAGCTCGCTGTACGCCATGGCCGTGCACCAGCTCGCGCAGGAGATCAAGCGCGGCTACACGCAGGAGGCGGGGCTGTGATGCGCCGCGCCGCGACCCTGTGGCTGGGCCTGTGCGTGGTGGTGCTGGCCGGTTGCGGCGGCGGAGACAACGTGCGCTACGGCTCCGACGGCCCGGGCGGTGCCATCGACCCGAGCCGCATCGCGGACGCCGTGCCGCGGGTGGAGCCGCGCAGCAAGTACGGCAACCCCGAGTCCTATGTCGTGTTCGGCCGCCGCTACCACGTTATGGACAGCGCGAGCGGCTACAGCGAACGGGGTATCGCGTCCTGGTATGGCAGCAAGTTCCACGGCCGGCGCACCTCCAGCGGCGAAACCTACGACATGTACCAGATGACGGCGGCCCACAAGTCGCTGCCGCTGCCGACCTACGCGCGGGTCACCAACCTGCGCAACGGCCGTTCGATCATCGTGAAGATCAACGATCGTGGCCCTTTCCACGACAACCGTCTCATCGACCTGTCCTATGCCGCCGCGGCCAAGCTCGACATCCTGAAAGAGGGCACGGGGCTGGTCGAGGTCACCGCCATCGATCCACGCCGGCCCGCCCCGCCACCGACGCAACTGGTGTCGGCGGACAGCGGGCCCGGCCAGGGTGGTGCCGGTTCCGTCGGCCAGGTCGGCGGGGTCTACATCCAGGTCGGCGCCTTCTCCTCCCGGCAGAACGCCGAGCAGTTCCAGGACCGGTTGAACTCCCACGCCGTGGGTGAGGTCTCTATCCAGGAAGGGAGTAGCGGCGCCGGGCGCGTGTTCCGCGTGCGGATCGGCCCGCTGGCCAGCGTGGCGGCCGCCGACCAGGCGGCGCAGGATCTCGAGCGGCTGGGCGTCGCCAATTTCCATATCGTGATCGACTGAACACCCTGGCTGTGACGCGGGCGTTAGTCAGGCCGGTCGCGACAGGATAGAATCTGCACCCGGGCCGCAGCACCGAACCCGCAAGATCAACAACCACCGAAGATTAGCCGTGTCCATGTTCTTCAAGTCATTGATTGCCAGCCTTTTCCTGTTCTTGAGCCTGAGCGCGACCGCCGCGCCGACCATCATCCCGGCGCCACCGACGCTGCCTGCAACCAGCTACCTCCTGGTCGACTTCAACAGTGGTGAGGTGCTGGCGTCGAAGGACCCGGAGATGCGCGTCGAGCCCGCCAGCATCACCAAGCTGATGACGGGGTACATCCTCTACCAGGCGCTGGAAGCCGGTACCATCAGCCTGGACGACGAGGTGCTGGTCAGCGAGAAGGCCTGGCGTACCTACGGCTCGCGCATGTTCATCGAGGTGAACACGCGCGTACGCCTCGCCGACCTGCTGCGCGGCATGGTGATCCAGTCCGGCAACGACGCCACCATCGCCCTGGCCGAGCACCTGGCCGGGACGGAGGACGCCTTCGTCGCCATGATGAACGCCCAGGCCCAGGCACTGGGCATGACCGGCACCCACTTCGCCAATGCCACGGGCATGCCGGATGAGAACCACTACAGCACCGCGAGCGACATCGCCAAGCTCGCCCGCGCCGTGATCACCCAGTTCCCGGAACACTACAAGCTCTACTCCGAGCGCGAGTTCACCTACAACGGCATCAAGCAGTACAACCGCAACAAGCTGCTGTGGCGCGACCCCTCGGTGGACGGTGTGAAGACCGGCCACACCGAGTCGGCCGGCTACTGCCTGGTGGCCTCCGGCAATCGGGACGGCATGCGCCTGATCTCCGTGGTGCTGGGCACCGACAGCGAGGACGCCCGGGCCCGCCACAGCCAGGCGCTGCTCAACTACGGTTTCCGCTTCTTCGAGACCCACCGCCTGTATGCCGCCGGCGAGGCCCTGACCCAGGCCCGCGTCTGGAAGGGTGCCCAGGAGCAGGTCGGCCTCGGTCTGCAGCACGATCTGTACGTCACCATCCCGCGCGGTCAGTACTCGGACCTGGACGCGGCGATGGAACTCACGCCGAACGTCGAGGCGCCGGTCGCCAAGGGCGCGACCATGGGCGACGTGAACATCAGCCTCAACGGCGAGCTCATCAAGTCCGAACCCCTGGTCGCGCTGGACGACGTCGACGAAGGCGGCTTCTTCCGCCGCGCCAGCGACGCCGTGCTGCAGTGGTTCGACTGACGTGACCGTCTACATCAACGGCGCGTTCTGCCCGCTCGAAGAGGCCAAGGTCTCGGTGCTGGACCGGGGCTTTCTGTTCGGTGACGGCGTCTACGAGGTGATCCCGGCCTACGGCGGGCGCCTGTTCCGTTGCGATCACCACCTCGAGCGCCTGGAGCGCAGCCTGCGCGAGATCCGCATTCCCAACCCGCACACGCGCGAGGAATGGTGCGGCATATTCACCCGCCTGGTGGAGGCCTGCGAGGGCGACGAGCACGGGGTCTACCTGCAGGTCACGCGCGGCGCGGCCAAGCGCGACCACGCCTTCCCGGACGACATCCAGCCCACCGTGTTCGCCATGGCCAACCCCATCGTCACGCTGGGCCGCGAGGTGCTGGAAAAGGGCATCGACGCCGTCACCCGGCCGGACATCCGCTGGGCGCGCTGCGACATCAAGGCCATCACGCTGCTGGCCAACGTGCTCATGCGCCAGGAGGCCAAGGAAGAGGGGGCCATGGAGGCCATCCTCGTGCGTGACGGGCTGGCCACCGAGGGCGCGGCGAGCAACCTCTTCATCGTCAAGGATGGCACCCTCGTCACTCCGCCCAAGGGGCCGCGCCTGCTGCCGGGCATCACCCGCGATCTCGTCATCGAGCTGGCCGAGACCCACGGCCTGCCGTACCGCGAGACCGACATCCCCGAAACCGAGCTGCGCCGCGCCGACGAGATCTGGATGACCAGCTCCACCAAGGAAGTGGTCCCGGTCACGCGGCTCGACGGCCAGCCGGTGGGCGAGGGCAAGCCCGGACCGGTGTGGCAGCGGATGTACGATTTGTATCAGGCCTACAAGGCGGCGCTTCGGGCGGGGACCGTTACCGGCTGATCGCCGGCATTTTCTTTTCGAAGATCGGCAGTTTTTCGCCCTTTCGATTCCCATCGGTTCTTAACGACAGCGGGTGTTGTCGGGCGAGGCACTTTTCTTTGCTTGCCCAAAGAAAAGTACCCAAAAGAAAGGGCACCCCGCTATCTCGCCCTGCGGGTACCCTGTGCTTCTCACTCCAGACGGGGTTCCGCAGACGGGCCGTCCCTGGCCCGACTGCGGAATTGCGCGCGTCCTGCGCGCAACCCTTCGGGCCTTTCCGTCTTCCGCTGCGATGCTCGGCGAGAAAAAGGGGAACGGCAGTCAAGACCGCTTCGACACCCCATGGCGATGAATCGATTGGGTTTCAACAACGGACAACTAACCACTGACAACGAACAGCCCCTAAAATCGCCGACCCTGCACGTATCCGCTAGACTAGCGACCATGATGAAAGACGAATCCCAAACCCTCCTCGAATTCCCCTGCGACTTCCCCATCAAGGCCATGGGGCCGCAGATCCCGGAGTTTCGCGAGCGGGTGATCGAGATCCTGCAGACCCACCTCGAGCTGGACGAGGCGCGCCTGAGCGAGCGGCCGAGCAGCAACGGGCGCTATCTCGCCATCACCTACGTGGCCCGCGCGGAGAGTCAGGACCAGCTCGACGCCATTTACCGCGAACTCACCGCCTGCGAACTGGTGGCCATGGCACTCTAGCCGTGACCGACACCGCGACCCTCGACATCACCATCAGGCAGCTCGGCCGGCAGGACTACGCGCCGACGCTCGAGGCCATGCAGCGCTTCACGGCCGAGCGCGACGACGACACCCCGGACGAGCTCTGGATCGTCGAGCACCCGCCGGTGTTCACGCTTGGCCAGGCCGGCAAGCGTGAGCACCTGCTGAACCCGGGCGATATCCCGGTGGTGCAGGTGGACCGCGGCGGGCAGGTGACCTACCACGGCCCGGGGCAGGTGGTGATCTACCTGCTGCTCGATCTCAAGCGCCGCAAGCTCGGCGTGCGCGAGCTGGTCACGCGCATGGAGCAGGCGGTGGTGGACCTGCTGGCCGAGGAGGGCATTGAGGCACACCCGCGCGCCGATGCGCCCGGGGTGTACGTGAATGATGCCAAGATCGCCGCGCTGGGCCTGCGCGTGAAGCGCGGGCGCAGCTACCACGGGCTCGCCTTCAACGTGGACATGGACCTGGAGCCCTTCACCCGCATCAACCCCTGCGGCTACGCGGGTCTGAAGGCCACGCAGCTCAAGGACCTGGGCGTGGACGCCGACTGGGAGACGATGGCCCGGCGTCTGTGTGGAAGTCTCCTGCGCCGTCTGGGTTAGAATGGGCGCCAGAAACACAGATCAGGATCGAACATGAGTGACAAACCGCAGCGCGTCGTGCAGGGCGTGAAGATGCGCGGGGCCGAGAAGATGGCCCGCATCCCCGTCAAGATCGAGCCCACCGAGAAGGTGCAGCGCAAGCCCAAGTGGATACGTGCCAAGTCGCACGCGAGCCCGCGCGTGCAGCACCTGAAGAAGGTGCTGCGCGAGATGCGCCTGCACACCGTCTGCGAGGAGGCCGCCTGCCCGAACCTGGGCGAGTGCTTCGGCCATGGCACCGCCACCTTCCTCATCATGGGCGACATCTGCACCCGCCGCTGCCCGTTCTGCGACGTGGCCCACGGCCGCCCGAACCCGCTCGATCCCGACGAGCCGCGCCACCTGGCCGAGACCATCCAGGCCATGGGGCTCAACTACGTCGTCATCACCTCGGTGGACCGCGACGACCTGCGCGACGGCGGGGCCGCCCACTTCGTCGAGTGCATCCGCCACACGCGCGAGCTCAACCCCGAGATCAAGATCGAGATCCTGGTGCCGGACTTCCGCGGGCGCATGGACATCGCGCTCGAGATTCTGGACAACGCCCCGCCCGACGTCTTCAACCACAATCTGGAGACCGTGCCGCGCCTCTACCAGCAGGCCCGCCCCGGTTCCGACTACCAGTGGTCGCTGGACCTCATCAAGCAGTTCAAGGCGCGCCACCCGGACGTGCCCACCAAGTCCGGCATCATGCTGGGTCTCGGCGAGACGCTGGAAGAGGTCGAACAGGTCATGCAGGACCTGCGTGATCACGACTGCGACATGCTCACGCTCGGCCAGTACCTGCAGCCGAGCAAGCACCACCTGCCGGTGGACCGCTTCGTCACGCCCGAGGAGTTCGAGCGGCTGAGAGAGATCGGCGAGGCCATGGGCTTCAGCCACGTCGCCTCCGGTCCCATGGTGCGTTCCTCCTACCACGCCGACCAGCAGGCCGCCGGCGTCGCCTGACGCCGCGGCCTCGCAGCACGGATGCTCGCGAACCTGCTCGAAACCTTGATCCTGCCCCCCGGCGGCCCGCTGCTGCTGGCCGTCGTCGGTCTGTTGGTCGTGCGCTGGCGGCCACTGCTCGGTCGCGCGGCGCTCGTCACCGGCATCGTTACCCTCTGGCTGTTCAGCACACCGCTCATCGCCTACACGCTCATCGACGCGCTGCAGGACCAGTACCCCGCCATCGAGCCCAGCGATGTCACCGGCGATCGCATCGTCATCATGGGCGCCGGCCGCAATCCCGATGCCCCCGAGTACGATCACCGCGACGTCCCCTCCAGGTACGCCCTCGAACGCCTGCGCTACGGCGTCTACCTCGCGCGCGAAACCGGCGGCCAGCTCATCCTCACCGGCGGGCGCGTCTATGCACATGAACAAGAAAGCGAGGCCATGATCGCCGCGCGCCTGCTCGCGCAGGACTACAACATCGGCGTGGTGCAACTCGAAGAGCACAGCCTGAACACCTGCGACAACGCCTTCAACGTGAAGCGCATCCTCGATCTCGATGGCGTGAGCAGCGTCACCGTCGTCACCCACGCCTGGCACATGCCGCGCGCCATGTGGTGTTTCGAACAGGCGGGCGTCCCCGCCCAGGCCGCGCCCACGGGGTTCGTCGAGCCCTTCGGCAGTGAGCGAGGCGTGTTCAGCGTCCTGCCCTCGGCACGCGCCCTGGTGCATGCACGAATGGCGTTACACGAGGTGGTCGGGATGTTGTGGTATCGGGTGGTGTACTAGCTGATGGGGCGATGATGCATTCGGCGCAATGCCCTTTGGTTATTGCGCCCTACGAGGTCTGAATCGGTCCCTGCAACGTGGGCTTGTCTCTGTCTCCATGTGTGTCTTTTAGGGAGCCTATGTTTAGAAAGTATCAGTGCCCTTACTTCATTATCGGGATCTTGGTGGTTTTCGCGGCTCTGTGGTCAGAGTATGCGACTGGGACGTTTTCTACACCTTATGCCTACTGGACTGGTCCATACGATGGAGTTACCCAGGGCGAAATCATATGGGTTGAGCTGGAAGACATGGCTCGATCGTCGCAAGACAAGCTTAATCTTGTTTACTCCTACTCGGTCGATGGAGTTACTTACGAGAATGATCGCGTCAACTTCCTTTCAAAGACCGCATATTCGCAAGAGCTAGCAAAGGTTTATTCGGTAGGGGAATACGTTCAAGTTTTCTACGATCAGGAGAGCCCTGAGAAATCTGTCTTGCAAAACGATGGTCTGGGTATGTGGTTCGTTGGCCAGATTTTTGCCATCTTGTTGTTTATGGCCATTCTGCTTTTGGCGCTATGTCGGGAGCGTTGAGTTCTAACTGATGTGCTTGGTTTCGTGCGTCATCGTGCAGACGCGTAGGGCGCAATAACCGAAGGGCATTGCGCCGAATGAAAAAAGCCCGGGACATGCCCGGGCTTTTTCGTGGATGCATCAAAAACGAATTACGGCTTGATGTAGGTGTAGCCCTGGCCCTGCAGGTGGGCGAGGTGGGCGACGCCGCTGGGGACGATATCGCTCTCGGCGACTTCGTACAGGTCCTTTTCACGGTCGATGCCCTTGCCGCGCAGGGTGTTGGCGCAGACCTGGAACTGGACGCCCTGAGTCTTGAGGCTGTCGACGCGGCTGCGGATGTCCTCGTTTTGCAGGGCGCGGGCGAGCAGGTTGACGCCGCCGCTGTGCATGACGACCTTGATCTCGATGTTCTCCACGCCCACGGCGTTGATGTGGTTCTGGATGTTGCGCAGGGCAGCGATGTTCTGTTTCTCGTCGCCGCCGTTGACGTGGTAGACGGCCTTCTGTGCGCCATATTCCCCCGCGATGGCGGTGCCGCCGGCGATGGCGAGGCCGGCCGCGATCGCAAGGACGGTGAGGATAATCTTTTTCATGGTGGTGTGCTCCTGTGGTCTACGGTGGCATTGCCACGTCGTTCTTGATCGTTCTTTTTTTGCCTGTCGTCCGGTGGCTTTCTGTTTTCCGGATGCTCACCCCAAAGACGCGGTCTGGTATTGCTTTATTCCTTTGCTGCATCGGGTGCCGTGGCGCGCAGGCGCACGCCGGGACGCCATCGCAATGGCGTCCCAGCGTTTGTCTTCCGGCGGTGGACGGTTCGGACTCTAGATGTGTTTGCTGAAGTCGCCGTGGCGGACGGGGCCGAGCAGGTCGCGGAAGGACTTGCCGCTCATGCGTATCAGCGACTCGTGGTCGCCGGCCTCGATGTACACGTCCTCCTCGGCGGCGAGCGCGTCGTCGAGCAGGGTGTCCATGCCGTAGGCCGATCCGAGTGCGGGAATCGCGCCGGGTTCGCAGTCCTCGAACAGGTCGGCGAGCTCATCCTCGGTGGCGAGCCCGACGAAGTCGCCGAGCGCCTGGTGCAGGCGGCCGAGCTGGAGGCGGCGGGTGGCGGGCAGGGCGGCGAGCAGGAACTGCCCTTCCTCCTCGAGCACCACGGCCTTGGCCAGCCGGTCGCCGGGTATGTGGGCGGCCTCGGCGCTGCGGTTGGCGGCGGGGGTGTAGCTGTGGTGCACGACCTGGTAGTCCACGCCGTGCCCGTCCAGGTATTCCTTGAGCGTGGTGGCGATGCCCATGATGGTCTCCTCCGAAGATGGGCCTGAGTCCGAGTATAGAACCTGCCGCCGGGGGGCGTTGGCACGCCTGATATTCGTTGTCATTTTTCTGTAACATTCGCCCGACGTCGAAAAAACAACAACTTCGAGGTGGTTTCGCCATGGCGAGCAGCAAGAACCCGGCAGTGATCCTCAGTCCCGAGTATTTCCGGCTCACGGCGGGGCTCATCTTCATGATCGGCGTGTTCGCCTACGCCCTGGTCCAGACCGGCGCCATGCCCGACGTGGGGCCGCAGGGGCTCCTGTTGCTGGTGGCCTCCGCGGTGGTCGGTGCCTACATGGCCATGAACATCGGCGCCAACGACGTGGCCAACAACCTCGGGCCGGCCGTCGGCTCGCGGGCCATCACCCTGGGCTGGGCCATCGTGATCGCCGCCGTGTTCGAGGCCACCGGCGCGATCGTGGCGGGCGGCGAGGTGGTGAGTACCATCAAGGGCGGGATCATCGACCCGGCGCAGATCGTCGAGGTGTCCGACTTTGCCTGGCTCATGTTCTCTGCGCTGCTCGGGGCGGCGCTCTGGCTGAACCTCGCCACGGCCCTCGGGGCCCCGGTCTCCACCACCCACTCCATCATCGGCGCGGTCATGGGTGCGGGCATCGCGGCCGGCGGCTGGGGCCTGGTGAACTGGAGCACCATCGGGGCCATCGTCGCGAGCTGGGTGATCTCGCCGTTGATGGGCGGGGTGATCGCGGCGGCCTTCCTCTACCTCATCAAGCGCAGCATCACCTACCGCAGCGACATGAACCTCGCCGCGGGGCGCATCGTGCCCTGGCTGGTCGCCGTGATGGCGCTGGCCTTTTCCACCTTCATGCTCATCAAGGGGCTGGGTGCCATCGTCAAGCTGCCGATCGGCACGGCCCTGCTCGTGGGGCTCGGCGTGGCGGCGCTGGTCTACTTCGCCGTGCGCGGGCCCCTGCAACGCCGCGCCCACGACGGGGAAAACAGCAAGGAGGGCGTCAACTTGCTCTTCACCTGGCCGCTGGTGTTCGCCGCGGCCCTGCTGAGCTTCGCCCACGGCGCCAACGACGTGGCCAACGCCATCGGTCCGCTCGCGGCCATCTACGAGGCCATCCAGACGGGTGCCGTGGCCGGCAAGGCGCCTTCGCCGCTGTGGATCCTGGTGCTGGGTGCGCTGGGCCTGGCCGCCGGTCTCGCCCTCTACGGGTCCAAGCTGATCAAGACCGTGGGCCGCGAGATCACCGAGCTCGACCGCATGCGTGCCTTCTCCATCGCCATGGCGGCGACCCTCACTGTCATCCTTGCCGCCCATCTCGGCATGCCGGTCTCGACCACGCACGTCACCATCGGCGCCCTGTTCGGCGTCGGCTTCCTGCGCGAGTACCTCAAGACCAACTACGCCAAGATGGAGGCCGTGATCATCGCCGGTCATCAGGGCGCGGAACGCGAGGCCGTCGAGGCCTATCTCAAGACGTTCGAGGCCGCGCCGTTGGACGAGAAGCGACAGATGTTGGCGGAGATGAAGCAGCGGGCCAAGGAGCACCAGGAGGGCCTGGTGCTGCCCAAGAAAGAACGCAAGGCGATGAAGAAGGCCTACAAGAGCCAGCTCGTGAAGCGTTCCATGGTGCTGCGCATCGTCGCCGCCTGGGTCATCACGGTGCCGGCCACGGCCGTGCTCGCGGCCCTGCTGTATCTTGCGACGAGCTGGATGGGCGCGGGTCTCTGATCAGCCCAGTAGCTGGTCCAGCATCATCATCAGGCCGAAACCGCCGAGCAGCGTGAAGGTGACCGGCGCCTGGTTGCCGCGCCGGTGGGTCTCGGGAATGATCTCGTTGGAGATCACGAACAGCATAGCGCCGGCCGCCACGGCCAGGCCCCAGGGCAGCAGCGAGGCGGCCATGCTCACCGCGCCCGCGCCCACCAGCCCGCCCACGGGCTCCACCATGCCGGTGAGGAAGGACAGCCCGAAGGCCTTGGCGCGGCTGTGACCGGCCGCCAGCAGGGCCACCGCCACCACCAGCCCTTCCGGCATGTTCTGCAGGCCGATACCGATCATCAGCGTGATCGCGTTGTTGATGTCGGTGCCCCCGAACCCCACGCCCACCGCCAGGCCTTCCGGGAAGTTGTGCAGGGTGATCGCCAGCACGATCAGCCACATGCTTCCGAGACCCGGTGTCTCCGGTCCCTCGTGGCCCCCGACGAAGTGCTCGTGCGGCACGTACTTATGGATGTAGTAGAGGCCCGCGGCCCCGAGCAGGATGCCGAGGAAGATGATGACCGGCGGGTTCAGGCCGCCGGCCTCGGGGGCGCTTTCCAGTCCGGGCAGGATCAGCGAGAAGAAGGTGGCCGCCAGCATGATGCCCGCGCTCAGGCCGAGCAGCAGGTCCTGGGCGCGCGGGGTCAGGCGCGGGGCGAAGAACATAGGCAGGGCGCCCACGCCCGTACCCATTCCGGCGACGAAGCTGCCGAGCAGGCCGAGGGTGAGCGGCGAGAGCTGGCCGAGACTCAGGGTCAGGTTTTCCATGATCCCATTGTGACGGGGGCGGCCGTGCGCGTCACGCCTTATGCATGGTCGGCGAGCCGGATCGGCATGCGCTTGGAGCCCCAGTCACCCGGCTTGTCCTCGAACACCCCGGTGCAGGTGGTGCCGCATCTCGGGCAGGTGCCGTTCTTGTCCAGGTTCCACTCGGTGATGACGTACCAGTCGCGGCCGATCAGGCGCTCGCCGCACTTGTGGCAGTAGGTGCTCGCGCCCGCCTCGTCGTGCACGTTGCCGGTGTAGACGTAGCGCAGCCCGTTCTTCATCGCGATCTCCCGGGCGCGGGTGAGCGTGCTCGCGGGCGTGGACGGGTAATCCATCATCTTCCAGTCCGGGTGAAAGGCGCTGAAGTGCCAGGGCACGTCGGGCCCCAGTTCCTTCACGCCCCATTTCGTCATCGCGTCGATCTCCTCGTCGGAGTCGTTCTCGCCCGGGATCAGCAGCGTGGTGATCTCCAGCCAGCAGTCGGTCTCGTGCTTGATGTACTTGAGGCTGTCCAGCACGGGGTCGAGATGGCCGCCGCAGATCTTCCAGTAGAAGTCCTCGGTGAAGCCCTTGAGGTCGACGTTGGCCGCGTCCATCCACTGGAAGAACTCGGCGCGCGGTTCCGGGGTGATGTAGCCGGCCGTGACGGCCACCGACTTGATGCCGCGTTCGCGGCAGGCCTTCGCCGTGTCGATGGCATATTCCATGAAGATGACCGGGTCGTTGTAGGTGTAGGCCACGCTGCGACAGCCCAGTTCCTCGGCCACGCGCGCCAGCTTCTCGGGTGAGGCCTCGTCCATCAGCGTGTCCATCTCGCGCGACTTGCTCATGTCCCAGTTCTGGCAGAACTTGCAGGCCAGGTTGCAGCCGGCGGTGCCGAAGGACAGCACCGGCGTGCCCGGCAGGAAGTGGTTGAGCGGCTTCTTCTCGATGGGGTCGACGCAGAAACCGGACGAGCGCCCGTAGGACGTCAGTACGATCTGGTCGCCCTCGTTCGCGCGCACGAAGCACAGCCCCCGCTGGCCCTCGTGCAGCTTGCAGAAACGCGGGCAGACATCGCACTGGATCCGTCCATCCTCGAGCTTGTGCCAGTATTTGGTTGGAATCGTGGTCTCCATCACGGCCCCCGTCTATCGCGCGGAACTACTGTCATAAGGTGAGTGTAGTTTGATCCGGAGTCGTCCGGATCCGGGAAACTTTCCCGGTACCAGAATGACTATAATTAACAAGATGAACCTTGATTGAGGTCATCCAGGTGCGGGACGCACCTCACAGAGCATGCACGGAGGAGAACATGCCGAGCACACATCAAGCCATCAAAGGAACGACCGCCAGTATGCACGCTATCAGCGAACAGGAAGCTTACATCCGACACCCGGCCGTGGCCGGGCTCTTCTACCCCGGGGATGCCGACGAGCTCGGACGCATGGTGGAGCGGTTTCTCGACGAGGCCCACACCGACGCGCCGGCGCCCAAGGCCATGATCGTGCCGCACGCCGGTTACGTGTACTCCGGGCCGATCGCCGCCTCCGCCTATGCCCGCCTGCGCAACCGTGAGCACGAGATCACGCGCGTGGTCCTGCTCGGCCCGGCACATCGCGTCGGTTTTTACGGCGTGGCGGCGAGCAGCGCGGACTACTTCGAGACCCCGCTGGGGCGCATCCCGCTCGACCGCGAGGCCATCGACCGCGTCGTCGGGCGGTCCGAGGTCTTCGTCTTCGACCAGGCTCATCAGCAGGAGCACAGCCTCGAGGTCCACCTGCCTTTTCTGCAGGCCACGCTCGGCGATTTCAAGCTTATTCCCCTGGTGGTGGGCTCGGGCACCGGCGAGGAGGTGGTGCGCGTGATCGATGATCTCTGGGGCGGCGACGAGACGCTCGTCGTGGTGAGCTCCGATCTCAGCCACTATCACGACTACAAGACGGCCCACGACATGGATACGCTCACCACCCGGGCCATCGAGGCGCTCGAGCCAGCCAAGATCCGGCCGGAACAGGCCTGCGGCCGCCTGCCCATCCAGGGCCTGCTCACGGCCCTGCGCGCGCGCAAGATGCACTGTACCAACATCGACCTGCGCAATTCCGGCGACACCGCCGGCCCGCGCGACCAGGTGGTCGGCTACGGGGCCTATGTCTGCGACTGAGGCCGCGTCGCAGACCTCCGTCGCACTGGATGACGAGGAGCGCCGCGCGCTCCTCGATCTGGCACGTGCCTCCATCCGCCATGGCCTGGAGACCGGGCGTGCGCTCAAACCCGACCTGCACGACCTGCCGCCGCGCCTTCGTGCCGACGGCGGGACCTTTGTCACCCTGAAGAAGCACGGTGAGCTGCGCGGCTGCATCGGCACGCTCGAACCCTACCAGCCGCTGGCCGCGGACGTGGCCGAGCACGCCTTCGACGCCGCCTTCCGCGACCCGCGCTTCCCGCCACTCGCGGCCCCGGAGTACGACGACCTCGAGATCGACATCTCCATCCTCGGCGCGCCCGCGGAAATGACTTTTGCAGATGAGACGGACCTGGTGGCCCAGCTGCTCCCGGGCGTGGACGGCCTGATCCTGCAGGAAGGCGTGCGGCGCGGGACCTTCCTGCCGAGCGTGTGGGAACAGCTGCCCGACCCTGCGGATTTCCTGCGCCACCTCAAGATCAAGGCCGGGCTTCCGCCGGATTACTGGTCGGATACGCTGCGGGTGTGGCGCTACGAGGTGGAGTATGTCACGGAAGAATAGGCGCGCGGCGCCGTCCGTTGTCAGTGGTCTGTTGTCCGTTGTAAATGCGTGAGCCTCGATGGCCTGGATCGAGCGCGTGTGAAATTCCGGGGGAGTGTGACGGTCGATACCCGAGGCCGCGGATTCCGCGGCGTTTCATCCGGGCTGCTTTTCCAGGCGGGCTCTCCCGTCTGCCGATGGATCATTCGCGCGCGGCTTCCAGGTCCAGTCTTTCCATCAGGTAACAGAGGCAGTCCTGCCGCACCACGCGTTCGTTCATGGTGAGCATCGAGGGCATCATGCGGCGCTTGAGCAGGATGCGCTGGTCGGTGATTTCGAAGAACTCATCCGTCACGTCTTCGCCGGCCTCGTTGTAGGCCACCAGGTGCGCATCGCTGCGCGGGTCGGTCGCGCCGAACTCGGTGCCGGGCGGCACCTCGCGAAAGTTCATCCGCTCCAGTTCCCGGTCGAACACGATGTGCGCGGCGCTGTGGCCGAAGGCGAAGCTGAACTCGTCGGGCACCTTCACCTGCGCGACGGTGTGGAACAGGTCGATGTCGTGCTCGCTCACCGCGTGGCTCGGGATCTCGGAGAGATGCAGGCAGGCATCGAGGTATTCGACGGCATGTTCCACGCCGTGTGACTGCCCGGGCTTGCCGCACTCGAGCGTGGTGGCCGGGCACAGCTCGGCCATGGCCATGGAAGCCACCCCGCGCGGGCGGATGAAGTACACCACGGTGCGCCCGAACAGGGTGGCCAGCTGCAGGTACGCGTTGTCCAGCTTGTTCACGCAGGCGTAATGCGGGTTGAGGCCGGTGTTGTTGTGCACGTCCACGCTGGCGAACACGCCGCGCTCGCGCATCGCGTCCACCACGTAGCGCATCATTCGCGTCTCGTCGCTTTCGGGCAACTCGGTGCTGGGCCAGCAGCGGTTGTAGTCGGGCTGCCCGTCCAGCCGGCGCAGCCCCTCGCGGGCCGCCGAGACGTTGCCGAAGAAGATGGAGAGCGCCCGCGGCAGTTCACGCTCGGCGTGCTTGGCCAGCAGCTGCTGTACCGCCAGCAGCCCCGTGTCCTCGTTGCCGTGCAGCAGGACCGAGACGAACAGCGGCTCGGGCCGGCGCCCGGGCAGGTGCACGAGCGTGGGGCCGTCGAGCAGGGTGTGCAGCTCGCGGGCGCTGACATCGAGGATCCCCTCGGGGAGCGTGTCGGTTTCGGTGAGCAGGGCAGGTCGTTTCATGATCGCGTTCGTTACAGGTCCCATTCGTGAACGGGCCGCCCCTGCCACTGGTTGCGCAGGTAGTCGGCGGTCAGGCACTGCATGTCGTGGCCGTGCACCGTGACCCAGCGACGATGCCACTCGGCACCGTTCTGCCGCGTCTCGGCCCGGGCCTGGATGATGTCGAGGTACCGCGTGATGTCGGTCTCGTCGATGTGGAGTTCGCGCAGGCCCTCGCGCGCCATCGGCAGGAGGGTTTCCAGGATGAGTTGTCGCACGCCGATGCGCTCGTCGCGCACCCAGCGCAGCGTGGCGCTGAGGCCGCGGCGGGCGGCCTCGTAGAAGTTGTCGCGGGCCCGGGCGAAGGGGATCAGCTGTTCGAAGTCGGTCCCGGAAAGCCGCTGGGTTAGCCCGTAGAAGAACGCCGCGTTCGCCACCTGGTCGATGACCGTAGGCCCCGCCGGCATCACCCGGTGCTCGATGCGCACGTGCGGGGTGCCGTCGGCGTCGAAGCCGAGCAGCGGCCGGTTCCAGCGCCAGATCGTGCCGTTGTGCAGGCGCAGGTGGGGCAGCGTGCGCGTCTCGTCGAAGGCGATCGGCAGCAGCGCGGGGAAGTGCTCGAGGTTCTCGCGAAAGCACTCGAGGATGGACTGGCGCGCATACCCCGAGCCGAAGCTCACCCGCCACAGCGGGCCGCGTTGCACCCCGGCGTAACCGCCCACTTCCACCGACTGCTCGAACAGCGGGATGCGCGTCTCGTCCCACAGGTCGTGGCCGAACAGGAAGGGCGAGTTGGCCGCGATCGCCACCATCGGGGCCGAGACCAGGATGGCGGTGTTGTACGTCCGGGCCGCCTGCTCGATCGGCGTCTGCAGGTGCAGCTGGAAGGAGGTGGTGGCGGACTCGAGCATCACGTCGCCGTGCTCGCTGTGCAGGTGCTCGCGCCCGACGATGTCGAGCGTGAGCGGCCGGCCGCCGCGCATGCGCAGCACCTGTTCGTTGAGCGCCCGGTAGCGGTTCAGGTCCGACATGTTGGCGATGCTGAGATCGCCGGCCTGCACGGTGGGCAGGATGCCCGTGAGGATGAGGCGCGTGCCGATCGCCTCCGCGGTCTCGCAGGCGTGTTCCCAGGTCTGGAAGATCTCGGCCTCGAAGGCGCTGAAGGCGCGCCCGTGGATCGGCTGCGGCTCGTTGTTCAACTCGACGTTGAAGCGCGAGAGTTCGGGCGAGGTGAGGGTGTCGTCACTGGCGGCGAGGAACTCGGCGTTTTTCGGCGCCGGACAGTAATCGCCGTCGATCAGCCAGGCCTCGATCTCGAAACCGGCGACGGGGCCCGCATGCGAGAGCCGCCCCTCGCGTTCCCAGGTCTCGAGTGCCGCGGTCTCCGCGGCCAGGCGCTCGCGAAAGGCCTCGAAGTCGGCCTCGCTGAACTCGCTGCTCTTGATCTCCTCGCCCAAGCGTCGGTCCTTTATGCGGGACGGTCAGTCGTCCTCGTCGTCCTCGGCCTCGTCGTACAGGGATTCCAGCAGGTCGCCCCAGAGCTTTTCGTGTTTTTCCACGAACACCAGAAGGCGCTGGCGCAACTCGAGGATATCCTGCTCGAAGCGGGGGAAGTCCTCGCCGCCGTCGATCACCTGCGCGGCACGTTCAAGCTGCAACAGGGCATCGCGGAGGTTGAGCATGGCCCCCATCGCTCCCTTGATGCGCTCGCGCTCCTGCGGAATCCAGCTGCGGTCGTTGATGACCGAGCGCAGGTTTTCGCCCAGTTCCAGCAGGCGCTTGCGCAGGCGCGGCACGGCACCGATCTTCTGCGTCTTGAGATCGCCCCACACGGCCAGGTCCAGGAGGCCGCGCCAGCGGGTGCGCAGGTCAGCGACCTGGTCGCTGTCGAAGGCGAAGGATTCGGCTACGAGTTTCGGGTCAAACGGCATAGACAGTCTTTTCGGTTTGCTGGGTTCAACAGTAACACGGGGCGGTAGCGGGGCCCTGATCGAGATCAGGCCGGCCGGTCGCGTTGCCCGTTCAGGAAGTCGTCGAGCGCGGCCAGGCGTTCGGGCGTGCCGACGTCGCTCCAGTGGCCGCCGTGATGTTCGCCGCTCACGCGGCCGGCGTCCATGGCTTCGCGCAACAGCGGGGCGAGCGGGAAGCGGCCCGGGGTGCAGTCGGCGAAGAGTTCCGGGCGGTAGTACCCGATGCCGCTGAAGGTCAGGCGCGGTTCGCCCGCCTGATCGACGCGGCCGCCCGCGAGGTGGAAATCGCCGTGCTCGTGGTGTGCCGGATTATCGACCAGCACCAGGTGGGCGAGGTCGTCGTCGACGAGTGCTCGCGGTGCCAGGGGGTAGTCGCACCACACGTCGCCGTTGACCACCAGGAACGGCGCATCGCCGAGCAGCGGCAGGGCGCGGTGGATGCCGCCGCCGGTTTCCAGTGCGCCCTCCGGCTCCGGGGAGTACCGCAGACGCAGGCCGTAACGCTGGCCGTCACCCAGGGCCTCGATCAGCTGTTCGCCGAGATGGGCGGTGTTGATCACCACGTCCGTAAAGCCGCCGGCACGCAGCGCCTCCAGGTGATACTCGATCAGGCGCTTGCCGCCGGCCTCGAGCAGCGGCTTGGGGGTGACGTCGGTGAGCGGGCGCATGCGTTCGCCGCGCCCGGCCGCGAGGATCATGGCCTTCATGCCGCCAGCCGCTTGCGGATGTCGAGGCTGTCGATGAGCCGGCAGAGGGGGCGGGTTTCCTCGTGGTCGCGCCCGGCCTGCAGCAGGTAGTCGAGCACGCGCGGGATGTCGTCGAGATAGCCGGGCTTGCCGTCGCGGTGATTGAGGCGCGCGAAGATCCCGATGACCTTGAGCTGGCGCTGGATACCCATCAGGTCGAACCAGCGCAGGAAGGTCCGGTCGTCGACCGCCTCGAGGATGCCGGTGCCCACCGCCCGGTCGCGGTAGTCGAGCGCCCAGTGCTCCACCCGCTGGCGGGGCCAGGCAATGTAGGCGTCGCGCAGCAGCGAGACCAGGTCGTAGGTGACGGCCCCGGCGACGGCATCCTGGAAGTCGAGCACGCCCGGGTTGTCGGTCGAGGTGACCATCAGGTTGCGCGAGTGATAGTCGCGGTGCACGAACACCTGGGGCTGGTCGAGCGCACTGCGCATCAGGGTCTCGAAGCAGCTGTCGAGCAACGCGTGCTGTGCACCGTCGAGCCGCAGCCCGAGGTGGGTGTCGAGGAACCAGTCGCGGAACAGCTCCATCTCGCGCCACAGGAGTTGCCGGTCGTAGGGCGGCAGCGTCGTCGCGGGCGTCTGCTGGATCTTGAGCAGGGTGGTCAGGGCATCGTCGTACAGCGCGTCCACGTTCTCGTCGCTCAGGACGCTCAGGAAGTGGCGGTTGCCGAAGTCCTCAAGAAGCAGGTAACCGCGCTCCAGGTCCACGGCGTGGATGTGCGGCACGTTGACGCCGTGCGCCTCGAGCAGTCGGTCGATCTCGACGAAGGGGTGCGAGTCTTCCCGCTCGGGCGGCGCGTCCATCGCGATGAAGCTGGCGTCGTGGGTGGTGACGCGAAAGTAGCGGCGAAAACTCGCGTCCGCCGAGGCGGGCGCGATATCGAAGCGGTCGAGTGGGGTTTCGCGGCTCAGCCAGTCACGCAGGCCGTCGAGTCGAGTGTCGTTGGTCATGGTGTCTTAACGTGTGAACCACCAGGTGGCGAGGCCCGAGGATACTACAACCAGCATGGCGAGACCGACCCGCAGGCCGAGACGGGGGCCGCCGATACCCAGTGCCAGGCCGGCCTTCACCAGCGAGTTGACGAAGGCCGCGATGAGGATGGCCAGGGCCGCGGTGCCGACGGTGAGGTCGTCCGCCGCCATGTTGGCGAGGGAGAGCGTGATGGCGTCGACGTCAGCCACGCCGGAAGCCGCTGCCAGGACGTAGAGACCGGTATCACCGAACCCGAATTGCAGGGCGCGCGACAGCAGCAGGATGGCAACCAGCAGGGCGGCGAAGATCAGGGCCGGTTTCAGTTCGAAGGGGTTCTGCACGCGGGTGCGTTCGCTGCTCGGATGGCTGTCGGTGCGATGCCAGAGGATCCAGGCGGCACCATAGTTCACCGCCGTCATCACCGCGACGGGCCAGATCAGGCTGAGCGCGAGCGACAGATTGAAGATGCCGCTCACGACCAGCATGCGCGGGAACATCGTGGCACAGGCGATCAGAATCCCGGCGGCCAGCACGTTCTCCAGGCCGCGTTCGCCGCGCGCCAGGCGCGAGAAACTCACGGTCACGGCGGTGGAGGAGGCCAGGCCCGCAAACAGCCCGGTGGCCATGATGCCCTTGCGTTCGCCGATGATCTTCATGGCGAAGTAGCCGACGAACGAGATGCCGGCGATCAGCACCACCATCCACCAGATCTTGTAGGGGTTGAGTGCCTGCCACGGACCGAAACCCTCGTTCGGCAACAGCGGCAGAACCACCACCGAGACGAGCAGCAGTTTCAGCGTGGCATAGAGTTCCTTTTGCTCGAGCTTGTTGAGCCACGCATGCAGGACCGGCTTGACGCCGAGCAGCGTGGTGGTGACCACTGCACCGGCCGCCGCCAGGCTGACGTGCCCGAGCGTGCACATGGCGCCGAAGGCGAAGGCGAGCAGACCGGCCACGATGCCGGTGATGCCCACGTCGCTGTCGAGCCGCTGGCTGATGGCGTAGGCCCCGACCAGGACCGCGGCGAGGGTGGCGAAGGCGACGGCCAGCAGGACCTGGCCGAGTTCCTCGGAGAGCAGGCCCCACACGCCGCCCAGCAGACCGATGAGGGCGAAGGTGCGAATACCGGCGACGCGCCGGCCCTCGGCCTGTTCGCGTTCCTTCCAGCCGCGCTCGACACCGATGAGCAGGCCCAGCGCGAGCGAGGCCCCGAGCAGGTAAAACGGGGTGATGGCATCCATGCGCAAATTATCGCACAAAGCACCCGGGCGACCGGCTGCGCGAGATCAATGGAGGCTCGAGCGCTCGATAGCCAGTTCGTCGATCAGGGCGCGGATGGCGTCGGCGTCCTCGTCGGCCGGGTTGACCGCGAGGTAGTGTTCGAGGTCACGGCGGGCCGCCTGGTTGCAGTCGAGTTCCGTGAGTATCAGGCCGCGGTCGCGGTATTCGGGGATCAGCGATTCGTCGATGGCCAGGATCAGGTTGACGATGTCCAGGGCCTTTTCCAGTTGCCCGGCGCGCTGGTACACCACCTTGAGATTGCGCAGCAGCCGCACGACGATGTCCTGCTTGCGCGCGGCGGCCAGCAAGCGACCGAAGTCACCGGGCGCATCGAAGTCGCTCATCTGCAGCAGTTCGCCGAGGTCCTCCTCGGAGAGACTGATGCCGCCGTTGAACGGGTCGAGCACCACCGCCCCGCCATCGAGGCTGAGCTTGACCAGGAAGTGGCCGGGGAAGGAGACGCCCTTGAAGGGCAGGCCCAGGCGGCGGCCCAACTCGATGTAGACGATGGAGAGTGTCAGCGGGATGCCGCGCCTGCGATCGAGCACGTCGTTGATGAAGCTGTTGCGCGGATCGTAGTAGTCGTCCCGGTTGCCCTCGAAGCCCTGTTCGAGGAAGAGGAAGTCGTTGAGGGTCTGGATCACTTCCTCGAGCGAGGGGTCTTCCGACAGGCGCGACAGGATGGTGTCTGCCCACTGGTCGAGCTGTTCGCGATAACGCCCCGTATCCAGTTCCGGATACTCGACCGCCGCGATGGCCAGTGCCGTTTCCAGCAGCGGGGCGTCGTCCTCCGGCGCCCGTGCTGTTTCCACAACGCGCTCGGTCAGGTTCACTTGCATGGTGATTCCCGCAAAGCCGTGCCTTACTCATGATCTTGGACCAAACCGGCCGTAATGCAAGTGATGCCGGTGACTGGCGTCTCCGCAGCCATTGCGCTTAGACTGGCCGAAAAGCAACGACAGGGAGCCTGTGGATGAGTCCGGAAAACCCCTACCAGCCGCCCGGGTCGCCGGTGGGCGACCCCGGTGGCGAGCAGCGCCCCGGCAATACCGTGGAGTCCGGTCTGTCCGGTGACTACCAGTTGCGCATCGGCGAAGTCATCAGCGAGGCGTGGCAGCTCACCAAGGGCATGAAGGCCTCGTTCTGGGGTGCGGTGTTCGTCGTGGGTCTGGTCGCCGTGATCATCAGCGTGTTGCTCAACTTTGCCGGCGTGCTGATCGCCGGCTCGGTCGGCGCACTGGAAGCCAACTTTGGCCTGCAATACGCCATCAACCTGATCATCAATGCCCTGCTTGCGCCGCTCGGTGCGGGCATTCTTATGATGGGGGTGCGGCGCGCTGCCGGATTGTCCATCTCCTTCGACACGGTCTTCGCCTACCTCGGGCTGTTCGTGCCGCTCGCCATACTGGTGGTGTTGCAGACCCTGTTGACCAACATCGGCTACCTGTTGCTGATTCTTCCCGGTATCTATCTCGCCGTGGCCTACACCCTGAGCTTTCCGCTGGCCGTGGATCGTCGTTTCCGCCCGTGGCAGGCGATGGAAACCTCCCGGCGCGCGATCACCCGGCGCTGGTTCGAGGTGTTCGTGCTGCTGCTCGTCACCTGGCTGATCATGGTGGCCGGCATCATCACGATCATCGGCTGGATCTGGACCGGGCCGCTGGTGGTCAACGTGCACGGGATTCTGTACCGCGAGGTGTTCGGCGTAGCAGCCGCCCGCGAGGGCACCGAGGTCGGTGGGGCCCACATGGATGTCAAAGGAGGCTTCGAGGCATGAACGAACCGAACAACCCCTACCAGGCACCCGAGGCCAACCTCGTGGTCGAGCAGCCGGCCGGCGACTGGGCGCTGATCGAGCCGCGGCGCGTGCCCGTGTCGCACGGTTGGAAGTGGATCGCCGATGCCTTCCGGCTGTTCGCGAAGAGCCCGGGCATCTGGATCGTCAACCTGCTGATCTTCATGGTGCTGATGATGGCGCTGAGCGTGATCCCGTTTCTCGGCTGGCTCGCGATCATCCCGGTCGTTGTCATGACCGGCGGCCTCATGGCCGGCGCTTATCAGCTCGATCGCGATATCTCGCCGCTGAAGATCGATCACCTCTTCATCGGCTTTCGCGACAAGCTGTGGAAGCTGGCCGCAGTCGGCGGTCTGTACCTGCTCGCCAGCGTGGTCATCAGTTTCGCCGTGTTCATTCCCGTGGGCGTGGGTGTCGGCTTCATGGCGGCCACCGATCCGAACATGCACGAAAGCGCCGTGCTGATGCCCATGATCATCGCCTTCGTCATCCTGTTCGTCCTGTTCATTCCGGTGATGATGGCCTACTGGTTCGCGCCGGCGCTGGTCATGCTGCACGACGACGTCGATGCCATTCGCGCCATGAAGCTCAGTCTCGTCGGATGCCTGCGCAACATCCTGCCGCTCATCGTCTACGGCATCATCCTGAGCGTCTTCATGGTCATCGCGATGATCCCCGTCTTCCTCGGTTTGCTGGTCATGTGGCCGGTGATGATGGCGAGCATGTACACCGCGTACCGTGACATCTTCGTCGCACGGGAGACCCACGAAACCCAAATCTAGGCCCGCTTATGTCGACGCGAACGGTCGGTCTCTCCGACGGACTCTATGACTACCTCAAGCGGGTGTCGGTGCGCGAAAGCGACCTGCTCGCCCGCCTGCGCGAAGAGACGCAGCAGCTGTCCGTCGGACGTATGCAGATCTCGCCCGAGCAGGGCCAGTTCATGCGTCTGCTCGTCAGGCTCATGGGTGCGCGACGCGCGATCGAGATCGGCACGTTCACCGGTTACAGCGCCATGTGCATCGCCGATGGGCTGGGCGAACAGGGCGAGCTCATCTGCTGCGACACCAGCGATGAATGGACACAGGTAGCGCGCCGTTACTGGCAGGAGGCGGGACTGGACACGCGCATCAGCCTCGAGCTCGGACCCGGCATCGAAACCCTGAATCGTCTTCTCGCCGAGGGCGGGGCGGGGACCTTCGACTTCGCCTTCATCGATGCCGACAAGCAGAACTACCCCGCCTATTACGAACGTTGTTTCGAGTTGCTTCGCCCCGGTGGCGTGATCGCCGTGGACAACGTGCTGTGGGGTGGCTCGGTGGCCGACGAGAGCGACCAGCAACCGAGCACGCGGGCGATACGGCGTTTCAACGACGCCGTGTACCAGGACGAACGCGTCGAGTTGTCACTGGTGCCGATCGGGGACGGGGTGACGTTGGCACGGAAGATTTGAAAGGCTGTCCGTTGTCAGTGGTCAGTGGTCAGTGGTCAGTGGTCAGTGGTCAGTGGTCAGTGGTCAGTGGTCAGTGGTCAGTGGTCCGTGGTCCGTTGTTAACGCATGACCGTAGTCTGGATGAAGCGAACGCGGAATCCGGGGAAGCTGGTCTCTATCGGCACGGGAATCCCGGATTCCGCGTTCGCTTCATCCGGGCTTCGTACCGTTTCTTACAACAACTGACGACGGACCACTGACAACGGACTGTCGTTAAGAAACCAGGCGGCAAAGGCTGCACCCCCCCTACCCCTCACTTCACAGGCTTTGCCTGCTTTCCCAGCGCCTTGTAGAAGATCTTCGAGTTGCGTTGGTAGTTGTACAGCTCGCGCCGTTTGACCGGCAGGTCGACGAGGTCGCCGGGTGCGAAGCCGCGTTCGCGGAACCAGTGCAGGGTCTGGGTGGTGAGCACGAACAGGCGTTCGAGGCCGATTTTCTGCGCGCGGGTTTCCAGGTATTGCAGCAGCACGTCGCCGCGGCCGCCGCCCCGGTAGTCGGGATGAATGGCGAGACAGGCGACTTCGCCGATCCGGTCGTCCTCGAAGGGGTAGAGTGCGGCGCAGCCGATGATCATGCCGTCGCGTTCGACGACGACGAAGCGCTGGATTTCGAGCTCCAGCTGTTCCCGCGAGCGCCGCACCAGGGCGCCGGCGTCTTCCAGCGGCTTGATGAGTTCGAGGATCCCGGCGACGTCCTCGATGCGCGCGTCGCGCACGCCCTCGTAGACGTCGGCCGTGATCAGCGTACCGGCCCCGTCGCGGGTGAAGAGCTCCAGCAGCAACGCACCGTCACGCTGCTGTTCGATGAGGTGGATGCGCCGCACGCCCTTGAGCGAGGCCCCGATGGCATTCTGCAGGTGCACCCGCGTTTCCTCGTTGAGCGTCTTGCGGCGCTGGAGAATCTGCTCGGCCTCGGTGAGGCTCATCTGTGCCGGCAGCGGGCGTTTCTCCTTCACGCTGTTCAGGTAGATGAGCTTGTCGGCCTGCAGGGCGATCGCCGTTTCCGTGGCGACTTCCTCGCCGCTCAGGTTGAAGGCCTCGCCGGTGGGGGAGTAGCCCAGCGGCGAGAGGAGCACCAGGTTGTCGAGCGCGAGCTGCGCCTTGACCGCGTCCACGTCGATGCGCCGCACCATGCCGGTATGGCAGAAGTCTACGCCGCCGCGCACGCCGATCGGGCGCGCGGTGACGAAGTTCCCCGATGCGACACGCAGCTTGATGCCCGACATGGGTGTATTGACGAGGCTCGTGGACAGCCGCGCCTCGACCTCCACGCGCACGCAGCCCACCGCTTCCTTCACCGCGGCGATGGCCGCATCGTCGGTCACGCGCAGGCCCTCGGCATAGCGGGGCTCGATGCCCTCGATGCCCAGGCGTTTCTCGATTTGCGGGCGCGCGCCGTGCACCAGCACGAGATGCACGCCCAGGCTGTGCAGCAGCGCGATGTCGTGGATCAGGCTTGCAAAGCCCTCGCCCTCCAGCGCCTCGCCACCGAAGTACAGCACGAAGGTGCGGCCGCGATGCGCGTGGATGTACGGCGCGGCATTGCGAAACCACATGACGTGCGGGGCGGTGTTCGAGACTGGCTTGGGCACGGTGTCGTCCTGTGCGTGGCGTTGGGTATCTGCCCGAATAATAAGGAATTAACCGGGTAAACGAAATCTTTGACCGGTATGGTGTGCGTCAGTCGATGCAGAAGCGCTGGATCATCTTGAGCAGGATCTCGCGCATCGGCTCGATGCGGTCCACCAGCAGATACTCGTCGGGTTGATGGGCCTGTGCGATGTCGCCCGGGCCGAGCACGATGGTTTCGATGCCGAGTTTTTGCAGGAAGGGGGCCTCGGTGCCGAAGGCGACCGAGCGGGCCGGGTGGCCGGTGAACGCCTCGGCGGCCTTCACCACGCCCGAGTCGGCCGGTGTCTCGAAAGCCGGCACCTCGACGTCGAGGTTGCGCATCTCCAGGTGCAAACCTGATTCGTGCAGCCGCGTGTTGAGGCGTTGCCTGAGTTCCTCGCGCAGGCTGCCCATCTCCATCTTCGGCATCAGGCGCATGTCGAAGTGCAGCTCGCACAGGCCGCAGATGCGGTTGGGGTTGTCGCCGCCGTGGATGTGGCCGAGGTTGAGCGTGGGAACCGGCACGGCGAAGGCGGGGTTGTGGAAGCGTTCGCCGAGTTCGTGCCGCCACTCCATGAGCTCGGTGATGACGCCGTGCATGCCGTCGATGGCGTTGATGCCGAGCGACGGGTCGCTGGAGTGACCCGAGCGGCCGATGAGCTTGATGGCCTCCATGGCCACGCCCTTGTGCATGCGCACGGGCTCCAGGCCGGTGGGTTCGCCGATGATCGCGTAGCGCGCCTTCGGCCGGCCGAGCAGGGCCAGCGCCTGGGCGCCGTTCATGGTGCTCTCCTCGTCGGCGGTGGCGACGATGATCAGCGGGCGCTTGAGCGTCTTCGGATCGACCGTGCGGGCCACGTCCACGGCGATGGCGAGAAAGGCCTTCATGTCGCACACCCCGAGCCCGTAGAGCTTGCCGTCTTCCTCGACGACGGTGAACGGGTCGTGGCGCCACTTGCCCTTGTCGTAGGGCACGGTGTCGGTGTGGCCGGCCAGTACCAGCCCGTCCTCCCCCTCGCCGAGCGTGGCGATCAGGTTCGCCTTGAACGGCGAATCGGAGACCGGCACCACCTCCACGTGGAAGCCGAGGGCCTCCAGCCAGTCGCCCAGACGCTCGATCACGCCCTGGTTGCCCATATCGAATTCGGGGCTCACGCTGCTCACCGAGGGCAGGGCGATCAGCTCGGCGATCATTTGTTCGAGGCTCGGGAACTTGTCGGTCATGGTCGGGTCTGTGCTGCGGTTGGAAGGCCGTGGGCCGGTCCGCTGATACTAGCACCAAGACCGGTGACAAGGGTCTACACTCGGCGCATACTTCGCCGACTTTTTTGCCCGACCCGGGGGACGGCAACCACCGCTGATGATCCGCACCGCCACGCTCGACGACGTGCCCCAGCTTCTCCGGCTCGAAGAGACCTGCTTCGAGACCGACCGACTGTCACGCCGACAGTTTCGCTACATGCTCACCAAGGCCAACGCCGCGATCTTCGTCTTCGAGGACCGCGATGTCCTGCTCGGTTACGTACTGATCCTGTTCAGCCGCGGCACCTCCATGGCGCGTCTGTATTCGATCGCCGTCGACCCGGCCGCGCGCGGGCGCGGTGTGGGGCGTGCGCTAGTGGAGGCCGCCGAGGCCGAGGGTCGCGAGCGCGACTGCGCCTACCTGCGCCTGGAGATCCGAAAGGACAACGCGGCCTCGCTCGGCCTGTTCCGTTCCATGGGCTACAAGCAGTTCGGCGAGTTCGCCAATTACTACGAAGACCACATGGACGCCTGGCGCTTCGAAAAGTCGCTCGCCCCCCACCTCGCACCTGAACTGGCCCGCGTGCCCTACTACGAGCAGACGCTGGACTTTACCTGCGGTCCGGCGGCGCTGATGATGGCGATGAAATCGTTGGCGCCCGACATGGAGCTCGACCGCAAGTTCGAGCTGCGGCTGTGGCGCGAGGCGACCACCATCTACATGACCTCGGGTCACGGCGGCTGCGGGCCCTTCGGCCTGGCGCTGGCCGCCGCCCACCGCGGTTTCGAGGTGGATGTCTACGTCAGCGACGAGGGCGTGCACCTCGTGGACTCGGTGCGCAGCGAGGAGAAGAAGGAAGTCATCCGTCTGGTGCAGGAAGACATGCGCGAGGAACTGGCGCAGCTCGGGGTGCCGGTCTATTACGAGAGGCTGAGTCTCGAGGACATGGAGGCCGGCTTCAACGCCGGCGGCATCCCGATGGTGCTGATCAGTTCCTACCAGATCTACGAGGAAAAGTTTCCCCACTGGGTGGTGGTCACCGGCTTCGACGAACACTTCGTCTACGTCAACGACCCCTACGTGGATTACGAGAACGACGAGACACAGCTCGACTCGATCAACATGCCCATCCACAAGCGCAACTTCCAGCGCATGGCCCGCTATGGCCGTGCCGGGTTGCGCTCCGTGCTCATGCTCTACCGACCCCGAGAGGCGAAACCGCACTAACCCATGGCCGAACACGTCATCCTGATCGAAAACGCCGCCGACTGGAAAGCGCACTATCCCGCGCTGCCGGTGGTCGAGGCCCGCGAATACCTGGCCGGCTCGCCGGAGCTCAACAAGCCGGGTGTGCACGTGGTCAACCTGTGCCGCAGCCAGCGCTACCTGAGCGAGGGGTACTACTGTTCGCTGCTCGCCGAGGCGCGGCGCCACCGCGTCATCCCCTCGGTGCGCACGCTCCAGGACCTGAGCCGCAAGTCCATCTACAGCCTGGACACGGCCGATCTCGACCGCGCCGTGCAGAAGGTGTTTCGCAAGCGCCGCCAGGACCTCACCACCACGGCCTTCGAGCTCGACGTGTTCTTCGGCCAGTGCGCGGTGGCGGAGATGCAGGAGCTCGCGCGCCAGCTGTTCGAGACCTTTCCCGCGCCGATGCTGCGCGTGGAGTTCCGCCTGCAGGGCCAGTGGCGCATCGCCAGCATCAAGCCCATGGTCTTCCGGCAGCTCGACGCGGCCCAGGAGGAGTCCTTCTTCGCCGCGCTCGACCAGCACCTGTCGCGCCGCTGGCGCAAGCGCCGCGCGCCGAGCACCTACCGCTACGACCTGGCCATCCTGCACAACCCGGCCGAGGAGTTGCCGCCGTCCGATACGCGCGCCCTGCAGAAATTCATCCGCGTCGCGCGCGACATGGGCATCAATGCCGAGCTGATCGAGCGGCGCGACTACGCGCGCCTGGCCGAGTACGACGCGCTGTTCATCCGCGAGACCACGCAGATCGACCACTACACCTACCGCTTCGCCAAGAAGGCCGACAGCGAGGGCATGGTGGTGATCGACGATCCGGACTCCATCCTCAAGTGCACCAACAAGGTCTATCTCGCCGAGCTGCTGCGCAACAACAAGGTGGGCACGCCGAACACGGTCATCGTCAGCCGCGACAACGTGAAGACCCTGGACACCCAGCTCGCCTACCCGATCGTGCTGAAGATCCCGGACGGCTCGTTCTCGCGCGGCGTGTTCAAGGCGGAGAACCCGAAGGAGCTGGCGGACATCGCCAAGCGGCTGTTCAAGGAATCCGACCTGATCCTCGCCCAGGAATTCGTCTACACGGAATTCGACTGGCGCGTGGGCGTGCTCAACCGCGAACCGCTGTTCGTCTGCCAGTACTTCATGTCCAAGAAGCACTGGCAGATCGTGAACCACGGCACCGGCGGGCGCCCGGCCGAGGGCGCCTTCAAGGCCTGGGCGGTGGAGGATGCGCCGCCCGCCGTGGTGAAGACCGCGCTCAAGGCCGCCAACCTGATCGGTGACGGGTTCTACGGCGTGGACGTGAAGGAGACCGAGCGCGGCATCATGGTGATCGAGGTGAACGACAACCCCAACCTCGAGGCCGGCGTCGAGGACACGATGCTCAAGGACGAACTCTACCGCCGACTGGTGGGCGAATTTCTCAGGCGCCTCGACCAGCGCCACGGCCGCTAGGCTGTCATCGCAGCGTCACGAGAAAAGCCCCTGCACCGTCAGGGGCTTACTCGTTTCAGGGCACGCGTCTGGTCGGGAAGAATGCCCATTTCGGGTGCATGTCACGAAACTGCAACACAAACCGCCTATCGTCACGCGCTCATCTTCAGGGCGCCGCCCGGGCCATGCCGGCGCGGTGCGCGGTACCTGCATTTCAAGGATCGAGATCACAGTATCATGACGCATGTCCGTTTTCTGCTTCTCACCGTTTTCTTGCTAGTCCCGTCTCTTGCCAGCGCCGAACAGACGCTGTTTCGCATTCACGGCTCCAACACCGTGGGCGCCCAGCTCGCCCCCGAACTGATCAAGGCCTGGTTGCGCACCCGGGGTTACACCGAGGTGACCGTTCGCGAGCGTGCCCCGCAGGAGTCGGTCATCCGCGCCGCGGGCGACGGCCTGGAACCGGTGCGCATCGAGCTTCAGGCCCACGGTTCGAGCACGAGCTTCAAGGGGCTCAAGGCCGGTGCGGCCGACATCGGCATGTCCTCGCGCCCGATCAAGGACAAGGAAGTGGAGGCATTGCGCCGCTTCGGCGACATGCGCTCGCCGCATGCGGAGTACGTGGTGGGGCTCGACGGCATCGCGGTGATCGTGAATCGCGCCAACGCCGTGCAGGCCCTGGACACCGGGACCATCGCCGACATTTTCGCCGGCCGGATCCGTGACTGGTCCGAGGTCGGTGGGCGACCGGGTCCGATCCACGTCTACGCGCGCGACGACAAGTCCGGGACCTACGACACCTTCCGCTCGCTGGTGCTGGGCAAGAAGACGCCCCTGGTCGAAGGCGCGAAGCGCTACGAGTCCAACGCGGACCTGTCGGACGACGTCTCGCGCGACCCGGCGGGCATTGGGTTCGTCGGCCTGCCCTACGTGCGGGATTCGCGCGCGCTGGTGGTGGCCGACGGCGAGGCCCGGCCGATCCCGCCGCAGGCCTTCTCGGTCGCGACCGAGGATTACGCGCTGGCGCGTCGCCTTTTCCTGTATCTGCCGGAGCACGGCGCCAACACGGCGGCCCGCGAGTTCGCCGAGTTCGCGGTGTCCCATGCGGGCCAGGACGTGGTCGATACCGTGGGCTTCGTCTCCCAGCGCATCATCGAGGGCGAACTGCAGCTCAGCCGCAGCGAGGGTTATCCGGACGAGTATCTCGACTTCACGGACGGTGCCCGGCGCCTGTCGCTGAACTTCCGCTTCACGGCCGGCTCGATCCAGCTCGACAACAAGGCGCGGCGGGATCTCGAACGCCTGGTCGCGTACATGCGCGACGCGCAGAACCGCGGCCGGCACCTGATGCTGCTCGGCTTTGCCGACAGCAACGAGGTGCTGCCGATGCACGCGCTGGAACTCTCGATCAGCCGCTCGGACGTGGTGGCCGATACGCTGATCCGCAACGGTATCGACCCAATGCGGGTGCGTGGCTATGGCGCGGCGGTCCCGGTCGCCTCCAACGAAGATTCGAAGGGGCGCAACAAGAACCGCCGGGTGGAGGTGTGGGTGCGCTAGGCGCACCCCGGCCGTTCAGACCTTCGCCGGGTAACCCAGTGCGGCGAGCTTCGCCTCGACGTCGGCGCGGATGTCGTCGCCGGTCTCCACGGTGATCCGGCCGCTGGCGACGTCCACCTCGACCTTCTCGATGCGGGCGTCTTCCATCAGCCCGGTGGTGATGGCGCTGGCGCAGCCGCCGCACTTGATGTTCTGGGCCTCGATCTCGATCTTCATGCGCTTCCTCCATGGCGCCGCAAGGGCGCGTTTTGACTGTGGTTTTCGTCCGTTTTCGGTTCGCCGGCCATTCTATCTCGGTGTAGAATGGGCAGTTCACGTTTCGCAGTAGTTTAACGGAGCTCGCATGCCGCAGTATCGTTCCCGCACCACCACCCACGGTCGCAACATGGCCGGCGCCCGCGCCCTGTGGCGCGCCACCGGTATGAAGGACGGCGATTTCGACAAGCCGATCATCGCCATTGCCAACTCCTTCACCCAGTTCGTCCCGGGCCACGTCCACCTGAAGGACCTGGGCCAGATGGTCGCGCGCGAGATCGAGGCCCACGGCGGCGTGGCCAAGGAATTCAACACCATCGCGGTGGACGACGGCATCGCCATGGGCCACAGCGGCATGCTGTACTCGCTGCCCTCGCGCGAGGTCATCTCGGACGCGGTCGAGTACATGGTGAACGCCCACTGCGCCGATGCGCTGGTGTGCATCTCCAACTGCGACAAGATCACCCCCGGCATGCTCAACGCCGCGCTGCGCCTGAACATCCCCACCGTGTTCGTCTCCGGTGGCCCGATGGAATCCGGCAAGGCCATCATCGGCGGCAAGGAAGTGCACCTGGACCTGGTCGATGCCATGGTCTCGGCCGCCAACCCGAACGAGTCCGACGAGGACGTGATGGAAATGGAGCGCTCGGCCTGCCCGACCTGCGGCTCCTGCTCCGGCATGTTCACCGCCAACTCCATGAACTGCCTGACCGAGGCGCTGGGCCTGTCGCTGCCGGGTAATGGTTCCACCCTGGCAACGCATGCCGACCGCCGCGAGCTCTTCCTCAAGGCCGGTCGCCTGGCCGTGGATATCGCCAAGCGCTACTACGAGCAGGACGACGCCTCCGTGCTGCCGCGCTCGGTGGCCACCTTCGAGGCCTTCGAGAACGCCATGAGCCTGGACATCGCCATGGGCGGGTCCACCAACACCGTGCTGCACCTGCTGGCCGCGGCCCAAGAGGCCGGTGTCGATTTCACCATGGCCGACATCGACCGTCTCTCGCGCAAGGTGCCGAACATCTGCAAGGTGGCCCCGGCCACGCAGAAGTACCACATGGAAGACGTGCACCGCGCCGGCGGCGTGATCGGCATCCTCGGCGAGCTCGACCGCGGCGGCCTGCTGCACCGCGACGTGCCGACGGTGCACAGCAAGACCCTGGGCGAGGCCCTGGAGCAGTACGACGTGATGCGCACCCGTGACGAGGGCGTGAAGACCTTCTTCCGTGCCGGCCCCGGCAACGTGCGCACCACCGAGGCCTTCAGCCAGGACAAGCGCTGGCCGGAGCTGGACCTCGACCGCGAGAACGGCTGCATCCGCGACATCGAGCACGCCTACAGCAAGGACGGCGGCCTGGCCGTGCTCTACGGCAACATCGCCCCCGAGGGCTGCGTGGTGAAGACCGCGGGCGTGGAGCAGAGCATGATCGAGGCCCACGAGCTGCGCTACACCACCAGCGTGCCCACCTCCACGCTGCGCGGCTTCGCCGGCCCGGCGCGCATCTTCGAGAGCCAGGAGGCGGCCGTCGAGGCGATCCTCGGCGACAAGATCAAGGCCGGCGACGTGGTCATCATCCGCTACGAGGGGCCGCGCGGGGGGCCGGGCATGCAGGAGATGCTGTACCCGACGAGTTATCTCAAGTCCAAGGGCCTGGGCAAGGAATGCGCGCTCATCACCGACGGGCGCTTCTCCGGCGGCACCTCGGGTCTGTCCATCGGCCACGTCTCGCCGGAGGCGGCCGAGGGCGGTCCCATCGGCCTGGTCGAGGAGGGCGACCTCATCGAGATCGACATCCCGAACCGCGGCATCAACGTGGTGCTCAGCGACGAGGAGCTCGCGGCCCGCCGCGAGGCCATGCAGGCCAAGGGCGCCGATGCCTGGAAGCCGGTGGGTCGCGAGCGCGTGATCTCCAATGCGCTCAAGGCCTATGCCGCCATGACCACCTCCGCCTCCCGCGGGGCCGTGCGCGACGTCAGCCAGCTGGAACGCAAGGACTGAAGCCGCCTTCCCCGGGGCCGGCCACGCCGGCCCCGGAGCCCCGCCTTTCCCGATTCTCTCCCGTGCCGTCGCCGATGGCATCTGCCTCCGGCTGTGCTATAGGTCAAGCGAACACCCGATGTTTCTGACCCACGCGGCGCCGCGCGCGTGCCGCGAAGGAAGGCACATGCTCGAGGATCTCGAAGACTACCCACTGCTCGACTGGGAAGACGAGTACAGCGCGGCCAAGGCGGCCGCCTACATCCTGGACGAGGAACGTCTCATCATCCTCATGCCGCGGGAGTACGACCTCAAGGTGGACCCGGACGAGTGCGGCTGCGATCTCGAGGAAGACGACGGGATGCTTTATCGCTGCGATCCCGGCGAGACGCTGGAGATCATCGCCGAGGCCACCGGGCTCGAGGCCCTGGTGGAAGTGGGCGAGGCCGCGGCCGAGGTCGGCGCGCTGCTCGACATCGACCTGGAGGGCAACCGCCTGATCTTCCACGCCCTGTGACCGGCGTCGGTTACCTGATCTGGATCACCTTTCCCGTGCACTGCTATGGCGCATCGCTAAACCGCGCCCATACTAGGGGCATCCCCAACAACGTGAGGAGGGTGTGCAATGAAAAAGGTACTTTTCACGGCCATGCTGATGGCCTTCGCTACGGCCGCAACGGCCGACGTGCCCATGGCCTTCGAAGAACTCGATCGTGACGCCAACGGCTACATCAGCAAGTCCGAGTCCGGCGCACGCGAGGATCTGGAAGCCAACTTCGCCACCGTCGACAAGGACGGCGATGGCAAGCTGACCATCAATGAGTACCAGGCCTACCAGGGCATGGGGCGGATGACCCCGCCGGAAGAATCCGAGGTTTCCGAGCCGGGTGCCGCGCCGTATTGATCCGCGGCACATTGAAGGAACAAAGGAGCCCCCGCAACGCGGGGGCTTTTTTTATGCCCCGGAAGTAGAGGATGGTCATAAAGCAATCTAATAGCGGTGTTTATCGGAGCGGTTTTGACTGGTATCCCCTTTATCTCGCCGAGCATCGCAGTGGAGGGAGGATCAGCCCGAAGGGTTGCGCGCATGGACGCGCGCAATCCCGCAGTCGGGCCAGGACGGCCCGTCTGCGGGACCCGACCGGAGCGAGAAGCACAGGGGACCCGCAGGGCGAGATAGCGGGGTGCCCTTTCTTTTGGTGACTTTTCTTTGGGCAAGCAAAGAAAAGTTACTCGTCCGCGCGCAGAGAGGCATAAAAATTCTGGGCGGGGCAAACGCGGGCGAAACCCTCGCGCTGCATCGAACGTGGCACCGCTTGGTTCCAGCGAGGCATGCTTGCAGCCTGGATGAAGCGTCAGCGGAATCCGGGAAAGCCGGTGATGAAAAGAAACGGCCGACGTTAACGCCGGAATCTGCGGTTAGCTGAACAGGCTGCGCAGGTTATCCAGATGCGCCCGCCCGGTCTCCTTGCGTTCTTCCTCGCTCACTTCGCGGCTGCCGTCGTCCCATTGCACGTGTTCCTTGGGCAATTCGTCGAGGAAGCGGCTGGGCTCGCAGTCGATCTCTTCGCCGAAGCGCTTGCGCTGGTTGGCGTAGGTGAAGGTGAGTGAGCGCTGGGCGCGGGTGATGCCCACGTAGGCCAGCCGGCGTTCTTCCTCGATGCCGTTTTCCTCGAGGCTGACGCGGTGGGGGATGGTGTCTTCTTCCATGCCGACGATGAACACGTGTGGGAACTCGAGCCCCTTGGCCGCGTGCAGGGTCATGAGATTCACGCCGTCGGACTCGTCCTCGCTGCTGTTGCGGTCGAGGATGTCCATCAGCGTCATGTGGCGCACGATGTCGGAGAGGCTCTTGCCTTCCTCGCCCTCGACGCCTTCCTTGGAGAGCCGGCTCATCCAGTCCAGCACCTCGAACACGTTTTCCATGCGCTTCTCGGCGATCTTCGGGTCCTTGCTCGTTTCCTGCAGCCAGCCCTCGTAGTTGATCTCCTCGATCATCTGGCGGGCGAGCTTGGCCGGCGCGGTCTCGTCCTCGGCGCGCAGGTGCATCTCGCGCAGCCAGTCGGCGAAGCGTTCCAGGCGGATGCGCGCGCGCGAGTTGAGCTGTTCGGCCAGGCCCATCTCGAAGCAGGCGGCGAACAGGCTGACGTGGCGCTGGCCGGCGTACTCGCCGAGCTTCTCCAGCGTGGAGGGGCCGATCTCGCGGCGCGGCGTGTTGACGATGCGCAGGAACGCCGCGTCGTCGTCGGGGTTCGCCAGCAGCCGCAGGTAGGCCATGCTGTCCTTCACCTCGGCGCGTTCGAAGAACGAGGTGCCACCGCTCACCTTGTAGGGGATGTTGTGCTCGCGCAGCATCTTCTCGAACAGACGCGACTGGTGGTTGCCGCGGTAGAGGATGGCGTAGTCGCGGTACTCGCAGCGGTGCTTGAACTTGTGCTTGAGGATCTCCGAGACCACGCGGCTCGCCTCGCCGTCGGCATCCGAGCAGGGCACCACGCGGATGTGATCGCCCTCGCCGAGGCTGCTCCACAGCTGCTTGTCGAACATGTGCGGGTTGTTCGCGATCAGGTGGTTGGCGCTCTTGAGGATGCGGTCGGTGGAGCGGTAGTTCTGCTCGAGCTTGACGACCTTGAGCTGCGGGAAGTCCTGCTGCAGCAGCGAGATGTTCTCCGGCCGCGCCCCGCGCCAGGCGTAGATCGACTGGTCGTCGTCGCCCACCGCCGTGAGCCGCCCGTGTACGCCGGCGATGAGCTTGATCAGCTCGTACTGGCAGGTGTTGGTGTCCTGGTACTCGTCCACCAGCAGGTAGCGCAGCTTGTTCTGCCAGGTCTCGCGCGCCTCGGGGTCTTCCTTCAGGAGCTTCACGGGCAGGCCGATGAGGTCGTCGAAGTCGAGCGCGTTGTAGGCCTTGAGCTGGCGCTGGTAGCGGGCGTAGAGGCGGGCGTGGGCGGCCTCCTTGTCGTCCTTGGCCTGGGCGATGGCCTCGTCGGGCGAGATGAAGTCGTTCTTCCAGCGCGAGATGCGCCAGCGCGGCTCGTCGTCGGCGGCCAGCCCGGAGTCGTCCTTGCGCGTGAGCTCCTTCAGGAGCGTGCCTGAATCCTGCGCGTCGAACAGCGAGAAACCGGCCTTGTAGCCGAGCTTGCGGTGCTCGCGGCGGATGATGTTGAGCCCCAGGGTGTGGAAGGTGGAGACCACCAGTCCCTTGGACTCGTCGCGCGAGAGCAGCTTGCCGGCGCGCTCGCGCATCTCGCGGGCGGCCTTGTTGGTGAAGGTGATGGCCGCGATGTTGTGCGGCGCGATCCCGCCTTCGCGGATGAGGTAGGCGATCTTGTGCGTGATCACGCGCGTCTTCCCGGAGCCCGCGCCGGCGAGCACGAGCAGGGGGCCGCCGATGTCGATGACGGCGTCGCGCTGCTGCGGGTTGAGGAGATCGAGATCGGTCTTCATGGGGGTCACGCGTGGTCGAGGGGGTATTCTATCGAGTCAGCCCGGCGAGCGGCATATTGACATTGGATAAACCCGGCCCCCGTCACGCGTCGATGCCGCCAGCCCCGTATAATGCGCCCATGACCGAGTCAGCCGATCACATCGTCCAGCTCGACCAGTTCCGCTACCACCACGCGCTGGAGGAGACGCCGGGGTGCTCGCTGGTGTTCTTCACCGGTCCGCACTGCGGCGCCTGCAAGGTGCTGCGCCGCGTCCTGGCAGGGCTGGCCGCCGACATGGATCTCAGCGTGTTCGAGGTGGACGCCGAGCGCGACCTGGCGCTGGCCCGCGAGTTCGCCGTGTTCCACCTGCCCAGCATGTTCCTGTACGTGGACGGCGAGTACCACTGCGAGCTGCAGGCCGAGGCGCGCGGCCCGGCCATCGCCGCTGCCATCGAGGCGGCGCTCGCGCGCCCGGCGGAGGAAGCCCCGTGAGGGTGGATGCCGCCAGCGGCTGGCTGGACGGCGCGCGGCGCGTGCCCTCGCCCAACTTCAACGAACGCCCGGCCGGGATCCGGCCCGAGCTGATCGTGGTCCACAACATCAGCCTGCCGCCCGGCGAGTTCGGCGGGCCCTGGATCGATGCCCTGTTCACCAACACGCTCGACCCCGAGGCCCATCCGTACTTTCGCGAGATCGCGGGCCTGGAGGTCTCGGCCCACCTGCTGATCCGCCGCGACGGCGAGTGCGTGCAGTACGTGCCGTTTCACGCGCGGGCCTGGCACGCGGGCCAGTCGAGCTACGCGGGGCGCGAGAACTGCAACGACTTCTCCATCGGCATCGAGCTGGAGGGGGCCGACGACGTCCCCTTCGAACCCGCGCAGTACGAGCGGCTCGGCGAGGTGATCGCCGCCCTGCTCGAGGCCTATCCCGGCCTGTCCGACGAGCGCATCACCGGGCACAGCGACATCGCCCCCGGGCGCAAGACCGACCCGGGCCCGGCCTTCGACTGGGAACGGCTGCGGGCCGCGCTCTCGGCGCGACTTGCAACCGGGTGAAGTAACATCGACACTTTAAGGCATCGCGGCGGCTGACAACGCCCACAATAACGAACGCACAAGCTCACCAAGGAAGCCCCATGTCGCTGATCACCATCCTCATCAGTCTCGTTCTCGAGCGCTTCATCGGATATCTCGACGAGGTGCGCCAGCTGGACTGGTTCCGCCAGTACGGGGCTTGGCTGCGCGAGAAACTCGGAGGCATCGCCGACGGCATCACCGGCGTGGTGGTCATCCTGATCGGCCCGGCCCTGGTGGTCTGGGGCGTCACCGAGTTGCTCGACGACCTCCTGCTCGGCCTGCTCGAAATCGTCTTCGGCATCGCCGTGCTGATCTACACGCTCGGCCCGCGCGACCTGCACTCGGACGTCGAGGCCTACATGGAGGCCAGCGCCGGCGAGGATGAGGAGCGGATCAAGACGGCCGCCGGCCACCTGACCGGCGGCGAGCCGCCGGAGGATCCGGTCGAGCGCCTGCGCGCCGTGGTCGGCAGCATCTTCGTCGAGGCGAACAACCGCATGCTGGCGGTGCTCTTCTGGTTCGTGATCCTCGGCCCCATGGGCGCCGTGCTCTACCGCCTGAGCCACGAGCTGGTGAAAAACGCCGAGGCCGACAGCAACCTCAAGCGGGCGGCCGAGGCCTGGCTGGCGCTGGCGGACTGGATCCCCGCGCGCCTCACCGCGCTGTTCTACGCGCTCACCGGCCACTTCGAGGACACCCTGCCCATCCTGCGCCGCTACCTCGTCACCAGCCTGGCGGACCTGCCGGCCAGCAACCGCGCCCTGCTGCGCGAGGCCGGTACGGTCGGCGTGGAGCTCGAGGAATCCCTGCAGGAGGAACTCGACACCACGCAGGTGAGCGTCATCGTCACCATGGCGAGCAACATGGTCATGCGCACCCTGGTGCTGGCCGTGCTGGTGCTGGCCATCGGTACCCTCGGCGGCTGGATCTCCTGATCGTCTCCATTCCTCCCCGGTCGTGACCGCCACCGTCCTGGACCTGCTGCGCCACGGCGAGCCCGAGGGCGGGCGCCGCTATCGCGGCCACGGCGTGGACGACCCCCTGAGCGAGACCGGCTGGGCCCAGATGTGGGCCGCCGTCGCGGCCATGGGCCCCGGCTGGGACCGCGTCGTCACCTCGCCGCTCGTCCGCTGCCGCGCCTTCGCCGAGCAGGTCGCCGAGCGCCACGGCTTGCCCCTGGCCATCGAGCCGGAGATCCGCGAGGTCGGCTTCGGTATCTGGGAGGGGCTGAGTCCCGACGAGGTGCAGGCCCGCTACGCCGGGATGCTGGCCGCGTTCCGGGCCGACCCGGTGGGCGCCCGCCCCGCGGGCGCCGAGCCGGCACAGGCCTTCTTCGATCGCAGCACCGGCGCCCTGGCCGCCATCGCAAAGCGGTATGCCGGCGAGCGGGTCCTGGTCGTCGCGCATGCCGGCACCCTGCGCGCAGCCGCGGGCTGGGCCGTGCAGGCCCCCTTGACCGAGATCTTCCGCATCAAGGTCGACTACGCGGGACACGTCCGGCTCAGGTTCGAGGCCGGAAGGCCATGGCTGGATCTGGGGCCGTGGTAGGGGGGGGCGCCGTAGGTCTTTCGTGTTCCGTGACGACGCAGGCTGATCGTCGGCGAGGGCCTCGAGTGGCCGTCCGTTGTCCGTGGTCCGTCGTCCGTTGTGAAAGGCGAGCCCCCGTTCCCCGTTCCCGTAGGAGCGACGAGAGTCGCGATAAGCGCTCGGCGGCCCGGATGCCCAATCGCGACTTTCGTCGCTCCTACGGGGTGGCCGTCATCGTCTTTGTTCCCGCCGCGCCCTTGAGCGCGGGCGGCCGCGGAATCGCCGGATCGATGGCGGCCTCCTCCAGCTCCTCCCGCACCCGTGCCTTTTCTTCCCTGTTCAACGGCGCGTAGCCCCGCGGCCAGGGCCAGCCGTAGCCCCAGCGGTAGGTGGCGGGCCAGTAGGGCGAGCCGCCCACGCGCACGCCCTGCAGCATGAGCTCGGCGATCTGCGGTTCGCCCACCTCGCGCACGCACTGCTTGAGCGCCTGGTCGGCAGCCTCGCGTTGCGCGCGCGTGCCGCCCATCCAGTAGGCGAGATCGTGCGCGACGCAGCAACGCTGCCAGCGGTCCTGGAACTCGATGGTGCCGTCGGGGAAGGCGCTGCATCCATCCGAGGTAAAGGGCTCAAGGCCGTCGCCGTGGACCAGGTCCAGGTAATGCCAGGCCGACCAGGCCAGCCCGGCCAGCACGGCCAGGGTCAGCGGGGTACGCCGGGTTAGCTTCAAGCCGGCAGGTCCAGTGCTTCGCGCACGAAGGCCTGCACGCGGGTGAAGTCGTCGGTGGCCTCGATGCCCGCCGGCACATGTGGGGCGTCCGCGCCGAATACGATCACCGGCTTGCCGTAGTGCCGCGCGAGCTGCAGCTCGCTGTGCGTGCCCGCGCCGCCGGGCAGGGCGACGATCACGTCGGAGGAGAGCACGTTGATGTGGTTGCGGGAGGCGCGCTCGGTGCCGCGGTCGCCGCTCAAGGGCAGGTGGGTGTAGATGGGGATCTCGACCCACGGATTGGGATAGCCGGGCCGCACGCGGTAGCCGGTGTTCTCGATGGCGCCCGGGAGGATGCCGATGATGCGCCCGGCGCGGGGGCGGACCCCGGCGAAGGCCTCGCTCACCGCGGCCATGCTGCCCGCGCCGCCGCCGGTGAGCAGGTTCACGCCCAGTTCGGCGAGCCAGCGGCCGAGCGGTTCGGCCCGCTCGGCGTGGGGCTCGCTGCCCGAGCCCATCACGCCCACCGTGGGCAGGCGTTGTGCACCTTCCCTGGTCACGGTGGGCTAGCGCTTCGTCTCGCTGAAGATCTCGCGCAGCTTCTTCACCTCCAGCCCGGCCTCGTCGGCGATCTGCAGGGCACGCTCCAGCCGCGCCGGGGCGCTGCGGCCCATGCACTTGTGCTCGGGGTCGCCGAAGAAGGCCTCGACGGTGCCGTTGATCACCTTTTCGCGATCGTTCTCGCGGCCCGTGAGGTGGTCCTGGATGTCGAGCACGTCGGCGAGCACCTCGCGGGCCAGGCCCTCGTGCTTGTCCCACAGTTCGCTGGTGGTCCCGCCCACGACCAGCCCCGCGATATTGGCAGTGAGGATGTAGGCGTTCTTGCGCACCAGCTCGTAGAGCATCTCGTCGGCGCTGTCGACGCGGTAGTTGGGGATGTCCAGCGTGTCCAGGGCGTTGTTGATCAGTCCCGCGTGCGGGCCCCAGACCGGCGAGGGCACCACGATCTTCACGTCCTGGCCCTTCTTCTTCTCGAACCAGACCGAGATCACCGTTGGGTCGGGTATGCCGTGGCCCTCCCAGTCGCCCGGCAGCAGCTCGTTCTGCACCAGCCCGAGGCGTCCGCGCCAGGCCTGGGGAATGGCATCCAGCGCCGGGTGCATGTCGTTCTCGGCCACCGCCAGGATGGTGAGGGCGGGTTCGGGAATGCGGGTCGCCTCGGCGTCCATGTCCATGTCACGGGTCACCGGGTAGACGGCATGACCGGCCTTGAGAAAGCCGTTGGCGAAGACGCAGCCGATCTGGCCCAGGCCGATGATGACGACGGGATCTTTCATGGATGCTCCTAAGGTTTCCGGGAGTGTGGCGTTTGGATGTCTTGTTGGGGGCACTAGCTTAGCGTGAAAGGATGGAGGCGTCAGGTCGGAGCTGTCCGTGGTCAGTCGTCCGTTGTCCGTTGTGAAACCCGGCGTAGCCTGGATGGAACGCGGTGGAATCCGGGGGCGGGGTGTCTATCGGTATGGGCGTCCCGGATTTCGCTGCCGCTCCATCCGGGCTACCGGGGTCGCCTTTACAACTGACAACTGACAACGGACGACTGACAACGGACAGCCTCTCATTCCGACCGCAGGGCTTCGATGGGATCGAGGTTGGCCGCGCGCCGCGCGGGGATGACGCCGGCGAGCAGGCCCACGGCGGCGGCCAGGAGTTCGGCGAACAGCACGTAGATCCACGGCGTGTGGGTGGGCAGGGCGGGGATGGTGGCGCCGAGCAGCCAGGCGCCGCCGGCGCCGATCACGAGGCCGGCGAACCCGCCGATGCTGGCGAGCACCACGGCCTCGCCCATGAACAGCGAGAGCACCTGGGCACGGCTGGCGCCGAGCGCGCGTAAGAGGCCGATCTCGCCGGTGCGCTCGTTCACGGAGATGATCATGATGGTGAGGATGCCCACGCCGCCCACCAGCAGCGAGATGCCGCCGAGCGCGCCCACCGCCAGGGTGAGGATGTCGAGGATGGAGCTGAGCACCTCGAGCATGTCGTCCTGGGTGGTGACGGTGAAGTCCTCGAAGCCGTGGCGGGCCATGAGGATGCGTTTGATCTGCGCGGCCACCTCGGCGCTGGAGGCCTCGGCGGAGTAGAGCAGGTCGATCTCCACCACGCCGTCCTTGTCGAACATGGCCATGGCCCGGCCGGTGGGAATGAACACCGTGTCGTCCAGGTCGAAGCCCAGCATCTGGCCCTTGGATTCCATCACCCCGATGACGCGGTAGCGCTCGCCGCCGATGCGGATCAGTTCGCCCAGCGGGTTCTCGCTGCCGAACAGCTCGTTGCGCACCTTGCTGCCCAGCACGGCGAAGGCGCGCGCGGTGCGCGGGTCATCCTCGGGCAGGAAGCGGCCGAAGGCGGGCCGGAACTGCAGCACCTCGGGCATCTGCCAGCCGGCGCCGTACACGGTCACCCGGCGGCTGAACTTGCCGTATTCCACGTCGGCGTTGCCCTGCACGAAGCTGGTGATGCCGCGCACCTGCGGGATGCGGGCCAGGGCGTCGGCGTCGTCCAGCGTGAGCGGGCGCGTGGTGTTGAAGATGGCGCCGGACACGCCCATGGTCTCGGTCTTGCCGGGGTTCACCGCGATGATGTTGGTGCCGAACTGGGTGAACTCGTCGAGCACGAACTTGTGGATGCCCTCGCCCACCGAGGTGAGCAGCACCACCGCCCCGATGCCCACGGCGATGCCGAGCGCGGTGAGAAAGCTGCGCATGCGGTGCGCGATGATGGCGCTGGTCGAGAGCCTGATGAAGTCGCGGCTGCGCACGGTCGCTCCCCTAGCGCCTCGACAGGGCCTGCACGGGGTCGAGCCGCGCGGCACGCCGCGCCGGCATCACGCCGAAGATGATGCCCGTGAACAGCGAGATGCCGACGGCCGCGGCCAGCGCCCAGGCCGGCGGGCTCAGCGGAAACTTCGGGAACACCTGCCCCAGCCCCCAGATCCCGAGGTAGGCCAGCGCGATGCCCACGGCCGCCCCCAGCAACGAGAGCATGGCGGCCTCCACCAGGAACAGGCGCATCACCTGGCCGCCGGGCGAGCCGATGGCCTTCAACAGGCCGATCTCGGTGGTGCGCTGCGAGACGGCCACCAGCATCACGTTCATGATGAGCACCCCGGCCACGCCCAGGCTGATGGCCGCGATGCCGGCCACGGCGAAGGTCAGGGCGGTGAGGATGCGGTCGAAGGTGGCGAGCACCGCGTCCTGGGTGATGACGGTGACGTCCTCCTCCCCGTCGTGGCGCTCGCGCAGGATGTCGCGCGTCGCCTCCACCGCGCGCGGGATGGACTCGCGGGCCTTGGCCTGGATGAGGATGCGGAACAGGCTCTCGCTGTCGAACAGCTGCTGGGCCGAGGCCACCGGGATGATGGCCACGTCGCTGATGTCGTGGCCCAGGGACTGGCCCTTCTGGGCCAGCACGCCGATCACGCGGTAGCGCCGATCGCTGATGCGCAGCCACTCGCCGACGGCGCGCTGGTTGCCGAACAGCTCGCGCTTCACCTTGGCGCCGAGGACCACCACGTTGCTGGCGCGTTCCGGGTCGTCGTCCGGCAGGAAGCGGCCCTGCGCCATCTCCAGCTCGCGCACCGGCTGCATCTGGCTGGTGGAGCCGAGGATCATCACCTCGCGCACGTAGGAACCGTAGGAGACCGGTGCGGTACCGACGATCAGCGGCGCCACGTTGCGCACGGCGGAGCTGCGGTAGAGCGAGAGCGCGTCCTGCAGGGTGAGGTCGCGCGGGGTGGCGCCGGCCATGGGCGGGGCGCCGCCGGTGGTCTCGTTGCGCCCGGGAATGACGATCACCATGTTGGCGCCCAGCGCCGAGAACTCGCCCAGCACGTAGCGGCGCGCGCCCTCGCCGAGGGAGGTCAGCAGGATCACCGCGGTCACGCCGATGGACATGGCCAGCAGCATCAGCAGCGTGCGCGTGGGATAGCCCGTGAGCGAGCGGTAGCCGAAGCGCAGGGTGTCTTCCGGGGTCATGACGGGGTCTGCCGTCTGTCCTCGACGATGGCGCCGTCCACCATGTGGATGCGGCGCTTGGCGCGCTTGCCCAGCGCCTCGTCGTGGGTGACCACCAGCAGGGTGATGCCGCGTTCGTTGAGGCCCTCGAGGATCTCGATGACTTCCTCGCCCGAGGCGCTGTCAAGGTTGCCGGTGGGCTCGTCGGCCAGCAGCACGGGCGGGTCCATGATGGTGGCGCGGGCGATCGCCACGCGCTGGCGCTGGCCGCCGGAGAGCTGGTCGGGGCGGTGGCCGGCGCGCGGCGTCAGCCCCAGCGATTCGAGTGCCGCCTCCACTTTTGGCCGCCGGTCTTCCGGTTCCACGCCCGCCAGGGTCAGCGGCAGCTCTACGTTCTCGAAGGCCGTCAGTCGCGGGATGAGGTGGAAGAACTGGAACACGAAACCGATCTTGTTGCGGCGTAGGCGCGCGCGGTCCTCGTCCGAGAGGCTGGAGGAGTCCACGTCGTCCAGGTGGTAGGTGCCCGAGCTGGGGCGGTCGAGCAGGCCCAGGATATTGAGCAGGGTGGACTTGCCGGAGCCCGAGGGGCCCATGATGGAGAGGTACTCGCCGGCCTCGACGTTCAGGTCCACGTCGGCCAGCGCGTGCACCTTCTCGTCGCCCACCTCGAAGATGCGGTTGAGGTGATCGAGCCGGATCATGGTGCGCCCCGGTTGCCCTCGTTCACCTTTACCAGCGCACCGTCGACCAGGCCCTCGCGGTCGATGGAGGTCACCACGCGGTCGCCTGTCGCGAGGCCTTCCAGTACTTCGGTGTAGCTCCAGTTGCTGATGCCCACCTTCACCTCGCGCAGTTCGGCGGTATCTTCCTTCTCGTTGATCACGTACACACGCTCACCGTCGATCAGCGCCTCGGTGGGGATGCGCAGGGTGTCGTCGCGCCGGTCGATCAGTACCTCCACGTCGGCGCTGTAGCCTGCCAGCAGGTCGACGATGTCCTCCGGCACCAGGAACTCGGCCTCGATATCCACGGTACGGGCCTGCTTCTCGTAGTCCACCACGTAGTCGCCGATGCGGCGCACGCGACCCTTGAATTCGCGGTCGCCGAAGGCGTCCAGCGTGATGCGCGCCGGCATGTTCACCTCGATGGCCGGGGCGTCCACCTCGTCGATGGGCGCGGCCACGTAGAAGCAGGTGTTGTCGATCAGGTCGATGGCCGGGGGGATCTGCACGCCCACGGGGGAGGGGGTCACGAACTCGTTGAGCTCGGCGGTGATCTCGGCCACCACGCCGTCGAAGGGGGCCTGCAGCCGGGTGCGTTCCAGGTTGGCGGCGGCCACCTTCACGCTGGCGATGCTCACGTTGGCGCGCGCCACCGCCGCCTTGCACTCGGAGCGCTTGGCGCTGGCGTTGGTGTCCGCCTGGTCGGCCTGTTCCTCCGAGGCCAGGCCGTCGCGGCGCAGGCGCGCGATGCGCTTGGCCTCGCGTGCGGCGGCATCCGCCTGGGCACAGGCCGATTGCGCGCTGGCCTGGGAGGCCTGGGACTCGGCGGCTGCCAGTTCCGCCTGGGCCTTGAGGTCCGTGTTCCACAGTTCAAGCAATAATTGCCCGGTCTGGACGAAGTCGCCTTCCTTCACCGGCAGCGCGGCCACCTGGCCGCCCACGCTCGGGGTGAGCTGGGCGCGGCGGCAGGCCTCCACGGTGCCGGCGCGGGTGTTGGCCACCGTCTGCTCGACGGTGCCCTTTTCCACGGTTTCGGCACGAACCTCGATGGGTTCCGGGCGGGTGGTCCAGAAGATGAGGGCGGCGACGATCGCCACGAGGGCGACGGCGACGGCAATGCGGATGTGGCGGCGGCTCACGGGCGGCTCCCTGTGTGACCGGAAAAGGGGTCTCTATACAGGAGCCTAGATTAGGGGAGGGGGAGCCGGGGCGAAATGACCAATGTCAGATGCCCCGCCATTTGGCGGGGCACGGAAAGCTTCGGGACGATGCAGCGGGTGTTCAGGCCTTCGGGACGGCGCGCACCGAGTAGTACAGGTCCTTGTCGATGATCTCGAACAGGCGGTCGATGTTCGGGTGCTTGCCCGGCTCGGCCTTCGCGGCTTCCACGTGCTCGGCAAACAGCTCCAGCGCCTTCTCGGCCGCCTTGGGGCTCAGCCCGCCGAAATCCACGGCCACTTCGTAGTACACCTTCAGCGAACCGGCGGTGCCTTCCTTGTTCTCGATGACGAAGTCCGGCTCGTAGCCGTCGCCGAAGAACTGCAGGGCGGCGAGGTTGTCGGTGTTCTGCTTCAGGTTCTCCAGGTTCTCTTTGAAGGTCGGCATGGTGCGAGGGTCCTGGTTGGAATGGGTCGAAAATGGAGCGGGGGAGTGTATGCCAAGGCCGGAAACGGCTCAACCGGGCGGGTTTTGACCCTGAAGTCACCAGGGTCATCGGCGGTGTCGCATGCCCCGTGCCCATACCCGGCCACCCAAGGCCGTCATGCTGGCGCAGGCCGGCATCCAGCGCCGCCGTCCATCAAGGCATTCTCAGTAATTGTCGTCCAGCGCAAACCCGCTCATCAGCACGTTGCCGATCTGCCAGGCCTCGTCCCACTGGTCGGTGGGGGCCTCGAACCAGAGCAGGTACAGGGTGTCCGTCTGCGTGTTGGCGATGGTCAGCGTGGTCATGGTGATCTTGCGGCCCGGCCTGGGCTCGTCGCTGAACTGGCAGCCGTAGCCCTTGAACGGCGCCTTCTCGAACTGCCAGGCCTCCACCGCGTCGTACTGCTCGCGGCAGGCCCCGATGTAGTCGCGCGCGAAGCGGGCCGTGTCGCGGTTGCCCGTGTGTTCGGCCATCTTCTGCATCACGTTCAGGCTCAGGCCCATCTCGAACTCGCCGCCCTCCGGGATTTCGGTCTGCGTGATGAAGTAGGCCAGGGTGCGGTCGTCGGACTCGAAGCGGTAGTGCCAGCCGTCCGGGACCAGGAAATGGGCATCGATGGGCTCGAGCTGCTTCCAGCTGAAGCCCGCCGGCGCCGGCGGCAGCTCCGGCCCCTCCTCGGCGAAGGCCGGGGCCAGCAGGATCAGGGCAGTAATCAGGACCAGGAGAAGGCGTCGAGTCATGCCGCCACTCTAGCATGCCGCACCGGGAGCGCGGCGGGCGCTTGCGCTATACTGTGCGCCCTTCGAACCCATACACACCGCAAACCCAAGGTCCGCCCGATGGAAAAGAGCCCGTACCTCGAAACCGCGATCAAAGCCGCCAGGGCCGCCGAGGCCGTCATCCGCAAGTACTACCAGGGCGAGTTCGAGGTCGAGCTCAAGGCCGACCATAGCCCGGTCACCGTCGCCGACGTCGAGACCGAGAAGACCATCAAGCAGATCATCCTCGACGCCTTCCCCGACCACGGCTTCTTCGGCGAGGAGACCGGCAAGGTCAACGAGGACGCCGAGTACAACTGGCTCATCGACCCCATCGACGGCACCAAGAGCTTCGTGCGCCGCTACCCCTTCTTCTCCACCCAGATCGCACTGATGAAGGGCGACGAACTCATCATGGGCGTCTCCAACGCCCCCGTGTTCGGCGAGATGGCCTACGCCGAGAAAGGCTTCGGCGCCTGGCTCAACGACGAGCCCATCAAGGTCAGCGACATCACCGAGATCGGCAAGGCCACCCTCTCGCTGGGCAACATCGCCACCGTCGCCGGCAGCAGCCAGTGGGGCAAGGTCGGCGAGCTGGTGCAGGGCGTGAACCGCGTCCGCGGCTACGGCGACTTCTACCACTACCACCTGCTCGCCTCCGGCAAGATCGATATCGTGCTCGAGTCCGACGTCAACATCCTCGACATCGCCGCCCTGTCGGTCATCGTCGAAGAGGCCGGCGGCAAGTTCACCGACCTGCAAGGCAAGGGGCTGCACCTGGGAACGACCAGCGTGCTGGCCTGTAACTCGGCCGAGATGCATGGGAAGGTGTTTGAGGCGATTCAGGGCTGAGATTGCTAACAGGCCGCAGATGAAAAAGCCGCGCATTGCGCGGCTTTTTCGTTAGGCGGTGTGGACCTTGAATTCTCCGTAAGGAAGCGGGAAGCTAAAGCCTGATTAGGGCTTGGGTGACCCGATTGCACGGTTGCCCGTCAGTTACTGGATGACGTTGGCCATGGAACAGGATGAATCAACTCCCTCTCTGCGCATAGGCATTCTTCCTGCGGATGCTGTAGTGGCACACCCGGATCGCCTCCCTCAGGCGATCCCGCAGCTTCGGCTGGCCCATAGACACCTCCCTGTGTCCGGTTTGTTCTGGATTGTCCGGTTGTTATTTCCTATGTGGTTGATATTTCAATCGCTCCGCTGTTACGGGTCCCAATTGACCGGTTCAAACCGGTCATTTAGATCCCCTAATTGTAGTTAGCTATAAAATATGGCACATCCTTTAGACATAACTTATTCAATACCGCTGGAGCGCGAATATGAAGCGTGGATTATTCGTGGTATCGAACAATATTTTCAATCTATAGGGAAAAGCATTGCTGTATGGGCAGTATCACCTGTAGATGAGGTTAATTGGCCTGCTGATGAGTCAATGATTATTGGGACTAAGCTCATAGGCCTCCAGATGAAAAAAGTTGATTATATATGTAACGGTAGTAACCCACGTAAGTTTGGTCGTTTGAGATGGTCATTCCATAACCCGCCTGGGCAATATGATTTAGTTTCAACTTTTCCAGAAATTTATTACTGCCTGCCAACTTTCCTCAATAGAAATATTAAGGAAGAGGCTTTGTCTCATTGTCTATTTTGGAGACCAGATCCATCGAAACGTGATCTAAATGCTTGGTATGACAACCCACAAGCTCATACACCTTATAAGGCAATAGGCACTTCAGCTAGATGGGGAAAATTCCTAGAGGATATAGTTGACTGTTCTATCGGAAAGAAAGTCGATAATTTAGATGATGCTAAGTCCTATATTAGTAGCTTAGTTGGTTACATGCGTGAAGTCTCTGATATCCCACTAGAGAAACTAGATACGCAATTAGATAATTTTGAAAAATCACGGGAACCAAATGTTTATTTATTTGCAGTGCCCGTTAATAGCTAACAAGCCGCTCGTGTGGGACGGCTTGCTTCGCTGCGCCGCCCCACAGCTTTAACGTTAGGACTTTAGGAGAAAAAAATGGATGAGCGATGGATAACGTTACTTGAATATTGGCAAAATCATGAATTTCGCCATTCATTAACTTTCCCTTTCATTGTTGGGGCGCTGCGACACCCAATTGGTTCAAAGAATATTTCTCATGGGTCGGCTCAAGATGAGCTTAAAGCGCTAATTGACACTATGAGATCTCATGTTGCTAATGGGTACTATTACAATATATACAGGTGTCCTGACCTTGGGCAGCTTGTTATACGAAAGGTCGTTAATTCAAATCCACCGCATACCGCGATTCCCATAAATCCAAGAGATTCCTCTGAAAATCCATCTCTCTTTGTTTCTGATGGTTTGGAAAAGGAGTGTGCTTCTCCTTTTGATTCAATTGTAAAGGTTATTTGGAATGAAGTAGGCTCTTCTATTGAAAATCATAATTTTTCGTGTCACGGGAAAACATTCGGCGAGTTTAGAGAATATGATTTAAGGGTTATCAATAATGCGCTGGCCTAACACGGCGCTCGTTCGGGCGCAAACTACGCTGCGCTTCGTTTGCGCCGCACAGCTTGGTCGTTAGGCATAAGAATCCAGGCGTGGCGTAGATGGCAAAGAAGAAAAAACTAAGCAATCCATTCTCTACTGGTGGTGGCGGCGTTCATTTTGAAGCGCATGTCCAAGCGTCATTTGTCGCGCTCATGCTTACCGGCGGACACGCTCCCTGTCTTCCCTGCTGGCCCATTGCGGAAATCAAGCTTCAGGGAAAAATTGACGGCTTTGATACAGACGACCTCGTTGTTATCGTAGAAAACGTAAACAGCAAGGAACGGCGGAAACTTCTCGGGCAGGTCAAGCATTCCATTGACATCACGTACCGCAGCGCTCTGTTTGGTGAGGTGATGCAGGCCGCCTGGAATGATTTCAATAATCCCAAGGTGTTCACACGAGATAAGGACACTATTGCCCTGATCACAGGACCGCTCAGCGCGACCGATGCACACAATGTGCAATGGTTGCTAAACCAGGCGAGGCACACCAAAAACGTTGATGAGTTTTTCAGAAACGTCCAGCAGGCGAATTTCAGCCCTTCCAAGAGTTCCGAGAAACTGGAGGTCATTCAGCACCATCTGAAGACGGCAAACGGCGGTAACGATGTTTCAAGGGGCGAACTCTATGACTTCCTGAACCACTTCCATCTACTCGGCTACGATCTTGGTAACGAGTTCGGTGTTGTCCTGTCTCTGCTGCATTCCCACATTTCCCAATTCCAGCAGCAGTATCCGCAGTGGGTCTGGTCACGGGTTGTCGATATCGTACAAACATGGAATCAGGATGCCGGCACCATCACGCCCGGGAAGATCCCGAGCGATCTTCTGGATGCCTTTAAACAAAAGGCTGTGGCAGAGATGCCCGAGGAGTTCAAGGCGGCACAGGAGAAACCTAAAACCGATTGGACTCAGCACCCGGACGCCACCTATCTAGCCTTGGCAGCTCTGATTGGCTCTTGGCAAGACAAGAGTCAATGCGACCTTGAAGCGATAACTCAACTGCTCGGTATCAGTTACGACGAGTGGCTAAAGAAGGCCCGGGAAATATTGCACTGCCCTGACAGTCCGTTGTCTCTCAAAAACGGCATCTGGAAAGTTGTTAACCGAACCGAGCTTTGGTGCCTGCTGGGATCGCGCATCTTGGATCAGAACCTCGATACGTTTGGGTCGCTGGCTGTTTCCGTACTAAAAGAGCCAGACCCCGCTTTTGAACTGCCTGCCGAAGAGCGATACGCGGCAAGCATTCATGGCAAGGTGCTGAAGTGTTCACACGTGTTGCGAAACGGCATTGCCGAGGGGTTGGCCATCCTGGGCAGCCAGCCGGAGGCTTGCGGTAACTGCTCGCAAGGGAAGGCTGAAGCAACCTGCGTATTGGTGATACGTGAACTTCTGACCGATGCTGACTGGGTTTTGTGGGGCAGCCTGAACGGTTTACTGCCCACCCTGGCCGAAGCCACCCCAGGTGAATTTCTTGATGCGGTCGAGAAGGCGATGCGCCTGAAGCCCTGCCCCTTTGATGAGCTTTTTTCCCAGGAAGGCAACAGCATCACCGGCGGCAATTATTTAACCGGCCTGCTCTGGGCGTTGGAAGGGCTGGCCTGGGATGAGCAATATCTGGTTCGTGTCTGTGTTGCGCTTGGTGAACTTGCCAGCCATGACCCCGGCGGCCATTGGGCCAATCGCCCATCCAATTCGCTTACAACCATTTTGCTGCCTTGGCTGCCGCAAACGCTGGCATCTGTTGAGAAGCGCAAGGTGGCAGTACGGACGATCCTTAATGAATGGCCTGATATCGCCTGGAATCTGATCATTCAGCTTCTTCCCGGCCAGCACCAGACCTCTTCTGGTTCGCACAAACCAAGCTGGCGCAAGACCATCCCCGATGATTGGGAAAAAGGCGCTACGCATCAGGAATACTGGCAGCAGGCATCTTTTTACGCGGAACTCGCGGTGGCTGCCGCAGGCCAAGATACCGATCGGCTTTCAACATTGATTGACCATTTTGATAACCTGCCTAAACCCGCTTTTGATCAACTTCTCCAAGTTCTCTCCTCCCAGCCCATTTCAGAACTTCCTGAAGAGCAACGACTTTCGATTTGGGACCATCTCACGAAATTCACAAACAAACACCGGCGGTTCTCCGATGCGAAATGGGCATTACCCGACGACCTGATTACCCGCATTGAACAAGTTGCCGAGCAACTCGCCCCCGCCAACCCGTTCAATTTATATCAGCACCTCTTTACGGATCGTGATTTTGAACTCTACGAAGAGAACAGCGATTGGGAAGAGCAGCGAATGAAACTCGACACGCGACGTGAGATGGCCATTTCGGAAATCTTTCGCCAACATGGTGCCGAGGGTGTCATCCGATTCGCCGAATCCGTTTCTTCACCCAGTCAGGTAGGGAGCGCACTGGGTGTTATTGGCGATTCAGTCATTGAGCGGACCTTTTTGCCTCACTTCCTAGTTTCAGCGGACAACAAGCGCAAAGCATTGGTGATCGGCTTTATCTGGCGGCGTTACCACCTCAAAGGCTGGGAGTGGTGCGACGACATCGATAAAGTTGATTGGACACCAGAGCAAGTAGGACAATTCCTGGCTTGTTTGCCATTTACGAAGGGAGCATGGGATCGCGCTTCTGAATGGCTTCAGGCGCACGAGAGTGAATACTGGACCCGCACCGGCGCGAATGCCTATCAGGCCGACGGTGATCTTGCCATTGCCATTGAGAAGCTCATTGAACATGGCAGACCACACGCGGCAATCAAATGCCTGGACAGGATGCGCCATGCCAAGCAGCCAATCGATAGTAATCAATGTGTTCGAGCGTTGCTCGCAGCGCTTTCCTCCAGCGAGCCCAGCTACGCCATGGACGGGTACCACATTGTCGAACTGATCAAGTTTCTTCAGGCAGAGCCTTCGGTTGACCAGGGCGACCTCTTTAGAGTCGAGTGGGCATATGTTCCCTTGCTCGACCGTCATAGAGGTGCCGCGCCCCAGCTCCTTGAAAGCAGGCTGGCCAATGACCCCGAGTTCTTTTGTGAGGTAGTTCGACTGATCTACCGTTCCAAGAAAGAAGATCAGCCGTCGAGAGAACCCACCGAGGAATCAAAGGCAATCGCAACAAATGCCTGGCGGCTGTTGCATGAGTGGAAGACGCCGCCGGGAACACAAAAAGATGGGACTTTCAGTGAAGAGCGCTTCACCGAATGGCTTCAAAGGGTCAAGGAAGTCTGCACGGAATCCGGCCACCTGGAAGTTGCACTCATCAATATTGGCGAAGTATTGATTCACACCCCACCCGATCCAGACGGCTTATGGATACGCCGTGCTGTCGCTGCCGCATTGAATGACCGTGAAGCTGATGACATGCGCGCCGGTTTCAGGACGGGGACGTACAACTCACGCGGTGTTCATTGGGTTGACCCAACCGGAAAGCCGGAGAGAGAACTGGCTGAACAGTTTCGGAGTAAAGCCGAGGAAATAGAGAACGCCGGGTTTCAGCGATTTGCAGTTACCTTGAGAGGTTTGGCGGACGGCTACGACCGCGAAGCTGAACGAATAATTAACGATCACAAAGACCGGGAAGATGAGTAATCTCAATGCCTAATGAGAGAAAAAGGGGTCAGTACCCTTTTCTACGGAGACACTAGGGGAGAAGCCACGGTTTTCCGACAAGTCTTCCTAGAAGCCGTCTTCTGTTCCTTGCCTACGCGTCGGCCCTGAATCGATGTGCTAGTTGTATTCGCCCGGCAAGTCGTTCTTGATAACGGTCACGCTACCCACCTTCTTTCCGGACATCCTCAGCAGCTCTTCCCCCGAGAACTCATAACCGAGCTTGAACGCGATGCGTGCCACGTCGTCGGCGGTGGATGCGTTGAGCACCTCGGCCTTGAGCGCGGGTTCGGACTGCATCTTCTGTAGAAAAGCTTCGAGTTGATCCAGTGCCATGGTCGGGGCTCCTGTGCTCGCATGTGGGTCGGGTCTGGCCGAGTAATCCGCGCCGGTCGAGATCATAGCACCCACATGAGCGCTGCCGACAGCCTGGCGATGCTGGGCAGGTTGGAGATGAAGGGGGGGTAAACGGGGACAGGCCACGGTTGTTCATACGGCTTTGCAGGGGTGAGCCGATCCCCCGGGTTTCTGCTAGTGTCGTTGCATGGTCACTGCATTGAATGACTGGTTCTCAAAACACCTCGGCGACCCGGTGATGGCTCAGCAGAGGATCGGGGAGCTCGAAGCGCGGTGCTCCGAGGTGTTGGGACAATCGAATCGACCAGGAGACATGGCCGTGTTCATTCGGCACGAGTCCGAAGGGCGCCTGCATTGCGAGGTGATGGTCTATTTCTCCCCGGCGTCGGGTTCGCTGGCAAGGGAGTTCGGCGCGGAGCCGTGTCAACGGCCATCGCCGAACGGCCTGGGGCTGCTGGCGGGCTCGGAGGACGCCTGGGCGGTTCTCTTCTCGTGATATGGGGCGGTACACGAAACAGGTAACGGTTCGCCCGCGCGGTCTGAAATAACGGGCGTCCGTCCTCGCTCATGCTCGCCCGGTGCCGCTATCCTGCGGCCCGGCTCTCACTCCTGCAACAACGCCTCGATCTTTCTCACGGTCTCCACGTCCAGCCAGTCGATCGCGCCGAAGAGTGCATAGCGCACGCGCCCGTCTTTGCCGATGACGTAGCTGGTTGGGTAGGCGAACACCTTCCAGTCCTTGATCGACTGGCCCTCCGGGTCCAGCAGCACGGTGAACTCCAGGTCCAGTTCCTCGACAAAGGCCTTCACCGCATCGGGTTCCTCGGCCAGGTTGACGGCCAGGATGTCGAAGGGCTTTCCAGCGAAGCGGTCAGCGAGGCGCTGCATGGATGGCATCTCGTGGACGCAGGGCGGGCACCAGCTGGCCCAGAAGTTCACCAGCACCACGCGACCGGTGTAGTCCGAGAGGCGATGCTGCTGGCCGGCCAGGTCCGGGCCCTTGAGCGGCGGTGGCTGCGGATCACCGCGATAGGGTTGCAGGCTGAGTTCGCGCGGGGGCGAGGCGACCTCGGCGGGGGTGTCGGTGATCGGTACGGCGCGCCGGGCGGCGGGCTGGGTGGCGAGAAGGTGGACGGCATTGTTGATGGTGGCGGGCAGCCGTTCGCCGGCGGCGCGCTCCGCCTCGACGGCATCGGGCCGGAAGAAGAAGCGGTCGCGCTGTCCCGGCAGGACCTGGGTGAACACGTCGCTGCCGCCGCTTTGCAGCCGCTGCTTGAGTTCGGGCAGGTGCCAGTAGAGGGGTGAGCGTTCGGGTTGGACCAGGTACAGCGGGAGGTTGGTTGCCGAGGCGATGGGCCGGTACTCGGCCGTCTGACCAGGCTCCGGTGTGCCGACCAGGAGGTAGGGGCTGACGAGTACGGCACTGCCGAGGGCGTCGTCATCGGGGTGGGCCAGTTGCCAGGCGCGTGCGCCTTCGAGGACGGTGATGGCGCCGCGGTCGTGGCTGGCCAGGATGACCTGCTTGCCCGTGCTTTCGCGCACGGCCTTGATCAGGTCCGCGACCACGGACGGCTCGAAGTCCTCCACGGCGCTCGGGCCCACGGGCAGGAAGTAGGCGGCGTAGAGGTCGGCGAGCCAGGACTCCAGGCCCCGCGCCGCGAGCGCCTGGGCGAGGGCGGCGTGGCTTTGCTGCAGCCCGTGCTCCGAGGGCAGCCAGAGCAGGACGCGGTCACCTTCGGCCGGGTACACGGTGACCGGGATCTCCAGCTCCCCGCTCACCATCACCCGTGTCTCGCCGGCGGTGGCGGCGAACGTGGCGCCCGTCAGGAGCCAGAGCAGGCAGAAGACGGTAAGCCTGGGCCATGCTGCTGAAATGTGCGCCATGTTGGGCGTCTCCCTCGGTGAGCCGTTGTGATCCTGTTTGTCGATGAGGGCCCGTGCCCTAGAATGACCCGGGGCGGACCATCGCTCCGTGAGAGGATAATCAGGGCGCCTTAGTCTGTCCCCCAGTTTACGGCGTTACCGATCTTGGATGAGTGACATGAAATTCGTAAAGCGCATGGTGGGCTCCTTTATCATCAGCTTCGGTGCCCTTTTGGTGGTCATCCTTATGGTGAGGTCTCTGCAAATCGAGGCGCCGGATAATGTCATGCTCTATCTGGCCGGGGGCTGGGTGCTGCTGGCGATCGTGATGTATCCGCTGGCTAAAAGGATCGTTCGCGTTTGATGTGCGCCTCGCTCGGCGTCATCCGATACGCGCCGTGATCCCCGTAATCGTCTCCCGGCAGTCCTCCCCTCCCATCTCGAAGTCGCGGCAGATCTGTGGCCGCCTTGCGTAGATCGAGCATCTCATGGTGTCGCGGTCGAGTGCGACACACCAGCCATCCTCCATGCGCCGCATCACGGTGCCGCCCCAGTCGTTCACTGTTGTCATTTCGTCCGGGACGTGTGGATCGCCGATGACCAGGACTTCCAGCCGGCAGCAGCAGGCGCGGCACGTCGAGCACGTGGGTGTCGATGCCGCTTGGTCCGTCGATTCGTCGATGCGTGGGTTCTGCAATGGAGGGAGTGTCCCTGGATGGATGGGGTTACCTGTGTCTGTGCATCATAGCAGGAGCGCGGCCACGGTTTTCTCGGAGGTTTTTTACGGTAGGATTCCAGGCTGATGCCCATCCCAAGGCGGTGCCGTCCGTGAGCCGGTGGTGGATGGGGCAACCGGATACCGACCAAAGGGCATACGATGGACGAGCAGACCTTGTTTTCCCTCATGATGGACCTGCACCGCGAAGGGCAACGCCAGGGGCCGGGGAGCGATGAAGAGACCGGACGCGCGCTCGAGCTGACGCGGCTCGACGGGGTCGAGGGGCTTCGCGTGGCCGACATCGGCTGCGGCACGGGGGCTTCGACCCGGGTGCTGGCGAGTCGTCTGCCGGGTGCACATATCACCGCGGTGGACCTCTTCCCCGAGTTCCTCGAGATTCTCGAAGACCAGGCGCGGGCAGCCGGCTTCTCCGGGCAGGTCGAGACGCTCGCGGCCTCGATGGATGCGCTGCCCTTCGAGCCCGAATCGCTGGACCTCATCTGGTCCGAGGGGGCGATCTACAACATGGGCTTTGCCGCCGGCCTCGAGGCCTGGCGGCCGTTCCTGCGGCCGGGCGGCGTGATTGCGGTCTCGGAGATCACCTGGCTGCGGCCCGATCCCCCGGAGGAGATTCGCGCGCACTGGAACGCCGAGTACCCCGAGATCGCAACCGCGGCCGAGAAGATCGCCATCCTCGAGCGCGCGGGCTACGACCTGCAAGGCTACCTCGTGTTGCCGCCGAGCAACTGGATCGACAATTACTACGCACCCACCGAGGCGCGCCTGCCGGCGTTTCTCGAGCGGCACGCCGATCAGCCGGAGGCGCAACAGCTGGCCGCCATGGAGCGCGAGGAGGCGGACCTGTACCGGCGCTACCAGGACTGGTTCAGCTACGGCTTCTACGTGGCGCGCAAACGATGACTCGAAGCCGGGCAGGTCAGGTCATCTGATGACCTGACCTGCCCGGCTTTTCCATGGGCCGTCTCAATCCGGGGCCTCGCGTGACCTTGAAGGGTGTTTCTATGCAGCAGTGGCTTTTTCTCTCCGTCGCGATCGTCAGCGAGGTCATCGGGACGTCCGCGCTCAAGGCCTCCGAGGGCTTCACGCGGCTGTGGCCCTCGGTGACCGTGGTGATCGGCTACGCGCTGGCCTTCTACTTTCTTTCGCTTACGCTCAAGACCATACCGGTCGGGGTGGCCTACGCGATCTGGGCGGGTGCCGGCGTGGCGCTGATCACCCTGGTGTCCTGGGTGTGGTTCAAACAGCCGATGGATCTTGCGGGCATCATCGGCATCACGCTCATCGTGGCCGGCGTGGTGGTGCTCAACGTGTTCTCCAAGACCGCGTCGCATGTTTGATGCTTCGACATGAAGGTTCGCGTCACGCGCATTATCGACGTCGTCGCGTTGATGGGTTTCCTGGTCCTGGCCATCGTCGTCATTCCGACCTTTTTCGATCCACGGTTCGAGATCGTGAATAACGCGTCCGTGCCGGTCTCGGTGACCGCCACCTGGCGGGACAGTGAGAAGGTTATCGGGGTGATCGCGCCGGGAGGCATGACGACGTTCAGCGTGGACGACGAGGCGGCGATGGCGTTCACGGTCAGCTATGCCGACGGCCGGGTGATCACGAGCGAGCCGATCTACTTCACGAAAGGGGTAGAGGTCGTCGCCGTGATATCGGACAAGGGCCTCGACGTGCGCTACGCCTTCGAAACGGTGCCTTTGACACCCATCGACGGTCAGTGAGAAGCCGCGTGCCACGCGTTTCCCGCTTCTTGTGGGGTCGCTCGCCACTTCCTTCCAGGCATCCAATTTCATCATCAAATCAGCGTGTTGCCGTGCCGTCATGCGGAGAAGCCCGGGCCGCCTCTGGCGCCGTGGTCGTCTCTGCGTATATCTTGGGGCTGCGCGCATTTGGCGACGGTGGTTCAGCGCGCGTCGATCCATCCGGTGCGGGACACGGCGAACATGTTTGAGAGCACATTCGTACAGATCGGGGTAATTCTCGGCCTGGCCGCGGTGGCTGGCGGGCTGGCACAGCTCGCGCGCCAGCCGCTCATCGTGGCCTTCATCGCGGTGGGCATCCTCGTCGGTCCGTCGGCCTTCGGCATGGTGGAGATGAGCTCGGAGATCGAGCTCTTCGCCCGCCTGGGCATCGCCCTGCTGCTGTTCGTGGTCGGGCTTAAGCTCGACCTGCACGTGATCCGCACCGTGGGCCCGGTGGCGCTGGCCTCGGGGCTCGGGCAGGTGCTGTTCACCTCGGTGATCGGCTACCTGATCGCCCTGATGCTCGGCCTCTCGCACGTGGCTGCCATCTACGTGGCGGTGGCGCTGACCTTCTCCAGCACCATCATCATCGTCAAGCTGCTGTCCGACAAGCGCGAGGTGGATGCGCTACACGGGCGCATCGCGGTCGGCTTTCTCATCGTGCAGGACATCGTGGTGGTGCTGGTGATGATCGGGCTCACCGCCTTCGGCGAGGCTCAGGGCGATGTGCACCTGGGCTGGGAGGCCCTGTCCGTCGTCCTCAAGGGCGCGGCCATGCTCGTGGTGGTGGCCCTGCTCATGCGTTACGTGCTGCCCGGGCTCATGCGGCGCCTCGCGCACTCGTCGGAACTGCTCATGCTGTTCGCCATCGCCTGGGCGGTGGTCGGCGCCTCGGCGGGCGACGCGCTCGGGTTCAGCAAGGAGGTCGGCGCGTTCCTTGCCGGCATCTCCATCGCCTCCACGCCCTATCGCGAACAGGTGGCCGCGCGGCTCGTCAGCCTGCGCGACTTCCTGCTGGTGTTCTTCTTCATCGAGCTCGGGGCGACGCTGGACCTGGGCGCGCTCGGCGGGCAGGTGGGTGCGGCCGCTGTGTTCTCGCTGTTCGTGCTGATCGGCAACCCCCTCATCGTGATGGCGATCATGGGGTACATGGGCTACCGCAAGCGCACGGGCTTTCTCGCCGGCCTTACCGTGGCGCAGATCAGCGAGTTCTCCCTGGTGCTGGCCGCGCTCGGCCTGAGTCTGGGGCACCTCGACCGCGATACCGTGGGCCTGATCACGCTGGTCGGGCTGATCACCATCAGCGCCTCGACCTACATGATCCTCTATTCGCACGTGCTGTATGAGCGCCTCGCACCCTGGCTGTCGGTGTTCGAGCGCAAGGTCCCCTATCGTGAAGTCGATGCGTCGCTCGGCGCCGATGTGGAGGTGGACGTGCTGGTGATCGGGCTGGGGCGTTACGGTGCCGCGCTTGCGGCCAACCTGCGCGCGGACGGCGCGCGCCTGCTGGCCGTGGATTTCGATCCGGAATCGGTGCAACGGCACGTGCGCGAGGGCTACGCGGTGCATTACGGCGATGCGGAGGACCCGGAGTTCCTCGCCTCGCTGCCACTGGCGCGCACCCGCTGGGTGGTGAGCACAGTGCGCGACCGCACCGTCAACCGTATGCTGCTGCACGGCTTGCGCCAGCAGCATTACAACGGTCGCACGGCCATTGCCACGTCGAACCATACGGACGCGGCGATGTTCAAAGAGGACGGGGTGGACCTGGTCCTGATCCCCTACGCCGACGCCGCGAAAGAGGCGGCAGATCGCCTCAGGGCCTTCGGCGATAAAAACGGAAGCACAGCAGGAGAACCGGCATGAAATGCTTCAGGAATATCGTCTACGTGACCGAGTGGTCGGTGGACCAGGGGGCCGCCATCGAGCGCGCGGTGGCGCTGGCCCGGAACAACCAGGCCGACCTCACGGTCATCGACGTGATTCCCGAGAGTCTGCTGGGTATCGCGGGTATTCCCGGCCTTGCGGTCAAGGAGGATCCTGTCGCGGGACTGATGGCCGACCACCGGGAGAAGCTCGAGTCACTGCTTGCGCCGCATTCCGAAGGCCCGGACGTGAACATCCGCCTGGTCGTGGGAAAACGGTTCATCGAGGTGATTCGTGCCGTGCTGAGCGACGGGTTCGACCTGGTGCTCAAGCCCGCACAGGACCCGGAGTGGCTCGATCGGTTGTTCGGCAGTGACGACATGCACCTGCTGCGCAAGTGTCCGTGCCCGGTATGGCTCACCCGGCCGGGGGAGAAAGCGAATTACCAGAATATCGTCGCGGCGGTGGATTTCGATCCGGACCGTGAGGACGAGGATGCGCAGGCCCTGAACACGGAAATCGTCGACCTGGCGAGTTCACTCGCGGTCTCCGATTTCGCATCCCTGCATCTGCTGCACGTCTGGGACGCGCCGGAGGCCGGGCTCGTGCGCGTGTGGGCCGATAACCCGAATGCGGCGGAAGTGCAGATCACCGAGTACAAGCGAACCCGGCACCATCGCGCACTGGAAGCCCTGAAGCGGGATCTGCGTGCCCGGTTGGGCAAGGAGCAATACGAGTACCTTGGCCCGCAGACGCATCTCAAAAAGGGTGTGCCCGGCAAGGTGATCCCGGCGATGGTGGCGGAGATGAAGGCGGACCTGGTGGTGATGGGGACGCTCGCCCGAAGCGGCGTGCCCGGGCTGTTCATCGGCAACACCGCCGAGACCGTGCTCGAACAGCTTCACTGTTCCGTGCTTGCGATCAAGCCGCCGGGATTCGTTTCGCCGGTGACCAACAGAACGGACTGATTAGTCGCTGCACACTCAATGCCGTTCTTCGGCAGGTGCGTTCAGGCAGGTGTCGTTCAGCGAGCATGAAACATGGGTCCACTGATCCGTATAACATGCCACGCACTTCGTCTGCGCGTAAGATGTCTCACGCCCACTTTCCCCTGGATCAAGTGATCAACGTATGTCTGACGTGAATGACCCCCGGGTCCTGTTCGCCGCAGAGAGGACCCTGCTCGCCTGGAACCGGACGAGCGTTTCCCTCATGGCCTTCGGTTTCGTGGTGGAGCGGTTCGGGCTCTTCCTGCAGATTGCAGGCCGCAATGAGGTCGAGGTGTTTCAACGCCATATCTCGTTTTTCGTCGGGATCTCGTTCGTGCTCCTGGGTGCTCTCGTGGCGCTTTACTCGGCGTGGCAGCACCGCAAGCTACTGCTGACGTTCAGGCCGGTGGAGATTCCGCCAGGGTACAACCGGCGAGGTGGTATGCTCGTCAACGCGATCATCGGCCTGCTCGGCATCACGCTCAGCGTCTACCTGACGAGCGGCTTCATCTAGCGCCTGTCGCCCGCGCCCGCGCTCTGGCACGGGAAAACGGGGGCTCCCGGGTTCCCTCCGCTCAGCGCGCGTGAAACTTCGGCAGGCCGATCTGCCAGCGCATGGCGATCAACCGCCCGACGAAGATCAGGGTCCCTGCCGCCAGTTCCGCCCAGGGCGTTCCCAGCGGAAGCGCATATAAGCCGATCAAAACCAGCGCGCCGCCCCAGGCCAGCGTGGCGTAGAGCGTGCCCTGGAACACCACCGGCTCCTCGTTGCACAGCACGTCGCGCAGGATGCCGCCCATCACCCCCGTGATCACCCCCATGAAACTCGCCACCAGCCAGGGGGCGCCCATCACCAGCGCGACCTTGGTGCCGACCACGGTATAGAGCGCGAGGCCGAGTGCGTCCGGCACCAGGAAGAGTTGCGGCGGCAGGGGCACGCGGCGGGCGAGGAAGAACGTGATGAAGGCGGCTACGATGGCGACCACCAGGTAGGTCTGGTCCTGCACCCAGAACACGGGCCGGTCGAGCAGCACGTCGCGGATGGACCCGCCGCCGATCGCGGCGGCCAGGCCCACGATGATCATGCCGAAGAGGTCGAAGCGCTTGCGCCCGGCCTCGAGCACCCCGGACGCGGCGGAGACGGCGACTGCCGTCTGCGTGATCCAGTAGGTGGCGGTGCCGATGACGACGCTTGTCGTTACGCTCATGGTTCAAGAGCTTGTTGTTGGATCGTGGCACCCACTATAGCCAACGCCGCGGGTGAGGGCGAGGGCGACGCGGACGCCGATGGACTAGGCTCTCGACGTGGGAGCTTGATGATCGTGTGCTTCCCGTTTTCCACTCTGTGCTTCTGAGAAGGTGATTATGGCCGGTGATCTCGTCTATATCGTGTTCGCTCTCGTGCTGCTCTTCGTTGGCGCGGAAGGCCTGGTGAGAGGGAGTGCCTCGCTCGGGCTGCGCGCGGGACTCGGTCGCCTCACGGTGGGGCTCACGATCGTCGCCATCGGCACGAGTTCGCCGGAACTCGTGGTGAGCGTGAAGGCCGCGCTGTCGCAGCAGGGCGATATCGCGGTGGGCAACGTCATCGGCTCCAACACCTTCAACATCGCCATCATTCTCGGGCTCACCGCGCTGCTGTGTCCGATACCGGTTCAGCGCCAGGTGATCCGCATCGACGCGCCCATCGCCCTGGGCTGTGCGCTGGTGCTCGTGCTGCTGCTCCTGGACGGCGCGCTCGGTCGCGTCGAGGGCGCGTTGCTGTTCGCGGGGATGCTGGCCTACGTCGGGATGAACGTGGTGCTGGCGCAGCGCTCGGCGGCGAGCATGGCCGGGGCGGAGGAAGAGGAAGCGGTTCCAGGTTTTTCGCGTCACTGGGGCGTCGACGTGGCACTCATCGCCGTCGGTCTGGCGGTGCTGGTGATGGGCTCGCGTCTGCTCGTGGATCATTCGGTGTCGCTGGCCCGCGATCTCGGTATCGGCGAGGCCGTGATCGGGCTGACCATCGTGGCGGCGGGGACCAGCATGCCGGAGCTGGCGACCTCGCTGGTCGCGGCGTTCCGGCGGCAGGTGGACATCGCGATCGGCAACGTCATCGGGTCGAACGTGTTCAACGTCCTCGGGATACTCGGCATCGCCTCGCTCGTCTCGCCGCTCGATGCCCCCGGCGTGTCGATGCTCGACTCCCTGGTGATGCTGGCCTTCACCGTGTTGCTGATTCCCTTGCTCTATACCGGGCGCATGTTGCATCGCATCGAGGGCGTCTTGCTGCTCGCCCTTTACGGCGTGTACCTGTTCGTGCTGTGGCCGGCGTGAGAGGTCACACCGTTTCGATCGCCCGCTAGAACGCCTCGGCTTCCATCTCCAGGTACACCTGGTACGCATTCCCCCGGTTTGCCGCCTCGAAGGTGGGCACGTCTTCGTACCGTGACCAGTCGGTCCGGCGGTAGGCCTCGTCGAAGGTGATCAGTTCGTCCACGGCCTTGCCCATCTCGTCGCGCAGGTACCGGATGTAGTCGTGGGTGAAGGCGATGGCGCGCTGTGCGTCGGCATCGGCCTCGCCGTGGCCGGGGATGACGAACCGCGGCGCGGGATCCAGCGACTGCAGTTCGGTCAGTTCCTCCAGCCAGCGTTTCGTGTTGACCGCCTCGCCGCCCAGGAAGGGCAGGCGGCCGCCGAAGATGAGATCGCCCGAGAAGATCACGCCGTAGCGGTGCACGATCATGAGCGTGTCGTCCGGCGCGTGTGCGGGGCCGGCGTGAACGAGTTCGACCAGGGTGTCGCCCATGTCGAAGACCTGTTCGCTCTCGTAGGTTTGGTCGGGCTCGACCACGTAGGTGCTGTCGTCGATCCACGGGAACAACGCCTCGCGCCGTTGCTGCAGACGGGCTCGGGCGTTCGGGGCGTTGATGTACTCGTAGGCCCGGCGCTGCGCCCAGACGGCGGCGTCGGTGTGCTCGCGAAAGGCCTGCAGCCCGTAGATGTGATCGGCGTGGTAATGGCCGGCCACGACGATCTTGACGGGCTTGTCGGTGACCGAGCGAATCGCTTCGAGCAGCCGGAAGCCGAGCACCGGTGTGCCGAGCGCATCGTAGACGACCACGCCCTGCTCGGTGACCACGAAGCCCGCGTTGGAGGTGAAACCCTCGTTGTCGGCCCCGGGCACGCCGGAGCGACCGATCACGTAGTACACGGGGGCGTCCGGTACCTGGTGCAGTTCCATCTCGATGGAGGAGGGGCCGTAGGGCGTCTGCACCTCGGCGGCGGTGCCGAGCGTGGCGGCGAGCAGCGCTGCGAGTGCTGCGAGTGTTCGGATGAGCGGCATGGGGGCACCTGTGGGGTTACTGCATGTAGGCGTAGCCTTCCTCGGCCTGCAGCCGCACGATTTCGGCATCCGCCATGGGGACCATGGTGACGAAACCATGGATGTCTTCCGGATCGTAGCCGTGGGCCTGGGCCGCGAGCGTGCACATGTGGAACTTGATCACGCCTCCCACGGTGAGACTCTGCGCGCGGCGCATGAGTTCACGGTGCTCGTCGAAGTGTTCGATGGCGAAGAAGTTGATCTCGTCGCCGTGCAGCACGAGCACGATGGAGGCGGCGAAGGGGTCCGCGTTGTAGACTTTGCTCAGGTAGCTGGCCCGGTCCAGTGCGGACTCGAAGGCGCCGACGCTGCCAACGGCAATGTCGTAGACGACCTTGTGCGGGGCATAGTCGGTCTCCTGCAGTTCGGCCCGACCCCACGGCGCCGCCGAGTCGGCAAGCGCGATGGCGGGTAGCAGCAGCAAGGCCGCGATGAGGCTGAGACGTGTGTGCATGGCGTGCTCCTTTGGGCAGCGTGGCGCATGGTTCGGGCGTGTTAGAAAAGTGTAGACGGCGTGGCCGCGGCGTGCTCGGCACGGGCGGCGGGTATCCCGGAAGATGCAGCATCGCGTTCCGGGTGCTTGAATGGTGGATCAGGGGCACAGGACGTTCGGCATGGGTTCGCGTTTCATGATCAAGGCGGTTCTCGCCTTCATGGTCTTTCCGTTCATGGCCTACGAGGGGCTGAGCCGGGGGGCGACCTTCGGTGCGGTGGATGCAGACCGCCCGGTCATCATGGAGGTGCGTTCGACGATCAATGCCAACGGGCGCACGATCCTGCCGGACTTCCAGGCCCTCGGCCGGCTGCTCTCGACGGGGGAGGAGATTGCGGTGAGTGTCTACAAACGCGAGTTCGAGACGCTGAAACCGGGTGACCGGCTCCCGGTCTTCGCCGTGCCGTCGCAACCCGGCGTGTTCGTCACCGGGAAACAGCTCGATGAATCCCGGCCCCTGTTTCGCGTCGGCGCGTTCGTGTTCACGTGGCACCTGCCCGCGGCGATCGTGGGCTGGCTCGTGGTCGGGGCCTTCCTGTTTCAGCGCGCCGCCGGGAGGCGCCGACCGTGAATCCGGACAAGGTCGAACGCAGCCGCACCCGCGTGCTCACCGATCTGCCGAACATCGGCCCGGTGATGGCGGGGCATCTCGAATCCATCGGTATCCACGCGCCACAGGACCTGGCCGGACGCGATCCGTTCGAGCTCTACCAGCGCTTTTGCGCAAAGACCCACACGCGCCAGGACCCCTGCGCGCTGGACGTACTGATCTCCGTGGTGCGGTTCATGGACGGGGAGCCGCCGCGGCCGTGGTGGGACTATACCGAGGAGCGCAAGCGCCGGTATGGGCCGCTTTGAGGTGGTCGCGACCGGTGCAGGGGCGGGCAGTGGTCATGCCGCGTAGGTTCCTGCTCTGGTGCGGTATCGTCTCCTCGCTGTTCTATGTCGCGATCAATAGCCTGTTGCCGCCGCTTTACCCGGGCTACAGCGTCGTCGACCAAACCGTCAGCGAACTGTTCGCGATCGGCGCCCCGACACGCGCGGCCTGGGTCCCGCTCGGCGGTGCCTACGCCGCGATGGTGATCGCCTTCGGCTGGGGCGTGTGGCGCTCGGCCGGGGTCAACCGGCTGCTGGCGACCTCGGCCGTGCTGGTGATGATCACCGCGGCCATCAACCTCTACTGGCCGCCGGTGCACCAGCGCGGTACCGCCTTCACCCTGACCGATGCCCTGCACATCCTCTGGGCGTTCGGTACGGTGTTCTTCATGCTGCTCGCCATCGGCTTCGGTGCCGCCGCGCTGGGCCCCGGCTTCCGGCGCTACTCGGTGGCGACGCTGGTGATCATCGTCGTCTTCACCGCGCTCACCGTGGTGCAGGGCATGCGGCTCCTCTACGGGCTGCCGACGCCGTGGATCGGCGTGTGGGAACGTATCGCCATCGGGGCGTTCCTATTGTGGGTGGTGGTGCTGGCGAGTCTCCTGCTGCGTAGGCGGGCATGACCCCGATTCGGCGTTTGCCGGTCCTCCCGCACCACTCGTCGGTCGTCGTGCACTTTCAGCCTTTTTCCCCTTGGCCCGGGATCTGGGCCGTGTATCCTCGGGAAGTGTAGAATCAGTATCAACCCGGTCATTCCCAGGCGCGCGCCGGCGTGCCGCGGAGGTTTCGTGAAGTTACGCCCTGTTTTGTCCTGGCTCCTGGTCCCGTTGCTGGCGACCGTGCTCGCCGGCCCGGTCAATGCCGACAGCCCGCCCGATCTCGAAGCCCAGCGCGCCCTGTTCAAGAGCACCGAGGAGGCCCTGAAGGCGCAGGATCGCGAGGCGTTTCGCGAGGGCCTTGCCGCGCTCGATGACTACCCCCTCCACGCTTACCTCGTTTACGCCGACATCGAATCGCGGCTGGACACGGCCAAGCCCCGCGAGGTGAAGGCCTATCTTCGCACCTACAGCGACACCCCCTATGCCGGCCAGCTGCGCTACCGCTGGCTGACTCACCTGGCCGACGAGAAGCGCTGGGCCGATCTCGTGCGCGAGTTCGACGGGCGCAGCGGCTCGACGACGCTGAAGTGCCACTATCGCCAGGCCCTGCTGGAGCGGGGCCGCACCGGCGAGGCTCTGGACGGCGTGGCGGATATCTGGCTCACGGGCCGTTCGCTGCCCGACGCCTGCGACCCGGTGCTGGATGCGTGGCGCGACGCCGACGGTCTCACGCCGGCGATGGCCTGGGGACGCATCGCCCTGGCCATGGAGGCGGGGCAGCCGGGACTGGCGCGTTACGTCTCGGACTACCTGCCCGAGGGCGAGCAGGCCTGGGCCCAGCAGTGGCTCACCCTGTATCGCCGCCCGGCCGAGGTGGCGCAGGCCGGTTTCACCGCCGCGGCCCATCCGCAGGCGAACGCCATGCTCACCCAGGCCTGGCTGCGCCTCGCGCGGCAGGAGCCCGGGCAGGCCCTGGAGCTGTGGGCACGCCACGGGGCCACCCAGGCGCTGCCCGACGTTCAGCGCCGCGAGATCGAACGCACCATCGCCCTGCGCCTGGTGTTGCGCACCGGCGCCGAGAGCCTGCCGCACCTGGCGACCGTGCCGGACGAGACCTTCGATCCCCAGCTGCGCGAGTGGCACGTGCGCGCGGCGCTGGCCGGCGGCGACTGGCGCACCGCCCTCGGTGCCATCGAGGCCATGGATCCGCAGCAGCGCGCCGAGGATGGCTGGCAGTACTGGAAGGCGCGGGCACTGGAGGCCCTGGGCCGTGGCGAGGAGGCGCGTGCCCTCTACGCGTCGCTGGCCGAGAACCGCAACTTCTACGGTTTCATGGCCGCCGACCGCGCCGGCCTGCCGTACCGCATGGGACATCGGCCGCTGGCGGCCGACCCGGTCCGCGTGCAGGCGCTGGCCGAAAAGCCGGCCATGCTGCGCGCCCGCGAGTGGCTGGCGCTCGACCGCAACATCGAGGCGCGGCGCGAGTGGGAGCGTACGCTCTCCGGTCTCGGTGCGGACGACCTGCGCGCCGCCTCGCAGCTCGCCGATTCCTGGGGCTGGCACGATCGGGCCATCTTTGCCGCGGCCCACGCCCAGGAGTACGACGACATCGAGCTGCGCTTCCCGCTGGCCCATGCGCGGCTGGTGATGGAACACGCGGCCCGCCAGGGTATCAACCCCGCCTGGGCGATGGCCGTGGCACGCCAGGAGAGCGCCTTCATGGTGGACGCGCGTTCCCACGCCGGCGCCATGGGGCTCATGCAGATCATGCCGGCCACCGGCCGCGCCATGGCGAAGCACGTGGACATGAAACTGGGGCATCCCTATGAATTGCTCGACCCCGAGGTGAACATCCCCATCGGCACCTATTACCTCAGCCGCAACCTCAAGCGCTTCGGCGGTCACCCGATCCTCTCCATCGCTGCCTACAACGCCGGTGCCCACCGCGTCGACGAATGGCTGCCGAAAGAGGGCGCAATGGACGCCGACATCTGGGCCGAGCTCATCCCCTACCACGAGACCCGCAAGTACGTACGCCGCGTGCTCGCCTACCAGGTCATCTACGAGATGCGCCTCGGTCTTGCCCCGACCCGCCTGAGTAGCCTGCTGCCGCCGATCACGAGCGAGTCCGACCTCGAGGCCTCCCGCGTTGCGCACTACGAGCAGTGGGAAGCGGACAATGGCGAGCTCGCGATGTTTGCACGCGTCTGCGAGGCGCCGGGCGCGCAGGATGCGCCCTGCTCGTAGCACGCAGGGCGTCGTCTGCCGGTTGGCGTCGGCCCGGTCGTGTTTATGGATGACTGCCGATACGCGCGGCCTCTGCGCATGATGAAGCGCCCGCCGTCTCCGTTGCGGCCCATGCCTTCCCGAGATGATCACGTCATCCTTTCGCGTTAACGATGTGCTTCGCCTCGTCGGGGCACTGGCGTGGCTGGCCGTGTTCATATACCAGCCGCGACTCACGTTCGCGGTGACTCTGCTGCTGATCGGCAGCGCCTTCATCGTGTTCAACGCGGGGATATTGCTGGGCCGGCCCGGCCCGATGATGCGAGAACCCCTGCACGCCCCCGGGCGTGAAGCCGCGTGAGTGAAATCCAGCCTCGGCTCGTGTCGGCGCGGACGAGGCGGCCGATGCAATGAGGCGGCCAAGACCGGAATCGCCGCAAGGCCTTTCAGGGCTCGCCATCCCGTTCACTGCTTTTTTCGAGGCGGATTGTCTTCGGCGTGGGAACCCGGGCCGAAGGGCATGGGTCACAGTCAGGGTGCGCGCACGATTTGCCGTGCGCTCGCCCCCCGACAACACCGAGGAGTGTGCCCATGAAGTGTCCGGTTTGTGCCGATGCGGATCTCGTGATGAGCGACCGACAGGGAATCGAGATCGACTACTGCCCGAAGTGCCGGGGCGTCTGGCTGGATCGCGGGGAACTCGACAAGATCATCGAGCGCTCGACCCCGGCCTCGCGACCGGCCTCGGCGCAGCCCACCGGGCGGCCTTCCTACAGCGATCGCGAGCACCACAAGCGCAAGAAGAAGAGCAGCCTGCTCAGTGACCTGTTCGATTTCTGATGCACCGCCACGCCTATCCGGCTTGCAGGTAATCCATCGTGCCTAACGGTGAACCCGGTCACCCGGAGGTGACGTTGCCCGGTCTGCGTGGGCGGGTGGGTGAGTGGGTGGCCTCGCCGCCCGTTCAGCGCGTGATCGTCGCGCTGATCCTGATCAACGCCGTGATTCTCGGGCTCGAAACCTGGCCGGCGGCCATGGACGTCGCCGGCCCGTGGCTCGTCGGTGCCGATCGCGTCATCCTCGGCCTTTTCGTGCTGGAGATCCTGCTCAAGCTGTTCGCCCACTGGCTGCACTTTTTCCGCAATCCCTGGAACGTCTTCGATTTCTTCGTGGTGGGCGTGGCACTGATGCCCGCGTCGGGGCCGCTCGCGGTCCTGCGCGTGCTGCGTATCCTGCGCCTGATCTCGATGGTGCCGCGGTTCCGCTTCGTGGTGGAGGCATTGCTGCGCGCCGTGCCCGGCATCCTGTCCATCGCCGGCCTGCTGATCATTCTGTTCTACGTCTTTGCCGTGATGGCCACGGGCCTGTTCGGCGAGCGTTTCCCCGAATGGTTCGGCAGTATCGGGGCGTCGATGTATACCCTGTTCCAGGTGATGACGCTGGAGAGCTGGTCCATGGGGATCGTGCGCCCGGTGATGGAGGCCTATCCCTATGCCTGGGTCTTCTTCATCATCTTCATCCTGATCGCGACGTTCACCATGCTGAACCTGTTCATCGCGATCATCGTTAACACCATGCAAACGATGACCGAGGCGCAACACGATGCATCGCGCAGCGAGATCGAGGGCGTGGTGCAGGCCGAGCACGGCTCCGTGCGCGAGGAACTCGTTGCGTTGCGTGCCGAGATTGCCGCCCTGCGGCGCGAACTCGGGCGCTAGGTCGCGCACCTGCGGTGCCCGTCGACGCGGCGTGTATCGACACCGTCGCGACCTCCGGATGTCATGAGCTAAACTCTATGCCAACGGTGCTCAAGCAGCACCGTCCTCGTTCTGCTGATGCCCGACTGGAAACATGACTCCCGGAATCAACGTCGCCAAGCAGGCCGGCATCCACCACGTGGTGCATGAATACCAACACGACCCGGCCGCCCAATCCTATGGTCTCGAAGCGGCCGAGAAGCTCGGCCTGGTCCCCGATCGCGTCTTCAAGACCCTGGTGGCGAGTCTCGACGGCAAGTCACTGGCGGTCGCCGTGATCCCGGTGGCGGGGCAGCTCAACATGAAGAAGCTCGCCCGCGCGGCGGGAGCGAAGAAGGCGGCCATGGCCGACCCCGCAGAGGTGGAGCGCGTCACGGGCTACGTGCTGGGCGGGGTGAGCCCGCTTGGCCAGAAGAAACGACTCCCCACGTTCATCGATGTGTCCGCGCAGCAGCTTTCGACCCTGTTCGTCAGTGCCGGGCGTCGCGGCCTGGAGATCGAGCTGGCTCCCGGTGACCTTGCGACCCTGAGCGGCGGCAGCTTCGTCGAGCTGAGCTGAGCTCAACCCACGGCGTGTCGCGCGGCCGGTGCGGGAGACGATGATCGTCAGCCGACAGGGTATCCACGGCGAAAGACTTAAGGAGGACATTCGATGATTCGCCTCGAAGCACCGTACCGATCGCGGCCAATTCGCTTCCTCGACTACTGGCACGTCGGTGACTGGCGCATGAAGGCTTACGGTATCGCCTATGCAGGGGATGCCCCGCAGCCTGCGCTGGTGGATGCAGCCCGGGCCGTCACCGAACAGCGCCTGGGCACGAGTGGGGCGGCCACCGGCCATTACTATCTCGGGTTCGTCGGCATTCACGCGGGCAAGACCGGCAACTTCGTGTTCGTGGACTGGTGGGCCGACGAGAACGAGTTGCACCACCACGTCTATGTCTCGCCCGGCGATGAGCCCGCGCGTCTCGAGTACATGACGCCGACCGGGCTGGCGGCCTGTGCCTGGGACCTGCGCCTGATCGGCCACGAGCGCGACGCCTGGGTCGAGACGGTGCTGAAACGCTATCCTCGGCCTGATGGCGAGGCCTACCTCGCCCGCGTGTTGAATACCGATGCCTGAGCGGGTTAACGGGAGCGAATGCATGCGTTGGGTCACCCTGCTCGTACTGACGCTGATTGCCCTTGGGATGCCGGCCATGGCCGATTGCGTGCGTGATCCGCAGGGCGAGGTGATGTGCGGCGCCGGCCAGTGCGAGCGGGACCAGTACGGTGACGTCTTCTGCGCGCCGGTCGGCGGCGGCGCGGTCCGCGATCGCTACGGCAAGGTGCAATGCGGCGTGGGCCAATGTGCGCGCGACAGTTACGGCAAGGTGTATTGCTCGGTGGTGCCCGGGGGCGGTGCGGCCATCGACGGGTACGGGAAGGTGAAGTGTTACCGCGGCTGTGCCCCGGCGACCGGGGAGCGCTGCGAAAGGGGGCAGTGAGGGGGCGGGGCCATCGTGGGCCGGGGCCGCGAAGCGGCCCCGGCTGCAGGCGTCCTGAATCCTGGGCCTAGAGAATCGGCATTTCTTCCTCGTTCTCGCCCTGCTCGTAGACCACGTTGGCCCGGCCTACCAGCAGCGGGTCGATGGGGCCGATGTCCTTCACGTTCTTCTCGGCGTACGGCAGCTTGTGCAGCACGTAGCGCATGGCGTTGAGGCGCGCGCGCTTCTTGCAGTCCGACTTGACGACGGTCCACGGCGAATCGGCCGTGTCCGTGTAGAAGAACATGGACTCCTTGGCGCGGCTGTAGTCGTCCCACTTGTCCAGCGAGGCCAGGTCGATGGGGCTGAGCTTCCACTGCTTGAGCGGATGGGCCTCGCGTTCCTTGAAGCGCCGGCGCTGCTCCTCGCGGCTGACCGAGAACCAGAACTTCACCAGGTGAATGCCGCTGCGCACCAGGTTGCGCTCGAATTCCGGTGCCTGGCGCATGAACTCCTGGTATTCCTCGTCCGTGCAGAAGCCCATGACGCGCTCCACGCCGGCGCGGTTGTACCAGGAGCGGTCGAACAGCACGATCTCGCCCGCGGTCGGCAGGTGCTGGATGTAGCGCTGGAAGTACCATTGCCCGAGTTCCATTTCGGTGGGCTTTTCCAGGGCGACCACGCGAGCACCGCGCGGGTTGAGGTGTTCCATGAAGCGCTTGATGGCCCCGCCCTTGCCCGCCGCATCGCGGCCCTCGAAGACGATAATCACGCGCTGCCCGGTGTTGCGCACCCATTTCTGCAGCTTCAGCAGTTCCACCTGAAGGTGGTACTTCTGTTTCTCGTAGTTCTTGCGGCTCATCCTGTTCTTGTACGGATAGCCGCCGGCACGCCAGTCCTCCGAGAGCTCGTCGTCGGCCTTCACGCCGGTCTTGAAGGTGGCCGCGAGTTCGTCCTGGAACAGGGTGCGGCGCAACATGGCGATATCGTCCGGCGAGGCGCCCTTGAGAATCGCGCCCAGGTGATCGGCCAGATCGTTGATATCGTCCTTCGCACCGATCTTCACGATGTCCTCGATCGCCACCCGCTTGGAGGTGCGTGCGCCGTCGGCGGATTCGCCGGCCACGTAGTTCTCGATGCCCTGCGGGCTCAGGTCGGGCGAGATGTCACCGGCCGAGACCTGCATGGAGGCCTTCTTCTTCGCCGCCGGGCGTTTCTCGCGCTTGGGTCGGGCCTTGGTCGGGGCCCCGTTCTTGGTGTTGTCTGTAGCCATAATTCTTCACCGCGTGTTTTTGGATCGTCAAAACTCCAGATTCCCTCTAACCGGGGGCGAACGTCTTGATATAGGTCATGCGAAAGGGGGTGCGGGTTGGGCGGATCGACCGGTGGCGCCGTCGACCGTGGGCCGAGGGGGTGTTTGGCGTTATCCTGTCGCTTCCAGCTACAGCGAGATTCGGTTTTCCATGCCACATCAACGTCTTTCCAGGCGCCAATTCCTCGGGCTGTGTGCGGCCTCCATGTCGTCGTTCGCCCTCGCGCCCACTGTGGCGCGTCCGGAGGCGGCTGCGGCCGTCTCTCGGGATGTGCCGCGTGCGGACGCCGCACCCACCATCGGCATAGCGCTCGGCGGCGGGGGCGCCAACGGACTGGCCCACATTTCGATGCTGGAAGTGATCGACGAGATGGGTATCGAATTGCACCGGGTCGCGGGCACCAGTATCGGTGCGATCATCGGTGCGCTCTATGCCTCCGGCATGAGCGGTGCCGACATCCGCGCGCTGGTGGAGGGATTCATCCTCTCATCGGGCGACAATGTGCTGGAGCGAATCGTCAGCGAGGATGCCCTGCGCTGGGTGGACTTCATCGAGGTGGAGCTCGGTCATGGCGGGCTGCTCAGTGCCGACGGTTTCCTCTCGTTCATGTACGAGAAGCTCCACGAGCAGCGTTTCGAGGCGCTGGCGATCCCGCTCAAGGTGACCGCGGCCGACCTGTGGTCCCGCGAGCCCGTGGTGCTGGAATCCGGCGACCTGCTCTCTGCCATCAAGGCCAGCATGGCTTTGCCGGGGGTATTTGAGCCCGTCGAACTGGATGGCCGCGTCCTGGTCGACGGGGGCACCGTCAACCCGGTGCCCTACGACCTGTTGATGGATGACTGCGACATCGTCATCGCCATCGATGTGACCGGTGAGCGCACGCGGCCGGAATCCGGCGAGACGGGCTATTTCGAAACGCTGTTTAATTCGGTGAAGGTCATGCAGGCGGCCATCATGCAGGAAAAGCTGCGCCAACGGGCACCTGACATCTATCTCTCGCCACCCATCGTCGACGTGCGTGCGCTCGAGTTCTACCGGGCCGAGGAGGTCTTCCGGCAGGCGGAGCCGACGCGACGCGAATTGAAGCAGCGTCTTTCATCCCTCCTGGCCGCGTAGCGGATTGGGCTGGCTCGATGTCGTCTCGACGAAAGATATCACCCGCAAAAGGAAATCATCATGCCGGCATCGGCGTCTGCACTGGATAATGCCAGGCGTATCCTGGCCGAGGCCCAGGCCAGGATCGACAGGTTGAAGAACCTCAAGCCCTATCTCATCGATCTCTCTTTGCGCGAGAACCCGGTGGGGGCGCGTGTCGGCCAGACGCTCGAGGACAAGCTCGAAATCCTGCCAAAGATCCGGGCGTTCGGTTTCGACAGCATCCTGCTCGGTACGCTGGACTACTCGATGGCCGACGAACTCGAGGTCGACGACGATTTCATGATGTATCTGCGCGATCACGGGGTCGACATGACCGGCTGCTTCGCGTTCACGGCCATGGGCATGGCGGCGGAGGACGGGGCGTTTACACCCGACCCGTCGATGATCAAGCTGAGGGACTACCGTGTTCCCAACACCCTGCACGAGATCTATCTCAGTCGGCGCGGCATGTCCGGCCAGTACGACTTCGAGGCCCTCAAGCGCAGTCTTCCCGCCAGCATCGATTGGCTCAATGAAAACGTCGTCGGAGACCGTGGCGGGAAGCCGCGCATTCTGATCAACGTGGTGGATGGCTGCGACGCCTTTGCCGAGAATCCGGAGGAGACCTGCGAAATCCTCGACCTGCTGGCGCGGCAGCCCATCGAGGGGCTGAGTATCGAGGATGACCGCGGGACCTATATGCCCTTCCAGGTGGGGGCCTTCGTGAAAGTGGCGCGCAGTTTCCTGCCGGACCCGCTCAAGATCCTGGTGCACATGCACGCGGGTGGCGGCTTCGAGAATGCCTCGGTGATCGAGGCCCTGCTCAACGGCGCAGACGGCGCCTGGGGTGGTCTGCCAAAGCGTGCGGCGATCATCGGGCACGCCTCGCTCGGCGAACTCATTGCCAATCTCGTGCGCGTCGGCAATCCGCACATGCAGGATTACCAGCTGGACCAGTTGCTCCCGTTGGCGACCCGCCTGCAGGTGCTCGACGAGGAGGAGGCCGTGCCGGACGACCTGCCGATTCTGGGGCACAATGCCTATCGCCTGCCGTTGAGCTTCTTCCGCCAGGTCGAGGGGCGCTTCATGGACCTGGTGCCCGAGGCCATCGGCGGGAGCTACGGTTACCGGATCTGCCCGGTGGTGAGCGACCCGGCCGTGATCGCCGGGCGCCTGGCCGAGGTGACCGGCAAGCGTGCAAGCGAATTCTCCGACGAGGTGCTGCAACAGATGGTCAGGCTGATGCGACGGGATCTGCGTGCAGGCCGCCGTATCGTCTATGATGAGCCTGACGCGTTGCTGGATTTGTATGCGCGCGCCCAGGCGGGCTGATCCGCATCGGCATTCATTAATATTGCCAAGTGGCTGGTCCGCTGATAAAAAATAGAGCGATAAGCCGCCGGTGACCGCATCGCCATGCAACCGGGCCACTGTGTCGGGCAGTGCCACGCGAACGACATTGAACGCCAGACAGCGCGAGACAGGATAATGAGCAGTCAATATTCCATGGACGCGGATACCGCCGTCTACAAGACCCTGCTGGAATCCACCAAGGCCATCCCGTGGAAGATCGACTGGGCGACGATGCAGTTCGCCTACATCGGCCCGCAGATCGAGGAACTGCTGGGCTGGACCCCGGAAAGCTGGGTCTCGGTCGAGGACTGGGCCGAACGCATGCACCCGGAAGATCGCGAATACGTGGTCAATTTCTGCGTCTCGCAGTCCAAGGCCGGTACGGACCACGAGGCCGACTACCGTGCACTGACCAGGGACGGCGACTACGTCTGGATTCGCGACGTGGTGCACGTGGTGCGCAACGCCGACGGCGAGGTGGATTCCCTGGTGGGCTTCATGTTCGACATCAGCGAGCGCAAGAAGACCGAGGAGAAACTCGCGGCCCTGCAAAAGGAGCTCGAGGACCTGTCCTTCAAGGACGGGCTCACCGGCGTGGCCAACCGCCGCCGCTTCGACGCCATCATGGAGATGGAATGGGACAACGCGCGGCGCAACCACCAGCCCCTGTCGCTCGTCATCCTCGATATCGATTACTTCAAGGAATACAACGATCATTACGGGCACATTCAGGGCGACGAATGCCTGAAGCAGGTCGGGGCTGCGCTCAAGAGTGCGGCAACCCGTGCCCGCGATCTGCTTGCGCGATACGGTGGCGAGGAGTTCGTGCTGGTGCTGCCGGAGACCGATGCCAAGTCCGCCGAGAAGGTCGCTGAACGATGCCGCCAGCAGATCTTCAAGTTGCAGATTCCCCACGAGAAATCCAAAGTCTGTCCGGTGCTCACGGTGAGCATGGGGGTGGGGACGGTCATTCCGGGGGCCGGCGACGAACCGGCCGCCTTTATCCACTCCGTTGACCAGAACCTGTACCGGGCCAAGGAAAAGGGGCGCGATTGCGTCGAGCTGGGCTCCTGAAGCCTCGGGGCTGACGGCGTTTGTCCCGCGCCGGGCGGTGTTCTATACAGGCTGGACCAGATCATCAAGCGGGAGCCGCCCATGTCCATCTTTCGAATCCTGTTGCTCGGATCCTTCCTGCTCGCGGCCGTTCCGGCCCTCGCGGACGAGGCCATCCGTATCACGCCGCTTGGCAGTCACGACGGGGAGTTCTGCCGACTGGATCGCGCCCTGGTGTTCGAGGACCCCAACGGTACGCGTATTCTCTACGACGCGGGCCGTACCGTCGCCGGGCCCGGGGATCCGCGCCTCGGTGATGTCGACGTGGTGCTGGTCAGCCACGTGCACGGCGACCACATCGGCAACCGGCACCAGAAGGCCGTGAATGCCGGGACCTGCGCCAACCCCGACATGTCGGTGGACGCCACGCCGCATTCCAACAGCGTGAGCATCGCGGTGGCCAAGCAGGCGAAGATCGTTACCGGCAGCGAGATGCCGCGCTTCTTTGCCGGCAAGCTCAAGGCCGCCGGCGGCAACCCCGAGGATTCACTGCTGGTGCGCTTCGGCGCCATGCGTACCGTCGGGGGCGTGGGTATCACCACGGTGCCGGCGGTGCACAGCAACGGGCTGGGCGCCGAGTTCATCGGCGGCGAACTCGGGGCCTCGATGGAGGCGGCGGGGATCACGGCCTACGTCGGGCCACCCACCGGTTACGTGCTCACCTTCACCAACGGTCTCGTCGTCTACCTGTCGGGCGATACGGGCATCACCGCGGAACAGGAGGTGGTGGTGCGCCAGCACTACGGGGCCGAACTGGTGGTGATGAACATCGGCGATACCTTCACCACCGGACCCACCGAGGCCGCCTGGGTGGTCAACGAGCTGATCAAGCCCCGGGCGGTGATCGCATCACACGCGAACGAGGAGGCCACGCGCGAGGGCAAGGTGTTGCCCGGGACGCGCACCGAGGCCTTCATCGAGGCCAGCAAGGTGCCCGTGCACGTGCCGCTCAGTGGCCGCACCCTGTCCTTCGACAGCGCGGGGCGCTGCATCGCCGGCTGCTAGATGGCGCCGGCCAACGGCATCAGGGTCGCGGTCGTCGGCGGCAGCGGGGGCATCGGCCGGGGCTTCGTGCACCAGCTCGCCGCCCGCCCGAACGTCGCCCAGGTTCACGCGACCTTTTGCCGGCACCGACCCGAGGACATGCCGCCCGGGGTGTGCTGGGCCCCGCTCGATGTGACCGACGAGGCTGGCGTGACCGCATGGGCGGATTCGCTCGGTGAGGTCGACTGGCTGATCAATGCCGTGGGTATGCTGCATACCCCGCGCCAGGGGCCGGAGAAGAGCATTCGCCGCTTCGACCCCGAGTTCTTTCTCGAGAACATGCGCCTCAATGCCGTGCCGAGCCTCCTCCTCGCCAAGCACCTGCAGCCGAATCTTCGCCACGGCCGGCCGGCGGTGTTCGCCACGGTGTCGGCCAAGGTCGGCAGTATCGAGGACAACCGGCTCGGCGGCTGGGTGAGTTACCGGGCTTCCAAGGCGGCACTCAACATGGGGCTCAAGACCCTCTCGATCGAATGGCGCCGCACCCTGCCGAATGTGGTGGTTGCGGCGCTGCATCCGGGAACCACCGACACCGCGCTGTCCCGGCCGTTCCAGCGCAGCGTGCCCGAGGGGCAGCTTTTCACGCCCGAGCGCAGCGTCCGTGCCATGCTGGAGGTGCTCGATGGGCTCACTCCGGCGGATTCCGGCGGCTTCTGGGCCTTCGACGGCGAACGCCTGCCCTGGTAGCCGACTGTGTAAATGCACGGGTCGCATCCCGTACAAACCCACCCCACGCCTGTCCTTTTTCGTATTGATCGAGTTGCGCTGCGATGATTCCATAGCGGCATGAGCCATCGAATCGCGGAGTGTTCTATGTCGCGGCTTTTCGCCCTGGTGCTGCTTTGCGCCGTTTCCGTGTCGGCCTGGGCCGACGCCCCCAAGGGTTATCCCTTCCTGGCCTTCGACGATGCCATGGCCGAGGCCTCGGCGAGCGGCAAGCCGATCTTCGTCTACTTCGGCCGCTACGGCTGCGGGTACTGTGAGAAGACCAACAAGGAGGCCTTCTCCGATGCCGAGGTACGCCGGCGCTACACCGATCACTACGTACTGGCCTACGTGGATGCGGAGAGCGGCAAGCGCCTGCGCCTGCCGAGCGGCGAGCGCGTCACCGAGCGCGAGGTGGGCACGCGTTACAACGCCTTCGTCACGCCCGTGTTCACCTTCCTCACCCCCGACGGCGAGGTGCTGCATCGCATGGTCGGTGTGCAGCGCATCGAGGACCTGATGGATGCGGACGCGAAGCTCCAGGCCCTGCGCGGGGACGCGCCATGATGCGAAGGCTGGCCCCATTCGCGCTCATCGCCGGGCTGCCCATGGCGGCCCTGGCCAATCCCTGGAGCTTCGACGACCCCGTCGACGTCACAGCGGCCACGGGCGAACGCGTCTTTCACCATCTCGAATCCGCCGGCCGCCGCAACATCGCGGTGGCCGGTGACGCGGTGGGCGTCGCCTGGGAAGACGATCGCGATGGCACGCCGCGTGTCTACCTCGCGCGCAAGGACATCGCTGCCGGGGCGTTCGGCGACGAGGTCCGGGTGAGCGGCGAGGGCGAGGCCTTCGAGCCGACGCTCGTCGCCCTGGATGCGCGACGCTTCGCACTGGCCTGGGAGGAGGATGGGCGGGTGCGTGCGCGTGTCATCGAGGGTGCGCGGCTCGGCCCGCTGTTCACGGTGGATCGCGACGAAGCCGTGCAGGCGAGCCTGGCCACAGCGGACGGGCGCCTCCTGCTGCTGGCCGCCGAGCGCGACGGCCGTTTTCCGCGCATCGTGTTGCACGAGTTGCAGGTCGACGACGACCTGAACCTTCGCCCCGTCTCACGCTGCCCGGTCGACAAGGCCGCCCCGGTCGACGAGCAGCTTTATCCGGCCGCAGCGGTGCAGGCCGGGCACCTGGTGGTGAGCTGGGAGGATCGCCGCCCGGGACACACGATCATCATGGCGGCGACCAGTCGGCTGGATGCCGTCTGCACGTTTTCGCCCGCCGAGCGGATCAGCTGGCGGGATCGCAAGGGCGGTGATGGCAGCGGCCCGATGCGCAGCATGCCCTACGGCAAGGGGCACGGCGTCTCGCGCGTGGCCCTGGCGGCCTACGGCGAGGCCTCGGTGTTCGCCGTGTGGGCGGACAAGCGCAACTTCCGCGAGGGCTACGACATCTGGGGTGCGCCCTGGAGCGTAGCCACCGGGTTTGGCGAGAACGAGCGTGTGCAGGACGATTTCGGCGGGGTGGCCCAGCAGTGGCACCCGAGCGTGGCCGGGCACCCCGACGGCACCGTGGTGGTGGCCTGGGACGACGAGCGCGACGGCAACCCGAGCGTGGTGATGAGCTGGCGCGAGGACGGCGCCTGGAGTGATGACGTGGTGCTGCCCGGTGCGGGTGGTCCGGGTGACCAGGCGCATCCGAGCGTCGTGCTCGATGCCGCGGGCAACCTGCATGCGGCATGGGTCGAGCGCGAGGAGACCGGCGGCCCGACGCGGCTGCGTTACGCGTTCGGACGCGTGGCGGAGTAGGGCATCAACTGACGTTGCGTTCCCGCGAGCCGGGAACGGGCGCTTACCAGTTGTCGTCGCCCGTGAGCCGCTCGATGGCGCTGACGGCGGCATGGGCCGCGGTGTTCACGTCCGCTTCCCGGCCGGCCATGACCAGGCGGCCAAAGGCCCCGACCGCGCGGGCCTCCATCAGGGTGACGTTGGCGGCCTTCTCGGCCTCGTTGGCGGCGTACACGATGTAGCCGGCCGGCTCGGTCTCGAGGATGAACATGCTCTGGCCGGCCAGGATCATGGAGCCCTTGCGGTCCTGGCGGTTGATGAGCACGGCATGGTCGGGGGTGATGGCGCGGATCACCTCGTTCCAGGCGATGCGGCACTTCATGCGGGCCTCTTCCGGCTGGCCCAGGTGGCTCAGCACCGCGCGGCCCGCCTCGGTCACGTCCGACTGGCTGCGGTGGTGGATGACCATCGAGCCGTAGGCGCGCTCCACGATCTGCTGCCCAAGGCGCACCTGGGTGGACTTGAGCGCGATATCCGTGAGGCGGTGAATCGCCATGCCCGGCGACACCTCGATCCACATGCACGCATTCCCCGGAATCGGCAGAAACCCCTGGGACACGGTGCCCATGTAGGCGGCCAACTGCGGTTGCAGCGAGTCGATGAAGATGTAGGTGCGAAGTTTGATCATACGGGCCTTGAATCGATGCCTGGACCGCCAGGCCGGGCGCGCATAGGCACGCGCAGAACGCGGACTTTAGCAGATTGGATGGGGCGCTGGAACTGCAAAACGCGATTTTTTATTTCCAGAAGCCGCGATGAAAACCTTTATACATAGTTAATGATCTATGGGTCTGTCGGGTGCCAGGCAATCGGCCGGGGGGCGCTAGCCGGCCCCGGGGCTGGCCGCAGCATCGGCAGCCCGGCGCGCTTTCAGCCAGGTCACGGCAATCAGGACCAGCAGGATGGACGGCAGCACCCCGGCATTCACGGCCTGCCAGCCGAAGTTGTAGTGCAGCATGCCCGCCGACAGCGAGGACACCGTGACGGTGGAGAACACCATGAAGTCGTTGAAGGCCTGGGCCTTGGCCTTCTCGCTCTCACGGTAGGCCTCGGTCAGCAGGTCGGTGGCGCCCACGAAGAGGAAGTTCCAGCCCACCCCGAGCAGCACGAGCGCGGCCCAGAAGTGCCACACGTCGTTGCCGAGGAAATTGATGACCACGCAGGCGAGCGTCAGCAGTGCGCCGGTGATCAGGATGTTCAGCACGCCGAAGCGCTGGATGAGTGCGCCGGTGAAGAACGAGGGTGCGAACATGCCGAACACGTGCCACTGGATGACGAAGGCCGTGTCGCTGAAGCTGTGAGCGTGGCCCTGCATGGCCAGCGGCGTGGCCGTCATCACCAGCACCATGATGCCGTAGCCCAGCATGCCGGCGAGCACCGCCACGAGGAACGTCGGCTGGCGCAGGATCTCGCGCATCGGCCGGCCGCTGGCGTGAGCGGCCGCCGGGCCCGGCGCCGGCACGCGCAGCAGCATGAGCGCGAGAAACGAGAGGGCGTAGATCCCCAGCAGTGCCGCGTAGCTGCCGGCGAACTGCGGCAGGTCGAGCAGCCCGTCGGTCCAGTTGGCGAGATTCGGGCCCGTGAAGGCGGCGACCACGCCGCCGGCCATCACGTAGGAGATGGCGCGCGGCTTGTAGGCCTCCGTGGCCACGTCCACGGCCGCAAAGCGGTAGTAGATGCCGAAGCCGTTGAACATGCCCACCAGCAGCGTGGCGCCGCAGAACAGCCAGAAGGCCTCGTGCAGGATGGCCGTGACGGCGAGCGCTGCACCGGCAGTACCGAGACTCACGCCGATGAAAAAGCCGCCGCGGCGCCCGAGGCGCTTCATCAGGAACGAGGCCGGTATCGTGGTGAGCATGGTGGCGAAGAACTGGATCGCGAGCGGGATGGTGGCCAGCGACTTGTCCTCCGCGAGCAGGTAGCCCACCAGCGAGGCGGTGGCGACGATCAGCGCGTTGCCGGTCATCATCATGGCCTGGCAGAAGGACAGCAGCAGGACGTTGCGCTTCATCGTCATCGGTTCTTCCGGTTGGCGGGCGAGGCGGCATGATAAAGCACCGGCGTCGCGAGTGTCCGCGTTGTGCACGCGGGACTTCGCCCATGTATCGCTGAGGGTGCTAGGGTCTATGGGGTATTTCGACGAACAGGACGTTCATGGCACAGGATCGAACACCCCAGTACGAAAAGAACAGCCTGACCCTGACCGGCGCGGTGGCGCTCGGCACCGGCGTGATGATCGGTGCGGGCATCTTCGCCCTGACCGGCCAGGTCGCGGAGCTCGCGCGCGAGTGGTTCGTGCTCGCCTTCGTGGCCGGCGCGCTGGTGGCGGCCTTCAGTGCCTACTCCTAAGTCAAGATGTCCAATGCCTTTCCGTCGGCGGGCGGCATCGGCATGTATCTCGCCAAGGCCTACGGCAAGACCACCATGACGGCGGCCGGTGCCCTCCTGATGTACTTCTCCATGGTCATCAACGAAAGCCTGGTCGCCCGCACCTTCGGCACCTACACCCTGCAGCTCTTCGACGCGGACCCCGATACCGGGCTGGTGCCGGCGCTCGGCGTCGGCCTGTTGGCCTTCGCCTTTCTCGTAAACATCCTGTCGAACCGGTTCATCCAGACGTTTTCCTTCTTCATGGCCTTCATCAAGATCGGCGGGATCGCGGTGTTCGCGCTGGGCGGGCTGTGGGTCTCGGGCCTGTCGTTTCCGAGCGTGTCGGCCGCGCCGGCCGACACCACGGCCGGCGGCTTCCTGGCCGCCACCGCCCTCGCGGTGCTGGCCTACAAGGGCTTCACCACGATCACCAACAGCGGCGCCGAGATCGTCGATCCGCATCGCAACGTCGGACGCGCCATCATCATCGCCATCAGCCTGTGCCTGGTGTTGTACCTGCTGGTGACGCTCGCGATCGGCGGCAATCTCACGGTCGACGAGATCGTCGCGGCGCGCGACTACGCGCTGGCCGAGGCCGCGCGGCCCGCCTTCGGGAATGCCGGCCTCTGGTTCACCGTGGTGTTCGCCGTCGTGGCCACCGTCTCGGGCGTGATCGCGAGCGTGTTCGCCGTCTCGCGCATGCTCGCCATGCTCACAGAGATGAAGCTCGTGCCCCACCGGCATTTCGGCATGCCGGGCAGTATCCAGAAGCACACGCTGGTCTACACGATCGTCATCGCCATGCTGCTCACCGTGTTCTTCGACCTGAGCCGCATCGCCTCGCTCGGTGCGATCTTCTACATCATCATGGACATCATGATTCACTGGGGGGTGCTGCGGCACCTGCGCGACGAGGTGGACGCCAATCCGGTGATCCTCTGGACGGCGATCCTGCTCGACGTGGTGGTCCTGGCGGCCTTGCTGGTGGTGAAGGCGCAGACCGATATGCTCGTGATCTGGGCCGCGCTCATCGGCCTGGTCGTGATCTTCGCGGGCGAGCGGCTGTTCCTCCAGCGCGTCGCCGATGACGAGCACTAGTTGCTGACCCGGGTGTGGATGCGCGCATGATCGAACTGCCGTTCTCCGAGCAGTCCTTCTTCCGGGTGTTCGCCGAATACCATGAGGCGCTGTGGCCGGCGCCGGTGCTGCTCACCGGACTGGCGCTGGTGACGGCGTTCGGCCTGTTCCGGGGTGACGCGCGGGTCGGCCGATGGGTGTCCGGCGTGCTGGCCGTTCTCTGGGCCTGGGCCGGACTGGCTTACCACCTCGCGTTCTTCTCGCGCATCAATTCGGCGGCGTATGTCTTCGCGCTCCTGTCCCTCGTCGCGGCCGCCGTGTTCGTCTGGTATGGCGTGATCCAGGGGCGGATGCGCTTCGCCTGGCCCGGCGGCTGGCGCGGGGTGACCGGTCTCGTGCTGCTGGTGTTTGCGCTGAGCGGCTATCCGCTCTGGGTCTGGCTCGCGGGGCACAGCTATCCCGCGGCACCGACATTCGGCCTGCCATGCCCGACTACGCTCTTCACGCTCGGGGTGCTCGCGTTTCTCGTGCGGCCGTATCCGCGTGCCCCGTTCATCGTGCCGCTGCTGTGGTGTGTGGTCGGGGTGCAGGCGGCGCTCGCGCTCGATATGCCGCCGGACACCTCGCTCGCCCTCGCGGCTGTCGCCGGTGCAGTACTTGCCCTGCGTAACCGCTGAGCCGGGCTTGCCCGCGGCCGGGCCCGGGCTATAATCGGCCCTGCTGCGTCGCGGGGACGACCCCGCCGCACTCATTTCGATCAACGGGGACGGCCCTGCGCTTTCGTGGAGAGATCGCCGTGACCTGGACCCTCGTTTTTCTCGCCGGCCTGCTCGAGGTCGGCTGGGCCGTCGGCCTCAAGTACACCGACGGCTTTTCCCGCCCCGTGCCGACCCTGCTGACCGTGGCAGCCATGCTGGCCAGTCTCGTGCTGCTGGCGCTTGCGATGAGGCAGTTGCCGGTGGGTACGGCCTACGCGGTCTGGGTGGGTATCGGCGCCGTCGGCACCGTGATCGCCGGCGTGTTCCTGTTCGACGAATCCCTGTCCCTCGCTCGGCTCGCGAGCGTGGGGGTGATCGTCGTCGGTGTCCTGGGCCTCAAGTACGCGGGCTGAGCTGCGATTACGCTCGTGGGGCGAATCGCGGTAACCTAGCTGGCGCGATTTCTGCATTCTGCAGAAGCATCGAATAACGGTTAAGGGCCCATGCATCTCGATAGTTTCGTCACCTCGGCATTCCTGTTGCTGATGGTCACCGCGCTGGCGGTGACGCTGTTCAAGCACTTCGGGTTGGGCTCCATCGTGGGGCTGCTGGTCGCGGGCATCATCGTGGGGCCGCACTTCCCCGGTCCGCAGGTGACCGAGCACGCCGAGGACCTACGCCACTTCACCGAGCTGGGCGTGGTGCTCCTGCTGTTCGTGATCGGCCTGGAGATGAAACCCAGCCGGCTGTGGGCCATGCGCCGCGACGTGCTCGGGCTGGGCTCGTTGCAGATCCTGGTCACCGGCGTGGCGATCGGGGCGTACTTCCTGCTCTACCAGGAGCGTTGGCAGGCGGCCCTGCTCATCGGCCTGACGTTCGCCCTGTCCTCCACGGCCTTCGTCATGCAGCTGCTGCACGAGCGCGGCGAGATCGCGAGCCCGCAGGGGCAGTCGGCCTTCGCCGTGCTGTTGATGCAGGACGTGGCGATCGTGCCGCTGCTGGCCATCGTGCCCATCATGTCGGCGACCGGTCGCCTGTCGGCCGAGGTGCCGCTGTGGCAGCAGGTCGCCATCGTGGTGGGCATGCTCGCGCTGATCGGCGTGATCGGCCGGTACCTGCTGCCGTGGGTGCTGGACAAGCTGGCGCGCAAGGGCAACAAGGAAGCCTTTCTCCTGTTCGTGATGATGGCGGTGTTTTTCGCCGCCTGGGCGATGGATCTCGCCGGGCTTTCGATGGCCCTGGGCGCCTTCATCATGGGCATGCTGCTGTCGGGTTCGCGCTATCGCCTGCAGGTGCAGGCGGCCGTCGAGCCCTACAAGGGCCTGCTGATGAGCCTGTTCTTCGTCGCCGTGGGCATGTCCATCGACTTCAAGGCGCTGGCCGCGGACCCGGCGCTGTTCGTGCAGCACACGGCGGTGATCGTGGCCATCAAGTTCACGGTGCTGTTCCTGCTCGCGCTGGCCTTCGGCATGTCGCGCGGCCTGGCGGCCAAGGTGTCCGTGCTGCTGGCGCAGGGCGGTGAGTTCGGCTTCGTGCTGTTCGGTTCGGCCAAGGCGCTGGAGGTCATCGACGACGCGACCTTCGTCGTCGCGGTCGGCGTGATCTCGGTGACCATGCTGGCCACACCCTTGATGGTGCGCCTGGGTGACATGCTGTCCAAGCGCATGGAGCGTCGTCAGGTGACGACGTCGAAGCCCCACGAATCCATCGACGCGGCGGCGGACAAGCGCGTCATCGTGCTCGGCGGTTACGGCCAGGTCGGGCACGCGGTGGCAGTGCTGCTGCACTCCAGTGGTATCCCCTTCGTGGCCTTCGACACCAGCCCGGCGCGCGTGGCGCAGGGCCAGCAGGACGGCTTTCCCGTTTACTACGGCGACATCAGCGACCCGGACCTGATCGATGCGGCGCATGTCTCGCGGGCCGCGCTGGTGGTGCTCACCATCGACGACGTGGAGGACACGCTCGAGGCGGTCTCCCACATCCGCACGCACTGTCCCAACATCCGGATCATCGCCCGCGGCCGTACCCTGCAGGACGTGGCCCGCCTGACCGAGGCCGGTGCCAACCACGCCTTCCCGGAGGCGATGGAGAGCAGCCTGCGCCTCGGCAGTCTGGCCCTGGAGCTGATCAACGTGCCGGAAGACCAGGTCGGTTCCCTGTTGCACGACGTGCGCGTCGGCGGTTACCGGCTGGTGGCCGAGGAGCGCCCCAAGAGCTGAACGATCGCGCCCGGTGCGTCGCGGGGTTCTGCTTGGCCGGATCGCGCCGCCGGGTTATGGTCGGGACACGATCATCGCTATTTGTCGGGACTCTTCATGAACAAACCCGTTTACCTGTGGCTGGCGACCGGTGCCGGCCTTCTCTTTCTCCTGGTGCTTGCCGCCGGCGGTGCCTTCCGCCCGCACGAGCAGCCGCAGCTCCCGCTGCTGGGCATGCTGCTGATGGCCGAGTTCGGCGCCATCGTCAACGCGCTGGCCGCGTTCTTCGCCCTGCGCGCCTGGTTGCAGGACCGCCGCGCCACCGGACTGCTCATGACAGGCGCCGCGGCGGCGGTCGTGGCCCTCGCCTTGCTGTTCTCGGGTGTCCTGATCTGGCAGGGCTTTATCGCGTCCGCCTGAACGCTTCGCCGACGGAGGAATCCAATTCGTGAAACGACTCTGGCTGATACCGGTGATGCTCGGGTTGCTGTGGGCGACGGCGGCATTCGCCGATGCGATGTCGGATGCGGACGCCGCGGTGACCGACATCCTGTGGAACTACGAGGGGGCGGCCGAGAACGCGGTGTATGCCGTGGATGCGCGCGGGTATCTCGACATCACGTTTCCGCGCGACGTGCCCGACGACGTGTACATCGAGATCATTGACGCGCTGAGGGCGCACCCGGACATCAAGGGCGTGCTGGCGGGCAAGAGCGGGCCCGCCTGTGGCGCCTGGTATTGACCGGGGCCGTCCGGGGTCCGAAACCGCGGTCGGCCCTCGCCGGGGCGGCCGCAAAGGAAGACGGTGATGTGGAAGAGTCTGCTGGTCATCCTGCTGGTGGGGTTTTCGTCGGCCTGGTTCACCGACCTGTCGAGTGAATCCGTCTTTCTCTCGGTATTCCTGCCGCTGATCGATGCCTTCGCGCTGCTCGCCCTGGTGGTCTGGATCGTGCTGTTCCTGCACGCCCGGGGGGCGAATCTGCATCGACCCTATGGCGGTTCGGGGGGCGACAGCCCCTTCGATGGTTCGGGCGGCGACGGCGGCGACTAGAGCTCGCGCCACGCTCCATCGACCAGTCCCTCCACCGGCCGGAAGCGGTTCTTGTAATTCATCTTGTCGCACTCGGGGATGAAGTAGCCGAGGTACAGGTGCGGCAGGTGGCGGCGCTGTGCCTCCTCGATCTGCCAGAGGATGGCGTAGGTGCCGAGCCCCCGCGCCGGCCCGATCTCGGGATCGTAAAACGTGTAGGTGGCCGACAGCCCCTGCGGCAGCAGGTCCGTCACCGCCAGGCCGAGCAGCCTGCCTTTCTCCCGGAATTCCACGAACAGCGTTTCGCACCAGTCGGAGACGAGGAAGGTCTCGAAGGACTCGGGGGTGGGGTCGTCCATGCCCCCGCCGGGATGGCGGCCCTTCAGATAGCGCTCGTAGAGGGCGTAGTACTCGTCGTCGGCGCGTGCCGGCATGCGAAAAACGTCGATGTCGGCATTCTGCTTCAGGTTGCGACGCTGGCTGCGGTTCGGCGCGAAGCGCGAGGCCACTACGCGGGTCGGGATGCAGGACCGGCAGTTGGGGCAGTGGGGCGCATAGACATGGTCGCCGCTGCGGCGAAACCCCCGCTCGATCAGCTCGCCATAGAGCTCCGTGCTCATCTGCGCCCGCGGATCGGCCACGGCGCTCACCGCCAGCTGCTCGGGGCGGTAATTGCAGTCGTGCGGCAGGGTGGCGTAGAAGCTGAGTCGTCTCATGGTGCCGGGTGAATTCTCGAGTGAATTCACTCTAGCACAGCGTTTCGCCGGCCCGAAACGCACCCCGTCACACCCCGGCGATCAGGGCCTCCCGCAAAAAGAAAAGGCGGGGCTGTTGCCCCGCCAAACCCACAGACTGCCAATCACCGAGGTGGTGAGAGAGAACCCTGACTCTGGAGGGGGTCAGGGGGTGTCAGGGGCGGCTAGTGATGGCCGCCCTTGACGAATTTGATGATGTAATACACGCCCGCAACGCAGAGCACGGTGAGGGCCAGGATGCTGCCCCAGGCAGCCGGATCGTTCATGATGAGATTCATTTCTTCTCTTCCTCTATTGGTATCAGGAGGTTGGATACAGGCTAGCGCGGGGGGCTGGGCGGGTTTTTGACTCAGGTCAATAACCCTTTCGGTTGTAGGTATTGGGACGGGGCGTCTAAAACCGGGCCTCGGTGGCTGGCCTGTGATCGGTGCCAACGTGGAATAGGGCGCGCGCAATCCCTTGTCGCAAAAGGGTTTCCGGGCGTCCCGGTCGGGGAGTGTGTTAGAATCGCCGGCTTTTCAGGCACAACAACCGAAGCGACGTCTCAATGAACCGCGAAACCCGTCTAGCCGCCCTCGAAAAAGCCCTGCAAGAGCGCATCCTGATCCTGGATGGCGCCATGGGCACCATGATCCAGCGCCAGAAGCTGAGCGAGGAAGACTACCGCGGGGAGCGCTTCGCCGACTGGCCCTCCGACCTCAAGGGCAACAACGACCTGCTGGTGCTCACCCAGCCCGGGGTGATCAAGGGCATCCACCGCGAATACCTGGAGGCCGGCGCCGACATCATCGAGGCCAATACCTTCAACGCCACCTCGATCTCCATGGCCGACTACGGCATGCAGGCCCTGGTGCACGAGATAAACGTGGCGGCGGCACAGCTCGCGCGCGAGGCGGCCGACGAGGCCACGGCGCAGAACCCGGACAAGCCGCGCTTTGTCGCCGGCATCCTGGGCCCGACCAACCGCACGGCCTCGATCTCGCCGGACGTGAACGATCCCGGCAAGCGCAACGTCACCTTCGACGAACTGGTCGAGGCCTATCTCGAGGCGACCCACGGCCTGGTCGAGGGCGGCGTGGACATCCTGCTCATCGAGACCATCTTCGACACGCTCAACGCCAAGGCCGCGATCTTCGCCGCCGAGCAGTACTTCGAGCAGCACGGGATGCGCATCCCGGTGATGATCTCCGGGACCATCACGGATGCCTCCGGCCGCACCCTGTCCGGCCAGACCACCGAGGCCTTCTACAACTCGCTGCGCCACGCCCAGCCCCTGTCCATCGGGCTCAACTGCGCCCTGGGGCCGAAGGAGCTGCGCCAGTACGTGGAGGAGATGTCGCGCATCGCCGAGGGCTACGTGAGCGCGCACCCGAACGCGGGCCTGCCCAACGAGTTCGGCGGTTACGACCTGTCGGCCAAGGACATGGCCAAGGAAGTCGCCGAGTGGGCGCAGAGCGGTTTTCTCAACATCATTGGCGGCTGCTGCGGCACCACGCCCGAGCACATCAAGGCGATTGCCGAGCAGGTGGAGCAGTACCCGCCGCGCAGGAAGCCCGAGGTGGCACCCGCCTGCCGTCTCTCCGGCCTCGAGCCCTGCAACATCGAGGACGACTCGCTGTTCGTGAACGTGGGCGAGCGCACCAACGTCACCGGCTCGGCCGCCTTCAAGCGCCTGATCCTCGACGAGAACTACGACCAGGCCCTGGAGGTCGCGCGCCAGCAGGTGGAGAACGGTGCGCAGATCATCGACATCAACATGGACGAGGGCATGCTCGACGGCAAGCATGCCATGATCACCTTCCTCAACCTTGTCGCCTCCGAGCCCGACATCTCGCGCGTGCCGATCATGCTCGACTCCTCCAAGTGGGAGATCATCGAGGAGGGCCTGAAGCGTATCCAGGGCAAGGGCGTGGTGAACTCCATCTCGCTGAAAGAGGGCGAGGAGAAGTTCATCGAGCAGGCAAAGCTCGTGCGCAAGTACGGCGCCGCGGTAATCGTCATGGCCTTCGACGAGACCGGGCAGGCCGACACGCAGCAGCGCAAGGTCGAGATCTGCAAGCGTTCCTACGAGATCCTCACGCAGCAGCTCGGCTTTCCGGCCGAGGACATCATCTTCGACCCGAACATCTTCGCGGTGGCCACGGGCATCGAGGAGCACAACAACTACGGCGTGGACTTCATCGAGGCCACGCGCGAGATCAAGCGGCAGCTCCCCCACGCGCTGGTCTCCGGCGGCGTGTCCAACGTCTCCTTCTCTTTCCGCGGCAACAACCCCGTGCGCGAGGCGATCCACTCGGTGTTCCTGTACCACGCCATCAAGGCGGGCATGGACATGGGGATCGTCAACGCCGGCCAGCTCGCCGTGTACGACGACCTGCCGGACGAGCTGCGCGAGGCGGTCGAGGACGTGGTGCTGAACCGCCGCGACGATGCCACCGAGCGGCTGCTCGACATCGCCGAGAAGTACAAGGGCCAGGGCGGTACCGCGACCCGCGAAGAGGACCTGTCCTGGCGCGAGTGGCCGGTGGCCAAGCGCCTCGAACACGCGCTGGTGAAGGGCATCGATACCTATGTCACCGAGGATACCGAGGAGGCGCGCCTGGCCTTCGACCGGCCGATCGAGGTCATCGAGGGCCCGTTGATGGACGGCATGAACGTGGTCGGCGACCTGTTCGGCGAGGGCAAGATGTTCCTGCCGCAGGTGGTCAAGTCCGCGCGCGTGATGAAGAAGGCCGTCGCCCACCTCATCCCCTACATCGAGGCGGAGAAGGAAGAAGGCGCGCGCGCCGTGGGCAAGGTGCTCATGGCCACCGTGAAGGGCGACGTGCACGACATCGGCAAGAACATCGTCGGCGTGGTGCTGCAGTGCAACAACTTCGAGGTCATTGATCTCGGCGTTATGGTGCCTGCACAGAAGATCCTCGATGCCGCGAAGGAACACGACGTCGACGTCATCGGGCTGTCCGGTCTCATCACCCCGTCGCTCGACGAGATGGTGCACCTGGCCAAGGAAATGGAGCGCCAGGAATTCAACCTGCCGCTGATGATCGGCGGGGCGACCACCTCGCGCGCGCACACCGCGGTGAAGATCGAGCCGAGCTACACGCGCGGGCCCACCGTGTGGGTGAAGGACGCCTCGCGTGCCGTCGGCGTGGCGCAGAGCCTCACCAGCACCGGGCTGAAGGAAAAGTACACGGCCCAGCTGCGCGAAGAATACGCGCAGGTGCGCGAGAACCACGCCAAGCGCCGCCGCAGCGAGAAGTGGCTGACGCTCGAAGACGCCCGCGCCAACAAGGTGCAGATCGAGTGGGACGGCTACACGCCGCCCAAACCCGCCTTCACCGGCATCAAGACCTTCGACGACTTCCCGCTGGCCGAACTCGTCGACTACATCGACTGGACGCCGTTCTTCCACGCCTGGGAGCTGCGCGGGTCCTACCCCAAGATCTTCGACGACGCCGAGCGCGGTGAAGAGGCGAGAAAGCTCTTCGACGATGCGCAGAACATGCTCAAGCAGATCGTCGACGAGGGCTGGCTCAAGGCGCGCGCCGTGATCGGGTTCTTCCCGGCCAACACCATCGGCGACGACGACATCGAACTCTACGCCGACGATCAGCGCGAGGAGGTGCATATGGTGCTGCATCACCTGCGCCAGCAGACCGAGAAGCCGAGCGGCAAGCCCAACCGCTGCCTGGCCGACTTCGTCGCACCCAAGGACACGGGCCTTGAGGACTACGTCGGCGCCTTCGCCGTCACCGCCGGGATCGGCATCGACGAGCACGTCGCCCGCTTCGAGGCCGCGCACGACGATTACCACGCGATCCTTCTGAAGGCACTGGCCGACCGCCTGGCCGAGGCCTTCGCCGAGGTCATGCACCGGCGCGTGCGCAAGGAGTACTGGGGCTACGCCAAGGACGAGGCGCTCGACAACGAGGCCCTGATCCGCGAGGAATACACCGGTATCCGCCCGGCACCGGGTTACCCCGCCTGCCCCGATCACACCGAGAAGGGGCTGATGTGGGCGCTGATCGACCCGGTCGAGAACGCCGGCATCTCGATCACCGAGAGCTTTGCCATGATGCCCACGGCCGCCGTCTCCGGCTGGTACTTCTCCCATCCGCAGTCGAGCTACTTCGCCGTCGGGCGCATCAACCGCGACCAGGTCGAGGACTACGCCAAACGCAAGGGCATGACCCTGGCCGAGGCCGAGCGCTGGCTCGCCCCGAACCTGGGTTACGATCCCGACTGATCGAGCGGATCAGAAAGACGAAGAAGCCCGCATGCCGCGGGCTTTTTTGTTTTTGATGCAGCGCTGGATACAGCGCCAGCGAAATCCAGCGCCGGTGTAATCATGCTTACCCGGCGCCCCGGGTTTTAAACAACGGACGACGGACCACTGACAACGGACCGCTGTCAGTCATGATCCCAGTACCACCGATCTCCGATGCGGATCACATCGATGGCCGCCTCCCGCCGCCCCATGCGGTCGATGGTCTTGCGGTAGATGGCCTTGTCCGGCCCCTCGGGCAGGGCCTCGTAGCGCTGGTAGACGCGCTGCATGATGGCGTCGCTGTACTCGAGCACGACGAGGACCTCGGCCTTCTGGGTGCGGCCCTGCGGCTGGTAGTACTGCACGCCGCGGTGAGCCTTCACCACGAAGCCGTTCCAGAAGTCGCGCCAGCGCTGGGAGCGGATGGTGGGCTCGTGTTGCGGGGTCGCGAGCATGACCATGGTGTCGACGTCGCCGGACCGGTTGGCGTCGAGGAAGGCATCCACGAGCGCGCGGGGGGACTCCGTGGCCAGGGCGGCCGGTGCCCATGACGTGAGCAGCAGCGGCGCGAGCAGGAACAGGATGACCGGGAAGCGAGGCATGGCTGCGATTATGACCGCATGATGGGGCGGGTCAACCGGGCACACACTACGCGACCTGGTTGCCGGGCAAAAAAAGAGCCCGCGCTGGGCGCGGGCTCGTCGGCAGTGGCTCGGGTCAGGCTACTCGTGGTGCCGCGGCACGATATCCCGGTAGGCGTGCCAGGTGGCATAACCCAGCAGCGGCAGGACGAGGACCAGACCGATCATGTAGGTCGCAAACCCGATCGCCGTCAGGACCACGATCAGCCCCGCCCACACGGCCATGGCCCCCGGGTTGTTGCGCACGGCCACCAGGCTGGTGATCATCGCCGTGACGATGTCCACACGACGATCCTGTAGCATCGGTAATGCGACCACGCTGATCGAGAACACCAGGGCGGCGAACAGCACGCCGAGCACCACGTACATGCCCATGTACTCGAAGCCCGGACCGAGGGTCGTCAGCATGCTGGCGAAAGCGCCCATGTCCAGTGCCATCCCGTTGTCGAAGGCCAGGCCCACCATCAGCCACGTGAAGCGCACCCAGAACAGCATCATGAAGGCGATGAGTGCCACGTAGATGGCCATCTGCAGACCGCTCCGGTGCCAGGCCGTCACGGCGTGGTAGAGCGTGGCCGGGTGGTTGTGCTCCATCCGGTGAGCCAGCGTGTACAGCCCGCTGGCGAGGAACGGGCCGGCCAGGAAGAACGCCGCCACCCAGGTGAGTACGAAGTGCGGCGGACCTTCGCTCACGGCGTAGAGCCCCCAGCCCATCAGGGCGAAGAAGGCCCCGTAGATGAGCGAGGTGACTGGGGCATGGGTGAAGTCGTGCCAGGCTCGGGCCAGCCAGTGGAATGGCTGGGATGCGTCGACGTGGTTTATTTCCGGGATATCGGGTCCGAAGTGGACATCGGTGTGCAAGGTCTTGGCCATGCTTTCCTCCTGTGCCTCTGTGGGTGTGGAGATGAATCGAACAAGGGCCGTCATTCACGAGTTTAGACGCTGCGTCCTAAATGTGGTTTCATCACATCAAAAAAATATTTGTCGCTGAAAAACAACAGGTTTTTTGTAGAAATGGTGAAAAAATCCGAAGATCTGGCCGATGTAAACGCCGATTTGCGAAAATCCGCGCGGGTCGACACCGGCGCGATGGCCTGGGACCCGAGCCCCAGCGGCACGGTATGGCGCAAGCCGCTGTATCGCTCCGGCGGCGAGTTCGGCCCGGTGACCAGCCTGGTGCGCTACGCGCCGGGCGGGGCATTTCGGCCGCACAGCCATCCCGAGGGTGAGGAGATCCTGGTGCTCGACGGCGTGTTCGCCGACGAGCATGGCGAGTATCCGGCCGGGACCTGGTTCTTCAATCCGCACGGGAGCAGCCACTCGCCGCGCTCGGAACCGGGCTGTGACCTGTTCGTACGCCTGCGCCAGTACCCGGGCCGCGAGCGCGCGGCCCGCTGCCTCGACACTCGCCGGATGGCATGGGCCGAGACCGGCACCCCGGGCATCGAGGAAAAGGTGCTCTATCGCGAGCCGGATTATCCGGAGGACGTGTGCCTGCTGCGCCTGGCCGACGGGGTGTCGTTGCCCATACCCGACGAGGGCGTGCTGGAGGTGTTGGTCCTCGACGGTGAACTGAGGGGGCCGAAGGGCGTCGTCGCCGCCGGCGCCTGGTTGCGCGAACCTGGCCCGGGCACCGACCCCTGGCAGGCAGCGGGCGATTGCCGACTGTACCGGCGCGTCACGCCCTGGGCGTGCTTGTCGCCTTCTGCGGATCGGGTAGACTAGGCGGCCGGTTCGTCCCCATGTCCCGATCGAGAAGGTAGACGCCTCATGAATGCTGTTCGCCTGTTCCCGCGCCTGGCCATCCTCGTGCTCGCGCTGGTCCTGCCCCTGTCCGTCCCGGCGGGCGAGATCGTGCGCGATTATCCCGCCGACCGTATCACCGATGACGTGTACGTGATCCACGGCCCGGCCGGTTATCCGTCCGTCGAAAACCAGGGCTTCATGAACAACCCCGCCTTCGTCGTCACCGAGACCGGCGTGGTCGTCATTGATCCGGGTTCCAGCCTGCAGGCCGGGCGCATGGTGCTCAAGCAGATCCGCGCAGTCACCGACAAGCCGGTGACGCACGTGTTCAGCACCCACGTGCACGGGGATCACTGGCTGGGCAACCACGCCATGGTCGAGGCCTTCCCGGACGCCGAGCTGCTCGCCCTGTCCGAGATGATCCGCCTGGCCGAGGCCAGCCAGGGGGAGTTCTGGGTCAACCTGATGCGCAACGCCACCGAGGGGTTCACCGCGGGTACCGAGGCCGTGGTGCCGGCGCAGGCCATCGACGTGGCCGCCGAGATGGTGATCGGCGGCAAGACCTTCCGTTTCCACGCCACGCATCCGGCACACAGCACCACCGACGTGATGCTGGAACTGGTGGAGGACTCGGTGGTGTTCACGGGGGACAACGTGGTCTACGAGCGTTTTGCACGTATGGACGACGGCAGCTTCCGCGGCAACATCGAGGCCTGCAAGATGGCCGAGGCGATCGGCGCGAAGCATTACGTGCCGGGGCACGGGCCGACCGGTGGCATCGAGATCGCGCAGGCCTTCCGCCACTACCTCGAGACGGTCTACGGCGAGGCGGGCCGGCTGTACGACGAAGGCAAGCCCGACTACGAGATGAAGCCGGAGATCGTCGCGCAGCTCGAGGCGTATCACGACTGGGGCAATTTCGAGGACGAGATCGGCAAGCACATCTCGCTCGCGGTGCTCGAGTACGAGCGCGCGATGTTCGAGTAGGGCGGGCCCGCGGCAGGGAGAACGCATGGATCCGGAGTTCTGGCACGCGCGCTGGGAAGCGGGCGAGATCGGCTTCCACCAGGACGCGATCAACCCGCATCTCGAACAGCACTGGCCGCGGCTCAACCTCCCGGCCGGGATGCGCGTGTTCGTGCCGCTGTGTGGCAAGACCCGCGACATGCTGTGGCTGGCAGGCGAGGGGCACCGCGTGGTCGGGGTCGAACTCAGCGAGCTGGCGGTGCGCGCCTTTTTCGCGGACAACGGGTTGCAGCCGCAGGTCAGCGATCACGGTGTGTTCAAGCGCTTCGCGGTCGACGAGATCGAGATCCTCTGCGGGGATTTCTTCGCCCTGGATGCCGCGCGGCTGGGCCCCGTGGAGGCGGTGTTCGATCGCGCCTCGCTGGTCGCGCTTCCCGAATCGATGCGCGCGCGCTACGCGGCGCAGATGCGCCGACTACTCGAGCCCGAGACTACGGTGTTGCTCGTCACCTTCGATTACCCCCAGGCCGAGATGGACGGTCCGCCGTTCGCCGTGACCGAGGACGAGGTCCGTGCATTGTACGATGGGGGCTTCGACGTGCAGCGCCTGGCCGGCGTCGATCTGCTGGCCTCCCACGACCGGTTTCGCGAACGCGGGCTCACGCGTCTCGAGGAGCTGGTGTTCGTGCTGCGCCGCCAGGGCTGAACCCCACTTCCTATTGCGCCGCGTCAATGCGGCCACCGCCCCTTTCTATACTCTTGTGTGGTGTGCGCCCCGGTGCGAACAACCAGGGCGCGCGACCCAAAGCCTTTGCTGGAGTCTGATTCTTGATTCGCATCCTGTCCCACATTCGTTCACATGCACTGCGTATCCTGCTGGTCGTGCTCACGGTGCTGATCGTGCTCATGGGTATCGTGGCCGGCGGCGCGCAGTTCCTTGCGGGCTATCTGTTACGCGACGCGCTGATCCAGGCGGGCAACGACTATGTCGCCTACGAGAATGTCAGCCTCAATGTGTTCACGGGCACCGTGGGCGTCGAAGGGCTGTATGTCGGCCGCGGGCCCAACCGCGTGCTCGAGGCCGATCGCGTCTGGCTCAACCTCAGCATGACCGACTTGCTGCAGGGCCGCGTGTACGGCCAGTCGCTCGAGATGGAGGGTGCATACCTTCGGATCGACGACGCGGACGGCCTGCGCGTGGCGGGCATTGACGTGGCCGGTGGCGGTGCCGTCGAGGTCGAGGCCGGTGCGCCGACGGCCATCCCGGTGTTCGGTCTGGACAGGCTGCTGCTGGCCGATAGCCGCATCAGCCTGTTTCTTGGCGAGCAGCAGCCGCTGACCGTGCGGCTCGACTCGATCGAGCTGAAGCAGTTCATGTTCGAGGCCGACGCGCCGCCATCGCCCATGTCGCTCGTGGCCCATGTCGATGGCGGGCGCATCGAGCTCACCGGCACCGTGAGCGCGGATGCGCGCCGTCAGCAGATCGAGGCGACTCTGCTCGTCACGGACCTTGAACTGCAGGAGTTCGCGCGTTTCGGCGGTTCCGGCATCACCTCGCTCGCAGGCGTGGTTGACCTCGACTACCGGCTGCAGTTTTCCCGGGCCACCGATGCGCCGTTGCAGGTCGGCGGCCAGCTCGACCTGAAGGTCCGCGATGTCGCCTACGCCGAGGGTGATATCTCCGTGGCACTGGATTCCGTGCGCTGGCAGGGTCAGCAGGCGCTCACGCTCAGTGGCGGGGACTCGGACCTGGAGACGCAGGGGCGCGTCGACCTGGTGGCACCGCGGGTGTCCCTGCCGCGTTACCAGGTCAAGGCCGAGAGCGTGTCCTGGGACGGGTCGCTCGCGGGTGGCCTCGATGAGACGGGGGTTCACGGGGAACAGAAAGGCGCCACCGAGATTGCCAAGGTCGAGGCATCGCTGTCCTCGGGGGTGCTGGCAATCGAGGGCGTGACGGCGGACGGCCGGACCCAGCTGGGAAGCGACGAGCCGCTGGTGGTGAACAGTCTGGTGTTGTCCGGCGTGACCTACGACGACCGCCAGGCCGAGCGCCGCCTGCTGCGTATCGGGTCATCGGAGGTCCGGGCCACGACGGTCGATCTCGCGCAGAGAAGCGTGCAGATCGAGGCCATCGCCCTGGATGCGCTGGGCGCCACGCTCAATATCACGAAGAACGGCGAGGTCCGCGGCGTGCGTAGCCTTGTCGAGGCCCTCGCGTCGCCGGAGCCCGCGGCCGAGGCCGAGGTCGATGAGGCGCAGGCATCGGAGGCCACGCCGTGGCGCACGCGCATCGGATCGATCGCGCTGGCGGGGGCGAGCGAATTCCGCTTCGAGGACGACTCGGTCGCGCCGCCCGTGACGGTGCTGATGCGGGAGTTGTCGGGCAAGGTGGGCACGATGGACAGCGCCGCCCCCGCGGCCGCTACGCCCGTGGAGCTGGCCGGGCGGGTTGACGAGTACGGCCGTGTCTCGCTCAGCGGCGACATCAAGCCGTTTGCCGAGCGGCCGACCGCGACCGTGCAGGGGGGCGTCGAGGCCATTGACCTCGCGCGCTTCTCGCCCTACATGCAGCTCGCCACGGGTTATGCCATTCGCAGCGGCCAGCTCAACGCGAAGCTGGATCTCGATCTCGACCAGGGGCAGCTCGACGGCGAGATCGATTTCCGGCTGCGCTCGCCGGATTTCGAGCCCGTGGACCCCGAGCAGGTGGAGCGTTTCACCCAGCGCGTGTCGATGCCGCTCGAACTCGTGGTCGCGACCCTGGTGGACAAGGATGGCGATCTCTCGCTCGAGGTACCGATCACGGGCGATGTCACCGACCCGCAGTTCAGTGCCCAGGACGTCTTCCGCCTGGCGGCGAGCAAGGCCATGCAGGCCGCGGCGGTCAACTACCTCAAGCAGACGCTGCAGCCCTACGGCACCCTGATCACGGTACTCGGGCTGGCCGGCAAGGCGGCGGGCTATGTCGCCCTCGAGCCCGTGCTGTTCGAGCCGGGCCAGGTCGCCCTCACGGAAGCGGGCACCGATTACCTCGACAAGGTCGCCCAGTTGATGCGCGACCGCGGTGGCCTGCGGATCAAGCTCTGTGGCATGGCCGTGCCGGCCGACCGCGAGCCCCTGGGCCTGCCCGCGGAAGGGGAGCTGGCGGCAGAGCAGGTGCAGCGCCTCGAGGGCTTGGCCCGCGAGCGTGCCCTGGCGATCAAGGAATACCTGATCGCCCAGGACGGGGTGAAGGTGGATCACCTCTTCATCTGCACCCCGGAAGTCTCCGCCAAGCCGGATGCGGTGCCGCGCGTGAAGCTCGAACTCTGATTCGTCCCGTCCGGGTCCCTATGCCATAATGCGCTGCAGGGCCCATCGACGACGGGAACCATGGGGGACGACAAGTTCAAGAGCTACCAGGGCGAGAGTCATACCGGAGCGGCGCTGAGTTCGCCCTACCCGGTGAGCCGGCTCGCCGCCCAGATCGACCTGGTCGATATCGCGCGTGAACTCGAACGTGCCGACGAGGCCGTCAACCTGCGCGTGACCGCCAAGCTGGAAGTGATCGCCGAGCAAATCCGTGCCCTGCAGGCCGAGGCGCGCCGCGTGCTGGAAACCGCGCAGCACGACCACGCTCTGCATCATGCGCGCTGCAACTTCAAGCGCATCCCGGGCCAGACCTACCACCTGTATCGAAAGCCCGACGGTTCCACGTATTTTTCCATGGTGGCCCCGCGGGACTGGGGCGGTTCGCCACCGCACGACTTCGTCGGCTCCTACCGGCTCGAACCCGACCTGTCGTGGGTGCCGGCCGACCAGCCGGCGGCCGACGACTCGGCCCGGCGCCTGGTGGCCCGGCTGCTGGAGGCGGGCGGGTCGGACTAGCCGGTCCGGCTGAAAGCTGCCGTTTTGACGATAAAGCGAACCCCGTTCGAAGCGGGGTTGGGGCACACTACTGGGTATGAAATCCCGTTCGCATAAACAGGGACTGATTCTGAGCCGGCGCGGTTTCTGGATTGCCGTGCTCGCGGTGCTGTTCCTGCTGGGAACGTATACCCCGGCCCTGCAGTGGTTCGAGCACCGCTTCTACGATCAGGCCGTGCGCCTGGTGCCGGAGATTCGGCCGGCCGAGGACGTAGCGGTGGTGGCCGTCGACGAGGCCGCGGAGAAGCGCTTCGGCAGCTGGCCCTGGTCGCGGGCCCGGCTGGCGGAGGTGGTGGACGAGCTCGATGGCGCCGCAGCGATCGGTTTCCTGCCGGCACTCGATCAGCCGGAAACGCCGCTCGCCCTCGAGGAGGTGCGCGAGGAGATTGCCGCCGGCCGCGAGGCGCTGCTCGAGCGCCGCGAGGAACTGCGGGCCGAGCGCAGCACGCCCGCGCGCAACCGGACGCTGGAGCGCGTGGAGGCGGGCCTGGAGAAGCTGCGCACGGCCAGTTACTGGCTTGGCAAGGTGGACACCGACCGCGACCTGGCCTGGGCCATTAGCCAGCAGGGCCGGGTGGTGATCCCGGCGGAGTATGCGCGCGTGGCGGGGGAGGACCGGGGGCAGCCTGCCATGGCGACCCTGTCCGTGGAACCGCGCGGGGAGTGGTACTTGCAGGGCTGGGTCTATCCGCTGTGGGCCGCGCCCGATCCGGTGGGCTCGGTCAACCTGCGCGAACCCATCGAGCGCTACGCGACGCAGGCACGTGCCATCGGCGCGCAGCCGGTGTGGGAAGACGGGGCCCGCGTGCGGGCCATGCCGCTGGTGGTGCCGCAGGGCGAGACCGTGGTGCCGAGTTTCGCCCTCTCGCTGGCCGCGGTGGCCCAGGGCATCGCCCCGAGCGAGGCGGTCGCGCTGGACGGTTTCGGCGTACGCTTCGCGGCGCGCGACGTGGCCACCGGGCCGCATTACAGCTTCTACCCGGTGCCCCCTGTCACCGAGGACGGCGGCCCGCCGGTTCCGGTCTATTCCGTGGTCGAGCTGCTCGAGGGCCGGGTGCCGGGCGCGGCGCTGCGCGACAAGGTGGTGCTGGTCGGGCCGACCGCCCTTGGTGCCGCGCCGCGCCTGCAGGGTCCCGCCGGCGCCGAGCTGGCCCCCGTGGTGTGGACGGCGCACAGCGTGGCCAGCCTGATGAACGCGCAGTCGATCACCCAGCCCACCTGGTTCCATCCCGTGCAGCGTGGCCTGCTGCTGTTGTTCGCGCTGCTGTTGCTGGCCTTGCCCGCGCGCCTGTATGGCGGCACCACGGCGCTGCTGGTGGTGGTGCTCGTCGAGGTGATTCTCCTCAATGCCTCGCTGCTCTCCCTGATCCTCTCAAAATACTGGTTGCCGCTCGGGGTGCCGATGCTGTTCCTGGCGGTGGGTTATGGCGCCCTGGTGGTGCGGCACCACATCGTGGATGCGATCGTGCGCAGCCGCCACGAGGCCTTCGAGGCGCGGCGCCTGCTGGGCGTGAACCTGCACGCACAGGGTCAGCTCGACCGCGCCTTCGAGGAGTTCCAGCGCTGCCACGTCGACGCGGACATCCTCTACCATCTCTACCAGCTCGGTCAGGACTACGAGCGCCGTCGCAAGTTCACGCGTGCCCTGGAGGTCTACGAGCACATGGCGCAGGCGGAGCCGGAATACCGGGACATCGCCGAGCGCATCAAGCGCCTGAAGGCCGTACCCGACAGCAACACCGCCAAGTTCCTCGCCCCCGAGTCCGGGGTGGACTCCACCCTGGTGCTCGATGACTCGGCCATCGAAAAGCCGATGCTGGGGCGCTACCAGCTCGAGGCCCAGATCGGGCGCGGTGCCATGGGCGTGGTCTACCTCGGCGCGGATCCCAAGATCGGTCGCAAGGTCGCGATCAAGACGCTCAACCTCACCCAGGAGTTCGAGGGTACCGAGCTCGACGAGGTGAAATGGCGGTTCTATCGCGAGGCCGAGGCCTCGGGACGCCTGGATCACCGCAACATCGTCACGGTCTACGACGTGGGCGAGGAGCATGACCTGGCCTATATCGCCATGGACTTCGTGAAAGGCCACAGCCTCGACGAAAACGCCCGCGAGGGCGGACTGCTGCCCGTGGAAGAAGTGCTCGATATCGGTATCCAGGTAGCCGAGGCGCTGGATTACGCGCACAAGCAGCAGGTCATCCACCGGGACATCAAGCCGGCCAACATGTTGTACGAGCCGGACAAACATGTCGTGAAACTGACGGATTTCGGTATCGCGCGACTGACCGACAACAGCAAGACCCGCACCGGCACGCTGCTCGGCACACCGGCCTACATGGCCCCCGAGCAGATCACCGGCCAGGAGGTCGACGGGCGCTCGGACCTGTACTCGCTGGGGGTGACGCTGTATCAGCTGCTCAGCGGCCAGTTGCCGTTCACCAGCGACACGATGGCCAACCTGGTCTTCCGGATCACCAACGACAAGGCCACCGACCTGCGCAGCGTCCGCCCGGAACTGGGGTCCGAGATCACCCGCGTGATCAGCAAGGCGATGCACAAGGATCCCGAGAAGCGCTACCAGTCCGGGGCGACCATGGCGTCGGCGCTGCGGCGGGCGCGCGACCAGTGGCTTGGCACGGGTGATGCAAATGTCTCCTAGGGAACAGGGACAGGGAGAGGCCATGTCGCAGGTGCTGCTCATCGATGAGAGTCGCGCGGTCGTGGGTCTGCTCAAGAACCGGATCGAGATCGCGGCCAATGCCCAGGTCCGCGTGGCGTCGTCACTGGCCGAGGCCCGCGAAGTGATCGCGGCCTCACCCAAGATCGCGGTCGCGGTGGCGGGCCTGTGCCTGTCCGATGCGCCGAAGGGGGAGGTGGTCGATTACCTCCAGGCGCAGGGCATTCCCGTCATCGTGCTGACCGGGAACATGGACGAGGCCGCGCGCGAGACGATCCTCGCCAAGCGCGTCGTCGACTACGTCGTGAAGCGCCAGGGCGCGGAGGTCGATTACCTCGTCGAGCTGGTACAGCGCCTGTGCAACAACCACGAGCTCAAGGTGCTGGTGGTCGACGACGCGCGGACCAGTCGCACGCTGATCCGCCGTCTGCTCGAGGCGCACAACTACCAGGTGCTGGAGGCCGGGGACGGGGTCGAAGCGCTCGAGGTGCTCGAGGAACATCCCGACACCACCATCGTGCTCACCGATTACCAGATGCCCCGCATGGGCGGCGGCGAACTGATCACGCACATCCGCCAGCGCTGGACGCGCAACGACATGGCCATCATCGGTCTCTCCGCGCAGGATGACCCGACGCTGTCGGCCCGACTGCTCAAGGCGGGGGCGAGCGACTACCTGACCAAGCCCTTCATCGAGGAAGAGTTCTACTGCCGGGTTCACCAGAACGCGGACTTGGTCCGCAGCATCCGGGCGATGCGCGACGCCTCGCGCCGGGACTACCTGACCGGGCTTTACAACCGGCGCTACCTGCACGAGACCGGCGCGAGCCTCTACGCCAACGCCCGGCGCGGCAACCTGCACCTGACGGCGGGCATGCTCGACCTGGACCATTTCAAGCGCATCAACGATACCTACGGCCACCAGGCGGGCGATCTCGCCCTGCAGCACGTGGCCTGCATCCTGCGCCAGTCGGTGCGCAGCTCCGATCTCGTCGCCCGCTACGGCGGCGAGGAGTTCTGCATGTTGCTGGTCAACGGCCAGGCACGTGAACAGGCCGATGTCTTCGAGCGCGTGCGTAGCGCCGTGGCCTCGGCCCCGCTGGACTACGACGGGCAGCGTATCGAGCTGACGATCAGTATCGGCGCCACGGCCCATCTGGGCGCCGACTTCGAGTCCATGCTCGACAGCGCGGACCAGTTGCTCTACGAAGCGAAGACCCGGGGCCGGGATCGCGTGGTCATGGCAACGCCGCCAGTGAGTATCGTGGACCACGCCGCCAAGCCGTGTTCCTGACCCTCGGCGCGCCGTTACATTCGTCCTTCGAACGGCCGTTCCCGCTTTATTGATCTGCGTCGTGGCAATCTCGCCGACGCTGCGCAATGCTCCTTCGATATCGTCTCAAAGGAGTGACAGCCGCCATGTCGAATCTGATTGCCAAGCCTCGCCCACGTCGAGTACGCGCGACTGCCGTCACTGCGTTGACCTTCGCCTGTTTCTGTAACCTCGGCTGGGCACAGCACGACACGCCCGAGCCGTTGCGTGACATCACGGATCTGACGCTGTGGTACGAGTCGTTCGACTTTACCCCGCATGCCAGCCTGCAGTACGAGTACGACGACAACATTTACGCGACCGAGGACAGCGAGATCAGCGACTACGTGCTGCTCGCCAACCTGTCCGGTCAGATGGCGTCCGACTGGGACCGGCATGCCGTGAAGGCCGGTGCCGGAGCCAAGATCGCGCGATACCAGGATTACGGTTCGGAAGACACGGAGGACTACTGGGCCAGTCTCAACGGGCGCTACGACCTGGGTGCGGACGACAACCTGTTCGCCAGTCTGTCGCACGCGCGCGAGCATGAGGCGCGTGGTTCCATCGAGTCGGTCAGCGGCGACGAGCCGACCCAGTATTACAAGACGCAGGCCAACGCCGGCATCAAGCAGGGAGCCGGCCCCTGGTCGACCACGGTGGCCGGAAACCTGGTGCGCTACGATTACGACGACACGCCGGCCGGGCTCACGGAAATCAACAACGACGACCGCGACCGCGACGAGTCCTCGCTCGGCGTGCGCATCAGCTATTCGGCGTCGGCGCAGTGGAGTTATTTCGCGCAGTACCGCACCGACGTGCGCAATTATGAGAGCGCACTCGATGATGCGCTCTACGAGCGCGACTCCACCGGGCACCGAATCGGCGTGGGCTTCAAGGCCAAGTATGGTGAGCGCCTGGACGGGGAGTTGATGCTCGGTGCGCTCTCCCAGGATTACGAGGATCCGCGTTTCGATGCCATCGACACGTTCGACTACCAGGGCAGTCTGGGCTGGTACGTGTCGGAAAAGAGTCACCTGAAACTCGCCGTGGCACACTCGCTTGAGGAGACCACGCTGCCGGGTTCGCCGGGTTATCTCTACCGCCAGTTGAGTGCGCGCTGGAGCCAGCGTTACACGGCGCAGCTGTTCGGGCAGTTCACCGCTTCCTATGGGCAGGCCGAGTATCAGCAGAGTGCCATCAGCGACGATTACTACGATGTCGGCGCGGGGCTGACGCGCAGTTTCGCCAGGGGTGTGCTCGGCAGCATCAACCTGCGCCACGTGCAACGCGACTCGAATCAGCCCGGTGACGATTTCTCCCGCAACCAGGTGGGCGTGTCGGTGTCGGCGCGTTTCTAGGATGTATATCCGAACCGTGTGGCGAGGCTATTGAGCGTAAAAAAGCGGCCTGTCGATTGGACATGAGTACAGTATGTCGTCGCTATGTGAAGGTTCTCACAAGTCGCGACATCCAATGTGTTCTGTGTCTCAGTTTGCCGTGATTTCATTGGAACCCTCCATCTGCATTGGCGTCTACTTACGCAACCCCGACGCGGGTTGTTTATAGCGAAACATCATTATTATTAAATCTGAGGAGACGACTCCGATGAAATTTGCTACTGCCGCTTTGCTTGCTTCCCTGTTTGCTTCCAGCGCCGCCATGGCGGACCACAACAGCATCTGGGGCGAAGGTACGGCCAGCATGCCGAACGACATCCACAACACCCGTATCGACACCATGGACGATGACGGTGACGCCTTTGCCGAGTTCGTGCAGTACGGTGACGGTGCGGATTCCGTGAACCGCTTCCTGGATGACGACAGCGATTCGCTGGTGGTCTCCATGGGTGGCGGCGCCACCGACACCGTGCGCGGTTCGGACATGGGTGGCAGCGATGTGACCCGCGGCGGTTCGCCGCGTTAAGCACGATCCACAGACTCCGCTGAGTACGAAGCCCCGCCCCTGGCGGGGCTTTTTTTTGCTTTGAAACGAGTGCTATCGAATCGATGGGATTCGACGCGGCGTAGTGGCGTACGGGGCTTTCTCAGGGGTGTACTGGACTTTGGTACTAGTGCATTGCTTAGTGTGGGGCCGGTCACAACCTGGCACACCTGGGGGAAACCACTGGAACCATCCGGGATTAGCGGCGTCTATTCACGTAACCCCGACGCGGGTGTTTATTAGCGAAACATTACGATTATTAAATCTGAGGAGACGACTCCGATGAAATTTGCTACTGCCGCTTTGCTTGCTTCCCTGTTTGCCTCCAGCGTCGCCATGGCGGACCACAACAGCATCTGGGGCGAAGGTACGGCCAGCATGCCGAACGACATCCACAACACCCGTATCGACACCATGGACGATGACGGTGACGCCTTTGCCGAGTTCGTACAGAACGGTGACGGTGCGGATTCCGTGAACCGCTTCCTGGATGACGACAGCGATTCGCTGGTGGTCTCCATGGGTGGCGGCGCCACCGACACCGTGCGCGGTTCGGACATGGGTGGCAGCGATGTGACCCGCGGTGGCTCCGCCCGCTAAAGAACGCTCCTCCCCTCCTAGACTCCTGTGAGCGTTGCCCCGCCTTTCGGCGGGGCATTTTTTTGCGCGTCAGAAAATGCAGCGGGATGGTGAATCAGGGTTGGCGCAGGGCGAGCATGAACGGTGCCCAGGCGATGAGCATGACCCCGGCGACCAGCAGGTTGGTGATGAGGATGGTACGCATCCGCTGGCGCAGGTCGGCGGTTTCGCTGGCGGTCATGAACACGCGTGACATCAGGGCGTCCAGCAGCAGGAGTACGAAGACGATGGGTGCCACCACGGGGATCACCACGGTGTAGATGAAGTCCCAGCCCTCGAGGCTGGTGGGGGTGCCTGCCGGTGGTCGGGCCACCAGCGTCGCGAGCCCGACGACGACGAGTAGCAGGCGCAGTGGGCCGAGTTGCTTGAGGTAGCGAAGCGGCGAAAACGACATGCCCATCTCCCTGGTGTGATTGGTGGTTTTTTGAACAGCCAGACCGGTCGGCGGGCCCCGGCGGCCTGCCGATGCGGCCCGTCACGGCGCGGTTTTCCACCGAAGGCGGTGGGCATTCTGTGGAAAACCTGTTAAATCAGTGACCACAATATCTTGTGGTCGCTCGAAACGCGTTAGTGGCCTCTTATATACGCTTTTTCGGCGCCGGACGTTCTATAATTCATTGTTTTTAATTGTCTTTTTAATTTTACGCTTGCGTTCGCCATTTTAGCGTCTAAAAAAGCTTGAATACAAGATATTGTTGTTTTAGCTTAGTGGCTTCCGCATTCGCGGGCTCCGAGGTGCCCCATGAGCCACTGCCGTCTCGTCGGCGACGCACCTCGTCACATTACTAATAAAGAACACCATAGGAACGCTGAGGACTATGAAGGCGCACTCGCTCAAGAAGACCGGCACCGGCTCCGTCACTGACATTGAAATCCCGCTGCAACCCGCCTCCGAGGACATCTGGGACAAGAAGTACCGTCTCAAGCGCAAGGACGGCGTGGCCATCGACCAGAGCGTGGATGACACCTATCAGCGCGTGGCCAAGGCGCTGTCCGAGGTCGAGGAGACCGACGAGAAGAAGCAGGAATGGTTCGAGAAGTTCACCTGGGCCCTGCGCCGCGGTGCGATCCCGGCCGGCCGCATCACCTCGAATGCCGGCGCCTGGGAGCACAAGCCCGCCACCTCGACCATCAACTGCACCGTGTCCGGCACCATCGCCGACTCGATGGACGATATCCTGAACAAGGTGCACGAGGCCGGCCTGACCCTGAAGGCGGGTTGCGGTATCGGTTACGAGTTCTCGACGTTGCGCCCGAGAGGTGCTTACGTCTCCGGCGCCGGCGCCTACACCTCCGGCCCACTGTCGTTCATGGATATCTACGACAAGATGTGCTTCACCGTCTCCAGCGCCGGCGGCCGCCGTGGCGCGCAGATGGCCACCTTCGACGTCGGTCACCCGGACGTGGAAGACTTCATCCGTGCCAAGCGCGAGGACGGGCGCCTGCGCCAGTTCAACCTGTCGCTGCTGATCACCTCCGACTTCATGGAGGCGGTGGAGTCCAATGACGACTGGCCGCTGGCCTTCCCGGTCACCGAGAAGGAGGTGGAGATCGACAAGCTGGACCTGAACGATCCTTCCCAGGTGATCTGGCGCGAGTGGCCGGAGCAGGGCAAGTACGTGTCCAACGACGAGGGCCTGGTGGCCTGCAAGGTCTACAAGACGATCAAGGCGCAGCGTCTGTGGGACATGATCATGGCCTCCACCTACGACTTCGCCGAGCCGGGTTTCATCCTGATCGACACGGTCAACGAGATGAACAACAACTGGTTCTGCGAAAACATCCGCGCCACCAACCCCTGCGGCGAGCAGCCGCTGCCGCCCTACGGCTCCTGCCTGCTGGGCTCGGTGAACCTGACCAAGTTCGTGCGCGAGCCGTTCACCGACAATGCGCACTTCGACTGGGACGAGTTCCGCGAGGTGGTGTCGGTCTTCACCCGGATGCTGGACAACGTGGTGGAGATCAACGGCCTGCCGCTCGGCCAGCAGCGACACGAGATCCACCACAAGCGCCGCCACGGCATGGGCTTCCTCGGCCTCGGGTCCACGCTGACCATGCTGCGCATGAGCTACGGCGAGAAGACCTCGCTGGAATTCACCGAACGCGTCTCGCGTGAGCTGGCGCTCACCGGCTGGCAGACCGCGCTGGATCTGGCCAGGGAAAAGGGCCCGGCCCCGATCATGGACGAGGACTTCGAGGTCACCGCCGAGATGCTGCGCAAGCGTCCGGAAATGAAGCGCGACGGCATCAAGGTCGGCGATACGATCAAGGGCCGCGTCCTGCACGCCAAGTACAGTCGCTACATGCAGCGCGTGGCCGAGGTGGCCCCGGAGCTGGTGAACGAGCTGGCCGAGGTCGGCGCCCGGTTCACGCACCATTCGTCGATCGCGCCCACCGGCACCATCTCGCTGTCTCTGGCCAACAACGCCAGTAACGGCATCGAGCCGTCCTTCGCGCACTGCTACTCGCGCAACGTGATTCGCGAAGGCAAGAAGACCAAGGAAAAGGTCGACGTGTTCTCCTACGAGCTGCTGGCCTACCGCGAGCTGATCAACCCGGCCGCGCACCCCTATGCCGAGGGCGAGATGGAGAAGCTGCCGGACTATTTCGTCACGGCCGAGGACATCACGCCCAAGGCGCACGTCGACATCCAGGCCGCGGCCCAGAAATGGGTGGATTCCTCCATTTCCAAGACCGCGAACGTGCCGACGGATTACAAGTATGAGGACTTCAAGGACATCTACCACTACGCCTATCACAACGGGCTGAAGGGCTGCACCACGTTCCGCTTCAACCCCGAGGCCTTCCAGGGCGTGCTGGTCAAGGAGCAGGACCTCGAGAACACCGTGTACCGCTTCAAGCTCGACGACGGCAGCATGGTGGAGGTCAAGGGCAACGAGGAGATCGAGTACGACGGCGAGACGCATACCGCCGCGAATCTGTTCGATGCGCTCAAAGAGGGGTATTACGGCAAATTCTAATCGTGCCGAACCAGCTCGCCGCGAGGCGTTGTTGAAGTCGATGCCGCTAATGCTCACGTACTGCACGTACGCTGCGCTTATCGACGTCGACTTCGCCTAGCCTCACGGCGACTGGCTTCGCCACGAGGCTCAAGACGAATTAGAAAACGAATTTATTTCGGCGTGCCGGGCGGTGCGCCAGGAGCAGGAAAGATGACCATCAAGATCGAAAAGAAGATCGTTGGCTACAGCGTGAAGAAGGACGAGCCGGCCGAAACCGAGGCGGTGGCCGAGGAGAAGCGCGCGGAAGAAACCAACGTGGTGCAGATGCACGAGAAGGTCGAGCGTCCGGAGATGCTGATCGGCTCGACCTACAAGATCAAGACGCCGCTGTCCGAGCACGCGCTGTACGTGACCATCAACGACATCGTGCTCAACGAGGGTACCGAGCACGAGCTGCGTCGTCCCTACGAGATCTTCATCAACTCCAAGAACATGGACCACTTCCAGTGGATCGTGGCGCTCACCCGCGTCATGTCCGCCGTGTTCCGCAAGGGCGGTGACGTGACCTTCCTGGTGGAAGAGCTCAAGTCCGTGTTCGATCCGCAGGGCGGCTACTTCAAGAAGGGCGGCAAGTACATGCCCTCGATCATTGCCGAGATCGGCGATGCCATCGAGCGTCACTTGACCTTCATCGGCCTGCTCAAGAACGACGAGCTCGACGAGCACCAGAAGAAGCTCATCGCGCAGAAGCGCGCCGAGTACGAGAGCAAGCAGAAGGCGGCCAGCAGCGACGAGGCCGCGGCCGATTCGGGCTTCCCGGCCGGCGCCGAGCTCTGTGCCAAGTGCCAGACCAAGGCCGTGGTCTTGATGGATGGCTGCATGACCTGCCTCAACTGCGGTGACAGCAAGTGTGGTTGAGCCGGGCAGGCCTTGATGCCCGCCCGGGACTCGGCAGGTGCTCAAAAAGATTGCCGCATTAACAACAACAATCTTCGAACCAGCGGTTCGGTCCCGTTATGGGTTGAAAAGGCAGCTTCGGCTGCCTTTTTTCTTGGCGGCCTTTCGGCCATGCCGACGCGGCTGTAGGAAAATTCTGAAAATCCCGGGATGAAAAACTGTGAATCGCGCCGCGTTGATGGCAATTCCGATGCAGTATGTTATTAATCATTGTCTCGCGTCCCGGCGCGATGTGATCGAAGCAGTCCGGCAGGGCTGATCAAGGAAGAACCCCGGCCGCGTCCGCCAGAGGACGTTGGCAGGAAGGAGCAATAGCATGTGGAACGAGTTCTATGCCTGGGCCGCCCGCTTGGCGCCCGAGAAGTGGGCGGTCATGTGCTGCGGCATCGGTATCGCCGTGGTGGCCGGGATATACATTGCCAGCCCGTTGCTGCAGGGTCTGTACCAGCGCTGGCAGATTCGCGGACGCATCCGTCGCCTGGGCGACGAGGTGATCGAGGGGGCGCGTATTCCCGATGGCATGGGACGCGCGTTGTGCATCGACTACCTGGTGCGCAACCAGGCCGGTGTCACGGTGGTTGCCGTGCGCCGTTATCCCGGGGTCATATTCGCGGCGGAGAACATGGAGCTGTGGGTGCAGGTGCTGAAAAACGGCAGCCACAAGTTCCCGAACCCCTTGCCCGAGTTGCGCATGCAGGTCGCCGCGGTCAAGGCGCTGGTGCCCGATGTGCCGGTGACCGGGGTCCTGCTGTTTGCGCAAGGCAGCCGGTTCCCGAAGGGCAAGCCCGGCGAGGTGCTCACGCTTGACGAATTGCCGCCGACCGCGTGCCCACAGGCTACCGGTTCGATGCCGGGCGTCGAGCAGGGCTGGGAGCGGCTGAGAATACAGAATAACGAACTGGCCACGGGGGAAACCTGCTCCTGAGTGGCCGATAACAACGCCATCACCAGAGCGAGAGGTTGCAAATGGAGCACTCCCACGTCAAATCCACCATCGCGATCGACCCGATCAAGTCCGCGCTGACCAAGGCCGAGCTGCTGTCCGTGAAGGGACAGCGCGCGGATGCCATCACCTGCCTGCGCGAGGCCCTTGCCGACTACCCGAACAACGACGAGCTCAAGGAAAAACTCGCCAAGGTGGAGGCGATGCCGGAGCCGGCGACCACCGAGACCGGCGGGGGCGGGATGGGCAAGATCGCCGTCGTCGTGGGCGTGCTCGTGGTTGCCATGGTGGTGCTCTACAGCGTCGTCCTCTGAATCGCGCCCCGGTCGATGGAGCCGGCCACCGCGACCTCGCGTCTACCGAGTGACAGACTGTGGTCACGGTCACGCGGGTGCGGTGGTGGCCGGCCGTGCCGCGCTGTATAGTAAGCCCATGGCCGGCGCCATGGGTCGCGGCCATCGCCGCGACCCCCAAAAATCACCAACAATGCCAGGTGCGCCGCGCCCCAGCAAAGGCCGCGGAGGGATTCAACCGTGTCGACGGGTTCCAACGACAAACCACTGATCCTGCTGGTCGACGACTCGCGGGTGATGCGTATCGCCCTGAAAAAGATACTCCAGTCCGACTACGAGATCGTTGAGGCCTCCAACGGTGAGAGCGGATGGGAGGCTCTGCAGGAGCACCCCGCCGTTCGCTGTGTCTTCACCGACCTGTCCATGCCGGAACTCGACGGCTTTGGTCTGCTCGAGCGCATCCGCGGCTCGGCCGAGGCCCGCATCAACTCGGTGCCCGTGATCATCATCACGGGTAACGAGGACGACCCCTCCATGAAGCAGCGGGTCGTCGATAAGGGCGCCAACGACGTGGTCATGAAGCCCTTCCAGACCAACGATATCCTCGCCACCACCCAGAAACACCTCGCGGCCGCACCGGCCACGCCCGCCGAACCCAAGCCCGCCGAACCCAAGCCTGCTCCCACGCCCGCTCCCGCGCCTGCGAAGCCCGCCGCGCCCGCTGCGCCGGCCCCGGCAGCGACCGGCTCGGATGCGGCGGTGGCCAAGCTCAAGAGCGACTTGTCCGCTGCGGTACAGCGGCTGCGTGAAATGGAAGCACAGCTGAAGCAGGCGCAGGGTGCACGCGAGCAGTTGACGAATGAGTTGCGCGACACCCAGGCCGCCATGCAGCGTCAGCTGGAGGCGGAAAAGGCGCAGCGCGAAAAGACCGAGGCCGAGCTCAAGGACGCGCGCGCCAAGATCCAGTCCGAGTCGGACATGGAAGCGGAGGTGCTGGAGTTCCAGAAGCAGGTCGATGCGGCCCTCGGTCGCGCGCGCCAGGCCGAGGATGCGCGCAAGTCGCTCGAGGACGAGCTGGCCCGCGTGCGCCAGGAGATGATGTTCCGGCAGCAGGGCGGTGACCGCCTCAAGCAGGACGAGGAGGCCAACCGACTGAAGCGTGAGCTCGAGGCGGCCAAGAAACGGGCCGACGTGGCCGAGCGGGTGCAGGCCGACTACGAGCACGAACTCAATCGCGTCAAGGCGCAATTGCAGGAGAGTGCCGGTGGCGGTGAGGCGCTGCAGTCCGAGATCGTCGCCCGCCAGACGGCCGAGTCCAAGGTCTCACGGCTCGAGGAGGACCTCAGTGCGGCCAACCAGCGCGCCACCGAGGCGCAGTCGAAGCTCGAATCCGTCAACAAGCGGCTTGCCGAACTCGAGGCGGAGTTGTCACGCAGCGCCACGGAGGCGGAGGGTGCCCGTGGCGAGACGGAGGAGTTGCTGCGCCTGGAAGAGGAGGCGCACCGCCAGTCCGAGGAGCAGGTGCAGCGCCTGCGCCGCGAACTGGAGCTCGCCCGCAAGAAGAGCGCCGAGACGGAAAGCGCGAAGCACACGGCCGAGCAGAAGCGAAGCCAGCTCGAGCACAAGGTCAACCAGCTCGAGGCCGAGCTCAAAATCCTGCGCGAGGAGGGCGACACCAGCAAGCAGGTGGGCAAGCAGGTCGAGAACCTGAAGGCCGAGATCGATGCCCTCATCGTACGCGCCGAGGCGGCCGAACTGGCCCAGCGCGAGGCCGAGAACGAGATCGCCAAGATGGCGGTGGAGCTCGAGGCCGCCGAGCAGTCCAAGCGCAACTCCGAGCACTCGGTGATGCGCATGACGGCACAGGTCAACTCGATGCGCAAGCAGGTCAGCCAGGCGGAGGCCATGCGCACCGCCGCGGAGCAGCAGCTGCGCGAGGCCAGCAGCCAGCCGGCCGAGCGGCCGCGGCGCGAGGAACCGAAGCGGGCCGAACCGGCGCCGGAAGCCGCGCAGGCCAAGCCCAGGTCACGTGAGCGCGTGGCCGACATCAACCCTGCGCGCGACGAACTGGTGGAGGTCAACAAGCCCCGGTCGGCGCCGAAAAAGAAGCTGCAGGACCGCTTCAACGATACCATGGTCGCGATCTGGAGCAAGCAGCAGCGCGGTCGGCGGCGCATGCGTTTCGTGGTCGGCGCGCTGGTGGTGGTGGGGGCCCTGGCCGGCGCCTGGTACAAGGGCTGGTGGCCCTTCGACGAGGGCGATGCCGCGCCCCAGGATGCGCGCCAGGCGCCGGCGGCCGAGGCCGGATCCGGGCCGGCACAGACGGCCCAGGCCGAACCCAAGCCCGCACTGCCGAAACCCGTCGAAGAAAAGCCGGCCGCACCGCCGCCGCCCAAGCCGGCCGTCACCGGCCCGGATCTCAGCAGCGAGGCCTACCAGGCGGCGCGTGCGGCGCGCGAACGTGACGTACGTGCCCAGGCCGAACAAGAATTCTCGCGCCTGCTGGCCATGCACGAGGCGGCGTCACAGGCGGCCCAGCCCGAGCCGGCCTCTCAGGTCGAGCCGGTTTCCCAGCCGGAACCGGTCCCGCAGACGCAGCCGGCCGAGCCGGCCGCCGCCAGCCCGGCGCCCGTCGAAGAGGCGGTGGAAGACGCGCCGGCAGTGACCGGCGCCGAGACGGCAGGCGAGTAGAGCGAAGGGCGTGTGAGTCGTTGCGGGCCGGCGGCGTGTCGCCTGATCTTCAGGGCGTGGCAACCGGGTCATAGCGGAAGGTGCTGGCGTGAAGCGGCCAGCCTGTCTTTTCATCGACCACGAGCACCGTCCACTTGCCGGTGAGGGCCGGGTCGAGGTCGCGCTTGGAATGCAGCTTGGCCCGCGCCCCTTCCACGTCGAAGCTGATCCGCGAGATCACGCGTCCCTCGTGTTCCCACTGATGGGTGACGGTGCGCCCGTCCATGCCCCGGATGTCCGTGAAGTACTGGATTTCACGAATGTTGTTGGTCAGCACCACCACCTGGTCGGCCGGCTCGCCCGATACGACCTGGGTGGTGAAGGCCGCGCGCGCGACGCCGGCGTTTGGCGGCAGGGGCGACTTCACGTCCTCCGCCAGGGTGGCCAGGGGGGCGATCAGCAGGGCGGCGGCGAGCAGCCAATGGTGGAGTTTCGTTGTCATGCGTTCCATCCGTGCTTAAAACGTGTCCACATCATAGCCTGTCCGCGCGTGAGCTGTCATGGCAGGTTGCCGCAATCCCTGTCACATGCTGACAGTCCGCGGCGGATGTTTGCGACTGCTCGGACCAGGACCCCGGCCCGGCAGCGGAGGTGGGGCTGGCGCGAATCCTGCGTGCGCCTTGTGTTGACACCAGAATGCCCGAACGCCGTTGACCAGGGACGGGTTATGGCGTTGACTCAAGGGGTGAGGTTGCAGGTCCGTGGGACCTGCGCGCGGGTGATGATGAAGCGTTGAAGACGTGCAGCGGGTGGTCTCGGCCGTCCGGTCTGCAGCTAAAGCCGAATGAGCGACAAAGGGGGCAATATGAAGAAAATGGTCCTACGCATCGCGACGCTGTGGCAGACATGGCTTTCCGGGTGGACGGCGCCTCCGGCACAGCTGCGGCCCGTACCGCTTCGAGTGCATCGCGCGCAGCGCTGGCGCCGTCGCTAGCAGGGTTGCGGTTCTCGCGCCTGGCCTATTTCGTCCAGCGTGATCCATTCCCTGAGGCCGGCATCCTTCGAGGTGCCGGCTTTTTTCATGCGTGAGGCACGCGGGCGGGCCGCCCGGGCTAGTGCGTATACACCGCCATGATGGATTTCAGTTCGACGAGTACCGCGAGGCATTCCTCGGCCGAAAGGGTCTCGGCGCCATGAGGGCGGTCGCCGTGTTCGAACTGGGCGATGGCCTCGAGCACGGACTTGCAGCCCTGCTGGCAAATCATCTCGATGACGCTGTCGGGCGACAGCTTGTGGGGTTCTGGCATCATAGGCGTAGACGCTGGTTGACCCGCGGTCCATGATCCGAGCGCAGATTACAACACAGTGACAGACGAAACCCAAGCGCCCCGCCCGGGGCCGGCGACCGCGAGGCTGCCGGCCCCGGCGCGTTATCTGCCGGTCGGCCCCCGCGCGTTTCGATTCGAGATCGGGCTCAGTCCCCTGGGGCGCGATTTCGGCAACGGCCACGCCGACGCCTTGGCATTCCAGGTGGACGAGCGATGGCCGGATTACCGCGAGGCCAAGCTGGCGGCGCGGGCCGAATCCTTGCGCAGGTATTTCGCCTGCCGTCCGCACCATGCCGATGCCCTGGGGGCGATCACCCGTGAGCTGGCCCGGCGCCTGGCCAGCGAGCACCCGGACTGGTACGGGTTTTCGAGCGCGCGAGCGGGTGGCTGGCGGCTTCACAGCGCCCTCTCCGGCCAGACTGCCCTTTGCGCGGGCACCGGCGCGCAGGTGGATCCGCAGGGCGAGGCGGGACCGCTGGCGACGCATGTCCTCGATGCGCTGGCGCTGGAGGTGCAGGAAGACGTGGCGGTGATGCGTGACGAGGGGGGTACCATGCGCCTGATTGCGCATCACGTCTGTTTTCCCAATCACTGGGCGCCGAAGGACAAGCTGGGCCAGGATTTCGCCGGGGTGCACGCGCGGGTCCCGGGTTTCTCCCGGCTTGCCCGCGGCGGCACCCGGCTACAGGCCGCGTTGACGAACCAGGGACCCTGGGTGCGCTTCGCCTGGGGCCTGTCTACCGATACCCGTCTCAACCATCACCCCGCGGCGCCGCCCGGGAGTGAGCAGGCCGACTGGCATGGGCGCCGCTTCGATGCGGGAGACCCCAGACTCTGGCTGCGTGTCGAACGGCAGGTGCTGCTGCCCATGCCCGAGTGGGCGGCCTATGTTTTCCTGATTCGGACCTACTTCGAACCGGTGGCCGGTCTCTCGGGCGACGGGCGGAGCCGCCTGGCCCGGGCCGTCGAGTCCATGGACGCGGATGTCCTGGCCTACAAGGGCCTCGCCGCGGAGCGCGACGCCATATTGGCCTGGCTGCGGGGCTGAGCTTCGCAGCTGAGCTGCGGGCCGGCGGGTATCGCGGCGTGCAGAGGCCGGATTACTGGGTGAGCACGAGCTTGCCCTGCATCTGCCCGGCCTCGATCCGGCGATGGGCCGCGGTGGCGTCTGCCAGCGGGTAGGCATCCTGCACGGCAATGTGCAGTTCGCCCGCGTCGATGAGTGTGGCGCAGGCATCCAGGATCTCGCCCTGATGGCGCCTCGCTTCCTGCAGCTCGCGCAGCATGGGGGTGAGCATGAGTTCGAATCCGACGCGCAGGTTGCGGTTGCGGGCCTCGCGCCAGTCCACGCCGGTGCCCGGGTCGAGCAGCGTGACGAGGCTGCCGTAATGCGCGGTGGCATCGATGCTGCGGCGAAAGGTCTCGCCCCCGACGGTGTCGAGGACCACGTCGGCACCGGCATTGCCGCTCCATTCATGGACCGCGTGGACGAAGTCCGTCTCGTGATAGCGGATCACGTGTTCCGCGCCCAGCTCCTCGGCAAAGCGCGCGCTGGACTCGGATCCGACCGTCGTCGCCACGCTGGCGCCCAGGTGACGGGCAAGCTGGATGGCGACGTGGCCGACACCGCCGGCACCGGCGTGGATCAGGACCCGCTGGCCCGGCTGCAGTCCGGCGCGATCGAACAGGGCCTCCCAGGCGGTGATCAGCACGAGCGGGCCAGCAGCCGCCTGCTCGAAGCCCAGGGTTCGGGGCATGGCGCGCGCCACCTGTTCATCCACCACCGCGTACTCGGCGTAATTGCCGGGCTCGCCGCCCAGGCCGCCGTTGCAGAACCAGACCTGGTCGCCGCGCCGGAACCGGGTCACGGCCGGGCCGGTCTCCTCGACGACACCCGCCCCGTCACAGCCCAGGATGGCCGGCAGGGCATCAGGGTAGAACACGCCGCGTGATCGCAGCTTGGTGTCGATGGGATTGATGCCCGCCGCCCGCAACCGCACCTTGATCTGGTGCGGTCCTTCGAGGCGCGGGGCCTCGACGTCGGCGAGTTCGAGGACCTCGGGGCCGCCGGTGGCGGTCATGAGTATGGCCTTCATCATGGCGTCTTCCTGTCGCGCGTTGGCAGATCTCCAGAGCGTAACGCCAACGCCTGCAAGATCAACAGCGCCGGGGAATCAGAAGACCGGTACGAGGTGATATCCCTGCGCCTGCCAGCCGATGAGAGACACGAAACCGTCACCGACCAGCGTGAGATCCGGCAGGACGGTTTCGTTGTCGATGCCGAAGACACGGGTGGCGACGGCGCAGATTTCCTGGCGCACGCCGAGCTCGCCGAGCCGTTGCGTACTCGCGGCAATCCGCGACAGGGCCTCGCTGTGCTCGAATTCGAGGTTCTCGTCCGGGGCGCTGGTGAGGTACTTCACGCTCGGACCGATGTAAACGAGCACGAAATCCGGCTCCACGTCTTGCCGGAGCAGGTTTGCGTGGGTGCCCTCGATGACCTCCAGGTAAAAGGCCAGCTTGTTGGGGTCACCAATGTCGACCAGGAAGACACCCTGGCCCCGTTGCAGTTCGCCCAGGGCGGCCGAGTCGTCGATGGTGTCGGCCGCGCCTGACGTGGCTGCGCTCAGCAGCAAGAGCACGAATGCCAGCAACATGGGCAGGGGGTGGCGAGGGAGATGCGGCATGGTGTTACCTCCGTAGGCTGTTGAGTTGTTCGAGATCCACCAGCGAGCAGCTGGTCTTGCGCCAGCCACGGCACTGCGCGTCGCCCGGCTGGCAATCATAGGCGCAGGTCTTCTTCTGCAGTTCGACCCAGTCGTCGGCGGCATAGGCGCTGCGCGGCAGGTTGGGCGGGTGGTACACGCAACCCGCGCACCAGGTTTCCACGGCGTCAGTCATGGCCTTCGTCCTTTGCTGGTCCCAGGCGAGGCCCGTCTCGGGGGCTCTCGCCTTCTTTGTGTAAAACGAACGTTCATTCTAGCCCGCGTGGCAAACCGTCAGGGCCTGCCGGAGGATACGCCGCGCCATGCGGCCTCCCATGCCTCGTCCAGGTAGGTCGGGAGCGGCTGCGGCAGGATGCGGTCGAGCCTCAGCTGGATCAGGCGCAACGGACCGCCGAAGAGGGCGGCGGCCAACACCACCGGATCGCCCTGGCGGATCTCCCCGCTGCCCATGCCCTGGGAGACGATGTCGCGCATGCGGTTAAAGGGTTGTGACGAGCAGATCGGGGGCTCGTCGGGCATGAATTCGCGATGTCGTGTGGAGAGCATGAAGCCCGTGGCAAGCGGCTCGCGCTCGGCCTGCTCGAACAGCAGGGTGACCACCGCCCGGGCCCGGTCGTGGGCCGTACCGTGTTGGCGACACAGCGCGGCGAGCGCGGCATCCATCCCCTCGAGCAGGTGCGTGTACAGGGCCCGGGCGATGCCCTGCTTGTCGCCGAAGTGATGGTATATGGAGCCGGTGCTCACGCCGGAGCGCTTCACGATATCGGGGACTGCCGTGTTGAAGTAGCCCCGCTCGCTGAACAGCGCCAGGGCGGCGTCCAGGACACGCTGTCGTGCGGGGGCAGGGGGCTGCGGACTGTCGAACGGCATGTGTCGAGACTAGAACATTCGTTCTAGTCGGTCAAGCGGGTGTCTCCGGCGGGAAGGTTACGCCCGTGCCGCCGAGTCCGCAGTACCCGCCCGGGTTCTTGGCCAGGTACTGCTGGTGGTAGTCCTCGGCGTAGTAGAACGGCGGCGCCTCGCGAACCTCGGTCGTGATGCGGCCGCGACCGGCGGCATCCAGGGCCTGCTGGTAGCGCGCGAGGCTTAACCGGGCCTGGGCCTGCTGGCTGTCCGAATAGGTGTAGATGCCGGAGCGGTACTGCGTGCCGACATCGTTGCCCTGGCGCATGCCCTGAGTCGGGTCATGGGCCTCCCAGAAGATCTCCAGGAGCCGCGCGTAGTCGATGCGTTCGGGATCGAAGACCACCAGCACCACCTCGTTGTGGCCGGTCATGCCGCTACACACCTCCTGGTAGGTGGGATTCGGCGTGTAGCCGCCGGCGTAGCCCACGGCCGTGGCATACACCCCGTCCTGCTGCCAGAAACGGCGTTCCGCGCCCCAGAAACAGCCCATGCCGAACAGGGCCTGTTCCGTACCCGCGGGAAACGGGGGCACGATGCGGTGGCCGTTGACGTAGTGCGTGCCGCCGACGGGCATGGGGGTCTCCCGTCCCGGCAGGGCCTCCTCGGGTGCGGGTAGATCGAGTTTCTTTTCAAACCACATGGGAATGTCCGCCTGGTTGACTGAATGCCTTACCTCATACGTAGCGCGTCGACTGGTGGATGTTCAAGCCTGCGATTCGTGTGGCTTTGGCGGTTTCCGAAAGAGCACCACGTCCTTGTCGACGATGTCCAGGAGCAGGGCGTGCCGCCGGGCCAGAAAGCTGAACGTCGCATCGGAAAAGAACGCGATGTGTGTGAGGTCGTTCTTGTAGTGCCAGTGGGCGAAGGCCTCGCGGTCGATGACGCGCTTGGTCATGATGCCGAGCCATCCGCCGGGCACGAGCATGGACACCCAGCGAGCGAAGGTGCTTCCGGGTGCGGCCAGGTGTTCGATGGTTTCGGTCGCCGTGATGAAGTCGTAGCGTGCCTCGAGCACGGCTTCGTCGGGCCGGTAGTAGAGGTCGTATTGCGCGACCTCGTGCCCGGCGGCCTCGAGCATGCGGGCAAGCAGCGGAGCGGGGCCGCAGCCGAAATCCAGCCCCAGCGACGGTCGCTCCAGTCGTGCGAGCAGGGGGTCCGCCATGCGCGAGAGGAACCGCCGATAGCCGGTGTCGTCGAGGCTGTTTTCGTGACGGTCGTAGATGGCCTTCTCGGCCGCGGCGTCGAGGTGCTGGTGCGCGGGCACGAACACCAGGCCACAGGCGGGGCACTGCCGGTAGTCCCGGTGCCGGTCGCTGAGGTAGGCCATCGTGTCCGTGGCCTCACACAGGGGGCAGGGATGGCTGGGGTTGCCGCTCACGGGCAACGCGCGAGGGTATCGTGCGACACCGGCTCGACGAGCCAGGTACCGGCCCCGGTGACCGGCTCGAGGGATGCTTCGCGGAACGGCGGCCGGGTATCGAGTGGCGGCCTCACCTCCGTGGCCTCCCAGCGCACGTGCCCTTGCACGGCGCAGCCCCCGGCGCTCGGCTTGCGGGGCCCGCGTCCCGGGTGCTCTGCGGGCTCGACCCTCAGGCCGTCGGCGAGCATCAGCCGGTCGCGAAAGGCCGGGAAGGCGGCCCGTTGTTCCATGGGTTGGGTCATGATTACCCCGTTTCGGCGCAGGGTACGGGTGGGCAAGCGCTTGTTTTGCTCACCATAGCACAGCCGGGTCGCCCCCAGTCGAGATCCTGGCCGGGGCGGAAGGCGGTTCAGACTCGATTCAGCGCTCCGGGCGAACAATGCATCCCGACACTGAGAAATCCTCACGAAGGAGGGATGTCATGAAACACACGAATCGTCGTTTGCTCGCCAGCCTGCTGCTGGCCCTGCCCCTGGCACTGGGTGCCGGCCTTGCCGGTGCCGATGACCATCGCGGCGACCGCGGTCGTGACGCCGAACGCCATGGCGGACATGAACGTGCCCACGAGCGCATGCGCGATCACCGCGGCCCGGTGGCTGACGCGGCGCGCCATTACGGTCATCACCGGGGTGCTGTCCACGGGGAGCGCCACGGGCGTGATCATGGCCGTCATGAGCGCGACCGCTACCGGGACCACGCACGCCACGGTGACCGCCATCGCCACGACCGGCGCCACGATGGCCATCGCCACTACGATGGCAAGGGTCATGGTCACTACCACGGCAAGGGGCACGGTCATCGCCACCACGCGCATGCACATCGCGGCGCGCACGTCGTGCGCCACGTCTACCACACGCCGGTGTATCGCGATCATCGCTATGACCGGGACGGGCGCGGTGGCGTAACCATCCGCTACCACATCGATTTCTAGGCGGTCCCGGCGGGGGCGCCCTAGGCGTCTCCGCCGGCCCGATCCTGCTGCGCACGTACGCGAGGTTTACCATGAAACCAGTATTGTTGGGCCTGGCGCTGCTGATGGCGGCCGCACTGGCGGCATCCTCCGCAGCGCATGCCGGTCAGGGGCACGGCTACGGCCGCGATGACGACTTGGGCGATGCGTCGGTGTTCTACGACCGCGCGCGGGTGCTGAGCGCCGATCCGGTTTACGACATCGTGCAAACGCCGGTCGAGCGGCGCGAGTGCTGGCGCGAGGAGCGCACAGAGATGCGGCGTGGCGGCGGGGGTGCCGGGATGTTGGCCGGCGGCATCATCGGCGGTGTCCTCGGACACGAGATCGGGGACGGCGACCAGCGCAAGGTCGCGACCGTGGCGGGGACCCTCATCGGCGCCGCCGTCGGACGCGAGATGGAACGCGACAAGTCGGCGCGCGCGCATACCGTCGAGGAGCGTCGTTGCCGCGTGTACGAGGAGATCGTGGAAGAGGAGTACCTGCGCGGTTACCGGGTGACCTACCAGTACCAGGGTCGCCGGTTCACCACGTTTACCGAGGAGCATCCGGGGAAGTTCCTGCACCTGCAAATCGGCCTGGTGCCGGTACGCGACTGAGTCGGCTTCCGGCCCGGCAGCGAACTGTGTATCCTCGATTCATCCACGAATCCCGCCGAAGGTGAACGGTCTCGCTATGCTCCGATTGCTCGTCCTGCCCCTGGTATTGCTCCTCTTCGGCGCGGGCCCGCTGCCGGCGGCCCCCGCCATCGTGTCGGCCGCAGGCATGCACCAGGCGGCAGCCATGCCCATCGCCGCGGAACGTCGCCCCGGCGAGGAAGTGACCCTCGAAGAGGCGGTCGAGCAGGTACGCAAGGAGACCGGCGGCCGCATCCTGTCGGCCGAAACCGTGAAGTCCAACGGCCGGCGCGTCCATCGCATCAAGGTCCTGACGCCCGATCGGCGGGTACGTGTCGTCAACGTGGACGCGGATTCGGGCCGTCGCTAGGCATCGACGAGGCAGCAACATGCGCATTCTGATCATCGAAGACGAAGACGCCCTGCGCGAGCAGGTGCGCGAGCGGCTGGTCGACGAGGGGTTCATGGTCGACGCCAGTGCCGACGGCGAGGATGGGCTGTACCAGGCCAGCGAGTTTCCCATCGACCTGGCCATTGTCGACCTCGGCCTGCCCCGCTTGCCCGGACTGGACGTGATTCGCCAGCTGCGCGAGGCCGGCAGTACCGTGCCGGTACTGGTGCTCACTGCCCGCGGCAAGTGGGAGGAAAAAGTGGCCGGGCTCGAGGCCGGCGCGGACGACTACCTGGTCAAACCGTTTCACATGGAGGAGCTGCTGGCACGCGTGCGGGCGCTGTTGCGGCGCGCCACCGGGTCCGCGTCCAACGTGTTGCGCTTCGGCCCCTTTGCCCTGGATACGCAAAGCCAGCGCGTCACGCGCGATGGCGACGAGCTGCCCCTGACCGGCTTCGAGTACCGCATGCTCGAGTATTTCGTGCGCAACCGTGATCGCGTGGTCTCCAAGGCCGAACTGGCCGATTACCTCTACCCGCACGACGAGGATCCGGACAGCAACGTGATCGAGGTGCTGATGGGGCGCCTGCGCCGCAAGCTCGATCCGGACAACAGCCTCAAGCCCATCGACACCCTGCGCGGGCGGGGTTACCGCTTCGCCCTGGAGACGGTCGCCGAATGATGAGCCTGGGGCTGCGCGTCGGACTCGGGTCCGCGCTGGTGGTCGCCCTGTTCGTCATCCTCACCGCCATCACCCTGGACCGTGCATTCCGCGACAGCGCCGAGAGTGCGGCACGCGAGCGCCTCCAGGCACAGGCCTACCTGCTCATGGCGTCCACCGAGGTGGGCCCCCAGGGGGAGGTGAGCCTGCCCGAGCGTCTGGGCGAGGCGCGTTTTGCCGTCTCCGAGTCCGGTCTCTACGCGGCCGTGCAGGACATGCGCGGGCAGGTGCTGTGGGAATCGCCCTCGGCGCGCGGCCTCGATATCCCCTTCCCCGACACGTCCCCGCAAGCAGACATCGAATTTCTCCGCCTGCAGACGGCAACGCCGATGCACGCCATGCGTATGGTCGTGAGCTGGGAGGCGAGCGGCACCACCCTGCCGCTGAGTTTTGTGGTCATGGAGGACCTGCAGCCTTACCTGGATCAGGTTCGACGTTACCGCGCCAGCCTCTGGGGCTGGCTGGGCGCGATGGGTGTGCTGCTGGTGCTCGTGCTTGCCGTCTCCCTGCGCTGGGGCCTGTCGCCGCTCAGACGCGTGGCGCGCGAAATCAAGGCGGTGGAGGAGGGCGAGCAGCCGCGCCTGCGGCGGGACTACCCCCGTGAACTGCAGCCCCTGACCGAGAACCTCAACGCCCTGCTGGTGCAGGAGCGGGCGCAGCAGAAGCGCTACCGCGATGGTCTCGGGGATCTCGCGCACAGCCTGAAGACCCCGCTGGCCGTGATGCGCGGGCTGCTCGGCGAGCGCGAGGTGCCCGAGGCCTGGCGCCGCACCGCGGACGAGCAGGTGCAGCGCATGGACGAGATCGTGGCCTACCAGCTGCAGCGGGCCGCCACGGCGGGGCGGCGCGCCCTGGCGGCCCCGGTGGACGTCGGGGCGCTGGTGGAGCGCATCCTCGGCTCGCTGCAGAAGGTCTATCGCGATCGAGGCATCCGCGTGGAGCGGGACCTGGAACCCGGCCTCAGCCTGCGCATCGAGGAGGGCGACCTCATGGAATGCCTCGGCAACCTGCTCGACAACGCGTTCAAGTGGGCAGCGGGGCGGGTGCGCGTCGAGACGCGTGCCGAGGCGGGGCAGTTGCGGCTCGTGGTGGAGGACGACGGTCCCGGCGTGGCGGCGGAGCGCCGCAAGGCCATTCTGGGGCGCGGGGTGCGCCTCGACGAGCACACGCCGGGGCACGGTATCGGCATGGCGATGGTGCGCGACATCGTCGATGCCTACGGCGGTACACTGCACATCGAGGACGGGGTGCTGGGCGGCGCCCGCATGGTCATCGAGCTGCCACGCTAGCGGCGACGCCTCGGTGTCCCCCGGGGCTTGAAGCCGGGCGGCTTGTCAGCCAGCCAGGCGACGAAGCGCGCGATCTCAGGCTGCGCGCGCAGCGCCTCCAGGGTGTTGAACTCCCGTTCCATTTCCTTTTCGCTCAGTACGGCATGAATGTGCTTGTGGCAGGGGAGGCACAGCCAGGCAATGCGGTGGCGCACCTCGTCGCGCGCGAAGTCGCGCTTGTTGCGCCGGTTGGCGTGGCGGGTGCGCGGTATGAGGTGGTGACGGGTGAGCACCGCCTCCGCCCGGCCGCAGAGTTCGCAGCGTTCCGGGCAGGGCGGCGGGGAGGATGTATCGTTCACGATTCCGGCGTATGCTCGCCTAGAGGGAACCCGCCCACTCCTTGAGCCGGGTGCTGAGTTCGCGGGCGGCGAGGTTGCGCTCGCGCGCGCGCTCGTCGCGGATGGTGTCGACCAGCGACAGCAGTTCGTAGAGCTTGGGGTCCGCCATGGCGGCCTTGGACACGGACTTGTACAGCGGCTCGAAGGCGATGCCCTTGGTCTCGCCCTTGGGGTCGGGCCAGATGGGCGGCAGCTCCTCGTGCGGCTGCACCATGTCCCGCATGGGCGGGCCCGCATAGCTCGTCGCCACGCCGAGGGTCATGGTGCCGCGGTTCGGCGGGAAGGCGTACTTCACGCCGTGGATGAGGAACTCCTCCAGCGCCATGATGATGGGGCGCGGATTGCCGCCCCGGCCGGCAGCCGGGGCCACCAGGCGCGCGCGAATCGCGCGCTTGACGCCGCCGTTGATCTCCGAGGCGCTCATGTGCAGTTCGGAGGCCAGCTGCGCGTAGGTCCAGGGCTGCTTGCCGAGGGCCACGAGCTTGAGTGTGATGAAGACGTCCTGTGGTTTTAGATTCATGCTCTTACGCTGTTTGCGAATTAAAAACACAGGTTAATTCGCGCGACCCCGGGCGTCAATCCCGACGCTGCCGTGGCAGGCCCCGGCGGCAGTGATGCGGGCGCAACCGAGGGGCACGAGACCCAGGAACATGGAAACGGATTCCCGACCATCGATGGAACAACTGATCGCGCAGACGGCGACGCTGTTCAGCCTGCCCGAGGTGGTGGTGCGCCTGAACGAGGTGGTCGAGCGGCCCGGCGCCACCGTGAGCGACATCGCCGAGGTCATCGGCCAGGATCCGGCCCTGACCGTCCGCCTCCTGCGCCAGGCCAACAGCCCGTTTTACGGCCTCAGCCAGGCGGTGGACACCGTCTCCCAGGCCGTCGTGCTGCTCGGTGCCCAGCGTATCCGCGACATGGTGCTCTCGGCGGCGGTCAGCGACCGCTTCGGTCAGCTCACGATGCCGCACGAGCCCCTCGAGGATTTCTGGCGACACTCCATTTACGCGGCGATCCTCGCCCGTGACCTGGCCGGCCGTTGCGTGCGCGGACGCGAGGAATCGCTGTTCATCGGTGGCCTGATCCACGACATCGGGCAGATGTTGCTGTTTCACGCGCTGCCCGAGGTCGCCCATGCCGCCTTCCTGCACTCCCTCGACGGTCGCGGCGATCAGGACCCGGTGGCGGCAGAGCGCGAGGTCATCGGTTTCGATCATGCCGTCCTCGGGGGCGCCGTGCTCGAGGGCTGGGGCCTGCCGCCACTGCTGGTCGATTGCGTGCGTTACCACCATGCGCCCTCGGGTTCGCAGCGGTTCCCGCTGGAAGTCTCGGTGGTGCATATCGCCAACAGCATCGCCCACCTGGCGGCGCTCGATTCCCGCGATCCCGCCGATGCCCCGCCGATCGACGTGGTGGCCTGGCACCGCGTGGGCCTGAGCGAGGCGATCGTGGAGGGTGCGATCCTGCGGGCGCAGCACCGGGTGGTCGAGGTCGAGGAGATGCTGATGCTTCCGCGGCGTGCGGCCGCAGCCTAGCGCGGTCGCTCGCGGCGGCCGTGTTCCGCGAGCAGCTCGGTGACCGGCACCGGCCTTGTGATGCCGAAGCCCTGCAGGTAATCCACCCCGATACGACGCAGCCGCTCGGCGATGGCGTCGGTTTCGACGTACTCGGCGATGGTCTCGATGCCGAGGATGTGTCCCACCTGGTTGATGGACTCGACCAGTGCCAGATCGATGGGGTCCTCGCCGATGTCACGCACGAACGTGCCGTCGATCTTCAGATAGTCGACCGGCAGGGTCTTCAGGTAACCGAACGAACTCAGTCCGCTGCCGAAGTCATCCAGGGAGAAGCGGCAGCCCCGCTCCTTCATCTTGGTGATAAAGGCAACGGCGCGGGTGAGATTGGCGATCGCAGCCGTTTCCGTGATCTCGAAGCAGAGGTGGCGCGGATCCACCGGGCTTCGGTCGAGTTCGCCGAGCAGGAAGTCGAGGAACTCGTCATCGCACAGCGAGTGGGCGGAGAGGTTGATGCTCACCAGCCAGCTGTTGTCTTCGTCGAGCGCGCCGAAGGCGCGCAGGGTCTCGCGCACCACCCAGCGGTCGATCTGGTTCATGAGGTTGTAGCGTTCGGCGGCGGGGATGAAGGCCATGGGCGGGGCCACCTCACCCTTGCGATCCACCATGCGCACCAGCATCTCCGCATGCAGCGGACCGGGGTCGAGGTCGTGCGCCGCCACGATCGTCTGGCCGTAGAGCCGGAAACGGTTCTCCTCCAGGGCGCTGTTGATCTCATGCACCCACTGCATCTCGACTTCCCGGCGGGAGATCGCGTCGTCGTCCGGTCGGTAGACGTGGATGCGGTTCCGGCCCTGGTCCTTGGCGATGTAGCAGGCGGTGTCTGCGGCGCTCAGCAGATCGTAGAGCGAGCCGCTGTCGGCCGTGATCGGGACCAGCCCGAAGCTCGCGCCGATGGTGAAGGACTTGTCGTTCCAGCAGAACTTGTACTCGTGCAGATCCCGCCGGATGCGCTCGACCACCGTGCGCGCGCCGTCCTCGTCGCAATGGCGCAGGATGAGCGCGAACTCGTCGCCGCCGGTGCGGGCGACCAGGTCGGTATCGCGCAGGTATTGACGGAACACGTTGGCGACCTGCTTGAGCAGTTCGTCGCCGGCGAGGTGACCGCAGGTGTCGTTGACGACCTTGAACTGGTCCAGGTCGGCAAAACACAGCCAGTGCTGCCCCGCCGGATAGCGCCGCAGCTCCGCGAGGAGTTCGCCGATGTGCCGCTCGAATTCGCTGCGGTTGTAGAGGCCGGTGAGCGTGTCGTGGCGTGCCTGGTAAGAGATCTGGTTGGCGAGCGCGCGGCTCTCGGTGACGTCGCGGAACACGAGGATCGCGCCCGAGGCATGGCGGTGTCCGTCGAAGATCGGCGAGGCCGTGTACTCGATCGCGAACTCCCGGCCGTCCTTGCGCACGAACACCGCGTTGGCGTCGGGCGTGATGGTGCGGTTCTTGTCCATGACCATGACGGCCGGGTTGGCGATGTGCTGGCGGTCATTGTCGTGCACGAAATGAATCACGTCATTGACGAAGCGGCCGCGGGCACTGTCTTCCGTGTGCCCGGTGATGACCTGTGCCGAGGTGTTGATCTGCTCGATCTGGCCACGGTCGTTGGTGGTGATGACGCCGTCGCCGATCGAGTACAGCGTGACCTGGGCACGCTCCTTCGCCTTCTCGATCTGGCGTTCGTTGTCGGTGGTGCGGCGCGTGATGAACAGCGCCACCACCGTGCTCAGCAGCACGATCGCCGCGACCAGCGAGGCGGCGATCACGAGTGACTGGCGGTACTCGCTGTGGGCCTGGGCGAGGGCGATCTCCGCCGAGTCTTCCTGGTACTTCAACACGATGGAAAGATGGCGAAAGCCCTCGTCCTGCACGGGGATCGCCTGATGGAGCAGGCGCTCGCGCGCCTCGCTCTCGCGACCCTGGAAGATGAGTTCGACGATCTGGGCCTGCAGGGGACCGATGCCACCAATGATCGCGTCCTGGCTCTCGAGCAGGTCGCGTTCCTGTTCGCTGAGATCGAGTCCGAGATAACGCTGACGGGCCAGTACGAAATCCGTGCCGAGCCGGTTGAAGCGCAGGTATTCCTCGTCGCGCTCGAAGGGGTCATCCATGATCAGCATCTTCTGGATGCTCACCGTGCGCTCGCGTGCGAGCGTGCGCATGTCCATGAGCAGCTGGCGCTTGAGGTTATAGGAATTCACGACCTCGTCGAGCTGCTGAACGGTCGAATTGGTCACCGTGACCCACACGGTCATGAGGATGCCCGCGAGGACGATGATGAAACCAAAGCCCAGGATGAGCGTTGGCCGGGTCTTGAAGATCATGGCGTGCGGTGGCCTGACGGGCGCGGCGTGCCCAGTTTCATTTATAATTCGTGTATAGCCGCTATAGAGAAAGTTATGCGCTTTATCAATCTGCGGCAACCTAATTCACACTGTTTGGCGGGTCAATAAATTGACGATGTTCGCCCCGTATCCCCGACCCGCGGCGGGCGCTCCTCAGGGGTGTCGCGCCCAGGCCCCTTTCGACATCCGAGTGTCCGACTGATCCATGCGAACGCCGCAGCGCCTGTTCCTCGTTTTCTCGGCAGCCATCTTCCTGGTGGTGACCGCATCCGTGCTGGTGAACAACCATGGTGCGCGCCAGTCGCTCGAGCAGTCGCTTGCCGAACGTGCGGAGCAATACCGCTCGGCCTACGGTATCGCGGCCTCCTCCATGCTGGTCAGCGTCTCGCAGATGGCGGCGCTGATTGCCGCGGACGATCAGACGACGCGCTTCATGGCGCGCGCTCATGAGGCGGTTGGGCGGAACGGCGACAGGGTGGAGGGACGCGCGGTTTCGGATATCCGCTACCAGTGGTTGCAGGCCGAGCAGCCACGCTTCAATACCCTGCGCCGACGCCACGGAATGAGCGAACTCAATCTCTACCTGGCGCGTGACAATGGGCTGGCCAGTTTTCTGCGCGTGCACCGGCCGGAGGCCTTCGGCGAGGTCATCGACGATCCCGGGCATCCGGCCTATCGCGCCATCGTCGATGGCAAAGCGACCGCAGAAGTCGTACTCGACCTGGACGGCGTGTCGTTGCGCGCGGCGGCGCCCGTCTGGGGGATCGATGGCGTCACCGGCGATGACGTGGTGGTCGGCGTGGTCGAGGCGGGGCTGGAACTCGATGCGCTCCTGAACCTTCTGTACCAGCGCCTGGACCTGCAGGCCATGGCCCTGCTCGAGGCCGGCGCCGTCGATGGCGTCGTCGACCCGAGCGTGGTGCAGCGAAGCATGCTGCTGTTTCCGGATATCGGGTGTTATCGGGTTGCCATGGTGGGTCCCCTGGCCGAGTCACTCGGCGCCACGCTCGGGCACTGTGTTCCGCCGTCGCTTGGCGTGCCGACGGTGACCACCTCCCACCACCGGCGCTTCGCCGCCACCTGGGTGCCGCTCGATGTGGATGCCGCTGCAGCCACGCCGGCCGGCGCAGTGATGATCTGGTTCGATGCTGAATCGGCACTGGCTGCCTACGAGCACAACCTGGCCCTCAACGTCGCCTACGCGGTGGGTGGGTTCGTGTTGCTCGAACTGGTTCTGTTCGTCCTGCTGCGCGCGGGCGTGGGCTTCTTCGAATCCGAACTGCGCCGACGTACCAGCGAGATCCGCCAGCTCAACCGCAAGCTCACGCACATGGCGACCACCGATGCGCTCACCGGCCTTTTCAATCGCCGCCATTTCCTGCAACGCATGCAGGTGGAAATGGATCGCGTGCGTCGCAGCGGCGGAGAGATTGCGCTGGTCTTGATCGACCTCGATCACTTCAAGGAAGTGAACGATCGCTACGGTCACCAGGCGGGTGACGACGTATTGCGCAAGACGGGCCGGTTCCTGCGCGAGCAGGTGCGCTCCATCGACACGGCCGGCCGCTACGGTGGTGAAGAGCTGTGCGTGTTGCTGCCGGATACCGATGCAACCCAGGCGGCCGTCATTGCCGACCGCCTGCGCGAGGAGATTGCGGCGATGCGCTTCACTTCAACCGACGGTCACCGCTTCGGTATCACGGCGAGCTTCGGGGTGGCGCAATGGGATGGCATGGCCGATCGGGATATGTTGTTCGTGCAGGCCGACAACGCCTTGTATGCGGCCAAGGGCGCCGGGCGCAACCGGGTCGTCGTGTTCGGCGAGGCGGAGCGTGCCTACAGTCGCTGAGCGCGGGGGGCGCTGAAGCCGAGGATTGCCGAATGCCGAGCGCTGGAAAGCCGCCGATGCCGTGGCTATGATGGAAGCCTCATTCCGGGGTGGCGGTGATGTTCGAAGATCCCAGTGCGATTCGTGAAAAGCTCGAGGCCCTCAAGGTCGAACATCGTGACCTCGACGACGTCATTCTCCAGCTCACGGAAAATCCCTTTCAGGACCAGCTGCAGATCAAGCGCCTGAAAAAGCGCAAGCTGCAGCTCAAGGACGCCATCGCGCGGCTCGAGAGCAAGTTGATCCCCGACCTCAACGCCTGAGGGCCTCACCCACCTTTTAGCACCGCTCCGTCCAGGCCGGAATCCAGTCCGCGCAGTGGTCGAGCTCACGATCCCGGGCCCGTGCCTGCGGGCAGATCGATTCCAGCAGTGACCAGAAACGCGCCGAGTGGTTGCGTTCCACCGTGTGCGCGAGTTCGTGGCAGAGCACGTAATCGACGAGCGCAGGTGGCAGGAACACGAGCCGGTAGTTGAGGCTGATGGTGCCGTGCCCCGAGCAGCTTCCCCAGCGGCTGCGCTGGGCGCGTACGGTGAGGCGCGCATAGGCCAGGCCGTGGCGTTCGGCAAGCAGCTGAAGCCGCGGTGCGAGGACCTCGCGTGCCTCGCGCATCAGGAACCGGCGCAGGGCCGCCAGACGTTGCGGGGCGGGCGTCAGCGAGGGCGCGGTCATCACGACGCGCGTATCCTGGCGCCGCACCGTGATCCGCTCGGTCAACCCATCCCGGAAGGCCAGTTCCCAGTCCGTCTCCAGTGCGCGCAGCGGCAGGCGACGGGGGAGGGGGTCGCCGTGCACCGCATCGCGCGGTCGCGCGGCCGCGAGCCGGTCCAGGGTTTCGCGTACCCAGGCGCGATGGTGTTCCGCGACCGATGCGACATCGCGCCGACTCGCGGCAGCCGGCGCCGTGATCCGCAACTCGGAAAGCGTCACCCGCAGGCCGATGCGCCGGTAGCGCCGGTTGCGGATCACACGGCAGGGCAGGCTGCGCCCGTCTCCCAGCTCAAGGTGCCAGGGGCGGCTCATGCAGCAGCGCCAGTTGCTCGCGCAGGGCGAGGACGTGGTCTTCCCAGTGGCGGGGCGAATCGAACCAGGGAAACGCCTGCGGGAAGGCGGGATCGTCCCAGCGTCGCGCCACCCAGGCCTCGTAGTGCATCAGGCGCAGCGTGCGCAGTGCCTCGATCAGGCCCACCTCGGTGTAATCGAAAGAACGAAACTGCTCGTAGCCCTCCAGCACCTCGGCGAGCTGGCGCTCCTGTTCGCCGCGCTCACCCGACAGCAGCATCCACAGGTCCTGGATGGCCGGCCCCATGCGGGCGTCGTCGAAATCGACGAAGTGGGGGCCCTCGTCGGTCCACAGGATGTTGCCGGCGTGGCAGTCGCCGTGAATGCGCAGCAGGGCCGGATGGATGCCGGCCATGATCTCACCCACCGCCTGCAGCAGGTCGCGGCTGAGGCTCCGGTAGGCCTCTTCGATATGTGCCGGGATCACCTGGTGTTCGAGCAGGAAGGCGGCCGAGGCCTCGCCGAAGTCCGCCACCGTGAGCGTGGGCCGGTGCGCGAAGCGTTGCCGGGCGCCGACCCCGTGCAGGCGGGCCAGCAGTCGGCCGATCCAGCGGCGGTGCTCGGCGTCGTCGATGGTGATCAGGCGGCCCCCGCGGCGCGGGAACAGGCTGAACCGAAACTCCGCGTGTTCGTGCAGGCTCTTTCCGGCGAAGACCAGGGGCGGCACGGCCGGCAGTTCGGCCTCGACCAGCGCCGCGCAAAAGGCGTGTTCTTCCAGGATGGCGGCATCCGACCAGCGCTGTGGGCGGTAGAACTTCGCCACCACCGGCGTGCCGTCCTCGATGCCCACCTGGTAGACCCGGTTCTCGTAGCTGTTCAGCGCCAGCAGGCGCCCGTCGGTGCGCAGGCCGAGCGACTCGACGGCATCGAGAATCAGGTCGGGCTTGAGGGCGTCAAAGGGGTGGGTGCTGTGCATCGCGGACCTTCCGTATGTCCGCGGCACTATAGAGGCTGGGGGCGACCCTGTCGATGCGGGTCAGGCGACGTGAATGCAGTTGCGGCCGTCCTGCTTGGCCCGGTACATGGCCGTGTCGGCCGCCTTGAACAGGGCCTGGCCGCTGCCCTGGCCGGTGAGCGTCGCGACTCCGAAGCTCGCGGTGACGATCAGCGGGGTGCCGTCCGCGAGGATGACCGGTTCCCCGGCCAGCCGTGCGCGCAGCCGCTCGGCCACCACGCCGGCACCCTCGCGCGGCGTCTCGTTCAGCAGGATCACGAATTCCTCGCCGCCGAAGCGGAAGGCCATGTCCGTGTCGCGCACCGCGCTGCGGATGGACTCGGCCACCGCCTTGAGCACCTGGTCGCCCGTGTCATGGCCGTGCTCGTCGTTGATCCGCTTGAAATGGTCCACGTCCAGCACCACCAGCGACAGGGCATGCTCGTGGCGAAGCGCGCGCTGCATCTCGCGGTCCAGGGTCTCGTCCAGGGTGGCACGGTTGAACAGGCCGGTCAGCGGGTCGCGGCGTGCGGCGTGCAGGGCCTCCTCGTAGGCGATGGCGTTGCGCAGCGGGTAGAGCAGGTGGCAGAGCAGGTCCTCGATGCGCTTGAGGTCCGCATCGCCGAATTTCCGTCCCCGGCGGAAGGTCAGCGTACCCAGCATGTCCTCGCCCAGCGTCAGGCGGTAGGCAGCGGAATGCCGGGATTGCCGCCCCAGGTGGCAACTGATTGCCAGGGGGGCGTGGCTGTATTCCAGCCCGTCCAGGGCGACCAGCTGCACCGCCTCCTCGGCAAAGAACTGCAGCATCTGCGGGATGTCGAGCGTGGTCTGCAGCCGCTGCATGATGGACAGCGCGGCCTGTGCCGCGGCCGTCTGGCTGGCGGCCTTGCCACCCCGGCGCGGGGTGGCCGTGCTGCCCAGGCTCAGGGGGCGGGCCTGTTGCTGGGTGGAACTGTTCGTGAGCTGCTGGTTCATGTCGGTTCACGTCTCGTCGCGGTTTGACCCTCATGTAGCGAAATCCGTGCCAGCTTGTGAATGCCGTTTAAAAAATATTGATAAAACAATGACTTGTTGTTGTCCGGCCTGTCGCTGATGCATGCGAATGTCGGAAATTTGACTGGCTTTCCGCCGTCTTCGGGTTTGTTACTGCCCGCGGGCGTCAAGATTCTGTGATTTCGCGGGCCTGTTGCGTTGCGTGACGGAAAACCGACTGCGGGGCGCACTACCCGGCCCTACGGGCGGTTGGTACACTCCCGCGCCATGCTCAAGTTCACCGACATCACCCTGTATCGCGGCCGCAAGTGCCTGTTCGAACGGGCCTCGCTGACTGTGCACGCGGGCCAGCACGTCGGCATCACCGGGGCCAACGGCACCGGCAAGTCGAGCCTCTTGGCGCTGATCCGTGGTGAACTCGAGGTCGATGCGGGCGAGGTCCAGATTCCGCCGGACTGGGTGATGGCGCACGTGGCGCAGGAGACGCCGGCGGTGGAGGCTTCGGCGCTGGACTACGTCCTGGAGGGGGATGCCGGGGTGGCCGCCGCACTGTCGGGCCTGGCCGAGGCGGAAGCCGCGAGTGACGGGGAGGCGCAGGCGCGCTGGCACCAGCAGCTGGAGGCCGTGGACGGCTACAGCGCCCCGGCGCGGGCCGCGGCCTTGCTGAACGGTCTCGGCTTCGCGGACGGGGACCTCGCGCGACCGGTCTCGTCTTTCTCGGGTGGCTGGCGCATGCGCCTGAACCTGGCGTGCGCCCTGATGTGTCCCTCGGATCTGCTGTTGCTCGACGAGCCGACCAACCACCTCGACCTCGACGCCGTGATCTGGCTGCAGGGCTGGCTCAAGAGCTATCCCGGTACCCTGCTCCTGATCTCCCACGACCGTGATTTTCTCGACGAGGTGGTCGATCACATCGTGCATGCCGAGGCTCAGCGCCTGACCGCCTACCCGGGCAACTACAGCCGCTTCGAGGTGGTGCGGGCCGAACGGCTGGCGCAGCAGCAGGCGGCGCACGAGCGCCAGCAGCAGGAGATTGCCCACGCCCGCCAGTTCATTGCGCGCTTTCGCGCCAAGGCGAGCAAGGCACGCCAGGCACAGAGCCGGCTCAAGGCGCTGGAACGCATGGAGCTCATCGCGCCCGCGCACGTCGATTCGCCCTTCCGCTTCGCCTTCCGGCCGGCCGACAAGCAGCCCCATCCGCTGGCGCGGTTCGAGGACGTCGCCGTGGGTTACGGGGCCCGGCCGGTGCTCGAAGGCGTGGCGTTCGGGATCGAGCCGGGTGACCGCATCGGCCTGCTGGGGCACAACGGGGCCGGCAAGTCGACGCTCATCAAGGCCCTGGCGGGCGAGACCCCGGCCCAGGCGGGTGCGATCGATGTGTCGGCGGATGCCGTGCTCGGCTACTTTGCCCAGCACCAGCTCGAGACGCTGCATGCCGAGGGCAGCGCGATGGATCACCTGCGCCGCCAGGAACCCGCGATCGCGGAGCAGGAGGCGCGCGATTTTCTCGGCAGCTTCGGGTTCATCGGGGACCGCGTGTTCGAGCCGGTGGGACCGTTCTCGGGCGGTGAGAAGGCGCGGCTCGTGCTGGCCCTGATCGTACGTCAGCGGCCCAACCTGTTGTTGCTCGACGAGCCGACCAACCACCTCGATCTGGACATGCGCCAGGCGCTGATCAACGCGCTGCAGGCGTACGAGGGCGCCTTGCTGGTGGTCTCGCACGACCGCCACCTGCTGCGCTCGGTGTGCGATGCCTTCTGGCTGGTCGACGGTGGCCGCGTCGAGGATTTCGATGGCGACCTGGACGACTACCGCCGTTGGCTGGGCGAGGGCCGCGGCGGCGAGGCGGCGTCTGCGGCCGCGAGTGGCGACAACGGCCTGTCACGCAAGGACCAGCGACGCCAGGAGGCGGAGCGGCGCCAGCAACTCAAGCCGCTGCGCGATGCCGTGCGCCAGTCAGAACGCCAGGTCGAGACCCTCACGAGCCGGCGCGCGCGCGTTGACGCGGCGCTGGCGGACCCGGCGTTGTATGCGGGCGACGACACCGGGCGCGTCACCGAACTGACCCGCGAAAAGGCCGCCCTCGAACGGGAGCTCGCCGCCGCCGAGGAGGCCTGGCTGGCCGCCATGGATGCACTCGAGCGTGCGGAGGCCGAGGCCTGACTCAGGCGCCGTGGCAGCGCTTGAACTTCTTCCCGCTGCCGCAGGGGCAGGGCGCGTTGCGGCCGAGCTTCACCGGGGTGTCCGGGGCGAGGTCGCCGTCCAGGTAGCGCCAGCCTCCCGCCTCGCGAATGAAGCGGCTGGTCTCGTGCAGCGTGGTCAGGTGATCACCGCTGATCGCCCGCGCAATGAACTCGACCTCGCCCGACTCGTCGTCCTGCCGGCCCCTCGACGTGGCGCGAATCTCGAGGCCTATCCACTCCATCGCCCCGGCATCCAGGTCGAGCTGCGCCGGGCGCGTCGCATCTGCCCAGGTCTCGCGCACGTAGTCCGCGAGCCCCAGGGCATAGGCGCTGTAGCGCGAGCGCATCAGCGCTTCTGCGGTCGGTGCGTGGGCGCCGCCCCGATGGAACACCCCGCAGCAGGCTTTGTAGGGTTGGCCCGAGCCACAGGGGCAGGGAGCGTCATCGGCTGGGGTGCTGGTGGACATGGCGAAACGGACTGCACAGAATCGGGAGACGAACGAACATTATAAACGGCGCGCCCGACGTCCGTGATCACGCAAGGCCCATCGATGGATCATTCCCTGCTCGACGGAGTACTGCTCGTCCTCGCCGCCTCGGCGGTGGCCGTCATGCTGTTGCGGCGCATCGGCCTGCCGCCCATCCTCGGCTATCTCGTCGTCGGCATCCTGATGGGGCCCCACGTGCTGGGCGTGGTGCCGGACGACGCCACCATCCACACGCTGGCCGAGGTGGGTGTGGTCTTTCTCCTGTTCACCATCGGCCTCGAGTTTTCCTTCAGCAGCTTCGTCTCCATGCGCGGCACCGTGCTGGGCCTGGGCGGTGCGCAGGTCCTGCTCTCGGGGCTGGCCGGCGTGGCGGTGGCGCACTGGCTCGGCATGGACCTGGTCGCCTCGCTCATCGTCGGCGGCGCGCTCGCGATGTCGTCCACCGCGCTGGTGGTCAAGCAGCTCGCCGAGCAGCTCGAACTGCAGGAGCGCCATGGCCGCATTGCCGTCGGTATCCTGTTGTTCCAGGACCTGGCCGTGGTGCCGTTCCTGGTGGCGATCCCGCTGGTCGCCCAGGGCGTGGAGGGCATGCTGCTGCCGGCGATGGGGGCGGCGCTGGCCAAGGCGGTCCTCGTCTTCGTGATCATGCTGGTGATCGGCCGCTGGCTGTTGCGCCCGCTGTTCCGTTTCGTGGCCGCCTCGCGCTATGCCGAGATCTTCACGCTGGCCGTGCTGGTGGTCTCGCTCGCGGCGGCCTGGCTGACCCACGCCTTCGGCCTGTCACTCGCCCTGGGTGCATTCCTCGCCGGCATGATGCTGGCGGAGACGGAATACCGGCACCAGGTGGAAACCGACATCCGCCCGTTTCGCGACGTGCTGCTCGGCCTGTTTTTCATCACCATCGGCATCCAGCTCGACGTGTCGGCGCTGCCGGCGGCCTGGGGCGAGATCCTGCTCGTGGTCCTGGGGCTGGTCGTGGGCAAGGGTGTGCTCATCGTCGCCCTGACCCGCATCGCGGGCCACACCATGCCCACGGCGGTGCGCAGCGGGATGATCCTGGCCCAGGGCGGTGAGTTCGGCCTGGCCGTGATGTTGCTGGCCATGCAGCAGGGCGTGGTGGCGCCGGCCGACACCCAGACCCTGCTCGCCGCCGTTATCTTCAGCATGATGATCGCGCCCCTCTTCATTCGTGCCAGCGCGCGGGCAGCCCGCCTTTTGCCCTCCGGCGCGAGCACCCTGCGCCCGACGCGGGAAGACGAGCTCGAACAGGTCGTCAGCACCCTGCACGGACACGTCATCATCTGCGGCTTCGGTCGCACCGGTCAGCACCTGGCGGGGTTCCTGCTCTCCGAGGGCTTTGACTACGTGGCCTTGGACCTCGATCCACAGCTGGTCGCGGAGGCCTGGGAGGCGGGCGAGCCGGTGTATTTCGGCGACTCGACCCAGCTCAGCATGCTCGAGGCCGCTGGCCTCGGGCGTGCGCGGGCGCTGGTGATCACCTTCGGCAACACCTATCCCGCCGAGCAGATCATCAAGGCCGTGCGCGGGGTGCGCTCCGACATTCCCATCATCGTGCGCAGCTACGACGACTCGCGCCTGGAGCAGCTCGAGGAGATCGGCGCCACCGAGGTGGTACCGGAGACGGTGGAGTCGAGCATGATGCTCGCGACCCATATCCTGCTGCGCCTCGGCGTGGAACGGGACGTGGTGCTGCAAATGGTGGAGACCGCGCGCGACAACCGGTACCGGGGCCTGCGCACGTTCTTCGCCGGCTCGTCGCCCGAGACGCGTCCCGGCGACGTGCCGCGCCTGGCCACCGTGCCGCTCGCCCGTGGCAGTTACGCCATCGACCGGCGCCTGGGGGAACTGGGGCTGGAGGCGCTCGGGGTGAGCGTGAAGCTCGTGCGGCGCCAGGGGATTCGCGGCGCCGAACCGGGACCCGACATGCGTCTGCGGCGTGGCGACGTGCTGGTGATCAGGGGCAGCGTGGAGTCACTGCAGCGTGCCCGCGCCCGCGTGCTGCGCGGCTGAGCCTTGGCGTGCCAAGCGCCGCCTTTGGGTTTAGTCTAGGGGTATAACAACAATGAGCGCCCTTATGAACAATCCCCTGCATCAGCTGATGCACTTCATGACCGAACGGCTGTGGTCGCTCCGGCTCGACCAGCTGCGCTGGTGGCAGGCGTGGCCGCTGGCAGCCCTGCGCACCGTCATCGTCATCGGCCGCGATCTCGCCGACGGACAGCTCAATTTGCGGGCGATGAGCCTCGTGTACACCACGCTGCTGTCGCTGGTGCCGATGCTCGCCGTGAGCTTCTCGGTACTCAAGGCCTTCGGGGTGCACAACCAGATCGAGCCCCTCATGCTCGAGCTCACCGCGCCGCTCGGCCCCAAGAGCGTGGAAATCGTCGAGTACGTGATCGGCTTCGTGGAGAACATGAAGGTGGGCGTGCTCGGTGCGATCGGTATCGGGTTTCTCATGTATACCGCCATCGCGCTGATGCAGAAGATCGAGAACGCGCTCAACTACACCTGGCACGTCAAGCGCCTGCGCCCGCTTGCCCAGCGCTTCAGCAACTACCTCAGCGTGATCCTGGTGGGCCCCGTGCTGGTCTTCAGTGCCCTGGGCGTCACGGCCTCGATCATGGGCACGGACCTCGTCGTGGCCATGGCGCAGATCGAGCCCTTCGGCACCCTGATCCAGTTCATGACCAAGCTCGTGCCCTACGTGCTTGTGATCCTCGCCTTCAGCTTCATCTACGCGTTCATCCCCAACACCCGTGTGCACGTGAGCGCGGCGCTGGTGGGCGGGCTGGTGGCCGGCATTCTGTGGCAGACCAGCGGTTGGATCTTTGCCTCCTTCGTGGTGAGCTCGGCCAAGTACACGGCGATCTACTCGGCCTTCGCCACGCTCATCATGTTCATGCTGTGGCTGTACCTCACCTGGCTGATCCTGCTGGTGGGGGCGAGCATCGCCTTTTACTTCCAGTTCCCGAACTACCTGACCCTCACGCGCAGCGAGCTCAGGCTCAGCGGGCGCCTGCGCGAGCACGTGGCCATGCACGTGATGCGGCTGGTGGGGCGCAGCTACTACGAGGACGGACCACACTGGTCGGCTCCGCGCCTGGCCGAAACCATCGGCCTGCCGATGGAGCTGATCGAGCCGGTACTCGACATGCTGGAGCAGGAAGGCCTGCTCGTTGAGAACTGCGAGGAGGAGCCCTATTACCTTCCGGGCCGTCCGCTGGATACGACCCCCGTCCAGGCGGTATTGCTGGCCGTGCGCCGTTCCGGCGAGAGCAAGTCGTTCAACCTCAGGCGGCTCCCCTCCGAGCCGGCGGTGGAGGGGGTGTTCGGGCGGCTGGACAGCGCGGCGACGTCGTCCCTCGAAGGACTCACGTTGAAGTCCCTGTCCCTGGGTGAGATCGAGCGGGTCGAAGGCGATGCCACCGCGACACAGAAGGACTCGGGCCGTGGCTGACGAACTGCAACGCGACGGTGAACGTGCGCGCCTGTGGTACACCCGCCGTGACGACGAGGTGCGCGGGCCGTTTCCCCTGAGCGTGATCCAGAATCACATCCTGCTCGGGCGCATCCGCGAGAGCGACGAACTCAGCAACGACGGTCTGCACTGGCGCACGCTGGGGCACTATCCGGAACTGGTGCCCGAGGTGATGAAGAACGTGCACACGCCCGAGGACGAGGCGGCATTGCGTCTTGCGAGGTTGCGGGCGGACGAGCGGCGTGGACGCGAGCGGCGGGGTAACGAGGAAGCGGTATCCGGCGACCGGCGCCGGGTCGAGCGGCGCCAGCCCGAGTCCCTCGACGCGGTGCAGCACCGGTTGCTCGCCGAGGAGGTGAATGCCGCCCGGCGCCGGGAGTCCCTCGCACGCCTGGGTGCCTTGCCGACCCTGCTCATCCTGCTGGTGGCGCTGTTGCTGGTCGGGCTGTTCTTCTGGCTGTCGCCCCCGGCGCCCGAGCAGGCCGACGTGAACTGTTCGGCGCCCGCAGCGCCCGGTGTGAACTGGAGTTACTGTCACAAGGAGGCGGCACGCCTGGCCGGGGTGGACCTGAGTGGGGCCGTGCTGGCCAATGCGCGGCTCACGGCCGCGGACCTTCAGGGCGCCCTGCTGGTTGCGGCTGACCTGCGCTATGCCAACCTCAGTGCCACGCGCCTCGATGCCGCGCGCCTCGGTGGTGCCGACCTCACGGGTGCCGTGCTGATCAGCGCGAGCCTGTCGGGTACGGACCTGCGCGGCGCCGATCTCTCCTTCGCCAATCTCGAGGGTGCGAACGTCGCGGGTGCCGATCTCAGCGGGGCGCGCCTGCACAAGACCATCTGGACCGACGGGCGCCTCTGTGCGCCCGGCTCAGTGGGCACCTGCGAGCGCGCCGGCGTGCAGTGACCCGGTGATGCCGCCTGCCATTGAAGTTTGTCATTGCGTGCCGATCCCTCGCGTCTAGACTTGGGTGGTGAATTCACATTCGACGTCTTGAGGAGGTAGCACGCGATGAATGCCCGAGAACTCAACCAACGCTGCGTGCAGCTGTTTCAGAACCCGGACGTGGTGCGCCACATGTGGCATCCGCGCATGTTCTGGGAGACACACATGAAGGACAACCCGACCCCGGACGAGCTGGTCGAGCCCAAGGTGGATCTCGAGGAACTGGAAGTGATGCTCGCCGAGGTCGCCCACCTGCCGTCGGAATGCGCCGCGGACCTGGACGCCCGCGACCCCGGGCGTCCCGAGGTGATCCGGCACATGATCCGCCGCGGCGACATGCCGTTTCTGCATCGTCCGCACTGAGCGTCTGACACGCGGTGCCTTTCCGCGGGTCTTTCCTGCGGGAAGGCACGCTGCATCACAGTCTTGCCGGACAACCCTGCTATGGTGAGGCCTGCGGCCACAGGGGGGCTGGGCCGTCCAACCAGAGCAAGCTGATCAGAACCTTCGATCAGAATATGGGAGAACAACAATGATGATTCGAGTTGCACTACTGGCCACGGTGCTGGGTCTGACCCAGGCCGCCTGGGCCGAAGATGCGGCGCCGCAGTCCGGCATGATGGACGAGGCCGGCTCCGTCGACGCGAGTTCCAACGTGCCCATGGCCGAGGAGACGGTCGAGCCTGAGGCGCCGGTGGTCGAAGACATGCCGATGGCGGACGAGGCCATGCCGGCCGAGGCGGGCATGGCGGCGGCGACCGGCACTGTGTCCCGCGCCCAGTTCACCAGCGCCATCGAGAACCGCGAGCCGGTGGACGAGCTGGATGCGGTGGAGAATGACCTGCGCACCGTGTATTTCTTCACCGAGCTGCGGGACATGGACGGGCAGACCGCCGTGCACCGCTGGAGTTACAACGGCCAGGTGATGGCCGAGGTGAGTTTCCCGGTGGGCGGCGCGCGCTGGCGCGTCTATTCCAGCAAGAACCTGCTCCCCGAGTGGGTGGGCACCTGGACCGTGGACGTGCTCAATGCCAACGGCGAGGTGGTGGAGTCGCGCTCCTTCACCTATGTGAATGCTGCGGCGGTGGAGGAAGCCATGGAGGCGCCCGCTGAAGAAGCCGCACCGGGCGAACCGCTGGGCGAGCAGACCGAGGGCAGCATGTAAGCCGGTCGGGACTGTTCAACGCGAAAAAGGGCGCCTATGGCGCCCTTTTTCATTGGTTGATCGCGGGGAGTCCCGCGCCCTATTCGCAGGTCGACACCGAACCCCGCCGGCAGCGCTTGCGATCCACCCACAGCGTGTAATCGAGGCGCGCACCCTCGAAGCGGGTGCCGTCGATGCGCGCATTGACCAGCGATGCATCCGACAGGTCCGTGTCGCGCAGGTCGGCGTAGAGCAGGGAGGCGCCCTCGAGGTTCGCCCCGGCCAGCTGGGCGGCGCGCAGGTTGGCGTCTTCAAGGCTCGCACGCTGGAGCCGCGCCTGGCTGAGATCCGCGCCCGAGAGATCGACTTCATCCAGCACGGCGCGGGACAGGTTGGCCTCTCTCAGGTTCACCCCGCCAAGCCGGGCGCCCGTGAGGTCGGTGGTGTAGAACGACGTTCCGGGCAGGCTCGCGCCACTGAGATTCGCGGCCTGCATGGCCGCGTTGTCGAAGCGCGCCTCGCGCAGGTCGCTTCCTGCCAGGTCGGCATTCTGCAGCTGCGCACCGACGAAATTCGCCTTCACCAGGCGTGCCTCGGTCAGGCGCGCCTCGGACAGGTTCGCGAGTGTGAAATCGACGCCATCGAGGACGGCACCACTGAGGTTGGCGCCCTGGAGATTGCTGCGCATCATCACGGCCCCGCGCAGATTCAGTCCGCTCAGGTCCCGCCCGGACAGGTCGCAGCCGATCCAGAGCACGCCCTTGGCCGGCGGGTCGTCACAGGCGGCCTCGGCCTGGGGCACGCCCAGGATCGCGAGCATCAGTATCAGGGGGGCGATCACCCGGTGTGTGCGGGCCGCGTGCAGCGAAGAGCTGCCCGTGGTGTAGACTGGAGCCATGGACCTGCTGGTCAGTAATTTCATCCTGCTCTTCATCGTCGTTGATCCGGTGGGTGTCGCCGCGGTGTTCAGCGGCCTGACGAGCGATCTGGAGCCTCGCGCCCGACAACGCATGGCGCTGCAGGGGGCAATCGTCGCTCTGGTTATTCTACTGGTATTTTTCTTCGTCGGAGACTGGCTGCTCGGCTGGCTGGGGATCGGCATCCCTGCGTTTCGGGTGGCCGGCGGCGCGCTGTTGTTCCTCCTCGCCATCGACATGGTGCTGGCGAGGGACTCGGCTTTGCGCACCACGTCCGATACGGAGCGCGATGCCGCGCGCGCCCGCCAGGACATCGCCGTGTTCCCGCTGGCCTTTCCGCTGCTCGCCGGCCCCGGCGCGCTGACCACGGTCCTGCTGATGGCCTCGCACGGCCACGCGGTGATGGATTTCGTGCTGCTCGCGGCGGTCATCGTCTCGGTGCTGGTGCTCGCACTCCTGGCCCTGTTGCTGGCGCCCCAGCTCATGCGGGTACTGGGCACCACGGGGGTGAACGTGGTGAACCGCGTCCTGGGCTTGCTGCTCGCCGCACTGGCGGCCCAGTACATCCTCGACGGTGTAGTGGCCGTGCTCCCAGGTGCATGATAGCCTGACGAACATAACAACATGAATGTCGGCATGGTGCCCGTAGTCCCATGCCCCACCACGATGCCACTCGACGCCATCTGGCGCCGGCGAGTGTGATGAGACAAGCCGAATTCCTGCGCGATGCCGAAAGGGAGGCGGCGGCGGATCGTGAACCTTCATTGCTGGGCCTGGTGATCGGGTTCGGCATCCTCTTGATCCTGCTCGTGGCCGTCGCCACGATCAGTCTTTCCCGCATGGCGGACAATCAGGCCCGCCTCGAGTACGTGCTGGATAGGCATGTCGCCAAGCTCGAACTCATTACCCAGATGCGCCACACCGCCCGTGAGCGCACCATCGCCCTGCAAAAACTCATGCTGCTCGACGACCCGTTCGTGCAGGACGAGGTGTTCCTAGCCTTCAACCGCTACGGGGCCCAGTTTGCTGGTGCGCGCCAGGCCTATATCGCGCTCGGGTTGTCCCCCGAGGAGCAGGCCGTGCTCGACGCGCAGGGGGCAATCACCGGCTGGACGGTGCCTGCACAGCGCAGGATCGCGGACCTGGCCATGGAGGGAAAAGCCGACGAGGCACGCGCGCTGTTCATTGACCAGGCACTACCGGGGCAGGATGCGGTGTTCACGGAGCTTGACCGCCTCCATCACATGCAGCGGGCGGCCGCCGAGCAGGCGCGCCGGGTGCAGACCGAGACGTATACCGGCACGCGTTCCACGCTGGTCGCGCTGGTGGTGCTGGTCATCCTGGCCGGCATCGCGGTGGCCTGGGTTGCCATCACGCGTACGCGTCGCTACCAGGCTGCCCTCTTTGCAGCCAAGGAACGCGCCTCGGTCACTCTCGGGTCGATTGGCGATGCGGTGGTGGCCACCGACAGGCGGGGGCGGCTCGATTACCTGAATCCGTGCGCCGAGGAGCTCCTCGGGTACGCGCTTGCCGAATGTCGGCAGCGTCCGCTGAGCGAGATCGTCACGCTCTATGACGACTCGACGGATTTCGATTTCGAGCCGCTGTTTACGCAGACCCTGAGCCGTGGCGAGTTCTATACGGGTTCCCGAGATCTCCGGCTCGACGTCAACCATGTGCGACAACTCAACGTGGAGATCACCGCGTCCCCCATTCACGATCGCCGCGGGACGATCACGGGGACGGTCATCGTGCTGCGTGACGTGACCGAGTTGCGCGCCCTGGATCAGGAGCTGACCTACCAGGCCGCGCATGACAGTCTCACCGGCCTGTTGAACCGACGCGAGTTCGAGCATCGTGTCGAGGAGGCCCTGCGCGAGGCACGCGGCGACGATTCTCAGCACGCCCTGTGTTACATCGATCTCGACATGTTCAAGGTGGTGAATGACACGCACGGACATGTCGCGGGCGACGAGCTGTTGCGACAGCTCGCGATGCTGCTGATCGAGCGCGTGCGCCGTGGCGACACCGTCGCGCGGCTGGGCGGTGATGAGTTCGGGCTGCTGTTGCCATACTGTGACCTGAGCAAGGCAGAGGCGCTCGCCGGCCAGCTGCTTCGCACTATCGAGAGCTTCCGCTTTCACTGGGAAGACCACAGTTTCAAGGTGGGTGCCAGCATCGGGCTGGTACCGATCCGGCCAGACAGCGGCACGCTTGGTGACGTGATTCAGGCGGCTGATTTCGCCTGTTACTGTGCCAAGGAGGCCGGGCGGAACCAGATCTACGTCTCGGATTCAGAGGGCGACCTGGTTGGTCGCCGCCGCGGCGAGGCCCGTTGGGTGCAGCGCCTCAACGCCGCGTTGGGCCAAGACCAGTTCGAACTTTACTTCCAGTCCCTCGAGCCGCTGCGCGAAGACGTGCCAGGCCCCCGTTGCATCGAGTTACTTCTGAGGCTGCGCGAAGGGGGCGAGCTGGTCGCACCCATGGCCTTCATGCCGGCCGCCGAGCGTTATCACCTCATGCCCGCGGTCGACCGCTGGGTGATCGCGAAGACGCTCGCCACGATGCAGCGTGTCACCGTGGCGGGCTGCGATACTCCGCACGTCGTCAACATCAACCTCTCGGGGCAGACGCTGTCGGATCCCGGTTTTCTCGATTTCGTGCTGGAGGAGGTGCAGAAGACCGATCTCGGCATCCACCGGCTGTGCTTCGAGATCACGGAAACTGCCGCCATCAGTCACCTGTCCCGGGCGATACGCGTCATGAATACCTTGCGCGGGCTCGGGTGCTATTTCGCACTCGACGACTTCGGCAGCGGGCTGAGTTCCTTTGCCTATCTCAAGAGTCTGCCCGTCGATTACGTCAAGATCGACGGCATGTTCGTGCGGGATCTCGACGAGGATCCCGCCCATCGGGCGATGGTGCGATCGATTGCCGAAATCGCGGGCGTGATGGGAATCGGTACGGTGGCGGAGTTCGTGGAGACGCAGGGCGTTCGCGACCGGCTGGTCGAACTCGGGGTGGATTTCGGTCAGGGCTATTTCTTCGGGCATCCCGAGCCCTTGGAGGCTTACGTCGATCGCCTCTGTGACCAGCGCGGCCCCGGGCACCCGGGTAGCGACTAGTTCGACCGCGGGGCGCAGTCGCCGATGCAGGTGATCCAGGGGGTGTCGGTGCGCAAGAGCTCGCGCTGATCGGCGGCAAAGCGTTCCGCCTCCTCGCGCGAATCGAAACCGTTGATGCGCACCCGGTAGCGGGTGTCACCGTTCACCTCGGTGGTGACGATCTGAGCGGCAACACCGCCGCCTTCGAGGCGACGCTTGAGCGCATCGGCCTGTGCGCGCTCGGCCAGTGACGCCACCTGGATGACCCAGGGGCCCCCGTCTGTGGGCATGGTGGCGACGGGCGAGGGCAGTGGCGCGGCCGTCGGGGGCGTGTGCGCCACGGCGGCCGACCAGGCCTCGGCACGGGCGCGGCTGACCGGCAGGGGCGGGGTCGGTGCCGTGCGGCCGCGCGCCTCGACGAAGGTCATGGGCAGTGTCATCTCGGTGCGCCCGCTGGAGGCGTGATCCAGCGCCACTTCGCCGAGCTTGAGCCACAGGGTGGCGCGTTCGTCGTCCACCCGGACCCAGGCCTCGCCGTGTCGCAAGGTCGCGGTGAAGCGTTCGGTCACGATCGTCACCGGTTGGTCCCGCGTACTCAGCTCGATGATGCCCGACGCCAGGTTGATGCGCCGCGCCGGCCGGTCGAACTCGACGCGCGCGGAAGGGGCCACCTGCAGGCGGGTCTCACCCGGCCACTCGAGCGTGGGGGGGGATTCGACGTCATCGGGATTGGTGGCGCCAACGGACGGCAGCAGGAGCGTGGTGATCAGGAGCAGGATGCGCACGGCTTACGGGTCTCTCGGGCAAAGCGTCATTGTCGATGATGTGCCGGGGGCAGGCAAATGGCCCGGCATCGCGTTCACCTGATTCAGACGGCCTCGGCCAGCGGCAGTTCCACGTAAAAGGTGGAGCCCTCGCCCTCGTGGCTCTCGAAGTCGATGACCCCGCCCATGTTCTCGATGATGCCCTTCGTGAGGCTGAGGCCCAGCCCGGTGCCGCCCCGCTGACGGGTGTCCGAGGCGTCCGCCTGGGCGAACTTCTGGAAGATCCGGTCGCGGAAGTCCGCGGTGATGCCGGGGCCGTGGTCGATCACGCTGATGCGCGCCCGGCCGTCGCGCCGTTGTGTGCGGACTTCCACCGTCTCGCCCGGGGGCGAGAACTTGGCGGCGTTGGACAGCAGGTTGGCCATGGCCTGCTGCAGGCGGTCGGGATCCACGCGGATGCTGAGGGTCGGGTCGTCCTGTGCGAGGCACAGCGTGACGTCGAACTGCTCGGCGAAGGCCTGGTTGGTGTCGATCACCTCGTTGAGAAACGGCGTGAGCGCCACGTCGCGCAGCACGAAGGGCATCTTGCCCGCCTCGAGTTTCTGGATGTCGAGCAGGTCATTGATGAGATAGACCAGGCGGTCGGAATTGCGCTGCGCAATCTGGAGCAGGTTGTCGCGGTGGGCCTCGGCGCCCGCCGGCAGGTCCCCGCCCAACAGGCTGAGTGCACCACGAATCGCGGTAAGGGGCGTGCGCAATTCGTGGCTCACCGTGGAGACGAATTCCTCTTTCAGGCGCGCTGCGCGGATGTGCTCCGTTACGTCTTCGGCCGTGCCGACGATGGCGCCGAGCTCGTCGTCGTCAGCCAGCGGCGTGATGGCGTACTGCAGCGTGCGGGAGCTGCCGTCGGCGCGCTCGATGTCCACCAGCTGGTGGGTGACGCGTCGGTCGCCACGCATCAGGGCCAGCAACCGCTGGGTGCGGGTCTCGCGGACCTCCGCGGGGAAGAGCATGGCAAAGGGGCGACCCAGCAGCTGTTCACGCGTGTAACCCGTGATGCGGGCCGTGGCGTCGTTGACGTGCGTGAAGCGCCCCTTGCCGTCCAGGCTGAAGATGGCGTCCGAGGCGTTGTCCATGATCATGGAGAGGAAGCGGTTGCTGTCCTGCAGTTCGCGCTCCTTCGTGGTGAGCTGCAGCAGCTTGTCCGAGAGCAGCGCGTTGATGCCCTGCAGCTCTTCCTCCGAGCGTTCCAGGTCATCGAGCAGGCGGTCCTTCTCGTGCTTGAGGCGCAGGGCCTCGGTCACCGTCATGTGCAGGCGCTTGGAAGTGACCAGCAGCGAGGCCAGGTAGATCAGTGTCAGCAGGCCGAGGAAGGGGTGCACCTCGGTGCCCTCGAGGAACAGCAGCACCGCCAGCGGGGGAAGCATCGGCAGCGTGTAGGCGAGGTAGGCCTCGCGCACGGGCGAGAGAAAGGTGATGCCGCCGGCGGACATCCCCGCGATGACGATGAGCAGTACCATCTGGTGCGGCACGCTGTCGTGGGGATAGAGCAGCGTCGCCCCCACGCCCCAGGCGGCCCCGGCCAGGCCGGCGCCGACGACGTACAGCCGGGCCCAGCGACGCGCCTCGTGGGTCGCGACGGTGGCGCGACGGAAGCGGCGCACCAGCAGTACGCGGCCGAGGGTGATCAGGCTCATGCCGAGCAGCCAGGCCAGCAGCTGGCCACGCGGCTCCACCGTCCACAGGGCGCCGACCAGCAGCAGGCTGTTGATCAGGGTGGCAACAAAGCCGGGCGTGGCCTGATCGTAGAGCAGGCGGACCTGGCCGATGAGGATGTCGCGCCGCAGCCGCGGACTGATGTCTGAATCCATTTATCGATAAATCCTGTGGTCGGCGACCGTCCCGGCGCGTGCGGCCATCGTCGCCCGGTCTCAATCGTAGCCTGCCAGCTCGACGTAGCCTACCCCGGCAGGTTCGCCCGCCTCGGTGATGACGTCGACGGCGCCTTCCCAGTAGCGCACGCTGAGCCGCATCTCCTGGTCGTCTAGCACTGGCCGGATACGCCAGTCGAGGCCCTGCCCGGGCAGGTGCAGGCGCCATTCCACCGGGTAGCGCCGGCCGTCATCGGCACGCCAGTAACGCAGGGGTTCGAGTCTGACGTCCGTGGCCTCGAGGCGGGTGATCGTGCCGTCGGCCGCCACCAGCGTCCCGGCGCTGTGCGGATCGGTGCCGCCGTCCTTGAGGCGCAACCGGTAGAACATGAGCTCGCGCCCGTCGTGCAGTTGCAGGGCGAACCAGTCCCAGCCGGCCTGCTCGCGTGACAGGGCGCTGGTGCTCCATTCGCGGTCCATCCATGCCGAGCCCTGCACCGTGACCTGGCGTTCGCCGAGGCGTACCGTGCCCCGCGCCGGCATGCGTGTGAGGGAGTAGTAGTAGGAGGCGTTGCCGGGATCGGCGCTTTTGCGGCTGAGCCCCGCCTCGCCCTGGAGCACCGGGGGGACGGTACTGTCCAGCGCCAGGCCGAGGCCGAAACCGTCGGCCTGGAGATCGAGCCGCCAGGAGCGCGGGTCACGCGGGTCGCTGGCAAGTGTCCAGTCTTCGAGCCATACCGCGAATGGCTCGGCTCGTGCGCCGGCCAGGCCCGCGGTGCCGCGGGCGAAACGTTCCGCCCGATGGTGCGTGCCGGCCCCGGCGTCGGTGATGGCGAAATGCGCCATCCAGGCGTCGCGCGTGCGCCACGGGGAGGCATCGTCCGGACGCGTGGGCGTGAGGGCGAATCGGAAGAAGGTCACCTGGAAGCCGAAGCGGCCACCCTGGGCGTCGTTCAGGTTGCCGGTCAGGTACCACCACTCGGTCTGGAAGGCGGGGTGGGGGCCGTGGTCCAGCGGGAATGAGAAGCGACGTGGTTCGACGGCGCGGGCGAAGCCCGCATCGGGGGTTTCGCCCAGCAGGCCGCTCGCCGTCATCTCGCCGCCGTCGGTTTCCGGTGCGGGCCCGCAGCCGCTGATGAGCAGCAGGCCGGCGAGGGTCAGCGGCAGCGCGAGCCGGGCCATGGTCATTCCTCCCTCAGCGCCTCGGCCGGCGGGGTGCGGGCGATGCGCCAGGCGGGCACGAGGCTCGCCAGCAGGGCGGCGGAGAGGCTCAGCACTGCGCCGTCGACGAACACCCGGGCCTGGGGATGGAGGGTCAGCCGCCAGCCAAAGGCGCGCAGGTTGATCACGTCGATGAGCAGCTGGGACATGGCGAGCCCCAGTGGCACGGCCACCACCAGGGCGGTCAGCGCGATCAGCAGGGCCTGGGCGGCCACCAGCAGCCAGAGTTGCCACGGCGTGACGCCGAGGGCGCGCAGGGTGGCGTGGTCGCGGCGGCGTTCCAGCTGCATGGCGAGCAGGGCGCTGAGAATGCCGACGAAGGCGATGCCGATCACCAGCAGGCGCAGGACATCGGTCACCGCGAAGGTACGGTCGAAGATTTCCAGGGAACGTTCGCGGATGTCGCGGGTGAGCCGCAACAGGGCCTGTTCCGGGTAGTCGGCCAGCAGTGCGCGGATGCGCCGGGTCGTCTCGGGCAGGGTGTCCGGATCGTCGAGGTAGACCCCGACGGTGCCCACTGCCGGGTCGTTCCAGACGCGGTCGTAGAGGTCGCGGCGCATCACCAGCATCCCGCGGTCGCTGCCGTAGTCCTGGAAGATCCCCGCCACGCGAAACGCGCGTGCGCCGACCGCCGTCTGCAGGGTGAGGGCCTGGCCGACCGTGAGCTGCTGGTGGTAGGCCAGTGGTTCGGAGACGAGCACGGCGGTCTCCCGGTCGAAGGCCGGCCAGGCACCGTCCTCGGCTTCGGCCAGCAGCTTGAAGCCGTCATAGCTGGCCGGCGCCATCTCGATCACGAGGGTTTGTACGGGGCCGAAACCCGCCTCGAGTTCGATGCTGCGTCCCGTGCTGAGCGCGGCCACGTCGTCGAGCGCGCGCAGGGCGTCCACCAGGCCGGCGGGCAGGGTCCCGCTGACGCGGGCGCTGACATCCGATGGGGCAGCGACGTAGAGGTCGCCCTGCAGGGTGCGGTCGAGCCAGTGCGCGACGGTGACCCGGAAGCTCCCGGTCATGATGCCAACGCCGATGGTCGCGGCCACGGCGATGCCCAGTGCGGCCACCGCCACGCCCGTGCGGCTCAGCCCGGCGCCGGTGTCGCGCGCGGCGAGATGGCCGATGCCGGGGAGCAGGCGGGCGAGCAGGGGCGCGCTCAGCCGGCTGGCCACCCGCAACAGGGCGGGCGCCACCAGGGCCGCACCGAAGATGACGAAAAACAGCGCCGCGAAGCCGGGCAGCAGGCTGCGCGAGGGGATCTGTACCCAGACATAGCCCAGGCCCATGAGCAACAGGCCTGCGCCCGTGAGCCAGGGCAGGCGGTGCAGCTGGGTGGCCTCCAGTGCTGAACGCCGCTGCGTGGTGACCGGTGCCGTGCGGCCGGCTTCCAGGGCCGCCGGGAGGCCGGCGAGCAGGGCCGCCGCGAGCCCGACGCCGATCCCGATGGCGAGGCTGGACGTGGGCAGGCTGACCGTGCTGACGGTGAGCTGGAAATACAGGTCGTTGATGGTCTGGACCACCAGGCCGAGCAACAGCTGCGCGAGCAGGACGCCGAGTGCCAGGCCCAGCGCGATGCCGGCGAGCGCCAGCAGGCCGGTCTCCAGCAGGATCACGCGCAGGATCTCGCCGCGCGTGACGCCGAGCATGCGGTAGATACCCAGCACGCGGCGGCGCCGCAACACGGAGAAGGTCATGGTGTTGTAGATCAGGAAGCCGCCGACCACGATGGCGAGCAGGCTCATGGCCGTGAGGTTGATGCGAAATGCGCGCGTCATCTCGCGCTGGGCGTTGCCGCGTGCCTCGGCAGGGCGCAGGTGCAGCCCGGGTGGCAGCCAGGCCTCGATGGCGCGCGCGGTTGTGGCCTCGTCCAGGCGCAGGTCGATGCGGTCGAGCACGTTGCCGCGGCCGAGCAGTGTCTGGGCCGTGGCGATATCCACCCAGACCAGGCCGTCGACGTCGGCATCGCCGGTTAGCACGTCGCTGAGATTTAGCCTGTGTGCTTCGCCGCGCGCCATGACCGTGAAGCTGTCGCCGGGAACCAGCCCAAGGCGTGCGGCCGTGCGGCGGGCGAGCAGGGCGCCGGGGCCGACCAGGAAACCCGTGAGGTCGGCTTGCGCGTCGCCGCCGAGGGCGGGGCGCATGGCGGCCTCGGCGAACGGGTCGACGCCCACCAGCTGAAAGGTCTCCTCGCCGACGCGGACCAGGCCCTCGATCACCGGTGCCGAGTCGCGCATGCCGAGTTCGCGGCGCAGGGCCACGTAATGGCCGGCCGTAAAGCCGGTGGGGTCGCCGACGATCTGGTGCGTCGCGCGCCCCGTGACGGCGTCCATCGAGGACTGGAACGCGCGCATCGCGCTCTGGTTCGCGAGATCCACGGCGATGACGATGGCCACGCCCAGCGCCACGCCGAGTATCGCCAGGAGGGTCTGCCAGCGATGCCCCAGCAGAAAGCGGCGGCCGGAACGCAGCAGGAGGCTGCTCACCAGGCGAAGTCCCCCCGCATCTCGGTGATGCGGCCGTCGCTGAGCGTGAGCACCCGGTCGGCACCGCTCGCCACCTCGCGGCTGTGGGTGACGATGACGAGCCCGGCGCCCCGTTCGCGGCACCGGGCCTGGAGAAGCCCCAGTACCTGGCGCCCGGTGTCCGCATCGAGGTTGCCGGTGGGCTCGTCTGCCAGCACCAGGCCGGGTGCGTGGGCAAGCGCCCGGGCGATGGCGACGCGCTGGCATTCGCCACCGGAGAGCTGGTCGGGAAAGGCCTTCGCGCGGTTGCCCAGGCCCATGGCCGCGAGATCGGACTGCGCGCGCGCCAGGGCCTCGTTCCGGCCCGCGCCGGTGAGCTCCAGCGGCAGGGCCACGTTCTCGGCGGCCGTCAGCGTGGGGATGAGGTTGAAGAACTGGTAGACGAAACCGATATGCCGCCGCCGGAAGCGGGTGCGGGCCGTCTCGCCCAGCGCGGTGAGGTCGGTGCCGTCCACGTGGATGCGGCCGCGGTCCGGGCGGTCGATACCGGCGAGCAGGTTGAGCAGGGTGGACTTGCCGGAGCCGCTGCGCCCGATGAGCGCGATCTGGGCGCCGCGTTCGATAACCAGGTCGGTGTTACCGAGTACCGCGTGCACCGTGGAGCCGTCGTCGTAGGCCTTGGACAGGCCCTCGATACGCACCAGCGGCGTGTCGCCGGGGGCCGCGGCCGCGGGGGTGCGGTGGTTGGTGGGCTGTTCGCTCATGGCCTGTCTAGCATAACCCGCGTATCACCGATGTCGAACGTCGAGCGCCTATACTCAGGGGCAGGGCGTCAACCCGATGCGCCACCCGCGGTGGCATGGAGGTGCAGTATGGATATCGACATGACGGACATCACCGTACACATCGACGAAACCCTCGCGCCCGAGGCCCTGGAGCAGCTCGAGTCGCGCCTGCGGGCCGAGGACGGGGTGCTCTCGGTTGGCCGTGCGCCGCGTCGTCCGCACCTGATGGTGGTCGAATACAATCCGCGGCGCGCCACCGGTCAGCGGATACTCGCGGCCGTCACCCGCGAGGGCCTGCACGCCGAAATCGTGGGTCTCTAGTCCTAGGATCCGGCCGCGGCCGGCGGCCGGGCTACTGGATGACGAAGCCCGTGAAATAGAGCCCGCGCACCACCTCGCGCCGGGTCAGTTCCTTGAGTTGTGCCTGCAGTTCGCCCTGCAGCTCCTGTCGCCAGGTCTCGCGCTGTTGCACCGAGCGGGCCTCGTCGATCGTCTTCCCGCTGAAGTACATGATCATGGTGTTGCGCACCACGGGCATGTGCTGCGTCACGGCATCTGCGTCGTCCTTCGACCCGACCGCGAGCTGGGCACGTATCTGCATGAAGTGGGTGCCGCGCCCGCCGCCGAGGTTCAGCACGAAGGGCGGATCGAGCGGGACGTAAACCGGCGCCGACTTCTGCGCGGTCGCACCGTCCTCTTCCGCCCAGGCCGGTGCCACCAGCATCAGGAGCGTGGCCAGGAAAAGGGTCAGTGCGTGGCGCATGGGTCGGTCCTCGGTCTTCGCTGTGGGGTATGCGCTGAAGTTTTATCACGCCTGCACGCGCATTGCATCGTCACGGCCGTCCGCTGTCGCCCCGTCGCGCGGCCGTTCGCGACGCAAACCCGACCGCTCGTCCGTCTCCGGCGTGAACCGCATCACACCTGAATCCTTTGGGAATTTTCCCCATACCGGGTGCGCACCGCCCGCCCTAAAGTCAGCCCCAACAGGACGCGAACGTGCTCGACGATCCAGAACCAGGGAACGGTGGACGATACACCGAAGGGCGCGGCGATTCCGGATTCGGATCGCAACAACAACATGTCACTTGCCAACGAGATTTCCAGAGGACACTGACCATGAAAACCAAGCTGCTCTCCCTTGCCCTGCTCATCGGTTTCGCCGCCCCCGCGTTTGCGCAGATCGACATGCCCGAGTCGCGCACCTACCCGGTGGCCGGCAAGCACGCTCACCCGGAGGCCATGGTGGCGATCGAAAGGGCCAACGAGACGTTGAGCGAAACCAACCTGTCGCTGCGTGCTGCGCTCGAGTCGATGGACGAGCCTGAATCCGGCCGTTGAGGATCAACGCCGTGAAGGCTTGAGGGATTAAGCCGCTTCACACGGGTACGTGCAACGGTGGCTGCCGTGTCGCTCTTCGGGCGACGCGGCTTTTTTATGCGCGGGTAGAAACCGGTACACTGAACGCTTCGCCCACGCCGTCGTGTCACCGGCGGCCCTGATCCACCACACCCGACCCGTGCATGATCACCAGCAGGTAATGCGGGCCGCGTTGTTCGTCCTCGCGGCCGAATGGTTGTTTGCCTCCATGGGCGCCACCGTGAAGTGGGCCGCGTCGAGCCTGCCTTTCGAAATGCTGGTGTTCGCGCGAAACCTTGCCGGGTTGCTCCTGGTGAGCCTGCTGGCCTGGCGCGTGCGGCTGCCCTTGCGGCCGCGGGCGGGTACCTGGCGCCTGCATCTGTTGCGTGCGGTGCTGGGGCTGTCCGCAATGTACTGCCTGTTCATCGCCCTCGCTCACCTGCCACTGGCGAACGCCGTGCTGCTCAAGATGACGGCCCCGCTGTTCATCCCGCTGGTCGCCATGCTGTGGCTCTCCGAGTCGCCGGGCTGGCGCACGGCGTTCGCGCTGGCGATCGGGTTTGTCGGCGTGGCCGTGATCCTGCGCCCGTCGGGCCACTGGGAGGCGATGGCCGTGGTCGGTCTTCTTGGCGGTGCGCTCATCGGCGCGGCCAAGGTGTCGGTCAGGCGCCTGGCCCAGGAAGAACCGGTGATGCGCATCGTGTTCTATTTCGCCCTGTTTTCCACCGTCTTGTCGGCCGTCCCGCTGCCCTGGCGCTGGCAGACACCGCAGGGCGAGGAATGGGGGCTGCTGCTGGCGCTGGGGGTGTTCGGCACGGCGGCCCAGCTCCTGCTCACCCGGGCGCTGCAGCTCTCGCGGGCATCGGCGATCGCCCCGCTGTCGTACAGTTCGCTGCTGTTCGGGGCGCTGCTGGGCTACGTCTTCTGGAAGGAAGTGCCGGCACCACTGTTCTGGCTGGGGGCCGCGCTCGTCGTGGCGGCGGGCCTGCTGGTCCTGCGCCGGCGCCGCGTCGGGGGTACCGGGGTTGGCGTCCTTAACAAGGGGGATGAATGCTAGACTATGGCGCTCCGGACTGGGTCGAATCGCTCGCGCAGGATCTCGATGGCACTTGGTGGGGGTTCGAGGTCGAGCCGAACCCGCATCACCAGGGGTGGTATGAAAACGAGGTCGGGCGATGCATCCGCCTGGGGGCTCGGCCCCGAATCCGGATTGGCGCACATCTCTGCAGCGACGCCCACGGCCCATGGACGGGCAGCCCCCATAAACACCGCACAATCAGGTAACGCCCTTGTATCGATTGGCAGAACAGCGACTGGGCCGGCTGCTCAATGCCCGGCAGCAACACCTTCTTTGCAACGGTCAGGTCGGGCTCGAGAAGGAAAGCCTGCGTGTCAGCCCGAATGGCGGCATCGCCCAGACGCCGCATCCGGCGGTGCTGGGGTCGGCGCTTACCCACCCGTACATCACCACCGACTACTCGGAGGCGCTGCTCGAGTTCATCACGCCGCCGTTCGCCGATCGCGCGGGACCGCTGCAGTTCCTCGATGACCTGCAGAAATTCGTCTACGACCGCCTGGACAACGAGATCCTCTGGGCCACCAGCATGCCCTGCGTGGTGGCCGGGGAGTCGAGCATCCCGATCGCGCAGTACGGACGCTCAAATGCCGGCCTGATGAAGACGGTCTATCGCCGGGGCCTCGGTTACCGCTACGGGCGCGTGATGCAGGTGATCGCGGGCGTGCACTTCAACTACTCCGTGCCCGAGGGCCTGTGGCCGGTGCTGCAGGAACTGGCGGAGGTGCGCGGCGATGCGGTCGCGTTTCGCTCGGCCTCCTACTTCGGCATGATCCGCAACCTGCAGCGCATGGGGTGGCTGATCCCCTACCTGTTCGGGGCCTCGCCTGCGGTGTGCAAGTCCTTCTTTGGCGACCGGCCGGTGCCCATGCCCGAGTTCGATCGCAATACATGCTACGAGCCCTACGCGACCTCGCTGCGCATGGGCGATATCGGCTACACCAATGCCAAGGAGGGCGAGACGGGGATCAAGGCCTGTTACGACTCGCTCGAGGACTACGTGGCCAGCCTGAGCTGCGCAATCGAAACGCCGTATCCGGAATACGAGCGCATCGGTGTGTGCGTGGACGGCGAGTATCGTCAGCTCAATGCAAACATCCTGCAGATCGAGAACGAGTACTACAGTACGGTGCGACCCAAGCAGGTGCTGCGCGGGCTGGAAAAGCCATCCCGGGCGCTGGCCGCGCGCGGCGTGCGTTATGTGGAACTGCGTTCCATCGACGTGAATGCCTTCCACCCGTTGGGTATCGACGCGGACCAGGTGCATTTCATCGAGGCCTTCATGCTGTTCTGCCTCCTGGCGGACAGCCCCGCGATCAGCGCGGAGGAGCGTGAATTCATCGATTTCAACCAGTCGGCCACCTCCCATCGTGGCCGTGAACCGGGTCTGCAACTACGCCGCCCGGGCGGACCGGTGAAGCTCAGCCAATGGGCCACGGAGGTGCTCGAGGCCATGCGCGGGGTGTGCGAGGTGCTCGATGCAGGGGGTGACGACCCGATCTACGGCCCCGTCCTGGATCAGCAGCTCGAAGCGGTACGCGACCCGGACCGCACGCCCTCGGCGCGCATGCTGGCGGAGATGCGGGCGAACGGGGAGGGCTTCTACCACTTTGCGCGCCGCATGTCGCAGGCGCATTGCGCGTATTTCCAGGAGCGACCGGTGCGCCCCGAGGCCGAGGCGATGCTCGAGCAACTGGCCCGCGACTCCCTCGCCGAGCAGGCCGTTCTGGAGGCTGCGCCCCAGGCGCCCTTCGATGAATTCCTGCGCGATTATTTCGCCCAGCGCCTCGCGGGCTGAGTTCGGTCCCGCTCGGATGTGACTGGGGTCGCTTTTGGGCCGCGGACCGGTTGACACGTCGATGCCCGGATGGGCTAGTCTCTGCGTATATGACCTTGCGAGGGATATGGTTTCCATGCCGGCCCAGTATGCTTTCGACTTCGGTTGCTGGATGCGTCTCGCCCGTTCCGACCCGCAGGCGTTCGAGCGGCGTCGCAGGGAGGTGCTGGAGGCGGTGATCCGCCAGGCCGCTCCGGCCCGACGGCACCGGTTGGAGGGGCTGCAGTGCCGCATCGACCTCGAGCGGCGCCGGGCGCGTACGCCCATGGCTGCCTGCCTGCGCCTCTCTTCGATGATGTGGGAGTCGGTCAACGACGAGCTGGCGCCGGCGTTGCGACGGCTGGTTTCCGGCGATGGGCCGACTTCCGGACCCGGCCCGGGACACCGCTCGGCCACCGTGATCCCCTTCGCCCGTCGCTGACATCCCCCCTCTTCGACACCCCGTTTGACCGCGCCCGCCTTCTTAGGCATGTTATGGAAACCCTGCGGTGCCCAGGTGATTGCACGGCCCGTCCGTGCCTGGACCGCAGTCGAGAACACAACGACAACCTATAAGCTCCGAACGCTCGCCCGGTAAGCCCTGGCGGGTAACGGCTCGACGATTTTCGGGGGAGTGGCCGTCAGCCGGCCCAGGCAGATTCCCAGATGACGGATGCGCAGGACAAGGCGATCGCGGCCAGCATCGCCCGCCAGATCAAGAGTTCCCGACGAGAGGTCACCATCCTCTTCACGGACATCGAGTATTCCACCTACCTGTGGGATATCCGCGGTGACGTCGAGGGGCGCCTGATGGTCGACAAGCACAACCGCTTGTTGTTTCCCGTGATCCGCGCTTACCGCGGGCGGGTCATCAAGACCATCGGCGACGCCATCATGGCCTCGTTCAAGAATCCCCAGGATGCGGTACGCGCCGCCATCGGTATCCAGCAGGCGCTGCACCGCGCGCGGCGCCGCGACGAAAACTTCTTCATCAAGGTGCGCATCGGTATCCACACCGGTATGGCCATCGTCGAGCACGACGACGTCTTCGGTGACGTGGTCAATGTCGCCTCCCGCGTCGAGAACGAGGCGAAGGGTGACGAGATCCTGTTGTCCGAGGCCACGGCCGCCGGTCTCAAGGACCAGGGATACTTCCTCGTCGAGGAAGGCGAGTTCATTTTCAAGGGCAAGCGCGAACCGATGACCGTGCTGCGCTGCGAATGGCACCACGCACAGGACATGCTCGAGGGCGTGCGTTTCACCTCGTTCCTGCCCGTCGGGCCGCGCCAGCGCCGCGAGTTGCTGCTCTACACGCTGGCCACCTTCGGCGTGCTGTATTTCCTCTATGCCGATTACCTGCGTTACCTGATTGCCGATTTCGAAAGCTTCGCGCTGCTCACGCTCAATCCCGCGCTGCTCATCGAGATGCACCCCCTGCTGCCGGTGCTCGGTGCCGCGATCGCGATTTACATGGTGCTGCTGGCCTCGCGTATCCGGCGTATCCCCCCCTTCGCCCTGCGTCTGCTCAAGGGCGGATTCGGCTTCGCCCTGGGCCTCTTCGGCTTCCTGCTGCCCATTCAGTACCTCCCTGCGGACTTCACGAACACGCTCGATAAGGCGCTTTATCAATCCCGTCACGAGTTCGTGGAGGTGCTGCACGACGGCGTGGTGATCGAGCAGGTCGCGCCCACGGCGCGCATCGTCGCCACGGTGGATCGCGGCAATCTCCTGCTGCGTACCGATTCGCTCACGCGCGAGGGCGTCATCTGGAACCAGGTCATCGTCGGTGACGGTGCCCGGGGCTGGATCCAGGAAACGATACCGGCGCGCCTCGGCGTACCCGAGATCGACAATACGAAGACCACGCGGTTCGTCTTCACCATGCGCGATCTGTATGCCCTCATGATCGGTGGGTTAATGTTTTTGTGGGGTACGTTAAACTTCCGGATTCGCCCGACCTGAGTGCGGTTTCGAACTGTGATGCCGTTCATAACCGGCAGCGGGCCACACTGTTATCTTTCGTTCGTACGGCGACAACGACTTTGCGTCGTGACCACGACGGTCGAATTTTGATTACAGAGGACGACTCATGTCGAATTCAGCCAACGGCAGTTCCTTCGAGACCGGTTACCAGGAAACGGCCGAGAGCGATGCCTCCCGCGTGCGGGCGCTGTACAACCCGGATTCCCGGCTGGTGCTCACCCTCGGTGACCGCGAGATCGTGATGACGCCCGCCATGCGCGTGTTCACCATGGGGCGCAATGCAGATTGCGACCTCGTCATCAACGAACCCTATGTCTCCCTGGTGCACGTACGCGTGCTGTATCGCAAGGGCAAGTTCGTGCTCATCGACCAGAGCCGCAACGGTACCTACGTGCGGGCCGAAGGGGGTTCGGAGGTCTGCCTGGTCCAGGACGACGAGTTCCCGTTGACCAGCAAAGGCACCATCAGCCTCGGTCGTCCCGGTGATGAAGCCAATCACGATCTGATCCGCTACGCCTTCGAGGAACAGCATTGATCGCGGGCCCGCCGTCCGGGCGGGCCCTGAACCTCCCGCCTCTGTGCCGGTCGAACATCTGGATCCAACCAGTGACTCAACGGGGCCTTTCGTGAAAGCCATTCTCCGCTACGCCATCGCCGGCCTGTTCCTGATCCTGACCCCCGCCGTGTGGGCGCTGCAGGACTTCGAGGGGCAGGCACACGACTTCAGCACCCTGCTGGGGCAGGGCGACCAGTGGCGCGTGGTGATGATCTGGGAGTCGGGCTGCCCGGCCTGCAACCACGTGGCGCATCGCTACGTAGACTTCCACGAGTTCAACGCCGAGCAGCGTGCGGCGGTCCTCGGGATCTCGATCGACGGTCCGGCGCGGCAGGCGGATGCCCAGGCCTTCATCGAGCGTCACCAGGTCCAGTTCCCCAACCTGATCGCCACACCCCAGGAGGCCGCGCGCCTCTTCCGCTCCCTGACGGGCAAGCCGTTCCTCGGTACGCCGAGCTTTCTCGTCTTCGACCCGAACGGGGCGTTGCGCGCCTTCCAGGCGGGGCCGGTGCCCACGGACCGGCTGGAGCAGTTCATCCTCCAGGCCGAGAGCGCCGCTGCCGCCCGCTAATCGCTGCGCAGGTTTTTGCTGCACTCAAGCCCTTGGTTGACTATCCTTTAGGTCGTCCCGCGAGGGGGCCAGGATTTCAACGCATAAGGAGTGTGGCATGGACCGTTATCGCAGCCGGAAGCAGGTGCTCATCGTCGATGATGCCGCCATGACGCGGGGCATCCTGCGCTTGATGCTCGAGATCGAGGGCTTCGAGGTGGTCGCCGAGGCGGCGGACGCGGCCGAGGCCATCGACACCGTGCGCCGCCACACCCCCGACATCGTCTTTCTCGACATCAATCTCCCGGACGCCAGCGGCCTGGCCGTGCTCGAGGAACTGCGCCGCGAGTTCCCCGAGGTGGCGGTGATCATGATCACCGTCGACGACACGGCCGATCACATGCGCGAGGCCATCCGCAAGGGGGCGCTCGGCTACGTCCTCAAGCCGCTGTCCGAGGACCGCGCCATCACCACCATCCGCAATATCCTGCACAGCCGCTTCGGCCCGTCCGCGTATGCCGACGGGCGGCCGCTCTGACGATGCGCGCGCTTATTCCGCGCCGGTGAGCCGGCCGAAGATCCGAAAGCCCGCCAGGTAGGTGCCCGCGGCCGAGCCGAGGGTGGTGAGGAAGAACACCATCAGGATGCGGGCGACACGGTTTTTCCACCAGCCGCTCAGTCGCGTCGTGGCGTGCTTGAGTTCGGCGAAATCCCCCATGTTCGGTTTGCGCAGCCAGGTCTCGACCGCGGCGGCCACCATGCCGGCACCGATGGCGGGGTTGAGTGAGGTGAGCGGGGCGCCGACCACGGCACTGAGAATCGTCAGGGGATGGGCTCGCGCGAGCAGGGCCCCCAGGCCCGCCAGGCCCCCGTTGATCAGCACCCAGTCGGCCACGAGCTGCCAGCCGAGCTCGCGGCTTTCGCGAAACCCGATGGCGAAGCCCACCACCACGAGCATCGCAACAAGCCAGGGAATGAGGCGCGGCCAGCGGCTCCCCCGGGGCAGGTGCTCGAGCGCCCGGCGGGTGGCGGCGGGGTCGGGATCCGGTGCCTCGAGGTAATTGGCGATGCCCTTGAGGTGCCCGGCCCCGACCACGGCCAGTACCCGCTGCGCGTCCCCGGCAGCGATCTCCTCCTTGAGGCGCGCAGCCATGTAGCGGTCCCGTTCGTCGATCAGAGGCACGTAGAGTTCCTCGGCCTGCTCGGCGAACTCCGTAAAGGTGGTTTCCAGGATATCCCCTTCCTTGAGGCGTTCGATGTCGGACTCCTCGACCTTCTCCTTGGACATCACGCTGGCGATGAGGCCGCCGATGATGGAGAGTCGCCGCCAGAAGGAAACGTTGCGGTACACGCGTTTCAGGGTCGTGCCGATCTCCCGGTCGATGAGCCAGACAGCCTGGTGGCCCTCCCGCGCCGTCTGGATCGCCGCCTTCATCTCGGCGCCGGGCTCGATGTCGAACTGCTCGGCCAGTCGCTGTTGGTAGGCACCCAGTGCCAGCGAAGCCATCACCATGGGGACGCGGCCTTCCCGCATCACGCGGAACAGGTCGAGGCGCGACAGGTGGTCGGGGTCGAACAGGGCCTGCTGGCGGCTGGGACAGAGCTCCACGGCCACGGCGTCGAAGTGATCGCGCCCAAGCATCTCGCGCACGGCCTCGGCGCTGGCGCGCGAGACGTGGGCGGTGCCGAGCAGCACCACTTCGGTGTCGCCCAGCTGGACGGTGACGGTCGGTTGCCCGGCGGGTGTCGATTGAGTCATGCGGTCTCGCGGTTCGTTCGGTGTCAGGGGACGAATTGTACTGGCGGCAGCTGGTTCATGCAGGTGGCATCCGGCCGTCTTTCCGGCTCGGCCAGGAAGCGGCGCGCCACCTCGACACCGCAGGTGTCGCTGTCGATGACACTGTGCCCGATGCCGGCGAATTCCAGCAGATAGCCGTTGGGAAAGCCTTTGACGGCTTCCTCGGCCCATTCCGCCGGCGTGATCGGGTCCATCTCGCCGGCCAGCAGCAGCGTAGGCAGCGTCGAGGCCACGGGCTCGAAGAACCGGGGCGGCGCGTGGCCTGAATCCCAAAACGCGCAGACGTCGTAGTCGGCGACGGGGCCGGTATAGGGTGCCACCAGCGGATGGGCGCGCACGGCGTCGAGGTAGCGCTCCCGGTCGAAGGGCTGGGCGTCGTGGCATTCCACGGAGAGATAAACGGCGTCCGAGAAGCCGGGGTCGAGCAGGCTGCCGACGTGCAGGGCGACCAGCGGGCGGAGCCGGCGCGCGTCGCCGGACCAGAGGGCGTCGATGGCGGCCGGGAGTTCGCCGATCAGGTCCCACTGGTAGAGCGCGTCGAACACCACACTGACGAGGCGTTCGTCATTGACGCGAACCTCCAGCATCTGGCCCGTGCGCGGATGCGGTATCGACAGCAGCATGGGGTCGTCGGCCAGCCGCGCCAGCAGCCCGACGAAACGGGTGCGCAGTTCCGGGTGGCGCGCGGCACATGCCGGGTCGACACGGCAGGCCCCGAACAGCCGTTCCAGGCTGTGTTCGAGGAGCCACGGCCAGCTCATGGTGCCGTCGACATCGGGTGGATACACGGAGTCGAGAATCACGCTGCGAACGCGGGCGGGGAATTGGCGTTGCACCTCCATGGCCAGGCGGGTGCCGTAGGACACCCCGTAGACGTTCCAGGCCTTGTCGCTCAGGCTCGCCATCAGGTCGCGGACATCGCGGGCGCTGTCGGGGGTGTTGTAGCGCCCCAGGTCGATGCCGATGGTCTGCAGTCGATCGTGACAGCGCTGGAGCGCGGCATAGCCGCGTGCCATGGACTCGGTGACCGATGGCGGTGCTTGTAACAGTTGCAGGCTGAGTTCGCGCGTTTCCGGGCAGTCGAAGGTCGGTTGGCTCAGACCGGTGCCGCGCTGATCGAACACGACGAAGTCATGCGGCCAGTCCACCCCGTCCAGCCAGTCGTACCAGACCGTGACCTCGTCTTGGCCGAGCCAGGCGCTGCCGCCCGGTCCGCCGGCCAGGTAGAGCACGGGCGAGGTCCGGTGGTCCAGGCCGACGTGGCGAAAGACCACCACGGGCAGGCGAATCGGTGTCTCGTCGGCATCGTGCCGGGGGAAAAAGTGGGCGCAGTGGGTGACCCGGCCGATGGGCACCTCGAACCAGCAGGGCACCCAGTCGAGGCGTGCGCCGTTGTCGAGGACCACGTCCGCGGGCGGCAGCACCAGCACGCGGTAGCCGGCATACAGCAGGATCGCGAGCGTGAGGATGATGGGAACGAGCAGGCGTCGCACGTGCGGGCCGGTCCTTGGTTGTCAGGCGGGGTCGGCAGGCGGATGTCTGCCGATTCTACCAGAGCGGGGTTGGCGATCGCCTACCACATGAGGTCGTCGGGGATGTCGTCCTCGGCGGCGTCTCCCGGCGTCGGTGCGTGACGCACGACGAGCTTGTCCGGGTCGAGGTCCTGGATCTGCTCGGCGATCGCCGCCGGGATCAGGCAGCGGCGTCCTTCCAGGAAGGTGATGGCGAGTTCGCCGCTGGCGAGTTCCGCGAGCTGGTCGTTCGTGACATACACCTGTTTCACCTTGCCGCTCACCTGGAAGTGGTAGCTCTGTTCCGCGTCATCGCGGTTCTGAGCGTGTTCCCGGATCAGGGTGGCGATCTTCGCCCGGTTCTCCTTGCGGCGTTTGTCCGCCTCGCGCCGGGCACGTGCCTCGGCTTCACGCAGCTCGCGTTCCTCGCGGGCGCGCAAGCGGTAGGCCTCGGCGAGGTCGACCTCCTCGGCCGAGCGCGGGCCTTTCTGCGCCGGGCCTCGGGCGGCCGGCTTGCCGCTCCCGGGTTTACGCCGGCCCCGCCCGGCCTTGCCCGTGCCACGGCCCTTGGGTTTGTGGTCCGCATCGCGAACCTGCTCCTCGGTAACGAGGCCCGCCTTGAGCAGTTGTTCCTTGAGATCACCCATGGTGCTTTGGTCGAGTCGGCCAACGGCCTCACAGCTTTGCCGTTCGCCCGCTCAGAGTCAAGGTGCCGGGCGGGGTTCGGCCAGCAGTTCCTCGATGGCCACCCGGCTCGACGGCAGGTTCCAGTCCAGGGCCCCGAAGTGCCCGTAGCGCACCTGGCCCTGGCGATCGATCAGGTAGTTGGTGGGGTAGGCATAGACTTTCCAGTCGTCGACCGTTTCACCATGCAGGTCGTGCAGCACCGGGAAGTCCACCGGGATCTTTTCGAGGAAGGCCTCGACGACCTCGCGGGGCTCACCGACGTCGACCGACAGAATGCGCAGGCCGCGCTCACCGAAGTCGGCCTTGAGTCGATTCAGCGATGGCAGCTCCTCGACGCAGGGCGGACACCAGCTGGCCCAGAAGCTCAGCAGCACCACCTCGCCGCGGTAGGCCTCGAGTGCGTAGGTGTCGCCGTCCAGTGCCTGCATATTGAGCGGCGGGGCTGGCACCGGTTCCAGCGGGCGCAGCCCCAGTACCGGCTCGCGAGCGGCGGAGGCCTGCGTCTCCGATGGCAGGGCCGCGGCCCGGTTCGGGGCGGGGCGGCGTACCAGGAGGCGCGCAGCGCGTTCGATCAGCGCTAACAGCTTCTCGCCACGGAACGCGAGTTCCTCGGCGGTCAGGTCCGCCGCGTCCCGCAGGTGGAAGCCATCGGTCAGTCCCCGCAGTGGGTGTCGATAGACCTCCGCTCCACCTTCCTGCAGGGCCGCCGCGGTGGAGTCGAGGCGCCAGAACTTGGCCGACAACTCGGGCTGGATCAGGTACACGGGTACATTCACGGCCCGCGCCAGCGCCAGGTACTCGGCGTCGGCGCCTGCCTGCGGGCGGCTGCTGTAGAGGTAGGGATGGAACAGGATGAGCCCCCGGACCGGCGGTTCGACGGGCCCGGCCTGCTGGAGCATGCGGGTGGCACGAATGGCGAGCTGTGCACCGCGGCCGGTCGCCAGCAGGATGACCGGGCGGCCGTCGGCCCCGGCGGCTGCGACGAGGGCCGCGATGTCCTCATCGGGCATCTCGTTCAGGCTGTTGCGGCCGACCGGCACGAAGTAGCCGGCGTGCAGATCGACGATCCAGGTCTCCAGCCCGCGCGCGGCCAGTTCCCCCGCCATCTCACGCGGGTGGCTGCGGGTGCCGAATTCCGAGGGCAGCCAGACGAGGCGCGGCCCCGACGTGGCGCTCGACACTTCCACCGGAATCTCCACGCCGCTGGGCATGTCGAGCCAACGTTCCTCGGCCGCGCCAATCGGCAGCGACGCTGCGAAGAGCAGCGTGGCGAGGGAAGACAGGATGAAGAGGCGGAAAAGACGCATGGATGACAAGATCGCTGCATGCAGACGAGGATCACATTCTAGAATGCCGGTATCGCCCGGCAAACGTGCATATGCACGGGTTATCGGGGCAAATATTCCGCAAAATCAGCTGATTGTAAGTGTTATCTAAGTCCATGCTTTAGCTGGTCTTTTTGTTCGCACAACCCCGATTTATGGCCTATGCTCAATATTCTCGCTCGCGAGATTGCCAGGCCCGGCCATCATTCGATCCCGATGGCCGTCAGACAGGGATGCCAGGTGCAAGGCAGCACGGGAAGGCATGCCTCCGGTAGCAGTCGACCTGCCGTGACCGGATAGAGGAGGAAACGATGAAGACAATGACGAGGATCGAGGAACCGTTGCCTGAGTCCCGGGACACGGTGTTCCACTGCCAGGTGTGTTGCAAGGAGATCCCGCGCTCGCTGGCGCGGCAGGTCCATTTCGACGATGGTTACCAGGCACAGTGGCTGTTCTGCGGCCCACAGTGTCTGGCCATCTGGGAGCAGGGTTTGCTCGAAGACTGAAGTCCGTTCTCGAAACAGCCCGGTCTGTGGCCAGACCGGGTACCTTCCCCAGCGGTCAGGGCAGCGGTACCGTGGGTTGCCGCTGCTCGATGGCGCGTAGGTTTTCGAGCACGCGCGTCGCGCGTTCGATGTGCTCGTTGAGCCGCCGGTTGTCCGGCGAGTAGCGCAGCAGCGGCTTCCATATCTGCAGGGCCTCCTCGACGTGGCCGAGCGTATAGGCGCGGCGCCCGCGTTCGATCTCCGAGGACACGTAGTGCTCGATCGCCATCTCGAGCTGACGCTGCTCGCGGGCCAGGTCGCGGTTGTTGGGCTGCAGGCCCGCCGCCTCGTCGAGCGCGTCGCGTGCCCGCAGCAGGTCCTGCCCCGCCATCGCCGTGTGATACCGCTCCATGAGCGTGTTGAAGCGCGCGCTCTTTTCCCGTTCTACCCGACGCAGCCGGATCTCCCGTTCGCGAGTGTCCAGGCTGGCCTTCAGCCGCTTCGCCTGTTCGAGGGCCTCGAGAGTTTCCTCGCGTCGGACCAGCGCATGGGACAGGGACAGGCAGCGTTCAGCGAGTTCCGGGCGTTTCTCACCCAGGGCCTCCATGCCGCAGGTGTGCAGGCGTCCGGCGGTGTCTTCGATCTCGTCCTGGTGTTGCGCGTTGTCGCGGCGGGCGCGATAGCTCTTTGGCAGGACGTGCTCTATCTCGGCGTAGACCGGCGCGTCGTCCAGCAGGTGTTTGCCGTGGCTGATCAAGAGCTTGGTTCGCAGGTCGTCGAGATAGGCCTCGCGTTCGGCGAGGAAGCTTTCACGTGCCTCGGCAATCTCCCGGCTTTGATGGTAGCGCGCCAGCGCCTCGTCAAAGGTTTCGAGTGCGGGCTGCCACTGGCCCTCGGCGGCGAGTTGCCGCGCCTCCTGGATCATCCGTTCCGCGTAGGCGTCGGCGGCGCGACTGATTGCCGGCAATTTGGCGCGGGCCCGTTCGTAGTCCGGGTGCGATGGGCGCAGCGCGTCGATGATGTCGATGGCCTCGCCATACTCGGCGCGCTCGACGTGCTGGTCGATCACGCCCAGTGCGTCACCCTGGAGGGCCGCCATCTGCGCGCAGCCGGAGAGCCACAACAGCAGGGCCAGTGCAACGGGAATGCGCGCGATCATGACTCGAGGCGTTCCGCCATCAGCTCGTCGAGCTGGCTGTCCATGGCCCGTCGGTACGTGGTGGCCACGTCTTTCACGCGGAAGACCGTGATGGGCTTTTTCTTGCCGCGGATCTTGAGGTGCTTGTACTTGCGGGCGATCACACGGCGCTGCACGTCCGGGTCGCTGTAATGCTCGTCGCGAATCACGATCTCGCCGGGCTCGGCAACGGAAGAGAGGCGGGAGGCCAGGTTCACGGCGTCACCCACCACGGTGTACTGCATGCGGTTGTGCGCGCCCATATTGCCGGCCAGCATGTCGCCGGTGTTGATGCCGATACGGAACTTAACGGCGGGCTTGCCCTCGGCCATGCGCACCAGGTTGAGCCGGTCGGTCAGGCGCTGGATCATCACCGCGCAGGCAATGGCGTGGAAGGGGTGGTCCGGGTCCTTGTCGGGCACGCCGAAGACCACCATGGCGCAGTCACCGATGAACTTGTCGATGGTGCCGCGATAAAGCTGTGCGGCGCGGGTGATGTAGCCGAAGTACTCGTTGAGGAAGTCGGCGACCTCGCGCGGGGTCATGTCTTCCGAGAGGTTGGTGAAGCCCACGATGTCGGCAAACAGCACCGAGGCCTGCACGTGGCGCCCGCCCAGTTTGACATGGTCCAGGTTGGCCATGATTTCGCCGGCGACGTTGTCCGAGACGTAGCGGGACAGGGCATTCTCGACCTGCGACTTTTCCAGCAGGCTCTCGGCCATGTTGTTGAAGGCGGACATGAGCGTGCCGAGTTCGTCGTTGCGCCGGTCGTTGAGCCGGAAGGCGAGATTGCCCTCGCCGATCTCGCGGCTGGCCTCCATGAGGTCATAAATCGGTTGCGAGATCTTGCGGCTCATCACGATGGCCCCGCCGATGGTCAGCAGGATGAGCGACAACGTGGCGACGATGATCATCTGCTTCGCGTCACGTTCCGATTCCACCATCTGGGTGCGGCTGAAGGTGACCAGCGCATGCCCGACGGTGAGATCGCGAAACCGGATCGGGGTGATGAAGGAGATGAGGGCCTCCGGTTCCCCGCCGTCGAGCGCGTGGCGCCAGTCCAGGGTGTAGTAGTCCTGCTCGATGCGCTGGGCCTGGTTGTAGATGTCGATTAGCTGGGCTTCCGGCGCCACGCCGAGCTGGTTGAGCACGGTACCGTTCTCGGCATAGACGATCGCGCCGAGGAGTTTCCCGCCGTGCGCGAGATTGTTCACCATCACCTGCAGGGCGAGTTCGTCCTCCGCGAGCACCGGCTCCTTGGCCGTCTCGGCGAGCTGGGCGACCAGCGTGCGGCCGAAGGCGTTGGCCTCCGAGCGCATCACCTCGGTCTGGTTGGTGATGATGACGAAGCCGAGCACGCCCATGCCGCTGGTGATGAGCAGCGTGATGACCAGCGCCAGCTTGTAGGCGATCGGAATCCGGCGTGGCGTGTGTCCCGCCAGCCAGCCGCGCACGCCCGTTGCCGCCTCGCCGGGCGGGGTGGCGGTCTGCGGATCGGCCGAATTGTGGTCGGGGAAACCCTGCACGTCGTGTCGTCGTTGTGGTGGAAAAATCCTTTTAGTCCAGAGGATTATCGGCGTTTTTTAAAGAAAAGACCACATTGGCCCCTAGCCGCCCGCGGCGACGGCCTCGGTGAGCAGGCGTGCCAGTTCGCGCGTGGCCGGCCCCACCCGGTCCGGCTCGCCGTAGACGAGGTAGAGGTCGGCCAGGTAGCGCTGACCCTCGCGCAGGTTCAGCGGGGCGAGGCCGCCTGCATCGATGAGTGGGTGGGCCTGGTGTGCCGGCAACCAGGCGAAGCCCAGGCCGTTGCGCACCGCCTCCAGGGCGCTGTCGAGCGAGGTGACGGTCCAGCGGTGCCCGGCATTGAGCCAGCCGACGTCCTGTTTGTGCGAGATTCCGGAATCGCGAACGACCACCTGCAGCTCGTCCTCGAGGTCACTTGCGGTGAGGGGGCGCTCGAGCCCCTGTAGCGGATGTTCAGGATGAGTAACCGCGATGAACTCGACGGCGAGCAGGGGTTCGCCCAGCCAGCCCGCGGGGACGCGCGCGGCGATTGCCAGGTCCGCCTCGCCCGCCTGGAGCGCATCCTCGGCGCCTGACAGCACCTCCTCGATGAGCTGCACCCGGGTGCCCCGGCTCAGGGGCAGGAAGTCCCGCAGGCAGCGCATCAGTAGTGCCGAGGGGAAGGCCGCGTCCACCACCAGACGGATTTCGGCCTCCCAGCCCTCGTCGAGGTGGTGGGCGAGCGCCTCGAGGTCGCTGGCGGCCCGCAACAGGCCGCGCGAGCGCTCGACCAGGGTTCTCCCGGCCTCGGTGAGCTCGGCGCGGCGGCCCCGCAGCGCGAGCAGGGGGATGCCCAGCTGCTCCTGCAGGCGCTGCACGGCGTAGCTCACCGAGGACTGGCTGCGGTGCAGCGCGCTGGCGGCCTGTGCGAATCCTCCTTCGTCCACCACGGCTTGCAGTGCACGCCACTGCTCAAGTGTCACGCGGGGTGTTTTCATATACATCTAATAATTCGATCAAATAAGGCGAAATTTTGCGCTTTTACATCGAAAAATAAAAGTCATACTGGTCATCAGCGCGACATCACTTTCAACCGACGGGGAACTCACGATGGAACAGGTTACGTTGTTGATCGGGCGCCTGCTGATGGCCCAGATCTTTCTGCTCGCGGGCCTAAGCAAGATCTCGGCCTATGAAGGTACGCAGGGCTACATGGAGGCCTTCGGCCTGCCGGGGGGCCTGCTGCCGCTGGTTATCGTCTTCGAGGTGGGTGCCGGTCTCGCCCTGATCGCGGGCGTGCTCACGCGCTACGTCGCCTGGGCTCTGGCGGCCTTCTCGGTCGTCTCGGCACTGGTCTTTCACACCGATTTCGGTGACCAGACCCAGATGATCCTGTTCATGAAGAACCTGGCCATGGCCGGCGGGCTGCTGTTCCTGGGCGTGACCGGTGCCGGGGCATTGAGCCTGGACGCGCGCCTCAGGGCCAAAGGCTGAACCGGCGCGGTGGCCGGTTACCGGCCACCGCGCGTTTCGACCCCTAACACACGACGGAGAACCACATGACCACACTGCTTCGTATCGACACGAGCCTGCGCGAGGCGGGTTCCGATTCCCGCGCCCTTGCCGATCGGTTCGTCGAAAGCTGGCGGCACCGGCACCCGGGCGGGAAGATCCGGGTCCGTGACCTTGCCGCCGAGCCGGTGCCGCACCTCGATGCGGCCACCCTCGCGGCGCTCGCCACCGAGCCCGCTGCGCGGGACGAGTCGGCAGCGGTTCGAGCAGCCCGGGCCGACGCGCTCATCGACGAGTTCATGGACGCCGAGGAGATCGTGCTGGCCGTACCCATGTACAACTTCGGCATCCCTTCAACCCTCAAGGCCTACCTCGATCACCTCGCCCGCGCCGGCGTGACCTTCCGGTACACGCCCGAAGGGCCGCAGGGGCTCGCCGGTGGCAAGCGGGTCACCTTGCTGCTGACGCGGGGTGGCCATTACACGGGCAGTGCCCTGGACCACCAGTCGCCGTACCTGCACACGTTCTTCAATTTCCTGGGCATCACGGACATCGACGAGATCGTGGCCGAGGGGCTGAACATCGACGCCGCCTCCCGGGAGCGGGCGCTGGCCGAGGCCTTCGAACGGCTGGCCGGTGAGGGGGTCGCGGCATGAGTCTCCTGGTCAAGGGCGAGCTCAAACCCAACTGGTTCGAGACGGAGTCGGAGGGCGGCGAGTTCGTGCGCGAGGACTCGCAGTTCCGCCACTGGATCACGCCGGACGGCGCGCCCGGACCGAGCGGCGAGGGCGGGTTCAAGGCCGAGGCCGGGCGCTATCACCTGTACGTGTCCTACGCCTGTCCCTGGGCGCATCGCACGCTGATCTTCCGCAAGCTCAAGGGGCTGGAGGACCTCGTCAGCGTGGACGTGGTGCATCCGTTCATGGGGGAGCCCGGCTGGCACTTCGAGACCTATCCCGGTGCGACGGCGGACCGGCTGCACGGTTTTGACTTCCTGCACCAGGTGTACACCCAGTCCGAGCCGCACTACACCGGCATCGTGACCGTGCCCGTGCTATGGGACAAGCGCGATGGACGCATCGTGAACAACGAGTCCTCCGAGATCATCCGCATGTTCAATACTGCCTTCGACGGCCTGACGGGGAACGCCGAGGATTACTACCCGGAGGCGTTGCGCGCAGACATCGATGCCATCAACGCGCAGGTCTACGAGAACGTCAACAACGGCGTCTACCGCGCCGGCTTCGCCACCACCCAGGAGGCCTACGAGGCAGCCTACGAGCGCCTGTTCGAGACGCTCGAGGTCCTGGAGATGCGCCTGTCGCGGCAACGCTTCCTGGTGGGCGACCACCTCACCGAGGCGGACTGGCGCCTGTTCACCACCCTGGTGCGTTTCGACGCGGTGTACTACAGCCACTTCAAGTGCAACCGCCGCCGGCTCGTCGATCACCCGAACCTCTGGGGGTTTACCCGCGAGTTGTACCAGATGCCGGGTATCGCGGACACGGTGAACCTCGACCACATCAAGCGTCACTATTTCACCAGTCACGACTGGATCAACCCCGGCCGCATCATCCCGGCCGGACCGGATATCGATTTCTCGGCACCGCACGGTCGCGGTGGCTGAACGGAGGTGCGTCATGAACGAAGTACGCCAGGCGAGCGAGATGCAGGAAGGGGACGGGGCGCGGGTCAGACGCCTGATGCCGATCCCCGGGTTCATGAACTTCGATCCCTTCGTTCTGTTCGACAACTTCGAGCTCGAGCCGGGCACCGGATTTCCACCGCACCCGCACCGGGGCTTCGAGGCGATCACCTACCTGTTCTCAGGTGAGATCGAGCACCGCGACAACTTGGGCAACGTCTCCCGTGTCGGACCGGGCGGTGCGCAGCGTTTCACGGCCGGTCACGGCATCGTGCACTCGGAGATGCCGTCGGTGGAGGACAGGACGCGTGGCATCCAGTTGTGGGTCAATCTGCCTGCACGGCTCAAGGCCAGCGCCCCGGCCTACCAGGAAGCGAAGGCGGAGAGCATCCACGACGAGCCGGTGGCGGGCGGCGTGCGTCGCGTGATCGTGGGCGAGGGCGGTCCGGTGACGTTGATGACGCCCGTGCGCTACGTGCACTACCGCTTCGACGCCCCGGCGGAAGTGGAGGAGGTTGTACCGGCGGGGTGGCGCGCCATCGTCTACGTGATGGAGGGTATGCTCGCGATCGACGGGGCGTCACTGGGCGCCGGGAACGCATTTTTCGCGGATGACGCCGCGCGCCTCGCCTTGCATGCACAACCCGGAACCGCGTTCATGTTCCTGGCCGGCCTGCCGCACGGCGAACCGATTCGCCAGCGCGGGCCTTTCGTCGATTGACGGCGTCCGCACGTTCGCGGCGGCTAGTCGTCGGGTTGGAAGTCTAGGGCGGCGGAATTGATGCAATAACGCAGGCCCGTCGGATCGGGGCCGTCCTCGAACATGTGGCCGAGATGGGCGTCGCAACGTGCGCAGCGCACCTCCACGCGCACCATGCCGTGGCTCGTGTCCCGGTGCTCCGTGATGGCATCGGGCGAGACCGGCTGCCAGTAGCTCGGCCAGCCCGAGCCCGAGTCGTATTTTTCGCGCGAGGTAAACAGCGGGGCGTCGCAGCACACGCAGTGGTAGACGCCATCGTCCTTGAGCGCGTAGTACTTGCCCGTGAAGGCGCGCTCCGTGCCCGCCTCGCGCGTCACGTGGTGTTGCTCGGGCGTGAGTTGTTCACGCCACTGCTGTTCGCTCTTCTCGATCTTGTCGTCGCTCATCGTCGGGTCTCCTTCGAGTCTGGTGGGGCCGCTAGCCGCGCAGCCAGTTGGACCAGGTTTCGAACAGTTCACACGAGGGTGACATGATGACCGAGCGCGCCTCCATCCGCGGCACGAACACGTCCTCGCCATCGAGCGTGCTCGAATGCCCGCCGGCCTCGGCGAGGATCAGCGCGCCCGGGGCGATGTCCCAGAGCTTCATGCCGCCGTGCAGGTAGACGTGGCCTCGCCCGGCGGCCATCCAGCACCATTCCAGCGCACAGGAACCGAAATTGCGCTGGGAGCCAAAGGGCGAGGCCTCCATCAAGCGCGTCTTCAGGGCGGGCGACAGGCGCTTGAAATCGACCAGCGCGACCGCGTGCCGGAGGCCGATGTTCACCGGCTTCACCTGCAGCCGTTCGGCGTTGAGGTAGGCCCCGGTTCCGCGGCTGGCGGCGAAGCACTCGTTGCGTACCGGGTCGAGCGTCATGCCGAGCACGGGCTGCCCGTTGACGATCAACGCGAGCGAGATGGCGAAGTACGGGATGCCCGCCACGAAGTTGCTGGTGCCATCCACCGGGTCCAGTACCCACAGGGGGCGGTCGCTTTCGGCAAGCAGGGCCTCCTGCTGCTCGCGCGGCATCTCCTCGCTGAGAAAAGCGATCTCCGGCCAGCGGCGGGTGAGTTCGTCGTGCAGCGCGCGATCGACCGCCAGGTCGGCCTCGGTCAGCAGGCTGCCGTCGGCCTTCACGTCATGGCCCACGCGATTGAAGCGCGGCATGAGTTCCAGCGCGGCGACCTGGCGCAGTATGGGCTCGAGTTCGTCGATGGTCGGAAGCGGCACGTCGGGTCTCCTTGATACCTGAGCCGAATGGTCGTGAATTTACCCGGCGCGGTCAATGCCGCGGGCACGGGCTCCGGTTTCCCTTTGGTTTCACGCATCGTTTAGTATGTATACACGTTTGGCCATCTGTTGATGGCCGGCGAACTTCCCCCGTTTTTTCGAGGAGATCAGCGTTGTCGCCCGCAATTGAGCGCGCCTACGAGGTGCTGGAAAAGTCGATCGTGCACTACCTGGGCGGGCCGGTGGGCACCATTGCCAGCGATGACCCGAATGCGCCGGCCGCGAATTATGCGGACTGCTTCGTGCGCGACTTCGTGTCCTCCGCCCTGGTGTTCCTGCTCGACGGGCGTCCGGAGATCGTGCGCAACTTCCTGCAGCTCACGCTGAAGTTGCGCGACAAGCAGGTGGAAATCGCCGGTCACCGCATGCTTCCGCGGGTGATGCCTGCGAGCTTCAAGATCATCACGCATCCGGATGGGCGCGAGGAGATCGACGTCGATTTCGGCGACCGCGCCATCGGCCGCGTGGCGCCGGTGGATTCCATGATGTGGTGGATCCTCCTGCTGCAGGCCTATGAAAAGCTCACGGGCGACCGCGAGTTCGTGCAGTCGGTGGACTGCCAGCGCGGTATCCGCAGCATCATGAACATCTTCTTGCGCGACCGGTTCGAGGTGTTTCCCACCCTGCTGGTGCCGGATGCCTCCTTCATGATCGACCGGCGCATGGGCGTGTACGGCCACCCGCTGGAGATACAGGCCCTCTTTTACGGCGCGCTGGAGGCGGCCCAGCGCCTGCTGGACCCGGACGAGCCCGAAAACCACCCGGTGATCGAGGAATCCGCCTCGCGACTGGCGCAGCTCAAGACCTATATTCACGACTTCTACTGGCTCGACCTCGAGCGTCTCAACGAGATCCATCGCTACGAGACCGAGATCATCGGGCACGACGCGATGAACGCGCTCAACATTTATCCCGAGAGTATCCCGGACTGGTTGCCGAGCTGGCTGCCGGATAACGCCGGCTACCTCGTGGGCAACCTGGGCCCGGGACGCATGGACTTTCGTTTCTTCTCGCTGGGGAACCTGCTCTCGGTGCTGTTCGGGCTCACCAGCGAGGACCACTCGCAGCGCATCATGGACGTTTTTCGCGGACGCTGGGACGATCTCATCGGCACCATGCCGGTGAAGATCTGCTATCCCGCCATGGAGGGTGAGGAGTGGCGCCTGCTGACCGGTTCGGACCCCAAGAACATTCCCTGGTCATACCACAATGGCGGCAACTGGCCGGTGCTGCTGTGGCCCTTCATCGGAGCCGCGCTCAAGTACGGGCGTGTCGACCTGGCGCACCGTGCCCACGACTTTGCCGAACGCCGGCTGGTCCGGGACCAGTGGCCCGAGTACTACGACGGCCGCAATGGCCGTCTCATCGGGCGCCGCGCCAACTTCAACCAGACCTGGTCGGCGGCCGCGCTGATCCTGTCCTACAAGTTCATCGAAGACCCGGCTGTACTGATGCGTATCGGCTGGCTGTTCGACCGGGAGGAAGCCGTCGCGCCCGCCGCATGAACCCCCAAGCCCAAACCTGGATCGAGTCATGACCAACACGCAGGATGGTAGCCGAGGCCGCGGTCTCTACATCGCCTTATTCAGTATCCATGGCCTGATACGCGGGCAGGATCTCGAACTGGGACGGGATTCCGATACGGGCGGTCAGACCAAGTATGTGGTCGAGCTCGCGCGGGCACTGGCAGAGCACCCGGATGTCGAGCGCGTCGACCTCTTCACGCGGCTGGTCGACGACCCCAAGGTCTCCAGGGACTACGCCGCACCCGAAGAGCACATTGCCGAGTCGGCCTACATCATCCGTGTCCCCTGTGGGCCCCAGGGCTACATACGCAAGGAGCTGCTCTGGCCTCATCTGCGTGAATTCATCGACAACACCCTGCATCACTTTCGCCAAATGGGGCGCGTCCCCGACGTCATGCACGGGCACTATGCGGACGCCGGTCATGTCGCCACGCAGCTCGCGCGCCTGCTCGGCGCGGTGCTGGTGCAGACCGGGCATTCCCTCGGCCGCGTCAAGCTCGAGCGTCTGCTCAAGAGCGGCCTGAGCGAGGAAGACATCGAGACCAGCTACAACATGTCGCGGCGCATCGCCGCCGAGGAAGAGGTGCTCGCGCATGCCAACCTCGTCATCACGAGTACCAGCCAGGAGGTCGAGCAGCAGTACTCGGTGTACGAGCATTACCGTCCGGAGCGCATGCTGGTGAATCCGCCCGGCACCGACCTCGAGCGGTACCACCCGCCGCGCCGTGGTGATCACCCGGGTGGCGTGCTCGACGACATCAACCGCTTTCTGCACAAGCCGAAAAAGCCCATCGTGCTGGCGCTGTCGCGCCCCGATCCGCGCAAGAACATCGGCACCCTGATTCACGCCTATGGCGGCAACAAGCGCCTGCGCGACCTGGCCAATCTGGTGATCGTGGCGGGCTCCCGCGACGATATCCGCGAGATCGACGAGGAGGGGCCGCGTGAGGTGCTGACCGACATGCTGCTGCTGATCGACAAGTACGATCTCTATGGGCAGGTTGCCTATCCCAAGCATATCGATTTCGATTCGGTGGCCGAGATCTATCGTATCGCCGCCCGCTCCAGGGGCGTGTTCGTCAACCCCGCCTACACCGAGCCCTTCGGTCTCACCCTCATCGAGGCGGCAGCCAGCGGGCTGCCGATGGTGGCGACCAACGACGGCGGCCCGCGTGACATCATCGAGTACTGCAAGAACGGGTTGCTGGTCGATCCCTACGATGCCGAGCGCATGGGGGATGCCATCCTCGAGGTGATTGCCGACAGGGAGCAGTGGCGGCGCTATGCCGCCCGCGCGGTGCGCGGTGCCAACGAGCACTTTTCCTGGAGCGGCCACGCGCGCAAGTACGTGAGCAAGCTGAAGAAGATCATGGGGCCGAAACGGGCGGATGCCGGGCGCAAGGATCAGTGGAATCGCCTGACCGTGGTCGACCATGCCCTGGTCACGGATATCGACAACACGCTCATCGGCGACAAGCCCTCGCTCGCCGTGCTGCTCCAGACGCTCAAGGACAACCGCGACCGCATCGCCTTCGGCGTGGCCACGGGGCGCAGGCTGGAACTGACCATGCAGGCGCTCAAGGAATGGAAGGTGCCGATCCCCGACGTGCTCGTCACGTCGGTCGGCTCCGAGATCTACTACGGGCCCAACCTCGTGCAGGACGAGGGCTGGTCAGAGCTGATCGATCACGCGTGGGACCGCGACGCCCTGAAGGCCATCCTGGATCCGCTCGCGGGGTTGGAGCTGCAGCCGGATATCGACCAGCGCCGCTTCAAGCTCAGCTACTTCATCGATCCGCAGAAGGCCATGCCGATCGACGAGATCGAGGGCCTGATCAAGAAGCACGACCTGCAGGCGAAGGTGATCTTCTCGCACGGCGAATTCCTGGACCTGTTGCCGATCCGGGCCTCCAAGGGCGCGGCCATCGAGTACGTTGCGAAGAAATGGGGTGTCGACATCGGCAACGTGATGGTCTCCGGGGACTCGGGCAACGACCGCGACATGCTGGAAGGGGCCTCGCTCGGTACGGTGGTCGGAAATTACGCGGAGGAGCTGGCCGGCCTACGTGACCGGGACAACATCTACTTCGCGACCAGCCACTACGCGGGCGGCATCCTCGAGGGTTTGAAGCACTACGGCTTCATCGAGGAATGAGTCCGTGCGCTAGCGTGCCTCCGTCTTGGTGGCCCCGCAGCGCGCGCAGCGGTAGAGGGTAACCAGCTTGCCCTGCTTGACGTCGAACTGGTTCTCCTTCACGACCATCCACTTGTGAAAGTTGCTGCGGCAGAGGATCTTCTTGCCGTGCCGTTCACTGGCGGTCTTGCGCTTGAAGGGGACCACGTCGCCCATCAGGACTTGTCTCCACCGTGGCAGGGGGGCGACTCGGGTACCGCGCCGGCGCGTTCGAAGTACTCGTCCGGCGTGTAGGTGTGAAGCGCGATGGCGTGCACCGGGCCGGCGAGCTCGTCGGCCAGCAGCGTGTTGATGATGCGATGGCGTGCGACCAGCATCTTGCCGTCGAAGGCCTGCGAAACCACCGTGATCTTGAAATGAGATTCCGAGCCCGGCGGCACGTTGTGCATGTGGCTTTCGTTCACGACCTCGAGCACGCTCGGGTCGAGCGCCTCATCGAGTTTGGACTGGATCTGCTGCTGAATGCTCATGGTAAACCGTGGCGATGATGAACAGGGCCCCAGAATACCGCAATGTCACACGGCATTAACCCCCACCCACGTGGGGGCATGCGCCCGGAATGCGGCTGGCTCTAGCGTTTCAGTTCGTCGTCGCGGTAGTGCACGTCCGTCCAGCACTTGGGCAATTCTTCGCCCGAGGCGAACAGCAGCGAGGACTTGGCAAAGGCCTGCGGCTCAGGCAGGTCTTCACCCCAGTTGTAACGCCCGGTGACTTCCTTCTGCATCGGATCGAACAACTCGCCCAGTTCGAGGACTTCCACCAGGTGGTTGGTCTTCTTCTCACGCAGGAACATGTTGGACCTCCTTTTGGGTTCGGGGCGTGAATCATCACCCTGAAGGGAGTATGGGCGGGCGGCCGGGATTTTTTAATGACGGGTGTCAAGCCGGCAGGCGATAGAAACGACGGGCCGTGGCCGTGGTGGAGGCCGCCACGGCCTCCGGTTCCTCCCCGCGGACTTCGGCCACGGCGCTCAGCACCCACGGCAGGTATGCCGGCTCGTTGCGCCGGCTCTTGGGCCGCGGCCGGATCGTGCGTGGCAGCAGGTAGGGCGCGTCCGTCTCCAGCATCAGGCGCTCGGCGGGGATGCGGCGCACCAGTTCGCGCAGGCGCAGGCCGCGGCGCTCGTCGCAGATCCAGCCGGTGATGCCGATGTGCAGGTCGAGATCGAGGTAGGCGTCGAGCTCCTCGCCCGTACCGGTGAAGCAGTGCACCACGCCATCGGCCAGCCGGTCGCGGTAGCGGGCGATCAGCGGCAGGAAGTCGGCATGGGCCTCGCGGTCGTGCAGGAACACCGGGAGCCCCAGTTCACAGGCCAGTGCCAGCTGGGCCTCGAACACGTCGCGCTGGACCTCGGGCGGGGAGTAGTTGCGGTTGTAGTCGAGGCCCATCTCCCCTAGTGCGCGCACCTTCGCATGCGCGGCCAGCGCGCGGAGTTGATCGGCGTAGCCCTCGTCCCAGTCGCTGGCGTGGTGGGGATGGATGCCCACGGTGGCGTAGCAGGTGTCCGGGTAGGCCTCGGCCAGGCGCAGGCCCTTGCGGCTGTCGGCCAGCGTGGAGCCGGTGACGAGCCAGGTGGTGACGCCCGCTTCGCGGGCCCGGGCCACGACCTCGGCCTCGTCGCGGCGAAAGTCCTTGTTCGCGAAGTTGACGCAGATGTCGACGAGCTCGGGCACCTCGATCGACCCTCAGGCGCTGTGCCGGGATGTGGCGCAGTGGGGGCAGCGTTCGCCCGGCACATAGTCCGGCGACTGCTGCTCCTCGACGGTGACCGCCGACTGGCAGGCCGGGCAGACCAGGGCCCCCGAGGCCTTGAGGTCAGGGGTCAGGCCCACGCGTTCGTCGAACACGAAGCACTCGCCCACCCAGTGATCACCGCCCACGTCCTCGAAGTACTTGAGGATGCCGCCCTCGAGTTGAAAGACCTGCTTGAAGCCCTCGCCCAGCATGAACGGCGAGGCCTTCTCGCAGCGCACCCCGCCGGTGCAGAACATCACCACGGGCTTGTCCTTGTACGCCTCGGGCAGCGCCCGCACCGCGTCGGGAAACTCGCGAAAGCCGCCGATCTGCGGGTCGATCGCGTTTTCGAAGGTGCCCAGCCGGTATTCGTAGTCGTTGCGGGTGTCGAGCACCACGAAGTCGCGCCCCTCATCGTACCAGCGCTTGAGCTCGGCGGGCGTGATGTGCGGCCCGGTGAAGCGGGCCGGGTCGACGCCGTTGATGCCGAAGCTGATGATCTCCTTCTTGAGCTTGACCAGCAGTCGCCCGAAGGGCGGTGCAGCGGTGAAGCTTTCCTTGAACGCCAGGTCGGCGAGCCGCGCGTCGTCGTAAAGGGTCTGCTTGATGACCTCGATCGCGTCGCGGGGGCCCGCCAGCATGACGTTGATCCCCTCGGGCGAAAGCAGGATGGTGCCGAGCAAGCCGAGCTCCGCGCAGCGGGTCTTGATCGGATCGCGCAGGCACTCGAAATCGGGCAGGTCGACGAACTTGTAACCCGCGATGTTGACGATGGATTCGTCCCGGTCGTGCTCGTGCATGATGTCTGATAGTGTTCTGGCCAGAAGGGGCGTTATGATCGCCCAGCACCGTTTTTCGCTCAACCGACACCGGATACCGCATGAAACAGGGTAGCGCCCAAACCGTTTATCTCAAGGACTACACGCCCCCGGACTACTGGGTGGACACCGTGGACCTGCACTTCGAGCTGGGCGAGACGGAGACGCGCGTGCGCGCGACGCTGGGGATGCGCCGGCGCGAGGGCGTCCCCCCCGAGACGCCGCTGGTGCTCGACGGGGAGGCGCTCGAGTTGCTCTCCCTGGCGCTCGACGGCCAGCCGCTGGAGGCGCCGGCTTACCGGGTGGACGGGCAGTCACTGACCATCGACACGGTGCCGGATGCCTTCACCCTGGACATCGAGACACGCATCTTTCCCCAGGACAACACCCGCCTCGAGGGGCTTTACCGGTCGAGCGGCAATTTCTGTACCCAGTGCGAGGCCCAGGGCTTTCGCCGTATTACCTACTTCCCCGATCGTCCCGACGTGATGGCGCGCTACACGACCACGATCGTGGCCGATGCCGAGGCCTGCCCGGTACTGCTGTCCAACGGCAACCCGGTCGAGTCCGGCACGCTCGAGGGGGGGCGGCACTTTGCCGTCTGGCAGGACCCCTATCCGAAGCCTTCCTATCTGTTCGCGCTGGTCGCGGGTCGGCTGGATTGTCGCGAGGCGACGCACCGGACCCCGTCGGGCCGCGAGGTGACCCTGCGCGTCTACGTCGAGCCGCACAACCTCGACAAGTGCGATCACGCGCTGGTTTCGCTGAAGAAGGCCATGGAATGGGACGAGCAGCGCTTTGGCCTGGAGTACGACCTCGACATCTACATGATCGTCGCCGTCGACGACTTCAACATGGGGGCGATGGAAAACAAGGGCCTCAACGTCTTCAATTCCAAGTACGTGCTGGCCCGGCCGGACACCGCCACCGACGCCGACTACATCGCCATCGAGGCGGTCATCGCGCACGAGTACTTCCACAACTGGACGGGGAACCGCGTGACCTGTCGCGACTGGTTCCAGCTCAGCCTCAAGGAAGGACTCACGGTTTTCCGCGACCAGGAATTCACGGCCGACATGCACTCGCGGGCGGTCAAGCGCATCGATGATGTGCGCATGCTGCGCACCCACCAGTTCGCCGAGGATGCCAGCCCCATGGCTCACCCGGTCCGCCCGGATTCCTATATCGAGATCAACAACTTCTACACGGTGACCGTGTACGAGAAGGGGGCCGAGGTGGTGCGCCTCTACCAGACGCTGCTCGGGCAGGCGGGTTTCCGCCGGGGCATGGACCTCTACTTCCAGCGCCACGACGGCCAGGCGGTGACGACCGATGATTTTCGTGCCGCGATGGCCGATGCCAACGCGTACGACCTCGACCAGTTCCAGCGCTGGTACGAGCAGGCCGGGACGCCAGTCGTGAAGGCGAGCGGCACGTGGCGGCCAAACGAGCGGGTCTACGAGTTGACCCTCGAGCAGTCCTGCCCGGCCACCCCCGGTCAGCCCGACAAGGCTCCGTTCCTGATCCCGGTCGGCATCGGCTTGCTGGATGCCGAGGGCCGCGACCTTCCGCTCACGCTCGAGGGGGAGACCGGACCCGGGGCGCAAAGCCGCGTGCTGCATCTGACCGAGGCCCGTCAGACCTTCCGCTTCACCGATATCCCGGAGGAGCCGGTACCGTCGCTCCTGCGCGGCTTCTCCGCACCGGTCAAGCTGGCGTTCGATTACACGCCCGAACAGCTGATGTTCCTGATGGCGCATGACAGCGACAGCTTCAACCGCTGGGAGGCCGGGCAGCAGCTGGCGGCACGTGCGGTGAAATGCCTGCTCGAGGATTACCAGCACGAGCATGCCCTCGGACTGGAGCCGCCCTTCATCGATGCCTTTCGCGAAGTCCTGCTCGATCGTGAGGCCGATCCGGCGCTCGTGGCCGAGGCCCTGTCGCTGCCGTCGGAGGCCTACCTCGCCGAGTTGCTGGAACCCGTCGACCCGGCGGCGATCCACGCGGTACGGCGTTTCGTGCGACGCACGCTGGCCGCGTCGCTGCGCGACGTCTTCCAGGAGACCTACGAAGCGATGCAGGACTACGGGCCGTACTCGATCGACCCCGCCGCCATCGGCCGGCGCGCGCTGAAGAACACCTGCCTGTCCTACCTGGCCGAACTCGACGATGCCGATATCCACGAGCAGTGCTATGCCCAGTTCCAGGCCGCGGACAACATGACCGACGTGCTCGCCGCGTTGCGGGCGCTGGCCGACAGCGAGAGCGAGGAGGGCGAGCGTGCACTGGCGGCGTTCGAGGCGAAGTGGCGCGACGATCCGCTGGTGCTCGACAAGTGGTTCGGCATCCAGGCGATGTCGCGCCGTCCCGATACCCTGGATCGCGTGCAGGCGTTGATGAAGCACCCGGGTTTCTCGATCCGCAATCCCAACCGCGTGCGCGCGTTGATCGGCGCATTCGCCAGCGGCAATCCACTGCGTTTCCACGCGCCCGACGGCAGCGGCTACGGCTTTCTGGCGCGTCGCGTGCTGGAGCTGGATGCCCTCAACCCGCAGGTCGCCGCACGCCTGGTCAAGCCGCTGACGCGCTGGCGTCATTACGAGCCGGGGCGGCGTGACCTGATGCGCGAGTCGCTGCAGGGCATCGCGGCAAACGAAAAGCTCTCCCCGGACCTGTTCGAGATCGTCTCCAAGAGCCTCGCCGACTAGGTACCGCGTCCCTCGCGCCCAAGTCCCCACAAGACTTTTGCGGGGTTTTGGTGTATGATGGCGCGCCAAGTGGGCCGGGGCACCCGGCTCGACTCTTCCCCGGGCCTGTTCTCGGCTGCACCGATCCCCAGGTTGCCAGGCGCGTCCAGCGACGCTCGTCGTTCTTCTCGCAGGCGCAGGCCCGTCGTGCCATCTTCAACCGCTGAAGGAGCGTGCGTTGTCGAACAACCGACCGGACTGGCTGACGACTGTATTTCCCTTTCTTCTCTGGTGGCCGCGTGTTAACCGCAATACGCTGAAGGCCGATGCCATGGCCGGTTTGACCGGCGCCATCGTGGTGCTTCCCCAAGGTGTGGCGTTCGCCGTGATTGCGGGCATGCCCCCCGAGTACGGCCTCTACGCGGCCATGGTGCCCGCCATCATCGCGGCCCTGTTCGGGTCCTCCTGGCACCTGGTATCGGGCCCCACCACCGCGGCCTCCATCGTCCTGTTCTCGGCCCTGAGTGGCCTGGCCGAGCCCGGCAGCGCCGAATACGTCAGCCTGGCGATCACCCTGACCTTCATGGTCGGCATCACGCAGCTCATCATGGGGCTTGCGCGCATGGGGACGCTGGTCAACTTCATCTCGCACTCGGTGGTCATCGGCTTCACGGCCGGTGCGGCCCTGCTCATCGCGGTCAACCAGCTCAAGAACTTCTTCGGCGTGGAAATCCCGCGCGGGCTGCATTTCCACGAGGTGTTCATCACCTTCTTCAACCAGCTCGAAAGCATCAATCCGTATATCACCGGGGTGGCCGTGGTCACGCTCGTCACCGGTATCCTGGTGAAGCGCTTCATGCCGCGGGTGCCGTACATGATCGTCGCCATGGTCGTCGGGAGTCTCGTGTCGGTGCTCCTCAACCTGTGGCTGGGGCAGGACCAGACCGGCATCAAGACCGTGGGTGCGCTGCCGGCGCAGCTGCCGCCGCTCTCCGCGCCCGATTTCTCGCTGGAAACCATCCGCGATCTCGCACCGGTTACGGTGGCCGCTACCCTGTTTGCACTCACCGAGGCGGTCTCCATCGCCCGCTCGCTGGCGGCGCGCTCCGGCCAGCACCTTGACGGTAACCAGGAATTCATGGGCCAGGGTCTGTCAAACATCGTGGGCAGCTTCTTTTCCGCCTACGTGGCCACGGGCTCGTTCAACCGTTCCGGTGTGAACTACGAGGCTGGCGCCAAGACGCCCCTGTCGGCGGTGATCGCCGGGGTGCTGCTCATCGTGATCATGCTGGCGGTGGCCCCCTATGCGGCCTACCTGCCGAACGCGGCCATGGCGGGCATCCTCGTGCTGGTCGCCTGGGGGCTGATCGACTTCCATCACATCGGCCACATCCTCAGGGCGAGCCGCTCCGAGAGCATGGTGCTGGCCGTGGTGTTCTTCTCCACCCTGTTCCTGGAGCTGGAGTTCGCCATCCTGTTGGGGGTGATTCTCTCCCTGGTGGTGTACCTCAGCCGGACCTCCCGGCCGGCCGTGCGGGTACGCGTGCCGGACCCGAACCAGCCCAAGCGGGAGTTCACGACCGACCCGTCCTTGCCCGAGTGCCCGCAGTTCAAGATCGTGCGTATCGACGGCTCCCTGTTCTTTGGCGCCGTGCCCTATGTGAGCGAGAAGCTGCGCGGCTTCGAGAATGCGCAGCCGGAACAGAAGCACCTGCTCGTGATTGCCAAGGGCATCAACTTCCTCGACGTGGCCGGCGCCGAGTTCGTCGCGGCCGAGGCCAGGCGTCGCCGTGCACAGGGGGGCGGGCTCTACCTCTATGAACTCAAGGAGGGGGCGGCCGAGCCGTTGCGCCGCGGGGGGTTCGTCGACGTGGTCGGCGAGGAGCATATCTTCGAATCGAAGACGGAGGCCATCCACGCGGTCTTCGAGAAGCTCGATCGCGACATCTGCAGCCGCTGCCACAAGCGCATCTTCAACGAATGCCAGGCGTTGCCGCCGCCGATAAAGTGATGGGGCAGGCCGGGGCCCGGCGCCCCGGCCGAGGCCGGACTCAGGTTTCGCCCTCGAGGTGCTTGCGGGTCAGTTCCCGATAGCGCGGCATGGGGCCGATGTCCTCGTAAACCGGATCGCCCTCTTCGTCCTCGGTGACCACGCGGGGCCCGGGCACGTAGGGCATGGTGGCCTCGAGTTCGTTGAGTGCGGCCCGGATCAGGTCCAGGACGATATCGGTATCGTTCTTGCCCGGGAACATGTCGGCGAGGGCCGCGATCTTGGCCTTTTCATGCCGGGTCAGCTTGACGACGAACTCCTGATCACGTACCTCCTTTTCGCTGGATCTCTCCCATTGGTTCAACAGGTCTTTGACTCGCATCAAGGCCTCCTTTGGGCGCGAAGTAGCTCTGGCTTGCTCACCCACAAGTGTAATCCATAGATGCGCGAATAGGCGCCAAAAAGAAAGCCGGGGCAGTTGCCCCGGCTCGGTTTGGAAGGTGGGCCGACAGTGTCGACCGGGCCCATGGCGCTAGTGCGGCATGGGCGGGGCGTACTCGGTGCGGATATGGTCGGGGGCCGGCGTGGCTTCCACACCCGCCGCCTTGAGGAGCCGGGCGAGTTCCTCTCCGAGCTCTCCAAGCTCGTCCCCATGAGCGAGCAGGCCGTCGAGCAGATCCTGCGCCTTGCTCTCGCGGGCACGAATGGTGACGGTCTTGCCCTGGATGTTGTCGATGTTCATGAATCAAATCCTCCTGAACCGTGCGTTGACGACGTTCGGGTGGGACAATCAGACGATCAGTCCTCGACGGACGGCACCTTGGGCGCCTTCTCGTCAAAGGCGTGCGGCGGTTGCCGGAAGTCGTTCTTGGCGTTGTAGTGTGCCTCGCTCAGCAGGCTTGCGAGCTCCAGGCAGCCGTTGGTGATTTCATCGGCGTGTTGACGAATCAGGTGAGCGAGCTTGTCACCGTCATCCACGCTCATTTCGATCATGACGTGTCCGCTCTCGGAACGTTCGACTTTCATGTGTTGACCTCCTGCTTGTATGAGTGAGCCGCCATGCTGGCGGTCGAAAGCTCGGTCCCCACTAGTTGTAGTTCAGTGCCGCGGTGATATCCAGTTCCCTTGGTTTTTGGGTGGAAAACGCGAGAAAATGCACCGAGTTACCGGTAGACTGATTACATTTGTCAGGTGATGTCATGGCCCATACCGCAGACGCCACGCCGTTCAACGAAGCCCGTATGGCGCACGTCGAGGAACTCGACGTCGCCGCGTTGCAGGCCCTTCAGCAGGGCGCCGCGGCCGCGGCGGGGCTGCCCGTGGTGTTCCGCGATCAGCTGGACGACGGCAGCGAGGGGCCACAGCTCTGCGTGATCCCGTCCGGCAGTTTCGAGATGGGCTCCCCGGAGACTGAGTTCGGGCATCGGCCGGAAGAGGCGCCCGTGCACTACGTGGCGTTGCAGCAGTCCTTCGCGCTCGGCCGCTTCACCATCACCGCCGACGAGTTCGCGGTATTCCAGCGCGATACGGGCTACCGGTTTCGTTCCGATCTCATTACCGCCCAGGGCCGGTACCCCGTGATGAATATCCGCATCGCCGACGCCCGACGCTATTGCGCGTGGCTGAGCGAACGCACCGGCCACAGCTATCGCCTGCCGAGCGAGGCCGAGTGGGAATATGCCTGTCGCGCCGGCACCACCACGCCGTTTCACTTCGGCGATTCGGTCTCCTGCCGCGAGGTGCATTTCAACGCCACCTTCCCCTACGACGAGGCCCGCGAGAAAAAGCGCTGGTTCCTGCCGCGCTGCGTGCCGCTGCCCACGGCACTGGAGGTCGGCAGCAAGCCCGCCAACACCTGGGGTCTCCACGAGATGCACGGCAATGTCTGGGAGTTCACGCAAAACCCCTGGACCGCCTCCCACATCGGGGCCCACCGCGACGGCTCGGTGGCCGACAGCCGTTACCGTGACTGGGTCGTGGTGAAGGGCGGCTCGTGGTTCGACGCGGCCGTGCTCGCGCGCAGTGCCGCCCGCCGGCCGCGGCTCCTGGATGAAATGGACGTGAACCTCGGTTTCCGCGTCCTGCGCGAGATCGGCTAGCACGGGGGTGCACATGGACGATTCCATTCGCGAGAACCGCGCGCGGGCGATCAAGGACGAGAACCGCAGCCTGAAGTCGCAGCTGCGCCAGCTCTGGAACCAGGCCCGCGAGAACGAGCAGAAGCAGATGCGCATGCTCGAGATCGAGTCGCGGCTGATCGGGGCCGAAGGGCTCAAGGCGCTGATCGACGTCCTGTTCGACGATCTCAAGGCCGCCAACGGCCTGGACATGATCGGACTGGCGGTGGTCGACGAGGCGCAGGAAATCGAGGCCTACCTCGAGGAAGAGTGCCCGGAACTGCCGCCCACCCTGTTTCTGATGGATGCCGCGGATGCCGCGCACGCGCGGCTCTCGCGCTTTTACGTGGGCCACTTCGAGGGGCGGCTGCACGCCGACTGGTTCGGCGAGGCGGCCGAATTGCGCGGTGTGGCGATGGTGCCGTTACTGCGCGGCGGCAAGCTGCTCGGGCGACTGCACCTGGGGACGCGCGATCCAAACCGCTATGCCGAGGGGGTGGGAACCTACTTCCTCGAGCGCCTGGCCAACGTCACTGCCGTGTGCATCGAGAACGCCGTGAACATCCAGCGGCTCAAGCAGTTCGGCGTGACCGATACCCTCACCGGCATCAAGAACCGCCGCTACTTCGACCAGCGCCTGGTCGAGGAAGTGATCCGTGCCCAGCGCGAGGAGCGGCCGCTGGGCTGCCTGTTTGTCGACATCGACAAGTTCAAGCGCATCAACGACAACTACGGGCACCCGGTGGGTGATGCCGTGATCGCGGAGACCGCGCGGCGTATTGCCTCGCATCTGCGCAAGTCCGACGTGCTCGCCCGTTACGGCGGTGAGGAGTTCGTGGTACTGCTGCCCGCCATGGACCAGGGCGCTTCCTACGAGATCGCCGAGCGCATCCGCTGCTCGCTGGAAGCCGAGCCCGTGCCCTACCATGGTGACGGGCAGCTGGCCGTTACCGTGTCGCTGGGCCTGGCCTGTGTGACGCCCGCTCCCGGCGGCGAGGCCCGCGATGTGGGTGAAATGCTGCTCAAGCGCGCCGACGACGCCCTGCTGGAGGCCAAGGAAAGCGGGCGCAACCGGGTCGTGACGGCAGAGTGCTTTCGCGCCTGAAAACGGGCCGGGACAAACTGTGATCGGCCGCCCAGATCCCTCATTTGACCGCTGGAGCGGTCCCCGGTTGTGCGAAAGTGTTAGCTTGGCACGGGTAGCACCGCGGTCAATGGTCTATCTTGTGCCTTAATGTCGCGAACCTGCGCGAGAAGCTCGTCAACGAGACGGTGCGCGTTCGCTGGGGCATTCACCAATCGGTTTCCTTATAACGATAAGAACCTGCGGGCCACGCGACGTGGCGCCCGTGCCGGGAGCGGCGCGGTCGGCGGCAGACCGGGACGTCGGTTCATTACCACTGTGAGGTTGTCATGTCTTGGGAGCAGATCCTGACCCTCTGGTCGGACACCATCGCCGTCTCGGTGCTGGTCTGGCTGGTTATCCTGATCGTTCTTCTCTACCTTGCCCGATCGCCCGCGCATGACGCGTTGCTCGGTCTCGGGCGCGCGGTGCAGCGCACGTTGCGGCTAGCCTCGCGGTCGGTGATGAACGCCGAGCGCCAGGCGCAGGAGCGTAACCGCGAGGTCCTGCTGGCCATGGCCGAAGAAAACCAGCGCCGCTTCCTCGAACGCGAGTTCCATCGGGTCGATGCCGTGGTGAAACGCGATTTGAGCGGTTACCCGGCGCTGCACCGCCAGCTCAGCAACCAGATCGCGCAGATCGACGAGGACTACCGGCAGTCCACCGAAGTCCCGCCGGCACCGCCGGCCTGGCTGGACGCCGTCGAGGCCGTGGCCAAGATCCCCTCCAATGGCGATCCCACCGTCGGGCGCATCCTCGAGGACATCCATGGCACCCTCGACAAGGCCAGCCGCGACGCCATTGAGGAATATCGCGCCGCGAGCCAGAAGCGCCATCTCTATCTCAAGCGCATGATGCCGTACTGGCGGCGCATCTCGGACCAGCTCGATGACGTGGAGAAAACCATCACCGGACTCGAGGAGCGGGCCGAGGTCATCGACACGCAAATGGGGCGTTTCGAGGAAATGCGCGCCAAGACCGACCGCATGCTCAATACGCTGTCGGCGTCCGCGACCAAGCAGTTTTTCGTCGACGGCCTGATCATGCTGATCGCCATCCTCGGCGGTGCGGTCAACTTCTGGCTGATCCAGCGGCCGATGTCGGAGATGGTGGGGGCCACGGCCGGCGTCAGCCTGTTCGGCATCGGCTTCAATATCTCGCACATCGCGGCGACCGTGATCATCGCAATCGAGATCGCGATGGGTATCTTTCTCATGGAGAGTCTGCGCATCACGCGTCTTTTTCCTGTGATCGGCGCACTCGATGATCGTATGCGGCGGCGCATGATCTGGATTACCTTCGCGATCCTCTTCATCCTTGCCTCCATCGAGGCGGGCCTGGCCTACATGCGCGACCTGCTGGCGTTGCAGGACGCGGCCCTGAACGAGGCCATGATCCAGAGCATGCGCGACGACGCCGAGATCGTGGCGGGCGACATGGTCGGGGCGCCGCCGTCTTTCCGCTGGATACCGTCCATGGCGCAGATGGTGATGGGGTTCATCCTGCCGTTCGCGCTCGCATTCGTGGCGATCCCGCTCGAATCCTTCGTGCACTCGTCGCGCACCGTGTTCGGCCGGCTCTATGCGGCGGGTCTGCGTGCACTGGCCTCGGCACTGCGCATGATTGGCCAGCTGTTCCTCGGCGTGATGCGCGTACTGGTCCAGGTATACGACGTGATCGTGATCCTGCCGCTGACCCTGGAACGGGTCGTTATGCGCGGACGTGGTCCCGGCGCCGCGGCCGGCGACACGTCCGCGACCCTCGCGACCGAGGGGGCCTCGCCCATGCTGACTTCGAAACAGGACAAGGAAGGCAAGAAATGAGCAAGCGACTGCTGAACATCATGGCTGCACTGGCAGTCCTGCCCGTGCTGATCGCCGGTTGTGGAACGCCGGCCAACGACATGCGCGCGGTCTACCTGTTGCTGGATACCTCGGGGACCTACAGCGCCGAGCTGAAAAAGGCCGACGCCATCATCGTGCACCTGCTGAACACGCTCAACAGCGGCGAGTCGCTGGCGGTGGCCCGCATCGACAGCGGCAGCTTCAGCGAGAAGGATATCCTGGCCAAGGCCACCTTCGACGAGCGACCGTCGATGGCCAATAACCAGAAGATGGCATTCCGCCAGCGCATGGCGAGCTTCTTCGAGAGCCTGCAGCCGAGCCGGCACACCGACATCCGTGGAGGCATGCTGCAGGCGACCGAATGGCTCAACGAGACCGGCGCCGGTCACAAGTACGTGTTGATCTTCTCTGATCTCGAGGAGGATCTCGAGGAGGGCCACGTGCGCGATTTCATGCTGCCGCTGGAGGGCGTAACCGTGGTGGCGCTGAATGTCACCAAGCTGCGTTCCGACAACGTGGATCCGCGGGAATACCTCGAACGGCTCACCATGTGGGAGGACGAGGTCGTGCGCGGTGGTGGTCACTGGCGGGTGATGAACGACCTCGAGCGCATGGAGAAGCTGCTGGTCGAGCACTAGCGCAGACGGATCATGGTCTGCAAAACGAAAAGCGGCGCCCTGGGGCGCCGCTTTTCGTTCCGGGGCGTGGATCGGGAGCTTAGAAGTTCTCGGTCGAGGTGAACAGCCCGACGCGCAGGTCCTTGGCCGTATAGATCTCACGCCCGTCGACGGAGACGCTGCCGTCGGCAATACCCATGACCAGCTTGCGCGTGATCACGCGCTTGAGGTCGATCTGGTAGGTGACCTTGGAGGCCGTCGGCAGCACCTGCCCGGTGAACTTGACCTCGCCCACACCCAGCGCGCGGCCGCGGCCCTTGCCGCCGGACCAGCCGAGGAAGAAGCCGACCAGCTGCCACATGGCATCAAGGCCCAGGCAGCCGGGCATCACCGGGTCACCCGGAAAATGGCACTCGAAGAACCAGAGGTCCGGGTGGATGTCGAGCTCAGCCTTGATCTGGCCCTTGTCGAACAATCCGCCTTCATCCGAGATGTGGTTGATGCGGTCGAGCATGAGCATGTTGCCCACGGGCAGCTGGGCATTGCCCGGGCCGAACATCTCGCCGTGGCCGCAGGCAAGCAGTTCGTCTTTGTTGAAGGCGTGTTGTTTGGTCATGAATTCAGTCACATATTTGTTTTGCGAAGCCGCATATTCGACTAAAGAAGCCGCCGGAGTGCAAGCGCGCGGGGGTGATTTTGCGTGAAACCGCCTCAGGACGTGTGGGCGTGCAGCTGGATGGCGGCCTCCGCCACCGGGGCGCGCGCCGGGCGCCCGAGCACGAAACCCTGGGCGTAGTCGGCGCCCAGGCGCGTGACCACCTCGAGGGTTTCCCTGTCCTCCACCCGCATCGCGATGACCTTGCGCCCGCTGGTGTGCGCCACCTCGATGATGGCGCGCATGGTGGACGCCATGATGGGGTCGCGGCGGGCCTCATTGACCAGGTCGCCATCGATCTTGACGTAGGTGACCGGCAGGCGTTTGAGCCAGCCGAAGGAGCTGAAGCCGCTGCCGAAGGCGTCCAGCGAGAAACGCACGCCGCTGTCGGCCAGGCCGCGCAGGCGCCGGGCGGCGTCCTCGCTCATGCGCAGGGCGGCTTCCTCGTTGATCTCGAAGATGATCGCGGAAGGCGGCAGGCCCTGGGCGACCAGCTGGGCGGTGATGTACTCGGCCAGGTCACCGTTTTCGAGGCTCGAACCCGCGATATTCACGGCAAAGGGCAGGCCCCGTTCGCCGAAGTGCAGCGTCCGCAACTGCTCCGTGGCATGGGCGATGACCCAGCGGTCGATGGTGTCCATCAGGCCGAAGCGATCGGCCGAGGGCAGGAAGGCGTTGGGCGGCACCAGGCCCTCGTGTTCGCCCGTCATGCGGATCAGTACCTCGTACATGGCCACGCGCCCGGTATCGAGCGCCACCACCGGCTGATACTCGACCAGGAAGCCGTCGCGCTCGAGCAGGTCGCGGATCTTGCGCGAAAGACCGATATCGAGGTTGATCTGCTGCTTCTCCTGTCCCGAGACCTCGTAGACGCGGTACTGGTTGCGGCCGCCGGCCTTGGCCTCGTGGCAGGCGATATCGGCCTGCGAGAGCAGTTCGTCGACGCCAAAGGGTTGGGCCTCGATCATGGTCACGCCGATGCTGCAGTTGATGTCGAAGCTTTGCTGCGCCTCGACGAAACGGAAGTCACGCATGATCTTGATGATCGATTCCGCGATCCGCTCGGCCTCCGGCCGGCGCACGTGGCGCGCGAGCAGGGTGAACTCGTCGCCGCCGAAGCGGGCCAGAATATCCTGTTCGCGAATACGTCCGTGCAAGACCTCGGTGACCTTGATCAGCAGGCGGTCGCCGGCGGCGTGCCCCAGCGCGTCGTTGACGTACTTGAAGCGATCCAGATCGATGAAGAACAGCGCGCTGCTGCCACCCTGGCGGTCCAGGTAGGCCAGTTCGTGCTCGAGCTGATCGGTGAAGTAGTTGCGGTTGACCAGGCCGGTGAGGGCATCGAAGTTGGCCATGCGCACGAGGCGGTCGTCGCGCTCCCTCAGGGCCTCGACCGTGGTGTTGAAGGCCTCGCAGATGGTGGCGATCTCCTCGTCGCCGGTGCTCTCCATGCGCACGCTCGTGTCGCCCTGGGCCAGCCGCTTCAGCGGCAGAGACAGGTCGGACAGCGGAGCCAGGGACCGCTTGAGAACCTGGCGGGCCACCAGGGCGGCAACCAGGAACAGCAATGCGATCACGAGGCTGCCGAAGACCGTGGTGCCGGCGAGCTGTTCGCGGAAGGGGCGCGAATCGATGCCGATGTCCAGATAACCGAGGACTTCGCGCCGCTCGGCGTTGTCGCCGTCGAATTCGAAGCCCAGCATGCCATCTTGCGGCAGCGAGGCGATCCACAGGGGGGTGACGCCCCGGAAGAGACCCGGCTCGCCGGGGTGGTCGCCGAGCACCTGCGGGCGGTCGAGATCGTCGAGGGTGGCCAGCTCGTCGAGCACCCCGGGAGAGAGCGGTGCCAGGACGAGGTTGTTGAAGGCCTCCGCCTGGTACTCGCCCAGCACGGTTTTGCCATCCGGACCGAGGTAGCGCACATAGGCCACGTCCGGGAGGTTCCTGAACTGAGCAGTGAGCCCGAGGAGGTAGGCCGGGTCATCGGAGAGGTACAGCGGCAGGCCGAGATCGGCAAGCTTGACCAGGCGCTGGCTGGTCTGTGCCTGCAGGTTCTCGTCGATGAGGTGGTTGGCGGTGATCCACAGGCCGGCTACCGTGAGCGCATATACGCCAACGGCCCAGACCAGCGCGGTCCAGAGTACCCGCGCCACGAGGCTGGTCCGCCGTGTGCAGCCCGCATCGCCCGGTGCCGGGCGATGCGGCAGCGTCCCCAGGCGCGCCAGCAGGCGGCGCCCCGCGTCGAGCACGTGCGACAGCCGGGCGCGCAGCGGGCGGTCCGGCTTCACGTCACCTGCTCTCGAGGCATCCTTCTCCGGTGGCCAGGGTGGCGGCCATCCCGGCCGCGGGTCCCGTTCGTCACGGTGCATCGCTGGTGATTCTCAACTCCGGTGGGATGACGAGGTCAAGGCGCTCGGCCATCCGGGCGTTGACGCGAACATCGCCGGCGTCGAGGAACACGACCCCGGGCCCCGGAATGGCCGCCTTGCCCTTGCCTGCCTGCAGGCGCTCCAGCACGGTGCGCGCGATGTCGTCGTGGCGCGGCGTGAGGGTAAGGAGGGCGCCGTGGCTCAGGAGCTGGTGATCGAACCCCGCAACCGTGATGCCGTGTTTCAGACTGTAGCTCATTAAGGCGCGCAGTGCGGTGGTGCTCAGGATCCTGTTATCCGGGAGCAGCCACAGGCCGTCGAGCTGGGGGGCAATTTCGTTCAGGGCGACCAGCATGGCCTTGTCGGACGTGACTTCCCGCACCACCAGCTCGATACCGAGCGTCTCGGCCGCGTCATTTGCCGCAGCGATGAGCGGCGCCTGGTTGGGCCCGATCAGCAGGCCCACGCGGGTGAGTCGCGGCTGCAGGGTCTTCCAGGTGCCGAGTTGAAACAGCGGCCCCGGCACCAGCGCAATGCCCTTGCTGTTGTCTGCGACCAGGCCGGCATCGCCATAATTGAAGACCTGGCAAAAGACCACCTGGCGATCGGGCAGGGACTGGGCGGCCCGCGCCGCGAGCAGTCCGATGCCGACCACCTGGTCTCCGGTGTTTTCGCGGATGCGGGGCAGGATGATCGGGGCGGTGCGTGGATCGCCCTTCATGAAGTGGGTGCGCACGCTGCCCGGGATCGTCTCGCGCAGGGCGCGAGCCACCGCCAGGTAGGCGGGTAGATCGGCACTGACGAGGATGTCGACGTCCAGAGCCTGGGGTGTGGCGGGCCCGGGTCCGGCCTTGGCGGGCGGGCGCTTCGGAAGCGCCGGGGTGCTGGTGGCGGGTTCCAGCGTCTCGGGTTCGGCCGGTGGCTCGGGTTTCGGGGGCGGGGTACAGCCGGCGATGATCAGCGCGAGTGCCAGTACGCCCAGGCGCTGCAACCCGGAAATACCCCGAACGTAATGTTTTACTGTGCGTCCCATGTGCCGGATTTTGTGATGTGTTTCACATTTTCCAGCAAACACCATGCCAGTCAAGGTCCGCGCGAGGGGCTACTGGGGGTTGGCGAGCCCCCGTTTCTCGCGCTGCATCTCGATGAGGGTGATGAGTGAGCCGAGGTTCTTCTTTTCCTGCCAGGTAACGCGTGGGTCGCGCTCGACGGCATCGCGCCCCAGTTTCTCCATCGTGACCAGTTCTTCGTCGCTCAGCTTGTCGAAGGTGAAGCCGTCGCCGTACTTGGCCTCCATCTGGTCCCAGTAATCTGCCAGTGGCGGTCGATAATCGTCACTCATGGTCACTTTTTCCCCGTGAACAAAAAACCGCCATTGTAGTGGTTTTGGCCCACCCCGGGCCAATTCAGCGCTGCTCGTCGTGGCGGCAGGGGATGTTCTGCCAGCGCGTGTCACCCGTGATCTCGCGCAGCATGCCGATCAGGCACTCCTTCTCGTCGGCTCCGAGTCGTGCCGCAAGTTCCACCTGACGATCATGGCAGCGCAGCCAGAGTCGTTTCGGAGCCCAGGTTCCGCAGTCGCGGATGATGAAGCGCGACCAGTGCCGTGGTAGCCGTACCTCACCGCGCGGGCGGTGCCGCCCGCGCTGGACGACGACCTCGGTCTCGGTGAAGCGAATCACCTCGCGGCATTGCTGGCGCAGGCTGGTGAAGTACAGCGCCGCCCACAGACCGGCCAGCTCGAGGCCGGCGAAGGGCACGATCAACCACAGGCCATACAGTGCGAAGTAGACGGCCAGGGTGAGGAGAATCGCCCCCGTGACGGCAATGAACACCTTGTTGCCATGCCAGGAAAGCGATTGATTGGGTACGACCAGCAGGTACCCCGTACCCCGGTCGTCACGCATGTGGTTTTCGATCACGCCATCACCCTTGTGCCGGGCTCCTCGAAGGCCCATGAGTTACAGATAGCACAAGGTGGATGCGCGAGTGCTGACCTCGCTCATGCGCGCGGCCTATGCCGAGGTCTGTTCAGGCGTCGAGGATTTCGTGCTGGACCTCGCGGTGGGTGAAAAAGCGTTCGCCCCGCAGGTAACCTGCAATCACGCTCTCGCGCAGCGCGATGACACGGCCGCGCTCGTCTCGCTCCTTGATCCAGATCTCGGGGATCCCGTCGAGCAGGTGCACGGGAGCCAGGCTGCCGTCGATGTTGGTCGACAAGTGGGTCTCGCCGGTCAACAGGTCCCGAAATGCGGGCAGGAATCCGAAGCTGACACTGTGTACGCCGGTGCGGCCCGTGCCACCGTCGGCGGTACGGGCTTGGGTGTCGGATACGCGGGCAGTGGCGGATGCGGTCATCTGAAATCACTCTCAAACGGTAACGTGGTCTGATTCAGGTTAACGGCCCGGCGCGGCCCTTCTTGAGCGGGCGCGATGCTGTGAGGTTCACGGTTTTGGGGCGTGACGCAATGGTAGGATGCGGCTTTCACCACAGACACTCGGGGGCGGGAGAATGATGCGGCAAAGTGCCAAGATGCTGGTGGCGGTAATCATGCTGGCCCTGGCGGGTTCGGCCACGGCCGAGACCACCCGCTGGGTCGCTGACGACCTCAAGGTCGCGGTGCGCAGCGGCCCCAGCACCAAGCACCGGATCCTGCGCTTCATCGAGAGCGGCACGCCGATGGCGGTGCTGGCCCAGGATGAGGCGGCGGGCTACTCGCAGGTGCGTGCGCCCGACGGTACCGAGGGCTGGATGCTGACCGAGCAACTGATGGACCGGCGCGGTGCACGCGAGCGCCTGGAGCGGGCGGAGGCGCGGATCGAGTCCCTGCAGGCGGCGCGTCAGGAGGCGAACGCGACGATGGCCGAGTTGCGGGCGCAGATCGATCAGCTGGCAGCCGAAAAGACGGCGCTCGAAGGCCAGGTGGCGGGGTTACAGCAGGAGCTGGCTGATCTGCGCCGCGTGGCCGCCGAGCCGATTGCCGTGGCGCAGGACAACGAGGCCCTGCGCAAGGCGCTGGCCGAGGAGCAGCTCAAGGTCAAGACGCTCGGCAACGAGGTGATCAGCCTGCGTGACCGCTCGCTCAAGGAGTGGTTCATGATCGGTGCCGGGGTCTCGCTCGGCAGCCTGTTTCTCGGTTTGATCATCCCGCGCATTCGCTGGCGCCGGCGGGGGTGGGACGATTTTCGCTAGACCTGGCTGGTGTCGTCGGTGAAAAGCAGGTGATAGGGGCGGTCGATGGCCGCCCCTATCTCGTTGATACCGAAGGCGTGGCTGAAACGATGATGCTCGCGTCCTTCGAAGAACAGGATCACCGTGGGCACGCGGTGGACAGCGAGCGCCGCCGCGACGTCGGGCGAGGCCACCGCGTCGATGCGGCCCAGGGTCAGACGCGGGTAGGCTGCGCCAAGCTGTGATTCCAGCTTCGGCCACAGAGCGTGGCAGATCCCGCATTCCGGCGTTTTCACGTAAAGCAGCAAGGCCGGACGATCGCTCAGGGCCGACTCGAGATTGCGTATGTTTGCGATCTCGAGTGCAGGCGTTGCCCGGTCAGATGTCATGTTCCTGCACGCAGGTTAGGTCGCCCCGGTACATATCCGAGACGATGCTTCAGGAGGTCGCGGACCTCGGCGCGGATATCGACCGTCATGCGTCCGTAGACCGGTTTTTCCATGGCGCCGTTTCCGCCAAGATCGCGCAATCCGTCGAACAGCTGTTGCTGGTAACTCAGATAGAGTGCGCCGGCCAGCAATGCGATGACAAAGAGCTGGTTCATGTTCCCTCCCTGGATGTGATGGCGTCAGCGTTTGAAAAGGCGTTGCAGAAGGCCCGGTCGCGGTGCCTCCACCGGATCGCGGGTCAGCGCGATCAGCAGAGCCTCGATGTCCGTGAACACGTTGCCGAGGTCGTCGGCGGCCTCGAGCCGCTCGCGCAGTAAGTCGGTGTTGTTGGCACGCACGAGCCCGGCATAGGGGGTCTCGGCCGTCGCTGGCGCCGGGGGCGCGAGTACGACGAACTTGGCCCTCGGGGTGTACGGGGCGATCTCGATCACGACGAACGTCGCGAACAGCACGAGGTTGAACGGCTTGTCGTGGGCTTCGCCCTCGAAGCTCGTGACGAAGGCGCCGCTGTCCTCGAAAAAGATGCGGGCCGAGGCCTGGATGAGATCCCCTGCCGCGAAGCGTTCCTGGTCGATCTGGTGGCTGCCGACGAAGTCGACGACGACGTAGTTCCCGAGCTGGGAGGGTTCGTGACCGATGATCTGGGCCAGCGGCACACGTCCGTAGATGACCTCTTCGAGGCGCGCGTGGCTGAACCTGGCCTGGGTGATGTCGGTGGTGTGGGTCTCGGGCATGGCGTCGGGTCGCCGCGGAGCGAGTGATTCCGCGTCAGTTGTTTCGGGGCGCCATATTAGCGCGGTGCGGCGGGCATCGCCATGCACCTGGGGCGGGTCACCCGAGCTGGCGTTCGTCCAGAGGCACGGTGGAGAAGACGGAGCGGTACTCGATCTGCTTGCGGATCAGAGCCAGTAGGGCCCTGAGGTTCTGCCGGTCCGTTTCCGATACGGACATGTCGACCTCGACGGCATGATTCGCCAGGCGCTCGAGGCGACAGAGCTCGGTGGTCTTGAGCGCATCGAACGTGAAGTGTTGGCCGTAGCGCTGTTCCAGCTCTTCGAAATAGACGAGGATTTGCGGACGTGTCTCCATGCTCAGCAGACTCCCTTCACGCTGGTTGCCGTATGTCCGCCAAGACGTTCGGGGACATGCTGCGAGTGTGGTTCCGTCGACACTCCGTGGGCGAGGCGCGTCGGGCGATGCATCGCGGGAAGGCTGGGGGGTACGTACACGCGGCCGCGTGCCGGGCGGGCCTGCGTGAATGCATCAGGGCCTGGGGTGGATATCCCCTGTGGCATGACGTCCCCTTTGGTGGCCGGGGTCGGTTGACCGACTCTCCTTGGTATTCGATTGACTATAGGGTGGGTGTTGTCGGGGCGTCAAGCACAAGATCGTGTGTGTCGTTGTGTGCATGGCGCACTGCATCCCCAGGTTCGCGCCGGCCGACATCGGCCCGGCGAACGCCCCGCGGCATCGCGAGCGTGGCTCATCCTTGTAGGTGTCTGATGGAAAAAGGGTTTGCGCGTTCTCGCGACCTGCTTCCGGGAATTTCCCTTTCACGCCCTGGGGTTTCGCGGTACCCTAGCGCCCGCCAATTCACGTGACAGGTGTTCCCGCGCCCTACCGGGTTCGGGAATGAAACGGGAAGTCGGTGCGCCGCCCTGCGGCCAATCCGACGCTGCCCCCGCAACGGTGATTGGGTTGCGATGCCTCACAAGGCCACTGTGCAGATGCATGGGAAGGCGAGTCATCCGTTCCATAGAGGGACACCCATAAGCCCGGAGACCGGCCTGTCGCGCTATTGCACGAGTCGCGGTGGGCGTCTCGGGGCGCGAGACCCGTCGGCCGCCTGGCCCCGTCTCTCCTGTCCTCGAGTCCGTACCGCGATCCTGATGACTTTGATTGCGGAGGGCTTTCATGGCTTTTTCCTCTTTTTCCATACATCGCGCGCTGGCGCTGGGCACCCTGGGCTGCCTGTCTCTGTTACACACCGCTCATGCACAGGACGAACTGGAGACCATCGTGGTCTCGGCGACGCGCAGCGAGCAGACCGAGGTGATCACGCCTGCCAGCATTACCGTGATTTCCCGCGACGAGATCGAGCGCAGCGGCGCCCAGAACGTGGCCGAGATGCTGCGTGGCCGTCCCGGTGTTTCTGTCCGCGATGCCTACGGTAACGGTTCCACCGCGGTAATCGATATGCGTGGTTTCGGGCCGACGGCGACGTCGAATACCCTCGTCCTCGTTGATGGCCGCCGCCTCAACAATAGCTCCGATACAGGCGGCCCCGATCTGGGTTCGATTTCACTCGACGACGTCGAGCGGATCGAGATCGTTCAGGGCAGTGCCGGCGCGCTGTACGGCAACCAGGCCGTCGGTGGCGTCGTGAATATCGTCCTGCGCCGCCCGCTCGGCAGCCAGGCCTCGGCCGAACTGGGCGTGGGGAGCTACGGGCGCCAGCAGCTTCGGCTGAACCTGGTCGAGCAGCTGGGCGACGGCGTGGCGCTGCGCCTGTCCGGCGAGACCCGCAATGCCGACAACTACCGCGATCAGAATGCCGAGGGGTACGACAACCTGCTGCTGCACGTGGAAAAGACCCATGCCGCCGGGCGGGTGTTTCTCGAGGGCCAGGTGATTCGGGACTACCTGGAGCTGCCCGGTTCGTTGTTCGAGGACGAGCTCGAGGCGGATCGGCGCCAGTCGGTGGCCGACTACGCGGGCGACTACTCCGATACGGATACCGACATCCTGCGCATCGGCGCGCAGCACCTGCTGACCGAGGCCTGGGTGTTCGAGGGTGAGCTGTCCAGGCGCCGGGCCTATCGCGACTTCGTGACCAGTTTTCGCGGCTGGCCGGGCACGCCCAGCGACCAGGACCGCGAGGTGTACGTGTTCACGCCGCGCCTGATCAAGAGCTTCTCCAGCGACTGGGGGCCGGGTACCCTGACGCTGGGCGTGGACCTCGAGGACACGGATTACTTCCTCGAGTCCCAGCTCGGGACCCAGCAGGTCGACCAGTTCATGCGTAGCTACTACGTGCAGGGGGGGGCACCGCTGGCAAACCGCCTGAGCCTGACCGCGGGCGCCCGCTACGCCAAGGTGGACAACGAGATCGAGGACAGCTTCACGTTCACGAACGGCGCGAACCTCGATGACGATGTGATGGTCGGCTCGCTGGGGATGGTGTACGAGCCCGCCGAGGCCTGGCGACTGTTCGCGCGCGCCGACCAGAACTTCCGCTTTGCCAAGGTGGAGGAACACACGGACATGGGCGGCATCCCCACGGGGCTCGATACCCAGACGGGGATTTCCTACGAGCTCGGCGCGGAGTATGCCGGGGCCCGCCAGTTCGGGAAGCTGGTGGTGTATCGTATCGATCTCGAGGACGAGATCGCCTATGACTCCGCCGTGGGGCTGTTCGGCGGCAACACGAACCTCGACGAGACCCGTCGTCTCGGCCTGATGGCCGACTGGGGAATGAACCTCGGCGCTGGTCGCCGGTTGGGCGTGAGCTATACGTATACCGACAGCGAAATCACCGACGGCAGCTTCGAGGGCAACGACGTGCCGCTCGTGCCCGAGCACATGGTGTCGCTGTTTGCCGACTATCCATTGACCGAGCGCTGGGCCGTACACGGCGAGGTCCTGTCGGTGAGCAAGCGTCGCTTTGGCGGTGACTTCGACAATCAGTTCGGCTACCTGGAGGGCTACGAGGTGGTGAACCTGCGGGTCGGTTATGCCAGCGGTCCCGCCGATTTCGGCGTCCGGGTCAACAACTTGCTGGACGAGGAATACAGTGAAGACGGCGCCGTCGGCTGGAACCCGGCCATCGTCGGCAACAGCCCAGCTTACTTCCCGTCCCCCGAGCGCAACGTCTGGATTACATCGACGATTCGATTCTGAACGAGGATGCACCCATGGGTAATCGCCTATCGAAGATCTACACCCGCACCGGCGACGAGGGCATGACGGGCCTGTCGACCGGTGACCGCGTGCGCAAGGACAGCCTGCGCATCGAGGTGATGGGGGATGTCGACGAGTTGAACAGCGTCATCGGCATGGTGCTGGCGATCGAGCTGCCCGAGGCGGTGGCCGATTGCCTCATCGACGTGCAGCACGACCTGTTCAACCTCGGGGCCGAGCTCAGCATGCCCGGTGAGGCCCTGGTGGACCCCGGCCGCATCGACTGGCTCGAGGCCACACTCGACAGCTTCAACGACGAGCTGCCGCCGCTGATGGAGTTCATCCTGCCCGGTGGCGGGCTGGCCGCCTCCAGCTGTCACCTGGCACGCGCCGTCTGTCGACGCGCGGAACGGCACCTGGTGGCCCTGGCCAGCGAGGAGCCCGTGACGATCGAGGCGCGCACCTACCTGAATCGCCTCTCCGACCTGCTGTTCGTCCTCGCGCGCATCATCGCGCGCGAGGCCGGCGAGGGGGAGGTGTTCTGGGAGTCGCAGCGCCTGCGCGGCGACGGTGCCTGAAGCCTCCGGGGGTGCGTGGTATGCTGCGTAGGCACAGCTGACCGGCCAAGGAGGATGCGCATGCGCTTGGGGATCGATCTCGGCGGAACCAAAATCGAAATCATCGCCCTGGACGAATCCGGCCAGGAGTTGCTGCGCGAACGGGTGGACACCCCGCAGGGTGACTACGCCGGCACGATCGAGGCAGTCGCCGGGCTGGTCGAGCGGGCGGAGTCGCAACTGGGTGCCGAGGGCACCGTCGGCATCGGTACACCCGGGGCGATCTCTCCGGCCACAGGCCTGCTCAAGAACTCCAATTCCACCTGCCTCAACGGACAGCCGTTCAAGACGGACCTCGAAACACGGCTGGGCCGCGCCGTGCGCATGATGAACGATGCCAATTGCTTTGCGCTCTCGGAGGCGACCGACGGATCGGCGGCCGATGCGGAGGTGGTGTTTGGTGTCATCATCGGCACAGGCGTGGGCGCCGGCGTCGTGGTGCGGCGTCACCCGCTGGTGGGGCCCAATGCAATCGCTGGCGAATGGGGGCATAATCCGCTGCCATGGCCGCGTGACGACGAGCGCCCGGGGCCGGCCTGCTACTGTGGCAAGCACGGCTGCGTGGAGACCTTCCTCTCCGGGCCCAGCATGGCCCGTGACCACGAACGCGTGACGGGCCAGACGCGCGACACGCGGCAGATCGTGCAGGCCGCGTCGGCAGGTGACGCCGGCTGCGAGGCCACGCTGGCGCGCTATGAAGATCGTCTCGCACGGGGGCTCGCTCACATTATCAATGTGCTCGACCCCGATGCCATCGTGCTCGGTGGCGGCATGTCGAACGTCGAGCGCCTGTATGACAACGTGCCGCGCCTCTGGGGGCAATACGTCTTCTCTGACGTGGTCAACACACGGCTGGTGGCCCCGCGCTTCGGTGATTCGAGCGGCGTACGCGGTGCGGCCTGGCTGTGGAACGAGTGAACATTGAAATCAACGAGAAAGGGCAAAACGAGATGAATCCGCGTTTGGCAACCCTGATAGGTATCCTCCTGGTCGCGGCCCTGTTCCGCGTGCTCCCCCATCCGCCCAATGTCGCGCCGATCGCCGCGATGGCGTTGTTTGCCGGCGCGTATTTCACCGACCGCAAGCTGGCGTTCGTGCTGCCGTTCGCGGCCTTGCTACTGAGTGACCTGGTACTGGGCTTTCACTCGAGCATGGTGTTCGTCTACGGTGCCTTCGCCGCGACCGTCGTCATGGGTCTGGCGCTACAGGCCCATCGCCGTCCGCTGCCAATTCTGGGCGCGGCGCTCGGCAGCTCCGTGCTGTTTTTCGTGGTGACGAACTTCGGTGCCTGGCTGAGTCACGACATGTACCCGAAGACGATCGAGGGGCTGATGGCGGCCTACACGGCCGGAATCCCGTTCTTCCGTAATACGGTGGCGGGCGACCTGCTGTTCGTCGCCCTGTTCTTCGGCGGCTTCGCGCTGGCCGAGCGCTACATTCCGGCGTTGCGTGAACAACGCGCTGCAACCGCATGATTTGAAAAGCGGTCGCATGGATCGACAAAAAAGGGCCACGACATGCGTCGTGGCCCTTTTGCATGAGCCGGGTTTTCATCCCCTGAAACACGACTATTACAGTAATTTAACATTTCCTTGACAAAGTCAGACGGGTGTCTTAGGTTCGGCCTGCTGACTACGCATCCCACAGGCAGGAGATAAGCCGATGAGTGAAAAGAAACTCGCAATCATTGCCACCAAGGGCACGCTGGACTGGGCCTACCCCCCGTTCATCCTGGCGTCCACCGCCGCCGCCCTTGGTTACGAAACCGAAGTGTTCTTCACCTTCTATGGTCTGCAGCTGCTGAAGAAGAAGCTGAACCTGAAGGTTACCTCGCTGGGTAACCCGGGCATGCCGATGCCGATGCCGATGCCGGTGCTGGTTCAGGCACTGCCGGGCATGCAGAGCATGATGACCATGATGATGAAGAAAAAGATGGCGTCCAAGGGCGTGGCCAGCCTCGAAGATCTGCGCGAACTGTGCGTGGAGGCCGAGGTTCGCATGGTGGCCTGCCAGATGACCGTCGACCTGTTCGAAATGAACCCGAGCGAGTTCATCGACGGCATCGAGTTCGGTGGCGCGGCCACCTTCTTCGAGTTTGCCGGCGAATCCGACATCTGCATGTACATCTGATGCAGAGCGACGGCCACCTTCGGGTGGCCGTCGTCGTTTTGGCCTGTGGGGTGTGGATCGCGCACCCACGAGCAAGCTGACCCACCGCCTGGCGTTGTTCGTTCGTCGGTCAGGGTCATCCCGAGGCATGGCCGTGGAAAGAGCACGCGTCAAGGGCGTACAGAATCGCCAGCGTATCGTCGAAGCCGCAGACCGCCTGTTCTACGAACAGGGCTACAACGCGACTTCGTTCACCGATATCGCCGAAGCCGCCGACATCCCGCGCGGCAACTTCTACTACTACTTCAAGACCAAGGACGAGATCCTCGAGCACGTGATCCAGGCGCGCGTGGACGGTATTGCCGGCATGCTCGACGACCTGGAATCGCGCATCCCCGAGCCGCGACAGCGGCTGCTGGCCCTCACCGATATCATTGCCGGCCGCGGCGAGGACATCGCCCGCTACGGCTGCCGCTTCGGCACGCTCAACGCCGAGCTCGGCAAGACCCAGTTGACCATGCAGCAGAAGGCGGCGGGCCTGTTCGACGTGTTCCGCGACTGGATCACCCGGCAGTTCATCGAGCTGGGTTTGGGCGACGAGGCCCCGATGCTGGGCATGCACATGCTGGCCTGCATCCAGGGCACCACGCTGCTCGTCTACACCTACAAGGACAAGACCTTCCTGCAGTACGAAATCGACCGCATGCAGGAGTGGCTCAGGGGGCTGAACCCGGGAGAACGCGTATGAGCATGACCACACACGACGCCTCGCCGTTTTTCGCCGCGTTCCGCGGGCACTTCTGGGGCATCCGCAGCTGGAAGCAGCTCGACGCGTTCTGGGAGCGTCTGCGCGCCGATGCCGAGGGTGGGTGGTACATCTACGCCATCGGCGAGGCACCGCCACAGGTCCCGGCCGACGCCGACCAGGTGGGTCGCTTCGTGGAGGAAATCGACAAGCTGCTTCGCGCCGAGCATGACGAGGACTACTGCGGCATCGTGTATGCCGACGACCGCGAACACCCGGCCTTCGTGAAGATCTTCGACCCGAACAATCTCGGCACATCCTGCGGGTCGAGTGAAATTCCGCCACTACCCGGCTGGATACTCTCCAAGATTGCGCCCATCGACCTTCCCAGCGCCCTGCCGCAACCGGGTAATCGCCGCCGCTGGTGGCGCCGCCTGTTCGGCGGCTGAGGCCCGCTCAGGTCGCTCGCCGCGTGCCGAGTACGGCGCCGCGGCGACGCATCGATTCCAGGGCCTCCAGCCCCCCGTGCAGCACAATGTCGCGATTCGGATGCGCCAGTTCCTCCGCGATCTGCTCCAGTAGCTCACGCCCGTTTCGGTCCCCGTCCTCGCCCAGCAGCGCCACCAGCCGCGCAGTTACGGCGTTCAACTCCATGAAGCGTACGGCATCGGCCCGGTCCCGATACACCAGCAGGTGGGTGGGGGCGGCAGGCGGCTCGGTCGGGGCCTGCCCGGGGCCGATGCGGTGCACCGGGTATCGGTAACTGAGCAGCCAGGCCAGCGGCGAGAGTACCGGGCAACCGGCGAGCAGGTCCCCGCTGGGGTCGACGGTGTCCCACGCGGGCTCGACGTCGGCCACCGACAGCGCGAGCTCGATCCATTCGTAGTGCGCCAGTTCCAGGAGGAACGGGGGATCCTCGGCGCCCATCTCGTGCTCGGATTCGAGGTAGGCCAGGAACTCGCGGGCGATCTCCAGGAAATAGGGGGTCCGGCAGCGGTGGCGCGCGAAGAAGTCCCGCGCCAGGCGCTCCCAGGCGGGGGCCCTGTACAGGCTGCGCAGCACCGGAAACCCGCTGTCGAGGAAGCCCTTGGTGTTGTTGAACAGGAGTTCGCGATACACGCGCATGCGCCGTTCCTCGATCCCGGCGGGCACGGGGTGCGATTCCGGTTCCCGCACGTGGGCGGTGAAGCAGTATTGCAGGCGCTGGAAATCGGGCAGCTCGGACATCGGCGGCCTCAGGCCCGGGCCCGCGCTGGCGAGGCCACGCGGGCCTGCGCGGCGTGAATCTGCGCCACTTCGTCGAGGAGTTGGGGAAGCGGTGGCAGGTTGAAGTCGCGCTCCAGCAGTACCGGGAAGACGCCGAAGTGGGCATAGGCCGTGTCGAGCAGGGTCCAGACGGGGTCGATCACGTCCGCCCCATGGGTGTCGATGATCAGGTCTTCCGCCTCGTTGTAGTGCCCGGCGATATGGCCGTAGGCAATGCGTTCGCCCGGCAGTCCCCGGAGGAAGCGCTCGGCGTCATACCCGTGATTGACGGCATTCACGTACACGTTGTTCACGTCCAGCAGGAGGTCGCAATCCGCCTCTTCCAGCACCGCGTTGATGAACTGAAGCTCGGTCATCTCGGGGGAGGGAGCGGCATAGAAGGAGACGTTCTCGATGGCGATGCGCCGCTCCAGCAGGTCCTGGGTGCGGCGAATACGCGCGGCGACGTAGCTGACCGCTTCCTCGGTGAACGGAATCGGCATCAGGTCGTAGAGGTGCCCGTCATCGGAGCAGTAGCTCAGGTGCTCGCTGTAGCAGCGCACACCGTGCGTGTCGAGAAAGTCCTTCACCTCGAGGATGAATGCCTCATCCAGCGGGGTGGGCCCTCCGAGGGAGAGCGACAGGCCGTGGCAGACAAAGGGGTGGCGCTCGGTGAGTGCGCGCAGGCGCTTGCCCAGGCGGCCGCCGACGCGAATCCAGTTTTCGGGCGCCACTTCCAGGAAGTCCACGCCGGACAGCGGCGACGACTCGATCTGGTCGAGCAGTGCGCGGCGCAGGCCGAGCCCGGCGCCTTTGACGGGGTGCTGGCGTTTCATGGGCGGTGTCGTCGTCATCGTGTAGTGATGTCTACGGGTTTTATCAGATTCCGGATGCATTCGCACGGTGCGTGCCGGGATTCGGGCGTCGCGCGAAGCGCCGGCGCAGCCAGAAATCCAGGCTCGCGTAGCGCCCCGCCCCCGTGAAGAACAGCGCGAGCAGCATGACAAAATAGGTGGCGGCCCACTCGACGCCGTTGTTGCTGATGACGAAATTGCCGCTGGCCGTCAGCCACTCGTAGTGGCCGTGCTCCTGGAGCAGGCTGCGCGCCATCTGCAGGCGTTCCATCGCGGTCTCGATATCGGCCGGCGGGAACGGGGCCTGGGGATCGGCCACCGCCTGCCAGCCGTTTCGCCAATGCACCGTGACCGCCGCCACGAGCATCGTCACCATCAACGGGATCGAGACCCAGCGCACGCCGAGGCCGATCAGCAGCAACAGGGCGCCAACGGTCTCGGTCAGCGCGGCCAGCCAGGCGAGCAGGGCCGGCAAAGGTAACCCCAACCCCCAGTCGGGGTTGCCGAACCAGGCGATGGTGCTGTCGATGCTGCCGAGCTTGTTGGTGCCGGCCACCCAGAACACGGGTACGAGGTACAGCCTGAGCAACAGGGGGGCGAGAAAGTCGACGTGGCGTGTCATGTCCAGCAACTGCTGAACGCGCACGGCCAGCGAGATGAGTGCATTCATGGAAATTCCCCCCTGGGCCAGCGTGTCGCGCGTTGGGTATCAGAAGCCTGTACGCGTGTTGCGGCCGTTTGGTTGCAGGGGAATTAGAAGCTGGCGGTCTTTTGCTTGCGGTACTGTTCGAAATCGGCCTTGCGGAAGGCCTTGTCGTAGGCCTCGTCGCCGGTGATCTGGCCGCTGTCGAGGAGCTTGCGCAGGGCATTGTCCATGCTCTGCATGCCCTGCAGCGAGCCGCCCGTGAGCACGTTCTCGAGCTGCTCGGTCTTGCCCTCGCGCAGGATGTTGGAGACCGCGGAGTTGTTGATGAGGATTTCTATCGCGGCCAGGCGGCCGCTGCGGTCGGCCTTCACGACAAGCTGCTGGGAGATGACCGCCCGCAGGGAGGTGGCGAGCATGGCCCGCACCTGGCCCTGCTTGTTGAGCGGGAAGGTATTGACCAGGCGGTCCATCGTCGAAATCGCCCCGTTGGTGTGCAGGGTGCCGAGTACCATGATCCCGGTCTCGGCTGCCGTCACCGCAAGGCTCATGGTCTCGAGGTCGCGCAGCTCGCCGATGAGGATGACGTCCGGGTCCTCGCGCAGCGCGGAGCGCAGGGCGTTGGCGAAGGTCGGCGTGTGCTGGCCGACCTCGCGCTGGCTGATGAGGCTGCGCTTGCGGCTGTGGACGAATTCGATCGGGTCCTCGATGGTGATTATGTGCGCCTTGCGCTTGCGGTTGATGTGGTCGACCATCGCGGCGAGCGTGGTCGACTTGCCCGACCCGGTCTTGCCGGTGACCAGCATCAGGCCGTTGGTCTGCATGCACAGTCCGGCGATGACCTCGGGCAGGTTGAGTTCCTCCAGGGTGAAGGCGCTGGACGGGATGCCGCGGAAGACCGCCCCCATGCCGGCGATGTGGCGGAACACGTTGACGCGGAAACGGGCCACGTCCTCGAGTGAGAGGGCGAAGTCGGCGTGATCGGTGGATTCGAACTGCGCCCGGATCTCCGCCGGCATCACCTTGTAGAGCTGCTCCTGCACGAACTCCGGCTCCAGTTCTTCCTCGCCGGCGTTCTCGAGTTCGCCGAGGCGCCGGACGCGCGGCGGTTCGCCCGCTATGAAGTGCAGGTCGGACCCCTTGGTGCCGACCATCATCTCGAGCAGTTTCTCGATGTTCTCCACGCCTGTCCTCCGGAAATGTCTTGTGCTCAGCCGCCGGCCAGGTCCACCTTCGGCAGCAATGAGGGATCGCTGACGAAACGCTGGAACTGCTTCTTGTCGTGGGCGTGCAGGTAGGCGTCGTCGGGGTCGATCTCGCCCCTGTTCAATGCCTCCATGAGGGCCTGGTCCAAGAGCTGCATACCCTGGGTCTTGCCCGTCTGGATCTGCGTCGGGATCTGAAAGATCTTGTCGGCCGCGATCAGGCGTGCGATGGCGTTGTTCATGGTCATGATCTCGAGCATGGCCTTGCGGCCGCGCCCGTCGGCCTTCTTGACCAGGACCTGGGTGATGACGGCATGCAGGTTTTGCGAGAGGAAGATCTTGGCCTGTTCGCGCTGCTCCGCGGGCAGCGCGTCGATGATGCGGTCGAGCGTCTTGGTCGCCGAGGTCGTATGCAGGGTACCGAGCACGAGATGGCCGGTTTCGGCCGCCATCATTGCCATGCTGATGGTCTCCATGTCGCGCAACTCGCCCACCAGAATGATGTCCGGGTCTTCGCGCAGTGCGGCGCGCAGGCCGTCGGCAAAGTTCGGCAGGTGGGTGCCAACCTCGCGCTGGATGACCTGTGAGTGCTTGCTGCGGTGCACGAACTCCACCGGGTCCTCGAGGGTGATGATGTTCGCCTTCCGCGTGGTGTTCATGTGATCGATCATCGCCGCCAGCGTGGTCGACTTGCCGGTGCCGGTGGCGCCGGTGACCAGGATCATGCCCTGCTGGTGGTGGGTGACCTTCTCGATGATCGGCGGCAAGTTGAGTTCCTGCAGCGTCGGCACGTTGGACGGGATGTGCCGAAAGGTCGCCCCGACCCCACCGAGCTTGCGGAAGATGTTGGCGCGAAAGCGGCCGACGTCGCGGGCCATGTAGGAGAAGTCGAGGTCTTCGCCCGCACGCAGCCTTTCGCGCTGCGTCTCGGTCAGAATCTCGTTGATGTAGCCCTCGAGCTCGGCCTCGCCCAAATCGCGGAACTTGATCGGCATGATGTCGCCGTGCATCCGCAGCATCGGCGGCACGCCCACGGCCAGGTGAATGTCCGAACAGCCCTGTTCGCGTCCCAGTTTGAGAAAAGCGTCGATGCGAGCCATGGAGAGTGATCAATCCTCGGGAATCAGCGCGAGTCGGTCGTGGAGTTCGTCCATGGACTGGTAACGCTTCTCGGGCTCCTTGGCGATCGCCTTCATGATGATCGCGCTCAGCGTCTTGGAGACTTCCGGGTTCACCTTGTACAGCGGCTCTGCATTGCCCTGCACATGCTGGTACATGAGCGACATGGCGTCGTCACCGGTGTAGGGCGGCTTGCCGGCAAACATCTGGTACATGATGATGCCCAGGCTGTAGATGTCGGTGCGGTTGTCCACCGGTTTGCCCAGTACTTGTTCCGGTGCCAGATAGGTGGGGGTGCCGACGACCATACCCGTGCGCGTGAGCCGGGTTTCGGCATTCCCCGAGGCGGCCGCGATGCCGAAATCGACGAGCTTCACGAGGCCCTCCTGGTTGATCAGGATGTTGGCCGGTTTGATGTCGCGGTGGACCACTTCTTCCTTGTGGGCCGCCGCCAGCGCCGCGGTGATCTGCAGCAGGATGCTCCGCGCGTGGTTCCAGGAGATGGAGTCGCCCTTCTTGAGCTCGTCACCCAGGGTATGGCCCGGAAAATATTCCATGGAGATCGCCGCGGCATCGCCGAGGCTCAGGAAGTCATGGATACGGATGACGTTCGGGTGGGTGACCTTGCGCGCGTAACGGATTTCGTGGATGAAGCGTTTGCGGACGTTTTCGTCGCTCGCGAATTGCGGGTTGATGAATTTCATGATCACGCGCTCGTCGAGCACCTTGTCCTCGAACAGCATGACCGTGCCGAAGGCACCCTTGCCGATCGGCTTGATCAGCTTGTAGCGATCGCTCAGGATCGTGCCCGGCGGTAGCTTTTCCGGCTGGGCGAGGCTGATATCAGCGCCCGCCGGGGATGGAGTCGAAACGGGTGCCGGTGCGTCCATGCCGGGCGAAGTCAGGCCCGTCTCCGTCGCCACGCCGGCCTCGTCGAAGCGCCGCACCATCTGCGTTTCCGGCGCGCCGGCGTACATGCTGCCGCCGCTGCCACCGGCCCGCTTGTCGATGGCGCGCAGGGCCTCGTTGGCTAAATCCAGGAGCTCTTGGCTGTAATCCGCCATGGCGGCTTCGATCGCCACCCGAAGCTTGTGTGCATGGGATTCGGATGAGAGAGCGGCAAGGGCCTGCAGGGTTTCCTTGCGCACCGTTTCGTCCGGGTCCCTGAGCATCGGAACGAGCTCCTTGATCGCACCCCGGTTGCCGATCTGGCCCAGGGCGCGCACCGCCGCGCGGCGCGTGTGCTCATCTTTCTTCAGGGCCTTGTACAGCAGGGGTAGCGACTTGTCGCTGCCCATGCTGCCGAGCGCGTCGATGGCGCGTTCGCGCACCCACCAGTCGGAGTCTTCCAGTGCATCGAGCACCTGCTCGAAGTCGCTTATTTCACCGCTGGCGTTGATCACCTCAATGGCGGTGCGGCGAATGTACTCGTCGTCGTCCTTGATCAGTCCGAGCATCGCCTCGACGACGCGCGGGCCGCCGATCTTGATCAGGGCATCTGAGGCGCGCTCGCGCACCCACCAGTCGCTGTCCTTGATGGCCCCGAGCAGCTGCTTCACGGAGTTGGTGTCGGCGATGGCGTTGAGGACCTCGACCGCCCCGCGCCGGATGTACTCGGACTCGTCCTGCAGCAGCGGCAGGAGCAGCGTCAGGGTGTCCGGATGGCGCCACTTGACCAGGGCGTCGATGGCCTTGTGCTGGACGTTGAGGTCGGGGTCCTTCAGCAGCTTGATCACCTGGGTAGGGTCCGGCGGCACGGGCATCTCGGCGACGCCCATGAGGGCCGCCATGCGCACGGCCTTGTCCGGGTCGTCGAGCAGCTTCCAGATGGCCTCGCGGGCCTCCGGATTGTTCGGGAAGCGGCCCAGCACGCGCACCACGTTGGCGCGCACGTGCGGCTCCTTGGCCGAGGCGCGCACGACGAGATCCGGGATGAGCGCCTCGCTGGCCAGCTCGCGGATCATGTTGAACAGCGGTACCTGGCGCGTGCGGTCGAGCTTGGTCGCCGTCACCAGCAGCGTCTGCGGATTCACCCGCTCCTTGTGGCTGGCCAGGATCTTGATCAGCGCCGCCTCGGAGATATCGGGGTTGGCGAAATGGGGGATGAGCCGGTTCGGGTCGTAGGCGCCGGCCTGCTGGAGAAGCGCGGTAACGGCATTGACGATGCGCGGGTTCTTGTCCCCCAGCGCCTTCGCGAACAATGACAGGGTGCTGTTGTCCAGCATGGTCACCAGGATCGGCGTGAGTACGCCGCGCTGGTCCTTGTTGGCCGTGGACAGGGCCTCGATGATGTGGGGGATGGCCGGCTTTCCGGCCTCGCGCAGCTTCGTCAGGGCGTCAGCCACTTTCTCGGACTGCACGTTTTCGGCCGAGAGCACGCGCTCAAGCAGACGGCCGACACGAAAGTCCGAAATAAGCCCCATACCGCGTTAAACCCCCACGAGTCCGCGTTAGTCCAGCTGTGCAATATGCACGATATATGCCTTGTTCACCAGATAAGTGCGCGTGTCATCGACGTGAAGCTTCACGAAACGCTCACCGCTCTGGTTGATGTAGTCGTAGAGCCGTGCATGCTCCGGATCGAGAAATTCCTTGATCGCGCCCTCGAACATGCTGCCGTCCATCATGTGTAGGCGGCACTGCAGCGTGGTCAGGTCGCTGGCGTTCTCGGGCGCATCGGCATCGTATTCCACGCGCACGATCGAGTTCTTGTTGTAGAAGCGGGCCTCGTCCAGATCCTCCCGGTGCAGGACCAGGAACGGCGCCTCGTTGTTCAGTACTTCGACGGGTTGCTCCTCGCCTGAATGCGATTCGCTCTGCTCGTAGAGATACATGGAGCCGATGACGCGCCCTTCGGGATGGACCCACAGGGTGACGAGTTTCTGTTTCTTGGGGATTTTCAGCGCTTCGCTGCTCACGATCGAGCCCCTTCTTATTGGTGGTGTGCGTGCAGTGGCCGGGTGTTATTTCCGAAACGACCGCGCCCCCTGCGGTCCGCCCTCAGGCTGGTTGCTTCACAGCATATCTCACTGTTTATAAAAGCAGAACCCACCTGCCCACACAAGCCTAATGGCCATTAGTTGTCGAGGTATGACCGCCCCGGGGCGCGTTTAGGTGATGCAGATCAGCCTGCGAGCTGCCGCACGCACTCCAGATACAGGGCCTCGTCGGGTTCCCGACCGGCGCGCTGGGCCTCCCACAGTGCCTTGCCGAGGCACTCCATGATGTGATGTTCGGCCTCGTGCTCGCCGTGCCGTGCGAGCATGAGCTGATAGGCGGCCCGGATCCCCGCGGGACGGTCGGTGCTCACCTGTTCGCGGATCGCCAGGTGCATGCCCATGTGCAGGAAGGGGTTGGTCTGGCCCATCTCGGGGGTGTACTCGGCCCCCAGCGCGGCCTCCGGATCTGTGAGCAGCGCATGATACTCGGGGTGGGCGTCGATGACAGCTGCGATCTGGGCCGCCAGCGGGTCCAGTGATTCGCCGCGCTGCCTGCGGGCCCAGATGTCGCAGTAAAACTGTCTGAGCTGATTGCGGTCATTCCCGAACATGTTTCAGGCCTTTTTGCCGGCCGCCTGCTTGCGCGGTGCGGTCTTCTTCCGCGTCGTTGCGCGGGGTTTGCTGCGGGTGGCGGCGACTTCGCCCGTCTTCTTTTTGTACTCGCACAGGTCGCGGATCACGCATTCGGGGCATTTCGGCGTGCGTGCCACGCAGGTATAGCGCCCGAGCAGGATCAGCCAGTGGTGGGCGTCGAGCTTGAACTCGTCCGGGACGACCTTGAGCAGTTTCTTCTCCACCGCCAGCACGGTCTTGCCCGGGGCGATGCCGGTGCGGTTGGAGACGCGAAAGATATGGGTGTCGACGGCGATGGTGGGCTGGCCGAAGGCCGTATTGAGGATCACGTTGGCCGTCTTGCGGCCCACACCGGGCAGGGCCTCCAGCGCCTCACGCGTCTCCGGCACCTGGCCGTCGTAGGCCTCGGTGAGGATGCGGCAGGTCTCGATGATGTTCTTGGCCTTGCTGTTGAACAGGCCAATGGTCTTGATGTGGCGCTTGAGTCCGTCCTCGCCCAGTTCCAGGATGGCCTGCGGCGTGTTGGCGACCGGAAACAGCCGGGCGGTGGCCTTGTTCACGCCCCTGTCGGTGGCCTGGGCGGAGAGGATGACCGCAATCAACAGCTCGAACGGCGTGCTGTACTCGAGCTCCGTGGTCGGGTGCGGGTTCGCCGCCTTGAGGCGGGCGAATATCTCGTGGCGCTTGGCTGCGTTCATCGATGGGCCCCAAATGCGAGAGCCCCGCGGTGCGGGGCTCTCGAAACAGGCGACAGAGAGCCGCTGTCCTTACACGTGGCGGAAGAGGCCGACGTCCGGCGCTTCCTCGCGCGGGTTGCTCTCGGCTTCCTTACGCAGCTCTTCCAGCAGCTTGTGATGCTTTTCTTCCACAGCGTGCATGGCCTTCTCGTCCAGCTTCGGGAAGATCAGGTTGCTGATGAACGAGCCCAGCTCGTCCATGGTCATGCACCAGAACTTGTCGTTCAGGTGGAAGGCATGCTCGGAATGCTGGCCCATCGGGTAGCTGTTGAAACGGATACCCACGGTGGCACTCAGATCCGCGTCGTTGTCGACGAAGTTCTTGGCCCAGTCGTACCACCACTTGTAGTACTTCTCCTGGAGGTCGTTATTGAAGCCTTCCTTCTCGTAGAAAGCTGCCAGGGTGCCGCGCGGGGCCAGACCGTAGCGGGAGCCACGCTTCATGCCGAATGGGAAATGACCAGCCATTCTCGTTTACTCCTCTAGCAAAAGCTTGCGAACTCGATAGTTTAATCGGACCGGTTCGAACCGATCAGGCGGCGTTCGGCGCCTCTGTGAGCGGGGCCTGAGCTGCCTGCCGTTTCTCGATACGCGTATCGATCACGTTCTTGATGGCCACCAGCAGCCCCAGGCCGATGAAGGCGCCGGGCGGCAGAATGGCCAGCAGGAAACCGCGATAGTCTTCGACCAGTGTAATGGTCAGGGCGCGGGCGCCTTCCCCGAACATGAGGTGGGCCTGCGCCAGCAGCGTGCCGGAACCCAGGGCCTCGCGCATACCGCCCAGCACGATGAGCACCAGGGTGAAGCCGAGCCCCATGGTGAGGCCGTCGACGAAGGCCCGGGGTACGCTGTTCTTGGAGGCAAACGCCTCGGCGCGGCCGATGATAGCGCAATTTGTCACGATAAGGGGAATAAAAATGCCCAAAATCGTGTAAAGCTGGTGAAAGTACGCGCTCATCAGCAGCTCGATGGCGGTGACCGCGGAGGCGATGACCAGGACGAAAACGGGAATACGGACCTCGGGGCGCACCAGGTTGCGGATCAGCGCCACCGTGACGTTGGAGATGATGAAGGTCGCGGTGGTGGCCAGCCCCAGGCCGAGGCCGTTGATCACCGTGCCGGTGACCGCGAGCAGGGGGCACAGGCCCAGCAGTTGCACCAGGCCGGGATTGTTGCGCCAGAGACCGTCCAGCGCGATTGCCTTGAAGCCGTGATCGGTCATGAGGGCTCCTCTGCAGTCGTGGTCTTGTCCGCGCGCGGAAAGACCGCGTCGCGATGGGCCGCAAAGTATACCAGAGTTTCCTTCACCGCCTTGACGATGGCTCGCGGACTGATGGTGGCACCGGTGAACTGGTCGAACACCCCGCCGTCACGCCGGACCGCCCATTGCTCCTCGGGCGGTTCGTCCAGCGACTTGCCGTCAAAACCGAGGATCCAGTCCGATCTTTGCGTCTCGATGGCGTCGCCCAGGCCGGGGGTCTCGCGGTGAGCCGTGACCCTCACCCCCGCGACCGTGCCGTCGGCGTTTACGCCCACCAGCAGCTTGATCGGGCCGCTGTAGCCCTCCGGGGCCACCGTGGCGAACACGGCGGCCACGGGCTCGCCGTCACGGCGGGCACGGTAGACCGTGACCGGGCGGCCGCCCGCCAGCGCCTCGTCGTCGACGACGACCGTGTCGGTGAGCATCTCGTTGTCATAGCTTGCCCGCGGTACGATCGCGTTGAGGTTGCGCAGCATAGACAGGCGTTCATTCTCGGCGATGCGCTCCTCGGTACCGTCATGGATGAGCGCCACGATGCCCGTGCCGATTAGGGCGAAGAGCCCAAGCAGGGTGGCCGAGGTCGCGATGTGCTTGAAGTAAGACGACATTGCGCCGGTTCCCCGCTAGTGTCCCGGCGGGTGGCGGTCTTCGCCGAACACCCGTGGTTTGGTGTAGTAGTCGATGGTGGGGGCGGCCATGTTCATCAGCAGAACGGCGAAGGCGATACCGTCGGGGTAGCCGCCCCAGGTGCGGATCACGTAGGTGAGCACGCCGATACCGGCGCCATAGATCAGGCGTCCGCGCGGCGTGGTGCTGGCACTCACGGGATCGGTGGCGATGAAGAAGGCGCCGATGATGGCCCCCCCGGAGAAGATGTGGAACATCGGGCTGGCGTGCACATCGGGGTCGGCCCACCAGAAAAGTCCGGCGATGATCGCGAGCGAGCCGAGCATCGAGACCGGGATCTGCCAGGCAATGGTGCGGCGGAACAGGAGCCAGAACCCGCCGATCGCGTACCAGTTGGCGATCCACTCCCAGCCCTGGCCGGAAAAGTCCCCGAACAGCGGGTTCTGGCGGATCTCCTCGATGGTGCGGTTGAGGCCGAGTTCGGTCTTCATCAGGTCGAGCGGGGTGGCCATGGTGATGGCGTCCCAGGAGAGGGCTCCCGGCAGGCTGCCGGTGAAGACCACCGTCAGCGCCTGCAGGAAATCCAGGCGCGTCTCGGCCAGCATCTCCGGCGGCAGCCACAGGGTCATCTCCCTGGGGAAGGAAATGAGGACCACCACGTAGCCCACCATGGCCGGGTTGAACGGGTTATAGCCGAGCCCTCCGTAGAGCTGCTTGGCCACCACGATGGCGAAGAAGATGCCGATGAAGGTGATCCACCACTCGGTGAGGGGTGGCATCGCCAGGGCGAACAGCCAGGCCGTCAGCACCGCGCTGTAATCGGTGACGAAGGGTTTGATGGGGCGCTTTCTGAGCGCGAGCATCAGGGCTTCCAGGCCCACGGCGAAGATCACCGCCAGGACGATGTTGATGAGTACGCCCCAGCCGAAGAACCAGGTGGCCGCGGCACTGCCCGGCAGCAGGGCGAGAATGACCGCCCCCATGACGCGGGAGACGCTCTTGGCCGGCGTGTGGTGCGGCGAGCTGACGGTCGGGAAACGCATGCTCAGGCGTCCTTTTGTTCTTCGTGACTGGCGGGGTTGTTGGCGGTGGCGTTATCCGCGGCCCCGGAGCTGCCCGCTTCGCGCTCGGCCCGTGCCTTGCGACGCCGGGCTTCGGCCTCCTCGATCTGCTTTTTCTGCGCCTCGGTGAGGTTTTCCGTGTTCTTCGGCGCGGCACTGGCCGCGGCCTTCTTCGCCTTGGCCCGCTCCAGGGCGGCCTTGATGGCAGCCTTTTTCGGGTCTTCCTTGTCGTCCGTCGTCTCGCTCTTGGCCAGGGCCGCCTTCTTTTTCGCCAGGCGCTCGGCCTTTTCGCGCTCCTCGCGTTCGAGGCGTTCCTGGCGGAATTCGTGGCGTTCGCGCGCGATATCCGCCTTGCGTTTTTCGCGCTCCTGCTCCCAGATTTCGGTCTTGGCGAACCGGTAGTACTGCACCAGCGGGATGTTGCTCGGGCACACGTAGGAGCAGCAGCCGCACTCGATGCAGTCGAACAGGGCGTAGTCCTGGGCCTTGTCGAAGTCCCGGGCCCGCGCGTGCCAGTAGATCTGCTGCGGCAGAAGCAGGGCCGGGCAGACACGCTGGCATTCACCGCAGCGGATGCAGGGCATGGCCGGGCCGGGGGCGTCCACCTCGCCGCGTGCGGCCGCCAGGACACAGTTGGTGGCCTTGATGACAGGGACTTCGTCGCTGTTCAGCGCGAAGCCCATCATGGGCCCGCCCATGATCAGGCGTTCGACCGCGTCGCTGTAGCCCCCCGTGAATGCCACCACCTCGCTGATCGGGGTGCCGATCAGCACCTCGATGTTGCGCGGGTGATCCACGCCGTGCCCGGTGACGGTGACCACGCGTGAAATCAGCGGAATGCCCCGGGCCACGGCGCGATACACGGCCGCGGCCGTGCCGACGTTGTGGCAGACGATGCCGATATCGCCCGGTAGGCCATTGCTCGGGACCTCGCGCCCCGTCAGCACCTTGATGAGCTGCTTCTCTCCGCCCGTCGGGTAGCGCGTGGGGATCTTCACCACCTCGATGTCGCCGGCGTCTGCCTCGAGGGCAGCGCGCATGGCGGCGATGGCCTCGGGCTTGTTGTCCTCGATCCCGATCAGGCAGCGCTTGGCCTGCACGACCCGCTGGATGATGCGGGTGCCCTCGATGACGTCGCGCGCCTGTTCGCGCATCAGCATGTCGTCGCAGGTGATGTAGGGCTCGCATTCCGCGCCGTTGATGATCAGCGTCTCGATCTCGCGACCCGGTGGCGGGTTGAGCTTGACCGAGGCCGGGAACGCCGCGCCACCCAGGCCCACGATACCCGCCTCGCGCACCCGGTTGCGCAGCGTCACGGCATCCAGGTTCAGGTAGTCCTCGAGCGGCGCCATCCGGTCCGAGATCCAGTCGTCGCGCCCGTCGGTCTCGATCACCACGCACAGGGCGCTCATGCCGGAGGGATGCGGTACGGGGCGTTCCTCCACGGCGGCAACCGTACCGGAGGTGGACGCATGGATTGGCGCGCTGACGTAGCCCGCGGCACGCGCCACTAGTTGCCCCTTCTTGACCTGGTCGCCCGGCTTGACGAGTACCTCGGCGGGGTCGCCGATGTGTTGCTGTACCGGCAGCACGATCCAGCGCGGGATCCGCATGTCCAGGACCGGCTCGCCGGTCGACAGTGCCTTCTGCCCTTCGAGCTTCAGGCCGCCGTGAAAATGCGAGAGATGGAGAGCGCGATCATGCATGGGGCGCGATTTTACCAGTAGTTGGGATTACGGCCAGCCGCAGTGCGTGAGCCGGTGCTGCGCGGCAGGGGATTGCCATGTCAGGCCGCGTGCTTGTTGTCGTCGTCCGATCCGTTCGAGCCGGCCGTCGCGTCGGTCGTCTCTTCCAGATAGGGGCGGTCGGGGTAGGGCCACTTCCACTCCTTGAGCGCCGGTTTGACCGCCACCATGTCGATGCAGTCCACCGGACAGGGATCGATGCACAGTTTGCAGCCCGTGCACTCGCTCTCGATCACCGTGTGCATCTGCTTGGCTGCTCCGAGGATCGCGTCCACCGGGCAGGCCTGGATGCACAGGGTGCAGCCGATGCAGGTGTTCTCGTCGATGACGGCCACCATGGTCTCGGTGTGCTCGCCGTGTTCCTCGTTGAGAGGCTTGGGATCGCGGCCGAGCAGGTCGGCCAGTGCCTGGATGGTGGTCTCGCCGCCGGGCGGACACTGGTTGATGTCGGCCTCGCCTCTGGCAATGGCCTCGGCATAGGGGCGGCAGCCGGCAAAGCCGCATTGCCCGCATTGCGTCTGCGGGAGCAACGCATCGATCTGTTCGACGATGGGTTCGCTTTCCACGCGGAATTTGATCGCGGCAAAGCCGAGCAGCAACCCGAAGAAGGCGGCGAGCGAGACGATGACGAGGAGGGCGGACAACATCGGCCTAGCCCTTCACCAGTCCCGCGAAGCCCATGAAGGCCAGCGACATCAGGCCGGCCGTGATGAAGGCGATGGCGCTGCCGCGAAACGGTACCGGGACGTCGGCGGCGGCCAGGCGCTCGCGCATGGCCGCGAACAGCACCAGCACCAGGGTGAAGCCGACGGCGGCCCCGAACCCGTAGAGCACGGATTCCACGAAGCCATGGGTCTGCTGCACGTTCAGCAGGGCCACGCCCAGCACGGCGCAGTTGGTGGTGATCAACGGCAGGAAGATGCCGAGCACGTTGTAGAGGAGCGGGCTGGTCTTGTGCACGACCATCTCGGTGAACTGCACCACCGCCGCGATGACGAGGATGAAGCTCAGCGTGCGCAGGTATTCCAGCCCGAACGGCACGAGCAGGTATTCGTTCACCAGGTAACTGCACACCGACGACAGCGTGAGGACGAAGGTGGTGGCCAGCCCCATGCCGGTGGCCGTCTCCAGCTTGCGCGACACCCCCATGAACGGGCACAGGCCGAGGAACTTCACCAGTACGAAGTTGTTGACGAGCACGGTGCCCACGAGAATGAGCGCGTATTCGGCCATGCCTTAAATCCCCAGTCTTGCCTGCATCGATCAGTATGGAAGCCGTCGGGCGGGGCTTCAACCCGACAAGCGGCGCGTTATTTCACACGCATGCCGGGTGCGGCGCCGTCATCCGGGTTGAGGATGAACAGGTCCTTGCCGCCGGGGCCGGCCGCGAGCACCATGCCCTCGGAGATCCCGAAGCGCATCTTGCGCGGTGCCAGGTTGGCGACCATGACAGTGAGTTTGCCCTCGAGGTCCTCCGGGGCGTAGGCCGACTTGATGCCGGCGAACACGTTGCGTGTCTCGCCGCCGAGGTCGAGCGTGAGCTGCAGCAGCTTGTCCGCGCCCTCCACGTGCTCGGCCTTGACGATCCTCGCCACCCGCAGGTCGATCTTGGCGAAGTCGTCATAGGCGATCTCGGGGGCGATCGGGTCGTCGACCAGCGGGCCGGTGGCCGGTGCGCCGCCCTGGGCCGCGGCCAGGGTTTCCTTGGATTCGTCGAGCATGGCGTCGATGGTGTCCTTCTCGATACGGGTCATGAGGGCCTTGAACGGGTTGATCTTCACGCCGGTGAGCGGTTCGTCGATGCTGTCCCAGGCGAGCTCGCCGGCACCGAGGAAGGCCTCGGAATCGGCGGCCAGTTTCGGCACCACCGGCTTGAGGAAGGTGATGAGGGCGCGGAACAGGTTCAGGCCCATGGTGCAGATGGCCTGCACCTCGGCCTCGCGGCCTTCCTCTTTCGCGAGCACCCAGGGTTTTTTCTCGTCGATATACTGGTTCGCGGTGTCGGCCAGCGCCATGATCTGGCGCATGGCCTGGCCGTACTCGCGACGTTCGTAGCGCTGGGCGATCTCCTCGGCGCTGCGACGGAAGGCATCGTAGAGGCCCGGCTCGGACAGCATGTCGGCGAGCTTGCCGTCGAACTTCTTGTTGATGAAGCCCGCGCAGCGGCTGGCGATGTTCACCACCTTGCCCACCAGGTCGCTGTTCACGCGCTGCATGAAGTCGTCGAGGTTGAGGTCGATGTCGTCCACCCCGGCGCCGAGCTTGGCGGCGAAATAGTAGCGCAGCGACTCGGGATTGAGGTGGTTGAGGTAGGTGCGCGCCATGATGAAGGTACCGCGCGACTTGGACATCTTCTGCCCGTTTACGGTCAGAAAGCCGTGGCAGTACACCCCGGTGGGCTTGCGGAAGTTGGCTGCATCCAGCATGGCCGGCCAGAACAGCGTATGGAAATACGCGATGTCCTTGCCGATGAAGTGGTAGACCTCGGCCTTCGAATCGCGCCCCCAGACGCCGTCGAAATCCGCGCCGGTGCGGTCGCAGTAGTTCTGGAAGCTCGCCATGTAGCCGATCGGGGCGTCGAGCCAGACATAGAAGTACTTGCCCGGCGCGCCCGGGATCTCGAAGCCCCAGTAGGGCGCGTCGCGCGAGATGTCCCAGTCCTGCAGGCCGGATTCGAACCACTCCTTGAGCTTGTTGCTGATCTCGGGCTGGAGCTGTTCGCCGCGGGTCCAGTCGCGCAGCATGCCCTCGAAGTCGCCGAGCTTGAAGAAGTAGTGTTCCGATTCCTTCTCTATGGGCGTGGCGCCCGAGATGGCCGAGACCGGGTTCTTCAGATCGGTCGGGGCGTAGGTCGCGCCGCACTTCTCGCAGGAGTCGCCGTACTGGTCCTCGGCGCCGCACTTGGGGCAGGTGCCCTTGATGAAGCGGTCGGGCAGGAACATGTTCGCCTCGGGGTCGAAGGCCTGCTTGATGGTGCGCACGGCGATGTGGCCCTCGTCGCGGGCCCGCTCGTAGATTAGCGCGGAGAGCGCGCGGTTTTCCTCCGAGTGCGTGGAGTGGTAGTTGTCGAAGGAGACCAGGAACTCGGCGAAATCCGCCTGGTGTTCCTTGCCGATGCGCGCGATCAGTTCTTCGGGGCTGATGCCCTCCTGGCGCGCGCGCAGCATGATGGGCGTGCCGTGGGCGTCGTCGGCGCAGACGTAGACGCACTGGTGCCCGCGCATGCGCTGAAAGCGCACCCAGATGTCGGTCTGGATGTATTCCACCAGATGGCCGAGGTGGATGGGCCCGTTGGCGTAGGGCAGGGCGCTGGTGACCAGGATCTGTCGGGGCGTCTGCGTCATGTCGGCATGCGTATCAGGAGTGAATAAAGGCCGCATAAGTTATCAGGTCGGGGCGTTTTCCGCCATAAATCGCGCCTGATCAGTGGCTTAACCGCGCAGCCCCTGTGTTTTTTTGTCGCCCCCGCCTTGGTGTAGAATGCGCGGTCCGACCGCCCGTGGCGGGACCCGAATTCCTCATGAGGACGCTCAAGCTATGGCTGACGTATCGCAATTACAGGTTGAAACGGCACTCAAGGAAATCGCCGATCCGTATCTGGAAAAGGACCTGGTGGCCGCCGGCGCGGTGAAGAACATCGCGGTGGACGGCGGCACGGTCACGGTTGATATCGAACTGGGTTACCCCTGCGAGGGTATTGCCGGCAAGCTCGGCAGCGATATCCGCCAGAAGCTCGAGGGCATCAGCGGCGTGAGTAATGCCACCGTGAACGTGGGCTGGAAGATCGCGCCGCACGCCGTGCAGAAGGGCCTCAAGCCCATGAAGGGCGTGAAGAACATCATCGCCGTGGCCTCGGGCAAGGGCGGGGTGGGCAAGTCCACCACCTCGGTGAACCTGGCCCTGGCACTGGCCGCCGAGGGCGCCAGCGTCGGTATCCTCGACGCGGATATCTACGGCCCCAGCCAGCCGCGCATGCTGGGTGTTCACGGCAAGCCCGAGTCGAAGGACGGCAAGAGCCTGGAGCCGATGGAGAACTACGGCGTGCAGGCCATGTCGATCGGTTTCCTGATCGACGAGGACACGCCCATGATCTGGCGTGGCCCCATGGTCACCCAGGCCCTGGAGCAGCTGCTCAACGACACCCGCTGGCGCGAACTGGACTACCTCATCATCGACATGCCCCCGGGTACCGGTGACATCCAGCTGACCCTGTCGCAGCGTATCCCGGTCAGCGGGGCGGTCATCGTCACCACCCCGCAGGACATCGCCCTGCTGGATGCGCGCAAGGGACTGAAGATGTTCGAGAAGGTGGAAGTGCCGATTCTCGGCATCGTCGAGAACATGAGCATCCACATCTGCTCCAAGTGCGGCCACGAGGAGCACATCTTCGGCGAGGGCGGCGGCCAGAAGATGTCCGACGACTACGGCGTGGACTTCCTCGGCGCCCTGCCGCTGGACATCAAGATCCGTGAAGAGGCCGACAGCGGCAAGCCCACCGTGGTGGCGCAGCCGGACAGTCGCATCACCGAGATCTACCGCGAGATCGCGCGCCGCATGGCCGCCAAGCTGGCAATCAAGGCCAAGGACTACAGCTCCAAGTTCCCGAACATCGTCATTCAGAACAACTGATCGACGGGGCGGGCATTCCTCCGGTGCTTAAAGCTTGCCGCGGGGCGCGCTATACTTGCGCGCTTTGCGGCCGCCCGCGGCCGGAGCCAGCCTGAAGCGAGAGCGCAGCATGAGCATCAAATCCGACAAGTGGATCCGTCGCATGGCGGAGCAGCAGGGCATGATCGAGCCCTTCGAGCCCGGCCAGGTGCGGCACGTCGGCGAGGAGCGCATCGTGTCCTACGGCACCTCGAGCTACGGCTACGACGTGCGCTGCGCCGACGAGTTCAAGATCTTCACCAACATCAACTCGTCCATCGTCGATCCCAAGGCCTTCGACGAGAAGAGCTTCGTCGACGTGAAGTCGGATGTCTGCATCATCCCGCCCAATTCCTTCGCGCTGGCCCGCACCGTGGAGTACTTCCGCATCCCGCGCTCCGTGCTGACCATCTGCCTCGGCAAGTCCACCTACGCCCGCTGCGGCATCATCGTCAACGTCACCCCGCTCGAGCCCGAGTGGGAAGGGCACGTGACGCTGGAGTTCTCCAACACCACGCCGCTGCCGGCGAAGATCTACGCCAACGAGGGCGTGGCCCAGATGCTGTTCCTCGAATCCGACGAGGAGTGCGAGACCTCCTACCGCGATCGCGGCGGCAAGTACCAGGGCCAGCGCGGCGTCACCCTGCCTAAGACCTGAGTGCCCGGGTCGCGTCCCGCGACCCGCCCCCACGCATGGGTCCCTACCTCCCCCAGCCGGACGATTGTTACGAGGCGATTTCGACCGCGGCCTTTGCGGGTGATCCCGAGGCCCAGTTCCGCATGGGCGAGAGCCTCAGGCGCGGCCTGTTCGGGTTACCGATCGATGAAATCCAGGCCCGCCGCTGGTACGAAAAGGCGGCCGAGGCCGGTCACCGTACCGCCATCTTTCTCCTCAACAACTGGCGCAATCGGCACCAGTTCGTCTAGCGCGTGCACCAAAATATGGCGCGATTCCTGCATATTTATGCGTTGCATGCGCCGCCGGCTACCAATAATCAGAGACTTAGGCGCATCGTGTCCTGAAATACGCACTATACTGAGGCGTCAATGCCTTTTGGTGGTGCATTAATTGGGGGTTAGTGAAACGATGACATCCGCTCTGGATACCTTGTTCGTCCTGCTTGGCGCCATCATGGTGCTGGCCATGCACGCCGGCTTCGCCTTTCTTGAGGTGGGAACCGTGCGCCACAAGAATCAGGTCAATGCCCTGGTGAAGATCATTTCCGATTTCTCGGTCTCGACCATCGCCTATTTCTTTATCGGCTACTACATCGCGTATCAGACCGATTTCTTCGCCGGCGCGTCGGTGCTGAGCGAAACCTCGGGCTACGACTTGGTGAAATTCTTCTTCCTGCTCACTTTTGCCGCGGCGATTCCGGCGATTGTCTCCGGCGGTATCGCCGAGCGCGCCCGGTTCTATCCGCAGCTGGTGGCCACCTTCGTGCTGGTGGCGTTGCTCTATCCCTTCTTCGAGGGGCTGGTGTGGAACGGGATGTACGGTGTACAGGACTGGCTCGAAGCCAGCTTCGGTGCCCCGTTCAGCGACTTCGCCGGTTCCGTGGTCGTCCATGCGATGGGCGGTTGGATCGCGCTGGCGGCGGTGCTCTGGCTCGGGCCGCGCAAGGGCCGTTACGGCAAGGGCGGGGAGATCTACGCGCATCCACCGTCCAGCATCCCATTCCTCGCGCTTGGCGCCTGGATCCTCACCGTGGGCTGGTTCGGGTTCAACGTGATGTCGGCGCAGGAAGTCGGGGGCATCAGCGGCCTGGTGGCCGTGAACTCTCTCATGGCCATGGTGGGCGGGGTGCTCGCCGCGTTGTTCGTCGGCCGCAACGATCCGGGCTTCGTGCACAACGGTCCGCTCGCGGGCCTGGTGGCCGTGTGTGCCGGGTCCAACCTGATGCATCCACTCGGGGCGCTCGCGACCGGTCTCGTGGCCGGCGCGCTGTTCGTCTGGACCTTCACGCTGGTGCAGAACAAGTGGCGCATCGACGACGTGCTCGGCGTCTGGCCGCTGCATGGGTTGTGCGGCGCATGGGGGGGGATCGCGGCCGGCATTTTCGGGCTCGAGGCGCTCGGTGGCATGGGCGGCGTAGCGTTCATGTCGCAGTTGACCGGGACCCTACTGGGTGTGGTCGTGGGTTTTGCCGGCGGTGCAGTGGTGTACGGTTTGCTGAAGCTGTCCGTCGGTATTCGCCTGTCCGATGAAGACGAGTACAAGGGCGCCGACCTTGCCATACACAAGATCAGCGCGGAGCCCGATTACGGCAACCGCTGAGCCTTATCATCTTCGTGAAGCGAAAACGGCCCGCCATGCGGGCCGTTTTTTTGATCGCGATCCTGTTCGGTTACCGGTCGTGAAGTTTTTCGTGTATTGGACTATTCGCAAGCCCCGCGTTTTTTCGCAAGCGACGGATGTTGTGCGTGTTTGCACGGGAAAAACCGCGTGAAAATTTGATTTGCACGGGTATACGGGTTAAACCTATGGCGCCTGTATTCGAAAAGCCAAGAGACTGATTGGGAGATTTTGATGGCAGCCAAGAAGAAAGCAAAGAAGGTGCAATCGCGCGCCGCCGACGCACTCAAGGCGATGACCGATGCGGAAACGGCCGTTAACAAGGCTCAGGATGCCTGGTCGAAGTCCGTCGCGCGCGCGGTGGCCGCTGCAACCAAGGAAGTCGATGCGGCAAAGAAGAAGCTCGATGCGCAGCGCACGAAGGCGCAGAAGGCCCTGGAGCGTTCGCGCAATGCGAAGTCTCCGGCGGCCAAGGCCAAGGCCGTCGAGGCGCGTAACGCCATTCTCGAAGAGCGCCAGGCCGCGCGTGCCGCCTACGATGAGGCGAAGGCGCGATTGACCGAAGCCAAGGCGGCCGCCGCGCGCTATGTGTTGATCGAGAAGGGTATGGACAAGGCCATCAAGGATGCTGAGAAGGCGCTGACCAAGAAGAAGCGCAAGAAGCGTCGCAGTACGCGTCGTCGCGCAAAGGCCAAGGCCTCTGCCTGACATCGGGAGGTATTGCTGAATATGAAAAGGGGCCATCAGGCCCCTTTTTTTGTCGCGCGTCGGTGCGCGCGATCGTCGCCGATCTCACTTGAGTGATTCGGTGGTCTTGCGCATCCATGTCTCGAACTTGGGGATCTCGCGGTTGATCACGTCGGCATCTTCGTAGACGTGGGCCAGCATGGAAATCCCCTGTGCCCGTGCCAGGGTCTCGATCGCGAGTTCGTCGGAAACGCGCGAGGTGGCGCCCAGTTGGCGGAACTGCGAGACCAGCCAGTCACGAAAGGTATCGAACATTGCGCGTGTCACACGTTGCAGATCCCGTTGACCCTTGCCGAGTTCGGCGTTGATGGTGCCCATGGGGCAGCCGAAACGCGCCAGGTCATGGGCGTTCTCAAGCAGCATGGCGCTGAACTTCGCGAGTCGCGCACGCGGCTCCTTGACCTCGCGGTTCCAGTCATTGAGCATTTCCGTGATCACCTCGAGCCGATGATCGATGACGGCGCGCAGGATATCGTCCTTGGTCTTGAAGTAGTAATAGATATTACCGCGCTGAACATCGGTGGCATCGACGATGTCGGTGAACGAGGTGTGGTTGTAGCCGACCTCGTAAAAGAGTCGATTGGCCGTCTCGACAATGAGATGGCGGACCTGATCGCCCTTGGTGCTCATGAATCCTGTGTCCTGAAATGGGTTGCTCTCGCGAGTATACCTCAGGTGTGACCGCCTTCGAGGTCGTCGGGGATCGGGCGGCACATGCGCATGGTCCGTGTCTCTCGTTCGCTCATCTCCTCGAGCTGTCGATCGATGGTCTCGCGCCAGTCCTGTCTCGGCCGATAGCCGATTTCCTCCTCGGCTTGCGCATTGACGGCCCCCGTGTCTTCGAGCAGATGTACGACGCTGCGCGTGACCAGCGGGTCCCAGGGCACCCAGCGGTCGATGGCCTCCATCGCGGCCGCAAAGCGATGGGCGACAGCAAACGGTATGCTGAAGTGCGGCCTCGGCAGACCATGACGCGCGTGCAGGTGATCGATGAGCTCGCGCACGGTCGGTGTGCTCCGGCCTACGATGTTGAGACTGCGCCAGGGATGCGCAGGCGGTTGCGCGACTGCGCAGTGGAAGGCCTCGCCGAGATCTTCGCCCGGAAGCAGTGGCAGCGGACTGCGGCCGCCGGCCACCCAGGGAACCAGGTGTGTCTTGAGGCGCGGAACCAGGATCGGCAGCAGGCCGAGTCCGTAGCGCTCGCCGATGAAATTGCCGAGACGCAGATTGGTGACCCGGAACGCGTCCTCGGCGAGTGTCCTCAGGCGGTTTTCCAGGTGTATGACGTTGTTGAGGTGGGGCCAGAAACGGCGCTCGATGCCTGGCTCGTTGCCGTCGCTGGCGCTTCGGGGCGCCGCGGCGCTCGTGGTGCTGGTGTTGATGAAGTGGCGTACGCCGGCACGGCGGGCGGCATCGATCAGTCCCAGGGACGGCTCGAGGAACAGGCGGCGCGACGCGTCGGCCTGGCCGAACAGCGATGTCCACGCGGCGGCGTGGCAGACGGTATCGATACCCTCGCACAGGGTCTTGAGATAGGCGGTGTCGCGCAGGTCCCCGTGCCGGATCTCGCCAGCGAAACCGGGGGGCAGGGCCGCGGGGTTGCGGCAGGCGGCGACGACCTCGTGGTGACCATCGGCTGCGAGGGCAAGGAGGACGTGGCTGCCGACGAATCCATTGGCGCCGGTGACGAGTATACGCATGGTAAAGTCCTTTTAAGATGAATGTCCAACTCAGGATTGGACAAGTGTCTTAAAAAGTCAAGCGGTACCGGCACGCCGCGTGCGATGGGGGGCGTGGATCGGCGGGTGGCTCAGATGATGAGCAGGGTGGCGAGGCCGAGAAAGGCGAGAAAGCCGATGACGTCAGTGACCGTGGTGAGTACTACGGAACCGGCCAGGGCCGGGTCGATCCCGACGCGCTTCATGATGATCGGAATGGCCACGCCCGAGAGCGCAGCGGCCAGCAGGTTGAGGACCAGGGCGACGGCGATGATGCCGCCGATTTCCCAGTCGCCGAACCAGAACACGGCCACCAGGGCGACGACGGCCGCCCAGGTCAGGCCGTTGATCATGCCCACCATGAGTTCCTTGCTCATGAGCCAGCGCGTATTCGTCTTGCCGACCTGACCGAGGGCGAGGCCCCGGATCACGAGGGTGAGCGTCTGGCTACCCGCAATGCCGCCCATGCTGGCCACGATCGGCATCAGTACGGCGAGTGCCACGACCTTCTCCAGGGTGTCCTGGAACTGTCCGATCACCCAGGAGGCGAGGAAGGCGGTCAGCAGGTTGGTACCGAGCCAGAAGGCGCGGCGTCGCGCACTGGCCATGACCGGCGCGAAGATGTCGTCTTCCTCGTTCAGGCCCGCCATGCTCATCACGGAGTGGTCGGCCTGGTCGCGGATGACGTCGACGACGTCGTCGACCGTGATGCGGCCGAGCAGGCGGCCGTCGTCGTTCACCACCGCGGCGGAGATGAGGTCCCGGTCCTGGAAGCGCTTGGCCACCTCGGTGGCCGGCATGGTCGCCGGGATCGGTTCCCGCGAGGTGTTCATGACCTCGGCCACGGTGAGATCCGGTTCGGCGGTGAGCAGCGTGGTCAGCGCCAGCTCGCCCCGGTAGAGCTCGTCGCGGTTCACGACGATCAGGCTGTCGGTGGCCTCCGGCATCTCGCCGCGGCGCCGCAGGTAACGGAACACGACATCGAGCGTGACGTCTGCGCGTACCGTGACGGTATCGACGTTCATCAGGCCGCCGGCCGTATCCTCGTCGTAGAACAGCACCTGCTCGAGGCGATCCCGGTCGGCCTTGTCCATCGCCCGCAGGACTTCGCCGATGACCGCCCCCGGCAGGTCCTGGATGAGGTCGGCCAGGTCGTCGGTGTCGAGCGTGCCGGCGGCTGCCAGCAGTTCGTGGGTCTCCATCGCCTCGATCAGGCCGGCACGGACCTCGTCGCCGACATGGACCAGCACCTCGCCCCGGCTTTCCGGTTCCACCAGTTCCCACACGAATTCGCGTTGGGTGGGCGGCAGGGATTCGATGAGGTGGGCGACTTCGGCCGAGTGCAATGCGTTCATCATGCGCCGCACCTTGCTCAAGGTGCCCGTTTGCAGGGCATCGGTCAGCGCCTGCAAGCGGTCGACGGTATCTTCGCGCACTTCGTCGGTCATGAATCGGCAGCCGGAACGGGTGGGTGGGGCGGTTGTGCACTAAAGTGTATCAGGCGCGGGGCCCCGACAAAATAAAGCGGCCTGCGCAAGGCGGGCCGTGACTCATTCGAGGGCGTTGAGTCGTCTCACGAGTGCAGCCGCGCGTTGCGGCGTGTCGACCGTAGCGAAATCCGGCATCGCATCCCGAATGTCGGCCAGGCGGGTTTGCAGGATGCGGCGCTTGATCATGCCGATCATGTTGGGCCGCACACTGAATTCCTCCAACCCCATCCCGAGTAGAAGCCGGGTGAAACGCACATCGCCCGCCATCTCCCCGCACATCGCGACGGGCGTATCCAGCCGTGCCCCGGTCTGGATGACCTGCTGGATCAGCCGCAGCACGGCGGGGTGCAGCGGGTCATAGAGGTAGGTGACGGACTGGTCCAGGCGATCCATCGCCAGGGTGTACTGGATCAGGTCGTTGGTACCGATGGAGAGAAAATCCAGCTGTCGCGCGAAGCTGTCGCACAGCACGGCCGCGGCCGGGGTTTCGATCATGCCGCCGATCGGCGTCCGGGCGTCGTGCTTCACGTGCCGCCGCTCCAGGTCCCGGCGCGCGCGCTGCCAGTTCGAGACTCTGCACGACCTCGTCGGGTGTGGTCAGCATCGGCAGCATGATGCGCACGGGACCCAGGTGCGAGGCTCGCAGGATGGCGCGCAGTTGCGTCATGAATGCGTCCGGTTCCTGCAGGCTGCGACGGATCGCGCGCAGGCCGAGCGCCGGATTGCTCGCGGGCAGATTGCCGGGTGCCGTTGGCGCGGCCTTGTCCGCGCCAAGGTCCACCGTGCGAATCGTGACCGGCCGGCCGCGGCTGGCGCTGACGATGCGGCGGTAGTGCCGGAACTGCTCGTCTTCATCCGGAGGCCTGGCGCGATTGAGGAACAGGAACTCGGTCCGGTAGAGTCCGACCCCATCGGCACCGGCGTGGCGAAGGACCCGGATGTCTTCGGGAAGCTCGATATTGGCACGCAGGGCGATGCTGTGGCCGTCGCGCGTACAGGCCGGCGTGTCGACCAGTGTCCGCAACTCGCGCGCCTGCTGCTGTGCCACGTGGCGGCGTTCGCGAAACTGCCGCGTCAGTTTTTTGCCGGGCCGTGCCAGCACCAGGCCGGTGTCCCCGTCGATGATCAGCGCTTCGTTGTCGCGGAGCAGGGCGCTCGCGGTATGGGTCCCCGCAACCGCCGGCAGCCCGAGGCCACGGGCGATGATGGCCGTGTGCGAGAGGGGGCCGCCGCCATCGGTGACCAAGCCTGCGATGTGCGCATGCTCCATGATCACCATGTCGGCGGGCGACAGGTCGTCGGCGACGACGATGCGGCCGCGCAGGTTGGTCTTGCGCGTTGCGCCGGTATCTTCCTCGAGCAGGGTCCGTTGCAGGAGGTCGATGACATAGTTCACGTCGTCGCGCCGTGTGCGTAGGTAGTCGTCCTCCATGGCGTCGAATACGCCGACGATCTGGTCGCGCTGTATCTTGAGGGCCCACTCCGCGTTGCACTGCCGTTCGCGGATGATGTCGATGGTGGTCTCGCACAGGAGCCGGTCGTTGAGCATTAGCAAGTGTGCGTCGATGAAGTCGGCGACCTCGCGCGGGGCGTTGCGGGGTATGTGTCGCTGGGTCGCATGCAGCTGGTCGCTGACCACGGCGAGGGCGTGCCGAAAGCGCTGGATCTCGGTGTCCAGATGCTGCCGGGGAATGGCGTACTCGAGCACGTCCGGACGCCCGTGGCGCAGAACCTGGGCTTTGCCGATGGCAACGCCGCCGGAAATGCCGGTGCCCGTGATCAGTAGCGCCATGCGTCACCGTCCCTGAACGTGACCGTGGAGTCACCTCCGAGGATAGTCGCCGCCGGCGGTTTCGTCCGCGGTTACTCGTCCTCGCCAAAGCGGTTACCGATCAGGGCCTCGAGGTCGGCCAGCGCCTGCTCTGCATCCGCGCCGTCGGCATGGATGGTGACCTGGCTGCCCTTGGCCGCGGCCAGCATCATGACGCCCATGATGCTCTTGCCGTTGACGCGGCGGCTGGCTTTCTCGATCTCGACCTGGCTTTCGAAGCTGGAAGCGAGGTTGACGAACTTGGCGGCGGCACGCGCGTGCATGCCGAGCTTGTTGATGATGGTGACGTCTCTACTGGGCACGGTGTGGTGTTATCAGGAGGTTTCGATCTCGGCCAGCATGATGCCGTCGTGGCCTCCGCTGATGGCCTTGTCGCTGAGCTGATCCAGCGGGAGCTGGGCATAGTTGAACACGCGTACAAGCATGGGCAGATTGAGGCCCGCGATGACCCGCCGATTGCCGTTCTGCATGAGCCTTGTCGCGATATTGCTGGGGGTTGAACCGAACATGTCGGTGATGACCAGGACGCCGCCACCGGCGTCCAGCGTGTCGCACAGCGCCTCGGCGCGTGCGAGCACCTCGTCGGGGTCGTCGTTCTGCGAGACGGCGATCGCCGCGGCCGGCAGGGGATGCGAGCCCAGCATCGAGGTGGCCGTCGCGAGCAGGTCCTCGCCGATGCGGTTGTGGGTGACCAGTAACAGTCCTGCTGACATCTCGGGTCCCGTGTTCAGGATAGTTCGCGGTGTCGTACGCTGACGTTGTCTTCGTATGCCTGCCTGAAGTGACGACCCAGGCGCTCGACCATGTAGACGGAGCGGTGCTGGCCTCCGGTGCAGCCGATGGATACGCTGAGGTAACAACGGTTTTCCGCCTCGAAACGCGGTAACCAGGTTTCGAGGAAGTCTCTCAGCATCCCGTACATCTCCTCGACCAGCGGGTGGCCGGACAGGTAATCCACGACCGCCGGGTCGCGCCCGGTCTGATGGCGCAGGGCCGGTTCCCAGTGGGGGTTCGGCAGGCAGCGGATATCGAACAGATAATCCGAGTCGGCCGGAACGCCGTGTTTGTACCCGAAGGACTGGAATAATAAAGACAGACTCTCGTCTTGGCTACCCGCAATGCGGTCGCGCACCAGGGTCGTGAGTTCGTGGACCGTGCTCCGGGTGGTGTCGACCAGCAGGTCGGCCTCGCCGGCGACCTGGGCGAGCAGGGTCTTCTCGATGTGGATCGCCTCTTTCAACGGAATACCCTTGCGCGCCAGGGGGTGCTTGCGCCGGGTTTCACTGAAGCGCTTGAGCAGGGTGTCGAGTTCGGCCTGGAAGAACACCACCTCGACATCCACGCCCATCTCGCGCAGCTCTCGAAGGATTTGCGGGAACCGGTCGAGTTCGTCGACACCGCTGCGCGCGTCGATGCCGACGGCCGCGCGGTCGTAGAGCTTGAGGCGCGGGGTCATGAGCTGCTGCACCACCGCAGTGACGAGCCCGAGGTGCAGGTTGTCGATGCAGTAGTAGCCCTGGTCTTCCAGCGCATGCAGCGCGACGGTCTTGCCGGAGCCCGACAAGCCACTGACGATGACGAGTTTCATTTCTGCTGGTCGATGAAGTCTTGTTGCTGCCGCGCGAAGTCCTCGCCGGCGTTGTAGCCATTCATGCGCAGCAGGTGATTCCGTACCGCGGCCTCGACCAGGACTGCGAGGTTACGGCCCGGGGCCACCGGCAACGTGACCTCGGGGACGTCGATGCCAAGAATCTCGCGGCTGCGGATGTCACCGTGCAGGCGGTCGATGGCATCGAGATCCAGCTCGCGGAAATGGCGCAGGTTGATGATGAGACGCAGGTACTTGCTGGCCTTCATCGCGTTGTCACCGTACATCGACCGGATGTTGAGTACCCCCAGACCGCGGACCTCCAGGAAGCCACGCAGCAGTTGGGGGCAGGAGCCCTGCAGGATATCAGGGGCGATGCGCGCGAACTCGGGGGCATCGTCTGCCACCAGGCGATGCCCCCGGGTGATGAGGTCGAGCGCGAGTTCGCTCTTGCCCACATTGCTGTCGCCCGCCAGCAGCACGCCGATCCCGAGTACCTCCATGAACACGCCATGGATGGTGGTCTGTTCCGCCAACTTGTTGGTGAAAAAATAGCGGAGGATGTTGATGATTTCGTGACTGGGCCGCGGCGAGCGCAGGATCGGGGTGTTGTGCTCGTCGCCGCGTGCGATCAGGTCCTCGGGGACCTCGCGCTGGCCAGCGATGATGATGGCCAGTGCATCGCCATTGAAGAGCTGGCGCAGCGCGTCTTCACGGGGTTCCCCCTGGAGGCGGTTGAGGTAGGCCAGCTCGCGCTTGCCGACGACCTGGACCTGGTTGGCGTGTATCAGGTTGAGGTGCCCGAGGAGGGACGGGCCACCGCGCCGGACGACGTCGCGCTTGATGGTGCGGTTGGCGCCGCGCTTGCCGGCCAGCCACTCCAGATCCAGCCCCGTGCGCATGGCATCGTACAGGGACCGGACTGTAAGTGGCTGTGGCATCGTGTTCAGGCGGCCTGGCGGGCTTCCCACTCGCCGATCAGCGAGAGCATGCAGTGGGCGTCGCGACAGTCGCGGATGCCCCCCGTCATCTCCTGGTCACTGAACATCTGCGCGAGTTGCGCCAGTGTCTTGAGGTGTTCATCGGTACTTTCTTCGGGGACCACCAGCGCAAACAGGATGTCCACCGGCTGGTGATCGGGCGCATCGTAGTCTACGCCGTTGTCCAGTGTCACCATGGCGGCAATGGCCTGCTGGGTTCCAGCGCTGCGGCCGTGGGGGATGGCAACGCCATGCCCCAGGCCGGTGCTGCCAAGCCGCTCGCGGTTCAGCAGGCTATCAAAGATCTCGTTCGCGGTGAGACTGGATGACCCGGTGGCGAGCAGTTCGCTCAGCTTCTCGAGCGCACGTTTCTTGCTGGTCGAGGCCGTGTGGCACTGCACGCGCTCGGGGCTGAGCAGATCTTCGATGTTCATAACGAGACGTTTAACTCCTTACTCGGCTTGAGTCTTGATGGAGCCTTCGCTGCGATGATGGTCTTTCACTTTTTCCTTGTGCTTGACCACCTGGCGGTCGAGCTTGTCGATGAGGCCGTCGATGGCGGCATACATGTCTTCTTCGACGGCCTCGGCGTGGATCCGGTTCCCGCTCAGGAGCAGGTTGCCCTCGGCCTTGTGCCGCAGTTTTTCCACTTCGAGGATGACATGCACGTCGATCACGTGATCGAAGTGGCGCTCCAGGCGCTCGATCTTCTCGTTGACGTAGTCACGCAGCGGGTCAGTGATGTCGACGTGATGTCCGGTGAGATGAAGTTGCATAGGTGATGACTCCATGTTGCGGAATGGACTAGGCCAGGCGCTTCCGCTCGTTGCTGGGCGGAATGGCCATGGCCTCCCGGTACTTGGCCACCGTGCGACGCGCCACGTTGATGCCGCGCTCGACGAGCGTGGCGGCAATCTTGCTGTCGCTTAATGGCTTGGCCTGATTCTCCTCCTCGATCAGCTTGCGGATCATGGCCCGGATGGCGGTGGCGGAGCATTCGCCGCCGTCGGCCGTGGCCACGTGGCTCGAGAAGAAGTACTTGAATTCGTAGATGCCTCGCGGCGTGTGCATGTATTTCTGGGTCGTGACGCGCGAAATGGTCGATTCGTGCATGTCGAGCTGTTCGGCGATATCGCGCAGGACCAGCGGTTTCATCGCCTCTTCGCCGTATTCGAGGAAACCGCGCTGACGCTCCACGATCGCCGTCGCCACCTTGAGCAGCGTCTCGTTACGGCTCTGCAGGCTCTTGATGAACCAGCGCGCTTCCTGCAGGTGTTCCTTGAGGTACGTGTTGTCGGCGCTCTGGTCGGCCCGCTTGATCAGGCTTGCATAGAGTTGGTTGACGCGCAACCGGGGGGCGATATCCGGGTTGAGCTCGACCTGCCAGCTGCCGTTGAGCTTGCGCACGAAGACGTCCGGCACCACGTACTCGGCCTTCGAGCTGTTCACGAGATCGCCCGGACGCGGATTGAGCGTCTGGATCAGGCCGATGACCTGCTGCAGGCCGTCCTCGTCCAGTTTCATCTTCCGCATGAGCTGTTTGTAGTCGCGATTGCCCAGAACCTCCAGATAATCGCGCACCAGCAGCTTGGTCTGCTCAAGCCAGGGCGTGTCGGCCGGCAGGTGTTCGAGCTGGATGGCGAGGCAGTCGCGCAGGTCGGCGGAGCCGCAGCCCAGCGGATCGAGTTGCTGGATCAGGTGCAGCACCGCCATGACCTCGTCGAGTTCCACCTCGAGATCGTCGGCCACGCTGGCGTGGATGGATTCGATATCCTCGCCCAGGTAGCCGTCGTCCTGGATCGCGTCGATGATCGCCGTGGCGATCGCGCGGTCGACGTCACTCATCGGGGTGAGATCGAGCTGCCAGGTGAGGTGTTCCTGCAGGGTCTCCCCGCCACCGCTCTGGTTCTCGAAGATGTCGCGACCGTCGTCATCCGGCGTGCCGGTATAGGGCGTGGGGATGTCGTAGATGTCGTCCCACTGGGTATCCACCGGCAGGTCTTCGGGGATCGTGTCGTCACTCGGCGAGTCGCTGCCGTAGTCGAAGTCCTCCGTCTCGCTGGTCTCGCTGCGGTTCTCCGGCTCTTTTTCCTGGGTCGAGGACTCTTTCTCGCGGGCTTCATCCGCCTCGGACTCCACGCCTTCCTCGGCGATCTCGAGCATCGGGTTCTGCTCGAGGGTCTCCTGGATCTGCGTCTGGAGTTCCAGCGTCGAGAGCTGCAACAGGCGGATGGCCTGCTGGAGCTGGGGGGTCATGGTCAGTTGCTGACCAAGACGAAGCTGGACCGAGGGTTTTAGCATCGGAGAAGACGGTAGTCGGCTGAGGAACTGGCGCGGATTTTACTGTAAATCACCGCCGCATGCAGGAGTTGTTCCAACGCGGTACAGCCCTTTGTTATCGCGCACTTGGTGAACATTCTATGACGAATTATAGGGGAGATATACCCGCGAGGGCAGGGCTCAGAGGCGGAAATGCTCGCCCAGGTAGACGCGGCGGACCTGGGGGTCCTCCAGGATGGTCTCCGGCGGACCGTCGGCGATGATCTGCCCATTGCTGAGGATATAGGCGCGATCACAGATACCGAGGGTCTCTCGCACGTTGTGGTCGGTGATGAGCACGCCGATGTCGCGTTCGGTCAGGTGGGCCACGATCTGCTGGATATCCAGGACCGAGATCGGGTCGACGCCGGCAAAGGGTTCGTCGAGCAGGATGAACGACGGTTCCATCGCCAGTGCGCGCCCGATCTCCACACGGCGGCGTTCGCCACCGGAGAGGCTGATGCCCTTGCTGTCCTTGATATGCCCGATGTGCAGGTCGTGCAACAGCCCGGTGAGCAGTTCTTCGCGTCGGGCACGGTTGAGGTCGCGCCGGGTTTCCAGGACGGCCATGATGTTTTCCGCCACCGTCAGGGTGCGGAACACGGAGGCCTCCTGGGGGAGATAGCCGACGCCGAGCCTGGCCCGCTTGTGCATGGGCAGCACGGTGATGTCGTGGTCGTCCAGGTAGATGCTGCCGGCCTCGCAGGAGACCAGTCCCACCACCATGTAGAAGGAGGTGGTCTTGCCGGCGCCGTTGGGACCGAGCAGGCCCACGACTTCCCCGCTGTCGACATGAAAGGAGACCCCGTCGAGGATGACGCGGTCGCGGTAGCGCTTCTTGAGGTCGCGCGCGCCAAGCCGGCTCATGGTGCCGAGGCCCCGTCGCCGGTGCTGTCTTCGCCCGATTTGTCCGGGTGGAAGATGATGTCCACGCGGTCGCCCTGGGCCGGGGCGCCGGCGATCACGCGCTCCTTGCCGATGTCGTACTCGATGCGTGCGCTGGAGAATTCGTTGCGCCCCTGCGTCAGCCAGGCATCCCCTTCGAGCAGGATGATGTGCGTACTGGCGTCGTAGGTCATCTTCTCCGCCTCCGCGTGAACCTGGCGGCCGTCGTCGAGGACCTGCTCGAACGTGGCGCGGCGTCCCCAGGCCTGCACGGTCTTCACGCTGCGCGCGGGCGCGGTGACGTGGACGGTGTCGGCACTGATACGCAACGTGCCCTGGGTGATGCGCACGTTACCCTCGTAGCGGCTCACGTTCTCGAGCTCGTCGATCTCGGCCCGGTCCGCGGACAGGCGAATCGGTTTTTCCAGGTCGGACTGGCGCGCCTGCGCCGGGGTCGCGAGCAACAGGAGCAGCAGGGCGATCAGGGGGTAGTGACGACGCCTACGGAGCATGCTCGCCCTCCACGTTCGACAGCAGCACGATGCGCTGTGCCTTCATGTCCATTTCCATGCCTACCCCCTCGATTCTATAGCTCGGGGACGTGGCCACGACCCGGGACGCGGTGGTGGCGCGCTGATCCTGCGGGAACAGGCGCAGGTCGGCGGTGACGAGTTGCAGCGGGCCGTCCGGATGCGTGGCGGGACGATCGATGGTGACGCGGCCCAGCAGGCGGATCTCCTCGCCTTCATGCGCCACCCAGCCACGCTCGGACTCGATCGTCAACGGCGGCAGGCCCGTCTCGTGCCACTGGATCAGCGGGCCCGCGATGTTGCTGCGGCCGCCGGGGGGAAAGTCCCCCGCGGCCTCGGTACCCGTGGTCAGCGAGGGCGAGCGGATCACCTCCGGGGTCCTGAGATCGAGTTCGCGCTGCAGCCACAGGCTGGCGGCGGCGACCAGCGCAAGCATCAGGACCAGAGTGGCGAACCGAAGGGTCATTGCAGGTAGTGTGCGAGGGCCTGTTCGAGGGTGCCCTGTGCCTCCATGATGAGTTCGCAGACCTCGCGCGCCGCGCCGCGCCCGCCGGGATTTGCGGTGACCCAGTGGGCGTGGCGCTTGACCAGATGATGGGCGTCGCCCACGGCGACCGCCAGGCCCACGCGCATCATCACCGGCAGGTCGACCACGTCGTCGCCGACGTAGGCGATTTGCCCGGGCTCCAGGCCACACTCGTCGCGCAGGGTCTCGAAGGCGGGTAGCTTTTCCCGATGGCCCTGCAGCACCCGGTCGATGCCCAGGTCGCGCATGCGCAGCTTGACCACGTTGGACTGGCGGCCGGTCAGGATGCCGATCTCCACGCCGGACTGCTGCAGCATGCGCATGCCGTGACCGTCCTTGGAATGAAAGGCCTTGTACTCCTGGCCGTCATCGCCGAGGAACAGGCTGCCGTCGGTGAGCACGCCGTCCACGTCGAAGATCACGAGCTTGATCTGGCGGGCCTTTTCGAGAATGTCTTGCATCGGTTGTCCCGTTTGAAGTTTCCGGAGGGGCGGGCGCGAACGGATCAGACCACGCCGGCACGCAGCAGGTCGTGCATGTTGAGGGCACCGATCAGGCGATGATCCTTGTCCACCACGGGCAGGGCGTTGGTCTTGGTTTCTTCCATGACATGCAGCGCCTCCACGGCGAGCATCGACTCGCTGGCGGTGCGGCAGCTGTGGGTCATGAGTTCGCCCACGGTCTTGGTGTGCACGTCGATGCCGCGGTCCAGCGCCCGGCGCAGGTCGCCGTCGGTGAACACGCCCTGCAGGTAGCCGTCCTCGTCGGCCACCGTGGTCATGCCCAGGCCCTTGCGGGTGATTTCCAGCAGCGCCTCGGCCAGCGGGGCATCGGCCCGGTTCACCGGGATCTCGTCGCCCTTGTGCATGATGTCGCCCACGTGCAGCAACAGGCGACGGCCCAGGCGCCCACCTGGGTGCGAGCGGGCAAAGTCGTCGGCGGTGAATCCGCGCGCCTCGAGGAGGGCCACGGCGAGCGCATCGCCCATCGCCAGCGTGGCGGTGGTGCTCGCGGTCGGCGCCAGGCCCAGCGGGCAGGCCTCCTTGGCGACGCTCACGTCCAGGTGCACGCTGGCCTCGCGGCCCAGCGATGACCTGGGGTTGCCGGTCATGGCGATCAAGGGTACGCCGATGCGCTTGATCAGCGGCACGATGGTGAGCAGTTCGTCGGTCTCGCCGGAGTTGGACAGGGCGATGACCACGTCGCTCGGCGTGATCATGCCGAGGTCGCCATGACTGGCCTCCCCGGGGTGCATGAAGAACGAGGGCGTGCCGGTGCTGGCCAGCGTGGCCGCGATCTTGTCGCCGATGTGGCCCGACTTGCCCATGCCGGTGACCACCACGCGGCCCTTGCAGGCCAGCATGTACTGGCAGGCCTCGACGAACGTGGCGTCGACCCGCTCGCGCAGGGCGCGCACGGCATCGGCCTCGGTGTCGAGTACCGCGATGGCGAGTGACTTGAGCTTGTCGGGGTGCATCTGGGTCATGATGTGTTGTTCCAGTCTCGTGGTCGGTGGTTCAGCCGGGCGTGACGCTCATGGCCAGCAGCCCCTGGTAACCGATGAAGCAGGCCAACAGTATGCCGCCCTCGATCCGGTTGATGCGACCCGGCCCGCGAAAGCCGTAGGCCATCACGAACAGCGCGATCGTGAGCCCGAACATGACCGGGTAGTCGCGGGTGAGGACGGCCGGGTCGAAGGCGCCCGGCGCGATCAGGCCGGGCAGGGCCAGCACGCCGAGGATATTGAACATGTTCGAGCCGATCACGTTGCCAATGGCGATGTCGGCCTCGTCCTTGAGTGCGCTTACCACGGTGGCGGCGAGTTCCGGCAGGCTGGTGCCGATGGCGACGATGGTCAGGCCGATGATCAGGTCGCTCACGCCCAGGGCCTGCGCGATCTCCACGGCCCCCCATACGGCCACGCGTGAACTCACGAGCAGCAAGAGCAGGCCCAGGATCAGCCAGAACACGGACTTGCCAATGGGCATGACCGGGACTTCCGACTCGTACTCTGCCTGCATCGGATCGCTGGGGCGGGCGCGCAACGCGGTGTGAATGATCCAGCCCATGACGATGAACAGGCCCGTCATCAGAAACAGACCATCCCACAGCGAGAGGTTCCCGTCGAACAGCAGGGCGAGCACCACCAGTGTGATGAGGGTGAGCAGCGGCATCTCCCGGCGCAGGGTCTGGGACTGCACGGCGAGCGGCGAGACCATGGCGGTGACGCCGAGGATCAGCGCGATATTGGTGATGTTGGAGCCGATGGCGTTACCGATGGCGAGTCCCGGGCTGCCTTCCCAGGCGGAAAAGCCCGAGATGAGCATTTCCGGCGCCGAGGTGCCGAACCCGACGATCGTCAGGCCGATGACCATCGGGGAGACGCCCAGGCTGCGCGCGAGCCCCGCCGCCCCTGCGATGAAGCGATCGGCACTCCAGATGACGACGGCGAAGCCCAGAATGATGGCGGTCAGCGGTAGCAGCATGGTGTCGTGCGCAGTTCGGTAGTCGGTTTCGGGGCGAAATCAAAGCCGCCCATTATACATGGCGCGGCCCGGCAATCTTCAGTATGCACTCGCTGAGCGAGAACCGCGGCGACCAGCCGAGTTCGGCGCGGGCGCGGCTCGAGTCCACAGCCAGGTGGTGCTGCATGCCCTGCACCCAGCCGGGTTCGCCCACCTCCGGCAGCAGCCACCAGGCCAGTCGGTGTGCCAGCGCCGCAAGACCCAGCGGCAGGGGCAGGGCGTGACGGTGGGTGAGCCGGATCATGTCACGAAAGCTCATGGCACCATCCGCGGCCAGGTTGTAGGCCCCGGGCGCTCCCTGGCGCAGGGCCCGCGCAATGGCATCGGCGACGTCGTCCTCCCACACGCACTGGGTGAGTGCCGGGCGCCCGAGGCGGGGGTAAAACGGCTGGCGTAACAGGGTCTTGAGCAGTGGATGCGCATGCGGACCGAGGATCACGTGCGGCCGCAGGCGCAGGATCGCCGTCTGCGGATGGGCGGCTGCGAAGTCGTCCAGCCACTGCTCCACGGCCACCTTGTCCTCCGCGTAGGCGAAGCCGGACATGGCGCGCAGGGGCTGGCGCTCGTCCATGAGGGGCGGGTTGTCGGGCCAGGCACCGTAGACCGAGGCGCTGGAGACGAACAGCAGGCGCGGCACGCCCGCGGCCTGGGCCCGGGTGAACACGTTGCGGCTTCCCTCGATGTTCACGCTGCGCACGGTCTCCCGGCGGTGGCGGGCACGCCCGAGGCGGCCGCCCATGAGCACGAAGGCCATGTGGATGAGGGCGTCGGCGCCGTCCAGGTATCGGTCGATCTCCGTCGAGCGGACGTCGACCCGGACTGGATGAAAGCGCGGATCGGCGAAATCGTGCTCCGCATGGTCGATGCCGATGACCGCGTCGACGTCGGGTTCACGCAGCAGCCTTGGGATCAGGGCGCGTGCGAGGTGTCCGGCGCTGCCGGTGACGACGATCTTCATGCGCTCAGTCGATGGCGGGGATGACCTGTTCGGCGAACAGGCGCATGGTCTGCTGTACCGCCTGCGTGGGCATGGCGCCCGCGCCGAAGGCACAGAGGACGTGGTCTACGCCTTCTTTTTTCAGCGCCTGCACGCGCTTGATGCAGTGCTCCGGGTCGCCGACGGCCGCCATCCCCAGGGTGTCCAGCAGGGTCAGGTTCACGGCCTTGTTGATGAGGCCGCGGAACTTGCCCATCTTGCGGTAGTACTCGTAGCTCTCGTAGAGGTTCTCGAGGACCGGGCGGGTCTGGTTGAGCAGTTGCCCGTAGAACCATTCGAAGGGCTCGCGCGCCATCTCCCGCGCGGTCTTCGCCGACTCATGGCAGAAGACGCCAAGGGTCATGGCGACCTTCGGGTTCTGGCCGCTGGCGGCCGGCCCATCGCCATGATGGCGTTTCCAGGCGGCGCGGTACTGGCCGATGTCTTCCTTGATCATGAACCACGGCTTGAACGGGCCGACCAGCACGCCGATGCCAAGGCGCGCCGCCATCTCGAAGCTGTCGGGACTCACGGCGGCGGTCCAGATCGGCGGATGCGGGCGCTGCACGACCTTGGGCAGGATCTCCAGGCCCTCGAACGCGAAATGCTTGCCCGTGAACGAGAGCGGTTCCCCGCCGAAGGAGCGGCGCACGATCTCCATCGATTCTTCGGTGTAGGTCCGGCTCTCACCCATGTCCACGCCGAAGGTCTTGTATTCGGTGGGTGAAAAGCCGCGGCCGAAGCCGAACTCGGCGCGGCCGTTGCTCAGCACGTCCAGCGTTGCCACGCGTTCTGCCACCCTCACCGGGTGGTGATAGGGCAGCGGGAAGATGGCGTTACCCAGGCGCAGGGTCTTGGTGCGCTGGGACGCGGCCGCGAGGAACATGTCCGGGGCCGTGCTGTGTGAATAGGCCGGCATGAAGTGGTGCTCGACCAGCCAGGCCGTGCGAAAGCCCAGTTGCTCCGCCAGGGTCAGCTCGTCCAGCGACTCGGCGTAGACCTGCGTCTCGGGGCGGTCGAGGAACGGGGGCAGGGACAGTTCATAAAAGAGATCGAAATGCATGGGGCGCATTCTAAACCGATCTGCGGCCGCGGCGTAACGCGGTCAGCCTGTGTTAAGCTCCGCGGCGCTAATGTGAACCTGTTCACACGAGGTCGGACGGAATCGGAACTGTATGGGTAAGCAGGTGATCGATATCGGTGTGATCGGCTGGGACCGGGAGGACACGTATTATCCCGAGGACCTGCCGGAAGACTGGCGCCTGGCGTACTACGCCAACGAGCACGACAGCGTCTGGATCCCCGGCGAGGCCTGGCTCGGCGAGCGATGGCCCGATACGGCCGCCTGGCGCGAGGACGCCGACGAGGCCTTTCGTTTCGTGGCCGTGTTCGACGAGCGCCATCGTGCGCTGCCGGACCCGGGCGCGATCGGCCGCGCACTGGCGCCTCTCGGCGAACAGCTGGCCGTGGTGATCGCGCCCGGTCCCGTTTACGCGTTGTTGTTCGACGGGCAGCCCCCGTTGCCGGGCATGCAGCACATCGCCCCGGGGCAGCTGTGGTCGCCAGGCACCGAGATCGCCACCGGGGCTGTCGCGGGCCGGGTCGAGGCCTCGGTACTCGACTCGCCGCGGGCGATGCGCGCGGTACTCGAGGGGTTTACCGCGGCCGGACGCGACGGGCGTGTCTTTCTGGGGGTCAATGGGCCGCTGAGCGCGATCGACGATTTGCGCACGCTGGCCCGCTTGATGGGGCTTTGTTGACAGGTGTCAGGCCCGTTAGGACACTTGTCTATCTCAAGGGCTTAACGCGGAATCAACAGGGGTTTGGTTATCAATACGCACGTGACAACGGTTGGTTCCGCGGCTGACAGGCCGCTCATCGAGGTGCGCGACCTGCATTTTGCCCGTGGCTCCCGCAAGATTTTCGATGGGCTGTCCCTGGATATTCTTCCCGGTCGCATCACCGCCATCATGGGGCCGAGCGGCACGGGCAAGACCACGTTGCTCAAGCTGATCGGCGGTCAGCTCAGGCCCCAGCGCGGCACCGTCCGGGTGGACGGGGAGGACGTGCACAAGCTCAAGCGCGCCGACCTCTACCGCCTGCGCCGGCGCATGGGCATGCTATTCCAGAGCGGGGCGCTGCTCACCGACCTCTCCGTGTTCGACAATGTGGCCTTCCCGCTGCGCGAGCACACGCGCCTCCCCGAGACGTCGATCCGCGACCTCGTGTTGATGAAGCTCGAGGCGGTGGGCCTGCGCGGTGCGCGGGACCTGATGCCGGCCGAACTCTCGGGTGGCATGGCCCGCCGGGTCGCCCTGGCCCGGGCGATTTCGCTCGATCCCATGATGATCATGTATGACGAGCCGTTCGCCGGGCTCGATCCCATCACCATGGCCACCATCGTCACGCTCATCAAGCGACTCAACGATGCGGTCGAACTGACCAGCATCATCGTCTCGCATGACGTGCCGGAGACGCTGTCGATTGCCGACGAGGCCTACCTGATCGCTGACGGCAAGGTGGTCGAGCACGGCAGCCCGCAGGAGCTGGAGAGCACAGCCTCGGAGTGGGCCAACCAGTTTCTCAAGGGGCTGCCGGACGGGCCGGTGCCGTTTCACTATCCGGCCGGTGATTACCGTGAGGATCTGATGCAGGGGGCAGGGCATGCTCGATAGCCTGCAACGACTCGGTCAATGGGGGCTGGGCGTGTTCGAGCGGCTGGGGCGCGGACACCTGTTCCTGCTCTCGATGCTGGCCGGTCTGCACGTCATCCTCACGCGTCCGCGCCTGGTCATCCGGGAGCTGTTTTCGGTGGGGGTCCTGTCGCTGCTCATCATCGTGGTGTCAGGCACCTTTGTCGGCATGGTGCTGGGGCTCCAGGGCTACAACACCCTGGTCGATTTCGGCGCCGAGCAGTCACTGGGCTCGGTGGTGGCGCTGTCGCTGCTGCGCGAGCTGGGGCCGGTGGTGACCGCGCTGCTGTTCGCGGGGCGGGCCGGTTCGGCGCTGACCGCCGAGATCGGCCTGATGAAATCGACCGAGCAGCTCTCCGGTATGGAGATGATGGCCGTCGATCCGATGCAGCGTGTGATCGCGCCGCGTTTCTGGGCCGGATTCCTCTCCATGCCGCTGCTCGCGACCATCTTCAGTGCCCTCGGGGTGATGGGTGGCTACTTCGTAGGCGTGGGGTTGCTGGGCGTCGACGCCGGGGCCTTCTGGTCGCAGATGCAGGACAACGTGGACTTCTACGATGATGTCATGAACGGGGTCATCAAGAGCGTGGTCTTCGGCCTGGTGGTGACCTGGATCGCCCTGTTCGAGGGCTACGACGCCATGCCCACCTCCGAGGGGGTGAGCCGTGCGACCACGCGGACCGTGGTGCACTCGTCGCTGGCCGTGCTTTGGCTGGATTTCGTTCTGACCGGCCTGATGTTCAACAAGATTTGAGACGCGGGAACACCTGATTATGGATAGCACACGCAAAATCGAGATCATGGTCGGGCTGTTCGTGGCCGCCGGCTTCGCCGCCCTGTTCATGCTGGCCATGCAGGTGAGCAACCTGAGCAGTTTTCAGACCGCCGAGGGCTACCAGGTGACGGCACAGTTCGACAACATCGGCGGGCTCAAGGTGCGCTCGCCGGTGACGGTCTCCGGCGTACGCGTGGGGCGCGTGACCGCGATTCGCTACGATCGGCAGACCTTCCGCGCCGAGGTCCTCATGACGCTGGAGTCCCAGTACGACTACTTCCCAACCGACACCATCGCCTCCATCTACACCTCCGGCCTTCTCGGCGAGCAATACGTGGCGCTGGAACCCGGGGCTGAGTTCGAGACTCTCAAGGATGGTGATCGCATCGAGTTCACGCAGTCCGCCCTGGTGCTTGAAGAGATGGTGAGCAGGGTCATGAACCGGTTGACGACGAATTAACAAAGGATCGAGGGCAGGCCATGAAACTGCTGAATACCCTGATTGCCATGTTGTTGTCCTTCGCGCTGATGAACTCGGCGGTGGCCGCGGCGGGCCAGTCCCCCGATGAGCTCGTCAAGGATGCCTCGCAGCGCGTGATGAAGATCCTGACTGACGAGCAGGCGCGTATCGAGAGCGACCCCCAGTTTCTCTATGGTTTGGTGGACGAGGTCATCCTGCCGCTGATTGATTTCGATGCCATGACCAAGCTCACCCTGGGTAAGCACTGGCGCACGGCCACGCCGGAGCAGCGCGAGCGCTTCATGGCGGAATACAAGACCATGCTGGTGCGGACCTACACGAAGTCCCTGGCCGACTACGCCGGGTCGGATATCATCTACCTGCCTTCACGCGCCGAGCCCGACAGCAGCCGCGTCACGATCTACACGGAGGTGGATCGTGGCGACGGTCGTCCGCGGGTGCCGGTGAATTACAGCCTGCGCAAGGTGGGCGACGAGTGGCTGGTCTATGACGTGGTCATCGACGGCTTGAGCCTGGTGAAGAATTACCGCACCAGCTTCAACGAGGAGATCGCCCAGACCAGCCTGCAGGCGCTCATCGACCGTCTGGCCGAGGCCAACCGCAGCGGCGAGGACGTGGTCGTCCAATGACCGACGCCCGGCTACAGCGCACGGGGCCGGGCCTTTGTCGACTGGAGGGCCGAGTCACCATGGAGACCGTGCCGGAGTTGCTGGCGCAGTCCGGCGACCTGTTCGAGGGCGTCAACGAGGCGCTCGAGATCGATTGCAGCGGCATCGAGCACGCGGACAGCGCGGCGGTGGCCCTGATGCTGGAATGGCTGCGCCGGGCCACGGCGGCGGGTACGGGTATCCGGTTCCGGGCCGTGCCCGAGCGCATGCGGGCCATTGTCGAAGTGAGTGATCTCGAGGACGTGATCCCCATCGCGGATTGAGGCGCCGCACTGTTTTCGGGCGCCGGATGCTGCCGTTGGGCGGCATTTTTCGCTATGATTCCCCCTTTTTCCGCCAGCCATGCGCAGAACGCGGCCCCGCGTCGCCGATCGGCGCTGACCCGAGAGATTCTCTGATCCATGGAAAAGCTGATCATTACCGGTGGGCAGCCGTTGGACGGCGAGCTGCGCATCTCCGGTGCGAAGAACGCCGTGCTGCCGATCCTCTGCTCGACCCTGCTGGCGGATTCCCCCATGCGCATCGGCAACGTGCCGCACCTGCACGACGTCACCACCACCATGGAATTGCTGGGCCGTATGGGCGCGACCATCACGGTCGATGAGCGCATGGTGATCGAGGTGGATCCCACCACCACCGGGCGCTTCGTGGCGCCCTATGACCTGGTCAAGACCATGCGCGCCTCCATCCTGGTGCTGGGGCCTCTGGTCGCCCGTTTCGGCCAGGCCGAGGTCTCGTTGCCCGGTGGTTGCGCGATCGGTTCGCGTCCGGTGAACCTGCACATCGAGGGGCTGGCCGCCATGGGGGCCGACATCACCATGGAGAACGGCTACATCCGCGCCCGCGCGCAGCGCCTCAAGGGGGCGCGCATCGTCATGGATATCGTGTCGGTCACCGGCACCGAGAACCTGATGATGGCGGCCGCGCTCGCCGACGGGGTGACGCATATCGAGAACGCGGCGCGCGAGCCCGAGGTGGTGGACCTGGCCAACTGCCTCAACGCCATGGGGGCCGACGTGCGGGGTGCCGGTACCGACACGATCGAGATCCACGGGGTCGAGACGCTCAGGGGTTGCGATTACAATGTGTTGCCCGACCGCATCGAGACCGGCACCTTCCTGGTGGCCGCGGCGATCACGGGCGGGCGCGTGAAGCTCAAGAACACCGACCCGAACCTGCTGGACGCGGTGTTGCAGAAGCTGCGCGAGGCCGGAGCGCACATCAACACCGGTGACGACTGGGTCGAGCTCGACATGAAGGGGAATCGCCCCAGGGCCGTGCGGGTGCACACGGCGCCCTACCCGGCGTTTCCGACCGACATGCAGGCGCAGTTCACCGCGCTCAACTGCGTGGGCGAGGGCACCGGGGCGATCACCGAGACCGTGTTCGAGAATCGCTTCATGCACGTGCAGGAACTGCAGCGCCTCGGCGCTGACATCCGCGTCGAGGGCAACACCGCGATTACCAGCGGCGTGCCGCGCCTCAGGGGCGCCCCGGTGATGGCCACCGACCTGCGTGCGTCGGCCAGCCTGATACTCGCCGGACTGGCGGCCGACGGGGACACGACCGTGGACCGCATCTACCACCTCGACCGCGGCTACGAATGCATCGAGGAGAAGCTCACGGCCGCCGGCGGGCGCATTCGCCGCGTGCCGAACTAGGCTCTAAGCAGACGACGACCGGATATGACTGATACGCTGACCATCGCCCTGTCCAAGGGCCGCATCTTCAAGGACACCGTGCCGCTGCTGAAGGCGGCGGGCATCGAGCCCCTGGACGACCCGGAGAAGAGCCGCAAGCTCATCCTCGACACCAACCGCGAGGACGTGAAACTGGTGATCATCCGCGCCTCGGACGTGCCGACCTACGTGCAGTATGGCGCGGCGGACATCGGCGTGGCGGGCAAGGACGTGCTCATGGAGCACGGCGGGGCGGGTATCTACGAGCCCCTGGACCTCAAGATTGCGCGCTGCAAGCTGATGGTGGCCGGCAAGCCCGACGCGCAGCCGCGGGGCGGTCGCCTGCGCATTGCCACCAAGTTCGTGGACAGTACGCGCCGCTATTACGCCGCCAAGGGCAAGCAGGTGGAGATCATCAAGCTCTACGGTTCGATGGAGCTGGCGCCCATCGTGGGGCTGGCCGACTACATCGTGGACCTGGTCGATACCGGCAACACCCTCAAGGCGAACGGGCTGGAACCGCTGGAGCACATCGCCAACATCAGCTCCCGCCTGATCGTGAACAAGGCCGCCATGAAGATGAAGCACGCGCGCGTCAAAGAGCTGATCGAGCAATTGAAAAGCGCAGTGGAAAAGTAGTTTAATAGAATTTTTAGACCGAATCTAAAACGATGATCCAGCAGACAGACGACCTTCGCATCGCCGGTATTCAGGAAGTGCTGCCCCCCGTGCAGGTGCACGAGGCCTTCCCGATCACGGAACAGGCCGCCGCCACCGTGCACGGGGCGCGCCAGGCCATTCACAGGATCCTGAACATGGAAGACGATCGCCTGCTGGTGATCGTGGGACCGTGTTCGATCCACGATCCGGCGGCGGCGCGCGAATATGCCCAACGCCTGCTCAAGATCCGCGAGGAGCTCTCCGACTCGCTGGAGATCGTGATGCGCGTGTACTTCGAGAAGCCGCGCACCACGGTCGGCTGGAAGGGGCTGATCAACGACCCGAACATCGACGGCACCTTCCAGATCAACCACGGCCTGCAACTCGCCCGCAGCCTGCTGCTGGATCTGGCGGACATGGGCATGCCGGCCGCCACCGAGTACCTCGACCTCATCAGCCCCCAGTACATCTCGGACCTGGTGAGCTGGGGCGCTATCGGTGCCCGTACGACCGAGAGTCAGGTGCACCGCGAGCTCGCCTCCGGGCTGTCCTGCCCGGTGGGTTTCAAGAACGGCACCGACGGCGGCCTGCAGATTGCCATCGACGCCATGCGCGCGGCCTCCATGCCGCACGTCTTCATGTCGCTGACCAAGGCCGGGCATTCGGCCATTTTCTCGACCACCGGCAACCAGGACTGCCACATCATTCTGCGTGGCGGCCGCGAGCCGAATTACGACAGCAAGCACGTGAAGGAGGCGGTCGCCAAGCTCGCGCAGGCCGGCCTGCCGCCGCGCCTGATGGTGGACTGCAGTCATGCCAACAGCCGCAAGCAGCACATGCGCCAGATCGAGGTGGGCGAGGACGTCGCCGACCAGCTGGCGGCCGGCGAGCGCCACATCATGGGCGTCATGATCGAGAGCCATCTGGTCGGTGGAAACCAGTCGGCGGAGGCGCCCGAGCGCCTCTACGGGCAGAGCATCACCGATGCCTGTCTCGGCTGGGAGGACACGACCCCGCTGCTGCGCCAGCTGGCCGAGGGCGTGCGCCAGCGTCGCGAGGTCCTGGCCGCGGCCAAGGCCTGAGTCGCGGCCGCCCGCACCTTTCGGCAGGGGCGGGCGGCTGGTAAATTACCGGAAGTTTCGTGAGTCGGGGCGCATGGGCGCCCCGCTTCGTCTTTGGTGGAGAGAGAACGCATGTCGATGATCACCCGTTTGAATGCCGCGGATGCGGATTTCTGGTCCCGTCTGGAAGCGCTGCTCGCCTGGGAGAGCGTCTCCGACGATCACGTCTTCAAGGCCGTGATGGAGATCCTGCATGCGGTGAAGACCAAGGGTGACGAAGCGGTGGTCGAGTACACCAACCGCTTCGATCGTATGAGCGCCGCCTCCATGACCGAGCTGGAGATCCCGCTCTCGCGCCTGGAAGAGGCCGCGGGCAAGCTGGCCCCGGCGCGCCGCGACGCGCTGGAAAAGGCCGCCGAGCGCGTGCGTGTTTATCATGAGCGCCAGCGCATGGAGTCCTGGAGCTACACGGAGGCCGACGGCACGGTGCTCGGCCAGCAGGTCACGCCGCTGGACCGCGCCGGCCTCTACGTGCCGGGCGGCAAGGCCGCCTATCCCTCGTCCGTGCTGATGAACGCCATTCCCGCCAAGGTCGCCGGCGTGCCGGAACTCATCATGGTGGTGCCGACCCCGGACGGCGAGGTGAACGAGCTGGTGCTGGCGGCCGCTCACATCTCGGGCGTGGACCGGGTGTTCGCCATCGGGGGCGCCCAGGCCGTGGCCGCGATGGCCTACGGGACCGAAACCGTCCCGCAGGTCGACAAGATCGTCGGGCCCGGCAACATCTACGTGGCCACCGCCAAGCGCATGGTCTTCGGCGCCGTGGGGATCGACATGATCGCCGGTCCCTCCGAGATCCTGGTGGTCTGCGACGGCAAGACCGACCCGGACTGGATCGCCATGGACCTCTTCTCCCAGGCCGAGCACGACGAGGATGCCCAGTCCATCCTCGTCAGTCCGGATGCCGCCTTCATCGACCAGGTCGAGGCCAGCATCGAGAAGCTCATGCACGACATGCCGCGTGCCGAGATCATCCGCTCCTCGCTCAAGGACCGGGGTGCGCTGATCCAGGTCGCCGATATGGACCAGGCGGTCGAGGTGGCCAACTACATCGCCCCGGAGCACCTGGAGCTGTCGGTGGAGAATGCCGAGGCGATGGCGAAGCAGATCCGCCATGCGGGGGCCATCTTCATGGGGCGCTACACGGCCGAGGCACTGGGCGATTACTGTGCCGGCCCCAACCACGTGCTGCCGACCTCGCGCACGGCGCGCTTCTCCTCGCCGCTGGGCGTGTACGACTTCCAGAAGCGCACCAGCCTGATCGGCTGTTCCGCCGACGGCGCCTCGGAACTCGGGAAGATCGCCTCGGAGCTCGCCCACGGCGAGGGGCTGACCGCGCACGCGCGCTCCGCCGAGTACCGCATCAAGGACTGAGGGCATGGTTTCCAAGGTCGAGCAGTGGGTGCGCCCGGAGATCCGGGCGCTGGCCGCCTATCACGTCCCCAATCCGGGCAACCTGATCAAGCTGGACGCCATGGAAAACCCCTATCGTTTGCCCGACGACCTGGTCGAGGGCTGGCTGGATGCCCTGCGGCAGGTCGACATGAACCGCTACCCGGATCCGGGTGCGCAGGTCATCAAGGAGCGGCTGCGTCGCGTCATGGGGATCCCGGAGGGGCAGGGCATCCTGCTCGGCAACGGTTCCGACGAGCTCATCCAGATTCTGGCGATGGCCGTCGGCGGCGAGGATCGCGTGGTGATGGCGCCGGAGCCGGGCTTCGTCATGTATCGCATGATCGCGACCTTTATCGGCATGCGGTACGTGGGCGTGCCGCTCAGGGCCGAGGACTTCTCGCTGGATCTCGACGCCATGCTCGCGGCCATCGAGGCCCACCAGCCGGCCCTGATCTTCCTGGCCTACCCGAACAACCCCACCGGCAACCTCTGGTCCCGCTCCGATATCGAGACGATCATCGGGGCGGCGCCGGGGCTCGTGGTGGTGGACGAGGCCTATGCGCCGTTCGCGGCGGACAGCTTCCTAGAGGACCTCGGGCGCTGGGACAACCTGCTGGTGATGCGCACCGTCTCCAAGATGGGGTTGGCGGGACTGCGGCTCGGTTACCTCTGCGGTCCCGAAGACTGGCTGACGGAATTCGAGAAGATCCGCCTGCCCTACAACATCAATGTCCTCACCCAGGCGAGCGCCGCCTTTGCGCTCGATCATCACGCCGTGTTCGACGAGCAGGCGCGCCTGATCCGCGAGGAGCGTGCCGCGCTCGATGGCGCGCTGCGGGTGATCGAGGGGTTGCAGGTGTACCCCAGCCAGGCCAACTTCATCCTGTTTCGCGCACCGGCCGGGCGCGCCGGGGCAATCTTCGAGTCGCTGAAGGCGCGGGGTGTCCTGATCAAGAACCTGTCAGGGCAGGGCGGGGTGCTGGCCGACTGCCTCCGGGTGACCGTGGGGACCCCCGAGGAGAATGCACGCTTCGTCGAGGCGCTGAAGGCCTCGCTCTAGGCGGCGCTGCGGCCAGGCCGCCCTCGGAAATCCGCTGATCAGGCGCGCGGGCCTACTCGGCCCGCGGGCGCTTGGCGATCGCGATCTTTGTCTCGATCTCCTTGCCGTTGCGCCACAGGAGGATCTTCACGGTATCCCCCGGCCGGGCCAGCGCGATCAGGTTCAGCGCCTCGTAGGCCTGCTCGATGCGTTCTCCGTCGACCTCGAGGATTATGTCCCCCGGCAGGAGCCCCGCCGTGGCGGCCGGGCCGCCCGGATAAATACCCGCGATCAGTACCCCGTCCGTGGTCGGCAACCCGAAGGACTGCGCCAGCTGCGGCGTGACGTCCTGGGCCTCCACCCCCAGCCAGCCGCGGATCACTTCGCCATGCTCGATGATCTGCGTCATGACATCGCGTGCCAGGTCCACCGGGATGGCGAAGCCGATGCCGTGTGAGCCCCCGGACTGGCTGAAGATCGCGGTATTGATGGCCACCAGTTCGCCCAGCGCGTTGACCAGCGCGCCGCCCGAATTGCCGGGGTTGATGGCGGCATCGGTCTGGATGAAGTCCTCGTAGGTGTTGATGCCCAGTGAATGCCGGCCCGTGGCGCTCACGATCCCCTGGGTGACGGTCTGGCCCACGCCAAAGGGGTTGCCTATGGCGAGCACCACGTCGCCGACCACAAGGTCGCTGGAGCGGCCTACGGTGATGCTCGGCAGGTTGGGCGCCTCGATCTTCAGCACGGCCAGGTCGGTGTCCGGGTCCGTGCCCACCACGCTCGCCTCGAAACTGCGGCCGTCCGCCAGCAGCACGGCGATGGCCTCGGCGCCGGCGATGACGTGGTTGTTCGTCAGCAGGTAGCCCTGCTCGCTGAAGATCACGCCCGAGCCCAGGCTGGTCTGGGTGCGTTGGCGGGTGCGCTGGCTGCGGTTTTCGAACTGGCCGAAGAAGGGGTCTGCCTGCAGGGGGGTGCGTTCCACCACCGTGCGGGCGGTGAAGATGTTCACCACCGCGGGGGCCGCGCGTTGCACGGCGGCACTGTAGGACACGGGCCCGCGATCGCGCGGCAGGTTCGGGGCGTTGCTCTCGCGCACCTCCACCACCGGCAGCTTGCCGGTCATGGAGTCCGGAAACAGCAGCAGCACGACCGCCGCTGCAGCGAGGCCGACCACGATGACCTGCAACAGGAATCGCATAAGCTTTGTAATTTTCATCTCGCCCCCCTAGAGTACGGCGCAATTATCGCCCAGCGGGCCGCCTGCCCGCAAAACCGATTACGCCGGAGGTCGACATGGTCTCGCTCAACACGCTCGTCGATTACTGCAACCACCTGCTGGAGGCGGAGCGGTTTCGCGATTACGCGCCCAACGGTCTGCAGGTCCAGGGCCGTGAGTCCGTCGCCCGGATCATCAGCGGTGTCACCGCCTCGCGGGCGCTCATCGAACAGGCCATCGAGATGCAGGCCGATGCCGTGCTCGTGCACCACGGCTATTTCTGGAAGGGGGAGGACCCCTGTGTCACCGGCATGAAGCGCGGGCGCCTGGCCCTGCTGCTCGAGCACGACATCAGCCTGCTGGCCTACCACCTGCCACTGGATGCGCACCCGGACCTCGGCAACAACGCCGTGCTGGCCCGCGAGCTCGAGCTCACGGTCGACGGTCCCCTGAATCCGGAGGGTATCGGGTTGTACGGTCGTCTCGACCGGCCGGTGGATGCATCCATCTTCGCCGAGCGGCTGCGCCGCGTGCTGCTGCACGAGCCGCTGCACATCCCGGGCGGCCCCGAGCAGGTCCGGCGCATCGGCTGGTGCACCGGTGCGGCGCAGGACTACATCGAACAGGCTGCGGCCCTGGGCCTGGACGCCTTCATTTCCGGCGAGGTGTCCGAGCGCACCACGCACGCGGCCCGCGAGCTGGGCATCCATTACTACGCCGCGGGCCACCACGCCACTGAGCGTGGGGGGGTGCAGGCCCTCGGTGCTCACCTCTCCGGACAGTTCGGCCTGGAACACCGTTTCGTCGACGTTCCGAATCCCGTCTGAAACGCTCGGATTTTATTGAAGAAATCCCCTTTCGGGTTGACCTTTTTGGCGAGTTCCGCCAAAGTACGCGGATTTTTACGGCCCCATTTTTGCCGGGCCAATCCCTTTAGCGTCGACCATACCGGGGGGGAGGTCGGGCGCACGATTACGCAAGCCTCGGAAGCGTAAGAAGTTTTCTTTCAAGTCCATTTGGGAGAGTGAAGATGGCAGTAGATAAGAGTCGACGCCGCTTCCTTGTCGGTGCCACCTCGGTGGTCGGAGGAGTGGGCGCGGTGGCCGTCGCAGTGCCCTTTGTCGTTTCAATGAATCCCAGTGAGCGCGCCAAGGCGGCGGGTGCTCCGGTGGAAGTCGATCTGAGCCAGCTCGAACCGGGTCAGAAGATCAACGTCGAATGGCGCGGCAAGCCCGTCTGGGTGATCCGCCGCACCGAAGAGATGCTGGAGAACCTCTCCGCCGTCGAAGACCGCCTGCGTGACCCGAATTCCGAGGTTGCCACCCAGCAGCCCCCGTACGCGCAGAACCAGAGCCGTGCGATCAAGCCGGAATACGCGGTGATCATCGGTATCTGCACCCACCTGGGTTGCTCCCCGACCTTCCGTCCGGAAATCGCCCCGGCCGACCTGGGTAAGGACTGGAAGGGCGGTTTCTTCTGCCCCTGCCACGGTTCCCGTTTCGATCTCGCCGGCCGCGTGTATCAGAACGTCCCGGCCGCCAAGAACCTGGCCGTTCCGCCGTACACGTACCTGAGTGACACCCGCATCCTGGTGGGTGTTGATCAAGGAGCTGCCTAACCATGAATAATATGCTGACTGCTCTGCTGGGTTGGGTGGATGCCCGCTTCCCGCTGACCAAGATGTGGGAAGAGCACCTCTCCAAGTACTACGCGCCGAAGAACTTCAACTTCTGGTACTTCTTCGGTTCCCTGGCGCTGCTGGTTCTGGTCATCCAGATCGTCAGCGGCATCTTCCTCACCATGAACTACAAGCCGGACGCCACCCTCGCGTTTGCCTCCGTCGAGTACATCATGCGTGACGTCGACATGGGGTGGCTGATCCGTTACATCCACTCCACCGGCGCCTCCGCGTTCTTCGTGGTGGTCTACCTGCACATGTTCCGTGCGCTCATGTACGGCTCCTACAAGGGCCCGCGCGAGCTGATCTGGATCTTCGGTATGACCATCTACCTGGTGCTGATGGCCGAGGCCTTCATGGGCTACCTGCTGCCCTGGGGCCAGATGTCCTACTGGGGTGCCCAGGTTATCGTCAACCTGTTCGCCGCCATCCCGGGCATCGGCGAGACCCTGTCGGTGTGGATCCGCGGTGACTACGTCATCTCCGACGCCACCCTGAACCGCTTCTTCGCACTGCACGTCATCGCGCTGCCGCTGGTGCTGGTCGGCCTGGTCGTCGCCCACATCATCGCCCTGCACGAAGTGGGCTCCAACAACCCGGACGGCGTCGAGATCAAGAAGAAGAAGGACGAAAACGGCATTCCGCTCGACGGTATCCCGTTCCACCCCTACTACTCCGTGAAGGATATCGTGGGCGTGGTCGTCTTCCTGATGCTGTTCGCCGTGGTCATGTTCTTCATCCCGGAAATGGGCGGGTACTTCCTGGAGCACGCCAACTTCATTCCGGCTGACCCGCTGAAGACGCCCGAGCACATTGCCCCGGTCTGGTACTTCACGCCGTTCTACACCGTGCTGCGTGCCGTTCCGGATCCGTTCCTGGGTGTTGTGGCCATGGGCGCCGCCGTCGTGATCCTGTTCTTCCTGCCCTGGATCGACCGCAACCCGATCAAGTCCTGGCGCTATCGCAGCTTCCTGCACAAGCTGAACCTGATCCTGTTCGCGGCCGCGTTCATCGTGCTGGGCTACCTCGGCGTGAAGCCGGTTCAGCCCGCCCTGGCCGAGCTGGGCCTGCGCATGACGGAAGTCTACTTCCTGTTCTTCTTCGTGCTCTGGTTCCACAGCAAGGCGCGTTCCGCGAAGTACAACGTCATCTCGTTCGTCATTACGGTGGGTGCCATCACCCTCTATGACGTCAGCCGTGTTGGCTCGCTGGGTGACGAGAAGGACTTCCTGTGGATGTGGGTGTTCCCGGCGGGTTACATGTTCCTCATGAACCTGCTGCCCATCTTCACCAAACTGAACAATGAAAAGCCCGTTCCGGAAAGGGTGACGTCATGAAGAAATTGATTGCCGTTGTTTTTGCGCTCATGGTCCCGGGGATGGCACTGGCTGCTGGTCCCTCGGTACCCCTTGACGAAGCGCATGTGGACGTGACCAACGAGGCTGCGCTGCAGCGTGGTGCCAAGTACTTCGCCAACTACTGCCTGAGCTGTCATGCCGCCGGCTTCGCGCGCTACAACCGCGTGGGCCGTGACCTGGGCCTGACCGACGAGCAGGTGGAGAAGTACCTGATCAACACCACTGACGAAGCCGGTGATCCGACCAAGATCGGTTCGCACATGAACATCGCCATGTCCAAGGAGTACGGGGCAGAGGCCTTCGGTGCCGCGCCGCCGGACCTGACCCTGGTGGCCCGTGTGCGTGGTGCTGACTGGCTCTACACCTACCTGCGTTCCTTCTACGCGGACGACAGCCGCCCCTTCGGTGTGAACAACACCGTGTTCCCGAACGTCGGCATGCCGCACGTGCTGTGGGAGCTGCAGGGCATCCAGGAGAAGGTCGTGCGTACCGAGGTCGACGCCCACGGTCACGAGCATGAAGTGACCGAGCTGGAACTCGTCGAATCCGGCACCATGACGCCGGAAGAGTACGACCAGATGGTCCGCGACATGGTGACCTTCCTGGTCTACCTGGGGGAGCCCGCCCAGACCGAGCGCAAGATGCTTGGCGTGTGGGTGCTGCTCTTCCTGTTCGTCCTCTTCGTGTTCGCATATTTCCTCAAGAAGGAATACTGGAAAGACATCCATTGATAGGTTGCGGTATCATGGGGCACGGATGCCCCGGGTACCGCATTTCTATTTTTTCCCATGACTGAACGAACGGAGTGGACGTATGGCGTTGGTCGCCAATAGAAGATCCGTCATGACTCTGTTTTCTGCGCCTGCTGATGCGCAGAGCCATCGTACCCGGATCGTCCTCGCAGAGAAGGACATTACCGTCGACATCATCGACGTGGATCCGGACAACCTGCCGGAAGACCTTTCCGACCTGAATCCCTACAACTCCGTGCCGACCCTGGTCGACCGGGAGCTCACGCTCTACGACCCGCGCGTCATCATGGAGTACCTCGACGAGCGTTTCCCGCACCCGCCGCTGATGCCGGTGGATCCGGTTTCCCGCGCTCGCTCCCGCATGGCCCTGTGCCGTATCGAGACCGACTGGTACACGCTGCTCGATGAACTCGAGTCGGGTGTCGACAAGCGGGTGTCGAAGGCGGCCAAGCTGCTGCGCGAAAGCATTATTGCGGCGGATCCGCTGTTCGAGGTGGCGCCGTTCTTCCTCAGCGAGGAGTTCACGCTGGTCGACTGCACCGTGGCGCCGATCCTCTGGCGCCTGCCGCGTTGGGGTGTCGAACTGCCCAAGTCCGCCAAGGCGGTGCAGAGTTACATGGCCCGCATGTTCGAGCGTCCCTCGTTCCAGCAAAGTTTGACCGAAGCTGAATTGGAGATGCGGGGTTAACACCCCGCTTTCCGTTTGTCGTCGTTGCCATGCCGCAAGGAATGACCTCAAGTCGTCCCTATCTGCTCCGCGCGATCTACCAGTGGATCGTGGACAACGGCATGACGCCGCACATCATGGTCAATGCCGATGACCCGCAGGTGCAGGTCCCCCAGCAGTACGTGGAGAACGGCAAGATCATCCTCAATATCGCTCCCATGGCCGTGCACGGCCTCACGCTGGGCAACGAGGACGTGACCTTCAACGCGCGCTTTGGTGGCACCCCGATGGACATCTACGTGCCGATCCAGCGCGTGCTCGCGGTGTATGCACGAGAGAACGGCCAGGGCATGATGTTCGGTGACGACGACGGCGACGAGCCCCCGCCCGGCTCGGGAGGCGACGACGAGAGCAAGTCACCGTCGAGCGCGGATCGCTCGCACCTGAAGGTGGTGAAATGAAGTCCTGAAAGGCCCGGCATCGCCGGGCCTTTTCGCTTCCCGGGGTGTCCGCTGGCGCTTCGCTTCCCGGGGTGTCCGCTGGCGCTTCGCTTCCCGGGGTGTCCGCTGGCGCTTCGCTTCCCGGGGTGTCCGCTGGCGCTTCGGGGCCCGGCGTGGCCAAAGGGGTCGTCGCTTCCCAGTGGTGCTGATATGCTTGGCCGATCGCAAGAAGAACAAGAACCCCAGTCGTCATGATCGAAATCCTGGTCGGGGATATCACCAAGCTCGAGGTCGACGCGATCGTCAATGCCGCGAACGAATCGCTGCTCGGCGGTGGCGGTGTGGATGGCGCGATTCATCGCGCTGCCGGCCCGCAGTTGCTCGACTACAATCGAACCCTGGGTGGCTGCCCGACGGGGGAGGCCCGTATGTCGCCGGGGTTCGATCTCCCCGCGAAGCACGTCATCTCAACGGTCGGACCCGTCTGGCACGGCGGGGATGGTGATGAGCCCGCCTTGCTCGAATCAGCCTATCGAAACTCGCTCGAGCTCGCGCTGAAACACGGCATACGCAGCATCGCGTTTCCGGCCATCAGTACCGGCGTCTATGGTTACCCCAAGGAAGCGGCGGCCCGTATCGCGGTCGATGTCATGCGTCGGTATGACCACCGCTTCGATCGACTCATCGCCTGCTGTTTCAGTGAGGCCGATGCCCAGGTCTACAGGCGCATTCTCACCTACCCATAACGAACACGAAGATATGACCATGTTTGGAACCAGCCGAGCGTACATGCTCCCCGGTGCCGCAGCGATGTGGCTTGTGTGTTACCTGTCGGTGATGGGGATCGAGTACCTGTCGCCGTTGTCGATGGCCGTGGTGATCCCGGTCTCCCTCGCCTTGAACGTGCTGGGATTGCAGGGACCGATCGCCGTGATTCTCGGCACTGTGGTGGTCCCGATCGCGTTCCTGGCCTGGTCGACCCATCTCTGGCGCGGTGAGGTGGCGATCCCGAAGCGCAGCCGTAATCTCGCCATGCTGATCTTCGTGGCATCCGTCCTGTGGTTCATGTGGAGCGGCCAGGTGGCCGTGCAGACCAAGGGCCTGTTCTACGTCATCCTGATGCAGGGCTTCAACGTCCTGATCGCATCGATCCTGGTGCTGTTGTATCGGCTCAACCGTGCCGAACCAAAGTTCGGTATGACCTATGCGTATCACTGGCTGATGTTCGCGTGGATCGGCTGGTGTGCATTCCCCTGGATGGGGCCCATCCAGTAGGTCTAATCGGGCGTCGGCAGCGGAAGCCCCTTGCCGATGTTGAGGATCCCGTTCGGATCGAACTGCTGCTTGATGCGGTGCATGAGGCTGAGCGTGACCGGGTCGATCTCGCGGGCTACGAATTCCCGTTTCACCAGTCCCACCCCATGTTCGCCGGAGATCGTGCCCTCGAGGTCGAGGACGAGCCTGAAGACTTCGTCCAGGCATTTTTCCGCGGCGTCCATTTGCTCGGGGTCGTCCGGGTCGACCAGCAGGTTGACATGGATGTTGCCGTTGCCGGCATGACCGAAGTTCACGATGGTGATGCCATGGTTCTTTGCGAGTTGCTGCAGGCCCTCGATAAGCGCTGGGATGTGCGAAACCGGGACCACGACGTCCTCGTTGATCTTCTTCGGCGCCACGTTGCGCAAGGCAGGTGACAGGGCCTTGCGCGTCTTCCATAGCGCCTGAACGTCTTCCTGTGTCCTGGCCAGTACACAGCTCAGGCAGCCATCGACCTCGGCCGCGCTCTTGACGGCTTCGGCGGCGGAGTCCAGGCAGGACTCGGGCCCGTCGACCTCGATCATCAGCATGCCCCCGGCGTTTTCCGGCAACTGCGCGTCCGAATAGCTGCGGATCATCTCGATCGCGGTGCCGTCGATGAATTCGAGCGCACAGGGGATGACGGGTTGCGCCATGATGGCGGACACGGCGCGCGCGGCGGCCGCCATGTCCTGGTAAACGGCCTGCAGCGTGCGCTTGCCCTCGGCCAGCGGTGTCAGCTTCAAGGTGGCCTCGGTGATGATGGCGAGCGTGCCTTCCGAGCCGATGAGCAGGCGGGTGAAGTCGTAGCCCACCACGCCCTTGGTCGTCATGACCCCCGTCTTGATTTCCTCTCCGGCGCCCGTTACGGCGCGCAGCCCGAGCGTGTTGTCACGTGGGGTCCCGTATTTCACGGCCTTTGGGCCCGCCGAGTTGTAGGCGAGGTTGCCTCCGACCGTGCAGAAGGCGGCGCTGGTCGGGTCGGGCGGCCAGAAAAAGCCGTGCTCGCCCGCGGCGTCCTGAACGGCCTGGTTGGTCACGCCGGGCTGCACGACGATGAGGCGGTTCGCCGGGTCGATGCGCAGGATCCGGTCCATGCGCTCCAGCGACAGGACCAGTCCGCCTTCCGTGGGGACCGTCGCCCCGGTGGTGCCGGTGCCTCGGCCCCTCGGCGTCAGCGGTACCTTGTGCGCGTTGCAAAGCCTGATGATGTCGCGCACCTGTTCGTGGCTGGTGGCGAAGACTACCGCCTCCGGTGGATTGTGCTGGCGCGAGTTGTCGTAACCGTAGGGCCAGCAGTCCGCCGGATCGGTGAGCAGGTTGTCCTGTCCGACGAGGGTGCCCAGGTTGTCCAGAAAGGCGTCGCTCAGCATGGTGATCGGGAGTGGTGGTCTCGGATGAAAGAGCACAGAGTGTAACCTGCCCCGGGTGATGCGGGCATCCCAGGCTCGCGGCGCGTGGCTACTCCCCCAGTAGCTGGGCGTCGATGAGGTCGCAGAGGCAGTGAATGGCGAGCAGGTGGATCTCGTGACAGCGCGCGGTCGAACGGGACGGGGCGCGGATCTCGACGTCACGCTCGGCCAGCAGCCCGGCCAGCGCCTCGTCGGCCTCGCCGGTCAGTGCAATCACGAGGCAGTCACGGTCGTGCGCGGCCTCGATGGCGGCGCCGATATTGCCTGACGGTCCACCGGTGTTGATCGCAAGCAGCACGTCACCGCTCTGCCCGAGGGCCCTGATCTGCTTGGCGAATACCTGGGAGTGATCGAAGTCGCGGGCGATCGCCGTGAGCGCGGCCGTGTCGGCGTTGAGGGCGATGGCGGGCAATGCGGGGCGATCGCGCTCGAAGCGATTGAGCATGTTCGCCGAAAAGTGTTGCGCACTGGCCGCCGCGCGACCGTTGCCGCAGCTCATCGTCTTGCGGCCGTTGAGGAGTGCGTCGAGGATGACCTGGCCGGCACGACTGATCGGTTCCACCAGTTGGGTGGCAGCCGACTGCTGCGTCTCGATACTGGCCGCGAAGTGGCCACGAATGCGGTCGCGTTGACTCATGGGCAAATGGTTCAGGAGGCCTGAAAGGCGTTGCGAATCCAGTCTATCGCATTCTCTTGTGCCATGGCGACGACGTCGATCCGCACGGGGCCGTCATGAGGGTGTTTCTGCAGGTAATGCTCGGCGGTGAGGATGAGTTTGTGCTGCTTGCGAAAATCCACGCTGGCGGCGGCGCCGCCGAAGCGCGGATTGGTGCGCTGACGCACCTCGACGAATACGAGGGTGTCGCCGTCGCGCATGACGAGATCGATCTCGCCGCGGCGACAGTGGTAGTTCGCCGCCACGAATTCGAGGCCCTGGCGTTCCAGGTGGTGGCGGGCCTGCCGCTCGGCTTCCGTGCCGCGACGCTTGCCGAGCATGCTACTCGGTGGCCATCCCGGTCTCTTCGGGCGCCTCGCTGGTGGCCAGCACGCGCGGCTGGCCGTTTTCGAACTGGGCCCATTTCAGTTCGCGGTGCATGCGGCCCTGGGCATCGATGTAGAGATTGCCGGTCAGGCCCTCGTAGCGTTCATAGTCGCGTTCCTTGAGTCGCTTGAGGTAGGGCACGATGCGGAAGGCATCGATGCCCAGGGCCAACAGCCGGGGCTGGCGCGCGACACTGGCGGGCACGGTGGCCTCGAGCGTGCGATAGCGCTCCGAGGGCTCATACAGGTTGTTCAGCACCCAGGGAATGTCGCTGAAGATCACGCCATCGAGATCGCCGTCGGCGCGCCGGTCGATACGGCCGGTGAAGCTGTGAGAGGTGGCGTACACCGGCAGATCGGCGGCGCGCAGGAACTCGAGCTGAGGACGCAACAGGCGGGCCTCGCGCGGTGCGGCGGCCATGAACACCATGTCGACGTCCCGACGGCGGCGTGGTTCGAAATGGACGTCGCGCTTGATGACGTTGCGTACGGCCCGATAGCGCGCCTGGCTCTCATTGAGCCGCAGTGCCCGCTTGATGGCCGGCTGGAAATCCGCCTCGCGCGGCAGGTACTGCTCGGCAGCAAGTACTGCGCCGCCGAGTTCCTCGAAACGGGTCTGGAAGGCCTGGAGCAGCCGCTGGCCCCACTCCCCCTGCGGTACCAGGGCGATGGCGTTGACGTGCCCGTCCAGCGAGGCACGTTCGGCCGCCTGGCGGGCCTCGTCTTCCGGCAGCAGGCCGAACTGATAGAAGTTCTCCGGCGTGCGCTGGAACTCGTCGACGTAGTTCAGGGCCAGTACGGGGACAGGCAGTTGGGGGTTGCGGGCGATGGCGGCCAGCGCCGCCTTGTCGAAGGGGCCGATGACGAAACTTGCCCCCTGTTCGACGGCGAGGTTGTAAAAGGCCATGGCCTCGTCGTTGCGCTCGGCGATGTCGTACACGCGGATCTGCGGGCGTTCGTCGGCATTGGGCTCGTCGTAGTAGGCGGCAAGAATACCCTGCAGGAGGGACTGGCCGACGATCTCGAAGCGGCCGCTCAACGGCAGGATCAGTGCGACCTGCTCGGGGTAGGTCGCGTATTCCTGCCACTGCGCGCGCAGCGACGGCACGATCAGGCTCACTGCCGCATGATTGGGGTAGGCGGCCAGCCAGCGCGTGAGCTGGGCCTCCAGGGCGGCCGGTTTGGGCGGCGTGGTGCGGGAGATGTAGGCCAGGTGCATCCAGCCGCGGATGTCGGCGTCGGTGGTCTCATTCGCCCAGGCATAGAGATCGAAGCTCGACGCGCGAATGAGGTCCTCCCACAGGAGTTCCAGGTTGGCCTGCTGTTGCTCCGGTGTCGGCAGGCGCTCCTGGAGTGCCAAGCGCTGCCGCGTGGCCTCGATACCCTGGCCGGCCGCGAAGAGCGCATCGGCCCGCGTCATCAGGATATCGAGCCGCAGGCGGGCCGGGAGCGCCTCCAGGCCGGCGCTGGGCAGCTTCTGCAGGGCTTCGTTCGGCCGCAGCTCGGCCAGCAGGATGCGGGCCTCGGTCAGGCGCAGGCGTGCCAGCCCGGCGGCATCGAGTTTTCGTTCATCGACCTGGCTCAGGTATGCTTTGGCATCGGCCAGCAGCTCGGGCACGGCCGCGGCCTGGGCGGCCAGGATCAGCAACTCGTCCCTCACCGGCGAGCGATTGGCGGCCGCGAGGTCGGCATAGTACTTGGCGGCGCGGGCATTCTCGCCCATGGACAGCATCTGCTCGCCCTGAGCGCGGGCGCCGTCCAGATCGACATCGCGTTGCGGGACGGTTTCACAGGCGGTCAGCGCCAGGGCGATGACCAGAATGAGAATGCTACGGGACAAGAGACGATAGAAGTTCATGCGGGACGCCGAAATAGTCAATTCCATCTGGGTCGCTCACAGCAGGCCAGTCCTGAATGAGCGTGCCAGTATCCGGGCGGGGCGCGAAGGTGTCAATTGAGCCGGGCACCCTGTACGTGGTGGCCACGCCGCTGGGAAATCTCGGTGATATCTCGCGTCGCGCGCTGGAGGTCCTCGGCCAGGTGGACCTGGTCGCCGCTGAGGATACCCGCCATACCGCGAAGCTGCTGACCCATTTCGGGATTGCCACGCCCCAGCTTTCCCTGCACGAACATAATGAGCAGGAGCGGGCGGGGCAGGTGGTGAGCCGGCTGCGGGCGGGCACATCCATCGCCCTCGTGTCGGATGCCGGCACCCCCCTGATCAGCGACCCTGGCTACCGCCTGGTCCGCGAGGCACGGGCCGCCGGGGTGAAGGTGGTGCCCGTGCCTGGGCCCAGCGCGGTGATCGCCGCGCTATCGGTGAGTGGGCTGCCCACCGACCGTTTCGCCTTCGAGGGCTTTCCTGCCGCCAAGGCCGGCGCGCGTCGTCGGCAGTTCGATGCGCTCGCGACCGAGGCCCGTACCCTGGTCTTCTACGAGTCGAGCCACCGCATCGGGGCCAGCCTTGCCGACATGCGCGACGCCTTCGGGCCCGAGCGCGAGGCCGTGCTGGCGCGCGAGCTCACCAAGACCTTCGAGCAGGTTCATGCCGCGCCTCTCGGGGCGCTGGTGGAGTGGCTGGAGGCCGACGCCAACCGCCAGCGCGGCGAGTTCGTGGTCATGGTCGAGGGGCATCGGGCCGGTGACGAGAGCATGGACGAGCTGGAGGCCTCCCGCGTCCTTGCCATCCTGCTCGGGGAACTCCCGGTGAAGGCGGCCGCGAAGGTTGCCGCGCAGCTGCTGGACCGGCCCCGCAACGCGCTCTATGATCTGGCATTGCGCCTGAAGAAATAACGCCTTCGCGGAACACGCAGGCCATCACAAAATCGCCCGGCAAGAGGCGATAAATTAGGGCTTCAAAGAGGGGAGGGCCGGACGTCATCCGCGGACGCCGCGCGGCCCACGATAACCGCCGAGGGTTCACCGCATGTCGGACAAAGAGCTGGAATACAACTTCAGCGAAGGTAAGCGTTTCTTCAAGGTCAGGAACTTCGATATCGCCATGGAGTTCTTCCGTGACTGCGCCGAGAGCGTCGGTCCGGGCGATCCTTATTACAATCGCTATCGCTCCTGGCTGGGCATGGCCCAGGCCTTTTCCGGCGACATGGGTGGTGTGGTGCTGTGTCGCGTCGTGGCGAAGGAGGAATCGCGCGATCCCGAAGTCCTTGTCAACCTGGCCAAGGCCGAGCTCACGCAGCGTAACCGTGCCAAGGCCCTCGATGCCTTACACCAGGCCCACAAGATCAACCCGCATATTCCGGAGATTGTCGAGTTGCTCGAGCGGCTCGATCGCCGACGCAAGCCGGTGATTCCGTTCCTGCCGCGCAACAATGCGCTCAACAAGGCCCTGGGCAAGCTCACCTACGAGTTGGCCCGGCGCCGCGAGGCCAAGAAAACCACCGCCCCCGAGGCCTGAGTCTGGTAGAATTCCTGCCGGGAGTCGGCCGGACGGTCGCTGCGTGGTTCGCCGCGTGGAGGAAAGTCCGGGCTCCATTGGGCAGGGTGCCAGGTAACGCCTGGGCGGCGAAAGCCGACGGAAAGTGCCACAGAAAACATACCGCCGATGGCCTTCGGGCACAGGTAAGGGTGAAAAGGTGCGGTAAGAGCGCACCGCGCGGGTGGCAACACGCCGCGGCACGGTAAACCCCACCCGGAGCAAGGCCAAATAGGGGTGCATTGGTGTGGCCCGCACCGCACCCGGGTAGGCCGCTACAGGCGCGCGGTGACGCGCGTCGCAGATGAATGATCGTCCTCGACAGAACCCGGCTTACAGGCCGGCTCCCCCTTTCTTACCCGTCTACCTGACGCTTTCCGAAATTTCCCCCCACCGTTTCCCACCGCCTAGGGCCAATAGCCCGTCGTACCCGGCTGGTCTGCGTCCAAAGTTAAAGTAACTTCTCAGCTTGTGATGCCAATCACATGAATCGAGGCTTCTTCTCCAGGTCTCAAATGTGACCCGCTTCCCAGCTTCGGCCTGGGCCGCTAAGTCGTTGTCACATAAATGAATTTACCTCGTCTCGCGCCCTGATTTTCCTTGACAAGGCCTAGGTTACTGACCATAGTGTAGGGAAGTGGGGGAACGTGGGGGAGCGTGGGAGAATATCCCGCCAGAGGAGCCGCCGTTGTTTCGAGGGGTCAACAACCTGAATCTGGACGCCAAGGGTCGTGTCGCGATCCCTGCGCGTTATCGCGAGCGTCTCGCCGAGACGGCCGAGGGCCGTCTCGTCGTGACGGTGGATCGCGATGGTTGTCTTCTCGTCTATCCCTTCCCCGAGTGGGAGCGCATCGAACAGGCGCTCATGTCCCGTCCCAACATGGATAAGCAGGTGCGGCGCCTGCAGCGCCTGCTGCTGGGGCATGCCACGGAGTGCGAGCTGGATTCGCAGGGCCGCATCCTGCTGCCGACACCGCTGCGCGAGTTTGCCGGCCTGGACAAGAAGGCCGTGCTGGTCGGTCAGGGTAACAAGTTCGAGCTGTGGGACGAGGACACCTGGACGGGGCAGCGTGACGCCTGGCTCAAGGAGGAAGAGGAGTCCGGCGAGCTCAGCGCGGCGCTCGAGTCGCTGTCGCTCTGATGGGCGGTGCTGCGCATCACCACCGCTCGGTGCTGCTGGATGCGGCGATCGAGGGGCTGAAGATCAAGGCCGACGGCGTCTACGTGGATGGTACCTTCGGCCGCGGCGGTCATTCCGCCGCGATTCTCGAGCAGTTGGGGCCGCAGGGGCGGCTGTTCGGGTTTGACAAGGATCCCCAGGCCGTGACCGCGGCGAAACAGCGGTTCGGCGAGGATCCCCGGTTTTCAATCACGCACGGGTCTTTCGTGATGATGGCGGACGTGGTGGAGCGGGAAGGGTTGATGGGCAAGGTCGACGGCGTCCTGCTGGACCTGGGTGTCTCATCGCCCCAGCTCGACGATGCCGCCCGCGGCTTCAGTTTCATGCACGACGGCCCACTGGACATGCGCATGAACGACGAGGCCGGGGAGTCCGCGGCGCAGTGGCTGGCCCATGCGGAAGAGAAAGAGATCGCCGACGTGCTCTGGCAGTACGGTGAAGAGAAGTTCTCGCGCCGCATCGCCCGCGCCGTGGTGGAGCGCCGGCAGGAGGCGCCGCTCAGCACGACGCGCGAGTTCGCCGAGCTGATCGAGCAGGCGGTGCCCCGGCGCGAGAAGCACAAGCATCCGGCCACACGCAGTTTTCAGGCTGTCCGTATATTCGTGAATCGCGAATTGGGTGACCTGGAAGACTGCCTTATTCGCGTACCGCGAATGCTGGCTGCCGGTGGGCGCCTGGTGGTGATCAGCTTCCATTCGCTGGAGGACCGGATCGTAAAGCGTTTCATGCGGCGTGAGGCACAGGGACGTGCCCTTCCCAAGGGGTTGCCCGTAATGGGCGAACCCGAGGGGCGCACGCTGAGGCTGGTAGGCAAGGCCCAGCGCCCGGGCGAGGGCGAGGTGGCCGAGAACCCGCGGGCGCGTAGTGCCGTGCTGCGCATCGCGGAGCGTCTGGCGTGAGCTGGCGCCTGGTGTTGCCGATGAGCCTGGCGCTGCTGGTGCTGGCATCGGCCATCGGTGTGGTGGTGACCAAGCATCAAAGCCGCAAGCTCTTCATCGAGCTGGAGGCACTGAACCAGCAGCGGGACGAGCTGAACATCGATTGGGGGCGGCTGCAGCTCGAGCAGAGCACGTGGTCGACCCACGGTCGCATCGAGCAGGTGGCGCGGGAGCGCCTGGGCATGCATCTGCCGACGCAGACCGAAACCGTGATCGTGGTACCTGAGACGAGGCCGTAACGGGTAACGTGGACAAGACACCTATATATAAGATGCGTCGAGGCTTCGTGCTGGGGCTTTTCGCCCTCGGCATGGTGGTGCTCGTTGCGCGCGCCGTCGACCTGCAGGTCCTCAAAAAGGACTTCCTGCAGGGGCAGGGCGACGCGCGTCATCTTCGTGTCGTGTCCATGCCGGCCCATCGCGGGATGATCACCGACCGCAACGGCGAGCCGCTGGCGATCAGCACGCCGGTGGACTCGGTATGGGCCAATCCACAGGAGTTGCCCCTGGCTGACGCCCGGCTGGCCCGGCTCGCTCGCGTGCTCGATCTCGATCCTGATGAACTGATGCGCCGGCTCGCCAGTCGCGGTGACCGCGAATTCGTCTACATCAAGCGCCATGTCAGTCCCGAATTGGCCCAGCAGGTGAAGGCGCTGGACCTGCCGGGCATCGCCCTGGAGCGCGAGTATCGGCGTTACTATCCCATGGGCGAAGTGGCTGCGCACGTGGTCGGTTTCACCAACATCGACGACCGGGGTCAGGAGGGGCTGGAGCTCGCCTACGACGAGTGGCTGGCCGGCGTCCCGGGCGCCAAGCGTGTCATCAAGGACCGCCTGGGTCACATCATCGAAAACGTCGAGGCGTTGCGGGCGCCGCGGGCCGGCAAGTCGCTGGCGCTCTCGATCGATCGCCGGGTGCAGTACCTGGCCTACCGCGAGCTCAAGCTGGCGGTGCAGGCCCATGGCGCCCGCTCCGGCTCGGTCGTGGTGATGGATCCGCTCAGCGGCGAGATCCTCGCCATGGTCAACCAGCCGGCGTTCAACCCCAATACGCGCCGCGACCTGCGCGGCGAGCTCTATCGCAACCGCGCGGTCACCGACGTGTTCGAGCCGGGCTCGACGATGAAGCCGTTCACCATCGCCGCCGCGCTGGAAGCCGGGCGCTACGAGCCCGCCAGCTTCATCGAGACAACACCTGGATATTTCCGGGTGAGTGGGCATACCATTCGCGATGCGCGCAACTACGGGCGTATCGACCTGGGCACCGTGATCCAGAAATCGAGCAACGTCGGCGCGAGCAAGATTGCGTTGTCGCTGGAGCCCGAAGACCTGTGGTCTCTTTACAGCCGCGTCGGCTTCGGTCGCATCACCGGTGTCGGCTATCCCGGTGAGTCGGCAGGCGTCATGAGTGATTACAGCCGCTGGCGCGAGGTCGAGCGCGCGACCCTGGCCTTCGGTTACGGCCTGTCGGTCACGCCGCTGCAGCTGGCACAGGCTTACTGCGCCATCGCCGCCGACGGCCGGATGCCCGAGCCGAGCTTCGTGCGCCGTGACCAGCCGGCGCCGCGTCACGAGGCCATGAGTGTTCAGACTGCACGGCAGGTGCGCGCCATGCTCGAGGACGTGGTGAGCCCGGCCGGTACCGGTAGCCGTGCCATCATCGAAGGCTACCGCGTGGCCGGCAAGACCGGCACGGTTCGCAAGTCCACGGCTGGCGGATACGCCGACGATCGTTACCTGGCCGTTTTTGCCGGCATGGCACCGGCCAGTCAGCCGCGGCTGGTCGTCGTGGTCATGATCAACGAGCCCACCGGTGAGGAATATTACGGCGGCCATGTGGCGGCACCCGTGTTCCGCAACGTGATGGCCGGTGCGCTGCGCCTGATGAACATCCCCCCGGACGATCTGCCCGCGCTGCAGGCGGTTCAGGCAACGCAAGGAGGTGCGGCATGACCGCGGCTTCGCGCGAGTGGACCCTGGGCGCCCTGTTGCGCGGCATCGCCGACGTGCCGGATGCGGTGCGCCGCCTGCCGGTCTGTGGCCTGGCGCTCGACAGTCGTCGGGTGAATCGCGGCGACCTGTTCCTCGCCTGCGCCGGCACGCGCCAGCACGGGCTGGCCCATGCGAACGCCGCCATCGAACGCGGTGCCGTGGCCGTGGCCTGGGAGCGTGTTCCGGGTATCACCCAGGCTCCGGACGCCGCCGCTGTGCCCTACATCGCTGTCGACCGCCTGAGTCACAAGATCGGCGTGATGGCCGACCGTTACTTCGCGCAGCCGTCGCGGGCCATGGGCGTGATGGGGGTGACGGGTACGGACGGCAAGACCTCCGTCACCCAGTTTCTCGCCCAGGCGCTCGATCAGGGCGGGGCGCGCTGCGGCGTCATCGGTACGCTCGGCTACGGTGTGTACGGCGACCTCAAGCAGGGCGCCCATACCACCCCGGACGCCATTACCCTGCAGCAGGAAATCGCCGCGATCCGCGAGGCGGGCGCCCGCTGGCTGGCGATGGAAGTCTCCTCGCATGCCCTGGACCAGGGGCGGGTCAACGGCATCGCCTTCGACTATGGCATCTTCACCAACCTCGGGCGCGATCACCTCGATTACCACGGCACCATGGCAGCCTATGGTGCGGCCAAGCAGCGCCTGTTCACCTGGCCGGGTCTCGATTACGCCATCGTCAATCTCGACGATGCCTTCGGGCGTGAGCTGGTCGGTGCGGTCCCGGCGGGCACCCAGGTGCTCGGCTACAGCCTGGCCCACGACGCCGCGCGTGACACCGACTGTGTCGCCGTCAGGTCGCTGCACCTGCACAGCGGCGGTTTCGCGGCCCGTATCACCACGCCGTGGGGCGAGGGAGATCTCGAGGCCGCGGTGCTCGGACGCTTCAACGTACAGAACCTGCTGGCCGTGCTGGCCACGCTGCTCGCGATCGGGGTGGAGCTGCCGGATGCGCTGCTGCGCCTGCGCCAGGTGCGCCCGGTGCCGGGCCGGATGCAGCTGCTCGGCGGCGGTGCGCGTCCCCAGGTCGTGATCGACTATGCGCATACCCCCGGCGCCCTGGAGCACGTGTTGAACGCGGCGCGCGACCACGCGCAGGGTCGCCTGATTTGCGTCTTCGGCTGCGGCGGAGACCGTGATGCGGGCAAGCGTCCGCTGATGGCGGCGGCCGCCGAACGCCTGGCCGACCGCGTCATCGTCACCGACGACAATCCGCGTACCGAGGATCCCGAGCGCATCGTGGCCGATATCGTGCAGGGCTTCGAGCACCCGGCCGCCGTCCTGGTCGAGCACGACCGCGAGACCGCCATCCGTCGCGCCCTGGACGAGGCCTCGGCGCAGGACCTGGTCGTGATCGCCGGCAAGGGGCACGAAACCTGCCAGGTGATCGGCACGGAGTCTCTCCCGTTCAGCGACGTCGACGTGGCCGGGCACTGGCTCGAGCGAGGTGCGGCATGACCTGGCTGCGCCTTTCCGAGATCGCGACGATGGTCGACGGCGAGTTGATCGGTGCCGATGCGATGGTCGAGTCTGTCTCCACCGATACCCGCAACATCGATTTCGACCAGCTCTTCATCGCGCTGCGCGGTCCGCGCTTCGATGCCCACGACTTCGTGCCCGACCTCGAACAGGCCACGGGCGTAATGGTCTCGCAGCTTTGCGATACCGCGCTGCCGCAAATCCTGGTCGACGACACGCGTCTTGCCCTGGGTTACCTCGCGCGCGCCTGGCGTGAGCGCCTCGGCGCGACTGTCGTGGGCCTGACGGGGAGCAACGGCAAGACGACGGTCAAGGAAATGCTGGCTGCCATTCTCGCCGAGTGCGGCTCCGTCCATGCCACCCGCGGCAACCTCAACAACGATATCGGTGTTCCGCTCACGTTGCTGTCCGTGCGCCAGGATCACGACTTCGCCGTGATCGAGATGGGGGCCAATCACATCGGCGAGATCGCCTACCTCACCGCGATCGCCCAGCCGCAGATTGCACTGATCACCAATGCAGGGCCGGCCCACCTGGAAGGTTTTGGCAGCATCGAAGGGGTCTCCCGCGGCAAGGGGGAGATCTTCTCCGGCCTGCGTGACGGCGGCATTGCCATCATCAACGCCGACGATACCTACGCGGACTACTGGCGTGACCTCAACGCCGGGCGCGCGATGATCACCTTTGGTACCGAGAAGCCCGCAGACTTCAGTGGGCAGCGCAGCGACGACGGCGCGAGCCTGCAGATCGACTGCCCGCTCGGCCACCTCGACGTGCCGTTTGCGCTGCGTGGCAAGCACAACGTGATGAATGCCCTGTGCGCGGCGGCGGCGGCGAGTGCCGCCGGCGCCACCCCCGAGGCGGTGGTGGCCGGACTCGCGCGCGTGCAGCCGGTGTCCGGGCGCCTGCAGCTCAAGCGCGGGCAGCACGGTGCCCAGCTGATCGACGACAGCTACAACGCCAACCCGGCCTCCATGCGTGCGGCCATCGACGTGCTCGCGCTCCGCCCGGGCCGGCGCTGGTTCGTGATGGGCGACATGGGCGAGCTCGGTGGTGACGCCGAGGCCATGCACGCGGAGATCGGGGGCTACGCAAAACAGGCCGGAATCGACCGCCTTATGGCCGTGGGGGCGATGAGCGGTGCCGCCGCCGAGAGCTTCGGTGCCGCGGGACAGCACTTCGAGGACTGGAAGGCCCTGGCGGCGGCCGTGGCCGGCGAGCTCGCGCAGGACGTCACCGTGCTGGTCAAGGGGTCGCGGAGCATGCGCATGGAACGCGTGGTGTCGGCGCTGGAAGAAAAAGAACAAGACACGGGGAACGACCATGCTGCTTAGTCTCTTCGAGGCCCTGAGCCAGTTTTACAGCGGATTCAACGTATTCCAGTACCTGACGTTGCGCGCCATTCTCGGCGTGCTCACCGCGCTGATCATCTCGTTCCTCATCGGCCCCTGGATGATCCGGCGTCTGAGCCAGTACAAAATCGGCCAGCAGGTGCGCAGCGACGGCCCGCAGACGCACCTGTCCAAGGCGGGTACGCCCACCATGGGCGGCACGTTGATCCTCGTCGCCGTCGCCATCAGCACGCTGCTCTGGAGCGACCTTGGCAACCGTTTCGTCTGGACCGTGCTCATCGTCACCCTGCTGTTCGGCGCGGTCGGCTTCATCGACGACTACAAGAAGCTGCGCTACGGCAATGCCAAGGGGCTGTCCGCGAAAGCCAAGTATTTCTGGCAGTCCGTGTTCGGGCTCGGTGCAGCTTTCTTCCTGTATTTCACCGCCGCCTCGCCGATCGAGACCACGCTGTACCTGCCCGTGTTCAAGGACGTCGCCTGGCAGCTCGGCTGGCTGTTCATTCCGTTGACCTACTTCGTGATTGTCGGCTCGAGCAACGCGGTGAATCTCACCGACGGGCTGGACGGCCTCGCGATCATGCCCACCGTGCTCGTGGCCGGCGCGCTCGCGATCTTCGCCTACGCCACCGGGCACGCGAATTTTTCGGAGTACCTGCAGATTCCCTACGTCGCCGGCGTCGGCGAGGTCGTCGTGTTCTGCGGTGCGCTGGTCGGCGCCGGGCTTGGCTTTCTCTGGTTCAACGCCTACCCGGCCCAGGTCTTCATGGGCGACGTCGGGGCGCTGGCGCTGGGGGCGGCGCTCGGACTCGTCGCGGTGATGGTGCGCCAGGAACTGGTGCTCGTGATCATGGGCGGCGTGTTCGTGATGGAGACCGTCTCGGTGATCCTGCAGGTCGCCTCGTTCAAGCTCACGGGGCGCCGCATCTTTCGCATGGCGCCCCTGCATCACCATTTCGAACTCAAGGGCTGGCCGGAGCCGCGCGTGATCGTCCGGTTCTGGATCGTCACGGTCATCCTGGTATTGATCGGGCTGGCCACGCTCAAGGTGCGTTGAAGGCAGCGTCATGTTGGCAGAGGCATATCACGAGATGACCGCAAAACCGGAGCAACCCGCGATCCTCATCGTCGGGCTCGGCAAGAGCGGGATGTCCGTCGCGCGTTACCTGCAAGCTCGCGGCGAGGCCTTTGCCGTGGCCGACAGCCGACCCTTCCCGCCCGGGCGGGCCGAGCTTGCCGAATTGTGTCCCGGCTGTGAAACGGCCTTCGGCGACTTCGACGCGGAGTACTTTGCGCGCTTCAGGCAGCTCATCGTGAGCCCGGGCGTGGCCGTGCGCGAGCCGGCGATTCGCGCCGCCGCCGAGCGGGGCGCGGAGGTGATCGGCGACATCGAGCTCTTCGCGCGCACCGCCACGGCCCCGGTCGTCGCCATCACGGGTTCCAACGGCAAGAGCACGGTGACCTCACTGGTGGCGGCGATGGCCGTCGCGGACGACAAGGCGTACGTGGCGGGCGGCAATCTCGGGACACCCGCGCTGGATCTGATCACGCAGCCCGAGCCCGAGGGATACGTGCTCGAACTCTCGAGCTTTCAGCTCGAAACCACGTCGTCTCTCCGGACGGTGGCGGCGACCGTGCTGAACCTCAGTGCCGATCACATGGATCGTTATGATTCGCTGGATCACTACGCCGCCGCCAAGGCACGCATCTTCGTCCACGCGCAGGTGCAGGTGATCAACCGCGACGACCCGGTGGCTGCTGCCTTGGCGACCGGCGCGGGACGCCGCGTGAGTTTCGGGCTCGATGTGCCGGTCGCCGAAGAATGGGGGTTGCTGGACGAGGGTGATGGCACCTGGCTGGCCCGCGGGGATGAACGCGTGCTGCGCGAAGACGACCTGCATGTCCGCGGTCGCCATAACCTGGCCAACGTGCTGGCGGCCTTCGCGCTGGGTGAGGCGGCAGGCTTCTCGCGTGAGGCCATGTGCCGCGCGGCCTGTGAGTTCGCCGGACTGCCCCACCGTAGCCAGTGGGTGGCCAATCTGCGTGGGGTCGACTGGTTCAACGACTCCAAGGGTACCAATGTCGGCGCCACGCTGGCCGCCCTCAAGGGCATGACGGGCAAGGTGGTGTTGCTGGCCGGCGGGCTCGGTAAGGACCAGGATTTTTCGCCGCTGCGGCCCGCGCTGGCGGAGAAGGGGCGCGCCCTGGTGTTGTTCGGTCGCGATGCCGGCCTTATCGAGGACGCCGTCGGCAACGTGGTCGACACCGTGCGTGTCGATACTTTCGAGGCCGCGGTGAAAGCGGCCGCCGAACGTGCCCGGCCGGGGGATGCCGTGCTGCTGTCGCCGGCCTGTGCGAGCTTCGACATGTTCAGTGGCTACGAGGAGCGCGGTGAGCGTTTCGTCGCCCTGGTCAACGAGCTTGGAGGTGCGGTATGAGCGTCATGCAGGCGAGCCGCACCGCGCAGCAGAAGATCTCGGTCACCATGCGCCGCCACCTCGACGTCGGCCTGGTGCTGGTGGTGGCGGCCCTGCTGGGGCTGGGTCTGGTCATGGTCACCTCGGCCTCCATCGGCGTGGCGGACAAGCAGACCGGGGACCCGCTGTTCTTCCTGGAGCGTCAGCTCGTGTTCGTGCTGGCGGGTGTCGCCGTGGCCGCGGCCATTTACCGTGTTCGTCTCGCGAACTGGGAGGCGGCCGGCTTTGGCCTGTTGATCTTTACCTTCTTCCTGCTGGCACTGGTGCTTGTCCCGGGTATCGGCAAGACGGTGAACGGCAGCACCCGCTGGATATCGCTTGGTCTGATCAACCTGCAGGTGTCCGAGCTCGCCAAGCTCTTCTTTGTCGTCTACGTCGCCGGATACCTGGTGCGTCACGGCCGGGACGTGCGTGAATCCTTCAGCGGCTTCATGCGTCCCGTTATCCTCATGGGCCTGGCCGCCATGCTCCTGCTGATGGAGCCGGACTTCGGGGCGGCGGCCGTCCTGATGGCCACCGGCCTCGGCATGTTGTTCCTCGGCGGCGTACGCATTGGCCAGTTCGGCCTGCTGATGGTGGTGGTCGCCGGGGCCCTCGCGGTGCTTGCCGTGTCCTCGCCGTATCGCCTGGAACGCCTGACTACCTTCCTCAATCCCTGGGCCGATCCCTTCGACAGCGGTTTCCAGCTCACGCAGGCCCTGATTGCCATCGGCTCCGGATCCTGGGGCGGCGTGGGGCTGGGCGGCAGCATCCAGAAGCTCTTCTATCTGCCGGAGGCCCATAACGACTTCCTGTTCGCCGTGCTGGCCGAGGAACTCGGTCTGCTGGGCGTGCTGACGGTCGTGGCCCTCTACGGCTTCCTGGTCTGGCGCTGTTTCTCGATCGCGGCCGCCGCCGAGCAGTGCGGTCACCGCTTCGGGGCCTATCTCGCCTACGGCGTCGGTATCTGGATGGGGCTGCAGGCCTTCATCAACATCGGCGTGAACATGGGCATCCTGCCGACCAAGGGCCTGACCCTGCCGCTGATGAGCGCGGGCGGCAGCAGCATGTTGGTCATGTGCGCCGCCATCGGCCTGTTGCTGCGCGTGCACCGCGAGACCGTCCAGACCGGCGCGCAGCTCGCCGTCTACTCGCGCAACGCCATGCGCCGGCAGCGCAACGCGTCGAGCCCCGAGCCACGGCGCAAGCTCAAGGAGGTGGCGTGATGAGCGACGCGCGCCCCGTCATGATCACGGCCGGTGGCACGGGCGGCCATGTCTACCCCGGCCTGGCGCTGGCGCGTGAGCTCCAGGCGCGTGAGCTGCCCGTGGTCTGGATGGGTACGCACAAGGGTCTGGAGGCGCGGGTGATCCCCGAGGCCGGTATCCCCATGGCCTGGTGCTCGATCAGCGGGCTGCGGGGCAAGGGCGCACTCGCCTGGCTGCTGGCACCGTTCCGCCTGGTTCGCGCACTCTGGCAGGCCGCGCGCATCGTGCGCCGTCACCGCCCGCGGCTGGTCGTGGGCATGGGTGGGTTCGTCTCCGGCCCCGGCGGGCTCATGGCCGCGCTCATGGGCACGCCGCTGGTCATCCACGAACAGAACGCGGAGGCGGGGCTGACGAACCGCATCCTCTCCCGCTTCGCGCGCCGGGTGCTCGAGGGCTTTCCCGAGACCTTCGGTCAGCGTGAGAAGACGATCTTCACCGGCAACCCGGTGCGTGCCGACATCGCCGCGCTGGACCACCCCGAACTGCGCCTGGCGAACCGGGAAGCGCACGCGTTGCGTGTGCTGGTGGTGGGCGGCAGCCAGGGGGCGCTCGCGCTCAACCAGACCCTGCCGGAGGCCCTGGCAAAGATCCCCGGCGAGCAGCGCCCGCAAGTCTGGCACCAGACCGGGCCACGCTTTCTCGAGGCCACCCGCGAGCGCTATCGCGAGTCCGGCGTCGAGGGGCGTGTCGATGCCTATATCGAGGACATGGCCGAGGCCTATGCCTGGGCCGACGTGGTGGTGTGCCGTGCCGGTGCCCTCACCATCGCCGAGCTGGCCGCGGCCGGTGTCGGCTCGATTCTCGTGCCGTTCCCGTTCGCCGTGGACGATCACCAGACCAAGAACGCCCACTTCCTCTCGCGTGCCGGTGCCGCCGTGCTGATGCCGCAGTCGCAGCTCACGGCCGAGACCCTGGCGGAGGCGCTGCAGGGCCTGGGCGCGGATCGCGCGCGGGTCATGGAGATGGCGATGGCCGCGCGCGGCCAGGCCCATCCCGAGGCGGTGCGCCACGTGGCCGACATCTGCGAGGCGGTGATGAAAGGAGACACCGCATGAGTCTCAATCCCAACACCATGAAGCAGCGTCGCATCAAGCGCATCCACTTCGTGGGCGTGGGCGGCTCGGGCATGGGTGGTATCGCCGAGGTGCTGGCCAACCTCGGCTATGACGTCAGCGGCTCGGACATCGCCGAGAACAGCGTGACTCAGCGCCTCGCGGGACTGGGCGTGACGATCTACAAGGGCCACGACGCCGCCCGGGTGCAGGGCGTGGACGTGGTCGTCGTCTCCAGCGCGGTGAAGGAGAGCAACCCGGAGGTGAGGGCGGCGCGCGACCAGCGTATCCCGGTGGTGCCGCGTGCCGAGATGCTGGCCGAGCTGATGCGTTTCCGCAACGGCATCGCGGTGGCCGGTACCCATGGCAAGACCACGACCACGAGCCTGGTCGCGAGTTTGCTGGCGGAGGCCGATCTCGACCCGACCTTCGTCATCGGCGGGCGTCTCAACAGCACGGCCAGCCACTCGCGCCTGGGCAGCGGCGAGTACCTGGTGGCCGAGGCGGACGAGAGCGATGCCTCCTTCCTCTACCTGCAGCCGATGGTTTCGGTGGTCACCAACATCGATGCCGATCACCTCGAGACCTACGGCGGCGACTACAACAAGCTGCGCGACACCTTCGTCGAGTTTCTGCATCACCTGCCGTTCTACGGCCTGGCCGTGCTCTGCCTCGACAACGAGGGCGTGCGTTCCATCCTGCCGGAGCTGACGCGCCCGGCCGTGACCTATGGCATCGAGCACGAGGCCGATTACCGCGCCAGCAACCTGCGCTACGAAGGCCCGGCCACCCGGTTCACCGTGACCATGCCCGAGCGCAAGTCCGGGCTGGAAGTGAAGCTCAACCTGCCGGGTACGCACAACGTGCTCAACGCGCTGGCCGCGATCGCCGTTGCGCATCAACTCGGCGTGGACGACGCCGTCATCCAGAGCGCACTGGAGAAGTTCCAGGGCATTGGCCGTCGCTTCCAGATGTACGGTGACATCGAGACCGCCAGCGGCACGGTCACGCTGGTCGACGACTACGGCCATCACCCGACGGAGATGACGGCCACCCTCGATGCGGTGCGCCATGCCTTCCCGGGGCGTCGCCTGGTGCTGGCCTTCCAGCCGCATCGCTACACCCGCACGCGCGACCTGTTCGAGGACTTCGCGCAGGTGCTGTCCGAGACCGACGTACTGGTGCTGCTCGAGGTGTATCCGGCGGGCGAGGACCCGATCGCGGGCGCCGATGGCCGGGCACTGGCGCGCAACATCCGTCTGCGCGGGGATGTCGATCCGATCTTCGTGGAGACGGTCGACGAGCTGCCGCACGCGCTGGAGGGGGTACTGCAGGACGGTGACGTGTTGCTCACCATGGGGGCCGGCAACATCGGCGCCATGGCCGGGCGCCTGCCCGCATTGCTGGCCGCGGAGGCGAAGTCATGAACGTCGCCCTGGACACTACCCGGTTGCGCGGTGACCTGCGCGAGCACGAGTCGATGGCGCGGCTCACGAGCTGGCGCGTGGGCGGTCCGGCCGACCGCTTCTACAAGCCGGCGGACGTGGAGGATCTGGGTGCGTTCCTGGCCATGCTGCCGGCCGATGAGCCACTGACTTGGCTTGGACTGGGCAGCAACCTGCTGGTGCGCGACGGCGGTGTGCGAGGCACCGTGATCGCATTGCATGGCATGCTCGACGAACTCGAGCGGGTCGGTGACACCGGCGTGCGCGCCGGGGCCGGCGTTCCCTGCGCGAAGGTCGCGCGCTTTGCGGCCCGGAACGATCTGGTGGGTGGCGAGTTCCTGGCGGGTATCCCGGGCACCATGGGCGGGGCCCTCGCCATGAACGCGGGCTCCTTCGGCGGCGAGACCTGGGAGAAGGTGACGCGTGTCGAGACCATCGGTCGCGACGGACGCCGCCACGAGCGGACCGCAGACGAGTACGAGATCGGTTATCGCAGCGTGAAAGGTCCGGCTAACGAGTGGTTCATCGCCTGCGAACTGCAGCTGGAAGCCGGCGACGGCGAGGCCTCGATGGTGCGGATTCGCGAACTGCTGAACAAGCGCGGCGAGACGCAGCCGACCGGCCAGCCGAGCTGTGGGTCGGTGTTCCGCAACCCGCCCGGCGACTACGCGGGGCGCCTGATCGAGGCCTGCGGTCTCAAGGGTCACTGCATCGGCGGTGCCTGCGTGTCGGAGAAGCATGCGAACTTCATCATCAACACGGGTGAGGCGAGTGCGAAGGACATCGAGTTGCTGATTCGCCACGTGCAGGAGACGGTGAAGCGCGAACACGGCGTGGAGCTCCTGGCGGAGGTGCGGGTGATCGGCGAGGAGGTAGCGGCATGAGCGCGGCCCGGAAAATGTCGGACTTCGGCAAGGTGGCGGTGCTCATGGGCGGCTGGTCCGCCGAGCGCGAGGTCTCGCTCAAGAGCGGCCGTGCCGTACTCGAGGCGCTGCAGCGGGCGGGCGTCGATGCCCACGGCATCGACGCGGGTCGCGACATCCTCTCCGTGCTGCCCGCCGGTGGGTTCGATCGTGCGTTCATCATCATGCACGGTCGCGGCGGCGAGGACGGCGCCATGCAGGGTGCGCTGGAAGTGCTGGACCTGCCCTACACCGGCAGTGGCGTGATGGCCTCGGCGCTATGCATGGACAAGCTCATGACCAAGCGCATGTGGCTGGGCGCCGGCCTGCCCACGCCGCAGCACGAGGTGCTGAGCCACGAGAGCGACTTTGCCGCGGTGGTCGAGCGCCTGGGTCTGCCGCTCATCGTCAAGCCGGCGCTCGAAGGTTCCAGTATAGGCATGAGCAAGGTCGATGCGGCCGAGCAGCTGGAGCCGGCCTACCGCACGGCGCGCGAGTACGGCGACCAGGTCTTCGTCGAGCAGTGGATCACCGGCACGGAGTACACGGCCGCCATTCTCAACGGAGAGGCGCTGCCGCTGATCCGTCTGGAAACGCCGCATGCCTTCTACGACTACGAGGCGAAGTACCTCTCGGACACCACGCGCTATCACTGCCCCTGCGGCCTGCCGGCGGACGAGGAGGCCGAGATGCAGGAACTTGCCATGCAGGCGTTTCATGCGGTGGGCGCCTCGGGTTGGGGCCGGGTGGACTTCATGCGCGACGAACAGGGGCAGCCCTGGCTCATCGAGGTGAACACGGTGCCGGGCATGACCGACCACTCGCTGGTGCCGATGGCGGCCCGCGAGGGCGGTATCGAATTCGAGGAGCTGGTGACCCGCATCCTGGCCACCAGCCTGGAACGCGGATGAACGCGGCGCACTGTTACGGGACATGGCACATGCAAGACGTCAACGGCAAAAGACACGGCAGCGACGGGCGATCCCGCGTCGCTGGCTGCGTGCCGCAGGGTGGTTGCTGATCATGCTGGTGCTGATCGCTGCAACCTCGGCCCTGCTGGCAAAGCTGCGTGACCCGCACACGTTGCCGGTGCGCCAGGTGCGCATCGAGGGCGAGTTCGTTCACCTGGACCGCCGGGAACTCGAGGCCGTGGCGGCCCCCCTTGTCTCCGGCGGCTTTTTCACCATCGACCTGCGTCGCGTGGAAGAGGCCGTCGAGGCGCTGCCCTGGGTCTACGACGTGAGCCTGCGCCGTTACTGGCCGGAAACCCTGGAGTTGCGCGTGGTCGAGCAGGTCGCCATCGCGCGCTGGGGCGACAAGGCCCTGTTGAACCAGTACGGCGAGCTGTTCGAGCCGTCGACCGAAAGTTTTCCGCAAGGGTTGCCGCGGCTCTACGGCCCGGCCGGCAAGGAGCGCGACCTGATCGACCGCTTCATCAAGGTGAGCGAGATGTTGAAGACGGTGGGGCTCAAGCCGCGCGAGCTGGTCGAGGACCCGCGCCGCGCCTGGCAGCTCTCGCTCGACAACGGTGTGACGATCACGCTGGGGCGTGACGATACCGTGGCCCGGCTCAAGCGTTTTCTCGCGGTCTATCCGCAGACGCTGGCCGACAAGAGCGACACGCTGGCCCGGGTCGACCTGCGATACACCAACGGATTTGCCGTGGCATGGCGCGAACAGAACGCGCCGGCCGCGCAGTAAGCGAAGGGGATGAGACGCGATGTCCAAGAAAACAGATAGAGGCATGATCGTCGGACTCGATATCGGCACCTCCAAGGTGGTGGCGATCGTCGGCGAGGTGAACGACGAGGGGCAGATCGAGATCATCGGGATCGGCTCGCACCCGTCGCGCGGCCTGAAGAAGGGCGTGGTGGTCAACATCGAGTCCACCGTGCAGTCGATTCAGCGTGCCGTGGAGGAGGCCGAGCTGATGGCGGGGTGCCAGATCCACGCGGTGCACGCGGGGATTGCCGGCAGCCACGTGAAGAGCCTGAACTCGCACGGCATCGTCGCCATCAAGGACAAGGAGGTCGGACCGCTGGACGTGGAGCGCGTGATCGACGCGGCCCGCGCCGTCGCCATTCCGGCTGACCAGCGCATCCTCCACATCCTGCCGCAGGAATTCATCATCGACGAGCAGGAAGGCATTCGCGAACCGGTCGGCATGTCGGGCGTCCGGCTCGAGGCCAAGGTCCATCTAGTTACCGGTGCGGTGAGCGCGGCGCAGAACATCGTCAAGTGTGTTCGCCGCTGCGGGCTCGAGGTCGACGACATCATCCTCGAGCAGCTGGCCTCCAGCCAGTCGGTGCTTACGGAGGACGAGAAGGAACTGGGCGTGTGCCTCGTCGACATCGGCGGCGGCACCACCGACATGGCCGTGTTCACCGAGGGGGCGATCCGCCATACCGCCGTGATCCCGATCGCGGGCGACCAGGTGACCAACGACATCGCGGTTGCGCTGCGTACGCCCACGCAGCATGCCGAGGAGATCAAGGTCAAGTACGCCTGTGCGCTGCGCCAGCTCGCCAACCCGGACGACAGCATCGAGGTCCCGAGCGTGGGCGATCGCCCGCCGCGCCGCCTGTCGCGTCAGACGTTGGCCGAGGTGGTGGAGCCGCGCTACGAGGAGCTGCTCACCCTGGTCCAGGCGGAACTGCGCCGCAGCGGCTTCGAGGACCTGGTGGCCGCCGGCATCGTGCTCACCGGTGGCTCGTCGAAGATGGAGGGCGTGATCGACCTGGCCGAAGAGGTGTTCCACATGCCGGTGCGCCTGGGGATCCCCCAGGGGGTGAGCGGCCTGGTCGACGTGGTGCGCAACCCGATTTACGCGACCGGCGTGGGCCTGTTGCAGTTTGGCCACCAGTGCCGCGTCAGTGGTGGCATGGACGTGTCCGCCGATGGCGGTTTCAACACCGTCTGGCGGCGTATGAAGAGTTGGTTCCAAGGCAATTTCTAAGAGCATCAGAGCTCCCTGGTGTGCGGGGAGCGTAACCGTGGCACAGAGGCAAGAAGAGGAGAATCGCAATGTTTGAACTCATGGATAACTACGCGCAAAACGCCGTGATCAAGGTGATCGGCGTGGGTGGTGGCGGCGGTAACGCCGTGCAGCACATGGTCAAGGCCTCCATCGAGGGTGTGGATTTCATCTGCGCCAACACCGATGCGCAGGCGCTCAAGAACGTGGCCGCCAAGACCACCCTGCAGCTGGGTACCAATATCACCAAGGGTCTGGGTGCCGGTGCCGACCCGAACGTGGGCCGCGAGGCCGCGCTCGAGGACCGCGAGCGCATCCAGGAATGCATTCAGGGTGCCGACATGCTGTTCATCACTGCCGGCATGGGCGGCGGTACGGGCACCGGTGGCGCCCCGGTCGTGGCGCAGGTGGCCAAGGAGATGGGGATCCTTACCGTGGCCGTGGTCACCAAGCCCTTCCCCTTCGAAGGCGCGAAGCGCATGGCAATCGCCAAGCAGGGTATGGAGGAGCTGGGCAAGTACGTCGACTCCCTGATCACCATCCCGAACGAGAAGCTGCTCACCGTGCTGGGCAAGGGCGTGACCCTGCTGGACGCCTTCTCCGCGGCTAACGACGTGCTGCTGGGTGCGACCCAGGGCATCGCGGAACTGATCACCCGCCCGGGTCTCATCAACGTCGACTTCGCCGACGTGCGGACCGTCATGTCCGAGATGGGTATGGCCATGATGGGCACCGGCTCGGCCAGCGGCGAGGGGCGCGCCCGCGAGGCGGCCGAGGCGGCGATCTCCAGCCCGCTGCTCGAGGACGTCAACATCGCCGGGGCCAAGGGCATCCTGGTGAATGTCACCGCCGGGCTGGACATGTCCATCGGCGAGTTCGAGGAAGTGGGCGAGGCGATCAAGGACTTCGCGTCCGAGGATGCCACCGTGGTGGTCGGCACCGTGATCGACCCGGACATGAACGACGAGTTGCGCGTGACCCTGGTGGCCACCGGCCTTGAAGGTTCCGGCATGGTCCGCCGCCCTGTGGAAAAGCCGACGATGAAGGTGGTCGAACGTGAAACCGACGGCGAGGTGGACTACGAGAAGCTGGATCGCCCGACCGTGATCCGCAAGCAGGCGGTGAACGGCGGCCCGGCCTACGACCCGCGCGGCGAGTTCGACATGGAGTACCTGGATATTCCGGCGTTCCTGCGCAAACAGGCCGATTGAGGCCGGTTCGCGCAAATTGTGCGCGGGTTACCGGATTCTGCCGGGATTACCGGTAGTATTGCGCGGAGGCTTTACGTCGAAGAATCGCCAGAAACGCCGAATCTGATGCGATTGTCCTCGAATGTGCCATAATGGCGCGTTTCAAGGGCGGTTTTTCGACACTGCCCCTCGCTCCGGCGCGGAATCGGGCTCAGGCAGGGTTTCGCACCGCGCTATGCACGGGACTCGACACATTGATTAGACAGCGCACACTCAAGAACTCCATTCGGGCGACGGGAATCGGCCTGCACACCGGGGAAAAGATTCATCTGACCCTGAGGCCGGCTGCGGTGGACACCGGTATTGTCTTCCGCCGCATCGATCTCGATCCCCACGTGGAGATCAGGGCCCGCGTCGAGAACGCGGCCGAGACCGCGCTGTCCAGCACCCTCGAAAGCGGGGGTGCCCGTGTGACCAGTGTCGAGCACCTGCTGTCCGCCCTGGCGGGGCTGGGTATCGACAACCTGTATGTGGACCTGACGGGGCCCGAGGTGCCGATCATGGACGGCAGCGCCGGGCCCTTCGTCTTTCTGATCCAGTCTGCCGGCGTGGAGGAGCAGGAGGCGCCCAAGCGCTTTATCCGCATCAAGCGCCCCGTCCAGGTCGAGGATGGCGACAAGTGGGCCCGCTTCGAGCCGTTCGACGGCTTCAAGGTGGGCTTCACCATCGATTTCGATCACCCCGTCTTCAAACAGTGCGGCCAGAAGGCCGAGCTGGACTTCTCCAAGACCTCCTTCGTCAAGGAGGTGAGCCGGGCACGCACCTTCGGGTTCATGCGCGATATCGAGCAGCTGCGGGAACGCGAGCTCGCGCTCGGCCGCACTCTCGAGAACACCGTGTTGCTCGATGACGATCAGGTGCTCAACGAGGATGGGCTGCGCTACGAGGACGAGTTCGTAAAGCACAAGATCCTCGATTCCATTGGCGATTTGTACCTGCTGGGACACAGCCTGCTTGGCACGTTCAGCGGCCACAAGTCCGGGCACACGCTCAACAGCCGCCTGGTGAAGGCGCTTCTGGACGATACGGAGGCCTGGGAAGAGGTGGTCTTCGACGACCCGAAGGCCTCTCCGGTCGCTTATTCCCAGGCCGCCAGCGCGTCGGCCTGAGGCGGTTCAGTCGTCGCGTCGGCCGCGGCGCGCGAGTTTCTTGAGGGCGGCCCGCAACTCGGGGTCGGACATGGCGTCGGCGGCGCGCGCGAGGGTTCGGGCATTGTCCGAGCTCAGCTCGAGGCGGCGCGGGACCCGCTCGCGAACGGCGCGGGGCGCGTCGATGCGGATGCGGCACTTCTTCAGCTCGAGTCGGAATTCGGCGTTGAGCTGCTTCAGGATCTCGCGTTGCAGATAGCGGAGCTGCGAGGCCCAGGTGCTGCCGTCGGTGACCAGGGTGAGTTCCTGATCGCGGATCGAGGCCGTCCAGCAGTGGGTATTCAGGGGGGCGGGCAGCAGGGCGCGCAGGCTGAAATTGATTTTCTCCAGAATCTGGGTCTTTTCGACGAGATTTGGGGCCAGAAGTCGATTGAATGGGCGCATTTGGCTGATTAATGGGCGCGGAAAAAGGGACGCGGGTCAGGGTCTGCTGTTACAGTATAGGCGGTTCCCTGGAGCCATGGATGAGGTTATTCTAGTACTTCGCTGAATAAGCTGCAGTTTTTATTGGACGGACCGATGAACATCATTTTCTTCACCAAGGGCGGAGCCACGCCGCGCAGTGTGCACTTCACGCACTGGGCGCATTTCATGATTCCGGTGGTGTTGGTGGTGCTCACGGCTACCGGGCTGATGAGCCTGGGTTATTACGTCGGCATCAACAAGGCCCCGGAAGAACGCGTGGCACGCTGGGAGGACGAGCTCAAGCTCCAGCGCCTGCAGATCGAGGAGGCTCGCGCGCTGACACAGGCTAACATCGATGCGCTCACCCAGCGTCTCGGCCAGTTGCAGGGACACGTCACCCGCCTCAACGCGCTGGGCAGCAAGCTCGTCAAGATGGCGGACATCGACGCCAGCGAATTCGACTTCCAGAACCCGCCCGCCGTGGGTGGTCCCGAGGAGGCCCTGAGCGAAACCGAACTCCAGGCCCCGGACCTGGTGGCGGCCATCGACCAGCTCGCCGCCCAGATCGAGGACCGCGAACAGCAGTTGCAGGTGCTCGATCAGGTCATCATGACCCGTAATCTGCAGAACGAGGTCTATCCCAAGGGGCGCCCGATCGTGAAGGGCTGGACCTCCTCATACTATGGCGTACGCTCCGATCCCTTCACCGGCAAGCCCTCTTTCCACAAGGGCATGGACTTTGCCGGCAAGCACGGCTCCGACGTCATCGCCGTGGCCGGCGGCGTCGTCACCTGGTCCGGCAAGCGCTGGGGCTACGGCAACATGGTCGAGATCAACCATGGTAACGGGTACGTGACCCGTTACGGTCACAATTCGGAACATCTGGTTGAGGTCGGCGAGGCCGTCAAGAAGGGCCAGGTCATCGCCAAAATGGGGACCAGCGGCCGGTCCACCGGGCCTCATGTCCATCTCGAGGTGCTGCACAACGGCAAGCACGTCGATCCGGCAAAGTTCATCAATTGATCGATCCTGCATTGCGTCGCGTGTCGGATCCGACGGCCATGTGAGACGTGATGCACCCTGAGTTATTCCCGGCCGCCCGTTCCGGCGGCCCGATCCCGTTCCTGATCCTGTTCCTCGCCGTACTGCTGTCGCCGGCCGTGCTGGCCGATGCGGGTGGACTGCGCATCATGGCAGTGGGGGATATCATGCTGGGCACGGATTTTCCGCGTGACCGGCTGCCCCCCGAGGACGGCGAGGCCCTGCTGGCCGAGGCGGCCCCCATTCTGCGCCAGGCCGATGTCGCCGTCGGTAATCTGGAAGGCGTCCTGCTGGACGGCGGGGAGCCGGTCAAGCAATGCCAGAATCCGAGTGCCTGCTATCTCTTCAGGACGCCGGCCCGCTACGCCACCCGGCTCGCCGAGTCGGGCTTCGATGTCATGAGCCTGGCCAATAATCACGCCATGGACTTCGGGCCGGAGGGCGCGACCAGCAGCAGCGCAGCCTTGCAGGCCCTGGGGATCGAGGTGGCCGGGCCGCTCGGTACCACGGCCAGCTGGACCGATGACGGGGGGCGTCGGATCGGCTTCGTCGCCTTCGCGCCCAACCGGGGGGTGGAGTCGCTGCTCGACGTGGAGAAGGCCCGGGACATCGTGGCGCGCCTCGCGCACGAGCACGACGTGGTCATCGTCTCAATGCACGCCGGCGCCGAGGGGTTCGGGGCCATGCGCCTCACCTTCGACACCGAGACCTATTACGGCGAGGATCGCGGCAACCCGGTGGCTTTTGCCCGTGCCATGGTCGATGCGGGGGCCGACCTCGTCGTGGGGCACGGCCCTCATGTGCCCCGGGCGATGGAGGTCTACCAAGGGCATCTCATCGCCTACAGCCTGGGGAACTTTTGCACCTACTGGGGCATCTCTGTGGAGAGGGAAAAGGGCCTGGCACCGATTCTCGACGTCACGCTTGACGACTACGGTCACCTGGTCGAGGGGCGCATTCACGCGCTGGTGCAGCGGCGTCCGCTGGGCCCCGTCCTTGATAGCCGGGGTGAAGCCGTTACAATAATACGCCATTTGACCGCACTGGATTTCCCCGAGGGTCGGTTGCTGATCGATGCAAACGGCGAGCTGCGGCCCCGGTACTATCCGGGCCCGGCCTTCGAGCGCCTCAAGCGCCAGGTTCACCCCGTGCCGCTCGCTGCCTGGCGGCAGGAGAGCTAGCCCGGCCTGCGGCACCGACACCCTTGTTCCCGCCAGAACAACACCAACGACAGAATTTTAGGAACGCCTTTTCTTATGGTCGCGCAACTCATCACCAAGGTTTTCGGTAGCCGCAACGATCGGCTGGTTCGCCGGTATCGCAAGACGGTCAACGTCATCAACGGGCTCGAGGAGCAATTCGAGGCGTTGAGAGACGAACAGCTCCAGGCCAAGACTGCGGAATTCCGGGAGCGGCTCGACAAGGGCGAATCGCTGGATGCACTCCTGCCCGAGGCCTTCGCCACTGTCCGCGAGGCGGGCAAGCGCGTCCTGGGAATGCGCCACTTCGACGTCCAGCTCGTCGGCGGGATGGTGTTGCACGACGGCAAGATCGCCGAGATGCGGACCGGTGAGGGCAAGACCCTGGTGGCCACGCTGCCGGTCTATCTCAACGCGCTCACGGGCCAGGGTGTCCATGTCGTCACCGTAAACGACTACCTCGCGCAGCGCGACGCCGGCTGGATGAGCAAGCTCTATGGCTTCCTGGGACTCTCCACGGGCGTGATCGTGGGCGGACTCGACCAGCAGGCCCGCCGCGATGCCTACGCCGCCGACATCACCTACGGCACCAACAACGAGTTCGGCTTCGATTACCTGCGCGACAACATGGCCTTCTCGGCCCAGGATCGCGTGCAGCGCGGCCGTAACTTCGCCGTGGTCGACGAGGTGGACTCCATCCTCATCGACGAGGCGCGCACGCCGCTGATCATCTCAGGCCCCACCGGTGAGAACTCCGAGCTGTACCTCGCCATGAACGCGCTGGTACCCAAGCTCGCGGCACAGAAGGAAGAAGACGGCCCGGGCGATTACAGCCTGGACGAGAAGACCAAGCAGGTTCATCTCACCGAGGACGGTCACGAGCACGTCGAGGCCCTGATGACGGAGGCCGGACTCCTGAAGGAGGGCGAAAGCCTCTACGATGCCGGCAACATCAGCCTGATCCACCATCTGAACGCTGCCTTGCGCGCCCATGCGTTGTATCACCGCGACGTGGACTACATCGTCAAGGACAACCAGATCGTCATCGTCGACGAGTTCACGGGGCGCACCATGCCGGGGCGGCGCTGGTCCGAGGGCCTGCACCAGGCCATCGAGGCCAAGGAAGGGGTGAAGATCCAGAACGAGAACCAGACGCTTGCCTCGATCACCTTCCAGAACTACTTCCGCCTCTACGACAAGCTCTCGGGCATGACCGGTACCGCGGATACCGAGGCCTTCGAATTCCAGCAGATCTACGCGCTGGAAGTCGTCGTCATCCCCACGCACCGCCCGATGGTGCGTGACGATATGAACGACCTCGTGTTCCTGAACTTCAAGGACAAGTACGAGGCGATCAAGAAGGACATCGCGTGGTGCGTGGAGCACGGCCGCCCGGTGCTCGTCGGAACCACCTCGATCGAGAACTCCGAGTACCTGTCCAACCTGCTGAAAAAGGCCAAGATCCCGCACGAGGTGCTCAACGCCAAGCAGCACGAGCGCGAGGCCCATATCGTGGCGCAGGCCGGCCGGCCCTCGGCCGTGACCATCGCCACCAACATGGCGGGTCGCGGTACCGACATCGTGCTCGGCGGCAGCCTGGAAGCAGCGCTGGCCGAGCTGGGCGAGAATCCCGAGCCGGCGAAGGTCGAGCAGGTGAAGGTCGAGTGGCAGGAGCGCCATGACGCTGTGCTCGAGGCCGGTGGCCTGCATATTATCGGCACCGAACGCCACGAGTCCCGCCGTGTCGACAACCAGCTGCGTGGCCGTGCCGGCCGCCAGGGTGACGCGGGTTCCTCGCGCTTCTTCCTGTCGCTGGAAGACAACCTGATGCGCATCTTCGCCTCCGACCGCGTGAAGATGCTGATGCAGCGTCTCGGCATGCAGGAAGGCGAGGCCATCGAGAACAAGTGGGTGACCAAGGCGATCGAGAATGCCCAGCGCAAGGTCGAGGCCCACAACTTCGACATCCGCAAGCAGCTGCTCGAATATGACGACGTCGCCAACGACCAGCGCAAGGTGGTCTACGAGCAGCGGGCCGAGCTGCTCGAATCCGACGATGTCGCCGAGGCCATCGTCGCCATTCGCGAGGACGTCATCGACGACACCATCAGTCTGTACATCGCCCCGGGCAGTATCGACGAGCAATGGGATCTCGACGGCCTGACCGACGCACTCAACGGCGAGTTCGGCCTGGATCTGCCGATCAAGGACTGGCTGGAGGCCGATGCGGATCTGCACGAGGAGTCGCTGCGCGAGCGCATCCAGGAAGAGGCCGCCAAACTGCTGGATTCGAAGGAAGAGCGCCTCGGTGCCACCGCGATGCGCCGCATCGAAAAGGACCTGATGCTGCAGGTGCTCGACAACCACTGGAAGGAGCACCTGGCTGCGATGGACTACCTGCGCCAGGGTATCGGGCTGCGCGGTTATGCGCAGAAGAACCCGAAGCAGGAGTACAAGCGCGAGGCCTTCGAGATGTTCCAGGCCATGCTCGAGCGCATCAAGCACGACGTGATCTCCATGCTCATGCGCATCCAGCTGCCCTCCGAGGAGCAGCTGGCGGCCTTTGAGGAGCAGCAGCGCCAGGCCCAGAAGGCCCGCGAGATGGAGTTCCAGCACGCCGAGGCACAAAGCGCGCTGTCGGCCAGTGCCGAACCGGCGGGTGAGCAGGCCGAACAGCCCTACCGTCGCGAGGGCCGCAAGATCGGCCGCAATGATCCCTGCTGGTGTGGCTCGGGCAAGAAGTTCAAGCAGTGCCACGGCAAGCTGAGCTGAGGAACGCGCATGGCTGTCGGACTCGAGGCGCCCCAAGCCCTTAAACCCGTAGCCGGCGTGCGTCTTGCCGCCGTCCAGGCCGGTATCCGCTACCGCAATCGCACCGACCTCGTGCTCATGGAGCTCGCGGCGGGCAGCGACGTGGCCGCTGTATTCACGCGTAACGCCTTTCGCGCCGCGCCGGTGCTGGTGGCCGAGGCGCACCTGGCGGCCGCCAATCCCCGTTACCTGCTGATCAACTCCGGCAACGCGAACGCGGGCACCGGCAAGAGCGGCCTCGATGCGGCGCAGGCCTCCTGCGCCGCGCTGGCCGGCGCGGCCGGTTGCGAGGCGGATGAGGTCCTGCCGTTCTCAACCGGCGTGATCGGCGAACCGCTGCCCGTCGAGCGTATCGCGGCGGCCCTTCCGGGCGCGGTGGAGGCCCTGGCGGAGGATGCCTGGCTCGAGGCCGCGCGCGGCATCATGACCACGGACACCGTGGCCAAGGGCGTCTCGCGTACCGTCACGATCGACGGTGTGGATGTCACCATCACCGGCATCGCCAAGGGTTCGGGGATGATCCACCCGGACATGGCCACCATGCTGGCCTACGTGGCCACGGATGCGGCCGTGCCGGCCGACGTGCTCAAGCAGTCGCTGAAGCTCGCGGCCGACCGCTCGTTCAACGCCGTGACCGTCGACGGCGATACCTCGACCAACGATGCCTGCGTGCTGGTCGCCACGGGAGCCGCCGGGGTCCGTGTGACCGAGGGCAAGGCGCTGGATGTCTTCCAGGCCGCGCTCGATGAGGTGTGCATGCTGCTCGCGCAGGCCATCATCCGCGATGGTGAGGGGGCCACCAAGTTCGTGACCATCGACGTGATGGGAGCGGCCAGCGAGGCGGAGGCCCGGCAGGTCGGTTTCACCATCGCTCACTCGCCTCTGGTGAAGACCGCGCTGTTCGCCAGTGACCCCAACTGGGGTCGCATCCTCGCGGCCGTGGGGCGCGCCGGCGTCGAGGACCTCGATGTCGGCCGCATCGACATCTACCTCGGCGGCGTGCGTATCGTGCACGCCGGGGGACGTGATGCCGCCTACACCGAGGAACAGGGCCAGGCGGTCATGCAGCGCGACGAGATCGACATTCGCGTCGAACTCGATCGGGGCGAGGCCGCCGCGCGCGTCTGGACCTCGGACCTGTCCCACGAGTACGTGCGCATCAACGCCGAGTACCGCAGCTGAGCGGGGCGCATCAGCCCGTGATCCCCGAGCATCTTCACGTCGTCGCCGCGGCGATCCGCAACCAGCGCGACGAGTTCCTGGTGACCCGCCGCGCCGCCCATCAGCACCAGGGCGACAGATGGGAGTTCCCGGGAGGCAAGGTCGAGCCCGGCGAGGGTCGCGCGGCGGCGCTCGCACGCGAACTCGACGAGGAGCTCGGCATCGTCCCGCGCCGTGCGCGTCCGCTGATCCAGGTCGCACATACCTACAGCGACAAGCGCGTGTTTCTCGATGTGTGGCTGGTCGAGGCCTTCGACGGCGAGCCGACGCCGCGGGAGGGCCAGCCCATGAGCTGGGTGTCCGCGCCCGCACTGTCGTCACTCCACTTCCCCGCCGCCAACCTGCCCATCCTGCGTGCCCTCGCGCTTCCCGAGCGCTACCTGATCACGCCGGAGCCGGCCGATCTCCCACGGGCGCGTTTCCTGGCCGATCTTGAACGCGCGGTCGATGCGGGTTTCAAGCTGATCCAGCTACGCAGCAAGCGCATGACGGAGACCGACCTCGAGAGTCTCGCGGGCGAGGCGCTGGATCGGCTGGCGATGTCGGATGTCCGTTTACTGCTCAATGCCGCCCCGGAGCTTGCGGTCCGTCTCGGCGCACACGGGGTCCACCTGAGCAGTCGCGCCCTCGCGCAGGTGAGGGCCGCCCAGCTCGAGACGCTGCGCGCAGAAACCGGCCCGGGTTTCCTGGTGGGGGCGTCCTGCCACGATGCCGTTGAACTCAACCGTGCCGTGCAGCTGGGTGCCGATTTCGCCGTGCTCGGTCCCGTGGCCCCCACGCAGTCGCATCCTGACGCCACCCCTATGGGCTGGGCGCGGTTCGAGACGCTGGCCCGCGAGGTGGCCCTGCCCGTGTTCGCCCTGGGCGGTCTCGATGCCGCGGCCGTCCATCACGCGCAATGGCATGGTGCCCAGGGCGTGGCGGCCATTCGCGCCTTCTGGCCCGGGGAGCTGAGCGCATGAAGCGCATGGCCCTCGTCATCGTGCCACTGCTGGCGATCGTGGTGCTGGGCTACGTCTGGGGAAGGCACTGGATGGCCGGGCAGTTGTCGGGCGCCGCGCCGGTGGAACTGGCTGCGCCGGCGGGGTGCGGTTTGCACCGGGCACCCTGCGAGATCCGCACCCCGGATGGTGACCGTCTACAGGTGGAGTTCAGCCATGAGCCCGTGCCGCTGCAGCCGTTCCGCGTGCAGCTTTATGCCCCGAACACGGCGTTCGACGCGGTGACCGTCGACTTTCAGATGGTCGACATGTACATGGGGATCAACCGCTACGCGCTGGAACGCCAGGCCGAGGGCATCTGGAGCCGCGAGGTGATGCTGCCCGTGTGCGCGACCGGGCGCAGCGACTGGCGCATGTATCTGCGTGTCGAAACCGGTGATGCGGCGTACCGGGTGGCGTTGCCTTTCGAGGCCGCCGCGGCACGCTGAGCGGATTCGGGGCGCGGGTGGCCGGCTAGAGCGCGCAACAGGCCAGTTCGAACTCGATGTCTTCCTGCAACTGCTTGGCCCGGTTGTCCAGGTCGGGCTGGGCGAGGAAGCGTACCGAGAAACGGTGTTTGCCGGCACTGATCTCGGGGTAGTAGGGGGCGTCTTTCGGCAAATCGATGCGAATGATCTGGTAAGGCTGGGAGAGGTCCAGGTTTTGCTGGTAAAATCCCATCTTGGCCACCTGCGTCTGAGGCGTGGCGCTGTCGCGAATCAGTGACAGCACGAGGTCGATGGCCTGTTTCACCTGGCGGTAGGGCTCGATCCAGTCGTCGAGTTGTCGGCGGCGCTGGTCGGCCGGCCTCGACAGCCAGTGATGGTAGGCCGGCAGGTCGAAGTCGCAGGTACCGCCCGGGATCGAGGTGCGCTGGCGCAGGGCGTTGATGAAGTCGTTGTCCTTGAGGTGGCGTCCCAGCTGTCCGGACATCTCGTGCAGCTTCTTGAACTGCTGGCGCTGGCGGTCGATGATCCCCTCGAGGCGCGACTGGTCCACGTCCGGCTCCCGGCTCAGACGGCTCAGGTTGCCGATCTGGCGGTCCAGTTCCTTCATCAGGTCGCTCTTCAGGTCCCCGCGGGTGGAGAGCTGAAAGATCTCCATCAGCGTCATCAGCGCGCAATGCGTGTCCCACTGCGTTTCCAGCGACAGCCGGAACTCGAAGTGCTGCATCAGCTCTTCGAGTCGTAGCAGGGTGCGCAGTCGCTCGTTCAGCGGTTGTTCGTATGTGATGGTGTCGGTCACGTCACGCGCTTGATTGGCTTGTCAGAATACCGGGGGCAACATTGGGATTGTCGCACGGTCCGGCGACTCAGGCATCCATGGCATGGGCGAGTGCCCGGTACTTCCTGTCGAGCGCCTCGACCTGTGTTTCCAGCCGGTCGATCGTGGCGTCATTGTCGATGATGTCGTCGGCGAATTGAAGCCGCTGTTCGCGGGTCGCCTGGCTCGCGATCATCGCCTCGGCCAGGTCCGTCGTCATACCCTCGCGGCCCAGCAGCCGCTCGAACTGCGTCTCACGCGCACAATCGACGACCAGCACGCGATCGACGAGCTCCGTCATGCCGGATTCTACGAGCAGGGGGATCACGATGATGCAGTAATCCCCCTCGAGTCCGGCCGCCTGCGCCGTGATGGCCTCGCGAACCCGCGGGTGCATGATGGCATTGAGTTGTCGGCGTGCCGCATCGTCAGCGAAGATGCGGTCGCGCAGGGCAGCCCGATCGAGTTCCCCGTCGTCTCGCAGCATCTCGGGACCGAATCGCGTCTCGATCTCCTGTAGAGCGGGGGAGCCGGGACCCACGAGGTCACGCGCGATCACGTCGCTGTCGATGACGGGGGCGCCCAGGCAGCGAAAGCGTTCGGTTACGGTCGATTTGCCACAGCCGATCCCACCCGTGAGGCCTATGCGCAGCATAGGCAAAGGGTCAGAACGACGGCCCGAGATAGGCCCGCATGATCTGTTCACCCCAGAGCAGGGCGATCCAGCCGCCGCCGGCCAGGTAGGGACCGAACGGAATGGGAATGTTCCGGTCGCGGCCGCGGAAGACGATCATGGCGATACCAACGGCCGCGCCGACCACGGCGGAGAGGAGAATAATCAGCGGCAGGAATTGCCACCCCAGCCAGGCGCCCAGTGCCGCCAGCAGCTTGAAGTCGCCGAAGCCCATGCCTTCCTTGCCGGTCAGCAGGCGGAACAGCTGGTACACCGTCCACAGGCTCATGTAACCGAAGATCGCGCCAAGCACCGCCGACTCCAGGTCCGTGAACAACCCGTTGAAGTTCACGATGATGCCTGCCCAGAGCAGCGGCAGGGTAATGACGTCGGGCAGGAGCTGGGTACGGATATCGATCACGCTCAGGGCGATCAATGCCCAAGTCAGGCCCAGGGCGGCCAGGGTCATCCAGGTAACGCCGAAATACGCGGCCACGACCATGGCCATGACCGCGGCCGTCAGCTCGATCAGCGGGTACTGGATCGAAATGCGCGTGCCACACTCGCGGCACTTGCCGCGCAGCACCAGCCAGCTGATGACGGGAATGTTCTCGAGTGCCGTGATCTTGTGACCGCACTTCGGGCACTTCGAGCGCGGGACCATCAGGTTGAAGGGTTCAGCCTCCGCACCCGTTTCATCACCGTTACCCAGCCATTCCTGGCACTCACGCTTCCAGGTGCGCTCGAGTATGACGGGCAGTCGCAGGATGACCACGTTGAGAAAGCTGCCTACCAGGAGGCCGACCAGGCCCGTAACAGCGACGAAGCCCACGATGTGGGCTTCGTAAAAGGCGATGATGTCGTTCATGAGGTTTAGATAACGGAACCCATCTTGAAGATTGGCAGATACATCCCGATAACAAGGCCGCCTACCAGTACGCCAAGAATGGCCATGATCATGGGTTCGAGTAGGCTACTGAGGCCGTCAACCATGTTGTCGACCTCTTCTTCATAGAAGTCAGCAACCTTCGACAGCATGTCTTCGAGGGAGCCGGATTCTTCCCCGATAGCGACCATTTGTACGACCATGTTTGGGAATAGATTGGTGGAGCGCATTGACGCCTGGAGCTGGGTACCCGATGCGGTGTCGTCACGCATTCGGAGCGTCGCTTCTTGATAAAGCGCATTGCCAGTGGCTCCTGCGACGGAGTCCATGGCCTCCACAAGAGGCACGCCTGCCGCAAACATTGTTGACAATGTCCGTGCAAATCGCGCGATAGCAGATTTCCTAAGGAGATCACCAATGATCGGAATTTTGAGCGCGAATATGTCACGCCGCCTGCGGAACTCCGCCGAACGCTTGTTTGCCTGTATGATACCAAAAACAGCTATACCCAAACCGCCAAACATAATATACCAGTAGGCTTGCAGCCATTCTGACAGATTTACGATGAACTGCGTGAAAGCTGGTAGGTCGGCGCCGAAACCCTTAAACAGTTCTTGGAATTGTGGCACTACGAACAGAAGTAGAATCGTTGTGACCACAAATGCGACTACCAACACGGCTGATGGGTACATCAGTGCCTTTTTGATCTTCGCCTTGATTGCTTCTGTCTTTTCCTTGTAGGTTGCTATCTTGTCGAGCAAGGTCTCCAAGGCGCCGGCCTGTTCGCCAGCCCTAACAAGGTTAACGAAAAGGGAGTCAAAGTAGTTGGGATGTTTCGCGAGTGACTCAGCAAGGTTGGTGCCCCCTTCGATATCCGCTTTGATCTTGAGTAGCAAATCCTGCATCGCCGGATTTTCATGTCCTCGTCCAACGATTTCGAAGGCCTGGACAAGCGGCACCCCTGCGGACATCATCGTTGCTAACTGGCGGGAAAAGATCGCAATGTCTTTGGATGTAATCTTCTTCTGGCCACCCAAAAGGGGTTTAGGCTTCTTACGCACCTTGAGTGGATTAATGCCTTGGCGACGAAGGTCTGCCTTTATGATGGCTTCATTAGGACCTTCGAGTTCGCCCTTGATTTTCGAGCCTTTCTTGTCTGTGCCTTCCCAGACGAAGACCATTTTTTCGGCTTTGGCGGCCATCGGTTAGTCCTTGGTTACTCGGTTGATTTCTTCGAGACTGGTCACGCCGGCACGTATCTTGTTCAGGCCGGATTCGCGCAGGTCATCAATGCCTTCTTTCCTGGCCTGGTCGGCGAGCTGGATGGCGTTGCCGCCTTCCATGATGATGCGCCCCATTTCTTCGGAAAGCGGCATGACCTGGTAGATGCCCACGCGCCCCTTGTAGCCGTTACTGCACTCGTCGCAGCCGACCGCCTTGTAGACCGTGAGGCTGTCCAGTTCATCCTCGCGGAACCCCTCGGCAAGCAGTGTCTCCCGCGGGATGTCGTCCACGGCCTTACAGCTGCTGCAGAGGCGACGGCCAAGACGCTGGGCAATGATGAGCGAAACGGCCGAGGCAATGTTGTAGGCCGGGACCCCCATGTTCATCAAGCGGGCGAGGGTTTGCGGTGCATCGTTGGTGTGCAGTGTGGATAGCACCAAGTGCCCTGTTTGCGCTGCCTTTATGGCAATTTCGGCCGTTTCGAGGTCTCGAATCTCCCCGACCATGATCACGTCCGGGTCCTGCCGCAGGAAGGCGCGAAGTGCGTTGGCAAAGGTCAAGCCCACCTTGGGGTTGACGTTGACCTGGTTGATCCCGGTGAGGTTGATTTCCGCCGGGTCCTCCGCGGTGGATATGTTGCGGTCCGGCGTGTTGAGGATGTTGAGACCCGTGTAGAGCGAGACGGTCTTGCCGCTACCGGTCGGGCCTGTGACCAGAATCATCCCGTAGGGCTTGGACAGGGCGTCCATGTACAGCTTTTTCTGGTCTTCCTCGTACCCTAGCGCATCGATCCCCAGCTGGGCGCTGGTCGGATCGAGGATACGCAGGCAGATTTTCTCACCCCACAGCGTGGGCAGGGTGTTGACACGGAAGTCGATGGCCCGGTTCTTGGACAGCTGCATCTTGATGCGGCCGTCCTGCGGGATGCGCCGTTCGGAGATGTCCATGCGGGACATGACCTTGAGGCGCGCGGAAATTCGTGGTGCCAGGTTCACGGGCGGGCTGGACATCTCCTGCAGTACGCCGTCCATCCGGAAACGTACGCGGAATTTCTTCTCGTAAGGCTCGAAATGGATGTCGGAGGCCTTCTTGTTGATGGCGTCGAGCAGGACCTTGTTCACGAAGCGTACGATCGGGGTATCGTCCGCCTCGGATTCGGTTACGTCACCCTTGTCCTCCTGCTCGGCGTTGATCTCTAGGTTGTCGAGATCGTCATCGAGCCCCATGTCTTCCATGCTCGTGTCGGCGGCCGACAGTACATCCTCGATCATCTTGGTGAGCCGATCGTGCTGGACGACGACGGGCTCGGTGGCAATGCCCGTGTTGAACTTCATCTCGTCCAGCGCCAGCATGTTCATGGGATCGGAGATGGCCACGAACAGGCGGTTGCCGCGCTTGATCAGCGGCAGGGCGTGGTGCTTGCGCACCAGCTTCTCGGAGATGATGTCCTTGGGGATGGCCTCCAGGTCCATGCACGCCAGGTCGAACACGGGAATGCCGAACTCGAGCGAGGCCGCGAGCGCGATGGACTTGGGGTCGGCCTTCTTGTTCTCCACCAGGTAGGCGACGAGGGGGATGCGCTTTTTCTGCGCATCGTCCTGTGCCTCGAGAGCCTTGTTCTCTTCCAGCAAGCCATCCTGTACTAGGCGTCGCGAAAGGCCGGAAAGCTTGGGGTTGATCGAGGTGGTCGCCATCCTAAGGGTGTCCGTATTAAATCTTATGTAATAACAGCATGTTAAAGGACATTCTTAGCTTGTCAATTTTAATTCGTCACATATCCACCAATTTACAAGATCACAAGAAATATCTTGAAGTAGGCACTCCTGGCGTAACGAGGGGCACTTGAGAGGCGGTTCAGCTTATCAATTGCAGCCTGACGGGACATACTGGTCCTTCCATGCCGGGGCACCTGTGCCATCAAACGTGCAGAGCCAGTTTCCGGTGGTGTCACGAGAGAGGGTGATGGTTGCTCCTTGAATGGCGTTTGCGGAAGCGGTACCGAATATCCCCGTTACCGTCCCGCTGCCGTCTCCAGCGGTGAAATCAACATCCGGTTCCGCGGCGAGAAGGTTTGTGGTCGTGTAGCCAAGATCGTCAGAGGCATCGGCTGGAAATTCGCCCCTCGCGAGACTTTCCTCTGTTTGGGTTTTCAGTCGGGCGATCTCGCTGAAAACCCGGTTCGTCTGGGTTCTAGCCACGTAGTCTTGATATTGTGGAATCGCGATCGCTGCGAGTATTCCAATAATAGCGACCACGATCATAAGTTCTATCAAGGTAAAGCCATGTGCCCGGTGCATAGCTTATTCTCCTAACTGTTTAATATTTATAATAGTTTTCGGTGTCTTTCGTTGAGCATGCAATGGGTTTTTTAAAGCAAGAATCGTGCTAGAAATGGTTGCGCGCAAAAAAAAGGCCGCTGAATGATCAGCGGCCTTTCTTCATGCTCGGCTTGGCTTACTCAACTTCGCAGCCCGCCGGAACATAAGCGTCTTTCCAGGAGGACGCTGCGCCCGCAGCCGCATCACATTCCCAAACGCCGGCTGCATTACGGTTCAGGACCACAGTGGCCCCCTGGATGCCGGAGCTTGCCTGGTTGCCCAGAGTTGCGGTCACGGCACCAACGCCAGTGTTATCGACCGTAACGGCCGGGACGCCGCCGTTGATCAGGTTGGAGTCAGTGAAGCCGAGATCGTCGTTAACATCGAGGCCGCTCGGATCGTTGCCGCGCATCAGGTTTTCTTCAATAGCGGTCTTAAGTGCGGAGATTTCACCCAGCACACGGTTGACCTGAGTACGGGCGACGTAGTCCTGATACTGCGGGATGGCGATGGCGGCGAGGATGCCGATGATCGCGACCACGATCATGAGTTCGATAAGGGTAAAGCCCTGTTGCGTTTTCTTCATGGCGTGACTCCTGAGAGTTTCAAGTTAAAAACCGTTTGGCGGTTGCAAGCTAGCACGGCAGATACGTTGTTTCTGTGAACCCGTGCCTGCCGCGCCGAAGTCTTCGCAGGTCTGGTGCGTCCCCTCCTGCGCAGCTTGGGTGTCTTCTATTCAGGTTCCGTGCCAAGTTGGTGGTTTGATGCTCCGGATACGTGAGCGGTAGTGAATGCAGGGTGAACGGATGGCGGACTCGGCCGAGCTCGTTGCGAGCTGCGTTGAAGTGACACTCGGCGGTGACATTTTGTGTCAACTCGTGACACAAAATGTCGGGTCACTCGACACCGAGCTTTTTCAGGCGGTAGCGCAGCTGGCGCAGGGTGAGGCCGAGGAGCTTGGCGGCCTGGGTGCGGTTCCAGCGGGTCTTTTCAAGGGCCTCGATGATGGCCTCTTTCTCGGTGTTGCCGAGCAGTTCGCTCAGGTCCTGGTCCTGAGCGGCGGCGGTGGCCGACGGGGCCGCATGCTCGCCGGTGGGCTCGTCGTGCAGGACGCCGTCGCCGAGATGCAGGTCGTCGGGCCCGATGGCGTCGGACTCGCAGAGGGTGGCGGCGCGCTCGAGGATGTTTTCCAGCTCGCGCACGTTACCCGGGAAGCTGTACCGCGCCAGGGCCACCTGCGCGTCGTCGCTCAGTGTCGGCGTGTCCGTGCCCCAGCGCTCGGCCAGCTGGCGCAGCACGTGGCCGGCCAGCAGGGGCAGGTCGTCGATGCGCTCGCGCAGGGGCGGGACGTCGAGCTGGATGACGTTGAGGCGGTAGTACAGGTCCTGGCGGAAACGGCCTTCGCGCACCTCCTCGGCCAGGTCCTTGTGGGTGGCGCTCAGGATGCGCACGTCGACCGGGGTCTCGCGGGCGGCCCCCACGGGCTTGATTGCCCGTTCCTGGATGGCGCGCAGGAGCTTGACCTGCATGTGCATGGGCAGCTCGGCGACCTCGTCGAGGAACAGGGTCCCGCCATGGGCCGCCTGGAACAGGCCTTCCTTGTCGGCCATGGCCCCGGTGAAGCTGCCCTTGAGGTGGCCGAAGAACTCGCTCTCCATGAGTTCGGCCGGGATCGCGCCGCAGTTGACCGGCACGAACGGCGCGTCGGCGCGCGGGCCGCGCTGGTGGATCTGGCGCGCGACCAGCTCCTTGCCGCTGCCGGACTCGCCGCGGATGTACACCGGGGCCTGGCTGCGGGCGAGCTTGGCGATCTTGGCCTTGAGCTTCTGCATGCTGGCTGAGTCGCCCAGCAGCTCGCATTCCTCGGAGGTGGCCTGTCGGGAGGCGCCTTCGCCACTATCCTCGCCTCGGCTCAGTTTCAGCGCGCTGCTGACCAGGTCGCGCAGCATCTTGAGATCCACCGGCTTGGAGACGAAGTCGAAGGCGCCGGCCTTGAGGGCCTGGATGGCGGTGTCCATGCTGCCGAAGGCCGTGATGACCGCGACCGGCAGGTCGGGCTGGCGCGCCTGGATGTATTCGACCACCTCGATGCCAGTGCCATCGGGCAGGCGCATGTCCGTCAGGCACAGGCCGAAGGCCTGGCCGTCCAGCAACTGGCGGGCCTCGGCCACGGTGGCGGCCGATCGCGTCTCGTGCCCCATGCGGCCCAGGGTGATCTCGAGCAGTTCCCGGATATCCGGCTCGTCGTCGACGATGAGAATGTGCTGAATGGTCATGATCCGTTGCTGGCTCAGGCGCTGGCGTCAAACAGGATGCGGAAGCAGCTGCCGCCCGTGGGGACCGGGATGTACTCGATCCGTGAGTGGTTATTTTCGCAAAGTTCGCGCGCGATGTAGAGGCCGAGCCCGGTTCCTTGTGAGCTCGTGGTGAAAAAGGGTTCGAACAACTGGCCGCGTGCATCGGCCGGGATGCCGGGCCCGCGGTCGATAACGTCGAGATAGCTGCCGCCGATGTGCGGCGCGCGTCCCGCGTTGATGTCGATACGGGGTTCCTCGCCTGTCATGGTGCCGTACTTGATGGCGTTGCTGCATAGATTCCAGAGGACCTGGTGCAGCTGGCCGCGATCGAACATGATTTCCGCGTTCTCGGGCTGGACGGTGAGCTTGAGCTGGTCGCGTGTGAGGCCCTTGGTGGTCGTGAATTCCTCGGCGAACTCGTTCAGCCAGCGGCCGAGTGCGATGGGGCTGGGGTTGGCCGGCTCCCGTCGCGACAGCCGCAGGACGTCCTGGATGATCTCGTTCACCCGGTGGCTTTGCTCGTGGATGATGCTGGCCAGCCGCGCATCCGCCCTGTCGAGGGCCTCGGACTCGTTGAGCAGCTGGGCGGCGTGGCTGATCGCACCCAGCGGGTTGCGGATCTCGTGGGCAATGTTGGCGGTCAGTCGGCCCAGCGAGAGCAGTTTTTCTTCCTGCAGCTGCCGGTTGAGGTCCGCGGCGCTCTCCAGCGAAATCAGGGTCGAGGGGTCAGCCGTGAGTTCGAGGCGCGTGAAGCGGGCCTGGAGCTCGCGGCCGGTGGCCGGGTCCAGGCGCAGGCGCACGGGCCCGGCGCGGCGGGATGCGAGCCATTCCTGGAGTGTGCCTAGCAAGGCGGGCGACAGCTGGGCGAGCTTGTACGGGTTTCCCTCCGTGGGGCTGCCGAGGAGTTGCCACGCCGCCTCGTTGATCAGGCGAATGCCGCCGTCGTCGTCGACCACCAGCACACCGGACTGCATCCGCTCCAGGATGTGCTCGTTGAGCGCAGTCAGATCGGCGAGGTCCACGCCGCGGCGGGCCGCCAGCTCGGCGCTCTCCTCGGCGCGGCGGGCCAGCATCATGGAGATGATGGCCGTGATGAAGAGCGTGGCGCCCAGGATTCCGGTTTGCGTGTAGCTGCTGCCGTAACCGGGGTCAAGCCAGCCGGAGACCCCCTGGTCGAGCAGCAGGGCGATGGAGGCGAGTGCCGCGAAGAGGACGGCAAGCCGCCCCGGGACCATCAGGCTCGCGCCGGCGATGACCGGGATCAGCAGCATACCGAGACCGCTCGACATCCCGCCGCTCGCGTGCATCAGCGAGACGATGCAGGTGATGTCGATGAACACCAGCACGAAGATCTGGATGACGAAGGGGGGAACCCTTAGCCGGCCGGCCACGAAGGCCAGTAGCGCCAGCACCAGGTAGATCACGCCGGTGGTGAGAAAGAGCGGAGTGTCGACGTTGCCGCTGCGCGGATTGGCATCCAGCAGCCACAGGCCCCCGAGCAGGATGACGACCAGCAGGCGATACAGGTTGAACAGGCGCAGCGAGCGCCAGTCCAGGCGGTCGGTATGCGGGCGCAGCCAGTGGATCATCGGGGGATGGTCAGTCCCTGGGCTGGTCGAGGCGGCGGTGCTCCTCGCTGCAGTAGGCCCTGTCTCCGGAGCGGATCGCCTCATTGGCGGGAACGTGCAGGCCACAGTGCGCACAGCGCACCATGTCCTCGCCCTGCTTGATGCGCGGCGACGAGTCACGGTTATCTTTGGAGGCGGCGAGGATGCGCTTGACGAGCAGCACCAGCACGACGATGGCGGCGATGAGCAGGAACAATCGGAACATGGGCAATTCTTCGCGGGTTGATCCGGTGAACGGCGACGCGACATCACTTTGCGCGCGGCCGCGGTTTCATCCAAAATTACGAACCAACCAAGAATAAAGCACTCGCCCATGCATCTCCACGAATATCAGGCCAAGGCGCTGTTCCGCGACCGCGGCATTACCACGCCCGCGGGCGTTCCCGCGACGACGGTCGACGAGGCCGTCCAGGCCGCCGACGCCCTGGGCGGCGAGGGCTGGGTCATCAAGGCCCAGGTGCATGCCGGCGGACGTGGCAAGGCCGGTGGCGTCAAACTGGTGCGCTCCGTCGAGGAGCTGCGTGCAGCGGCCGAGTCGCTGCTGGGCGGTTCGCTCGTCACCCACCAGACGGGCCCGGCCGGGCTGCCCATCAATACCGTGCTGGTCGAGCCGCTCACCGACATTGCCCGCGAGCTGTACCTGAGCCTGCTCGTCGACCGGGGACGTCGCCAGGTGGCCATCATGGCCTCGGCGGCCGGCGGCATGGATATCGAGGACGTCGCGGCGAAGACGCCCGAGCAGATCGTGACCGCCCACGTGAACCCGGCCGCCGGGTTCCAACCCTACATCGCACGGCGCCTCGCCTTCGGGCTGGGACTGGAGGGCGAGCAGATCAAGGCCTTCGGCAAGTTGCTGGGCGGGCTTTACCGCCTGTTCGAGCAGTCCGACGCGAGCCTCATCGAGATCAACCCGCTCGTGGTCACCGCATCGGGCGAGCTCATTGCGCTGGATGCCAAGGTCAACCTGGACGATAACGCGCTGTACCGCCACCAGGACCTCGCCGCGCTGCGCGACCTCAGCCAGGAGGACGCGGCCGAGGCCAAGGCGGCCGAGCATGCGCTCAATTACATCCGACTCGATGGCAACATCGGCTGCATGGTCAACGGGGCGGGGCTGGCCATGGCCACCATGGACCTCATCAAGCTGCATGGCGGCGAGCCGGCCAACTTCCTCGACGTCGGGGGCGGCACCACCGAAGAGCGCGTGGCCGAGGCCTTCAAGCTGATCCTGTCCGACGAGAAGGTGGAGGGCGTGCTGGTCAACATCTTCGGCGGCATCGTGCGCTGCGATCTCATCGCAGAGGGCATCATCCGCGCCATCGAGGAGGTGCACGTCTCGGTCCCGGTGGTGGTGCGCCTGGAGGGGACGAACGTCGAGCGCGGTCGCCAGTTGCTGGCCGACAGCGGCCTCAACATCATCGCCGCCGAGGGTCTCACCGATGCCGCCCAGAAGGTGGTATCCGCCGTGGGAGGTGCGAAGTGAGCATCCTCATCGACAAGAACACCAAGGTGATCTGCCAGGGCTTTACCGGCAAGCAGGGTACCTTCCACTCGGAACAGGCCATCGCCTACGGCACCCGCATGGTCGGCGGCGTGACGCCGGGCAAGGGCGGCCAGGCGCACCTCGACCTGCCGGTCTTCAACACCGTGCGCGACGCGGTGGACGAGACCGGCGCCGAGGCAACCATGATCTACGTGCCGGCCGCCTTCGCCGCAGACGCCATCCTCGAGGCGGCCGACGCCGGCATCCGGGTGATCGTCTGCATCACCGAAGGCATCCCGGTGCTGGACATGCTGCGCGTGAAGGCCGCGCTTTCCGACTACCCCGACACCGTGCTGATCGGCCCGAACTGCCCGGGGGTGATCACGCCGGGCGAGTGCAAGATCGGCATCATGCCGGGCGCGATCCACAAGCCCGGCAAGATCGGCATCGTCTCGCGCTCGGGCACGCTGACCTACGAGGCCGTGCACCAGACCACGCTCGCCGGGCTCGGTCAGTCCACCTGCGTGGGCATCGGTGGCGACCCGATCCACGGCATGAACTTCATCGACTGCCTTTCCCGCTTCCAGGAGGACCCGCAGACCGAGGGCATCATCATGGTGGGCGAGATCGGCGGCAGTGCCGAGGAGGAGGCCGCGGCCTTCATCCAGGCCAACGTGACCAAGCCCGTGGTGGCCTACATCGCGGGCGTGACCGCGCCGCCCGGCAAGCGCATGGGCCATGCGGGCGCCATCATCTCCGGCGGCCAGGGCACGGCCGACCAGAAATTCGCCGCGCTGGAAGCGGCCGGCGTGTCCACCGTGCGTTCGCCCGCCGAGATGGGCGCGCGCATGCTCGAACTGCTCGGCGGCTGATGGCACGCACCCTGCGCATCGCGCTCGCCCAGCTCGACTTCCTGGTGGGCGATGTCGAGGGCAACGCCCAGAAGATCATCGAGGCGGCCCTGCGCGCGCGCGACGAGAGCCGGGCCCGGCTGATCCTGTTCCCGGAGCTCGCGCTCACCGGCTACCCGCCCGAGGACCTCCTGTACCGGCCCAGCCTGCTGGAGCGGGTGGAAAAGGCGCTGCATCACATCACCGAGACGGTGCAGGGCATCGACCTGATGCTGGGCCTGCCCATCAGCGAGGGGCACCTGCTCTACAACGCGGCCGTGTACCTGCGCGACGGCCACGTGCTGGCCGAGTACCACAAGCAGGTGTTGCCCAACTACGGCGTGTTCGACGAGCGCCGCTACTTCGCACCCGGTTCGCAGCCGGCCGTGGTGGAACTGGACGGGGTCCGTCTGGGGCTCACCGTCTGCGAGGACGTCTGGCACCCGGACCCCTGCAGACGGGCCGCCGAGGCGGGCGCCGAGCTCATCCTCAACATCAACGCCTCGCCGTTTCACTGCGGCAAGCGCGACGAGCGCCTGCAGGCCCTGGGTGACCGCATTCGCGACAACGGGCTGCCCATCGTCTACGTCAACCTGATCGGCGGACAGGACGAACTGGTCTTTGACGGCGAGTCCATGGTGCTGGGGGCGGACGGCGAACCGCGCTTCCGGGCTCCGGCCTTCGAAGAGGACGTGTACGTGGTCGATGTGGATGTCGACCCGACCGACCACTCGGCCGAGCTCGCCCCCGTGCTCGCACCCGAGGCCGCCATCTACCGGGCCCTGGTCACGGGGGTACGCGACTACGTCACCAAGAACGGCTTCCCCGGCGTCGTGCTGGGCCTCTCGGGGGGCATCGACTCGGCCCTGACGCTCGCCATCGCCGTCGACGCGCTGGGCCCGGAGGCCGTCGAGGCGGTGATGATGCCCTCGCGCTACACCGCGGACATGAGCGTCAGCGATGCCCAGAAGCAGGCCGAGACCCTGGGCGTGAAGTTCCGCAACATCCCCATCGAGCCTGCCTTCAAGGCCTTTCTGGGGATGCTTGAAGACGAATTCCGCGGCATGGCCCCGGACACCACCGAGGAAAACATCCAGGCGCGCAGCCGGGGCATCGTGCTCATGGCCATCTCCAACAAGACGGGCCGCATGCTGCTCACCACGGGCAACAAGAGCGAGATGGCCGTAGGTTACGCCACCCTCTACGGCGACATGGCCGGGGGGTTCGCCCCGCTCAAGGATGCCGCCAAGCTGCTGGTCTACCGCCTCGCGCGCTATCGCAATACGCTCGACGACGGCCCGGTGATCCCCGAGCGCGTGATCGAGCGCCCGCCGTCGGCCGAGCTGGCGCCGGACCAGGTGGACCAGGACTCGCTGCCGCCTTACGAGGTTCTCGACCCGATTCTCGAGCGGTTCGTCGAGCGCGACTGGGCGATCCCGCAAATCGTCGCCGACGGCTTTGATGAGGCGATCGTGCGGCGCGTGGTGAAGATGGTGCTCAACAACGAGTACAAGCGCCGCCAGGCGCCGCCCGGCGTGCGTATCACCCAGCGCGCCTTCGGCAAGGATCGGCGCTACCCGATCACCAGCGGTTACGGCCGCGGTATTTGACGCAGCACTTCATGCAACCGTATGTTTGAGGCTCACATTCTGGAGGACGCAAAACAATGAAAAAGGTTGAGGCCATCATCAAGCCCTTCAAGCTGGAGGACGTTCGCGAGGCACTCACCGACGCCGGCATCACCGGCCTGACCGCTACCGAGGTCAAGGGCTTCGGGCGTCAGAAGGGACACACCGAGCTGTATCGCGGCGCCGAGTACGTGGTGGATTTCCTGCCCAAGGTGAAGATCGAACTGGTGGTGGACGACAGCGTCGTCGAAACCTGTGTGGAGGCGATTTCGCAGGCCGCGCGCACCGGCAAGATCGGCGACGGCAAGATCTTCGTTACCCCGGTCGAGCGCGTGATCCGTATTCGTACCGGCGAGGAAGGACCGGACGCGATCTAGAGGCGGTCAGTTGTCCGTGGTCAGTGGTCCGTTGTGAATGGGCCACAACTGCGGGTTGGGGCCGAAGGGAGGGTACGAGGTTTACGTCCTCCGGCCGAGCGTCACGGCCCGACGATATCGATTGACGTGGATTGAACGAAAACGCCCCCGCAAGTTGCGGGGGCGTTTTCGTTTCCAGCGAGCCAGTGGATCAACCCCGCTTCTCGATGATCTCGTCCATGTGGCGCCGCGGGCTCGGTTCCGGCAGCTCGTCCGGGTAACCGAGGCAGAGCATGGCGACCGGCTCCAGTTCCTCGCCGATCTCCAAGACCTGGAGGATGGCCGCCGGCTCGAACTTGCCCACCCAGGTCGATCCCATGCCGGCGGCGACCACGGCAAGCTGGGCGTAGGCTGCGGCAATGGTCGCATCCTGGATGGCGAACAGGTCGTGTCCGCGGTCGCCGAATTTCTGTTTCGAGCGTTCCGGGTCGGCGCAGAAGACCAGGCACACCGGAGCGGTCGCGATGAACTCCTGACCGGCGGCCGTGGCCAGTTGCTGGCGCAATGCGGTGTTGGTCACCACCACGATCCGGTAGGCCTGCAGGTCCCCCGCCGAGGGCGCGGCGATGGCGGTCTCCAGGATGGCGTGCAGCTTGGCCTCCTCCACCGGCATGTCCGACTGGTAGCGCCGGATCGAATGGCGGTGCCGTACGGTACGGAAAAAGTCCCACATCACGTGCCCCTCCTGTACTGGTTTCCTACTGCCTTATTTGCCGCGCTCGGCTGCAAATTCCGGGTAATTCAATTCCAGGATCCGGCGGGTATCTCGCTCGAGGTCCGTCATGCCGAGTTCCTTGTAGGCCCGCGTCAGCAGGGCCAGGGCGTCCGGCGTGACCGGGGCGCCCGGATAGTTCTCCAGGACGTACTGGCTGCGCTTGGCCACGGCGAGCCACGCGCCGCGGCGGACGTAATAATCGGCGACCTTGAGTTCGTACTCGGCCAGCTCGTTGCGCAGGAAGATCATGCGCTGACGTGCATCGGGTGCGTAACGGCTGTTCGGAAAGCGTTGCACCAGGGTCGAGAAGTCGGCAAAGGACTGGTTGAGCGGCTTCGGGTCCATGTCCGACGGGTCCTTCGGAATGAAGCGGTCCATGAAGCTGCGGCCACGGCTGAAGTTCACCAGGCCCTTGAGGTAATAGGCGTAATCGACGTGCGGGTGCCGCGGGTTCAGCTTGATGAAACGGTCTGCGGCGGCAATGGCGGAATCGGGTTCGTCGTACTTGTAATAGGCGTAGGCGATCTCGAGCTGCGCCTGCTGGGCATAGCGACCGAAGGGGTAACGCGCCTCCAGGGTCTCGAAGTAGTTGATCGCCTGCTCGTAGTTCGACTGGTTGAGGTTGTCCTTGGCCTCGCTGTAGAGCTTGGCGGCCGACCAGCCCTCGGTGGGGTCGGTGCTCGTGGTGGCGCAGGAGGCGAGCAGGAGGGTGGCGAGCAGCAGTGAGACGAGGCGCATGGGTGTGGTCGGGCTCGAGTATCGGATAAAGTAATAAAGAGCGCGCAGTATAACGCAGATGCCCCGGACCCCATAAGCCGGGATGGCCCCTGAATCTGAACCGGAATCCATTCGTGTCCCCGAGCGAACACCTCTCTGCCGACATCCCGGAAGAGCTTTCCGGCGCCCGCGTCGATCAGGCGCTGGCACAGGTCTTTCCCCAGTTTTCCCGCAGCCGGCTTACGCAGTGGATCAAGCAGGGCAAGGTCACGGTGGACGGGCTGGTGCCCAAGCCGAAGGACGCGGTGCTCGGCGGCGAACACGTGGAAGTCGTCGCCGACAGCATGCCGGAGGAGCAGACCGTGGCCGCCGAGCCGATCCCGCTCGACATCGTCTACGAGGACGAGGCCCTCATCGTGATCAACAAGCCTCCGGGGCTGGTGGTGCATCCGGCCGCCGGCAACTGGGACGGCACCCTGCAAAACGCGCTGCTGCATCACGCCCCGGAACTGGCCGGCGTGCCGCGCGCGGGGATCGTGCACCGGCTGGACAAGGAAACCAGCGGCCTCATGGTTGTGGCGCGCACGCTCACCGCCCACAAGTCGCTGGTCGAGCAGCTGCAGGCGCGCACCGTCAGCCGCGAGTACCTGGCCCTGGTGTACGGCACCGTGGTTGCAGGCGGCACCGTGGAGGGCAACATCGGGCGCCACCCGGTCGATCGCAAACGCATGGCGGTGGTGGAGGGCGGCAAGCCCGCGATCACCCACTACCGCGTGGAGGCGCGCTTCGCGTATCACACCCTGCTGCGGGTGAAGCTCGAGACCGGGCGCACCCACCAGATCCGCGTGCACATGGCCCATATCCATCACCCGATCGTGGGCGACCCGGTCTACGGCGGGCGCCTGCGCATCCCGGCCGGGGCCAGCGAGGCCGTGCAGACGACGCTGCGTGGGTTTCGGCGCCAGGCGTTGCACGCGACGCGGCTCGAGCTTCAGCACCCGGCCAGCGGTGAACTCGTGCACTGGGAGGCCTCCATGCCGGCTGACATGCAGGCCCTTGTCGATCTGCTGGCCACCGAGATGCCCGCGTGAGCCCCGCCGTTCCCTCAGACCCGCGCTGGATCGTCCCGGAGTGGCCGGCGCCGAGTCATGTCCGTGCGGTCGCGACCACGCGCCGTGGCGGCGCCAGCCTGGCCCCCTTCGACAGCTTCAACCTCGCCATGCACGTGGGGGACGGTCCGGCGGCGGTGGCCGCCAATCGCCGGGCCCTGGTCGAGGCCCTGTCGTTGCCGCGGGAGCCGGCGTGGCTCGAGCAGGTCCATGGGACCACGGTGGTGGATGCGGGCACGGTCGGTGCCCCGGTGCCGGCCGATGCCTCGGTGGCCTTCGGGCCGGAGACCGTGTGCGTGGCGCAGACGGCCGACTGCCTGCCCGTGATCTTCTGCAGCCGTTCGGGCGATCGCGTGGGGGCCGCCCACGCCGGCTGGCGGGGGCTGGTCGACGGGGTGCTCGAGGCCACCATTGCGGCACTGGCGTGCGATCCGTCTGAATTGATGGCGTGGCTGGGCCCAGCGATCGGGCCGCAGGCCTTCGAGGTCGGCGAGGAGGTCCGCGAGGCCTTCCTGGCGCGGGACAGCGGTTCGGCGCATTGTTTCGCAGCCAATACCCGTGGCCGCTGGATGGCCGATCTCTATGCGCTCGCCCGTCGCCGCCTGGCCGCGGCCGGCGTGAACGCGGTATTTGGCGGCGGGTTGTGTACCTACACCGACGCGGACCGTTTCTTTTCCTATCGACGGGACACGCGCACCGGCCGCATGGCGACCCTGATCTGGATCAGCCGGTCCGCCGGGGACTGACGGCATAATGCGAACAACCACGCGGCTCTGGCCGCCGATTTCCAAGGGAAAATGCGATGAGTAACTGGTACATGATCACGGTGGTCGGTGAGGACCGCCCGGGTATCGTCGCCGGACTGACGGAGAAGCTCTTTGCGGCCGGGTGCCACCTCGGCGAGACCTCCATGATCCGCCTGGGCGGCAATTTCACCATCATGATGATGGTGCGTGGACAGGCCGGACAGGGCGAGCTGGATGCCCTGCTGGCTGAGCTGGCGCAGTCCATGCAGCTGCGCGTCCACGTCGATGCCATCGAGGGCGGGCTGCACCGCCATCTCGAGCCCGACGTACAGATCGCCGTACATGGGGCAGACCGCGCCGGCATCGTGGCGCGCGTGACCAGCGTGCTGGCCGAGGCCGGGCTCAACATCCTGGAGCTCGAATCGGATGTCGGCGGTACCGACGAGCACCCCATTTACGTGATGATCATCGATGGCCAGGCCCTCAACGGCATGGAGGCCCTGGAAGCCGCCGTGCGCCCGCTGCACGACGAGGGCATCGAGGTGAGCGTCCATCCGGTGGAAACGCTGATTGGATGAACGATGGCCATACTCGAAATTCTTGAATACCCGGACGAGCGCCTGAAGCAGGAATCCGTCCCGGTCGAAGACTTCGGCGACGACTTCCAGCAGTTCGTCGACGACCTGGAGCAGACCCGACAGGCGGGACCCGGGGCGGTGGGCATCGCGGCCCCGCAGGTAGGGCGCTTTCAGCGCGTGGTGATCGTGGACGTCTCCAAGATGCGCAAGCCCGTGCCCAATCACGGGTACCTGGTGCTGGTGAACCCGGAAATCACCGAATGGGAAGGCCACGAGGTCGGGCGTGAGGGTTGCCTGTCGGTGCCCGATTTCACGGGCAACGTCCTGCGCGCCAACCGCATCCACCTGGTGGCGAAGAACCGTCACGGCGAGACCATCGAGTTCGACATGGAGGGCTTCGAGGCCCGCGCCGTGCAGCACGAGATCGATCACCTGGACGGGCTGCTGTTCCTGGATCGGGTGGTGAGCCGGCGCACCGATGTGTTCCGCCGCAAGGTGTATAAGGGCCGTTAGCCGTCCATGGTCAGTGGTCCGTTGTAAAGGCGGTGCTGCCACATAGGACTCAGAGGAAAACCGAAGCCTCGCCCGTCGTTCCCGCGAAAGCGGGAACCCAGCCCGGTGGGCGCGAGCCGTGACTGGGCTGGTTTTCCACAGAGGCCACAGAGATTCGGGTGTGTCGTTTTTTCTCTGTGCGCTCTGTGGCGCATTAAGATGTTTGCCCGCCGCGCTGGATCCCCGCCTCCGCGGGGATGACGCTGGCCGGACAACGGACAACGGACAACGGACAACGGACAACGGACAACGGACAACGGACAACGGACAACGGACAACGGACAACGGACAACGGACAACGGAGAACGGACAACGGACGTCAAGCCCAGCCCTTGAAATCCACCGATCCCACCCCTATCTGTGGGGTATCTGAAGAATTGCCCCGAGGGTTTGCCCACCATGCGAATGGACCGTCTCACAAGCAAGTTCCAGCTGGCGCTGCAGGATGCGCAGTCGCTGGCTGTCGGTAACGACCACCAGTTCATCGAGCCGGTGCACCTGATGATCGCCCTGCTGGATCAGGACGGCGGCTCGGTGCGCCCGTTGCTGACGCAGGCCGACGTCAACGTCAACGTACTGCGCTCGCAGCTCGGCGAGGCACTGGACAAGATGCCGCAGGTCGAGGGCGCGGCTGGCGACCTGCACATCTCCAACGACCTCGGTCGCCTGCTCAACCTCACCGACAAGCTGGCGCAGAGCCGCAAGGACGCCTACATCTCCTCCGAGCTGTTCGTGCTGGCGGCGCTGGAAGACAAGGGTACGCTCGGCGAGCTGCTGAAGACCGCAGGTGCCACCAAGGGCGCGCTGGAGCAGGCCATCGACAAGATGCGCGGTGGTCAGAGCGTGGACGACCCCAATGCCGAGGAACAGCGCCAGGCGCTGGAGAAGTACACCATCGACCTGACCGAGCGCGCGGAGCAGGGCAAGCTCGACCCGGTCATCGGCCGCGACGAGGAGATCCGCCGCGCCATCCAGGTCCTGCAGCGCCGCACCAAGAACAACCCGGTACTGATCGGCGAGCCCGGCGTGGGCAAGACCGCCATCGTCGAGGGGCTGGCCCAGCGCATCGTCAACGGCGAGGTGCCCGAGGGCCTCAAGCACAAGCGCGTGCTCTCGCTGGACATGGGCGCGCTGCTGGCCGGTGCCAAGTTCCGTGGCGATTTCGAGGAACGCCTCAAGGCCGTGCTCAACGACATCGCCAAGCAGGAAGGCAACATCATCCTGTTCATCGACGAGATCCACACCATGGTCGGCGCCGGCAAGGCCGAGGGCGCGATGGATGCCGGCAACATGCTCAAGCCCGCACTCGCGCGCGGCGAACTGCACTGCCTGGGCGCGACCACGCTGGACGAGTACCGCAAGTACATCGAGAAGGACGCCGCGCTGGAGCGCCGCTTCCAGAAGGTGCTGGTGGACGAGCCGAGCGTGGAGGACACCATCGCGATCCTGCGCGGTCTGAAGGAGCGCTACGAGGTGCATCACGGCATCGAGATCACCGACCCGGCCATCGTCGCCGCGGCCACGCTCTCGCACCGCTACATCACCGACCGTCAGTTGCCGGACAAGGCCATCGACCTCATCGACGAGGCCGGTTCGCGCATCCGCATGGAGATCGATTCCAAGCCCGAGGAGATGGACCGCATGGACCGTCGCCTCATCCAGCTCAAGATCGAGCGCGAGGCGCTGAAGAAGGAGACCGACGAGGCCTCGCGCAAGCGCCTGCAGCATCTCGAGGACGAGATCGACCAGCTCGAACGCGAATACGCCGACCTGGAAGAGGTCTGGAATTCCGAGAAGGCCGCCCTGCAGGGCACCACGCACATCAAGGAGGAACTGGAGCGCGCGCGCATCGAGCTGGACACCGCCAAGCGTGCCGGCGACCTCGCGCGCATGTCCGAGCTGCAGTACGGCCGCATCCCCGAGCTCGAGAAGCAGCTCGACATGGCCTCGCAGGCCGAGATGCAGGAGATGCGTCTGCTGCGCAACAAGGTCACCGACGAGGAGGTCGCCGAGGTGGTCTCGCGCTGGACCGGTATCCCGGTGTCCAAGATGCTCGAGGGCGAGAAGGAAAAACTCCTGCGCATGGAAGAGGCCCTGACCCGGCGCGTGGTCGGTCAGGACGAGGCGGTCAAGGCCGTCTCCAATGCCATCCGCCGCTCGCGTGCGGGACTGGCCGACCCCAACCGCCCGAACGGCTCGTTCCTGTTCCTCGGCCCCACCGGCGTGGGCAAGACCGAGCTCACCAAGGCGCTGGCCGCCTTCCTCTTCGACACCGAGGAGGCCATGGTGCGCATCGACATGTCCGAGTTCATGGAGAAGCACTCCGTGGCGCGGCTCATTGGTGCGCCCCCGGGCTACGTCGGCTACGAGGAGGGCGGGTATCTCACCGAGGCCGTGCGCCGCAAGCCGTACTCGGTGATCCTGCTCGACGAGGTCGAGAAGGCGCACCCGGACGTCTTCAACGTGCTGTTGCAGGTGCTCGACGACGGGCGCCTCACCGACGGCCAGGGCCGCACGGTGGACTTCCGCAACACGGTCATCGTCATGACCTCCAACCTCGGCTCCCAGGTGATCCAGGAGATGTCGGGCGAGGAGAAGTACGACGAGATGAAGCAGGCCGTGATGGAGATCGTGGGCACGCACTTCCGCCCCGAGTTCATCAACCGCGTGGACGAGACCGTGGTGTTCCATCCGCTGGGCCGCGAACAGATCCGGGCCATTACCGGTATACAGCTCGACTACCTGCGCCAGCGCCTGGCCGACCGTGACATGAATCTCGTGGTCTCGGACGAGGCCCTGGATCGCCTGGGCGAGGCCGGTTTCGATCCGGTCTACGGGGCGCGGCCGCTCAAGCGGGCCATCCAGCACCAGCTGGAAAACCCGCTGGCGCAGCAGATCCTCTCCGGTGCGTTCCTGCCGGGCGATACCATCGAGGTGACGGTGGACGGCGACGAGCTGGGCTTTCGCAAGGGCGAACGCGCCGCCGCGTAAACCCTGTTCCTAGGTGTCACTCATGCGACCGGGCGCGCCCTTGCAAGGCGCGCCCGATTCGTTTGCAGGAGGCGATTCGCGTAATCACGCAGGGGGATGTGCATGGTCATGCCCAGGTGCTGCGCTGCCTGCAGGAAGGCCTTCGGATTGAGCCGCGGCAAACCGCCGCGAAAGCCGAAGGCGAGCTGGTTGCCGCCGGGTACAGCCATCGTCAGGATCGCCCCGTCGAACGTCGTCTCCAGTGCCCGCAGGTGGTCCCGGGATTCCTCGTAGTGCGTATCCCACAGGTTCATGGCCAGCACGCCGTCGGGCGCCAGCGCATCGTGGCACAGGCGCAGGAACACGGCATCGGTCTGCTGGGTATCCATGCCGCCCTCGTGGAAGAGGTCGGCGAACAGCAGGTGGCTGGGGCGTTCGACCCGGGCCAGGTAGTTGAGTGCGTCCTCGACGTGCACGCTCAGCCGGTCGTCCTCCGGTAATCCGAACCACTCGCGCGCCACCTCGATCACCAGGGCGCGTTTCTCCACCGCGTCGATGGCGATGCCGGGGCGATGGGCGAGCAGGGCCTGCAGCATGCTTCCTGCCCCCACCCCCAGCAGGGTGACGCGCGGGTTGTCCGGGACGAACAGCAGGCCGAGCATCAGTGCCTGCGTATACGGAAACAGCAGCTTTGCGGGGTCGTCCTTCCACAGGCTGCTTTGTTCGGTCGCATCGCCAAAGGCCATGATGCGTCGGTTGCCATCGTCGAGTACCCGCACCGGGCCTTCCGCGTCGTGCGTTTCAAAAATCAGCTCACCGATGACGGGCATAATTCAAACAGGATTCGCAGGGGTTTCCTCGCATTCTACACCGCCTTTGCTAGGCTCTTGGATGAAATCCATGACCCGAGGAGGCATGACGCCATGCCCGAAGCAATGTGCGAAGGTTCCACCTACGTACTGGTGGACGAGCAGGGTCAGAAGACCCGGTTCACCTACCAGGGTCGCAACGAACAGACGCACAAGCTGCGCCTGGAGGTCGGTGACGAGTTACGCGAATATGCGGACCTCACCGAGCTGGCTGACGGTCACTTCTCAGCGCTGATCGACATCGACAGCCTGCACTGATCCGAGCCAGGCCGATGACCAATCGCCCCACTCGCCACAGGGGAACACTGGCGATGTGGGGCGTTTGCGTTTTACACTGCGGTCACTCGAATTGACATGCACAGACCTAGAAGGCGAGATTCACATGAGTGAAATGCAGTTGTCCCCCAAGATGCTCGAGGATGCCCAGGCCGCGATCGTCGCACACGATCCCAGCGCCGGTGACGACCTCATTTGCATCCAGTACCTGGCCGCCCTGCAGGGCATGATGCTGGCGCAGATGAACGCGCCGCAGAGCCATCGGGAGGATATCGCCAGCCAGCTCGCCGATTTCACCGTCCACGTGATGCAGGAGATGTCCCGCCCGGCGACCCCGCCGCCGCAGGAGGCCTTCGGCATCTGGAAGCCCGGTAAAGGCTGATAACAGACTCCATGATCCGTTGCCGTCGATTCATCGTCTGGCTGCTCGTTCTGGCCTTCGTCGCGCCCCTGCCACTGGCCGGGGCGCTGGCCTCAAGCGGCTGCGAGCACGAGGGCGACGGCCTTGCGGTCGTGGACGATGGTGCGCATGCGCACCACGCCATGCCGATGGACGACACGACGGCGTCGCATCCCTGCTGTCAGAATGACCCGGCCGTCCCGCAGGCGAATGCCTGCGATGGCGATCATTGTTCAGGCTGCGTGCTGGCCTGCAGTGTCATATCGTCCCTGCCGGCGGCCCCCATCGGCATCGGTTTCGAGCCCAGTCCCTACCTGTCTGCCGAGCCTGCGCAGACCAACCACAGCATCTATCCCCAGGTCCCGCACCAGCCTCCCCGCGTCTGAGATCGTCGGCGGCCCTTAACCGCCTGTTGACCCGATCCAGAGACTGCTGTTGTTAAACGGGAGAGGCTCCCATGAAATCGCGCTTCGATACTCTCGCGCCGCTGGCGCGTGTGCTGGGTACCGTGTCGGTACTCGCGTTGCTTGTGGTGCTGGCCGGCTGCGACGGCTCGGCACCGTCCGAATCACTTGATCAGGTGATGGACGACACACCCGAGGAACACGCCCTCAAGCACCTGGACAGCACCTACGTCTGCCCCATGCATCCGCAAATCGTCCAGAACGAGCCGGGCATCTGCCCGATCTGCGGGATGAATCTCGTGTTGCAGGAGCGTTCGGCGGACGATGCCGAGCAGCCCGCGGTCACCATCGATGCACGCATGGCCCAGAACATGGGGGTGCGGGTCACCGAGGTGAAGCGCGATACGCTGTGGAAGTACATCGAGACCGTCGGCTACGTCGATTACGACGAAGACCAGGTTACCCACGTGCACCCGCGTGCCAGCGGCTGGGTGGAGAAACTGCAGGTGGGCGCGATCGGCGACCGCGTGGAGGCGGGGCAGATCCTGCTCGAGATCTATTCCCCGGAAATGGTCCAGGCGCAGGAGGAATTCCTGATCGCCCTGCGTGCCGACCCGGGGCGGCTGACCGGGCAACGGCGAGAATCGCTGATCGCGTCCGGGCGCGCCCGCTTGCGGCTTCTGGGCTTCCCCGAGGGCGTCATCGAGCGCCTGATCCGCACCGGCGAGGTGCAGCGCACCGTGCCGGTCGTGGCCCGGCAAAACGGCGTCGTCACCGCCATCGGTCTGCGCGAGGGCATGTACGTGACGCCGCAGAACGAGCTCTACACCATCGCGGACCTGTCCAGCGTGTGGGTCCAGGTGGACGTGTTCGAACACCAGCTCGACTGGGTGAGCGCCGGGCGCACGGCAGAGATCGAGGTGGCCGCCTTGCCCGGCCGCACCTGGGAGGGCGAGGTCGAGTATGTCTACCCGACGCTGGACCCGCGCACCCGCACCCTGCGTGTGCGCCTGCAGTTCGACAATCCGCAGGGCGTGCTCAAGCCCAACATGCTCGCCGACGTGACCATCTACGGCGGCCCGCGCCGCGACGTGGTCGCCATCCCGCGCGAGGCCGTGATCCCCGCGGCCGACGCCCCGCGCGTGGTGAGGGTCGTGGAGGACGGCGTGTTCCAGCCGGTCGCGGTGGTGCTGGGGATGCAGAGCGGCGAGTGGGTGGAGGTGCTTTCGGGGTTGGAGGCGGGCGAGCGCATCGTCGTCTCCGGCCAGTTCCTGATCGACTCCGAGAGCAACCTGCAGGCGAGCTTCCGGCGCATGGGCGAGGCCCCCGCCGTCGATCCGCACGCCGACCACTGACGGGAGCCGGCCATGCTGAATCGCGTCATCGTCTGGTCGGTGCAAAACCGCCTGCTGGTCCTGATCCTCGCCGTGTTCCTGCTGGTCTGGGGGCTGGTGTCGATGCGCAACACGCCGCTCGACGCCATTCCCGACCTGTCGGACGTGCAGGTCATCATCAAGACCACCTATCCCGGGCAGTCGCCCTATGTGGTGGAAGACCAGGTGACCTACCCGATCTCCACCACCATGCTGTCGGTGCCCGGTGCCACCGACGTGCGGGGCTATTCCTTCTTCGGCGATTCCTACGTGTACGTGATCTTCGAGGATGGCACGGACCCCTACTGGGCTCGCTCGCGGGTGCTGGAATACCTCAACCAGGCCGCGTCCGAGTTGCCGGACGGCGTCGAACCGCGCCTCGGTCCGGACGCCACCGGCGTTGGCTGGGTGTACCAGTATGCCCTCGTCGATCGCAGCGGCGCGCACGACCTGGCGCAGTTGCGCTCGGTCCAGGACTGGTTCCTCAAGTTCGAGCTGCAGACCGTGCCGGGCGTGGCCGAGGTCGCCACGGTCGGCGGCATGGTGCGCCAGTACCAGGTGGTGGTCGATCCCGACCGCCTGCGGGCCTACGGCATCGAACTCGCTGCCGTGCGCCGTGCGATCGTGAATGCGAACCAGGAGGTGGGTGGTTCCGTGGTGGAACTGGGCGAGGCCGAGTACATGATCCGCGCCCGCGGCTACCTGCAGTCCGTGGAAGACATCGAGATCGTGCCGGTCGGAGTCACCGCCGAGGGCACGCCCATCCTGGTGCGCGACGTGGGGCAGGTGCGGCTCGGTCCGCAGATGCGCCGCGGCATCGCCGAGCTCGACGGCGAGGGCGAGGTGGTCGGCGGCATCGTGGTGATGCGCTATGGCGAGAACGCCATGCGCGTGATCGAGGGCGTGAAAGAAAAGCTGGCCGAACTCGAGCCGGGCCTGCCTGAAGGCGTGGAGATCGTCGAGACCTACGACCGCTCCGCGCTGATCGAGCGCGCCGTCGACAACCTCGCCGACAAGCTGTTCGAGGAATTCATCGTCGTGGCCCTGGTCTGCGTGGTGTTTCTCTTCCATTTGCGTTCGGCCCTGGTGGCCATCGTCAGCCTCCCGCTCGGCATCCTCGCCGCCTTCATCGTCATGCACTGGCAGGGTATCAACGCCAACATCATGTCGCTGGGCGGTATCGCCATCGCGGTGGGCGCGATGGTGGATGCGGCGATCGTCATGATCGAGAACGCGCACAAGCACATCGAGCGCTGGCACCGGGCCAACCCGGGTGAGCCGAGCGCCACCGAGCGCTGGGCGCTGATCACGCGCGCCTCCACCGAGGTCGGGCCGGCCCTGTTCTTCTCGTTGCTCATCATCACGCTGAGCTTCATCCCGGTGTTCACGCTGGAGGCGCAGGAAGGGCGTCTGTTCGCGCCACTCGCCTTCACCAAGACCTACGCCATGGCGGCGGCCGCAGGGCTCGCGGTCACGCTGGTGCCCGTGCTGATGGGGTACTTCATACGCGGGCGCATCCCGGCCGAGGAGCGCAATCCGATCAACCGGTGGTTGATCCGTCTGTACCAGCCGGCCCTCGCAGGCGTGCTGGCACATCCCTTCCTCACGCTGGGCGTGGCGGCGGTGCTCATGATCTCCATCATCTGGCCGCTGAGCCGCCTGGGTACCGAGTTCATGCCCGAACTCGACGAGGGTGACCTGCTCTACATGCCGACGACGTTGCCGGGCGTGTCCATCGGCAAGGCCGGCGAGCTGTTACAGCAAACGGACAAGCTGATCGCGAGTGTCCCGGAGGTGGAGCGTGTGTTCGGCAAGATCGGGCGCGCGGACACGGCGACCGACCCAGCGCCGCTGACCATGATCGAGACCACCATCCTGCTCAAGCCGCGTGACGAGTGGCGCGAGGGAATGACGCTCGACAAGCTCATCGAAGAGCTCGATCGCACCGTCGATTTCCCGGGCCTGACCAATGCCTGGGTGCAACCCATCAAGACGCGTATCGACATGCTCGCCACGGGCATCAAGACGCCCATCGGCATCAAGGTGGCCGGCCCGGATCTCGATGTGATCGAGGACATCGGCCGCGAGATCGAGCGGGTGCTCAGCGACGTGCCGGGCACGGCCTCGGTGTACTCCGAGCGCGTGGCGGGCGGGCGTTACGTCGAGATCGTCCCGGACCGCGTGGCGGCGGCGCGTTTTGGCCTCAACATCGGCGACATCAACACCATCGTGGCCGCGGCCATCGGCGGGGTCGACGTCACCACCACGGTCGAGGGGCTCGAGCGCTATCCGGTCAACCTGCGCTATCCACGCGAGACGCGCGACAACCTCGAGCGACTGCAGGAACTGCCGATCGTCACACCCACGGGCGCGCAGATCCCGTTGTCGCGGGTAGCCGATATCGTCGTCGTCGAGGGGCCGCCCATGCTCAAGAGTGAGAACGCGCGCCTCAATGGCTGGACCTTCGTTGACATCCGCGGCGTGGACCTGGGCCGCTACATCGAGCAGGCGCGTCCGCTGCTGCGCGAACAGGTCGACCTGCCACCGGGGTATTCGATTGCCTGGTCGGGCCAGTACGAGTACATGCTGCGGGCCAAGGATCGCCTGATGCTGGTGGTGCCGCTCACGCTCGCCATCATCTTCGTGCTGCTTTACCTGACATTTCGCAGCGTCGGCTCGGCACTGTTCATGATGCTCACCTTGCCGTTCTCGCTCATCGGGGGATTCTGGTTGCTGTGGCTGCTGGGCTACAACCTGTCGATCGCAGTCGGCGTGGGTTTCATCGCACTGGCTGGTGTGGCGGCCGAGTTCGGCGTGGTGATGCTGCTCTACCTCGACAACGCGGTGCGTGACCGCGGGCAAAGCGGAAGCCTGCGCAGCGTCGACGACTTCCGTGCTGCAATCATGGAGGGCGCCGTTCAGCGCATTCGGCCCAAGGCCATGACCGTGGCCACCATCATGGCCGGGCTGCTGCCGATCATGATCGGCACCGGCACGGGTTCGGAAGTCATGCAGCGTATTGCCGCACCCATGGTCGGCGGGATGATCACGGCGCCGTTGCTGTCGCTGTTCGTGATCCCCGTACTCTATTACCTGTGGAAACGTCGGCAATTCGGACCGAACCACACGCCTGCAGCGGAACCCGGCACCCGATGACGGTTTCTACAGCTTGAGGAGACGCAGTCGATGAGAATGACACTCCGTATAGTCATGCTGCTGGCGACAGGGCTTGTGCTCACCGCCTGTGGCGATACGCCTCAATCCGAAGACGCGGACCGTGTCACGAACACGTCATCCGCGCCGGCACGTGTCATTGCCACGCGCTGGTACAGCGAGGCGCAGGTGCGCCGCGGCGCCCAAGTCTTTCGGCAGAACTGCGCCGTGTGCCACGGGGCGGGTGCCGAGGGGGCGGAGAACTGGCAGTTCCGGGACGCAGACGGGAGGTTCCCGCCGCCACCGCTCAATGGCACGGCCCACGCATGGCACCACCCGCTGGCCCAGTTGTTCGACATGATCGAAAACGGCACCCAGCCCACCGGGAACATGCCAGCCTGGGGCGATACGCTGAGCGACGACGAGATCCTCGCGGCAATCGCCTGGTTCCAGTCGAAGTGGCCGGACGAGGTCTACCAGGCCTGGTTCGAGATGGAGATGCGCGTCCGTAGTGCACAGCAGGAGGGTGACCGCTCATGATCGAGATCATCCCGAACTGGCACCCGATGTTCGTGCATTTCACGATCGCCCTGTTCTGCGCCTCGTGGCTGTTTTAGCTGTTGGCCGCCGTGGCAGGCGTCTCCCGAGGTGAGCTGGCGGAGCAGTGGCGCCCATGGACGCCCCCGACGACGCGGATGGTGAAACGGCGGCCCCGGCGCATGACGATGGTCACGGCCACCACGATCATGAACAGTGAACCCGGGGCGGTTCGTGATGCGCATGAACGGTCTAGACTCAGCCATCTGCAGGACGTAATACCGCAACCAAGAGGAGACAGTATATGTACGGTTTTTCGACCACGTTGTCCGGCGACTTCGATGATGTCTGCAATCGCGTCGTCGACAAGCTCAAGGACGAAGGGTTCGGTGTGCTGACCGAGATCGACGTTGCCGCCACACTCAAGGCCAAGCTCGGCATCGACAAGCGCCCCTACAAGATCCTCGGTGCCTGCAATCCGCCACTTGCCCACCAGGCGCTGGAAGCCGATCCCGACATCGGCCTCTTGCTGCCGTGTAACGTCGTGGTCCGCCAGGAGGAGAATGGCGAGATCACCGTGGCCTTCATGGACCCCGAGGCGGTGCTCGGCATCGTCAACAAGCCGGGAGTCGACGAACTGGGCGCCCAGGTGAAGTCGAAACTCGAGAACGTCAAAAAGGCCCTGGAAACGGACTAGATTCCGGGCAGAACCCTGCGGGTTTCACGGGCTTCACCGTGAGGCCCGGGGACACGGGAGCGTATGAGGGACTATCGCTCGACAAGTGAAAGCGTAACGGGTGGCGTGAATCGCCGCCCGGGGTGGGTTGCGGCCTGCCTGGGGCTCTTGGCCATGGCATGGTCGCCCTGGATGATGCTGTGCTGCGAGTCCGCAATGGCCGCGGCCCCGACCGTCGGCGAGCCACCGGCCTCCGGCGCGCCGGTTTTCGACAAGTCGCATTGCCGTTTGAGCGTGCTTCATGGCCAGCACGAATGGCGCCTCCCCGGTGCTAGAGAAACACCCAACGACGGCGCCGACGTTCCCGCGGCCGCGATATCCGATATGCTGCGCGGGCACTCGCGTCCGCTGGCACGGCGCGGTCGCGCCGGCCAACTCAGCTTCTCCCCTTCCTCGCAGCAACAGTATCTCCTCACGCAGCGCCTGCGGTTGTAGGCCGCGGGCCAGATCTTTCGACCGATTTCCTTCTCGGGCAACACCGTATTAGGGACGTGGCCGTCTTGCTGACGGCGCTTGCATCAAGCGTCAACCAATGGAGGATGAGACGATGAAAACATCACGACTGACAATCAAGGCAGTGGTACCGGCAATGCTCGCGTTACTGCTGCTTTGCCTGCCGGTGGTCGCGTTTGCGCACGGGCCCATGATGGGAGACGACGATACGGGCCACGGCATGGGCATGATGGGCGGTGGCCTCGGCTATGGCCAAGGTTATGGTATGGGCCAGGGCATGGGTTACGGCATGGGGTGCGGCATGGGTATGATGGGCCCGGGGTACGGCCTCCCGGTGTCCAATCTCACCGATGCGCAGCGGGAAAAGATCGCCAGGCTGCAACGCGACATGCGCCAGGACCAGTATCAGCGCATGGGCGACATGATGGAAGCCATGGAGGCGATGCATGCCGAGATGCGCAAGGCAGAGCCGGACCCCGAGGCCGTGGCAAAGGCCTACGACAAGGTCAGCGCCGTGCGTCGGGAGATGCTCAAGGCGCGCGTGCGTGCCCATAACGAGTTGCGCGGCGTGCTCACGGACGAACAGCGCGAGCAGCTGCGTGGCATGGGCGGCATGATGTGGTGACAGCGATCTGCGGCATGCGCTACCGCGGTACACACTCACGGGTACGCACCGATGTACCGCAGGGCCCCCGGCCTCTCCCGTCATTCGGCGCCTCATGGCAGAGACTCACGGCGGCGTGGTCGGTACCGTGACCGGTATGGCCGCGCCGCTCGCGGGGAATAGCGAGCACGCCCATCGTTCCTGCTATCATGATGGCCCTGTGCATTACATCAAGAACGAGGATTGAGCATGCGTGTCGATATGGGTGAAGAAGGTCTGAACATCATCGATGTGAGCCGCGATCAGGTGGCGCTGCTGGCCGAGGCGCTCAAGGAGTCTCCCAACCAGAAGTTCATGGAAGACGAGGACCTGCGCAAGCTCTACAAGCTGCTGGCGGTGCTGCAGTCCGACGTGTGGGACGACATGACCAGCGGCAAGTTCGATTTCGCCGCCTACAAGAGGCAATAACTCGCTTGGCCGGGGGCCCCATAATCCTTGTGAGCCCCCGGCGTCATGCTTCGCACCGTTGATCTTGGGCATGGGTCCATAGCCTGATTGGGGCTAAGCTCCGGAACTGAGACGTCCTCAGTCTTCGGGAGATTGCCATGTCCACCGACTCACCCTGGCACATCGATGAAGCTGCCTACCCGGCCGACGATTCCTGGGAGGCGCGCTCCGCATTTCTCCTGCGGTACGCGGTGCTCGCACCCTCGAGCCATAACACGCAACCCTGGCGCTTTCGGCTGCACAACGATGCGGTTGATATCTTCGCCGACGAAACACGCTGGTTGCGCAGCGCCGATGCCGATCGGCGCGAGTTGTACATCAGCGTCGGCTGTGCCCTCGAGAACCTGCTGATTGCCGGTGAACACTTCGGCCTCGAGGCCGAGATTGCCTGGTTTCCCACGCCCGGCGATCCGTGGTGGGTGGCCAGGCTGACCTGGCGGCACGCTCCGGCCAACTCGTTCTGGCGTGCGCCCGAGTGGTTCGCCGCGATCACGGCGCGCCATACGAACCGACAGGACTTCGCCATACAGCCCCTGCCCGAGGCGTTGAAACAGGCCCTGGACGAGAGCCTGGCCGACCCCAATGTCCGCTTGACGTTGCTGGAGGATGCCGAGGTGCGGGACGCGGTTGAAGCCCTGATCGTGGAGGCCGATGCCCGCCTGTTCGCGGATCCCGACTGGCGGAAGGAGCTGGGTTACTGGCTGAGCAAGGGGGTGTTCGGTACGGGATGGCTGATGTCGCGTGTTGCGAGCCTGGCCGTCACCTACCTGGATATGGGCAAGGGGGTCGCGCGCCACGACGCCGATCGTTTCGAGCATGCGGCTGTCATTGGGTGTCTCCAGCTTCAGGAGGTCTCCCCGTTGAGACAGGTGCAGGCCGGCCAGTCCTTCGAGCGTCTCTTCCTGGCGGCCACGCACCACGGTATACAGCTTCAACCCATGAACCAGATCCTGCAATTGCCGGCGCTTCGCGACCGTCTGGCCCGGTTGCTCGACGCGGAACCGGCGAGCACCCAGCTCATGTTTCGTTTGGGCCGGGCGGATGACGAGGGGCATTCACCGCGCCGGCCGTTGGGCGATGTCCTGTTCGACGCCTGAGACCGCGTCTTAACACCCGCGCAGCGTCTATGGTAATTATGGGGTTCCCGTCACGATGCAACTGGGAGACACCCATGACAAAAGCAAGATTTGCCGGATGCGTGCTGCTGGGGGCCATGTGCCTGTCCACTGCGCAGGCGGATGAGTGGAAGATGCTGCCCTTCAAGGACCCGTCCTGGAGTCCGGATTTCATCCTGGCCGTAACCGCCGGGGAACTCGATCCGGACGTGGACGGTGTGGATAGCGGTACGGCCGTTGGTGCGCAGCTGTCCCTCAACTGCCCCTGGTTCGAGCCGCCCAAGGGCGCGATTCGCCAGCAGTTCAACTACAACAGCTTCGACGAGAATGGCCTGGAAATAACCACCCTGGAGATCAATCCGCGCTACTACATGGGGGAGGGTGATCTCACCTTTGGTGTGGGCCCCGGTTTAGGCTACCTCTGGGCAGAATCCGATGCGGCCGGCGTCGATACGGGCATGTGGGCGCTGCAGCTGGGCGCCGATGTCGAGTATCGCATGGGCGCGCTCTACCTCGGGGCCGGTACCCGTTACCAGCTCACGCAGGACGAGGAACTCGGCGCCACCGGTCAGGAGGGCGTCGACAACTGGCTGACCAGCGTCAAGCTCGGCATCAATTTCTAACTGCCGGTTCTGGCGCCGAAAGCATGACGGGCCGCGATGCGGCCCGTTTTCTTTTCCCTTCAGTCTGCCGTGGCGGGTTCCGCGTTCTCGCCACGCGTCAGTCGCAGGAAGCCGCCCAGGGCGAGCAGCAGCACGCTGGCACTGGTCACGATCGCCACGGGGTAGTAGAGGTTTCCGGCCAGTTCGAGCTGGCTGTACTTGATCACCATGATCAGGCCCTCGAGCACCAGTGCGATGCACACCACCGCGACGAAGCGCGTAATGGAGCGGCGAACGGCCGGAAAGATGTTGCGGCCTTCATCGTCCGTTGCGTACTCCTTGCTGACGCCGATGGCGAGTTCGAAGGTGGCCAGCGAGATGACGGCAGTATTGATCGATTTCACCAGTCCCGAGATCAGCGAGTCAGTACCGCCGAAGGCATGCACGAACTGCACGATGGCCAGGCCCGCGAGCGAGACGGCCAGGGTCAGGAACAGCACGGAGAACATCAGTGCGGTCAGGTTCTTCAGCAGGCCCAGCGCAGAAGCACTACGCCCCAAGCCGGGCCCGGATTCGGTCTGTGGGAATGTCAGCATCAGTGGTCTCCTTGTTGTGGTTATGTGAGTGTCCTTTCGTGTCAGAACGGCGCGCTGCGGAATGGTTCGTGCGATTTGCGTGAAGGGCTTCACAGCATGGCGATGTGCCGGTCGTCGGCCGAGGGGCGGCGAGGGTGGCGCGCTGAGTGTCTATACTCGGGGGTCCATGAGGACCGACAGGGGGGCGACATGTCACGGACCGGTGAGTGCCCGGAATTCGACGGCGATATGTCGGGGTTGAGGGCGCTCTATCTCAACTGCACGCTCAAGCGCAGTCCCGAGCCTTCCCACACGCAGGGCCTGATCGATGCCTCGCGCGGTATCCTGGAGGCGCAGGACGTGAGCACCGAGGTGTTGCGTCCGGTGGACCTCGGGCTTGCGCACGGTGTGTACCCGGACATGACCGAGCACGGCTGGTCGCAGGATGCGTGGCCCGAGGTGTTCGAGAAGGTGAAGGCGGCCGACATCCTCGTGCTTGGAACACCGATCTGGCTGGGTGACAAGTCATCGGTATGCACCCAGGTGGTGGAACGCCTGTATTCCAACTCCGCCCAGACCAACGACCAGGGACAGTATGTCTACTACGGGCGCGTGGGTGGCTGCCTCGTGACCGGCAACGAGGACGGTGCCAAACACTGCGCCATGAACCTGCTCTACTCGCTTCAGCACGTGGGTTTCCTGATCCCGCCGCAGGCGGATGCGGCCTGGGTAGGCGAGGCGGGGCCCGGGCCCTCTTACCTCGACCCGGGATCCGGTGGGCCCGAGAACGATTTCACCAATCGCAACGTCACCTTCATGAGCTGGAATCTTCTGCACATGGCGGCCATGCTCAAACGGGCCGGCGGGATCCCGGCATACGGCAACCAACCGGATCAATGGGCGTCCGGGTGCCGTTTCGGTTTCGAGCGCCCGGAATCTCACTAGCGGGTATGGCGGTGTCGAAGCTGTGCTACGGTGTCGCCTGATCTGAAATGCCCGGGGCGACGCCGTTGTTCGAGATCCTGCTCTACACCACGCTGGCCGGTGCCGCCATCCCGGCAGGCGGTCTGCTTGCGCGCATCGAGCACCTGCAGTCCAAGTGGCTGGAGCAGGAGCTTCGGCATTTCATCATCGCCATGGGCGGGGGGATCATGCTCGCGGCGGTCGCACTCGTGCTGATTCCCGAGGGTATCGAGAAGACGGATCACAACCTGGGCGCGTTGCTGGCCTTCGGTTGCGGAGGTGCCGCGTTTTTCTGGATCGAGCGTTTGATGGGGATGCACAAGAGCGAGAAGCCGCAGCTCTTCGGTATGCTGCTGGACTACCTTCCGGAATCTCTCGCCCTGGGTGGCATGTTCGCGGTGGGAGCGTCGACGGCACCCTTGCTAGCGCTATTCATCGGCCTGCAGAACCTGCCCGAGGGGTTCAATGCCTTTCGCGAGCTGCGTGCGGTGGAACGCTATTCGGCGCGCAAGGTCCTGTTGCTGATGCTTGCCCTGGTCCCGCTCGGGCCGTTGCTGGCTGTCCTCGGTTGGCTGGTCCTGGCGAGGCACGAGGCCGTGCTGGGGGTGATCATGCTGTTCGCCGCCGGTGGGATTCTCTACCTGATCTTCCAGGATATCGCGCCGCAGTCCCGCCTGGCCCGCCACTGGGCTCCGCCGCTGGGTGCCATCGCCGGCTTCGGCATCGGTCTGCTCGGTCACTTGACTATTGGTTAAGAAAATGATCCAGGTCAATGGATTGCCGCGTATGCTTCACGTGCCTGTCATTTTCACGGTCGAGAATGGTCGTCCCATAACGATTAGATCGAGTGGAGGCGAGATGCACGAACTCACCCAGACGACGCTGCCGGTGACGCACCCGGCACGAGAATCCCGCAAGGCCGGCCTGTCGGCCAAGGCCATGTGGATGAGTCATCGCGAAATTCGCTTGGTGCAGGCGGCCCGGGGCGAGGAGCCCTGCTGCGGCACGGACAAGCGGATTCGTTGCGAACAGGCCGATTGCCCGTGGGAGCGCCGCTGCAAGGGCACGCTGGCCGAGTGGCACCGCTAGCGGGGGGTCCCTACTGATTCTCTGATTTCGAGACGCGCGCCAGCAGCGCGTCCAGGGCGCGAGCCGGCAGGACACGGCGCAGGTAGCCGAAGAGGTAGGTCGGGAAGGTCACGTAGTAGCGCGGCTTCGGCCGTTCGCTCTCCAGCGCGTGGACCACCTTTTTTAGCACGGCCTCCGGCGGCAGCGTGAACGGTGCAGCCGGCCCCTCCTTGGTCAGGCGCTTGATCGCGCCCTGGTATTTCTCCCGCCACACGCTGTTTTCGGTGTCGATGTTGGCCTTGAGCTTCTCGAAGGCGTTGGCGCGAAAGCGGCTTTCGATGGGGCCCGGTTCCACCAGGCTCACGTGGACGCCACTGCCGCGCAGTTCCAGGCGCAGGGTGTCGGTCAGACCCTCGATGGCGAACTTGCTGCTGTTGTAGGCGCCCCGAAAGGGGAGGGCGACCAGCCCGAGCACCGAGCTGTTCATGACGATGCGGCCATGGCCCTGGCGGCGCATCACCGGGATCACCCGGTTGGTCAGATCCAGCCACCCGAACACGTTGGTCTCGTACTGCTCGCGCAGCACCTCGCGCCGCAGGTCCTCGACGGCCCCCGGCTGGCCGTAGGCGCCATTGTTGAAAAGGGCATCCAGCCGGTCCCCGGTGCGGTCCAGCACCCCATCCACGGCGGCCGCGATCGAGTCGCTATCGCGCAGGTCCAGCGCCAGGGCCTCGAAACCCTCGGTCTTCAGCTGCTCGACATCCTCGGCCCGGCGGGCGGTGGCGAACACCCGCCAGCCGCGATCACGCAGCCCGCGGGCGACGCACAGGCCGATGCCCGACGAACAGCCGGTAATGAGGATGCTGCGTTCCATCGCGTGAGCCTAACTCAGTAGGTCAGGGTCAGCACGTCGTCTTCGGCGGCGTCGCTGATAAACGCCGCGCCGCCCCTCGGGCCGTCGAGCTCGGGGATGGCGTTCTCGTCATTGAGCTCGTTCTCGTCCATCGCCCCGGCACAGACATAGAACTTGGCACCGGCCTCGTGGGCGTCCTGCATGAAGGAATAGAGGGATTTCTCCTGGCCCGAGCCCGGGAACAGCTTGTCCGCCACGCCCTTGACCAGGAAGCGGGCGCTGGGTCCCGCGAAGTAGATGTCCACGTCCATGTCCATGGCGGCGGCCACCGTCGCCTGGAAGAAGGGGGCGCCGAGCGTGCCGGGGCGTTCGGGATTGACGTTGAGCAGCATGATCACGAGCTTGTCGGCCATCGCGAGAGAACCTCTTGTTGCAGGTGGCTTTGGCGCCTCGAATTCGGCGCTAAGGGGCAGAAACCATTGGAAAAGTGCCTGTCCGCCCACATATAATCGGGCGCTAATATTGGCGTATTTTCGGAGAAATGGGAAATGCCGATCTACGAATATCAGTGTGAAGCCTGTGGCGAGCAGTCCGAAGCCATCCAGAAGATGAGCGATCCGGCACTCACCGATTGTCCCAAGTGCGGCAAGCCCGCCCTGAAGAAGCTGATCTCCGCGGCCGGTTTCCGCCTGAGCGGCGGCGGCTGGTACGAGACCGACTTCAAGACCGGTTCCAAGAAGAACGTGAAGGAAGGCGGTTCCTCGGGCGGCGGCGGCCATTCCTGCGGTTCGGGCGGCTGCGGCACCTGCGCCTGAGACTACGCTGACCCAGGGAAGAGGCGATACTCGTGTTCAAACGTTATTTGATCGCCGGACTCCTGGTGTGGGTCCCCCTGGGTATCACCTTCCTCGTGATCCGCGCCCTCGTGGGGGTGATGGATCGCACCCTCCTGCTCCTGCCCCCGGAATGGCGCCCGGAGGCCCTGCTGGGCTTCCCGGTGCCGGGTCTGGGCATCGTCCTCTCCGTGCTCATCGTCCTGCTCACCGGCATGGTGGTGGCCAACCTGCTGGGGCGCAAGCTGGTGGAGGGCTGGGAGTCGCTGCTCAACCGCATCCCGCTGGTGCGCAGCATCTACTCCTCGGTCAAGCAGATCCTCGAGACCCTGTTCGTCTCCGGCGGCAAGTCCTTCCGCAAGGTCCTGCTCATCGAGTACCCGCGGCGCGGCATCTGGACCCTGGCCTTCCAGACCGGCAACGGGGCCGACGAGGTGCATGACAAATCCGGCCACCAGTTGGTGACGGTGTTCGTGCCGACCACCCCCAACCCCACCTCGGGCTTTATCATCATGTTGCCGGAGGACGAGATCATCGAGCTCGACATGAGCGTCGAGGACGGTCTCAAGCTCATCATGTCGCTCGGCGTGGTGGCCCCGCCGCCGCGCGCCAAAGTTGCGCCCGACAGGGCCAATTCGTAAGATTCCCGCCTTCACGCGCGATTTACCGGCGCGCCGTTGCAACGAATCTCATCCGCGGGGCCCGAGGGCCTCTCGCGGCCGTTCTGTTTTTGGGGAATACCAACTATGCGCACGCATTACTGCGGTCTCGTCGACGAGACGCTCATCGACCAGGAAGTGACCCTCTGCGGCTGGGTCAACCGTCGCCGTGACCACGGGGGTGTCATCTTCGTCGACCTGCGCGACCGCGAGGGCCTGGTGCAGGTGGTGTTCGACCCGGATCGCGCCGACGTGTTCGCCACTGCCGAGCGCATCCGCAACGAGTTCGTGCTGCGCGTGCGCGGCCGCGTGCGCCCGCGTCCCGAGGGCACGGTCAATCCCGACCTCAAGAGCGGGCAGATCGAGGTGCTGGGTCTGGAGCTCGAGGTGCTCAATGCCGCCGAGACCCCGCCCTTCCAGCTTGACGACGATGACGTCAACGAGGAATCCCGCCTCAAGTACCGCTACGTGGACCTGCGCCGCCCGGCCATGCAGCGCCGCATGCAGATGCGCGCCCAGGTGAGCCGCAGCCTGCGCCGCTTCCTCGAGGACAACGGCTTTCTCGACATCGAGACGCCGATGCTGACCAAGGCCACCCCGGAGGGCGCGCGCGACTACCTGGTGCCCAGTCGCACCCATCCGGGCGAGTTCTTCGCCCTGCCGCAGTCCCCGCAGATCTTCAAGCAGCTCCTCATGATGGGCGGCATGGACCGTTACTACCAGATCGTGCGCTGCTTCCGCGACGAGGACCTGCGCGCCGACCGCCAGCCCGAGTTCACGCAGCTCGACATCGAGACGACCTTCATGGACGAAGAAGGGATCATGGGGCTGATGGAGGAGATGATCCGCGAGCTGTTCGCCCAGGTGCTGGAAATCCCGCTGCCCACCAGCTTCCCGCGCATCACCTACGCCGAGGCGATGCAGCGCTACGGCTCCGACAAGCCGGACCTGCGCATCGCGCTGGAGCTCACCGAGCTCACCGATATCATGAAGGACGTGGACTTCAAGGTGTTCTCCGGTCCGGCCAACGACCCGAACGGGCGCATCGCGGCGCTGCACGTGCCCAAGGGCGGCGAGCTGTCGCGCAAGGAGATCGACGACTATACGAGCTTCGTCGGACGCTACGGTGCCAAGGGCCTGGCCTGGATCAAGGTCAACGACAAGGCCGCCGGCCGCGAGGGCCTGCAATCGCCTATCGTGAAGTTCTTCCCGGACGAGGTGATCGACGAGATCCTCTCGCGCACCGGTGCCGAGAACGGCGACATCATCTTCTTTGGTGCCGACAAGGCGCGCGTGGTGAACGAGGCGCTCGGCGCCCTGCGCGTCAAGGTGGGCCACGACCTGGGCATGGTCGAGCACGGCTGGAAACCGCTGTGGGTCATCGACTTCCCGATGTTCGAGTTCGACGACAAGGACAACCGCTGGGTGGCCCTGCACCACCCCTTCACCGCGCCGAGCGTGGACGACCCGGCCATGCTGCACGACAACCCGGGCGAGGTGCTGTCCCGCGCCTACGACATGGTGCTCAACGGCACCGAGATCGGCGGCGGTTCGGTGCGTATCCATACCCCGGACATGCAGCGCGAGGTCTTCAAACTCCTGGGCATCTCCGACGAGGAGGCCGAGGTGAAGTTCGGCTTCCTGATCAACGCCCTGAAGTACGGCTGCCCGCCGCACGGCGGCATCGCGTTCGGCCTCGATCGCCTGGTCATGTTGATGACCGGCAGCTCCTCGATCCGCGACGTGATGGCCTTCCCCAAGACCCAGACCGCCGCCTGCCCGCTCACCGACGCCCCGGCGGGCGTGAGCGAACAGCAGCTGCGCGAGCTCAACCTGCGGATTCGCCGCCAGGGCTGATCTCACAGCCGGGTCGATCCGAAAGGGGGCCGCATCACGCGGCCCCGCTTCTTTCCGATGGTCGAGCTGATATGCTGGCCGCAGGTTTCCAGTCGCCAGTGCTGTGAGCGAGTCCCCGATCTACAAGCGTCCAGAGTCCGTGCTCGTCGTGGTTTGTAACGAGCGCGGGGAGGTGCTGTTGCTACGCCGCGTGTTTCCCCCCGGACTCTGGCAATCGGTGACGGGAAGTCGTGAATGGGGCGAAGAGGCGCCGGCCGCGGCCCGGCGCGAACTCGCGGAAGAAACCGGGCTCGATATGGAGGTCGAGGACTGCGAGCGCGAGAACCTTTTTCCCATCCGGCCCGAGTGGCGAGCGCGCTACGATCCGCGTGTGCTGGAAAATCGTGAACAGGTGTTTCGGGTGCGCGTTCAAGGCCGTCCGGAAATTCGGCTCAATCCCCGTGAACACGATGCCCACCTGTGGCTTCCCCGCGACGAGGCCGCCGCGCGCGTGTTCTCTTGGACCAACCGGGATGCGATCCTCGAATTCGTCCCCGCTGCGAATGAATAAGACTAGGACTCGATGAAGGAAGTCGTCGTTTTCGTACACGGCATCTGGGTCAACGGCCTGGAGCAAAGCCTGTTGCGGCATCGCGTGCGCCGGTGCGGTCACGACTGCCGACAGTTCAGTTATCACACCCTGCTACGCACGCCGGCGCAGAATGCCGAGCGTTTGCAGGCCTTTTTGCAGAAGATCGATGCCGATGTCGTTCATTTCGTCGCGCACAGCCTGGGCGGCGTGGTCCTGCACCACCTCTTCGATCGCTACCCGGAGCAGCGCCCGGGGCGCGTGATCATGCTCGGGACACCCATCAACGGTTCGTCACTGGCCCGCAAGATCCACAGTTTCGCGCCGGCGCGCATCCTGCTCGGGCGCTCGGTGGTGCGGGGGCTGTTCGGCGACATGCCGCGCTGGCCGCGCAGCCGCCCGCTGGCCATGATCGCCGGCTATCGGGGCATCGGCTTCGGCCTGCTCGTGCTCAATCGGCTCGACAAGCCGAACGACGGCACCGTCTGCCTGCACGAGACCCGGTCGGCCGCCGTGACCGATCATCTGCAGGTCCCGTTCAGCCACACGCAGATGCTGCTGGTGCGCCCCGTGGCCGAGGCCGTCTGCGATTACCTGAAGCAGGGGCAGTTCTGAGCATTTCGGGTGGGGCAGGGGGCGGCTAAGCCCCCTGTGCCTATGTTAAAATCCCGCAAATTTGTTTCATCGAGAGTGAGTTATGGCTGGACACAGTAAATGGGCCAACATCAAGCATAAGAAGGCCGCGAACGACAAGAAGCGCGGCAAGCTCTGGACCAAGCTGATCCGCGAGATCACCGTCGCCGCCCGCGAGGGCAAGACCTCCGACCCGAACGTGCATCCGCGCCTGCGTCTGGCCTGGGACCGGGCCCTGGGCGCGAATATGCCGAAGGACACCATCGAGAAGGCGGCCAAGCGCGGCTCGGGTGAGCTCGACGAGGACATCATCTACGAGGAAGTGCGCTATGAGGGCTACGGCCCCTCCGGCGTGGCCGTGATGGTCGACTGCCTCACCGACAACCGCAACCGGACGGTCTCAGAGGTGCGCCACGCCTTCACCAAGGCCGGCGGCAACCTCGGCACGGATGGTTCCGTGGCCTACATGTTCAACAAGACCGGCATCATCAGCTTTGCCCCGGGTTCCGACGAGGACGCCATCATGGAGGCGGCACTGGAGGCCGGGGCCGAGGACATCGTCAACAACGACGACGGGTCCATCGACGTGCTGACCACGCCGGAGGCCTATGCGGACGTGAAGGCCGCCATCGAAGGCGCCGGCCTTGCGCCGGACAACGCCGAGGTCACCATGCGTGCCGACACGCTCTCGCCGATGGACCTGGAGACGGCGCAGAAGGTCATGCGCATGATCGACATGCTCGAGGACCTGGACGACGTGCAGGAGGTCTATACCAACGCCGACTTCCCGGACGAGGTCTTCGACGAGGCGGCCAACGGCTGATCAACCACGCGCCCGAGCGGTGCGAGAGGTGAGTGCATGATCCGCATCCTGGGCATCGATCCCGGTTCGCGCATTACGGGTTACGGGATCATCGACAGCGACGGGCGCAGCAGCCGGCACGTGGCCAGCGGCTGTATCCGGGTCGAGGGCGATGCGTTGCCCGAACGCCTCGGCATGATCTTCCGCGAGGTCAGCGCGGTGGTCGGTGAACACATGACAGTCGCCGGCCCCATGGAGATGGCCATCGAGAACGTGTTCGTCTCCAAGAACGCGAGCTCGGCGCTCAAGCTCGGGCAGGCACGGGGTGCCGCGATCTGCGCCGGCGTCACCCACGATCTGCGTGTCTCGGAATACACGCCGCGCGAGGTGAAGCTTGCCATCGTGGGCACCGGCGGGGCGGACAAGGCCCAGGTGCAGCACATGGTGCGCATGCTGCTTGGCCTGAAAGGGGCCATCCAGGCCGACACGGCCGATGCCCTGGCCGTGGCACTCTGCCACGCACACACGGGCGCAACGCTGGCGCGCATGCCGGCAGTCTTGACGGGGAGAAGACGATGATTGGTCGCCTGCGCGGCGAGATAGTCTACAAGCGGCCGCCCCAGTTGCTGCTCGACGTCAACGGCGTCGGCTACGAACTGGAGGCGCCGATGTCCACCTTCTACACTTTGCCGGATGCCGGCGCGACGGTGACGCTCTCCACCCACCTGCTGGTGCGCGAGGACGCGCATATCCTCTACGCCTTCGCCGACGAGGGCGAGCGCGAGATGTTTCGTGCCCTGCTCAAGGTCAACGGCGTGGGGGCCAAGATGGCACTGGCGATCCTCTCGGGCATGAACGCCGCCGAGTTCCGCCGCTGCGTGATGATGGACGATACTGCGGCGCTCACGCGCCTGCCGGGGATCGGCAAGAAGACCGCCGAGCGCCTGATCGTGGAGATGCGCGACCGTGTGGAGAAGTCGGTCGAGGCGGGCGAGGCGATGCCGGCCATGACCGGCGCCACCGGCCACGCGAAGCCGGTGCCCGTGGATGCGGTGGAAGAGGCCGTGCAGGCGCTGATCGCCCTGGGCTACAAGCCGCAGGAGGCAAGCCGCATGGTGAGCAAGGTCGAGCACCAGGATCGGCGCAGTGAAGAGATCATCCGTGACGCCCTCAAGGCGAGCGTGAAATGACCGTGGATATCGAGCAGGACGACCGCCTCATCAGCGCCGGCGAGATGCCCGAGGAGCGGGCCATCGAAGAATCCATCCGCCCGCAGACGCTCGCCGACTATGTCGGCCAGCCTGCCGTCAAGGAGCAGATGGAGATCTTCATCTCCGCCGCGCGTGCACGCGGCGAGGCGCTCGACCACGTGCTCATCTTCGGCCCACCCGGCCTGGGCAAGACCACGCTCTCGCACATCATCGCCAACGAACTGGGCGTGAACATGCGCCACACCTCGGGGCCGGTGCTGGAAAAGCCGGGCGACCTCGCCGCCCTGCTCACCAACCTCGAACCTCACGATGTGCTGTTCGTCGACGAGATCCATCGCCTGAGTCCGGTGGTCGAAGAGGTCCTGTACCCGGCGATGGAGGACTTCCAGCTCGACATCGTCATCGGCGAGGGGCCGGCCGCGCGCTCGATCAAGCTCGATCTCCCGCCGTTCACCCTTGTGGGGGCCACCACCCGCGCAGGCCTGCTGACCTCGCCGCTGCGCGACCGCTTCGGCATCGTGCAGCGCCTGGAGTTCTATTCAGCGAGGGACCTGACGTCCATCGTGATGCGCTCGGCCGGCATCCTCGGCGCCCACATCGAGGAAGACGGAGCCCAGGAGATCGCCAAGCGCTCGCGCGGGACGCCTCGCATTGCCAACCGGTTGCTGCGGCGCGTACGCGATTACGCCCAGGTGAAGGGCGACGGGCGCATCAGCCGCGAGATGGCCGATCGCGCGCTGGATCTTCTCAACGTCGACGACTACGGCTTCGATTCACAGGATCGCCGGCTGTTGCTGGCAGTCATCGAAAAGTTCGACGGCGGGCCCGTGGGCATCGACAGCCTGGCGGCGGCGATCGGCGAGGAGCGCGGTACCATAGAGGACGTGCTCGAGCCCTATCTCATCCAGCAGGGCTTCATGATGCGCACGCCGCGCGGGCGGGTCGCCACGGCGAATGCCTACCGGCATTTCGGACTCAAGCCGCAAAACGTGAACCCGCCCGATTCGACACCGGATCTTTTTGACGCGGATAGTTAACCCCGTCGCATTCAACAGGAAACTTTTTCCCTAATCTCGGCTCCCATAAGGAAACCTCGTGCAGCACTTCGACTGGCCAGTTCGGGTTTATTACGAGGACACCGATTCGGGGGGCGTCGTTTTCTACGCGAATTACCTCAAGTTCATGGAGCGTGCGCGCACCGAGTGGCTGCGCGCGCTCGGTTTCGAACAGGATGTCCTGATCGATGAGGCGGGCGTGATCTTCGCGGTGCGCTCGGCCACCATCGATTACCTTCGACCGGCGCGTTTCAACGACGCGCTGACGGTGCGTTCATCGATCACCTCGTCGGGCCGAGCCAGCGTGGTGTTCGAACAACGCGTGCTGCGTGCACACGACGACGAAGAACTGGTCCGCGGCAAGATCAAGATCGCGTCGTTGGACGCGTCCACCTTTCGCCCCAAACCCATGCCCAAGGAATTGATGGAGGCTCTTTCACGTGACGCCTGAAATGTCGGTATTCGGACTCATCAGCGAGGCCAGCCTGGTGGTGCAGCTGGTGATGCTGGTGCTGGTCATTGCCTCGGTGCTGTCCTGGACGGTGATCGTCATCAAGTGGCGGGTGTTGCGTGCCGCACGCGCGGATGCCGAGTCCTTCGAGGACCGCTTCTGGTCCGGCATCGACCTGGGACAGCTCTACGAGCAGGTCAAGAAGAAGGACGATGCGGGCGGCATCGAGCTGATCTTCGTATCCGGTTTTCGCGAGTACGCGCGCCTGCACAAGCAGGGTCGGCTCAGCCCCATGTCGATTTCGGATAACGTGCACCGCTCCATGCGCGTGAGCATGTCGCGCGAGATCGACGGGCTCGAAACCTATCTCTCGTTTCTCGCCACGGTGGGCTCGACCAGCCCCTACGTCGGCCTGTTCGGTACGGTATGGGGGATCATGAATTCATTCATGGCCCTGAGTGGTGCGACCCAGGCCACGCTGTCGGCGGTCGCCCCCGGTATTGCCGAGGCGTTGATCGCCACGGCCATCGGCCTGGTGGCCGCGATTCCCGCCGTGGTGGCCTACAACCGCTACTCTGATGACGTCGAGCGGTTGGTCAACCGCTACGATAATTTCCTCGAGGAATTCACGACGTTGCTGCAGCGCCAGGCGTTGGCGCACCAGCCGGAACACAAGGCCGAGGCCGTATAACCGGTATGTCTTCCGCGCGCCCGAATCGTCGCCGGCCGATGTCCCAGATCAACGTGGTGCCTTACATCGACGTGATGCTGGTGCTGCTGGTCATCTTCATGGTTACCGCGCCGTTGTTGCAGACGGGGGTGGAGGTCGATTTGCCAGAGGCGGCGGCCAAGCCGATGGTGGATGACGAGGAATTGCCCCAGGCCCTGGTCGTGGTGGTCGATCGGGACGGTCAGTTCTACGTCGAGGGCGGCGAACGCCTGTCGCCGGACGCCCTGACGGAAACCGTGCGTGCGCGTATAAAGGACAACCCGAAGACGCCAGCCTACGTTCGCGGCGACCGGCACGTGGAGTACCAGCGCGTGGTCGAGGCGATGGTCCTCATGCAGCAGGCGGGAGTCGACAAGGTGGGCCTGATCACCGATCCCCCGCCCGACGATGCGCGGTAGGGGCGTGATGTGGCAGGATATTCGCAACCACCCATCGGCACTGGCGATCGCGATCGCCTTGCACGTGTTGGCGGCCGTCATGGTGTTGGTGACCTTCGATTTCAGTGCGCCGACGGTGGGCACCGCGCAGCCACAACCGGCTATCGTCGAGGCCGTGGCGATCAGCGGTGCAGACTACGATGCGGCCCTGCAGCGTATCGAGGACGAGAAGCGGCGCGAGCGCGAGGCCCGACTGGCCGCGGAGCGCAAGCAGCGCGAGGCCGAGGAACGCAAGCGGCGGGAAGAGCAGCTCCGCCAGCAGCGTGCCGCCGAGGAAAAGGCGCGGCAGGAGGCGGCCCGCCGCGAGGCCGAGGCCAAGCGCCAGCGCGAGGCGGCCGAGAAGGCGCGCCAGGAAAAACTGCAGCGCGAGGCGGAGGCCAAGCGTGCGGCGGAACTCAAGCGCCAGCAGGAACTCGCGGCCCAGCGCGAGGCGGAACGCAAGGCCGAGCAGGAGCGCCTGGCCTCACAACTGGCCGCTGAAGAGGCGGCCCTGCGCGAGGCCGAGCGACAGCGTGCCCAGGCCGAGGCGCGGGCGCGACTGAATGCGCAGCTCGCCTCGGTGCGTGACGAATACATGGCGGCCATCGTGGCGCGCATCCAGGGCAACTGGGAACGCCCGCTTGGGTCGCCTAACAACCAGCGTGCGCGGATTTACGTGCGCCAGGGACCCGGCGGCCTCATTATCGAGGCGAAGATGCTGCGCTGCGAGGGCACCGATGCTTTTTGCCGCTCGGTCCTGGACGCCGTGTGGCGTTCCGACCCGCTCCCGGCACCGCCGCGCGAAGAAGTATTCGACGACGAACTGGAAATCGAATTCGACCCGGATCGACCATGATCAGACAACGACTGCTGCAATTCGGCCTGCTGGTCGCCCTCCTGCTGGTGGCGGCCCAGGCGCCGGCCAAGCTGGAGATTCGCATCACCCAGGGCGTGGAGAGTGCCCTGCCGATCGCGATCGTCCCGTTTGGCTGGCAGGGCAAGGCACCGCAGCCACCGCAGGACGTCGCCTCCATTGTTGCGGCTGATCTCTCACGCTCGGGGCAGTTCAAGCCATTGCCGGCCGCCGGTTTCCCGGGGCAGCCGACAAGTGGCAACGAGATCAATTTCGCTGCCTGGCGCGCCAAGGGTATCGACCACGTGGTGGTCGGCCGCGTGGTCGAGGTCGGCGAGAACCGCTACACCGTCCAGTTTCAGTTGTTCAATATCCTGCAGGGTCGGCAGCTCACCGGCTACAGCATTCCGGCACGTGCGCAGGACCTGCGCCGTGCGGCGCACCAGATCAGCGATTACGTCTACGAGACGCTGATCGGCGTTCGCGGCGCCTTCAACACGCGTGTCGCCTACGTCACCACGCAGGTGAGTGGCAATACGCGCGAGTATCTCCTTCAGGTTGCTGACGCCGACGGTTACGATCCCCGCGTCATCCGCCGTTCGAGCAAGCCCCTGATGTCGCCGGCCTGGTCGCCCGATGGCAGTCGCATTGCCTACGTCTCCTTCGAGGGCAACCGCTCCGCCATCTATATCCAGGAACTGGCCACGGGCGAGCGCATCAAGGTCTCGGAGCGCAAGGGGATCAATGGGGCGCCGGCCTGGTCGCCGGACGGCAGCCGTCTCGCACTCACGCTCTCCGAAAGCGGCGACCCGGAAATCTATGTACTGGATCTGGCGAGCCGCCGCCTGCAGCGCCTGACTTTCGACCGCGCCATCGATACCGAGCCTGCGTGGATGCCGGACGGCAACCATATCGTTTTCACCTCGGACCGTAGCGGTGCGCCGCAGCTCTACCAGGTGCCCGTCCGCGGTGGGCGCGCCGTGCGTGTGACCTTCGACGGCAGCTACAACGCGGCGGCCGAGGTGGCGCCCGGCGGCGACAAGGTGGTGATGGTGCGGGGACAGGGCAGCGGTTTCCAGATCGCACTGCAGGATCTGAAGACCCGCTATTCGCGGATTCTGACACGTGGCCGACTCGACGAGTCACCCAGTTTTTCACCCAACGGGCGCATGATCATCTATGCGACGCGCGAAAACGGTCGTGGTGTGCTGGCGGCCGTGAGCGAGGACGGTAACGTGCATCAATTGCTGGTGCTGGAGGAGGGCGAGGTGCGTGAACCGGCCTGGTCGCCCTTCTACCCGTAACGGTTACTTCGAGTCATCAACTACCCGGATATGAACGATCGATGGAGGATCGCCCCATGAAAATCTTTGGTATGGCTGCACTGTTGTTGGCCACGCTGCTGCTGGCGGGTTGTCCCAAGCCTGATGCCGTGAGAGACGGTGACGCCGCGGCCGGGACGGGCGCCGAGGCCGGTGCCGGTACCGGGGCCGAGTCCGAGGGCATGGGGCTCGGAGACGGGGGGCCGCTGGCCGCCAGTCCCCTCAACGACCCGGCGAGCCCGCTCTCTCAGCGCACCATTTATTTCGAGTTCGACAGCAGCCAGGTGCCGGCCGAGTCGCTGGACCTGATCACCGCGCACGGCAAGTACCTGGCGGAGCATCCGCAGCAGCGCGTACGCGTCGAGGGGCATGCCGACGAGCGCGGCAGCCGCGAATACAACGTGGCCCTGGGTGAGCGCCGCGCCAAGGCCGTCGAGCGCCTGCTGCGCTTCCAGGGCGTGGGCGACGACCAGCTCGAGGTGGTGAGCTTCGGTGAGGAACTGCCGGTGGCCTTCGGGCACGACGAGGCGGCCTGGCGCCTCAATCGGCGCGTGGAGCTGGTCTATGAGTAAGCGCATCGGGCAGGGACTTGCCGCCGTCATGCTGCTGGCCGTGGCGACGAGTCCAGCCTGGGCGGATCGCCGTACCGATGAACGCCTGCAGGCGCTCGAAGACCGTATGGAGCGCGTTGATCGACTGATGGAGAACAACGCGCTGCTGGACCTGGTCACCCGCATGGATGCCATGCAGCAGGAGCTGCGTGAACTTCGCGGGCAGAACGAGGAGCTCGCCCACGAACTCGAGACCCTCAAGAGCCGCCAGCGCGAACTGTATCTGGACCTGGATCGCCGGATCCAGGACGTGGAGACGGCCGGCACCAACGGTGCTTCCGTCTCGCCGGCACCCGCCGCCGCGCCGGCCGCAGCTGTTCCGGCCCCTGCCGGTGCCGCGACGGCCCCAAGTGGTTCCACCCCGACACCCGGCGGTGCGCCGGCCGCGGCCGGGATGGCCCCGAGTTCCGAGCGCGACGCCTACAAGCAGGCCTTCGACCTGCTGCGCGAGGGTCAGTACGCGCAGGCCATCACGGCCTTCCAGGGGTTCCTGCAGCGTCATCCGCAAAGCGGTTACGCTGCCAATGCCCAGTACTGGCTGGGTGAGGCGAATTATGTGTCCAAGCAGTATCCGACCGCGGCCACGGAATTTCGCAAGGTGCTCGACAACTATCCGGACAGCAACAAGGTTCCGGATGCGACCCTGAAGCTCGGTTATACGTATTACGAGCTTGGCGAATGGGCCAAGGCGCGCGACAGCCTCACGCAGGTCAAGACACAGTACGCGGGAAGCAGCGTTGCACGCCTGGCCGAGCAGCGCCTGGCGCGGATGCAGCGCGAGGGCCACTAGATGTCGCCGAACTCGATCCCCGTGCGCGAGGCCGCCCCGGTGGACGAGGCGGCGCGCCTGCGGATCACCGAGGTCTTCCTCTCCCTGCAGGGCGAGTCGCGCTCGGCCGGCTGGCCGACCGTGTTCGTGCGGTTGACCGGCTGTCCGCTGCGTTGTCTGTACTGCGATACGGAATACGCGTTCACGGGCGGTGAGTGGATGAGCCTCGACGCCGTGACGGACACCGTGGCGGGGTTCGGCGTCCAACATGTGTGTGTCACGGGTGGGGAGCCCCTGGCGCAGAAGAGCTGCCTGCCGTTGCTGGCGCGCCTGTGCGATGCGGGCTACGCGGTCTCGATCGAGACGAGCGGCGCGCGTGACGTGTCGGCCGTGGACCCGCGCGTCGTCAAGGTCATGGATCTGAAGACGCCGGGCTCGGGCGAGGTCGAGCGGAACCTCTACGAAAATATCGAGCACCTGACTCCGCAGGACCAGGTCAAGTTCGTGATCTGCTCGCGAGAGGACTACGAGTGGGCGCGGGAAACGGTGGCCGAGTTCGACCTGGCGAGCCGCTGCGAGGTGCTTTTCTCGCCGTCCTTCGGTCAGCTCGAGCCCCGTCAGCTGGCAGACTGGATCGTGGCCGATCGCCTGCCGGTGCGTTTCCAGGTCCAGCTACACAAGATCCTCTGGGGCGAGGAGCCGGGACGCTAGATGAATTCAGAGGCCAGCCACGCTGTCGTCCTGCTGTCCGGGGGGCTGGATTCGGCCACCGTATTGGCGATGGCACAGGCGCAAGGCTATGCCTGTCACGCGCTGAGCTTTCGCTACGGCCAGCGGCATTCGGCTGAACTCGAAGCGGCGGCGCGCGTCGTCGCGGCCCAGGGGGCCGTCGAACACAAGGTCGTCGATCTGGATCTTTCCAGCATCGGCGGTTCGGCATTGACCGACATGCGTATCGAGGTCCCGACCTCTCCGGTGGAAGGCATCCCCGTGACCTACGTGCCCGCGCGCAATACCGTGTTCCTGGCGGTGGCGCTCGGCTGGGCCGAAGTCCTCGGGGCCCGCGATATCTTCATCGGCGTGAACGCCGTCGACTATTCTGGTTACCCGGATTGCCGCCCTGAGTTCATTCAAGCCTTTGAATCCATGGCCAATCTTGCGACCAAGGCAGGGGTGGAGGGAGATCACTTCCACATCCGTACCCCGCTGATCGACCTGACCAAGGCCGAGATCATCCGACGGGGCGCGGACCTGGGCGTGGATTACGCGTTAACCGTCTCCTGTTACGCCGCCGACGAGCTGGGGCGTGCCTGCGGGCACTGCGACTCCTGCCGCCTGCGCGCAAAGGGCTTCGCCGACGCCGGGCTTGATGATCCCACCCGTTATCGCGACCAGCGGTAACATCTGCCTCCCCCGACATGGATGACGTGAGCCACCTCACGTTTTATAATTACGCGCTGCTCGCCAATGGATGATGATCGTCGTTCACGTGGAATAACCGGCCGGATACAGGCATCCACTCACGAATGACATGTCCTCCCGCCATTCGGGGCTCCGACCCCGTTGCGTGGGATTTGAAAGCTACGAAATTCTTTGCATGGAGCCGCATGGCCGTCCGGGGTGCCCGTACGGCGAGTACGATCGGCCCAGGAAAAGAGTTCTGGAGGAATCGATTAAATGGCGTTCGAAAGCTTTGCTGAGGCCCAATCCTTCCTGTTGTGGGGGGCCTTTATCCTCGCCCTGATCATGGGCGCCGTGGTCAACAAGACCAATTTCTGCACCATGGGTGCCGTGTCTGACATGGTGAACATGGGCGACTTCGGCCGGTTCCGCGCCTGGGTGCTCGCCATCGCGGTGGCGATGCTCGGCGTGGTCATTCTGGAATACAGCGGTGTGCTGAGTGCCGACAATGCCTTCCCGGGCTATCGCGGCAGCAACTTCATCTGGGCTGAGAATCTGCTTGGGGGCATCCTGTTCGGTATCGGCATGACGCTGGCCAGCGGCTGCGGCCAGAAGACGCTGATCCGCGTCGGCGGTGGCAACATCAAGTCGATCATGGTGCTGATCGTGATCGGGGTGATCGCCTACTTCATGACCAACCCCTTCCCCGGCACTGACGATACCCTGTACTCCCTGCTGTTCTACCCGTGGATGAACCCGCTGTCGGTCAACCTCGCCGGTGGGCAGGACCTGGGTACACTGGTGGCCGGCACCGACGCCGATGTCACCGCGCGTCTGGTGATCGGCGGTCTGCTTGGCCTGGCTCTGCTGTTCTTCGTGTTCAAATCCGCCGACTTCCGTGGCAGCTTCGACAACATCCTCGGCGGCTTGATCGTCGGTCTGGCCGTGCTGGGTGCTTGGTACGTGTCCAGCAATGCCATTATCGATCTCGACGGCGATACCTACACCTTGCAGAGCTTCGCGCAGGATTGGAGCTTCCTGGCCGATTCGCCGGAAGGCAAGCCGGCGAGCACGGCGCCACTGGCTGCCCAGTCCTACACCTTCATCAACCCGATGGGGCAGACCCTGGGCTATACCGCGCACGGTTTCAGCTCGGCCTACCTGACCTTCGGCGTGATGGCGCTGCTGGGCGTGATCCTGGGTTCGTTCCTCTGGGCGCTGATCAGCAAGAGCTTCCGTATCGAGTGGTTTGCGAACGCCCGTGATTTCATCAACCACCTGATCGGTGCGGTGCTGATGGGCTTTGGCGGCGTGCTGGCGATGGGTTGCACCATCGGCCAGGGCATTACCGGGGTCTCCACCCTGGCGCTGGGCTCTTTTATCGCCTTCGGCGGGATCGTGCTGGGCAGTGCCCTGACGATGAAGATCCAGTACTACAAGCTGGTCTACGAGGACGAGGCCACCTTCTTCAAGGCGCTGGTCACCTCGCTGGTGGACTTCAAGCTGCTGCCTTCGGGCCTGCGCAAGCTGGAAGCTATCTAACCGATACGCGCCAGTTCGGCGACGCAAAAAGGCCGCCCTTGAAGGGGCGGCCTTTTTCGTTGCGGATACCCTGCGGGGAAAGAAAATCGAGTGCGGAGAAGGGGTTGTGATTCCGGTCGGGGTGTGTAAACTATGCGCTCTTCGCGTGGGTCGTTAGCTCAGTTGGTAGAGCACCGCACTTTTAATGCGATGGTCGTAGGTTCGAATCCTACACGACCCACCATTTATTCCCCTCTTCGTTTTTATCCACCATCTTTGCCCGGATCCCTGTCGCTGACCGGTTGAGCCTCGATCGCATCTCCGCTTGCGGTGAGGCTGTTGAGGCGTACGCGCGTGATGCGATTTTCCAGGTTTAATGCTTCCGGCCCGTGCATCTGTACGCGCAGGAAGCTGGGCGTGTAGCCGGTATACAGCCTTTCGGTCGCGTTGTCAGTTTCCTGGGGGCGCTCCCACAGGATATCCGTTTCTCCGCCCAGCGCTGCCCTGAGCGCGTCCTGCTTGAGTTGCGCGGCCAGCTCGTGCAGTTCGCGGCTGCGGGCGCGCTGGGTGTTCTTGTCGATGCGCCCCGGCAGACGGGCAGCCTTCGTCCCCTCGCGCGGCGAGTAGGTGAAGATGTGCATGTGGCCGAAACCGATCCGCTCGACGAAGCGCAGGGTCTCGCGCCACTCGGCCTCGCTCTCCCCCGGGAAGCCCACGATCACGTCCGTGGTGACATTGAAGCCCGGGACCTGCTCACGCGCCTGCCACACCAGCCGCTCGAAGTCGGCAGTCTTGCAGCGGCGCGCCATCCGCCGCAGCACGGAATCCGAGCCGCTTTGCAGCGGGAGATGCATGTGCGGCATGAGGCGCGGATTGTCGAACAGGGTGAAGAAGTCTTCGGGGAGATCCCATGGCTCGACCGAGGCCAGGCGCAGGCGGGGGAGGTCGGTTTCGGCCAGGATGGTCTGTATCAGACGGTATAGGTCGGTGCCGAGATCGCTGCCGTAGCCGCCCACGTGCACGCCGGTCAGCGCCGCTTCCTTCACCCCCTGGCTCACGAGCTGGTTGATCTGGTCGACGATCTCGGCGGTGCCGCGACTGCGTTCTTCGCCGCGGGCCTGGGTCACGATACAGAAGGTGCAGCGGTAGCGGCAGCCGTCCTGGATCTTGATGAAGGCGCGGTGCCGGCCGCGGGTGAACAGGGCCGTCTCCCCCGGTTCCGTCGCCAGTGCGGGCATCACGGGGATCGCCAGTTCCCGGCTCGTGATTTCGACGAGACGGTCCTTTTCGCTGTTTTCGATGACCAGGTCGACCCCGAGCGTTTCAGCGGCCTGGTGCGGCTGTAGCGAGGCGTAACAACCGCTCACGACCATGCGGGCCTGCGGGTTGCCGCGGTGGCTGCGCTTGATCAGCTGGCGGGACTTGCGCACCGCGTCCTGGGTGACGGCGCAGGTATTGAGCACCACCACGTCCGCGTCCTCCGGGGTCGGGCTGATGCGGTGTCCGCGCGCCTTGAACTGCGCGGCCCAGCTTTCCAGCTCGGCCTCGTTCAGGCGGCATCCCAGGGCCTGTAGGTGAATACGCATGACTGTAACCGGCGTGAATGCTTGGGGTAGCGGCAAAACTACCCGCAACGGGCCCGCCGTTCAAGCGGGCACAAAAAAGCCCCGCCTGAGGCGGGGCTTTTCGCTGTGACGATCAAGCGGGACTTCAGGCGATGCCCGGATTGTTGGACACGCCCTTGATGACCGGCTCGTTGAGATCCACCGTGGAAATCGTCTTCTTGGCACGCAGGTAATCAGAGACAACGTCCCAGATGGCAAAGCCGGTGTCGCCGGCCGGCACTTCCTGAACGCTTGCCCAGCCTGCGACCACGTACTTCTTCGCCGGATCGAGCGGCTTGCCGTTGATCTCCATGTCGGAGATGCGCTCGCCGATGCCCTTGGTCGGGTCAATCGCGTACTTGAGGCCGCCGACGCGCACCATGTCGCCACCCTGCTGGTAGTACGGATCCTCGTTGAAGAGGTTGTCCGCCACGTCTTCCAGGATGGTCTTGATGGTCTCGCCGGTCATCTCGTTGCGCGTGACGTTCGGGTAGGTGATGGCGGTCTGTGTCATCACGTGTTCAAAGGTGATCGGCTCACCCGGCAGCACGCTGACGCCCCAGCGGAAGCCCGGTGAGAAGGCGATCTCGGCATCCTGGACTTCGAGCATGGCGTCGCAGATGAGCTGGTCGAAGGTCCCGTTGAAGTTGCCACGGCGATAGAGCAGGTCGTCGGTGACGGCCAGTTCTTCGTTGAGGCGGTCGAGGTAAGGTGCGCGCACATTGGTAATGTGATCCGCCATCTCCTTGTCCGGCTCGATCAGGTTCGAGAACACCGGCAGCAGGTTGTAGCGGTAGTCGACGATCTTGCCGTTACGCACGTCGAAGTCCATCACGGACAGGAACTTGCCGTTGGAGCCGGCGTTGGTGACCAGCGTTTTGCCGCCCGGATTGGCGACTTCAACCGCCTTCGGCACGGCGTCGTGCGTGTGGCCGCCGAAGATCGCGTCGATCCCGGTCACGCGGCTGGCCATCTTGAGGTCGACGTCCATGCCGTTGTGCGAGAGCACCACGACGACCTGGGCACCTTCTTCCCGGGCATCGTCCACGGCCTGCTGCATCGCGCTGTCGCGGATGCCGAAGGACCACTCGGAGACCATGTGGCGCGGATTGGCGATCGGCGTGTAGGGGAAGGCCTGGCCGATGATGGCGACCGGCACGCCGTTCATTTCCTTGATGACGTATGGCTTGAACACGCGTTCCTGCCAGTCGACGTCGACCACGTTCTGGGCGACGAAGTCGATGTGGCCGGCAAAGTCGTTATCGATGATCTCGCGCACGCGGTCGGCGCCGAAGGTCATTTCCCAGTGGGGGGTCATGACATCCACGCCCAGCAGCTTCTGAGCATCGACCATGTCCTGCGCGTTGGTCCACAACGAGGTGGCTGAACCTTGCCAGGTGTCGCCGCCATCGAGCATCAGCGCGCCGGGGCGCGAGGCCTTGAGGTTCTTCACCAGGGTGCTCAGGTGGGCGAAACCGCCCACCTTGCCGTACTTCCTGGCCATGTCGGCGAAGTCGATGAAGGTGAAGGCGTGGGCGTCGCGAGAACCCGGCTGAATCCCGTAGTGCTGGAGAAAGGCGTCGCCGACGAGGTGGGGCGGGTTGCCCTTCATGCTGCCGATGCCGAGGTTGATGCTGGGTTCGCGGAAGTACACGGGCAGCAACTGGGCGTGACAGTCGGTGTAGTGCAGGAACGATACGTTGCCGAACGGTGCCAGTTCGTACGGGTTGCTCGGGCCCTTGTTCGTCTTGACGCCTTCAGGGGCGCTCTTGTCGGTATCACAGCCTGTCAGATGAAAGCCGGCGGCACTGGCGACGGCCAACATCTGGAGGAACTCGCGGCGAGATAAGCTCATTTCATCCTCCGGGGAACCTTATCGAAAAATTCTGTTTCTTCTGCGATGACGCGGGAGGCCCGAGACCATCGCGTGGAGCGTCAGAGTATAAACCCTAGCGTGAGAGGTTACCGTAATCTGACGTTGGAAGTCATGCATTTATTTCAAGAAAAAGTCTTATAAATCATGGTATTGCATTGTGCACGCCAGTGTGTTGCAGAATGCAATACCATGGTTTCCAGGCAAAGAAAAAGCCCGGCGAACCGGGCTTTTTCGTCAGGCCTTTGGCTGTCGCTTACTTGCGGGCACCCGGGCCGTTCATTTCGATACCGTTGCTCATGTACGTGTGGAAGTACTCGAGCGCGCGGTATTCTTCGCTCTGGGCCTTGAAGGCCTTGGCGCGAACCTGCTTGTTGCAGCCGCCGTAACGACGCTGGATCGTGCCCAGACCACCCCATTTGGAACGATACACCGGGAAGTGGCTGACATGACCCAGGGCCGGGCTCAGGATGTCCGCACGAATGCGGTTGCCCGCGTTGTACACGTGGCAGTCCGCGCAGGACATGTTGAGCTGGCCGCGCTTGGCGTAGAAGTGCTGCTTGCCACGCTCATACCAAGCCAGCGCATCCGGGTTGTTCGGGACGCTAACCTGGATCACGTTGCCACGCGAGGTGTAGGCCATGTAAGCCGACAGATCGGCAATGGCACCCTTGCCGTAGCCGAGCGGCTTTTCACCGTTCTGCACGCGGCACTCGTTGATCTCCTGCTCCAGGGTCTTCACCTGGCCGCTCTTTTCATCGTAGTAGGGGTAGTACTGCTTGATGCCCTTGCCACCCTGCTTGAAGCAGTCCGCGTAGGTCTTGCCGTTCGCGAACGGGGTGTTGAACATCGTTTCCCCTTTTTCCACGTTGATTTCGTAGGGCGGGAATTCCTCGATCGCTTCCCACTGCTCGCGCGAAGACGGATCGATGGAATACACGCCGTTGGCGAAATCCTGGAACGGAACGCTCGGGAACCGGTCCTTGAAGTAATTTCTGAATTCCTTCAGGTCTTGTTCCGGGGTGGCCTGCGAGGCGATCGGTGCCATACCGAAGGCAACGACTGCAGCAGCCACTGCGATGATTTTTTTCATTGTGTCTCTCCTCCAGATGTACCGACGGATTAGCTGATCGTGGTCTCGGTCGAGTCGGAGTTACCCATGTTGTCGACCCAGCTGATCTTCAGGGTGTCACCCGCATTGCCGCCAGAGAACTTGAACGACAGGTAGGGGTTCTTGGAGATCGCCGGACCCCACAGCGCGGTCAGCACGTTGCTGCCGTTGTGGTCGGCATTCACTTCCTGGATGAAGTGGGCCGGGATCAGCTTGCCGGTCTTGCTGTCTTTGCGCTGACCGGTTTCCATCGGGTGGCTGATCAGGCATTTCACGGTGGTCACGCCACCCTGGGCATTCGCACGTACCTTAATAGAAGCCATTGTTTATACCTCTCTCCGTATTCGATTAACCGCCGCAGCCACCGATGGTGACCTTGACCTCTTTGCTGGCGTTGTAAAGCTTGCCGCCGGCCTTGACCACCGCGATCACGTTGGACGTCTTGCCCATCTTGATGCGGGTGGAAACGAAGGGTTCGGCGTTGCTGGCCAACATGTAGCTGGAAGTCAGCGGGTTGGCATTCTGTTCGGCGAAGATGCTGATGGATTCGACGCCGGAGATGCCGGTGGATACGGTGACGGGCACCACGGCGCCGTTTTCGGCGATGTCCGGGGCCTTGATGGTGATGTCGCCGGCGGAGGTGCCGGTAGCACCAACGGTAGCTTGCATGGCGGCATCCATGCTCTTGGCTTCAAAGGCTTCTTTCGGCCAGGCGGCCATCACGGCGCGCGGCGTGAGGAGGCCGGCGCTCACGGCCATGCCGACGGTACCTGCGGCGAGAGTGCCTTTCAGAAAAGTTCTGCGTTTCATGCTCATGTTGATTCGCTCCAAGTATCCCGTGCGTTACAGGGTGTGGATGAATTCCACGACCTTGTCGATTTCTTCCTCAGTCAGGATGCGGTGTGCGCCGAAGGGCGGCATGATCGTGTTCGGATTCATGCGACGGGCATCCCAGATCTGCGCGCGCAGGGTGGCCTTGTCGGGGAAGCGCGCCTTCATTGCCACGAGCGGCGGTCCAATGTTGCCGGGCAGGTCACCGCCCTCAACCATGTGACATGCAAGGCAGTTGCCCTTGCGGCGGTCAAAAGCGATCTTCTTGCCTTCCTCGACCACGGAGGCTTCGGCGGCGGTCGCGGTTGCCGGCACAAAGGCAAGCGTACCGAGAATCGCAGCAACCGAAGCGAAGCTCGAGATAATCTTTGCGGGGTTCCGCATGTGGTACCTCCTCACTTGGTTATTTCCAATCTCGTCGGTTTTTCTTATATGAAGATCCATCTTCAATCACGAACCCTGAACCACGATTCAGTTGGTTTAATGCGGTTAGCATTCGTTAGCGATATAGCATACAGATCAAATAGGCATTCGCAAGGAAAAGTTCAGTTTTCAAATTTCGTAAAACTCTAATATACATGCACAAAAACGCATGCCAGGTTTCGAGCAATCTTTTTTAGATGCGCTATCGATCAAATTTATTTCCCGGGGTTTAGCGCGCGGCGTTTGGCCGCAATCCGGGCTTCGGTGGTCTCGTCGATCTGGGGGTCTTGCAGGGCGAGGTCAAGTTGCTGAAGGGCGGTGCTCACCTGGCCGTGGGCGAGGTAGTAGTCGGCCATGGATTCGTGGCTGAGCGCCATGAGTCCCTCGCGCGACGCGGCTTCGGCACGCAGCCTGAGCAGATTCGGGTTGTCTGTTTCCGTGCCGATGAGACCTTCTACTTTCCGACGTGCATCCCCGGGGCGGCCGGTCGCGATCAGGGCGCGTGCCATGAGGGTGGTGACCGGTGTGTAGCGCGGATAGATGGCGTCAAGCGGTTGAATCGTCTCCAGGGCTGCAGCGGGCTTGTTGGCGGCGAGCTGCGCCTCGGTCATGAGCAGCTGGAAGGGCAGGGTGTCTGGGCGCTCGGCAACGAGCTGTTGCGCCAGGGCGAGGGCTTCCTGATGTCGCCCCGCCCGATTCAGCGCGATGGCCTGCGTGTACCGGACGGTGCGGGTGCGCGCGGGTACTGGCGTTTCCTCGAAACTGCGGATCAGGGTGGTGGGGTCGTCGGTGAGCCCGCGTGTGCGCGCCTGGATCAGCGTGAATTCTTCGCTGCTGCTGGCATAGCGGCCCGTGTACTGGTCGGCACGCGAAATGCTGTCGCTGATGCGGGATGTGGTCACCGGGTGGGTGCTGAGGTACTCGGGAATGGCGTCGGGGGACGTGAAGCTCAGGCGCTGCATGCGTTCGAAGAAATCCGGCATGGCATGGGGGTCGAACCCGGCGTTGGCCAGGGTGACGATTCCGATGCGGTCGGCTTCCTGTTCGTTGGCCCGGCTGAAATTGAGCTGGCGCTGTGCGCTGGCCGCGATGCTGGAGTAGAAGGCGGCTTCGGCGAGTTCGCTGCTGTAGGCGCTGACGAGTATGGCGGCCAGGATTCCCAGCCCCGTGGCAATGTCGACCTTGTCACTCCCCGCGTACATGCGCGCGAGGTGTCGCTGGGTGACATGCGCGATTTCGTGCGACACCACGGCTGCGACCTCGGCCTCGTTGCGTGCGGCCAGTATCAGCCCGGCGTTGACGGCAACCACGCCGCCGGGTGTCGCGAACGCGTTGATGGCGCCGTCGTCAATGACGAGGAAATGAAAGTCGGGCTGCGCATCGGGACTGGAAGCCACCAGGCGCAGGCCCAGCGAGCGCACGTAGCTCGTGATCTCGGTATCCTCCACGAGCGGGAGGTTGCGGCGGATTTCCTTGAGGATCTCCGTGCCGAGCGCCTGTTCCTCGGCGAGGGTGAGTGTTTTGCTGGCGGGGTCGCCGATGTCGGGCAGATCGATCTCGGCGTGTATCGCCGCGCCGGGCACGACGACCAGTATCGCGGAAACAAAAAGGGCCAGCACCGCCTTGAGGCGGGCGCTGGCCCTCTTGCGCATCGAGTGAATCAAAGGCGCGTGATTACTTGCCCAGGCCCGGGTGGGACGTATAGGTATGCATCACGTCGCGATCTTTCCAGTTCTTTTCTTCCAGCACCACTTCCGGGAGCTTGAACTGGTGATAGTTGGGCACCTGAATGGTCTTCACGATCTTGGTCACGTCTTCGTACTTCAGCTTGTGCAGCAGGCTGGACTTGTCCGTGTTGCGGGCGATCATGTATTCGTCGTACAGGCGGTACACGAAGAAGTTGCCCGGGCGCAGCTTGCCGCTGGCATCTTTATAGGTCACCACGTACTTCGTGTTTTCGGCGAAATCGTTCTTGGTCAAGGTAGTGCTCCTCAGGATCGTTAGCCTACGGGAAACCTGAAATGTAACTGCACAAGTTATCACGCGCGCGTACAGCCTGACAATTCAGAAACCCGGTTCCACAGCCAGCCGGCAGGGCCGGAGGCTCACCTTATTAATAAGTGAGAATCATTCTCACGCTTGCGGCTCCGGTGTCGCGGACTCGGAACTTGACGGCCGCAGAGTTCGGCCAGCAGAATATCCTGATTTGCTAATAAGTTCACCTGTTGGTGAAAGGGTTTTATGTTCGGGTTCAATGAAGTCGACGTGGCGACGCTGGAGCAGTGGAAGGCGGGTGGTGAGTCATTTCGTCTGATTGACGTGCGCACGCCGGCCGAGATCGCCCGTGGCGGTATTGAGGGGGCCGAACCGATGCCGCTACACCTGATCCCGCTCAAACTCGGTGAGCTGACGGGTGATGCAGGCAAGATCGTGTTCTATTGCCAGAGCGGTGCGCGCTCGGCGCAGGCCTGTGCCTTTCTCGCCCAGCATGGTGTTGATGAAGTCTACAACCTCCAGGGCGGGATCATGGCCTGGGCGAGGAGTGGTCGGCCGCTCGCCGAGCTGCCGCTGGAAGGTGTGTAGAGCAAGATTTCAGGCGTATGACAAGCCTTGCGTTTTGCAATAGCTTGGCATATAAGGTTCGGACTTTTTTTCAGGGTCATCCGCAAATCCACCATTCGTGCGAATGTCATGACGCAGTTTTTCCGCGAAAAATCGACAGCTTCGGTGTCTCTCTCAATGGGTGAGGCGTCGCCGGTGGTGGGGTCTGCAATGAACCGCGAGCATCTGGGCTGCGGCCCGCTCGTTTAAGCGTTTTCTGAAGGTCTTGGTATTGCTTGAATATCAAGGCTTTTTTTATGGCCGTATATCGCTGTCGGTGGGGTGCCGGTGATCCCGAGCCCGGGCAGTGCACGAGGCTGCGTAAGCAACTCCGTAACGGCTGCGGTCGCGGCGGGGAAAATCACAAGTGCATGAATACCTGTGGATTCATGCGGTAATTGGTTGAGGTTCAGAACTTTCGTGTATACTCGGGCAAACTTCAAAAGTTGAGTTTTTTGCTAGGGTATACCGAGCTAAGGACCACTCGAACGAGGTGCATCTATGGCGACTTATGCTGAAATGCAGCAGATCTACGACGACATTCGTGGTGACTTCCGTTATGACCATGAATTGAACGGCTGCCTGAACTGCGGTATCTGCACGGCGACCTGCCCGTCGGCACAGTTCTACGATTACAGCCCGCGAGAAATCGTTCAGCTTCTGTGGACCGAGAATGTTGAGCAGATCTACGACGCGATGCAGGAAAAGATCTGGGCCTGTGCCCAGTGCATGACCTGTGCCGCGCGCTGCCCGTTCAAGAACTCCCCGGGCGGCCTTGTTGCGATCATGCGCGAGGTTGCTATCAAGCACGAAATGCAGTCCGCCAAGGACGTGCTGCGTCCGTTCGGTCGCGTCATGCTCAAGCTGATCACCACCGGTAACCAGCTGTCCCCGGACATGATCCAGCCCGACCACTTCCCGGACTGGGGTCCGAACATCCAGAAGGTCGAAGGCGATCTGAACATTCTGCGCAAGGCCATCCCGGTCAAGACCCTGCAGACTGTCGAAACCGCGTGGGAGGTTTCGCTCAAAACCTCCGTTGAGATGTACACCATCTGGGAGATGACTGGCGTCCTCGACGCACTCGAACTGATGGACGAGAACCTGTTCGACGTTATCGAAGACTTCATCGACGAAAAGCGTGAAGACTACGAAGACTGGCTCGAAGAACAGGAAGAGGACGACGACGATTAATTGGGTTTGGTTGTTCGCTAGCGAATGCTGAACACGAATTAAGAGGAGACTCAATATGAACCCCACAGATCAGACTCCGGAAAACGAAGGTCAGGGTATCGCCGGTCACGGTTCCTTCTTCCAGGAAACCGACCTCTCCCGCGAAGATGCCATCCGTGCGACCGACTGGGTGCGCAAGCACGTCGACCGTCGCACCATCGACCTCGGTGATCGCATGGACGACGTCCGCGAGCACATGTACGAGCTCGAGAAGGAAGGCGAAATCATCATTCACCGCATCGGCGACGAGCACGACCCGAAGATGGTGAAGACGCTGTTCGGTTGGGACAAGAAGGTTCCCACCCGTCAGCTGTGGCACCACAAGTCCTGCGGCCAGTGCGGCAACATTCCGGGCTATCCGACCTCGCTCATCTGGTTCATGAACGAGTTCGGCTTCAAGCCGGGCGTCGACTACCTGGATGAAACCGACCAGACCTCCTGCACCGCCTGGAACTATCACGGTTCCGGTATCGGTAACGTGGAAGCCCTGGCGGCCGTGTTCCTGCGTAACTTCCACCAGGCCTACGTGTCCGGCAAGCAGCACGGTTACGAGCTGGGTCACTTCTACCCGCTGGTTCACTGCGGCACCTCCTTCGGTAACTACAAGGAGATCCGCAAGTACCTGGTCGAGTCCGCCGAACTGCGTGAAAAGGTCACCAAGATCCTCGGCAAGCTGGGTCGTCTCGTCGACGGCAAGCTCGTCATCCCGGAAGAAATCATCCACTACTCCGAGTGGGTGCACGTGATGCGCAACCGCATCGCTTCCGAGCTGCAGAAGATCGACGTGTCCCACATCCGTGCGACCGCCCACGTCGCGTGCCACTACTACAAGATGGTGCACGAAGACGCGGTCTACGATCCGACCGTCCTCGGTGGCAACCGTACCGCCATCATCACCTCCACCGCCCAGGCTCTGGGTGCCCAGGTGATCGATTACTCCACCTGGTACGACTGCTGCGGTTTCGGTTTCCGTCACATCATCTCCGAGCGTGAGTTCACCCGCTCCTTCACCATGGACCGCAAGATTCGCGTGGCCCGTGAAGAAGCCAACGCCGACGTGATGCTGGCCAACGACACCGGTTGCGTTACCACCATGGACAAGAACCAGTGGATCGGTAAGGCGCACGGTCAGAACTTCCAGATCCCGATCATGGCGGAAGTGCAGTTCGCAGCCTTGGCATGCGGCGCCGATCCGTTTAAGATCGTCCAGCTTCAGTGGCATGCCTCTCCCTGCGAGGATCTCGTGGAGAAGATGGGTATGAGCTGGAGCGAGGCTAAGAAAAACTTCCAGGAATATCTGAAGGAAGTTGAGGCAGGTAACATTGAGTACCTGTACAATCCCGAACTTGCTTATGGGGGTAAGGCTTAATGCAGGATACAGTGCTTGTTGTCGGCGCGGGCCCCGCGGGTCTGTCGGCCGCATCCAGCGTTACCGCTGCTGGGTTTAAAGTTGTCATGGTCGAGAAGGAAGAAGTTCTCGGCGGCGCTCCGATTCTGTCGGGCTACGCCAAGCTCGTTCCTTCCGGTGAATGGGCCAAGGACGCGATCGGCCGCATGGTCAGCCGTGTGGAAACCGATGGTAGCGTTACCGTTCACAAGAACACCAAGGTGACTCAGCTCGACGGCGAAGCTGGTAACTTCACCGCTACCTTGAGCAATGGTGAGAAGGTCAATGCGGGCGCTGTCGTCCTGGCTACTGGCTTTACCCACTTTGACTCCATCAATAAGCCCGAGTGGGGCTTCGGCACCTTCGAAGACGTGCTGACCACCACCCAGATGGAGCAGATGGTAGCCAGCGGCAAGATCGCCTGCCCGTCCGACGGCCGTGTGCCGGAGCGCGTGGCGATTCTGCTGTGCGTCGGTTCCCGTGATCGTCAGATCGGTCGCGAGTGGTGCTCCAAGATCTGCTGCACCGTCTCCGCGAACCTGGCCATGGAGATCAAGGAGATCTCCCCGCAGACGGACGTGTTCATCTACTACATGGACATCCGCACCTTCGGTCTGTACGAAGACAAGTTCTACTGGAAGTCCCAGGAAGAATTTAAGACCAAGTTCGTGAAGGCGCGTATCGCGGAAGTCACCATGGGTCCGGACGGTCGTCTGCTGGTCAAGGGTGAAGACACCCTGGTCAAGCGCCCGATCATCATCCCGATGGATATCGTTGTTCATGCCATCGGCATGGATCCGAACGAAGACAACCCGGAGCTCTCCAAGGTCTTCGGCGTCGGTCTCGAGAAGCATGGCTTCATCGAGCGTGCCGAGCACTACACGAACACCTGTGGTACGACCCGCAAGGGTATCTACTCCTGTGGTGCGGCGTACGGTCCGGAAACGATCGACGACTCGATTTCCCAGGGTGCGGCCGCCGGTTCGCGTGCAGTTGCGGATCTGAATGCTCTGGTTCGGAAAGCAGGCTAAGGCCTCGGGGGGCGGGGGTGATGGCGATGCCATCACCCCGGCTGAACTCGAGGTCCGCTTCGATAAGGACATCGCTTCCAGTAAGCTCGATGCATTGATCGAGTTGCTGGGGGAGCGGGGCGGAATAGAGGTTCTGCTTGAGGCCGTCGGTCTCAAGAAAGAGCTTTTTCAGCACCTCTTGCCGCCCGAAAAAACGGACTCGGCATTTAGCCGCGACGGATTCAATGCTGTGCTGGAAACCGTGTTTCCGGCGCGGCGCAAGCTTGGTGACGTCTTCGCTAAGCTGGATGATGATGGCCTGCGCAAGGCCGTATTCGATCTGGTTTATGGCGAGGCGCCGGTGGCCGACCGTATGGCCGCCTTTTGCGAGCTTGTGCCGAATGATAAGGAAAATCGCAAGGCCCGGCGTGCGATCTGGGATCTCGCCGCGGAATTGCTGCACTTTCGTGATCCTGAACGGATCCCGCTGATGACTCGGTGGGTATGGGACGTGAACACGAGTACCGGTGCGCTGCGGGAGTTCATCCGCGGGAACGACTCGATGGAGACGATTCCGTTAGAGCCCCGGCCCGAGACCTTCGAGGGCGCGCGCGTCTGGTTCGCAGATTTTCTCGGTGAGCGTGGTTTCTATCGCGACTTGCCGTACCTTATCGATTTGCTGCAGGCCCAGGCCTACAGCGATTACGTGAAGGCGATGTCCTCGCGTATCGGCATGATCGACGCGGAGTTTGGCGCAAAACACGACCCGCTGGAGCTGGTGCTTAAGCTGCTTGGCATTGATGCTCGGACCCGAGACCTCAAAGAGGCCGAGTCCGATCAACAACCGACGCTCCATTAAAGAACACGATATTTGAATGATATTCGGAGAAGATCATGGCTATTCATGAGAAGTCACTGATTGAGCCGGAACGCCTCCTTTCGCAAGATTCGTTGGTGGTGGACGGTGTTGACGTGTCCGGGCACTGGAACACGATGATCATGCCGCGCACCCTGCGTAACTACGACGAAGACTTCGAAAAGATCATCCAGAAGTACGGTGGCGGCGAGAACGTGCACCGTTGCTGGCAGTGCGGTTCCTGCACCAACTCCTGCACCATGTATGGTCAGAACGTGCAGTTCAACCCGCGTTTCTGGATCTATCTCACTCGTCTGGGCCTGAAGGACGAGCTGATCAAGGACAAGGACATCATCTGGCAGTGCGTGTCGTGCAACAAGTGCACGAACATCTGTCCGAAAGACGTGCGTCCGGAAGGCGTGATGAAGGCGCTGGCCCACTGGATGGAAGACGAGGGCATCACTGAAAAGGCCCCGTCCACCATCTTCGATGAGGAATTCTGGTCCCAGATCTACAAGACCGGCCGTATCGAAGACAGCCACGTGATGATGCACTTCTTCAAGAAGACCAACCAGCCGCTGGTCCAGGACTGGCTCAAGGTTTTCGTGATGCGCATGATGAAGTATCTGCCGGTGACCCAGCTCATGAAGATGGGCCTGAACCTGGTGTTCGTGCCGAAGACCAAGTCCTGGGGCAAGACCGGCGACGTGCTGGCCAACTACGTGCGTGAACAGAAGGAGGCCGCTCATGGCTAAGGTTGCTTACTATCCTGGCTGCGCGCTGGAAGGTTCCGGCGGACCGTACGACAAGTCGACCCGTGCGCTGGTCAAGTCGCTGGGTCTGGAGATGGAAAACCTCCGTGACTACAACTGCTGTGGCGCGATGGAGGTCAAGAACATCCATCCGATGCTGCAGACCTACCTGTCTGCCCGCAACCTGGCCATCGCCAGCGAACAGATGGGTCTGGATGCGGTCATGGCGCCGTGTAATGGTTGTTACCACAACCTGAAGAAGGCCGAGTACGAAACCGCCACCTCCGAGAAGGCCATGAACACCGTTCAGGATCTGGCCAAGAAGGCTGACGATCCGGTCTACAAGGGCGACGTGCGCACCCTTCACCTGCTGGAATGGCTGATGGAAGAGCTTGGTCCGGAAGGCATCAAGCAGCAGATGAAGAAGAGCCTCAACGGCATCAAGATCGCCAACTACTACGGCTGCATGTACACCCGTCCGCGCCAGATCTTCCCCGAGAAGGATCAGGGCCCGGACTCGGAATCCAGCTACCGTCCGCACTTCATGGACGACCTGCTGGCTGCCGCCGGTGCGGTCAACGTCGAGTTCCCGCTGAAGACGGCCTGCTGTGGGGGTGCCCACACGCTGTCCGACTCGGATACTTCGACTCAGCTGGTGCTGAATATCCTGCAGGCCGCCGAAGACAGCGGTGCCGAGGTCATTGCGACCGAGTGCCCCACCTGCCACTCCGGTCTCGAGATGCACCAGGTCCGCGCCGAAACCGAGTTCGGTATCAAGACCGGCGTGAAGGTCCTGTACTTCACTCAGCTGCTGGGCCTTTCCATGGGGCTGTCCCCGCGTAAGCTGGGCATCCATGAGAATGTCAGTGACTCCATCGGGTTCCTGAAGGAGAAGGGCGTCATCTGAGGATGATCGAGTAGAGCGGGCGAAAAGCCCGCTCTACGTTTCTGGCCCTGAAAAATAATTTTAATCGCCTTATAAGTTTCCGCTTTGCCGTGGGGTCCCATGGATTGTAACGGTTGCGAATTCCATCCCGAGTTGTTCTACGACGACGAGTACCAGATCTGGCTGCGTCGCGAAGATGACGACTCGCTCACCGTGGGTATGACGGACATCTCCCAGACGATCGCAGGCAAGATCCTGCACGTGCGGGTGCGTCGTCCGGGTACCAAGCGCCCACCGGGCAAGCCGGTTGCCACTATCGAGAGTGGTAAATGGGCCGGTCCGATTCCGAATTTCATCGAGTGCGAGATCATCGAGGGCAATGCCGAGGTACTCGAAAACCCCGTGTTGCTCAATAGTGATCCATACAACGCCTGGATTGCACGCGTGAACGCCATGGGTGGCGTCGACAAGGCGCTCGAGACCTTCGTGACGGGCGAAGAGGCGCGCAAGGGATACTGCGAGCGCGCCACGCGCGAGGATATTCACTGTCAGCGCAAGGTGCGGTAACCCGAAATGGCCTACGAAGAGCATTATCTGGACAACGACGAGAAGACCGTCGTGTTCATCATGACCAGCGGGCCTAGTACCCCCAACCGCTGTGCCACCCCGTTCTACCTCGGCGCCATCATGGCCTCCATGGATGTCGACGTGCATATCTTTTTCACTATGGAAGGGGTGAAATTAATGCAAAAAGGCGTCGCCGACGAGCTCGTCGCGATGCAGGGTGGCAAGAAAATCATTGATTTTATTAGAGATGCCAAGCGCGCCGGGGTGGTGCTCCACGTTTGCCAGCCTGCGCTGCCAGGGTATAAAATCGACGAGGACACGGACATCATCGAGGAGGCGGATCACGTCTCTCGTGCCAGTGTTCTGGCCGATTTGATTCTGACGTGTGACAAGGTGATCACGTTCTGACTGGGTTCTAGGGCTATCTAGGCCCGTTTTTTGTTTAAGTGCTTGTAATAAAGTCTCATTAGGAGGAAAAAAATGGGCGCTGTACGCGGATGCAACATCCCTGAAGACCTGCTCTACAACGTCGACAACAACGTGTGGGTCCGTAAGGAAGCCGACGGTAACGTCACCGTTGGTCTGACCTCTTACGCCTGTTCGCTGGCCGGTCAGATCGTTTCCTATACCCCGAAGAAGGTCGGCAAGTCGGTGAAGGCCGACAAGTCCTGCGCGACTGTCGAATCGGGCAAGTGGGTGGGTCCGGCCAAGACTCCGGTGGCTGGTGACATCACCGAAACCAACGAGAAGGTCGCTGCCAACCCGGGCCTGATCAACGAAGATCCCTACGGTGAAGGCTGGCTGGTGAAGCTGAGCCCGGCCGATTGGGATGGCGATTCTGGCAGCCTGAAGACCGGCGGTGACGCTCTGTCTGCTTTCGAAGCCAAGATGGAAGCCGACGGCTTCGGCGGCTGCTAAGTCGCGTTTTCGGCTGTACAGCTATCCCCCCGTTATTCGGGGGGATAGTGCTTTCTGAGACACACAAGACGGGTGGATTTGCATGAGTGACTGGTACGATCTCATCCAGCATGTCGAGCCGCTGGAAGATATCCCGCTCGATTCGGGTCTGATTCGTTCTCTGGAATCCGACTGGGCGTCGCTCGATGCCAACGCGATTCCCCCCGTGAATTTCTACACCCCGACCTTCAAGGCCTACCAGACCTCCGAGCTCAGCGATTGCGGCAAGAGCGCATGGCCGGCCGTTTCGATCACGGGCGGCGAGTGCAAGCTGCAGTGTGATCACTGCAAGGCCAAGATTCTCGAACCGATGATCCCGGCACGCTCGCCCGAAGACCTCTGGCGCGTGGTCAACGAGATCGTCGAGGACGGTGGTCAGGGTATGCTGCTCACGGGCGGCTCCAACCACCAGAACCACGTCGAGTACGACAACTACTACTCGACCATTCGTCGGATCAAGGACGAATTCCCTGAATTCAAGATCGCGATGCACACCGCCCTGGTGAACGAAGACATCGCGAAGAGCATGGAACAGTCCGGTATCGACGCGGCCATGATGGACGTGATCGGTTCGCAGGACACCATCACGCAGGTGTATCACCTGCGCCGTACCGTGGATGACTTCGAGGCGACCCTCGAGCATCTCGTGAATACCAAGATGAAGGTCGTCCCGCACATCGTGATCGGCCTTCATTACGGCCGCCTGCTCGGCGAATGGAATGCGCTGGAGATGATCTCCCGTCACCTGCCCGACGCCGTCGTGCTGGTGGTGGTCATGCCGTTCTATGCGCCGGACAGCCGCCCGTTCGTGACCCCGGACACCTCGTCGGTGGGTCGCTTCTTCATGGACGCCCGCCAGAAGCTGCCGACCACGCCGCTGCTGCTGGGCTGCGCGCGTCCGCCGGGCAAGGCCAAGATGCAGATCGACGCCTACGCCGTGATGGCCGGCCTCAACGGCCTGGCGCATCCGTCGGATGGCATGGTCGAGCTCGCCGCGCGCCTCGAACGTCGCGTGAAGGTGACTCCGGCCTGCTGTTCGATCGCGGTGGGTGACGAAGTCATGGCGCTGAACAACCAGGATGCGGGCATCGAGATCGACATCGACGCCATCATCGAATCCGAGCGTGAGCGCCGCCGCGCGTCCAAGCTCGCCGCCAAGGGCATCGGCGGTATCCGCATCGTCACCGAGGGCGGTGCGGCGGCCGGGGGTTGCTGCAGCGCATGAGCGAGCGTAACCCGACAACCTGGCGCGTGATCGATACCGGTATTCGACGGGCGGCCGAGAACTTCGCGCTCAACCGTGCGCTGCTCGAGGGGCACCAGGAGGGCGTGTCGCCGCACACGCTGCGTTTCCTGCGCTTCGAGCCCTCCGCGTTGCTCGGCTTCCACCAGGACGTCGAGCAGGAGCTGAACGTCGATTACTGCCGTGAAAACGGCGTGGACATCCAGCGCCGCATGACCGGTGGCGGGGCGATCTTTTTCGACGAGACCCAGATCGGCTGGGAGCTCTATCTCGACAAGCAGGTGCTCGGCACCGCCGACATGACCGCGATTTCAAAGCGCATCTGCGAGGCGGCGGCGCGCGGCGTCAGCACGCTCGGTGTGGATGCCAAGTTCCGTCCGCGCAACGACATCGAGGTCGACGGACGCAAGATTTCCGGCACCGGTGGCGCCTTTGACGGCGACTCCATCATGTTCCAGGGCACGCTGCTCATCGACTTCGACGTCGAGAAGATGCTGCGGGTGCTGCGCATTCCGGCGGAAAAGCTCTCCGATAAGGCGATCGAGTCGGCTCGCGAGCGCGTCATCAACCTCAAGGAGCTGCTGGGCACCCTGCCGAGCTTCGAGTCGGTGCAGGACGCCATGGCCAGGGCCTTCGCCGAGGAATTCGGCGTGAGCTTTGTGCGCGATGCCGAGATCAGTGCGCGCGAGCAGGAGATATTCGCCGAGGCGCTGACGGAGATCGATTCCGACGAGTGGATCTATCAGCACAACCGGCCCGTCGAACAGGCGCCGATGGTGGAAGGGATCTACAAGTCGCGCGGCGGCCTGATGCGCGCCAACGTGATGATCGACCCGGAGAAGGGGCGCTTGAAGCAGCTCTGGATCACCGGTGATTTCTTCATCAAGCCGCGCCGCCTGATTGTTGATCTCGAGGCGGCCCTGCGCAACAGCAAGCTCGACGAACTCGAGTCGAACATCGATACGTTCTTCGCCGATTACGGGGCGGAGATGATGCTGCTCACCAAGGACGATTTCGTCACGGTGATTCGCGCAGCCATCGACAACGCCCAGAACCCGTCCGCACAGGCGGCCTCGGGCAACGCCTGAACCGGAGGCCCCGACGTGGAACGCTATGATGTCGTCGTGATCGGTCTGGGCCCGGGTGGCGCCAGCGCTGCGCGCACGGCCGCCGAGGCCGGATTGCGCGTGCTGGGCGTGGACAAGAACAAGCAGGTGGGCGTGCCGGTGCAGTGCGCCGAGTTCATCCCCATGCCCATGGGGGCGTATGCCCAGGCCGAGCACGTGCTCAACCAGAAGATCATCGGCATGAAGAGCTTCCTGCCCTCTGGCGAGCGCCACGAATCGGATTTTCCGGGGTTGATGATCGAGCGCGACAAGTTCGACCAGGCGATCGCCGCGCGGGCCGAGGCTGCCGGCGCCGAGTTCTGGATGGCCTCTCGGATCACCGGCCTCGATACCGATGCGCGTACCGTCACCATCCGCCGCGGCGACGAGGAAGTCACGGTCGGGTACGAGGTGCTGGTCGCGGCGGATGGCCCGCACTCGCCGGTGGGCAAGCTGATGGGCCTGCCCCCGATCGAGATCGTGCAGACACGCCAGTACACCGTGCCGCTGCTCAAGCCCTACGACGACACCGACATCTGGCTGTCGGACGATTATCCCGGCGGCTACGCCTGGCTGTTCCCGAAAGGCGACGTGGCCAACCTCGGTCTGGGGGCGGACCGCGAGTTCGAGGACGACCTCAAGACCCCGCTGGACGCGCTCCACAAGCAGCTCGTCGAGCAGGGACTCGTAGGCGAAGAGATCAGGTACCGCACCGGCGGGGCCATCCCCGTGGGCGGTTTGCGCGAGCACCTGGTGGAGGGTAGAGTCCTTTTCATCGGCGATGCCGCGGGCCTCACGCATCCCATCACCGGTGCGGGGATTGCCGCTGCCGTGGTGTCCGGCGAGGCCGCCGGCAAGGCCGCCGCCGCCTTCCTGAAGGAGGGCGACGAGGAGGCGTTCGAGGATTACGAAGAAGACGTGCGCGACCAGTACGAAGCTGCGGTCGAGCGCGCCGTCGAGCGGCGCCAGTACCTCAAGCAGTACTGGCGTACGGAGAAAGCCAACGAGGATGCTGTCCAGCGCAAGGGCTGGATTGCATTCGACGAGTATTTCAGCCGTGAGACCTCGAACGAGGCCACGGCGTAACTTTTAAACGTGCATTCGCGTCGGTAGTTGATACCGCAGAAAATCGGGAGGTTTCGTCATGAGCGCTAGCGCCGATTCCATCGTCCAGCCGGTCAATTTCTACCGGCCGGATTACCACATCAAGACTCCGGAGATGCGTTCGCCGGAATACGTGCAGATGTCCACTGCCGCGGCCATCTCGCTGGGTCTCGTGCCGGGCAACATGCATCGCACCGCCTGCACGCACTGCCTCAACCTCCTGGTGACGTACCCGGAAGGTTGCCGCGCGAACTGCACCTATTGCGGCTTGGCCCGTCATCGCGAGGAATCCCGTGATTACGCCGACCGCAACTTCATCCGTGTCGACTGGCCGACCGCCCGTTACGACGAAGTCATCGAGAAGGTGAAGGCGGGTCACGACAAGGGCCAGTTCGAGCGCATGTGCATCTCCATGATCACGCACCCGAACTCGGACCACGACACCATGGTGCTGCTCAAGCAGTGGATCAAGGCGCTGCCGCATATCCCGGTCTCCATCCTGTCCAACCCCACCAGCATGAGCTACGACGATCTCGTTGCCCTGCGTGACGAGGGTGCCGACATCTTCACCGTCGCCCTCGACGCCGTGACCCCGGAGATCTTCGAGCGTACCCGCGGCAAGACCGTCGATTCCCCGCACCGCTGGGACAAGTACTGGCAGGCCATCGAATGGGCCGCCGAGATCTTCGGTCCCGAGAAGTTCGGTGCGCACCTGATCGCCGGCATGGGCGAGACCGAAAAAGAAATGATGGATGTCTGCCAGAAGATGCGCGACATGGGTGGGCACAACCACATGTTCGCCTTCTTCCCGGAGCAGGGCTCCATGATGGAAGACTGGCCGGCCTGCCCGAAAGACCAGTGGCGCCGCGTCCAGCTCGGCCGCTTCATCATCGACTACGCGGGTGGCCGCGTCGACGACATGAAGTTCAACGAGCAGGGCCAGATCGTTGATTTCGGCCTGGACCAGCAGGAACTCGAGGAACTGATCAACTCCGGTAAGCCGTTCCAGACCTCCGGCTGCCCCGGCAAGTCCGACGAGGAAGTGTCGGCCTGTAACCGCCCCTACGGTGATTCCAGCCCGACCGACATCCTGTCGTTCCCGTTCGCGCTCAACGGCAAGGACGTGGAGTTCGTCAAGCGCCAGATGGCCGGCGAAAATATCGGTACCTTCGATCACGACAGCCTCGATGACTGATCGCTGACGACTCGAAACGAAAAGGCCCCGCTCGCGGGGCCTTTTTTGTGTCTGCAGTAAAAAGGTCAGAGTCGTGGTAGCCGCGGGCACAGGTCGCGGTAATTTTGTGATCTCCAGTCAGTATGGCGAGTCCCAGCCCCAAACCGTAGCCCGGATGGAGCGGAGCGAAATCCGGGGGGATTAGGTCGACGCCTGTCTAGCGCGCTGGCCTGTCGAGCTCACGACAGGCGTGCAAAGCATTCATGTCGACGGAGGGGGTGAGTCAGCCCGTATACCTTTGATCGTTCTCAGCCCCGCTGCGTCATGTCGGATTCGATCGTCAGGGTGCCACCCCGGATTTCGCTCCGCTCCATCCAGGCTACGAGAGAGTTGTTAAATGACGCAACGCGAACCTCAGATGTGTCGAAAATACTCACATTAAGAACACCTAACTCGACCCTTTTTAAAGCAAATTATTGAGTAATGTTTTAGTTAGTATATTCGGGTTTTCTAATGAATGATCAGGATGCACGAAATGCCTGTATTTATAGCGTTTGAGGCATGTTGCTGATGGCCAACAGGGTGTCGTTTTTTTATCTCAAATCGTTTGACAATTGTTTCTCCTTTTGTCACTGTTCGTGACGGCCAAAGCCTTACAAATCTTGGCTTTATATTAAGAAGTGCTAATAAACAACACCGCTTGCCCGGAGGGAAAAATATAATGAGGAGCATTTTTAAGCGTTCGCTTATCGCCGCTTCCGTCATGGGTGCACTGGCCGCTGCCGGTACCGCTCATGCCACGAACGGTTATCAGTTGATCGGTATTGGTGCCTACCAGAAGTCGCTGGCCGGTGCCGTCACTGCCGCCCCGGGTTCTGCCATGACGGCAGTAACGAACCCGGCCGGTCTCGCCCGCATCGAGGATCGTGCGGACTTCTCCATGGAAGCCTTCATGCCGAAGCGCTCCACGGATTTCACCGCAATTGGTGGCGCCAAGGTCGACTCCGACGTGGAGATGTACGGCATCCCGGCCCTTGGCTGGAAGGGGCCTGTGGGTGAATCCGGCAAGATGTGGTTTGGTGGCGGCATGTACGGTACCTCCGGTCTCGGTGTCGATTACGAGCAGACCCCCTTCAGCGGCGGCAGTCTCTGGGACGGTTACAGCTCGATCGCGTTCTGGCAGATGGCACCGGCTCTCGCGTGGAACGTCAATGAAAAGCTGGACCTCGGCGCCGCGCTGAATATCAACTACCAGATGGTGTCCTTCAGCCAGCGCATCCAGGGTGGCGGTGGCGGCACCCAGCAAAACTTTGATCTGAGCAAGGGCGCCCAGGGCTTCGGCTTCGGCTTCACGCTCGGCGCGCTGTATGACATCACCGACCGCCTGACTGTGGGCGCCAGCTACAAGAGCAAGCAGTCCTTCTCCGATTTCGAGTACAACCTCGGATACGGCGATATCCAGGATCCCGGCCTCATCGGTGCCCCGTTTGCCGGTCCAGGCGGTGAAATGCCAGCCGGCAAGTACACCCTGGGCATGGACTATCCGCAGCAGCTCGCCGCTGGTATCGCCTACGATGTGAACGAGAAGGTCACGGTGTCTGCAGATGTGAAGTGGATCAACTGGAAGGACACCATGGAAGAGCTGGAGATCGGTACCCCGGTGCCGGGTGTAACCCTTCCGTTCCCGGCTGACTGGGATGATCAGATCGTGTTCGCCGTCGGCGTGCAATGGGCCGTCAACGAGAAATGGAACCTGCGTGCCGGCTACAACTATGCCGAAGCGCCGATCGATGAAGACGACGTTGCTAACAACTTCATTCTGCCGGCCGTGGTTGAGCAGCACTTCACCGTCGGTGGCGACGTGAAGCTCGACAAGCACTGGGATCTGGGCTTCCACGCGATGTACGTTCCGGAAGAAACCCTCACGGGTAGCGCCACCTCCGGTGCCCCGGGTGTGGAGATCGCCATGGACCAGACCTCCGTCGGCATCAACCTGGGCTATCGCTTCTAAGCGTACCCGACCAAGGGAGGCCTTCTCGGCCTCCCTTTTTACTGGTTGAAGAAAGTATCAAGGGAGGGGTCCCTGCGGGGACGCGGAGAATAAAAGCAAGAACAAAACAATAAAAAGAATTGCCGGGCCATGAATTGCATGGCCCTTTTTCTTCAGGTTCCATTCATCGTATATCCCTTAAAACTGTTGCTGTAGCCTTTTGGTGTGCGAGGACATTTAGCAATGAAACGATTTTCCCTTTTGACCGCATTTCTCGTCCTGTTCATGGCGGTCGCGACCGCTCATGCGGCGGACGAACTCAAACCCTTCGTGCTGGGTTCCGTGAGCAACACGGACTTCGACCGGAAGGTCAACGAAACAAAGGCGGCGCTGGTGCAGCAGGGCTTTACCATCGCCGGCGAGTACGCGCCCTACAGCGGCGCCCATGTCATCGTCGTCACCAGCGACGAACTGAAGCAGATCGCGACCAAGAGTGAGCGCGGTGGCTATGCGGTGGCCCAACGAGTATCTGTGACCAAAGTCGGTAACGACGTGCAGGTGAGCTACGCCAACCCGCTGTACATCGAACACGCCTACCAGCTCGATGCCAGCATGGCGCCGGTGTCCAACAAGCTGCAGGCCGCTCTTGGCCGCATGCAGGAATTCGGTGCCGACGGTCTGACGCCGAAGGAACTGCGCAAGTATCACTACACCTTTGGTATGGAGTACTTCGACGATCCCTATGAGCTCGCACGTTACGGCTCGTACAAGGACGCCGTGGCCGCAGTGGAGAAGGGGCTGGCTGCCGGCGAGCAGGGTATCACCAAGATCTACCGCATCGATATCCCGGGCAAGCAGGTCACCGTCTTCGGTGTGGCCATGAAGGCCGGTCAGAATCACGATCAGAATATGGACGACAAGTTCCAGATGGACATCGTCGATTTCCAGGGCCTGAAGGGGACCGCGTACCTGCCGTACGAAGTGATGGTCAAGGGCCGCGATGTCGAGGCGCTGCACATGCGCTTCCGCATGGCCGTTCACTATCCGGACCTCAAGATGATGGGTGATAACAGCTTCATGAAGCTGATGAAGGCCCCGGATGCGATTCACAAGGCGCTGGCCGAGACCGTCGGCGGAACCTACGAGACCGGCGGTGCCTGGTAACCTCGCCTGAACCCGGACCTGAAACCCCGGCCTCGCCGGGGTTTTTTTTTGCCAGGCCTTCGTGGAAAATGGCCGGAAATCCGCAACTTGAAGTGCGTCAACATGAAATCAATCAAGGTCACCAACCTCGGCGAAATCCGCAACGAGCTCAACAAGTACAAGAAGGGCAAGAAGTTCGATATCCACCAGTTCAACCAGATTGCCCGTCTGGCCTGGCTCGGCAAGATCGTGATGCAGCCGCTCGACCCGGAAGACCCGGAGACGAAGTCGTACCTGTTGTACGCGGATTACCCCGATGCCCTGGCCGAGCACATCCTGGACACCGACCAGGAGCTCATCGGCCAGATGCACATCGTCGATGCCCAGCAGGGCGACGCGCTGGCCGGAATCCTGCGCGCCGGTGTGGAAGAGCGCGCCAAGATGTACCAGGAGCTCCGCCGCAACGACTTCTATTTCCGCCATTTCTACAAGGCCGACGAGGGCAAGGAAGAGAAGAAGGCGGGCGAGGCTGGTGACGACGGCGAATCCTGAGCGCACGTGACGCAGATTGCGGCGCGCCTGATCGACGCGGGGGTGCTTGACCCGGTCGATCTGCACGCGACTTACATGGGGCTTGCCGAGGCGCAGGCCCCTTCTGTTTCTCCCATCCTGCTCGTTGCCCGGTCGTCGCGCGCCCACCTGTCCATCGGCGCGAGCCAGGCCGTTTCGGCCGATATCGACATGGCGCGCTGCCGGGAGTCTGGGCTCGACGTGGTCCAGCGCCCCCTGGGTGGGGGAAGTGTCTGGGTCGATCCGGCCCAGACCGTCGTGGCCGTGATTCTCCCGCGCGATCTCGCCCCGGGGCGCCCGACGGCCTTGTTCGATGCGTGCCTGTATCCGATGCTCGAGGTGTTCGGGCGATTCGGCCTGACGGCGATGCGTGTCGGCGAGCAGGACATCTGGGTGGGGGGACGCAAGATCCTCGGCTCCGGTGCGGCCACGATCGGCAGCAGCATGGTGTTCGCCACGAGTATTTTGCGCCAGTTCGATGCCGCGGGCTTCGCAGCGGCAATCCGGGCGCCGTCGGACGGCTTCAGGGAGTGGTTGCAGGAGGCCCTGGCCGAGGGCATGACGGACTGGCAGGCCGCGGGCATTGTGCCCGATGATGCCGACCTCGTTGCCACACTAAGCGAAGTCTTCGGCGCAGGATTTGGCTGGGGCATCGAGCCTGGAGAGATATCGGGGCGCGAACGCGAGGCCATCCGCGCCGCAGCCTGCGAGATCGAGGATGAGCGGGTTACGGAAGGCCCCCGGCACGTGCGCCACGGCACCAAGATCAATCAGCGCACGTATCTGCTGGAAGAAGGGGCGGGCCCGGGCGCGATGCGCCTGCTGATCGATAGCGGCCGAATCGTGCGTGCATGGGCCGCAGAAGCGGGGCTCTCGCAGGCCCTGCAGGCCGTCGTGAAGCAGCCCGTGGATCGCTTTCGTCTGGAAGAATGCCTGGCAAAGGCCGGTCTGGACCCGGCGCTGGTCAGTCACGTCATCGAGCGTGTACTGCAGATGACGGCCGATATCCCCCTGCAGGACGCCGGATGAATACTGCACAGACAGGACGAGATAGGCCATGAGCGAACCGACCATCGAGAGACGTTTACAGCGTAAATACATCGTCATGTCAGCCGATGCCGCCATTCTCGAGCAGTTTTCCGGACTTGCGCCGGAGGGCTGGGAGATGGTGCAGATCACTGATCTGGACGACATCGGCGACTGGCATGAGGTGCTGCTCTATCGCTTCATCCTGCTGGACCTCGACGAGGTCGACGCCTTCGATCCATTGGACGTGATCCGTATCCTGCGTACGCAGTTCCAGATCAACGTGCCGGTCTTCTGTTTCGGCGGGGACGAGGATATCCAGGACGAGATGCGCCTGGCGCGCGCCGATCGTTTCTTCTCGCGCGACGAGATGCTCGAGATGTTGCCGCAGTTTTGCGAGCAGTACAGCTGGGGCGGGTGAGGGCGCGTCGTTCGCGGGACGAGGGCCGGAGGAGATCGAGACCTCCATCGAAAATCGTCCTCGATCGTGCCGCGGCTGGCGTGATAGAAACGAAAACGCCCGCTTAAAGCGGGCGTTTTCGCAGAAACTCTCGGGTCGGGTTCAGCCGATCCAGTCGTGTTCCATCACGTCGAAGCGCAGTTCCTCGTTGACGCTCTCACCGTTGCCCTCGATGGTGAGGGTGCCGATGCGGGTGCCGGCGGTGTCGTAGCTGAACTTGCACTCGAAGGTGCCGGGCAGGTTCACGCTGCCGTCGCAGACGACCTTGCCATCCACCTCGAGCTTGGCGCTGGCGGTGCCGCTGCCGTTGAGGAGGGCCTGCAGACGGAAGTCCTTGTTGACCGAACGGCGATACACCTGCGGGTCGCGGTTCGGGTTGTACTGCAGGTTGTTCAATTTGATCATCTTGAGCAGTTTCATCGCGGCTCCCCGATTGAACTATTTCTGAGTATATTAGTAGGGTATAATACAGCCGATCATGATAACGCATTTTGCACGATTTTCGTACACCTTATGACCCAAGCAATCCCGCAAGACCCACAGGAACGTAATGAATGGCTGGAGGAGCGTCTCTCCGGCCTGGACGAGCGTATCGAGGCCCTGGAGGCCGCCGAGCGTGACGGCAGCCTGGGTGAACTGCCCGAGGTGTTGCCCGAGGGAGCTGGTATCATGCGTGGGCTACTCATGGCCTATGCCGGCCATGCCGGGAAGCCCGTGCCCGAGACCGATGACCTGCTTGAGGTGCTGAAGGCCTTCGTGAAGGGGGATCCGAGCCTCAATGCCGTGCGCGACAACGTCCGCGAGCTAGTGTTCTACCAGAACTGCCTGGCCGAGGACCGGACCGACGCCTTGCCGCCGCGGCCCGCGACCATGATGGTACGCACGTTGCGACACGTCTACCTGTACCTGCGCACCCGTTGCATGACCGAAGACCGGCTTCCCTAGAAAGCCGCGCGAGTTTCGCTGTCGGGCCCGACGGGGCGCGGCATCACAAGAGCTTTGGAGAATTGGCAATGAAGAATCTGATCAACCGCCTGCGCGGCGTCGAACAGGATGCCGTGCAAAAGCCCGTTTCCGGTGACGAGCCGTTCTATGTGCCGCAGGGCAACGAGATCGAGCTGTTCGAGGCGGCTTACAGGAAGCGCCTGCCCGTGATGCTCAAGGGCCCGACCGGTTGCGGCAAGACCCGCTTCGTCGAGTACATGGCCTACCGCCTGACCCGTCCGCTGGTCAGCGTCGCCTGTCACGAGGACCTGACCAGTTCCGACCTGGTGGGGCGTTACCTGCTGGAAGGCGACGAGACCGTATGGCACGACGGACCACTCACCCGCGCGGTCAAGGAAGGGGCCATCTGTTACCTCGACGAGATCGTCGAGGCACGCACCGACACCACCGTCGTGATCCATCCGCTCACCGACCACCGCCGCGTGCTGCCGCTGGAGAAGAAATCCCAGATGATCGAGGCCCACGATGACTTCATGCTGGTGATCTCCTACAACCCGGGTTACCAGACGGTGCTCAAGGACCTCAAGCCCTCCACCAAGCAGCGCTTCGTTGCGCTGACCTTCGACTATCCGAGCGAAGAGATCGAGCGCAAGATCGTGAAGGCGGAGTCCGGTGGGCTCGACGACGAGATTGTCGAGAAGCTGGTGGCCGCTGGCCGCAAGGCCCGCGCCCTCAAGGACCACGGCCTGGAAGAGGCGACGTCCACCCGCGCGCTGACGTATGCCGGTACCCTGATGCAGGCCGGCGTCGGCGCGATCGAGGCCTGCCGCGCCTCCATGATCCATCCGCTCACCGACGACCCGGAACTGGTCGAGGCCATGGAAGAGATCATCAAGGCCCACTTCGGCCAGGCCGAGGCCGAGTAACCCGTTTCCGCGCCACGTCGCGATAACGCCGCCCGGCGTGCTGCCGGGGCCCCAGGGCCCCGGCGCCGTGGCGGCCGGCATTGACACCATGACCGAAGAAGAAGCACTCGTAGAAATCCAGGAGATCCTGCAGCACCTGGAGCAGATCAGTTTCGTGGCGCAGCGCGATGCCCGCGAGGTGCTGCCCGTGCTCGAGCCGCTCGGTGCGCAGCCGACCCTGCGCTGGCTCGAGGCCGCGCGCGACCTGTTCTTCCACGACCGCGAGGCGGGCAAGGTCTTCATGCGCAACAGTCCGGCGGTGATCGAGAAGACCGGGGTGGCGGACTTCTGGGTGGAGCAGGCCCGGGGCTTTGCCAAGTGGGTCAATTCCTGGAGTGCGCTGGAAGGCTTCATGACCCAGGTCGGGGACGTGACGCTCGAGTGGAGCCGCGAGGCCGAGCAGCGCTGGTACGACATCGGCATGCGCTGGTGTGCGCGCAACCTCGAGGACGCCGCCCACTACTTTCGGGCCTCCTTTCGCCAGCTCGGCGAGGACCGTGGCATCCAGGGCCTCGAAGACCTGATCGCGCCCGCCGAGAAGCTCTTCGACGAGCGCGGCCTGACCCTCGATGCCTACCTGGAGGGCGCGGTGATCGCCCGCAGCATCGTCGGCATGGACGGTATCGAGAGCTGGGCGCGTCGCGGCGCCGACATCATGCAGGCGGGGCGCTCGCGCGGCGAGGAGTACTTCAAGCTCGAGAGCGAGGAGAGCCTGCGACTGCTGCTCGACGGCATGCCCGGCTACCGCCCGCGCCGCCACAGCCGCTTCCTGCAGCTGCTGCTCACCGCCTGGTTCGACACCCTGGTGCCCATGGCCGACAGCGACTGGCGGCCCGGCAGGGGCCGGCCGATGATGGACACCGACGGGCATACGCTCTTCATGCCGGCCGTGCTCGAGGACCGCGAGGAGGCCATTGTCGCCGCCCTGCACACGGTCGGGCACCTGCGCTTCGATACCTATTTCCATGGGCACATCGAGTCGCTGTTCAACGAGGTGGGCATGGAGCATCCGCCCATCGACGCCGACCAGCGCATCACCTGGCGCCCGCTCTACGCGCACTTCGAAGAACGCATGTTCCGCTTCCAGTTGTTGTTCGACCTGTGCGAGGACCTTCGCGTCGATGCGCGGCTCGACCGGCTCATCCCGGGCTACCTGGATCGCGTCGTGCGCCTGGCGGACACGCATCCGGAGCCGGAGCAGGGACCGGCCCGCGTGTTCTATCGCTACGCACTGGCGCAATACGAGGCGCTCGCGAAGGCGCGTGGCTTCGATACGCGCCTGCAGCCGCTGCTCGACGAGACGGCCACGGTGGTCGATGCCTTCCGCACTGCGCGACAGCTGTTCGACGAGGCCGAGTTTCCCGAGATCACGATCGAGGAGCGCGACGCCGCCTACCTCCCCGGACACGGGTTCAATACCGGCCGTCCGGTCTATCCACGCCGGCGCTGGGAAGACGAGATCTACGTCAACGATTACGACGTCTACGCGGACAACAAGGCGACCACCGAAAAGCAGGAAGAGGAACAGCCAGAGACCACCCAGGAGATGCGCCAGGTCGATCCGGACCCGGACATCAACGTTCCGCAGGAGAATACTTCCGGCAGTGGCGGTCGCATCGGTGTTGGTATTCCCATGCCGGCGCAGGTGACCGGGCGCGGTGCCACCGTGCACGAGCTCACCGAGGGCTACCCCTATCCCGAGTGGGACTACCGCGAGCAGCGCTATATCAACGAGTGGGCGCGCGTGCAGGAGCGCCGCCTGGATGAGACCGAGCCCGAGCGCGCACAGATGATCCTGGCCGAGCACGCCGGGGCCATGAAGCGCCTGCGCCGCGCGCTGGAGATGCAGCGCCCGAGTCGCATGGCACCCCTGCGACGGCAGCTCGAGGGCGACGAGCTCGACATGGAGGCGGCCGTCGGTTATGTCGCCGAGAAGAAGGCGGGACTCTCACCCAAGCCCTTCATCTACCGCCACCGCACCCGGCAACACCGCGATACGGCCGTGCTGCTGCTGGCCGACATGTCGACCTCGATCATGGCCAACAAGGGGCCGGGTAAGGGCAAGGTGGTCGACCATCTGCGCGCCGGCCTCATGATGTTCGCCGAGGCCATCAACGACGTGGGCGACCCCTATGCGATCTGCGGCTTCGCCTCGAAGAACCACGACAACGTGAACTACTACGTGCTGAAGGACTTCGACGACACCATGGATCACGCCACCCGTGGCCGCATCGCCGCGGTCTCGGGGCGCCTGGCGAGCCGCATGGGGGCGGCCATCCGCCACTCCATCGAGCGCTTCAATGGCGTGCCGTCGCATCACCGCCTGCTGTTGCTGCTCACCGACGGCCGGCCGGCCGACTACGATGACGGCGGCGACACGCGCTACCTGCACGAGGACACCCGCATGGCCATGAAGGAGGCCGTGGACAAGGGCATCCATCCCTTCTGCGTGACGCTGGATCCCTCGGGCAGCGAATACCTGCCGGCGATCTTCGGCCCCGGGCACTACACGGTGATCGACCACGTCGAGGACCTGCCTTCGCGCCTGCCCGAAATCTACCTGCGGCTGCGCCGCTGACCGGGTATTCGCCATGAGCACATCTGCAGATCACGTCAACGCCACCGTTCCCGTCATCGCGGCGACGCGCAAGGCGGTGCTGACGGCGGCCTCGCGCTACCGGCGCCACTCCTACGGCGGCAATCACCCGCTGGGGATCCCGCGCGTCTCGCTCACGCTCGACCTCATCCAGGCCTACGGCGCGCTGGCGGACGACGAATACCTGGCCTCGCGCAAGGCCCTGCCGCTGCAGCTGGAGTGGTTCCACACCCGCGAGTACGTCTCGGCCATGCAGCGCTGCGAGGCCGTGGGCAAGGTCTTCGATCGCTACCGTCAGCGCCACAACATCGGCAACTACGAGAATCCCTATTTTCAGGACTTCTTCGCCACCCCGGCCACCGCCACCGGCGGCAGCATCCAGGGCGCGGAGGAGGTGCTCAGGGGCCGCGTGGCGTTCAGCCCGGCGGGCGGCATGCACCACGCCATGCCTGACTCGGCCCAGGGCTTCTGCTTTTTCAACGACCCCGCGCTCGCCATCATCCGCCTGCGCCAGGAGGGCCTGCGGGTGCTGTACGTGGACATCGACGCGCACCACGGTGACGGCGTCGAGTATGCGTTCCGCGACGACCCGGAGGTGCTCACCTTCTCGCTGCACATGGACACCGAGTACGCCTACCCCTTCAAGGGCGGGCGGCTCGAGGACGTGGGGCCTCACGGCAACGCGCTCAACGTCCCGTTGCCGCGCGAGATGAACGACGACGAGTACCGGCACGTGTTCGGCCGGATCTGGCCGGAGGTGATGGAGGCCTTCCGCCCCGAGGTGGTGGTGCTGCAGACCGGCACCGACATCCTGCGCCCGGACCCGCTCGGCAAGTTTCGCATCTCCACCCAGCTGTTCCTGGAGGCCGTGCAGCGCATCGTCGACGACAGCCCCACCCACGACGATGGCACGCCGCGCCTGCTGGCCGTGGGCGGCGGGGGCTATCATCCGCTGGTGCTGGCACGCTGCTGGGCCGGGGTTTGGGCCATCCTGTCCGGGCGCGAGTTGCCGGTGGACATCCCAGAGAGCGGGCAGGCTCTCCTGCGTGAGGTCGACTGGGATCAGGACGAGGACGAGGACTACTTCGAGGGCCTGTTCCTCAGCCGCCTCGACCCGGACTACGCCGGCGAGGTGCGCGCCGAGGTGCGTGCACTGGCCGATCGCGTGCTCGATTCGCACCCCCTGCTGGGTGGGAAACGCTGAGGTGCACGCCCGGAAGGCCCTTCGCTGAAGGGGGCCGGCAATTCTGATAATCTCTAACCGCTTCGAGCCGCATTAAACACTATGTCCGCGAACATGCAGCCAAAACCGACACCGATCCCAGGTCACGCCAACGCCAAGGCCACCCGCGAGTACGCTGAACTGCACCAGCGCGAGGGGCACGCGGCCGAGGGCCACTACAGCGAGTTCCTGCGCGCGCGCATGCAGCTCTCAAGCCTCGGCGTGGGCACCTTCCCGGGGGCGGCCACCACCGAGGTGGACGCGAAGATCGCCGCCATCGTGACCCGTGCCCTGATGAACGGCATCAACGTCATCGACACCGGCGCGCACTACCGCTACGGCCGCTCGCTGGCTGCCGTCGGCGCCGGCGTGCGCGCGGCGATCGAGGCCGGGGTCCCGCGCGAGGCGATGTTCCTGATTTCCAAGGGCGGCTTCCTGACCCTGCGCGGCGGGCCGCCGGCCGACATGCACGCCTGGTTTGAAAAGGAAATCGTGGCCCAGGGCTTCGGCACCAAGGAGGACCTGGCCAAGGGCGCGCACCTGCTCACGCCCGAGTACATCAATTACCAGATCGAGCTCTCCCGCAACCTCATGGGCGTGGAGACGCTGGACGCCTTCCTCATCGATCAGCCCGAGGTGCACATCCCGGAGATCGGCAAGGAGATGCTCAACCGCAAGCTGGTGCCGGTGTTCGAACTGCTGGAGCGGGCGGTCAAGGAAGGGCGCATCCGCTACTACGGCATCTCGACCTTCGAGGGCCTGCGCGTGGAGACCGACGACAAGATGTTCCAGTCGATCACCTCCATGCAGGGTCTGGCCGAAAAGGCGGCCCAGGCGGTGACGGGCGAGGCGACCGCGCGTCACCACTTCAAGCTGATGATGATGCCGTTCAACCAGGTCATGCTGGAGGGCTTCACGCGCTTCAATACGGCCACCGGGCAGGGCAATGTCGGCTCCCCCGTGCAGGCGGCCCATCAGCTCGACGTGTTCATGATGGCCAGCCACACCATGTTCAAGGGGCACCTGGCCCAGCAGTCCATGGACGTGGTCGAGCGCGCCATCGGCAACGTCGCCAACCCGGCCCAGCGTGCCCTGCAGTTCAACCGCTCCACGCCGGGCGTGGGCACCTCGCTGGTGGGCATGAGCACGCCCGAGCATCTCGACGACGTGCTGGCCGTGGCCAAGCTCCCGCCGCTTGGGCGCAAGGAATACCTGGCGATGTACCAGAAGGCCGAGGGCGTATAAGCCTCAACGGACCGCCGAAGAGAGACACCGCATGCAAGCCGACCTGAAAGCGCTGGAATTCGACGCGATCCGTCGTCTCCTGGAAAAGCTTACCGCCACCCCCTACGGCGCCGATGCTGCCCGCGCGCTGGAGCCCGCGCCGAATCTCGAAATCGCCTGCAACATGCAGGCCGCCGTCACCGAGGCGCGCCAGCTGGTCGACGCCGGCCTGGCGCCGACCATCGGCCAGCTGCCGGACGTGCGTGCGGCCCTGCGCCAGGCCTCTTCGCCGGGCGCGGCCTTGAGCAGCCAGGCACTGTACAACCTGCAGCTGGTGATGAATGCCGGCAACCAACTGGCCGGGGCCCTGGCAGAACGCCCGAAGCTCTACCCGGGGGACCTCGCCGAACTGCGCGCCCCGCAGCCGGTGGTCGAGATCCTCGACCGCACCCTGGTGGGCGCGGGGACCCTGCGCGATGATGCAAGCAAGGCCCTGGTCGAGTATTTCGGCGAGCGCAAGGCGATCCGCGAGCAGGTGGAGGAGGTCATCCGCCAGCGCATGGCCAAGGCCGACATCAAGGACCTGTTCGAGGACCCGAAGAAGGTCGACTGGTACAACGAGCGCGGCGTGCTCACCGTGCGTGGCACCGAGGCCGACCGGGTTAAGGGGGTCCGCCGCGGCACCGCCATGGGCGGTCGCGACGTAATCGTCGAGCCGATGGAGGCGGTGCCGCACAACAACCGCCTGGAGGCGGTCAACGGCAAGATCACCGGCGAGCAGCAGCGCCTGCTGCGCGAGATAACCGGCGTGATTCGAGAGCACGTCGAGGCCCTGCAGCAGATGCTCAGCGCCATCACCTGGGTGGACCTCGCGCTCGCGGCCGGTCAGCTCAGCCGTGCCATGCATGCGCACGCGCCGCAACTCATCGACGAGGCCTCGGTGGAACTCAACCAGGCCTATCATCCTCTGTTGTTGCTGCAGTTCGCAGACGGCAACGGCCCGCAGCCTGTTCCACTGTCGATCCGCCTGGGCGGCGACAACACCATCCTGCTCATCACGGGCCCGAATACGGGCGGCAAGACCGTGGCGCTCAAGACCCTGGGGCTGCTGACCGTGATGGCCTATTGCGGGCTGCACATCCCGGCCGAGCAGGACTGTGTCATCGGCTCCTACCGCAAGGTGATCGTCGACGTCGGCGACCATCAGAGCCTGTTTCATCACCTCTCCACCTTCGCCGGCCACGTCGAGGTCCTCAAGCGCATCCTCGAGGAGGCCGACCAGGACACGCTCGTGCTGCTGGACGAACTCGGTACCGGGACCGACCCGGAGGAGGGGGCCGCATTGGCCATGGCCGTGCTCGACGAACTGCTCGAGCGCCGGGTGCAGGGCATCGTCAACACGCACCTGTCGCCGCTCAAGGACTACGCGGACCAGCGCCAGTCCATCCAGAACGCCTCCATGCAGTTCGACCACGAACGGCTGACGCCGACTTATCAGCTACAGATCGGCGTGCCCGGCGTCTCACTGGGCCTCACGATCGCGGAGAAGAACGGCCTGCCCAAGGAGCTGATCGGGCGCGCCCGCGAACACCTCTGCGAGATTTCCGAACTGAGCGCCCGGCACGGCTGAAGGACGGGCTGACAGGCGCTCTGCGCTGCGCCCCGGCCCGTTCAGGGCCAATATTAATAGTTCGTGAAATCTTGAATCGAAGCGGGTAACATTAGATCCTTTTCGCGAACCGCCCCCTCCGGCCGCAATCGTATTGATTTTATGGGGTTTTTCTTCCCGGCCGAATATGGGACGGTACGCCTGATCCTGAAAAAATCTCGAATGGGGACATCCTAGTGGAACTGACCGGTGCCGAAATCTTCGTCCGTTGCCTCAAAGAAGAGGGCGTTGATGCAATTTTCGGGTATCCCGGCGGTGCGGTCCTGCACATCTACGACGCGCTGTACAGGCAGAAGGACGTGACCCACGTCCTCGTGCGTCACGAGCAGGGCGCGGTGCATGCCGCCGAAGGCTACGCCAAATCCTCCGACCGCCCGGGTGTCGCGCTCGTCACCTCCGGTCCCGGGGCGACCAATGCCGTCACCGGCATTGCCGACGCCTACATGGATTCGGTACCGCTGGTCGTCTTTACCGGCCAGGTCAATACCGCGCTGATCGGCAACGACGCCTTCCAGGAAGTGGACACCGTCGGCATCACCCGTCCCATCGTGAAGCACAACTTCCTGGTCAAGGACGTGAAGGACCTGGCCGAGACCATCAAGAAGGCCTTTTACGTGGCGACCACGGGACGTCCGGGGCCGGTCGTGGTCGACATCCCGAAGGACGTGACCGCGGCCAAGACCGAGTTCAAGTACCCGCGCAGCGTGAAGATGCGCTCGTACAACCCGACCGTGAAGGGCCACCTGGGCCAGATCAAGAAGGCGGCGGACCTGATCCTCGGCGCCGAGAAGCCCATGATCTACAGCGGTGGCGGGGTCATCCTCGGTCATGCCTCCAAGTCGCTCACCGACTTCACCCGGTACCTCGGTTACCCGATCACCAATACCCTGATGGGGCTCGGCGCCTATCCGGCCACCGACAGGCAGTTCGTCGGCATGCTGGGGATGCACGGCACCTACGAGGCCAACATGGGCATGCACCATGCGGACCTGATCATCGCCGTGGGTGCACGCTTCGACGACCGCGTGACCGGCAACATCGAGAAATTCTGCCCGCACGCCAAGATCGTACATCTCGACATCGATCCGGCCTCCATTTCCAAGAACGTGAAGGTGGACGTGCCGATCGTGGGCGACGTGGACCACGTGCTCAAGGAACTGCTCAAGGAGCTCAAGGCGCGCAAGGAAAAGCCGGACGCCAAGGCGCTGGATGCCTGGTGGAAGCAGATCGAGGAATGGCGCGCGATGGACTGCCTGAAGTACGACCGCGACAGCGACATTATCAAGCCGCAGTTCGTCGTCGAGAAGCTCTGGGAAGTCACGAAGGGCGATGCCTTCGTGACCTCGGATGTCGGCCAGCACCAGATGTTCGCCGCGCAGTTCTACAAGTTCGACAAGCCCAACCGCTGGATCAACTCCGGCGGTCTCGGGACCATGGGCTTCGGCCTGCCTGCGGCGATGGGCGTGCAGATGGCCAACCCGAAGGACCTCGTGTGCACCATCACGGGCGAGGCCAGCATCCAGATGTGTATCCAGGAGCTGTCCACCTGTCTGCAGTACCAGATGCCCATCAAGGTGGTGAACCTGAACAACCGCTACATGGGCATGGTTCGCCAGTGGCAGGAGTTCTTCTACCAGGGCCGTTACGCCATGTCCTACATGGACGCGCTGCCCGACTTCGTGAAGCTGGCCGAGGCCTATGGCCATGTCGGCATGCGCATCGAGAAGCCGGGTGATGTCGAGGGCGCCCTGAAGGAGGCGATGAAGCTCAAGGACCGACTGGTCTTCATGGACTTCATCACCGATCAGGGTGAGAACGTCTACCCAATGATTCCCGCCGGTGCGGGTCAGAACGAAATGATCCTGGTGTAAGTCATGCGGCACATCATCTCTATCCTGATGGAAAACGAGTCCGGCGCGCTCTCGCGTGTCGCCGGCCTGTTCTCGGCGCGCGGTTACAACATCGAGTCGCTCACGGTGGCGCCCACCGACGACCCGACGCTCTCGCGCATGACGCTGGTGACCCGCGGATCCGACCAGATCATCGAGCAGATCACCAAGCAGCTCAACAAGCTGGTCGATGTGGTCAAGCTGATGGACCTCACCGAGCACCGACACATCGAGCGTGAAATGATGATGGTGAAGGTGAAGGCCCAGGGTGAGGGGCGCGACGAGGTGAAACGCCTGGTCGACATCTTCCGCGGGAACATCATCGACGTCTCATCGAACGCCTATACCGTCGAGCTGACCGGCAACGGCGACAAGCTGGATGCCTTCATCACCGCGCTCGAAGGCCACGTGATTCTCGAGGTGGTCCGTTCCGGCGCCATGGGCATCGCCCGCGGCGACATCGCCCTGAAGGTATAACGACAGAATATCAACTGCAGGACTGTTGCGGTCCTGCTGCGTGCTTTGATTTGGCTTTACGTGGGGAATGACCAATGAACATCTATTACGACAAAGACTGTGACCTCTCCATCATCAAGGGGATGAAGGTCGCCATCATCGGCTACGGCTCCCAGGGCCATGCCCATGCGAACAACCTGAAGGACTCCGGCGTCGACGTCACCGTCGGCCTGCGCACGAGTTCCGGTTCCGTGGCCAAGGCCGAGAGCTCCGGCCTGACCGTGAAGCCGGTGGCCGAGGCCGTGGCCGGTGCCGACCTCGTCATGATCCTGACCCCGGACGAGTTCCAGTCCCAGCTCTACAAGGCCGAGATCGAGCCGAACCTGAAGCAGGGCGGCGTGCTCGCCTTCGCTCACGGTTTCGCCATCGTCTACAACCAGATCGTGCCGCGTGCCGACATGGACGTGATCATGATCGCGCCGAAGGCTCCGGGCCACACCGTACGCTCCGAGTTCACCAAGGGCGGCGGCATCCCGGATCTCATCGCCATCGAGCAGAATGCCTCCGGCAAGGCCCGGGACATCGCCCTGTCCTATGCCTCCGCCATCGGTGGCGGCCGCACCGGCATCATCGAGACCACCTTCCGTGACGAGACCGAGACCGACCTGTTCGGCGAGCAGGCCGTGCTCTGCGGCGGCGCCGTGGAACTGGTGAAGGCCGGTTTCGAGACCCTGGTCGAGGCCGGTTACGCGCCGGAAATGGCCTACTTCGAGTGCCTGCACGAGCTCAAGCTCATCGTCGACTTGATGTATGAGGGCGGCATCGCCAACATGAACTACTCCATCTCCAACAACGCGGAGTACGGCGAGTACGTGACCGGCCCCAAGGTCATCAACGAAGAGAGCCGCTGGGCGATGAAGGAAGCCCTGCACAACATCCAGACCGGCGAATACGCCAAGCGCTTCATCCTGGAAGGGCAGACCAACTACCCGGAGATGACGGCGCGCCGCCGCCAGAACGCCGAGCACCCGATCGAGGAAGTCGGCGAGAAGCTGCGCAGCATGATGCCCTGGATCACGGCGAACAAGATCGTCGACAAGACGAAGAACTGAGGGCCGACACATCAAGGGCTGAGAAAGCCGGCGGTTGCGCAAGCACCGCCGGCTTTTTTCTTTTATGCTCTACGCATGCTTCCCATTGCCCGTGAAACGCGTCTGTTCGTCGTCGTGCTGCTCGCCGCGGCCGTGCTGGCCACGGTTTACCTGCATTACTGGGTCGCGGCGGTGCTTTGGGGCCTCTGCGGCCTCTCCATCTTCCTGCTGCGCGACTTCAAGCGCCAGATTCCGGCGCATCCCCTGGGTGTGGTCAGCCCAGTGGACGGTGTCATCACCTCGGTCTCGCGGGCCGAGGACCCGTTTCTGAAGCGCGAGGCCCTGGTGGTCCGGATGCGGCAGCACATGTACGGCGAGTTCAACGTGCACAGTCCGGTGGAAGGCAAGGTCACGGGGCGCTGGTGGCCGGAGTCCACCAAGGACGAGGAGAACCTGCCGCCGGACCATTTCGCGCTCTGGATCCAGACCGACGAAGGCGACGACACCGTCGTGGCCGTCGATCTCCACGGACACTTCCGCCTGATGCATTGCGGAGTGCAGCGTGGCGAGCGTACGGGGCAGGGCCGGCGCTGCGGTCTGGTGGGGTTCGGACGGCCAGTGACGATTTACCTGCCGGTGAATGCTCGTGTGGCGGTGGAGCCTGGCCAGCGCGTCCGGGCGGGCAGTGATGAAATCGCCACATTCGTACACGGCTGAGGCAGTGGGCATCGAAAAATCGCAATGCCCCGGCGGATGCGTTCGTCTATGATTTCCCCGATAATCGATCGACACCATTCAACGAATTCAGGACGCGCATGAGCTCCGAAGAAAGCAAGTCGCCGCGCGCGATTTATCTCCTCCCCAATCTCTTCACCACGGCGGCACTGTTCGCCGGGTTCTACGCCATCGTGGCCGCCATGGCGGATCGCTTCGAGGCGGCCGCTGTGGCCATCTTCATCGCCATGGTGCTCGACGGCGTGGACGGGCGCGTGGCGCGGATGACCAACACCCAGAGTGCCTTCGGGGCCGAGTACGACAGCCTCGCCGACATGGTCTCGTTCGGCATCGCGCCGGCGCTGGTCATGTACCAGTGGGCGCTGGTGTACCTTGACCCGCTCGGCTTCGGCTGGGCCAAGGCCGGCTGGCTGGCGGCGTTCCTCTACACGGCCTGTGCGGCCCTGCGCCTGGCCCGCTTCAACACCAAGGTGGGAACCGCCGACAAGCGCTTTTTCCAGGGACTGCCGAGCCCGACGGCTGCAGCGGTGCTGATGGGCATGGTCTGGGTGCTGCACGACCTGGAGGTGACGGGGCAGACCCTGCGGTTCGTCGCGATGGGCGTGACCATCGCGGTAGGTCTCCTGATGGTCAGCAACGTGAGCTACTACAGCTTCAAGGATCTCGATTTCCGCAACCGCGTGCCGTTCATCGCCCTGCTGGTCGTGGTGGTGCTGCTGGTGCTGGCGAGTCTCGATCCGCCGAAGATCCTGCTGGCGGCATTCGGCATTTATACCCTCTCGGGCCCGGTGATCGCGCTGCTGCGCTGGCGGCGCAAGCGGGTGCGGGCGGCCGAATCGGAGACGGCATCGGCCGACACGAACGGCGACGACGGCGGCTGAGCGCGACTGCACTTCCCCATGTTCGGACGGCGCCGCTTTCGCGGCGCCGTCGCCTTCTGAACGCCCAGGCAGGGTGCGCATCGCCCTGCTGTCGGACGGCCTGATCCGGTACACTATCCACATTGATCAAGGCCCCGCCAGCCGGGCCGAACGGAGACTGTGGAAATGGCGCAAAAAGACAAGCTGATCATCTTCGACACGACCCTGCGCGACGGCGAGCAGAGCCCCGGCGCGTCCATGACCAAGGACGAGAAGCTGCGTATCGCCAAGGCGCTGGAAAAGATGCGCGTCGATGTCATCGAGGCCGGGTTCCCGATTGCGAGCCCGGGAGACTTCGAGGCGGTGCAGGCCGTTGCGCGCAGCATCAAGGACAGCACGGTGTGCGGCCTGTCGCGCGCGCTCGACAAGGACATCGACCGTGCGGGCGAGGCCCTCAAGGACGCCAACTCGGCACGCATCCACACCTTCATCGCCACCTCGCCGATCCACATGAAGGCCAAGTTGCGCATGGAGCCCGACCAGGTGCTGGAGCAGGCCGTACGCGCCGTGAAGCGGGCCCGCCAGCACACCGACAACGTGGAATTCTCGGCCGAGGATGCCGGGCGTTCCGAACTCGATTTCCTGTGCCGCATCATCGAGGCCGTGATCGATGCCGGCGCCACGACCATCAACATCCCCGACACCGTGGGTTACAACATCCCCCACCAGTTCGGTGACCTCATCGGCAAGCTGATCGAACGCGTTCCGAATGCGGACAAGGCGGTATTCTCGGTGCACTGTCACAACGACCTGGGGCTCGCCGTCTCCAACTCCCTGTCGGCCGTGCTCAACGGGGCTCGCCAGGTGGAGTGCACGATCAACGGCCTGGGTGAGCGGGCGGGTAACGCCTCGCTGGAGGAAATCGTCATGGCCGTGCGCACACGCCAGGACGTCTTCGCCTGCGACACCGACCTGGACACCACCCAGATCGTGCCCTGTTCGCGGCTGGTCTCGGGGGTCACCGGCTTTCCGGTGCAGCCCAACAAGGCCATCGTGGGCGCCAACGCGTTCGCGCACGAGTCCGGGATTCACCAGGACGGCGTGCTCAAGTCGCGCGAGACCTACGAGATCATGCGTGCCGAGGACGTGGGCTGGTCGGCCAACCGCATCGTGCTGGGCAAGCACTCCGGCCGCAACGCCTTCCGCACCCGCTGCCAGGAGATCGGTATCGACTTCGATTCCGAAGAGGAACTGAACGTCGCGTTCTCCAAGTTCAAGGACCTGGCCGACAAGAAGCACGACATCTTCGACGAAGATCTCCAGGCCCTGGTGAGTGAGGCCAGCACGGCGGTGGAGGACGAGTGCTACAAGCTGGTGGCGCTCAAGGTCTGCTCGGAGACCGGTGAGACGCCGGTCGCCTCGATCACCCTCAGCGTGGACGGCCACGAAAAGGGCGGTGAGTGTGCCGGTAGTGGTCCGGTCGACGCGGCCTTCCGTGCCATCGAGCAGCTGGTGCAAAGCGGTACCGAGTTGCAGCTCTACTCGGTGAACAACATCACCAGCGGCACCGATGCGCAGGGCGAGGTTACCGTGCGGCTCGAGCGGGCCGGGCGCATCGTCAACGGGCAGGGGGCCGACACGGACATCGTCATCGCGTCCGCCAAGGCCTATCTGAACGCGCTCAACAAGCTGGTCGACCAGACCGAGCGCGCGCATCCGCAGCGCGGCGGGGTATAACGTAGCGCGGGCCGGCGCCGCCGGCCCGCGGAGATTCCGGTATCTGATGCGAGACCAACGACAGCGACAATACCTCGAGGCGATGGGTATCACGCTCTGGGAGCCACGCCAGCCCCTGGCGATGGCCCGCCCCGCGTCGCCGACCGTGGAGCCGACCGTGGAGCCGACCGTGGAGCCGATGCCCGAAGTCCCCGCCACGCCCGCCGAGGCCGCGCCGCAGGCGGCCTCACCCCCGCGCGAAACGGAACTCGTGTCTGGCGAGCCGGAGCCGGCCGCTGCCGCCGCAGATGCCGTTGCCACGCTCGACTGGGCACCGCTGCGCGAGCAGGTCGCCACCTGTACCCGTTGCGACGAACTCGTCGCCAACCGCACCCAGACCGTGTTCGGCGTGGGCAACCCGCAGGCCGAGTGGCTGGTGGTTGGCGAGGCGCCGGGGGCCGAGGAGGACAAGCGGGGAGAGCCCTTCGTCGGCCGTGCCGGCAAGCTGCTCGATGCGATGCTGTCAGCCATTTCGCTCGATCGCGGCAGCGTCTACATCGCCAACATCCTGAAGTGCCGTCCGCCGAACAACCGCGACCCGAAGCCCGAGGAGGCGCGCAACTGCCGGCCCTACCTGGAACGCCAGATCGCGCTCGTCGCGCCGAAGCTCATCCTGGTGGTGGGTCGTATTGCCGCGCAGAACCTGCTGCAGACCGACACCCCCATCGGCAAGCTGCGGGGGCAGGTGCATACCTTGCCCGGCAGCGAGATCCCGGTGGTCGTGACCTACCACCCGGCCTACCTGCTGCGCAGCCCGGCCGAGAAGCGCAAGGCCTGGGACGACCTCAAGCTGGCTTGCCAGGTCATGGCCTCTCGTTCATCCTGAGGACACGCCCAGCGACACGGACCGATTCGTGAACGCCGTACGCGACCTGCCCAAACCCCTGTTGCGCCGCATGCGCACCAGCGACCTCGATGGCATCATGGACATCGAGGTGCATGCCTATCGCTACCCCTGGACCCGCGGCATCTTCCAGGACTGCCTGCGCGTGGGCTACTCCTGCTGGGTCTACGAGGATACCCAGTGCGGCGACATCATCGCCTACGGCGTCATGACCTTTGCCGTCGACGAGTGCCACCTCATGAACATCACGGTACGCCCGGAGCTACAGGGGCAGGGCATCGGCCGGCGGCTGCTGCGCGATCTCGTCGAGATGAGCCGTCTCGCCGGTGCGGTGAAGGTGTTGCTCGAGGTGCGCCCATCGAATGCAGCCGCCCTCGAACTGTACCGCTCAGAGGGGTTCGAGCAGGTGGGCACGCGCAAGAACTACTACCCGGCCGAGGCGGGCCGGGAGGATGCCTACGTCCTGGTGCGTACCCTGGTCGAGACGGCGAAAGACGCCTGATCCCGCTTTCCCGATTCCGCTATAATGGCGGGCCTTTTCAGACCTGCCGACGCAGACCATCACCTCATGTCCGACTTTCTCAAGGAAATGGGCCGCCGCCGGACCTTTGCGATCATCTCGCATCCGGATGCCGGTAAGACGACCATCACCGAAAAGCTGCTCCTCTACGGGGGCGCGATCCAACTCGCCGGCAGCGTGAAGGGCCGCAAGGCCGCGCGCCACGCCACCTCCGACTGGATGGCGATGGAGAAGGAGCGCGGCATCTCGGTCACCTCCTCGGTGATGCAGTTCCCCTACAAGGAGCGCATCGTCAACCTGCTGGACACGCCCGGGCACGAGGACTTCTCCGAAGACACCTATCGCACGCTCACCGCCGTCGACTCCGCGCTCATGGTCATCGATGCGGCCAAGGGCGTCGAGGAGCGGACCATCAAGCTGATGGAGGTCTGCCGCCTGCGCACCACGCCGATCATGACCTTCATCAACAAGCTCGACCGCGAGGGGCGCGACCCGATCGAGCTGCTCGACGAGGTTGAGGACGTGCTCAACATCCGCTGCGCGCCGGTGACCTGGCCGATCGGCATGGGCAAGCGCTTCAAGGGGGTGTATCACCTGCATCGCGACGCCATTCACCTGTTCAGTCCGGCCCACGGTGGCAAGGTGCAGAAGGGTGAAGTCGTCCAGGGGCTGGACAACCCGCGCCTCGACGAGTTGCTGGGTGGGCAGGCGTCCGAGCTGCGCGACGAGATCGAGCTGGTGCAGGCGGCGAGCAACGCGTTCGAACACGATGCCTATCTCGCGGGCGAGCTCACGCCGGTGTTCTTCGGCTCGGCCATCAACAACTTCGGCATCAGCGAACTGCTCGACGACTTCGTCGAGTACGCCCCGGCGCCGCAGCCGCGCGAGACCACGTCGCGTGTCGTCGAGCCGGCCGAGGACAAGCTCACCGGCTTCGTGTTCAAGGTGCAGGCGAACATGGACCCGCAGCACCGCGATCGTATCGCCTTCATGCGTATCTGCTCGGGCACGTTCACCAAGGGCATGAAGCTGCGCCAGGTGCGTATCGGCAAGGACGTGAAGATCAGCGATGCGCTCACCTTCATGGCCTCCGACCGCGAGCATATCGAGACGGCCTACCCGGGTGACATCATCGGCCTGCACAATCACGGAACGATCCGCATCGGCGACACCTTTACCCAGGGCGAGGAGCTGTACTTCACCGGGATCCCCAACTTCGCCCCGGAACTGTTCCGGCGTGCGCAGCTGCGCGATCCGCTGAAGATGAAGCAGCTGCAAAAAGGGCTGACCCAGCTCTGCGAGGAGGGCGCGACCCAGTTGTTCCGTCCCATGACGAACAACGACCTGATCCTCGGCGCCGTCGGCGTGCTTCAGTTCGACGTCGTGGCCCAGCGCCTGAAGGACGAGTACAACGTCGACTGCCAGTTCGAGGCCGTGAACGTCAACACGGCCCGCTGGGTCAGCTCGAAGGACGCGAAGAAGCTCGAGCAGTTCAAGGACAAGGCCGCGAGCAACCTGGCACTCGATCACGCCGGCGAGCTCGTCTACATCGCGCCCACCCGCGTCAACCTGCAGATGGCCATGGAAAAGTGGCCGGAGATCGAATTCCACGCCACGCGCGAGCACGGCATCTACGAGTGACCCGGCCGGCGGGCTGGCCGCCGGCATTCTCCCCGCGGCCGTGTTATAACAGGCGACATTGCCGACGGATCACAGGGGGGAGGATGCCGCGATTTGGACTCTTGTTCGCCTTGCTGGCGATCTCGCTGTTCTTCAATGCCTACCTGTTCGCCCGGGTGCAGGATCGGGCTGTTTCCACCCCTGAAGCGCCGCGCCTCGGCGCGCAGCAGCTCGATCTCACGGGCGACCAGGCGCTGGCGCTGGAATCCGTGCGGCGCTTCGCCGAGATCCGCTGGCAGCGCCGCGCCGAGCAGCGGCTCGAGCCGATGGCGACCCTGCAGGCCGCCGTGCTCGACCCCGCGACCCCGCCCGAAGTCGTCAGCACGGCGATCGAGGACCTCGGGACCATCGACGCCCAGTACCGCTTTCGCCTGATGGGTGAGCTCAGCAAGTGGAGCGAAACGCTCGGGCCGGCGCAGCGCGCCCGTCTCGCCGCCGCCCTGGACGAGCAGGGCATGGGCGCCCTGGTGCCCCACTGGGAGTAGACCGTGCAGAAGACGCTGCTCATCATCGGTGCGGTCATCATCCTGATCGGTCTGCTATGGCCCTGGCTCGGGAAGCTGCCGTTCGGGCGTCTGCCGGGTGACATCGTCGTCGACCGTCCCGAGTACAGGTTCTATTTTCCCGTCACCACGATGATCCTCGTCAGTGTGGTGATCTCCATCGTGCTGTGGCTGTTCAGAAAATGAGCGTTCCGGTCCCCGAACCCACCCGTGAAGTGCGCTGGAACAGCCGCCGTGTGCTGTCATGGACGCTCTACGACTGGGCCAACTCGGCGTTCGCCACCGTGGTCATGGCCGGCTTCTTTCCGCTGTTCTTCCGTTCCTACTGGAGTGCGGGGGAAGAGAGCGCTGCCATCACCCTGCACCTGGGGATGGCCAACTCGATCGGCAGCCTGGTGATCGTGCTGAGTGCACCCATCCTCGGCGCCCTGGCCGACCAGGGAAGTTTCAAGAAGCGATTTCTGAGCCTGTTCGCGCTGATCGGCATCGCGATGACCCTGGGCCTTTTCTGGGTGGCGGAAGGCGAGTGGCTGCTCGCGGCAACCCTCTATGCGGCAGCGACCATCGGCTTCATGGGGGCGAACGTGTTCTACGATGCGCTGATCGTCGACGTCTCGCCAAGACGCAAGTTCGACCTCGTGTCCGGGCTGGGCTACGCGGCCGGTTACCTGGGGGGCGGTTTGTTGTTCGCCTTCTGCGTCTACATGGTGCTCAACCCGGCGACCTTCGGCTTCGGGGACGAGGCGGCTGCCGTGCGTCTGGCCTTCCTGCTGGTCGGGGCCTGGTGGCTGGTGTTCTCGTTGCCGCTGTTGTTCTGGGTCCACGAGGCACCACGGCAGCCTGCACGCGCGGGCATGGTCAGCGGTGGCTTCCGGCAGCTGATCAATACCTTCCACGAGGTGCGGCGTTACCGGGCCGTGTGGTGGTTCCTGCTCGCCTACTGGTTGTACATCGACGGCGTCGACACCATCGTGCGCATGGCGGCCGACTACGGCGCGGCGCTGGGGTTTTCCGACGGCAATCTCATCATGGCGCTGCTGCTCATCCAGTTCATCGGATTTCCGGCTGCTATCGTCTTCGGCAAGCTCGGCGAGCGCATCGGGCCCAAGGCCGGGATATACATCGGGCTGGCGGCTTACGTCGTGATCACCGTGTGGGGCTCGCTGATGACCGAGTTGTGGGAGTTCTTTGCCATCGCGGTCGGTGTGGGGCTCGTGCAGGGCGGGGTGCAGTCGCTCAGCCGTTCCCTGTACGCGCGCCTGATTCCCGACGACAAGGCGGCCGAGTTCTTCGGCTTTTACAACATGCTCGGCAAGTTTGCCGCGGTGGCGGGGCCCTTCCTGATGGGAATCGTGGGCGTACTCACCGGGAGTCCGCGCATCGCCATCCTGTCTCTACTTGTCTTCTTCGTGCTCGGGGCGTTACTGTTGCTCAAGGTGCCGGGACGCAACCAGCTGCAGACGCGGGGATAGGCATGTCACACGACGAACGCAAGTCATCGATCGGTTTCTGGGATACGGTAAAGAGCGTACTTGCCGCCTTCTTCGGCGTGCAGAGCGAGGCCAATCGTACGCGCGACTTCAAGCAGGGCAACCCGCTGCATTTCATCCTCATCGCGCTTGGCGCCACCGTGATCTTCGTGCTGGTGGTGTGGGCCATCGTGAGCTTCGTCCTCAGCGCAGCCCAGGTGGGGTAGGTCCTACTACACCCCGTCCGTCCATAACGTCCAGTCGGCGAGGATTTCGCCGGTTAGCTGCTTGACCTGTGGCTGCAAGGCCAGGGGTCTGTCGGCCAGCCGTTCCGGCACACCGATCACTGCCCAGTAACGCGGCAGCACGTCCAGCGTATGGAGCAACTCCATGGTCGTTCCCAGGCCGATGCCGTGGGAACTCGTCGCCTGCCAGGCCTCCAGCATCTCGAGCGACACGCGCACCGGCACGCTCAGCGCGATGTCAGGGGCGATGGCGTCGACCAGCAGCGCGCAGTCTGCATGGGTGAGCAGGGCAGGGACATCCGCAGCCGGGTTGGCGGTGAGATGAAGCTCGGTCTCGACGATACGCTGTTCGGCCAGTTCGTCTGCAATGAAACGCGCGGCCTCCCAGCCCAGTTCATCCCTGCCGAAGTGCGAACCGATGCCGATCAACGTCAGTTTCATCCGGCGTCGCGATTGACCTTGATACGCAGGAAGTGCGTGGCGCAGGAAATGCAGGGGTCGTAGTTGCGGATGACTGTCTCGCTGTGCAGGCGGATGGCCTCGTCGGAGTGATGCAGCCCGAAGGTCTGGATGGAGCGGCGCAGGTCTTCCTCGATGCGGGCCTGGTTCTGTGCCGTCGGCGGGACGATGCGTGCGTGTCTCACCGTGCCGTCGGCATTGAAGTCGTAGCGGTGCCAGAGGATGCCGCGCGGCGCCTCGGTCACTCCGTAACCGGTGCCCGCGCGGGGCGCGAGGTCCTCGAAGGGGCTGTCCGGGACGCTGTAGCCTTCGAGGATGCGGATCGCTTCCAGCAGCACGTAATGGATCTCGACGGCGCGCGCCACGATGCTGTGGAACATGTTGCGGCTGGGGAACGCGACCGGTAGCGCGTCGAGCAGGGGCAGCGTCTGGGCCAGCTGTTCGCGGTTGAGGTTGACGCGGGCGAGCGGACCGGTGAGATAGGGCTGATCGTCGAGGTAGGAATACAGTGCCGTGGAATGCGGCACATGCTCTTCCCGGTAATGCTGTTCGTACTCTTCGGGTGCCAGTGACAGGCCGGTATCGCTGAGCACGCGACCGGCGTAGATGCCGTACTCGTCCGGGTGGTGCAGGGCGACATTGGTGAAGTCCTGGTAGTCCTCCGGGAAGTCCAGCGAGGCGGTCCAGCGCACGAGATTCTCCGCGTCCGTGACGGCCGCGCGCAGGGACTCGAGCAGGGCATCGGCCTCGGCATAATTCGGGGCGTGATGAAAACCGCCGGGTCGCACGCCGACCGGGTGCACGGAACGGCCGCCGAGGAAGCGAATCAGCTGGTTGCCGAGCCCCTGCAGGAACAGCCCGCGGCGCACCTCGTCCGGGAAATCGCGCGCCATCTCGATGGCGCTGCCGAAACCGAGAAAGTCAGGGGCGGCCAGCAGGTGGATGTGCAGCGCGTGGCTCTGCACCCATTCGCCGCAGTACATGAGGCGACGCATTTCGCGCACCCAGGGCCCGGCCTCGTGGCCGAACGCCTGCTCCACTGCCTGGGCGGCGCTCATCTGGTAGGCCACCGGGCAGATGCCGCAGATGCGCGCGACGATATCCGGGATCTCGCGGTAGTCGCGGCCCTCGAGGAATTTCTCGAAGTAACGCGGCGGCTCGAAGATACGCAGCCGGAGTTCGCGGATCTCGCCATCGTGAATGTCGAGGTCCAGCGCGCCCTCGCCCTCGACGCGGGCGAGGACGGGGACGTTGATGCGAATGGGGCGCTGTTCGTCCATGGTCACTCGTCGCGGTGCTTGTTGCCGGCGTCACGAAACGCTGGCGCGTTGCTGTTGATGAAATGGAAGCGGCGGGTGACGCCGGCCGCGTTCAGGCCGAGTTGCTTGAGCCGCTCACCCATCGCCTCCGTGTTGCTGTTCTCGGCGGGCCCGTAACAGGCGTAACAGTCGCGGCCGTAACGTGGGCAGATGGCGCCGCAGCCGGTGTGCGTGACCGGCCCCATGCAGGGCATGCCTTTGGCCACCATGACGCAGACGGCATTCTGGCGCTTGCACTCCATGCACACCTTGTCGCGCGATGGGCTGGGCTTGATGCCGTGGAGCAGGTTGTGCAGGACGCTCACCACCTGGGCCGTGTTCACCGGGCAGCCCCAGATCTCGAGGTCGACCTTCACGTGTTCGGCCACGGCGGTGGCGGTATCGAGGCTCGCCACGTACTCGGGCTTGGCGTACACGGCCTGGCGCCACTCGTCGACGCCCGAGGCGTAGAGGTTGCGCAGTGCCTGCAGACCGCCGGCCGTGGCGCAGGCGCCGATGCTGATCAGGTAACCGGTGTTGGCACGGATCTGCTCCAGCCGCTCGAGCTCCTCGGAGGTGGAGACGCTGCCCTCGATGAACGCGATGTCCGCCGGTGCCTCCGGATTGACGGGCCCGGCCTCGGCGAAGTGCACGAACTCGACCAGTTCGCTGATGGCGAGCAGGGCCTCGCCGGCATTGAGGAAGGCGAGCTGACAGCCGTCGCAGGAACTGAACTTGTGCACGGCGACCCGCGGCCGCTTGCCGGCGAAGGCCGAGAAATCGGTGGCCATTCAGAACCCCCTCACGCCCATCAGCGGGGCGAGTTCGGTGTAGTTGAACACGGGGCCGTCCTTGCAGACGAAGTGCGGGCCGAGCTGGCAGTGGCCGCAATGGCCGATGCCGCAGTGCATGTTGCGCTCCATGCTCAGCCACAGTTTCTCGGCCGGCACGCCGTTTTCCACCAGGCGTTCCGCGCTGGCCTGCATCATGCGCTCCGGGCCGCACATCATGGCGACGGCGTTGTCGCGGTCGAACTCGGCGCGGTCGATGAGTTCGGTGACCAGCCCCACGTGGTAGGGCCACCCCTGGTCCGCAATGTCGGCGGCGAGCAACACCTGGGTATCGGGCAACGCGGCCCAAGCCTGATAACGCTCGTGCCAGATCAGGTCGTCGGTGTGTTTCACGCCCTGCATGATGACGAGGCGGCGGAAACGGTCACGGCGCGCGGTCACGTAGTTGATGACCGAAACCAGTGGCGCGCAGCCCAGCCCGCCGGTCATCAGCACCACGTCGCGGCCCTCTGCCTCGGCCAGCGGCCAGCCGCGCCCGAAGGGGCCGCGGATGCCGACACGCTGCCCGGTCTGCAGCTGCTCAAGCCCGCGGGTGATTCGCCCCACCGCACGGATAGTGTGATCGAGGATCTCGTCGTTCTCGGGATCGGAGACGATGGAGATCGGCACCTCGCCCACGCCGTGCAGGTAGAGCATGTTGAACTGCCCGGGGGCGAAGACATAGGCCGCGTGCTCGGCCTGGTCGGTCATCCGCAGCCGCAGTGTGAACACGCTCGGTGATTCCTGGATGCGTGCCACGATCTCGGCCTCGGCGGGCAGATAGGGGTTCGGGGCTGTCATCGTTCACCCTCCTGCGCGAGCCGGTCGACTTCCTCGGTGATGTCGATGCCCACCGGGCACCAGGTGATGCAACGACCGCAACCGGTGCAGCCGGAGCGCCCGTACTGGTCGTGCCAACCGCCGAGCTTGTGCGTGAGCCACTGGCGGTAGCGCAGTGTCGTGTCACTGCGAATCACGATGCCGGCGATGTAACTGTGGCCCTCGGTGAAGCAGGAGTCCCATTCGCGCTGGTGCCGGCCCGCATCCCCGTCGAGCAGCGGTACATCCGATTCGGCGTGACAGAAACAGGTGGGGCAGACGGAGGTGCAGTTGCCGCAGCTCAGGCAGCGGGCCGCCACGTCGTCCCACTCGGGGTGATCCAGCCGGGCAAACAGCATGTCGCGCAGGTTGCGCGAGGGCAGGCGTCGGGTCTGTTGCTCGCCCGCCGCCAAAACGGTCGTCTCGGCACGCTCGACCTGCGCGTCGTCGGCGGCGGGCAGGCCCAGGGCATCGAGGATGCCGGCGCCGGGGGGGCTGCCACTGGCCAGGAGGTAACCCGCGTCGGTCTCGTGCAGGGCGAGGTCGAAGCCGGCGGTGCACAGCGGGCCGTCGCCGGTGGAAGCACAGAAGCAGGTCTCGGCCGGGGCCGTGCAGTGCACGGCGACGATCAAGAGGTTCTCGCGGCGGACCGCGAAATACGGATCCACGTGTTCGCCTTCCAGGAAGTGCTGTTCCTGCAGGCGCAGGGCGGCGAGGTCGCAGGCGCGTGCCCCGATCACGGCGACCTTGTCTGCGGACGGCGGGGTCGCCTCGAAGTGCAGCCGACCGTCGGTGTCGGCATGGCTTTCCCAGAGCGTCTCGCGCGGGGCGAAGGTGAGCGGCTTGAGGGCCTGGGGGCCGTTGGCCCAGCCAAAGGCGCGGTCATCTTCGGCGCGCTGCAGACGGTAGTGGCCCGGTGCCTGCTCGTCGTGCCAGCCCCAGGGCAGGTCGCCGGCGGCGTGCAGGGTGTCGAAGACGATGGCGCCCTCGCGCAGTTGCGGACCGACGCAGCGGTAGCCCGCGTCACGCAATGCGTCCAGCAGGCGGTCGAGTGCGCTCTTGGCGAGCAGCCGGTGTGTTCCCTCCATGCGCTAGAGCATAGCGCGAAATCGTGAAGGGGTTTTGACGTGGCGCAAGCCGAGGCGGCTTGCGCACGGCGAGGTGGCCGGGGTGCCTAGTGGGCCTCGAGCTTGCCCAGTTCCTCGAGGATGCTGTTGAGCAGGGATTCGCCCTGGGCGCCCATGCCCTTGCGCAGGGCATCGCCGTCGCGCTCGCCGTTGACCAGCCGGCGCATGATGCCGCCCAGGCGCGCCATGTCGCCGCCGGCCTGGGTCATCTGCTCGGCCATGTGGGAGAGCATCTGCAGGGCATCGGCGTTGCCGTGCGCCGCCTGGTGGATCATGTGGGCCAGCCCCGGGGCGGCCATGCTGGGATCGGCGTTCTGCGCCGGGTCGGGCAGGGTGCTCGGGTCCTGCAGGCCGCGCAGGATGGCCTGCACGATGACCGTGTCCTCCTCGTCCAGCCCGTTCATCAGCGAGGCATCGCGGCTACCGGCGAGGATCTTGCGGATGGCGCCGACCAGGGCGACCCAGCCGTTTTGCTCGGAGACGCGCAGCGGCTCGTCGAGCTGGGGCTTGAGGTGCGGGTTCTGTACCGCCTGCACCACGCCGACGATGAGCGCGGCGTGGGCCTGGACGATCTGCTGGTGCTTGTCGGGCAGTCTGGCCATGGAAATACCTTGCGTGTCCTAGAGCGCGCGGATCTTTTCGCGCTGTTCTTCGAGCTGCTTGAGGGCGGTCTGCATCTCGGCGCAGCGGTCGCGTTCCTTCTGCACCACGTCGGCCGGGGCCCGGTCCACGAAGTTCGCGTTCTTGAGCTTGGCCTCGGTCTTGTCCAGGTTGCCCTGGATCTTGCCGATCTCCTTCTCCAGGCGCGCGAGCTCGGCGTCCTTGTCGATGAGACCCGCCAGCGGGATCAGGATCTTCATCTCGCCCACCAGCGCGGTGGCCGATTCCGGGGCCTCGGCATCCGCGGCCAGCCATTCGACGCTCTCGGGCTTGGCGAGGAAGTTGATGAACGGCGCGTTCGACTCGAATCGCTGCTGGTCGGCCGCGGTCCAGGCCTGCAGCAGCACGGGCAGCGGCTTGCCCGGGGGGATATCCATCTCCGCGCGGATGCGGCGCATGCCGAGGATGAAGGTCTTCACCCACTCGATGTCCTGCAGGGCCTGGGTGTCGATCTTGCTTTCGTCCGGTACCGGGTAGGGCGCGAGCTGAATGGTGTCGCCCTGGGTGCCGGCGAGCGGCGCCACCTGGTGCCAGATCTCCTCGGTGATGTAGGGCATGATCGGGTGCATCAGGCGCAGCAGGGTCTCGAGCACGCGCACCAGGGTGCGGCGGGTGCCGCGCTGGGCGGCGGCGGGCGTGTGCTCGTCGAACAGCACCGGCTTGGAGAGCTCTAGGTACCAGTCGCAGTACTCGTGCCAGGTGAACTCGTAGAGCGCCTTGGCGGCCAGGTCGAAGCGGTAGTGCTCGATGTGGTCACGCACCTCGGCCTCGGTCTGCTGCAGCAGGCTCACGATCCAGCGGTCGGCCAGCGAGAGCTCGACCTCGCCCTCAATGCCGGTGTCTTTCCCTTCCGTCTGCATCAGCACGTAGCGCGCGGCGTTCCACAGCTTGTTGCAGAAGTTGCGGTAGCCCTCGATGCGGTTGAGGTCGAAGCGGATGTCGCGGCCGGTGGAGGCGAGCGAGGCGAAGGTGAAGCGCAGGGCGTCGGTGCCGAAGGCCGGGATGCCGTCCGGGAACTGCTTCTTGGTCGACTTGCGGATCTTCTCGGCCATCTGCGGCTGCATCAGGCCGGTGGTGCGCTTGGCGATCAGGTCGTCGAGCGCGATGCCGTCGATGAGGTCGATGGGATCGAGCACGTTGCCCTTGGACTTGGACATCTTCTGGCCCTCGGCGTCGCGCACCAGGCCGTGGACGTAGATCTCGTGGAAGGGCACGTCGTCCATGAACTTCATGCCCATCATGATCATGCGGGCGACCCAGAAGAAGATGATATCAAAGCCCGTGACCAGCACCGAGGTCGGGTAGAAGGCCTTGAGTTCGTCTGTGTTGTCCGGCCAGCCCAGCGTGGAGAAGGGCCAGAGCGCCGAGGAGAACCATGTGTCGAGCACGTCCTCGTCCTGGGTCAGCGTCACGTCGTCGGCGAGGTTGTACTTCGAACGCGCCTCGGCCTCGTCGTGGGCGACGTAGACCCGGCCGTTGTCGTCGTACCAGGCCGGGATGCGGTGGCCCCACCAGAGCTGGCGGCTGATGCACCAGTCCTCGATGTTCTCCAGCCAGTTGTAGTAGGTCTTGTCCCAGTTCTCGGGCACGAACTTGATGCGCCCGTCGCGCACGGCGTTGATCGCGGGCTCGGTGATCTCCTTCAGGCCGCCCGGGCGCCCGTCGTCCTGCTGTTCGCGGGTGAGGTCGACGAACCACTGGTCGGTGAGGTAGGGCTCGATGACGGCCCCGGAACGGTCGCCGCGCGGCACCATCAGCTTGTGGTCGGCCACTTTTTCCAGAAGGCCCGCGGCCTCAAGATCGGCGACGATCTGCTTGCGCGCCTCGTAGCGGTCCATGCCGCGGTACTTCTCGGGTGCGTTGTCGTTGATCTTCGCGTCGATGGTGAAGATATTGATCTGCGGGAGGTCGTGACGCTGGCCGACGGCATAGTCGTTGAAGTCGTGCGCGGGGGTGATCTTCACGCAGCCGGTGCCGAACTCGGGGTCGACGTAGTCGTCGGCGATGATCGGAATCTCGCGGTCGGTGAGCGGCAGCTTGATCATGCGGCCGATGAGCTGCTGATAGCGCTCGTCGTCCGGGTGCACGGCCACGGCGCTGTCGCCGAGCATGGTCTCGGGACGGGTCGTGGCCACCACCAGTTCCCCCGCACCGTCGGCCAGCGGATAGCGCATGTGCCACATGTGGCCGTTCTCCTCCTCGGAGACGACCTCGAGGTCGGAGATGGCGGTGTGCAGCACCGGGTCCCAGTTCACCAAGCGCTTGCCGCGGTAGATCAGGCCCTCGTTGTACAGGCGCACGAACACCTCGGTGACGGCGCGCGAGAGGCCGGCGTCCATGGTAAAGCGCTCGCGGCTCCAGTCCAGGGAGGCACCCATGCGGCGCAGCTGGCGGGTGATGTGGCCGCCGGACTCTTCCTTCCATTCCCACACCCGCTCGAGGAAGGCCTCGCGGCCGAGGTCGTGTCGCGTCTTGTCCTCGGCATTGAGCTGACGCTCCACCACCATCTGGGTGGCGATGCCCGCGTGGTCCGTGCCCGCCTGCCACAGGGTGTTGTCGCCCTTCATGCGGTGGTAGCGGATCAGCGCGTCCATGATCGTGTCCTGGAAGGCGTGGCCCATGTGCAGCGTGCCCGTGACGTTGGGCGGCGGGATCATGATGCAGTAGGGATTGCCCTCACCCTTGGGGGCGAAGTGGCCGGCCTGTTCCCATTTCTGGTACCAGTTCTGCTCGATGGCGTGCGGATCGTAGGTTTTTTCCATGGATTTGATCGAGTTAGCGAGTCGCGGGCGGAAAAAGGGGGTGATTATATCGTATGCGGGTGGGGTGTTCAGTCTTGCCAGGGGCCGTCGGCGGGGGTGTCCCGCGTGAGCTCTTCACGCAGGGCCTGCAGCACGCTGCTGACGATCTCGTCGCGGCTCTGGCGGGCCTGCCGCTCCAGGGCCTCGTCGACCAGCGCCTCGATGCGCGGCTCGAGCGCTTCCAGCAGGGCCGGGATATCGAGCGTGGGCGCGGGCGCGTAGTGCGTCTCCTCGGCTTCGTTGTCCATGCCGCGCAGGCCCTCGGCCTCCGCGATGGCGGCCTCGAATGCCTCCTCGGCCGGCTGGCCGTATTGCGCCACGGACTCCGTCTCGTCGTCCGGCGCGTCCAGCGGCATGTCGAGCTGGGCCTCGTTCTCCACCGCGGCGGGCTCCGGCTCGGGCACCGGGCGCGGCGTGCTCTCGGTGCCCGGCTGGACCAGGTCGGTGAGGGTCGGGATCTTGTCCGCGTCGATGTCCGCTTGGCTCATGGCGGGGCCTACTTGTCGAGTTCGTGGGTGGTGAGGTCGTAGCCGCGGTCACGATAGAAACGGAAGCGCTCACGACCGAGCTGGCGGGCTTCCTCGTCGCGGTCGATGATCTCCGCCACGCGCTCGAAGCGGCTGAAGAACGGCGGCACCTCGGGTGCGAGATTGATGAGTACCTCGCATTCTCCGGTGGGTTCCCAGGTGTCGCTCACGGTGACGGGGCAGGGGGGCTCGCCATCGGTGACGATCTCGTGCGGCAGGAAGCTGCCGTCGCGGAACGTCCACAGCTTCTCGTCGACGCGCGCTGCCTCATCGCGGGAGGCGGTGTGCACGTGCACCCTGTGGCCTAGGCCCCAGGCCTTCTCGGCCAGGCGGCAGGCCGTCAGGTAGCGGTCCGCCTTGGCGGCGTCGCCCAGGATGTAGAAGTCGACCCGCGTCATCGTCCCGTCAGTGGGCGCGTTTCAGCAGGTAGGACATCAGCAGCGGCACCGGACGGCCCGTGGCGCCCTTGTCCTTGCCGGACTTCCAGGCGGTGCCCGCGATGTCCATGTGCGCCCAGTGGTACTTCTTGGTGAAGCGCGACAGGAAGCAGGCGGCGGTGATGCTGCCGGCCGGTCGGCCGCCGATATTGGCCATGTCGGCAAAGTTGCTGTCGAGCTGTTCCTGGTAGTCGTCCCACAGCGGCAGTTCCCAGGCGGGGTCGACCGCGTCCTTGCTCGCGGCGATCAGGTCGTTGGCCAGCGGGCTGTGATTGCTCATGATGCCCGAGGCCACGTGGCCCAGTGCGATGATGCAGGCGCCCGTCAGGGTGGCGATGTCGATGACCACCGACGGGTTGTACTTCTCGACGTAGGTGAGCGCGTCGCAGAGTACCAGTCGGCCCTCGGCGTCGGTGTTGAGGATTTCCACCGTCTGGCCGGACATGGTGGTGACGACGTCGCCCGGCTTGCTGGCGCGCCCGTCCGGCATGTTCTCGGCCGCGGCCACCACGCCTACGATGTTTATTGGCAGCTGCAGTTCGGCCACCGCCGTCATGGTGCCGAACACGCTGGCCGCACCGCCCATGTCGAATTTCATCTCGTCCATGGCCGCGCCCGGCTTGATCGAGATGCCGCCGGTGTCGAAGGTGATGCCCTTGCCTACCAGCACCACCGGTTTCTGTGTCTTGTCACCGCCACGGTAGTCCATGATGATGAGCTTGCCCGGCTGCTCGCTGCCCTTGGACACGGACAGGAAGGCGCCCATGCCGAGCTTTTCCATGTCCTCTTCTTCCAGGACATCCACCTTGAGCTTGCGGAAGGTCTTTTTCAGACGCGCGGCTTCCTCGGCCAGGTAGGTCGGGGTGCAGATGTTGCCCGGCAGGTTGGCCAGGTCCTTCGCGCGCTTCATGCCGGCGGCGATCGCCATGCCCTCGCGGGCCGCGTTCTCACACTTCATAAGCTCGCGGCGGGTGGGGACATTGAGCACGATCCGCTTCAAGGGGCGCTTGGTGTCAGGCTTCTTGTCGCTCTTGAGCTGGTCGAAGCGGTACAGCGCATCCTCGGTGTAAGCCACGGCCTGGCGCACCTTCCAGGGGCTGTCAGCGCCCTTCACCGCCAGCTCGGTGAGGTAGGAGACGGCCTCGGTGGCGCCACTGGCATTCACCGTGCGGGCGGCCGTGGCGATGACCTTCTGGAACGCCTTCTCGTCGAAGTCGCGCTCCTTGCCGCAACCGACTATCAGCACGCGATCACAGAGCGTGTTGGGCAGGTTGTAGAGCCACAGGGTCTGACCGACGTCGCCGGTGAGGTCGCCGCGCCGCATCAGGGCGCTGATCATGCCCTCGCTGGCCTCGTCGATGGCCTTGGCCGCTGTCGACAGGCGCTTGGCCTGGAATACACCCACGATCACGCAGGCGCTGCGCTGCTTCTCGGGCGTGCCGCTCTTGATCGCAAATTCCATGAGAGATCTCCTGTAACTGTTCGGTCTCGGTGCGGTGGGTGCGCGCGCCAAAGGGCTCGCGCCGGGACGCGCTGCGCGCACGGTCGGGGCCGTGGAGCGCGTTTTACGTTGCGGCCAATTCTATGGAAATTCCGCGCAAGTTACACGCAGACACCCCAGGTTTCGTGTGCGATTCCCGCCCGTCCGGGGTGGATCCCGTGCTGGGCGGGGCGAGCGAAACGGGCTTAGGCCTCCGGTGGCGCGTCCGGCTGCCTGGGGCGACGGGTTTTCACCAGCCGGGTGCCGGACTTGAGGTCGTGCAGGGCCATGCCGTCGGCGCGGAAAAGGCTCATCAGGAAACCGATGCCCGCGATCGCCCAGGACACGATTGCCCAGACGTAACGCTTTAGCGCGACGCCCCAGGTGAGCGGTCTGCCGTCCCACTGTTCCACGCGCACACCCCAGGTCTTCATGCCGAGCGACTGGCCTCCATGTGTCCAGAACCAGCCGTAGAATCCAAATACCACGGTGGCGAGGTACAGGTAGAAGGCTGCCAGCCACAGCGGGTGACCTTGATAAAACGCCGGCTGCAGTTCGCCGCCGCCGGCGGCCGGTGCACTGAACAGCACTACGGGCGGGATCGAGGCGATGAAGATCAGCGCAATGATCAGCAGCAGGTCATACACAATGCAAAGCAGGCGACGAACAAGGCCAACGCGCAGCGCGGTATCGAGGGCGGGATGGGTCATTATTTGTAAAAAGTGGCCGTGTAGATAAAGGAGGGCTTGTGTGTTAAATACAATACTGCATGGAAGGAATTGATAATACAGATAAACAAAGACTTATAAAAATAAATAAGGATATTTTAATAAACCATCGGAGGAAATCCCCATGAGTGTAGTCTCGGAGCTAATGGGCCTGCCGGGTGTCATTGCGGCGGGTGAATACTCCTATCGGGGTGACCGCTATTCCTATGAGGGTGAACTGTCCGAAGACATGGCGCGCATGGCGTCGATCATGTGTCGGGCAACCACCATGGGCGTTCATATGGAAGGCGGCATTCTGGGTGATTACTGCGAGAGTTGTGGCTTGGTTCCCGCCAAGGGCTGGGCGGTCAAGGGGCCGAAGTTCGCCGTGTGCGTAATGGCGAATGTCTTCTGCTTTCTCGATGCCGCATCCGGCTCCTTGAACGAGGCCCTGCACACTCTGCAGCGTAATCTCAAGGATGCACCCGATCACATGATCTGAACAACAACACTAAAGACAACAACGTCACACCACTGATTGAGGATGATGGAGGGAGCATGGCTGATCTCGAAAAACTGATGAGTCTGCCGGGCGCGATGGCAGCATTCGAGTATTCGGACAAGGGGGAACTGGTTTCGAGCAAGATCGCCGATGGGGCCGACCTGAACGACCAGGTTCTGGATATGCTGAGCCACGTCTGCGTCGCCAATATTTCGATCGCCACCATGCAGGCACGTGGTTGGGAAGGGCTCACGGGGATGAGCGGTTTCTACCCGATCGGCGGTTTCACCCTCATGGGGGTCGACTGGTCCGCCGTGGCCCGCGGATCCCAGGGCGTCGTGTTAAAGAATAGCGACGCCGACTATCAGGCCGCTTACGACGCACTCGCATAACCCCAGGGAGGCGGCATGATAAAGAAATTGTTGGCACTGGATGGCGTCCAGGTCGTGACCCATTTCCGGGACGACGGCCAGTTCGTCGAGGGCTACGGGATGTTGCCGGAAGACCAGATGGTCCGGCTTGCCCGGTTCGCCCATGACTACAAACGCCTCACGCAGGGCAACGCGGACCAGTTGTCCATGTTCACCCAGAAACGCGGCTGGACACCGCCCAAGGGCTGGGTCGTGCACGGCGATGGCATGTGCGTATGCAGTATCGGCAACCTGGCCTGCATCGTCGACAGTTCCGGTAACCTCTCCGAGGTGATGAAGGAGCTGGAAGACGCGGCGAGTTTCTGATCAATCGGCATTTGTTAAAAAGGCCCGGGTCTCCCGGGCCTTTTGATTTGGACGGATGGTTTATTGATCCAGGTCGTGAAAACTTTGTAAATGCGATGAATAAATGCTTGGTTTTACTCGTCTCAATTTGAAAAAGTATAGGCAGGTCATATAATCCGGGTGAGCTTTACTTTGGGAGAACCTCAACAATGGCTGGCGTAAAGAAATCCTCGACGAAGAAAAAGGCTGCGCGTCGCGCGGCCAGCACCAAGAAAGCAACCACCAAGAAATCCACCGCAAAACGCAGCACCGCCAAGAAAAAGGCGACCCGTTCCGCTGCGACCAAGAAGAAAGCCACCACCAAGAAAAAGGCCAGCGCGAAGAAGAAAGCCGCTGCGCGCAAGGGTGGTGCCACGCGTGCGCGCAACGTCGCCGCCAAGGAGCGTGCCGCCAAGCATCGTGAAACCGTCAAGAACCTCCGCGATACCCTGAAGTCCATGAAGGCCGAGATGAAGGCCCTCAAGGATCAGGCCAAGGCGGAAATGCAGGTGCTGAAGCAGGACCTGAACGCGGCGCTCAAGCGCGAGCAGGAGCTGATGAAGCTGGGCGAGAAGAAGGCCCGCGAGATGGTGCGCCACGGCGAGGCGTGGGAGCGCAAGCAGATCGCGAAGATCAAGAAGGCGGTGGCCAAGAAAAAGAGCCGTCGGAAGAAAAAGGCGGCTGCGAGCTGATCGCAGGTTGCTGTGATGAAAAACGGCCCCATTGGGGCCGTTTTTTTGTGCGTGCCTAGAACAGGCCTGTGAACGGGATGACCTCGACCGCGGTGCCTGCTTCCACGTCGCCCGACTCGCGCGGGATCACGATAAAACAGTTCGCCCGGCTCATGCCGCTCAGTACGTGGGAGCTCTGCAGGCCCGCGCTATCCACCACGAGCCCGCTTTTCCCTTGGGAGAGAATGCCGCGTTGATAGTCCTGACGGCCCGGGCGCTTTCTCAGGCGCTTGACCGTGGTTGCCGTGAGTGTGAGTGGAGTACTCGCTGCTGCGCCTGCACGCTTGAGCAGTGCAGGGCGGGCAAACAGGATGAAAGTCGCCATCACCGACACGGGGTTGCCCGGCAGGCCGAAGAACACCGCATCTCCAAGCCGACCGAACGCCAGCGGGCGGCCGGGTTTCATGGCGATCTTCCAGAAGTCCACCTTGCCGAGTGCGTCCAGTGTCTGTTTGACGTAGTCCGCGTCGCCGACAGATACACCGCCGGACGTGATGACGACGTCGGCGTGACGGCTGGCTTGGAGAAATGCATTTTTGACCGCTTCGGGCTCATCCGGTATCACGCCCATGTCACGGATTTCGACCGGCAGGCGCTCCAGCAGGGCGTGGATCGTGTAGCGGTTGCTGTCGTAGATGTCGCCCTCGGCGAGAGGGATGCCGACCCCTTTGAGTTCGTCGCCGGTGGAGAAGAAGGCGACCACCGGCCGACGCACGACGTCGATCTCGGCGATGCCGAAGGAGGCGAGCAGGCCGATGTCGGCGGCATTCAGGCGGCGACCTGTCCGTAACACGGCGTCGCCGGCCTCCACGTCCTCGCCCGGGTGGCGCACGTTGTCGCCGGCCGAGTGGCCGGAATCGATCGTGATGGCGTCGCCCTCGCGCGTGACGCGCTCCTGCATGATGACCGTATCCGCGCCCTCGGGGACCACGGCCCCGGTCATGATGCGTACGCATTCCCGTGCCCCTACCGTGCCGGCGTAGGGGTGACCGGCAAACGACTCACCGATGACCTCGAGGGTGGTCGAGCCGTCCTGTGGCAGGTCGCTGGCCCGCACGGCGTACCCGTCCATCGCCGAGTTGCGATGCGGGGGTACGTCGAAGGGCGCCGGGATGTCCGTGGCCAGGACGCGGTCCAGCGCCTGGCGCAGGTAGATGCGCTCGCTGCCTGTGACCGGTTCGACGATGCGGTCGATCAGTTCGTGCGCCTGCTCGACGGTCAGCGAGTTCGGGTCGTATTCGTCCATGCAGGTGTGACTCATGGATTCTGCTCCTGCATTACGGTGTGCATGATGAAATCGGCGATCGCGGTCGGATCGTTGATCGACAGTAGCGGCAGTCGCGTGTCCAGCACCTCGGGGCTGTCGGTGGCGATGGCGATGATGTTGCCGTCTTCGGGATGGATCAGCGGCTTGTCGACCTCGGCGCGGTGCAGCTCGATCTTGGGAAACGCCTCGTGTTTGAAGCCTTCCACCAGGATGAGGTCGGCCCTGTCCTGGTCGATGCGCCCGACCAGTTCGGCGAGCCGCGGCTCGCGTTCTTCTTCCAGGTCGACCATCAGTGCCCAGCGCTTATCCGACGTGATGAGCATCTGCGAGGCGCCGGCCTTGCGCAGTTCGTAGCTGTCCTTGCCGGGCTTGTCGACGTCGAAGCTGTGGTGGGCACGCTTGATCATGGCCAGGTGCAGCCCACGCTCACGCAACAGCGGGATGATCCGGGTCAGCAGCGTGGTCTTGCCGGTGCCGCTGTAGGCGGCGAAGCCGAGCACGGGCACGCTGGCACCGAACGGGAACTTACTCATGGCGTTGCAGATCCTGCGGCGTGTTGAGATTGGTGAAGGCCTCGGGCTGATCCGAGAAGTCTACCTCGACCGCGCCCACACGCCGAACCCAGGCCTGCACCTTGCGCTCGCCGTCGTCGAGAAATCGGAGCAGATCGTCCCGCACGCTCGTGCGCAGCAGCGAAAACAGTGGCTGCATGCGCTCGCCGTCGTGCGGTACCGCGATGCGTGCCTGGGGTGATGCGGCGAGTGCCGATTGCAGCCGCTCGACCCAGCCCTGCGGCGGGTGCGGGCAATCGACCGGCAGCAACAGCATCAGGGGCGTATGGACCTGCTCGAGCGCACTCTCGATGCCGGCGAGCGGTCCCTGGTAGTCGGCGCGCACGTCGCTAACCACGGTGTGGCCGGTCGCCGCGTACACCGCCTGGTTGCGGTTGGCACTGATCACCACCTTGTCACAACAGGTCGCGACATGATCGAGTGCGATGTCGACCAGGCGGCGCCCGTCGAGCGTGATCAATCCCTTGTCGCGACCACCCATGCGGCGACCGCGACCACCGGTGAGAATCAGCGCTGTGATGGCTTCGAGAGGCACGGCGTGGTCCGCGGTTGCGGTGTGTGGTCTGACGCGCGATGCTATCATAATTCGCATGGCTCACGACGGGAGCAACGCATGAGCAAACGCCTGCGCAGGATCGCATTTTTCTGCCTGTTCGGCCTGGGATTGCTGCTGGCGGCACAGGCTGAGACCACCGACCGTCCTGCCGCGGTGCTCGACATCAAGGGGCCGATCGGCCCCGCGACGGCCGACTACATCGTGCGGGGCATCGAGCGCGCCGAGGAGATGGATGCCGCGGTGGTGGTGATCCGCATGGACACGCCGGGTGGGCTCGATACCTCGATGCGCCAGATGATCAAGGCGATTCTCGGCTCCCGCGTCCCCGTCGCGACCTATGTCTACCCTTCCGGTTCCCGCGCGGCGAGTGCAGGGACCTATCTTCTCTACGCCAGCCATGTCTCCGCCATGGCACCGGCCACCAACCTCGGCTCCGCCACGCCAGTGCAGATCGGCGGCATGCCGGGCGCGCCCGAACCGCCATCCGATCCGACCAAGCCTGCTACCGAGGACCCGGCGCCCGAGGGCGAGGAGGGGGCCGGTCAGGAACCCAAGCCGAGTGATGGCAGCACCGCCATGGAGCGCAAGGTGATCAACGACGCGGCAGCCTATATCCGCGGCCTGGCCGAGCGCCACGGCCGCAATGCCGAGTGGGCCGAGCGCGCGGTGCGCGAGGCCGTCAACCTCACCGCCGCCGAGGCACTGGAGATGAGCGTCATCGACGTCGTGGCCGAGGACGTGCGCGACCTTCTGGAACAGATCGACGGGCGCGAGGTGAAGATGGAGACGGGCACGCAGATGTTGAAGACCGCCGGCGCGTCGCTCGAGGTCATCGAGCCCGACTGGCGCTACGAGCTCCTGTCCATCATCACCGACCCGAACATCGCCTACATCCTGATGATGATCGGCATCTACGGCCTGATCTTCGAGATGGCAAACCCGGGCTACATCCTGCCGGGCGTGGCCGGCGCCATCTGCCTGGTGCTGGCGCTCTATGCCTTCCAGGTCCTGCCCATCAACTACGCGGGGCTTGCGCTGATATTACTGGGTGTCACCTTCATGATCGCCGAGGCCTTCGTCCCCAGTTTCGGGGCGCTCGGGTTCGGCGGTGTGGTGGCGTTTGCCGTGGGATCGGTGATTTTGCTCGACGAGGAGAACCTCAGCGTGTCCTTGCCCCTGATCGGTGGTACGGCCCTCATCTCGGCCGTGTTTTTCCTGTGGGTGATGAGCATGTTCATCCGCATGCGCAAGAAGAAGTACGTGAGCGGTGCCGAGGAGATGATCGGCGCGCAGGGCGAGGCCCTGGAGGATTTCGACAAGAGCGGGCGTATCCGCGTGCACAGCGAGCTGTGGACGGGGGTGGCGGACAAGCCCGTCAGCAAGGGGCAGCGCGTGGAAGTGCTGTCCATGGATGGATTAAAACTAAAGATCAAAGTCCTGGAGGATGAGTGACATGACTATTGCCCTGCTGGTACCCCTGGCGATCATCGTCGGGTTCCTGTTTCTATCGATCAAGATCGTGCCCGAGTACGAGCGACTGGTCGTGTTTTTCCTCGGTCGCTTCCAGATCGTGAAGCAGCCCGGTCTGCGCATCGTCGTGCCGGGCATTCAACAGATGGTGCGCGTGGACATGCGCGTCATCACCATGGACGTGCCCAGCCAGGACGTGATCTCGCGCGACAACGTCACTGTGCGGGTGAACGCGGTGCTGTACTTCCGCGTGGTCGATCCCGAGCGCTCCATCATCCAGGTCGAGGACTACTACGCGGCCACCGGTCAGCTCGCCCAGACCACGCTGCGTTCCGTGCTCGGTCAGCACGAGCTCGACGAGATGCTCTCCGAGCGCGAGAAGCTCAATGCGGACATCCAGACCATTCTCGACGAGCAGACCGATGCCTGGGGCATCAAGGTCACCAACGTCGAGATCAAGCACGTCGATCTCGACGAGAGCATGATCCGCGCTATCGCCCGCCAGGCCGAGGCCGAGCGCGAGCGCCGCGCCAAGGTCATCCATGCCGAGGGTGAATTCCAGGCCTCCAAGCGCCTGCTCGCGGCCGCCGCGGTCATCTCCAAGAACCCGCAGGCCCTGCAACTGCGTTACCTGCAGACCATGGCGGACATGTCGAGCCGCAACAACTCGAGCACCGTGTTCTTCCCGCTGCCCTTCGATCTGCTCAAGGCCTTCAGCGACAAGTTCCAGCCGCCGGAACCGCCGGACTTCCCCGATCCTGAACTGGAAGACGAGGACGAAGACCTCACGCCCTGAGGCCGCTGGACGCCCGAGCCGGATAGATGAACAAGCCCGCCGAGGTCGACGCGCCGAGCGTCTCGCAGCGAGCCCTGGAGCGCTTCCTCGACGCCATGTGGATGGAGCGCGGCCTGAGCGACAACACGCTCGCGGCCTACCGCAACGACCTCGCGGGCCTCGCCGCCTGGCTCGAAGGGCAGGGCGGCGATTTGCTCAAAGCTTCGCGGGCCGACCTGCAGGGCTACCTCTCGCACCGTCTGCAACAGGGCGCGCGCCCACGCTCCACGGCGCGCCTGCTCTCCAGCCTGCGGCGCTTCTACCGCTATGGCCTGCGCGAGGGGATGGTCAGCAGTGACCCCAGCGCACAGATCGAGTCGCCCAAGCTCGGGCGGCCGCTGCCGGACACCCTCACCGAGCGCGAGGTCGAAGCCCTGCTGGATGCCCCGGATCTGGATACCGACATCGGGCAGCGCGACCGGGCCATGCTGGAGCTCCTGTACGCCACCGGCCTGCGCGTGTCCGAGCTCGTGGCCCTGCGGTTCGACCAGGTCAACCTGCGCCACGGCGTGGTGCGGGTGATGGGCAAGGGCAGCAAGGAGCGCCTCGTGCCCATGGGGGAGGAGGCGGTTTCGTGGGTAGAGGGCTACCTGCAGCATGCCCGGGGCGATCTCCTCAGGGGCGTCGGCCCCTCCGATGCCCTGTTCGTCACCCGCCGCGGCGGGGCCATGACCCGGCAGGCCTTCTGGTACCTGATCCGGCGCTACGCCGAGCAGGCCGGCATCCGCAAGCACCTCTCCCCCCACACCCTGCGACACGCCTTCGCCACCCACCTGCTCAACCACGGGGCCGACCTGCGCGTGGTGCAGATGCTGCTCGGCCACAGTGACCTTTCCACCACGCAGATTTATACTCACGTCGCCCGTGCGCGTCTCAAGGACCTGCACGCGACGCATCACCCGCGTGGGTGATTCTGTGAGGCACCGCCGGAATTTCCGGCCCGGATCGCTGTCACAATCCGCAGGCATCATCTTTACATCGCCATTCACACGCATCCATTCAGACACGAGAAGCGACCCCGATTCATGACTAACACCATGACGCAAAAGACCTTTTTCGGTGTGCTGCTGGCCGCCATGATCCTGCTGGCCACCGGCACCGCCCACGCAGCCGACGCTGACAAGGCCGCGGCCGATTCGCCGGAGGCCCAGCTCTCGGCGCATCTCGCCACCATCATGCGGGGGCAGAAGCCCGACTCGGTGAACGAATCCCCGATTCCCGGCCTGTACCAGGTCGCCTACGGCACCAACGTGTTCTACATGACCGCCGACGGCCGTTACCTCGTCGACGGTGCCATGATCGACCTGACCAGCCGCCGCAACCTCACCGAGACCGCCCGCGCCGACGGCCGGCTCGAGGCGATGAAGGCCGTGAGCGTAGAGGACATGATCGTGTTCCCGGCCAAGGAACAGAAGCACGTCATCACCGTGTTCACCGACATCGACTGCCCCTACTGCCAGAAGCTGCACGATGAAGTACCTGAACTCAACGCGCGCGGCGTCACCGTCCAGTACATGCTGTTCCCGCGCGCAGGGGTCGGATCGGCCTCCTACAACAAGGCCGTGAGTGCCTGGTGTGCGGACGATGCGCAGCAGGCCCTGACCGATGCCAAGGCGCGCAAGCCCATCGCGGACAAGACCTGCGACAACCCCGTGCGCGATCACATGGCCAAGGGCGAGGCGATCGGCGTGACCGGCACCCCGGCCATCGTGCTCGAGAACGGCGAACTCATCCCGGGCTACCGTCCGGCCAAGGAACTGGCGGATGCGCTGGACCTGCAGGCCGAGCGCCAGGCCGCCGTGCGGTAACGCTGCGCCCGCGTTATTTAACCCTCAAAGCCCCGTCCTCGCGGGGCTTTTTGTTATGCAGCCCAGGCCGCAACGGGTCGCGCGAGAGTGGGCAGACCAACTACACTGGTGGGGCCCCGCAAGGCCCAAGGAGTGATGCAAATGCTTCGAGTTCTTATCGTGGTGCTCGGCGCCATGCTCGCGTCCGCGGCTCATGCCGCCGATCGCGCCGTGGCGCCACCGGGTTTCGAACTGGAACAGGTGGCCGACGGCCTGGGCGTGCCCTGGGGCATGGCCTTCCTGGATGCAGAGCGGATCATCTTCACCGAGCGTGAGGGCGACGTGGGTCTGTTCGACCTCTCCACACGAGAAGTCACCAAACTCGGTGGGACCCCGATCGTCTATGCGATCGGCCAGGGAGGCATGCTGGACGTCGCGCTCCCTCCCGACTACGCAGACACCGGCTGGATCTACTTCACCTACAGCAAGCCCGTCGACGGAGAGGCTGCGACCACGCTCGCGCGGGCGAAGCTCGATGGCGATCGCCTGGTCGACTGGCAGGACCTGCTGGTCACGAAATCCATCACCGACACCGGCTACCATTTCGGCAGTCGCATCGCCTTCGACGGCAAGGGACACGTCTTCTTCGGTATCGGAGATCGCGGACAGCGGCCCAACGGCCAGGACCTCAGCAACCACGCCAGTACCGTGATCCGCCTGAACACGGACGGGTCGGTCCCGAAGGACAACCCCTTCGTCGGGCGCGACGACGCGTTGCCCGAGATCTGGAGCTACGGACACCGGAATCCACAGGGTATGGCCTACGATCGTAGCAACGATCGCCTGTGGCTGATCGAGCACGGCCCGCGCGGGGGTGACGAGATCAACCTGGTGCTACCGGGCCGCAACTACGGCTGGGCGGTGGTCTCCCAGGGCCAGGAATACTGGGGCCCGCTGGACGTGGGCGAGGCCAAGTCCAAGCCCGGCATGGAAGATCCTGTGAAGGTGTATATCCCCTCGATCGCCCCGGGGAGCCTGATCCTGTATTCCGGCAAGGCCTTTCCCGAGTGGCGGGGCAACCTGTTTGCGGGGGCGCTCAAGCTGCGGCACATCAACCGAGTAGAACTCAACGCCAAGGGCGAGGCCGTGGGCGAGGAACGCCTGCTGGAGGATCTCAACGATCGCATCCGCGCCCTGGCCGAGAGCCCCGAGGGGTGGATCTACTTCTCCACCGACAGCGGCCGGATCTACCGTATCCGTCCCTGAACCAGCGCCTCCATGAAACTCGTCTACGAGGCCGACCGGGAAGAAGACGCGCGCGAGATCAAGGTGCTGCTCGAGGCCAACGGCATCCCGGCCGCGCTCTCCGGCGAGTTCACCTTTGGCGTCATGAGTATCGGGATCCCGAAGGTGGTCGGTATCTGGGTCTACCTCGATAGCCAGGCCGACGAGGCGGAACGCCTGATCCAGAACCCGGAGTACGAGGTCACCCAGGCGGTCGACGTGGAAGACTTCTACCGTTTCAGTGACAGTAGCGAGGTCAAGGAGAAGGTGCTCTCCCAAATGCTCAAGACCACGGCCCTGGCCCTTGCCGGCCTGCTGCTCTTCATCTGGTTTCTCGCAGTTATGCTTTAATCTGTCTGTCTTCAGGTTCCAGGGAACGAGCCGATGCTGATCTCCGAAGAAAAGAAGAAGGGAAAAAAGAAACCCCGTCTCGAGGCCACGGATGCAAAGACCGAAGCGAAGTCAAAGCCGTCGCGGCGCCTCCCGCTCGAACTCAATCCCATCTCCAAGCGCAAACGCCCCAAGCCCAGGCTGCTGAGCCAGGAAGAACTGCGAAAGCAGAATCAGAAATACCTCAAGAAGAAGCAGGACGAGGATGTGAAGCTCGGCGAGGTCGTCGGCGGTGGCCTGGCCACTCTCGGAGCCACAATCGCATCGGCCGCCAAGGGCGGTGCCGCCGCTTGCGGCGTGGTCGCCACGAATCCGGTGTTGCTCGGCGTGGGCATCGGCTTGATGGGTATCGGTGCCGGCGTGTGGTGGTTGTTGTCCGGGTAGGGCGCAACGCCTTTCCGTGATCGCGCCATACCGGTTGACATCGGGGCGTAAAGCTTAGAACGATATGGTATATAAGCAATAACACTCCTGTTTTTCTGAGGACGAGACGATGAAAGGAATGACCGACGGATGGCTGCGTGCCAAGGCGACTTCGCCGAATATCGACAACAGCGCTGCAGAACATGCGCGGGTGTCGGGGGAGGCGGATTACTACGCCCAGGAGCTCGGGAAAACGCGTGGAGAGCTCCAGCGCGTCTCCCAGCAGTTGGAGGGCGCGCGTGACACCCTCGACAGGGTCGGTAATCCGGACGGGAACGGACTCGGGACTTACATCTTTCTCCGCGTCCGTGCGTTCCGGCAGCGCCGTCTGAGCGAGGTCAAAGACCCGAGTCGACTCCCGCTGGAGACCAAGCGGATCGTCAACCTGCAGATGATCGCGGTGGCCGAGTACCTGCTGAACTGGCTGCACATGTACCGCGAGTACCCGAAGCACCTGTCCGCCATCCTCGAGGAGGAGGCGGCCAAGCCGCAGGCGGATCCGCAGCGCCTCAGCGCGGTCTCCGAGGCCTTACGCAACATGTCGCTCACGGGCCATCGCGAGAACGAAAAGGAGTGGGTCAAGGCGCGCCTGCGCGACCTGAAGGACCAGATCCGCTACGAGAAGCCGACCGACACCGTGCCGACTCGGGCCTCGCTCGGAAATCCCTATCCTCCCGGTGTGGAGGACAATATTCTTCGTACCGATTTGCTATACGAACTCATGCTTTGATGATGCGATCACTGTAGATAGTAAAAAAAGGCCCGCTTAATCCAGCGGGCCTTTTTCTTGCCTACATAGTGTCAGTACTTTCTTTTTGCTTCTCAGCACCCCCACCCGGTGACGAGCCCCCACCAGGAGTGTCCCCGCCACCTCCGTTCATAGCCTCGCGGGCGCGGTTCTCCGCTGCTCGCCGGCCTTCGCCGCGTTTTCTCATCTGATCCATTCCGCCTTGCACAGACTCATGGGTCTTGGCACCGACGACACCGCCCATCACGAGCCCACGTTCCATGCCTTCCTTCTCACCGAGATCCGAGAACTGGCTGCCGACACCCATCCACTTGAGCACGTGGTCCGGGAGCTCATACGTAAGCGACATGCACTTGTAGGTCACGATGATCATCACGATGGCCCACATGGTGAGCATGCCGAAGAGAGAAGTGAAGTTGATCCCGCCCGAGTTCATATCCTGAAGGGCGTCGAACAGGAACAGACCCATGAACCAGCCGGCTACGCGAAGGATAGCCATCCCCGCAATCAGGCCGACAATCATCAAGAGTGGGTGCAGCAGCAGCGTCATCAGGATGGGATAACCGCTGCCGGCTCGGCCCATGAAGTCATCGCCGTCCGGGTGAGCATGCATGGCGGCCCAGAAGGGGGGGCGACCAGCGCCATGATGACGTACGTGATGTCTAGCACTAGGGTACAATAAGCGAAGCGCATTGCACCGCGGCGCGTCGGGTCGGCCGTCAACCGTTCGGCGCAATGCCTTTCAGTTATTGCGACCTACGAAATGTAAACGGTGATGCCGGGGCAGGATCATTCCTGGTTCAACGCCGCCCGGATGCAGCGAAGAATCTCGTAACTGTATTTCCCCTCCAGCTCGTCATGGATCGGCTTGAGGCGTTTCCCGCCCTCGTGCTGGCCGAACACGAAGCGAATCCCCTCCAGCGTCTTCTCGTCCAGCTTCACCACGTCCGACAGTTTCAGTAGTCCATGCTCGATAGCCTCGGCCAGGTGGCCGTAGACGGTGGTGGGTTTGACACCGCGCTCGGTGGCGATGGCGTCGATATCCATGCCGGATTCGAACAGGCGCAGGGTCTCGTCGGCGCTGTCGACCGGGTTGGCATCCTCGCTGCCGGTGCCGGCGTACTCGTGCAGCACGTCGAGGAAGGCCTCGCCGTAGGCGTCGAGCTTGCGCTCGCCGACGCCGGAGATCTGGCTCATCTGTGACAAGGTCTCGGGCCTGTTCTCGATGAATTCCATGAGCGTGGCGTCGTGGAAGATCATGTAGGGCGGCACGCCCTGTTCGTCGGCCAGTTCCTGGCGGCGTTTGCGCAGGGCCTCCCACAGCTTGCTTTCCGGCCGGTCGGTGTAACGGCTGGCCTTCTCGCGCTTGCCGCGGCTGGCGGCGGCCGCGCGGCTGAGCTTGCGCAGCATGAGTTTCGTCTCGCCGCGCAGGACGGGACGCGCCTCGTCGGTGAGGTGCAGGCCGCCGTGGCCCTCCACGTCCACGGCCAGTAGGCCGCGGGCGATGAGCTGGCGGTAGAGGTCGCGCCACTGGGCCTGGTTGAGTTCGGTGCCGATGCCGTAGGTGCTGACCTGGTCGTGGCCGAACTGCTGGATGCGGGCGTTCTCGCGGCCGAGCAGGACGTCGATGAGGTAGTTCACGCCGAAGCGCTGGCCGGTGCGATGCACGCAGGACAGGGCCTTTTGCGCGGCAACGGTGGCGTCCCAGGTCTCGGGCGGGCTGAGGCAGTTGTCGCAGTTGCCGCAGGGCTGTTCCAGCGTCTCGCCGAAGTAGCGCAGCAGGGCCTGGCGCCGGCAGCTGGTGAGCTCGCAGAAGCCGAGCATGGCATCGAGCTTGTGGCGTTCGACGCGCTTGAATTCCTCGTTGGCCTCGGAGCCCGCCTGCATCTGGCGCAGGGTGATCACGTCCTGCAGGCCGTAGACCATCCAGGCATCCGAGGGCAGGCCGTCGCGCCCGGCGCGGCCCGTCTCCTGGTAATAGGCCTCCAGGCTCTTCGGCAGGTTCAGGTGCGCGACGAAGCGCACGTCCGGCTTGTCGATGCCCATGCCGAAGGCAATGGTGGCGACCACGATCACGCCCTCCTCGCGCAGGAAGCGTTCCTGGTGCTCGCGCCGCATCTCGGCGGAGAGACCGGCGTGGTAGGGCAGGGCGGTCAGCCCCTGCTTGGTGAGCCAGGTGGCGACCTCGTCCACGCGCTTGCGCGACAGGCAGTAGACGATGCCGGCATCGTTGGGGTGCTCGTCGCGGATAAAACGCAGCAGGCGGTCGCGCGCGTTGCCGTGGTTCTCGCTGATGGCGTAGCGGATGTTGGGCCGGTCGAAGCTGCTGACGAACTGACGGGCGTCCTCCAGCGCCAGGCGCTCGACGATCTCGCGACGCGTGGGTGCATCGGCCGTGGCCGTGAGCGCGATGCGCGGCACCTGCGGAAATTTCTCGTGCAGGATCGAGAGCTGGATGTATTCCGGTCGGAAGTCATGCCCCCACTGCGAGACGCAGTGCGCCTCGTCGATGGCGAACAGGCCGATGTCGATGCTTTCCAGCAACGCCAGCGTGCGCGGCAGCATCAGGCGTTCGGGGGCGACGTACAGCAGGTCGAGTTCGCCGGCCTGCAGCTCGGCCTCGATCGCGCGCGCTTGCTCGGCGTTCAATGACGAGTTGAGAAAGGCGGCGCGCACGCCGTTCTGGCGCAGCGCATCTACCTGGTCCTGCATCAGCGCGATGAGCGGGGAGACGACGATGCCCACGCCCTCGCGCACCAGCGCCGGGATCTGGTAGCACAGCGACTTGCCGCCGCCGGTGGGCATGAGCACCAGGGCGTCGTGCCCGTGGATCAGGTGCTCGACGATCTCGCCCTGGGTGTGGCGGAACTCGTCGTAGCCGAAGACGCTGTGCAGGATCTCGTGGGCGCGGTCGGTGGGATGTGTCGCGGTCATGGGCATGGTGTCCGGTCGTCCTTTACCAGTGAGTGAAAAAGCGAAACGGGCCGCCGATCCTTGGCGGCCCGCGGCGGGTATGGAATTAAGCCTTTACCCGCCAGTGTACGGTGGTGCCGGCCTGGAAGGGCACGATGGGGTGGCCGTTGGGCAGCGTGATCTCGTCCGGGATCTGCCAGTCCTCGCGCACCAGCGTGACGGTGCCCTCGTTGCGCGGCAGGCCGTAGAAGTCCGCGCCGTGGTGGCTGGCGAAGCCCTCGAGCCTGTCCAGCGCGCCCAGCTCGTCGAACACCTGGGTGTAGAGTTCCAGCGCGCTCCAGGCGCTGTAGCAGCCGGCGCAGCCGCAGGCCGATTCCTTCTTTGCCTTCTCGTGCGGGGCGGAGTCGGTGCCGAGGAAGAACTTGTTCGAACCCGTGGCGACGATGTCGCGCAGGGCCTGCTGGTGGACGTTGCGCTTGAGCACCGGCAGGCAGAAGTTGTGCGGACGGATGCCGCCGACCAGCATGTCGTTGCGGTTGAGCATGAGGTGCTGCGGCGTGATGGTGGCGGCCACGTTTTCCGAGGCGCCGCTGACGAACTCGACGGCGTCCTTCGTGGTGATGTGTTCGAGCACGACCTTGAGCTGCGGGAAGTCGTCGACGACCTTTTTGAGGTACTGCTCGATGAAGACCTTCTCGCGGTCGAAGATATCCACGGCAGGATCCGTGGACTCGCCGTGGATGAGGAACAGCAGGCCGTGCTCGGCCATCGCCTCCAGCACGTCGTAGGACCCGCTGAGGTCCTTCACGCCGGCATCCGAGTGCGTGGTGGCCCCGGCCGGGTAGAGCTTCACCGCGACCACGCCGGCCTCCTTGGCCTTCCTGATCTCCTCGGGCGTGGTGCTCGGCGTGAGGTAGAGCGTCATCAGGGGCTCGAAGTCGTTGCCCGGCGGGCGCGCGTCGAGGATGCGCTCCCGGTAGGCCAGGGCCTGCTCGGCCGTGGCGATCGGCGGCACCAGGTTCGGCATGACGATGGCGCGCCTGAAGCAGCGGGCCGTGGCCGGCACCGTCTCACCCAGCATGTCGCCGTCGCGCAGGTGCAGGTGCCAGTCGTCCGGGGTGGTGATGGTGATCTCGTTCATGCCGTCTCCGGGGCCAGTGTGTCTGGATGGGCATTATCGCCCATCCGGTAAAAGATTTTCGGGTGTTTCTGGTGTGCGCTCAGTACATCAACGCCGCCATCTTGCGGCGATAGGCGGAGACGAGTTCGCCATGGCCGCCGAGCATCTCGAACACGGCCAGCATGCCCTCGCGGCCGGCGTCGTCCTCGAACTTGCGGTCGCGCTTCATGATCTCGAGGTACTGCTCCAGCGCGCCCTCGAGTTCGCCGGCGGTGACCAGCTGCGCGGCGAGCTGCAGGCGGGCCTTGAGGTCGTCGGGGTCCTTCTCGATGGCCTGTTTCAGGGCCTCGGTGTCCGGGGCGCCCTCCGTCTGGCGGGCGTACTTGATGCGCTGCATCAGCGCCTTGACGTCTTCCTGCTGCTGGATGTTGAGCGGCACGGTGCGCATCAGTTCGTCGGCCTCGTCGGCGCGGCCGGTCTCCACGAGCACGGCGGAGAGATCGACCTTGGCGCGCTCGAGGTCGGGGTTCTGTACCAGCAGCTCGCGCAGGATCTTCTCGGCGCCGGCGAGATCGCCCTCGCGCATCAGTCGCTGGGCCTCCGCGCGGGTGAGGTCGGACTCGCGCACGACGTGCTGCTCGATCATCTCGCGGATGACCGGCTCGGGCTGCACGCCCATGAACTCGTCGACGGGCTGGCCGTTTTTGAAGATCTTGACCGTGGGCAGGCTGCGCACGCCGTACTGGCCGGCCAGTTCCTGCTGCTCGTCGCTGTTGACCTTCGCCAGCAGCACCTCGCCGTTGTATTCCTCGATGATCTTCTGCAGCACCGGCATGAGCATCTGGCAGGGCTGGCACCAGCCGGCCCAGAAGTCGACCAGCACCGGCACCTTGTGCGAGTTCTGCAGGACGTAGGTGTCGAAGGTCTCGCGGGTGACGTCGAAGATGTACGGGGAATCTGCCATCGGCTGCGGTTCTCCTGGTATACGGTTGGGACGATGAGGATGCGGGGGCGCCATTCGGGGCCCGCGTTACAGGCCACACAATATAGGGACCGGCTCAGGCGCCTTCAAGGTCGACCGCCACCTGGCGGCCGGCGTGGGTGAAGAGCAGGCGGGCGTCGATGCGGCGCTCCGGCCACAGCCGGTGCAGGCCCTCGGCGTAGAGCTTGAGCTGGGGCGCGTAGTGGGCAGCCAGCGCCTCGCACTGCAGGGCGTCGACGCGATGGGTCTTGTAGTCGACGAGGATCAGGCGGTTCGCGCCCACCAGCAGGCGGTCGATCATGCCGTACACGCGCCGGCCGTTCTGTTGATAGAGGATGGGGAGTTCGTTGCGGGCCTCGAACGTGGCATCCGGTCGCATTACGTCGGCGAAGGCCGGGTCGTCCAGTGCGCGCATGGCCTCGGCGATCCAGCCGTCCAGCTCGTGGCGGCGGGCGGAGAGGGCCAGTTCGGCGGCGATGCGGGCGGCCAGGGTGTCGGCGTCCGGCGGATTGGGGCTCGTGAGTAGTTCCAGCGCGCGGTGGATGGCGATGCCGCGGGCCAGTCCGTCCTCGTCCTCGGCCTCCACCAGGCCGCCGGTGCCGACCTGGCGGCTGGGCGCGATCTCCGAGGGCGAGGGGGGCGTCCGGAGCTTGCGATCGAGCCCCGGGGGGACCGTGACCGCTTCGGGCGCGGCCGCCTCGGTGGCGACGATCTCCGGCGGTTCGCCGTGTTCCAGCACCCAGGCGCCGTCGTCGTTCGCCTCCGCCTGGCCGTCGACGGCCGCCTCGATGGCAACGTACCAGTTCTCCTCCTTGCCCTTGCTGCGCTCGTGGCCGCTGACGATGAGCATCTGGCGGGCGCGGGTCACGGCCACGTAGAGCAGGTTGGCGTCCTCGCGCCGGTTGCGTTCCTGGGCCCGGTCGATCTGCCCCTGGGTGTCCGAGTCGATGTCGGCCTTTTTGCCCCGCAGCATGAAGAGTTCCGGGTGCTCCGCATCCACCGGCCAGTCCACCAGCGGCGCGTAGGTGCCGCGGTCGTTGGGCGGTGCGGTGGCATCGGCGAGGATGACCACGGGCGCCTCCAGGCCCTTGGAGCCGTGGACGGTCATGATGCGCACGCGGGCGTCCACGCCCTGCGAGGGCGGGGCGTCCGGGGCCTCGTCGGAACCCGCGCGCAGCTGGCGCAGCCGGTCGAGGAACTTGATCAGGCTCGGGTAACGCCCGGCATCCACTTCCAGCGCCAGTTCCACGAAGCGGGTGAGGTTGGCGAGCACCGTCGGGCGCTGGTCCTCGGGCGTGGCGGCGCGGTAGCGGGCGATGACGTCGCCCTGCGTGTAGATGTGATCGAGCAGGTCGTGGATCGGCAGGGCGCCGGCCAGCGGCTGCCAGGCCGAGAGCTGGCGATGCGCGACGGCCAGGGCCGGCGAGGCCACACCCGTCCCGACCAGCGTGCCCAGGCGTTCCAGCCAGTACTTGCCCTCGGTCTGGGCCAGCGCGACGAGGTCGGCGTCGGTGGCGTCGAACAGTGGCGACTTCAGCACTTGCGCGAGGCGCAGGTTGTCGAAGGGCGTGACCAGCAGCTCCAGCAGGGCCAGCAGGTCCTGGATCTCCAGCGCCCCCAGCAGGCCGCCGCGCTCGCTGCCGAGGAAGGGGATGCCGGCCTCGCGCAGGGCCCGCTCCAGGTGCTCGCTGGCCGTGCGGTTGCGCAGCAGGATCATGATGTCGTCGTAGCGCAGCCGCCGCGCCTTGCCCGCGGCCCCCACGGGCAGGCCGGCATCGATCAGCGCGCGGATGCGCCGGGCGATGGCCTGGCCTTCGCGGTACGCCGTGTCGTCCTCGGCGTAGGGGCGGGGCGTTTCCAGCGGATCGCGCAGGCGAATCGGTGCGTCCGGATCAGGCTCGGGTGCCTCGGGCTTGTCGGCCTTGGGCACCAGCGGCAGGACCTCGACCCGGCCCCACAGGTCGTGGTGGTGCGTGTCGTGGGTCTCGAAGTCTTCCAGCAGGGTGCCCAGCGGGGTCCTATCGAACAGCAGGTTCACGAAGCGCATGATCGCCGGCGAGGAGCGCCAGGATTTGCTCATCGGCACCTGCTCGCCCTGCAGCTGTTCCACCAGCCAGCGCGAGGCCTCGGCCTGCAGCTCGGGCTGTGCGCGGCGGAAGCTGTAGATCGACTGCTTGGGGTCGCCCACCAGGAACACCGAGCGCAGGCGCTCGGGGTCGCCGGCTGCAATCTCCTCCAACAGCGGCAGCAGCAGGCGCCACTGCGTGGGGTTGGTGTCCTGGAACTCGTCGACCAGCAGGTGATCGATGCGCTGGTCGAGCTTGTACTGCACCCAGGCGGCGTTGTCCGAGTGGTTGAGCAGCCGGTAGGCCCGCCACTCGAGGTCGGCGAAATCGAGCACGCGGCGCTCGCGCTTGATGCGCTGGTAGTGGTCCAGGTAGTCGACGCCGGCACGGTACCAGGCGGTGTTGAGGCGCAGGGACTGCTGGCGGGTGAGTCGGTCCTGGCAGTGGGCCAGCTCGCCACAGAAGGTGACATGTAACTCGAGGAAGCGCTCTTCGCCGGCCTCGCCCATCTTCTTTGCCTGGGCCGCGCTCGGCTTGCGTGCTCGCGGTTCGCCTGCCGTCGTGAGGAACACGCTCTTCAGCGCCTCATGGCGATCGTCGAGCGACCGTTCCTCGTGCAGCACGGTGGCGATGGTCTCGACGAAGCCCTCGTTGGTCTTGGTGGGGTGGCGCTGCAGCAGCTCGCTGAATTCGCGCAGCTTCTGCAGGTTGAGGTCGTTGAGCAGGTCGCGCACCGGATCGGCGTTCGGATCGGCCTTGAGAAAGGCCTGCAGGCGGTCGCGCGCCGTGGTCACCGGGTGGTCGGCCGTCTCGGTATAGGCCCACCAGTCGGCGCGATGGCCGAGGAAGGCGTCCAGGGCCGAGCGGGTGTTGTCGATGCCGTTCAGGCCGTCGAACAGGGTCTCCAGGGCCCGGGCGGTGTCCGACTCGGGGTCGTGCGTGGCTGCGGCGACCACGGCCTCGAAGGCGGCGTCGCGCAGCTCGCCGGTGGTCTCGGCCAGTTCGAAGCCCGGCGGCACGTCGGCTTCCAGCGGGAAGCGGCGCAGCAGCTCCTGGCACAGGGCATGGAAGGTGGTGGTGCGCACGCCACGCTCGGCGAACAGCAGGGCCTCGTAGAGATGGCGGGCCCGGGTGAGGGTGGCGGCGTCGGTCGCCTCGCCGATGCCGCCCAGGGCCGCGGCGAGCCGGTCGTCGTCCATCGCGGCCCACTCGCGCACGCGCGCCAGCAGGCGTTCCTGCATCTCGCCCGCGGCCTTGCGCGTGAAGGTGACGGCCAGGATGCCGTCCGGGCGCGCGCCGGCGAGCAACAGGCGCACCAGGCGGGTGACGAGCTGATAGGTCTTGCCGGAGCCGGCCGAGGCGAAGACGGCGGCGTTGGCGCGTGGCGCGGTGGCGTCGATGGGCATCGCGCTAGCTTACTGCTTGATGCGGCTGACGCAAAACTCCCATAATGTGCCACCAGATATTGGAGTCCACGATAAACCGATACCCCGTATCTTGGGGTTTGCAGGAACCTATGAGCACAGCCTACAACGCCGCCGATATCGAGGTATTGAGCGGGCTGGAACCCGTGCGCAAGCGCCCGGGGATGTACACCGACACCAGCCGCCCCAACCATCTCGCCCAGGAAGTCATCGACAACAGCGTGGACGAGGCCATTGCCGGCCACGCCAAGAAGGTAAGCGTCACGCTTTACCGCGACGGGTCGCTCGAGGTGATCGACGACGGGCGCGGGATGCCCGTGGACCTCCACCCGCAGAAGAAGCTGCCGGGTGTCGAGGTGATCCTCACCACGCTGCATGCCGGCGGCAAGTTCTCGGACAAGAACTACCAGTTCTCCGGGGGGCTGCACGGCGTGGGCGTGTCGGTGGTCAACGCCCTGTCCAAGCGCCTCAACGTCGAGGTGCGCCGCGACGGCCAGCGCTACGCCATCGCCTTCGAGGGCGGGGTGAAGGTCTCCGACCTGGAAGTGGTCGGGGAGGTCGGCAAGCGCAACACCGGCACCACCGTGCGCTTCTGGCCCGACGCGCAGTACTTCGACACCATCAAGTTCTCCGTGCCCCGGCTCAAGCACGTGCTGCGGGCCAAGGCGGTGCTGTGCCCGGGCCTGCTGGTGGAATTCTTCGACGAGCAGAGCGGCGAGACCGAGACCTGGCAGTACGAGGACGGCCTGCGCGACTACCTGATGGAGGCGGTGCAGGGCTTCGAGCTGCTGCCGGAGGAGCCCTTCATCGGCGCGCTCAACGGTGAGAAGGAGGCCGTGGACTGGGCCGTGGTGTGGCTGCCCGAGGGTGGCGAGGGCGTGCAGGAGAGCTACGTCAACCTGATCCCGACCGCGCAGGGCGGCACCCACGTCAACGGCCTGCGCCAGGGCCTGACCGAGGCGGTGCGCGAGTTCTGCGAGTTCCGCAACCTGCTGCCGCGCGGGGTGAAGCTCTCGCCCGAGGACGTGTGGGAGCGGGTGAGCTACATCGTCTCGCTCAAGATGCAGGACCCGCAGTTCGCCGGGCAGACCAAGGAGCGGCTGTCCTCGCGCGAATCCGCCGCCTTCATCTCCGGGGTGGTGAAGGACGCCTTCAGCCTGTGGCTCAACCAGCACGCCGAGACCGGCGAGCGCCTCGCGCAGTTCGCCATCGGCAACGCGCAGCGCCGCCTGCGCGCGGGCAAGAAGGTGGTGCGCAAGAAGGTCACCCAGGGGCCGGCACTGCCGGGCAAGCTCGCGGATTGCGCCTCGCAGGACCTCGCCCGCACCGAGCTGTTCCTGGTCGAGGGGGACTCGGCCGGCGGCTCGGCCAAGCAGGCGCGCGACCGCGAGTTCCAGGCCATCATGCCGCTGCGCGGCAAGATCCTGAATACCTGGGAGGTGGATCCCGACCAGATCCTCGCCTCGCAGGAGATCCACGACATCTCCGTGGCCATCGGCGTGGAGCCGGGCGCGGAGGACCTCTCCAAGCTGCGCTACGGCAAGATCTGCATCCTGGCCGATGCCGACTCCGACGGCCTGCACATCGCCACGCTGCTGTGCGCGTTGTTCGTGCGCCATTACCGCCCGCTGGTCACGGCCGGGCACATCTACGTGGCCATGCCGCCGCTGTTTCGCATCGACGTGGCCAAGGACGTGTACTACGCGCTGGACGAGTCCGAGAAGCAGGGCGTGATCGACCGGATCAAGGCCGAGGGCAAGCGCGGCAAGATCACCGTCACCCGCTTCAAGGGCCTTGGGGAGATGAACCCGCTGCAGCTGCGCGAGACCACCATGGCGCCCGAGACGCGCCGCCTGGTGCAGCTCACGCTGGATGCTGCCGACGACACCAACACGCTGATGGACATGCTGCTCTCGAAGAAACGCGCCGGCGACCGCAAGGCCTGGCTGGAGCAGAAGGGCGATCTCGCCGAAGTGTGACCACCGAAGAATCGAATGACCTATGAGCAATAACGCCGGAATCAACTACGAGGGCGTCGAGCAGCTGCCCCTGGGGACCTTCACCGAGAAGGCCTACCTCGACTACTCGATGTACGTGATTATGGACCGAGCGCTGCCGCACATCGGCGACGGTCTGAAGCCCGTGCAGCGCCGCATCGTTTACGCCATGTCCGAGCTGGGGCTCGCGGCCACCGCCAAGTACAAGAAGTCGGCGCGCACCGTGGGTGACGTGCTCGGCAAGTTCCATCCGCACGGCGACTCGGCATGCTACGAGGCCATGGTGCTGATGGCCCAGCCCTTCTCCTACCGTTACCCGCTGGTCGACGGGCAGGGCAACTGGGGCTCGCCCGACGATCCCAAGTCCTTCGCGGCCATGCGTTACACCGAATCGCGCCTGGCGCCGTATTCGGAAGTGCTGCTGCGCGAGCTCGGCCAGGGCACGGTGGACTGGGTGCCGAACTTCGACGGCACCATGAACGAGCCGGCCGTGCTGCCGGCGCGCCTGCCCAACGTGCTGCTCAACGGCACCACGGGCATCGCGGTGGGCATGTCCACCGACATCCCGCCGCACAACCTGCGCGAGATCGCGACTGCCTGCATCCACCTGCTGGATGCGCCGAAGGCCACCGTGGCGGAGCTGTGTGAGCACGTGCAGGGCCCGGACTTTCCCACCGACGCGGAGATCATCACGCCGCGGGCCGATCTCCTGCGCATGTACGAGACCGGCAACGGCGGCTTGCGCATGCGCGCGCGCTACGAGAAGGAAGAGGGCGACATCGTCATCACCGCGCTGCCCTACCAGGTCTCGGGGGCCAAGGTGCTGGAGCAGATCGCCCAGCAGATGCAGGCGAAGAAGCTGCCCATGGTCGAGGACCTGCGCGACGAGTCGGACCACGAGCACCCGACGCGCCTGGTCATCGTGCCACGCTCCAACCGCGTGGACGTGGAGGCGCTGATGGCGCACCTGTTCGCCACCACGGACCTCGAGCGCACCTACCGCGTCAACATGAACATGATCGGCGTGAACGGCCGACCGGCGGTGAAGGACCTGCGCACGCTCCTGAAGGAGTGGCTGAGCTTCCGCCTGGACACGGTGCGCCGCCGCCTGGAGTACCGCCTCGACAAGGTCAACGATCGCCTGCACCTCTTGGAAGGTCTGTTGATCGCGTTCCTGAACATCGACGAGGTGATCCACATCATCCGCACCGAGGACGAGCCCAAGGCCGTCCTCATGGAACGGTTCGGGCTCACGGCCACCCAGGCCGACTACGTCCTCGACACCAAGCTGCGCCAGCTCGCGCGTCTCGAGGAGATGAAGATCCGCGCGGAGCAGGAGGAGCTCGCCAAGGAGCGCGAGTGGCTGGAAAAGACCCTGGGCTCCGAGGCGCGCATGAAGACGCTGATCAAAAAGGAGCTCATGGAGGACGCGGAGAAGTACGGCGATGACCGGCGCTCACCCATCGTGGCGCGCGAGGCCGCGCAGGCGCTGGACGAGTCCGCGCTGGTGCCCGCCGAGCCGATTACCGTCGTGATCTCGCAGAAGGGGTGGGCGCGCGCCGGCAAGGGGCACGAGCTCGATCCCGCCGCGCTCAGCTACAAGGCGGGCGACGACTACCGCCACGCGGCGCGCGGGCGCTCCAACCAGCTGGCCGTGTTCATCGACTCCACCGGGCGGACCTACTCGCTGCCGGCGCACACGCTGCCCTCGGCGCGCGGGCAGGGCGAGCCGCTCACCGGTCGTCTGAATCCGCCGGACGGGGCGACCTTCGAGGGTGTGATGATGGGCCAGCCCGAGGACCTCTACCTGCTGGCCACCGACTTCGGCTACGGCTTCGTCTGCAAGCTCGAGGACATGATCACCCGCAACAAGTCGGGCAAGGCGACGCTCAGCGTGCCCAAGGGTGCCCGCGTGCTGCCGCCGGTGAAGGTGCGTTCGCTGGAGGACGACTGGATCGTGGCCGTGACCTCCGAGGGCTACATGCTGGTCACCCACCTTGGCGAGCTGCCTCAGATGGCGCGCGGCAAGGGCAACAAGATCATCAACGTGCCCCCGGCCAAGCTCAAGTCCCGCGAGGAGACGGTGGTGGCGACGATCCTGGTGCAGGACGGGGAGACCATCAAGGTCACGGCCGGCAAGAAATACAAGGTGATGAAGGGCGCCGAGGTCGACGAGTACGCCGGCGAGCGCGGGCGCCGGGGTGCCAAGCTGCCGCGCGGCTACCAGAAGGTCGACGCGCTGGAGCTGGTCGAATAGGTGTGAAGTTCATCGAAATGTGATTGAATTTTTCACGCGCGCCCCTATCTAATATCGCGTACCAACTACCGGTGAAAGGCCCGTTATAACCTTATGAAACGTATCGCTTTGTTCCTCGGCACCAACATCGCCATCCTGGTGGTGCTGTCCATCGTCCTGAATATCCTCGGGGTCGAGAGCCTCCTGCAGGAAAACGGCGTGGACCTCAACATGCAGGCCGTGCTGATCTTCGCGGCCGTGTTCGGCTTTGGCGGCTCGTTCATCTCGCTGGCCATGTCCAAGTGGATGGCCAAGCGCATGATGGGCGTACAGATCATCGAGCGCCCGGCCAATTCCAGCGAGCAGTGGCTGGTGGAGACCGTGCGTCGCCAGGCCCAGGCGGCGGGTATCGGCATGCCCGAAGTCGGCGTCTTCCACTCGCCGGAACCGAACGCCTTCGCCACGGGCGCGAGCAAGAACAATGCGCTGGTCGCGGTGAGCACCGGGTTGCTGCAAAACATGACCTCCGACGAGGTGGAGGCGGTGCTGGGCCACGAGGTCGCGCACATCGCCAACGGTGACATGGTGACCATGGCCCTGATCCAGGGCGTGATCAACACCTTCGTCATCGCCATCTCGCGCGTCATCGGTCACACGGTCGACCGGGTGGTGTTCAAGACGGAGCAGGGTTACGGCCCGGCCTATTTCATCACCGTGATCATCGCGGAGATCTTCCTCGCGGTGCTGGCCTCGATCATCGTCATGTGGTTCTCGCGCCAGCGCGAGTTCCGCGCGGACCGCGGCGGGGCTGACCTGGCGGGGCGTGAAAAGATGATCGCGGCGCTGTACCGCCTGCGCGAGCGCGCCGAGGGCGTGGACATGCCGGGGCAGCTCGCCGCCTTCGGCATCAGCGGCAAGGGCAACAACGGCATCGCCCGCCTGTTCATGAGCCATCCGCCGCTGGAAGAGCGCATCGCCGCGCTCGAGCAGATGCGCTAACCGCCCGCACACAACAGGCAGACACGAAAAAGGCCGCGGTTCGCGGCCTTTTTCTTTGGTTCCGGTACGGGTGACTAGCCCATGGAGCTGAAGTCGTAATTCAGTTCTTCCGAGGGTTCCTGCAGGAACGAGCCCTGGATGTAGTTCACGCCCATGCCCCAGAGTACGGAGAGGGCGTTGGGGTCTTCCACGAACTGGGCGACGACGAGCTTGTTGCGTGAATGGGCCTCGTCGGTGAGGCTCTTGACCGCGTCCTGGTTCTCCTGGTTGCCCGTGATGTTCTCCATGAAGCCACGGTCGACCTTGAGGTAATCCGCGTTCACGTGCTTGAGCAACTGGAAGGGGTCCAGCCCGGCGCCGAAGTCGTCGAGGGCAAAGGCACAGTTGATCTGCTTGAGTCCGTTGACGAATTCCTTGGCCTGCTTGAGGTAGTTGAGGATGGTCTCTTCCTTCATCTCCAGCACCAGGCTCTGGGCCGGCAGGCGGGCTTCCTTGAGCTTCTCGGCGATCCACGGCAGCACCGCCGGATCCTGCAGCGAGCCCGCCGTCAGCTTGACGAAGAAGATCGTCTCCGGGTTGGTCTTGCGCCGCTCGGCCAGTGCCTTGAAGACATTGATCAGTACCCAGCGATCCAGACCCTTGGCCACCCCTGTGCGTTCGGCGCTCGGCAGGAACTCCGCGGGGCTGACCTCGTTGCCCTCCTTGTCGATGAGTCGCAGGTACACCTCGTAGCGTTCGCCCGGGTCCCCGTGCAGGCTGACGATGGGTTGGAACAACAGGCGCAGACGGTTTTCCTTCAGCGCCTCGCGGATCGTCTCGCTCCACTGTTCGTCGAGCTGCTTCTGCGTCATCTCGCCAGCCTTTGGCTGGTAGACGAGTGCGCCGCCGCCGTCGCCCTGGCCGGTCGCGTCGTTGCGGGCCGATTCGGCCCGCGCCACCAGCTCATCGGCTTCCGGCGTATTTTCGTCGATGATGGCCGCCCCCGCACTGATCGTGCAGGTGATGGACTTGCCCTCGATCTCGAAGATGCTGTCCTTGATGGCCTGCAGCAGCTTGGCCATGTAGGCGTTGAGGTCGTCCTTTTCCCAGTGCTGGGTGATGATGGCGAAGTTGGGGCCGTCCATGCGGGCCACGAGATCGCCCTCGTCGGCCGTCTGGTCCAGGGCCTTGCCGACATCGGCGATGACCAGGTCACTGCCGGATACGCCCACCACACCGCGAATGTCGTTGAACTTGTCGATCACGATCTCGATGAGCGCGGAGTTGCCCTGGCTCTGGGCGGCCATGCCGACCTTGGTCCCCAGCTGTTCAACGAAGTGCTGACGGTTGAACAGGCCGGTGAGCAGGTCGCGCTGCGACAGGTAGTTGAGCTGCTGTTCCAGCTCCTTGGCGTTGGCCTGGTCGCGGATCAGGATCTGGGTACAGGGTTCGCCTTCGATGGTGGCCGGGCTGAACTCGATGGAGGCCTTGAATTCCTTGTCGTGGGTGTCGCGCAGCGTGATGTCCAGTTCCTGGTTCTGCTCCTTGCCCTTGGCGTAGTTGCGCAGGAAGTCCTTCATCTTCTGCTGGTCGTCGGGCGCCACCATGTCCATGATCGGCGTGCCTTCGACGTCATCGATGCCGGTGTAACCGAAGAGTTCCAGGTAGGATTCGTTGGCGTAGATGTGCATGCCCTCGTGCACGTAGGCGATGGCATCGCGCGAGCTGTTCAGCAGGGTCTTGCAACGGCGATCGGTGTCACGCAGGGCCGACTCGAACTGCTTGAGCTGGCGCCACTGTGTCTGGCACTGGGCGGTGCGGGAGACCACCAGCTTGAGGTGTTCCGGCTGGCTCTTGCGCACGAGGTCGACCGCGCCAAGCTGCATGGCCTCGATGACGTCGCCATCGCCACCGGTGACAGCCAGGACCGGCGCATTCCGTCCGGCATCGCGGATACCGGAAAGTGTCTGTTCCAGGGAGAGCCCTGCGACGGAGAGGGAGCAGATCACGAGATCGGGGGCGTGCTTCTTGAGCGCGGCCTCAAGTTCATCCGGGTTGACGGCCCGCTCGGCCCGAACCGCGAATCCTGCGCCCTTGATGGCGCTGATCATCATTTCGGCATCGTTGAGGTTGTCGTCAACGATGATGAGGCGGAGTACGTTTTCCATCCGTAACTGTCACTAAACCTTAAGTCTGGTGTATGTCTGCCGGGTTGGCAGCGAGCGCCCCGCGGTTGCGCGCAAGGCGCAGGGGATTCCGGGGGTATCGGGCACAGTGGTTCCGATTCTCGCTGTTGCTCCCGGCGATAGCAAGCACCGACTCCCGCATCACAGGTTGGACCATAGCGAATCGAAGCCCTCGTCCTTGTCCTGCTTTTGCGGCGAAGGTTCGTTAATAGGACTGTACTGGAACTGCGCGAAACTGCTCGAATGCTCGTCGAGCCGCGTGAGTTGCAGCTTGAGCTGCTTGTTGAAAATCTTCACGTAGAGCAGATCGCCAACCTGGAACTTCGCGGCCGGCACGATCACGGTCGGTTCGAGATGGATCGTCTTGATGCCGGGCAGCAGGAAGGCGTTCATCGGGAAATTGTCGGAGACCAGGCGGTTCTTCAGTCGCGTGATCTCGAGCAGCAGTGCGCGGGGCCCGAGAAGCTGCAGTCCGATTTCCAGGCCGTGCCCTTCCTTGAACTGCATCCAGCGTACCACCCCCAGTCGCCACTGGTGTGTGCCGTCTCGTTTTTCCCGCACCCCCACCAGTTCGCCGACCTGGGCCCGCGAAGGCTGTTCACCGTCCCAAAGCAGACCGTAGCCGCCCGCACTGGCGTTTGTGACGCGCCAGCTCTCCCAGGCCGGGGCCTTCTTGCCCCGCTCCATGCGCCTTTGTTCCTGCTCGCGCTTGTGCTCCAGGTAGGCCTCGCTGATGACATTGCCCGAGGCGACCGTGTCCCAGACGTTGAATTCCTCCCCGCCGTGGGCGCGTTGCTCGTCCGGCAGGCGTTGCAGGGACAGTTCGTCCAGCGTGGGCTCGCGCGGGGGCGGAGCATCCTGCCCTGGAGGCGTTTCGAGGTCGTCGCAGATCGCCTTGTGAATATTGGCCAGGCCGAGGGCGATCTGGGCCTCGTCGTCTTTTTCCGCCCGGCTGAACCGGCGCTGCGCCGTTTCGCTCAGGGTGTTGAGCAGGCGCCGCGTGAGGTCGAAGCCCAGTTCCGAGCGCTGGATGATGGATGCGGTCGGGTCGAAATCGCCTTTTTGCAGGGTGGTGCGCAGGTTCTTCACCACGGCGGTGACGTCCAGCCCGCGGATGACGTCAGAAGACGGGATCTCGGCGATGGCGGCGTAAACCGGTGGCTCGTCCTGTTCCAGGTTGACCACGTAGGCGCCGCCATGGGCGTCCGGCGAAGGGGAGCGCACGATGTCGCATTCGCCCGCGTGGGTCTCGAAGTAGGCCTCGATGCGATCGGCCTCGCCCTGGCGCAGGCTCAGGGGGCGGGCCAGGGCCAGGAGGCAGGCGTGCTTGTACGCGTCGGCGATGGACGACTTGGGGCACTGCCGCAACATGGGGTCCTTGACCTGCTTGCGCAACAGGCCACGGTCCTCGGCCATGGCGTACAGGGTGTGCAGGTCGCGCCACACGCTGCTCGGCTCCGGCGCATAGACCTGCGCGGAGTTGTACAGCACCTGTTCGAGGTAGCGCATGGAGCGGTGGATGGCCAGCGGCAGCTTGCCGCCCCACAGGCTGTGGCCGTAGACCGTCGCATCGACCACACAGGCCTTGTAGCCGTTGGCCAGTTCCATCAGCAGCGTCTGGGTGAGGGTGACGATCTTGCGGCTCTTGGCGGGTAGCGGCAGGGAGCGCGAGACCAGGTGCTTGCCCAGGTAGTCGAGCACCATTTCCGTGGTCGGGGCGAGCATTTCCATGATCTCAAGGCGCGTGCCTGCGGAGATCTTGAGTCGGTTGAGCTCGCTCAGGCCGGTATAGAAGAGACGCGTCGTCTCCCCCATGTTGACCAGGGGCAGATCCTTGAGCCATCGCCGGACCCGGCGCGGCTTTGTCGGAAAGCTCTCCGGCGTTGGGGCTTCCTGTTTGGGAACCTGCAAGTGCATGTTCGGCGATCTTTTTTTTTTGTTTATTAGATTTGCTGGCGATCTCGCTGAATCTTAAGGGAAAAACCCACAATTTGTATAGCACAAGCCGGTTTGGCACGTTCACCCGACCGGGCGTTTGCTGGCCTCTCCCGCGATTTCGCGGACCAGGCGGGGCACCAGGTAACCAGGCAGCCGGGCCCTCATCGCCTCGATTAGTCGCGTTGCCTCGCCCTCAGGGACGTCGAAATGGCGGGCGCCGGACACCGGGTCCAGCAGATGCAGGTAATAGGGCAGCACGCCGTGTTCGAACAGCGTTTCACTCAACGCGGCCAGGGCATCGACCGAGTCGTTGACGCCACGCAGCAGCACGGCCTGGTTAAGCAGCTGGGCACCGGCACCGCGCAGTGCCGCCAGTGCCGAGCCGACATCGGCGTCGAATTCTCGGGCGTGGTTGGCGTGGATCACGAACACCGTCTTCAGGCGCGTGCCGCCGAGCAGGTCGAGCAGGCCGGCGTCGACGCGCGAGGGCAGCACCACGGGCAGGCGCGAGTGGATGCGCAGCCTGCTGATGTGCGGGATGGCGTCCAGTGCGTCAACCAGGCGCGCAAGCCGGGCATTGCCGAGCACCATGGGGTCGCCGCCCGAGAGGATCACCTCCCGGATGCTGTCATCCGCCGCGAGATAGGCAATGGCCTCGGCCCACTCCTCGCGGGCCGGGTTGGCGTCCCCGTAGGGGAAGTGTCGGCGGAAGCAGTAGCGGCAATGCACCGCGCAGGCGCCGGTGGTGACCAGCAGGGCCCGGCCCCGGTACTTGTGCAGGAGGCCCGGGGTCGTCATGGCGTCGAGATCACCGACGGGGTCGCGCACGTAGCCTTCCGCCGACTCCAGTTCGGTGTCCACCGGCAACACCTGGCGTAGCAGCGGGTCGCTGGCATCGCCGGGGCGCATGCGCGCCAGATAGGCTTCCGGTACCCGCAGGCGGAACTCGCGCGCCGCGGCGCGTGCAGGGCCGAGCAGGTCCAGCGGCAATTCCAGGCGCCGGAGAAGCTCGGCCGGGTCCGAGATGGCGTCGGCCAGTTCCTGTTGCCAGCTCGGCTGGCATCTCGCGGTAACGGACGGGTTTGTCATATAATTCCGGGCTTTGTCGTAGACCCCAAACCAAAAGCGGCGTGTGAACGCCGCAGCAGAGGGAATCATGGCCAGTTACAGCACCAACGAATTTCGCGGCGGACTCAAGATCATGCTCGACGGCGATCCTTATACCATCGTCGAGAACGAGTTCGTCAAACCCGGTAAGGGGCAGGCATTCAACCGCGTGAAGATTCGCAACCTCAAGACCGGCCGCGTGATCGAACGCACCTTCAAGTCCGGCGAATCCGTGGAGGCCGCCGACGTCGTCGATACTGATATGCAGTATCTCTATTCCGACGGTGAATTCTGGCATTTCATGGTACCAGATACCTTCGAGCAGTACGCCGCCGGCGACGCCGCCGTGGCCGATGCGAAGCAGTGGCTGAAGGAGCAGGACACCTGCATCGTCACGCTGTGGAACAACGCGCCGCTGACCGTGGCCCCGCCGAACTTCATCGAGGCCCGGATCGTCGAGACCGACCCCGGCCTGCGCGGTGACACCGCCACTGGCGGCACCAAGCCGGCGACCCTCGAAACCGGTGCCGTGGTCAAGGTGCCGCTGTTCATCGAGGAAGGCGAGGTGATCAAGGTCGACACCCGCACCGGTGAATACGTCTCGCGCGTCAAGGAATGACGAACTGGCAGCCCAGCGCTTCGCTGGAGATGCTCCGGAACCGGGCCCGGATGCTTCAAGGCATCCGGGCCTTTTTCGATCTGCGTGGCGTGATGGAAGTGGGCACGCCGTTGCTGTCGCGCGCGGCCGTCACCGATCCGCAGATCGAGAGCGTCAGTGCGACCGTGCTGGGGGAGACGCGTTATCTGCACACCTCGCCCGAGTTCGCCATGAAGCGGCTGCTGGCCGCCGGCAGCGGGGACATTTATTACCTTGGCCCGGTGTTTCGCGACGGCGAGCGCGGTCGGCGGCATGCCACCGAGTTCACCATGGCGGAATGGTACCGGCTGGGCTTCGACGTGGAGGCGTTGATGAACGAGGTGGAGGCGCTGCTCATGCAGCTTGCACATCCACATCGACGCTTGCAGCCGGCCACGCGCCTGAGTTACCGCGAGGCCTTCTTGCGCTACGCCGGTCTCGATCCCCTGGCGGCCCGCGACGAGGAACTGGCCATCGCCGCGCGTGACCGTGGCCTGGAGGTGACCGGCGAGATGGGCCGCGATGACTGGCTGGATCTCCTGATCAGCACCGTCGTGGCCCCTCAGTTTCCCGATGATCGCCTCACTTTCATCTATGACTACCCGGCCTCGCAGGCCGCACTGGCGCGCGTGGTCGAGGGGCCGGGCGGCAACGTGGCGCGACGCTTCGAGGCCTATCTCGGGGAACTGGAACTGGCCAACGGCTTTCACGAACTCGCGGCCGCCGACGAACAGCGTGCGCGCTTCCAGGCCGACCTCGCGCGGCGTCGCGAACGCGGTCAGGCGGCCGTGCCGATGGACGAACACCTGATCGAGGCGCTTGCCGCAGGCCTGCCTGATTGCGCCGGGGTCTCCGTGGGCGTCGATCGGCTGTTAATGGCGGTGTCTGGTGTAACCGATATCTCTGACGTGCAGTGCTTCGGCCCAGGGTCTGCCTGACCCCTGGGGTACCGGGAATTACTCGCCTGTCGGCCCCCGTCCAATCTCGCGCCCCATGCGCACCGTCGCGCCGTGCACCAAGTCGTTCGACCAGCTCACCTTGGAATCCGCGAACAGCAGGATCACCGTCGAACCCATGTTGAAGCGTCCCATTTCCTCGCCCTTGCGCAGGAAGGGGGCGGGGCGGTCGTCACCGTAGCGGGTCGATGAGATGCGCTTGCCCTTGGGCGGTGTGATGAGGCCGGCCCAGACGGTCTCGATGGCGGCGACGTTGATGGCGCCGACCAGCACCATCGCCATGCTGCCCAACGGCGTGTCGAATACGGCGACCACGCGCTCATTGCGCGCGAACAGCCGTGGTACGGCGCGTACGGTATGCGGTGCCACGCTGAAGAGCCGCCCGGGCACGTACACCATGCGCTTGAGTGTGCCTTCCACCGGCATGTGGATGCGGTGGTAGTCACGCGGGGACAGATACAGGGTCGTGAAGCGGCCGTCGGCGAACTCCTGTGCGAGTGTTTCCGAGCCGCCAAGAAGCTCCTGTGCCGTGTATTCGTGGCCCTTCGCCTGGAAGATGCGCCCGCCCTCGATTGGGCCGGCCTGGCTCACCGCGCCGTCAACGGGCGAGGCGATGACCGCGGGATCCTTTGCCAGCGGGCGTAGCTCCGGGCGCAGCGGTCGGGTGAAAAACTCGTTGAAGCTCGCATACCGCGTCGGATCCGCCTCGATGGCCTCGTTCATGTCCACCTTGAAATGACGCACGAACCAGCGCACGAACGGGTTCTTCAGCGGCGTGCGCAGGCGCGTGAGGACGTAGATCACGCGCGAGATCGCGTGATGCGGCAGCACATAAAGCGGCAAGGACTTGAGGTGGTCCGAGAGGGAGGCCTTGCGATGGGTCATGCAGCGACTAGCGATAGTGGTTGCGCAGTGTCTCGAAGTCCTGCGCGATCCGGGTCGGATCGTGGGGCGCACCGAACACGGCCGTGAGTCGGCCCTGTGGATCCACCAGCAGGATCGAGGCGCTGTGATCGACGAGGTAGTTGTCCGGGTCGTTCGGGTCCGTCGTCTTCACGGCCAGAATGCCGAGTGGACGGGTGAGGTTGGTGATCTCGGATTCATCGCCCGTGACCCCGATCATGTCCTTGTGGAAGTAGGTGACATAGCTTTCCATGCGCTCGACGCTGTCACGCTCGGGATCGACAGAGACAAACACGCCGCCCACGGGGCGGTCGCCCGGTTCGATGGCGTTGAGCGTGGCGCTCATGGTCGCAAGCGTCGTCGGGCAGACGTCCGGGCAGTAGGTGTAGCCGAAGAACAGGAAACTCCAGCGGTCCTCGAACCGGCTGCGGTCGAAGGGCTGGCCCTCGTGGTCGAGGAGGCTGAACTGCGGCAGCACCTGAGACTGCCCGCCGAGCGCCGTACCGGCCTGTAGCTGCGGCGGCTCGTTCGTGCCGGTGGTGCCGGTAAAGCGTGCCGCCAGCAGGCCCAGCACCACCGCGAGCACGGCGAGGGCGGCGTAGATGACGGCGGTCTGGATTTTGCGAGTCTGCATAGCGAGCGTATTATTCCACAGCTTACGATCTACTCACAGACAATCCCGATGCTACAACGTTCCTCTACCACGGGGCTCGAGACCATTCGCGATTTCATCCGCTGGGGCATGAGCCGTTTTCTCGAGGCCGATCTGTATTACGGCCACGGTACCGACAACGCGCTGGACGAGGCCGCGTACCTCACCCTGTACGCGCTGCACCTGCCCGCGGACCTGCCCCATGCGCTGCTGGATGGGCGCCTCACGCCGGAGGAAAAACAGGCGGTCTCGGCCCTGCTGGAGCGCCGGGTGAGTGAGCGCAGGCCGGCGGCCTATCTGACGAACCAGGCCTTCTTTGCCGGGCTCGCGTTCTATGTGGACGAGCGCGTGCTGGTGCCGCGTTCGCCGCTGGCAGAGCCGATCCACGAGGGCTTCGCCCCCTGGGTGGAACCGGACCAGGTCCACCGCGTGCTTGACCTGTGTACCGGCAGCGGCTGTATCGGCATCGCCTGCGCCTACGCCTTTCCCGAGGCCGAGGTGGACCTCGTGGATATCTCCGCAGACGCCGTTGCCGTGGCCGAGGAGAACATCCGTCGCCATCACGTGGGAGAGCGCGTGCGGGCCATCGAATCCGATCTGTTCGACGGCCTGGGCGACGCCTGCTACGACATCATCGTCAGCAATCCGCCCTACGTGGACGCGGAGGACATGGCGGCCCTGCCGGACGAGTATCGGCACGAACCGGAACTCGGGCTGGCGGCCGGGCCCGACGGGCTGGACATCGCGCATCGCATCCTCCGCGACGCTCGCCGCCATCTGAACCCGGGCGGCATCCTGGTGGTCGAGGTCGGCAACAGCGAGCACGCCCTGGCCGCGGCCTACCCGGACGTACCCTTCACCTGGCTCGAGTTCGAGCATGGCGGGCACGGCGTGTTCCTGCTCACGGCTGAACAGCTCGCGGAGATCGACCTGCCACCGCGTTGACCGAGGTCATCGCGGCCTGAATCCGCCTCACGCATAGTCGCGCCCATGAAACCGTCCAGCCAGAACATCGAGTTCGACCTCGACCTGATCCGCCGCTACGACACGGCGGGACCGCGCTACACGTCCTACCCCACGGCCGTGCAGTTCACCGAGGCCTTCACCCCGGCGCGCTACGCCGAGATCGCGCGGGCCACGAACGCGCAGGGCGGTCCGCTCTCGCTCTACTTCCACCTGCCGTTCTGCGACACCGTCTGCTACTACTGCGCCTGCAACAAGGTGGTGACCAAGGACCGCAGCAAGGCCCAGCCCTATCTCGACCGCCTGTACCGCGAGATCGCGATGCAGGCCGCGCTGTTCGATGACGAACGGTCGGTGGACCAGCTGCACTGGGGCGGGGGCACGCCGACCTTCATCAGTCACGAGCAGATGCGCGAGCTGATGCGCGTGACCGGCGAGCACTTCCGGCTGCGCGACGACGACAGCGGCGAGTACTCCATCGAGATCGACCCGCGCGAGGTGCATCCAGAGACCATCGCCACCCTGCGCGACATCGGCTTCAACCGGCTGAGCATGGGCGTGCAGGACTTCGACCCGAAGGTGCAGCAGGCGGTCAATCGCATCCAGAGCGAGGCGGAGACGCTGGGCGTGATCCAGGAGGCGCGCGAGGTGGGCTTCAAGTCCATCAGCGTGGATCTCATCTACGGCCTTCCCTTCCAGACGCCCGAGAGTTTTCGCAGAACGGTGCAGCGCATCGTCGATGTCGATCCCGATCGCATCTCGGTGTTCAACTACGCGCACATGCCCGAGCTGTTCAAGCCGCAGCGACGCATCAACGAGGACGAGCTGCCGAGTCCCGCGCAGAAGCTCGATATCCTGCAGCAGACGATCGAGCAACTGGGCGAGGCGGGCTACGTGTACATCGGCATGGACCACTTCGCCAAGCCGGACGACGAACTGGCCGTGGCCCAGCGCGAGGGCACGCTGTACCGCAACTTCCAGGGATACTCCACGCACGCCGAGTGCGACCTCGTCGCCATGGGCGTGACCTCCATCGGCATGGTCGGCGACTCCTACGCGCAGAACCTCAAGGGGCTGGACGACTACTACGCGCGCATCGACGCCAGCGAACTCGCGATCTTCCGCGGCGTGGAACTCACCGCCGACGACAGGCTGCGTCGCGCGGTCATCACCGATCTCATCTGCCACTTCGCGCTGGATTACGCGGCGGTGGAACAGGCGCACGGCGTCGTCTTCGCGGATTACTTCGCCGCGGAACTCGAGGCGCTGAAGACCATGGAGGCCGATGGCCTGCTGGTCACCGATGCCGAGGGGATTCGCGTGAGCCCGCGCGGGCGCCTGCTGATCCGCAACATCTGCATGGTGTTCGACCGCTACCTGCGCGAGGCGCGTGAGCGCCGCTTCTCCAAGGTGATCTGACCGCGCCTGCCCGCCGCGACGCGGTGTGGCACCGGCGGCCTGGCCTAGGTGATCACGCCGATGGCCGCTTCCAGCTGCTGCTTGATGTGCTCGGCCAGATTCGAGCCCGGGATGCCGTCGCCCAGCGCAATCTTGCGCCCGTCGCGGGAGAGCGCGTGCAACTGGTAGTACACCGTGCGCTTGCCGCCCACCGTGCTCGAGCCACCCCGTTTCATCCGGATTTCCTCGATATCGTCGACAAAGCCGCGGCGTGCGCGGCTGAGCCCGAGCAGGGCGCGCCGGCTGGTGATCTCGCCGTTGTGGATGGTCACCTCCAGTGAATTGCCGGCGATGTAGACGCCCGCGAGGAACAGCCCAAGGCCGACCAGGCCGAAGGCGAGACCGAACAGTCCCTCGGCCCAGGCGAACCAGTCGGCAGGGTTTTCCATGATGCCGCGCCCGAGGAACACCACGGGCACGAAAAACACCGCACCGAAGACGAGCAGGGCGATGCCCATGCCCCGCAGGCGCGAACTGGGATAGACGAAGCGATGGCTGTCGCCGAGGGTCTCGATGCCGACCACCTTCGCCGGGATCTCGACATCGGCGAGCGCGGCCTCCACCTCGGGGGCGACGCGGATGCGGCTCGGAAGCGGGTTGGCGTTTAGCTCCACCGGGATCGCCACGCGCCGGTCCAGGTCCACGCCGGGCACCTCGGCGGTGAGATGCAGTTCCCACTCGTGGTAGTCGCGGTCCGGCTCGTCGCTCGGCGGCAGCTCGGGCGGCGTGTCGAAGCGGAACTCGAGCTGCGTACCACGGCCCACCGCGAGCGGCGTGAGCGTCTGGGTCTGCTCCCACAGCACGGTCTCGCTGCGACTGGAACTCTTGCCGCTGCGGCGGATGCGCACGTGCTTGCACAGCAGCTGCACGTCCACCTTCTCGCGGCTGGCCAGCCGTCCCTCCAGCTTGATGATGCCGGCCACTGCCCCGCCGATCTGACCCGGGTGCGGATCGAGCCGCACCTCGACCACGCCGAAGCGCTTCCAGCCCAGATACCCCTTTACCGTCATGTAGCCGAGCCACAGGGCGGCGAGCGGAAACAGCAACACGACCAGAATGGCCAGGTTGCCCTTGGCCATTTCTTCCGGGATGGCGATGACCCCCGGCAGCGGGATGAGCGTGAACATGGCCGTCATGAAGCCGAAGACGTAGACCTGGGCCAGCCCCTTCTCCCGGATCACCGGGCGGCCGTGCAGGTCCTGCTCGGCCTTGCGCTGGGCAAAACGGCCGATGAATGTGAAGAACAGGCCCGCTCCCGTGAAGACCACGGCGAAAATGGACATGAAGCCCATCAGCGGCCAGCGCAGTTCGCGGTCGAGCAGCGCCTCGTGGGGGGCGGCGGGATTCACCCAGGCCGTGACCGAGCGGCCGTAGGCGCGGGCATTTTCCAGGCGGCGATACCAGTCGTGGTGATAGTCGCCGATGTTGTCGCTGCCGCCGTGCACGCTTACGCGCGTGGCGGTGTAGTCCCGCCCGTCGAAGCGGTAACGGTAGGTGGCGTCGACCCGGTAGGTGCTGCCGTCGTCGCTGTGGCTGACGTGGAGGTCGGTGGACAGGACGGTGGCCTGCACCGGCACCCAGTCGCGGGCCTCGACGTACTTGAGGACCGCGCCGCCGATCATGAAGATACCAAAGCCAAGCCCGACCACGACGAAGACCAGGCCGAAGTAATTGAGGCCCTTGCCGGCCTCCTTCTTGGTGTCGGTTTTCAAGCGCGGTCCCTCCCCAATAACCGATTCATTATGCGGTTTTCGGCGGGTGCTGATAAGGCGTGCTGCGGTGCTGCGCGGACGGCGACACGGCGCGGAAACCTGCTACAATGCGCGCCATGTCAGGAAACAGCATCGGCAAACTGTTCACGGTCACCTCGTTTGGTGAGAGTCACGGCCCGGCCATCGGCTGCATCGTCGACGGCTGCCCGCCCGGTATGGAACTCTCCGAGGCCGACCTGCAGCACGACCTCGAGCGGCGCCGCCCGGGCAAGACGCGTCATACCACCCAGCGCCGGGAACCCGACCAGGTCGAGATCCTCTCCGGCGTGTTCGAGGGCAAGACCACGGGCACCCCGATCGCGCTCATGATTCGCAACGTGGACCAGCGCTCCAAGGACTACGGCGACATCATGAACACCTTCCGCCCGGGGCATGCCGATTACACCTATTACAAGAAGTACGGCCTGCGCGATTATCGCGGCGGTGGCCGTTCCTCGGCCCGCGAGACCGCCATGCGCGTCGCCGCCGGCGCCGTTGCCAAGAAGTACCTGCAGCAGCGCTACGGCGTCGTGATCCGCGGCTACCTGTCGCAGCTCGGTCCGATCAAGGCCGAGGCCTTCGACTGGGACGAGGTCGAGAACAATCCTTTCTTCTGTCCGGACGCCGGCAAGGTGGCCGAGATGGAGAAGTACATGGATGCGCTGCGCAAGGAGGGCAACTCCATCGGCGCGCGCATCAATGTCGTCGCGCAGGGCGTGCCGCCCGGCTGGGGCGAGCCCATCTTCGATCGCCTGGACGCGGACATCGCACACGCGATGATGGCCATCAACGCGGTCAAGGGCGTCGAGATCGGCGCGGGCTTTGCCAGCGTCGAGCAGAAGGGCACCGAGCACCGCGACGAGATCACGATGGACGGGTTTCTCTCCAACCACGCCGGCGGCGTGCTGGGCGGGATCTCCTCGGGGCAGGACATCGAGGTCTCCATCGCGCTCAAGCCGACCTCGAGCATGCGCCTGCCCGGGCGTAGCGTGGACCTCGAGGGCAATCCTGCCGAGGTCATCACCACCGGCCGTCACGACCCCTGCGTGGGTATTCGCGCCACCCCCATCGCCGAGGCCATGCTGGCCATCGTGCTGATGGACCACATGCTGCGCCACCGCGCCCAGAACCTCGACGTCGAGACCGACCTCCCGGATATCCCGGCCTCGGCCCCGTAGCCCAAGGGATGGCGACGCCCGCCCCGTACTACCGGCTGTCCGGGTTCTATTTCTTCTATTTCGCCAGCATCGGGGCGTTCGTCCCGTTCTGGTCGCTGTACCTGGCCGAGCTCGATTTCGCGCCGCGTGCCATCGGCGAGCTCATGGCCATCCTCATGGCCACCAAGATCATCGCCCCCAACCTCTGGGGCTGGATCGCCGATCACACCGGCCAGCGCATGCGCATCATCCGCATCGCCACCTTCCTCGCCTTCCTGATCTTCATCGGCGTGGTCTTTGCGCGCGGCTACTGGGCGCTGGCCCTGCTCATGGCCGGCTTCAGCTTCTTCTGGCACGCCACGCTGCCACAGCTCGAGGCCACCACCATGGGGCACCTGCGCGAAGACAGCCATCGTTACGCGCATATCCGGCTGTGGGGGTCGATCGGCTTCATCGTGAGCGTGACGCTGATGTCGCCGGTGTTCGACGCCATCGGTATCCAGTGGCTGCCGGTCATCCTGCTCGTGCTGCTGGGGATGATCTGGATGAACGCCATGGTCACGCCGGGCGAGCAGGAGGTGGCTATCCATGATGACGGGCTTTCGATCTGGCGCGTGTTGCGCATGCCGGCGGTGATCGCCCTGTTCCTGGCCTGCTTCTTCATGCAGGCGAGCCATGGCCCGTACTACACCTTCTTCAGTATCTACCTCGAGGACCACGGCTACAGCCGTAGCGTGGTGGGTTCCCTCTGGGGGCTCGGGGTGCTGGCCGAGGTGCTGGTGTTCACGCAGATGCACCGGCTGCTGCCGCGCTTCGGGGCCGCCAACCTGCTGCTGTTCGCGGTGGCGGTCACCACGCTGCGCTGGGTGCTCATCGCCCTGTTCGTGGACGTCGTGCCGGTCCTGCTCATCGCCCAGGTGATGCACGCGGCCAGTTACGGCCTCTACCACGCGGCGGCCATATCGCTCATCCATCGCCTGTTCCCCGGGCGTTTACAGGGGCGTGGACAGGCCCTCTACTCCAGCCTCAGCTTCGGCGTGGGCGGCGCCCTCGGCAGTCTCGCCAGCGGCTACGTCTGGGAGGGGCAGGGCGGGCCGGCCACCTACCTGCTGGCGGCGGCGCTCGCGGCCTTCGGGGTGGCGGCCGCGCTCGCGGTGAGGGTCCTGGTGCCCCGCGTGCTCCCGGATCGCAACCCGGTCTCGAGCCGCGAGGCCTAGAGCGGCGCGTAGAGTGTATCGATGAAGGCCTGGGCGGCGTTGGTGAGGGTGCGCTCCCGATGCCGCACCGTGCCGAGCTGGCGAACCAGGCTCAGTTCTTCTACATCAAGGGCCTTGAGCTCCGGCCCGAGCATGGTGCGCGGGAGCGCGCTCCAGCCCAGGCCGATGGACACCATCATCTTGATGGTCTCCATGTAGTTGGTCTCAAGGTTGACGTTGAGTGTGGTTCCGGTGGCTTCCACGGCTCGGGCGATGATGTCGCGGGTGTAGGTGCCCACGGCCGGCAGAATGGCGGCGTAGGCCGCGAGGTCCTGCATGGTCACCGGGCCGATGGTCGTGAGCGGATGATTGAGACCGGCGACGATCACCAGCGGGTCCTCCCAGACGACGCGGGTTTCCAGTACCACAGGGGGCACGGAGGGCAGGGTCACGATGCCGAGTTCCAGGTCGCCGTGTTCCACGGCCGCGCAGGCGGCCTCGGAGTCCATGAAGCGCAGGTCGAGGTCCACCTGCGGGTGGTCACGGGTATAGCGTCGTAGCACCGGTGGCAGGCGGTGCAGCCCGATGTGGTGGGAGGTGGCGAGACTCAGCGGCCCGCGCACCTCGTGCGAGAGATTGGCGATCTGGCGCCGGCTTTCTTCCAGTTCCATGAGGATGCGACGGGCGTTCGGCAGCAGGGTGCGGCCGGCCTCGTTGAGGGTGAGCCGGCGCCCGATGCGGTCGAACAGTGCGGTTCCGAGTTCCGCCTCAAGTGACGCGATGCGCTTGCTCACGGCCGGTTGCGTCAGGTGCAGGGACTCGGCGGCACGCGAGATGGAGGCCTGTTCGGCGACAGCGACGAAGGTTTGCAGGGCCTGGATATCCACGGTGTTGTACTCGATTCATTCCTATGAGTAATCAATTATATGAAAAATATGAATTGGAGTTATCCACAGGGAATCCGTAGACTGGGCCGCATCGATTACTGAGATTTCGAGTCATGGCAGGAAAAACGCTTTACGACAAGCTCTGGGACCAGCACGTGGTGCGCGAGGAAAACGGCACGGCGTTGCTCTACATCGACCGTCACCTGGTCCACGAGGTGACCTCGCCACAGGCCTTCGAGGGCCTGCGCCTGGCCGGTCGCCAGCCCTGGCGCACCACCTCGGTGCTGGCGGTGCCGGATCACAACGTGCCGACCACGGACCGCAGCCACGGCATCGCCGATCCGGTTTCGCGGACCCAGGTGGAGACGCTCGACAACAACTGCCGCGAGTTCAAGATCACCGAATTCAGCATGAACGATATCCGCCAGGGGATCGTGCACGTGATCGGCCCGGAGCAGGGCGCCACCCTGCCGGGCATGACGGTGGTCTGCGGTGACTCGCACACCTCCACGCACGGGGCCTTCGGTGCGCTGGCCTTCGGCATCGGGACGTCCGAGGTGGAGCACGTGCTGGCCACCCAGACGCTGCTGCAGAAGAAGTCCAAGTCCATGCTGGTGAGCGTGGACGGCCAGGTCGGTCCGGGCGTGACCGCCAAGGACATCGTGCTCGCCATCATCGGCGAGATCGGCACCGCCGGCGGTACCGGCTATGCCATCGAGTTCGGCGGCGACGCCATCCGTGCCCTGTCCATGGAAGGCCGTATGACGGTCTGCAACATGGCCATCGAGGCCGGCGCCCGTGCCGGTATGGTGGCCGTGGACGAGACCACCATCGAGTACGTGCAGGGACGCCCCTACGCCCCGCGCGAAGACGAGTGGGATCGCGCCGTGGCCGCGTGGTTCGATCTGCGCTCCGATGAGGACGCGGTGTTCGATCGCGAGGTCCATATCGATGCGTCGGGGATCAAGCCGCAGGTCACCTGGGGCACCTCGCCTGAAATGGTCGCGCCGGTCAGCGGCCGCGTCCCCGACCCCGACCAGGAAATGGACACGGTGCGGGCCAACGGCATGCGCCGCGCCCTTGAATACATGGGCCTGTCGGCCAACATGCCGATCACCGACATCCAGGTCGACAAGGTCTTCATCGGCTCCTGCACCAACTCGCGCATCGAGGACCTGCGGGCCGCCGCGGAGGTTGCGAAAGGCCGCAAGGTGGCCGATAACGTCAAGCTGGCCATGGTGGTGCCCGGATCGGGTCTCGTAAAAGCGCAGGCCGAAAAGGAAGGGCTCGACAAGGTCTTCCTCGAGGCGGGATTCGAATGGCGCGAGCCGGGCTGTTCCATGTGCCTGGCGATGAATGCCGACCGCCTGGAACCGGGTGAGCGCTGTGCCTCCACCTCGAACCGCAACTTCGAGGGCCGGCAGGGGCAGGGCGGGCGCACCCACCTGGTGAGTCCGGCGATGGCCGCCGCGGCAGCCGTGGCGGGGCACTTTATCGACGTACGTGATCTGGATTGAACTGGGCTCTTGCTAGGAGAGATAAATCGATGAAACGTGTAGTGGCGATGGCATTGATGGTGATGTTCCTGTCGGTGCTGGCCGGTTGCGAGACCGTGAAGGGCCTGGGCAAGGACATCGAGAACCTCGGCGAGAGCATGCAGAAGAGCAGCGAAGAGTAAGACGAGATGCAGCCTTTTACCGTAGTGGATGGCTTGGTGGCCCCGCTGGATCGTTCCAATGTGGACACCGACGCCATCATCCCCAAGCAGTACCTCAAGTCGGTGAAACGCACGGGTTTCGGGCCGAATGCCTTTGACGACTGGCGTTACCTGGACCCGGGCGAGCCCGGTATGGACGCGAGCACCCGCCGGCCCAACCCGGATTTCGTCCTCAACCAGCCGCGCTACCAAGGCAGCGAGATCCTGCTGGCCCGGGAGAACTTCGGTTGCGGCTCCTCGCGCGAGCATGCCGTGTGGGCGCTCACCGACTACGGTTTTCGCGCGGTGATCGCACCGAGTTTCGCCGACATCTTCTTCAACAACAGCTTCAAGAACGGCCTGTTGCCGATCCAGCTCGACGAGTCGATCGTCGACCAGCTGTTCAAGGAGACGGAGGCGAGCGAGGGCTATCGTCTCGTAATCGATCTCGAGGCGCAGACCATCACCACGCCCGCAGGCGAGAAGATCGCGTTCGACGTGGACCCGTTCCGCAAGCACTGCCTGCTCAACGGCCTGGACGATATCGGCCTGACGCTGCAGCATGCGGACGAGATCCATGCCTACGAGGAACGTCGTCGGCAGGAAGCGCCGTGGCTCTTCCGCGAAACGGCATCCTGAGTGTTCGATACTGCTAACGCTAGACGCATCACAGAGGCACGCAAGAATGACGAGTAAACTGCTGGTACTGCCGGGCGACGGTATTGGTCCGGAAATCGTGGCCGAGGCCGTCAAGGTCGTGGAGGCGTTGAGCCGCGACCATGGTCTGTCCATCGAGATGGAGGAAGCCCCCATCGGTGGTGCCGGTTACGACGCCGAAGGGCACCCGCTGCCCGAGGTGACGCTAGAGCTGGCGAAGAAGTCCGACGCCGTGCTGCTGGGCGCCGTCGGTGGCCCGCAGTACGACAAGCTGCCGCGTGAGCTGCGCCCGGAACGCGGCCTGCTCGCCATTCGTTCGGAGCTCGATCTGTTCTCCAACCTGCGCCCGGCCATTTTGTACCCGCAGCTGGCCGAGGCCTCCACGCTCAAGCCGGAGGTCGTGGCGGGGCTGGACATCATGATCGTGCGTGAACTCACGGGTGGCATCTACTTCGGCGAGCCGCGCGGCATCCGTACTCTCGAGGGTGGCGAGCGCGACGGCTACAACACGCTGCGCTACAGCGAGTCGGAGATCGAGCGCATCGCGCGATCGGCCTTCGACGTCGCCATGAAGCGCGACAAGCGCCTGTGCTCGGTGGACAAGGCCAACGTGCTGGAGGTCTCCGAACTCTGGCGCGAGGTGGTGACGGCGGTCGGCGCGGATTACCCCGAGGTCGAACTGAGCCACATGTACGTCGACAACGCGGCGATGCAGCTGGTGCGCGCGCCCAAGCAATTCGACGTGATCGTCACCACCAACATGTTCGGTGACATCCTCTCGGATGCCGCCGCCATGCTGACCGGGTCCATCGGCATGCTGCCGTCGGCCTCGCTCAACGCCTCGGGGCTGGGCATGTACGAGCCGATTCACGGCTCCGCGCCCGATATCGCCGGACAGGGCGTGGCCAACCCGCTGGCCACCATCCTCTCCGTGGCGATGATGTTGCGTTACAGTCTGGAACAGCCCGCGCTGGCTGACCGGGTCGAGGCCGCCGTCGGCCGCGTGCTCGACCAGGGACTGCGCACTGCCGATATCTATTCGGCCGGCTGCCGCAAGGTGGGTACCGCCGAGATGGGCGACGCCGTGGTCGCCGCCCTGGCCGACTGAACCGCGCCGCGCGCGAGAATTCACAGAATACTGAAAGGTCAAAAGATACTTTATGAGCAAAACGTTTGACGTCGCTGTCGTCGGTGCCACCGGTGCCGTCGGCGAAACCATGTTGTCCATCCTCGCCGAGCGCAACTTCCCGGTCGGCAAGGTCTACCCGCTCGCATCCGCCCGCTCGGCCGGCAAGAAGGTCGAGTTCGGCGATCAGCGCCTGACTGTCGAGGACCTCGCGACCTTCGATTTCTCCAAGGTCCAGATCGGCCTGTTCTCAGCCGGCGCCTCCATCTCCGCCGAGTTCGCGCCAAAGGCCGCGGCTGCCGGCTGCGTGGTCATCGACAACACGTCGCAGTACCGCTACGACGACGACATTCCGCTGGTGGTGCCGGAAGTGAATCCGCAGGCGATTGCCGGCTATAAAACCCGCGGGATCATCGCCAACCCGAACTGTTCCACCATCCAGATGCTGGTCGCGCTCAAGCCGATCCACGACGCGGTCGGGATCGAGCGCATCAACGTCGCGACCTACCAGGCTGTTTCGGGTACCGGCAAGGAGGCGATCGAGGAACTCGCGCGCCAGACCGCGGACCTGCTGAACGGCAAGGGCGAGGTGACCTGCGAGGTCTACCCCAAGCAGATTGCCTTCAATTGCCTGCCGCACATCGACGTCTTCCAGGACAATGGGTACACCAAGGAAGAAATGAAGATGGTGTGGGAAACCCGGAAGATCATGGGTGATGACAGCATCCTGGTGAACCCCACCGCCGTGCGCGTGCCGGTCTTCTACGGCCATTCCGAGGCGGTGCACATCGAGACGCGCGAGAAGATCAGCGCCGAGGAGTGCCGCAAGGTGCTGGAGAAGGCCCCGGGCGTGAAGGTGCTCGACGATCGCAAGGACGGCGGCTACCCGACCGCCGTCACCGAAGGCGCCAATTCCGACCCGACCTGGGTGGGCCGGATTCGCGAGGATATCTCGCATCCGCGGGGTATCAACCTGTGGGTCGTGGCCGACAACGTGCGCAAGGGCGCGGCACTAAATAGTGTTCAAATTGCCGAGATTTTGATAAAAGATTATTTGTAATCTATAGTTACAGCACTTACTTCGAGTAGCTTGCTTAAAGTAAACTCTCGGGAGTTGCTGTCAGGCCCTAGTATTTTGGAGACATTAGGGGGAGGCTAGGGCGCATGGCCGGCAATAACGTAATAATGAGGGGAATAACAAGTGCGTAGATTGGCCTTGGGCTTAGCCCTGCTGGGATCACTGGTTCCGGCAATTTCCCACGCCTTGGGACTGGGGGAGATCGAAGTAGACTCGGCACTCAACCAGCCGCTCAAGGCCGAGATCGAGCTCATATCGGCAAAAGAAAGCGACCTGCAGACGTTGCGGGTCGATCTCGCTTCGGCGGAGGTCTTCCAGCGCGTCGGTATCGACCGCCCGTATCTGCTCAACGAACTCAAGTTCGAACCGGTCCTCAACGCACAGGGCGAACCGGTGATCATGGTCACGTCCATGCAGCCGATTCGCGAGCCCTTCCTCAACTTCCTGATCGAAATCCGCTGGCCGCGGGGCCGACTGCTGCGCGAATACACCGTGCTGCTCGACCCCCCGGTATTCCTCGAGCAGCGCCGTGCCGCGGCCGCCGCCGCGCCGGTGGTGACGCCTGAACCGGAACCCGTGGCTGCCGCCCCGGTCGCCCGGGAACCGGCGCCCATGCCGGCCATGCCCGTGAGCGAGCCGGCCCCGCTGGCAGAGCAACCGGCTCCCGCAGCAGACATGGCGCCGGAGCCCATGCCGGCTGAAGAGGTGGTGGCCGAGCCGCAGCCGGCCTATACCCCTGAACCCGCGCCCGTGGTGCGAACCGAACCGGCGCGTGGCGCCGCACCGGCTCCGGTGATTCTGCCGGCCCCCCAGGAGGAATACCGTTTCGGCGCAGAAGAGCCGACCACCGTGACCCTGCAGCAGGAGTACGAACTGTTCCCGCGTATTCCGATCGGTCCGGCGTCCATCGCCCCTGCGATGGACGAGGTGCGTACCGAGAAGGGTGACACCCTGTGGGAGATCGCCCAGCGTACCCGGCCTGACGACAGCGTCACCGTGCCGCAGATGATGATGGCCCTGCTGCGCGCCAATCCCGACGCCTTCTACCAGGACAACATCAACAACCTCAAGAGCGGTTACATCCTGCGTGTGCCGTCTTCAGACGAGATCATGGCGTTGAGCCGTACCGAGGCCGTGGCCGAGGTGCGCGAGCAAAATGCGCTGTGGCGTGAATACCGCAGCCAGGTGGCGGGTCAGGCCGTTCCGCAGGGCATTGCCAGCATGCCCGCGGGCGACGAGGCCGTGGAAGCCGACACGATGGCGGAGGCTGCTCCGGAGGCCGACACCGAAGGGCGTCTGGAATTGCTGGGCACCGAAGAGACGACCGGGGTCGAGGAAGGTGGCCAGGTCGTCGCCGACGGCACCGACGCGATGGCACTCGAGCGCGAAATGGCCGTCCTGCGTGAACAGCTCGAATCGCGCCGCATGGAAAATGCGGAACTGCAGTCGCGCGTCGAAGAGCTGGAGCAGACGCTCGAGCGCAAGGACCGCCTGATCGAGCTCAAGAGCGAGCAAATGCAGGAGTTGCAGTCGCGTGTCGACGCAGCCCCCGCGCCGACTGCGGAGATGCCGGTCGAGCCGGCCCCGGAACCGGTGATGGAAGAGCCGGTTGCCGAAGCGCCCGTGGCCGAAGAGCCTGCCCCGGCCGAAGAACCGGGGGTGGAAGAAGCGACTGAAGAAGCGGTCACCGAGGAAGCGGCCGTGGCGGAGGCCGAACCGACCGAGGAAGCCGAAGTCATGCCGGAGCCGGCGATCGAGCCCGCGCCGGAAGAGAAGCTGGATACGGCCCAGGCCCCGGCGCCGGTGCCGGAACCGCAGGTGACCCCGCCGCAGCCCGAGACGGCCCCGAGCTTCATCGAGGACCTGCTCGCCAACCCGAACATGCTGATCGCGGCGGGTTCCGGTGGTCTGCTGATCATCGCACTCGTGGCCCTGCTGCTGCGTCGCGGCGGCAAGAAGGACAAGGGCGGCAAGGGCGGCAAGGGCGAGGCCGCTGCGGCGACCGCGGCTGCTGCACCTGCCGCTGCCGCCATGGCACCCGAACCCGAAGCCGAGGCGGCTGAACCCGAGCCGGCACCGAAAGCGGTTGCCGAACCGGAGCCCAAGGCGGAAGCCGAGCCGGATCTCGAGGCGGGACTCGAAGCCGAGACCGAACAGCCCGAGCCGATGAATTTCGATGCAACCCAGGCCCTGCCGGAGCCGTCTGTTCCGGCTGCCGGTGGTGAAGGCGAGATCGAAACGGACGACACCACCGAAGAGGCCGACGTCTACATTGCCTACGGCCTCTACCAGCAGGCCGAAGACCTGCTGAAGACGGCCATTGCCGACAATCCGGAAAAGCACGTCTACCGTCTGAAGCTGGCCGAGGCCCATTTCGCCGCCAAGGACGTGTCCGCGTTCGAGCAGGCCGCAAAGGAACTGCACGGTGCCCTGGGTGACGAATCCAGCCCGATGTGGGCGCGTGTCGCGGCCATGGGTAAGGAACTCAACAGTAACAATCCGCTGTTCACCGGCACCGACACCGGCGGTTTCTCTGCGGCGGACTTCGAGCACGCCAAGCCTGCGGCGGCTGATATCGACCTGGGTGCGGACATCGATCTCGGCGGTGAGTCCGAGCTGATGGAGACCCAGGAAGAGGCCGCTCTGGATCTGGGCGAGGACCTGGATCTGGGTGATTTCGACCTTGGGGGCGAAACGGCCGAAGAGGACCAGGGTCTTGGCTTCGCTGGCGCCGACCAGACGATCGCCATGGACGTCTCTGAAGGCATGTCTGCCAAGGAGTCGGGCGACGACGCGCTGGACCTGGGCGATTTCGGCTCCGAGCTCGACCTGGGTGAGGCGGCCTCCGACACCGAGAGCACCGGCGAGTCGCCCACGATGGCGGACGAGACCGGTGAGCTCGAGTTTGACCTGAGTGAATTCGACCTGGGTGGCGAGGCTGCCGAGGAAGAGGTCTCCTCCACCGAGGACACCGGCGAGGAACTCGATATGGGTCTCGAGCTCGATACCAGCGAGTTCGATCTGGGTACCGAGGAACCGGAAGCGGCCCCGGCGAGCGCCGCGGTCGACGAGACCCTCGAACTGGATGTCAGCGATCTCGACTTCGGCATGGAAGAGGAGGCGACCTCGTCCTCCGAGGCGCCGTCGGCCGAGTTTGCCGAGGAAGAGAGTGACATGATCTCGGGTGGCGACGAGGTGAGCACCAAGCTCGACCTCGCCAAGGCCTACATCGACATGGGTGACGACGAGGGCGCGCGCAGCACGCTCGAAGAGGTCATGAGCGAAGGCAACGACGCGCAGAAACAGGAAGCGCAGGACCTGCTCAACCAGATCGCCTGATCGAGACGATCTCGATGCATGAAGCCGGGCCCTTGGCCCGGCTTTTTTTATGCCTGCGAAAAGCTGGTACCATCGCCGCCCATGCACCCGGTGATCCGTATCCTGTCGCTGCTGGCGGTGCTCGGGTTCCTGGCCCGTGCCGAGTGGCTGGGCATGGCCGCGATTGCCGGAGTGCTGGCGCTCGCCTATCGGCGTGCGGGGGTGCGCAACCTGCCCAGGCTGCTGTCCATGCTTGCGCGCCTGCGTTATTTCTACCTCGCGCTCGTCCTCGTTTACGGGATCAGTACCCCAGGCGATGCATTGCCATTGCCGATGCCGTTCGACCGCTTTACCGCGGAAGGCCTGCTTGCCGGGCTGGAACGGGTCGCGGCACTGATCCTGATCGTGGTGTCCGTGCACTGGCTGCTCGAGACGACGTCGCGGGACGAACTGGCCGGCGGCCTGTACTGGCTACTGAAGCCCCTGGCCGTGCTGCGCGTACCGGTCGACCGTTTCGTGCTGCGCCTGGTGCTCACCCTGGAGCGCATCGAGGAAATGCTCGAGCATGCGCGGACGTCGCGTCGCTCGGTGGCACCCGGCGAAGGCCGCGACACGCTCTTGATGCGCGCGGCCCGCCTGTTCGAGGGCGCGCTCGAGCGTGCGGAGGCCGAGAGCGGGATCGTGGTCGACCTGCAACTGGAAAAGCCGCCGGGATGGCTGCAGTGGATGGGGTGGCTGGTGTTCGTAGGGACGCTGTTCGTGTTGAGTCAGGCGAGGAACTGGGCTTGAGAATCGCGCTATGCGTGGAATATGACGGTACCCGCTACATGGGGTGGCAGCGCCAGGAGCATGGCGATACGGTGCAGGCGCGCGTGGAGGCAGCGCTCTCGCGCGTCGCCAACCACCCGGTGGATGTCGTCTGTGCCGGACGTACCGATGCGGGGGTGCACGCGGTGGGGCAGGTGATTCACTTCGATTCCGATGCCGACCGTACGATGCGCTCCTGGGTGCTGGGGGCCAACACCAATCTGCCTGACGATATCGCGATCCGCTGGGCGCAGCCCATGCCGGACGACTTTCATGCACGTTTCTCGGCACGCTCGCGCCGTTACCGTTACGTCATCGACAACCGATGGGTTCGTCCGGCCCTGCACCAGAAGCGCGTCACCTGGCACTACCACCGACTGGACGAGACCCGTATGCACGAGGCCGGGCAGGCGCTCATCGGCGAGCACGACTTCTCCTCGTACCGGGCACTGGGCTGCCAGGCCAAGCACCCGGTGCGCGAACTGTATTCGCTCAGCGTCGACCGGTCCGCGGACTACATCTACATCGACGTGCACGCCAATGCGTTCCTGCACCACATGGTGCGCAACATCGCCGGTGTGCTGATCGCGATCGGGCAGGGGGAGCGGCCGGTGGAATGGGCGGCCGATGTGCTGGACCTGCGTGACCGGACGCTGGGCGGCGTGACGGCCCCGCCACACGGGCTGTATTTCGTGGCGGCTCACTACGACGACAGGTTCGAATTGCCCCCGCAAGCCACGGCCCCGGTGTTCGGCTGAATAACCCTGCCAGCGGCGCCGATGTCGTCGTCCATGCAGCGGTTTTCTGGTAGGCTAAGCGGTCACATTTACATTCAGTGGCAGGGGCATGCGCACCCGAATCAAGATCTGTGGCATCACGCGGCTGGAAGACGCGCTGCGCGCGGCGGAGCTCGGAGCCGACGCCCTGGGGTTCGTGTTCTACCCGAAGAGCCCGCGTTACATCGAGCCGGTAGCCGCCCGTGAGATCGTGAGGGCCCTGCCGCCCTTTGTCACCTCCGTGGGGTTGTTTCTGGATGCGCGTGCCGAGACGGTGCGCGAGACCCTCGATACGGTGGCGCTGGACATGGTGCAGTTCCACGGCGATGAATGCCCGGCGGATTGCGGGATCTTCGGCCGGCCTTACCTCAAGGCCATCCCGATGGCTGGCAGCATGAATGTGGAGGCCTACATGCAATCCTACCCGGATGCGGCAGGCTTTCTCCTCGACAGTCACGCGCCCGGCGCGGCGGGCGGTACGGGCGAGACCTTCGACTGGGGCGCGATCCCGCAGGAACTGCCGCGCCCGGTGATCCTGGCCGGCGGCCTGAATGCCGGCAACGTGCTGCAGGCGCTTCACCAGAACCATGTGTGGGGTGTCGATGTCAGCAGTGGGGTAGAGGCCAGCCCCGGCATCAAGGATGCCGTCAAAATGGCCGCATTTATAGACGAGGTAAAAAGTGTCGACAGTGAGTGAAAAAGCCAAGCCCATGGCCTGGTCCGACTACCCGGACGCCCGCGGACATTTCGGCCCCTACGGTGGCCGTTTCGTCGCGGAGACCCTCATGCAGCCGCTGCTCGAGCTGGAGCAAGCCTACGAGGACATGAAGAACGATCCGGCATTCCAGGCAGAATTCGACCGCGATCTGGCGCAGTACGTCGGCCGCCCGAGCCCCCTCTACCTGGCCGAGCGCTGGACCGAGAAGCTGGGCGGTGCGCGCATCTACCTCAAGCGCGAAGACCTCAATCACACGGGCGCTCACAAGGTCAACAACACCATCGGGCAGGCCCTGCTGGCCAAGCGCATGGGCAAGACCCGCATCATCGCCGAGACCGGTGCGGGCCAGCACGGCGTCGCTTCCGCGACCGTGGCCGCGCGCCTTGGTCTGGAGTGCGTGGTCTACATGGGCGAGGAGGATATCCAGCGCCAGGCCCCGAACGTGTACCGCATGCGTCTCCTCGGTGCCGAGGTGGTATCGGTGAAATCCGGTTCGCGCACGCTCAAGGATGCGCTCAACGAGGCGATGCGCGACTGGGTGACCAATGTGGACGACACCTTCTACATCATCGGCACCGTGGCCGGTCCCCACCCGTACCCGGCGATGGTCCGCGATTTCCAGTCCGTGATCGGCCGCGAGGCCCGTCGCCAGATCCTCGAACAGGAAGGCCGTCTGCCCGACGCGCTGGTGGCCTGCGTCGGCGGGGGCTCCAACGCCATCGGCCTGTTCCATCCCTTCCTGGATGACGCCGAGGTCGCGATGTACGGCGTCGAGGCCGCCGGTTTCGGCCTGGAGACCGGCAAGCATGCCGCGCCGCTGTGTGCGGGCAAGCCCGGCGTGCTGCACGGCAACCGCACCTACCTGATGGAAGACGTGGACGGCCAGATCGTCGCCACGCATTCCGTGTCGGCGGGCCTCGATTACCCGGGCGTGGGGCCCGAGCACGCCTGGCTGAAGGACGCCGGTCGCGTCCACTACGTGTCGGTGACCGATGACGAAGCCATGGCCGCGTTCCACGAGGTCACCCGGACCGAGGGCATCATCCCGGCGCTGGAGAGCAGCCATGCCCTGGCTTATGTGCACAAGCTCGCCCCCGAGCTTGGCGAGGACAAGGTCATCATCGTCAACCTGTCGGGTCGCGGTGACAAGGACATCAACACGGTCGCGCGCCTGGAGGGGATTTCGCTATGAGCCGGATTCCACACCGTTTTGCCGACCTCAAGGCCCAGGGCCGCAAGGCGCTGATTCCCTACGTGACCGCGGGCGATGCCAACCCCGAGCAGACCGTGCCGCTGATGCACGCCATGGTGGCGGCGGGCGCCGACCTGATCGAGCTGGGTGTGCCGTTTTCCGACCCCATGGCCGACGGCCCTGTGATCCAGCAGGCCTGCGAGCGGGCGCTGGAACACCACGTCAGCCTGCGCAACGTGCTGGAGATGGTCGCCGAGTTCCGCGAGCAGGACCAGGACACCCCGGTCGTGCTCATGGGTTACCTGAATCCCGTCGAGATCATGGGGTACGACGCGTTCGCGCGCGAGGCCGCGGCGGTCGGCGTGGACGGGGTGTTGACCGTGGACCTGCCGCCGGAGGAGGGGCATGAGCTCGTGCAGGCCCTCAAGGCCCAGGAACTCGATCCGATCTTTCTGCTGTCGCCCACCAGCACCGACGCGCGCATCGACGCCATCTGCTCGGCAGCCAGCGGCTTCGTCTACTATGTTTCGCTCAAGGGCGTGACGGGCGCGGCCTCGCTGGACGTGGAGGGTGTGGCGGCCAAGGTGGCCGAGATTCGCCACCACGCCAAAACGCCGGTCGGCGTCGGCTTCGGCATCAAGGACGCGGAAACGGCCGCGCGTGTGGCCAGCGTGGCCGACGCGGTGGTTGTGGGCAGTGCCATCGTCAATCGGATTGCCGAAAACGTGACGCAGCCGGAGGTCGCCCGCGAGCAGATCGCGGCATTGTTAGGCGCCATGCGAGAGGCCATGGATAGCGCGGCCCAGGCGGCCTGAGCCACCGAAGAACAAGATCGAGGAACATCGACATGAGTTGGTTGGAGAAGTTGTTGCCCTCCCGGATTCGCACCGAGGCCACCGGCAAGCGGGCTGTCCCCGAAGGCCTGTGGAGCAAGTGCGATGCCTGTGGTGCCGTGCTGTACCGGGCCGAACTCGAGCGCAATCTCGAGGTGTGCCCGAAGTGTGCGCATCACATGCGCATCGATGCGCGTCGCCGCCTCGACATGTTCCTCGACGAGGAGCCGCGCGAGGAGATCGGCGGCCATATCGAGCCCATCGATATCCTCAAGTTCAAGGACAGCAAGCGTTACAAGGACCGCATTGTTGCGGCGCAGAAGGCCACCGGGGAGAAGGACGCACTGATCGTCATGAAGGGTGCCGTCAAGGGGTTGCCACTGGTCGCCGCCGCTTTCGACTTCCGGTTCATGGGCGGCTCCATGGGGTCGGTGGTCGGCGAGCGCTTCGTGCGCGCGGCCAATGCCTGCATGGAAGAGGAAATCCCCCTCATCTGCTTCTCGGCCAGCGGTGGTGCCCGCATGCAGGAGGCGCTGTTCTCGCTCATGCAGATGTCCAAGACCTCTGCCGCGCTTTCGCGCATGTCGCGCCGCGGTATCCCGTTTATCTCCGTGCTCACCGATCCGACCATGGGCGGCGTGTCCGCGAGCTTCGCCATGCTCGGTGACATCCATATCGCCGAGCCGAACGCCCTGATCGGTTTTGCCGGTCCGCGCGTGATCCAGCAGACCGTGCGCGAGACCCTGCCCGAGGGCTTCCAGCGCAGTGAATTCCTGGTTGAACACGGTGCCATCGATATGATCGTCGACCGGCGTGACCTGCGCGACAAGGTCGCCGGGCTGCTGTCGATGATGACCCATCAACCGGCCCCGTAAGCGGGCCGGGCGCGCTGATCGTCCTGCTCATGCGGTTTCAGACCCTCGACGAATGGCTGGCCTGGCAGGAGACGGCGCATTCCAGCGCAATCGATCTCGGCCTCGAGCGGGTCGGCGCTGTGGCCCGGCAGCTCGGGCTGACCACGCCGCCGCATCCGGTCATCACCGTGGCCGGTACCAACGGCAAGGGCTCCTGCGTTGCCTATCTTGAGGCGATTTACCGGGCGGCCGGCTACCGCGTCGGTGCCTACACCTCTCCGCACCTGGTTCGTTACAACGAGCGTGTGCGCATCGACGGCGAGCCTGTCGGTGACACCGTGCTCTGCGAGGCATTTGCACGGATCGACGAGGCGCGCGGCGAAACCAGTCTCAGCTATTTTGAATTCGGCACGCTGGCGGCGCTCGAGATTTTCCGGCAGCACGGCGTGGACGTGGCCCTGCTCGAGGTGGGTTTGGGTGGTCGCCTCGATGCAGTGAATATTCTCGACGCGGACCTGGCGCTGATTACGAGCATCGGCATCGATCATGTGGAGTGGCTGGGGGGCGACCGCGAGTCCATCGGGCGCGAGAAGGCGGGCATCATGCGCGGCGATCGGCCTGCCGTGTGCGGTGACCTCAATCCGCCGGCTTCATTGTTGGCCCACGCCGCATCGGTGGGCGCCCAGCTATATCGCCTCGGTGAGGAATTCGACTGCGAACGCGATGATGACGGCTGGAGCTGGGCGTACGATGACCTGGTGCACGAGGAACTCCCGGCACCGGCCCTCGCGGGCAGCGTCCAGTATGACAACGCGGCCAGCGTGTTGATGGGCGTGGAACTCCTGCGTGAGCGACTGCCGGTGGCGCGGCGCGATATCGAGGCGGGTCTGCTAACGGCTCGGCTGGCCGGACGGATGCAGCGTATCGCCGGCCCTGCCGAGACCGTGCTCGACGTTGCCCACAATCCCGATAGCGCGCGTTCTCTGGCCGAGGCGCTGGCCGCCGACCCGGTGTCGGGACAGACTTGGGTGGTGTTCTCAGTGCTGGCGGACAAGGACCTGGAGGCCATCGTCGAACCTTTCGTTCATCGGGTCGACGGCTGGTATGTGGGTGGGCTCGACGTGGCACGGGGTCGCCCGACTGGGGCCATGGCCGACGAACTCCAGGCCCTGGTGCCCGCAGGCGTGCATGTGGAGCGCCACCCCACGGTCTTCGAGGCCTACGAGGCCGCACGCCGGCAGGCCGCCCCGGGAGATCGCATCGTGGTGTTCGGCTCGTTTTATACCGTGGCTGCGGTTCTGAACCACGTCGTATAATGGTGGGCCCCGAGTTGATGCGCCTTTCGCAACCGAGCAAGACGTAGACGAGATCGTGGATACACCCATCAAACAACGCCTGGTTGGGCTGTCGGTGCTGGTGGCGCTGGCGGCGATCTTCTTGCCCATGATCCTGGACGGTTCGGGCCGGGAGGGTCATGTGCGCGTGGACATGGAAATCCCGCCCGAGCCGGTGTTCCCGGCGCCCGAGCGTCTCCCGCCCCTGCCGAGCACGCCGGAGCCGACCGTGACCACGGAGCCGGCCGCGCCCTCGACGGGGGCCGAGCCGCAGCACCCGCCGCGTCGCGAGGCGGTCGTACGCGCGGCACCGGAGCCCGAGGCGGCGCCGCCCACGCCCGCGGAACCCGCCGCGCCCATCGCGACCACGGGCTGGGCCGTGCAGGTCGGCAGCTTCTCGGAACGGGCGCGCGCCCGCAGTCTCCGGGACGAGCTCAGCAAGGCCGGATTCGATACCTTCATCGAACCCTTTTCGGCTGGCGAGGGTACGGTGTACCGTGTCAAGGTCGGGCCCACGGACGAGCGCAGCGCTGCGGAGGCGCTGGGTGCACGGTTGGAGAAAGAGCAGGGCCTCAAGGGGCTGGTCGTGTCCCAGGAGTGAACGGATTCCGTTTTGTCGCGCGGCCGGCTCTGTTAGAATTGCCGGCCTACACTCACCACGACTTTCCCTTCGAGGACTGATCCCGCCGATTCAATGAGCTGGTTCGATCTTGTCATTCTGGGCGTGATCGCCGTGTCCGCCGTGGTGGGTGCGTATCGCGGTCTGATCAAGGAATCCGTGTCGCTCGCGACCTGGGTCCTCGCGGTGTGGGTGGCCATTCGGTTCTCGGCCCCGTTCGCCAACGTGCTGCCCGAAGCCCTGTCGAGCGCCAGCTTCAGCCTGGGCGAGCTCGAGTTCCGTCTCGACAACCTCAAGGTCGGTATCGCCATGGTCGTGCTCTTCATCCTGACCTGGATCGTCGGTGCCATCGTGCAGTTCCTGTTGCGCTATCTCGTACAGGTCGTCAATTTCAGTGCCACGGACCGTGCGCTCGGCGCGGTATTCGGCGTGCTGCGGGGTGGACTGCTGGTCGTTGCCCTGGTGTTGCTCGCCGGCCTGACGACGGCCCCGCGCGCCGATTTCTGGAATGATTCGCTGTTGATCCCCCCCTTCGAGCAAACCGCTGTCTGGGTGTTGGCATTGCTGCCGGATCATGTTGCCAATTACTTTTCCTATGCTAGGTAGTGCCCCGGTGGCACGAAACGTAACGTGAGGTTCGAATGTGCGGCATTATCGGAATCGTAGGTCACTCGCCCGTTGCGCAGTCTCTGTATGACGCGCTGACCGTATTGCAGCATCGCGGCCAGGATGCTGCCGGTATCGTGACCTATGACGAAGGCCGGCTGAACCTGCGTAAGGACAACGGCCTGGTGCGGGACGTGTTCCATACGCGTCACATGCGCCGGCTCACCGGGAAGATGGGGATCGGCCACGTGCGCTACCCGACGGCCGGCAGCTCGTCCTCGGCTGAGGCACAGCCGTTTTACGTGAACTCGCCGTTCGGCATCACGCTGGGTCACAACGGCAACCTCACCAATGCGACCGAGCTCAAGCAGGAGTTGTTCCTGCAGGACCGTCGCCACATCAACACCAATTCGGATTCCGAGATCCTGCTCAACGTGTTCGCGCAGGAACTGCTCAAGCAGGACAAGCTGCGCCTGGAGGCCGCGGACGTATTTGCCGCGGTCTCCGGCGTACACCGTCGCTGTCGCGGTGCCTACGGCGTGGCGGCGATGATCGCGGGTTACGGCATCCTCGCCTTTCGCGACCCCTACGGTATCCGCCCGGTGGTCTACGGCCGCCGCGAGACCGAGCAGGGTCCGGAGTTCATGGTCGCCTCGGAGAGCGTCGCCCTCGACGCGCTCGGTTTTGAACTCGAACGCGACCTCGCGCCGGGCGAGGCGGTATTCATCTCCGTCGACGGTGAGATCAGCACCCAGCAGTGCGCGGAGCAGCCGGTGTTCTCGCCGTGCATCTTCGAGTACGTGTACTTCGCGCGCCCGGACTCGGTGATCGACAACGTCTTCGTGCACAAGGCGCGCATGCGCATGGGCGACAAGCTCGCCAAGAAAATCATGCGTGACTGGCCGGACCACGACATCGACGTGGTCATCCCGATCCCCGACACCAGCCGGACTTCTGCGCTGGAGCTGGCGAATACGTTGGGCGTGAAATACCGCGAGGGCTTCATCAAGAACCGCTACATCGGCCGCACCTTCATCATGCCCGGCCAGACGCAGCGCAAGAAGTCCGTGCGGCAGAAGCTCAATCCCATCGACCTCGAGTTCAAGGACAAGAACGTCTTGCTGGTGGACGATTCCATCGTGCGCGGGACCACCTCCGGTGAGATCGTGCAGATGGCGCGCGACGCCGGTGCCCGTCGCGTGTACTTCGCGTCGGCTTCGCCGCCGATTCGCTACCCGAACGTGTACGGTATCGACATGCCGGCGGCGATCGAGCTGATCGCCCACGGCCGCACCGAGGAAGAGGTGTGCGAGGCCATCGGTGCCGACCGCCTGTTCTACCAGGATCTGCAGGACCTGATCGATGCCGTGCGCAAGGGCAACGCCGACCTGCAGCAATTCGACTGCTCGGTGTTCACCGGCGAGTACGTCTCGGGCATCAGCCAGGCGTACCTGGACGCGATCCAGGAGGCACGCAGCGATGCGAACAAGTCCAAGCGGGATCGCGATCTTGCCCACATCGACCTGCACAACTCGGCATAACACGGGTGGCTGGCTGTTCGCGGGGCTGCTGTGGTTGCTGGCCCCGCTGGCGGCCGCCGACGAACTGATGCCGCGCATTCCGCTGCAAGACCCCTGGCAACCGGTTCTCGACGCACTGGCCGAACAGTACCCGGAGCGTGACCGCTCGCGCGTGGTGATCGTCAGCATCGGCGAGCAACGCCTGCATTATTTCCTCGATGCCAAGCTGATGCGCAGCTATCGCGTCTCGACCTCGCGCTACGGCATCGGCAGCGAAGCCGGCAGCAACCGCACACCGCTCGGCGTGCACCGGGTGCGCCGCAAGATCGGCGCGGACGCGCCGCTTGGAACGATCTTCAAGGCACGCCGGGACACGGGCGAAATCGCCGAGATCGTGCGCGAGCCCCGCATCACCGGCGATGACTACGTCACTACCCGCATCCTCTGGCTGGATGGCATGGAGGAGGGCGTGAACCGCGGTGAGGGCGTGGATTCCTTCAGTCGCTACATCTACCTGCACGGCACCCACGAGGAAGGGCTCATCGGCCAGCCGGCCTCGCACGGCTGCGTGCGCATGTACAACCGCGACGTAGTCGAGCTGTTCGACGCACTGCCCGAGGATGCGCTCGTGGTCATCGTGGAGTAGCCCGCGGCGTTTGACAGGTCGAAGCCGGCTGGCATAGTCTGTTCGTACGCGCCGATTTGAATCTCAGCTTGCGGGCGCCTGATAAATGCAGCTAAAGCGGGAGTTCGAGGGCCTGCTTTAGTGATGTGCTGAAGCGGGTTTTTTTATGCCCGCGTGCTCTGTATCTTCAAGGGGAACACCATGGCATTCGAGGATATCGACGACTTCGGTTTCGAGACGCTGGGCGTGCGCGCGGGCCAGACCCGCACCGCCGAGGGCGAGCAGTCCGAACCGATCTTTCCCACCTCCAGTTTCGTGTTCGAAAGCGCCGCCCATGCTGCGGCGCGTTTCAGCGGACAGGAACCCGGCAACATCTACTCGCGCTTCACCAACCCCACCGTCCGCATGTTCCAGGATCGGCTGGCCGCGCTCGAGGGAGGCGAGTCCTGCGTGGCCACGGCCTCCGGGATGGCGGCCATCCTCTCAACCTGCATGGCGTTGCTCGAGGCCGGCGACCACGTCGTCTGCTCACGCGCGGTGTTCGGTACCACCACGGTGCTGTTCAACAACTACCTCAAGAAATTCGGCGTAGAGGTGGATTTCGTGCCTCTCACCGATCTCGAGGCCTGGGATGCGGCCATCAAGCCCAACACGCGACTGCTGTTCGTGGAAACGCCCTCCAACCCGCTGACCCAGGTCGTCGACATCAAGGAGCTGGCCGAGCTGGCGCATCGCCGCGGCTGCCTGCTGGTGGTCGACAACTGTTTCTGCACGCCCGCCCTGCAGCGGCCACTGGAGATGGGGGCCGATATCGTGATCCACTCGGCCACCAAGTACCTCGACGGGCAGGGCCGCTGCATCGGCGGGGCCGTGGTCGGTGACACCGAGCGCGTCGGCAAGGACGTCTACGGCTTCCTGCGCACCGCTGGCCCCACCCTGAGTCCGTTCAACGCCTGGGTATTTCTCAAGGGGCTGGAAACCCTGCACCTGCGCATGCAGGCGCACAGTGCCAAGGCGCTGGAACTGGCGACCTGGCTGGAGCACCAGCCGCAGGTCGCCACGGTGCACTATCCGGGGCTCGCCTCGCATCCACAGCATGCCCTGGCCGCCGCGCAGATGAGTGCCTTCGGCGGCATCGTCGCCTTCGAACTCGCGGCCGGCCAGCCGGATGCCTGGTGCGTGATCGACAACACCCGGGTCATCTCCATCACCGCCAACCTCGGCGACACCAAGTCGACCATCACGCACCCGGCGACCACGACGCACGGGCGGCTCACGCCCGAACAGCGGGCGGACGCGGGTATCGGCGACGGGCTCATCCGCATCGCGGTGGGGCTCGAGGATGTCGAAGACCTCAAGGCCGACCTGCAGCGCGGTTTCGACCAGCTGCGCTGAACCGGTTCCCATGGGTGAAGCGCGCCAGGATCTGCTCGAGATCTTCGCCGCTGCCCTCGAGGCGGTGCGCGGTGATCGCGTCGTAGCGCAGGCACTGCAGCAGGCCCGGTTGACGGGGGACTGGCACGTGGTGGCCATCGGCAAGGCCGCGGCGGCCATGTGGCAGGGGGCTCGCGAGGTGCTGGGCGGGCAGATCAGGGCGAGCCTGGTCATCACCAAGCATGGCCACGCCGAGGCGCTGTCTCCACAGGAGGGCCTCGAGCTCATCGAGTCGGACCATCCCGTGCCGGGGGCCGCGAGTCTCGAGGCCGGCCGCCGCCTGCTCGATTTCCTGAAGCGGGCACCGGCGGACGCCCGGTTCCTGTTCCTGGTTTCCGGTGGCGCGTCGAGCCTTGTCGAGGTGCTGCCCGAGGGCATGACGGCAGGGCAGCTCGCGCAGCTCAATACCTGGCTGCTGGGCAGCGGGCTCGACATCGCCGCCATGAACGCGGTGCGCAAGCGCGTGTCCCGCATCAAGGGCGGCGGGCTGCTGCGCTGGGTGGGGACGCGGGAGGGACGATGCCTGTTGATCTCGGACGTGCCGGGTGATGACCCGGCGGTGATCGGCTCGGGTCTGCTGGTGCCGGGCGATGCGCCGCTGCCGGACGGTCTGCCGGATTGGGTCGGCGCCCTGATCGAGGCCGATGCGGCACTGCCGTCATCCAGCACCCGTTGCGAGGTGATCGCCAACCGCACGCGCGCCCTCGAGGCCGCGGCGGAGACGGCGCGGCAGCTGGGCTATCGCGTCGAACTCGCCCCGGACCTGCTGAGCGGGGACGCGGGGGCGACGGGGGCGGCACTCGGCGCGCGACTGCGCGATGCCGCGCCCGGTGTCTACCTGTGGGGCGGTGAGACCACGGTGCGGCTGCCCCCGCAGCCGGGGCGCGGGGGACGCAATCAGCACCTGGCGCTGGGCGCGGCGCGCGCGCTCGCAGGCGCCGCGGGCGCCTACCTGCTGGCCGCCGGCACGGACGGCACCGACGGACCCACGGACGATGCCGGTGCGCTCGTCGACGGCCAGACCACCGAGCGCATGGCCCTCGACGGCATCGAAGCCCGTGACGCCCTGGTGCGCGCCGACGCCGGCACGGCCCTGGAAGCGGCGGGGGACCTCGTGCGAACCGGGCCGACGGGGACCAATGTCATGGACCTGGTCATCGGCCTCAAGACCTGAACGAAGATCCGATGCGAGACAATCTCTACACCCGGGCCCACGCGGCCCTGATGCTGCGCGACCCGGCCGAAAAGGTGGCGGCGGCCCGCGCCCTCTACGCGGGCTGGCAAGGCGGTGAGCTCGAACGGGCGCCGGCCGAGGTGGTTCAGCGCGTCGAGGTGCCGGGTCGGCCCGACCAGCCGCGGCTCGTGCACCCGCGCGAGGTGCCGCAGCGCAAGCTCGCGAGCGACGAGGGCCGCGCCGCCCTGGTCCATGCCATCGCCCACATCGAGTTCAACGCCATCAACCTGGCGCTGGATGCGGTCTACCGGTTTCGCGACATGCCCGAGTGCTTTTACGGCGACTGGCTTCAGGTGGCAGCCGAGGAGGCCTATCACTTCTCGCTGCTCAGGAATCGGCTGGCTGAGCTCGGGCATGGTTACGGTGACCTGCCGGCCCATAACGGCCTGTGGGAAATGGCGGTCAAGACGGATCACGACGTGCTGGTGCGCATGGCGCTGGTGCCCCGCGTGCTGGAGGCCCGCGGCCTGGATGTCACGCCAGGCATGATGGAGCGCCTGCGCCAGGTGGGCGACGAACGCACCGTGGCCCTGCTGGAAATCATCCTGCGCGACGAGATCGGCCATGTGGCCATCGGTTCACGCTGGTATGCTTATGCCTGTGAACAGCGTGGCGTGGATCGACAGGAAACCTTCCTGGCCTTGCTGGATCAATACATGACAGGTCGGCTGCGTGGGCCGTTTCACGAAGAGGCACGACGCCAGGCCGGCTTTTCCGAGGTGGAGCTGGCCAAGCTCAATGCACTCGACGACAACTGAACACACGGGATGGAGATCATGCGTTTGAAGATGACGGGTTTGTGGGTATTGCTGCTGGCGCTGTTGCTGGCCGGGTGTTCCGGGGAGGACGAGGCGCCGCGGGCAGACACGCGGGCAGGCGACCTGGTGCTGCATTTCCAGGAAAGTGAGCCTGGCATCGACCCCTACGCGGTACGCATGCTCGTCACGCAATCCCATGTGCGCATCGACGACGGCTTCGACGAGAGCGGTTTCGTGCTCTACGACCGCGCCTCGCGCACCATCTACAGCGTCACCCACGAAGACCGTCAGATCCTCCGTATCGACTATCGTCCGGTGACGATGGCGCCGCCGCGCGAACTGGTCTACGGCCAGAACGAGTCCAGTGATCCGCAGGCGCCCACCATCGACGGCAAGTTGCCGGTGCACTACGAGCTGCTCACCAATGGCCAGACCTGTCATGACGTGGTGGCCGTGCCGGGCCTGCTGGAGGAGGCGAGGCTCGCCCTGATCGAGTATCACGATGCCCTCGCCGGTGAGCAGGCCGCCAACCTGTTCAAGACGCCGCCCGAGTTTCAGTCCGATTGCATGCTGTCCAATCTGGTGTTTGCGCCCAGCCGCTACCTGGAGTTCGGCTTCCCGATCCAGGAGCGCACGCATGACGGGTACGTGCGCGCGCTGGTCGATTTCGAGCGTGAGGCAGAGTTGTCACCGGAGCTGTTCATGCTGCCGGAATACCGGGAGTACTCCATCAATCACGGCGGGGCTGAAGGCACCTCGGCCGACGATGCGGCCCCGGCGGGCACGGCGATCTGAAGGCTCATCGCCAGCTGCGGTCGTGAATACAGCTCGGCCGCCTTGCCGTAAAGTGCGGCTCTGGCGCGCGGGCAGGGGTTCGGGCGGCAGGTGATTGAGAGAGTGGGGCGCCGATCGCGCGCCCCGCGGTGGGCATCATCCGAACGTTTGCCGTCCGGACCGACCCCTGGGCAGGGGCCGGGTGTTCCGTGTTACTTGCTGACGACGGCCTTGTTGATGATCACCGGCTCGACCGGCACATCCTGGTGCATGCCGGCGCGGCCGGTCTTGACGCCCTCGATCTGCTTGACCACGTCCATGCCCTCGACCACCTGGCCGAACACGCAGTAACCCCAGCCTTGCTGGGTTTCGCTGCTGAAGTTCAGGAAGTCGTTGTCCTTCACGTTGATGAAGAACTGGGCGGTGGCCGAATGCGGGTTCGGGGTGCGGGCCATCGCGATGGAGCCGGCCACGTTCGGCAGGCCGTTGTTGGCCTCGTTCTCGATCTCCCCGCGCGTGTCCTTCTGCGTCATGTCCTCGGTGAAGCCGCCGCCCTGAATCATGAAATTCGGGATGACGCGGTGGAAGATGGTGCCGTCGTAGAAGCCATCCTCCGCGTACTGCAGGAAGTTGGCGACGGTCTTCGGCGCCTTGTCCGCATAGAGCTCGATGACGATGTTGCCCTTGTTCGTTTCCAGCGTGACGGTCGGGTTGGTCGAATCGTTCATGGCATGGGTTCCTACGGAAGCAATGAGAAGAAGCAGCGTGATGCCCAGACGAGTGATGGTCTTCATGATCATGCAGCCATTTGAAGTGGAAAGCGGCATGATAAAAGGCCGACGCGAGCGAGTCCAACGCTGCCATGCCGCGGCCTGATTAACTTTTGTTCGGATACGGTGATTCCGTTACCATTCGCGCCATGCCTGAAACACCCGTCAAGACGCGCTTTGCGCCCAGCCCTACCGGGGAGATTCACCTCGGCAACGTGCGCACCGCGCTGTTCAATGCCCTGCTGGCCCGCAAGACGGGCGGGGTGTTCCTGCTGCGCATCGAGGATACCGACCAGGACCGCAGCCGGGAGGAATACCGGCTGCAGCTGCAGGAGGATTTGCGCTGGCTGGGGCTGGACTGGCAGGAAGGCCCCGAGGTGGACGGCCCGCATGCGCCGTATCTGCAGTCGCAGCGCCAGGCCGTGTATGACCGCTATTACCAGCAGCTCATCGACGCGGGCCTGGCCTATCCCTGTTTCTGCTCCGATCAGTCGCTCAAGCTCGTACGCAAGCGCCAGTTGGCGGCGGGCCAGCCGCCGCGTTATCCCGGCACCTGTGCGCGCCTGTCCCGCGAGGAGGTCGCGGCCAAGCGCGAGCGGGGCATACAGCCGACCTTGCGTTTCCGGGTGCCGAAGGGCGAAACGGTGCAGTTCGAGGACCTGGTGCGCGGTCACCAGTCCTACCGTTCCGACGATATCGGCGACTTCATCATCCGCCGCTCGGATGGCACGCCCGCGTTCTTTTTCACCAACGCGATCGACGACGCCCTCATGGGCGTGACCCACGTGCTGCGCGGCGAGGACCACATCACCAACACGCCACGCCAGCTCATGCTCCTGGAGGCGCTCGGTCTGTCGAGGCCGACCTACGGCCACATCTCGCTCATCGTGGGCCCGAACGGCGGGCCGCTCTCCAAGCGCGAGGGGTCGGCCAGCGTGCGCGGCCTGCGGGAACGTGGATTCCTGCCGCTGGCGATCAACAATCACCTCGCCCGCATCGGCCACACCTACGCGGAAGACGACTTCATGTCGTTCGATGAACTCGCGGCCCGTTTCGACACCGGGCGCCTGGGTAAGGCCGCTGCACGTCACGATGAGGTCCAGTTGCGCCATCGCCAGCAACAAGCGGTGGCCGGGCTCGATGATGCGGCCATGCTCGCCTGGCTCGAGGCCACTGCCGGTGGGCTCGAGCATGTGCCTGCAGGCGAGCGCGAGACGTTCATCGCCGCGGTGCGTGAGAACGTGGTGATGCCTGAAGACGCGGCAATGTGGGTGGCCGCGGTGTATGACGATCAACCGGTGCTCTCGACCGACGCACAGGCGGTCATCGCAGACACCGACCAGGCATTTTTCGAGGCCGCGATTGCGGAACTGCCCGACAGCGCCGCGGATTTTCGTGCCTATGCCAAGGCCGTGGGCCAGGCCGCAGGTGTGAAGGGCAAGGGCCTGTTCATGCCGCTGCGTGCTGCGCTCACCGGCCAGGTGCACGGTCCGGAGATGTCTCAGCTTTTCCCCCTGATCGGCGTGGAACGCGCCCGTGCGCGCCTGGCGCGCTGGATCGACTGACAAGAAACGACACCATGTTGCAGATCTTCAATAGCCTCACGCGCAAGAAAGAGACCTTCGAACCCATCGAGCCTGGCAAGGTGCGCATGTATGTATGCGGCATGACCGTGTACGACTACTGTCACCTCGGCCATGCCCGGGTGCTGGTGGTCTTCGATATCGTGTATCGCTACCTCAAGGCGCTGGGGCTGGACGTGACCTACGTGCGCAACGTCACCGACATCGACGACAAGATCATCAAGCGCGCCAACGAGAACGGCGAGGCCTTCGGCGCGCTGACCGCGCGTTTCATTCAGGCCATGCACGAGGATGCCGAGGCCCTGGGCGTGCTGCCGCCGACCTTCGAGCCCAAGGCCACGGAGAACATCGAGGCCATCATCGACATGATCGGCACGCTGGTGGACAAGGGCTACGCCTATGTCGCGACGAACGGCGACGTGTACTACGACGTGCACAAGTTCGAGCACTACGGCCAGCTCTCGGGCAAGAAGCTCGACGACCTCCAGGCCGGCGCCCGCGTCGAGGTGGGCGAGGACAAGCGCGACCCGCTGGATTTCGTGCTCTGGAAGGCGGCCAAGCCCGGCGAGCCGGCCTGGTCCTCGCCCTGGGGCGAGGGTCGGCCGGGCTGGCACATCGAGTGCTCGGCCATGTCCACGCAGATCCTGGGCAACCACTTCGACATCCACGGTGGCGGGCAGGACCTGCAGTTTCCCCACCACGAGAACGAGATCGCCCAGAGCGAGGCCTGCACCGGCGAGCATTTCGTCAACTACTGGATGCACAACGGCTTCGTGCGCATCAACGAGGAGAAGATGTCCAAGTCGCTGGGCAACTTCTTCACCGTGCGCGAGATCCTCGAGCGCTACCGGCCGGAAGAGGTGCGTTATTTCGTCCTCACCAGCCACTACCGTAGCCCGCTCAATTACTCGGATGCCCAGCTGGACAACGCCCGCGGCGCGCTGACCCGCCTGTACACCGCCTTGCGCGGACTGCCGCAGGCCGTGCCGGCCGAGGCCCCCGAGCTGCGCGAGCGCTTCGATGCCGCGATGTGCGACGACTTCAATACGCCGGAGGCCCTGGCGGTGCTGTTCGACATCGCCCGCGATGCAAACAAGGCGCGCGAGGGAGGCGATGAGCCCGGGGCCGCCGCGCTGGCCGCGTTGTTGCGGGAACTCGGGGCGGTCCTGGGCCTGCTGGGCGACGACCCGGAGGCCTACCTCAAGGGCGGTGGCGCGCCGGCCGAGGGTGGCCTCACGGATGCTCAGATCGACGCGTTGATCACCGCGCGCAACGACGCCCGTGCCGCGCGTGACTGGGCAGAGGCCGACCGCATCCGCGACGAACTCAAGGACCAGGGCGTGGTGCTGGAGGACGGGGCCGGGGGCACCAGCTGGCGCCGCGAGTAGGGGCTGCGCTAGACTCGGATGGAGCCGGGCCGGATTCGGCGTTGACGAAGGCGGGGGGCTTGCGTATGATGCGCAGCTTGCGCCGCACTGGTCAGTGACTTGCGTGTGCCAGGATACGTCCGGGGTATAGCGCAGTCTGGTAGCGCGCCTGCTTTGGGAGCAGGATGTCGGGGGTTCGAATCCCTCTACCCCGACCAATTCGGGGCAGGGGCCGGGTCCCACAGTTCGTGATCTGCGCCCGTAGCTCAACCGGATAGAGCAACGGCCTTCTAAGCCGTAGGTTGCAGGTTCGAGTCCTGCCGGGCGTGCCACTTCCGGTCTGCCCGGCCGGAGGGAAGCCAGATTCCCGTAGCAGTTCGATGGTGGGTGTAGCTCAGTTGGTAGAGCCCTGGATTGTGATTCCAGTCGTCGTGGGTTCGAGTCCCATCATCCACCCCATTTTTTCCTGAGTTTTCAGGGCCGTTAGCTCAGTTGGTAGAGCAGCTGACTCTTAATCAGTAGGTCCGGGGTTCGAATCCCTGACGGCCCACCATAAAATAGAAAGCCGCCCTCGGGCGGCTTTCTTCGTTTTGGATGGGTATCCACAGCTTGCTTGCCGGCATTGGGTGTTGTCCCACGGGCAATGTATAATGTGCGGTTTGTGCCCGCGCCGCGGGCCTGAGGCGAAAGTGGCGGAATTGGTAGACGCGCTGGATTTAGGTTCCAGTGGGGCAACCCGTGAGAGTTCGAGTCTCTCCTTTCGCACCAGACACATTGGCCCTCGAGATCGTTTTGTGTGGACGTTGTCGTGGGCAATACGTTGATTTAAAAAGAATTCCAGTAATAGCGAATCCCTAGAGGTATTTTTACCATGCAAGTTTCCGTGGAATCCCCCAGCGCGATCGAGCGCAAGATCACCGTAGAAGTACCGGCGGAGCGCATCGATCAGGAAGTCGATCAGCGCCTGAAATCGATGGTCGGCCGCGTGCGCATCGACGGGTTCCGTCCGGGCAAGGTGCCGTTCAAGGTCGTCAAGCAGCGTTACGGCCAGGACGTCTTCAACGAGGTGGTGGGGCAGGTGCTGCAGTCCACCTTCCAGGAGGCCGTCACGCAGGAAAAACTGCGTCCGGCGGGCAGCCCCGAAATCGAGGCCATGGAAGCCGAGCCGGGCAAGCCGCTCAACTACACCGCCAAGTTCGAGGTCTACCCGGAATTCGACGTGGGGCCGGTGGACGCGCTGGAGATCACGCGCCCGGTCGCCGAGATCGCCGAGAGCGACATGGACAAGATGATCGAGAACCTGCGCCAACAGCGCAAGGAATTCGAGGCCGTGGACCGTGCCTCCCAGAACGGCGACCGTATCACCATCGACTACGAGGGCTTCATCGACGGCGAGGCCTTCGAGGGCGGCAAGGCGGAGAACGCCCAGATCGAGCTCGGCGCCGGCCGCCTGATCGAGAGCCTGGAAAGCCAGCTCGTGGGTCTGAACCCGGGCGAGGAAAAGACCCTGGACGTGGTCTTCCCGGAGGACTACCACGCCGAGCAGCTCAAGGGTAAGACCACGCAGTTCAAGGTGAAGGTGAACGAGGTGGCCGAGGCCAAGCTGCCGGAGCTGACCGACGAGTTCATCGCCCAGTTCGGTATCACCGAGGGGGGCGTCGACGCCTTCCGCGACGAGGTCCGCAAGAACATGCAGCGCGAACTCGATGGCGCCGTCAGCGGTCGAATCAAGCAGCAGGTGATGGACGGCCTGTTCGACAGCAACGACGTGCCGGTGCCGGAGGCCCTGGTAAAGGAAGAAATCCAGCGCATGCGCCAGCAGACGGCCCAGCAGATGGGTGCCCAGGGCATGGACGGCAGCATGTTCCCGGACGACCTGTTCGAGGGCGAGGCGCGTAAGCGCGTGGCGCTCGGGCTGATCATCGGCGAGATCGTGCGCCAGAACGAAATCAAGCTGGATCGTGATAAGGTGGATGCCAAGATCAAGGAGTTCGCCGCCAGCTACGAGGACCCGGAGCAGGTCGAGCAGTTCTATCGCACCAACCCGCAGGCCATGGCCGGCGTGGAAGCCATGGCCCTGGAAGAGCAGGTCGTGGACTGGGTGCTCGAGAAGGCCAAGGTCTCTGACGAGAAGACGGACTTCGAAAGCCTCATGAATCCGAATCCGAAAAAAGGAGACGAGTAATCAATGAGCGGTAATTTCAAGGGCGGAATGGGCGCACTCGACACCCAGGCACTGAACCTGGTGCCGATGGTCGTGGAGCAGACGGCGCGCGGCGAGCGTGCCTACGATATCTATTCACGCCTCTTGAAAGAGCGCGTGGTGTTCATCGTGGGTCCGATCGAGGACCACATGGCGAACCTGATCGTGGCGCAGCTGCTGTTCCTCGAGTCCGAGAATCCGGACAAGGATATTCATATTTATATAAACTCCCCGGGCGGCTCGGTGACGGCCGGCATGGCGATCTACGACACCATGCAGTTCATCAAGCCCAACGTGAGCACCATGTGCGTGGGGCAGGCCGCCAGCATGGGCGCCGTGCTGCTGACGGCCGGCGAGAAGGGCAAGCGCTACTGCCTGCCCCACTCGCGCGTGATGATCCACCAGCCGCTGGGCGGCTTCCAGGGCCAGGCGTCGGATATCGATATCCACGCCCGCGAGATCCTCAAGATCCGCGAGCAGCTCAACTTGGTGCTTTCCAGGCACACCGGCCAGCCGGTGGACCGGATCGCACAGGACACCGATCGCGACCGCTTCATGAGCGGCGAAGAGGCCGTCGAGTACGGCCTGGTCGACCAGGTCCTGAGCGACCGCGGCTAACCCTTCGGACCAGGGCCGGCGGCACTCGCCGCCGGCCCTCCCGCCGCCGCCCGAAACCGCGGCAGATTCCTCTCTTCTGGACTATTATTTCCTAGTGGAAATACGGGAATTCCCGCGCCTTTTGTCGGCTTGCATAAGCCGGGGAAAACGGGCATTGTGTAATCAAATCGCGTAATTGGGGATTGTCGATGAGCGACGACAAGCACAACGATCAGGACAACGGCAAACTGCTGTATTGCTCCTTCTGCGGGAAGAGCCAGCACGAAGTGCGCAAGCTGATCGCGGGGCCTTCGGTTTTCATCTGTGACGAGTGCGTCGAGCTGTGTAATGACATCATCCGCGAGGAGATGCAGGAGCAGACCACGGCCACCGGCGCCAAGCTGCCGAAGCCCCATGAAATTCGTGCCATCCTCGACGAATACGTCATCGGCCAGGACCGCGCCAAGAAGGTGCTGTCGGTGGCTGTATACAATCATTACAAGCGCCTCGAGTCCCGCAACGCCAAGGAAGAGATCGAGCTCACCAAGAGCAATATCCTTCTGATCGGCCCGACCGGCTCGGGCAAGACCCTGCTGGCCGAGACCCTGGCGCGGCTGCTGAACGTGCCATTCACCATTGCGGACGCGACCACGTTGACCGAAGCCGGCTACGTGGGCGAGGACGTCGAGAACATCATCCAGAAGCTGCTGCAAAAGTGCGACTACGATGTGGAGAAGGCCCAGACCGGCATCGTCTACATCGACGAGATCGACAAGATCTCGCGCAAGTCGGATAACCCCTCGATCACCCGCGACGTGTCGGGCGAGGGCGTGCAGCAGGCGCTGCTGAAACTGATCGAGGGCACCGTGGCCTCGGTCCCGCCGCAGGGCGGCCGCAAACATCCGCAGCAGGAATTCCTGCAGGTCGACACCTCCAACATCCTGTTCATCGTCGGCGGCGCGTTCGCCGGCCTGGACAAGGTGATTCTCGACCGCACCGAGAAGAGCGGCATCGGTTTCTCGGCGGAGGTGAAGAGCAAGTCCGAACAGCGCCCGGTGGGGCAGGTGCTCTACGGCGTGGAGCCGGAAGACCTGATCCGCTACGGCCTGATTCCCGAATTCGTCGGTCGGCTTCCGGTGGTGGCCACGCTCGAGGAACTCGACGAGGACGCGCTGGTGCGCATTCTCAGCGAGCCCAAGAACGCGCTCACCAAGCAGTACCAGAAGCTGTTCGACATGGAAGGCGTGGAACTCGAGTTCCGCGACGATGCCTTGCACGCCGTCGCCCGCAAGGCGATGGAGCGCAAGACCGGCGCCCGCGGGCTGCGTACCATCCTCGAGCACGTGCTGCTCGACACGATGTACGACCTCCCGTCGGCGGATGACGTGACCCGCGTGGTCGTGGATGATGCGGTGATTCGCGGCGACGCGAAGCCCTACCTCATCTACGAGGGCGCGGAGTACCAGCAGAAAGCAGCGGCAGACTGAGTCCCGGGGCCGACCGGCCCCTGGCGGGTCGTGCCCGGTCCGACGCGTGCGCGCGTCGACTTGAAAACGCGTCTGTCGTCCCCATCTAAGGGTCTGATGCCTCTTTCCACGGGGCGGGCCCGGCTCCTTTCCCGGTAACGACGTGACGACGACGAGCCTGATTGTCCGGCCCAGCGACTGAACGGTGGCGACGGCCGCCCGGATTCACCTCACCTCGATGAGGAAACTTCATGACTGACGAAACCAAGACGCCGGAAACCACGAACGAGACTGGTCGCCAGGTACCCGTGCTGCCCCTGCGCGACGTGGTGGTCTACCCACACATGGTGATCCCGCTGTTCGTGGGGCGCGAAAAATCCATCAAGGCACTGGATGCCGCGATGGAGAAGGACAAGCAGATCCTGCTGGTCGCCCAGCAGAGCGCCGAGGTCGATGACCCGGGTCCGGAGGAGATGCACCGGATCGGCACCCTCTCGACGATCCTGCAGCTGCTGAAGCTGCCCGACGGGACCATCAAGGTGCTGGTCGAGGGCGGCGACCGTGCCCGGATCGAGGACCTGGAAGAAGCCGACGATTACTACACCGCCTCGTTGAGCGTTCTGCCATCCGGCGAGGGCGAGGACGAGCGCGAGGTCGAGGTCCTGTCGCGATCCGTGATGGGCCTGTTCGACCAGTACGTGAAGCTCAACAAGAAGGTCCCGCCGGAAATCCTCACCTCGCTGGCGGGGATCGAGGATCCCGCGCGGCTGGCGGATACCATCGCCGCCCACATGTCGCTCAAGATCGAGGAGAAACAGAAGATCCTCGAGATCGAGAGCGTGCGCGACCGGCTCGAGCACCTGATGGGCCTGATCGAGGGCGAGATCGACATCCTGCAGATCGAGAAGCGCATCCGCGGGCGCGTGAAGCAGCAGATGGAGAAGAGCCAGCGCGAGTACTATCTGAACGAGCAGATGAAGGCCATTCAGAAAGAACTCGGCGACATGGAGGAAGGCCCCAACGAGCTCGAGGAACTGGCCAAGAAGATCGAGACCGTCGGCATGCCCAAGGACGTCAAGTCCAAGGCGACCGCGGAGCTCAACAAGCTGAAGATGATGTCGCCCATGTCAGCCGAGGCCACCGTGGTGCGCAACTACATCGACTGGCTGGTCGGCGTGCCGTGGAAGAAGAAGACCAAGGTGCGCCTCGATCTGTCACGCGCCCAGGACGTGCTCGACGAGGACCACTATGGTCTGGAGAAGGTCAAGGAGCGCATCCTCGAATACCTGGCCGTGCAGCAGCGCGTGCGCAAGCTCAAGGGGCCGATCCTCTGCCTGGTGGGGCCGCCGGGTGTCGGTAAGACCTCGCTGGGCCGCTCCATCGCTCGGGCGACCAACCGCAAGTTCACCCGCATGGCGCTGGGCGGCGTGCGCGACGAGGCCGAGATCCGCGGTCACCGCCGCACCTATATCGGTGCATTGCCGGGCAAGATCATCCAGAACATGTCCAAGGTCGGGGTGCGTAACCCCCTGTTCCTGCTGGATGAAATCGACAAGATGGCGATGGACTTCCGCGGTGACCCGGCGTCGGCCCTGCTCGAGGTGCTGGACCCGGAACAGAACCACACCTTTGGCGACCATTACCTGGAAGTCGACTTCGACCTGTCGGACGTCATGTTCGTGGCCACGGCCAACAGCATGAACATCCCGGGCCCGCTGCTCGACCGTATGGAGGTCATTCGTCTGCCGGGTTATACCGAGGACGAGAAGGCCAACATCGCCATGCGCTACCTCGTGCCGAAGCAGATCAAGAGCAACGGCGTGAAGGAAGGCGAACTCGAGATCACCGAAGAGGCGGTGCGCTCGATCATTCGCCACTACACGCGCGAGGCGGGCGTGCGTAATCTTGAGCGCGAGATCTCCAAGCTGTGCCGTAAAGTGGTGAAAAATCAGCTGCTTGCAAAGAGCGAGGAGAAGATCGTCATCACCGAGGACAACATCAACGACTACCTCGGTGTGCAGCGGTTCCGCTTCGGCCGTGCCGAGGAAAAGGACCAGATCGGTCAGGTCACGGGCCTGGCGTGGACCGAAGTGGGCGGCGAACTGCTGACCATCGAGGTCACGACCATGCCGGGCAAGGGCCAGCCGCCGATCCTGACCGGCCAGCTCGGCGACGTGATGAAGGAGTCGATCCAGGCGGCCCGGACCGTGGTGCGCTCGCGCGCGGCGGTACTAGGTATCGCGGACGACTTCTTCGAAAAGCACGACATCCACTTCCACGTGCCGGAAGGGGCCACGCCGAAGGACGGTCCGAGCGCCGGTATCGGCATGTGCACCGCGCTGGTCTCGTCGATCACCGGGATTCCGGTGCGTGCGGAAGTGGCCATGACCGGGGAAATCACGCTGCGCGGCGAGGTGCTGCCCATCGGTGGCTTGAAGGAAAAGCTGCTGGCCGCACACCGCGGCGGTATCACCACGGTCGTGATTCCGCAGGAAAACGAGAAGGATCTGGCGGAAATTCCGGAGAACATCAAGGAAAACCTCGATATCCGCCCGGTGAAGTGGATCGACCAGGTTCTGGAGATCGCGCTCGCGCGCATGCCCGAGCCGCGCGCGGAGGACGAGGTGAAGGACGCTCCGGTGAGAAAGGAGAAGGGTGGCAAGAGTGCCAAGAAGGGCGGTGTCCGCCATCACTGATTGTGTGAGCCAACCCACGTTGCAGGCCCCGGAAATACCGGGGCCTGCGCGTTCTGGGGCCCGTTTCACGGGGCGATTTGTTGACAGCTTTCTGAGGCAGTTGGTATAAAGACCGGGCTTTTCCGCCGTACCATCGGCGAGGTTGGCTTGGGGGACACGACCACTTTCCACCGCTTTATATTCGCTTGAGAAGCCCACGCTGGTTGCAGGCAACCTTCCGGGCTCAGGAAGCGATTCGAGTACCTGTCACACACGTGGCGACGAAAAACCGATTACAAAATAAAGGAAGCGATAATGAATAAATCCGAACTGATTGATGCGATTGCCAGCAACGCGAATCTGTCCAAGGCCGACGCCGGCCGTGCGCTGGACGGCTTCATCGAAGCTGTGACCACCGCCATGAAGGGCGACGATCAGGTCACCATCGTTGGCTTCGGCACCTTCCTGGTTCGCTCCCGCGATGCCCGCAGCGGCCGCAACCCGCGTACCGGCGAAACCATCCAGATCCCGGCCTCGAAGGTTCCGAGCTTCAAGGCTGGTAAAGCCCTGAAAGATGCCGTAAACTAGCCGCCTTTCTCGGCACGGGTGCTTAGCTCAGTTGGTAGAGCGTCGCCCTTACAAGGCGAATGTCGGGAGTTCGAGCCTCTCAGCACCCACCAAAGAAAAAAGTTTAGGAGCGGTAGTTCAGCTGGTTAGAATACCGGCCTGTCACGCCGGGGGTCGCGGGTTCGAGTCCCGTCCGCTCCGCCAGTATCAGGACGAGGGCGCTTAACGGCGCCCTTCTTCTTTGCCTGGCAGCCCGTTAGAGGGTTTTTTTTTGGCACGTCACCCCACGTGTCCTTGAGTACCAAGATGCTGGAGCGGTAGTTCAGCTGGTTAGAATACCGGCCTGTCACGCCGGGGGTCGCGGGTTCGAGTCCCGTCCGCTCCGCCATTTCCCGAAAAGGGCGCCCCCGCGGCGCCCTTTTTCTTTGACCGCCATTCAGTCTGCCCCGCAAAATCCGGTATCATCTGCGTTTTGCGCGCCGCTATCCGCGCGCCCACGCCAGACAATCAGGACAACACGGAATCGCTCACCCATGCTGCTACGTATTCACGACCTGGCCAAGGGCTGGATTGCATATGTCATCTTCGCCTTCCTCATTCTGACCTTTGCACTCTGGGGGATTCAGTCCTACCTGGGGGGCGGCGGTGACCGCGAGGTGGCGGAAGTCAACGGCAGCGTGATCACGCAGGCCGAGTTCCAGCAGGCGATGCAGGCCGAGCGTGACAGCCTGCGGCAGATGTTCGGCGGCCAGCTGCCCGAAGGGATCGTGACCGAGGATCTCATTCAGCAGCGGGCGCTGGACGCGGTCGTGGCCCGTACCCTGATTCGCCAGACACTCGAGGAGTACGGCTTTCGTGTAAGTGACAAGGAAGTGCTGGACTACATCACGGCACAGCCGTTCTTCAGTGAGAATGGCGCCTTCAGCCGGCAGCGCTACGAAAACATTCTCAAGCAGCAGCGTATCACCAAGGGCAGCTACGAGGAGTCGGTGCGTGAACAGCTGCGTATGGATCAGCTCCGCCAGGGGGTGGCCGAGACGGCCTTCGTCACACCGGCCGAAAAAGACGACCTCGTACGTCTCAAGGGACAGACGCGCGAACTGCAGTACGCCGTGATTTCCCTCGATGAATTCCGCGCCCAGTTCCAGCCCTCCGAGGAAGAGATCACGGCCTTCTACGAGGCGAATGCCGAAGCGTTCATGAGCCCGGAGCGGGTCAAGATCGACTACGTCATCCTCGACGAGAACCGTTTGCGCGAGGATGTGGTCGTCACTGACGAGGCCCTGGAGATGTTCTACCAGAGCAACCTCGACCGCTTCATCTCGCCGGAAACGCGTCGCGCCGCTCATATTCTCGTCGCCGTAGGGGAGGGCGAGGATCCGGCCGAGGCCAAGACCCGCGCCGAGGCGCTGGTCGAGCGCATCCGCGCAGGCGAGGCGTTTGCCAGCGTTGCACGCGAGGCGTCCGACGATACGTTGTCGGCCTCCAATGGCGGGGATATCGGCTACCTCGCTCGCGGTGACATGGAGCCGCAGTTCGAGGATGTGTTGTTCGTGCTGCAGGAAGGGCAGGTGAGCTCACCCGTGCGCACCAGCCTGGGGTGGCAGATCATCACGGTTACGGACATCAAACCCGCGCAGCAGAAGTCACTGGACGAAGTGCGCGACCAGATCGAGCGTGAATACCGGGTGCGTGAAGCCGAGGAGCGGTTCTTCGTGCTCACCGAAAAGCTCAAGACCGCGAGTTTCGAGCAGGGCGACTCACTCAAGCCGGCTGCCGCTGCTCTCGGCGTGGAACTGCAGACCAGCGACTGGTTTACCGTCGATAGCGGCGCCGGCCTCGCTGCCAACCCGCTGGTTCGCCAGGTTGCCTTCAGTGACCGCGTGCTCGGTGATCGCCGCAACAGTGACCTGATCGATTTGGACGATATGCGCATCGCCGTGTTGCGTATCGCCGAACACGATCCGTCGGAGGTACGAGCGCTGGATGCGGTGCGCGACACGGTTCGTCAGATGCTCGTCGAAGAGGGGGCGCGTGACCGGGTGCGCGAGCTTGGCGAAGCCGCCGTTGCTCGCCTCGCCGATGGTCAGGCCCTGTCGGGTGTGGCCGGCGATATCGGTGCAACGATTACCGAGGCGGGCTACGTGCAGCGCACCTCGGGGGGCACGGCGCCGGCCATCCTCGGTAAGGCCTTCACCCTGCCGCGCCCCGCGGCCGGAGAGCGCAGTGTCGGCGGTGTGCAGCTGGCCAACGGCGACTATGCGCTGGTCGTGGTTTCTGGCATCCGCGAGGGTAGCGCGGACGAGGCCCAGCGGCAGCAATACGCGCTCGGTCAGCAGCGCGCGCGCGCCGCGCGTGAATTCGATGCCTTCTACGGGGCGCTGGAAGGCCGCGCCGAGATCAAGATCTATCGTGAGAATATCGAGTAGCGCGTAACCGGGAGATCCCATGCGACTGAAGCTGCACTGGCAAATCCTCATCGCACTGGTGCTGGCCGTGATCGTCGGCTGGACGGCCGGCAGCGAGGGGCAGTTTCTCGGCGTGCGCTTCTATGCCGTGTTCGATTTCGTCGGCACGCTCTTCCTTAATGCGTTGAAGATGCTGATCGTCCCGCTGGTGGTGTCGTCCATCATCGTCGGCATCACGGGGGTGGGCGACCACGGCAGTTTCGGCCGGATGGGTTTGAAGACCGTCGTCTACTACCTGACGACATCCGCGCTGGCGATTCTCGTAGGACTGTTCCTGGTCAACTTAATGCAGCCCGGCATCATCGACGGCGCCCCGGCCCAGGAGACCCTGGGACTCGGGTCTCCCGAGGTGGCCGAGGAAATCGCCTCCAAGGTGGAGGGCAAGAGCGCCACCGACGTGGTGGATGTCTTCAAGCGCATGCTGCCACCCAATGTCTTCGAGGCCGCTACCGACAACGGACAGCTGCTGGGTGTCATCGTCTTCAGCCTGCTGTTCGGCTTTTTCATGACGCGGCTCCAGCCGCCGCACGCGGACACCCTCAAGCATTTCTGGGAGGGCGTGTTCGAGGTGATGATGAAAATCACCGACCTGGTCATGAAGTTCGCGCCTATCGGGGTCTTTGCGCTCGTGGCCAAGGTGGTGGCCGATACCGGGCTCGAGGTGTTTCAGTCCGTCGCCGTGTTTGCGTTAACCGTGATCCTGGCACTGGCGATCCATGTCTTCATCATCATGCCGCTCATCCTCGGCTTGGTGGCGCGGGTCAACCCGTTGCGCCATTACCGGGCCATGGCGCCCGCGCTGCTGACGGCCTTCTCCACGGCATCCTCGTCCGCTACGCTGCCGCTTACGATGGAGTGCGTGGAGAAGAATGCAGGTGTGTCCAACCGGGTGACCAGTTTCGTCCTGCCGCTGGGTGCGACTATCAATATGGACGGTACCGCACTTTATGAATGTGTCGCGGTGATCTTCATCGCCCAGGCCTTCGGCGTGGACCTGTCCTTCACCCAGCAACTGCTCATCGTGGTGCTGGCCTTGCTGACCTCGATCGGCGTGGCGGGGATTCCCTCGGCCAGTCTGGTGGCGATCGTGGTGATTCTCTCCGTGTTCGGTATCCCGCTGGAGGCGATCGGTCTGATCTACGCGGTCGACCGCATTCTCGACATGCTGCGTACCAGCGTAAACGTATTCAGTGATTCCTGCGGGGCCGTGGTCATCGCGCGTACCGAAGGGGAGACCCGGGTGCTGCAGGCCTGACCGGCAGGGTGACCGGGAGAAAAAAGCCGCTTCGTCTTCGAAGCGGCTTTTTTCGTTATCGAGCAGGTGGTTCCTAGTAGCCGGTCATGCCGATGGTATTGAACCCGGCGTCGACATAGGTGATCTCGCCGGTGATGCCTCCGGCAAGGTCGGAGCACAGGAATGCCGCGGCGTTGCCGACGTCCTCGATGGTGACGTTGCGGCGCAAAGGTGCGTTCGCCTCGACGTGGTCGAGCATCTTGCGAAAGTCGCCGATCCCGGCGGCGGCCAGGGTGCGGATCGGACCGGCCGAGATGCCGTTGACGCGTGTGCCGTCCGGGCCCAGGGTCGAGGCCAGGTAGCGTACGTTGGCCTCAAGGCTGGCCTTGGCCAGTCCCATGACGTTGTAGTTCGGGACGGCGCGGACTGCGCCCAGGTAGCTCAGGGTGAGCAGTGCGCCGTCGCGGCCCTGCATCATCTGCCGCCCGGCCTTGGCCAGCGCGGCGAAACTGTAGGAACTGATGTCGTGAGCGGTGCGAAACCCCTCGCGCGTGACGTTGTCCAGAAAGTCGCCCTCGAGCTGCTCCTTGGGGGCGAAGGCGACCGAGTGCACGATGATGTCGAGGTGGTCCCAGTAGTCGTCGAGGTGTTCGAAGACCGCCTCGATCTCCTCGTCGCTGGATACGTCGCAGGGGACGATGATCTCGGAGTCGCAGTCAGCCGCAATCTGGTCGACGCGGTCTTTCAGTCGCTCGTTCTGGTACGTGAAGGCCAAGTCTGCGCCCTCGCGCTGCATGGCCTTGGCGATGCCGTAGGCGATGGAGCGGTTGCTGGCCACGCCCACGATCAGGGCGCGCTTGCCGGAAAGGAAACCCATCGAATCACTCCTTTGTGCTTATGGCTGTTATCGAGCGACCGACCCGCAGGCCCGCCTGTCGACGGGGTGACGGACGGCGGTTTCGGGTCCATTGTATGTGTATTCCCCGGGTCGTCTCAACGCGAGCGCAGCTGCTTGCGCCCGGCGCGGGTATTCCATACCCTCTGAAACTCGGACGGCGAATTGGCTGTCCCAGGGCCATCCCCCCATAACAACAAAGCGCACACATGGAACGTCAGTTCACCCTCAAAGACCTGCTGCTGTTTGCGACCCTCGGGTTGCTCGTCGTGCTTCTGCTGCTGGCCATGTACATGGTGGACCGGCAGTGGCTCAAGCTGGCCGAAATGGAGCAAAGCCTGGCCGAACAGGCCCAGGACATGCGGGCCCTGCGCAGCAACCTGGGCGAGCTGGAACGGCGCGTACGCCTCGGCCAGGTGGTCGGCGGCGTCGAGGATGAGGTTGCGCTGGAGCAGGGTGATGCCTTCGCCCGGGCCTATGCCGTGTCGCGCTACCCGGATTATGCCGAAGGCGACTGGGTGGTAACGGCCTTCGGTACCGGTCTCGAGACCTTGACCCCGCTCGTCTCTTCGGATGCCTATTCAAGTCAGGTGCAGGCTCATGTACTCGAGTCCCTGCTGGTCCGCGATCCCGAGACCCTCGAGTGGGTCGGGTTGCTGGCGAAGTCGTGGCAGGTCAGCGACGACGGGCTCAGATTCACATTCCAGATGCGTGACGACGCCAAGTTTTCGGATGGAGAGCCCGTGACGGCCGAGGACGTGGCTTTCACGTTCCAGTTCATCATGACGCCCCAGGTCAATGCGCCGCGCGAAAGGGCCTATTATCAGAAGATCGAGAGCGTCCAGGCCACCGGCCCCTACGAGGTGGTGTTCCAGTTCCGGGAGCCTTACTTCAATGCGCTCTCGCTGGCCGGGGGGCTCGCGGTGATGCCCGAGCATTTCTACGCACCCTACCTGGAGAAGCCCGAAGCCTTTAATCAGTCCAAGGGTCTGCTGCTCGGCTCCGGGCCCTATCGCCTGAAGGATCCGAAAGGCTGGACCCCGGACCAGGGGCTGGTGGAACTCGAGCGTAACCCGCGTTACTGGGGACGTGTGCAGCCCCCGTTCGAGCGAATCATCTGGCGCGTGATCGAGAACGACAGCGCGCGGCTCACCACGTTTCGCAACGGCGACATCGATACCTATTCGGCCCGGCCCCTGGAATACCAGCGTTTGCTCGATGACGAGGCATTGATGCAGCGTACCCAGCGCTTCGAGTACCTGAGCCCGGTCGCCGGTTATTCCTATATCGCCTGGAACCAGGGTGACGACGAGAGCCGTTCGCTGTTTGCCGACAGGCGGGTGCGACAGGCCATGACCTACCTGACCGATCGCCAGCGGCTGATCGACGAGGTGTTTCTCGGTTACGCGGAGCCGGCGGTCAGCCCCTTCAATCCCCGCAGCAAGCAGCACGATCCGGCGCTGCAGCCACGTCCCTTCGACCTCGCCAGGGCCAGGGCGCTCCTCCAGGAGGCCGGCTACGAAGACCGCGACGGTGACGGCGTGCTCGAGGATGCCGAAGGCAAGCCCTTCGAATTCGAACTGACCTATTTCCAGGACAGCGAGGACACCAAACGCATGGTCCTGCTGCTGAAGGACATCTATGCGCGCGCTGGCGTGTTGCTCAAGCCGAAGCCGACCGAGTGGGCGGTGATGATCGATGCCCTGAAGAAGCGTGACTTTGATGCCATCACCTTGGGCTGGACCAGCGGTCTGGAAACGGACATCTACCAGATCTTTCACAGCAGCCAGATCGAGAGCCAGGCGGACAACTTCATCGGCTATCGGAACCCGGAGCTGGACGACCTCATCGTCAAGGCCCGCACCACGGTCGACGAGACGGCCCGCATGCCCTTGTGGCAGGCGGCCGAGCGCCTGCTTTACGAGGACCAGCCGTACACCTTCCTGATGCGGCGCAAGAGTCTGACCTTCATCGACCGGCGCTTCCGCAATCTCGAGATCACGCGCATGGGCCTCAACTTCGACATGCTGCCGGTGGAGGTCTATGTGCCGGCGCCGGAGCAGAAGTACACCCAGTAGGGCCGCGATCGTGTCCACGTATATCCTCCGGCGCCTGTTGCTGATGATCCCGACCCTGTTCGGGATCACGCTGGTGGTGTTCACGGTCATGGCCGCCTCGCCAGGTGGCATCAGCGCACAGAGCCTGATCGAGGGGCAGGGGCTGGAGCCCGAGGCTCGCAAGGCGCTGGAGGACTACTACAACCGGCTCTATGGCCTGGACGATCCCGCGCCGGTTCAGTACCTGCGCTGGCTCAACAACGTCTCGCCCGTCGGTTTCGAGTTCGATACATCGGGGGAGGTGTCCGGCTTCGGCTTCAAGGGGAGCGATCTCGGTACCAGTTTCCGCTACGGTCGCCCCGTCACCGACCTTCTGGCCGAACGCATCCCCATCACGCTGCTGCTGAATGCCCTCACGGTGCCTCTGATCTACGTGATCGCGATCGCCATCGGCGTGCATGCCGCGACCCAGCGGGGTAAGTCGTTCGACGTCGGATCCAGCGTGACCATGCTGACGCTCTGGTCCATTCCCACCATGCTCGCGGGGGTTTTGCTCATCGGCTTCTTCGCCAGTGACCAGCATTGGCACTGGTTCCCCACGGCCGGCCTCAATCGGCGCGAGGCCCTGGACATGCCGTTCCTGCCGCACTGGAGTGCGCTGGGCGATATCGGTCTGCTGTTCCTGCTGGCGGTGATTGGTACGGGTGGGTTCGTGCTGGCAGCGCTACGCCTGGCGACACTCTATCGCGCGGCGCTGATGGCGGGAGTGGGCGGGGTCCTCGGCGTGCTGATGGCCGCGACCCACGCCGAGAGTCCGGTGGTGCTGTATGTGCTCATCCCCGCGGTGCTGGCCGCCTGTGGTGCAGCCGTGGCGATACTGGATTACGTGGGTATGCGCGTCGTCTTCATGGGCAGTGTCGGTCTGCTGGTCGGGGCCGGGCTGGGCGTGCACTGGAGCAGCGGCGACTTCGTCCCCGGTTTTCTGCTCGACCGGCTATGGCACCTGGTGCTGCCGGTCATCTGCCTGTCCTATGGCAGCTTTGCCTTCCTGGCCAAACTCACGCGAACCGCGGTGCTCGAGAACCTGCTTGCCGACTATGCCCGCACGGCACGCGCGAAGGGTGTGGCCGAGAAACATGTCCTGTGGCGCCACGTGTTCCGCAACAGCCTGCTGCCGCTGATCACCGTGTTCGCGAGCCTGTTGCCGGGCCTGCTGGCGGGATCGGTCATCGTCGAGCAGATCTTCAGTATCGACGGCATGGGCAAGCTTGCCGTGGAGGCGGTGAAGAACCGCGACCGCGAACTGGTGCTTTCGATTACCTTGATCAGCGGACTGCTGACACTGCTCGGTTATCTCATTGCCGACCTGCTGTACGCGGCGGCCGATCCGCGGGTGAGTTATGACTGAAGGCGGTTTGATGCGGTCGCGCAGTTTCTCTGCCCGTATTGCCCGCGAGGTGCTCGGGGCCTGGGGGGCGCGCATCGGCCTGGCCTGGATCGCGCTGCTGGCGGCGGTGGCCGTATTCGCGCCTTTCATCGCCACCAGTCATCCGCTGTTGCTGAGCGAGCGCGGCGAGATAAGCAGCCCGGTACTCGCTCACCTCACGGTGGGCGACGTCACGCTGCTGGCGACCTTTTTCGCCGTGTTGATTCTCTGGCGCTGGCGGCTGCCGCTGTACCGCAAGGGGATCATCCTCGTCGCAGTGATCGCGCTGACGGCAGTCGGCGGCAGTCTGTGGCTGAAACCCCCGCAGATCGTGATTTACGAGCAATACCGCGAGGCCGCCCAGGCGGGCGCCTACGACTGGGCGATCCCGGCGCCGATTCCGTACTCACCCAAGGACTATCTGCGCGACGTGGGTGCGACTGGGCTCAAGGCGCCGTTGGCGAGCCCGCAGCACCGCCACTGGATGGGCACCGAAGAGAACGGCGCGGATGTGTTGAGCCGCATGATCCATGCCTCGCGCATTGCGCTCGGCATCGGTTTCGTCGCCACCGGTATCGCCATGGTCATCGGGGTCATCATTGGCGGCCTGATGGGGTATTTCTCGGGCATCGCCGACATCATCGGCATGCGGCTGGTGGAGATCTTCGAGGCCATTCCCTCGCTGTTCCTGTTGCTGACCTTCGTCGCGTTCTTCGGCCGCAGCCTGTACATCATGATGGTCATCATCGGGCTCACCGCCTGGCCCGGTTATGCGCGTTACGTGCGCGCCGAGTACCTCAAGTTGCGCAAGCAGGACTACGTGCAGGCCGCGGTGGCATCGGGCATCCCGCTGGGTTCGGTGTTGTTCCGCCACATCCTGCCCAACGGCATCGCACCGATTCTCGTCGCCGCGAGCTTCGGCGTGGCTTCGGCCATTCTCGCCGAGGCGATCCTGAGTTTCCTGGGGTTGGGATTGGTGGACGATCCGTCGTGGGGCCAGATGCTCAGCCAGGCCGTGAAGTCCTCCACCTTCAACTGGTGGATGGCGATGTTCCCGGGCGGCGCCATCTTCCTCACGGTCCTCAGCTACAACCTGATCGGCGAGTCGATGCGCGACGCCATCGATCCCTACCTGCGAAAGGGGCGTTAGGCGTGCTGCTCGAGGTCCGCAATCTCAAGACCTACCTCGAGAGCGGCGGGGACACGGTCAAGGCGGTCGATGATGTGAGTTTCTCAATCGCCCCGGGCGAGACCTATTGCCTGGTCGGGGAATCGGGTAGCGGGAAGTCGGTCACGGCCCTGTCCATCATCCAGCTTCTGCCCCAGGACGTCTCGACTCATCCGGGTGGCGAGATCTGGTTTGATTATCGGCACGAGGGCGGGCGTCGTGAGCGGATCGACTTGCTGCGACTGGCCCCGGACGACCAGCTGCAGGTGCGCGGAGGGCGCATCGGCATGATTTTTCAGGAGCCGATGACCTCGCTCAACCCCGTGTTCTCGGTGGGTGACCAGCTCATCGAAGCGCTGCGTGTCCACTACCCGCACATGACCCCGGCCGAGGCGCGTGCTCGTGCCGTTGAGGCGCTCGAGCAGGTGCGCATCCCGCGTCCGGAACAGCGCATCGATGACTACCCGCACCAGCTCTCCGGCGGTCAGCGGCAGCGTGTCATGATCGCCATGGCCATGGCCTGCGAGCCCGATCTGCTGATTGCCGACGAACCGACCACCGCACTCGATGTGACCGTGCAACGCGACATCCTGCGTTTGATGCGCGAGCTACAGGAGCGGCGAGGCACCAGTATTCTCTTCATCACGCACGATTTCGGCGTCGTGGCCGAGATGGCCGACCGTGTGGGTGTCATGCGCTACGGCAAGATCGTGGAGGAGGGCGACGTGGACACGCTTCTGAGCGCGCCGTCGCACCCCTACACACGCCAGCTGCTGGCAGCCCTGCCGGAAAACCTGAAACGGAGTCGCGGGGCCGAGGTGATCGCTTTCCCCGGAGACACGGCACCGCGCTCCGGGGCGCCGCTCCTCGCCATCGAGGATCTCAAGGTGCATTTCCCCATTCGCAAGGGTCTGTTCCGCCGCGTGGTCGATCACGTGCGCGCGGTGGATGGTGTCAGCCTGAACGTGAATGCCGGCCAGATCGTGGCGCTGGTCGGTGAATCCGGCTGCGGCAAGACCACCCTGGGACGCGCGGTGCTGCGGCTGGAGGAACCTACGGCGGGCAGCGTGCGCTTCGACGGCCAGACCGTCACCGGCCTTCCGCCCAAGGCACTCAAGCCGTTTCGGCGCGCCATGCAGATCATCTTCCAGGACCCGATGTCGTCGCTCAATCCGCGCCTGAGCATTGCCACGACACTGACCGAACCGATGAAGGTCCACGGTATCGGTGCGGACTTCGACGAGCGCATTGCGCGCGCCGAGGACGTGCTGCGCCAGGTTCAGCTCGATCCTGCCTCCCTCTGGCGGTATCCGCACGAGTTCTCGGGCGGGCAGCGGCAACGCATCGGCATTGCCCGGGCCCTGGTGCTCGACCCCCGCTTCATCGTGTGCGACGAGGTGACGAGCGCGCTCGACGTCTCGGTGCAGGCAGAGATCCTGGAGATCCTGCTCAATCTGCGCGATGAGCATGGTCTCAGCATGCTGTTCATCACGCACGATATCGGCGTGGTCGAATATCTCAGCGATGTCACGGCCGTGATGAGCGAGGGCCGGATCGTCGAATCCGGGCCAACCCACGAGGTCTGTGGGCGGCCGTCTCACCCCTACACCCAGAAACTGCTGGCTGCAGTGCCGCGACTGGCGCAGTCGGCGCAGGCATAGGTCAAAACTCGGAACTCGGTCGCGAGAAACGCAAGAAGGCGCCATTAAGGCGCCTTCTTGCGTTTCGATGCGTATGAAACAGGGGGCTTGCGCTTCGGCCTATTGCTCCAGGAAGAACTCCATCTTCACGCCGGCGACCTCGATGATATCGTGGTCCTTGAGCGGGTGGGCCTGGGAGCCGACGTCTTCGCCGTTGACCATGGGGCGCCGCTCGTCGGTGCCGCCTTCCACGTGGATCAGGAAGAAGCCCTGCGGCCGGCGCGTGATGGCGGCCACCTGGACACCGGGTTTGCCGAGCGTGGTCAGCGCCTTGGTCAGCCCCAGCTCCTTGCCGGTATTGGCGCCGCTCAGGATCTGCAGCTTGGCACTGCCGGCGGACGGGGTTTCCTCCGCGGCCTTGGTGGCTTGTTCGTGCTCGGCCTTGAGCATGCCCACGGATTCGGCGGACAGCTGCTGCTCGCCCGGGTTGCTCGGCAGGCCAGCTGCGTCCGGGCGGATGATCATGGTCTTCTCGAAGTCCTCGTTGCCGCCCTTCTTGGCCGTGAGCTCGTTGATGTACTTGAGCTGATGCTTGCCGATGGCGATGACGTCGCCGTCGCTCAGGGCATGCTTCTTGATCGACTTGGAGTTGACGTAGGTCCCGTTGGTGCTGTTCAGGTCCTCGAGGAACGAGTCGTTGAGGATCGTGATGATCTGTGCGTGGTGGCCAGAAACCGCCAGATTGTCGATCTGGATGTCGTTGTCTGGCTTGCGGCCGATGGTGATGCATTCCTTGTTCAGAGGATGCTCCCCGATCACCCGGTCGCCCATGGTTACAATGAGTTTTGCCATAGTTTTAATTATCTTGTGTCTGTGAAACCGCTCATGAGAACCAGTCGGCCACCTTGCCCACCCAGCCCTGTTGGGCGGGGAAAGGTTTGGTCGGCCGCGCAAGGATAACCGAGACGTTGTCCTTGCCCCCATGCTTGTTGGCGAGCTCGATGAGCCGGTCGGCGGCTTCATCAAGGTTATCACCAAAATTCTTGATAGTTAAGTGAATTTCCTCGTCATCGATCATGTCGTTGAGTCCGTCGGAGCACAGGATGTAGATGTCTCCGGGCAACGCCATTTCCTCTTTCACGTCCACCGCGACGGTGGGTTCGATCCCGAGTGCGCGGGTGACGAGGTTCTTGTTCAGCGAGGCGCGAGCCTCCTCGTCCGTGTAAAACCCCCGATCCACGAGTTCCTGTAGCAGCGTGTGGTCGACCGTCACCTGCGACAGCTTGCCTTCCCTGAAACGATAGGCGCGCGAGTCGCCCACGTGTGCGACAGACACCCGGTTATCGTAAAAAACCGCCATCACCACCGTGGTACCCATGCCCTGGTACTGGGGCTGACTCTGGGAGGTCTGGTGGATGGTCTTGTTGGCCTTGACGATGGAGTCCCGTGCCGCGATGCTCTCCCGCGTGTAGCCGGTTTGCGGGTCGGTCTCGCCGGGCTGCAGTCCAGGTACCGATTTGTGCAGTTCGTCGAGGATGGTGTTCACGGCGATGGCGCTCGCGACCTCGCCGCCCTTGTAGCCCCCCATGCCGTCGGCCAGCACGACGGTGCCGATCTCGACGTCTTCCCCGATGCTGTCCTCGTTGTGCGAACGAACCCGTCCCGTATCCGTACGGCCGACGATCTCGAGCTTACCTTTGAGGTTCATCCAGCTGCAGCTCCATTATTTTTCCATTAGTGTAACGTTTTTAAGCAGTTACGAATATCCTCGGCCATTTCGTCGCCGCTCGCGTAGCGTTCGTCGCGATTCTTCTTCAGGGCACGGTCGATGATCGGAGGAATGCAGTCGGGTACGTCCGGGCGCAGCACACGCACGGACGGGTGGTCCTCGTTGGCGATCTTGTACATCAGGTTGGCCATCGAATCGGCAATGAAGGGCAGTCGCCCCGTGATGAGCTGGAAACACATCACCCCCAGCGAGAACAAGTCGGAACGTCCATCCACACGCTTGCCCGAAAGCTGTTCCGGCGACATGTAGGAGGGCGTGCCGAGCACCATGCCGCTGCGGGTTCGGCTGGCACCGGTGATGCGTGCGATGCCGAAGTCGGTGATCTTGATCTCGCCGTTTTCCGGGCGATACATGATGTTGGCCGGCTTGATATCGCGGTGCACGACGCTGTTCTTGTGGGCATAGCCGAGCGTCTCTGCGCAGCGGGCGATGATGTCGAGCACGGTCTCAGGCGGCAGCAGGTTATTGCTGCGCGTGTAGGGCGCGAGATTCTCGCCCTCCAGGTATTCCATGGCGATGTAGGCGAGCTGGTGCGCCTCGCCGGCATCGTAGACCGTGACGATGTTCGGGTGACTCAGGCGCCCCGCGGTCTCGGCCTCGCGGAAGAAGCGCCCCTTGACGTCTTCGATCTCCTTTTTCTCGAAGTCCTGACTGAGGTCCAGCGTCTTGATCGCGACGGTGCGGCTGATCTTCGGGTCCTGGCCGAGATAGACGGTGCCCATAGCGCCCTTGCCGATTTCCCGCAGCACTTCATAGCGGCCGAGCATCGGCCGGTCCTCGCCCTCGGCGATCAGGAAGCGACCGCTCTTCGACATCTTGAGGGCAGGGGCGCCCGCGCCCTGCATGGACTTCACGTGGATCATGCGGTGCTGGAGGTCTCGGAAGTCCGAGTCGTAGCCGGTCATGTACTCGTACACGGACTGGGCGCGGTCGAACTGGCCGCGCCGCTCGAAATCCAGGCCCAGGTTGTAGAGCACTTCCATCATGCCGTCGTCGAGGGGGACTTCCCGCAGCTTGGCAAAGGCCTCGTCGAGCTTGGCGCGGCCCTGCAGGGCGAGGCCCTCGAGCCGGAAGCTCTCGGCCATCTGTTCCCGATGGGTGGTGTAGCGGTGAGCCAGGAGCACGCGCTTGGTTTCCAGGGCCAGGTGACCGAGCAGCAGCAGGATCACGGCCAGTGACAGGGGCACCCAGAGGGCGGCCTGCGTCATCAGCACTGTCTGCGTACCGGCCAGCGCGAGCATGAGGCCCATCGTCATCAGGGTGGCGATGGCTGCGCGCAGGCGGGGCAGTAACAGCACGAGGTAGAGCGCGATCAGAAGGTAGGCGACGATGGCCGCCCATACACCCCAGTAGGGTCGCACCTTGTAATGATGGCGCATCAGGTTCGACACGATACCGGCCGTGCGCTGTACCGCGGACGTGTCCCCGGCCGCCGTCGGCAGCGACTGGGACAACCCGCGGGCCGTGGCGCCGATCAGGACCGTGCGGTCCCTAAAGATCTCCGCGTCGACCTTGCCGCTGAGGACATCGATGAACGAATGGGCCTCAATGCCGCTGTCACCGCCCTGGGTATAGAAGCTCGGCAGGAGCGCGAGATCGGGGCCGGTATTGAACCAGTGGGCACCCAGCTGGATCCCGCGACCCAGTTCCACGGTGATGTCGTCCGCCTGCAGTCCAAGCTGGCGAGCCGCGAGCAGGAGTGCCAGCGACGGGTAGTAGCCGGATTCGTGTGCAATGACCAAAGGCACCTGTTGAAGGTCATCGAACACCCAGGGCGCGCCGGAGGCATGGCCGGTCCCCGCCGCCCGGCGCCCCAGGAGGCCGAGCGGGACGGCGGCGTGATTGGCCGGCCGCAAGGGCGCCCCGGCGAACACGGGGACCGGGTTGTCGTTGACGGCGGTAATGGCCTGCGCCTTCAGGTAATCCGGCAGGGGGCCACTGGTGGTGCCCGGCAGGTTCGACTGGGCGAACTGCATGGCCAGCAGGACGTTGCCGTTGGCGCCGATTTGCGCGGCGAGACGCCCGTCGACATTGAGGTAATGCCGCATCTCGCGCAGGTAATCGATCAGTGCCTCGATGTCGCGGCCAGCCTCGCTGGACAGCCTTGAGGCGTCGAAAAAGGCGCGCAGGGCGTCGAGTTCTTCGGGGCCCTGGCCGGCCAGGCGGGATTCGAGGGCCCGAAGTTGCTGGTCGAGTGCTTCTGTTTCGAGCGGCAGGGCGGGCAGGGAGGAGGTGCCGATGAACTGCAGGAGGTCGGTGACGATCTCCGATCCCGGGTCGCCCTGAGGTTCGAGAAACAGGGGCATGAGCGCGATGCTGCGCGGTGCGGCCGGTTGCAACCGCTCGAGCAACTCGGTGTAGCGGCTGCGGGGCCAGGGCCACTGGCCGAGCCGCTCGAGGCTGGCGTCGTCGATGGCGATGACGGTGACGCGGTCACTGGGCGTTTCGGGCGACAGGCGTACGCCCCAATCGTAGGCCGCCTGTTCGACGGGGGCGAAGAAGCCGTATTGCGAGAGTGCCAGCACGGCGACGGTCATGATTGCGCCGACGAACCAGTCGGTGGTCCAGAAGCCCCCCTTCATTGCCTCCCCGTCCCTCTTCGGTGTGGGCTGATCATACTATAACGGGGTTGCGAAGGGGGGTGGCCGGGGACACGCGCGGCATGGCCTGGCGGCCGAACTGTGATGCAGTTGGCGGTGGAAGAAACGGGACCCGCCTCAGCTGTCGAGTTCGGTCACATCGACGTAGAGGGTCAGCCGCTGCCCGGGGCGCAGCAGGCTGCCGTCGATGCGATTCCAGCGGCGGATGTCGGCGACATCGACGCTGAAGCGGCGGGCAATGCCAAACAACGAGTCACCCTGGCGCACGGCGTAGCTGACGCGCCGCACGGTGTCACCCGGGATCCGGCGTTCCAGATCCGGCAGGCGCAGTGAACTTTCCTGCAGGTTGCCATTCTCGGGGACCCAGATCACCAGGCGATCGCCGGCGCGCAAGGTATCGCGCGGGGCCATGCCGTTCCACTTGGCAAGCTGGCTTACGCTGACGTTGTAGCGGCGAGCGATATCCCAGAACGAGTCGCCGGGCTGGACCTCGTACTGGATGCGACGGCCATCGCGCTCGATGTTCTGGATGGAGGCGCGGCGCTGTTCCGAGGTGAGGCTGTAGTCGTCGGTGGGACGCTGGGAGACCGGTACCAGCAGGTAATCGCCCGCCCGGATACTGCTGGAACGGAGCTGATTGGAACGTTTGATGATCGCGACGGTGGTGCCGTAGCGCTCGGCGATGTGCCCCAGGGTTTCTCCGGAGCGGATCTGGTGTCGCTGCCAGGTCACGAGCTGTGTGGGCGGAATCTCGGCCAGGCGGGCGCGGAACACCTCCGCGCGTTCGATCGGCAGCAACAGGGCATGTGGACCGTTCGGATCGGTGGCCCAGCGGTTGAACCCCGGGTTCAGCATGTAGATCTCGTCCACGTCCATCTCGGCGAGCTCGGCTGCGACCGCCAGGTCGATCTGCGAGGGCAGCGGCACGGCGGCGAGGTAGGGCTCGTCCGGGATGGGCCAGAGGCTGGCGCCATAGAAATCGGGATCGCCGACCAGGGCCGCCACCGCAAGGAGCTTCGGCACGTAGTTTTCGGTCTCGCGCGGCAGGTCGAGGTGCCAGAAGTCGGTCGGCCGGCCACGGGCCTCGTTGCGGCGGATCGCGCGACCGACGTTGCCCTCGCCAGCGTTGTAGGCCGCCAGCGCGAGCAGCCAGTCACCGTCGAAGCGCTTGTTCAGGTACTCGAGGTAGTCGAGGGCCGCGCGGGTCGATTCGAGCACGTCGCGGCGACCGTCGTACCACCAGTTCTGCTTCAGGCCGAAGCGACGCCCGGTGGCGGGAATGAACTGCCACAGGCCGGCGGCACGGCCGTGCGAGTAGGCGTAGGGGATGTAGGCACTTTCGACGATGGGCAGCAGCGCGAGCTCGGTCGGCAGGTCTCGCTGCTCGATCTCGTCGAGGATCAGGTGCAGGTAGGGCTCGGAGCGGGCGGTCACGCGCTCGAGGAAATCCACCCGGCAGCGGTGCCAGTCGAGATGGGACTGGACGCGGGGCTGCTCCAGGGAGGATTCCAGCGCCGTTTCCATGCCGTAGCCCTCGCGCATCCGCAGCCAGATATTCTGCTCGACCTCGAAGGGGGCGAGGTTGCTGCTGCCGTCGACCTGCAGGTCCGGGAAGGGGGCCTGTTCTTCGGTCTCCGCGATCTCGGTGGGCAGTTCGCGATTTTCGGCGGCCGCCTCGTTCTGTGCGAGATCGCCGTCGGCGGTCGGTTGCATCGCGCAGCCGGCCAGGTTCACGGCGAGGCCAAGGGCGAGTAGAGCGGAGATCCGGATCATGGTTGGCACGTCATTTATATGGATTTGCCTAGCTTATCGCGAGGCCGATGCGGCCAACAAGAGACCTGCGGCCCAGTTTCGCCGTGTCGTGCCGGCGGCCGCGTGGCCCCGGCGGGCGGTTTGGGGCTATGCTTGGGCCAGCCCGAGAACAGATTGGTATCCGCCGTGTCATGAAGCGCAGGCCCTACACACATTGTCACGACGACCCCTTAATCGTCGCGCGGCAGCTGCGTGACTGGTATGCCGGGGATCCGGGCCAGGCCTTGCTGGACGGCTTGCAGCAGCGGCTGGACGCGTGGGTGCCCGAACTCTTCGGTTACCACGCGTTGCAGATCGGCAACCCGGATCCGGCACGCGACCTGCTCGCGGCCAGCCGCATCCGCCACCGTGCCATCATGGATTCGCTCCCCGGGTCGGGGGCACTGGTCGGCCGGGCGGAGGCCGTGCCGGTGAAGTCGGAGAGTCTCGACCTGGTCCTGTTGCCGCATGGCATCGAGTTTTCCCGCCAGCCGCACGAGATCCTGCGGGAGATCGAGCGCGTGCTGGTCGCCGAGGGGCACCTGGTCCTGGTGACGTTCAACCCCCTTAGCATCTACGGCGTGTTGCGCCTGGCGCTCGGATGGCGCGGTCGTGCCCCGTGGTGCGGTCATTTCTACGGGAGCTGGCGCATCCGTGACTGGCTTTCGTTGTTGGGCTTCGATACCCTGCGCTGCCAGTCCTTCGGCTTTCGCATGCCGCTGGGTGATGGGCATCGCCTGGCGTTCGTGGAGCATTTCGGCGAACGCTGGACGCCATACCTTGGCGCGGTGTCCCTGATTCTCGCACGCAAGCGTGTGGCGACGCTTACGCCGCTGCGCCCACGCTGGCGACCGCGCCGCAAGATACTGTCTGCGGGGTCGATGCAGCCGACCCCGCGAAACACCCATTCATGACCATTGCACTGCCTATGCAAGACGTGGAGATCTACACCGATGGCGCGTGTCGCGGAAACCCCGGTCCCGGCGGGTGGGGTGCGATCCTGCGTGCCGGCGAACACGAAAAGACCCTCAAGGGGGCCGAGCCGGAGACCACCAACAACCGCATGGAACTGATGGCGGCCATCCAGGCCCTCGAGGCGCTCAAGCGGGGGTGCCGGGTGCAGCTCACCACGGACTCGCAATACGTGCGCAACGGCATCACCCAGTGGATGGCGGGCTGGAAGAAGCGGGGTTGGAAGACGGCCGACCGCAAGCCGGTGAAGAACCGTGATCTCTGGGAACGCCTGGACGAGGCCGTGACGCGGCACGATGTCCACTGGCACTGGGTAAAGGGACACAGCGGTCACCCGGAGAACGAGATGGCCGACCGCCTGGCCAACGATGCCATCGACGAAATGTTGATGGCCAGCCCCTGAGACTCAGAACGACATAGCTTCGCGGGAGACACCGACGCATGCGCCAGATCGTGCTCGATACCGAAACCACCGGCCTCGAACCCAAACAGGGCCATCGCATCATCGAAATCGGCTGTGTCGAGATCGACAGCCGGCGGCTGACGGGCCGTGATTACCACCAGTATCTGCAGCCCGATCGCGAGATCGACGAGGGTGCCATCGAGGTCCACGGCATCACCAACGAGTTTCTCGCCGACAAGCCGCGTATGCGCGACGTGATCGGTGACTTCATCGAGTTCGTGAGGGGCGCCGAGCTGATCATCCACAACGCACCGTTCGACGTCGGTTTCATCAACCACGAGCTCGCGATGCTGGGTGAGGAGTGGGGCGTGATCGAGGACTACTGCACGATCACCGATACGCTCGCCATGGCCCGCCAGATGCACCCGGGGCAACGCAACAGCCTGGACGCCCTGTGCAAACGCTACGAGATCGACAACTCGCACCGTCAGCTGCATGGCGCGCTGCTCGACTCGCGCATTCTCGCCGACGTCTACCTGATGATGACGGGCGGGCAGACCACGCTGTCCCTGGGGGCGGAAGACGACAGTGGGCCGAGTGCCACCGGAGGCATCAGGCGCCTGCCTGCGGACCGGCCTGTGTTGCGCGTGTTGCGCGCCAGCGACGCCGAACTGGACGCGCATGCGCAGCGTCTCGAGGCGATCGAAAAGGCGGCCGGCCAATGCCTGTGGAAGGGGTAGGCCGGCGGGTTGCCCCCGCCGCCGCGCGGTTCAACCGGACTTGAGCAGGCGTTCCTTTTCGCGGTTCCAGTCGCGTTCCTTCTGTACGGCACGCTTGTCGTGCAGCTTCTTGCCCTTGCCGACGCCGATCTCGAGTTTGGCGCGACCGCGTTTCCAGAAAAGCTTGAGTGGTACCACCGCGTAGCCTTCGCGTTCCACGGCGCCAATCAGCCTGGCGATCTCGTTCCCGTGCAGCAGCAGCTTGCGCGTGCGCGTGGCGTCCGGATTGACGTGGGTTGAGGCGGAAAGCAGCGGCGAGATGTGCGCGCCGAACAACCAGGCTTCACCGTTCTTGATCAGCACGTAGCTTTCGGAGAGTTGCACGCGCCCCTCTCGCAGGCTCTTGACTTCCCAGCCTTCGAGCACGAGTCCCGCCTCGAAGGTGTCCTCGATAAAGTACTCGTGGCGCGCCCGCTTGTTGACCGCGATGGTGCTGCCACCCGGTTGTGATTTCTTGTCCTTTTTTCCCATCGGCGCATTATAACGTGTCGGCTTCTCCGCGCGTCAGGCGGGACTGAAAATAATCCAAGCAGGTGCCCGACCGCCACTGGGTCAAGTTGAGGCCTCCTGCAAAATTCCCCACAATGTCGGGCTTGGGGACTTGGGGAGAACACGCATAATGACCAGTCGACGCACCTCGATTCACGGGCAGTGGTCCTCGCGGCTCGCCTTTATTCTTGCTGCCACCGGATCGGCCGTCGGCCTGGGCAACATCTGGAAATTCCCCTACATCACCGGCGAATACGGTGGTGGTGCCTTCGTGCTCGTCTACCTGGCCTGTATCGCCTTTATCGGCTTGCCGATCATGATCGCCGAGGTGCTGCTCGGGCGGCGCGGCCGGCAAAGTCCGATCAACACCATGCGCGACCTGGCTCACGAGGCCGGGCGCAACTCGGTCTGGAAGTGGCTCGGCTGGATGGGGGTGCTCGCGGGTTTTCTCATCCTCTCTTACTACAGCGTCATCGCCGGGATCTCGCTCGGTTACACCGTCCGTTCGGGGCTGGGCGTCTTCGAAGGTGTGACGGGCGAGGGCGCCGATACCATCTTCAAGCAGCTCATCAGCGACCCCGAACGCCTCATCGCCTGGCACACGGTCTTCATGGTGATGACCATGGTGGTTGTGTCGCGCGGCGTGCGCTCGGGCTTGGAAAAGGCGGTCCGCTTCCTGATGCCCGGGCTTTTCGTGATCCTGGTCCTGCTTATCGGCTATGCCATGGCGGAAGGCCAGTTTGCCGAGGGACTGCGCTTCCTGTTCAAGCCGGACTTTAGCAAGCTGTCCAATGAGGCCGTGCTCGTCGCCATGGGACATGCCTTCTTCACCCTCTCGCTCGGCATGGGGGCCATCATGATGTACGGCTCGTACCTGCCCTCGAAGACCTCGATCGCCAAGGTCTCGATCGCCGTGGCGCTCATGGATACGCTGGTTGCGCTGCTGGCCGGGCTTGCCATCTTCCCCATCGTCTTCCACAACGGCATGGATCCGGGGGCCGGTTTCGGGCTGGTGTTCCTGACCCTGCCGATCGCCTTCGGGCAGATGCCACTCGGCATCGTGTTCGGCACGCTGTTCTTCGTGCTGCTGGTGTTCGCGGCCTGGAGTTCGGCCATCTCGCTGATCGAGCCGGCGGTGGCGTGGCTGGTCGAGAACCGCGGCATGAACCGGGTGAAGGCGGCGGTGGTGCTGGGCGTGACGACCTGGGCACTGGGCCTTGTGACCGTGCTCTCCTTCAGCTACTGGGCCTTCGAGTTCCGCTTCGCCGGCAACGTCAAGGAGGCCGGTGTCTTTGATATTCTGGATATCCTCACGTCGAGCATCATGCTGCCGCTCGGTGGGCTGTTCATCGCGGTGTTCGTCGGCTGGATCATGACCCGGCAATCGGTACGGGACGAGCTTGGCCTGGACGAGGGGTTCGGGTTCAAGCTCTGGTACGCGGTGGTGCGTTTCGTGGCGCCCATCGGTATCCTAGTGGTCTTCCTGAATCTGGTAGGTCTGGTCTGACTTTCTATGCCGACGATTAGTCGCAGCGCCCTGGTGCCCTATACCCCCGAGGACATGTACGCCCTGGTGGACGACATCCCGTCCTACCCGGACTTCCTGCCGTGGTGCACGGCGGCGGCGGAATCCCACCGGGACGAGGACGAGGTGCAGGCCACGATTCGTCTCTCCAAGGGCAGTCTCAACAAGTCCTTCACCACCTGTAATCGCCTGCAGCACGGCAAGATGATCGAGATGCGGCTGGTAGAAGGCCCGTTCAAGCACCTCGAGGGCTTCTGGCGCTTCGATCAGCTGGAAGGGGGTTCGGCCTGCAAGGTATCGCTGGACCTCGACTTCGAGTTTTCCAACAAGCTCGTCGGCATGGCGATCGGGCCGGTCTTCAACCAGGTGGCCAACACCCTGGTCGATGCCTTCGTCACGCGTGCGCGCGAGGTGTACGGTGCCCGCTGAGCTGATCCCGGTGGAGGTGGCCTACGCGCGACCCGACGAGCAGGTCATCATCGCGCTGGACGTGGAACCGGGTACCACGGTGGAGGAGGCCATCAAGGCCTCGGGCATCCTGGCCCGTTTTCCCGAGATCGACCTGAAGAGCAACAAGGTGGGTGTCTTCGGCAAGCTCACCAAGCTGGCCAGCGAGCTGCGACCCAAGGACCGGGTGGAGATTTATCGCGCCCTGATCGCCGATCCCAAGGAGGTGCGCAAACAGCGCGCGGCCGCGGGCAAGCGGATGAAAAAGGGCGGTGGCGATCTGGACGAAGAAAAGAAGCCGGGAGCGCCGGCAGGTACCGATCAGTCCGCCACAGAGGACTGAATGCGGGCCACGCGCTCGCCTTCGAAGAACAGGGTGAGGCGCCGGCTCTCGGTGTCGCCCATGCCCGGGTCGAGGTAATACAGGTAGTCCCAGCGGTCGGCATGGAACGCGTCGGTGAGCATGGGCGAACCCAGCAGGAAACGCACCTGGTCGCGCGTCATACCCGGCTTGATCTTGGCGATGTCCTCGGCCTCGAGCGCGTTGCCCTGTTGTACATCGATGCGGTGTACCGAGAAGAGCTCGCAGCCAGCGAGCGGCAGACTTGCCAGAATAATGATAGAAATGAGAAGCTGTCGCATGTGCATACGCGTCGTCGATCGGCGAAGGCACAAATGATAATCGATTCGCGGCCGCGGTGATATGGCCGCCCGGGGTAGAGCGTGGAAAGTCAGGATTTGAAGAAGGCGGGGCTCAAGGTCACTCTGCCGCGCATGAAGATTTTGGAGATCCTCGAGACGGCCGAGAGCCACCATCTCACCGCCGAGGATATCTATCGCCAGCTACTGGACTCGGGCGAGGAGATCGGGCTGGCGACGATTTACCGCGTCCTCACCCAGTTCGAGTCCGCGGGGCTGGTCACGCGTCACCACTTCGAGAGCGGGCAGGCCGTGTTCGAGCTCGAGCGCGGTGCGCACCATGACCATATCGTCTGCACCCAGTGCGGGCACGTCGAGGAGTTCTTCGATGAGACCATCGAGGAGCGCCAGGCGGAAGTCGCACGCAAGCGCGGCTTCGAGATTGCCGACCACTCGCTCATCATCTACGGCAAGTGTATCAAGCCGGATTGCCCGCACCGCTGACCCGTGTCACGGCGTGCCTCAGCCAGCCTGGGCGCGCTGAATCATCTCCTCGGCATGCGCAAGCGTCTGTTCGGTGAGCTCGACGCCACCGAGCATGCGCGCGATCTCTTCCACCCGCTGTCCTGCCTCGAGCGTCTCGATGCGCGTCTGGGTGGTGTCGCGTCCCTTGCGCTTGGCCACCTGCAGGTGATGGTGGGCCTGTGCCGCGACCTGCGGCAGGTGGGTGACGCAAAGCACCTGGCGGGTTTCCCCGAGGCGCCGTAGCTGGCGACCGACCATTTCCGCCACAGCCCCGCCGATACCGGTGTCGACCTCGTCGTAGACCAGTGTCGGTACCGTGACGCTGCGGGCCGCGATCATCTGGATGGCCAGCGAGATGCGTGAGAGCTCGCCACCCGAGGCGACCTTGGCCAGTGGCTGGATGGGCTGGCCCGGATTCGCGCTGACCTGGAACTCGATGTCGTCGAGTCCGTGGGCGGCGAAGCGCTCGTCTTCGTCCGGACTGACCGCGATCTCGAAGTGTCCACCCTCCATGCCCAGGCCCTGCATGGCCTCGGTCACGCCCTTGTTGAGTTCGCGGGCAGCCTTGATGCGGCTTGCGCGCAGCGCATTGGCTGCACCGCGGTACGCGGCTTCGGCCTTGCCGAGCTCGGCCTCGAGCGCCTCCACGTCGTAGGTATCGCCCTCCAGTTCCGTGAGCTCGCTCGCCAGTCGCTGATGGTGGTCCGGGAGTTCTTCCGGCTTCACCCGGTGCTTGCGGGCCAGGTCGTGCAGCAGCCCGAGGCGCTCGTCGAGGAACGACAGGCGTTCCGGGTCGAGGTCCATCGCATCGGCGTAGTGTCGCAGTGCATCGGCGGCCTCGCGCAGCTGGATCTGGGCGCTCGTCACCAGTTCCGCCGGCTCCTTGAGCGCGCCGTCGAGTTCCGCGGCCTCCTCGAGCGCGTGCAGCTCGTGCCCGAGCAGGCTGTGAACCGACTGCTCGTCGGCGTCGTAGAGCGCCGTGTAGGCACCTTCGGTGATCTCGAGCAGGCGTCCGGCGTGTGCCAGGCGCTGATGTTCCTCGTTGAGCTCCTCGTGCTCGCCGGGCTTGAGGTCCAGTGCCTCGAGTTCTCCGACCTGGAAGCGCAACAGCTCGACCCGTGCCTGGCGTTCGTCACCGGCCAGCGCCAGTGAATCGAGACGTTCGCGCAGCCCTTTCCAGTGCCTGAAGGCCTCGGCGACCGCGGCGCGGGGTTTTTGGTTGCCGGCAAAATCGTCGAGCAGCTCGCGCTGCATGTCGCGGCGCAGCAGCGACTGGTGCTCGTGCTGGCCGTGGATGTCGACCAGCAGGTTGCCGAGTTCGCGGACCAGCTGCAGGGTGGAGGGTGCCCCGTTGATGTAGATCTTGGAGCGGCCGTCATGCGAGACCACGCGGCGCAGCAGGCATTCGTCCTCGGCCTCGAGGTCGTGCGCCTCCAGCCACTCGCGCGCAGCCGGCAGTTCGGCCAGGTCCACGCTCACGCTGATATCGGCCTTGGCGGCCCCGTGGCGCACCACCGCGCTGTCCGCGCGGTCGCCGAGGACCAGCCCGAGCGCATCCACCACGATCGACTTGCCGGCACCGGTCTCGCCGGTCAGCGCCGTCATGCCGCCGGACAGGTCGAGGTCGAGTTCGTCGATGATCGCGAAGTTGCGGATGTGGATGTGGGTCAGCATCGAATGGTGTTCTCAGCAAGGCCTGTGATGGCGTTCCGTTGCGCGCCAAGTATAAGCCCATCGCCGGGCTTTGGCAGTCGGTCCTAGGGCATTTTCAGGGCTGTTCGCCCCAGCGCAGCTTGGCGCGCAGGATGTGGAAATAATCGTGTCCCTTGGGATGCAGCAGGCGCAGCGGGCCCGGTTTCTTGGCGATGACGATGCGGTCTTCAGGCTCCAGGTCGATGTTGGCCTGGCCATCGAAGGAGACCTGCGCCGGGTCCTTGTTGTGCGCGCAGACCCTGATCTCGATACGGCTGTCGCCCTTGACCACGATGGGGCGGTGGCTGAGCGTGTGCGGGCACACCGGCACCAGCACGATGGCATCCAGTGCCGGGTGCAGGATCGGGCCGCCACCGGACAGGGCGTAGGCCGTGGAGCCGGTGGGTGTGGAGACCACCAGCCCGTCAGCGCGCTGGGTGTTGACGAAGTGGTCGTCGATGTAGGTGTCGAACTCGATCATGCGCACCACGTCGCGGACATGCAGCACCACGTCGTTCAAGGCCACAGCACGGCCGATGACCTTGTTGCCGCGGATCACCTCCGCATCGAGGAGGAAGCGTCGCGCCTCCCGGTAATCCCCGTTGAGGATCTCGTCGATACGCGCTGTCATCTCCTCTGGCGAGACGTCCACCAGGAAGCCCAGGCGCCCGAGGTTGATCCCCAGTACCGGCACATCGGCGTCCGCCAGGCTGCGGCCCGCATTGAGCAGGGTGCCGTCCCCGCCCACCACGATGGCCAGGTCGGCGTCGCGTGCCAGCCGCTCGCGCGAGACGAGTTCCGCGGCCTCGGCCTTGAGCAGCGACGCCGCACTCTCGTCCACGAGTACCTTGAGCGAGCGCGAGGCGAGGAAATCGAGCAGGGTCTGCAGCGTGTCGGCGAGCCGCGGGTCACTCTGCTTCGTGATGACGCCGATGGTCTGAAAGCCGGGCATAGTCCATTGTTTTAGCGGTATTATTTACGGCTCAAGGTAACACGTCGCCCCGGGGTCGCCAACTGTTCTCCGGCTTGACAGGTCGCGGCCGCGACTGCGATGATTTCGCTTAGCACTCAGTTGCTTAGAGTGCTAAAAACGTCCCGCGCGACAGGTGTTATGGCGAACCAGGAAACGACCGCGAGCATGCTGACCGAACGAGCCCAGCACCTCCTTAAGGTGCTGGTCGAATGCTATATCGAAAGCGGTCAGCCCGTCGGTTCCCGCACGCTGGCGCGCACCGCGGGGCTCAATCTCAGCCCCGCTACCATTCGCAACGTGATGGCCGATCTCGAAGATCTCGGCCTGATCGTCTCCCCGCACACCTCGGCCGGCCGCATTCCCACCGCCCAGGGCTATCGGCTGTTCGTCGATACGCTGTTGAGCGTCAAGCCGCCGGACAGCCTGATCCTCCAGGAACTGCAGACCAAGCTCGATCCGGACCAGGATGCCAAGGGGTTGGTCGAGTCGGCGTCCTCGATGCTGTCGGCCGTCACGCAGATGGCCGGGGTGGTGACGGTGCCACGGCGCGACCAGAGCGCGTTGCGGCAGATCGAGTTCCTGCCCCTGTCCGAGCGCCGCATCCTGGCCATCATGGTCACCAACGAGAAGGAGGTGCAGAACAAGATCCTGCACCTTGAGCGGGAGTTCTCGCCGGCAGAGCTGCGCCAGGCCGCGAACTACCTCAACGAGATGTTCTCGGGCAAGGGCCTCGGCGCCGTGCGCGACTCGCTGCTGCGCGACCTCGATGCCGTGCGCGCCGACATGAACCGCATGATGGTGTCCGCCATCGAGCTGGGTGGGCAGCTGTTCTCCACCCAGGACGAGGGTGGTGACAACTACGTGCTGGCCGGCGAGGCGAACCTGATGGACTACCAGGAGCTGTCGGACATCGACAAGCTGCGCCAGCTCTTCGACGCCTTCAAGCAGAAGCGCGAGATCCTGCATCTCCTGGACAAGTCCATCAGTGCCGAGGGCGTGCAGATCTTCATCGGGCAGGAATCCGGCTACAGCGTCTTCGACGACTGCAGCGTGGTCTCCGCCCCCTACGCGGTCGACGGCCGCGTGCTCGGCGTGCTTGGCGTGATCGGCCCCACGCGCATGGCCTACGAGCGTGTCATTCCCATCGTCGATATCACGGCGAAATTGCTGGGCGCGGCCTTGAAGTCGCGCAACTAGTCCCCATACATAGGCGAAGGTTTCCCCGGTGGCGGGTGGTCCCTCCACCGGTAATCAGTTTTTACCTGTTGAAAAGGTTGGAGTTTTCGATGGCCGAGCACGACAAGACCGAACACGGCAACCCGGCAGCCGAGACCCCGGAAGAGGTCGGGACCGGTACGGCGGACACGATCGAGGGTGGGGAGCTAGACGTGGCCGCGCTCACGCAGGCCCTGGAAGAGGCCCGGGCCAAGGCCGAGGAGAACTGGGACCTGGCCCTGCGCACCAAGGCCGAAATGGACAACCTGCGCAAGCGCACCGAGCGCGAGTTGGAAAACGCCCACAAGTACGCGCTGGAGAAGTTTGCCGGCGAATTGCTGGCGGTCCGCGACAGCCTCGAGATGGGCATCCAGGCGGCCGGCGATGCCGAGGCGGCGCAGCTCAAGGAGGGCAGCGAGCTGACCCTGAAGATGCTCACCCAGGTGATGGAGAAGTTCGGTATCCAGGCCGTCGATCCCACGGGTGAGAAGTTCGACCCCGAGCTGCACCAGGCCATGTCCATGCAGGAGACCGCGGGCGTGGCGCCGAACACCGTGGTCGCCGTGATGCAGAAGGGGTACACGCTCAACGACCGCCTGTTGCGCCCGGCCATGGTCATGGTCGCGAAGGCGCCAGCCGATTCCTGAGCGCGGCCCTTGAAATCCGCCGGCCCGGCCGCATCTAACTCAGCAGACAGAATTTTCGCTTAACTGGACTCGAACGAATTGGAGTAACAACCATGGGTAGAATCATCGGTATCGACCTCGGGACGACCAACAGCTGCGTGGCCGTGATGGAAGGCGGCAGCCCGAAGGTCATCGAGAACAGCGAGGGTGATCGCACCACCCCGTCCATCGTCGCCTACGCCGAGGATGGCGAGGTCCTGGTCGGGCAGTCGGCCAAGCGCCAGGCGGTCACCAACCCGAGCAACACGCTGTTCGCCGTCAAGCGCCTGATCGGTCGTCGCTTCGATGAAGATGCCGTGCAGAAGGACATCAAGCTGGTGCCCTACACGATCATCAAGGCCGACAACGGCGACGCCTGGGTCGAGGTGAAGGGCAAGAAGATGGCCCCGCCGGAGATCTCCGCACGCGTGCTGCAGAAGATGAAGAAGACCGCCGAGGAATACCTCGGCGAAGAAGTGACCGAGGCGGTGATCACCGTGCCGGCCTACTTCAATGACTCCCAGCGCCAGGCCACCAAGGATGCCGGCAAGATCGCCGGTCTCGAGGTCAAGCGCATCATCAACGAGCCGACCGCGGCCGCGCTGGCCTATGGCCTGGACAAGAAGCGCGGTGACCGCAAGGTGGCCGTGTACGATCTCGGGGGTGGTACCTTCGATATCTCCATCATCGAGATCGCCGATCTCGACGGCGAACACCAGTTCGAGGTGCTGTCGACCAACGGTGACACCTTCCTCGGTGGCGAGGACTTCGATCTGCGCCTGATCGATTACCTGGCCGACGAGTTCAAGAAGGAAAACGGCATCGACCTGCACAAGGATCCGCTGGCCCTGCAGCGCCTGAAAGAGGCCGCCGAGAAGGCCAAGATCGAGCTGTCCTCGAGCCAGCAGACCGACGTCAACCTGCCTTACATCACGGCCGACCAGACCGGTCCGAAGCACCTCAACCTGAAGGTGACCCGCGCCAAGCTGGAGTCGCTGGTGGAAGACCTGATCAAGCGCACCATCGAACCCTGCAAGCTGGCGATCAAGGATGCTGGTCTCTCGGTGGGCGATGTCGACGACATCATCCTGGTCGGCGGCATGACCCGCATGCCCAAGGTGCAGGAAGCGGTCAAGGAGTTCTTCGGCAAGGACCCGCGCCGCGACGTGAACCCGGACGAGGCCGTGGCCGTGGGTGCCGCGATCCAGGGCGGTGTCCTGGGCGGCGAGGTCAAGGACGTGCTGCTGCTCGACGTCACGCCGCTGTCGCTGGGCATCGAGACCCTGGGCGGTGTGATGACCAAGCTCATCGAGCGCAACACCACGATCCCGACCAAGGCGAACCAGGTGTTCTCCACGGCGGAGGACAATCAGACCGCGGTGACCGTGCACGTGCTGCAGGGTGAACGCGAGCGTGCGGTGGACAACAAGTCGCTGGGTCGCTTCGACCTGACCGACATCCCGCCGGCGCCGCGTGGCGTGCCGCAGGTCGAGGTCACGTTCGACATCGACGCCAACGGCATTCTCAACGTGTCGGCGAAGGACAAGGCCACCGGCAAGGAACAGAAGATCACGATCAAGGCGTCCTCGGGCCTGTCCGACGAGGAAGTCGAAAAGATGGTGAAGGACGCCGAGGCCCATGCCGCGGACGACAAGAAGTTCCACGAGCTGGTTGCGGCCCGCAACCAGGCCGACAACCTGATCCATGCCACCGAGAAGTCGCTGAAGGAATTCGGTGACAAGGTGAGCGAGGACGAGAAGAAGGCCATCGAGGAAGCCGCGGATGCCCTGCGCGAGGCCATGAAGGGCGACGACAAGGACGCCATCGAGGCCAAGACCCAGGCACTGGCCGAGGCCTCCGGCAAGCTGGCCGAGAAGATGTACGCCGAGCAGGGTGGTGCCGAGGGCGCTGCTGCCGGCGAGCAGGCGGGCGGCCAGTCCAAGGCCGACGATGATGTGGTCGACGCCGAGTTCGAGGAAGTCGACGACAACAAGAAGCAGTAACTGGCCCCAGGCTGCGACGTGTGCAAGCCGGAGTCCCCCTGGGGCTGCCGGCTTGCGCCGTGTAGCGGGTGCGTAATGTAGCGACCAAACACCATGTCCAAACGCGATTATTACGAAGTACTCGGGGTCGACAAGAACGTCAGCGAGGCGGAGCTGAAGAAGGCCTATCGCCGGCTGGCGATGAAATACCATCCCGACCGCAATCCCGACGACGCCGAGGCCGAGGAGCGCTTCAAGGAGGCCAAGGAGGCCTACGAGGTGCTCTCGGATGCCCAGAAGCGTGCCGCCTACGACCAGTTCGGTCACGCCGGGGTCGACCCTTCCATGGGAGGCGGAGGCTTCCACGGTGGCGGGGGTGCCGGTTTCGGGGATATCTTCGACGATATCTTCGGCGACATCTTCGGCGGCGGCGCACGTCGCGGCGGCGAACGCGTGTATCGCGGTGCCGATCTGCAGTACAACCTCGAACTCACGCTCGAGGAGGCGGTGTTCGGCACCGAGGCCAAGATCCGGCTGCCCACGCTCGTGACCTGCGAGAGCTGTGAGGGCTCGGGCTCCGTGCCGGGGTCCACGCCCGAGACGTGCACCACCTGCGGCGGTGTGGGCCAGGTGCGCATGCAGCAGGGCTTCTTCTCCGTGCAGCAGACCTGTCCGCGCTGTCGCGGTGCGGGGAAGATCATCACCAATCCCTGTGCCGCATGCCATGGCGAGGGTCGCATCGAAGAGCAGAAGACGCTCTCCGTAAAGGTGCCGCCCGGGGTGGACACCGGCGACCGCATCCGGCTGGCCGGCGAGGGCGAGGCGGGCATCAACGGCGGTCCCGCGGGCGACCTGTACGTTCAGGTACGCGTCAAGCCGCACGCCATCTTCGAGCGCGAAGGGATCGACCTGCATTGCGAGGTGCCGATCTCGATCGGCGTGGCCGCGCTCGGCGGGGAACTCGAGGTGCCGACACTGGACGGCCGCGTAAAGCTCAAGATCCCGGCCGAGACCCAGTCCGGCAAGCTGTTTCGCATGCGTGGAAAGGGCGTCACGCCGGTGCGTGGCGGCATCACCGGAGACCTGATCTGCCGTGTTATCGTTGAGACGCCGGTCAACCTCACCAAGCGCCAGAAGGAGTTGCTCGAGGAGTTCGAGTCCAGCCTGAAGGAAGGGGGTGAGAAGCACTCGCCGCGGGCCACCAGCTGGGTGGACGGGGTCAAGCGCTTCTTCGACGGCTTGAAGTTCTAGTGAATTATCCGGCGGGTGTCGGCGTCAAATGAACCGATCCCCCTTATTGACGAGGCCTGATTTCATGACTGATTCCGTTCATCACAGCGGCCGTCGCCGCCTGCTGCGCGGCCTGCTGGCACTGCTGCCCGCCACCCTGCTGGCCACGGCGGCCCCGTCCATGGCCGAGGAAGCGGCCGACGACCTGCGGTTTCCCGGTGACCCCGCGTCCCATCGCGTCGTCTACCAGCTGAATCACGCGGACGTGGACTACATGGAGCACGTGATTTTCTCGGTGGGCGCGATGCTGCGAAAGTACGACACCGATATCGAGATCGTGGTGGTGGCGTTTGGCCCCGGTATCCACATCCTCGGCAAGCGGCCGGAACGCCCGGTGCCCAAGCTGCTGCAGCAACGTGTCTCGAGTCTCGCGCAGTACGGCGTCAAGTTCATCGCCTGTGGTAATACCATGAAGACGCTGGGCTGGGAGGCCGAGGACATCGTTGACTTCGCCCAGATCGAGGAAGTCGGCGCTGCGGCGCTCATGGAATACCAGGAAAAGGGCTATGCCTATATCAGCTGGTGAGCCGGGCGCTGTGCCGCTGACCGATAACAAGAATACGGGGGAACAATGACCAGAATCGCGATCGTGGGTGCCGGCGGGCGCATGGGGCGCACGCTCATCGAGGCCGTGCATAACGCCGAGGGGGCGACGCTGAGCGCCGCGACTGAGCGGGCTGGCAGCTCGCTGGTGGGCGCGGATGCGGGCGAACTGGCCGGCGTCGGCAGGCTGCAGGTGGCCATTGCCGATTCGCTGGAGTCGGCAGGTGATTTCGACGTGCTGATCGACTTCACCGCACCGGCCGCCACCATGGCGCACCTCGATTACTGCGTGGCCCAAGGTAAGCGCATCGTCATCGGCACCACGGGTCTCAGCGAGGAGGAGCGCCGGCGCATCCGTGCTGCCGGCGAGCAGATCGGTGTGGTGTTCGCGCCCAACATGAGCGTGGGCGTCAATCTGTGCCTCAAGCTTCTGGACCTGGCCGCCCGCGTGCTGGGCGACGAGGTCGATATCGAGGTCATCGAGGCCCATCACCGCCACAAGGTGGATGCCCCCTCGGGCACTGCGCTGCGCATGGGCGAGGTGGTGGCCGAGGCGCTGGGGCGCGATCTCAATGCGTGCGCCGTTTACGGGCGCGAGGGCCAGACCGGCGAGCGCGACCGTAAGACGATCGGTTTCGAGACCATTCGCGCGGGGGATATCGTGGGCGAGCACACCGTGATGTTCGCCGGGCTCGGCGAGCGGGTGGAGATCACCCACAAGGCATCCAGCCGCATGACCTTCGCCAAGGGGGCGGTGCGCGCGGCCGAGTGGGTGATGGGGCGCGAAAAGGGCCTTTTCGACATGCAGGATGTTCTGGGGCTGCGCTAGCACTCGATCGGGGCGTCGCGACCCACGATGGGGCGTGATCCGCAATGGACAGGGACACGCCCAATCATTATGATAATCAACAAGCTAAGCTTGTCCTTGCACCCACATTTTCCGCCGACGGGATGGACCTGAATCCATCCCGTTTGCACATCTGCAGCTGGAGGTCAGTTTGAACAACCCCGCCCTGCTAGTGCTTGAGGATGGCAGCCTCTTTCGGGGGGAGTCGATCGGTTTCGAAGGCGAGACCATCGGTGAAGTCGTCTTCAACACGGCCCTGACCGGGTATCAGGAAATCCTCACCGATCCTTCCTATTCGCGACAGATCGTCACGCTCACCTATCCCCATATCGGGAACGTCGGCACCAATCCCGACGACGAGGAGTCGGCCCACGTCCATGCCGCCGGCCTGATTATCCGCGATCTGCCCCTGCGTGTTTCCAGCTGGCGTGCCGAAGAGCCGCTCGCGGACTACCTCAAGCGCAACAAGATCGTGGCCATCGCCGATATCGACACCCGCCGCCTCACGCGCATCCTGCGCGAGAAGGGGGCGCTGTCAGGTGCGATCGTCACGGGCGAGGCGGCCGCTGACGAGGATGCCGCGCTGAAACTGGCCAAGAGCTTTCCGGGGCTCAAGGGTATGGACCTCGCCAAGGAGGTGACCACCCACGAGCCCTACGAGTGGGCGCAGGGGACCTGGTCGCTGGAAGAGGGCATGCCGAGTGCGCCGCATCCCATCGAGGAGAAGCTGCCCTACCACGTCGTCGCCTGGGACTACGGGGTGAAGCGCAACATCCTGAGGATGCTGGTCGACCGTGGCTGTCGCATTACGGTGGTGCCGGCGCAGACGCCGGCCTCGGAAGTATTCAAGCTGAACCCGGACGGCGTGTTCCTCTCCAACGGGCCGGGTGACCCGGAACCGTGTGACTACGCGATCAGTGGCATCCGGGACGTACTCGAGGCGGGCATGCCGACCTTCGGTATCTGTCTCGGCCACCAGTTGCTGGGGCTGGCCAGCGGCGCCAGGACCGTGAAGATGAAGTTCGGCCATCACGGTGCCAATCACCCGGTTCAGGATATCGAGACCGGCCACGTGATGATCTCGAGCCAGAACCACGGCTTCGCCGTCGACGAGAAGAGCCTGCCGGATTGCCTGCGCGCGACCCACAAGTCGCTGTTCGACGGTTCCCTGCAGGGTATTCACCGCACCGACAAGCCGGCGTTCAGCTTCCAGGGTCACCCGGAAGCGAGCCCGGGACCGCATGACGTGGCCCCGTTGTTCGACCATTTCATCGAGCTGATGAAGGCCCACAAGGCCGGCGCCTGATCGCCCGATTATCGGCACGCAAACCAGACGAGTTTCGCCAAGACTTCTATGCCCAAGAGAACAGACATCGAAAGCATCCTCATCATCGGCGCGGGCCCGATCATCATCGGTCAGGCCTGTGAGTTCGATTACTCGGGTGCCCAGGCCTGCAAGGCGCTGCGCGAGGAGGGGTATCGCGTCATTCTCGTGAACTCCAACCCCGCCACCATCATGACCGACCCGGAGATGGCCGACGCGGTCTACATCGAGCCGATCGACTGGCAGACGGTGGCACGCATCATCGAGGAGGAGCGGCCGGACGCGGTGCTGCCGACCATGGGCGGCCAGACCGCGCTCAACTGCGCCCTGGACCTGGACAAGCACGGCGTGCTCGAGAAGTTCGGCGTCGAGATGATTGGCGCGTCGCCGGATGCCATCGACATGGCCGAGGACCGCGACCGGTTCCGCGACGCCATGGATGAGATCGGACTCGGTTCCGCCAAGTCCGAGGTGGCGCACACCTGGGAAGAGGCGCAGAAGATCCAGGCCGAGATCGGGTTTCCGGTCATCATCCGCCCGTCCTTCACCCTGGGTGGCAGCGGTGGTGGCATCGCCTACAACCGCGAGGAGTTCGAGGAAATCGTCAAGCACGGGCTGGACCTCTCGCCGACCAACGAGGTGCTGCTCGAGGAGTCGCTGCTCGGCTGGAAGGAATACGAGATGGAGGTCGTGCGCGACAAGAACGACAACGCCATCATCGTCTGCTCCATCGAGAACCTCGACCCGATGGGTGTGCACACCGGTGACTCCATCACGGTGGCGCCGGCGCAGACGCTCACCGACAAGGAATACCAGATCATGCGCGACGCCTCGCTGGCGGTGCTGCGCAAGATCGGCGTGGAAACCGGCGGTTCCAACGTGCAGTTCTCCGTCAACCCGGAGGACGGCCGTCTCGTGATCATCGAGATGAACCCGCGCGTGTCGCGTTCCTCGGCACTGGCCTCCAAGGCGACCGGCTTCCCGATCGCCAAGGTCGCCGCCAAGTTGGCCGTCGGGTTCACGCTGGACGAACTGCAGAACGAGATCACGGGCGGTGCGACGCCGGCGTCCTTCGAGCCGAGCATCGACTACGTGGTCACCAAGATCCCGCGCTTCACCTTCGAGAAGTTCCCGCAGGCCAAGGCGCGCCTGTCCACCCAGATGAAATCGGTGGGCGAGGTGATGGCCATCGGCCGCACCTTCCAGGAATCCTTCCAGAAGGCGCTGCGCGGCCTGGAGACCGGCATGGACGGGCTCGACGAGATGCTCGATCCGTCCGACGAGGACGTCGAGGCCAAGCTGCGCCACGAGCTGGCCGAGGTCGGTCCGGAGCGCATCTTCTACGTGGCCGATGCCTTCCGCACGGGCATGAGCGTGGAACAGCTTCACGACGTCACGGCCATCGACCCCTGGTTCCTGGCCCAGATCGAGGAGCTGGTGAAGATCGAGCAGGAACTCAGGGGGCGCAAGCTCGCGTCGATCGAGAAGGACGAGCTGTTCCGGCTGAAGCGCCGTGGCTTCTCCGACCGTCGCCTAGCCATGCTGCTGGGCGAAACGGAGTACGCGGTGCGTGAGCGCCGTCAGCAGCTCGACGTGCGCCCCGTCTACAAGCGCGTGGATACCTGTGCCGCCGAGTTTGCCACCGGCACGGCCTACATGTACTCGTCCTACGAGGAAGAGTGCGAGGCCGACCCAAGCGACCGCGAGAAGATCATGGTGCTCGGCGGCGGGCCGAACCGCATCGGCCAGGGTATCGAGTTCGACTACTGCTGCGTGCATGCCGCACTGGCCATGCGCGAGGACGGTTACGAGACCATCATGGTCAACTGTAACCCCGAGACCGTGTCGACCGATTACGATACCTCCGACCGGCTGTACTTCGAGCCGCTGACGCTGGAAGATGTGCTCGAGATCGTGCACGTGGAAAAGCCCAAGGGCGTGATCGTGCAGTACGGCGGCCAGACGCCGCTGAAGCTCGCACGCGACCTGGAGAAGGCCGGGGTGCCCATCGTGGGGACGACGCCGGATTCCATCGACCTGGCCGAGGACCGCGAGCGCTTCCAGCAGATGATCGACAAGCTCGGTCTGAAGCAGCCGCCCAACCGCACGGCACGCACCGAGGAACAGGCGCTCAAGCTCGCCGCCGAGATCGGTTACCCGCTGGTGGTGCGCCCGTCCTACGTGCTGGGTGGTCGCGCCATGGAGATCGTCTACGACGAGTCGGATCTCAACCGCTACATGACCGAGGCCGTGAAGGTGTCCAATGATTCGCCGGTGCTGCTCGACCGGTTCCTCGATTCCGCCGAGGAAGTGGACGTGGACGCCATCTGTGACGGTGAAGACGTCCTGATTGGCGGCATCATGCAGCACATCGAGCAGGCGGGCGTGCATTCGGGCGACTCGGCCTGTTCGCTGCCGCCGTACTCGCTCGGCCCGGTCGTGCTCGACCGTATGCGCGAGCAGGTCCGTGCCATGGCCAAGGAACTCAACGTGGTCGGTTTGATGAACACCCAGTTCGCTATCCAGGGCGACGAGATCTACATCCTGGAGGTCAACCCGCGTGCCTCGCGCACGGTGCCCTTCGTCTCCAAGGTCATCGGCAAGCCGCTGGCCAAGATCGCGGCCCGTTGCATGGTGGGGCAGAGCCTCAAGGAGCAGCAGGCCGGCGACGAGGTGATCCCGAACTACTTCGCGGTCAAAGAGGCGGTGTTCCCGTTCATCAAGTTCCAGGGCGTGGACCCGATTCTCGGTCCGGAGATGAAGTCCACCGGCGAGGTGATGGGGGTTGGTCGTACCTTTGCCGAGGCCTTCGGCAAGTCCCAGCTCGGTGCCGGGGTGAAGCTGCCGGCCCCGGGGCGCGTCTTCATCAGCGTGCGCGACGTGGACAAGGGCGGCATCGTGGACGTGGCCCGCAAGCTCACTGAGCAGGGCTTCGACGTGGTCGCGACCCACGGTACCGCGGCGGCGCTGGAGGCGGCGGGTGTCGCCTGCACCCGTGTGAACAAAGTGCTGGAAGGCCGGCCGCACATCGTGGACATGATCAAGAACGACGAGATCGTGCTCATCATCAACACCACCGAGGGCAAGCAGGCCATCGCCGACTCGTTCACGATCCGTCGCGAGGCCCTGCAGCACAAGGTGACCTACACGACGACTCTGGCCGGTGCGCGCGCCACCGCCGAGGCCATGGCTGAAGCCGCCTCCGGTGGCGAGAACGTGTACCGCCTGCAGGATCTTCACAAGGAGAATCTGGCATGAACAAGGTACCGTTGACCGTTCGTGGTGCCGAGAAGCTTAAGGTCGAGCTGCACAAGCTCAAGACCGAGGACCGTCCGCGCGTGATTGAGGCCATTGCCGAGGCGCGCGAGCACGGCGACCTGAAGGAGAATGCCGAGTATCACGCGGCGCGTGAGCAGCAGAGCTTCATCGAGGGCCGCATCAAGGAGATCGAGTCCAAGCTCTCGAACGCACAGATCATCGACGTGACCCAGGTGAACGCCCAGGGCAAGGTCATCTTCGGTGCCACGGTGGACCTGCTGGACGAGGACAGCGGGAAGGAGATCACCTACCAGATCGTGGGTGACGACGAGGCCGACATCAAGGCCGGGCTGATCTCGGTAAGTTCGCCGATTGCGCGTGCGCTGATCGGCAAGGAAGAAGGGGATATCGCCGAGGTCGATGCCCCGGGCGGGCGCAAGACCTTCGAGATCGTCGAGGTCCGCTACATCTGAGAGAAAACTGCGAAGCGGGGCGCCTTAGCCCCGCGGCATCTCGATACCCGGCTTGTCCGGGTTTTTCTTGTATAGCACCGCGATATTGCCGATACGCTGGACGAGTTCGGCACCGGAATGAACGCAGATCTCGCCGATCAGCGCATCGCGGGTCTCGCGGTCGCCGACACTCACCTTCACCTTGATCAGTTCGTGATGGGCCAGCGCGCCATCGACCTCGTCGAGGACGGTCTGCTTGAGGCCCTGACTGGCAACGCGAACGACCGGATTCAGATCGTGGGCACGGCCGCGCAGGAATTTGCGCTGTTTTTCAGTGAGTGGCATCGGGGTGTTCCGTTCTGGGTGTCGAGGCGGCGCAGTGTATCATGGGGTGGCACCTAAACTTGAGAGCATTTTCCCGCCATGGCGCGCAGCAAAAGCAGTAAACGCTGGCTCAAAGAGCATTTCAAGGACGAGTACGTCCGCAAGGCCCAGGAGAGTGGCTACCGCTCGCGTGCCGTATTCAAGCTGCTCGAAATCCAGGAGAAGGACCGCATCATCAAGCCCAACATGGTGGTGGTGGACCTGGGAGCGGCCCCGGGCGGCTGGAGCGAGGTCGCCCGGCAGCTCGTCGGGCGCAACGGGCGCGTCATCGCGACGGATATCCTGCCCATTGACCCCATCGACGGCGTGGAATTCCTGCAGGGTGATTTCCGCGAGGACGAGGTGCTGCAGGCATTGCTGGCGTTGATCGGCGAGGATCGTGCCGACCTTGTACTTTCCGATATGGCCCCCAACATAAGTGGTGTGGATGCCGTGGATCAGCCGCGTGCGATGTATCTGGTGGAGCTGGCGCTGGATCTCGCCCGCCAGATACTGAAACCTGGCGGCGATTTTCTGGTCAAGGTATTCCAGGGGGAGGGTTCGGAGGACTATATCCGCGCTCTTCGTCAGGAATTCGACACGGTCATCATCCGCAAGCCCAAGGCCTCCAGACCGCGCTCCCGCGAGGTCTACATTCTGGCCAGAGGCCTGAATGTGGTGTAAGGTCCTTTTTAAATAGTAAGCGTTCTCAATTGAGGTAATCCCTTGAACGATCTCGTCAAGAATCTCATCCTGTGGGCGGTCATCGCGCTGGTGCTGATGTCTGTCTTCAGCAGCTTTAACCAGACCGGCACCCCGCCGAAGGCCTATACCTATTCACAGTTCATCTCGGACGTGAAATCGGGCCAGATTCGCGAGGTCTCCATCCAGGGCAATCGCATCGAGGGTATCAACACATCGGGCGAGAAGTTCGCCACCTTCGCACCGGACGACCCGGGCATGATCGGGGATCTGCTCGCGCACGACGTGCAGATCAACGCCGTGCCGCCCGAAAAGCGTTCCCTGCTGGTGGATATCCTGATCAGCTGGGCGCCGTTCATCCTCATCATCGCGCTGTGGATCTACATCATGCGCCAGATGCAGGGCGGTGGCGGTGGCCGCGGCGCCATGTCCTTTGGCAAGAGCCGCGCCCGCATGATGGGCGAGGACCAGGTCAAGGTGACCTTCGCCGACGTGGCGGGCTGCGACGAGGCCAAGGACGACGTGGCCGAGTTGGTCGAGTTCCTGCGCGACCCGGGCAAGTTCCAGAAGCTCGGCGGCAAGATCCCGCGCGGCATCCTCATGGTGGGTTCGCCGGGTACCGGTAAGACCCTGCTCGCCAAGGCCATCGCGGGCGAGGCCAAGGTGCCGTTCTTCAGCATCTCGGGTTCCGATTTCGTCGAGATGTTCGTGGGCGTGGGTGCTTCCCGCGTGCGCGACATGTTCGACCAGGCCAAGAAGCATGCCCCCTGTATCATCTTCATCGACGAGATCGACGCCGTCGGCCGACAGCGTGGCGCCGGCCTGGGTGGGGGTCATGACGAGCGCGAGCAGACCCTGAACCAGCTCCTGGTGGAAATGGACGGTTTCGAGGGCAGCGAGGGCATCATCGTCATCGCCGCCACCAACCGCCCGGACGTGCTCGACCCGGCTCTGCTGCGCCCTGGCCGCTTCGACCGCCAGGTGGTGGTGCCGCTGCCGGACGTGCGCGGCCGCGAGCAGATCATCAAGGTGCACATGCGCAAGGTGCCCTTGGGTGACAATGTGCGTCCCGACATCATCGCGCGCGGCACCCCGGGCTTCTCCGGTGCCGACCTGGCCAACCTGGTCAACGAGGCCGCCCTGTTTGCCGCGCGCGCCAACAAGCGCACCGTGGACATGGACGACTTCGAGCGTGCCAAGGACAAGATCATGATGGGCGCCGAGCGCAAGTCCATGGTGATGAGCGAGGACGAGAAGAAGCTCACCGCCTATCACGAGGCGGGCCACGCCATCGTGGGCCTCAACGTCCCGGATCACGACCCGGTGTACAAGGTCACGATCATCCCGCGCGGCCGCGCGCTGGGCGTCACCATGTTCCTGCCGGAGGAGGATCGCTACAGCCACAGCAAGCAGCGCCTGGAAAGCCAGATCTCCAGCCTGTTCGGTGGTCGCATCGCCGAGGAACTCATCTTCGGCCCGGATCGCGTCACCACCGGGGCGTCCAACGACATCGAGCGTGCCACCGATATCGCGCGCAACATGGTCACGAAGTGGGGGCTTTCCGACAAGCTGGGTCCGCTGGCCTACAGCGAGGACGAGGGCGAGGTCTTCCTCGGCCGCTCCGTCACACAGCACAAGCACATGTCCGACGAGACGGCGCACGCCATCGACGAGGAGATCCGCTCCTTCATCGACCGCAACTTCGGTCGTGCCAAGCAGATCCTCGAGGACAACATGGAGAAGCTGCACACGATGGCCCAGGCCCTGATCAAGTACGAGACCATCGATCAGGAGCAGATCAAGGACATCATGGAAGGCCGCGAGCCCCGGCCGCCGGCCGGCTGGGACGACGACGAACCCACCTCCGGTTCCGGCGTGAGCGCCGAGGAGCCGGAGAAGGGCAAGGGTGGAGAGATCGGCGGTCCCGCCAGCCTCCACTAGTCCTGCCGGGCTGACAACCAGGGATGCGCGTGAGTAGAATCCGCGCATCCCTTTTTATTTGTCTGGAAGAAACGTGTCCGACTCCCGCATCCTGAGCTGCGGCCCGCGCGCTCTGGATCTCTGTGCCCCGGTGGTGATGGGGATCCTGAACCTGACCCCGGATTCATTCTCCGATGGCGGACGCTTCACCGCGCCGGCCCGGTCCATCGCGCGCGCCCGCGAGATGGTGGAGGAGGGGGCGGCCATCATCGACGTGGGTGGAGAGTCCACGCGCCCGGGCGCGCCCGACGTGTCGGTGGAGGAAGAGCTGGCGCGGGTGGTGCCGGTCATCGAGGCGATCGCGACCAGGCTCGATGTGCCGGTGTCCGTCGATACCTCGAAGCCGGAGGTGATGCGCGCCGCCGTGGCGGCTGGGGCCGGGCTCATCAACGACGTGCGCGCACTGCAGGAACCCGGAGCCCTGGAGGCGGCGGCGGAACTGGGTGTACCCCTGTGTCTCATGCACATGCAGGGGCAGCCTCGCACCATGCAGGACGCGCCGCGTTACGGTGACGTGGTCGCGGAAGTGCGCGATTTTCTGCTGGAAAGGGCGACCGTCTGCGAGGCTGTTGGCATCCCGCGCGAGCGAATCCTTCTCGATCCCGGTTTCGGCTTCGGCAAGACGCTGGAGCACAACCTGCGGTTGCTGGCATCTGTAGACCGGCTGGTCGCTACGGGCTACCCGGTACTCGTGGGCATGTCGCGCAAATCCATGATCGGGCAGATTCTGGAGGGGGCGCCGGTGGAGGAGCGGCTACATGGCAGCGTCGCCGCGGCCCTGATCGCCGCCATGAAGGGGGCGCGGATTCTCCGTGTCCATGATGTGAAGCCGACCGTGGACGCCCTGCGGGTGTTCGCGGCCATGCAGCAGGTGGGGGAAGCACGATGACGAGGCGTTATTTCGGGACCGACGGCATCCGTGGGCGTGTGGGCAGTGAGCCGATGACGCCCGATTTCGTCCTCAAGCTGGGCTGGGCCGCGGGCCGGGTGCTCGTCGACGGTGGGCACCCGATGGTGCTGATCGGCAAGGACACGCGCATCTCCGGTTACATGCTCGAGTCGGCCCTGCAGGCGGGGCTCTCGGCGGCAGGGGTGGATATCCGGCTGCTGGGGCCCATGCCGACCCCCGCGGTCGCCTACCTCACGCGCACGCTGCGGGCCTCTGCCGGTATCGTGCTGTCCGCCTCGCACAATCCCTACTACGACAACGGCGTGAAGTTCTTCGCGGGCGACGGCAGCAAGCTGCCCGACGAGATCGAGCTGCGCATCGAGGACGAGCTGGAGAAGTCCCTGCACACGGTCGATTCGGCCGCCCTGGGCAAGGCTGAGCGGGTGGTGGACGCGGCGGGGCGCTATATCGAGTTCTGCAAGAGTACCGTGGCCTGGGGCACGCGACTGCGCGGCCTGCGTGTGGTTGTCGATTGCGCCCATGGCGCCACCTATCACATCGCCCCGGATGTGCTGGAAGAACTCGGTGCCGAGGTGATCGCCATCGGCGTGACCCCCAACGGCATCAATATCAATGCCGACTGCGGAGCGACCGCCCCACAGCAGCTGCGCACCGCGGTACTCAAGCACCAGGCGGATATCGGTATCGCGCTGGACGGTGACGGCGACCGCCTCATCATGGTGGATTCCCGCGGCGAGGTGGTCGACGGGGACGAGGCGCTCGCCATCATGGCTGCGGCACGCCACGCGCAGGGTGATTTTCCCGGCGGCGTGGTGGGTACCCAGATGACGAATCTGGGGCTGGAAAAGGCTCTGGGGGACATGGGCATTCCGTTTCGGCGCGCCAGGGTGGGCGACCGCTACGTCATGGAGCTGCTCAAGGAGGAAGGGTGGCTGCTCGGCGGCGAGTCGTCCGGGCACCTGATCTGCCTGGACAAGACCACCACGGGCGATGGCATCGTCTCCGCGTTGCAGATCCTGGCCATCATGGCCGAGACCGCCAAGCCTCTGCATGAGCTCAAGGCCGTGATGCGCAAGTACCCACAGACGCTGGTCAACGTGCCCATCGAGAGCCGCATCGACCTGGCGGCGGCCGGCCCTGTCCAGGAGGCGGTGCGGACGGTGGAAGCGGAACTCGGCAGTCGCGGACGCGTGCTGCTGCGGCCTTCGGGTACCGAGCCGCTGGTGCGTGTGATGGTGGAAGGCGAGAGCGAGCGTCAGGTGCAAAAACTGGCCGAAAACATCGCCGATGCGGTGCGCGAGGCGGCCCGCGCGGGGTGATCCCCGGCCGGTTTCACGGGGCAGGAAAAAATTGATTTATTGGGCCGCTGCCGGTAACCTTGCCGGCTTTCGAAATCGAGTTGGGAGGACAGCATGCGTCAACCGCTGGTAGCCGGCAACTGGAAGCTCAATGGTTCCCTGGCGAGCATCGAAGAGCTCGTTGGCGGGATCAAGGCCGGTCTCGGTGACGTGAGTAACGCGGCTGTGGCCGTGTGTCCTCCCTTTGTTTATCTGAGTCACGTGCGCACCCTGCTCGACGGCGCCCCGGTGGCGCTGGGTGCCCAGGACGTTGCCGACGTCGAGGCTGGGGCCTACACGGGCGAAGTGTCCGCCCCGATGCTCAAGGAAATGGGCTGCGAGTACGTGATCGTAGGCCATTCCGAGCGCCGTAGTCTCTACGGCGAGAGCGATGATTTCACCGCGCGCAAGTTCGCGGCCGCGCGCAAGAGCGGTCTGAAGCCGATTCTTTGTGTCGGCGAACTGCTCGAGGAGCGTGAGCAGGGCGTGACCGAAAAGGTCGTGGCCCGACAGCTCGACGCCGTCATCGACCTCGAAGGCGTGGGCGCGCTCGCCGATGGCGTGATCGCCTACGAGCCCGTCTGGGCCATTGGCACCGGCAAGACCGCGACCCCGGAGCAGGCTCAGGACGTGCACGCCTTCATCCGCGGCCGTATCGCAGAGCGCGACGCGGCTGTGGCCGAGAAGGTACAGATTCTCTACGGCGGCAGCATGAAGCCCGATAATGCCGCCGAACTGGTCGGGCAGCCCGACATCGACGGTGGCCTGATCGGCGGCGCGTCGCTCGAGGCGGCCGATTTTCTTGCCATCTGCAAGGCTGCCGGCTAGGCCGGCTGGGACGACGATAAGTCATGTATGGTTTGTTGATCATTGTTCAGGTAGTGTTGTCGATCGCGCTGATCGTGCTGGTTCTGTTGCAGCACGGCAAGGGCGCGGACGCCGGTGCGGCGTTCGGCAGCGGTGCCTCGTCGACGGTGTTCGGATCGCGCGGTTCAGCGAATTTCTTCAGCCGTGCCACCGGCATTGTTGCGACCCTGTTTTTCATTAACTGTCTGGGGCTGGCCTACCTGGTCAGTCATCAACATACGACCTCCGACAGCATTGTCGATACCTACGAGGTCGAGCAGGCAGTCGAGCAGCCCGCTGGTGCGCCGGCGGATGTCCCTGCGGCCCCGTCGCGGCCGTCCGACATCCCGGAGTAAGGGCTGGTCTAAAACGCCGAAGTGGTGGAATTGGTAGACACGCTATCTTGAGGGGGTAGTGGGGCAACCCGTGCCGGTTCGAGTCCGGCCTTCGGCACCATCTTTCGAGCGGTTGTATGAACGCCTGGGCTTCATATAACCGCTTGTAAAAAAAGGAATAGTTCGGGTTTTCTTGACACCATTTTTACGGGCGTCATAGACTTCGCGGGCTTTTTCCGCGTTTGAGAAAAAACGATAACGACGCTTCGCAGCAGCGCAAGCGCACAATCCTGGCTCCCGCTGTTCGGGGGAGTCGGGGGGAGTGTAGAACATGCTGGAAGGTTACCTGCCGATTCTCATCTTTATCGGCGTTGGTCTGATCATGGGTGTCGTGTCGCTGACCATCGGCGCGCTGGCCGGTCCGCGACGTCCCGATTCGGCGAAAGATTCGCCCTACGAGTGCGGGTTCGAGGCGTTCGAGGATTCTCGAATGAAATTCGACGTCCGCTACTACCTCGTCGCCATTCTCTTCATCATCTTCGACCTGGAAATTGCTTTCCTCTTTCCCTGGGCAGTGGTGCTCGACACCATCGGTCTATTCGGCATCCTCGCCATGGCCGTGTTCCTGGGCATTCTGATCATCGGTTTCATCTACGAGTGGAAGAAGGGGGCCTTGGAATGGGAATAGAAGGCGTTCTTGAAAAGGGCTTTGTCACCACCAGCGCCGACAAGCTCATCAATTGGGCGCGTACCGGTTCCCTGTGGCCCATGACCTTCGGCCTCGCCTGTTGCGCCGTTGAAATGATGCAGGCCGGTGCGTCGCGTTACGACCTCGACCGCTTCGGCGTCATTTTCCGCCCCAGTCCGCGCCAGTCCGACGTGATGATCGTCGCCGGCACGCTGGTCAACAAGATGGCCCCCGCGCTGCGCAAGGTCTACGACCAGATGGCCGAGCCGCGCTGGGTCATCTCCATGGGGTCCTGCGCCAACGGTGGCGGTTACTACCACTATTCCTACGCCGTCGTGCGCGGATGCGACCGCATCGTGCCGGTGGATGTCTACGTGCCGGGCTGTCCGCCCACGGCGGAAGCGCTGCTTTACGGCATTCTGCAGTTGCAGAACAAGATCCGCCGTACGAATACCATCGCCCGTTAATTCCAACACGTCCTGGTTAAATTTCCATGACCGAGTACGCAAAGACGCTCGCCGATCGCCTGCAGCAGCACTTCAAGAGCGATCTGAAGTCCTGCACCGTGGCCCATGGTGAAGTCACCGTCGAGGTGGCCCCGGCCAAGCTGCGCGATGTCTGCACGGCACTGCGCGACGAGTCCGAATTCGCCTTCGACCAGTTGATCGATCTGTGTGGGGTCGATTACCTCCACTACGGCGTGAGCGAGTGGGGTACCGACGAGGCCAGTGCCACCGGTTTCAGCCGCGGCGTCAACAAGGCCACCAGCGGCCGCTTCACCTTCGACGACGCCCCGAGCGTCGGCACGCACGAGGGTCCGCGTTTCGCAGTGGCCATCCACCTGCTCTCCGTTGCCCAGAATCACCGGCTGCGCGTAAAGGTGTTCTGCGAGGACGACGAGTTCCCGGTGGTAGATTCCGTGGCCGATATCTGGAGTTCCTCCAACTGGTACGAGCGCGAGGCCTTCGACCTGTACGGCATCATGTTCAGCGGCCACCCGGACCTGCGCCGCATCCTCACGGACTACGGTTTCGTGGGTCATCCGTTCCGCAAGGACTTCCCGCTGATCGGCCACGTGGAGATGCGCTACGACCCGGAACAGGCGCGCGTCATCTACCAGCCGGTCACCATCGAACCGCGCGTGCTCGTGCCCAAGGTGATTCGTGACGATCACCGCTACGTCGAGCCGACGGTCGAGGAGGGCAACGAATAATGCCTGAGATTCGCAACTACACCCTGAACTTCGGTCCGCAGCACCCGTCCGCGCACGGGGTGCTGCGCTTGGTCCTGGAAATGGACGGCGAGACAGTGCAGCGTGCCGACCCGCATATCGGGCTCCTGCACCGCGGCACCGAGAAGCTCGCCGAGAGCAAGCCGTTCAACCAGTCCATCGGCTACATGGACCGACTCGATTACGTGTCCATGATGAGCAACGAGCACGGCTACGTGCTCGCCATCGAAAAACTCTTGGACATCGAGGCCCCGATCCGCGCGCAGTATATCCGCGTGATGTTCGACGAGGTCACCCGCATCCTCAACCACCTGTTGTGGCTGGGTGCGCACGCGCTCGATATCGGCGCGATGACGGTGTTCCTCTATGCCTTCCGCGAGCGCGAGGACCTGATGGACTGCTACGAGGCGGTCTCGGGCGCGCGCCTGCACGCCACCTATTACCGTCCCGGCGGCGTCTACCGCGATCTGCCGGGCAGCATGCCGAAGTATCAGGCCTCCCGTTGGCACTCCGAGAAGGAAGTGAAGAAGCTCAACGAGGCCCGCGAGGGTTCGTTGCTCGACTTCCTGGAAGACTTCACCGAGCGCTTCCCGAAATACGTCGACGAGTACGAGACCCTGCTCACCGACAACCGTATCTGGAAGCAGCGCACCGTCGGTATCGGCGTGGTGAGCCCGGAGCGTGCCCTGCAGATGGGCCTGACCGGCCCGATGCTGCGGGGCTCCGGCATCGAGTGGGACCTGCGCAAGAAGCAGCCCTACGAGGTCTACGACCAGCTCGATTTCGACATCCCGGTGGGCGTGAACGGCGACTGCTACGACCGCTACCTGGTTCGCATCGAGGAGTTCCGCCAGTCCAACCGCATCATCAAGCAGTGCATCGACTGGCTGCGCAAGAACCCGGGCCCGGTCATCCACGATGACCACAAGGTGACGCCGCCGCCGCGCGAGGAAATGAAGGCGGACATGGAGTCCCTGATCCATCACTTCAAGCTCTTTACCGAGGGCTACTGCCTGCCGGCAGGCGAGGCCTATGCCGCCGTCGAACACCCGAAGGGCGAGTTCGGCTGCTACATCGTCTCCGACGGCGCCAACAAACCGTATCGACTGAAAGTGCGCGCCCCGGGCTTTGCCCACTTGTCGGCGCTGGACGAGATGGCCCGCGGCCACATGCTGGCCGACGTCGTCGCCATCATCGGTACCCAAGACATCGTGTTCGGGGAGATCGACCGCTAATGTCCGAACTCAAGCGCAAAAGCGACCTGCTCAGTGATCACGAGAAGAAAGAGATCGATCACTGGCTGGCCAAGTACCCGGAAGACCAGCGCCAGTCGGCCGTGCTCGCCGCCCTGCGCGAGCTGATGCACACCGACGGTTACCTCAAGACCGAGAAGATGGACGCGGTGGCCGACTACATCGGCATGCCCGAGATCTCGGTCTACGAGGTCGGCAGTTTCTACTCCATGTACGAGACCAAGCCGGTCGGGCGTCACAATATTTCCGTGTGTACCAACGTCTCCTGCATGCTCTGTGGCTCGGACAAGATCGTCGAGCACATCGAGAGCAAGCTCGGCATCAAGACGGGTGAGTCCACCCCGGACGGCAAGTTCTACCTGAAGAAGGAAGAAGAGTGCCTGGCCGCCTGCTGCGGCGCGCCGATGATGCAGGTGAACCACGTGTATTACGAGAATCTCACCCCCGAGAAGGTGGACGAGATTCTGGATAACCTGGAGTAAGCGACATGGTCAACCAAGTCTGCTTCACCACGTTGCAGTTCGAGAACGAGCCGTACAGTCTCGAGAACTACCTCAAGGTCGGCGGTTACCAGGCCTGGAAGAAGATCCTCACCGAGAAGATGTCCCAGGAGGACGTCATCGAGGAGGTGAAGAAGTCCAACCTGCGCGGTCGTGGTGGTGCGGGCTTCCCGACCGGCCTGAAGTGGAGCTTCATGCCGCGCAACGCCCCGGGGCAGAAGTACATCGTCTGCAACTCGGATGAATCGGAGCCCGGTACCTGCAAGGACCGCGACATCCTGCGCTTCAACCCGCACGCGCTGGTCGAGGGCATGGCCATCGCCGGCTACGCCATCGGCGCGACCGTCGGCTACAACTACATGCGCGGCGAGTTCATGGACGAGCCGTTCATCCGCTTCGAGCAGGCGCTGAAAGAGGCCTACGAGCAGGGCTTCCTGGGCAAGAACATCCTCGGCTCGGGCGTTGATTTCGATCTCTACGGTTCGCTCGGCGCCGGCGCCTACATCTGTGGCGAGGAAACCGCGCTGCTCGAGTCGCTGGAAGGCAAGAAGGGCCAGCCGCGCTTCAAGCCGCCGTTCCCGGCCAACTTCGGTCTCTATGGCCGTCCGACGACCATCAACAATACCGAATCGCTCGCCTCGATCCCGGCCATCATGCGCAACGGCGGCGAGTGGTTCGCGGCCATGGGCGTGGAAGGCTCCGGCGGCGAAAAGCTGTTTTCCATGTCCGGCCACCTGGAAAGGCCGGGCAACTTCGAGGTGCCGCTGGGCATCCCGTTCCGCGAACTGCTGGAGATGGCCGGTGGGGTGCGCGGCGGGCGCAAGCTCAAGGCCGTCATCCCGGGCGGCTCCTCGGTGCCGGTGGTGCCGGGCGACGTGATGCTCGAGACCAACATGGATTACGACTCCATCATGAAGGCCGGCTCCATGCTGGGCTCCGGCGCCGTGATGGTGATGGACGAGTCCACCGACATGGTCAAGGTCCTGCAGCGTATCTCGCGCTTCTACTTCTCCGAGTCCTGCGGCCAGTGCACGCCGTGCCGCGAGGGTACCGGCTGGCTGTACCGCATGCTGACCCGCATCGTGGAAGGCAAGGGCCGTCCCGAAGACCTGGAGAAGCTGGACGACGTGGCGAGCAAGATCGAAGGGCGCACCATCTGTGCGCTGGGTGACGCGGCCGCGATGCCTGTGCGCAGCTTCGTGAAGCATTACCGCCACGAGTTCGAATACTACATCGAGCACGGTCGCAGCCTGGTCGCTGCCTGAGGTTGTTCGGATCAAGCCGGGGATAACCGGCAGAAACAGATAACTCGGATCGAGTGCAGATCAAGATGAGCGAAGATCAGATCAATATCGAGATCAACGGCGTTCCGCTCAAGGCAGAACCGGGCCAGATGCTGATTGACGTGGCCGACGACAACGGGATTCGCATCCCGCGTTTCTGCTACCACAAGAAGCTGTCCGTCGCCGCCAACTGCCGCATGTGCCTGGTGGAAGTGGAAAAGGCCCCGAAGCCCCTGCCGGCCTGCGCCACGCCGGTGGCCGAGGGCATGAAGGTCTATACGACCTCTCCCAAGGCCATCAGTGCGCAGCAGGGGACCATGGAGTTCCTGCTCATCAACCATCCGCTGGACTGCCCGATCTGCGACCAGGGCGGTGAATGCGAGTTGCAGGACGTCGCCATGGGTTACGGCGAGGACGTCTCGCGCTACACCGAACAGAAGCGCGTGGTGAAGGACAAGAACATCGGTCCGCTCATCGCCACCGACATGACCCGCTGCATTCACTGTACCCGCTGCGTGCGCTTTGGCGAGGAGATCGCCGGCCTGCGTGAACTCGGTGCCACCGGCCGCGGCGAGAACATGGAGATCGGCACCTACGTCGAGAAGAGCGTGTCCTCCGAGCTGTCGGGCAACGTGATCGACCTGTGCCCGGTTGGTGCGCTCACGGCCAAGCCCTCGCGTTACCGCGCCCGTGCCTGGGAACTGCTGCAGCATGCCAGCGTGGCCCCGCACGATTCCATCGGCTCCAACCTCTACCTGCACACCTTCCAGGGCAAGGTGGTGCGCGCCGTGCCGCGCGACAACGAAGGGGTCAACGAGTGCTGGATCTCCGACCGTGACCGTTTCAGCTACGAGGGCATCAACTCGTCGGAGCGCCTGACGCGGCCGATGATCAAGAAGGACGGCAAGTGGCAGGACGCCGACTGGGAGACCGCGCTGGCTGCGGCCGTCGAAGGCGTGAAGTCGGTGGAGGCTGCCGATGCCGGCGCGCTCGTCGCCCCGAATGCCACTCTCGAGGAGATGTACCTGCTGCAGAAATGGCTGCGTGCGTTGGGCGTGACGAACCTCGATCACCGCCTGCGCCAGAGCGACTTCTCCGACCAGGACAAGGCCCCGCTGTTCCCGTGGCTGGGTGTGGCCATCGAGGACATCGACGCTCAGCAGGCCGTGCTGCTGGTCGGCTCCAATATCCGCAAGGAACAGCCGATCGCCGGCCATCGTCTGCGCAAGGCCGCCATGGCCGGCGCCGACGTCATGGCCGTGAACCCGCGCGACTTTGGTTTCAACTTCCCGCTGGCCGCTCAGAGCATCGTCGCCCCGGCCGCGATGGTCGACAGTCTTGCCGGTATCGCCAAGGCGGCGCTCGAGGCCGCCGGCGCGCAAGCCCCAGCTGCCGTTGCTGATCTCGTGGCCAGGGCCCAGGCTGGCGAGGCCGAAAAGGCCATGGCTGCCAAACTGAAGGGTGCCGACAAGGCGGCCGTCTTCCTGGGCAACATCGCCCAGAATCACCCGGCAGCCGCCGCGCTGCGTGCGCTGGCTGCCGTCATCAGCGAGCAGACCGGGGCCAGCTTTGGCTACCTCGCCGAGGCGGGCAACACCGCCGGTGCCTGGCTGGCCGGCGTGCTGCCGCACCGCGGCGTGGCCGGTGCCGCCGTCGAGGCCGTCGGTCTCGATGCCCAGGCCATGCTGGGCGCGCCGCGCAAGGCCTACGTCCTGTTCGGCGTCGAGCCGGAAGTCGATTGCGAGAATCCGGCGGCCGCCCGCGCGGCGATGCAGTCGGCCGGCTTCGTGCTCGCCCTGACGCCGTTCGTCACCGAGGCCATGAAGCAGTATGCAGACGTGCTGCTGCCGGTCGCCACGTTTGCCGAGACTGCCGGCACCTTCGTCAACGCCGAGGGCCGCTGGCAGAGCTTCACCGGCGCCGCCCAGCTGCCAGGCGAGGCGCGTCCGGGCTGGAAGGTGCTGCGCGTGCTCGCCAACCTCTCCAACGTCAACGGTTTCGAGTACATGTCGGCCGAGGACGTGCGCGACGAGATCAAGGGCGCCTTCGGTGACGTGGGCTTCGACAACGCCGTTGCACTCGACACCGCTATTGCTGCGGCACCCGAGGCCGGTACGGGCGTCCAGCGTATCGGGATCACCCCGATCTACGCGGTTGACGGCCTGGTGCGCCGTGCCCGTTCGCTACAGGACACGGCCGACGGCCAGGACAAGGCCGTGCGTATGAACGCCGACGAGGCCGCGAAACGGGGTCTCGAGGATGGCGGTCGGGTGCGTGTCCGTCAGGGAGAGGGCAGTGCCACGCTGGAATTCGCCGTGGACAACGGCGTTCCTGCCGGCTGCGCCTGGGTCCCGACTGGCCTCGCCGACACGATGGAATTGGCTGCTGCCTTCGGCACGGTCGAAATCGAAAAGCTGTGAGACTGAGTGATGATTGAGACCGCTCTCGAAATGTGGAATGGCCTGCCTGTGTTCATGCAGATCATGGCCAAGATCACCCTGATCCTGGTGCCGATCCTCATCGCCGTGGCCTACCTGACCTTTGCCGAACGCAAGGTCATCGGTTACATGCAGGTCCGCATCGGTCCGAACCGCGTGGGACCGCGTGGCTGGCTGCAGCCGATCGCCGATGCCGTGAAGCTGCTGTTCAAGGAAATCATCGTACCGACGAACGCGAACCGCTTCCTGTTCTTCGTCGCGCCGATCCTGACGCTGGCACCGGCGCTCGCTGCCTGGGCGGTGGTGCCGTTCGACGACGGCATGGTGCTGGCCGATATCAACGCAGGTCTGCTCTACATCCTGGCGCTGACCTCGGTGGGTGTCTATGGCGTCATCATCGCCGGCTGGGCCTCCAACTCGAAGTACGCGCTGCTGGGTGCGCTGCGTTCCGCGGCCCAGATCGTCGCCTACGAGATCGCCATGGGCTTCGCGCTGGTGGGCGTGCTCATGACCTCGGGCAGCCTCAACCTCGGCGATATTGTCACGGCCCAGACCGGTAACTGGACCACGGGCTGGTTCGTATGGCCGCTGATCGGATTGTTCCTCGTCTACTTCATCTCGGGCGTGGCCGAGACCAACCGCGCACCGTTCGACGTCGCGGAAGGCGAATCGGAAATCGTGGCCGGTTTCCACGTCGAGTACTCGGGCATGGCGTTCGCGCTGTTTTTCCTCGGCGAGTACGCGAACATGATCCTGATCTCCGCGCTCACGGCCGTGCTGTTCATGGGCGGCTGGCTGTCGCCGTTCACTCCGGCCTGGGGTGATATTCCGTACATCGGCTGGTTGCTGGGTGACGGTATTCACTGGTTCATCCTCAAGACCGCTTTCTTCCTGTTCTGCTTCCTGTGGTTCCGTGCCACGTTTCCGCGTTATCGCTACGACCAGATCATGCGCCTCGGCTGGAAGGTGCTGATCCCGGTGACCATCGTCTGGCTGTTCGGCGAGATGATTGCGATCGCGCTGGGCTGGGAACCGTGGCTGGCGTAAGGAGTTAACGACATGAAGGCCGTACGCAATTTCTTCAAAAGCTTCATGCTGCTTGAGCTGCTCAAGGGCATGAGCATGACCGGTCGGCACCTGTTCCGTAGCAAGATCACGGTGCAGTACCCGGAAGAGAAGACCCCGCAGTCGCCGCGTTTCCGTGGTCTGCATGCCCTGCGCCGCTATGCCAACGGCGAGGAACGCTGCATCGCGTGCAAGCTCTGCGAGGCCGTCTGTCCGGCGCTGGCGATCAGCATCGAATCGGAGCAGCGCCCGGACGGCACGCGCCGTACGACGCGCTACGACATCGACCTGTTCAAGTGCATCTTCTGCGGCTTCTGCGAAGAGGCCTGCCCGGTCGATTCCATCGTGGAAACGCGCATCTTCGAGTACCACTTCGAGAATCGCGGCGAGCAGATCATGACCAAGGAAAAACTCCTGGCCGTGGGCGACCGATACGAAGCCGAGATCGCCGCCGACCGCGCGGCCGATGCGCCTTACCGTTAATTACTGAAGTTCGAGATCTGACATGGCGTTCGAACAAATCGTGTTTTTCTTCTTCGCATTCATCATGGTCGGCTCAAGCCTGGCCATGATCACGGTGCGTAACCCGGTGCATGCGGCGCTTTTCCTGGTGCTGACCTTCTTCACCGCAGCCGCCCTCTGGCTGCTGATGGAGGCCGAGTTCCTCGGCATCGTGCTGGTGCTGGTCTACGTCGGGGCGGTGATGGTGCTGTTCCTGTTCGTGGTAATGATGCTCGATGTCAACCTGGCGCGTATGCGCGAGGGCTTCATCCAGTTCCTGCCGGTCGGGATCGTGGTCGCGGTCCTGATGGTGGTGGAGATCATCCTGGTCGTGACCGCCAAGCCCTTCCAGGTCGAAGCCCCGGAACGTGCGCCCGCGGACTACGCCAACACCGAGGCGCTGGGCAACGTGCTCTACACCGAATACGTGCTGCCGTTCGAGCTGGCGGCCGTGATCCTGCTGGTGGCGATCGTCGCGGCCATCGCGCTGACCATGCGCCGCCGGCCGGAAACCAAATACCAGAATCCGTCTCAGCAGGTGAAGGTCGAGCGTAAAGATCGCGTGCGCCTGGTGAAGATGAAGCCTGAAAAGAAATAACGAATTCGAACGAAATCGCTCGAACGCGCCACGGGCGCGCAAGAGGCAGGGGATAACATGATTCCATTGTCACATTACCTGATCCTGGGAGGCGTACTGTTCTCCCTCAGCGTTGCTGGCATCTTCCTGAACCGGAAGAACGTCATCGTGCTGCTGATGTCCATCGAGCTGATGCTGCTCGCGGTCAACTTCAACTTCATCGCTTTTTCGCACTACAGCGGTGACCTGGCCGGGCAGGTGTTCGTGTTTTTCATTCTCACCGTCGCCGCCGCCGAGGCCGCCATCGGCCTGGCCATCCTGGTCGTCCTGTTCCGTAACCGGCAGACGATCAACGTGCGCGACCTCGACGAGCTGAAAGGGTAAGAGGCCATGGAGAATATCTATCTCGCCATCGTGCTCGCACCCCTGATCGGTGCCGCCATCGCCGGACTGTTCGGCCGCCAGATCGGTCGCGCTGGCGCGCACAGCGTGACCATTCTGGGCGTGGCCATCTCCTGCATCCTGTCGGCCATCGTTTTCAAGCATCACGTGTTCGACGGCGCCGCGATCTATAACGGCAGCGTCTACACCTGGATGGTGGTCGAGGGCATTCGCTTCGAGATCGGTTTCCTGATCGACAACCTCAGCGCGATGATGATGCTGGTGGTGACCTTCGTCTCCCTGATGGTGCACATCTACACCATCGGCTACATGCAGGACGACCCGGGTTACCAGCGCTTCTTCAGCTACATCTCGCTGTTCACCTTCTCGATGCTCATGCTGGTCATGTCGAACAACTTCTTGCAGTTGTTCTTCGGCTGGGAGGCCGTGGGGCTGGTGTCCTACCTGCTGATCGGCTTCTGGTTCAAGCGCCCGACCGCGATCTACGCCAACATGAAGGCGTTTCTGGTCAACCGCGTGGGCGATTTCGGCTTCCTGCTCGGTATCGCCGCGGTCCTGATGTACACCGGGAGCCTCGATTACTACGAGGTGTTCGAAAAGGCGCCGGGCCTGGTGGACGAGACCATCAGCATCTTCCCGGGGGCCGAGTGGGCCTTGATGAGCGTGATCGGCATCCTGCTCTTCATCGGTGCGATGGGTAAGTCGGCGCAGGTTCCGCTGCATGTCTGGCTGCCCGATTCCATGGAGGGCCCGACCCCGATCTCGGCTCTGATCCACGCGGCGACCATGGTCACCGCCGGTATCTTCATGGTGGCGCGCATGTCGCCCATCTACGAACTGTCCGAGACCGCGCTTTCCGTGATCCTCGTGATCGGCGCCATTACCGCCTTCTTCATGGGGCTCATCGGCGTGGTGCAGAACGACATCAAGCGCGTGGTTGCGTATTCGACGCTGTCCCAGCTCGGTTACATGACCGTCGCGCTCGGTGCATCGGCCTATGCCGCGGGGGTGTTCCACCTGATGACGCACGCCTTCTTCAAGGCGCTGCTGTTCCTGGCAGCCGGTTCGGTCATCATCGGTATGCACCACGAGCAGGACATGCGCAAGATGGGGGGTCTGCGCAAGTACATGCCGATCACCTATATCACCGCGCTCATCGGATCACTGGCGCTGATCGGATTCCCCGGCTTCTCCGGGTTCTTCTCCAAGGATTCGATCATTGCCGCCGTGCACCTGGCGGACATCCCGGGTGCGGGTTTCGCCTATACGCTGGTGCTGCTCGGCGTGTTCGTCACGGCGTTTTACAGCTTCCGCATGTTCTTCCTGGTATTCCACACGGACGAACGCTTTCGTAACCATGCGCACCATGACGACCACGGTCATGGGCATCATGGCGGCGAGCCGCACGAGTCGCCGTGGGTCGTTACGATACCGCTGATCGCGCTGGCGATTCCGTCCGTGCTCGCGGGCTACGTCATCGATCCGATGGTGATGGGTAGCTTCTTCGACGGTGTCATTCACGTGGCACCGGAGCATGGTGCGATCGCGCAGTTGCAGGACAGCTACCACGGGGTCTGGGGCTTCATCCTGCACGGCTTTGCCACCCCGGTCGTGTACCTGGCACTGGGCGGCGTGTTCGCGGCGTGGTTCATCTACATCAAGCGCCCGCAGATCGCGGAATGGGGCTACAACAACTTCCGCTGGCTGCATCGCCTGCTGGACAACAAGTACTACGCCGACGACTTCAACGACTTCGTGTTCGCTCGGGGTGCCCGCAAGCTCGGCGACTGGCTGTGGCGCTTCGGTGATGCGCTGCTGATCGACGGCCTGATCGTCAACGGCACGGCCAAGGCGGTGGGCTGGGTGTCGGGCGTGGCCCGTCACGCCCAAACCGGCTACCTCTACCACTACGCATTCGCGATGATCATCGGGTTGCTGGTGCTGTTGAGCTGGTTCGTGCTCGGCCGCTAACGCTCGAAGAATATAACCAACGAAACGCTTGGCGCAGAAGGTTTAAGGAACTCAATCGATGTTTGCAGATTGGCCGTTACTCAGTATCGTGATCTGGCTCCCGATCATCGGGGGCTTCATCGTGCTGGCCGCCGGCGACAAGGCACCCGAGGGTGCACGTCGTCTGGCTCTCGGATTCTCCGTTGCGACATTCCTGCTCAGCATCCCGCTGTGGACGGAATTCGATCGCACCACCCACGCGATGCAGTTCGAGGAGGGCCCGTACGTCTGGATCGAGGCCTTCAAGATCATGTACCACCTGGGCGTGGACGGCATTTCCATGCCGCTCATCCTGCTCACCACCTTCACCACGGTGCTGGTCGTGATCGCGGGCTGGGAAGTGATCCAGAAGCGCGTTGCGCAGTACATGGCAGCCTTCCTGATCCTGGAAGGGATGATGGTGGGCGTGTTCGCCGCGCTGGACTCGATCCTGTTCTACATCTTCTTCGAGGCCATGCTGATCCCCATGTTCCTGGTTATCGGTGTGTGGGGTGGTCCGCGCCGCGTGTACGCGACGATCAAGTTCTTCCTGTACACCTTCCTCGGCTCGGTGTTCATGCTGGTCGCGCTGATCTACATGTACACTCAGGCGGGTAACTTCAGCATCCTCGAGTTCCACAACCTGCGACTGGGCCTGACCGAGCAGATCCTGATCTTCCTGGCCTTCCTGATCGCCTTCGCGGTCAAGGTGCCGATGTGGCCGGTACATACCTGGCTCCCGGACGCTCACGTCGAGGCGCCCACCGGCGGCTCGGTCATCCTGGCGGCCATCATGCTCAAGATCGGTGGTTACGGCTTCCTGCGGTTCAGTCTGCCCATGACCCCGGACGCCTCCGCGGCACTGGACTGGCTCGTGGTGCTGATGTCGCTGGTGGCCGTGGTCTACATCGGCTTCGTGGCGCTGGTACAGAAGGACATGAAGAAGCTGGTCGCGTATTCCTCGATCGCTCACATGGGCTTCGTGACGCTGGGCTTCTTCCTGATGTTCTACATCTTCGAGAACACCGGAAGCTACGATGGCGCCGTGCTCGGTATCGAGGGCGGCATGGTCCAGATGGTCTCCCACGGCTTCATCTCCGGCGCGATGTTCCTCTGTATCGGTGTACTGTACGACCGCATGCACACCCGCGACATCTCGGCCTACGGCGGTGTCGCCAACACCATGCCGATGTTCGCCGCATTCTTCGTCCTGTTCGCGATGGCCAACACGGGCCTGCCCGGTACCTCGGGCTTCGTCGGCGAGTTCATGGTCATCCTCGCCGCGTTCAAGGCGAACTTCTGGATCGCCTTCCTCGCGGCCACCACCCTGATCGTCGGTGCGGCCTACACGCTGTGGCTGGTCAAGCGGGTCATCTATGGCGAGGTAGGTAACGACGAGGTGGCGAAGCTCCAGGACATCAACAAGCGGGAATTCGTGTTCCTGTTCCTGCTGGCTGTTGCCGTACTGCTTCTCGGCGTTTGGCCTGCGCCCCTGACGGATGTGATGCACGTATCGATCGAGAATCTCGTGCAGCACGTTTCCCAATCCAAGCTGTAAGCGGAGAGGTCCATGAACTTCGCAATGCCTGATTTCACGCTCGTCGTACCCGAGATGTTCGTACTGGGTATGGCCTGCGCCATCCTCGTCATTGATCTGTTCCTCAAGCAGGAGCAGCGCACCTTCACTTACCTGCTGAGCCAGGCCACGCTGATCGGCGCGCTGATCCTCACGCTGTTGCTCGAGAACGGGGAAGTGCGGACGACCTTTAGCGGGACTTTCGTGCTCGACACGATGGCTACGGTGCTCAAGGCCTCCATTTACGGCGTCATGTTCATCGTCTTCGCTTACACGCGTCCGTACCTCATGGAGCGCGACCTGTTCAAGGGCGAATACTACGTGCTGGGGCTGTTCGCGGTGCTCGGCATGATGGTTATGGTCTCGGCGCACAGTTTCCTGCTGATCTACCTCGGCCTGGAACTGCTCTCGCTGTCTCTCTACGCGCTGGTGGCCTTCAATCGCGATGACAGTCATGCGGCGGAAGCGGCGATGAAGTACTTCATCCTGGGCGCAATTGCCTCCGGCATGCTGCTGTACGGCATGTCGATGCTCTACGGCGTGAGCGGCTCGCTGGACATCATCGAGGTGTCTTCCTTCATTCTGCGCAGCGGTGCCGACATGAGCATGGTGCTGGTATTCGGGCTGGTCTTCGTGGTGATCGGCCTGGCGTTCAAGCTGGGCGCCGTGCCGTTCCACATGTGGGTGCCCGATGTCTACCATGGTGCGCCGACCCCGGTGACCCTGCTGCTGGGCACCGCGCCGAAGATCGCGGCCTTCGCCATGATCATGCGCCTGCTGGTGGAAGGGTTGGGTGGTCTGCATGCGGACTGGCAGGACATGCTCATCGTGTTGGCGGTTCTGTCGCTGGCCGTGGGCAACGTGGTGGCCATCGCCCAGACGAACATCAAGCGGATGCTGGCGTATTCCACGATTTCGCACGTCGGGTTCGTCATGCTCGGCCTGCTGGCGGGCACGCCGGAGGGGTATTCCTCCGCCATGTTTTACACCATCGTTTACGCCATTACCGCAGCCGGTGGCTTCGGCATGATCCTGCTGCTGAGTCGCAAGGGCTTCGAGGCGGACAATATCGATGACTTCAAGGGGCTGAACGAGCGCAGCCCGTGGCTGGCGTTCATGATGCTGCTCATTATGTTCTCCATGGCCGGGGTGCCGCCGACGGTCGGTTTTTACGCCAAGGTCGCGGTACTGCAGGCCGTGGTGCAGATCGACATGGTCTGGCTGGCCGCCTACGCCGTGATCTTCTCCATCATCGGCGCGTTCTACTACCTGCGGGTAGTGAAGGTGATGTACTTCGATCAGCCCGAGGATCAGGAGCCGCTGTCCACCGGGGGCGTCGGCGTGCAGGTCATCATGGGGGCGAACGGTCTGTCCATGCTGGCGCTGGGCCTGATGCCGGGCGCGCTGATGTCCGTTTGCGTCGCGGCCATTACGCCGTAGGGTTGCTATATGAACTGGCTGGCCGACAACATCGTCTGGATCTACCTGTTGGCGGCTTTCGTGGCCGCCAACCTCCCATGGATGAGTGAGCGGCTGTTTTTCGTGCTGCCGCTTTCCCAGGGCAAATCGGCCTGGTGGCGGCTGCTCGAATGGCTGGTGCTTTATGCGATCATCGGCGCCATCGGCTTCGGACTGGAATGGAAGGTGACTGGCGGCACGCACGCCCAGGACTGGGAGTTCTACGCCGTGACGTTTTCGCTGTTCCTGGTGTTCGCCTTTCCCGGATTCATCTGGCGTTACGACCTCAGTCGTTACTTTCGCCGTCGCGGCGAACGCTGATTGCCGCCAGGGGGTTGCGGAGGCCGTCCCACTTCGCTAGTATACGCAGCCTCAGTTGCGGGGTGGAGCAGTCTGGCAGCTCGTCGGGCTCATAACCCGAAGGTCGCAGGTTCAAATCCTGCCCCCGCTACCACATTTGAAAACCCGGCCCTCGGCCGGGTTTTTTTGTGCCCATTGGTTTCGCTCTTGCTGACCACCCCGTCACGGGGTGGTCGCCGTGACCGCGCCAGGTCAGGGGCGGTATAGTGCTGGGCTTCGACACTCGAGTTACAGGGGGCGCCGCTTCATGCAGTTGCGAGAGCCAGTGGGTTCGGCCCGGGTGCTGATCGTCGGTGGCGAGACGCTCGCCCGCTCGGTGGCATCGCAGGTCCGCGCGCTGGGCCACGAGTCGTCGACCGTCTCGGTCGAAGAGGCCCTTGGCGAAATGGCGGTCGTGGATCTCGTGATCGTTGCGCTGGAAGCAGGGCGTCGGGATCTCGGTGCCTTCCTGGAGTCATTGCGTACCCGTTTCTCGGTACCGGTGGCGCTGGCGACGGTGCCAGGCGGAGAGCCGGAGCACGGCGCGGAACTCGAACGCCTGGGATTTCTGGTGTGTGTGACGGTTGCGGACGGGGAACCGTCGGCCGAACTGGATCTGCTGGTCCGCATGGCCCTGATGCAGGCCCGCCAGGTCGCGGCGAACCAGCAGGAGTTGCACCTCGCGCAGGAGCGGTTGATCCAGTCCGACCGCCTGGCTTCCATCGGGCAGCTTGCCGCGGGTGTCGCCCATGAGATCAATAACCCCGTCGGCTACATCAGTTCGAACATCGGCACCCTGAGCGAATACGTCGACGATATCTTCCGCCTCATCGATGCCTACCGTGTGCTGGAAGAGGAGGTGGGCGATGCGGGAGCCGTGGCGGGCATCCGGCACCTGCGAGACGAGATTCAGCTCGATTTCCTGCGTGAGGACCTGGGCAGTCTCGTGGTCGAATGCCAGGAAGGGGTGTCCCGCGTCAGGCAGATCATTGAGGATCTGAAGGATTTTTCCCGCGCGGGAGAGGGGGAATGGGAGGTAACGGATCTGCACCGGGCCCTGACCAGGACGCTCAACATCGTGCACAACGAACTGAAATACAAGGCCGAGGTCGTGCAGGAACTGGGTGACATGCCGCCGGTCGAATGCCAGCCCTCGCAGATCAACCAGGTCATGATGAACCTCTTGGTGAATGCCGCCCAGGCCATCGACGGTCACGGTCGCATTACGGTGCGCACCGGCTCCGATGCGGAGCAGGTCTGGTTCGAGGTGGAGGACAGCGGCAAGGGGATCGAGGCGGAAACGCTCAAACACATCTTCGATCCGTTTTTCACCACCAAGCCGGTGGGCCAGGGGACTGGGCTGGGGCTCTCTATCTCCTACGGCATCGTCAAGCGCCACGGTGGCCGGATCGAGGTGGCCAGTAGCCCCGGCGAGGGCGCGCGCTTTCGGGTGCTGCTGCCGCGGCGCGGCGATGATAAGGCCTTGACATAAAAGCAATATCGTCCTTATAATCAGCGCCCAAATCCGGTGGATGAGGTATGACCGAACGGTCCCCGCCGGAGGTGATCAAGGCCCCTCTATGGGGCTTTTTTGTTAACTGCAGTTGGCCTCTCCATTGGTAACACTCTGATTCCATTGGGGTTACTGGCAGTGTCTGGTGGGGCCTGAAGGCCCTTTTTTGTTTTTACTGGTAGCCAATCGTGCGTGACGACCCGTTAGAGCTCGAGCGTCTGGTCCGCCCCGTGGTCGAAGGCCTGGGCCTGGAACTGTGGGGCCTGGAATACCGGGCGCAGAAGAAGAGCGCGCTGCTGCGCGTCTTCATCGACAGCGAGGACGGCGTGTCGCTGGACGATTGCTCGGACGTCAGCGAGCAGCTCAGTGCGCTGTTCGACGTCGAGGACCCGATCCCGGTGGCGTACACGCTGGAGGTGTCCTCGCCGGGACTGGATCGCGTGCTGTTCGAACCGGAGCAGTACAGGCGTTTCCTCGGCCGCCGTCTGAAAGTGCGGCTGAAATTTCCGGTCGAAGGCCGCCGCCGCGCGACCGGTGAGCTGGAAGCGGTCGAGGACGACCGTATTGTGGTGAGCGTCGACGGCGAGCCTTTCGAGGTGCCGTTCGACTCGATCGATCGAGCGCGGCTCGTGGCGGAAGTGAACAAGTAGATCCGGTGATCTTCGGAGACAGGAACTCATGAACAAAGAAATCTTGCTGGTAGTTGATGCGGTTTCCAACGAGAAGGGCGTGGATAAGTCGATTATCTTCGAGGCCATCGAGGCCGCCCTTGCGTCTGCGACCCGCAAGAAGCACGGCGGTGAAATCGACGTGCGCGTGTCCATCGACCGCGTGACGGGGGATTACGATACCTTCCGCCGCTGGCTGGTGGTCGACGACGAGGACCCGGAATTCGAATCCCCGGAGCGCCAGATGCTGCTGAGCTACGCGCAGCGCGATTACGGCGACAGCGTCGAAGTGGGCGACTACGTCGAGGAGCCGATGGAGTCGGTCGAGTTCGGCCGCATCGCCGCCCAGACCGCCAAGCAGGTCATCGTGCAGAAGGTGCGTGAGGCGGAGCGCCAGCAGGTCGTCGAGGCCTACATCGATCGCGTGGGTGAACTGGTGATGGGTATCGTCAAGCGCGTCGAGCGCAACGGTATCTTCCTGGACCTGGGCAACAACGCCGAGGCCTTCATCCCGCGCGAAGACATGGTTGCACGTGAATCGGTGCGTCCGGGCGACCGCCTGCGCGGCTACCTCAAGGAAGTGCGCTCGGAAATGCGCGGCCCGCAGCTGTTCGTCAGCCGCACCGCCCCGGAATTCCTGGTCGAGCTGTTCAAGCTCGAGGTTCCGGAAGTGGGGCAGGGCCTGATCGATATCATGGGCGCGGCGCGCGACCCGGGCCTGCGCGCCAAGATCGCCGTGCGCTCTAACGACCCGCGCCTGGATCCTGTCGGCGCCTGTGTCGGGATGCGCGGTTCGCGCGTGCAGACCGTATCGAACGAACTGGCGGGCGAGCGCGTCGATATCATCCTGTGGGACGACAACCCGGCGCAATTCGTGATCAACGCCATGTCGCCGGCCGAAGTCCAGTCCATCGTCATGGACGAGGACTCGCACAGCATGGATATCGCGGTGGCCGAGGACAAACTGTCGCAGGCCATCGGCCGGTCTGGCCAGAACGTGAAGCTGGCCAGCCAGCTGACCGGCTGGGAACTGAACGTGATGACGGTCGAGCAGGCCGAGGAGAAGAGCGAGGAAGAGGCCAAGGCCCTCGTCGCCACCTTCATGGAGCAGCTCGACGTCGACGAGGAAGTGGCCGTTATCCTGGTGCAGGAGGGCTTCTCCAGTATCGAGGAGGTCGCCTACGTGCCGGAGGCGGAGTTGCTCGAGATTGAGGAGTTCGACGAGGATATCGTCGCCGAGCTGCGTGGTCGCGCGCGTGATGCGCTGCTGACCCGCGCCATTGCCAGCGAGGAGCATTCGGCGGAGCCCGCCGAGGACCTGCTGAACATGGAAGGCATGAACCGTGAACTGGCCTTTGAGCTGGCCGCGCGCGGTGTCGTCTCCATGGAGGATCTGGCCGAGCAGGCAGTCGACGATTTGTTGGAAATCGAGTCGCTGGACGAAGAAACGGCGGCGCAACTGATTATGACCGCCCGCGCTCCGTGGTTTGCAGACGAGGCGCAGGACTAATTTGGTCAACGGGAGGTTTGGTGTATGACGAATGTAACTGTCAAACAGCTTGCGGAAGTCGTCGGCACACCGGTTGACCGGCTGCTCGAGCAGCTGCGCGACGCGGGTATCGAGGTTTCCGGCGCTGACCAGGAGCTCAGCGACAAGGAGAAGATGCAGCTGCTCGAACATCTGCGCCGTAGCCACGGCAAGCAGGACGAGGGCCGCAAGATCACGCTGCGTCGCAAGAGCACGTCAGAACTCAACGTCTCGGGTGGCCAGGGCCGCTCGAAGACGGTCACGGTCGAGGTGCGCAAGCGCCGGACCTATGTGAAGCGTGGCGCGCCGGCCGAAGAGGCCCAGGCAGAGCCGGAAGCCCCGGCGGTCGAGGAAGCCCCTCAGGTCGAGGCGCCGAAGAGCCGCGCGGCCGAAATTGCCAAGCAGATCGAGGCCGAGCGCAAGGCCGCCCAGGACGCCCAGGAAGCTACTCGCAAGGCCGAGGAAGAGGCGCGTAAGAAGGCCGAGGAAGAGGCTGCCCGCAAGAAGGCTGAGGAAGAGGAAGCCCGCAAGAAGGCCGAGGAAGAGGCTGCGCAGGCCCTGGCCGAGGAGCAGGCCCGCGTTGCTGCCGAAGAGCAGGCTGCGCGTGGCGGTGCCAAGGAACCGGCGCGCAAGCGCGCCAAGGGCAAGGGTGGCAAGGACGAAGACGAGGCGGCGACACGCTACGGCCGCAAGGAACTGCACGTCTCAAGCGACAAGACGGGCCGCCGTCGCAAGAAGACCACGCGCCGCGGCGCTGCTCCTTCACCGGCTACCGGTGGCGGCAAGCATGGCTTCGAGCGCCCGACCGCGCCGGTGGTTCGCGAGGTCGAGGTGCCGGAGACCATTTCCGTGTCCGATCTGGCGCAGAAACTCGCCGTCAAGGCACCGGAGCTGATCAAGGCGTTGATGGGTATGGGCGTGATGGCCACCATCAACCAGACCATCGATCAGGATACCGCGATCCTGCTCGTCGAAGAGCTGGGTCACAAGGCCAAGCCCATGGAAGAGCGTGACGTTGAGGCGGAGATCACCGCCGGCGGGGAGGTAGAGGATAACCGCGAGCAGATGCCGCGGCCGCCGGTCGTCACCGTGATGGGTCACGTCGACCACGGCAAGACCTCGCTGCTCGACCACATCCGTCGTGCCAAGGTGGCGGCGGGTGAAGCCGGCGGCATTACGCAGCACATCGGTGCCTATCACGTCGAGACCGACAAGGGCGTGGTCACTTTCCTGGATACCCCGGGCCACGCCGCGTTCACCGCCATGCGTGCTCGCGGTGCGCAGGCTACCGACATCGTGGTGCTCGTGGTGGCTGCCGACGACGGCGTGATGCCGCAGACGCTGGAGGCGATCCAGCATGCCAAGGCGGCCGGGGTGCCGATCGTCGTGGCCGTCAACAAGGTCGACAAGCCCGAAGCCGATCCCGAGCGCGTGAAAAACGAGCTGGCCAAGCACGAGGTGATCCCGGAAGACTGGGGTGGTGACACCATGTTCGTGCACGTCTCCGCCAAGACCGGCGAGGGTATCGATGACCTTCTCGACGCCCTGCTGCTGCAATCCGAGGTGATGGAGCTGACCGCACCGGACGAGGGTCCGGCCTCCGGTATCGTCATCGAGTCCTCGCTGGAGAAGGGGCGTGGCCCGGTGGCGACCATCCTGGTCCAGAAGGGACGCCTGAAGCGTGGTGACATGATCCTGTCCGGCCAGGAATTCGGCCGCGTGCGCGCGATGTTCGACGAGAACGGCCAGCAGGTGCAGGAAGTCGGTCCGTCCATGCCGGTCGCCGTGTTGGGCCTGTCAGGTACGCCGAACGCCGGCGACGACGTGCTCGCCGTGGAAGACGAACGCAAGGCCCGTGAAGTGGCCGAGCTGCGTCAGGAAAAGCTGCGCGAAAAGAAACTCGCCAGCCAGCAGGCCGCCAAGCTCGACCAGATCTTCAACCAGATGCAGCACGGCGAGGCCGCCGAACTCAACATCATGCTCAAGGCCGATGTGCAGGGCAGCGCCGAAGCGCTGCGCGACTCGATGACCAAGCTGTCCACCGACGAGGTGAAGGTGAACGTCATCGCCGCCGGTGTCGGCGGTATCAGCGAGTCCGACGTCAACCTGGCCGTGGCCTCGGGCGCGATCATGATCGGCTTCAACGTGCGAGCGGATGCCGCCGCGCGTCGCGCTGCCGAAGAGAACGACGTGGACCTGCGCTACTACAGCGTCATCTACGACGCCATCGACGACGTGCGCCAGGCGCTGTCCGGCATGCTTTCGCCGGAAGTGCGCGAGGAGATCGTCGGTCTGGCCGAGGTCAAGGACGTGTTCCGGTCCTCTGCCATGGGTGCGGTGGCCGGCTGTCTCGTCGTCGAGGGCAGCGTGAAGCGCGGCAACCCGATCCGCGTACTGCGCGACAACGTAGTCATCTACGAGGGCGAGCTGGAATCCCTGCGCCGCCATCGCGATGACGTCAACGAGGTTCGCATGGGTACCGAGTGCGGTATCGCCGTGAAGAACTACAACGACGTGAAGCCAGGCGATCAGATCGAAGTCTACGAGCGCGTCGAAGTGGCGCGTAGCATTTGATCGTCGCTTGAGGGCAGGTAGGCGCCATGCCGCGTGAATTCTCCCGCTCGATGCGTGTCGCGGAACAGCTGCGACGCGAGTTGGCCGAGCTGATCCGCACCGAGGTCAAGGACCCGCGGGTCGGCATGGTCACCGTGGGCGATGTCGAGGTGTCCAAGGACCTCGCGTATGCGAAGGTGTTCTTCACGGTGCTCGGCGACGAGAAGGCCGGGCGCGAGGCGCAGCAGGGCCTCAACCGGGCCGCGGGCTTCCTGCGCCGCCAGCTCAGCCACATCATGCGCATGCGGCAGGTGCCCGAGCTGCGCTTCATTTTCGACGAGACGTCCATCACGGGAGCCCGGCTCTCCGCCCTGATCGATGAGGCGGTGAGGCGCGACCGCTCCGCCCATGGGGACGATTCCGAACCGTCGGACGACTGAACCCGGGCGCCCACTGCCGAATCACTCCGCGGCGGGCGCATCCGCTAACGGCAACGGTGTATGGCTCGCCAGAAGAAAGATCTCCGCGACGTCCACGGCGTCATCCTGCTGGACAAGCCCACGGGTCTGACGTCCAACCAGGCCCTGCAACGCGTCAAGCGCCTCCTCAAGGCCCGCAAGGCCGGTCACACCGGCAGTCTCGATCCGCTCGCCACCGGTTTGTTGCCGCTGTGTTTCGGCGAGGCCACCAAGATCTCCGCCTACCTGCTCGAGGCCGACAAGCATTACCGCACCTCGGCCCGGCTCGGTGAGCGCACCGACACGGCCGACGCGGAGGGTGAGGTGATAGAGACCCGGCCAGTCGCGGACTACGATGCGGCTACCGTCGAGGCGGCGCTGGCGCTCTTTCGCGGCCCCATCGAGCAGGTGCCGCCGATGTATTCAGCCGTAAAGGTCGGTGGCCGGCGCCTTTACGAGATGGCACGCAAGGGCGAGGCGGTGGAGCGAAAGCCCCGCCAGGTGGTCATCCACGAGCTCTCCCTGTTGCGGCACGAGGCCAACGTCCTGGAACTGGACGTGCGTTGCAGCAAGGGCACCTACATCCGCACCCTGGTGGAGGATATCGGTGAGGCGCTCGGCTGCGGGGCCCATGTGCGCGAGTTGCGCCGCGTCGGGGTGGCGCCCTACGACAACCCGCCGATGGTCACGCTCGAAACGCTCGAGGCGGCGGCCGAACAGGGTCTCGACGCGCTGGATGCCTTCCTCATGCCGATCGAGAGCGCGCTGGCCCATTGGCCACGCATCGACCTCGATGCCGATGCCACGCATTACATGCGCCAGGGCCAGGCCCTGCAGGTCCCCGGCGCGCCCAGCGAGGGGCTGCTGGTCCTGCGCGACGGGCAGGGCGATTTCCTGGGTATCGGGCAGATCCTGGACGACGGGCGCGTCGCGCCCAAGCGGCTGATTTCTCAGGCCTGAATGGGCCAATCCGGGCTAGGACCACCCGGCGGTTCGTGATAGAATCGCCGCTCAATTTAACCCCGTTTCATGTGACTTAGTTAATCTGGAGCTTTGGAGAACGATGGCACTTAATGCTGAACAGAAAGCGGCGATTGTTGAGAAATACGGCCGCGGTGCATCCGATACCGGGTCCCCGGAGGTACAAGTCGCGTTGCTTTCCGCGCGAATTGACCACCTGACCCATCACTTTGCCGATCACAAGCACGACCACCACTCCCGCCGTGGTCTGCTGAAGATGGTCAACCAGCGCCGCAAGCTGCTCGATTATCTGAAGAGCAAGGACCTCAAGCGTTATCAGGATCTGATCGCGTCCCTGGGTCTGCGCCGCTAAGAACAAAAAGTAGTTAGGAAACCTATCAGTGACCTCTATCAAGAAGTCGTTTCAATTCGGTAAACACACCGTAACGTTCGAGACCGGTGAGATCGCCCGCCAGGCGTCCGCTGCCGTGATGGTCAATATGGCCGACACGACGGTGTTCGTCACCGCGGTGGGACAGAAGGACGCGGATCCGACCCGTGATTTCTTCCCGCTCACCATCAATTACCAGGAACGTACTTATGCCGCCGGGAAAATTCCCGGCGGTTTTTTTAAGCGCGAAGGCCGTCCTTCCGAGAAGGAGACCCTGACCTCGCGCCTCATCGACCGTCCGCTGCGCCCGCTTTTCCCGAAGGGGTTCACCAACGAGGTGCAGGTGGTGGCGACCGTCATGTCGGTCAACCCCGATGTCGATCCGGACATCCCGGCCATGCTGGGTGCCTCCGCGGCGCTGGCACTTTCGGGTATGCCGTTCCAGGGCCCGATCGGCGCCGCCCGCGTCGGCTACAAGAACGGTGAATACCTCCTCAACCCCGATCTTTCCGAACTGGCCGACTCCGAGCTCGACCTGGTCGTGGCCGGTACCGACTCCGCCGTGCTGATGGTGGAATCCGAAGCCAAGGGCCTGTCGGAAGAGGTCATGCTCGGTGCCGTGATGTTCGGTCACGAACAGATGCAGGCCGCCATCCAGGCCATCAACGAGCTCAAGGCCGAGACCGGCAAGCCGGCATGGGAATGGGAGCCGCCCGCCGAGAACCAGGCGTTGGCCGCGGCCGTGGCCGAGGCGGCAGAAGCCGACCTGACTGCCGCCTACCAGATTGCCGACAAGCTCGAGCGCCAGGGCCGCGTGGGCGAGATCCGCGACGCCGTGGTTGCGAAGCTGGCCACCGACGCCGAGGAGGGCCCGAGTGCCGACGACGTCAAGGGTGCCTTCGGCAAGCTCGAAAAGAAGATCGTGCGTGGCCGCATCCTGGCCGGCGAGAAGCGTATCGACGGTCGCGATACCAAGACCGTGCGCAACATCGAGTGCCGCGTGGGCGTGCTGCCGCGCACCCACGGTTCGGCGTTGTTCACCCGCGGGGAGACCCAGGCGCTGGTCGTGACCACGCTGGGTACCGGACGGGACGCGCAGATCATCGATGCGATCGAGGGCGAGCGTAAAGAGAACTTTATGCTCCACTACAACTTCCCGCCGTACTGCGTGGGCGAGACCGGGTTCATGGGTTCGCCGAAGCGCCGCGAGATCGGTCACGGCCGCCTCGCCAAGCGCGGTGTGCAGGCGGTGATGCCGGACGAGAACGATTTCCCGTACGTCATCCGCGTGGTCTCCGAGATCACCGAGTCCAACGGTTCGTCCTCCATGGCCTCCGTCTGTGGTACCAGCCTGGCGCTGATGGATGCCGGTGTGCCGACCAAGGCACCGGTGGCCGGTATCGCCATGGGCCTGATCAAGGAAGGCGACGAGTTCGCGGTGCTGAGCGACATCCTCGGCGATGAGGACCACCTCGGCGACATGGACTTCAAGGTGGCGGGTACCGCTGACGGTATCAACGCGCTGCAGATGGATATCAAGATCCAGGGTATCACCCGCGAGATCATGCAGATCGCGCTGGACCAGGCCCGTGACGGTCGCCTGCACATCCTCGAAAGAATGGCCGACGCCATCAAGGCGCCGCGCGAAGAGATGTCCGAGTGGGCGCCGCGCTTCATCACCATGAAGATCAATCCGGACAAGATCCGCGACGTGATCGGCAAAGGTGGTGCGGTGATCCGTTCGATCACCGAGGAAACCGGTGCCACCATCGATATCAGCGACGACGGTTCCATCAAGATCGCCAGTGTCGACCAGGCTGCCGGAAAGGAAGCCCAGCGTCGTATCGAGGAGATCACCGCTGACGTCGAGGTCGACAAGATCTACGAAGGCAAGGTCGCCAAGATCATGGACTTCGGTGCCTTCGTCACGATCCTGCCCGGCCGCGACGGCCTGGTCCACATCTCCCAGATCTCGAACGAGCGCGTGGAGAACGTGGCCGACAAGCTGTCCGAGGGCGACGTCGTCAAGGTCAAGGTCCTGGAGATCGACAAGCAGGGCCGTATCCGCCTCAGCATGAAGGCGGTGAGCGAGTAATACCGGTCGTGACCGGAATCGAGAAAGGGGCCGCAAGGCCCCTTTTTTGTGCCTGGTGCATCCGCCGCGGAGGCCTATCCGTATATGGATCGACGGCAACCACCCGGGGGAACGGGGCGTGTTCCAGGCCTGTCAGACACAACGTTGGAAAAACCAACACAAGCGGACTGCCGGGTCGGGCCCGGTGGGCATGGTGGAGCACGGCGGGCATAATCGACCGAGGTCCCACGTTTGCCCGTGGTCTGACCCCGTCTGCGAGACGCCAGATTTTGATGCCAACAGGATGATGGACTCCAACCCACTCGATGGCTTGCTGCAGCGTGCGGCCGGCGGAGACCAGGCTGCTTTCGAGCAGCTGTACGCGGCCAGCTGCAGGAAGCTCTATGCGACGGCATATTACATCCTCAAGGACGAGGCCCTGGCCGAGGAAGTCCTGCAGGAGGCCTGTATCAAGATATGGAACAATGCCGCGCGCTTCGATGCCCGCAAGGCCTCGGCGCTCACGTGGATGAACCGCGTCGTGCGCAACCGCGCCCTCGACGTATTACGCAGCCAGAAGGCCCGCCCCGTCGAGGTCGCCGCGGAGTGGGAGGGCGCCGAGCACGCCAGCGATAACCCGGGCCCGCTCGACATGGCCGACCTCGCCGTATCCTCCGAGGCCCTCGCTCGCTGTCTCGACGGGCTCAAGGCCCGGCAGCGTGAAGTCATCCTGCTGGCGTATCTCTATGGTCATACCCATGACGAGCTCTCACGCATTACCGGGTCGCCGCTGGGGACCATCAAGGCGTGGATTCGTCGTGGTTTGGAGAGTTTGCGGCAATGTCTCGGCTAGACCGCTATCAGAACCCGCATCTTTATGAGCGGCTTGCCGCCGAGTACGTGCTCGGTACGCTGCGTGGGCTTGCGCGTGTCCGGTTCGAGGCGCTGATGGAAAGTCGCCCGTATCTGCGCGCCGCGGTGGAAGGCTGGGAGGCGCGCTTCGATCCACTGGTCGACGTGTTACCCGAACGGCAGCCGCCGGCACGCGTGTGGCGGCGCGTGGAACGCGAGATCCAGGCACTTAGCCGAGAGGCGGGTGCGCGCGAGCGCCGCTGGTGGCAGACGCTGTCGTTCTGGCGCGGGGCCACGGCCCTGGCCAGCGTGCTGGTCGTGGCCGGCGTGCTGTGGCTCGGGCTGGGGCAACCGGCCGACGTGCCGGTGAGCCTGCCCTCCTACGTGGCGGTGCTGGAGAACGACGAGGCCCAGGCCATGGTGGTCGCTACCGCCATCGCCAACCCGATGTCGATTCACATCAAGCTCATGGGTGACCCGCCGATGGGACCGGACCAGGACCTGCAGCTCTGGTGCATTCCCAAGGGGGGTGGTGATCCCATGCCCATGGGCATTCTCGCGGGCGGGCGCGAGACCGTCATGCCGGTCAAGCAGCACGATTGGGATGCCTTGGAGGAAGTGCAGTACCTGGCGATCAGTGCCGAGCCCAAGGGTGGCTCCCCCACCGGCAAGCCGACGGGCAAGGTCATGTACGTCGGTTCGCTGATGTCGCTGGGCTAGGGCACGGCTGGTTCCAACTGCGCCGTCAGCCACTGGGGGATGCGCGTTTCGAGCCAGTATTGCCCACGGCCCGGGATATTCCCACTCACGAACCCGACATGCCCGCCCTGCCGGGAGGTCTCCAGCGTGACGCTGCTCGACAGCTCGTCCGCACCTGGCATGGTCTCGGGCAGCATGAACGGGTCGTCCTCGGCATGGAGGATCAGGGTCGGGCGCCTGATGTTCACCAGGTATTGCCTCGAGCTTGACCGGCCATAGTAGTCGTCCACACCGTCAAAGCCATTCAGGGGCGCCGTCACGGTATCGTCGAACGCCCGGAACGTCCTGAGACCGTCGACGGCAACGGTATCGATGGGGAAGTTGGGGTAGTGCCGCTTGCGGTGCACCGCCTGCTTCATCTTCCCCATCAGGTGCCACTGGTAGAGCCGCGAGAAACCACGCTGCAGGCGTTCATGCGCATGTGCCAGCACAAAGGGCACCGAGACCGCCACCGCGCAATCCAGCGGATTGCGCGTGCCCGTCTCTCCCAGCCATTTCAACAGGGCATTACCGCCAAGTGAATACCCCACGGCCGCGAGGCGTCGTTGCGGGTAGCGCTGTGCGAGAAGGCCGGCGATGTAGGCCATGTCTTCGGTCTGTCCCGCGTGGTAGGCGCGGGCGAGGCGGTTGGGTTCGCCGCTGCAGCCGCGGGCGTGCATGAGGACCGCCTGAAATCTCTGGGTGGCGAGTTGTTTCAGGATGCCCGCCGCGTAGCCTGACTTCGCCGAGCCTTCCAGGCCGTGGAGAACGAGCACCACCGGACCGTCGGCTTCCGGGGCCCAGTCGAGGTCGAGGAAGTCACCGTCAGGCAGTTCGATGCGCTCGCGGACGAGCGTCACCCGGGGGCGCGGTCGAATCACGTTCGGCCACAAGGTCTGCAGATGCGGTCCGGGCAGCCACCAGGCCGGCTTGAAGGTGCTCCTGACGATCAAGCGGTCACTCGCCGAGTTTGGCGCCGAGTTTGGCGCCGGGTTTCGGCAGTCGGGTGAGCAACGGGAGTTCGTGACGCTTGGCGTTGGCAGAGATGAACGTGCCGCGACCGTTCTGCTCGTCGTTGAGCTGTTTCTTGTACTCGGAGGGCTCGCCGAGAATCGTGGCAAACAGCACCTCCAGTTCCCGTGGCTCGATCTTAGGCGCGCCATAAGGCGAGCCATCGTCCGCGGGATACCAGAACAGGCGGGGTGCCCAGCACTTCCCTCGGATGCCGTCGGACTCATACCAGCGAATCAGTTTTTCTTTCAAGTCATTCATTTTATGGGTCTTTTTAAGGCGTGTGCGTTGTCAAGACTGGTATCGTCAGGCGGGCCGGGTAGAATCACGGCTTCGCTTCACAGGACTGAGACCATGGTATCGATTCACGCGCGCATCGCCAACGAACTCGCCGTTCGCGACAACCAGGTCATGGCGGCCGTCCAACTGCTGGACGAGGGCTCCACCGTGCCGTTCATCGCCCGCTACCGCAAGGAGGCGACCGGCGGGCTGGACGATACGCAGCTGCGTAACCTGGAGGAGCGCCTGCGCTACCTGCGTGAACTCGAGGACCGTCGCGAGACGGTGCTCAAGAGCATCGACGAGCAGGGCAAGCTCACCCCCGAGCTCGAGAAGCAGGTGCGGGCAGCCGAGACCAAGACCACCCTCGAAGACATCTACCTGCCGTACAAGCCCAAGCGCCGGACCAAGGCACAGATTGCACGCGAGGCCGGGCTGGAGCCGCTGGCGCTGGGCCTGCTGGACGACCCCACGCTCGACCCTGAGACGGAGGCGGCCAGGTACGTGGACGCCAACAAGGGCGTGGATGACGCCAAGGCGGCGCTCGACGGGGCGCGCCAGATCCTGATGGAGAACTTCGCCGAGGACGCCGAGCTCATCGGTGGCCTGCGTGAACGGCTGTGGAACGAGGGCGTGTTGACCTCCCGCGTCGCACCGGGCCAGGAACAGGAAGGGGCCAAGTTCTCGGATTACTTCGAGTTCGATGAACCGATTCGCAAGATCCCTTCGCACCGGGCGCTGGCCCTGTTCCGTGGGCGCAACGAGAACGTGCTGCAGCTCAACCTGGACCTGCCGGTCGAGGAGGGGCAGGCACACCCGGCCGAGATGGCCATCGCCGAACGTGCGGGGATCGCCGACAAGGGCCGCCCCGCGGATGCCTGGTTGCTGGAGACCGCGCGCTGGGCCTGGCGCGTGAAGATCCATCTCAAGCTCGACCTGGATCTGAAGATGCGACTGCGCGAGGCGGCCGAAGAAGAAGCCATCAAGGTGTTCGCGCGCAACTTGCACGACCTGCTGCTGGCAGCTCCGGCCGGTCCGCGTGCCACCATCGGCCTGGATCCTGGGCTGCGCACCGGGGTCAAGGTGGCCGTGGTCGATGCCACTGGCAAGCTGGTGAATACCGCCACCATCTACCCGCATGCACCCAAGAACCAGTGGGACGCGTCCATCGCCGTACTCGCGGCGCTGGCGCAGAAGCACGGTGCGGAGCTGGTGAGCATTGGCAACGGCACCGCCTCGCGCGAGACCGACAAGCTCGCGGGCGACCTGATCAAACGCCATCCCGAGCTCAGGCTCACCAAGATCATGGTGAGCGAGGCGGGAGCATCCGTGTATTCAGCCTCCGAGCTTGCCGCAAAGGAGTTTCCGGATCTCGACGTCTCCCTGCGCGGCGCCGTTTCGATCGCCCGGCGGCTCCAGGACCCGCTGGCCGAACTGGTGAAGATCGAGCCCAAGTCCATCGGTGTCGGTCAGTACCAGCACGACGTCAACCAGACCCAGCTCGCGCGCTCGCTCGAGGCCGTGGTGGAGGACTGCGTAAACGCGGTCGGCGTGGATCTCAACACGGCCTCGGCACCGCTGCTCGCACGCGTGTCCGGTCTCAACCAGGGCCTGGCCGGTAACATCGTCGATCACCGCGATGCCCACGGAGCCTTCAGGAATCGCCGGGAGCTGCTCAAGGTCACCCGCCTGGGCGAGAAGGCCTTCGAACAGTGCGCGGGCTTTCTGCGCATCATGGACGGCGACAACCCGCTGGACGCCTCCGGCGTGCATCCCGAGGCCTATCCGGTGGTCGAGCGCATCGTCGAGCAGAGTGGGCGTGACGTGAAGTCGCTGATCGGCGACAGCGCGTTTCTCAAGGCGCTCAAGCCCGGGGATTACACCGACGAGCGTTTTGGCGTGCCGACCGTGAAGGACATCCTGGCCGAACTCGACAAACCCGGCCGCGACCCGCGCCCCGAGTTCAAGACGGCCGAGTTCAAGGAGGGCGTCGAGGACCTGAAGGATCTCAGGGATGGCATGATCCTCGAGGGTGTGGTGACGAACGTCACCAATTTCGGGGCCTTCGTTGACATCGGCGTGCACCAGGACGGGCTGGTGCACATCTCGGCCATGAGTGACAAGTTCGTCAAGGACCCGCACGAGGTGGTTAAGGCGGGCGACGTAGTGAAGGTGAAGGTGATGGACGTCGATCTCAAGCGTCGCCGCATCGGCCTGAGCATGCGCCTGGCGGATGATCCGCGCGATACCGAGAAGCCCGTGGCCAGTGAAAAGCCTCGACGCCAGGGCAAGACGGGGGGACGCGCCAAGAGCGCGCAGCCCCAGCCACAGGGCGCCATGGCCGCGGCGCTCAAGCAGGCGCTCAAGGGCTGAGTTTCCCGGGTTCGCAGTGCAGTGATGAAAAGCCCCGTGACCGATGGTCACGGGGCTTTTTGCTGCTGGCGACTCATCCGGCTATGCGCACCTTGGGCTGAAGTGCCTTGCCGGTCGCCGGATCGTAATAGTCCGGTCCGATGAATCCGAATGTGCCGCAGGCCTCGTGAAGCTGACGGTACTGGTCCGGGTTGAGGGCGTTAAGCGCGAGATGAATGAATTCGTCCAGCGTAAGCGCCACTTCGATGCTTTCGGTGCGCACCAGGTAACCCGGTTCGTGCGAAAGCAGGCTGGCGTTGCCGGGCTCGCCGGCCCGGATCGGTTTCATGCCGCTGTAGTGACCGGCGCACACCACGAGCAGGTTCTCCCCCTCGAAGCGCCTGGTTTCCCCCGTCGCATCAACGAGTTCCACAACGCCGTCGGGCAGCGGTGTCTCGAGATGTCGCGCACTGTGCTCGTCGTTCATGTGTCCTGGATCCGCGTGGGTCTATGGGGATGCCATCTTCTGACGTCAGCCGGATGACGGCAAGTTCTCCCTACTCGGGTAGGGTTAACGGTGCGTGACCGGCGCGCAGCCGCATCCAGTTGATGGCTCGCAGGACACCCCGGCGGCTCACCAGCCAGCGCTCGAAGGCGAACTTGCCCGGGAAGTTCAGCAGCATGAGGCCGATGACGATCGTGATGAGCCCCTGGCCAGGGAGTACGAGCATGGCGATACCGCAGAGAAGGACGATCACGCCGGTGACGTTCTTGAGCACGAACAGGGTCCAGCGCAAGATGGGGTGTGTTGCGCCGAGGTCCTCGAGGAACGGGTGGCGCTCGTGGAAGTAGTCGGCCGGTATGCGTACGACCAGGTAGGGCAGCAGCGCGAGGGTGCCGAAGAAACTGACGACCGAGATCGCGCCCAGCCACAGCAGCAGGGCCTCGTTTTGGTTCAGCCAGGTCCAGACGGTTTCGAGCATATGGCGTGCCACGGGTTGGCTTTGGAAGAGCGCATTGTATGTGCGCCGGAAAGGCGCGAAAAGGGACTAGCCGCGCCGCTTGTTGCGATGATGCATGGCCCGCAGCACGTGGAGGTTTCGCTGATGCCGTGGGAGCGAGGTATCGTGGATGGCCGCTTGCTCGCCGATCTCGCGTACATAGGCGGCCGGAAAGCCGTGGAACACCGCACCGCCCCAGATCAGGTCGCGGTACCAGTCATAGGGTTTTAGGGCTTCGTCGATGGCGGTCTCATCGGCGAGGTAGACGAAGCAGTGGTACCGGCATCTGCCGATCTGTACCCTCCACCAGTGCACGCTATAGCCAGCGCCCTCGATGCGGTCTAGCAGGGCCTTCTGGCGGGTATCTATGGAGTAGAGCACGGCAAAGGCGATATCCTCGCGGTTGCCGGTGTGTCGCAGGTTACCCTTGCCCGAGGCATCGCCGCCGAGCTTGTTGAACTCGAGCACGTAGCCCGGGAGGCTGACCGTCCCGACAGGGCGCGCACTGCGCAGTCGTTTCCCGAGTCTCAGTGGGTGCAGGTTGGACCCGTAGGCAAGGTAGTGAAGGCGGGACATCAGGCTCCAGGCGTCTCAGGCATGCAGCGATTGCAGGGTCGTGCCGCGCATCATCCTGATCCAGTCCAGGGCCTCGTTGCGATCCCAGAACGTGCCGGTATCTATCTCGCGGTTGATCATCAGCTTGCGCTGTATCTCCACGATTTTCGCCGTGCTGGGTCGGAACAGCAGAAACGCGATGCCGGCCACCGCAGGGTGGTTGCCCACGTTACGCATGGCTTCGAGCGACAGTGAGTAATCGTTTTTCTTGTTGATGAGAAAATGGGACGGTGTGTCGACGTGCTCATCGAGGAAGCGATGCATGGCGATGGCCTTGTGGATGTCGACCTCTACCGAGGGCGCGACGACGATTTCGAAGATGCCGGGTTCGATCCGGGTGATATCAGCAAATCCGAGATGCTGGGTGTTCATTGGGAAGGCCTCCTGTTGCCTTCGTCAACTGTGCGGATACCCGAGTCCGGCTGCTGTGCGCGAATCCGAACTCTGTCGTAAATGAGCAATTTTCCCATCGACGGCGCACTGCAGGGTATCGCGGGGCCGGCCTTTCGCCGGCCCCGCTGATCACTTCGGTCAGGCCTTGCCCTGCAGCTGCAGGACGACTGCCTCGTTCTCCAGCGTCGAGGTGTCGGAGGTGATCTCCGCGCCCTTCGCGATGTCGCGCAGCAGCCGGCGCATGATCTTGCCGGAACGGGTCTTGGGCAGGCCGTCGGCGAAGCGGATTTCATCGGGCTTGGCGATCGGACCGATCTGCTCGGCGACCCAGGCGCGCAGCGTCTGCACCATGGCGTCCGCGTCCGCTCCGGTCGGGCGATCCCCCTTGCAGATGACATAGGCGACCACGGCCTCACCCTTGAGCTCGTCGGGGCGGCCTACAACGGCGGCCTCGGCGACCTTCTCGTGAGCCACCAGGGCGGATTCGATCTCCATGGTGCCCAGGCGATGGCCGGAGACGTTCAGCACGTCGTCGATACGGCCCATGATCCAGAAGTAGCCGTCGGCATCCTTCCGTGCGCTGTCGCCAGCCAGGTAGTACTTGCCGTCGAACATCGGCCAGTAGGTCTTCACGTAGCGTTCGTCGTCACCCCAGATCGTGCGCAGCATGGACGGCCAGGGCTTCTTGATGACGAGGTATCCGCCCTTGTCGGGCTCGGTGATGGAATTGCCGTTGTCGTCCACCACGTCGGCCGCGATACCGGGCAGGGGACGGGTGCAGGAGCCGGGCTTGGTGGCGGTCACCCCCGGGATCGGGGCGATCATGTGGGCACCGGTTTCGGTCTGCCACCAGGTGTCGACGATCGGGCAGTGCTCGCCGCCGATAACCCGGTGATACCACATCCAGGCCTCCGGGTTGATGGGCTCGCCCACGGTGCCGAGCAGGCGGAACTTCGAGAGGTCGTAGGCCTGAGGGATCTCGTCGCCCAGCTTCATCAGGGCGCGGATTGCGGTCGGCGCGGTGTAGAAGATGGTGACGTCGTGGTCCTGGCTCACCTTCCAGAAGCGGCCGCCATCCGGCACAGTGGGGGCGCCTTCGTACATGACCTGGGTGGTGCCGACGGCGAGAGGACCGTAGGCGACATAGGTGTGACCGGTGATCCAGCCCACATCCGCCGTGCACCAGAACACGTCGTCGTCGCGCTGGTCGAACACCCACTTGTTGGTGCAGATGGCGTTGAGCAGGTAACCGGCGCTGGAGTGCTGGATGCCCTTCGGCTTGCCGGTGGAGCCGGAGGTGTAGAGCAGGAACAGCGGGTGCTCGGCGTCCACCCATTCCGGTTCGCAGTCGTCCGACTGTCCCGCGATGGCCTCGTGCCACCAGACGTCGCGATTCGCATCCATCGGCACGTCGTGACCGGTGCGACGGAACACGATGTTCTTTTCGATCGACGGGCAGCCGTGCTCCATGGCCTTGTCGACCGCCGCCTTGAGTTCCACGACCTTGCCACCTCGGTTGCCACCGTCGGCGGTGATCACCATCTTGGCCTCGGCATCGTTGATGCGATCACGCAGGGCCTCGGCGGAAAAGCCGCCGAACACGACAGAGTGAATCGCGCCGATGCGCGCGCAGGCCTGCATCGCGACCACCGCTTCCGGGATCATCGGCATGTAGATCACGACGCGGTCGCCCTTCGCGATGCCCTGGGCCTTGAGCGCGTTGGCGAACTGGCTTACTTCACTGTGCAGTTCGTTGAAGGTGATCTTGCGCACGTCGCCAGGCTCACCTTCGAAGATGATCGCGACCTTGTCGCCCTTGTCAGCCAGGTGACGGTCGATACAGTTGTATGAGACGTTGAGCTTGCCATCGGTGAACCAGCGGTAGTGCGGTGCGTTGCTATCGTCGAGCGTGGTGCTGAACGGCTGCTTCCATTCGATCTCCTCGCGTGCCAAATCCGCCCAGAAACCCTCGTGATCCGTTTCGGCCTTCTTGTACATGGCGTCGAGGTCGGCGGCCGAAACACGCGCCTTGCTCTTGAAGTCGTCCGACGGGTCGAAGAGCCGGTTCTCTTGCAGTGTGGATTCGATGTTTTCGCTCATTGTCATCTCCCGGTTATATAAGTCGTTACAGTTGATGCAGAGAATGCGTCGAGTGGGCCCGAGTCCCTTCAGGACGGATAAAGAATCTGCGACAGCGGGACGCGTCGGCCACCACCGAAGTCGCTGGCCTGGGCCAGGAAGAGCTCGGCCGTGGCAATGGCATCGCCGAGCGCATCATGAGCCTTGTGGATAGGTAGATTATAACGCGCTCTCACCGCGGCCAAACTCAGGTCGCGCGCCTTGTAGACCTGGTTGCGCCGCTCCAGCTTGCGTCGTGCCAGCCATTCGGTGTCGATGGTCGGAATCACGATGCCGCAGCCGAACACGCGCTCGCAGGCCGTGTTGATGAACTGCAACTCGATGCGGGCATGATGCGCGACCATAACCCGACCGCGCAGCGCGGACAGCAACTCGGTCAGTGCGTCCTTGAGCGGTGCGCCGGCTGCAGCCTGCGTGTCTGTGATCTTGTGGATCACCGCGCTCTCCGCTGCCATCTCGCGCTCCGGGCGAACGAGAAGGCGTCGCGCCTCGCCCAGAACCACGGCGCCGCGATCGATCGGTACCCAGCCCATGCTGACGATGTGATCCGTGTTGGCGTCGAGCCCGGTCATCTCCAGATCGACAGACAGCAGGGTGAGCCGGTCATAGCTGCGGCGCGCGGGGGGAAAGCCGTCCCGCAGGTAGTCCTGAACAGGGCCGGCAGGCGCCTTGCGCAGCAGCCAGCGACGCCGCAGGTTGTTCCACCACATGCCGCCCAGCGGGTTCACGCGAAGCGCCCTCCCTGGTAGCGCTGGGCCATGGCCTGCTGCACCGTGCGCACCACGCGGAAGGCCTGCTTGAGGTGCGAGCGTTCCGGTGACGAAAGCGTGCGTGGATCCAGGTAGTTGTCGGGTTTGTCGCCCCGGCGTACCGCTTCGACCTGGTGGCGCAGGCGCAGGCTGGCGATGAACTCGTAGGCGTTCGCCAGATCCTGTGCCGTGTCGCGGTTCATGACCCCGTGCTCGCTCGCCGCCTGCAGACGCTCGAGCGTATTCACCGCGTCGATACCGTGCGTGAGGGTGTACAGGCGCGCGATGTCCACGATCGGTACCAGTCCGTTTGCCTTCAGGTCGAGCGTGTCTTCCTGGGCCTCGTGCGTGGTCAGTACGAAGCCGCGGAACACACCCAGCGGAGGACGGTATTTCAGTGCGTTGCCGGCCAGATGGGCCTGGAAGATGCGATTGTCGTTGGCCTCCTTGAGGACCTGTGTGCGCAGGCTTTCGAGCAACGCGGCCTCGCCGTGGATCAGGCGCAGGTCGAAAAAGTTGGAGGCGTACATCAGGGACTTGGATTCCGGTTCCTCGATCCAGCGATGGAAGTACTTCAGCCACTGGTGCTGCGGCTGGCGCCAGTGCGGATTGCGGGCCATGACCTCGCCCGGACACAGCCTGAAGCCACAGGCAGCCAGGCCCTGGTTGACCTTTTCCGCGAACGCCGAGAACCATTCATCGTGGCGCTCGGCCTCGAAGGCATCGTCGATGAGCAGCATGTTGTCCTGGTCGGAACTTATGCTCATCTCGTGCCGGCTCTGCGAGCCGACCGCGACCCAGGCGTAGGGGAGGGGGGCGGTACCGAGTTCGTCTTCCACCAGTTCGATGATGCGACGCGTGGCCGCATCGGCGATCGAGGTGATGACTTCCTGGACATAGCTGCCGTGTGCACCGGCACTGACCAGCTGGATCTGCACCTCCGGTAGCGCCTCGCAGACCCGGGCCACGGCATCGAGACTGTCGCAACGCTGGATGTCGCCGACGAGGTAGACCGCGCTGGTGCTTTGCTGACGAATGAAATCCACGGCAGTGATCAAGCCAAGCAGTCGGTCCTCGGCGATGACCGGCAAGTGGCGAATGTTTCGCCGGGTCATCTCGAGCAGGGCCTGGAAGGCGGGGATATCGGGCGCCACGCTGTGGACGCCGGTCGTCATGATCGTGCGCACCGCGTCCTCGGGCGCGACCGTGCCGATCACGCAGTGTTTGCGCAGGTCGTGGTCGGTGACCAGGCCGGCGACGGTGTCGCCGTCCATCACCAGGACGCCGGAGGTCTTGTGATCCATCATGTGCTGGGCCGCGTCACGGATGCTGGCGTCGGCGGCAATGCCGTATTCGCCCCCGCGCAGCAGGTCGCGCACGCTCAGGCGCGTGAAATCCGCGGATGCGGGCGTCGAGCCCTGCAGCCGGCGCAGGGCCTCGCGCAGGCGTTTCCCGGTGGATGCCGCGAAGTATTCCTCGAGTGCAGGCAGCTGCACGCGCAGCTCCGCCAGCTTCTCGCAGGGCAGCACGTAGACGAGGCTGTCCTCGACGAAGTGGCCCGTCTCGCCGCCGTCGGCAGCGACCGGGAGGCCACCGTCCAGGCAGGGGTCGGCAAACAACTCGCCTTCATGCAGGCGGTCGAGCAGCTGGCCCGACTCGTCGCGAAATTCGGCGGCCCCGGTGCGGAAGAGGTACACCGCCGCAGCGTCCTCAGCCGGTGGGAACGGTGAGCCGTGACGCAGGTAGCGGATCGACAGCTGGCGGGCGATCTGTTCGATCTCGTCTGCGCTGCACTGGTCGAACGGCGCATGTTCGGCCAGGAACTGACAGATGTCGGCGAGTTCGGCGTCCATCGGGTCTGTCGTGTCTCGCTGCTCGTCGGGTGAACGGAGGGCGCCGATGTTTTGCGGCGCCGGATGCGGAAAGTCCCGCGTAATGACAGGCGGTTAGTCCTGCGATTACGCCGATATTCCCGTTTGAAACAAAAGCGCAGGGCCGGAGACAGGCTCCGGCCCTGCTGTCCTACCGTGCTCTCTTACGAGTTGCCACGCTGATGCGGCACACGGATGTCTTCCACCAGATGCTGGATGTGATCCGGCGGCGGGGCGGTCAACTTCGACACCACGACAGCGACGACGATGTTGATCAGCGCACCTACGGCACCGAAGGACTCGGGCTGAATGCCGAGGAACCAGTTATCCGGTGTGTTGGCCGCCATGGCGGTACCCGGGATGAACAGCCAGCCCTTGAACCAGAAGATGTAGATCAGGGTGCTGGTCAGACCCGCGAGCATGCCGGCGACGGCGCCGGTGCTGTTCAGGCGCTTGTTGAAGATACCCATGATGAGCACCGGGAACAGCGAGGAGGCAGCCAGACCGAAGGCCAGTGCCACCACCTGTGCCGCAAAGCCTGGCGGATTGAGACCGAGCCAGCCGGCCACCAGGATGGCGCCCGCCATGGCCACGCGTGCGGCCAGCAACTCGTTCTTCTCCGAGATGTCCGGCTTGAACACGCCCTTGAGCAAGTCATGCGAGACGGCCGAAGAAATGGCCATCAACAGACCCGCTGCGGTCGACAGTGCCGCCGCCAGACCGCCGGCCACGACCAGGGCGATGACCCAGTTCGGCAGCTTGGCGATTTCCGGGTTGGCCAGCACCATGATGTCGCGGTCCACCGTCAGCTCGTTCTCGTCGGCCGCCTTGCGGTACTGGATACGGCCGTCCTCGTTCTTGTCCTCGAACTTGAGCAGGCCGGTGGTCTCCCAGTTCTGGAACCAGGTCGGACGGTTCTCGTACTGCAGCGCTCCGTCTTCAGCGGCGATCGGGCCCGGCTGCACCGTGTTGATCAGGTTGTAGAAGGACATCGCACCCACGGCCGGAGCAGTGGTGTAGAGGATAGCGATGAAGAACAGCGCCCAGCCGGCGGAGGCACGCGCGTCACGCACCTTCGGTACGGTGAAGAAGCGCACGATGACGTGCGGCAGACCCGCCGTACCGATCATGAGCGACAACGTGAGTGCCACCATGTTGAGCGTCGTGCCCTTCATGACCGTGTACTGCGCGAAGCCGAGCTCCACCAGCACCTGGTCGAGTTTGTCGAGCAGGTAGGTGCCGTCGCTCACGGTGCTGCCCAGACCCAGCTGTGGCAGCGGGTTGCCGGTGAGCTGCAGGGAGATGAACACGGCCGGTACGGTGTAGGCGAAGATCAGCACCACGTACTGGGCGATCTGGGTATAGGTGATACCCTTCATGCCGCCGAGCACCGCGTAGATGAACACGATCGCCATACCGGTGAACAGGCCGGTGTTGTAGTCCACTTCGAGGAAGCGGGAGAAGGCCACACCGATACCCTTCATCTGACCGATAACGTAGGTGATCGAGGCCACGATCAGACAGATGACGGCCACGATACGCGCGGTCTGCGAGTAGTAACGCTCGCCGATGAACTCCGGCACCGTGAACTTGCCGAACTTACGCAGGTAGGGCGCGAGCAGCATCGCCAGCAGCACGTAGCCGCCGGTCCAACCCATCAGGTACACGGAGGCATCATAGCCGTTGAAGGCGATGAGGCCGGCCATGGAGATGAAGGACGCGGCAGACATCCAGTCGGCCGCGGTGGCCATACCGTTGGCGACCGGGTGTACACCCTTGCCCGCGACGTAGAATTCGCCGGTGCTGCTTGCGCGACTCCAGATGGCAATGCCGATATAGAGTGCGAACGTCGCGCCGACGACGATCCAAGTTAATGTTTCGAGTTCCATTGGTCTCCCCCTTAGTCCTCGTGAACGTCGTACTGACGGTCAAGCTTGTTCATGCGCCAGGCGTAGAAGAAGATCAGCACCAGGAAGGTGTAGATCGACCCCTGCTGGGCAAACCAGAACCCGAGCTTGTAGCCACCGATCTGAATGGCATTGAGCGGTTCGACCAGGATAATCCCGAAGAGATAGGAGGCGATGAACCAAACCACCAGGCATCCGACCAGCAGCTTGACGTTCGCCTTCCAGTACTCTCGCATCTTACCTGAGAGTTCCATAGCGTCCTCCAGTGTTGTCGTTGTTGTGAGCTCGTTCGTACTTCATTGTTGTATTACCTTCTTCGCTTCTTTCACCTTTGCATTGCCCTTACAGCTGATATTCCAGAGCCAGTTTCGACTGGAGCTTCCGTGCCTGTCGAAACGCCTCTTTCAGAATGCGTCGGTCCAGTTCGCTGAGCGTGTCCGGGTCGATGTGATTGCTCAGTTCGCGCCCTTCACGCCCCTGCTCGCCGTGCAGGCGCATGCGCAGGAACTGGATGTAGTGATAGGCATCGACCCAGGCGTCGACGTCGGTCTTGCGGAGCGCGCCGCGGGCCTCGGCCCCGCGTAGGCGTTCCACGGTATGGGTGGCGTCCACCTCGTGCGCCAGGGCGATGATGCGGGCCCCGTCGACGAACGGGGTGAGCCCGTTGGTCTTGAGGTCGAGGGTGTGGTCGTGGTCGCCGCCGGACGTGAGCTTGAAGTCGCGGATCAGGCCCAGCGGCGGTCGGATGCGCAGCGCGTTGGCCGCCATCTGACGGCGGAAGCGGCTGTTGCGCGCGGTGGCCTTGAGCAGGTGCTCGCGCAACGCGTCGACCTCCGGCAGCGGCGGGGTGATGGCGCGAAAGTCGAAGAATATCGAGCTCTTGAGCAGGTGCTCGGGCGTGCCCTGGTCGATCCATCGGTCGAAACGCCGCTGCCACTCCTCGCCGCTCAGGCAGCACTCCGGGTTGCTGGCCATGATGTTGCCGGGACACAGCGGGAAGCCGCAGCGGGCCAGCCCCTCGTTGATCTGGCGGGCCATGGGCAGCAGGGTATCGCGGATGTCATCCGGGCTCTGGCCTTCAGGTACGCGGAACAGGATGCCGTTGTCCTGGTCGGTCTTGAGCGTCTGCTCCTGGCGGCCCTCACTGCCGAAGGCGAGCCAGGTGTATTCGATGCCGCCGATGTCGAAATCGCGCTCGCAGAGTGCGATGACGCGCTGCGCGATGTGGTCGTTGAGCAGGGTGATGAGCTGCGTGATCTGGTCGATCTCCGCACCCTGGGCGATCATCTGGCCCACCAGTCGATGGATGTCTTCCGTGATCGCCGCCACCGCGTCCACCGAATCGGCCTGGGCGATGCGGCGGCTCACGCTGCCGATGCTGATGCGTTGCAGGGCGAAGAGGTCACGCTCCGAGAGCACGCCGGCGAGCTTGCCGCGCTCGACCACGCACAGGTGGGTCACGCCGTGTTCGGCCATCTTGAGAGCGGCCTCGAAGGCATAGGCCTCCACCGGCACGGTTATCGGTGCCGTCGTCATGACGTCTGCGATCGGGCTGTCGAGGCCGGAGTCCTCGAGCACCACGCGGGAGAGCAGGTCCTTGAGGGTGAAGATGCCGACCGGGCGCTGGGCGTCGTCGACGACGATCATGCTCCCGATCCGGCGATCGCGCATGGTTTCCAGGGCCTGTCGCAGCGGGGTGACCGGAGCGCACTGCACGGTGTCGGCCTGCATGCGGTCGGCGACGCGGTAGTTGAGGGCGGCGTCGCCGCTCAGATCGGTGACCGCATTGGCCTGGATGCGGCGCTGGGCCTGGTCGAGCAGGCTGGCCAGGCGCCGCGTGCAGAAGTCGTTGAACGCCTCGCTCTGCTTGAGCAGCTTCTCGAAGTCGGCGCGCGGCAGCTCGTAGCAGAGGACGTCGTCGGCCGCGCGGTGGACCGTGCGCACGGGGCGGTGGGCGAGGAGGGCGCCGATGGGAAAGGACTCGCCCGGGGTCAGTTCCCAGGCATTCCCCGAGACCTGTTCGTCTTCGCTCGGGGTTTCGCCGCGCACCCGGCCCTGCTTGATGATGATGAAGCGATCGGCGGGGCCGGCTTCAGGGTCGGTGATCTTCTCGCCACGGGGGTGGAAGCTCAGTTCCAGGCGCTTGGCCAGGAACTCGAGGTCGGCCGGGTCCATCTGGTCGAAAGGGGCGTGCCGGCGCAGAAAGTCGAGGACGGGACCCAGGACGCTGCCGTTGTCGGCCGAAGACGAGTTGTCGCGGTGGGCGTTGGGCATCGACGCTTTCAGGTCAGGGTTTAGGTCCTGAGTGCAAGCTTCGTGCCCGATATGTCTTTCAAAAAATCAAAGGCTTAGCGAGGCCCAGATGGGTCGTATGTTACTCAAGGTAACACCGGGTGTTACCCGGCGTGACACCTTCAGTCGCGTTGGCGCGGCAGCCCCATGCGCTGGCGCCGTTCCCACAGTGCCTTGCGGCTGATGCCGAGGCGCCGGGCGAGCTCGGTCTCGGTCATCTGCGCCTGGTGTTCGAGCACGAAGCGGCGGAAATAGTCGTCCAGGCTGAGGTCGGGCATCTCGGCCTCGCCCGGGTCCCCGGCCTCCCCGTCGGGCAGGCCCAGGTGCTCCGGCGCGATGGTCTCGTCGGCCAGGATCACGGCCCGTTCCAGGGCGTTCTCCAGTTCCCGCACGTTGCCTGGCCAGTCGTGGCGGGCAATGGCCGCGCGTGCCGCCTCCCCGAGCCGGGGAACCTGCCGTTTGAGGCGCTGCCCGATCTTCTCCAGGAGATAGGCGGTGAGGGGCTCGAGGTCCTCCGGACGCTCGCGCAGGGGCGGCAGGTCAAGCTGCACCACCTTCAGCCGGTAGTACAGGTCCTCGCGGAAGTCTCCGGTCTGCACCATGGTCTCGAGATCACGATGCGTGGCCGCGATCAGGCGGATGTCCACGTGCCGGTTCTGGGTGGCGCCCAGGCGGCGGATCTCGCCTTCCTGCAGCACCCGCAGCAGCCGCGATTGCGCGGCCGGGGTGAGTTCGCCGATCTCGTCCAGGAAGAGGGTGCCGCCGTCCGCGGCCTCGATCAGACCCTCGCGTTGCGCGATGGCACCCGTGAAGGCCCCCTTCTCATGGCCGAAGAGTTCGGCCTCGATCAGGGTTTCGGGAATCGCCGCGCAGTTGACCGCGATGATCGGTCGCTCGCGGCGCTCGCTGCGCTGGTGAATCGCGCGGGCCACCAGTTCCTTGCCGGTGCCGGACTCCCCGCGGATCAGGACCGTGACCTCGGTGGCCGCGATCTTGTCGACGTAGCCAAAGACCTGCTGCATGGCGGCCGACTCACCGATCATTCCGTCCACGGGGTAGGAGACCGCGAGGTCGGAACGCAGGCGGGCATTTTCCGCTTCGAGACGTGATTGCTTGAGGATGCGGGCCACCGTCAGGAGCAGTTCGTCGTGATCGAAGGGCTTGGCGATGTAGTCCACCGCGCCCTGTTTCATGGCGTCGACGGCCGAACGCACACTGGCATAGCTGGTCATGATGATGACGGGCAGGGCCAGTTCATCCGCACGAATCAGCAGGTCGGTACCTTCGCCGTCCGGCAGGCGCAGGTCGCAGAGGGCGAGTGCATAGCGTTGATGCAGCAGGCGTTCATCGGCCTCCGCCAGCGTTCCCGCGGTGTCCACGCGGTAGCCCTCGCGCTCGAGCAGCCGGGCGAGGCTGTTGCGGATGATTTCTTCGTCGTCGATGACCAGGATGCGACTCATGCTTTGGCTCTCTGTTCCTCGGCCGCGGGCAGGCGGATCACGAAGCGGGTGCCGCCGGCGTCCGGCGCCTCGACGAAGATGCTGCCGCCGTGGTCCTGCACGATGCTGTAGGCCACGGCCAGTCCCAGCCCCGTGCCCTTGCCCGCAGGCTTGGTGGTGAAGAAGGGTTCGAAGATGCGTTCGCGCAGGGTGTCGTCGATGCCCATGCCTTCGTCCTCGACCTCGATGCGCACGCTGTCGCCCTGAGTGGTCGAACGCACCACCACGCGGTCGCCGGCGCGGGAGGCATCGATGGCATTGGACAGCAGGTTGACGAACAGCTGGATCAGGCGCTGCGCGTCACCCTCGACGCGGTCGCCGCGGGACACCTCGTTGAGGCAACTCACCGCGCGGCCCTGGCGGCTCAGCTGGACCAGTGTCATGGCCTCGTCGACACAGGTGGCGAGATCGACCGGTACGTGATCCTCCTCGCGGGAACTGCCGGCGTGGCTGAAGGTGACGAGCGACTGCACGATGTTCGAGATGCGCCGGGTCTGCTGAATCACCTGCTCGACCGCCGATTCCACCTCGTTCGGCTCGTGGTCGTAGCGCAGGTTCTGCGCCAGCGTGTCGATGCAGGTCAGCGGGTTGCCGATCTCGTGGGCCACGCCGGCGGCCAGCCGGCCGATGGAGGCGAGCCGGTCGCTGTGCGTGACTTCGCGTTCCAGCATGTGCAGTTCGGTGAGGTCCTCGATGAGGATGACACTGCCCCCCAGGCCCGCGGCGAGGGTGGACTGGGTATCGGGAGCCTCCACGGCCGACTTGTGCAGGTGGAACCAGCGCTGCTCGTTGCCGATGGTGACCTGCAGTTTGTAGAGGTGGTTGTCCTCCCCGCGGGCGAAGCTGCGCAACACACCGGCCCAGGGGTCGGGCAGCTCGGCCAGCCCGCGTCCGGTGGCCTCGTGGCCGGGAATGGCCGTGATCACGCTCATCGCGGCGTTCCAGAGCAGGATCTGCCCATCCGGGGCAATCGAACAGACACCAAGCGGTAATTCCTGCAACACCGTGCGGTGATAGCGGCGCAGCGTGTCGAGCTCGGCGGCCAGTCCCTGCAGTCGGGTGTGCGAGGTCTCGAGCTGTTCTTCCATGAAGCGCAACGTGTCGGCCAGGGCCGTCTGGGCGTTGGAATCCACCTGCAGCCCCTCGTCCACGATCATGCGCGCCAGCAACGGGCCGATGAGGCCCGAGAGGTTGCGCTCAATGCGTTCGCGTAGCTGGCGCAGCTGGGGGGCGCGTATCTCCGCCTCATCGAGCGAGAGGTCCGACAGGGCCTTGCGGATCTCGGCCCGTGCCATGTCACGCCCCAGGGTGTGCGACAGGCGCTCTTCGAACTGGGCGACCGACTGCACGTTCACCGTGCCCGGCGGGGGCGCCACCGTCTCGCGGCAACAGGCCTGAGCGGCCTCGATCTCCTCGCGCGAGGGGTCGCGCAGGAGCGAGACCACCACGAACAGCAGGGTGTTCACGCTCAGGGACCAGAGCGTGGCGAAGGCCCAGCGGTCCTGTTCCTGGGCACCCAGGAATTCCTGCAGGTTGATGTTGTTGCTCAGAACCCCGGCCTGGTCGAGCAGCGGCATGATCAGCGCGGTGAGCCACACCCACATGCCGCCCACCAGTCCGGCGATGAAGCCCCGGTGCGTGGCGCGGCGCCAGTACAGCAGCCCGGCGATACCCGGCAGGAACTGGGCAACGGCCACGAACGAGATCAGGCCGATCTGCGCCAGGCCCTGGTGATATTCGAGCAGCAGGTAGAAGCCGTAGCCGAGCAGGATGACGCCGACGATGAGCACACGTCGCCCCCAGAGCAGCCAACCGTAGAGGCTGCTCGAGGCCTCCTGCTGACGGTTGAGGCGCGACGGCAGCAGCAGGTGGTTGAGCACCATCGAGGCCAGGGCCAGCGAGGTCACGATCATCATGGCGCTGGCGGCCGAGAGGCCGCCGATGAAGGTGAGCAGGGGCAGCCACGCGCTGTCGCTGATCAGCGTCAGGCCCAGCACGTAGTAGTCGGCCGGCACGTCGAGGGCGGCGGAATTGCCGGCCCACAGGATGATCGGGATGGGCAGGTTCAACAGCAGCAGGAACAGCGGAAAGCCCCAGCTCGCGACGTTGAGTGTCTTCGGGTCGATGTTCTCGGTGAAGATCATGTGGAACTGGCGCGGCAGCAGGAAAGCCGCGGCGAAGGCCAGCAGCAGCAGGCTGCCCCAGGCCTCGTGTTCCGCGATCCCGGCATAGAGGGCGCGGTTGGCTTCGGGGTTGGCCTTGAGCCAGGCGGCCAGCTCGCCGAAGCCGCCGAACACGCCGAACACGGCGAAGGCCCCCACGAGCAGCAGGGCGGCGAGCTTCACCAGGGACTCGAAGGCGATGGCGACCACCAGCCCCTCGTGCTTCTCGCGCGGGCTGATGTGGCGCGCACCGAACAGGATGGCGAAGACACTGAGAGTGAGGCAGAAGCCCAGGGCCAGGATATGCGGCGGCGCCTGCTGGGTGATTACCTGTACGGAGTCGGTCACCGCCTTGATCTGCAGGGCGATGTAGGGGAGGGCGCCGGCGAGCATGAACAGGGTAACGAGAATGCCGGTCCATTGGCTGCGGTAGCGGAAGGCGAGCAGGTCAGCCAGCGAGGTGAGCTGGAAGTCGCGCACCAGCCGCATCATCGGGTGCAGCAGGATGGGCGAGAGCACGAACGCGAGGGTCACGCCCAGATAGATGGTGAGAAACAGGTAGCCCTGGCTCTGTGCAAGACCGACGCTGCCGTAGTAGCTCCACGAGGTTGCATACACGCCCAGGGACAGGGTGTAGACCAGCGGATGACGAACCAGTCGTGCCGGAAGCCAGCCGTGCTCGGCGGCATGCGCGGTGAGAAACAGCAGGGCCAGGTAAAGCACTCCGGCCGCGAACAGCGCGCCGAGTTCAAAGGTCATGGCGTCTGAGCCAGCGCTGCAGGAGGGCGATGAGGACGAGCACACCCGCCCAGATCAGGTAGGGCAGGTACCACGGCGGATCGCCGGTGGCCCACCAGTCGGTCAGCGGTGAGGCGAACAGCATCAGGGCGGCCACCAGCACCAGCAGGGTACGGTCCAGGGCGCGGTGGGAACGGGGCGTCGTCGGCATGGGCCAAGAATAGCAGGGTCTGTTACCAAAGGTAACGATATTGTCCAGTGTCCGGAGGGTCCTTCGCGCCGGGCAAAAAAGAAGCGCCCGGAGGCGCTTTGGGAGAGCGTGGCCGGCGCTGGGGATGGTGCGCCGGCCACAAGGCTGTCCCGGACGTTGCTGGCTAGTGCGTCCGGGGCAGGGTCTCGATGATGTCGTCCGACAGGTGCCAGGCCCGGGCGATGGCCGCGGCCCGGTTTTCATCCTCCGGGTGCACGAACACGTGCAACTCGGCGTTGTGGCCCTGGGCCCAGTTCTCGATCATCTGCCAGCGCCGGCCGCAGCTGTCCTCGCCCAGGTCGGTGCTCGGCTCGACCATGGCGAGCACCGTGTGCCCCTGATCGTCGGTGGCCAGGATGTCGGGCCGCAGGTGCACGTTGAGCACCGGGATGGTCAGTTCGCGGGGTTCGCTGAAGCCCGGCAGGTCGTGTACGTCGAAGCGGCCGAAGCCACGGGATTTGAGCACGTCCATGGTGTCATGCAGCATGGTCTCGCGTTCGCGTTCGATTGCGTCCGGCAGCATGGTGGCCATCGGATACCTCCTTCGCGGTTGCGTGGATTGCGACGTAACCCCGAGTATAGACAACACGGCGGCGCACGGCGGATGCCTCAGTCGCCGACGTAGTGGATTTCGCGCTGCCGCGGGATGCGGCCGGGGTCCCAGTGGGTCAGGGCCCAGGCCCAGAGGCTGTCCAGCGTGGCGTCGCGCAGGGCCGCTGGCGGGTGCTGGTTGAGGAAGGCAAGGGCCGTGAAGAGCGCCGGCACCGGGTCGAGCGGGTTGAGCGGGCGGGCGTGGGTCTGCTTGCTGAGCTTTTGCCCCTCCCGGTTCACGGCCACCGGCAGGTGCATGTAGTGCGGCGTGGGGTAGCCGAGGACGTGTTGCAGGTGGATCTGCCGGGGCGTGGAGTCCAGCAGGTCCGCCCCGCGCACCACTTCCGTGACGGCCTGCTCCGCGTCGTCCACCACCACGGCGAGCTGGTAGGCGAACAGACCGTCGGCGCGCAGCACGACGAAGTCCCCGATCTCCGACTCGAGTTGCTGCTCGATCGTCCCCTGGAGCGCGTCCTCGAAACGGATGATCTCATCGTGGGTGCGCAGGCGGATGGCCCGGGCCACCTTGCCCGGTGGCAGGCCATGGCGGCAGGTGCCGGGATACACCGGCCCCTCGGGGCCTTCCCGCCCGGCTGCCGCAATCTCCCGGCGCGTGCAGCCGCACTCGTAGGCCTCGCCGCGGGCGAGCAGTGTGTCCAGCACGTCGCGGTAGTGGGCGCTGCGCCGGCTCTGGTACATCACCTCGCCGTCCCAGGCGAAGCCATAGGCCTCCAGGGTGCGCAGGATGGCGTCGGCGGCTCCCGGTACCTCGCGCGGGGGATCCAGGTCTTCCATGCGCACCAGCCAGCGCCCGCCGCGGCTGCGGGCCTGCAGGCAGCTGCCGAGTGCCGCGACCAGTGAGCCGAAATGGAGCGGGCCGGTGGGCGAGGGCGCGAAGCGCCCGACATAGGCGGGATCCTGTGGGGTATGGCGCGGCATCGTCTGGGGGCAGTCTGGAATTTACGAGAGTCTACGGCGAGCCGGCCCCAACGAAAAAGGGGAAGCCGGTGGCTTCCCCTTTTTGCTCGATCCGGTTCCCCTGTGGGTGCCGATCAGGCCATCTGCTTTTCCTTGATCTCCTGCAGGGTCTTGCAGTCGATGCACAGGGTGGCCGTCGGGCGGGCCTCGAGGCGGCGCAGGCCGATCTCGATGCCGCACTGCTCGCAGTAGCCGTACTCGCCGGTCTTGATGTCTTCCAGCGACTCGTCGATCTTCTTGATCAGCTTGCGCTCGCGGTCACGCGTGCGCAGTTCCAGGGCGAATTCCTCTTCCTGGGAGGCGCGGTCGGCCGGGTCGGCAAAGTTGGCCGCGTCCTCTTTCATGTGGCCGACGGTGCGATCGACTTCTTCCATCAGCTCGCGCTTCCAGGCCAGCAGGATGTGGCGGAAATGCTCGACCTGGGCGTCGTTCATGTACTCTTCGCCCTTCTTGGGCTGATAGGGCTCGATACCTTCGACCGGCAGTGCTGCACTGTTGTTAGTGGCGGCGGCCTTTTTCGGCGCGGCCTTTTTCTTGGTCGTGGCCCGTGACTTCTTGGTGGCGGCCATTGGGAGCATCTCCTTAGTAAATCGAAGCGCGCTTTAATACCAGTTATTGCCGGCAAGGGCAACCCGGCGGCACCCGTCCAGGGCGCGCAAGAGTTAACGTGACGCCTCAAGAGTAAACACGAAAGTCCCATCAAAACAACGAGTAATCCCGTACTTTTCAGACGGGTTGCAGGTTTTGCCCGCCGAGCGAGCTGTGCTAATCTTCGCCGCCGCATCCCCGTACCCGAACCACGGATCATCTACCCATGGCAGAACTCAAGGCTCTCATTTTCGATGTCGACGGCACCCTGGCCGATACCGAGCGCGACGGTCATCGCGTGGCCTTCAACAAGGCCTTCAGCGACGTCGGTCTGGATTGGGACTGGACCGTGGACACCTACGGCAAGTTGCTGGCCGTCACGGGCGGCAAGGAGCGGATCCGCCACTACATCGACGAATTCCTGGCCGACTTCGAGGCCCCGGGCGACCTCACTGCCTTCATCGCCGACCTGCACAAGCGCAAGACGGCCCACTACCTGGCGATGCTGCAGGCCGGCCAGATCCCGCTGCGCCCCGGCGTGGAGCGCCTGCTGGCCGAGGCCCGCGAGGCGGGGGTCACGCTGGCCATCGCCACCACCACCACGCCGGAGAACGTCACCTACCTGCTGCAGTCCACCCTCGGGCCGGACAGCGTGGACTGGTTCGCCTGTATCGGGGCGGGTGACGTGGTGCCGAAGAAGAAGCCCGCTGCGGACATCTACTTCTACGTGATGGAGCAGCTGGGGCTGGCGCCCACCGAGTGCGTGGCCTTCGAGGACTCGCACAACGGCATTCGCGCCACTAACGACGCGGCCCTGCGCACCATCGTGACCGTCAACGGCTACACGCGCCACGAGGAATTCGGCGGTGCGGCGCTGGTGCTCAGTGATTTCGGCGAGCCGGAGCGGCCCTTCGAGGTGATCGCCGGCGACCCGGGCGACAGGCACTGCGTGGACCTGGAACTGGTGCGTCGGGTGCTCGGCTAGTCGGACGACTTCTCGATGGTGTCGACGGTGCTCGTGAAGTGGCCGTCGGCCAGCCGGGTGCGCACGCGCTCCCCCGGGTTCAGCTGCTTGACGCTGCGCACCACGCCGTGGCCGGCTTCCGGCTGCACGATGGCATAGCCCCGGTCCAGCGTGGCCAGCGGGCTCACCGTGTTGAGGGCGCGGGCGACGGCGCCAAGCCGCGCGGCCTGGCGTTCCATGCGCAGGTTCATCGCCCCGTTCAGGCGGCGCGACAGCCCCTGCAGACGATCCCCGTGACGTTCCACACGCCGTGCAGGCGATAGCCGCCGCAGGTGCAGCTGCGCGCGGGTGAGCCGCTCGGCCGCACGCTCGGTGATGCGCCGTTGCGCACGCAGCAGGCGTTGCTCCAGCTCGTCGAGGCGCTGGCTCTGCTGGCGCAGCTGCTGGGCGGGGTGGCGTTGTTCCAGCCGCCGGGCGAGGTGGACGAGGCTCAGTTCGCCTTGCTGCAGGCGCTGGCGCATCAGCCCCTGCAGGCGCTGGTCCAGGCGTGCGAAGCTCTGGGCCAGGTCCTCGGCGCTGCGGCTCACCAGCTCCGCGGCCGCCGAAGGGGTCGGGGCCCGCACGTCGGCCACGAAATCCGCGATCGTCACATCGACCTCGTGGCCGACGCCGCTGATCACCGGGACCTCGCAGGCGTGGATGGCCCGCGCGACGATCTCCTCGTTGAAGGCCCACAGGTCCTCCAGCGAACCGCCGCCGCGTGCCAGGATCAGCACGTCGCAGTCCCCGCGGCGCGAGGCCTCCGCCAGGGTGGCCGCGATCTGCGGGGCGGCCGCCTCGCCCTGGACCGGCACCGGGTACACCAGCACCGGCAGGGCGGGAAAGCGGCGCCGCAGCACGCTGAGGATGTCGCGGATGGCCGCCCCCGTGGGTGAGGTGATGACCCCGACCCGGTGGGGAAAGTGCGGCAGGGCGCGTTTGTGCTCCTCGGCGAAGAGGCCTTCGGCGGCCAGCTTGCGCTTGAGGTCGTCGAAGGCCCGCTGCAGTGCGCCGTGACCGGATTCCTCCATGTGCTCGACGATGAGCTGGTAGTCGCCACGCGGCTCGTACAGGCTCACCCGGGCGCGCGCCATCACCTGCGTGCCGTCGGCCGGCTTGAAGCGCAGCAGGCTGTTGCGGTTGCGGAACATGGCACAACGTACCTGGGCGTTGCGGTCCTTGAGCGTGAAGTAGAGGTGGCCGGAGGAGGGCCGCGCGACATTGGACAGCTCGCCCTCCACCCAGATCAGCGGAAACCCGCGCTCGATGAGCTCGCGGACTTCGCGGTTGAGTTCGGAGACGGTGAGGACGGGCTGGTTGGCGTCGCGGGTGTCTGGCATGGGCGAGAGTGTATCAGGTCTCCTCTAAGCGGGAACGCGGGCATAAAAAAGCCGGGCACGAGGCCCGGCTTCTCCAGTCGGCTGTGGCTTCGGGTCAGAACAGCGGGCCGGCAGCCTGCTGGCTCATCGCCTGCTCGTAGCCCAGCACCCCCTGTACGCGGGCCTTTTCCGCCAGGCTCACGGCGGTATCGTAGTCGCCCTTGGCGGCGGCTTCCTCGGCCTGCTTCATGATCTTGCCGGTGTCACGCCACTCGCCGCCAATGGTCGCGGCCTGCTGGCGAGCCGTCTCGGCGGCAGCCATGGCCTGCTGATACTCCGCTTCCATGGCCGCATTGTTGGTGGACGTGGTGGCACAACCGGTGGCCAGTGCGCCCGCGAAGACAACCGTTGCCATCAGAGAATGGATTTTCATTGCTCCTCCTCGATCTTTTTGTAATGTTTATGGGCGAGACGAGTCCCGCCGGATAAAAGTGTTACCAGTTTACCCTCACGGGGTCAAACCACTATAATGGCCGGCTAATTTTCATAACCCGCCGAGAACCGCCATGCGAATTGTTCAGGAAGCTCTCACCTTTGATGATGTCTTACTCCTGCCTGCGCATTCCACGGTCCTGCCCAAGGATGTGGAGCTCAAGACGCAGCTGACGCGTGACATCGAGCTGAACATCCCGCTGCTGTCTTCGGCCATGGACACCGTCACCGAGGGCCGCCTGGCCATTGCCATGGCCCAGGAAGGCGGTATCGGCATCATCCACAAGAATCTCAGCATCGCCCAGCAGGCCGATCAGGTCCGCCTGGTGAAGAAGTACGAGAGCGGGGTCATCAAGGACCCGATCACGGTCTCGCCGACCACCACGGTGCGCGAGGTCATGGAAATCACCCGTGCGGCCAACATCTCCGGGGTGCCGGTGGTCGACGGCCAGGAACTGGTCGGGATCGTCACCAGCCGCGACCTGCGCTTCGAGACCGGTTTCGACAAGCCCGTCTCCGCCGTGATGACGCCGAAGGATCGCCTGGTTACCGTGCAGGAGGGCGCCGGCAAGGAAGAGGTGCGCGAGAAGCTGCACACGCACCGCATCGAGAAGGTGCTGGTGGTCAACGGCAACTTCGAACTGCGCGGCATGATCACCGTGAAGGATATTCAGAAGTCCACGGACTTCCCGCGCGCCTGCAAGGATGACCAGGGTCGCCTGCGCGTGGGTGCTGCCGTGGGCACCGGCGAGGGCACCGAGGACCGCGTGAGCGCGCTGGTCGAGGCCGGCGTCGACGTCATCGTGGTCGACACCGCGCACGGTCACTCGCAGGGTGTACTCGACCGCGTGGCCTGGGTGAAGAAGAACTACGCCGACGTGCAGGTCATCGGCGGCAACATTGCCACCGCCGCAGCCGCCCGCGCCCTGGCCGACGCCGGTGCCGATGCGGTCAAGGTCGGCATCGGTCCGGGCTCGATCTGCACCACCCGCGTGGTCGCCGGTGTCGGCGTGCCGCAGGTCACCGCCATCTCCAACGTCTGCGAGGAACTCAAGGGTACCGGCATCCCGCTCATCGCCGACGGCGGCATCCGCTTCTCGGGGGACCTGTCCAAGGCCATCGCCGCCGGCGCCAATGCCGTGATGATCGGCGGCCTGTTCGCCGGTACCGAGGAGGCGCCGGGCGAGGTCGAGCTCTACCAGGGCCGGTCCTACAAGTCCTACCGCGGCATGGGTTCGCTGGGTGCGATGGCGCAGGGCTCGAGCGACCGCTACTTCCAGGAGAGCACCAACGCGGTGGACAAGCTGGTGCCGGAGGGCATCGAGGGTCGCGTGCCGTACAAGGGCACCATCGTGGCCATCGTTCACCAGCTGCTCGGCGGCCTGCGTGCCTCCATGGGCTACGTCGGTTGCGCCAGCATCGACGAGATGCGCACCAAGCCGGAGTTCGTGCGCATCACCGGAGCTGGCATGCGTGAGAGTCACGTCCACGACGTCACCATCACCAAGGAAGCGCCGAACTACCGCGTCGACTGAAACGACTCGATGAGGGCCGGTCTTGCACCGGCCCTCTCGCTTTCGGGCTGCCCCGGCCGCCCGTTCCCGAACACCCCTTGCACCGGACCAGGCTTAGACGATGACCCAGAACATTCACGCCGATCGCATCCTGATTCTCGATTTCGGTTCCCAGTACACCCAGCTCATCGCCCGCCGCGTGCGCGAGGCCAACGTGTACTGCGAGATCCACCCCTGGGACGTGGACGAGTCGGTGGTGCGAAACTTCGGACCCAAGGGCGTGATCCTCTCGGGCGGCCCGGAGTCGGTCATCGAGGACACCCCGCCGCGCGCACCTCAGCTGGTGTTCGAGCTCGGCGTGCCGGTGCTCGGCATCTGCTACGGCATGCAGACCATGGCGGCGCAGCTCGGCGGCAAGGTCGAGAATGCCGATCACCGCGAGTTCGGTTACGCGCAGGTGCGCGCCCGCGGCCACACCAGCCTGCTGGAAGACATCGAGGACCACACCTCGCCGGAAGGCTACGGTCTGCTGGACGTCTGGATGTCGCATGGCGATCGCGTCTGCACCCTGCCCGAGGGCTTCATCCTGATGGCCAGCACCGACAGCGCGCCCATCGCCGGCATGGCGGACGAGGCGCGCGGCTTCTACGGTGTGCAGTTCCACCCGGAGGTCACCCACACCCGCCAGGGCCAGCGCATCCTCAGCCGCTTCGTGCACGAGATCTGCGGCTGCGAGGCGCTGTGGAGCTCGGGCAACATCATCGACGACAGCATCGCCCGCCTGCGCAAGCAGGTGGGCCAGGACGAGGTCATCCTCGGCCTGTCCGGCGGGGTGGACTCCTCCGTGGTCGGCGCACTGCTGCACAAGGCCATCGGCGACCAGCTCACCTGCGTGTTCGTGGACACCGGGCTCCTGCGCCTGCACGAGGGGGACCAGGTGATGGCGACCTTCGCCGAGCACATGGGCGTGCGCGTCATTCGCGTGGACGCCGAGGACCGGTTCCTCAAGGCCCTCGAGGGCGAGGCCGACCCCGAGCAGAAGCGCAAGATCATCGGTCGCCTGTTCGTCGAGATATTCGATGAGGAGGCCGGCAAGCTGACCAACGCCAAGTGGCTCGCCCAGGGCACGATCTATCCCGACGTGATCGAGTCGGCCGGCTCCTCCACCGGCAAGGCGCACGTCATCAAGTCGCATCACAACGTCGGCGGCCTGCCGGAGGACATGAAGCTTGGCCTGGTCGAGCCGCTGCGGGAACTGTTCAAGGACGAGGTGCGCAAGATCGGCGTCGAGCTGGGCCTGCCCTCCGAGATGGTCTACCGCCACCCGTTCCCGGGACCGGGCCTGGGCGTGCGCATCCTCGGCGAGGTGAAGAAGGAATACGCCGACCTGCTGCGCCTGGCCGACGATATCTTCATCAGCGAGCTGCGCCGCCACGATCTCTACGACAAGGTCTCGCAGGCGTTCGCCGTGTTCCTGCCGGTGAAGTCGGTGGGGGTGATGGGCGACGGTCGTCGCTACGACTACGTGGTGGCCCTGCGCGCGGTCGAGACCATCGACTTCATGACGGCGCGCTGGGCGCACCTGCCGTACGAGTTCCTCGATCTCGTCTCGCGGCGCATCATCAACGAGGTGAAAGGGATCTCACGGGTGGTTTACGATGTCTCAGGTAAGCCCCCCGCCACCATCGAGTGGGAGTGAGCGGGGGCATCCATCGCTAGAGAGGATGCCATGCCCAGAGACTCGTCCCGCCGCTCGCGGCTCGATTTTCCCGCACCGGCGGCGTTGTTGCTGCGCCTGGCCGTGTTCGCGGGTCTGTGGTGGATGCTCGCCGAGGGCGAGTGGCGCACCTGGGGGCTCGGCGTCGTGGTCATTGCCGCGGCCTTTACAGCAAGCCTGTTGCTCTGGCCGGCACGCGCCCCGCGTATCTCGCTCGTCGGCCTGGCCCTTTTCGTCCCTTTCTTTCTCTGGCAGTCGCTGAGAGGCGGCGTGATCGTCGCGAAACTGGCGCTGACACCGCGCCTTCGGCTGCGTCCCCAACTCACCGAATTGACCCTCCGTCTGCCCCCCGGTCCGGCCCGCGTGCTTCTGGCCGACGCCCTGAGCCTGATGCCCGGCACCGTGAGCGTGGGACTCGTCGACGACATCCTGACCGTTCACCTGCTCGATCGCGACCTGGTCAGCCTGGCGGACCTGCAGCACGCCGAATCCCGTGTCGCCAGCCTGTTCGGCCTGCGCCTGGCCGCCGATGCCACGCAGGTCAGCCATGATTGATATGCCGCTGGCTCTGGCCATTTTCCTGCTGGCCAATCTCGCCGTCGCGCTGCTGCGCGTGCTGCGCGGGCCGACCCAGGCCGACCGGATGCTCGTGGCCGTGCTCTTCGGCACGACCGGGGTCGCCATTCTGCTTCTCTTGGCGGAGGCCCAAGGCATCCCCGCCCTGGTCGATGCGGCGCTGATCTTTGCCCTGCTGGCGGCCATCGCCGGGGCGGCCTTCTCGGTGCGGGCCTGGCGGCACGGCAGGCAACCGGAGGACGATCATGGGCCTGATTGAGCTGACCAGCACGGTGCTGCTCCTGGCCGGGGCCGTGTTCTTTCTCGCGGGCACGGTGGGTCTGCTGCGTTTCCCTGACGTCTACTGCCGCCTACACGCTCTGGCCAAGGTCGACAACCTCGGCCTGGGTCTGGTAGTGCTCGGGCTCATGCTGCGTGCCGACGGCCTGGCGCAGGCCCTCAAGCTCGGTCTGGTCTGGCTGCTGGCGCTGGCCGCCAGTGCCACCATCGCCTACCTCGTCGCCCACCGCGCCCTGGCGCGGGGGATTGCGCCGGTGAAGGACGAGGAGGAGCGGTGACCCTCTCGCTGTTCGACGTCCTGCTCGCGCTCGTCCTGCTGCTCACGGCCTGGCGGGCACTGGTCGCGCCCGATCCCTTTCGCGCGACCGTGCTGTTCATCGTCTTCGGCCTGCTCATGGCGCTGGTGTGGGCCCGGCTCGCCGCCCCGGACATCGCACTCGCCGAGGCGGCTATCGGCGCAGGCCTCACCGGTGCCCTGTTGCTCGATGCCGTGGGCCATCTGAGGGCCGGTCGCCGGCGGTCGGACGGGCAGGGGAGGGACGACGCGTGAACCGCGCCGCGACCACCGTGTTCGTGCTGCTCCTCTGCGTCCTGCTCGCCGCGCTGCTGGTCTGGGCCATGTGGGACCTGCCCGCGGCCCCGGTCGCGCTGGCGGAGACGGTCTCGGCGTCGATGGCGCAAAGCGGCGTGGATCACCCGGTCACCGGCGTGCTGCTCAACTTTCGCGGCTACGATACCCTGCTCGAGGTGGGTGTGCTGTTGCTGGCCTTTCTCGGCATGCTGGCGTGCGGTGCCACGCCGGACCAGCGCACGGCGCTGCCGCCCGATCCCCTGCTAGAGGCGTTGGCGCGCCTGCTGGTCCCCCTGATGGTACTCGTCGCGGGCTACCTGCTCTGGGCCGGGGCCTTTCGCCCCGGGGGCGCCTTCCAGGCCGCCGCGGTGCTGGCGGCGGCGGGCGTGCTCCTGCGCCTGGCCGGGCCGGTCACGGCCTGGACGCACCCGGGGCGCTGGCTGCGTGTGGCGCTGGTGGCGGGATTCGTGGTGTTCCTCGGGGTGGCCGCGCTCGGGCTCGGCTTCGGCATGCTCCTGGAGTATCCCCAGGGTTGGGCGGGCAGCCTGATCCTCCTCGTGGAGTCTGCACTCACGATCTCGCTCGGACTCCTGCTCGCCGGCCTGTTCCTCGCGGGACCCGAAATGCCGCCACGGGGTCCCGGGTCATGAACGCGGCGCTGTTCTGGGCACTGATCGGCGCGCTCCTGTTCGTACTCGGCGTCGGCGGTCTCATCCTGCAGCCGCGCCTGCTCGGCAAGATCCTCGCGTTCAACATCCTCGGCAGCGGGGCATTCCTGGTCTTGGTCGGACTGGCCCAGCGCAGCGGTGTTCCTGACCCGGTGCCCCAGGCAATGGTCCTCACCGGCATCGTGGTCGCCGTGGCCGCGACGGCGCTCGCGCTCGCCCTGACCCGGCGCCTGGTCGATTTCCACGGCACCGGCACGCTGCCGGAGGATGACCGGAACCGCGGCGGCTCTCGGGGGACGCATGACGATTGATCTGATCGCGCCCCTGCCGTGGCTCATCCTCGCGCCGCTGGCCTGGGCCACATTGAGCTTCCTGTTAGGCCCGGGCCGCGGGTCGGCCATTGCCATCGGCGGACTGCTCGTGCAGGGTGCGCTGGCCCTGATGCTGGCCGGGCAGGTGATCGAGTCCGGCCCGCAGCAGCATGCTGTAGGGGGGTGGGGAGCGCCGCTCGGTATCGACCTCATGGCCGACGGCCTGGCCGCAGCCATGCTCCTGATGACGGTCGCCGTGGCGCTGCCGGTGGCGGTCTATGCGCGGGGCTGGTTCGCGGCGCGCCCGGCGGGCGCGGCCTGGTTCTGGCCGCTGACCGGCTTTCTCGTGGCCGGGCTCAACGGGCTGTTCCTGTCGGCCGACCTGTTCAACATCTACGTCACGCTGGAGATACTCGGGCTCGCGGCCGTGGGGCTGACCGCCGCCACCGGCGAGCGCCGTGCGGTGACCGCGGCCATGCGCTACCTGCTGGCCACGCTGCTGGGCTCCGGGGCCTACCTGATGGGCGTGGCCCTGGTGTACGGCACCTACGGCACGGTCTCGCTCGAGCCCCTGGCAGGCCTGGTCGGGCCACTGCCTATCACCCTGCTGGCTGCCGGGCTGATCGTGACCGGCATGCTCCTCAAGACGGCCCTGTTTCCGCTGCATTTCTGGCTGCCGCCGGCCCATGGCGGGGCGGCGACACCGGTCTCGGCGCTGCTCTCGGCGCTGGTTATCAAGGCCTCGTTCTACCTCGTGCTGCGCCTGTGGTTCGGCCTCTTCGAGCCGCTGGTGACGATCCCGTTCGCCCAACTGCTCGGCGCGCTGGGTGCCGCGGCGGTCATCTGGGGATCGATCCAGGCCCTGCTGCAGGAGCGGCTCAAGATGCTCGTCGCCTACTCGACGGTGGCGCAGGTCGGCTACCTCTTCCTGGTCTTCCCGCTGGCCACCGGCACGGGGTCGGAGGCCGCAGCCGGGGCCTGGCAGGCCGGGGTGCTCCAGGCCGTGGCCCATGCCCTGGCCAAGGCGGCCATGTTCGCCGCGGCCGGTGCCATGATCCTGGCGGCGGCCGGCGATCGCATGGACCGCCTGGGCGGTATTGGCGCCCAGGTGCCGGTCACGCTGTTCAGCTTCGGACTCGCCGGCATCGTCATCATGGGGCTGCCGCCCTCGGCTGGGTTCGCCGCCAAGTGGCTGTTTCTCATGTCGGCACTCGAAAGTGGTCAATGGTGGTGGGCGCTCGTGCTCGTCATCGGCGGGCTGCTGGCGGCCGCCTACGTGTTCCGGGTGATGCTCGCCGCCTTCGCGCCCGTGCAGGAGGGGGGAGGCGCGATGGAACGGCCGCGGCTGGCCCGCAGCCTGGAATGGACGGCCCTGGTGCTGGCACTGGCCGGCGTGGTGCTGGGCCTGTTCGCCGATCGGCTGCTCGCCTTGCTGGGTGACGGAGGGTTCGCATGAACGGTGAAAGCCTCCTGCCACTGATGGTGGTGCTCAGTTCCTTCCTGGCCGGGGTGGTCATCTTCTCGCTGGAAGAGTCCCGCGTGGTCCTGCGCAGCACCCTGAACCTCGCCGGCGCGGTGGCCAAGCTCGCGTTCGTCGGTTACATGCTCTGGGGTGTGCTGAACCGCCAGGAGTTCACGTTCCGGCACACGGTGCTGCCGGGGTTCGACCTGGTGCTCGCCGCCGACGCCCTGGCCATGCTGTTCGTCACCCTGTCGGCCGTCCTCTGGTTCTTTACCACGCTCTACGCCATCGGCTACCTCGAGGGCTCGCCGCACCGCAGCCGCTTCTTCGGGTTCTTCAGTCTCTGTGTCACCGCCACCGCCGGCGTGGCCATGGCGGGCAACCTCTTCACCTTCTTCATCTTCTACGAGCTGCTGACGCTGGCGACCTACCCGCTGGTGGTCCACCGCGGCACGCCCGAGGCCCTGCGCGCCGGCCAGCGCTACCTCGCCTACACCCTCGGGGGCGGGGCGCTGCTGCTGGTGGGCATGGTGTGGCTGCACACGTTTACCGGCAGCGTGGAGTTCGTCCACGGCGGCAGCCTGGCCGCGCTGGGTACGACGCATGCCGCGGAACTGCGCTGGATCTTCCTATTGCTCATCGCGGGCCTGGGCGTGAAGGCGGCGCTGGTGCCGCTGCACGGCTGGCTGCCGCAGGCGATGGTCGCCCCCGCGCCGGTGTCGGCGCTACTGCACGCCGTGGCAGTGGTCAAGGCCGGCGCCTTCGGTATCGTGCGCGTGGTCTACGAGGTCTACGGCATCACCTTTGCCCAGGCGCTGGGCGTGCTCGCGCCACTGTCCTGGGTGGCCGCGGCCACCATCCTCTGGGGCTCGCTGCGGGCGCTGACCCAGGATGACCTCAAGCGCCGGCTGGCCTACTCGACGGTGAGCCAGGTCTCCTACATCGTGCTCGGGGTGACCCTGTTCGGCCCGGTGGGCACGGTCGGGGGCGTCGTGCACCTGGTGCACCAGGGCATCATGAAGATCACGCTGTTCTTCTGCGCCGGCAACTATGCCGAGACCCTCGGTATTCATCGCGTCAGCCAGATGGACGGGGTGGGGCGGCGCATGCCCTGGACCACCGCCACCTTCACCCTGGCGGCCTTCGGCATGATCGGCGTCCCGCCGCTGGCCGGCTTCGTCAGTAAGTGGTACCTCGGCCTCGGGGCACTGCAGGCCGGCATGGACTGGGTGATCGGCGTGCTGGTGCTCTCCAGCCTGCTCAACGCCGCCTATTTCCTGCCCATCGTCCATCGCGCCTGGTTCCGGCCCCAGGCGCAGCCCTGGCCCGAGGAGCACATCCCGGCGCGGGGGCGGCGCGAGACAGCCTGGCTGCTCCTGCTGCCGCCGTTGTTCACGGGCGGGATGGCGCTCTTCATCGGCCTGTTCGCGGCCATGCCGTTCAGCCCGCTGGACTGGGCGCAGCTGATCGCCGCGCGGGAGTACGCGCCGTGACTGCGCTGTTGCTGGCCGCCATGCTGGTCCCGCTGGCACTCGCCCTGGTGCAGGGGTGGCGCGCCGGGGCGTGGGCCGTGGAGCGGCTCGCACCCTGGGCACCTCTGCCGGCGCTCGTGCTCGCTCTAGTGGCGCCGGCCGGGACGATATTCGAGGCCCCCTGGCTCCTGCTGGGCAGCCGCTTCGGCGTGGACGACACGGGGCGCGTGTTCCTGCTGCTCACGGCCCTGATGTGGCTGCTGGCCGGCTGGTTCGCGCGCGGATACATGGCCGGCGATGCGGCGCGGACGCGTTTTCGCGGGTTCTTCCTCGTCACCCAGGCTGGCAACCTCGCCCTCTGCCTGTCGCTGGATGCGGGCAGCTTCTATCTCGCCTTTGCGATCATGACCTTCGCCGCCTACGGCCTGATCGTCCACAGCGGATCGGGCGAGGCGCGACGGGCGGGGGCGGTGTACCTGGTGATGGCCGTGCTGGGCGAGGGCGCGTTGCTGGCGGGCATCCTGCTGCTGACCCAGCTCGGGGCGACGACCTGGGACTTCGCCACGCTGGCCACCGGTCAGATCGGCGGGGTCGCGGCGGCCCTGTTGATTGCGGGCTTCGGGATCAAGGTGGGGCTGCCACTGCTGCATCTCTGGCTGCCCCTGGCCCATCCGGTGGCCCCGGTGCCGGCGAGCGCGGTGCTCTCCGGGGTGATGCTCAAGGCCGGTGTGCTCGGCTGGCTGCGCTTCCTGCCGCTGGGCGTGGAGGCCTTACCGGCGGCCGGCAGCGTCCTGATGATCGCGGGACTCGTCGGTATGTTCTTCGGCGTGGTCGCAGGCCTCGCGCAGCGCGACCCCAAGGTGCTGCTGGCCTACTCCAGCATCAGCCAGATGGGGTTTCTCGCGCTCGGTGTCGGCGCCGGGCTGGTGTTGCCGGCGGCCTGGCCCCTGTTGTGGCCGGCGGTGGCCCTCTATGCCCTGCATCACGCCCTGGCCAAGAGTGCCCTGTTCCTCGGCGTGGGCGCGGTGGACCGCCACGGTGCGAACCGCGCGACCCTCGCGCTGCTGGCATTGCCCGCGCTGGCGCTGGCCGGGGCACCATTGACCAGCGGCATGCTGGCCAAGCTCGCGCTCAAGGGCGGTGTGGTCGACCTGCCGGCGCCCTGGCCGGTGGTCGTGGACTCCCTGCTGCCAGTGGCAGCCATCGGCACGGCGCTGCTGATGCTGCGCCTTTTCGCACTCCTGGCGCACCGCCAGCCCAGTGGTGGATCGGTGACGGGACTGCTGTTTCCGTGGGGGCTGCTGGTGGCGGCCGGAGCCGTTCTGCCCTGGTGGCAGGCGACGATCAGCGACAAGGTCCTGAAGCCCGCCGTACTTGGCGATGCCGCTTGGCCGGTGCTGGTCGCGATGCTCGTCGCCGCGGCAGCGCGCCGCTGGCGTGGTCGGTGGCCCGCCATCCCGCCGGGCGACCTCGTCGTCTTCCCGGAACGGGCGGTTGCCTGGTGGCGCGCGCGCGGACCCCGCGGGGGGGCGCTTCGTATTGGCTGGCCACGCGGGCGTGGTCAGGCCGAAAACCTGCGCGGGGTGGAACGCAAGCTTGCCCGCTGGGGGACTGCCTCGGCGCTGTGGCTCGTGCTGCTGGTGGCCGGGATCATCAACCTGCTGCGTTGAGGCGGGGGCGCCGTGGCGTTGGCGCGAGAGGCATCATTGCGGGCGCGATGCGGAAGACGCCCGCGAGCGCGCCTGTCGGCATGGACGACGATATTCGCTGGATGCGTTGCACCCTGGAGTCAGCGTTTCGGGCCCGCGAGGCCCCTCTTGGGGGAAGGGTATCAGTCTCGTTGCGGTACTTCTTTAGTGGATGACCCACTCAAAGTTGATCGAAATTCCTGATCAATCGAACCCTCTTCGGCACGCGCTTCAAGTGAGAGATGGCAGCGCCGCCGACCAGAATGTCCATCGACTCCGGCGTGTCTTCCAGCAGTTCGTCCAGCAGGGGGCGAATCTTGCGCGCCGGGAATGAGGCGCTGAGAGAAATCCCGATCGCGCGCGCCCCCGTTTTTTTGGCCACCAGTGCCAGTTGCGGAATCGGGATCTGCGCCCCGAGATTGAGCGAAGGAATATCCCGGGTCAGCAGTATCGCTTCGGTCATGAGGAGCGCGAGTCCGTGCTGTTCGCCGGGTGGGGTGGCGAGGACCACAGGGCTCTCCCTGTTCTCCAGATTGGTCCGTGAGATGACCAGATCGAGGAATCGAGATATCTGGCGTGTCAGCAGGTGTTCCTCGTAGATCTCCATGCGTCCGGCGGCCCAGAGGTCGCCAACCCACTCCATGAGCGGCGCCACGATCCTCGTGACACAGGCCTCCAGCCCCTTCAGGGCCAGCTGTTTGTGCAGTAGCTCCTCCAGCCTGACGAGATCGCATGCCTGGGCCGCCTGGGCCAGCTCCTCGAGATCCGCGGGCATTTTGCGATCGACGTACCCGCCGAGATAGTCCTCTGCAAGTGCTTGTAATTCTGAAGGATTCAGAGGCACGACCTTGCTTGGCCGCATGCCGTGGTCCAGTAGCTTGCGAATCGTCACGAGTCGCGCAATCTGCGCGTCCGGATAGAGCCGCTCGCCCTTCTCGCTGCGCTCCGGAACGGGGAATCCGTAACGCCGCTCCCAGACCCTCAGCGTGTCCTTCGAGATCCCGGTGTCACGCTCGACGTTGGCGATCGGGTGGAGCGTGGCCGAGGTATTTGTACTGGACATAAATAAATTGAACCTTTCTTTTCTGCGAAAAACAAACTGTTTGTCCTAGACAAACTATGTTTAGTTGCTAGGATCTGCAAGTGATTGAGCAATGGCCCACCAAGCAACGAGGGAACGTCATGTCGATTGCAGCCCATGGGGCAAGGTGGAGGGGCTCGCGACGCACCGCCACCGAGGACCACGCAATCTGCCGCGACCGAACCTCAGTCGATGAGGCCTTGAAGTCGGCCGTTTGGCGGGAGCACAAACCCACACCATGTTCCACAACCCGGTCAGCGACGCCGTCACGGGGGCGTTCGAAGTGCCGGGACTGGATATAGACACTGGGAGTACATGTTATGAAACCATTGACCAAGCTCGTATTACCCGTACTCGTTGCCGGAGCGCTCGTCGGGTGCAATGGCTCGGACAACGACACGGCGGTTGGCGATATCCGCGTGCTTCATACCTCGCCGGACGCACCTCCGGTAAACGTACTACTTGACGGTACCCCCGCGATCCAGAGCCTGGACTACGCCGAGAGTTCGGGTTTCAGAAGCGCCCCCACCGGGACCTATGACGTCGCCGTCGAGGCGATTATCCCAGGTGGCAATGCCGAGGTGCTCAGTGTGCCCGGACTGGACGTTACCGCGAACAGCCGCACCACGGTGCTGGCCGTTGGCACCGTCGCCGTGGACGATGGTGGCGACATCCCGCTCGAAGTGCTTGCGGTTCCCGATTCGGCAGCCGACCCCGCTGTCGACGAAGTGGCGTTGACCATCGTGCATGCCTCGCCCGCAGCCGGCGCCCTCGGCAACGTAGACATCTATCTGACCGCTCCCGGCGATGCGCTGAACGCAGCGACGCCCGTCACCCTCGGGTACAAGGACATTGCCGATGCGGGTGCCGTGCCGGCCGACGTCTACCGGGTGAGGATCACGCCGGAGGGCGTTACCAATACCGTGCTGTTCGACTCGGGACAGGTGGATTTTGCCTCCTTTGCCGGGCAGCAACTGGTGGTGGCAGCCATCGATGAGGCCGACCAGAGCGAGCCCGTCGCACCGGTCAAGCTGCTCGTAGCCAACGACGACAGCGGCCTGAATATCCGTGACACTGCTACCGAGGCCGGCGTGCGGGCCGTGCACCTCTCGCCGGATGCCGCAAATGCGGCGGTGGCAAATGGGCCGGTCGAGGTATTCGCCACGATCGAGGGGGGCGCCGCCGTGGAGCTGATCGATTCGTTTGCCTACTTGGAAAACCAGCCCACTCTTGATCTCTATGTCGGTGTCGAGCCGGGGGCCTATGTCCTGAACGTGGCGCCGGATACCGGCACCATCGACGACAGTATCTTCACTTCGGGTACGGTGACGCTTGAAGCCGGCATGGATTACAGCGTCTTTGCGGTGGGCTATGCCCTCAGCAGTCCGGCCTTCACCCTTGTCCCCACGATGGACGACAATCGCGCGATCGCGACCCAGGCCAGCCTCAAGGTGGTCCACGGCGCGGCCGCGGTCGGGCCGGTCGACGTGTACGTGACGGCAGCGGGTGACTTCACTGCACAGGACGTGCTGGACGGGAACGCCGGTGCGCCGCTCCTCTCTAACTTCGCGTTCGCCGAGGTCTCGGATTACGTGGCGGTTGCCGAGGGAAGCTACGACGTGCGCGTAGTGTCCGGCGGTGTGGTCGCGATCAATGTCGAGGGTGCGTCCCTCTCCAACGGGGATGTGATCACGGCCATCGCCTACGGCCCCGACGAGGTTGATAACGATCCCGCGGCAGCCGGCCTGCTGCTCCTGTCGAACTGACGCCGTACACGCGTCGCAAGCAGACGAGGCCGGTTTCGACCGGCCTTGTCATTTTGGGGGGTTGGTGTCGGGTCCGGTGACCGGCTTGGCAGGCCACCGCCCGGATTCGGCCACACGGTATGAGAGGGCGCAGGTGTGACATGCGTTAAGATGGCACGCATGGAACCCTCGAGCAGGACGTGACCGTGAACCGCCCACCTGACACTCGCGAAGACGACGATATCCGCTGGATGCGTCGCGCACTGGAACTGGCGTCCCAGGCCGAGGCGGCCGGCGAAGTCCCCGTCGGAGCCGTGCTCGTCAAGGACGGGAAGCGGCTCGCCGAGGCCTGGAATCACCCCATCGGGGCCCATGACCCCACCGCGCACGCCGAGATCATGGCCCTGCGCGCCGGCGGGCAGGCGCTCGGCAACTACCGGCTCACCGGCACCACCCTCTACGTGACCCTCGAACCCTGTCCCATGTGCGTGGGCGCCATGATCCACGCGCGCGTCGGGCGGCTCGTCTACGGCGCGCACGACCCGAAGACCGGGGCGGCCGGTGGCGCACTGGAACTCCTGCAGGCGCCGATTCACAACCACCAGATCGAGGTCACGGGCGGGGTGCTGGAGTCCGAGTGCGCGGAGCAATTGCGGGCGTTCTTCCGCAGCCGGCGGAAGAGCGCAAGGGGCGAGGGCGTCTAGCTAGAGGCTGGACGGCGCGATCCGGTAGACGGGGTCCATCGAGGCGGGGTGCCGGGCCGTGCTCTCGTCCGTGGTCACCCACACCAGGATGTCGTAGTAGCTGCGGATGTTCTGCACGTATTTCACCGGCTCTCGGCCGCGCGCGTAACCGTAGCGCGTGTACTTGTAGTAGGCCTTCTGGCTCAACAGCGGCAGGCGTTCCATCACGTCGATCCACTTGTCCGGATCGCCCCCCTGGTACTCGGTGATCTTGCGCGCATCTTCGAGATGTCCGAACCCCACGTTGTAGGCCGCCAACGCCAGCCAGGTGCGATCCGGTTCCTGGATGCGGTCCGGAATCTTGTCTTTCACGTGCATGAAGTAGCGCGCCCCGCCCATGATGCTCTGCCTCGGGTCGAGACGATTCTGTACGTCCATCTGGCGGGCGGTGCGCTGGGTCAGCATCATCAGCCCGCGCACGCCCGTGGGTGAGCGGGCCTTCGGGTTCCAGTGCGATTCCTGGTAACCGATGGCTGCCAGCAGGCGCCAGTCGAGGTCGTACGCTTCAGCCGCTTCCTTGAACAGGTCGCGGTAGTCAGGCAGGCGCTTGGCGATGTGGCGCAGGTAGATCCGCGTGCCGACGTAATCGAGGCGTTCGGCATGGCCGTAGTGGCGCTCCAGGATCTGGTCAAGCCGCCCATCGGCCTTGATCGCCTCGAAGAACTTCACGGCCTCGCGGTAGAGCGAGTCGTCCTTGCCGGGCGGGAAGGCCCAGGCGAGCTCCTCGGGATCGGTGACGTCGAACGCCACCGTCAGTTCGGGGTAGAAACGCTGGTTCAGCGTCACCTCGTTGGAATCGGCGATGGTGAAGTCCATCAGGCCTTCCCAGACGAGATACAGCAGTTCCTCGCTATCGGCCGAGCGATGCGGCTTCCAGGACAGCTCCGGGTACTCCGGCTTGAGCCGTTCGAGCTGCTCCACGTGACTGCTGCCGGCGACCACGTCGATGATCGCCCCCTCGAGGGCCTCGAACGAGTCCGGTCGTTCGCGCCCGCGGCCACTGCGGTAGACGAGCTGCTGGGTGATGGTCTGGTAGGCCGGTGCGAAGCGCACGCGCTCGGCGCGGGAGTCGGTCACGGTGAGACCGGCAGCGGCGAAGTCGGCATCGCCGTTCTCGATGGCCGGCATGATGTCCGCAAAGCTCTCTGGCGTGATGATCTCGAGTTCCACGCCCAGCTCGTCGGCGAAGGCCTTTGCCAGGTCGTACTCGGGCCCGGTGGGACCTTCGGGACCGATGTAATAGGTGGTGGGGGAGTTGCGCGTGATGACCGTGAGCACACCGGCGTCCTTCACCCGCTCGAGGTGGGTCCCCGGGCGCAGGCCGAAGACCAGCAGCGTGGCGATCAGCAACAGGACGAAGAGGAGCAGTTCGAACCGTCGCTGGCGCCCGAATCGTGTCTGACTTGGATGCAAGGGCTTATGTCACGCAGCAGTTTTCGGTAGAATCCGATTTTATCCCATAACGACCGAGTTTGGCCCCCGGCCAGACGAAAGGCCTCGCCGAGGTGCCGGAGTGGTCGAACGGGCTCGACTCGAACTCGAGTGCCCCCCAGCGCGGGAAGCATGGCTTCGAGCCAGGTCGTAATACCAGTTGTAGGAGAGGTGCCGGAGTGGCCGAACGGGCTCGACTCGAAATCGAGTGTCCCCTCGCGGGGACCGTGGGTTCGAATCCCACCCTCTCCGCCATATAAATGAAAGGCCCCCATTGGGGGCTTTTTCATTTATTGGGGTGAGGGTGGATTTGATGAGAACCCAAGGGTTCGAGCCGGAGCGCGCGATAGCGCGCGAAGACCGGCGACCGTAGGGAGCCCATCCCACCCTCTCCGCCATATTGAACAAAAAAGGGTCCCGTCTTTTCGGGGCCCTTTTTTGTTTGATCCGAGGGTGGGGTTCGAACCCACGGTCGAAAACTAAAGTCGGGTTCGATTACCCAGGCGACAGCCTGGGTAACGGGGAGCGTCAGCGACCCAATCCCACCCTCGGCAACCACCGCTCCTGCGCTGCTCTACCTCTAGCATCCATGCAGTCGTCTCCGCCATATAAATGAAAGGCCCCCATTGGGGGCTTTTTCATTTATTGGGGTGAGGGTGGATTTGATGAGAACCCATCGGTTCGAGCCGGAGCGCGCCAATCCCACCTGTTCCCCGCCTGTTTGTCCCTCAAGGCCCCCAAAAGTTCTCCCCGCCGATCTACCCCACAAATCCCCAAGGATTAAGTGACTCCCTGCATCCATCAGGTAAGATGTGGCTTTCGACCACCATCGACCGACGACGCGGGCCCGCCCGCCGATACAACGACAGCACAACATGTCCAGACACGACGACCCGACTCGCACGGTCAGACAGGAGCGTCGACGTTTTCTTCGTAATGGTCTGTTCGGCGGGCTGGGAGTGCTCGCCGCAGGCAAGGCAGTGGCCGCGCAAGAGGCCGCGCCACTCGAGGTCCCCGACTGGACCCGTTACCCGGGCCCCGGAGTGGGTACCGATCCCTACGGCAAGCCCTCCGTCTTCGAAAAGCACGTGGTGCGCCGCTTCCTGCCCTGGATGCGGCCGGTGCCCGAGTCCTCCGTGAGCTTCACGCCGCTGCAGGATCTGCACGGCATCATTACGCCCAACGGGCTGCACTTCGAACGCCACCACGCGGGCATCCCGACCATCGACCCCGCCGAGCATCTGCTGGTCATTCACGGCATGGTGGACCGCCCACTCAAATTCACGCTGGAAGACCTCAAGCGTTACCCATCGGTCAGCCGCATCCACTTCATCGAGTGCGCGGGCAACGGCGCGCTGGAGCAGCGCGGGGCCCAGGTCAACGGCCTGCAGTTCACGCACGGCATGCTGTCCTGCGCCGAGTGGACGGGCGTGCCGCTGAAGACGCTGCTCGACGAGGCCGGGATGCGCAAGGCGGCGAAATGGCTGCTGGCCGAGGGCGCAGACGCCGCGGCCATGGCGCGCAGCTTCCCGGTCGACAAGGCGCTGGACGATGCCCTCATCGCCTACGCACAGAACGGCGAGATGCTGCGTCCCGAGCAGGGCTATCCGCTGCGCCTGGTCGTGCCCGGCTGGGAGGGCGTGGCCAATGTGAAGTGGCTGCGGCGCATCGAGGTCGGTGACCGGCCCTGGGAGATGCGCGAGGAGACCTCCACCTACACCGACCTGTTGCCCACCGGCAAGGCGCGCCAGTACACCTTCATCCAGGAGGCGAAGTCGGTGATCACCTCGCCCTGTCCGGAGCGGCCCATGCCGGGCCGCGGTCGCTACGTGATCGAGGGCCTCGCCTGGTCGGGCGAGGGCAAGGTCAGTCGGGTCGACGTCTCCGTGGACGGAGGGCGCAACTGGCATACGGCACGCCTCAAGGGCCCGGTGCTCGACAAGGCCCTCACGCGCTTCGAGATGGACTGGGAGTGGAACGGCAAGCAGGCCCTGCTGCAGAGCCGGGTGATCGACGAGACCGGCTACGTGCAGCCGACCTACACGCAGCTTCGCGCGGTGCGCGGCACCAATTCCATGTACCACAACAACGCCATCCAGACCTGGATGGTCCATCCGAGCGGGGAGGTGGAAAATGTCCAGGTGGGCTAGTGCCGCACTCGTCGCCGCCGCGCTGTGGCTCGCCGGTTGCAACAATGCCCCGGCCGAATCGACCGCCTCGTACGGCTTCGGGCATCCGGTCACTCCGACCGAACTCGGCACCTGGGACATCGACGTGGGCCCGGATGGCGTGGGGCTGCCGCCGGGCAGCGGTACGGCCGAGCTCGGCGAACCGGTGTACCTCGCACAGTGCGCGGCCTGTCACGGGGAGTTCGCCGAGGGGCGTGGACGGTTCCCGTCGCTCATCGGCAGCCCCGAGGTGCTGACCAGCGACCGCCCGAGCAAGACCGTGGGCAGTTACTGGCCGCACGCCACGACGCTGTGGGACTACATCTACCGCGCCATGCCGCTGGGTAACGCGCAGTCGCTCACGCCGGATGAGGTCTACGGCATCACGGCCTACATCCTCGCGATGAACGACATCATCGGTTATGAAGAGGAACTCAACGCGGAGAACCTCGCCCAGGTGCAGATGCCCAACCGCGACGGTTTCGTCACGGCCACGGGTTCGGACATTCACGTCGAGGCCTGCATGCGGGACTGCGTGGATGCCGTCGAGGTGACCAGCCGGGCGACGGAGAGCGCGATCAGCCAGACCGACGAGTAGCCCGCGGTATTTCTTCGCATTTCAACGCAACGGCGGCCGGCAGGCCGCCTTTTTTGTTCCTGGTCGGTACCGGGCTGCCTGCACCTGAGATTTATCAATGCGGCCGGACGCACGCAGGCTACGCTCATAACTAAGGGTCAAGCCAGTGAAACAGCGCTGGCCCGATCTATCGGACTACATGAGGAGTGTGTGCATGGGGCGTCTGGACAAGTACAAGCAATCAGGCGACTTTCGCAAGACCTCGGAGCCGTCCGGCAAGGTCGCGAAGAGCCGTCGGCAGCGCTTTGTCATCCAGAAGCACGATGCGACCTCCCTGCATTATGACCTTCGCCTCGAGATCGACGGCGTGCTCGTTTCATGGGCGGTGCCCAAGGGCCTGTCGACGGATACGCGTGAACGGCGCCTCGCCATCCAGACCGAGGATCACCCCGTCGATTACATCGACTTCGAAGGGGTGATCCCGGAGGACGAGTACGGCGGCGGCACCGTGCTGGTCTGGGACACCGGCGAGTATCGCAATCTGCGCGCGGACAAGGACGACGGCATGGACATGTCCGACTCCCTGGACGACGGCCTGATCGAGGTGTGGCTGGAGGGTGAGAAGCTCACCGGCGGCTACGCGCTCAAGCGCACCGAGGGCGGCGACAAGCCGAAGTGGCTGGTCATCAAGATGGACGACGAGGGTGCGGATGCGCGACGCAACCCGGTCAGCACCCAGCCCGATTCCGTGTTGAGCGGTCGCAGCCTGGATGAGGTTCGCGAGGCCGCCGAGGCTGGAGACGACGATTCATGAACGCGCTGTTGGAGGCACTGCCGGAGGCGCAGCGTGGAAGACTGGAGTCGGCCGCCATGCCGACCTGGACCGATCCCATGCTCGCCACGCTCACCGACGAGCGCTTCTCCTCCGGGGACTGGATCTACGAGCGCAAGCTCGACGGCGAGCGCTGCCTCGTGTTTCACGACGGACGCAGCACGCGCCTGTTCTCGCGCAATCGGCAGCGACTGGACGACACCTACCCGGAGCTGGTCGAGGCCTTCGAGGCACAGCCCGAAGCGCGCTTCGTCGTGGATGGCGAGATCGTCGCCTTCAGCGGCGGTACCACGAGTTTTTCGCGCCTCCAGCAGCGCATGCGCATCACGGACCCGCAGGCCGCCAGACGGAGCCGTGTCAGCGTGTATCTCTACGTCTTCGACCTGCTCCATCTCGACGGCTATGATCTTTCCGCACTCGACCTGCGCGAACGAAAAAACACCCTGCGCAAGCTGCTCACGTTCGACGACCCGCTGCGCTACACCGCGCATCGCAACCGCGACGGTGAGACCTACTACGAGGAGGCCTGCCGCAAGGGCTGGGAAGGCGTGATCGCCAAGCGCGCCGACAGCCCCTATGTGCATTCGCGCTCCCGTCACTGGCTCAAGTTCAAGTGCGTGAAATCCCAGGAGATGGTGATCGGGGGCTACACCGATCCAAAAGGGGAGCGCGAGGCGTTCGGTGCGTTGCTGCTGGGCTACTACGAGAATGGCGATCTGCACTACGCCGGGAAGGTCGGTACCGGCTTCGATGACGCGACCTTGCGCGACCTGGGCGAGCGGCTGTCCGACCATGCGGCCGACGCCTGTCCGTTCGTGGAGTGCGAGGAGGCCGCGGGCCAGGGCGTGCACTGGGTCGAGCCTGAACTCGTGGGGCAGATCGGGTTCACCGAGTGGACGCGCGACCTCAAGCTGCGCCATCCGCGGTTTCTCGGCCTGCGCCGCGACAAGAAGCCGGTCGACGTCGTGCGGGAGGCACCGCATTAGGCGGGCATAAGGAGCGATGTGCGATGGCGCGATTCGGCCCCTACAGCGTCGACCTCGACAACCTCGACAAGGTGTTCTTCCCCGATGCGGGCATCACCAAGGGCGACGTCCTGGACTACTACCGCGACATGGCCGAGGTGATGGCGACACACCTGCAGGAACGGCCGCTTGCGCTCGAGCGATTTCCGGACGGCATCGACACCGACGGTTTCTTCCAGCAGGACTGCCCGGACTATTTTCCCGACTGGATCGACACCGTGAAAACGGAGCGTCGTGACCAGAGCGAGAAGGCATCGCCAGTAAGACATGTGATCTGCGCGACCGAAGCCTGCCTGGCGTATCTTGCCAACCAGGGCGTGATCACGTTGCACGGCTGGCTCGCGCGGGCGCCGAAGATCGATCGCCCCGACAAGCTGATCTTCGATCTCGACCCACCGGGGGATGACTTTGCGCCGGTGAAACAGGCGGCACGACAGGTGCGTGAACTCATGGAGACACTCGGTTTGAATCCCTACGTGATGACGACCGGGTCTCGCGGTCTGCATGTCATGGCGCCGCTGGCACGGGATGACGACTTCGACACGGTGCGCGCGCTCGCGTCCGACATGGCCAGCCACCTCGCCGAGCGCTACCCGGATGCCCTCACCACCGAGCAACGCAAGGCCAAGCGCAAGGGGCGCGTGTACCTGGACGTGATGCGCAATGCCTACGGCCAGACCACCGTGGTGCCGTATACCCTTCGCGCCAAGCCCGGCGCCCCGGTGGCCACGCCGCTGCACTGGGACGAACTCGAATCGGGCGATCTGGATTCCCAGTCCTACGACCTTCGCAATATCCGCCGCCGCCTGGGGCAGATGGATGACCCCTGGGCCGGCGTTTCGCGCGAGGGGCGTGGTATCGACGCCGTCAGGGCGTCGCTCGACCGGCTCAGGAACGATGACTGACCGGATACCTGGCCAGCCGTATGACGGATGGCTGATCGCACACGAAAGACGATAGAAGGAGGCTCCCCATGAATCAGCGAGATGCTTACGTGGAAAAGATGAAAGCGAAACTCGACGAGTGGAATGCCGACATCGAGGTGCTCGAGGCCAAGGCCGAGAACGCGAGCGCCGAGGCCCGTACACGGTACGAAGCACAGGTGCGGGACATGAGGAAACAACGGAACCAGTTCGAGGAAAAACTAAAGGACGTTCGTCACGGTGGCGATGCCGCCCTGGACGAGCTCAGGCAAGGCCTGGACCAGGCCGCGAGCACTCTTGGCGACTCGCTTAAGCGTGCCAAGGACGAGATCCTGCATTGATCCATCGGCAGGGCCAACACGGCCCTGCCTCGTTTTAGGGTGTATTTATGGTGCGTGTGGCCATGCTGGTGGGGGAGGGGTTCGAGGACTCGGAAGTCGAGGTGCCTGCCCGATGTCTGCGGGAAGCGGGACACCAGGTGGTGGTGGTTGGCGCTTCCCGGGGCGAGATGCTCATGGGGAAGCGCGGTAAGCAGCGGGTCAAGGTGGAGGTCGCCGCGGGAAACGCCTGTCCGGATGATTTCGATGCCCTGGTGATTCCCGGTGGACACGGCCCGGACCATTTAAGAATGCATTCAGAGGTCGTCGAGTTCGTACGTGGTTTCATGGGAACGGACAAGCCCGTGGCAGCGATCTGCCACGGGCCGCAACTGCTGATCGAGGCCGATGCCGTACGTGGCCGTACGCTCACCTCCTGGCGCTCTGTGCGCACGGACCTGATCAATGCAGGTGCGAGCTGGGTGGACGAGTCGATAGTCATAGACGGAAAGCTGATCACCTCGCGCAAACCGGCCGATCTCGATGATTTTTGCGTCGCAATCGTGAATCAGCTCCGAGTGTGAGGTTTCACTCGTCTAGCAGGGCAAGCAGTGTATTCGCATCTGCCGTCGCAAAGCCCTGCTCGTCGTTGTCGAAGTAGACGAATACCTCCAGGCCCCGATCCCGCCAGTCGGTTATGGCCTGCTGCCACCGTTTTAAGCCACGCCGCCCGTAGCGTCCCCGGTACGGGCCATCGGGACCGTGTAAACGCACGTAGACCGTGTCGCTCGTGACCAGCATCGGGCTGCGGTACCCGGCCAGTTCGTAGATGCAAAAGCTCGCACCGTGGGTGCGTAGCAGGGCGGTACAGTCATCATTGATCCAGCTGGTATCCCGAAACTCGAAGGCATGTCGATAGCGCCGGCTTAGCGTAGAGAGAAATGTCTCAAGGCGATCGGGGTTGAAGCGCCATCGTGGCGGGAGCTGGAACAGGATCGCGGCCGCCTGGTCACCCAGGCCCTCAATGGCCGCGTAAAAGCGGGACAGTGCATCCGTGTCGGTCTTCAGTTTCTTCATGTGGGTGAGGTAGCGACTGGCCTTCACACTGAATCGAAAGCCAGGCGGCACGCGCTCGCGCCAGTTTCGAAACGTGGTCGCATCGGGGAGATGATAGAAACTGTTGTTGATTTCGACCGTGTTGAAGTGCTGGTGGTAGTAGCCGAGACGTTCTTCCGTGGGCAGGTCGTCAGGATAGAACACATGGTCCCAGTGATCATACGACCAGCCCGAGGTGCCGATATGGATGTTGGGTGCTCGTGTCATTCGACCGTGCCAATCGCCTCGAAACCGGATATCACGTCGAGCAACTCGCTGGTGATGGCATCTTGGCGCACTCGCCGGAAATGCGCCGTCTCGTCTTCCAGGCGCTCAGCGATATTGCGTTCGGCGGACTGCATGGCGGCGAGGCGGCTCGCATGCTCGCTGGCTTGTGACTGGGCGCAGGCCCGGAACAGGGTGATGAAGAAATATTGCCGGATCAGCGCGGCGAGCAGGGCGTCGGTGTCCAGCGTGTGGGTTGGCAGGCGACGCGACGGCCAGGGCTCGTGTTGCAGATGGCGGAAGCGATGCATGTCGATCGGCAGGAGCTGGAGGGATGTGGATCGGTATCGGCCCTCGTCGACGGGCATGTTGTGATAGAGGAACACGCGTTCTACAGCGCGCTCGCGTTGCCAGGTGTCGATGCATTCCAGAACCTGCTGAACCGTGGCGGTGATCCGCGCTGCGGAGCCGGGTACCCAGAAGGTTTCATCGAGGACGCAGCCGCTGGCCTCGAGTTGCATCGCCCCACGGGCGCCGACGGCGATAATGTGCTGTGTTCGGGCGCTATTTGAATCTTGTCCGCGATGATCCAGGAAGTAATCGACCAGGTCTTCGTTGAAACGGCCGCACAGTCCATGGTCGCTGCCGAAGACGATGGCACCGTAATCACCTTCGCGGGCCCCGTAGCGATGGGGAATGAGGTCGCGTTCTCGCAGTGCCACGTGCAGTCCGAGTTCGACGGTACGGTAGTACTCGGCGAGGGATTCCACCGCCCGCTCGTACTGGCGTATGGTCACGGCGGACAGCGCTTTCATCGTCTTGACGATGGACTGCAGATCCTCGAGGCTTTCGATCTGATGTGCGAGCTGATCGGGAGTTTCCATGTTCAGTCCTGCCCGGAATCCGGCTCGAGGGCCTCGCGGGCCGCATCGGTGATCGCCTGCCAGTCGCCGTCGCCCAATTCATCGCCGGCGGAGATCCGCTGCATGAGCTCTGGCAAGGCCGCGCACACCTGCTCGCGAATTCGCCGTTCGGCGTCGGGCACTCGATTCTCGTCGATCGTGTCCAGCAGCCCTTCGTTGACGGCATGCAGCACTACGATCTGTGCTGGTACGCTGAGCGTGTCATGCCGGGACTGCTTGAGTATCTGCCGTACCCGGCGGCCACGTTCGATGGTCTTGCGGGTATCCTCGTCCAGCCGCGTGGCGAAGCGCGAAAAGGTTTCCAGCTCCTCGAACTGGGAATAGGCAAGACGCAGGTCACCGGCCACGGCGCGATAGGCAGGCAACTGCGTCTTGCCGCCGACGCGCGAGACAGACTTGCCCACGTCGATGGCCGGCATCACGCCTTTGCGAAACAGCTTCGGTGACAGGTAGATCTGGCCGTCGGTGATCGAGACCAGGTTGGTCGGTATGTAGGCCGAGATGTCCTGGGCCTGGGTCTCGATGATGGGTAGCGCGGTGAGTGATCCGCCGCCGGCCTCGTCGCGCAGGTGCGTGGCGCGTTCCAGCAGGCGAGAGTGGATATAAAAGATATCGCCCGGGTAGGCCTCGCGGCCCGGTGGGCGACGTAACAGCAGGGAGAGCTCGCGGTAGGCGCGCGCGTGCCGCGTGAGGTCGTCGAGAACCAGCAGCACGTCGCGGCCCTGCTGCATGAAATACTCACCCACCGACATGGCCGCGTAGGGGCAGATATACTGCAGACCCGGCGCGTCCTCCCCCGAGGCCACCATGACGATGCTGTGTGCCAGGGCGCCATGCGACTTCAGGTCGTCGATCACGCGGGCGACGGCGGTACCGCGCTGGCCAATCGCGCAATAAATACAGATCACGTCCTCGCCATGCTGATTGAGGATAGCGTCCAGGGCCACGGTCGTCTTGCCGGTCTGGCGGTCACCCACGATCAGCTCACGCTGGCCGCGGCCGATGGGAATCAGCGCATCCACCGCCTTGAGGCCGGTTTGCAGGGGCACCGTGACCGGGGCGCGGTTCATGATGGCCGGTGCATCCTGTTCCACGCCACGGCGTTCGTCCGTTTCGATCGGGCCGCCGTCATCCAGCGGCTTGCCGGTGGGATCGATAACCCGGCCCATCAGCGCCTCGCCCACCGGTGTGTCGGCCAGGCGCCCGGTGGCAGTGACCTCGTCCCCGGCCGATAGCGCGGCGTCATCACCCAGCAGGATCACCCCGACCTCGTCTTCCTCGAGGTTGAAAGCGATCCCGAGCACATCCCCTGGAAAACGCACGAGTTCTTCGGCGCGTACGTGCGGTAGGCCACGAACGCGGGCAATGCCCTGGGTGATCTCGGTAACCATGCCCACGTCACGCGCCAGCAGGCTGGGCGACACGGCCTGCATGGCCTCGTCGAAGGCCTGTTCCATCTCGTTGATGAGTTGTTGGAGGATCATCGCTTACGCGTTCTTGTTCCGGTCCAGGGTTTCTTGCATACGTCCGTCCAACGCATCCAGGTACTCATCGACGGACCAGCTGATCTTGCGTCCCCCCGCGCGCAGTGCGATGCCGCAGATGAGGTCGTCGTTCTGTAGAAAATCGATGCGGGATACGTCCCCAACGATTGCACCGAGCGCCTCTGACAGGCGCTCCTTTGTGGCGCCTTCGAGAGCGAAGGCGGTGACGACTTCCAGCTCGCCGTTGTGTTCGGAGAGCGCCTCTCGGGTATCTTCATCGAGCTGTTGAAGCCGTTTGGCGAAGACGCGTACGATTTCCTGCTCAAGTTCACGCTCGGCCAGTTCATTGAGCACACGGCGTGCCACTTGCATCACCTCGCGCCGGGCCGTATCGCGCAGGCTGCGCAGGAACTCGTTCTTCTCGCGCTCGATTTCGTCGCGCCATTCGTGTCTCAGGCGCTCGATTTCAGCGCGCGCCTCCGCGACCATGTGCTTGCGCTGTTCTTCGGCGTCCTCGCTCGCCTGCTGCAGCATGGTCGCTTCCTGCTCATCCAGTTCCTGTCGCTTACGCTCGAAGGAATGCACCTTTGCCTCGGCGTCCCGCTCGCGTTGCTGGGCCTCTTCGAGCCGGGAGCCGATGCGCGCTTCACGCCTGTCCATGGCCCGAATGATGGGGCCATAGAGAAAGCGCTTGAGCAGGTACACCAGGATGAGAAAGTTGACGACCTGCGCGATGACTGTGATCCAGTCGATTTCCATGGCTAGCCTCCGGCAGCGGGGGCGACGGCATCCCAGAATGGGTTGGCAAAAATGAGGATCATGGCCACGACGAAACAGTAGATGGCGGTGGACTCGATCATGGCAAGCCCGACGAACAGGGTGCGGGTGATGGTGCCGGATTCATCCGGTTGCTGGGCGATGGCGCTCAGGGCCTGAGCTACGGCGCGTCCCTCGCCGAGGGCAGGCCCGACCGAGCCGATGGCGATGGTCAGGCCGGCCGTGACGACGGAGATCATGCCGATGAGTGCGTAGGTTTCCATAATGTCTCCCGGATCGATAGGATCGTGCTAGTTCGTGTTGTTGTCGTTTCGCGTTTCGTCAGGCGGTGTGTCGGCCTGGCGGTGTGTCGAGGTGGCCGAGGCGATATAGACCATGGCGAGCACCGCGAAGATATAGGCCTGGATCGTCCCCGTGATGAGCCCGAGCAGTTGCATCACCACTGGAAACAAGAACGGCGTCAGGCTGAGCAGGATGCCGACGATGACCGTGCCGCTCATGATATTGCCGTAGAGGCGTACCGCGAGTGCGACCGTGCGGGAGATCTCACCCACGAGATTGAAAGGCAGCATCAGCGGCGTCGGTCGCACGTAGTGTCTCAGGTAGCCGACGGGTCCTTCGTGCGTAATGCCGTACAGCGGCACGGCGACAAACACGCAAAGCGCGAGCGCCGTGGTCGTTGAAAGGGAGCCCGTCGGCGAGATGAATCCCGGCACCATGTTCAAAAGGTTCGAGGTGAGGATGTAGAGGAACAGGGTGCCGATGAACGGAAGGTAGGCGCCCGCCTTCTGATGCGACACCTCCTCGATCTGGTCGCGAATCCCGGTGACGATGACCTCGAGCAGATTTTGCCACCGCGAAAGCTTGGTGTCGGTCGACAGTCGCCGGGTCACGAGCCAGGAGCCAAGAACCAGCAAGGCCATCACGAGCCAGGTAAATATGATCGTGGCGTTGACCGGAAGCCATCCGAGTTGCCAGAAGACGACGGTGTCGGGATTGATCGTCATGGCGGGTCAGTCGGCAGATCTGGTGGTCAGGTGGTGAGCCGGGAGTGCGCGCGTCAGCACTACCCGGGCGAGGACGATGCCCGCCACCGCGCCGAGCAGGCGTTCCCAGTGGCCGCCCTGGACGATGAGATACAGCCCGGCGAACAGCACCGCCAGGCGCAGCGTCGCGCTGGTCAGCATGACTAGGGCAGGCCGCCTTGCGGTTCGGATTTTGGTCACCGTCAGCCAGAGCGCGTAGAAGTAGGCCGTCCCCAGCGCAACGCCGATGACAGCTGAAACCGCGATCTGAGTCAGTAATGGCCATGAGGTCATGTCTAGCGTCCCTCGCTTTCCTGCTTGATCCAGTACCAGGCGTTGAGGCAACCGAGCGCAACGCCGATGATGAGGAAGGTGAGCGTCCACGACGTCTCCCCGGGGAACCTGTCGTCCAGCCACAGTCCCAGTGCGATGCCGGCAATGGTCGGGATGGCCACCGACCAGCCGACCAAGCCAAACATGCCCAGCCAGAACCAGGCATCTCGCTCCGCATGCTTGCGAGCCTCGATCTTGCGTTGTGCCTTGCGACCGATCGTTTTGCCCAGCGACCGATCGGTGCCGGTGTCGTCTTTTTTTCTACTCGAGGCCACGGCGAGTGTTCTCCAGGTTCTGAAACCGGCGCAGCGTACCGGCTTCAAGCCGGGCGAGTGCCATGCGCGTGACGCGCTCGTGCTCGTCGAGTTTCTTGAAGTGCTCTTCCACCGTTTCGCGCAACACCTCGAGACGGTCACCTCGAACCGCGTTGAAAGTCGAGACGCGCACGTCGTCGCCGGCTTTGACAAGGATGCCGCGGTCGTTTGCTACCAGTTGTTCCTCGCCGGCCTCGGTTTCGAACACCAGGATGCCGGGGGCCAGGGCAGTGGCGAAGTCGATGTGCCGCGGCAACAGGCAGAACGAACCGTTCTCGGCCTCGGCTATGATCTTTCTAATAGGGGTATCCACCAGCACGCGGGTTGGCAGCAGGACCTGCAGGCGAAGCGTCCCATTGTGCGTCATTCGTTTTCTCCCGTCTGCGTGGGCGAAGTCACGTGGCTGCGAGCCGCTTCCGCATCCTCGATCGCGCCGATCATGTACAGCGCGCGCTCCGGGTAGTCGGCAAAGGCGCCATCGAGTATGCGCTCGCATCCTGTGATCGTTTCCTCCAGTTCCACCCGCTTGCCCTCGTATCCGGTGAATTGCTCGGTGGTGAAAAACGGCTGGGTAAGAAAACGCTCCAGGCGACGTGCCTGATTGACGGTGTCGCGGTCGCGTTGCGAGAGCTCTTCCATGCCCAGCATGGAGATGATGTCCTTGAGGTCCTCGTACTCGGCCAGCGTGCTGCGCACGGCGCGCGCCACCTGGTAGTGACGTTCCCCTACCACTGCCGGGGTCAGCATCTTGGAGTCCGACTCGAGCGGATCGATGGCGGGATAAAGACCCTGGCTCGCGCGCTTGCGGGAGAGCACGATCGAGGCCGAAAGGTGGGCGAAGGTATGGGTGGCGGAGGGGTCGGTCATGTCGTCCGCGGGCACGTAGACCGCCTGTACCGAGGTGATCGCCCCACTGGCTGAGCTACAGATACGTTCCTCGAGTTCGGCAAGCTCGGTGGCAAGCGTCGGCTGGTAGCCAACGCGCGAGGGAATGCGCCCCATGAGTCCCGATACCTCGGTGCCGGACTGGACGAAGCGGAAGATGTTGTCGATCAGCAGCAGCACGTCGCGATGGGCCTCGTCGCGAAAATACTCGGCGATGCTCAGTGCCGCGTGGCCGACGCGAAAGCGCGCGCCCGGAGGCTCGTTCATCTGGCCGAATACCAGGACGGTGTTGTCGAGTACGCCGGCGCCTTTCATTTCCCGGTAAAGCTCTTCCGCCTCGCGGCTGCGCTCGCCGATGCCACAGAACAGGCTGACTCCCTCGTAGCCCGAGACCATGTTGTTGATCATCTCGGTAATGAGCACCGTCTTGCCCACACCGGCGCCGCCGAACAGGCCGGCCTTGCCGCCGCGTTCGATCGGTGCGAGCAAATCGATAGCCTTGATGCCGGTCGTGAATATCTCGGTCGACGTCACGCGGCGGCTCAGTGGAAGGGGGGGGCGGTGGATCGGGTGGAGTGTCGTCCCGTCGAAGGCCGGACCTTTATCGATGGGGCGGCCAAGAACATCGAGCATCCGACCGAGCAGCGCATCGCCGACCGGCACCTGCAAACCGTGCCCGGTTGCGCGCACTAATTCTCCACGCGACAGGCCCCGGGTCTTGGTCAGGGCGATGCAGCGAACACGCACGTCGCTCAGATGCGCCTCCACCTCCAGGACGATGTCGTCGTTTGCGCCAGTACGCAGCTCCTCGTGGCGATGTGGAAGCTGTTCGGGAAAGTCGACGTCCACGACGTTCCCCCGTACCGCGCGCACGGTACCCTGGTGTCGCATGGGCGTCGCTGTGCTGTCGGCTGATGTGTCGCTCATGGGGCCGCTTCCTCTGCATCGTTGGTGGCGCCGCCGTGATCGTGAAGCGCGAAGAGGCGAGCGCCGTCGAGGCAATGCGTGCCGATGATGGCGCCGGCGGCACTCCAGGCCTGACGGGCCGTACCGCCGGCCGCAAGAGTCTTGCCGTTCACATACTCGGGGAAGGACCAAGGCTCGCCGTGGAGTTCGAGGGCATTCGCATGGTGAATGGCTCCCAGTATCTGTCTGGCCCGTTCATGGCGACCGCGGGCGGCTAGGTCCGCGACGTAAAAGCCGGTGACCATGGGCCATAGTCCACCGTTGTGGTACTCGAAGGGGCGATTCTTGAAGGTGTAGGAGAACGTCATCTGGAGGTCTTGCCAGTCGTCGTCGACGGGCTTGATCACCGGATGAAAGGCCGGTAGCAGCGGCAATGCCTCATTGATCAGGTTGTCGTCGATGAAATCGTCCACGCGGTCGCGCCTCGTATCGTCAGATACGTCGACCAGCGACGCCAGTACATTCGCGAATGCATCGAAGCGATAGCCGTAGCCGTGGGGATTGAAGAAGGGCATCCAGTGATGGCCCGCACAGTGAGGTGAAGCAGCATCGCGTCCTTTGGCATAGAGGACTTCGTGATAGGCGTCGTCGGGGATGCCATCGCCGTCGGGATCGAACCAGTAATTGTCGCGGATAAGGTGCACAAGCCGGCTGATGCGCTCATGCAGGGCGTGGTCGCCGCCGCCGTGCAGATGGCGATGGATGGCTGCGAGGCTTCGTTGGGCCTGCAGGTATAAGAGCTGATCGTAGAGCACGTATCCGCTTTGCAGGTACTCGTCTGCCCAGTCACCGGTATGCGGTACGTAGAGGAGACCGCGCGCATTGAACTCCCAGCAGCCGAGCAGAAAACGCACTTTCTCGAGTGCCGGCAGCACCTGCTCCAGGAATGCGTCGTCGCCGGTGGCGTGCCAGTACTCGGCGCACCCGATCACGAACCAGAGGTCGGCATCCACCCGACCGGCTGTCCCGCCGTAACTGACACGGCTGGCTACGGGGTCGATATTGCTGGGGATCTCGCCGTGCGGACCCTGGTACTCTGCGAGCATCACCAGGGTATTACGTGCCGTGCTGATCAATTCATGATCAGTGGTCAGCAGGGCTGCAAGTGTCGTAATGACCCCGTCACGGGCCCAGACGCGGCGATAATTGGTGCTTTTCGTGGGCGATGCGAGAAAGCCATCGGGAGTGGAGCAATCGAAGAGCAGGGACAAGGCGCGCGCATAGCCCTCATCGAACCCGTCCTTGTCGTTACCTTGTCCGCTATTTTTCGGCATGGACGCTCCGCCGGTTTGAGTCACCCGTCTTGCAGGAAGTCTCGGAGAGCACGGTCACTGCTGCATCTGATCCATTAATCTAAAGTCATCGCAGAAGATCGCCATTAATCTAGATCAAATTTTGTGCAGCAACCGGCTTCGTCGTTCTCGGGGAAAGGTCATTTGCGGGGGTTGTCCCGGTCTTCGTTCCTCGACTCTTCGTCCCCGAACGGGATCTGGGCATCTTGCTCGTACCGCTTCCGGCTGCCGGGTCGGAACACCCAGAGCGTGACGCCCAGGATGAGCAACACCGGAACCCCGAGCATCCAGAAGAAATCCATGATCTGGTTCCAGTTCATTCGCGGCCTCCTTCTTTGCATCTGTCATGGATGTTCGTGCAATTAGACATGGTATGTCATGCAAGATTTCATGTCCGAACGGGATTGAGGAATTTCAATGAGGCAATCCCGAGTCCGGGCCAACATGGACCCGCACTCAAGCTTGAACCGACTTCAAGGAGGTTTTTATGTCCAAGCATGGCCCTATTCAAGGTGAAGGTGACTACGAAGCCGCGAAGCACTACAACGAAAAGACCGAGCAATTTGCCCGGTCCGGCAAGGTGGAGGAGGCCGCGCGCAAGGCCGGCGAAGTGACCGCCGAGGAGCGTGCGGAGATGAAGCGATCCGAGAAGGAGGGCAAACGTCACGCTCACGAGACGGACCCGAACGTGTCCCGAGAGTACGACCGCCCCGGTTAGGCCTCAGGCCAACAATACACTGGAGGATGCTTCAGGCCCGCGATGTGCCGCATCGCGGGCCTTTCCATGCCGAAATCCTTGCTGGATATGATCGTATTTGCGAATCGTTTGCGTTTCTCCTAGGGTAAGAGGGTAACTGTCTTTTTTCCACGAGGTCGCGTCGACCTCGTCGCGTCTTCTGTTTGACCGGCCACGCCGGACTTCGCAGCCATGGAGGCCCCCCAGTGCCCGATTCGCGTTTGTATCAAGCCGACGACCCGTCCTGCTCACACGGCGATTGCGAGCTCGCCCGTTTTTCGGCCCCCAGCGCGCGCCTGCAAGACGTTATGCCGATGTTGCTCGAGGCGGGCCGACGGGTGGAGGTTTCGGCGGGAACCGTGCTCTACCGCGAGGGGGAGGCGATCGACGCCGTATTGGCCATCGGGTCCGGGCTGGTAAAGCTTGAACAATACCTGCCGAGCGGGCGTGCGCGCATCGTGCGTCTTCACACCGCAGGGGCGTTGCTGGGTCTGAACGGCACGCTGGAGCCGGACCATGAGCGGACTGCCATCGCGGTCACCGACATGGAGGTCCTGCATGTTCCACTGTCGGTCGTGCGGCGCCTGCGGTCCGAGGAACCGACCGTCTACATCCGCCTGCTGGAGGCCTGGAACAGTTACCTCAGCGAGGCGGACGTTTGGATCACCCGGTTTTCGACGGGCTCGATCCGGGCGCGGGTCGCACGCCTGGTCTCGTTCCTGGCGGTCATGCCCGAAGGGTCCGAAACGGATCAGGGTGTGGTTTCGCTGCTCACCTGCGAGGACATGGCGAATATTCTGGGTGTTACCCCCGAGAGCGTCAGCCGCAACCTGGCCGAGTTCAAGCGTCAGGGGGTGCTGGACGTCGTGGAAGGAGAGAGCGAGCGCTATGCCTGTGATCTGCACGAACTCGAGGCGCTGGCGCTCGAGTAAGAGGGAGTCCGAACGGGCGCTCAGCGCCAGTTGAGGTTGAGGCCGTGCTGGCGCAGCAGGCGCAGTGCGGAGGAGACGCAGTCGTCCACGAACTGGATGCGGGCCGGGTTCTGGCGGGCCAGTTTCGCCCACTCCTTGCCGGGGGTGAGGCCGGCCAGCTCGTAGACCTTGGGGCCCGGGAAGTAGAAGGCGTCCACAAACTGGCGGAACACCCGGTTCATGATCGGCCGGTAGAGCTTCTTCTGCCAGTCCGACAGCTCGCTGATCTTACCTTCCAGGCTCTCGCGCGCATGCGCGATGTGACGCGCCTCGTCGATGATGTGCACCGTGATCATGTCGTACGAGGTCGCGCAAATCCCTTCCTTGTGCTTGCGGATCAGGCGGTTCATGCGGTCCGGCACTTCCTCCCCGATCAGCACCGCGATCCAGAAGGCGGCCGAGTCGAAGGGCGCGTGGCGGCCCAGGAAATTGGCCAGGTTTACGCGGTTGAAGGCGGAGCGGGGCGCCGGCAGCTTGGAACGGCGGATCAGCTCCAGGAACATGAGGCTGTGGCCGGCCTCCTCGCGCAGCTCGTGCAGGCGGTAGATCGCCCGGCCGAGATCACCCGTCAGGTGGGCCATCGAGCGGCTGATGCGCTCCATGAAGATGCTCTCCAGCCAGAGTGCACCCTCGATGAAGTTCATGAATTCGTAGTGGGAGAGGGCGAGCTTCTGCTCGTCCGAGAGGGCCTCGTACTCGTCCAGCCCGTACAGGGTCAGCGCCTCCTCGGGCAGCCAGAACTCGTCCAGGCTCAGCTTGTCCCAGGCCACGCGCGTCAGCGGGTCGTGGTAGGGGGTGCTGTTCCGGCTCAGTTGTTCCAGCAGTTCGGATTGCGTCTGGGGCATGGCTCGAGTGTGTCGATACAGGCGCTCAGGTGAGCGCAAGATTGTACCCGAGGGATACAATCTTGTCATAATATTCTGATTAATCGGTCAATTTGTCAGGTTATCCACGTCATGGCCAAAGCCAAGCGACTCTTCAAGGTCACCTTCGTCAACCAGGGGCAGGTTTACGAGGTCTTCGCCCGCCAGGTCTACCAGGCCGAGCTCTACGGCTTCGTCGTGATCGAGGAACTGGTGTTCGGCGAACGCTCCACCGTGGTGATCGATCCCAGCGAGGAGCGCTTGCAGAGCGAGTTCGAGGGCGTCAAGCGCAGCTTCGTCCCGATGCACGCCATCATCCGCATCGACGAGGTCGAAAAAGAGGGTGTCGCCAAGATCAGCGACCTGGGTGATAACGTCACCAGCTTCCCCGGCCCCATCTACACCCCGGGCGGCCGTTCCAGCTAGCTCTCCGGTTGCCAATTTCCCCCTTCTGGGGTAATCTTGCGCCCCTTTGAAGCCGCCCTAGGTCCCGTTGGCACTGAGGCTGCGGTGGAAAAACAGGTTTTAGGAGAGGTGGTCGCTCTCGCTCGTCCATGGGCTCCGCGACACTTGTTCTTCCTGAACGTCGTCCGAGCGGTCGAGCCGAGGCCTCGCCGAGATCACGCCGGAGCGTCAGCGACGGCAGCCCCGGAGGGGTGAGGGCTTCAGCCTGAATAACGAGCACGCTGCGTGCTCCAAGCTGTTGAACAGCGGCAGTGACAACCAGTTTTAGGAGAGGTGTCCGAGCGGTCGAAGGAGCACGCCTGGAAAGTGTGTATACGGCAACGTATCGAGGGTTCGAATCCCTCCCTCTCCGCCACACAAACAAGCCCCGCTCATTGCGGGGCTTTTTTGTGTGGCCCAGTCGGGCCTCGAACCCTCGATACATGGATAAAGCCGGGTTCGAGCCGAGCGGAAGCGAGGCGACGCCGGAGCTTCGCGACGGCGCCCCGAAGGGGTGAGCGGACTTTGTCCGCGAATCAATCCCTCCCGTTGCTTCAGGCTTTGCCAATCCTTCTACGCTGCCTGCTTCGAGCCGGAGCGCGACATCGCGGAGACCGGCGACCAGCGGGAGTCACCAAATCGCCGGGATCGATATGGAACGGCTGCAGGCCGCCCCTTGGGGCGCAGGGCAGGGACAACCCGGAGTAATCCCTAACTCTCCAAACAGAAGCGGCCCCGCATGAGGGGCCGCTTCTGTTTTTGGGTCGCGCCGACCCAGTGGTCAATAACTCACCACCACCGTGTCGTCCGCCGTCATCAACTCGAAGGTGACGTCCGGGCCGCCCCTTTCCACGCCGTTGATGACGTCGTCCATGGTCAGTCCGGCCTGCTGCATGCACATCGGGCAGATCACGACCCGACCCCCGTTTTTCATGATCGCCTGCAGCATCTGCTGGGCCGTCTTGCCGGTACCGGCAAAGACGTCCTGCTGGCGCTCGGTGGACGCCAGGTAGACACCGCGCACGTTGAGGAAGACGACCACGTTGTAGCCGGACTCCAGTGCCTTGCTGGCCTGGCCCGTGGCCATGCCGGCCGTCCAGACGTCGTCGGAGGTGATGTTGTAGAAGATAGTCTTCTTGCCGTGATCGTCCGCCAGCGCGCTGCCGGCGAACAGCGTAAGGACGAATAGCATGGCAAGGACGAGGACGTGTTGTTGGCGCATCGTGTGTTCCCCTTTTTCAGATTGTTGTCGATGCCTTCAGATTAGAGCCCGCACGGGCCGTCTTCAGCTGGTAATCGAGGGACTCTTGATCTTGCGCAAGTCCTCAGTCGGAAGCCGGGTGGTGTCCATCATCGTCGATGGACACCACTCAAGGCTGGAGCATGATCTCGAAGCGCGTCAGACCATCCTGGTCGACGATAAGTAGCGTTCGATAGTCGCCGCGCGGCACGACGAGCATCAGGCACGGGCTGGTCAGGGCCTGGGTCACGATCGCGCCCGGTGCGGGCGTCTGCCAGTTCACTTCGATCGTGGCGACCGTGCCGTCGATCACCATCTCTGGCTTCAGCAGTTCGAGGCCGTATCCGCCCGTCGTCTGCTGTCCCATCTCGATCAACACGATCCCCGATGTCTCGAAGTCCACCGTCGGTGTGTCCGGTGCGCCCATGCGATGCCGGTTGATGCGCTGGTAGGCGGACTGCAGCGACTGCGGGTCGTCGAGCCATTGGGCCGTTGCGGATTCCACGGCGGGGTCGCACTGGGCCATGCCGTGCAAAACGTCCAGGGGCTGTGTCGAGGTCGTGTGTGTGCAGGCCGCCGCACCGATCAGCATGGCCGTGGCAGCGAGGCCGCGGTTGAGGCGGGAGAGGAGGCGAGCGGTCACGGCAATGTCCCTTCGGTGCGTTTGATGGAGACGCTCTTGGAGAATCCCGGCCTGTCGGCATCAAGCGCCTTGGACAGCGCGGTCGAACCAATCTCGATCGGGAACGTGAGGCCGAAGTCGAGACCACTGATGTTGCCGTCTTGAACGATCACCCGCTCGAGCAGGCCTAGCGTGGGATACGCGCCACAGGCTTCGCCGGCGTCGCAGAGGATGTTGTCGTTGTCGGAGTCCGTACCGGCGACGATGTAGTACTCGCCGTTGGGGATTCCGGTGAGCGTGTAGCTGTACTCGCCGTCCACGTTGGCGGCCGTGTCCACGGCTACTGTTTGCAGGGTGGTCGCATCAATGGCGAGGATCCAGGTAAAGCCGGTGTCGGCTCCGGTGCCGGCTCCACCTCCGGTGTTCACAGAGAGTGTCACCGGGATACCCAGCGTCCGGGGTGCAGCGTCCACCGTGTAGGCGACGGTGACGACGGCGGTGTAGCTGCCGTCACTGAGTCCGGTGCGGTCGGCAGTCACGGTATAGTCGCCTAGGCCATCGCCCGTACCGGGCCCAGCGATACTGAGCCAGGGACTCGTCTCGGTCACCGAGGTGACCTCGACGGTACCGGGGCCGGATTCACCAAGGCTTAGCGTGAGCACGGTCGCGAGGCTACCGAAATCCAGCGTGTTCGGTGTGACGGTGAGCAGCGTGGGAATCACCCCGCTGGAGGCCGTTTGCACGGCCTTGGCCGCGTCGATGAGACCCCAGCCGTACACGTCGTCGCGCGTGGCAGCACCGTTGCCGGCCACGTCTTCCGTGATGCTGCCCGACTGCAGCCAGCCATCGAGGGCATCCGGGGTGACGTCGACCGGCGCGATGGATTCCATCAGTGCCACGACCCCAGCCATGTGGGGGGCCGCCATCGAGGTACCCTGCAGAAAGTTGTAGCTAGCCTGGCGCGTGCCGGTGGACTCGTCTACATGCGTGCTGAGCACGCCGTCCGGGTAGCCGTCGCCGCTGAGGTCGATGGCCATGTTGCCTCCGGGCGCCGCGACGTCGACCGTCGCCCCGTAGTTCGAATAGGGCGCACGCTGCTTGAGGTAGTCCACCGCGGATACCGAGACCACGCCCGCATAGGAGGCCGGATACCCCGGGGCGCTGGTGTTCTCGTTGCCGGCTGCGGCGATGATGATCACCCCGGCGTTGCGAATCTGCGTATAGGCGTCCTGTTCCGTCTGCGAGTAGCAGTTCAGGCACCCGAGACTCATGTTGATGATGTCTGCCGGTGTGCCGGGCACGCTGTTCGAATCATTCGGCAGGCCCGCCGCGTAGAAATTGCCCTGCAGGATGTCGTAGGTAGTGCCACCGCCCACGCCCAGCACGCGAATCGGCATGATGTCCGCGCCCCAGGACACGCCGGCTACACCATTCGTGTTGTCGGATGCGGCGGCCACGGTCCCGGCGACATGGGTGCCGTGGAATGAGCTGCTGCCGGCGATCAATCCGTCGCCGGGATCGTCCGGGTTGGCGTCGATGCCGTCGCCGTCGTTGGCAATGGTCGGGTTCGAGATGAAGTCGTAGCCGGCCACCAGTGACGCGCCCAGATCCGGGTGTGCCAGGAAGACGCCGGTGTCGACTACGGCCACCGTCACGGATTTCGTCGTACCCGTTTCGATATCCCAGGCTTGGGGCAGGTTGATCAGCGGGTAGTGCCACTGCAGTCCGTAGTACTGGTCATTGGGCGTGGCGAGGGGCCGATGGATGTAGTTCGGGTCGGCGCTGCGCACGTCGGCTCTTTGTCTCAGGGCCTTGATTGCCACGAGTGTATCGTGGCGCAGTCGTGCGTCGGTGTCGCTCTGGTCGAATCCACCCCAGCTCATGCCGGGGTTCTCGACGCCCAGGGCCATGAGCGTTTGCATGCGCGACATGGCGTCGCGCGGCAACGTGAACAGGGCCGGACGCCCCGATGCGCCGGCTTTCTTACGGAGGCCGGTCTGGGTGGCGAAGTAGCCTAGGGTGTCGCCCACCGCCAGGGGCAGCATGGCCTCCTCGAGTCGCACCAGGATCTCGCCGGGTACGAATTCGGGGACGGGCAATGCTGCGCCGGCCGGCGCGGCCACCACGTTCAGGGTGTAGTTCGATTGTCCATTGATGGCATTGACCAGGATGAAGTACTCGCCGTCCGCCGGCACGGTCACGGTCTCGGTGCGCGTGTCTCCCGCGGACCCCGCGATGAGGGTGGTGTCGCTCGCGTCGTACAGGAACAGATCAAGGTCCGGCGTGACCTGGCTGCCACCGGGATGGTCGGCGATGGTGAGGGTGATGATCTGCCCCGTTTGCAGGGTGCTGCGGAAGGCATCGAATTCATCGGCCAAGTTCGCAAACACGTCACCCGGTACACCGGTGGGTGCGGCGGTAGCGAAGCCGCCGAGCAGGAAGAGATTGGGAACGTCCTGGGCCGTGGTGGGCGTGTTGTTGCTCACCGGGCTGGAAAACGGGTCGTTGGTATCGCTGTCGATCGCCGTGTTCGCTGCCGAGGTGAGGGTCCCGCTGATGCTGAACGACGTTGGCGGTGTGCTGCTGCCGCCACCGCCGCCGCAGGCGGCGAGGGAGAGGGCGAGAAGGGGTGTGGCGATCCAGTGTCTCGGTGTCATCGTGTCCGGTCTGCCGCTTGAGTGAATGTGCTTTATCCCGAGTCCAGCTCTGGAACCGGTTGGTTGTCACGTGGCCCGCGCAGGCCTCGCCAGGCGCTTATCACAGATAGCGATATTGAAGCCTAACGCAGATCGATGCCAGTTCCATGAAGGCGATTTCGTTCACGTGCTCGGGTTGCCACCCTTGCGCGCTGACAGAAACGTCCAGAGCATCTCGAACGAGGGGATGAATACGTCCTGCTCCAGTATGGTCTCGAAGCGCCTGGCCAGTTCGGGGCGGATGTCTTCGAGCAGGGCCCGGTTGCGGCGCTCTTCCTCGGGGTCGAATTCGCCCTTGCCGGCCGCCTGCATGGTGAAGACGCCGCCGGGGCGCAGGGCGCGGTGGACCTTGTCGAAGATCTCGGCGATGAACTCGCGACGGGTCTGACCTTCGCGCACCGGGTTCATCGTGAGGTCGTAGATCACGCCGTCGAGGTTTCGCGCCTGGTCCAGGTAGGCGAAGGCATCGCCGACGATGACCTCGGCTCGCGGATGATCGAAGGCATCCTCGCAGAGCCGGGGCAGGTGCTCCCGGCAGAGCTCGATGACCGTCCCGTCGATGTCGATGAGGGTGGCCTTCTTCAGGTGGTTGTCCGCCTGCTCGGTCACCTTCAGGAGTTCATTGAGCACGCCCCCATCGCCACCGCCGAGGATGATCACGTGCTGCATGTCGCCCATGCCGATCAGTGGGGCCGTCATGGCCGTGTTGTAGGCATTGTCGGATTCCGAGATCTGCAGGTCGCCGTCCAGGAAGAGCTGGTGACCGTACACCGGGTGCTCGCAGATCTGGATGTGCTGGTACGCGCTGTGCGTATCCACGAGTCGCGTCGGGCTCACCGCCTCGGACAGCGTGTGGGCGTGCAGGTAGTCGCTAGGGTCGGCGTCAGGCGTGGTCACTGGCAGCTCCCATCGGCTCGAAGATGCGGTACTCGGGTGTCGGGGGAGCTACTATTGTACCCAACTTTTCACGGGGCGCCGCCCGGGCGCCCGTTATGAAACGACAAGGGGAAAGCACATGAAAGCCACGGCCGAACTGCAGGTCATTCCGCTGGGTTCCGGGGTCTCGGTGCGCAGTGAGGTATCCCGCGTCGTCGAACTGCTCGACGGGCATGACTTCCTGGTCGAGACACATGCCTCCGGCACCAATATCGAGGGCGATCTCGACGCGATTCTCGCCGCCGTGAAGCAGGTCCACGAGACGCTCCATGCCGAAGGTGCCGTGCGGCTGGTGAGCTACCTCAAGCTCGAGACGCGCACGGACAAGACGCCGACACTGGCAGGCAAGAAGCTCTGACCTGTAGCCTGGATGGAGCGTGAGCGGAATCCGGGACGCGGTGTAATCGAAGCCGCGGAACCCGGATTCCACTTCGTTTCATCCGGGCGACCCATGAGGGTGCCGTAGGAGCGGCGAGAGTCGCGATTGGGTGATGGATTTTCCGGGGCTTTGATCGCGACTCTCGTCGCTCCTACCGAATGACTAAGGCACGGTCTTGAGTGCCTTCTTCGTCGTCATCGGCCCCAGGCACTGCTCGATGTCCTCGCGCTGTAGAGTTTCCTTTTTTTCGAGCAACTCGATCAACGCATCCAGCCGCTCGCGGTGCTCGCGAATGATGGCCGTCGCCTGTTTCTCGGCTTCGGTGAGCAGGGCGTGCACCGCCTTGTCCACCACCTGCGCGGAGTGTTCGCTGTAACGCCGAGGCTGGGCGATCTCGCGGCCGAGGAAGGGGTGTTCCTCGCTCTCGCGCAGGTCCACGGGGCCGACATCGGCCGACATGCCCCATCGGCCCACCATGGCGCGCGCGAGATTGGTGGCCTGGTGGATGTCGTCGTCGGCACCCGAGCTTACCGAGTCGAGCAATTCGCGCTCCGAGCAGCGCCCGGCGAGCGTCACGGCCAGCCGGTCGCGCAGGTACTCCTCGGGCAGGGTGTGGCGTTCCTGCTCGGGCAGCTGCTGGGTGCCGCCCAGCGTGCGCCCGCGCGGGATGATCGAGACCTTGTAGAGCGGGTCGGTGTGCGGCACGAAGTAGGCGACCAGCGTATGCCCGGCCTCGTGCACGGCGAGGCGGTGGCGCTCGTCGGGCTGGATGGCGAGCGTGCGCACGGTGCCCATGAGCAGCTTGTCGCGGGCCTCGTCGAAGTCCTGCATCTCCACCTTCTCGCGGCGCAGGCGCGCGGCCAGCATCGCCGCCTCGTTCACCAGGTTCTTGATGTCGGCCCCGGAAAAACCGGGCGTGCCGGCCGCGATCTTCTCCAGATCGACGTCATCGGCGATCGGCACCTTGCGCGTGTGGACCTTGAGGATGGCGGCGCGGTCGTTGCGATCCGGCAGGTCGAGCATCACGTGGCGGTCGAAGCGGCCTGGACGGAGCAGGGCGGGGTCGAGCACGTCCGGGCGGTTGGTGGCGGCGAGCACGATCACGTTCTCGCGCCCGGTGAAGCCGTCCAGCTCCGCGAGGATCTGGTTCAGTGTCTGCTCGCGCTCGTCGTGTCCGCCACCCAGGCCCGTGCCGCGGGTGCGGCCCACGCTGTCGAGTTCGTCGACGAAGATGATGGCCGGTGCGCGCTCCTTGGCCGCCTTGAACAGGTTGCGCACCCGCGCGGCGCCCACGCCCACGAACACCTCGATGAACTCCGAACCGGAGATCGAGAAGAAGGGCACGCCCGCCTCGCCGGCCAGGGCCTTGGCGAGCAGGGTCTTGCCCGTGCCCGGCGCCCCCATCAGCAGCACGCCGCGCGGGACCTCGGCCCCCAGCTTGCGGAACTGCTCCGGGTCTTTCAGGAAGGACACCAGCTCGGCCACCTCGCGCTTGGCGTTGTCCTGGCCCGCCACGTCGTCGAAGGTGACATGCGGCACGCCGGCCTCACGGGTGGGGGATTCGAGGAAGGCCTTCAGCTGGTCGGGCCCGCCGAGGCGTCCGCCCAGCGTCTTCGCCGTGCGCTGGTAGATCAGGTAGAAGAAGCCGAACAGGATGATCCACGGCAGCAGTGCGGCGATAAAGGCCATGGTGCCGCCGCCGTCGCGGGCTTCCTGCACGTTGACCTTGACGCCGTGCGCCTCGAGGGTCGGCAACAGCTGATCGTCGCCGAAGTCCGGCGCACGCGTGCGAAAGTGGGTGACGACCTGTTCGCGTGCGCCGAGGGTCGTGGAGTGGGCCAGGGTGCCCTCGATCTCCACCCCGCGGATGGTCACCTCGCTCACCTCGTTCTCCGCCACCAGGGCCTTGAATTCGGTGTAGGGAATGGGTGGATTCGCACTCGTCGCCGAGAGGCCCTGGTACCAGAGGTAGCCGAGGGCGATCAGCAGGGCCAGCAGGACATAGGTGGTCCAGGCCGGGAAGGGCGTCTGTGGCTGGGTCGGTTGCTGTTGGGCCATGAGCGAATCCGTGCGTGGCATGTCGCCATACCGCGATTAAAGCGCATGGGGCGCCCCCTTTCCTTGATACAAGGCAACTGGCGCGGGATGGGGTGGGATGCGCGACTAGGCAAACGCCGTGGGACGTCGCATGATCAAAACATGAGCCACACTGCGATCAGACTCAGTGCCGACGACCCGGGCGCCGTGCTCGAGACCGTACTGGATGCGCATCGCCGCGTGCTGTTCACGGGGCCGGCCGGCATCGGCAAGTCCACGCTGGTGGACACGCTGGCGGCCCATCTGCAGCGGGCCGGGCGCGCCTGCCAGTGCCTCAGTGCCGACCCGGGCAGTCCGCTGTTCGGGGTGCCGGGTGCCCTGAGCCTGGGGCGGCGCGTGGACGGGGACTGGTCGATCGAGGCCATGGAGGCCCTGTGTACCCTGGATGCCGGGCGTTTTCGCCTGCCGCTCGTCGCCGCCGTCACCCGGCTGGCCCAGCAGGGCCCCGACCTCTTGCTGGTGGACGGTCCCGGCGTAGTGCGCGGGATCGGGGGCGCAGAACTGTTGCCCGCCCTGGTGCAGGCCGCTGACATCGACGCGGTGGTCGTGCTCACGCGTGCAGGCAGGGCGCCGGGGCTCGAGGCCGAACTCGCGGCCCTGGGCGTGCAGACGTACACGGTCGCGGCGAGCGATGCCGCCCAGCGTCCGGGCAAGAACGCCCGGGCGCGTGCGCGCACGGCCCAGTGGGAGGCCTACCTGGCCGGTGCCGCCGAGTACCGCATGCCCCTGGCGCCGCTCAAGCTCCTCGGTACCCCGCCGCCTACGGACGTGCCGGCCGCCTGGATCGGACGTCAGGTGGCCTTGTTGGACGGCGGACTGACGCGCACCCTGGGCGAGGTGGTCGGTGTCGAGGGCGATGCCTTGCGGCTGCGCCTGGCGCGGCCGCCGGGGGAGGCGACGAACCTGCTGACGCGCGACGCGATGCGTAACCTGGACGGTCAGCTCGCCACCGCCACACCGTACGTCACCGAGGCGCTCGAGTACCTGCCACCGCCCGACATTGCGCCGCCCGTCTCGAACTCCGGTGACACCGGCCCGCGCGTCGTCGGGCGCGTGGGCATGCTCGGCGTGAGCCTCATCAACGGCGTGTTCGGCGATCCGCTGCTGCACGCCCGCCTGCGCCACCAGGCGCGCAGCCTCCTGTTCGACCTGGGCGAGGGCGCCCGGCTCTCGGCGCGCATCGCGCACCAGGTCAGTGACGTGTTCATCACGCACACCCACATCGACCACATCGCCGGCTTTCTCTGGCTGCTGCGCTCGCGCATCGGCGAGTACCCCGTCTGCCGTTTCTACGGCCCACCCGGCCTGGCCGACAACATCGAGGGGCTCACGCGCGGTATTCTCTGGGATCGCATCGAGGATCGCGGTCCGCAGTTCGAGGTCACGGAGCTGCACGGTGACACGCTCAAGCGCTTTCGCGTGCAGGCCGGCCGGCGTGGCTGCGAGCGTATAGGAGAAGAAGCCTGCGAGGACGGTGTGGTCTTGCGCGAATACGGGTTTTCCGTGCGCGCCGTCGCACTCGATCACGGCACTACCGACGTGCTCGCCTATGCCTTCGAGCCCGCCCGCCAGATCAACGTGCGCAAGGACCGCCTGGCCGAGCGTGGCCTGGCGCCGGGCCCCTGGCTTGGCGAACTCAAGGACCGCATCCACGCCGATGACCTCGGTGCGCACGTGGATCTGCCCGATGGCACCGTGGCCACGGTGGGCGAACTCGCCGATGAGCTCGTGCTCGTCAGCGCCGGCAAGAAGCTCGTCTACGCCACGGACTTCGGCGACACGGTGCAAAACCGCGAGCGCCTGATCGCGCTGGCGCACGGCGCGCACACGCTGTTCTGCGAATCCACGTTCCTGGAAGGCGACATCGAGCAGGCCCGGCGCACCGCGCACCTCACCACGCGGGCCTGCGGCGAGATCGCCACGGCCGCCCGGGTCGCCCGATTGGTGCCGTTTCACTTCTCGCGGCGTTACGAGGCCGACGTGTCACGGGTCTACGAGGAAATCGGCGAGTACTGCGCGTCGCTCGTCGTGCCCAGCTGACGCCCGCCGGCGGTTGCACCCGGGGCCCGTTCCGTGTTGCCCTTGGCACTCGGGCGTATCGACAACGCCCCGTGGTTTCGGATGGGGAAGCTAATGGAAGCGGAAGTCCGCGAAATACGCGAACACATGGCGCAGTTCCCGCCGTTCGAGCAACTCAGCGATGAGCTGCTCGACGCGGTGGCCATGTCGGTGGAGATCGCCTACCACCAGGCCGGGACCGAGGTCTACGCGTACGGCCAGCCGATCCACGCGCTGCCCTACATCCGCAGCGGGGCGGTGGAGGTCTATCACCACAACGGCGAACTCTACAACCGGCTCGCCGAGGGCGACATCTTCGGCCAGTTCGGTCTGCTGCGTAACCGCCGCGTGCGCTTTCCCGTCAAGGCCATCGAGGACACGCTGCTCTACCTCATCCCGGAAGAGCTGTTCGACCGCCTGTGCGACGAGGACGAGAGCTTCGCGGACTTCGTCGAGCTCTCCGGTGCCGGCACGCGCCTGAAGAGCACGGTCGAACAGAGCGTGCGTGACAACGACATGATGGTCACGCGCGTGCGTCGCCTCATCACACGCCTGCCGGTGATGATCGAGGATTCGGCCACCGTACAGGATGCCGCACGGCTCATGACCGAGAACGACGTCTCCTCGGTCCTGCTGCTCGAGCCGGCCGAGAACGCGGACTCCGACCGCGTCTTTACCGACAACGACGACAACACCTGGCGCCTGGCCGGCATGCTCACCGACCAGGACCTGCGCGAGCGCGTGCTCGCCGAAGCGCGCCCGGCGGACACGCGGCTCAAGGACATCGCCCACGGCGAGCTCATCACGATCCAGTCGGACGAGTCCGTGTACGAGGCGCTGCTCACCATGCTGCGCAACAACATCCAGCGCCTGCCGGTACTCCACCGTCGCCGGCCCGTCGGCGTCATCCACCTCTCCGACATCGTGCGTTACGAGACGCACAGCAGCGCCTATCTCGTCAGCAACATCTTCAACCAGTCCACGGTGAAGGGGCTCTCGCGTCTGATCCCGGACGTGCGCGCCGCCTTCATCCGGCTGGTAGACGAGGGCGCCACCTCGCAGATGATCGGCACAGCCATGTCCACCATCGGGCGCAGCCTGATGCGCCGCCTGGTCGAGATGGCCGAGGCGGAACTCGGCCCGCCGCCCGTGCCGTACTGCCTGCTCGTGCACGGCTCGCTCGCGCGCAACGACCAGTCCATCACCACCGACCAGGACAACGCGCTGGTCCTGCACGACAGCTTCGATCCCGCACAGCACGACGCCTACTTCAAGGAACTGGCCAAGCGCGTGAGTGACGGCCTGGATGCCTGCGGCTACCCCTACTGCAAGGGCGGCATCATGGCGACCAACGACAAGTGGCGTCAGCCGCTGTCGCAATGGAAACGCTACTTCGAGGAGTGGATCGCAAAGCCCGATCCCGAGCGCCTGCTGCACAGTTCCATCTTCTTCGACCTGGACGCCGTCTACGGCGAGGAGCGCTTTCTCGAGGAACTGCAAGACCTCGTCGCTACGCGCGCCTCGAAGAGTCCATTGTTCCTGGCGGCACTCGCGCGCAACGCGCTCAACCGCACGCCGCCGCTCGGCATCTTCCGCACCTTCGTGGTGGAGAAGGACGGCCGCCATGACAACGCCATCAACATCAAGCGTCGCGGCATCGCGCCCATGACGGACGTGATCCGCGTGCACGCGCTCGCCGTCGGCTCGCGTGCACAGAACTCCTTCGAACGGCTGGACGACATCGACCGTGCCGGCTCGCTCCCGGCGGGGCAGACCGACAAGCTGCGCCACGCGCTGGAGTTCCTCTCCACCGTGCGCCTGCGCCACCAGGCCTACGAGCTCAAGCACGACCACGAGCCCGACAACGCCGTGGAGCCGGAGCACGTCTCCGATGCCGACCGCCACAACCTCAAGGAAGCCTTCCAGGTGCTGAGCAACGCCCAGAAATTCCTGCGCTTCCGCTACCCCACGCCCAACCGCTGAGTCATGGCGGACCGCTCACAGGGCGAGGGGCCGACCTGGCCCGAGTACTTCGCGTTGCAGGCCCAGGCCTGCAACGACCCGGCGCTGAAACGTTTCTACAGCGCCGGCCTTCCGCCGGACGACACGCCCGTCGGCGAACTCTCGCTGATGGCCCTGGACTTCGAGACCACCGGCATGGACGCGGGCCGGCATGCCATCGTCAGCATCGGCATGGTCCCGTTCGACCTGCGGGTGATCCGCCCCGCGGCCGGTGCGTACTGGGTGGTCAAGCCGCCGCGCCCGCTGCGCGAGGAATCCATCGCCTTTCATCGCATCACGCACTCGGAGGTCGAGCACGCGCCCGATCTCGACGCCGTGCTCGACGATCTGCTCGAGCGGCTCGCCGGACACGTGGTGGTCGTCCATTACCGCAATATCGAACGTCCGTTCCTCGACCAGGCGGTGCTGGCCCGCCGCGGCGAGCACTGCCTGTTCCCGGTCATCGACACCATGACACTCGAGGCCCGCTGGCAACGCGAGCGTCGCTTCGAGCGCATCCGGCGGTTCTTCGGCGTGGAGCCACCGTCGATCCGCCTGGCGGCCAGCCGCGAACGCTACGGGTTGCCCGCGTATTCCTCGCATCACGCCAAGGTCGATGCCATGGCCACGGCCGAACTCTTCCAGGCCCAGGTCGCGCGGCACTATTCAGCGGACACGCCGCTCGCCGAACTCTGGGTCTGAGCGCAAACACCCGCGCAACGAAAAAGGCGGCCGAAGCCGCCTTTTCTGTCGCTTGCCTTGAGGGGCCTATGCCCGGCCGGGCCGTGGCTCGCTCATCAGGCCCTTCACGATCGCAAAGCAGCCGACCAGCAACACCACGGTGAAGGGCAGGCCGGCCGAGACGGCCACCGCCTGCAGCGCACCGAGGCCGCCGCCGACCAGCAGCGCGATGGCGATCGCGCCCTCGATCACGCCCCAGAACACGCGCTGTGGCTTGGGCGCGTCGATCTTGCCGCCGGCCGTGATCGTGTCGATCACCAGGGACCCCGAGTCCGAGGAGGTGATGAAGAACAGGATCACCAGGGTGATGGCGAGGAACGACGTGATGTCCGTCCACGGCATCTGGCTCAGGACCTCGAACAGCTTGAGCGGCAGCTCCGCGTTGGCCGCACCTTCGAAGCCTTCCTGCATCTGCTTGATCGCGGTGGTGCCAAAGGCGGTCATCCAGAACACGGAGACGGTGGACGGGATCAACAGCACGGCGATGAGGAACTCGCGCACCGAGCGGCCGCGGCTCACGCGCGCGATGAACATGCCTACGAACGGCGACCAGCTGATCCACCAGGCCCAGTAGAAGGTGGTCCAGCCCTGGCTGAAGTTCACGTCATCACGCGCGAACGGGTTGGAGAGGAACGGCAGTTCGGCGAGATAGTTACCGATGTTCTTCACGAAGCCGGTGGCGATCAGCAGCGTCGGCCCGGCGAACACCATGAACATCAGCAGCAGGAAGGCCAGCACCATGTTGATCTCAGAGAGCCGCTTCACGCCCTTGTCCACGCCGGCCACGATCGAGAACACGGCCACCGCGGTGATCCCGGTGATCAACAGCACCAGGGTGGTATTCCCGCCGCCGATACCAAACAGGTGATTGAGCCCCGAGGCCGCCTGTTGTGCGCCGATCCCCAGCGAGGTCGCCAGGCCGAACAGCGTGGCGAAGACTGCCAGGATGTCGATCACGTGCCCCGGCCAGCCCCAGATGCGTTCACCCAGGAGCGGGTAGAAGATCGAGCGCACGGTCAGCGGCAGGCCCTTGTTGTAGGCGAAGATCGAGAGCGAGAGCGCCACGATCGCGTAGATCGCCCAGGGGTGCAGGCCCCAGTGGAAGATGGTCGCGGCCATGCCGAGATTCATCGCGGCGGTCGGGTCGTCGGCCGCCGCACCCAGCGGCGCCCAGTCGGTGCGCACGCCGCCTTCACCCACGCTGGTCCCGCCGAGCGCGGTGCCGTAATGCGAGAGCGGTTCTGCCACGCCGTAGAACATGAGACCCACGCCCATGCCGGCGGCGAACAGCATCGCGAACCAGGAGAGGTTGGAGAAGTCCGGTGATGCCTTCTGTCCACCGATCCGCACCTTGCCGAGCGGCGAGAAGATCAAAACGATGCACAGCAGCACGAAGATGTTGGCCGCCAGCAGGATGAACCAGGTCATGTGCGTGTTGATCCAGTTCTTCATGCCGTCGAAGACCGCGGTCGACTCCTCGGGCAGGGCCAGCGTGAGTACCACGAACGCCAGGATCACCATTGCCGATACCGCGAACACCGCACCGTGGATGTCGATGTTCACGCCCAGCGGCGCGGCCTGGTAGTTGTCCTGGCCGATCTGGTAATCGGTGTCGATCAGGTTGGCGGCGCCTTCCGGTGCCGGAACGCCGACGGATTCCGTCGGGGTCTGCGGGGATTCTTCGGGATTGTTAGCCACGATGCTCTCCCTCCGTTATCTGGTTCTTGTCGTTTATTCGGGCGCGTCGGGACGGACGAGGAACACGGACGCTGCGGTGTGCTTGGCGACCTTGCTGCCGTTGGCCGGCATGATCGCGTCGAGGTGTTTCGGCAGGTGGGTGCCCATGATCACGAGGTCGGCCCCCACGTCCTCAATGGCCTGCACGAGAATGTCGTCGAGATCCACCACGGGGTCATGACTGTTGTACACGCGGGCCGTCGGTTCGTGGCCGTTGTCCGGGGCGTGCTCGTGCGCAAAGGCCTTGAGCTTCTGCTCGTATTCTTCCGGGCTGTGCGCCACGGAACTGGGCTGCGAGGTGGTCACGCCCACGTAACACAAGGGGGCGTTGTAGTGCCGCGCCATGTCGGCCGCGACGGTGAGCGGTTTCTCCAGCGACTTCAGGTGCGCCAGGTCCACCGGAACCATGATCTTCTTGAACATGAACAGGGTCCTCTTGCGGTTGCACGAAAGAGATTCGGCCGGGCGAGTTGTTGTTGTGAGCCCGCTCGAGTAGCTGTTGCGCGTACCACCTTAACAGGCCGGGCACGCGATATCCTCCCCGCAGCCGGGGCGGGAAGGGCGCCCCTCGCGCGCGAGTGTGAGGATTTGATGCCGCCTGAAAGTTGCGGCAAGAGGATTAGCGCCTGCTGATGGTCGCCTGCTATCAGTGAGTTATGTTCAACTCTTAAAGCGTCTTGCAGGCATCGAGCCCGTAGCCCGGATGAAGCGAAGCGCAATCCGGATGTCTGCAATGTGAGCACTCAGGCCTTCGACATGACGATGATCACCGCGACGAGCACGCCACCGGCGAGTGCCACGAGGCTGAACCGCTTGCGTTCCTTCTCGGCGCGCGGGAGTAGATGAGTAGCGCCGACATAGATCAGTGCCCCCGCCGAGATTGCGAGCAGTCCCCCGAGAGTCTGCGCGTCGATTCGGCTGATCATCGGCCAGGACAGCAGCATACCCAGGGGGGTGGTTGCGGCGGCCGCGAGGAACGCCAGCACCATCGCCTTGCGTTCGGCAATGCCACCGCGAACCAGCAACAGATAGGTGATGATGCCTTCCGGAAACTCGTGCAGCACCATCCCCAGTGTCGCGAGGTACCCGGTGAGTATGCTCACCGTGAACGCAATGGAATAGATGAAGCCGTCGATGAAGGAATGAAAACCGATGCCGAGCATGGGCACGATACCGATCGCGTAGTCGCGCCGTTCGGGGTCGCGCTCGCAGACGAAGGCCGTCAGGAAGCGGTTGAACAGGTGTAACCCGAAGAAACCCGCCAGCAGCCAGATTGGCGCCTGTGGGTTCATGGCGAAGGATTTCGGCACGATGTGCAGGAACGAGGCGGCAATCAGCACGCCGGCGGCAAAGCACATGAAGTAGGTGCTGTTCTGCTGTCCCCAGCCTGCAAAACGGCGGATCGTGTAGATGCCGAGCGAGGTGACGATCGCGGCCACCAGGCTGGTGGCCAGGGCCGTCCAGAACGTATTTTCCATGGCCCGGACGTTCTCCTGTTCAGCGCGGTCGCGCGATGTGTCGCGTCGGTTTCATCACTGCTTGTACGCGCTCACCACGACGAAGCCACAGCGACCCCGTCCGGGCCTCAGCGGCTCGACCGTGTTCGTCTCCGCCAGGGGGCGCGACAGTGTCTGCCCCCATTGATCGATGCTGAACCCGGCCTCGATCAACAGGTCTTCCACCCCGCTGGCCGAATGAAAGGTCGCATCACGATAGAAGACGTTCTCGGCCTGGTGTGCCAGGTAGTCCTGGCCGATAACGCTCTCGCGATCGACGAACCCAAGCACCACCCGGCCATCGGGGGTAAGTACGCGCCAGGCCTCGGCCAGCATCCGCGCGGGTGAATCCACGAAACAGACCGTGGTGACGATCAGGACGTAGTCGAAACACTCGTCGGGGAAGGGTAGCGCCTCGGCCACGCCCTCCACGGTCTCGATGCCGCGCTCGGCTGCAACCGCGAGCATGGCCGGCGAGGGATCCACGCCCACGGCCACGCCCAGCGGGGCGGCGAAGCGCCCGGTGCCGACCCCGATTTCGAGGCCGCGGCCCGTATAGGGCACGAGCGCACGCAGTGCGAGCAACTCAGAGATATAGGCCGCCTCGTGCTTTTCGAACCAGGCATCGTAGCGCTGCGTATGCGCATCGAAGGGTGCGGTCCTAGGCATGACGCGGCGCCTTGAGTGCTTCCTCGTTGAGGATCTTCATGTGTCCTCCCTCTCGCCAGTTAAAGCCATCGCCGTTGGCGATAGATGCGTATCGAACCCAGTGTAGCGCAGCGGGCCAGGTCACTGGCGCACTGGCCGAGGAGCCTTCAGTCGCCCTCGGACATGATCCGTTCGTGCACAAGGCCGCCGATGATCGCGAAGATCAGCAGGTACATCGAGAGCACGATGGTATATGCGAGGCCAAAGTAGTGAATCATGAGCGGCAGCAGGGGGAGTTTCAGCGCCCGGCTGTACAGGAAGGTCGCGATCAGTGCACTGCGCATGCCCTTGCCACGCATCTCGGCGAGCAGGGCATACCAGGCGTAGACGGGGCCGACGGAGAGCACGCCGCCGGCCAGTGCAGCGAGCCAGCCCCGTACGCCGCTCTCGCGGCCGAGATGGCGCTTGATACGTTTCTCGTCGAGCAGCAGGTTGGCGAGCAACAGCAGGATGAAGACCAGGCCGAGTACGGGGAGCACCTGCGCCATGACCTGACCGAAGAACCCGAGGGCCTTCTCGGTGCCCACGGGGTCGGTGAAACCCACCACCGCGTAGAGCGCGAGTACGGCGGCGAGAAACCACCAGCCGCCACGCCGCCGTTTCCGTGATTGCTCCATGGTTCAGGCCATACCCAGCAAGGTCAGGGTGTAGACGGTGCAGAACGCCACAGCGATCGCAAAGACGAAGTTGATCAGGTTACGCACGATGGCAAAGCGGGTACCCAGCAGCATCGCCTCGGCTGGCAGCTGTACGCTCCCGACCGTCACCCAGGTGATCATGAGTGCGGTCACCGCCACCAGGTCCACGCCGCTGGCGAGCAGTTCACCACCCAGAAGGTAGCTCGCCAGGGGGTGGCCGACGGCAATGCTGCCGATGCCGGCACCGATCAGGCTGTCGAGCAGGGCGCCATGACCGAACAGGCCGCCAGCGATCTGTTTCGGGAACAGGGTGACCGCGAGGCTGGTGAGCAGCAGCATGCCGATGATGATGGGCAAGACGTTGACGAAACTGTGAAACGTCTTGGTCAGGCCGTGTTTCAGGTGCTCCTGGTCGAGCTGCATGCTGGGTGCTCCTGATGGTGCGGGTACGGTTGGAATGCAGGGTCGCGAGGACAGGTCTCGTCCGCCGCTGGGTGCAGTGTAACGATTCCCGCCGCGTCAGGCCGATAGATGGCCCGTGATGGGCCCGAGAGCGCACCAAAAAAGTGCAATATCCGCACCCTGGTGCACGTAATCCCTTCATAACAGTCGCGGTCCCCCGTAACACCGGGCTCTCCGGCCCTTGGCAGGCATCTTGCGTTGTATCCCCTGAACGTCGCTTCGGCGACGCGACGATGGCACGACGATGTTGATGGTATTCACCGATCTCGATGGGACCCTGCTGGATCACCACGATTACGGCTTCACTGCTGCCGAGCCCGCGCTGGCGCGGCTCAAGGCGGCGGATGTGCCGCTGATCCTGGTCTCCAGCAAGACCTACGCGGAGCTGGTCGAATACCAGAAGCTGCTGGGCATTCACCAACCCTTCATCGCGGAGAACGGCGGGGCGATCTGCATCCCGCGCGGTTACTTCCGCACCGTGGACGAGCTCCCGGCCCTGGACCCGCTGGACGGGTACGCCGTGGAGCTGCTCTCGCCGGCCTACGCGGACCTGGTGGCGCGCCTGGCGGCGGTGCGGGAGGCGCAGGGCTTTCGCTTTCGCGGCTTTGCCGACATGGATAATGCCGAGGTGGCCGGGCTCACCGGCCTCTCGCTGGAGGCGGCGGCCCGGGCCCGCACGCGCCTGTGTTCCGAGCCCATCCTCTGGCAGGACTCGGACGAGGCGAGGGCGGCATTCGAGGACTGGCTCCAATCCCAGGGCCTGCGCGCCCTGCAGGGCGGGCGCTTCCTGTCCGTGCTCGGGCGCACGGACAAGGGCGCGGCGATGAGCCGGCTGATCGACCGCTACCTCAAGGCCGGCTTCGAGGCGCCCTACAGCATCGCGCTGGGCGACAGCGCCAACGACCTCGACATGTTGCGCCACGCCGACCATGCCGTGGTGGTGAACAACCCGCACGGTCACGCCATCGAACGCGACGCGCTCCCCCAGGCCTTCTTCACCGAGGGCATCGGCCCGGTGGGCTGGGGGCAGGCCGTCGAAACCCTGCTGGACCACTACGAGGACAGGCAGCATGGCTGATTTCATGCAGAACGGGGTGATCACCACCCTGCACAAGCTCACCGACCGCCCCACCGAGGACCTGGAGGCCGAGCTCACGCAGTTCGCCCGGCGCGCGCCGCTGGCGCTGATCCTGCCCTCGCTCTACTCGGAGCTGGAGGGCCCGGCGCTGTCCGGGATCATCGACCACCTCGCCGAGGTGCCGTACATCGATGAAATCGTGATCGGCCTGGACCGCGCCGACGAGGCGCAGTACCGCTACGCGCAGGCATTCTTCGGCCGGCTGCCGCAAAACCACACCATCCTCTGGAACGACGGCCCACGCCTGCGCGCGCTGGACGCCGAACTCGAGGCCGAGGGCCTGGCCCCGCTGCAGCCCGGCAAGGGCCGCAACGCCTGGTACTGCCTCGGCTACACGCTGGCGCGCGGCCGCGCCCACGCCGTGGCCCTGCACGACTGCGACATCGTCACCTACACGCGCGACCTGCCGGCCCGCCTGTTCTACCCGGTAGCCAATCCCGGTTTCGAGTTCAGCTTCTGCAAGGGCTATTACGCCCGCGTGGCCGAGGGCAAGCTCAACGGCCGCGTCACGCGCCTGTTCCTGACGCCGATGATCCGCGCGCTCAAGCGCATCCTCGGCCCGCTGGACTACCTCGAATTCCTCGACAGCTTCCGCTACCCGCTGTCCGGCGAGTTCGCCATGCGCACGGACGAGATCAAGAACATGCGCATCCCCAGCGACTGGGGCCTGGAAGTGGGCATCCTCTCCGAGGTGTACCGCAACCTCTCACCCCGCCAGGTCTGCCAGGTGGACATCGCCGACCAGTACGACCACAAGCACCAGCCGCTATCCGTGGAAGAGCAGGACACCGGCCTCTCGCGCATGAGCCGCGAGATCGCCAAGTCCATCTACCGCAAGCTCTCCACCGAGGGCGTGGTGCTCACCAACGAGTTCTTCCGCACCATCAAGGCCACCTACCTGCGCATGGCGCTGGACATGCTCCAGCAATACGCCCACGACGCCACGATCAACGGCCTCAAGCTCGACTGCCACGCCGAAGAACAGGCCATCGAGACCTTCACCCAGAGCATCATCGCCGCCGGCGAAGACTTCCTCGCCAACCCCATGGAAGTCCCGTTCATCCCCAGCTGGAACCGTATCCACAGCGCCATCCCGGATTTTGCCAAGCGCCTGATCCAGGCGGTGGAAGAGGACAACGCCAATGGGGATTCGCCGAAGACACCGGTGGCGGTGGCATGAGGAAATGGATACCCGCCTTCGCGGGTATGACGGGAATAAAAGGGCGTCATTCCGGCAAAGGCCGGAATCCAGGTGACGCTATGGGTAGCACCGCCATCGCGGCTCTCACCCAGAGGGCATAAACGTCGCCCAACACCCCTAAACCCGCAACCAATGGCAGGCATAGGCCCCGAGTGCCAGCTCGCCGTCTTCCAGCCTCACCTGCCGCCCACTCAGCAGATCCGGCACGAACCGCGGCGCGGCCTCGAGTTCTTTCGGCCACTCCAGGGTCTTGTGGAACGGCGTCATGTTGAACACGCAGAGTATCCGCTCGCTCTCGTCCGGCGCGGTGCGCAGCAGCACGAACAGGTCGTCGCCGAAGTCCAGCAGAGCCTGGTCCCCGTCCGGGTGGAAGGCCAGCAGCTCGCTGCGCACCTCCAGCCTCCGCAGGTACTCGTGAAACACCTGGCTGGTCTCGGTGGACCGGTCGGCGATCCGGCGCTCGAGCTCGAAGATGTCCAGCTTGCGGCGGTTGATGGAGCGGGTCATGCCCGTGCGCTCCACGCCGATGTGGTCGTTGGGCGTGGCCACCAGGGAATGCACGTACACCGCCGGCACGCCCTTGAGGCTCATCGCCAGGGTCTGGGAGAGCAGGAAGCGGGCGATCTTGAGTGCGTCCCCGGGGCCCGTGCCGCAGGCATCGAAGTAACTGATGTTCAGCTCGTAGGGCGTGTCCGTGCCGTCCTTGTTGCGCCGGGTGGAGATGTAGCCGCCGCGGGCGCGCATGTCGTCGAGCATGGCGTTGAGCTCGTCGACCGGGATCAGCCCCTCCAGCGGGCGCAGGCCCACCCCGTCGTGCGAGGCCGTGAAGTTGAGGTAGGTGCAGCCCGCCGGCGGCTCGGTGAGCTCGCGCGCCCACTCGTTCAGGTGCCGGGCCGAGCCGCTGTAGAGCGCGTGCAGCAGCAGCGGCGGCAGGCTGAACTGGTAGATCATCTGCGCCTCGTCGCCGTCCCCGAAATAGCTCAGGTTCTCCGCGTTGGGCACGTTGGTCTCGGTCAGCAGAAGGCAGCCCGGCTCCACGGCATCGAAGATGTCGCGGAACAGCTTCACCACCTCGTGGGTCTGCGGCAGGTGGATGCAGCTCGTGCCGATGATCTTCCACAGGAACGCCACCGCGTCCAGGCGCACGATGCGCGTGCCCATGCGCAGGTAGAACAGCAGGATGTCGACGAACGCCAGCAACACGTCCGGGTTGGCGAAGTTGAGGTCGATCTGGTCGTTGGAGAAGGTCGCCCAAACGTGCTTCATGCCGTGCGGCGTGCGCACCTTGGAGAGCAGGGGCGTGCTGCGCGGCCGCACCACGTCCGAGAAGTTGGCCTGCGGGTCCACCTCGATGAAATAGTCCTTGCCCGGCGCCTTGTCCTCGATGAAGTCGATGAACCACAGGTTCTCGCGCGAGCAGTGGTTCAGCACCAGGTCCGCCATCACGTCGAAGTCCTCGGCGATGGCCTGGATGTCCGGCCAGTCCCCCAGGTCCGAGCGCACCGCACGGTAATCCGTGATCGAAAAGCCGTCGTCCGAGCTGAAGGGAAAGAAGGGCAGGATGTGCACCGCGCTGAAGGCCCCCTCCAGGTGGTGCGTCAGGAACTCGCGCAGGGTGCGCAGCGGCAGCTCGCTGGGGCTCTGGATGCTGTCCCCGTAGGTGATCAGCACCGCGCTGGCCTCATCCCAACACGGTGGTGCATACACCCGCTCCCGTGCCCCAAGATGGTTCGCGACCAGGGCCTCCAGCCGGTCGGCGATCCCGGGGGCGGCCGCCTCTCCATACAGGAAGACAAGCCGTGCCAGAATGCGCTCTCGGGGGAGCAACTCGTCTGGTTCAGGGGCTAAGCGGGCTTCGCTCATGGTGGAATATGCAGCAACATTTGCGCCAAGGAGGAGAGCGCGAGGAAGCGTTGGCTCCAATGGTCCGATTCGTGGCAAAATACACCATGGGTTTGGGGATCTGGACATCCCTGATCAGAGGGTTGATTGTCGGGCATATGTCTAAGAAAAATAAAGGAAAAATAGCCTGTATTGACTTGTTCTGCGGCGCCGGCGGATTGACTCGCGGCTTGCTCGATAGCGGCATCGACGTAAGGGCTGGTGTAGACATGGATCCGGCGTGTCGTTTCCCCTACGAGGCCAATAACGAGGGCGCTGTTTTTCTCGAGAAAAGCGTCGAGAAGCTCCGCGGAGAAGAGCTCGATACGTTATGGGCCAACGCCGAACTCCGGGTCCTTGCGGGATGTGCCCCTTGTCAGCCGTTTTCGACCTATAGCCAGGGCAAGGATAAATCCGGGGATGGTCGCTGGAATCTTTTGCTCCAATTCGGGCGCCTCGTGAAGCAAAGCGAGCCCGATCTGGTAACGATGGAGAATGTTCCTGGTCTATCCAAGCAGGATGTTTTTCGGAAGTTCGTTAACCGACTTCGCGATCTCGGCTATCACGTCTCCTATCAAACGGTCTACTGCCCCGACTACGGCGTCCCCCAGCAGCGCCAGCGACTGGTGCTTCTCGCCTCCAGGCTCGGCTCCATCGAGTTAATCAAACCGACACACCCGAAAGGTAGCCACCGATCCGTGCGAGACGTAATCGGTAAACTCAAGCCCATTGCAGCCGGTGAGGCCGCGGCTCGAGACTCGCTGCATCAAGCCGCGTCTTTATCGCCGATTAATCTGAAACGAATCAGGGCTTCCGTTCCCGGTGGCACGTGGCGTGATTGGGATGCCGATCTCGTAGCCGATTGTCACAAGAAGGCGTCCGGAAGGAAGTACTCCAGCATCTATGGCCGCATGGAATGGGATCGGCCAGCCCCGACACTTACAACACAATTCTATAATTTCGGCAGTGGCCGCTATGGGCACCCGGAGCAAGACCGCGCGATTTCGTTTCGCGAGGGGGCACTCATCCAGGGTTTCCCGAAGAACTACAGCTTTTTCGAGCCCGGAAGCAACATTGGTCGAAACGATCTTGGACGATTGATCGGAAACGCGGTACCAGTTCAGCTCGGCGAGGCTATTGGAAAGAGTGTCCTAAAGCACGTGCGGAAGTATTCCTGAAGCTCTCCTGTGTCCTCTCCCCTGGGGGAGGAGGCTATTCCCATGACACGATAGGAAGACGATGTCTGCGAAAATCACGGCAGAAAAGCGCGAAGAAACGATTTTCGGAGTTCCGGAACCCGGCCAGTTAGTCGAGGTTCGGCGTAGACAGTGGGTGGTTGGCGATGTTCGCGGGTCATCGATAGAGGCGTCCGAACAGCGGGGCGTACCTCAGCACCTGGTGAATTTGAGTTCCATCGATGAAGATGCGCTCGGCGAGGAGCTGGAGGTCATCTGGGAGATAGAGCCCGGAGCACGCATCTTGGAGAAGGCCGGGTTGCCCCTGGTCGAGGGCTACGACCCTGCGGAACGGTTGGAGGCTTTTCTCGACGCCGTGCGGTGGGGCGCCGCCACCAATGCCGATCGTTCCTTCCTGCAGGCACCCTTCCGAAGTGGCGTTACGATCGAAGACTATCAGCTCGATCCACTCGTGCGTGCCATCGACATGGCCAGGGCCAACCTGCTCATTGCAGACGATGTCGGCCTCGGCAAGACGATCGAAGCCGGACTCGTCATACAGGAACTGCTTGTTCGTCACCGGGCACGCACGGTACTGGTCGTGTGTCCGGCGTCTCTCCAGGTTAAATGGCAAATCGAGATGCAGGAGAAGTTCGGGCTCGAGTTTCGTATCGTCGATACGGATTACGTGCGGCAATTACGCCGGGAGAGAGGCATACACGCCAATCCATGGACGTCGTTCCCGCGATTGATTACCTCCATGGACTGGATGAAGAGCGGGGAGGGGCTCAGGTTGATCAAGGACGTCCTCCCGCCGCGCGCGACGTATCCACGCAAGTTCGATATCCTGGTTGTCGACGAGGCGCATAACGTCGCTCCTGCAGGTGCTTCGCGGTATGCTCTCGAAAGCCAGCGCACGCGCCTGATACGCACAATCGCCCCCCATTTCGAACATCGTCTCTTCCTGAGCGCGACACCTCATAACGGTTATAAGGAATCCTTCACCTCGCTACTGGAGTTGCTGGATGACCAGCGCTTCGCCCGCTCGGTCGAGCCAGACGAACGACACCTTCAACGTGTAATGGTCCGACGTCTTAAGACGGATCTAAAGGTCGATGGGAAACCGATCTACCCACGCCGCGAGTTAATGCCGCTCGAAATCGCTTATTCTGACAGCGAACGCGCCATTCACGACCTGCTTCGCGAATACACGGAGAGCCGAGCGGAATCCGTCCGTGGGTCGGGTGCCGAGTTCGGAACCGAGTTCGTACTCAAGTTGCTCAAGAAAAGGTTGTTCTCCTCGCCGGCAGCCTTCGCGATGACGTTGGCCAAGCATCGAGATAGCTTGAGCCGCGGTAAGCGGAGCAAAGGCGACCAGCCCATGGAAGAGAGAATCCTGCGCAAGGCCGTGATGCGTGCCGAGGAGGATTGGGCGGACGACGAGGGCTTGGAGCGAGCGCTCGCAGAGGCGACGACCCAGGCGAGCACTTCGTTTGTCGAGCTGAGTCGAGCCGAGCGCAAAATGCTGGATCGACTCGGGCATTGGGCCGAATCCGCCAAAAACAAACCCGATGCCAAAGCGAAAGCCCTCCTGGGTTGGCTCGACGAACGTCTTAAGGTGAACGGGGATTGGAACGACAAACGCGTCATTCTTTTCACCGAATATCGGGCTACTCATGCATGGCTACAGCAAATTCTCGCCGCTCGTGGTTACGGGGGTGATCGCCTGGCTATGCTCTACGGTGGCATGGACGACAAGGAGCGGGAAGCTGTGAAGGCAGCCTTTCAGGCCAATCCCGAGCTGTCGCCGGTCAGGATACTGCTCGCGACAGACGCGGCATCGGAGGGCATCGACCTGCAGAATCACTGTAACTACCTCATCCATGTCGAGATTCCATGGAATCCCAACGTCATGGAGCAGCGCAACGGTCGTATCGACCGACACGGTCAGAAGGAAGACCGCGTCTATATCTGGCATCCGGTCGGCAAGAATGCCACTGCGGCAGACGGCGCCTTGCAGGTGGGGGAATTGGAAGGCGATCACGAGTACCTCATGCGGGCGGTTGAAAAGGTGCATGCGATACGGGAGGACCTCGGCAGTGTAGGGCCCGTGATCGCCCGCCAGATCGAAGAGGCGATGCTGGGCAAGCGGGCCGATCTGGATACGCGTTCTGCCGAGGGACAAGCGGCTAAGGTTCGGCGCTTCGTTTCGAGCGAGCGACGCCTGAAGGAGCGGATTGCCAAGCTACACCAGCGCCTGATGGAAGCGCGTGAAGATTTCCATCTCTCTCCGGAGCGAATCGAGCGCGCGGTTCGCGTCGGCCTCGAACTGGCGGACCAACCGCCGTTGAAACCGACCGAATTGACCGGAGCGCCCAACGGCAGCGTCTTCGAGGTGCCCTGGTTTAGTGGGTCTTGGGGCGACGCGACCAAGGGATTGGAGCACCCGCATACGGGGGAGCGTCGTCCGATTACCTTCGATCACGAGGTTGCGCAGGGCAGGGATGATGTCGTGCTCGCGCATCTCAACCATCGACTGGTGCAGATGTGTCTGCGCCTGCTGAGGGCGAAGATCTGGGCGTTGGAAGACATCGAAAAGCTGCATCGCGTGACGGTACGAGTCTCGGACGATACGGAACTGGAAACACCCGTGGTTGCCGTATGGTCGAGATTGCTGATTACTGGCGGCAACCATCACCGTCTCCACGAGGAGCTGACCCTCGCGGGCGGGGAACTCGGGCATTCCGGCTTCCGCCGCATTCGGCAGCTCGGTCGGCTGGAAAGCCTGGTCGAGGAGTCTCGACCTTTCGATGCGGCCGATGAAATCTTCGATGTCCTCGCGGACCGATTTCGCCGACACGAGAAATCGGTCCGCGGCGCGATCGAGGCACGTTCCAGGGAACGCTTGCAACACCTCGAGAGTACGCTCGAACGACGAAAAGCGGACGAAATCGGGGATCTCGTCGGTATCCTGGATGAGTTGGAAGTGGCCATCCGCAGCGAACTCGAGGCGCCGGCACCGGAGCAGCTGGACCTATGGCCTACGGATCAGCGTGAACAACTTCGACGAGACACCGAAGCACTACGTACTAGATTGGAGAGAATTCCCGAGGAGCGCGAGCACGAGACCGAGGCTATCGAGAGACGCTATCGGGGCCTGGTAGATCGTACCTTCCCGGTCGCCATCACCTTCGTCGTTCCACAAGCGCAGCGTCTAGAAAAGAGATAACGAGATGCCAGTAACATTCGACGAGCTCCGGACGGGGCAAAGCTACGATAGGCCCGAACTGGCCGAGCGGTGGGGGTACGTCAGTCATCATGCGATCTCGCGCGGTGTCGTTACCCCGGCCGGCACCCCCTACGTCATCCTGTTCGTCACTAAGGAAAAGCAGCAGTTTCTCACCCAGTACGAAGATCACATCGAGGGTGATCGGCTTTACTGGGAAGGCGAAGAAAAGCACGGCAGCGACGACCGGGTTATCCGAGCCGAAGAATCCGGAGATGATATCCGTCTGTTCTACCGCGAAAAGCATCATTCTCCGTTCATTTACTACGGTGCGCTGAAGTTAATGGATCACGAGCGGAGAACCGATGCACCCAGTCGTTTCGAATTCCTGATCCAGAGCCTCGCGGGCGCGAACGCAGAGGATCCGTTGGGAGATGTCGGAAGACACGAGGGGGAATACGCGCGCCTACCCGAGACCGAGCGCGAAGCCATCGTGCAGAGCCGCCTGGGGCAAGGTCGTTTCCGCCGAGATGTCTTGGCGCTCTGGGGAGGTTGCGCCGTCACCGGTATGGAAGATGCCCGCGTTTTGAAGGCCTCTCATATCAAGCCTTGGTGTGAATCCGATAATGACGAACGCTTGGATCCTCATAACGGGCTCGCTTTGGTGCCCAACCTCGACACGCTGTTCGACGGGGGACTGGTCACTTTCGATCCTTCTGGACGAATCCGCATCTCCGGCACGTTATCGCCTGAGGTGCTCCGGGGACTCGGCGTCGACCCCGAAATGATGCTACGCGACTTGCCGAAGCGCATGGAGCGCTATCTGCGTTTTCATCGCGAATATGTATTCGTTGATGCATGGTCGGGGTCTTCGGTCGAGGAGAAGAGCCATGGCTGATTTCGAGTGGCTGTCGCTCATCGAACACACCGGGCCTTTCCTGTCGATCCCGGTTCTCGAGGAGGCATTTCTAAAGGAACTAAATGCCGTCGAAACTCCCGCCCGCCAGCGATTGTGCAGTGCCTATGAAGAGTGGAGGGATGCAGTCGATCAGGCAGATCCCCAGTTGGTGGCGTTACATTGCGAGTGGGTCCGATTGGTCCTGCGGGACGGTCTGGAATACGATGGCGGGTTGCTGAAACCACGAAAGGAAATCGACGAGGCTATCGAGTTCGTATCGCGAGAACACGGCGTCAGGATCCGCCCCGATTTCGCCGTCATGTCCGACGGCGCACCCCGTCTCTTGATCGGGGTCTGGGCGCCGGGTACGAATCTCGACGCGCCGGCAAACGAAGATGCCTGGAAGGCATCCCCGATCGAACGCATGACCGCGCTGTGCCGAGCCACGGAGACGCGCCTCGGTCTGGTTACCGATGGTGAACGCTGGGTCCTGGTCAATGCACCGGTCGACGGCGTCTCGGGCCAGGCATCCTGGTACGCTCGACTGTGGTTTCAGGAGACCGATACGCTGCGTGCATTCATAACCTTGCTCGAGGTGCGGCGCTGTCTCGGTCGGAAAGAAGAGCGACTCGAATCACTCCTGGACAAGTCGCTCGAGCATCAGGATGAAGTCACCGATACGTTGGGCCAGCAGGTACGCCGAGCGGTCGAGGTCCTGGTACAGGCGCTGGATCGCGCTGACGAGGACCGGAAGCGCGACCTATTGCATGACGTGGATCCGCGCGAGCTATACGAGGCCGGTCTCACCGTGATGATGCGTTTGGTGTTCGTCTTGTCGGCAGAAGAACGAGGACTCCTGCTGCTGGGCGACCCGGTCTACGATGCCTGTTATGCCGTATCACCCTTACGCGCCCAATTGGCAGAGGAGGCGAGCCGGCACGGGGTCAAGGTGTTGGAAGAACGCCACGATGCATGGAGCCGTCTATTGGCGGTGTTCCGCGCCGTGTACGGCGGCATCGAACACGAAAGCCTGCGCCTGCCGGCGCTCGGCGGTTCGCTATTCGATCCGGACCGCTTTCCGCTCCTGGAAGGCCGGCAAAAGGGTACGAATTGGAAAGAGGAGCCCGCACGACCGTTGCCGATCGATAACCGTACGGTGCTCATGTTACTGGAGGCCTTACAGGTATTAGAGCAACGTCGCGGTGCCTTGTTGCTCTCCTACAAGGCGCTGGATGTCGAACAAATCGGACACGTTTACGAAGGCCTGCTCGAGTATACCGTCGGGCGCGTGCCGCGAATTACGTTGGGGCTCGTCGGTTCGCAAAAGGCAAAGAATCCGGATATCGCCTTGGCCGAGTTGGAATCGGCCCGCCTCGACGGCGAGCAGGCCCTGATGGGACTGCTGTTGGAAACGACCGGGCGCTCGGAACCCGCATTGCGTAACGCGCTCAGTCGGGAAGCGGATGATGCGCAATTTCACAAATTGCTTCAGGCATGTGGCGGAGATATCGCGCTCGCGGAACGGATCAAACCCTTCGCGGGGCTACTGCGGACCGACAACTGGGGGGCGCCCCTCGTATACAAAGAAGGCGCCTTTGCCGTCACGTTGGGGGCGGATCGGGGTGATACCGGGACTCACTATACGCCGAAAGCTCTGACCGAAAAGATCGTAGAGGACACACTCTTACCGGTGGTTTTTCGCGGCCCGTCCGAAGGTCTGCCGCGCGACCAGTGGGAGCTAAAGTCTTCTCGGGAACTGCTGGATCTAAAGATCTGTGACCCGGCCATGGGCTCCGGGGCATTCCTGGTCCAGGTGTGTCGCTGGTTCGCCGAGCGTGTGATCGAGGCATGGGCAAATGAGGAAGCGCGGGGCAAGGTAATTTCCAGCGATGGTCGGGCTGGCGAGCCTGGCCAGGTCGAAGATCCGATGCCCGCGGGGCTGGAAGAGCGATTGATTGAAGCTCGCCGTCTAGTGGCCGAGCGATGTCTCTATGGTGTGGATATGAATCCCATGGCGGTAGAGCTCGCCAAGCTGTCACTTTGGTTGACGACCTTGGCGAGAGGACGACCCTTCGGATTTCTCGACCACAATTTGCGTTGTGGCGATAGTCTGCTTGGCATTCACCGCCTCGATCAGCTTACCGCGCTTAAGATGGAGCCTTCTGGAAAAGACGTTCAGATGCGATTGTTCGGCCGCGACATCGAGCGCGCGGTAGAAGGTGCCATCACGCTACGCAAGCGATTGCGAGAGACGCCCATCCGCGATATCCGCGATGTACGGGCGATGGCGCGCTTGGACGACGATGCGAAGAGGGCGCTCGACGCGCCCGAACGAGTAGCGGATGCACTGATCGGCGAAGCGTTTAGAAACGGCGATAGACCCAGTGTATTGGAGGCGGAGTTGCAAGCACTGGCAGCGGAAGCCGAAGCGTATTTAGATGGTGACAATGATACCGGCCGATCGGTCACTCACAGGTCCAGAGATGCGTTGGCGCTGGATCAGCCGGTGGGCAAGGCACCTCGTCGACCGTTTCATTGGCCGATTCAGTTTCCGGAAGTATTCGCACGGGCGAATGGTGGATTTGATGCGTTGGTCGGCAATCCGCCATTTCTGGGGGGTAAACGTATCAGCACGGTCTTAGGGGCGCGATATAACTCATTCCTCGCCACCATTCACCCGCCAGCGAGTAAGAACACGGACCTCGTCGCACATTTTTTCCGCCGATCATTCATGGTACTCAGAAAAGGCGGTAATTTTGGACTACTGGCCGTCAATACTATCGCCGAGGGAGATACCAGGCAGGGTGGATTGGAGTGGATAACGCGAAACGGTGCAACGATCTACGCCGCATTTCCGAATGAACCTTGGCCCGGGAAAGCAGCAGTAGTTACCAGTCGCGTCCATATCCATAGGAACAATTGGGAGGGAGTGAAAACACTGTCCGGCAGGGTGGTCTCGTACATTTCGGCCTTTCTTTCAGACCGAGAAGAATGGAATCCTAAGCGGCTCAAGGCGAATGAAAATAGGGCATTTCAGGGTTCGATCGTTCTCGGAATGGGTTTCGTTCTGTCACACGAACAGGCCCAGCGAATGCTCGATGCCGATCCGCGCAATGCGGAGGCCATTTTTCCTTACCTGAATGGCGATGACCTCAACTCCGACCCGGAACAGCGTGCTAGCCGATGGGTTATCAACTTCTGGGATTGGCCGGAAGAGAAGGCTGAGAGTTATCGCGAACCCTATGCGTGGATTAAAGAACATGTTTACTCGGAGCGACTAGAAAAGAGCAAGCAGAAGTCTTATCGAAATATCATGTCGAAATGGTGGCAACACTGGAATGTACGATCAGGTCTCTACCATGCGATCGGACGTGGCAACCATTTCATTCGGCACCCGAAAGGTTGGCGGCCGGATGCCGCAAGACAGTCCGATCGTGTTCTAGCAATAACACGTCATAGTAAAAGTCTCGTTTTTTCGTTTGTGGAGCCTTCTTCGGTGTTTTCGGATGCTACCGTTATATTCGCTCTTGAGCGCTACAGGGATTTCGCATTGCTTCAATCGGCGATTCATGGTGTTTATGCTTGGCAGTATGGTTCTCGGTTAAAAAATGATTTGCGCTATACGCCGTCCGATATATTCGAAACCTTTCCATTTCCAAACGTTAATGAAGAGAAGAGTGATGAACTTGAGGGTCTAGGGCGTAGGCTCGACGAGAAGAGACGCTTGGTCATGCATAGAGATAATATCGGGCTTACCAAATTATATCGTCTTCTACACAACCCTGATTGTAAGGATGCTTCTATTTCGGAGATGAGGATGTTGCACTGCGAAATAGATAACGCGGTCATTCGTGCCTACGGATGGGATGGGGTCGATCTCGGTTATGGATTCCACGCGGTGCCATATTTGCCGAGCAATGATTGCACACGATATACAATTTCGGAGTCCGCTCGCAGAGAAGTGTTACGGCGCGCGGCTGGTTTAAATCGAAAATGTTATCAGGAAGAAGGCAAGTACAATGATCCGCCGAATATTACGGGAGGCGGTTTCAAGAATAATACGAAAGCGGCCGCTGAAGAAAGGGCGCCTTTGCAAGAATCCCTGAATATAGAGCTTTTCATGAATGGTTCGAGAGAATACAAAACGCAAGGCGCCGAAGACTATTTGAATGCGGCCGAACCACCTGGCAGTTACGAGATAAATCCAGTGGTAGCTGTCCGGAAATTCTTGGTGGCAAAAGGGGGAGGCCACACCAAGGTGAGTATAGCCAAGGGTACCGGACTTACAGAGCGTCAATGCTCAAGCGCTATCAAGGAACTTGTCGCCCGCGGGGACGTCGAGTCTGATGGTGACATTTACAGCGCAAAATCGAGAAGGGATGAAGGGAAGTAAAACGACATGGCTGAATCACCGGTGCACCCGATGTTCGAGATGACGGTAGATCTCAATGTTCTTGAGCACTTGGGTATCAATCTTTACAGCAATATCGCGGCGGTCTTGACCGAGGCCGTCGCAAATGCGTGGGATGCCGACGCGACAACGGTCGACATCGGTGTGGACCCACAGGGCGACTGGATCGAAATCAAGGACGATGGCACGGGAATGTCCGTCGAGGACCTCAACGAGAAGTATCTGCGTGTAGGTTATCGTCGCCGCGAGGAAGACACCGAATACGGGCGTAAAACCGAAAGAGGACGCCCCGTCATGGGTCGAAAAGGACTCGGTAAGCTGTCGTTATTCTCTATCGCGGACGAAATCGAGGTGCATTCCCGAAAAGACGGAGTCACGAATGGTTTCGTCATGAGCGTGCCTGGGATCAAGGCGGCGGTGGAAACGAAAAGCGCATACCATCCCGAGCGCCTCGATACTCCCGATTTCTCGGGCGTGAGCGGCACCAAGATCATTCTCAGGAACATCAAGCGCAAGCGGTTGGGCAAGGGGGTAACGGCACTTCGGAAGCGACTGGCACGACGATTTTCGATTTTGGGAGAGCTACACGACTTCAATATAGAAATCGACGGCACACCTATCAAGCCGAGCGACCGGGACGATTTTCAGAAAGCGCAATTTCTCTGGGTTTTCGGTAATGATGTTCCGCAGGAGCTGGAAGTCGGGCACGCAGCAGAGCACGAGATGTTGCTCGATAGGCTAGAGGCCTGGGAGTCGGAATGGCGAGTGACCGGATGGATCGGTACAGCAAGAAAGCCGAAGGACCTGGACGATGAGGAGGCAGGAAACCTGAACGGGATCGTGGTTTTCGCCCGTGGTCGATTGTTTCACGAGAATGTGCTCGATCGGCTGAATGACGGTCGGCTGTATACAAAGTACATCACGGGGCAGATCGAGGCTGATTTCCTCGATGCCGATGATGAGCCGGATATCGCCACGAGTGACCGACAGCGGGTTCAGGAGGATGACGAGCGCTATCTGGCCCTGATCGCGTTTCTTCGCTCCAGGCTCTCGCAGGTCGAGAAGAGATGGAACGAGTGGCGAAAAAAGCATGAGATTAAGGCCGTTCAAGAAGAATCGCCGGCGATGAAGGAGTGGTTGGACTCATTGTACGGCGGGTTCCGGAAGAGCGCGGAAACGCTGATCGCCAAACTCGGCGCATTGCCCGTCGACGACGAGGAAGACCGTAAGCTCTTGTACCGACATGGCGTTTTGGCTTTCGAAAGGATGAAGTTGCGTGGGTCGGCGGATGAGCTGGCGGCCAATATCGACAAGCTGCCCAATTTGCTCCAGGTGTTGGCCGACCGAGATGCCCTGGAGGCCTCGCTTTACAGAGATATCGTCAAATCGCGGCTTGAGGCCATTCGGCAGTTGCAGGGGCTTGTCGACGAAGATCAGCAAGAACGCGTGTTGCAGGAGTACCTCTTCGATCATCTCTGGCTGTTGGATCCTTCGTGGGAACGGGCGTCGGGTAGCGCGATCATGGAGAGCCGGCTCTCCGAAGCCGGGGTGATCGTGGATGAACTCACGAAAAAGGAGAAACTCGGAAGAGTCGATATCAAATACCGGACGACGGCGGGAAAGCACATCATCGTCGAGCTCAAGAAGGCAGGCCGGCAAATGAAGCTCCTGGAGTTACAGGACCAAGGATCGACGTACGTCGATAAGCTCCGCAAGATTTTGGCGAAGCAGGGGGAGTCGAGCCCGAATATCGAAGTCGTCTTCGTGATCGGAAAGGCGGTCTCCGAGGAAACCGAGAATCCCGATCGCGTGAAATCGTCGATGGCGGCGATCTCACCGGGTAGTCGCATCGTGCACTACGATACGTTGATTCGGGGGGCGCAGGACGCCTATGCCGATTACCTCGAGAAGAGCAAGAATCTCGATAAACTCGACAAGATCGTCGATAGCATCTAGGCGATGGCATGGATATACACCGACCGAACGCATGGTTGATCAAGACGGACTCGGGCAATGCCCGGGATAGCTTTTCCGTACTCATTAACGGGAAGGTCCCGAATTTCGCGGCAATGCGGGTGGGTGACGGTCTCGTCATCGTCCAAGAAGACTCGGATCGTGCCCTCGCGTTTTCTCGAATTTATCGGATAAGGTCGGTCTCGTCGGGCTTGGTAGTGTATTTCGACGCGATCTATCGGATCGATCCGGGTCGGACGCTTCCGGAATTGGGCATTACCCAGCCAACGCCGGGCGCCACCGTGACGCGGCTCGACTGGACCGTTTTCGAGAACGCATTGACGATCGCTGCAGATATCGAGTTTTCGGCCCTGCCGCTGATATCGGGGGGCTCTGCCAAGGAAAAGGCGTATCTACGCGAGCTTCTCGAGATGACGGTCGCCGACGACCTTCTAGGTCCGGCGGACGGGCCGTATGAAGAGATTGTCGAAATGAGCGTTCGCGATCGCTATTTGGTGGGGCGGCTCGCCCCGCGCGGCACGGGGCTGGCAGACGATCAACGCGAAGACATCCCCGATGCCGTCGGCCAGGATGCCGAAGGCGGAGATCGAGAGACGGATAACTCGACCACCCAATCGCTCATGCCGTCGTCGATCGGGCTCACGTTTTGCGTGGATGGCGAGGCGGAAGCGCTGGAGGTGGAGGCCAAGTGGGGACGCTACGATCGCGGGGAAAGCGAAAAGTACTTCGACGAACAATCCGGAAAGCCACTGCGCGCATGGAAGCGTACGCCGTCGGGCGGCCGCGTGACATTGGCTTTAAAGGACCGGGAAACGACGGTGGTGTCCCCCGACCCCTCATGTCCACGAGTTCTGCTGCGTGCCCGCGTTCGTCCCCCGTTGCCGAACGGTGACCGTCTGGTCACGTTATTTCTGATCAATTCCCAAATGAAGCCGGAAGAAAACGAGGTGGAGGCATGGATATTCCAGCCCGAACTGATCGTGCGCGACGCGGAAGGGCGGCCGGTATTCCGGCGTAAGCCCTTGTTGGAGGCCGCTAATTCGGAAGACGAGCGCGAGGCGCTCGAGATGATCTACCGTAACCGTGTGGAGTTCGCGGTCGGGCATGGGGTATCCGTGCATGCGGAGAGTGCGGAGGAGCGGACCGATAGGGCGACCGAGATCCGGACCGATGTATTGCCACGCTACGAGGTGGGGGTAACGGAAACCCCGGGGTGGAACTCGGAGGATCGCGCGGCCATGCGACGCATGGTTTCGGAGCAATTGCTGGACATGAAAGCGCTGGCCGAGATGGAGCGTGATCGTCTGATCGAGGTTCTGACGGTATTGACCGATGACTACGGTGCTTGGATCGGCGAACAACGTAGCCGTATCGGAGAAGATATTACGGATTACGACGAGGCTGCCTCGGCAGCGATGGATCGTTGCGATCAAATTGCGCAGCGTCTGCGGGAGGGGGTGGAGGTGCTCCGTACCGATGACCGCGCCTTCAAGGCTTTCAGGTTCGCCAATCGTGCCATGGCCGCTCAGCGGGTACGAGGCATCTATGCGTTGAAGCGGCGGCGGGGGGATAAACCAGATCTCGCCGAGTTCGATAAGACGGAGAATCGCTCCTGGCGACCATTCCAGCTGGCGTTTCTCTTGCTTTCGGTGCCGGCACTGGCCCAGCCGCTACATACCGATCGCACCGATCCGTTGCAAGCCCATGCCGACCTGCTGTGGTTCCCGACCGGTGGCGGCAAGACCGAGGCCTATCTGGGCGTTGCGGCCTTTACCATGGTGATCCGACGGCTTCAGGGCAACCTAGGCGGGCTGGATGGCAGCCGCGGGCTTTCCGTGATCATGCGGTATACGCTGCGGCTGCTCACGCTGCAGCAATTCCAGCGTGCGACGTCGTTGATCTGTGCGATGGAGGTAATCCGGCGTGCCGACCCGAAGACCTGGGGCGCTGAACCCTTCACCATCGGCCTGTGGGTCGGCCAGGGCGTTACGCCGAACACGACGGCCGAGAGCAATCAGGCTATCACGGCAATCCGGAACGGCAACTTCGCGAGTGCGTCCAGCCCCGCGCAACTGACCTCCTGCCCGTGGTGCGGTGCCGAGATATCCGCCGGGCGCGATATCCGCGTGGATACGAATATCGGTAAGACGACGATTTACTGCGGAGATCCGATAGGGCGTTGCGATTTCAGTCACGGTAGCAGCCACGACGGCGGTTTGCCCGTGTCCGTGGTGGACGAGGAAATCTATCATCGGCCCCCGACTATGCTCATCGCGACCGTCGACAAGTTTGCCATGATGAGCTGGCGCGGTCAGGTACGGACGCTATTCGGCAAGGCCACGCGCGAATGCCCACGCCACGGTCTGCTTTGGGAAGATGCGGATTGCAAGGGAAACCACCCGAGAAGGGGGCGTCAGGAGGCGGTGAAGGTGCGAAAGATAGCGCCGATTCGCCCCCCCGATCTCATCATCCAGGACGAATTCCATCTCATCAGCGGGCCGCTCGGCACCATGGTCGGTCTCTACGAGACGGCCGTAGACGAACTTTGCAGTTGGTCAGTCGCGGACAAGACGGTACGACCGAAGATCGTGGCTTCCACGGCGACGGTGCGCAAGGCAGATAAGCAGGTCGGAAACGTCTTCTTGCGAAAGGTGTCGATTTTCCCGCCGCATGGGCTCGATGTCGAGGATAACTTCTTTTCGGTACAGCGCCCGGTTGAAGAGAAGCCCGGGCGCCGTTATTTGGGCATCTGCGCGCCGGGAAGTTCCCGACCCGCGGTGCTCATCCGAGTATACGTGGCACTCCTCACTGCCGGTCAGGCACTTTTCGAACGATTCGGTACAGCAGTGGATCCTTACATGACCGTCGTCGGCTATTTCAATTCGTTGCGTGAACTCGGCGGTATGCGGCGATTGGCCGAAGACGACGTGACTGCCCGTGCCTTCCGCGTGGAACGCACCAGGAGTCCGCGGCCGGGCTTGAAGCAGCGTAACGTGAAGACGATCGAAGAGCTAACCTCGCGCGTGCAGAGCCGCGATATTCCGGCGAAGCTGGATCAGTTGGAGGCGGAGTTCAAGGCGACATGGGGTAAGAATGAACGCCGTGCTGTGGATATCGTGCTCGCGACCAACATGCTTTCGGTCGGCGTAGACGTGAATCGGTTAGGCGTGATGGCCGTAAATGGGCAGCCGAAGAACACCGCGGAGTACATTCAGGCGACGAGTCGTGTCGGTCGTGCGTCGCCGGGGCTCGTGTGCACGGTATTCAACTGGGCCCGCCCGAGGGATCTGTCGCACTACGAGACCTTCGAGCATTATCACGCTACGTTTTACAAGCATGTTGAAGCCCAGTCAGTGACCCCTTTCTCGCCCCGCGCGCTCGACCGCGGGCTTACGGGAACGATGATAAGCCTTGCCCGGTTGGGAGAAGACGAACTGAACCCGAACTTGGGTGCGGAGCATATGGATAAGACCTCTAAGCCGGAGGTCGCGGCGGTGAAGCAAAAGATCTCGGACCGGGCATGGTTGATCACAGATGACAAAACGGTGCGCGATTTGACGAAGGCGATGGTCGCTGACCGCTTCGATCGGTGGGTGAAGGAGGCGACGAGGGGAGGGCGCCAGCTGGGATATGAGAGCGGACGAGACCAAGGGACCGTTTTCGGCCTACTGAAAAAGCCGGGTCCCGCCGCATGGGACGAATTGACGGTGCCCATGTCGATGCGCGAGGTCGAGCCGGGTGTCCGATTGGTGATGGATGAGTCAACGTTGCCGCCGCCACCTGACTGGAGAGCGAAGATCAAGAAAGACGAGGAAAAGGAGGGTAATGTATGACGGCGGTTGGACAGGTCCGGCCCAGCCAGCTTCTTTGGACGTATGGGCCGGGCGCGCTGGTCGACCTCCCCAATCTTTCGGTCGTCGTCATGGGGTTGGATCGCTGGGACGCGGGCAGGTGCACGCCCGTGTCCGAGGCGCGTCTCTTGGAGGCTGTCCGTCGCATCGTCGGGCCTCAGGTCGAACGGCTCCTCATGCCACCCGTGATTCGCGAGGATGATGCCAACCCATTCGATGCTGCCGCTCAAAACGGCGTTCCCGTTAGGCCATTCCCGCGATGGTTGCGATGCACACGTTGTCAGTTATTGGCGGAGTACGATTCGGGGCTCTTCACGATCAAGGCCAATCCATATAGACCCGACAGGACGCATTTTATCCACACGCACTGTGAATACGGCAATAATTCCCATGCTGTGCCCGCGCGCTTTCTCATGGCATGCCGCAATGGTCATCTCGACGACTTTCCGTGGCAGTGGTTCGTCCATGGCGGGCCCGCGGATTGCAACGGGACACTCCGCTTCGTGGAGCGCTCTGCCTCGCTGCAGACCGCCGACCTGATGGTGAAATGCGATACCTGCGACGCGGTGCGCCCTATGTCATTGGCATTCGGTAGCGAAGGGCAGGAACATCTTCCCGGTTGTCGCGGTAGGCATCCCCATCTTAATGATTTCGAGGCTTGCGATGCCGCTCCGAGAACGATATTGCTCGGAGCGACCAATGGTTGGTTTCCGGTATCACTTTCCGTACTTTCGATTCCTCTCGGCGAGGATCGAGTGGACCAAATGGTCATGGAGGGCTGGGATACCTTCATGGATGTCGAATCCTTCGAGGAGTTAAAGGGTGCCTTAAAGGCGTTGATCAAGAACGGCTCGCTTCCGGGAATCGAACGCTACGCGCCGGAAGAAGTTTGGAAGGCAATCGAAGACAGGAATAATGGTGTTAGCGGGGAAGCTGCGGTATCCGAAGAAGACCTAAAAATCCCCGAGTGGCGGGTTCTGACCGATTCGAAGGCCCCCACGGATTGGCCTCATTTTCTGGGCTCGAAGGCGGGGGTTCCATCGGGATTCTCGGACTACATCACAGACGTGTTGCTGCTGGAGCGCTTGCGAGAGGTGAATGCACTAGTCGGTTATACGCGTATCGAGGCGCCTGAAGAGAGCGTGGAGCCGGATGAGCGGCCACCCATGGCGCATCTCAGTCGCGATGCACCAACTTGGCTGCCCGCTAGCGAGGTCCATGGCGAAGGGATCTTTGTTCGCTTTAACGAAGAGATAATTCGTGAATGGGAAGCGCGAGTCGCGGTTTCGGAGAGATCGCGCATGCTGGAACTCGGCCATCGTGGGTGGAGGAGCGCGCGTAATCTCTCTCCGAAAGAGGGCTATCCCGGGATTCGATATGCGATGTTGCATACGTTTGCACACCTACTGATTCGGGAACTGGCATTGGAGTGTGGTTACAATGCCGCGAGTATTCGAGAGCGTATTTACGCCAAATCCGATAAAGAGGAACCGATGGCAGGAGTGTTGCTTTACACGGCTGCGGCGGATTCCGACGGAACGCTCGGGGGCTTGGTGGACCTGGGCAAACCGAAAAATCTTGAAAAGTTAATCGATCAAGCTTTGTCGCGAGCCATGGTTTGTTCTTCGGATCCGCTCTGTTCGGAACATGATCCGAGTGCCGACGCGACCCTTCATGCCGCGTCGTGCCATGCCTGCGCCTTTGTCGCCGAGACATCCTGTGAGCGCGGTAACAGATATCTGGATCGTGCGTTGCTGATCGGGACATTCGATTGCCCGGACGCAGCGTTTTTCGGTTCGCGGGGCGGCTGAAGTGCAGGAGCTTTGGTCGGCTATCGCCGAGGTTTCACGGCAGTTACATCGCCTAAGGGTAAAGGCAATTGCAGGCAAGCTTCGCTCGACGCATTCGGTTGATCAGTTCGGAATAGTGAGGCAGGTGCTCGGAGCCAGTTCAGAGGCGAGTTTCCTCGATCGTCTCGAGATGGCTTGGCGAAAGTACCCCGGCGTAAGTTCGGGTGAGTTGGCCACGGCTCTTGAGGCTTCGAGCCATACTGCATTCGAGGTCGAAGCCGCCGGATCGGTGGACCTCGTCTGGACTGGGCCGTCGACCGGTGTCGTGCCTGTGCGACATACCGAACAGGCTCTTTGCGAAGTGATCGACTCGTCGCGTTACCGATTGTTCCTGGTGAGCTTCGTCGCCTATCAGGTTGCCCCCGTCGAAAGGGCTCTCAGGGAGGCGGTGGGACGTCATGTGCAGATCGATGTCTTGGTGGAGTCTTCGAAAACGCACGGTGGAACGGTAGACCAGGACTCTGTCGAGCAAATCAAGAGCGTGGTTCCCTCGGCCAACACCTACGTATGGCATCGCAATTTGGATGATACGGGAAACGGGAAGTACAAACCGTCCGTACATGCTAAGTGTGCAGTGGCCGACGGTGTTCGGGCGTTCGTTACGAGTGCCAATCTGACCCGTGCGGCTTTCGAGAGAAATATGGAAGTTGGAGTACTGGTAAAGGGAGGACCTCTCCCGGATATGCTCGATCGGCATTTAGAAGCGCTGATCACGACCGGAATCATAGAGAAAGTCTAGATGGACACTGTCGATCGAGCAACGAGGTCGAGGATGATGGCTCGCGTCAAGGGGAAGGATACCAAGCCCGAGATGCTGATTCGACGAGCCTTGCATGCCGAAGGCTTTAGGTACTCTCTCCATTCCAAAAGACTTCCCGGTCACCCAGATATCGTTCTTCGTAAGTACCGAGCGATTGTTCTGGTGCATGGCTGTTTCTGGCATGACCACGGATGCTACAAATCGACAAAGCCGAAAGCGGGCAGTATCGATTGGAAGCGTAAGTTCCGCGAGAACCGGGAGCGCGACCGGCGGAATATAGATTCGTACCTGCAGCTCGGTTGGCGGGTTTTAGTGGTATGGGAATGCGCGATAGTTGGCAAAACCAAGTGGGATTTCGATGAGCTCATCAAGGAGATCTCGAATTGGATAGAATCGGGTCGTTCCTACAGAGAGATCGAGGGCATTGGTTAGACGATTTTGAGGATTAGTCGTCGGAAGTCGTTAATTGATCGTAGAGCGAAACACCGTTAAAAGCAGTTTTTGAGTCGGAACCGAGTCATGAAGGGCAAAGAACTAATTCAAGCGTTAAAACGGAAGTTTGGAGTTGAGGGCGATGGCGACCTATCCAAGATTCTCGGTATGACAAGGGTCCAGATCCAGAACTGGCGTAGAAAACCACAAGACCTCACGCCCTTGCAGGTGGCGAATGTAGTGGATAAGGCGTCGAAAGCGGCCGTATCCCGTGCGCACAGGACTATGATCCGACCAATAGTCGAGTTCTTTCCGTTGGATGCCACCGAGTCGGTGGGGGGGATTAAGTACGAACTATTTCCTACAAACAGAGGAGGAAAGCAGTCACATCAGCAACTGAGACAGGCACTGGCGGGAGCAAACGGAATCTATATTTTCTACGATACGAGAGGGCAGGCGATTTACGTCGGTAAGGCTAAGCAGCAGTCACTTTGGGGCGAGATGAAGAACGCCTTCAACAGGAAACGTGACACACAAACGGTTTACCGAGTACGCCACCCTCAAAGAAACCAGAAGTTCCTGCCAGCTTACGAAAAGCCGAGGCAGCCAAGGCCGACACAGCTCAAGCTCAATGATCTCGCTGCTTATGTTAGTGCCTACGAGGTCGAAGCGGAGATGATCAATGATTTGGAGGCTTTGCTGGTGCGTGGATTTGCGAACGATCTTCTAAACGTTCGTATGGAGAGGTTTTCAAGCGCTAGGCGGAAGAAAACACCAAAGCGAGCAATCTGAATAGGGCCATAGGGGTCTACAGTTGTGGCCCATTCTCAAGGCCGTTCTCCTTTCACTTACCCTCGGTAACCATGGGGCGCAGGCCCCACACCCAGATGGTCTGATCAGCCGATCGCCCTAAGCGCTTCCTTGCAAAGCTTCGTGATAGCCCCAAAGTCACCCGCCGCAACACTCTTCTTCGGCACGATCCAACTCCCCCCCACACACACCACATTCGGCAGCGCCAGGTAGTCGTTCATATTGGCCAGGCTGACGCCGCCGGTGGGGCAGAACTTCATCGACCCGAACGGCCCGGCAAAGCCTTTCAGCAGTTCGATGCCGCCCACCGCCGAGGCGGGAAACAGCTTGCAGCCCTCGATGACGTGGCGCATCGCCAGCATCACCTCGCTGGCCGTGGCGACGCCCGGTATGAAGGGGATAGCTTCCTGCTTGGCGCAGTCCAGCAGTTCGTCGCTGATGCCGGGGCTGAAGCTGAACTGGCCGCCGGCGTCGCGCACCCGGATCATCTGCTGTGCGTCCAGCACGGTGCCGGCGCCGACGTGCATGTCCGGCAGGTCTTTGGCGATGCGCTCGATGCTCGCCAGCGCGGCGTCGCTGCGCAGGGTGATCTCCATGATGTTGATGCCGCCGGCCAGCAGGGCGTCGGCGAGGGGCAGGGCGTGTTCGGCGTCGTCCAGCACCACCACCGGGACGATGGGCGAGAGGTTCATGTAGTCGATGGCATTCATGCGCGTTCTTCACCCACGGGATCGAAGATGGAGGCGCCTTGTTCGGCGCTGCCGACGCTGTGGCGTATGGTGGCGAACAGCTCGCGGCCGACGCCGAAGCGATTATGCGACAGGTCCGGTTCTTTGAGCTCGCGCTTGGCCAGCTCGGCGTCCGGCACCTTCACTTCCAGCAGCTTCTTCTCGACGTCCAGCACGATGATATCCCCGTCCTGCACCCGGGCGAGCATGCCGGCGTCGTGTGCCTCGGGCGTGACGTGGATGGCCGACGGGACCTTGCCGGAGGCACCGGACATGCGCCCGTCGGTGACGATGGCGACGTGGAAGCCGCGGTCCTGCAGGGCGCCCAGCGGCGGCATCAGGCCGTGCAGTTCGGGCATGCCGTTGGCCTTGGGGCCCTGGAAGCGGACCACGGCGACGAAGTCCTTGTCCAGCTCGCCGGCCTTGAAGGCCTTTTGCAGGGCCTCCTGGGAATCGAAGACGATGGCCGGCGCCTCGATGCGGTGCTGCTCGGGCTTGAGGGCCGAGGTCTTGATCACCGCGCGGCCGAGGTTGCCGCCCAGCATGGATACGCCGCCGTGGTGGTCGAAGGGGGCCTCCACGGTGGACAGCACGTCGGCGTCGCCCGCCTCGGCGGGGGCCGGCTTCCAGGCCAGGGTGTCGCCGTCGAGGTAGGCCTCGGTGGCATAGGCGGCGAGGCCTTCGCCCATGACGGTGTTCACGTCGCCGTGCAGCAGCCCGGCGTCCAGCAGGCGGGCGATCACGTAGCCCATGCCGCCGGCAGAGTGGAACTGGTTCACGTCGGCCTTGCCGTTGGGGTAGACGCGCGCGATCAGCGGGGTGGCGGAGGAGAGGGCGTCGAAATCGTCCCAGCGCAGCTGGATGCCGGCGGCGCCCGCCATGGCGATCAGGTGCATGGTGTGGTTGGTGGAGCCGCCGGTGGCCATCAGGCCGACGATGGCGTTGACGAAGCTGCGCTCGTCCAGCATCCGCCCCACCGGCAGGTAGTTGTCGCCGAGCTGGGTGAGCCGGGTGACCTGCTGGGCGCCGGCCACGGTCAGGGCCTCGCGCAGCGGGGTGTGGGGGTTGACGAAGGTGCCGCCGGGCACCATCAGGCCCATGACCTCGACCATCATCTGGTTGGAGTTGGCGGTGCCGTAGAAGGTGCAGGTGCCGCTGCTGTGGTAGCAGGCGGATTCGCTCTTGAGCAGTTCATCCTTGCCGACCTTGCCCAGCGCGAACTCCTTGCGCACGGCGGCCTTCTGGTCGTTGCTGATGCCCGAGCGCATGGGGCCGGCGGACAGGAACACCGCCGGCAGGTGGCCGAAGGCCAGCGCGCCGATCATCAGGCCGGGCACTATCTTGTCGCACACGCCCAGGTACAGCGCACCTTCATAGACGTTGTGCGACAGCGCCACGGCGGTGGACATGGCGATGACGTCGCGGCTGAACAGGCTGAGCTCCATGCCCGGCTGCGACTGGGTGACCCCGTCGCACATGGCCGGCACCCCGCCGGCGACCTGGCCGGTGGCGCCGACCTGGTTCAGGGACTTCTTGATCAGCGGCGGGTAGTCGCCGAAGGGCTGGTGGGCCGACAGCATGTCGTTGTAGGCCGTGACGATGGCGATGTTGGGGGACTGCGTGCCCGACAGCTTGGCCTTGTCCGCCGCGGATTCGGCCGCCATCACGTGGGCCAGGTTGCTGCAGCCGAGCGCGGCGCGGTTCACCTCGTGGGACTTGTGGGCCTCGGCGATGCGCGCCAGGTAGCGCTCGCGCGTGGGGAGGGAGCGTTCGATGATGCGTTCGGTGACGGCGGTGATTTCGGCTTTCATGCGGTGGCCCGTGTTCTGCTGGGTTCGTGGTGTGCGATTTTAACCCGGATACATCGCAAGTCTCGTGCCAGCGATGGCCCGGGTGGTCGGTGTGTACAGTTTGCCCGCGGGGCCAGCCGGGGCGCAAATGGGGGGGTGAAGGCAGGAATCCAGGTGTCTCCACGGGCAACACGGCGTTCGCGGCTTTCACCGCTCCTACAAAACCCGTAGCCCGGATGAAACAACGTGGAATCCGGGGCCCATGCCGGGGTAGGCACGTCCGTCCCGGATTCCGCTCGCGCTCCATCCAGGCTACGAAGGCGGTCGGTTCCTGTAGGAGCGGTAAGAGCCGCGATTAACCAAGGTGGCTAAAAGGCTGGATACCCGCCTTTACCCGGAGGGCACAAGCGCAGGAATGACGACTTCGGGGACCGAACAACCCAGGACCAGAGAGCAACTACTGAGGATTTCTTAGTAGTTCGACAGGAGGGCGCGCGTCAGGGGCTGGACGAGCTGACCCAGGTGGTGGTTCTGCTCAGTACGACGCTGATCCGCCAGGCAAATAACCGGGGACACGCAAATAACCCGCAAATACGCATGGCGCTCGCTGTTGTCGATCAACGGGCAAAAAAAAGAGCCCCGCCGAAGCGGGGCTCTCGAATCCATTCGGCTCCTATCAGGAGCCTGGATTTACTGCGGGGTGACGTTCGTGGCGCTGGGGCCTTTGGGGCCCTGCTCGACGTCGTAAGAGACGGTCTGTCCCTCGGACAGCGACTTGAAGCCGCTGGCCTGGATGGCGCTGTGGTGGACGAAGACGTCCTTGGAGCCATCTGCCGGGGTGATGAAGCCGAAGCCCTTGTCATCCGCAAACCATTTAACTGTACCTGTAGTCATTTCGATTACCTCTGGAAAAAATTGAACGTGCGTATATGCAGACGCATTGTCGAGAAATTACGGAAGGGTCTGCCACGAACTGCGGTGAGAGGTGCTGCCGAAAGAACTACAAGAATGTACTGCAATGGATCGACCATACAGAATACCTAGCGCCAGCACAAGACATATTTACGGGGGACAGACTGAGGCGCCCCTGATTTCCTCGACGGAATCGACGGTTGCTCGCTGGACTCCGCGTTCTGTTGTGTGACACTCCTATTCATCTACCTGGCTATCGCCATCGGTGCTTCCTTTCTGTGCTCCATCGTCAATGTGGTCAGCGAGCTATTTATCTTAACCATCAAAACCAGCTGACATCGATACTGGCGTAAAGCCGCCTTTCAGCACCCGGTTCGTAATAACGCCCGTTCCTGGCGTTGATCCTCAGGTTATCCAGATAGGCTTCGTTGAACAGGTTTTCGACGCCGACGACCAGCTGGGTTTTGTAGCGACCGCCCCAGATGATGCGGCCAACGCGCAGGTCGGTGACGGTTTGCGATGCCACTTCGACGGTGTTGGCGTCATCGGCATAGCGCTCGCCGATGTATTGCGTGGACAGGCCGGCAAAATAGCCTTGCTGGAATTCGTATCTGCCATCGATGAAGGCGGTCCACTCGGGCAGGCCCGGCAGGGCGTTGTCGCTCTCGTCATCGAAGCGCGCATCCATGTACGTCAGTGCGCCCGCTATTTGTAGATTGGGCAGTGCGCCTGGCCGCCAGCGCCCGCCGAGTTCCAGGCCGTCGCGACGGGTGCGATCGGCATTGCGGTAGAAGGTGCGCTCATCATCCGGGGCGGCGCCGGGATCGTCGTCGACGATGATCTCGTCTTCCACGCGTACCGTGAACAGGGTGGCCTCGAGCTGCACGGTATTCAGTTGACCGCGTACACCGGCCTCCAGGGTCTGGCTGGTCTGGGGTTCCAGGCCCGGACGAAAGCCGCTGCCTGCCGGGTTGGCGAACTCGGTGAAGGTGGGGGCCTCGAAGCTGGTGGCGTACTGGCCGAAGGCGGTCCAGCGGTTGTTCAGGATATGGCTGTAACCGAGGCTGTAGTTGGGCTCGTCATAGACGCGCTCGCCCGAGTTGTCGATGCCGCCGGCCTGCAGCTTGTCGTCGATGGCCATGCGCAGCCGGTCGTAGCGCAGCCCCATTACCCAGCGACCGCGTTCATCCGCGACGGGCCCGGCCACTTGTACGCCCAGTCCGGCATTGCGGGCGGTTTCCAGCTGGTCCAGTGCCAGGTCGTCGGTGATACCCGTGATGCAACTGAACGGTTCGAGATCGATATTGCGGCAATAGCGTTGCCGGTCGTCCTCCTGGTCTTCCAGGCTGAGGTGCGTGTGCAGGATGAGCCCGCCGACAGGGCGCTGGTAATACAGTGCACCGCCGATGATCTGCCGGTCATACTCGATCAGGCTGCTACCGGGAAAGGGCAGTTGCTGCTGGAAGTCGCGGCCGATCAGCCAGCCCTGTGCGCTGAGCTGGTGATTGGCTCCGCTCAAGCGTTGAGTGATGCCCGCCGAGACGATGTTCTGGCTGACCTCCTGGCCTGCATCCATCAGGCTGGCGAGTGGGGCGGCCTGGGAGGGATCTTCCTGCAACTCCGCTTCGGTCAGTGCGCCGGGATCTTCGGCCAGGGGATTGTCGAGGTGGTTGAGCAGCACGAACCAGTCGCGATCACCCTGGCGATGGTCGAGCCTGAGGTTCACATTGCGCCGTTCCACTTCGCTCTGATCGCGATAGCCCTCCTGTTCCAGCTGGGTGATGGCACCCAGGAAGGCGAAGGCATCATTTTGTTCGCTCATGGCCGCGTGGATGCGGCGCAGGCCATCGCCGCCGGCCTGCGCCTCGACCCTGGCGAAGGGTGCGGTCCAGCTTGAATGGCTGCTGTAATCGAGCAGGCCGCCGCTGCCGTTGCCGTGCAGTACCGCGTTGGCCCCGCGCAGCACCTCGATGGTCTCGATGGTGCTGGGATCGATGGCATCGATCTGTGCCTGGCCATCGACCGTGGTGAGGGGGACGCCATCCAGGCGGACCCGTACGCCGCGGATGCCAAAGGGTGCGCGGGCACCGAAGCCGCGGATCGAGACGCGCGGGTTCTGGGCAAAGTTGTTGCGGTTCTGCACCAGCACGCCGGGCGACAGGTTCAGTGCATCGGTGGGTTGTATCGGGGCGCGTCCGTCGCGGATATCCTGATCATCGATCAGGGTGACCCCGCTGGGCGTTTCCTGCCACTCGGTCTCGATCAGGGGGGCCGTTATATAGATCACCATCGGAGACTGTTCATCAGACCCCTGGCTATCAGGCTCCTGTGCCGTGGCCAGGGCCGACCACAGTGCGGTGGCGGACAGTAGGATTATCGAGCGTAGCGGGGGCATTGCGTGGTCAGGGAATCGTGGTGGTGGTATGCCGATACTGTACCGGCTTGTGAATTATGATGCTCCTGCTCATCGGCCGGGCCCGATCGCCACGGGAGTTTCCTTTCCGCGCTTCGTCCTCGAGGCCGTCCTCCTTTCCATTACCCCACTTTCCATTACCCCACTTTCCATTACCCCACTTTCCATTACCCCACGTTGGCTTCAGAAGCTGACCGTCCTTCGGCAGGCGTGATCAAACGGCCTGCCAGCTCGGCAACCGGTACGCGTGCACGCAGGGTGCTGAGCAGCAGATAAAGACCACCGAGTTTACGGTGCAGAAACAGGATGGCCGGCGGGGGCAGGCGGGTGAAGCGGTCGCGGGCCCGCATCTGCAGCACCTGGTCTCTCATGCGCGGCGCCAGATCGGATGTGCCGAACGCGTAATCCCCCTCATGATTCAGCGGCTCGGTCACCATGCGCAACAGCGTGACGACGCTGCGCTGGTAGGCCTCGGGGTCTTCGAGATCGATGTAGCCGACCTTGGCCGCGGCGTGCAGCACATCGCCGTCGTTGCCTTCGAGGCTGGCGGCGAGCAACTGCTGCAGGTCCTGGACGGTCTCTTGCGGATAATCGCGTGTAGCGCCAAAGTCCAGCAGCTGGATGCGGCCTGTATCGGCGGCGTAGCGGAAGTTGGCGAAGTTCGGGTCCGTCTGGACCGTGCCCCAGTCGAACACCTCACGCAGTGCCAGTTCCAGCAGCGCTCGGCCGGCTGCGTTCCGCCGTTCTGCACTTTCCTCGTTCAACGCCTCGATCGGTTGGCCGTCGAGGAACTGCATGGTGAGGGTGGCCTGGCTGGTCAGCTCGTCGAATACATCGGGGAGTTCGAAGCGTGGGTCGTCGGCCACCAGGCCCTGGTAGCGCCGCAGCGCGTTCGCCTCCTGCCGATAGTCCGCCTCGATGTGCAGCTGCTGCTTGGCTTCGTCGAGCAGCGGCTTGAGGTCCAGGCCCTCGGGTAGCAGGCGTGACAGGCGCAGCAGGGTGGCGACGTTGTTCACGTCGCTGTCGATGCTGTCGCGCACCCCGGGGTACTGGATCTTGATGGCCACGCGTTGCCCGTCCTCGAGGACGGCCTCGTGGACCTGGCCGATGGAGGCGGCGGCGATGGGGGTGAAGTTGAAACGCTTGAAGCGGGCGTCCCAGTTCTCGCCCCATTCGCGCTCGAGCACCTGGGCCACCTGGCCGAGGGGCATGCTGTGGGCGTCCTCCCGCAGGCTGGCGAGGATCTGGCTGAGCTGCGGCGGCAGGATGTGGCCGTTGTCCATGGACAGCAGCTGGCCGACCTTCATGGCTGCGCCGCGCATCTCCGAGAGACGCTCCCCGAGCTTGCGGGCATTGCCCGGGGTGAGCAGCATATCGCCGAACGAGGGGCGCTTGCCGCTGGCGAGCTGGCGCGCGCCTTCGGCGATGGCGCCACCGGCCAGGCTGCCGGCCAGGCGTCCCAGTTGCGACAGGCGGCCGGTGCGGGAGGTGGTCAGGCGGCGTTCTTTCGACATGGGGTGCTCGCGTTGAGGTGGGTCTTGAGGTAGGCGAGATGCTCGGGATCGAAGGGCGTGGGCTCGATGCCCAGGCTGCGCAGGGCATCGTCGCTGCAGGCGTTGCCCTGCATCAGCATGCGCAGCTGGTCGCGCGTAATGGGGAAGAACTCGAAGCGATCCAGCAGGGTCGCCACCGCAGCGATACCCATCGCCGGCGCGGGCAGCATCAGCTTGCGGCGCCCGGTGGCCTCGGCGAGCCGGCCGAGGATGGCCTGCCAGCTCAGGGTCTCCGGGCCACCCAGTTCGAAGGTCTGGCCGATGGTGTCGGGTTCGCTGAGTGATTTGACGAACGCGGCGGCGACGTCACGGACGTGCACCGGGGACAGCTCGAAGCGGCCTGCCTCGCGCAGGCTGAGGCCCTCGAAGAACAGGGGCGCCGGCAGCGGTGCAGCGATGATGTCTCGCGTGAGCGAGCTGGCGAACTCGTCGCGCCCGCGCGGGTCGCCGAAGATCACCGAAGGCCGGAACACGGTGCCGTCGAGATCCGATTCCCAGAGCGCGCGCTCGGCGGCCAGTTTGCTGGACTGATAGGGCGTGCTGTCGGCATCCACGCCGTTGGCGCTCATCAACAGGAAGCGCCGGATCCCGGCCTGCTGGGCTGCCTGCATCACGCGTATGGGCGCGGCCCGCTGCAGCTCGTCGAAGGTGATGCCGCGCCCGGGGTTCTCGCGCAGGATGCCGACGCTGTAGATGACCGCATCCGCACCCTGCAACAGCTGGTCCAGGGCCTCGGCATCGGACAGGTCGCCACTGACCTGTTCACAGGCGTCGGCATGTCGCAGTTTTCCTTCGCTGCCGGGACGCAGCAACACCACCGGCTTCATGCCCGATTCCACCAGTTGGTCGATCAGATAACTGCCGACGAATCCGGTACCGCCGATGACTGCTACGCGCATGACGAGCTCCTTGGTATCGATGGATGCAATGGAAGGCTATTGGCTCAAGGGCCTCAGTCCGTTCAGACCTCGCTGAGGACAGCGGGTTCAGAGGGCATGGATTGGGAGAGGCGCGTGGCGCCCCGCGCATGGATGGGAAACGCGATGGGGCGAGCCATACGGGATGTGGACGGGTGTTCTCGTGCATGATTTACCGGGGAAAGAGCGCGGTTACTCGATAACATGACCCAGTCCACGGTTGCTCGCTGAGCGTCGCTTCCCATGATACCTTCTCACCATCGCTGACTCTGCTTTCTAGTGCATGACACTGCTGCTCATCTACCTGGCCATCGCCATCGGGGTTTCCTTCCTGTGCTCCATCCTCGAGGCCGTTCTCCTCTCGATCACCCCGAGCTACCTTGAGAAGCTGACCGTGGAGCGCCCGCGCTCCGGGCGGCTGATCGCGGGGGTGAAGGGGCGGCTGGATGAATCGCTCTCCAGCATCCTGATCCTGAACACCTTCGCGCACACCATGGGGGCGGCCGGGGTGGGGGCGCAGGCGCTGAGGGTGTTCGGCCAGGAGTGGGAGACGCTGATCGCCGTGCTGCTGACGCTGGCGATCCTGTATTTCTCCGAGATCATCCCCAAGACACTAGGCGCGACCTTCTGGCGTGCGCTGGCGGTGCCCGCGGCCTTCGTCATCATCTGGCTGGTGCGGCTGGTCTACCCGCTGGTGTGGCTCTCTACGCGCCTGACCCGCCTGTTCAGCCGGCGCAAGGGCAACGAGATCACCCGCGAGGAGATCATCGCCCTGGCGTCCCTGGGCCACCGCGACGGGACGCTGTTCGCCCAGGAGAACGAGTACCTCTCCAACGTGCTGCGCCTGCGCGAGATCCGCACCGAGCAGATCCTCACCCCGCGCAGCGTGGTGCACATGCTCGACGAGAGCCTCACCGTGAGCGAGGCCCTGGATCGGCCGGAGACCCGGCAGTTCACCCGCATCCCCATCTATGCCGGGGATACCGACAACATCACCGGCAAGGTCATCCGCGGGGACCTCTACGAGGCCGAGCGCGACGGCAAGGGCGACGAGCCCATCAAACACTTCGCCAAGCCCATCATCCGCGTCTCCGAGAAGTTGCCGGTGCAGAAGCTGCTGGATCTGTTCATCAAGAACCACAAGCACCAGTTCCTGGTGGAAGACGAGTTCGGCCAGACCGCCGGCATCGTCACCCTGGAAGACGCCATCGAGACCCTGCTGGGCCGCGAGATCCTCGACGAGAGCGACACCGTGGCCGACCTCCAGGCCCTGGCCCGCGGCAAGTACCGCGCGCGGCTACGGGCAGCGAAGCAGCAGGACGAGGATTTGGAGTAGGGGTTAGCGGGCGGCCTGTTCCAGGCCGCTTGCGAGTGCACGGTAATAGGCCTCCGGTACTTCCACCCAGGGGAAGTGGGCGCAGTTTTCCAGGATAGTTTCCGGCGTATCCCGTAGCAGCTGGGCGTAAGCCTGCCGGCTCTCCGGTTGGAGCACGTCGTGCCGGCAATGGATCACGGCGCTGATCTTCTCTTCCTGGCCTTTCAGGTCTCCGCCCGTGAGCGGGGCCTTCCGATACTCTTCCCAGATCTGCACGTTGAGCGCGTTGTTCGCGTCCGCGGCCGTGAACTGGCCGGAGTAGTCCCAGCCGAGTTGGCCGTCGAGGAAGTAGCTGGCGATCTTGCGGCGGAAGCTCTTGCGGGCCTCCGCCGGGGTGCCGATCTCCTCGAGGGTGGGCTGGGCCTCGGGCAGGTCGTGGGTGTGGCGCTTGGCCTCGATGTGTTCGAGGCTTTTCAGCGCCGGGTCGACCGGGTTGCTGAGGATGAGGCCTTTGACCCGCTCGGGGTGGCGCTCGGCATAGAGCAGGATCTGCAGTGCACCCCAGGAATGGCCCCAGAGGATGGTCGGCTCCTCGGGCAGCACCGCGGCCATGTCGGCGAGCCATTGTTCGAGGGCGTGGGTGTCAGGGGCGAGCGGCAGGTCCGCATTGTCGCCCACGCCGCGCATGTCGAAGCGGCAGAGGCGGTAGCGGTTCTCGAACTGCTGCTGGATGGGTTCCAGGTGCCAGGTGGTAAAGGCCGGTCCTCCGCCGATGAGGTAGACCCTCTCGCCGCTGCCCATGCAGTGGACCTCGATGGCCTCGGAGGCCTGGGTGCCGGACGTGGCCAGAGTGACGGTGAGGACGAGCAGGGCGCGCAGCATGTTCCCGATGTTACCAGCCGCCGGTGCCGGGCTCTCCCTTGAAGGGGCCGACGATCTCGTCCGTGACCCAGCCGCCGTAGAACCCGCCTGACTGGGCCCGCACCCGCTCGCCGTCGACCAGGCAGGCGACGCGGCCGGGATAGAAGGCGAGGTGATCCTTGATCTTGAGAAATTCCCCGAACGGTTCCCGGTAACGCCAGGCTGCGTGCTCGCTGCAGGTCTCGTCCACGCAGACGCTGAAGTAGTCCGCCTGGCCCTTCCATTCGCAGAAGGTATGGCCGGTCTCGGGGCGCAGGTGCTCCATGCGCACGTCGGCCAGCGGCAGGTAGAAGGCGGGCGGGCTGGCGGTCTCCAGCACGCGCCGGGCCGCGCGGGTCTCGGCGATGAGCGTGGCGCCGAGGTAGACCTGCACGAGCCGGGTGTCCTCCACGATCGCGGGCGGGCGCGGGTAGTCCCACACGGATTCCTGACCCGGGCCGGGCTCGACAGCGAAGGGCGGGCGTGTCTGCCCACGGTGCTGCCACAGGCCGCGGGCGGGTTCGAGGGATTTCTTGTCCATGTGTGTTGAGAATAGCGGAGCGCGCGGAAGTTCAGGCGGGCGTGACCGGGGCCGCACGACGCATCCCATGCGCTGCGTTAGACTGCCAGTATCAGGAGGCCGATATCAGGAGGTAGACGCCCATGGCCCGAATCGTCCCGTTGTCCCGCTTGCTGGTCCTGTTGCTGGCCGTCTTGCTGTTGCATGCCTGTGCCTACCTGCCCAGCAACGTACAGGAACCGCGCGTGCATCTCGTCGGCCTGCAGTTGCAGAGTGCCGAACTCTTCGAGCAGCGCTACCGACTCAAGCTGCGCATCCAGAACCCCAACGACTTCGCGCTCAACATCCGCGGCCTGGATTTTCGCGTGGACCTCAACGGCGAGCGGTTTGCCGAGGGTGTTTCGAACCAGGGCGTGGAGGTCCCGGGCTACGGTGAGGCGGTGATGGAAGTGGACGTGTCCTCCAGCCTCTGGTCGCTCGCCCGCCAGCTGCGCGACATGGGCGAGCGCGAGCCGAAGCCCATCGACTACCGCCTGCACGGCCGCCTAGCCCTGGAAGGCCGGGCCGCGACGATCGGCTTCGAGTCGAGCGGGGAGATCGGGTTTATCGAGCCGCGGCGGTGACGGGTGCTCCGGTTGAAGGTCCCCAAAAAGGGTACTATAGTACCCAAAATGGGTACTTAATGGAGTGACCCCATGGGAACGACGATCGCCGATGCCCTGTTCACCAAGACCCAGCAACGGGTACTCGGCCTGCTCTTCGGCAAGCCCGACAAGAGTTTTTACATGACCGAGATCTTCCGCGCGGCACAGATGGGCCGGGGCACGGTCCGCCGTGAGCTGGACCGCTTGGAAGCGGCGGGGCTCGTGCAGGTCAGCCAGGCGGGTAACCAGCGGCATTACCAGGCCAATCCCGAAAGCCCCATCTACGACGAGTTGCTTTCGATCGTGCGCAAGACCTTCGGCGTCGCCGATGTGATTCGCGATGCGTTGCAAGCGGTCGATGACCAGTTCGACGCCGCCTTCGTGTACGGCTCGGTCGCCAAGGGGGAGGATACCGCGACCAGCGACATCGACCTGATGGTGGTATCCGATGAGCTCGCCTACGCCGACCTGATGGCGGCCTTGGAGCCGGCGGAAACGCAGCTGGCCCGGCCGGTCAATCCGACCATATACACGCCTGAGCAGATCAGCGCGAAATTGCGAGACGACAACGTGTTCGTCAAACGGGTGATGGAACAACCCAAGTTATGGATAAAGGGGACAGAGGATGTCATTCGAAAACCTGGAGAATCTGGCAAGAATAGGGAAGCTGAAAAAGGAGCCGCCTGACCAGAAGGAGTTCGAGGGGCTGGTCGCATCCGGGACGCGCAGTCTTCAGGACGCGAGCGTAGTCGCTCTATCGGAAGAAGGCCGGTTTCTCGCAGCGTATCGGGCCGCACACGCATTCGCCCTGGCCGCTTTGCGATGGTACGGCTACCGCTCCGACAATCGCTATCTCGTTTTCCAGTGCCTCCAGCACACGGTGGAGTTCGAAAAGGCGAAGTGGCGCGTGCTGGACAAGTGCCACAAGCAAAGAAATCTCGCGGAGTACGAAGGGCAGCTCGACATCACGCCACAGCTTTTCGACGAATTGATGAGGATAACTCGAGAACTGCAGGAGCGTGTTCAGAATCTGGGGCCGGTGGAAGTCGAGTGATGATCGTGACACCAGTTTATGGACCCGGATTCCGTTTCGCTTCATCCAGGCTACGGTTTGTCGTGTAGGAGCGGTGTTTATGCCCTCTGGGTGCGAGCCGCGATGCTTTGGGTTGTCTTAGCCCGTAGGTGTATCGCGACTTTCGTCGCTCCTACAGTTGCTTGGTGTTGGTTTTGCGCGAAAAGGAAAGGTATGAAATATCTCGGCCTGGACGGCTGCAAGGCCGGCTGGTTCCTGGTGGGGCTGGACGAGCAGGGCAGCGGTGCCTTCGGCATTCTGGAGCACATCGACGAACTGGCCGAGTACCTGCCCGACGCCGCGGTGGCGCTGATCGATATCCCCATCGGCCTGCGCGGCGCACACCCGGACGAACGCACCTGCGACAAGTGCGCCCGCCAGGTGCTCAGGCCCAACCGCCATGCGAGTGTCTTTCCGGCGCCCTCGCGCCTGGCGCTCGACTGCACGACCTACCGCGAGGCCAGCGAGCGCAACCGCGCCTGCACCGGCCGCGGCCTGACCCAGCAGACCTTCAACATCATGCGCAAGATCCGCGAGGTGGATGCCTTCCTGCGTGGGAGCCCGTTACGGGGCAAGGTGCGCGAGATGCACCCGGAGGTGGCGCTCTGGGCCTTGAACGGCGAGCGGGCGATGGGGCATGCCAAGCGGACGAAGGACGGTTTCGAGGAGCGTATGGCGGTGCTTTCCCGGTACCTGCCCAATGCCCGTGAGATCGTGGCCATGGCCCTGCGAGAGCACCCCCGTAAGGCAGTGGCGCGCGACGACGTCATCGACGCGCTGGTGGGCGCCGTCACGGCGCGGTTTCATCCCGGCCTGCGGTGCCTGCCCGAGGCGCTGGAGTTCGACGATACGGGACTACCCATGGAGATCGTGTTCGCGCAGCCAGATTGATGGGGGCGTAGCCTGGATGGACCGATGCGGAATCCGGGTTGGTGGCATCGATGGGCATGGGCCCCGGATTCCGCTGGCGCTGCATCCGGGCTACGGGTGACGGCCTTGGCCCTCGGTTAGAGCCTTAACCCCCGTCTGATATAATCCGCGCAGCACTGGGCGAGCCCCGACACACATCATTTCCCAAGGAACTGCTCGATGTCCGAATCCAAGATTATCTATACCGAGACTGACGAAGCCCCGATGCTGGCGACGTATTCCTTCCTTCCCATGGTGCGCGCCTTCGTGGCTACCGGCGGCGTGGAGATGGAGGTGCGCGACATCTCGCTGGCCGGCCGCATCATCGCCAACTTCCCGGATAATCTGACCGACGAGCAGAAGCAGGGCGACGCCCTGGCCGAGCTGGGCGCGCTGGCCAAGACGCCCGAGGCCAACATCATCAAGCTGCCGAACATCAGCGCCTCGATCCCCCAGCTCATCGCGGCGATCAAGGAGCTTCAGGCGCAGGGCTACGACATCCCGGACTACCCGGCCGAGCCGGCCAACGAGGCCGAGCAGGCGATCAAGGCCCGCTACGCCAAGGTGCTGGGCAGTGCCGTGAACCCGGTGCTGCGCGAGGGCAACTCCGACCGACGCGTGGCCGACGCGGTCAAGGAGTACGCCAAGAAGCACCCGCACTCCATGGGCGAGTGGAGCAAGGATTCCAAGTCGCACGTGGCGTCCATGACCGACGGCGACTTCCACGGCAGCGAGAAGTCCGTGGTGATGCAGGGCGCCGGCGCCCTGCTGATCGAACTCGAAGGCGAGGACGGCCAGATCCGCGTGCTCAAGGAAAAGACCCCGGTGCTCGAGGGCGAGGTGATCGACGGTTCCGTGATGAGCTGCGCCAAGCTGCGCGACTTCTTCGAAACCGCCACCCAGGCCGCCAAGGACGAGGGCGTGCTGCTCTCGCTGCACATGAAGGCGACCATGATGAAGGTCTCCGATCCGATCATCTTCGGTCATGCCGTGAGCGTGTACTTCAAAGACGTGTTCGAGAAGTACGCCGAGACCTTCAAGAAGCTGGGCGTGAACACCCGCAACGGCCTGGGCGACGTGTACGCCAAGATTGCCGAACTGCCGGAGGACGAGCGCAAGGCCATCGAGGCCGATATCCAGGCCGTGTACGAGACGCGCCCGCCGCTGGCCATGGTGAACTCCGACAAGGGCATCACCAACCTGCACGTGCCGAGCGACGTGATCATCGATGCCTCCATGCCGGCGGCCATCCGCTCCTCGGGCAAGATGTGGGGCCCGGACGGCAAGCTTCACGACACCAAGGCGATGATCCCGGACCGCAACTACGCCGGCGTCTACCAGGCTACCATCGACTTCTGCAAGGAACACGGCGCCTTCGACCCGACCACCATGGGCACGGTGAGCAACGTGGGCCTGATGGCGCAGAAGGCCGAGGAATACGGCTCGCACGACAAGACCTTCGAGATCCCGGTGAAGGGCACGGTGCGCGTGAAGGATGCGGCCGGCAACGTGCTGATGGAGCACGCCGTGGAGCCGGGTGACATCTGGCGCGCCTGCCAGACCAAGGACATCCCGATCCGCGACTGGGTGGGCCTGGCCGTGACCCGCGCGCGCCTCACCGGCCAGCCGGCGATCTTCTGGCTGGATAAAAACCGCGCCCACGACGCCCAGTTGATTCAGAAGGTGGAGACCTACCTGAAGGATCACGACACCAGCGGGCTTGAGATCAAGATCATGTCGCCGGAAGACGCCACGCGTTACACGCTGGAGCGCATGAAGAAGGGTGAGGACACCATCTCTGTGACCGGCAACGTGCTGCGTGATTACCTCACCGACCTGTTCCCGATCCTGGAGCTCGGTACCAGCGCCAAGATGCTCTCCATCGTGCCGCTGCTGGCCGGTGGCGGCCTGTACGAGACCGGTGCCGGCGGTTCGGCCCCGAAGCACGTGCAGCAGCTGGTGGAAGAAAATCACCTGCGCTGGGATTCGCTGGGCGAGTTCCTGGCCCTGGCTGTCTCCCTCGAGGACTTCGGCCGCAAGACGGGCAACAGCAAGATCAGCGTGATCGCCAAGGCGCTGGACAAGGCCAACAGCCAGTTCCTCAATAACGACAAGTCCCCCTCGCGCAAGGTCGGCGAGCTCGACACGCGCGGTAGCCACTTCTATCTCGCGATGTACTGGGCGCAGGCGCTGGCCGAGCAGGACGAGGACGGCGAGCTGAAGGCCATCTTCACGCCGGTGGCCCAGGCGATGACCGAGAACGAGGCGAAGATCGTCGAGGAGCTCAATGGCGTGCAGGGCAAGCCGGTGGATCTGGGCGGTTACTACCGTCCGGACGCGGCGAAAACCTCGGCCGTGATGCGCCCGAGCGCCACGCTCAACGGCATCATCGACGGGTTGGCGAGCTGACGCGTTAGCGTTTCAGAGAAGAAACAAAAAAAGGCCCCGAGGGGGCCTTTTTTATTGTTGGGCATCCTGACTTCGTAGCCTGGATGCAGCGTGAGCGGAATCCGGGATTGTTGGCGCTCGTGATCATGGGCTCCCCCGGATTCCGTTTCACTCCATCCGGGCTACGGGATTCGGGCGCTTGTCACAACGGACCACTGACCACTGGCAACGGACAGGCGCCGCCTCCGCGCCGCCTCAATGCACCCCTTTCGAGCGCAGGTAGTCTTCGTAATTGCCGCTGAAGTCGGTGATGCCGTCATCCTCCATGTCGAGGATGCGGGTGGCGAGCGAGGAGACGAACTCGCGGTCGTGGCTGACGAAGATCAGCGTGCCGGGGTAGTTCTCCAGGGCCAGGTTCAACGCCTCGATGGATTCCATGTCCAGGTGATTGGTGGGCTCGTCCATGAGTAAGACATTCGGTCGTTGCAGCGTGAGCTTGCCGAACAGCATGCGGCCCTGTTCGCCACCGGAGATGACCTTGACGGATTTCTGGATGTCGTCGTTGGAGAACAGCATGCGGCCGAGCGCGCTGCGGATCGCCTGTTCGCCGCCCTTGGTCCACTGGGCCATCCAGTCGTAGAGGTTTTCTCCCCCGGCGAAGTCACGGGCGTGGTCCTGGGCGAAGTAGCCGAGTTCGGCTGCGTCGGTCCACTTGATCTCGCCGGCGTCGGGCTCGAGGTCGCCGGCCAGGCAGCGCAGCAGGGTAGTCTTGCCGATGCCGTTGGGGCCGATGATGGCGATGCGCTCGCCGGCCTCGACCTGCATGCCGAAGTCCTCGAACAGCGGCTTTTCGCCGTCGTAGGCCTTGGTGAGTTCCTTCACCGTGACAGCCTGACGGTGAATCTTCTTGTGCTGCTCGAAGATGATGTACGGACTCACGCGGCTGGAGGGCTTGATCTCGTTGAGCTCGATCTTCTCGATCTGGCGTGCACGCGAGGTGGCCTGCCGCGCCTTGGAGGCATTGGCGGAGAAGCGGCTGACGAAGGCCTGCAGCTCGGCGATCTGTGCCTTCTTCTTGGCGTTGTCCGCCTGCAGCCGCTCGCGCGCCTGCGTGGAGGCGAACATGTAGTCGTCGTAGTTGCCCGGGTACACGCGCAGCTCGCCATAGTCGAGGTCCGCCATGTGGGTGCAGACGCTGTTCAGGAAGTGGCGGTCGTGCGAGATGATGATCATGGTGCTGTTGCGCGCGGTGAGCACGTCTTCCAGCCAGCGGATGGTGTTGATGTCCAGGTGGTTGGTGGGCTCGTCGAGCAGCAACACGTCGGGGTCGGAGAACAGGGCCTGGGCGAGCAGGACGCGCAGCTTCCAGCCGGGGGCGACGGCACTCATCGGGCCCTCGTGCTGTTCCAGCGGGATGCCCAGCCCGAGCAGCAGGTCGCCGGCGCGCGACTCGGCGGTGTAGCCGTCCATCTCCGCGAACTGCATCTCCACCTCGGCGGCGGCGAGGCCGTCTTCCTCGCTCATCTCCGGCAGTGAGTAGAGGCGGTCGCGTTCGGCCTTGGCGGCCCACAGCTCTGTGTGGCCCATGATGACCACGTCCAGCACCTTCATGTCCTCGTAGGCGAACTGGTCCTGGCGCAGCTTGCCCAGCCGTGCGTTGGGCTCCAGCATGACCTGGCCACCGCTGGGCTCGAGGTCGCCACCCAGGATCTTCATGAAGGTGGATTTGCCGCAACCGTTGGCGCCGATCAGGCCGTAGCGGTTGCCGGTACCGAATTTGATGGAGACGTCTTCGAACAGCGGCTTGGCGCCGAACTGCATGGTGATATTCGCGGTGGAGATCAAGAGCTATTCCAGGGAGTGAGGGCGAGAACGCGCGGAAAAGGGGCGCGATTGTACAGGTTTTGACCGCCGAAGGGCAGGGCGCGGGCGCTCGGGGGGCCGGGTTTGTTAAGCTTGGCGGCATCGGATCAGACCACATCGGAACATCGAACATGGCGAATTCACTCCAGGAACAGCTGCTCAAGGCCGGCGTGGCCGACAAGAAGCAGGCGAAAAAGGCCAAGGCGGCGAAGCACCAGGCCCAGAGCAAGAAGGGCAAGAAAGGCGGGCAGGCACCCGATGTGAACGAGGCCGCGCTGGCGGCACAGAAGGCGATGGAGGAGAAGGTCGAGCGCGACCGCCTGCTAAACCAGCAGCGCAAGGCCGAGGCCGAGCAACGGGCCCTGGCCGCCCAGGTGCGCCAGCTCATCGAGCAGAACCGTGTGGAACGTAACGAGAACGGCGAGCCCTATCACTTCCAGGATGGCAAGGCGTTGCGCTCGATCCCCGTGAGCCCGGCCCAGCGCGACCTGCTCGCGCGCGGCAAGCTCGATATCGTCAGTGACGGGGACGCCTACGCGCTCGTGCCCGCAGAGGTCGGCGACAAGATCCGCGACCGCATCCCCGAGCGGGTGATGGCGCGGCCGAAGGCCGAGGACAAGCTGGACGCCGACGATCCCTATGCCGGGTACGAGGTGCCTGACGACCTGATGTGGTAATCGTGTTTGAAGCCTAACGCCGACGGAGGTTTTCCATCTCACGCATCGTGATTGCACTGGGTGGCAACGCCCTGTTGCGGCAGGACGATCCGCTGACGGCCGAGCAGCAGAAGGCCAACGTGACGGCGGCGGCCGAAGCCATCGCGCCGCTGATCCGTGCGCACGAGGTGGTGCTCGCCCACGGCAACGGTCCGCAGGTGGGCCTGCTCGCCATGCAGAACACGGGCGACGGGGGCTACCCGCTCGATGTGCTCGATGCCGAGAGCGAGGGCATGATCGGTTACCTGCTGGAGCAGGCACTGGCCAACGTGCTGCCCGCCGGTTACCGCTTCGCAACGTTGCTCACCCAGGTGGAAGTCGACCCGGACGATCCCGCCTTCGACAACCCCACCAAGCCGATCGGCTCGACCGTGAGCGAAGAGGAGGCGCGCCGGCTGTCCGACTCGCGCGGGTGGCGGTTTCACTGCGCCCCCGATGGTTGCCGGCGAGTGGTGCCATCGCCCAAACCCCAGAACATCATCGACCTGCCGTCCATCGAGCTGCTGATGAGCCGCGGTACGGTCGTGATCTGTGCCGGTGGTGGCGGCATCCCCACTGTCTGTGACGAGAACGGCAAGCTCAGCGGCGTAGAGGCGGTTATCGACAAGGACCGCGTGAGTGCCCTGCTCGCGACTCAGCTCGCAGCGGACGTCCTCCTGATGCTCACCGACGTGGATGCCGTGTATCGGGACTGGAACAAGCCCCAGGCCCGTCGGATACGCCGGGTTTCGCCAAACGCGTTACGGGAATGGTTCTTCGAGGCAGGATCGATGGGGCCCAAGGTGCAGGCCGCCATCGAGTTCGTCGAGGCCACGGGTGGCGTCGCGGGCATCGGCGCCTTGAAGGATGCGCAGGCTATTCTCGACGGTGAGGCGGGGACGCTCGTCACGCGCGAGTCGAGCGAGACGGTGTATTGGTGATTGGTGCGGGACATCAGTCGACTGACTCGCTAAGTCGCTTCCACGCGATCAACCGCGACGAAATGCTCATGAGATAGGGCTGTTTCACCATCCCAGCGATAGGCCACGACTTTTCCTCCGGGTTTACCAACGCTGTAATCGACACATCCAATATTGGGGGCGAGGGGTTCTGGAAGACCTTCAAGCCAATAGTGTCCAAGGAAACATGGCGGGAGATGAAGTCCGTAGTCGATTAGGTGGTTGCCCTCGATTTCATCATCGGGAATATGAGTGCGGGCGCTTTCAGGGCCCATGAAAAGCTGCTGATAGGTATTCGCTTCCTGGTCCCACCAGCGTATCCGAATGTGATGTCTTGGGTTGCCATCTTTGTCGTTGAACGAGAAGCCGGCCTTCAATGGAATTTCTTTGCCCTTGAGGAGTGTCTCTGCCGCGTCGAATTGCCAGGTGCCTTCCTCCGTAGCAGTAAACAGGAACTCATCGTTGAGTAACGCGCTTCTGCCAAATTCCTGCTGAATCCGGTCAATCCATCGAGGGTCCCAGCAGGCGTGGACGACGCGTAGTGGGCCAAGATCGAGCCACATGGGGAGCGTGCGAAACCAAGCGATTACCTCGGCGTAATCGTCCGGGGTCGCTCTATAGGCATCGAGGAATGCGCGATGCTGGCGCTGGTTCTTTTCAGAATGACGACGCAGCGGCTCATTTGTCACAGGGTGTAAGGTGAAGTAAGCAATGGCATTGAATTCGTGATTCCCCAGGACTGACAAGGCCGAACCCGATTCAATCATAGGCCGTACGATGTCGATGACTTCGCGTTGATAGAGCCCCCGATCGACGAAGTCGCCCAGGAAGATGACTTGACGTGTCGGGTGTCTATAGGTGCCGCCATGTTTCTCATAGCCCAGTTCCGATAAGAGCGCGCGCAATGTCTGGGCGCAACCGTGGATATCACCAATGATGTCGTAGGCCACGAACTTTCCTGTGTTGAGATTCTCGATCGAAGCCCCGTTTGGGCCTTTCCCGGTTCTTAGGATATCGAGCCCTTGTTGTCCAAGTAGATCAAGGCGGGTTGCATTTCGCGTGGGGCCATCTTCGCTCGATGGACCATTTATTCGGGCTCTGAGACCTCGCGCAGACTATAGGCGTAACCGGCGGCGACGAACGAGGCGAGGGCCAGGATCAGGATTATCGCGGCGGTGCCCAGCCGGTCACCCAGGAACCCGATGAGGCCGCCGGCCAGCATGGCCACGCCGATGACCGTGTTGCTCACCGCGACCATGGCCGCACGCGTCTCCTGCGTGGCCATGTCCACGAGGTAAACTTTGCGCCCGAGCCGCACGCCGCTGTGCGCGGTGATGAGCAGCAGGAACAGCACGGCGTGGGTGAGGCCGTGGGCGAGGATGGGGGCGTCCTGGTAGGCGAGGGCGGCCGTGACCATGCCGAGCTCGCCGGCCGCGATGGAGGCGAGCACCATCACCCAGCGCGCGGAGCGATCCCCCAGCCGGCCCCAGACCGGCGAGCTCAGGCTGGTCGCCAACCCCCCGGCGATGACGAGCATGCCGAGGTCGGCCAGGCCGCCGCTTTCCTGCTGTGCCAGCAACACGTAGAAGGGCGGGGCGAGGGCCACGGAGAGCAGCAGGGTGCGGGCGATGACGAAGTGGCGGAACTCGGCGTCCGTCTTGAGCAGGGCCAGGTGGGCCAGGGCCGCCTGGATACCGTTGCCTCCGCCCTCGGTGGCGCCCGGCTGTTCCTTGATCAGGATGTAGGAGACGATGGCCGGCAGCCAGAGCCCGGCCGCGATGAGGATCAGGCCGGCGACGAGTACGGGCCCGGCGGCTGCGTCCTTGAGCAGGCCGAGCACGATGCCGACACCGAGCGTCGCGATCCCCGAGATGCCCGAGGCCATGCCCATGAGATTTCCACGCCGGCTCTTGGAGACGGTCTTGCCCAGGACGTCCTTGGCCGAGACCGAGCAGATCCCGCGCGAGAGGCTGAAGATCACCAGCGCGCCGATGATGGCCCAGCCGGCCATCGCGCCGTCGAGCGTGAGCGCCGTGAAGGCCATCAGCAGCAATGAGAATGCGGAGAGGGTGGCGCCGACCACCCACACCCATTTGCGCACGGCGAGGTGGCGGATGTAGGCGGCGACCATGAGCTGCGGGATGAGTACGCCGGCCTCGCGGATGGGAACCAGGAAGCCCGTGAATGCCGCGGGCACGCCGAGCATGCCCATCAGCCACGGGAGCACCAGCTTGGCGCTGGCGATCTCGTCGGCGATCTTGTTGAGGACGTTGGCGGTGAGATAGGCGAAGAAGTTGCGCGGCTGGTCGTCGCAGGCTTCTTCCGGGATGTCCTTGCAGACGCGGGTGTCCTCGTCCCCGGTGACGAGGTCGTAGAGGCTTTCGATCCGGTTCTTGTGATACATGGAGTTTATTCTGGTTGTTTGCGGCCATTCTAACGCCTGTGCCGCCGGGCTGCAGGGCTCCTTACGGGCGACAGGGCGTAGCGGGTACACTGGCATTCAGAGTGCGTTCAGCGCGTGCCCCGCAGGCTTTGCATCATGACGACGACACCCGAACAGACGACACCCCCCAAAACCCGCTCCGGCTGGCGCACGGCCGCCCTGGTACTGCTCACGATCGCGCTCTCGGTGGGCATCTCGGTGTTCGTGGTCTGGATGGTTCTGTTCCCGACCGCGTTCAAGCCGGTGAAGCTCAGCGACCGGGAGGCACAGGTCCTGGAGCAGAAGCTCGACCGCATCGGGGCGGGGCAGGGCGCAGCGACCCCGGCGCTGGAACCGGAGCCCTATTCGGAGGTGGGCGCGAGCCGTGAGGTCGCCTTCACCGAGAAGGAGCTCAACGCGCTGCTCGCCCGCAACACGGACCTGGCCCATCGGCTGGCGATCGATCTGTCGGACGACCTGATGAGCGCCAAGCTGCTGGTGCCGCTCGATCCCGAGTTCCCGGTGCTGGGCGGCGAGACGCTCAAGGTGACGGCGGGTATGGAGATGCGCTATGCCAACGGGTGCCCGGTGATGGTCCTCAAGGGCGTGAGCGTGTGGGGCGTGCCGCTGCCCAATGCCTGGCTGGGCAATCTCAAGAACATCGACCTGGTGAGCGAGTTCGGTGATCAGGGCGGGTTCTGGCAGGCCTTCGCCGACGGCATCGAGGAGATCGAGGTGCGCGAGGGCAAGCTGCGCGTCAAGCTCAAGGAGTGACCGCGCCCCGGCCCTTGGGGCGGCCAACTTGCCGCGGCCGGTGCCCAGCCGGTATCATGCGCGGCTCTCTTCATCCGAAGATACCGCGTTATGGTGGCCCGTGCTGGTCCCCTCGCGACGATAAGCTGCAAACCCCGCCAGGCCCGGAAGGGAGCAACGGTAGCAGTGGACTCGGGCGCCGGGGTGTGGCTGGTGCGGGTCGCCACCACTCTCTGATATAGTGTGGCCTTCGTATTCGCTACGCGGTTCGCACTGAATTCCTCATGAGTTATCAAGTCCTTGCGCGCAAATGGCGCCCGCGCAACTTCGAGCAGATGGTGGGCCAGACCCACGTGCTGCGCGCGCTGGTGAACGCGCTGGAAGAGGGCCGGCTGCACCACGCCTACCTCTTCACGGGGACCCGCGGCGTGGGCAAGACCACGGTGGCGCGCATACTCGCCAAGTGCCTGAACTGCGAGACCGGCGTGACCGCGCGCCCCTGCGGCGAATGTTCCGCCTGCCGCGAGATCGACGAGGGCCGCTTCGTCGACCTGATCGAGGTGGATGCGGCCTCCCGCACCAAGGTGGAGGACACCCGCGAGCTGCTCGACAACGTGCAGTACGCGCCGACCCGCGGCCGCTACAAGGTCTACCTCATCGACGAGGTGCACATGCTCTCCGGGCACAGCTTCAACGCCCTGTTGAAGACCCTGGAGGAGCCGCCGCCGCATGTGAAGTTCCTGCTGGCGACCACCGATCCGCAGAAGCTGCCGGTGACCATTCTCTCGCGCTGCCTGCAGTTCAGCCTCAAGCGCATGCCGGCCTCGATGATCTCGGGGCACCTCACGCACATCCTCGAGCAGGAGCAGATCCAGGCCGAGCCGACCGCGCTGGAACAGATCGCGGTGGCGGCCGACGGCTCCATGCGCGATGCCCTGAGCCTGCTGGACCAGGCCATCGCCTTCGGTGGCGGGGCGGTGAACGACGCCGAGGTCCGCGACATGCTCGGCGGCATCGCGCGCGAACACGTGTTCGAGTTGCTCGAGTCGGTGGCCGGTGGCAACGCGAAGGCCACGCTGGCGGCCGTGGCGAAGGTGGCCGAGCAGGCGCCAGATTTCGAGGGCGTGCTGGACGATCTGATCTCTTTGCTGCACCAGGTGGCCGTGGCGCAGATCGTGCCCGATGCCCTGGATACCGTGGAATCCGACACCGCCCGTATCCGCTCCCTGGCAGACCGTCTGTGCCCCGAGGACGTGCAACTCTACTACCAGATCGCGCTGCTCGGGCGTCGTGACCTGCCGTTGAATCCAAACCCGCAGGCCGGTTTCGAGATGGTGCTGCTGCGCATGCAGGCCTTCAGGCCGGTCGTTACGGACGAGTCGCCTGCTGCTCCCGCACCCAAGCCTGCGGCGAGCCTCGACGCAGCCTCGGCGCCGGCGACCCAGTCCAGGCCGGCCCAGTCCAGGGCGGCCAGTGCCCGCGAAGAGGCCATGGCGGCATTGAAGGGCGAGACGGCTCAAAAAAAAACGGCTGAATCCGTAGCGCCACCGCGTTCCCGGGCCCAGCCGGGGCCGGCAGCCGAGGTGAAGCCCGCGCCCCCCGAGCCACCCAGGCCCCAGCCCGCTCCGGCGGCCCGGGTCGTGGAGGAAGTGCCGCCGCTCGCCGAGCCCTTCGCACCGTCGATGGATGCGCCGCCGCCGGCCTGGCCCGACGAGCCGGCCGCGGACCCGGCGCCCCGTGCGGCCATACGCCAGCCCGAAACGCGGCCGGAGCCGGCTCCGGCGCCTCGCCCGAGCCCGGCTCCAGAACCGGTGGCTCCCGCGGGTCGTGACGTGAGTGGTATCAACTGGCACGAGGTCGTGAACAAGCTCAACCTGCGCGCGATGGCAAAATCGCTCGCGGCCAACTGCTCGTTGAAGAGCATCGCCGATGGCCGGGTCACCCTGGTGCTGGCCCGCCAGCAGGAGAGCCTGCGTACGAAGAGCGCGGAGGAACGGCTCGAAAAGGCACTGGGCGAGTATTTCGGCGAATCGCTCAAGCTCGTGATGGAGATCGCCGAGCACGCGGACGAGACGCCGGCCCAGGCCGTGGAGCGGGGCAATGCCCAGCGACAGCAGGCGGCCGAACAGTCGATCGAACAGGATTCCGTGGCCCAGGCACTGAAGGAGATGTTCGGTGCCGAGTTGATCCCGGGATCGGTTAAACCCCTGACCAGTAAGTGAGTAGGAAAGCGATATGAAAGGCGGAATTGGTAACCTGATGAAGCAGGCCCAGAAGATGCAGGCCGACATGCAGAAGGCGCAGGAAGAGATCGCGGCCATGGAGATCACCGGTGAGGCCGGTGGCGGCATGGTGAAGGTCACGATGACCGGCAAGCATGAAGTGCGTCGCGTCGAGATCGACGAGAGCCTGATGGGTGACGACAAGGAAATGCTCGAGGACCTGATTGCCGCGGCCATCAACGATGCCGTGCACAAGGTCGAGCGCGAGACCTCCGAACGCATGTCGGGCATCACCGCGGGCATGAACCTGCCCGGCGGCATGAAGCTGCCGTTCTGATCGCGGCCGATTCACGATGGCCGAGCGTTCGGTACTGCAAAACCTGGTCGATGCGCTGAAGATCCTGCCCGGGGTCGGGCCCAAGTCGGCCCAGCGCATGGCGTTGCACCTGCTGGAGCGACAGCGCGAGGGTGCGCTGCGTCTCTCCGACGCACTGCGCGAGGCGGTGGAGAAGATCGGGCACTGCAAGCGCTGCCGCACCCTTACCGAACTCGAGGTGTGCCGCATCTGTGCCAACCCCGCCCGGCAGGCCGAGCAGTTGTGTATCGTCGAGACGCCGGCGGACGTGCTCGCCATCGAGCAGGCCTCCGTGTACCGCGGCCTGTACTTCGTCCTGATGGGGCATCTCTCGCCGCTGGACGGCATCGGCCCCGAGGACATCGGCCTGGATGAGCTCGAACGCCGCTTCGACGAAGGTGAGGTGCAGGAAGTGATTCTCGCCACCAACCCGACGGTGGAGGGCGAGGTGACCGCACACTACATCAGCGAGCTGGCCACCGAGCGCGGCATTTCCACCACGCGCCTGGCGCACGGCATCCCGATCGGCGGCGAGCTGGAATACGCGGACAGCCAGACCCTGTCGCACGCCTTCCAGGGGCGGCAGAGGTATTAACTGCGGTCCGTTGTCAGTCGTCCGTTGTCCGTTGTTAACAAGAGCCACTGCGGTTCTTGCAACTGACGACTGACCACGGACAAAGGACGCGACTGAAAGGAGCCAAAACCATGACCGATTGCATCTTCTGCAAGATCGCGGCCGGCGAGATCCCGGCAGAGGTGGTGTACGAGAACGAGGACGTGCTGGCGTTTCGCGATCTCAATCCGCAGGCGCCGACGCACGTGCTGGTGATTCCGCGCAAGCACATCGAGACCCTGCATCATGCCGAGCACGACGATGCCGAGTTGATGGGCAAGCTGTTTCTCGGCGCCCAGCAGGTGGCCGAGGTCGACGGTATCGTCGATTCGGGTTACCGCACGGTGATGAACTGTGGCGCCGGTGCGGGGCAGAGCGTTTTTCACGTGCACCTGCACGTACTGGGCGGGCGTAGCCTGGGCTGGCCGCCGGGCTAAAGGCTGTCAGTTGTCCGTGGTCAGTGGTCCGTTGTCACTAACGGCGACTGACAGTGTTCATTGTCGTAGCCCGAATAACGTAGTCGTATATTCAGGGCTACGTCGTTTCAGGCCTCGTTGAGGGCCGCGAGGATGTTGCGGTAGTTGGCGTAGCGCCGCTGCGAGATCTCGCCGCTCTCCACGGCGGCCTTGACCGCGCAACCGGGTTCCACCACGTGCGTGCAGTTGTGGAACCGACACTCTCCCGCACGTTCCGTGATCTCCCTGAACCCACTGGCCAGCGCCGTCGGCGTGACCGAGCCCAGGGCGAAGTCGCGTACGCCCGGTGAGTCGATGAGTTCGCCGCCGTCCGGGAGGTGGTACAGCGTGGCGCTGGTGGTGGTGTGCTTGCCCTTGCTGCTGTAGTCGGAGATCTCGCCGATGCGGATCTCGTGGGCTGGCAGCAGGGCCTTGATGAGCGAGGATTTGCCCACGCCCGAGAGGCCGACGAGGATGCTGGTCTTGCCCTTCAGGGCTTCGAGCAGACCGTCGAGCCCATGTTCCTGCTTGCTCGAGACTTCCAGTACGTCATACCCAAGGGCCCGGTATTCCGCGAGGATGGCTTCGTCGACCGGGTGTTCGTCCGCGAGGTCGCTCTTGTTGAGCACGATCAGCGCATCGGCCGGCAGCAGCTCGGCCGCGACGAGATAGCGGTCCACCATTTCCCAGTTGGGCAGGGGCAGGTGGGCGCTGACGATCACCAGTTGATCGATGTTGGCCGCAATGGGCTTGGGGCGCCCGCGCAGGTCGGGTCGGGTGAGGACGTTCTGGCGTTTGTCGATGGCGACGACGATGTCGTTGCCCGTCTCGGCTTCTTGCCACTGCACCCGGTCGCCGCAGACGGCGTCCTGCAGCTTGCGCCGGGCGGTGCAACGATGCACCTCACCGTGTTCGTCTTCCACGACCATCTCCGCGCCGAAGCGCGTGATCACCCGCCCCGGGCGCGCGCCGGCCGTCATGCGGTTTCTAGCAGGGCGTCCACCTTGGCCGCGCAGATGAGGTCGTTTTCGGAGAGCCCGGCGATGGCATGCGTGGAATAGCGCACCAGGCAGCGGTTGTAACCGACCTCGAGATCCGGGTGGTGGTCCTCGCGGTGTGCGATCCACGCCACCGCGTTCACGAAGGCCATGGTCTCGTAGTAGTTCTTAAAGCCGAAAGAGCGGCTGATCGATTTGCCGTCCTCGGCAAGTTTCCAGGCCGCGTTGAGGGACTGCATCTCCAGCTTGGCCTGGGTGGGATCGATCGGATCGACGCCGCCTTCGCAGGGCTTGCAGCTTTTGCTCGTCAGATCAGACATGATGCGCCCTCCGGTGGAATCAGAAGCGGTAGTAGTTCTGGTTGAGGTAGTGGACGACGGCTTCGATGTCCTCGTCGAACCACTTGAGTTCGAGATTGGACTCGCAGCGGCGCACCTGGGCCTCGAGTTGCTCCATGGAATTCACCCGGCGGTTGGAGCGCGTGTAGAGAGTCTCGCCGTTGCCGCCGGTCATACGCGCGTGGCAGCTCATGCAATTGTTGCTGTGCAGTTCCTCGCCGCGCTTGATGTCCGAGGCCATGAGGGGGGCGCTGGCGATCAGCGCGGTGATGCCGAGAAGTAGGACAGTACGTTTCATGGGAAGCTCCTGTTTCGCATGACGGGAAGTTTTCATTGTGCCGCCTGGGCCTTGAGATGCGCGATGCGGATCGAGGCCGGCGGATGTGAGTCGTAGAAGGCCGAGTGCAGCGGGTCCGGCGTGAGCGTGCTGGCGTTGTCGCGGTAGAGACGCACCAGCGCCTGGATGAGACTGTCCGCATTGGTCTGGGCCACGGCAAAGGCATCGGCCTCGAACTCGTGCTTGCGCGAGACCCAGGCCATGACGGGCTGGAGGAAAAAGGCGAACACCGGAATCACCAGCAGGAAGCTCGCCAGTGCCAGGTGAGTGGACGATGTCGCGATGCCGAGGCCCGCAAAATACCAATCGGTCTGGATCAGCCAGGCGAGCAACGCCAGTGCGGCCAGCGACATCACGAACTGGACGACCATGCCCTTGACGATGTGACGACGACGGAAGTGGCCGAGTTCGTGTGCCAGGACGGCCTCCACCTGCATGGGGTCGAGCGTGTTGAGCAGCGTGTCGAAGAAGACGATGCGCTTGTTGCGCCCGAATCCCGTGAAATAGGCATTGCCGTGACCGGAGCGGCGCGAGCCGTCCATGACGAAGATCCCGCGGCTGTTGAAGCCGCAGCGCTGGAGCAGGGTCTCCACGCGTTGCCGCGTGGCGTCATCCTCGAGCGGTTCGAACGTGTTGAACAGCGGCGCGATCAGCGTGGGGTAGGCCCAGATCAGGAACAGGGTGAACAGCGTCCACGCGCCCCACACCCAGAGCCACCAGTGCGCGCCGGTGACCTGCATGAGCCAGAGCACCAGGGCCGCCAGCGGGATGCCGATGAGCAGTGCGATGACGAGTCCCTTCACGAGGTCGGTGACGAAGGTGCGCGGCTTCGTCTGATTGAAGCCGAAGCGCTCTTCGAGCACGAAGGTGCGGTAGATCGAGAAGGGAAGTTCCAGCAGGCTGGTGATGATGAACACGCTTAGCAGCACGGCCGTGCCGGTGGCCAGCTCGTTCCAGCCGAGGCTGCGCCAGGCGCCATCCAGCAGTTGCAGTCCGCCGCCCACTGTCCATGCCACCAGAAGACCTGCGGTGTAGACGAGATCGATGCGTCCGAGACGCGTCTTGGCGATGGTGTAGTCCGCGGCCTTCTGATGGGCTTGCAGGGGGATGTCGGCGGCGAACTCGGCCGGGACCGCGTCACGGTTGGCGCGGACATGCGCGGCCTGACGCCAGGACAGCCACCCGCGCAGGGCGACGTTGGCGAGCAGGAATCCAAGGAAGATGAGGGTGAAGGTCTGCATGCGTCGGGTAACCTCGAAGCACGACTTTACCCCTTTGCGAGAAGGGGGAGCAAGCGGCACAATGGCCTTATAAAAATGGTCGTAGATCTAAAGACATTATTTCTCACGGGGAATTCCTGCATGACGCTGAGCGCTGACAACCTGATCTGGATCGATCTGGAAATGACCGGCCTGGATACGATGAACGATCACATCATCGAGATCGCCACTATCGTGACCGACAAGGACCTGAACGTCCTGGCCGAGGGCCCGATGATCGCGATCCACCAGAGCGACGCGGTGCTGGCGGGCATGGACGAGTGGAATACCAACCAGCACGGCAAGTCGGGCCTGACCGAGCGGGTGCGCCAGAGCGACTACGGCGAGGCGCGGGCGGAGGCCGAGACCCTGGCGTTCCTCAGCCAGTACGTGCCGGAGCGGGCCTCGCCGATGTGCGGCAACAGCATTTGCCAGGACCGGCGTTTCCTCGCGCGCTGCATGCCGACGCTGGAGGCCTTCTTCCACTACCGCAACCTCGATGTCAGCACGATCAAGGAACTGGCCCGGCGCTGGGCGCCGGAGGTGGCCAACGGATTCAAGAAGGAGTCGAGTCACCTGGCACTGGACGACATCCGCGACTCGATCGATGAGCTCAAGTTTTACCGCGAGCAGTTCTTCCGCATCCCGACCGGGGACTCGTACATGGAGCTTTGAAGTCGCGATTGAAGCACCCGGCATGCAAGAACAAAGGCCAGCCTGCGGGCTGGCCTTTTTCGTGGCCGTGGGGGAGGGTTCAGGTCTCTATCGGAACGTCGTTCCGGTTGCCCCAGTCGGACCAGGCACCCGGATAGCCGCGCACCCGGTCGAATCCCAGCGCCTTCAGAAGCAGCCAGGTATGGGCCGAACGGTGGTGCGTCTGGCAGTAGACGATGATTTCCTTGTCCGGCGTGATGCCCTTGGATTCGAGCATGGGCATCAGTACGTCCCGGTCCTTGATGCGCAGGTTGTTGGCCTGGTCCATCGCCTGGGTCCACTCGATGTTCACCGCCCCGGGGATGTGTCCGCCGTGGGTTGCACGCCGGTCGGTACCCGCAAACTCCTCCGGGGTCCGGGCGTCGAGCAGTGCGACGGTCTCGTCCTTCAGGTGAGACAGGACGTAGTCGCGATCGGCGACCACCTCGTCCTGGCAGGTGAGCTTGCACGCCGTCGGTTCCACCGCCGTTTCCTCAGTGGTCATCGGGTGCCCTTCGTTGGCCCAGGCGTGATGTCCGCCGTTGAGCAGCGTGATGTGCTCGTGCCCGTAGGCCGCGAGGCTCCATAACAGGCGCGCGGCCTTGCCGCCGCCCTCGTCGTCGTAGGTCACGACCCGGCGTTTCGGGGTGAGCCCGATGCGCGAGCATAGACGCGACATGTGCTCGGCATCCGGCAGCAGGCCCATGACCGGCGGCTCGGTCGCCACCACCTCGCCGTAATCCAGGTGCACCGCTCCGGGGATGTGGCCCTGGGCATAGATCTCGGGCTTGCACAGATCGACGACGAGGATATCGGGGTCGTCGAGCAGGGCTTCCAGCTGGTCGGGCTCGATGAGCAACGGATCAACAGGCATGCGTCCTCCGTTTTCAAGGATGAGTGGGGCGCCTCAGTCGTTCTGGGCGGCGATGGTGAGGGGCGAGAAGCCGCGATTGAACTGCCCGGGCTCCAGGACGGTCGGCACCTGGTCGAGTTTCCGGTCGGTCTCGGGATAGTCGAGAGTATAGTGGAGACCGCGGCTTTCCTTGCGGGAAAGGGCGGAGCGGATGATCAAGTCGGCGACCAGCGCAAGGTTGCGCAGCTCGATCAGGTCGTTGGTGACCCGGAAGTTGCTGTAGTACTCGTCGATCTCGTGCAGCAGCAGGTCGACCCGGCTCTTGGCGCGCTGCAGGCGCTTGGTGGTGCGCACGATGCCCACGTAGTCCCACATGAAGTGGCGCAGCTCTTCCCAATTATGGGAGACGACCACCAGCTCGTCCGAGTCGGTGACGCGGCTCTCGTCCCAGGGGGGGATCTCGATCTCGACGGCCGGTTCGTCGCGGTGGGCCATGATGTGATCGCGGGCACCCTTGGCGAAGACCAGGCACTCGAGCAGGGAGTTGCTGGCCATCCGGTTGGCGCCGTGCAAACCGGTATAGGCGGTCTCGCCGATCGCGTAGAGGCCGTCGATGTCAGTCTTGCCGTCCAGGTCGGTCATGACGCCGCCGCAGGTGTAGTGGGCCGCTGGGACCACCGGGATCGGTTCCTGCGTCATGTCGAAGCCAAACTCCAGGCACTTGGCGTAGACCGTGGGGAAGTGTTGCTTGATGAAATCGGCCGGCTTGTGGCTTATGTCCAGGAACACGCTCTCGAGGCCCAGACGCTTCATTTCGTGGTCGATGGCGCGGGCGACGATGTCGCGGGGGGCCAATTCGCCGCGGTTGTCGAAACGCGGCATGAAACGCTCGCCGTTGGGCAGCAGTAGCTGCCCACCCTCGCCACGCACCGCCTCGGTAATGAGGAAGGATTTGGCCTTGGGGTGGTAGAGGCAGGTGGGGTGGAACTGCATGAACTCCATGTTCGCCACCCGGCAACCGGCGCGCCAGGCCATGGCGATGCCGTCGCCCGTGGCCGTGTCCGGGTTGCTGGTGTAGAGGTAGACCTTGCTGGCGCCGCCCGTGGCCAGCACCACGAAGCGCGCGCGAAAGATCTCGACCCGACCGGTCCGGCGGTTGAGCACGTAGGCGCCGATGCAGCGGTTGGGCGTGCCCTTGAGCTTGCCGGTGGTGATCAGGTCGATGGCAATGAACTGTTCGTAGAGATCAAGGTTGCTGTGGGCGCGGGCCTGGCCGACGAGGGTGGTCTCGATGGCCTGGCCGGTGGAGTCGGCGGCATGGACGACGCGCCGGTGCGAATGGCCGCCCTCGCGCGTCAGATGCAGGCTCACGCCCTTGTCGGTCTTTTCCCGGCTGAAGGGCACGCCCTCGTCGATCAACCACTCGATGGCCGCGGTGCCGTGCTCGCAGGCGTAGCGCACCACGTCCGGGTCGCAGAGCCCCGCACCGGCATCCAGCGTGTCCGTGATGTGCGACTCGTAGGAGTCGTTCTCGCCCATGACGGCCGAGACCCCGCCCTGCGCATACATGGTCGAGCCCTCGGTCAGAGGCCCCTTGCTGAGTACCGCCACCGACAGGTCCTCGGCGAGCCGCAGGGCCAGGCTGAGGCCGGCCGCGCCGCTGCCGATGACCAGGACGTCATGGGCGTGAAAGGCGGAGTTTGCTTGTGGGTTTCTCATGAATTGGGTTATTTTGTCACACTTTGAGTCAGCCGGCACCGCGCCGAAGCAGGAGCTTCGACGGGGCTCGGCGCGCCATCTTACATCCCCCATGAACTTTGTAGTCGCAGACAGGTCGATAATGGTTGAACGACGTGAGACACCCGAGCGGAGGGCGGCGCCCTGATGGGCAACAAGACCTCCGACCTGGATCTGGTCAAGCGCGTTCAGGCCGGCGACAAGAAGGCCTTCGACGTGCTGGTGCTGAAATACCAGCACAAGATCGTGAACCTGGTTTCGCGCTATGTACACGATCCCCACACCGCGCAGGACGTCGCCCAGGAGGCCTTTATCAAGGCCTACAAGGGTTTGGCGCGCTTCCGCGGTGACAGTGCGTTTTACACCTGGCTGTACCGGATCGCCATCAACACGGCGAAGAACTACCTGGTCGCCCAGGGGCGGCGCACGCCGACCACCGATGTCGACGCACAGGAAGCGGAACAATTCGGCGGTGAGTCGGCTCTGAAGGAGTATGCCTCGCCGGAGCGTCAGCTCCTGAGCGAGGAGATCGAGAAGACCGTATTCGATGCCATCGAGGCCCTGCCGGACGACCTGCGCACGGCCATCACGCTGCGTGAGCTCGAGGGCATGAGTTACGAGGAGATCGCAGAGGCGATGGATTGCCCGATCGGCACCGTGCGATCCCGGATATTCCGGGCCCGCGAGGCCATTGATAAGAAACTTAGCCCTCTGATTGAATCGAGTTAGCCGACATAAGAGTACGCTGCCATGGCTGTTAGCAAAGACGAGCATCTCTCCGCACTGGTCGATGACGAGGCCGGTGACTTCGAACGCCGCCGCATGCTGGACGAACTGATCGCCAGCGAGGGCGACCGCCAGCGATGGTCACGCTATCACCTGATCGGCGATGTGATGCGCGGCGATGCGCCGCCGGTGATCGATGCAGGCTTCGCGGCCCGCGTGAGTGCGGCGATCGCTGAGGAGTCCATGGACGCCGTTCCGGCCTCGGGCCGGGTCGGCCGCCTGGCCAAACCGGTGGCCGGTTTTGCCATGGCCGCATCGGTGGCCGTGGCCACGGTGCTGGGCGTACAGGGTCTCATCAGTCCGGATGAGGGCCTGGCCCCCGGTGCCGGCCCGACCGTGACGGCCCAGGCGCCGGTCGTCGCCCCCGCCGGCATTCGTCAGGTCGCCGTGACCCAGGATGCCGCGCCGGTGGCCGGTAGCCGTCAGACCGTGAACCTCAACAGTTATATCGTGCGCCACACCGAGTACGCGGCCCAGCAGGGCATGCTGCCGCAGGCGCGAGTGGTTGGCTACACGACCTACGGTGAATGAGTCGATGATGCGGCTTGCTGTCCTGACCCTCGGTTTGCTGCCCGCCCTCGCATTCCCCTCCGATGACGCTCAACAGTGGCTCGACCGCATGAGCCGCGCCGTCCAGACCCTCAACTACGAGGGCACCTTCGTCTACTCCCACGACGGGAAGATGGAAACCATGAAGATCGTGCACGCGTATGGCCCCGAGGGTCCGCGCGAGCACCTGATCTCGCTCTCCGGCGAAGCCCGGGAGATGATCCGCAACCGGGGTATCCTGACCTGCATCTGGCCGGGTAGTCGTTCCGTGGTGGTGGAACAGGCCCGCTCCAAGGCCGGTATGCCGAGCGGGCTCGCGATGCCCGAGCCCGCCATTGCCAACCACTACGAGTTGCTGGTGGGGCCGCGCGAGCGCGTGGCCGGGCTCAATTGCCGGACCGTGGACGTGCGCCCGCGCGATGCCTTCCGCTTCGGCTACCGCCTGTGCATCGCCGAAGACAACGGCATGCTGCTCAAATCCCTGATGCTCGATGCCTCCGGTACCCCGATCGAGCAGCTCATGTTCACCAGTATCGAGTTCGACGGTGCGGCCGAGAGCCCGCGCTTCGAGTCCCCCCCCGAGCATGAGGCCGCCTCGGGCCGGTTCTCCGATGAGAGTTACCCGGTTGACCCGGGTTGGCAGCTGACCAGCCTGCCGCCGGGCTTCGAGTTGCGGTCGGTAGTGAGCCGGCCGATGCACGAGGACGGTGAACCGGTGCAGCAGATGATTGTTTCGGACGGCCTGGCCTCGGTCTCGGTGTTCATTGCCGAGCCGTCTGCTGACGAGCAGTACTACCAGGGCGTTACCGACACCGGTGCACTGCATGCCTATGCCCGCGTGCTGGATGGTTATCAGATCACCGTGGTGGGCGAGGTTCCGGAGGCCACGGTGCGGCTGATCGGGGGCGGCCTGGCCTACGAGGGCGAGGCGCCATGATCGAGGAGAGTGCCCGCGTCATCCGCCTCGAGGGCGAGTACGCCTGGGTCGAGACCCAGCGTAAATCGGTGTGCGGTTCCTGCTCGGCCAACAAGGGCTGCGGCACCTCGGTGCTGGGCAAGGTGCTGGGCCAGCGTCGAAGCTACGTGCGCGTGCTCAATCCGGTTGAGGCCAAGCTCGGCGAGGAGGTGGTGGTCGGTCTCGGCGAACGGGCCTTCGTGACAGGGTCGCTCGCGGTCTACGCGATCCCGCTGCTGGCCCTGCTGCTGGGGGCCATTGCCGGTGACTGGCTCGCCGGCCTGTACCAGTGGAGTGACATCGCTGCGGTGGCCGGTGGGCTCGGTGGCCTGGCGGCCGGTTTCGTCTGGCTCTGGCTGTTTGCACGACGTGTTGGCGGTGACAGCCGCTATCAGCCCGTGATTCTTCGCCGCGTGGTGTCTCTTACACCGCGTGCGCATGGCGTTTTCTCGCCCTGATTGTCATAATACCCCGTTGTTTTCACGCACGATTTGCTTTTCATGGTGTTCATGATGCGTAAGCCCGTCTGGATCGGCTTTCTCGCTCTTGTCCTGCTGCTGGTGACGTCCGCGTCGCACGCGCAGCCCGAAGGGTTGCCGGATTTCACCCGTCTGGTGGAGGCCAATAGCCCGGCCGTGGTCAATATCGGCACCACCCGCAAGGTGTCGATGCCCCACGGCCTGCCGCCAGGCATGGAGTTGCCCGACAACGAGATGTTCGGCGAGCTGTTCCGCCGGTTTTTCGGTGACGGCGAGATGGAAGAGTTCGACACTACCTCGCTGGGCTCCGGGTTCATCATTTCGGCCGATGGCTACATCGTGACCAATCATCACGTGGTCAAGGATGCCGACGAGATCGTGGTGAAACTGAGCGACCGCCGCGAACTGGCGGCGACGCTGGTCGGCAGCGATGTCCGCAGCGACGTGGCGCTGCTGAAGGTGGAGGCCGATGCCCTGCCGACGCTCAAGATCGGCAGCTCCGAAGAGCTCAAGGTGGGTGAGTGGGTGCTGGCCATCGGCTCGCCCTTCGGCTTCGAGATGTCGGCGACTTCCGGGATCGTCAGTGCCAAGGGCCGCAACCTGCCTACCGAGAACTACGTGCCGTTCATCCAGACCGACGTGGCGATCAACCCGGGCAACTCGGGTGGCCCGCTGTTCAACCTGGACGGCGAGGTCGTGGGTATCAACTCGCAGATCTACAGTCGCACCGGAGGGTTCATGGGCCTGTCCTTCGCCATTCCCATCGAAGTGGCGATGGATGTGGTGGAGCAGCTCAAGACCAGCGGGCACGTGAGCCGCGGCTGGCTTGGGGTGTACATCCAGGAGGTGACCCAGGACCTGGCGCGCTCGTTCGACATGGAGCGTCCGATCGGGGCCCTGGTGGCCCAGGTGCTGCCGGATAGCCCGGCGGAAAAGGCCGGGTTCAAGGTGGGTGACGTGATCGTGGCGTTCAACGGCAAGACCGTGGAGAGTTCCTCCAAGCTGCCGCCGCTGGTCGGCGCCACCCCGGTGGGTCGCAAGGTCCCGGTGAAGGTGGTGCGCGGCGGGCGTGAGATTACCCTGCGTGTCACGATCGAGGAACTGCCGGAAGACGACCGGATGGCGGCATCGGACGTGGTGCCTGACCGTGCCATGCAGACCGGACTCGGCCTCGAAGTCACCGCACCCGACCGCGAGACGCTGCAGGCCTACGGCCTGGAAAAGGGCGGGGTGCTCGTGACCGGCGTGGATGCCGGTCCGGCGTATGATGCCGGGATCCGCCGTGGTGACATCATCATGATGATCCACGGCAAGGCCATCGATTCGCTGAAGACCTTCCGTGAAGTCGTGAAAAACCTGCCCGAGGGGCAACCGGTTCCGGTACTGGTGCAGCGGACCTCGGGTCCGGTGTTCCTGGCGCTCAAGACCGGGGAATGACGCGACCACCCGTTTTGACCGTGTACAGCCGTATGGGCTGTCACTTGTGCGACGACATGCAGGCGCAACTCATGCGCCTGCAGTCGCAATTGAATTTCGAATTCGAAGTGATCGACATCGACGAGGACGACGCGCTGCGTGAGCGCTTCAATGCCAAGGTTCCCGTCCTGGCGTTGGGCGAAGACGTGATCTGCTGCCACTTCCTCGATGAACGGTCGCTCAGAGACACTCTGGCGTAGGGTACATGGAACAGGAATATATCCGTAATTTCTCGATCATCGCGCATATCGACCACGGCAAGTCGACGATCGCCGACCGCTTCATCCAGACCTGCGGCGGCCTGACGGAACGCGAGATGGCCGACCAGGTACTCGATTCCATGGATATCGAGCGCGAACGCGGAATCACCATCAAGGCGCAGAGCGTGTCGCTGCTGTACAAGGCCGAGGACGGGCACGACTACCAGCTCAATTTCATCGATACCCCGGGCCACGTGGATTTCTCCTACGAGGTCTCCCGCTCGCTGGCCGCCTGCGAGGGTGCGCTGCTGGTCGTTGACGCTTCCCAGGGCGTGGAGGCACAGAGCGTGGCCAACTGCTACACGGCTATCGATCAGGGACTGGAAGTGGTGCCGGTGCTCAACAAGATCGACCTGCCGGCGGCCGAACCCGAGCGCGTGATCGGGGAGATCGAGGACGTCATCGGCATCGAGGCCCAGGATGCGCTCCGCGTCAGCGCCAAGACCGGGGTGGGCATCAAGGATCTGCTGGAGTCCCTGGTCAAGCGTATTCCACCGCCGGTCGGGGACCGCAGTGCCCCGCTCAAGGCGCTCATCATCGACTCCTGGTTCGACAACTACCTCGGGGTGGTGGCGCTCGTGCGCGTGATGCAGGGCGAGTTGCGTCCCAAGCAGAAGATCCAGGCCATGTCGATCGGTCGCCCCTACCAGGTCGATAAGGTGGGTATCTTCACGCCCAAGCCGGTGGACCGCGAGGCGCTGCAGGCGGGCGAGGTCGGTTTCGTGATCGCCGGCATCAAGGACATTGACGGGGCCAAGGTGGGGGATACCTTCACCACCATGGATCACCCGGCCGCCGCGCCGCTGCCCGGGTTCCGGGAAGTGCAGTCGCGCGTCTTCGCCGGCCTGTTCCCCGTGAGCTCCGACGACTACGAGGATCTGCGCGAGGCGCTGGACAAGCTCAAGCTCAACGATGCCGCGCTCAACTTCGAGCCGGAAACCTCCGAAGCCCTGGGGTTCGGCTTCCGCTGCGGCTTTCTGGGCATGCTGCACATGGAAATCGTGCAGGAGCGGCTGGAGCGCGAGTACGACATCGATCTCATCACCACTGCGCCGACGGTGGTCTACGAGGTGGAAACCACGAAGGGCGAGGTGCTGGAGATTCACAACCCCTCGCAGCTGCCCCCGGTGGGGGAGATTGCGGAAATCCGCGAGCCGGTGATCACGGCGAACATCCTGCTGCCTCAGGAATACGTCGGCAACGTGATGACGCTGTGCATCGAGAAACGCGGCGTGCAGAAACAGATGCGCTACATGGGCAACCAGGTGTCGCTGACCTTTGATCTGCCGCTCGCCGAGGTGGTGCTCGATTTCTTCGACCGGCTGAAGTCCGTGAGCCGCGGATTCGCCTCCTTCGACTACGAGCTGTCACATTTCCAGGCCGAGCCGCTGGTCAAAGTGGACGTGCTGATCAACGGGGAGCGCGTGGACGCCCTGTCGATCATCGTGCACAAGTCGGTCAGCCAGCAGCGCGGGCGCGACCTGGTGGAAAAAATGAAGGACATCATCCCGCGGCAGATGTTCGAGGTGGCGATCCAGGCGGCCATCGGCGGGCATATCATCGCGCGCTCGAACGTGAAAGCGCTGCGCAAGAACGTGCTGGCCAAGTGCTACGGCGGTGACGTGAGCCGCAAGCGCAAGCTGCTCGAGAAGCAGAAGGCCGGGAAGAAGCGCATGAAGCAGGTCGGCAAGATCGAGATCCCGCAGGAGGCCTTCCTCGCGGTGCTCAAGGTGGACAAGTAACAGGGAAGCAGCAATGAGTTCCAGTTTTCAGATGATGTTGGCCGTCGTCGGCGTGATCACCGGCGGTATCTGGCTTGCCGAGTTACTCTATCGCCGCGCGATCCTGCACGAGGGCGGTTCCGGGGAGGCAGTGATGCCGTCGGGGGCGCGCTACCAGCTGGCACAGTACGCGGGGTTCATCGCCGTGGTCTGCGCGGTCATCCTGCTGATCGTCTGGTGGGGGCTGGAACTGTTCCTGGTCCTGGCCACCTTTGGCACTGGCATAGTCTGGGGCATCGATGCTGCATTCCTGCGGCGCCGTCGCAAGGAATCTGCGGGGATGATGCGCGCGGAGCCGGTAATGGTCGAATATGCGCGCTCTTTCTTTCCGGTTCTGCTGGTGGTGCTCCTGCTGCGCTCTTTCGTGGTGGAGCCGTTCAGAATTCCATCCGGCTCCATGATGCCGACGCTGCTGGTTGGCGACTTCATCCTGGTCAACAAGTATCACTACGGGCTGCGTCTGCCGGTCATCAATACCCAGGTGACCGAGGGCGAGGCGCCGCAACGGGGTGACGTCGTCGTGTTCCGCTATCCGGAAAACCCGGACATCAATTACATCAAGCGCATCATCGGCCTGCCCGGCGACCGCATCGAGTACCGCAACAAGACCCTGTACATCAACGGCGAGGAACAGCCGCAGAGTACGCTCGGTTTCTACGGCCTTCACGGGGGTAATGCCGTTTCGCTCAAGGAAGAAGATCTGGAGGGCATGGTACACCAGATTCTCATCGAGCATGGCCGCGTCTCCGGCGACGATACGTTCGTCGTCCCGGAACACGAGTACTTCGTCATGGGCGACAACCGAGACAATAGCAACGACAGCCGCCGCTGGGGTACGGTGCCTGCGGAGAATCTGGTTGGCAAAGCGTTTTTCATCTGGCTAAACTGGAATTTCTCCAGCGGTGAGCACGATTTCTCGCGCATCGGTAACGATATCAATTAAGGGGATGGGAAGGTCATGAGGGGACCCGCGCGTCAGGCAGGTTTGTCATATTTTGGCTGGTTGGTCGTCATCGCGTTCGTGGGGCTGCTGGTGGTGGCAGGGCTTCGCTTGATGCCGGTCTACCTCGAGTATTTTACGGTCAAGACGACGCTCGATAACGTGGCCGCTGAGGCCGGGGTGAGCAAGAAGAGCAAGCGTTATGTCTGGGATCGTCTGCAAAAGCGTTTCCAGGTGAATGACGTGGATAGCGTGACCATCGACGATCTCACCATCGAGATCGACAACAGCGGAAATGCCATCTTCCACATCAATTATGAACGGCGCACCAAGTTGATTGGAAACCTCGATGCCGTGGCCGTGTTCGAGATCTCCAAGAAGGCCAACTGACCCGAATGAGTCACGGTTTGCGGGATCTCGTCGACGAGGCCTTTCTGGCCTCGTCGCGTTTTCAGCAGGCGATAACCCATCGCAGTGCAGGCGGGCGCCATAACGAGCGCCTCGAGTTTCTCGGTGACAGTGTGCTGGGGCTCGTGATTTCGGCCTACCTGTTCGAGGTTCGACCCGAGGTGGACGAGGGTGGCCTCAGCCGCTTGCGCGCGTCGCTGGTGAAAAAGGACAGCCTGGCCGAGCTCGGCCGCAACCTGGCGCTGGGCGACTGGCTGAAGCTGGGAGCCGGGGAGCTCAGAAGCGGCGGTTTCCGCCGCGACTCGACGCTGGCCGATGCACTCGAGGCCATTATCGGTGCCGTATTCCTCGAGCGTGGTTTCGATTCGGCCCGCGATTTCGTCCTGGCGCTGTACCGCGAGAAGCTCGCGGCGCTGCCGAGTGTCGAAGACCTGAAGGATCCCAAGACGCGGCTGCAGGAGTTCCTACAGGGACGCGAGCACGAACTGCCCAGCTACGACGTGGTGGACGTCCGGGGTAAACCACACAACCAGAAATTCACGGCGCGCTGCCGCGTGCCCGCCTTCGATGTCACCACCGAGGGCGAAGGCACGAGCCGACGCAAGGCGGAACAGGCGGCGGCGCGCAAGGCGCTGGAGGAAGTCATGAGGAAGGTATCCTGATGCACGCCGGTTTCGTAGCGCTCGTCGGGCGTCCCAACGTGGGGAAATCGACGCTCTTGAACCGCCTGGTTGGGTACCGCGTGGCGGCGATTGCCAGCAAGGCCCAGACGACGCGCAGCCGGGTTCGGGGCATTGTGACCGAAGGTGACCTCCAGGCCGTGTTCGTCGACACGCCGGGCCTGCACAGCGGAGGCAAGACCCTGCTCAACCGTTCCCTCAACGCGGCCGCTGTCGCCGCGCTGGAAGAGGTGGACGTGGTCGCGCTGCTGGTCGAGGCGGGACGCTGGACCGAGGAGGACGAGTACGTCCTCAAACGCTTGGCGAACGTAAGGCAGCCGGTGGTGCTGGTCATAAACAAGCTCGATCGGCTCAAGCGTCCGGCCGATGTGCTCGCGTTCATCGCGGACATGAAGGATCGATGCGATTTCGCCGAGATCGTGCCGCTCTCGGCGCAGACGGGCGCGAATTGCGACGAGCTGTTGAAGACGCTGCGCAGGTATCTGCCGGAATCGGATTTGCTGTTTCCGGAGGATCAAATCACGGACAAGTCGGTCCGCTTCATCGTCGGTGAGTTGATCCGTGAGCAGATCATGCAGAAGCTTCACCAGGAGATTCCTTACTCGGTGGCGGTCGAGGTCGAGGAATTCGATGAGCAGGCAGGTCTGGTTCGTATCGGCGCCGTGGTCTGGGTCGAGCGCGAGGGGCAAAAAGCCATCGTGATCGGCAAGAAAGGCCAGATGCTCAAGGCCATCGGCTCGGCGGCCCGCGCCTCGATCGAGGAATTTCTCGACCAGAAGGTTTTCCTGCGCCTCTGGGTGAAGGTCAGCGAGGACTGGCAGAACGATTCCCGCCGCTGGCAGCAGTTCGGTATCGACGCAGACTGATGAACCCACGCCAGGATGAGGGCTCGGTCGGCTACATCCTCCATCGACGCCCCTATCGCGAGAACAGCCTGATCCTGGATGTGGTGACGCGCGATCACGGCCGTATCGCTCTGGTGGCACGCAAGCGCAGCGGACGCAAGGCCGCCTCTCCGATCGCCTACGAAGCCTTTCGCCGTTTACGGCTGCGCTGGCGTGGGCGCGGTGAACTCAAGACCATGACCGGCGTTGAGCAGGCGGGTGCCGTAAGTCTGTCGCGCGACCGGCTCCTGTTCGGGCTTTACTTCAACGAACTGCTGCTGCGCCTCCTGCCGCGAGCGGAAGAAGAGGCCGAGGTCTTCGAACACTACGAGCGGGCGCTCCTGCAACTCGGGGCAGGCGACGATGCCTGGCAGGTGAGTACGCGTTTCGAGCTTTCGCTCTTGTTGAGCCTGGGTTACGGACTGGATCCCGAGCAGGCCCATGCGGGCAGCGAATTCGTGACGGGCGGCGGGCCTGTGCGCGTGCCGACACTCTCGCCGGCGACCGTCGCCGCACTCGAGGCCGGCGCTCTCGAGGATCCGCGAGTGCTCGACGAGTTGCGCGATCTTCTGGATGCGTTGTTTTATCATTATCTGGGCGGACGCCGGCTTCGCGCGCGTGCACTGCTACCCTCGCCATTCACTCGTTAGCAAAGGGCTCTCTTCACCATGAAACTCGGTGTCAATATCGACCACGTTGCAACCATCAGACAGGCACGCGGTACGTCCTATCCCGATCTGATGCAGGCGATCCGTGAGGTCGAGGCCGCCGGGGCGGATGCCATCACCATGCACCTGCGGGAGGACCGGCGCCACATCCAGGACGCCGACGTGTTTTCGGCTCGTGACATCCTGACCACGCGCCTCAACCTCGAGATGGCGGCAACCGACGAGATGGTGGCCATCGCGGGCCGCGTCCGGCCGGAAGAGTGCTGCCTGGTACCCGAGCGGCGAGAGGAGCTCACCACAGAAGGGGGGCTCGACGTGAAGGGGCAGCAGTCGCGCCTGGCTGACGTATGTGCGGCGCTCGCCGAGGTCGGGGCGAGGGTCTCCCTGTTCATCGAGCCGGAACCTGACCATCTGGACGTGGCTCGCGCGATCGGGGCGCCGGTGGTGGAACTTCACACGGGGGCCTATGCCAACGCGCGGGGCGAGGCGCAGAGCCGTGAACTTGAGCGGATTCGGCGCGCCGTGGCACATGGCGCGGCCATCGGCCTGCAGGTGAATGCCGGTCATGGCCTTGATTACGACAATACGCAGGCTATCGCTGCGATGCAGGATATTGTCGAACTGAATATCGGCCACGCGATCGTGGCGCGCGCGCTGTTCGTCGGGCTGCGCCAGGCCGTGGCCGAGATGAAGACCCTGATGAACGCCTAGGTCCCATGCGCATCTTCGGAATCGGCGTGGACATCGTGGAGATCGCACGCATCGAGGGCTTGCTCACCCGTCACGGCGTACGTTTCCCCCGGCGCATTCTCGGTGAGCGGGAGTACCGCGACTTCGAGGCGGCAGCGCACCCGGCCGCGTTCCTGGCCAAGCGGTTCGCGGCCAAGGAGGCCGTGAGCAAGGCCATGGGAACGGGGTTTCGGGACGGGATGACGCTAAGCGATATCGGCGTCGGTCATGACACTCTGGGGCGCCCGCTGGTGGAATTGAGCGGGGTGGCCGCCGAACGCGCACGTTCGCTGGGGATCGTCGAGTGGCACATCAGCCTGGCCGACGAACGGGACATGGCCATCGCCTACGTTACGGCCATAAGCTAGCGGCCCGCCGGCGTCAGTTGGTGCCGCCGAAGGGATTGGGCAGGGCGAGGATCTCGTCGATGCACTTCAAGAATTCCTGGTGCCGGTGGGCGAGTAGGGATTCGCGTTCCGAACCGGTGTCTTCCCGCCGTAACTCGCATTCCAACCGGCCGGCTGCCCAGCGCAACGGTTCGGCCCGGCAATGGCTTGCGGCACCGTGAACCTGGTGCACGAGCTCAATCTGACGTACGCGCTCGCCATCGAGTGTGCCGAGGCTCTCGCGCTTTTCTTTCAGGTCGCTGCGCAGCATCTCGAATAATTCCGCCGCCAGTGCGGTGTTGCCTCCGGCCGCTTCGATCGCGGCCGCCCGGTCATAGGGGCCGGCGTCTGGATTCGGCGAATCCCCCGGGTCCCCCGCATCGGCCACCTCGAGCCCGCTGATGGCGTCCGAGACGACCTGGGCGAGTCTTTTCTCGGAGAGTGGCTTGTGCAGCATGCCGACGAAGCCGGCCTCGCGTACGGCGGCCTCGGTCTCGGCATCGCGGTCGGCCGAGAAAGCGATGAGAGGGGGCGCATCACTGAGCTGGCGGATGGCCCGCGCCGCCGTGTAGCCGTCCACCTCGGGCATGTGCAGGTCGAGGATGATGCAGTCGTAGGCGTGGTCCAGGGCCAGCGATATGGCGTCATTGCCGTCCTGGCCGGTGTCGCACTCGGCACCGAGGTTGGCGGCGAGCGCGGCCAGTAAGGTGCGGTTGACGCTGTTGTCGTCGACCACCAGCAGGCGGAGCCCGCGCATCATCTGCCTTGCCTGATCGTCCATGGGCGTATGCATCCGGGTCAGAATTGTCGGTTCGTGATGTCGAGTATAAACCCGCGGTGGCGTTCACTGTATTCGCTCGCGCCTTTTCCCTAGAATCGGGACTTCGTTCAGGAGTGATTGATGAAACAGACCTATCCCACCATCGAGGCCTTCGTCGGCAATACGCCCCTGGTGCGTCTGCAGCGCCTCAATCCCAATCCGAGCAATGTCATTCTCGCCAAGCTTGAGGGTAACAACCCGGCCGGGTCGGTGAAGGATCGCCCCGCGCTCAGCATGATCAGGCGCGCCGAGGAGCGCGGCGAGATCCGGCCCGGCGACACGTTGATCGAGGCCACCAGCGGCAACACCGGCATTGCACTGGCCATGGCGGCCGCAATCAAGGGGTACCGCATGGTGCTGATCATGCCGGAGAACATGAGTGCCGAGCGCCGGGCTTCAATGAAGGCGTTCGGTGCCGACATCGTGCTGGTCACGCGCGAGGAGGGCATGGAAGGTGCGCGCGATCTCGCCAAGTCTATGGAGGCCGAGGGCCGGGGCAAGGTGCTGGACCAGTTCTCCAACCCCGATAATCCGCGCGCCCACTACGAGGGCACGGGCCCCGAGATCTGGCGAGACACGGACGGGCAGGTGACGCATTTTGTCAGCGCCATGGGAACGACGGGGACCATCATGGGGGTCTCGCGTTACCTCAAGGAGCAAAACGCGGGTGTCGAGATCGTGGGGGTGCAGCCGACGGAGGGCTCGAGTATCCCGGGTATCCGTCGCTGGCCCAAGGAATACCTGCCGAGCATTTTCGAGGCTGTGCGGGTCGATCGTCAGATCGATGTCGACCAGGCGGACGCCGAAAAGGTGATGCGTCGGCTCGCGGCGGAGGAAGGGATTTTTGCCGGCGTGTCCTCCGGCGGCGCCATGGCCGCCGCGTTGCAGCTCAGTGAACAGGTCGAGAATGCGGTCATCGTCAGCATCGTCTGCGATCGTGGCGATCGCTACATCTCGACGGGGGTATTCCCGGCGTGATGATGAACGTGATGGTGTTCGACATCGAGACGGTGCCCGACGTCGAGAGCGGGCGCCGCCTCAATGCCTTCGACGGGTTGAGCGATGCGGACGTCGCCGAGGCCATGTTCACGTTGCGTCGTCTCAAGACCGGTTCGGATTTCCTGCCCCACTACCTGCATCGCATCTGCGCGATCTCGGTCGTGTTTCGCTCGCGCGACACCTTCAAGGTCTGGTCGCTCGGCGAACTGGACGCCGGCGAGCACGAACTCGTGCAGCGCTTCTTCGACGGTATCGATCGCTACACGCCCACCCTCGTGTCCTGGAACGGCGGCGGCTTCGATCTGCCGGTGCTGCACTACCGCGCGCTGAAGCACGGGATCGCGGCGCCGCGCTACTGGGAGATCGGACAGGAAGACCAGAGTTTCCGCTACAACAATTACCTCTCGCGTTTTCACTGGCGGCACGTCGATCTGATGGATGCGCTGGCCGGCTTCCAGGCGCGGGCCGTTGCCCCCCTGGACCAGGTGGCGACCATGCTGGGCTTCCCGGGCAAGATGGGCATGAGCGGGGCCAAGGTCTGGGATCATTACCAGGACGGCGACCTCAAGGGCATTCGCGACTACTGCGAGACCGACGTGCTCAACACCTATCTCGTCTACCTGCGCTTCGAACTGATGCGCGGCCATCTCACGCCCGAGGCCTACGAGTCCGAATGCCAGGTCGTGCGCGACGCCCTGGGCGCATCGGACCAGTCGCACCTGCGCGAATTCCTCAACACCTGGCAATCCGGGACGGGTGAGTAGGGATGGCACGTCGACGCAACAAACTGCCGGTCGAGCCGGTGGAGGCCGCGATCGAGTCGCTGGCGCAGGATGGGCGCGGCGTGACGCATATCGACGGCAAGGCCGTGTTCGTGGATGGTGCGCTGGCCGGCGAGCGGGTGCGCTTCGTATATACGCGCAAGGCCCGGCGGCATGATGAGGGGAGGGTGGAGACCGTGCTCGAGTCCTCGCCGGACCGCGTCACGCCACATTGCCCACATTTCGGCATCTGCGGCGCCTGCAGCCTGCAGCACCTCGACACGATGGCGCAGATCGAGGCCAAGCAGCAGTCTATGCTCGATGCGCTGCAGCACATCGGCGGGGTGCAACCCGAGCACGTCCTGGCACCGCTGACGGCCGATCCCTGGGGTTATCGCCGCAAGGCCCGCCTCGGCGTGCGCTACGTGCGCAAGAAGGGCAAGGTGCTGGTGGGGTTTCGCGAAAAGCGTGCGAATTATCTGGCCGAACTCGAGAGCTGTGCCGTGCTGCACCCGAGCGTGGGCGAGCGCCTGCTGGACCTGGCCGCGCTCATCGAGGGCATGGCCGCGCGCGAACAGATCGCGCAGATCGAGGTGGCCGTGGGCGACAATGCCACCCAGCTCGTGTTCCGCAACCTGGTGGAGCTCGACGAGGCCGATCGCGATCGCCTGATCGAGTTCGCGCGGGCCACGGGCTTCTTCGTTAGCCTCCAGCCCGGCGGCCCGGAGACCGTCACCCCACTGTACCCGGACGCGCAGCCGCTTTACTACGAACACCCGGAGTTCGACGTGCGCGTGGATTTCCAGGCGCTGGATTTCACCCAGGTGAACGCCGGGATCAATCGCAAGATGGTGCCCTACGCCCTGGAGCTACTCGACGTTCAGCCCGACGACGTGGTGCTCGACCTGTTCGCCGGTCTCGGCAATTTCACCTTGCCGCTGGCGCGCCGCGCCGCCCGCGTGGTGGGCGTGGAAGGTGACGCGGTCATGGTGCAGCGCGCCAAGGCCAATGCGCTGGCCAACGGCATCGACAACACCGAGTACCATGCGGCCGATCTGATGGGCGAGATGACCGGGGCGCCGTGGCTCAAGCAGGGTTACGACAAGATTCTCCTGGATCCCCCGCGTCTCGGGGCCCAGGAAGTCCTTGCCTACATCAGCAAGCTCGGCGCACGGCGCATCGTGTACGTGTCCTGCCACCCGGGCACGCTGGCACGGGATGCCGGGCTGCTCGTGAAAGAGCACGGTTATCGGCTGGTCAGTGCCGGGGTGATGGACATGTTCCCGCACACGGCCCACGTGGAGTCGATCGCGCTGTTCGTGAAGGACTAGCGAGACCTGCCCCACGGCAGGCGGGGTCAGGCGAGGAGCGTGTTCAGGATCCGTTCGTAGATTGCGCTCAGCGTGTCCAGATCGTCGACACGCACGTGTTCGTTGACCTGGTGGATACTGGCATTGAGCGGGCCGAGTTCCAGTACCTGGGCCCCGGTGGGCGCAATGAACCGGCCGTCGGAGGTGCCGCCGGCCGTCGAGAGCTGGGTCTCGGTGCCGGTTTCCTCGCGAATCGCCCTGCAGGCGGCATCCACGAGTTCGCCCTCGGGCGTCAGGAAGGGGTGGCCCGACAGGGTCCACTCGAGATCGTACCGGAGGCCGTGTCTATCCAGGATATCGTGCACGCGCTGCTTGAGTCCGTCCTCGGTGCTCTCCGTGCTGAAGCGGAAGTTGAACAGCAGGGTGATCTCACCCGGGATCACGTTGTTCGCCCCCGTACCCCCGTTGATGTTAGAAACCTGGAAGGTGGTCGGCGGGAAGAATTCGTTGCCGGCGTCCCATTCCTCGGCCGCCAGTTCGGCGAGCATCGGGGCCACGCGATGGATGGGATTGTCGGCCAGGTGCGGGTAGGCCACGTGGCCCTGCTTGCCATACACGGTGAGCGTACCCGACAGGGAGCCGCGGCGGCCGTTCTTGATGACATCGCCGACTTTCGCCGTGCTGGACGGCTCGCCCACCAGGCACCAGTCGATCTTCTCGTTACGCGCTTCCAGGACCTCGACCACCTTGACCGTGCCGTTGATCGAGGGGCCTTCCTCGTCACTGGTGATGAGAAAGGCAATCGAGCCCTTGTGGTCAGGATGCGCCGCGACGAAGCGCTCGACCGCCGTGGTCATGGCGGCGATGCTGCCCTTCATGTCAGCCGCGCCGCGGCCATAGAGCACGCCGTCGCGAATCTCCGGCTCGAAGGGCGGGCTGTCCCACTTGCCGGCCGGCCCGGGCGGAACCACGTCGGTGTGACCGGCAAAGCAGAACACCGGTCCCTCGGTGCCACGGCGCAGCCAGATGTTGTCGACGTCGTCGAAACGCAGGCGTTCGGTACGAAAGCCCAGCTTTTCCAGGCGTTCGATAAGAACCTCCTGGCAGCCTTCATCCTCCGGAGTGACGGAGGGTCGGCTGATGAGGTCACGGGTGAGGTCGAGGGTTGCAGACATGTGTGAGAAAGGTCGTCGAAAAGGCTTAGCGTATCACGCGAACAGGTCGGTGTAGGTCTTCTCGGAGAAGCCGACCACGCGGCGGTCGCCGAGATCGAGCACCGGACGCTTGATGAGCGTCGGGTTCTCTTCCATCAGCTTCAGGGCGGAGGCCTCGTCGATCGAGTCGCGGAGCGAGGCATCGAGCTGACGCCAGGTCGTGCCGCGGCGGTTGACCAGGACGTCCCAGCCCAGCTCCTTCACCCAGGTCTCGAGTGCCTTGGCGTCGAGGCCATCGGTCCGAAAATCGTGAAAGCGGTAGTCGATCTGGTGCGCGTCCAGCCACTTGCGGGCCTTCTTCACCGTATCGCAGTTCTTGATTCCGTAGAGAGTAATCACAGTGACGCGTCGCAGGTTACAGGTCGGGATGGTACAGAAGCGGTGCGAGGGGGTTTTCGCCTGCCCCCTCACACCTCACGCACAACTTAGATATCGCGCAGCAGCTCGTTGATGCCGACCTTGCCGCGGGTCTTCTCGTCGACCTTCTTCACGATGACGGCGCAGTAGAGGCTGTACTTGCCGTCCTTGGAGGGCAGGTTGCCGGAGACCACGACGGAGCCGGCCGGCACGCGGCCGAAGTGGATCTCGCCGGTTTCGCGGTCGTAGATCTTGGTGCTCTGGCCGATGTAGACGCCCATGGAGATCACCGAGCCTTCCTCGACGATCACGCCCTCGACGATCTCGGAGCGGGCGCCGATGAAGCAGTTGTCTTCGATGATGGTCGGGGCGGCCTGCAGGGGCTCGAGCACGCCACCGATGCCGACGCCGCCGGAGAGGTGCACGTTCTTGCCGATCTGGGCACAGGAACCGACGGTGGCCCAGGTGTCCACCATCGTGCCGGAGTCCACGTAGGCGCCGATGTTCACGTAGGAGGGCATGAGCACGGTGCTCGGGGCGATGAAGGAGCCCTTGCGCGCGGTGGCCGGCGGCACGACGCGCACGCCACCCTCGCGGAAGTCGCGGGTGCTCATGTCGGCGTACTTGGAGGGCACCTTGTCGTAGTAGTTGGTGAAGCCGCCCTTGATGAACTCGTTGTCTTCGATGCGGAAGTAGAGCAGCACGGCCTTTTTCAGCCACTCGTTCACCTTCCAGTCGCCGCCCTGCTTCTCGGCAACGCGTGCCTTGCCGGAGTCCAGCATATCGATGGCCTCGAGGACGGCATCCTTCACGTGGGTCTCGACGTTGCGCGGGGTGATGTCGGCGCGGCGCTCGAAGGCCTCTTCGATCGTGGTCTGAATATCGCTCATGAGTCTTGCTCCGTAGCTGTGTTGATCGGTTTACGGTTTAAAGGGATTCGATGTAGTCGCGGATGCGCTGTGCGGCCTCGCGGCACTCGTCCAGCGGGGCGACCAGGGCCATGCGCACGTGGCGCTCGCCCGGGTTGATGCCGTGGGCCTCGCGCGAGAGGTACGAGCCCGGCAGCACGGTCACGTTGTGCCGGTCGTAGAGCCCGCGGGCGAACTCCGTGTCGGCAATGGGGGTGCGCGGCCAGAGGTAGAAACCGGCCTGCGGGGCCGCCACGTCGAGTACCGGCCCCAGCGTCTCCAGCACGGCGGCGAATTTCTCACGGTAGAGATCGCGGTTACCCCGGACGTGGTCCTCGTCGCTCCAGGCGGCGATGCTGGCGGCCTGGCTCGGTGGCGCCATCGCGCAGCCATGATAGGTGCGGTACTGGTGGAAGTGCTCGAGTACGTCCGCATCGCCGGCCACGAAACCGGAGCGCAGGCCCGGCGCGTTGGAGCGCTTGGACAGGCTGTGAAAAACCACGCAGCGGCGATAATCGGTATATCCGGCGCGGGCGGCCGCCCCCAGAAGACCGGCGGGCGGGTTGCTTTCGTCCGGGTACAGTTCGGAGTAGCACTCGTCCGAGGCGATGATGAAATCGTGCTCCTCGGCGCGTCCGATCAGCCTCGCGAGTGTCGCCTCGTCGATCACCGCGCCGGTGGGGTTGCCGGGGCTGCATAGGTAGAGCAACTGGCAGCGCTCCCAGACCGTATCGGGCACCGCGTCGAAGTCCGGGAGGTAACCGTTCTCGCGCGTGCAGTTGAGGAACCACGGCTGGGCACCCGCGAGCAGGGCGGCGCCCTCGTAGATCTGGTAGAAGGGATTGGGCATGAGCACCAGGGCGTCGCGACTGCGGTCGACCACGGTCTGGGCGAAGGCGAACAGGGCCTCGCGCGTGCCGTTGACCGGCAGCACGTGGCGGGCCGGGTCGATGCTGCCGGCCGGCAGCGTGAAGCGACGCGTGAGCCAGTCGCCGATGGTCTCGCGAAGCGCGTCGCTACCTCGCGTCAGCGGGTAGGAGGCCAGGCCATGCAGGTGTTCGAGCAGCGCCTCGCTGATCAGGGTCGGCGTGGGGTGCTTGGGCTCGCCGATGGACAGCGCGATGTGTTCCAGCTCAGCGGGTGGCTGGGTACCCTGCTTGAGGGTTGCCAATTTCTGAAAGGGGTAGGGCTGCAGTTTGTCGAGATCGGGATTCATCAGCTGCCTGCGCGCTGCCATGGCTCACAAGGCGCGATAGTATAACTGATCGATGCGCCCGCGTGGGCGCGAGAAGACCATGGAAACCGGGGGGGCTAATGAGTACACCGCAATACCTGGGGATCCACCACGCCAGCGTGCTGGTGGGCGATACGCGACGCGCGCTTGCGTTCTACCACGAGCTGCTGGGCATGCCGCTGGATGACACGCGTCCCGACCTCGGATTTCCCGGCGCCTGGCTTGGAATCGGCGCGCAGCAAATCCACCTCATCGAGTGTCCCAGCCCCGATCCCGTTGAGCGTCCGCCGCACGGCGGGCGCGACCGGCATACGGCGCTGGCGGTAGCCGACCTGGAGGCGATCGTGGAACGGCTGGAGGGCGCCGGCTGGCCTTACACGCGCAGCCGCTCGGGCCGCGCGGCGCTATTCTGTCGGGATCCGGATGGAAATACGCTGGAGCTGGTGGGTGAAGAAACGTGAGGCGTGATGGGGGGCTCAGGTTTTTTCTGTGCTCTTTGTGCTCTCTGTGACCTCTGTGGCGAATAGGCTCTACGCCTAGCGCCTAAAGGCCCTTACCCGAGTTCCGCCTCGATGGCCTCGCGCACGTGCTGCTGGCGTTCGGCCGATAGGATCGGCCGATGCTGCATGTCGGTGACGTAGAACACGTCGTCTGCCGTTTCGCTCACCGTGGCGATACGCGCCCCCTGGACCTTGATCCCGCAGTCGATGAGCGCGCGGCTGACACGCGAGAGCAGGCCCGGGCGGTCGGCGGTGGAGAGCTCCATCACCGTCCAGCGCTCGTCCGGGTCCTGGTGGAAATCGATCTTGGTGGGCACGTCGAAGTGCTTGAGCTTGCGCGGCGTGCGCCGCGGCTGGGTTTGCGGGAGCTGGTGCGGTGTTTCCAGCACATCGCTCAGAACCCCCTCGATCTCTTGCAGGCGGTAGCCATTGGTGATGGCCTGGCCGTCGGCCTCGAGCACGAGGAAGGTGTAGAGCGAGCAGCCGCTGTGGGTGAGATTGAAGCGCGCATCCACGATGTTCAGGCCGAGCTGGTCGAGGGCCGCGGTGGTCAATGCGAACAGCTGCGGGTAGTCCTTGCTGAAGATGAAGATCTCGGTGCTCCCGAGCTCCTCGATCTGGCGTAGCACGACCTTCGGCAGGTCGGTCTTGCCGGTTTCGGCGATGGCCTGAGTGTGCCAGGCGATCTCGGCACCGGTATGGCGCAGGAAATAGTCCTCGTCGAGATCGTTCCAGATGGGGTCGACCTGCTCCGGGCCAAGGCCCGAGCCGGCCAGCAGTTCGGCCGCCTCGTGGCGGACTTCGTCCACGAGCTCCGTGCGTTCGATCGGGTTGTCCAGCCCGCGACCGAGCACGCGCACCGTTGAGTGGTACAACTCGGTGAGCAGGGAGTCTTTCCAGGAGTTCCACAGTTCCGGATTCGTGCCCCGCATGTCCGAGATCGTAAGCAGGAACAGGTAGTCCAGTCGCGACTTGGCACCGACCAGGGTCGCGAACTCGTGGATGACCTCGGGGCTGCTGATGTCCTTGCGCTGGGCGGTCATGGACATGACCAGGTGGTTGCGCACCAGCCAGGACACGAGTTCGGCGTCGTGTTTGCCCAAGCCATGGTGCCGGCAGAACGCGTAGGCATCCTCGGCCCCGAGCTCCGAGTGGTCACCGCCGCGGCCCTTGGCAATGTCGTGAAAGAGCCCGGCGAGATACAGCAGTTCGGGCTTGGGCAGATCGGCGAACACCTGGCTGGCCAGTGGCAGTTCGTCGGCGTACTCGGGCACGCTCAGCCGCCGCATGTTACGGATCACGAAGAGGGTGTGTTCGTCCACCGTATAGGCGTGGTAGAGGTCATACTGCATGCGCCCGACGATGTTTTGGAAGGCCGGGAGGTAGGCGGCCAGCACGCCGTAGCGGTTCATGCGGCGCAGCTGCCGGGTGATCCCGCTGGGCTGGCGCAGGATCTCCATGAACAGGCTGCGGCAGGTGATGTCATTGCGAAAATGCCGGTCGATCAGGTGCAGGTGGCTGCGGATCAGGCGAATCGTCGAGGCGCGCACCCCCTTGAGTTCCGGGTGCTGCTGCAGGACCAGGAACACCTCCAGCAGGGCCGGCGGGTAGCGCAGGAAGATCTGGTTGTCGGTGGCCTCGAGGAATCCGCGCCGCGACTGGAAGCGGCGGGTGAGGAGGGTGGCTTCTGCGCTCTCGTCGGCGAGCAGGATCGCCTCCTGGAAATACTGCAGCAGGATCTCGTTGAGGCGCTCCAGCTCCATCACCGTGCGGTAATAGCGCTGCATGAACTGCTCGACCGCCAGGTTCTGGTTCTGGTCCGTGTAGCCGAAGCGCCGTGCCAGCTCGCGCTGGTAGTCGAAGAGCAGGCGGTCCTCCTTGCGCCCGGCCAGCCGGTGCAGGATGAAGCGCACCTCCCACAGGAAGTCCTGGCCGTCGATCAGGGCCTGGTACTCGCTTTCGGTGAGAAAGCGGTGCTCGACCAGCTCATGCAGGGCGCTGCTGCCGAAGTGGCGCTGGGCCACCCAGCCGATCATCTGGATATCGCGCAGCCCGCCCGGGCTTTCCTTCAGGTTCGGCTCCACCTTGTAGGCGGTGTCGCCGTACTTGCGGTGGCGCGACTCCTGCTCATCGAGCTTGGCCTGGAAGAAATCGGGGCTCGACCAGGTGTGGCTGGGCGAGGTGCGCTCGACGAGTTCGTCGTAGAGCGGCCCCTCGCCGGCCAGTGGCCGGGACTCGAGCAGGTTGGTCATGACCGTGATGTCGGCGACGGCCTCGGCGACACATTCGTCGAGCGTACGTACGCTGTGACCGACGTGCAGGCCGATGTCCCACAGGAAGGTGATGAATTCGATCAGGCGCTGTTCGCATGCCGGGCTGGGTTCGGCCCGCAGCAACAGCAACAGGTCGATGTCCGAGCCGGGGTGCAGCTCCCCGCGGCCGTAGCCGCCCACGGCGACGAGGGTCGAACCTTCCGGGCCGATGCCGAAACGTTGCCAGGCCTCGATCAGCAGCCGGTCGATCGCCGCCGCGCGCCCCGTCACGAGTTCGGTGACGGGGACACCCTCGTCCTGGGCCTGGTAGAGCAGGGTCTCCAGCGACTTGATGCGCTGCTGGTAGTCCTTGACCGACGGCGGGCTCTCGCTGCCGTCCCGGACATCGGTGGTCTGCGCCAGGAAACCCGGGATCGGAATGGGGGCGTTCATGCCGAGGCCCGCTGGGCGCGCTCCTCGCCGCGCAGGGTCAGGACCTCGTGGCCGTCGTCGGTGACCAGGATGGTGTGTTCCCACTGGGCCGACAGGCTGTGGTCCTTGGTCACGACGGTCCAGCCGTCGGGCAGCAGCTTGGTGTGACGCTTGCCGGCGTTGACCATGGGCTCGATGGTAAAGGTCATGCCGGGCTCCAGTGTCATGCCGGTGCCGGGCTTGCCGTAGTGCAGGACCTGGGGCTCCTCGTGGAACTCCTTGCCGATGCCGTGGCCACAGTACTCACGCACGATGGCAGCGTGCTGGCCCTCTGCGTAGGTCTGGATCGCGTGGCCGATGTCACCCAGGCGCACCCCGGGCCGGACCATGTCGATGCCGATCCAGAGCGATTTGTGGGCGATGTCGACAACGCGCTTGCCCTGCACGGAGGGCTTGCCGACGAAGAACATCTTGCTGGTGTCGCCGTGATAGCCGTCCTTGATGACGGTGACGTCGATATTGATGATATCGCCGTTCTTGAGCTTCTTGTCACCGGGAATCCCGTGACAGATCACGTGGTTGACCGAGGTGCAGATGGATTTCGGGAAGCCGCGGTAGTTCAGCGGGGCCGGTATCGCCTGCTGCTCGTTGACGATGAAATCGTGGCAGATGCGATCCAGCTCGTCGGTGGTGATGCCGGCCTGAACGTGCGGGCCGATCATTTCCAGCACCTCAGCCGCCAGGCGGCCGGCGACGCGCATCTTCTCGATTTCTTCCGGTGTCTTGATCGTAACCGACATGGGCGCTTCGAAATCCGTGGTTTGTATGGTTAGGGGGAGGCGCCGGTCGCGCGGCGACGAGCGCCATGGCGGCAGGGCCGGCCCCGGGAGCGCTAGAGTGGCAGGCGCCGGGGAAAAGGTCAAAAATCCACGTCCAGCCTGTTGTTTAGCAAGGTTTTATGGTATAAAGCGCCCGCGCTTCGCGCAAATGAAACTTAAATCCCACACATACGTCGACACATACGACTGGGTGCCCGGAGAAAAGGGTTGTCGTATGGGACGTATGGAGGCCTAACCCGTCAAGGAGTTAATCATGGCTGGTATTACCATGCGCCAGATGCTTGAGGCTGGCGTGCACTTTGGTCATCAGACCCGTTACTGGAACCCGAAGATGGCGTCCTATATCTTCGGTGAGCGTAACAAGATCCACATCATCAACCTCGAGAAGACCCTCCCGCTCTTCAACGACGCGATGAACTACCTGGGCAAGCTTGCCTCCAACGGCGGCAAGATCATGTTCGTCGGGACCAAGCGCTCCGCCCGCGACACCATCAAGGAAGAAGCCGAGCGCTGCAAGATGCCGTACGTCAACCACCGTTGGCTCGGCGGCATGCTCACCAACTTCCAGACCGTGCGTCAGTCCATTCGTCGTCTGAAAGACCTCGAGAACATGGAAACGGACGGCTCCCTTGATCGCCTGAACAAGAAAGAAATCCTGATGCTGCGCCGCGAGAAGGCCAAGCTCGAGCGTTCCATCGGCGGTATCGCCGACATGGGCCGCCTGCCTGACGCGCTGTTCGTCATCGACGTCGGCTACGAGCGCATCGCCATCAACGAGGCCAAGAAGCTGGGTATCCCGGTCGTGGCCGTGGTCGATACCAACAACAGCCCCGATGGTGTGGACTACGTGATCCCGGGCAACGACGACGCCATGCGCGCCATCCAGCTGTACGTGTCTTCCGCTGCAGATTCCGTGGCCGAAGGCCTGGCTGCGGGCCGTCAGACCCCGGCTGCCGCCGAGGGTGAGTTCGTCGAAGTGGCCGAAGGTGGCGAAGAAGCCGCCGCCCCGAAGAAGGCTGCGCCCAAGAAGAAAGCCGCGCCCAAGAAGAAGGCCGCTGTGAAGAAGAAGGCTGCCCCGAAGAAGAAGGCGGCCGCGAAGGACGAAGGGGAAGAGGCCGAATAAGGCCTCTTTCTTTAGATCCGCTTCTGAACACCGAATTGAACACGTTTTAGGAGTTACACATGCAGATTACAGCAGCGATGGTGAAAGAGCTTCGCGAACGCACCGGCGCCGGCATGATGGAGTGCAAGAAGGCGCTGTCCGAGGCGGGCGGCGAGATGGAAGCAGCCATCGAAATCATGCGTAAATCCGGCGCTGCGAAGGCCGTCAAGAAGGCCGGCCGCGTGGCGGCCGAGGGCAAGATCGCCGTGTCGATGGCCGACGGTAAGGCGGCCATCGTCGAGGTCAACTGCGAGACCGATTTCGTGGCCAAGGACGACAACTTCGCGACCTTCGTCGATGCCGTGGCCGGGACCGTGCTCAAGGCTGACGTGGCCGATCTGGACGCCCTCAACGGTGCCGATCTGAAGGACGGCAAGAGCGTCGAGGAAGTCCGTCAGGAGCTGGTGGCCAAGATCGGCGAGAACGTCCAGATCCGCCGTTTCGCCGAGATGAGCGTCGAGGGCGGCGCCATGGCCTCATACCTGCACGGTACCCGCATCGGGGTACTGGTGGCCCTCAAGGGTGGCGACGAGGAACTGGCCCGCGACGTGGCCATGCATATCGCGGCGTCCCGCCCGGTCTGCATCGACGAGAGCGGCGTGCCGCAGGAGATGCTGGACAAGGAGCGCGAGATTATCCGTGCCCAGGCCGAGGAAAGCGGCAAGCCGGCCGAAATCGTCGAGAAGATGGTCGAGGGCCGTATCAAGAAGTACCTGGCTGAAATCACCCTGGTGGGCCAGCCCTTCGTCAAGGACCCGGACACCACCGTGGGCAAGCTGCTCAGCAACGCCGGTGCCGAAGTGATCGATTTCGTTCGTTACGAGGTCGGCGAGGGTATCGAGAAGAAGCAGGAAGACTTCGCCGCAGAAGTCATGGCCCAGGCCAAGGGCAGCCAGTAAGGCGCTGTACAGAACGGGAACATCGCAAGATGTTCCCGTTTTTTTGGGCGACCGCGCGTGGCGGTCGCGCTAGAATGGGTCTCCATACCCGGGGACTCCGGGTGCCGGCGCAATGCCGGCCGTTTCGTATTCACCATACTGCATAACAAATAATGGCCGATAACAGCGCACCCAAGTACAAACGTATTCTCCTCAAGCTGAGCGGCGAAGCGCTCATGGGCCGATATGACTACGGTATCGACCCCGACATCCTCCATCGAATCGCCGGCGAAATCGCCGATCTCAGCAACAAGGGCATCCAGGTCGCCGTGGTGATCGGCGGGGGCAACATTTTTCGCGGCGCCGGTCTTGCCCAGGGCGGCATGGACCGCGTGACCGGCGACCACATGGGCATGCTCGCCACCGTGATCAACTCACTGGCCCTGCAGGATGCCCTGGAGCGTGCCAATACCTACTGCCGCGTGATGTCGGCGATCAAGATCAACCAGGTCTGCGAGGATTACATCCGTCGTCGTGCCATCCGTCACCTCGAAAAGGGGCGTGTGGTGGTCTTCGCCGCCGGAACGGGCAACCCGTTCTTCACCACGGACTCGGCAGCCAGCCTGCGCGCGAGCGAGATCAACGCGGACCTCATGATCAAGGCGACGAAGGTCGACGGCGTCTACGACTCCGACCCGGTGAAGAACCCGGATGCCAAGCGTTTCGAGCGGCTCACCTACGACGAGGTGCTGACACAAAAGCTGGGTGTGATGGATGCGACAGCCATTGTGATGTGTCGCGACAACAGCATTCCGCTTCGGATTATCAATATCTTCAACGAAGGCGATCTGGACCGCGTGGTTAACGGTGAGCAAGTCGGTACCATCGTCGAAAGGGGTTGAACCATGATCGAAGACATCAAGAAAGATGCCGGCCAACGCATGCAGAAGAGCATCGAGGCCTTCAGGAGCGAACTCTCCAAGATTCGGACGGGGCGCGCGCATACGAGCCTGCTGGACCATATCACCGTTGACTATTATGGCGCCGAGACGCCGCTGAGCCAGGTTGCCAGCGTGGGTGTCGAGGATGCGCGCACCCTGACCGTGACGCCATGGGAGAAGCAGATGGTGTCGGTGATCGAAAAGGCCATCATGACCTCCGACCTGGGCCTCAACCCGGCCTCTGCCGGGACCGTGATCCGCGTGCCCATGCCGCCGCTCACCGAAGAGCGCCGTCGCGAACTCGTCAAGGTGGTGCGCTCGGAAGGCGAGAATGCCCGTGTGGCGATCCGCAACATCCGCCGTGATGCCAACAATGACCTCAAGGCGTTGCTCAAGGAGAAGGAGATCTCGGAAGACGAGGAGCGCAAGGGTCAGGACGACATCCAGAAGCTCACGGACAAGCACGTGGCCGAGGTCGAGCAGCTGCTCGAGGCCAAGGAAAAGGAGCTGATGGAGATCTGAGGCAGGACCTCGATTTCTCTTTAGTGGTGCCTTCCATCCATCCGACAAGCCAGGCCATTCCCCGCCATATTGCCATCGTCATGGATGGCAACGGGCGCTGGGCAAAGGCGCGCCACCTGCCGCGTACCGCCGGGCACAAGCGGGGGGTCGATGCCGCCCGACGGGCCGTGGAGGCCTGCGCACAGCGTGGCGTTCAGGTGCTGACACTTTTCGCCTTCAGCAGCGAGAACTGGAAACGACCGGACGAGGAGGTGAGCAGCCTGATGGAGCTGTTCGTGGTGGCGCTCGAGCGCGAGGTGCCCCGCTTGCTCGAGCATGGCGTGCAGATCCGGTTCATCGGTGCGCGCGAGGCATTCTCGGAGCGCCTGCAGCAGAAGATTGCCGAGGCCGAGGCCCGCACGGCGGGCGCCACGGGGCTCAAGCTGGTGGTCGCCGCCAACTACGGGGGGCGCTGGGATATCGCCCAGGCGGCACGGCGGCTGGCGGAGCAGGTGGCGCGTGGAGACAGGCCCGCGGAGGCGCTCAGCCCCGAGGCCCTGGACGCAGAGCTCTCCACGGCGGGCCTGCCTGATCCGGATCTCTTTATCCGTACAGGTGGAGAGCATCGTCTCAGCAACTTCCTGCTCTGGCAGATGGCCTATGCCGAGCTCTATTTCTGTGACGTGCTCTGGCCCGATTTCGGGGCCGACGATCTGGACGCCGCCATTGAGGCGTTTGCCGGGCGCGAACGACGTTTCGGCATGACGGGCGAACAGCTCGGCGAGGTCCATCATGCTTAGGCAGCGCATCATCACCGGCGTGATCCTGGTGGCGGTATTGCTCGCGGCGGTCCTGTTGCTCGGCAACGTCGCGTTCACCTGGGTGGCTTTGGCTGTCTTCACCATCGGGGCCTGGGAATGGTCCCGCCTGGCGGGGATCGGCCAGGCGGCCATGCGCCTGGCCTTCGCCGGGGTGTTCGCGGGACTGGGTGTGTTCGTGGCCCTGCGTGCCGGGCCGGAGGCCCGGATGTTGCTCGTCGGCATCGGTGCTGCATGGTGGGTCGTCGTCCTGGGGCTGCTGGCCGTTTACCACCGGGGCGTCGGTCAGCGGCCGGGGTGGCACTCCCTGCTCACGGTGGCGGCCTTCGTCACGCTGCTCCCGGCGTGGCTGGCGGTTGCGGGCTTGCACGCCGTGGGCTGGCAGTGGATTCTTTTCCTGGTCGGTATCGTCGCCGTGGCCGACACCGGGGCCTATTTCTCGGGGCGGGCCTTCGGCAAGCACAAGCTGGCCCCGGAGCTCAGTCCCGGCAAGACGCGCGAGGGTGTGCTCGGCGGGCTCGTGGGCGTGGCCCTGTGGGCCCTGTTCGGCGCCTGGTGGTTGAACCTGGAGCCGGGCATCTGGGTCTACTTCATCGGGCTGTGCCTGGTGGTGGCGTTGATCTCCGTGGCTGGCGACCTGTTCGAGAGCCTCATCAAGCGCGAGGCCGGCGCCAAGGACAGCGGACGGATCCTGCCTGGTCATGGCGGTATTCTCGACCGTATCGACAGCCTGACGGCCGCCGCACCGGTCTTCACCATCGGTCTTCACTGGATCTAGAACGGATACTCACGTGACTGCCAGTTCGGACAACAAGGACACGATCGGCGTAACGATTCTGGGGGCGACCGGCACCATCGGCGTGAACACCCTGGACGTGGTGGCGCGCCATCCGGAGCGTTTCGAGGTGGTCGCGCTCACGGCGAATCGCGATGTCGACCGTCTGTTCGAGCAGTGTCGTGACGTCGCGCCCGCCTATGCCGTGATGGCGGACGAGGACGCGGCCGCGCAGCTCGCCGAACGCCTGAGGTCAGCGGGCCTGGAGACCGAGGTGCTGGCGGGAATTGATGGGCTTGAACGGGTCTCCAGTCTCGCCGAGACGGACTACGTAATGGCCGGTATCGTCGGGGCGGCGGGTCTGCTGCCGACGCTCGCCGCCGCGCGAGCCGGCAAGCGCGTGATGCTGGCCAACAAGGAAGCCCTGGTCATGTCGGGTCAGCTCTTCATGGACGAAGTGCGTCGCAGCGGCGCCGAGCTGCTGCCCATCGACAGCGAGCACAACGCCATTTTCCAGTGTATGCCGCCGAATTTCGACACCGGCCTTGAGCGGGTCGGCGTCGAACGCATCCTGCTTACCGCCTCCGGCGGGCCGTTCCGCGAGTGGCCGCTCGAGCGGCTTCATGCAGTGAGCCCCGAACAGGCCGTGGCCCATCCCAACTGGGTGATGGGGCGCAAGATCTCGGTCGATTCGGCGACCATGATGAACAAGGGGCTCGAGGTGATCGAGGCCTGCTGGCTGTTCGACACGGGCTCCGAGCGCGTCGAGGTGGTGCTGCATCCGCAAAGCGTCATCCACTCCATGGTGTCCTACAACGACGGTTCGGTGCTTGCGCAACTCGGCAACCCCGACATGCGCACCCCTATCGCGTATGCACTGGCCTGGCCCGAGCGCATGGCATCCGGGGTCGATCCGCTGGACATGTTCGCGGTGGGCCGCCTTGATTTCGAACGTCCCGATTTCGCCCGTTTTCCCTGTCTGCGTCTGGCCTACGAGGCCTACGAGAGCGGCGGTACGGCGACGGCCATACTCAACGCCGCCAACGAGGTCGCGGTACAGGCGTTTCTCGACGGGCAGGTGCGATTTACCGATATCCCGCGCATCATCGAGCAGGCGCTCGGTGAGGTTTCCGCCGAGGATGCGCTAAACCTCGATCTGGTGCTGGCAGCCGATGCCCGTGCCCGCGCCCATGCCGGTGAGACGGTACAGCGACTGTCCGGGGGCTGTGCCGCCTGATGGAAATGCTCGTCGCCATACCCGCCTTCATCGTGGCCATCGGTCTGCTCGTCACCGTGCACGAGTTCGGGCATTTCTGGGTGGCACGACGCCTGGGCGTGAAGGTGCTGCGGTTCTCGGTCGGTTTCGGCAAGCCGCTGCTGCGCTGGCAGCGCAAGAACGACCCGACCGAGTATGTCGTCGCCGCGCTGCCGCTCGGCGGCTATGTGCGCATGCTCGACGAACGGGAAGGAGATGTGGACCCGGGGGAGGTCGACCAGGCCTTCAACCGCAAGCCCGTAATGAGCCGAATCGCGATCGTGGCGGCCGGCCCCGCGTTCAACTTCCTGTTCGCCCTGGTCGCCTACTGGCTGATGTTCATCGTCGGGGTGGAGGGCGTGAAGCCCTACCTCGATACCCCGCCGCCGGAGACCCCGGCCTACGAGGCGGGCATCCGTTCGGGCGACCGCATCGTGGCAGTCGATGGCCAGGCGACGCCCGACTGGGAGGCGGTGCGCATGCGCCTGCTCGAACACTCGCTGGACAACCGCTCGGTTCGCCTGGACGTGGTCGACGAGCGTGGCCGGGCCCAGTCGCTTACACTGGATTTCGGCGACCAGCCCCTGCTCAAGGAAGACGGCGATTTCGTTGCACGCCTGGGCCTGCTCGGCTGGCGACCCTACATGCCGGTCATCGCCCAGGTGAACCCGGGCGGTGCCGCGGAGCGCGCGGGTCTTGAGGACGGCGACGTGGTCGTGGGCGTCGACGGGCAGGCGGCGCCGACCGCCCAGGAGTTCGTCAATATCCTGCAGGCGAGTGCGGATCGATCGTTGTCGCTGGTGGTCGAGCGCAACGGCGCCACCCGACAGGTTTTGCTGACCCCGGACAGCCGGATGGTGGAAGGGGAGAGGCAGGGCTTCATCAATGCCGCGATCGCCGGCCGCCTGAGCCCCGAGGACCGGGAAAAGCTGCAGACCACGGTGAGCTTCGGTCCCGTGGCGGCGATCGGCGAGTCCTTCGTCAAGACCGGTGACGTCACGCTGCTGACATTGCGGCTTATGGCCAAGCTCGTCACCGGCGAGGCCTCGCTCAAGAACGTGAGCGGCCCCATCACGATTGCCGAATACGCCGGCATTTCGGCCCTGGTCGGGCTGGCCGCGTTCCTGTATTTCCTGGCCATGGTCAGTATCAGCCTGGGCATCATCAATCTGCTGCCCGTGCCCGTACTGGACGGTGGTCACCTGCTTTATTACGTCATCGAGCTCGTCAAGGGCAGCCCGCTCTCCGAGGCGGCCCAGGAACTGGGTCAGCGCATCGGTCTTGCCATGCTCGCCGGTCTGATGATGCTCGCGATCTATAACGATTTAACGAGACTTCTGAGTTGAACTTGAGGTACGCCATCAAGGCGCTGCTGGTTGGCGGCGCCATGCTCGCTTCTGTGCCGCTGGCGCGTGCGGAAGCCTTCATCGTCGAGGATATCGAGGTCGAAGGGCTGGAACGTATCGCGCCCGGCACCGTGTTCACCTACCTGCCGTTGAAGGTCGGCGATAGTTTCGATGAGCGGCAGAGCGCGGACATCGTTCGCGCGCTCTACAAGACCGGCTTTTTCGAGGATGTGGAACTGCGGCGCCGCGACGATGTGCTCATCGTGCTCGTAGAGGAGCGCCCGGCCATCGCCGACATCCGCTTCAGCGGCAACAAGGACATCCCCAAGGACCAGCTCGAGGAGGCGCTGCGCCAGGTCGGCATCACCAAGGGACGGGTCTTCAACCGCTCAGTGCTGGAACGACTCGAGCGCGAGCTGCGCCAGCAGTACTTTTCCCGCGGCAAGTACAATGTCGAGATCGACGTGACCGTCGAGGAGCTGGCGCGTAACCGCGTGGATATCGACATCGAGATCTCCGAGGGCAAGGTGGCGAAGATCCGCAAGGTCACCATCGTCGGCAACGAGGACTACGACGAAGACGACCTGCTGGGTGATTTCGATTCGGGCCTGCCGTCATGGTGGGCCATCTTCAGTAGCCGGGACGAGTATTCCAAGCAGAAGCTCGCGGGCGACCTCGAGCGCCTGCGTTCGACCTACCTCGACGAGGGCTACGCGCGATTCGATATCGATTCCACGCAAGTCACCATCACGCCGGACAAGCGTGACATTTACATCACGGTGAACCTCGAAGAAGGCGAACAGTACCGGGTTCGCAGCGTGAAGCTCGCTGGCAACCCGTTGCTGCCGGAGGATGAGCTGATGGAACTGGTCTCGATCGAGGCCGGGGACATCTTCGCGCGTGCCGAGGTGACCGATTCCATCACACGCATCACAGATCGCCTGGGCGACGAGGGATATGCGTTTGCCAACGTCAACGCGATCCCTGAACTGGATGACGAAACCAAGGAAGTCGACCTGACCCTGTTCGTGGATCCGGGCCGCCGGGTTTATGTCCGCCGCATCAATTTCCACGGCAACTACAAGACGCGTGACGAAGTCCTGCGTCGTGAGTTGCGACAGATGGAAGCAGGCTGGTATGCCACCTCGCAGGTGAACCGCTCCAAGGTGCGCCTGCAGCGTCTGCCGTATATCGAGGACGTGAGCGTGCAGACGCGGCGGGTGCCGGGCACGGATGACCAGGTGGATCTGGACGTCACCGTGGTCGAGCGTCTCGCCGGCAGCTTCACGATCGGTGCCGGTTACTCGCAGAGCGAAGGGCTTTTGTTCAATATCGCCGTGACCGAAGACAACTTCATGGGGTCAGGCAAGCGCGTGTCGGTGAACGCCAACACCAGCTCGGTCAATACCATTTACAGCCTCTCCTACACCAACCCGTATTACACCATCGACGGCGTGAGCCGCGGTTTCAGCGTGTTCTACCGTGAAACCGACGCCGAAGAGGCGGATGTGACGCGGTTTTTCGCCAACCGCTGGGGTGGCAACATCAACTGGGGCGTCCCACTCACGGAATATGACTTCCTGCGCTTCAGTCTCGGTTACGAGGATACCGAGATCGTGCTGGCCACCGGTGCGGCGCAGGAACTTCAGGACTTTGTCGCGGCCTACGGTGACGAGTACGGCGCCTACAAGCTCGAGGCCACGTTCTCGCACGATACGCGCAACCGCACGGTGTTCGCAGATCGGGGTAACCTGCAGCGGATCACGACCGAGGTCGCCGGTCCGGGCAGCGACCTGGAGTGGTACAAGGTCGGTTACAGCTTCCAGCAGTATTTCCCTGTCTGGAAGGATGTCGTTTCGCTCTCCTTCGAGACGAAGGTCGACTATGCGATGGAGTACGGCGATACCGACGAAATGCCGTTTTTCGAACACTACTTCGCGGGCGGCTCGCGGTCGGTGCGCGGCTACAAGGACAATAGCCTGGGGCCGCTCGACTCCGTCGGTGATCCCTATGGCGGTCAGTTCCGTACCCTCGGTTCGATGGAGTTGTTGTTCCCGGTGCCGTTCGCACCCGAGTCGCGTTCCATGCGGATGAGTGTTTTCAGCGATATCGGGCAGGTCTACGAGGACTATGACACCTTCGATGCCAATGAACTGCGCGGCTCGTTCGGCCTCGGTTTCACCTGGCTCTCACCGGTGGGTCCGTTGACATTCAGCGTGGCGGAAGCGTTTAATGATCAGCCTGAAGACGATCTGGAGTTCTTCCAGTTCAATCTGGGCGCCGCGTTCTAGAGATATCAAGAGAGGGGGAGTTTTGAAACGTTTTATCCTTGCACTGGTGGCCCTGGCCGCCATTTCCTTCGCCGGAACCCAGACTGCCGTTGCCGCCGACCTGATGATCGGCGTGGTCAATATTCCCAAGTTGCTCGAGCAGTCACCGCAAAAAGCCGCAGCCGACCGTGTGCTCGAAGAGCGTTTCGGCCCGCGAGCGGGCGAGCTCAAGGCCGAGGGCGAGGCGCTGAAGAAGCTCGAAGAACGCCTGGAGACCGACGGCCCGACCATGTCGGCGGCACAGAAGGCCGAGCTCGAGCGCGAACTGCGTGACCGGAGCCGTGAGTTCAAGCGGGCGCAGGACAATTTCCGCGAAGACCTGAACTTTGCGCGCAACGAGGAATACGGCAAGGTCCAGCGCGCTGTGTTGCAGGCCATTGTTCAAATTTCCGAAGAGAGCAAGTACGACCTGGTGCTGACGGAGAACGTGGTCTACGCCAGCGAGCGGGTTGATATCACCGATCAGGTGCTGCAGCGTCTGCGCGCCAGCTTCAAGCCGGCGCAGTAAGACCGGCACGGCCGGTGCCGTCCAGGGCGCGCCCCGCCTGCTTGCGGACAGGCGCTGCCATCCCGACGACCTCGCCCCGGTCGCCCTGTCGCCCCCGTTTCCAGTCGCCTGGACGGGGGCGACACGTATTGGGCATCTGCCGGCCGGTAAGGTGTGTGGTGCATCAGCGGGCCCTGGGGGCGGCAACGGCATGCGGCCATCGGGGACGTGAGCAGTCGGGTACTTGTCACATATTCGAATCACGAAGCCGGTGTATACTTCGTCGGCTGACGTCTCAGGGGAGGACCCGTCGCGGTCAGCACCCGCCAAGCGGGCTCCACGGCGAGCGACGGGCTTACAACAACAAAGCGCATCGAAGTACTGAGAGGAATTGACAATTGAGCACGCTGAACATCAACGAGGTCATGCGGTATCTCCCGCACCGGTATCCCTTTCTACTCGTTGATCGCGTTCTCGACTACGAGGTCGGCAAGTCCCTGACGGCCCTGAAGAACGTGACCATTAACGAACCCTTTTTCCAGGGGCATTTCCCGAACAAGCCCGTGATGCCGGGCGTGCTCGTCATCGAGGCGCTGGCCCAGGCCACGGGCTTGCTGGCATTCTGCACCCAGGAAGAAGAGCCCTCCGAGAATTTCCTCTACATGCTGGTGTCCGTCGACAAGGCCCGGTTCAAGCGCCAGGTCGATCCGGGCGACAGCCTCACCCTGCACGTCGAACTGACGCGCCGCATGCGCGGTATGTGGAAATTCGACGCCGTGGCGCGTGTCGGTGACGAGGTCGCCGCCTCGGCCGAACTCATGTGCGCGGGCCGCGAGATCGACGGCTAGCGGATTTGGCGGCAGGGGACCGACTCATCGCGCATGGCGCCACAACGCCTGATCGCCCGCGCCGCTGTGGGCGAAGAAGCATGACGGGGGCGGGGGCGCTTCGGTGAATCCATTGATCCTGGTGGCGGGCGTGGACGAAGTGGGGCGGGGCCCCCTGGCCGGCCCCGTGGTGGCCGCGGCGGTCATCCTCGACCCCGGCCAGCCCATTGAGGGGCTGGCCGATTCCAAGGCGCTCACCGAGGCGCGTCGCGAAGCCCTGGCGGAGGAAATCCGGGCAAAGGCCCTGGCCTGGGCGCTCGGCCGCTGCGAGGCCATCGAGATCGACCGCATCAACATCCTCCAGGCCAGCCTGGTGGCAATGCAGCGCGCCGTGATGGCTCTCGATCCGTCGCCGCAGCACGCGCTGATCGACGGGAATCGCTGTCCCAAACTGCCTTGCACGGCCGATGCCATCGTCAAGGGCGACGCCACCGAGCCGGCCATCAGTGCCGCATCCATTCTAGCGAAGGTCGTCCGCGACCGGGAAATGGTCGAACTGCACCAGCGCTTTCCCGATTACGGCTTCGCCTCCCACAAGGGTTATCCGACACGGGAACACCTCGAGGTGCTGGAGCGTATCGGGCCCTGCGCGCACCACCGGCGGAGTTTCGCCCCCGTAAGAAAGTGGCTCGAGGCCATGCAGGCCGAACTGCCGCTTTGACCCGTTCGACCGTGCTGGTGGCCCCGCACCCAGCATCATTCCATCGATCACCACAAGGAGCCAAGGATCATGAAACGCCTACTGACCACCTGCCTGTTACTGCTTGCCGGCCTCGGGATGACGGCCGCCCAGGCCGCCACGTCGTCCGCGCAGGCCTCGAAGCTCATGGACATCTCGGGCATGAGCGCGCAGATCGACGAGATTCCGCTGATGATTGGTATGACGCTCCAGCAGCAGCAAGCCCAGCTCCAGATGCCGGACTGGCAGCTGCAGACGCTGTCTGATGCGCTCCAGGCGGGCTTCGACCCGGAACCCATGAAGGCCGATATCCGCGCTCATCTCGAATCGACGCTGGATGCGGCCGACGCCAAGGTCGCACTGGCCTGGCTGGAATCTCCCCTGGGGCAGCGCGCCACTGAACTCGAGGGCCGGGCGGGACTGCCGGCCGTGCAGCAGGAGGTCATGCGGCGCCTGCAAACAGGTGATGAAGGTGATCTCTCGGCCGAGCGCCAGGCCCTGATCGAGCGCTTCGACGACGCCACGGGCGCTAGCGACATGTCCGTGGAAATGGTGATGGGTATCCAGCGCGGCATGCTGACCGCCATCCTCAGCGCCGCCGGGGCACCCGCCGAACAGCTCGACGCCGCACTGGGGCAGATCGCGGGGGCGCGCGGGCAGATCGCGGCGGCCGTAGAGGCCCAGAACCAGGCCACGTTTGCGGTGGTCTATCGCGATCTTTCGGATGCCGAAATGAAGGAATACGTGGCGTTCGCCGAATCCGAATCGGGACGGGCGTATCACCAAGCCATGCTCTCGGGGTTCGCGAAGGCCATGGAGGCGGCCGCCGCACGCAGTGGGGAGGCCATCGCGGCCGCGGCCCAGTAGACAAGGCGCCGCTCACACCCGCACCACCGGCCGGAGCCTGACTCCGGCCGGTTTTTTACTGCCCGCCAAATGTCAATCTTGCATGCATGGGCGGAAACTCGAAAAATGATCCCCCATGGCTCCCGGCTTCGTTCATCTGCACGTCCATACCGAATACTCGCTCGTTGACGGGCTGGTACGCATCAAGCCGCTGATGGCCAAGGCCGCGGAGGCGAGTATGCCGGCCATGGCGCTCACCGACCAGAGCAACATGTTTGCCATGGTCAAGTTCTACAAGGCCGCCATGGCCGCGGGCATCAAGGCCATCATGGGCGTAGACGCCCTGGTGCGAAACGCGCGCGAGGCCGATAAGGCCGATCGCCTTATCCTGCTGGCGCAGGATCTCGACGGCTACCACAACCTCACCCGCTTGATCTCGAAAAGCTATATCGACGGGCAGCATGGCGGCATGCCGTTGATGGAGCGCGAGTGGCTGGAGGGCGCGAGCGACGGCCTGATCGCGCTATCCGGTGGTCGTGAGGGCGATGTCGGGCGTGCGCTGCTGGGCAGTAACCCGGACAGCGCGGAGGAGGCGCTGGCCTACTGGAAGCGGCTGTTCCCGGAGCGTTTCTACCTGGAGCTGGTACGCACGGGCCGCGAGCACGAGGAGGATTACCTGCACGCGGCCGTGGCCCTCGCCGCAGCCACGGACACGCCCGTGGTGGCCACCAACGACGTGCGCTTCATCCGTCGCGAGGATTTCGAGGCACACGAGGTGCGCGTCTGCATCCACGACGGGCGCACCCTGGCCGATCCGCGGCGCCCCAGGAACTACTCGGAGCAGCAATACCTGCGTACGGCCGAGGAAATGGCGGAGCTGTTCGCCGATATCCCGGAGGCCCTGGAGAACTCGGTCGAGATTGCCAAGCGCTGCAACCTCGACGTGCGCATGGGTGAGTATTTCCTGCCCAATTATCCGGTCCCGGAAGGGATGACCATGGAGGACTTCTTCTGCGCGGAGTCCGAGAAGGGGCTGGAAGAACGCCTGCAGGTGATACTCGACCCCGAGGCGCCGGACTTCGCCGAGAAGCGCAAGCCCTACGACGAGCGCCTCAAGATCGAACTCGACGTCATCAACCAGATGGGGTTCCCCGGGTACTTCCTGATCGTGGCCGACTTCATCCAGTGGGCCAAGAACAACGGCATCCCGGTGGGGCCGGGCCGCGGCTCCGGCGCCGGCTCGCTCGTCGCCTACGCCCTCAAGATCACCGACCTCGATCCGCTGTATTACGACCTGCTGTTCGAGCGCTTCCTCAATCCCGAACGTGTCTCCATGCCGGACTTCGACGTCGACTTCTGCATGGAAAAGCGCGACCGCGTGATCGACTACGTGGCGCGCCGCTACGGTCGGGACCAGGTGTCGCAGATCATCACCTACGGCTCGATGGCCGCCAAGGCGGTGGTGCGGGACGTGGGCCGCGTACTCGGGCACGCCTATGGCTTCGTCGACCGCATCGCCAAGATGATCCCCTTCGAGATCGGCATGACCCTCGACAAGGCGCTGGAGCAGGAGGAAGACCTGCGCCGTGCCTACGAGGACGAGGAGGAGATCCGCACGCTCCTCGACATGGCCAAGAAACTCGAGGGCATCTCGCGTAACGCCGGCAAGCACGCCGGGGGCGTGGTCATCGCGCCCACGGCGCTGACCGACTTCGCGCCGCTCTACTGCGAATCGGGCGGGCAGGGCCTGGTCACCCAGTTCGACAAGGACGACGTCGAGGCCGTGGGCCTTGTGAAGTTCGACTTCCTGGGCCTGCGTACGCTCACCATCATCGACTGGGCGCTGAAGGCCGTGAACGAGGTTCGGGCCGGCCAGGGCGAGGGGCCGCTCAACATCGAGCGCATTCCGCTCGACGACCCCGAGACATTCCGGCTGCTCAAGGCACAGGAGACCACCGCGGTCTTCCAGCTCGAATCCCGCGGCATGAAGGAACTCATCAAGCGCCTGCAGCCCGACGTGTTCGAGGACATCATCGCGCTGGTGGCCCTGTTCCGCCCGGGCCCGCTGCAGTCGGGCATGGTGGACGACTTCATCAACCGCAAGCACGGGATCGCCCGGGTCGAGTACCCTCACCCGGCGCTGGAGCCGATCCTCAAGCCCACCTACGGCGTCATCCTGTACCAGGAGCAGGTCATGCAGATCGCCCAGGTGCTGGCGGGCTACACGCTGGGCGGCGCCGACATGCTGCGCCGCGCCATGGGCAAGAAGAAGCCCGAGGAGATGGCCAAGCAGCGCCAGATCTTCCTCGAGGGAGCGAAGAAGAACGAGGTGCCCGAGGAGCAGGCCACCTACATCTTCGACCTGATGGAGAAATTCGCGGGCTACGGCTTCAACAAGTCGCACTCCGCGGCCTACGCCCTGGTGTCCTACCAGACGGCCTGGCTCAAGGCCCATTACCCGGCACCGTTCATGGCCTCGGTGCTGTCCGCCGACATGGACAATACGGACAAGGTCGTCAATCTCATCGACGAGTGCCGCAGCATGGGCCTCGCGGTGGTGCCGCCGGACGTCAACGTCTCGGAGATCATGTTCCGGGCCAAGGACGACGAGACCGTGATCTACGGTCTGGGTGCGATCAAGGGCGTGGGCGAGTCGGCGCTTCAGGGCATCATCGAGGAGCGCAAGGAAGGCGGCCCGTACCAGGACCTGGATGAATTCTGTCGCCGGGTGGGTTCGCAGAAGGTGAATCGCCGGGTCATGGAGGCGCTGATCAAGGCCGGCGCGCTGGACAAGCTCGGGCCGAACCGCGCAAGCCTGATGGCGCGCCTGCCGGAAGCGGTGCGCCTCGCGGAGCAGCACCAGCGCGATGCCAATGCCGGTCAGGAGGATCTTTTCGGCGGGGCCACGGAGCCGACGCTGACGGCCGAGATCCCGGTCCTCGACGAGTGGGAGGAGGAGTACAGGCTCTCCCTGGAAAAGGAGACGCTGGGGCTGTATCTCACCGGGCACCCGGTGACCAAGTATCTGGAAGAGCTGGGGCATTTCACCAGCGGGCGCATCGCCGACGTCACCGCTGGTATCGGCGCGGGAACCGGCGGAGACAACGGCGGCAACGGCTGGGGCCGGCCGCGCGAGGTCGATGCGGTGCTTGCCGGCCTCATCATTGCGATCCGTACCCGCAACGGACAGTCGGGCCGTCAGGCCTTCGTCACCCTCGATGACCAGAGCGGGCGGGTCGAGGCGGCCCTGTTTTCCGATGCCTACGAGCGTTTCGGTCACCTGCTGGTCAAGGACAAGTTGCTGGTGGTCGAGGGGGGCGTCAGTTACGACGATTTCAATGGCGGCTACCGCATCCGCGCCAAGAACGTCATGGACATCGAGCAGGCACGCGTGCATTTTGCCAAACGCGTCGAGATCCGGCTCGGGGTGGGGCGCGCCGTGAATGGCTTCATGCACGAACTGGCCGATACGCTCAAGCCCTACCGTGAAGGGCGGTGTCCGGTCCACGTCCGCTACGAGGGTGATACCGCGCGCGCCGACTTCAGGCTCGACCCGAGCTGGAACGTCGTGCCCAGCGACGAGCTGGTCCAGCGCCTGCAGGGGCTGGTGGGTGACCATAACGTCGCGGTGCGCTATACCTAGGGGCAACTCCTGTGGGGATGGGCCCCAGGGCGGCAGGTTGAGGCCGTTTTCCCGCGCGATACGCCGTATTTCGCGTCCGTTTTAGGGAATTGCCGTGCAGGGAATTGTTCCCGAATTGCGACCCGGTCCATGGCGGGGCTGCGCTTACCCATGTAGAATGCGCTGATAATCCGCCGGAAAATAACGAGATATAGCGATACCGGTATGAACCCCGATTTTCTTGATTTCGAACAACCGATCGCCGAGCTCGAGGCCAAGATCGAGGAACTGCGCTACGTCGGTGACGACGCCGAGGTCAATATCAACGAAGAGATCTCGCGCCTCGAGGGCAAGTGCAAGCACCTGACGGAATCGATCTTCTCCAAGCTCACTGCGTGGCAGATCTCGCAACTCGCGCGGCATCCGCGGCGCCCGTACACCCTGGATTACGTCGAGCGCGTGTTCGACGACTTCCAGGAACTGCACGGCGACCGCGCCTACGCCGATGACCCCGCCATCGTCGGGGGCATGGCCCGCTTCGAGGGCGAACCGGTGATGATCATCGGTCACCAGAAGGGCCGCGACACCAAGGAAAAGATCCGCCGCAACTTCGGCATGCCGCGTCCGGAGGGCTATCGCAAGGCCATGCGCCTGATGCAGATGGCCGAGCGCTTCAAGCTCCCGGTGCTGACCTTCATCGACACCCCGGGCGCATATCCCGGCGTGGGTGCCGAGGAGCGCGGCCAGAGCGAGGCCATCGCGCGCAACCTGTTTGTCATGTCCGAGCTCAAGACGCCGATCATCTGCACGGTGATCGGCGAGGGCGGCTCGGGCGGCGCGCTTGCCATCGGCGTGGGCGATCGCGTCAACATGCTCGAGTACGGGACCTATTCGGTCATTTCGCCCGAGGGCTGTGCCTCCATCCTGTGGAAGAGCGCCGAGCGCGCCTCGGACGCTGCCGAGGCCCTGGGCATCACCTCGGAGCGCCTCAAGCAACTCGGGCTGATCGACGAAATCATCCCCGAACCGCTCGGTGGCGCCCACCGCAACGCGGAGCAGATGGCGCGCAACGTGCGTAACAGCCTGCGCCAGTCCCTGGAGCGGCTCGGCAGCACCTCGCTCGACCGGCTGCTGGATCAGCGCTACGAGCGCCTGATGAGCTACGGCCAGTTCAAGGAATAGGCCCGGAGCACCCGCCATGGGCCTTGGCCCCGGCCTCGTCGAAGACTTCCTGAAAAGCGCCCCGCCTGCGGGGCGTTTGCTTGTCGCCTTCAGCGGCGGGCTGGATTCTCACGTCCTGCTGCACCTGCTTTTGCAGGCCGCGAACGACCGTGCCCTTGCGGCCCTTCATGTCCATCACGGGTTGCAGGCCGGGGCCGATCGCTGGAGCGAGCACTGCGCGGCGGTCTGCCGCGGCCTCGGTATCCCGTTCCAGGTGCTGCGCGTGAAGGTCGCACGGGAGGGCCAGCAGGGCCTGGAGGCGGCGGCACGGGACGCGCGCTACGCGGCGCTGCGTGTATCCGTGCAACCGCACGATCTGCTGCTCACCGCCCATCATCAGGACGACCAGGCCGAGACGGTGTTACTGCAGCTGATGCGCGGGGCCGGACCGGCCGGGCTCGCGGCCATGCCGCGTCTGGCACCGTTCGGCGCGGGCTGGCTGGGCCGGCCGCTGCTCGAGGTCGCGCGCGCGGATCTCGAGGCTTACGCGCGAGAGGCGGGGCTCCGCTGGATCGAGGATCCGAGCAACGCCGATCACCGTTTCGACCGCAATTACCTGCGCCACGAGATCATGCCGCGCCTTGCGCGGCGCTGGCCGGGCGTGACCCGGAACCTGGCGGTGGCCGCCCGGATTCAGGCCGATACCCTGGAGCAGCTCGACACGCTGGCACGCGGGGACATGGAGCGCTGCCGAGGATTGCGCCCCGATACGCTCTCCGTCGCCGGGGTCAATGCCCTGCGACGCGGTCGGCGCCGTAATCTCCTGCGGCTCTGGTTGATCGACAAGGGCTTCGAGCCACCGCCGCGGGCCCGCATGGACAGTCTCCTCGATTCCGTGCTGACGGCAGGCCGGGATCGCGCGCCCAGCGTGGCCTGGGGGGAGGTCGGGATTCGCCGCTACCGGGATGACCTCTATGCCATGTCTCCGTTGTCGCCGCCGGCGCCGCTGCCGCGGTCCTGGGATCCGCGCGAGACCTTGCGCCTGCCGGGGCTCGACATCGATTTGACGATGGACTGGTTGCTGTCCCGCGGCGTCAACCCCGAGGCCTGCCGGGCGCCGTTTGAGCTGGGGTACCGCCAGGGTGGCGAGCGCATCCGGCTGCCGGGGCGCGAACACTCCAGCGAACTCAAGACCCTCATGCAGGAGGCGGGCCTGCCGCCATGGGAGCGCGATCGGCTGCCCCTGCTATGGCGCAGCGGCCGGCTGCTGGCCGTCTGGGGGCACTGGGTGGCCGCGCCCGATGAATTCAACGCCGCTGCCGGGTGCGATGCTTGAGGCCGCGTAGCGGGTGTGTGATCCTCTAGCGCCTATCCACACATGCCGAAACGACCATGAGCGAGCGCCCCGCAGACCTCCCGTTTTCCGAATTCGATCTCACCGAGAGCCGCTACCAGGAACTCACCCGGGCATTCGGCGGGGCCTACAGCATCCTGTTCCTGCTCGTGCTCCTGGCGATGACGTTCGGCTTCTACCTGCCCATAGCCGACAAGGTCGAGAGCTGGCTGCTTTCCATCGGCTTGTTCGCTATGTGTCTGCTCACGGGCTTCCTGGTGATGCTGTTCGTCTCGGGGGTGTTGCGCATGATGCTCGCCGTGGTGTTCAAGCGAATCGTGCCGGATTACGTCAAGGTCATTCGCTACGACCGGGCCCGGCGTGTCCGATAACCGCACGGCCCGTCGGTCTGAATTCGTTGCGGGCTGGTCTAACATCGGCGTATGAGCCTTCCGGTAACTGGGGCGCCTGACCGAAGCGGGAATGCCTTGATGCCAACCGTACGCGTGATGCTGAATCTTCTGATCCTCTTGCTGCTGCCGACCACAGCCGTAACGGCGAGTCCGCTGGCCGACTCGGGATCACCCTACCTGCGGCTGCACGCCGAGGACGCGGTGAAGTGGCGAACCTGGGATGCAGAAGCGCTCGCGGAGGCCCGCCGCAGTGATCGGCTGCTGTTCCTCTCCATCGGCTATTACGCCTGCCACTGGTGTCACGTGATGCAGCGTGAGAGCTTCCAGGACCCCACGGTCGGTGCCTACATCAATCGACATTACGTCCCGGTCAAGATCGATCGCGAGGTCGAGCCGGTGCTCGATGAACAGATGATGCAGTTCATGGAGGCAACCCGCGGACAGGGCGGGTGGCCCCTCAACGTATTCCTCACCCCGGAAGGCTATCCCCTGGTGGGCACGGTCTACCTGCCGCGGGACGATTTTCTCGATTTCGTCCAGCGCCTGCAGGGGCGCTGGCAGGCTCAGGCACCCGCACTCGCGGTGACTGCACGTGAAGGCTGGGACGCGCTCCATGACCAGCCCGCGGTCAACAAACTGCTGCCCGCGCCGCTGGACCCCGACGAACTGCGCGCGCGATTCGTGGCGAATGCATTGCAACGCGCCGACGAGCTCTCCGGGGGGTTTGGTTACCAGACCAAGTTCCCGCATGTGCCGCAACTGCGCGGTCTCCTGGCCACCCTGAAGTACGACCGGGAGCCGCGGGTCGACGAGTTCCTGCGCCTCACGCTGGATGCCATGCTCAACGGCGGTTTGCGCGACCATGTCGGCGAGGGCTTCTTCCGCTATACCGTCGATCCGCAGTGGCAGATCCCGCATTTCGAGAAGATGCTCTACGACAACGCGCAACTCGCGCGCCTCTATCTCGAGGCCGCGGTGATCCTTGACGAGCCACGTTACCGCGATGCGGGTCTTGCCACGCTGCACTTCGTGCTCGAGGTGATGGGCAGTGGCGCCGGTGGCGGTTACATCGCGAGTCTTTCGGCGCTCGATGAGAACGACGTGGAGGGTGGCTATTACCTGTGGGAACCGGAGGCCGTGCGGGAGGCGGCCGGTGAGCACTGGCCGGTCGTCGAACGGGCCTGGGGTCTGGATCTGCCGCGCAGTCTCGAGGCCGGGTATCTGCCGCACTTGCAGCGCCCTGTCGAGATGCTGGCCGCCGAATTCGAGATGCAAACCGCAGGCGTGATCAAGGTCCTGGATGCGACGGCATCCTCCTTGCGGGCGCCGCGCGCAACGCGTGGATTGCCGCGCGACGGCAAGCGGCTGGCGGGCTGGAACGGCCTGCTCTTGTCAGGGCTGGTGGAGGCCGGCGCCGCCGGTGACGGGCGGAGTCTGCAGGCGGCCCGGGACCTGGTGGCCTGGATGCGCGAATCCCTGTGGAAGGACGGCGGCTTGCGGCGCGGCGTGGATGCCGACGGCCGCTCGCTCGGTCCGGGCGTGCTTGCCGACTATGCCTACGTCGTCGAAGGCATCGTGGCCTATGCGCGGCTGACCGGCGATCCCGCGGCCTGGGACTGGGCAGAGGAACTGGCGAACACGGCCTGGTCGCGCTTCCAGGAAGATGGAATGTGGACGCCCGACCCGGGGAGCCTGCTGCCCGGCCAGGTCATGGTGCGCATGACGCCGGACGATGTGCTGCCCTCGGCGACGGCGCTGGTGCTACTTGCAAGCGCCGCGGTGGCCGAGCATTTCGATGACGCCGACCTGAAAGCGCGCGTACAGCAGCTGGCTGACATCCATACGACGGCGCTCGAACAGGCCGCGTTCGATCATGCCACGTTCATTACGCGCGTGTTGTCGGTTGCGGCGCTTGCCGAGGCGCCGGGCGATGAGGGCCGAGCGACGAGCGACTAGTAATAGTTGCCGGCAGCGATAAGACGGGGTTTCCAGTAGCTGTGGTCGAGCGTCGTGATCTCCACGCTCTTGCCGCTGGAAGGGGCGTGGACGAATCGGCCCTCGCCGAGATAGATGCCGACATGCCCGGTCTTGCCCTGGATGCGAAAGAACAGCAGGTCGCCCGGTTGGAGGTCGTTGAGGGCCACGGCACGGGCGCGATGGTGCTGTAGCGTGGACGTGCGTGGCACGTCGATGCCGGCGACCCGATGCGAATACTGCACCAGCCCGCTGCAATCGAATCCCCGGCTCGGCGAGTTGCCGCCATAGCGATACGGTTTGCCGATCATCGACTGGGCCGTGCGCACCACGTACTGGCGCTCGATCGGCAGGCTGCGCAGTTCATGTGCCCCACGTCCGCTGTAACCGTGTTGCACATTGTTCGCCCCGCCGCAGCCATAGAGTCCCGCTGTCGCCAGCAGGGTCACGACCAGTCCGGTTGCCTTCAACATCGCCCCGATCCCCTGGTTTTCCATTGGATGCCCGATTTCAGTCTAGTGCGGCGCGTTCATCGCGCCAAGCTTTGCTTGTCACAGTCTGGCGACTTCAGCTGAACATGACGTGAACCGTACTCGCGGCTGCTAGTCTTGGCGAAGGCGCTGGGTCAGTGTCTCCACGGGCAGGCTTTCGTCCGAACGCAGTGGCAGGGCGGCCTCGTCAGCGGGTGGTTCCCGTTCGGACAGTTGTTGCTCTAGAACGTTAAGGTCGGCCTCCGAGGCATCGGTGCCTGCCTCGGCGCGCTCCGTGACACGACGGCGCAATTCGTCGGGCTCCGCTTCGATGTCGAGGATGAGGTAGGGACAATCGAGTGCCCTTGCGAGCTCGGCGAATGGCTGACGCTGATTCTTTTTCAGGAATGTGGCGTCGGCCACAGCAAGGAAGCCGGATTCGGCGATCACGCGCGACAGCTCATGCAGGCGCGCATAGGTCTTCGCCGAGGCGTCCGGCGAGTAGATGCCCGTGTTCATGCCGGACTTCGTGTCGGCTTCGGCCGGCAGTCCGAACAGGCGCTTGCGTTCAACGTCGGATCGCACCCGGATTGCACCCAGCCGGTCCACCATGCCCTGTGCCACGGTGGTCTTGCCCGAGCCGGAGACACCGCAGGTGATGGTAACCGCGGGTTTGTGCAGCGTGGTGTAGTGTTCGGCCAGGTTGGCATAGCTCTGGTAGGCCGCGAGTATCTGCTCGCGCTCTGCGTTTGCGAGTCCACCCTGGGACAGGCGGATGCTTGAGACCTTGGCGCGAACCATCGCACGGTAGACCTGGTAGAAACGCAGCAGCCGCAGGCCCTCGTAATCGCCCGAGCGTTCCAGGTATCGATTGAGGACGTGGCGCGCATGCGCGTGAGCTTCGCGGTCGTCGAGGTCCATCACGAGAAAGGCGATCTCGCTCATGACGTCGATCCAGCGGAAGTAGTCGTTGAACTCGATGCCGTCGAAGATCGCGATGTCACCGTCGACGAAGGCCATGTTGCCGAGATGCATGTCGCCGTGGCACTCCCGGATGTGGCCTTCCTGCTTGCGTGCGGCGAGCAGCGGCCGGAGTTCCTCGTAACGCGCTGCAGTCCACGCTTCGAGTCGTTCGAGCTGGGCTTTCTGTTCGGGATCGGTGATCAGCGGGGCGAGCTGTTCGAAATTCTGCGCCATGGGCGCATACACGGCCTCGGCGGTACCGAAGGGCATGCTGTCGTCGGCGATCGCGGCCTCGGCGTGAAAGCGGGTGACACGGTCGGCGATTTCGTCCATATGGCCGAGCGTGAGTTCACCGCGGGCGAGCACACGATCGAGCAGCCCATCCTGGTCGAACTGCCGCATCTTGACCGCGTATTCGAAGGGTGCGTCGTCCCCGTCGAAGCGGGGCTTATCCGGCGAACCGGTGAACGCGACCACGTCCAGGTAGAGTTGCGGGGCGAGGCGTCGATTCAGCCGCAGTTCTTCCTCGCAGAATCGCTTGCGATCGGCGAGCGAGGCGAAGTTGAGAAAGCCCAGGTCCAGCGGCTTCTTGATCTTGTAGGCATAGTCGCCGGTGAGCAGTACCGTGGAGATGTGGGTCTGGATCTCCCTGATCGCGCTGACCGGGTGCGGGTAGGCGGCCGGTTGCTTGAGGGCCTCGATCAGGCGGCGCTGGGTGTCGCTTGCGTCGGTCATTATAATGCTCGCTCGACTGGATGGGGGATACGGCAAATCGCCAAAGGATAAAGAAAATGCATACACCAAGCCAATATCGGGTCTTCTTGCCGCTGCTGTTGGTTGCGTGGCTCGCCGGTTGTCTCGAGATGCCGGTGCAGTTGCCTGCTGCGGCCGCCACCGCCGAGCCGACGCGCCAGGACGTTGCGGAGGCTATCCGGCAGGCCCTGTCCCAAGGCATCACGCGCTCCGTACAGCAGCTCGGGCGCGAAGGTGGGTTTGCCGACGATGCACGGGTCCATATCCCGTTGCCCGACGAGTTGGATCGCGTCGCAGGTGCCCTCGAACGGCTGGGCCAGGAGCACTACGTGCGGGAATTTGAACAGTCCCTCAACCGGGCGGCCGAGCAGTCGGTACCCTATGCTTCGGCGATCTTTGCCCAGGCCTTGTCCGAAATGACGGTGGAGGACGCCATCGCGATCGTGCGCGGCCCGGACGATACCGCCACACGCTATTTTCGTGAACGCACGGAACCGCAGCTGAAACGGGCGTTCTATCCCATCGTGGCGGAGCAGACGAGCCGCGTGGGGGTGACGCAGGCGTACAAGGACATGATCGACCGCACCGGCGTGTTCAAGAGTTATCTGAGTGACGAGTTGCAGGACCTGGATGCCTATGTCACACAGCGCGCGCTCGACGGCCTCTTCCTCTACATCGCTGAAGAGGAGGGGCGTATCCGTGAACAGCCGGTTGCACGTACCACCGAGTTGCTGCGGCGCGTATTCGGTTATTACACCCACTAGAACGGTTTCACCCAAGGGATACAAGCGGGACGCATGCCCCCGAAAAGGATGATCAACAAGCCGCGTAAGGCGGCGCCGGCAAAGGCCCGGCGCAAGTCGGCCGGGCCTCGTCGCAACGCGGGTCGCGCGCCCTGGCGTCGCTACGCCCTGCGCACGATGGCCGTGCTGGCGGTCGTCATGGTCGCCTACGTGGTGTATCTCGATTTCTCTGTGCGCCATCACTTCGAGGGCAAGCGCTGGTCGCTGCCGGCCCGCGTGTTCGCGCGTCCCCTGGAACTGTTCGAGGGGCAGGCGCTCAACGCCGCGAGCCTGCAGCGCGAACTCGAGCTGTTGCGCTACCGGCGCGTGGTCGGACAGCAGTCGCCCGGCGAGTACCGTCGTGACGGCAACCATTTCACCCTGCATACCCGCGGCTTCGCCTTCGCCGCGGATCACGAGCCGGCTCATGTCCTGACCCTGGCCATCGACGACGGCCGCGTGGTCGCCCTGCGCGACGCGGTGACCGGTGCCGAGGTGTCGCTGGCACGTATCGAACCGTTGCTCATCGCCAATATCTATCCCACGCATAACGAAGACCGGCTCCTGGTTAAGCTGGAGGACGTCCCGCAGTTATTGATCGACGGACTGATCGCGGTGGAGGACCGGCAGTTCTACGAACACATCGGGGTCAGCCCGGCTTCGATCGCCCGCGCCGCCATGGCCAACCTGCGCGCGGGGCGCACGGTGCAGGGTGGTAGTACCATCACCCAGCAGCTGGTGAAGAACTTCTACCTGAGCAACGAACGCACGCTCACGCGCAAGGCCAACGAGGCAGTCATGGCCCTCTTGCTGGAATGGCATTACGACAAGAACGCCATTCTCGAGGCCTATCTCAACGAGATCTACCTGGGTCAGGATGGCGCGCGTTCCATCCATGGCTTCGGCCTGGCCAGCGAGTTCTATTTCCAGCGCCGCCTGGACCAGCTCGAAAAACACCAGCTCGCCCTGCTGGTTGCCATCGTCAAGGGTGCCTCGTACTACGATCCTCGCCGACATCCAGAACGGGCGCGCCAACGGCGAGACCTCGTGCTCGATCTGTTGCATGCCCAGGGCCACCTCTCGGATGCCGAGCTGGCAGCAGCCAAGGGGCGTGGGCTGGACGTGGTGCCGTCACCGCCTTCCGGGGTTACGCCTTTCCCCGCCTATCTCGACGTGGTGCGGGAGCAGCTGCGCCGTGACTACCACGAGGATGATCTGCGCAGCGAGGGACTTTTCATCTTCACGAACATGGATCCCGCGGTACAGGTGACGGCCGAGGATGCGTTGACCCGTCGGCTGCCGCAGCTGGAACGGGGCCGGGGCCTCCCCGGGAACAGCCTTCAGGGGGCGATGGTGGTCACCGCGGCGGAGCAGGGCGAGATCGTCGCCGTGGTGGGTGACCGGGACCCGCGTTACGCCGGGTTCAACCGTGCGCTGAACGCGCACCGCCCCATCGGGTCGCTGATCAAGCCTGCCGTGTATCTCACTGCGCTGTCGCGGCCGGACGACTACACGCTGATGACCCAGGTGGACGACGGGCCGCTGGAAGTGCATCTCGCCGACGGACAGGTCTGGGCCCCGCGCAATTACGACGAGCAACACCACGGCGAAGTCAGTCTGCTGGAGGCGCTGGTGAATTCCTACAACGTCTCGTCCGCGCGGCTGGGGCTTTCGGTGGGCCTGCCGCGCGTGGCCGCGACCGTGCAGGCACTGGGTGTCGAGCGGCCGATCAATCCCTATCCCTCCATGCTGCTCGGCGCGGTGGACCTCAGCCCGCTGGAAGTCAGCCAGATGTACCAGACACTGGCTGCCGGCGGTTACCGGGCACCCCTGCGCGCGATTCGCCAGGTAATGGACCGCAACGGCCAGGTCCTGCAGCGCTATCCGCTGGAAGTCGAGGAGGCCGTCGATCCGGGCGCGGCCTACCTCGTCACCATGGCCCTGCACGAAGTCACTCGCCGCGGGACCGCCCAGTCCCTGCAGGGCCGGCTGCCCGACGACCTGCAGACGGCGGGCAAGACCGGCACCACGGATGATCTGCGCGACAGCTGGTTCGCCGGTTTCACCGGATCCCATCTCGCGGTGACCTGGATCGGGCGCGACGACAACCAGCCGACGGGGCTCACCGGTTCGACCGGGGCGCTCCCCGTCTGGGCGGACGTCATCGATGCCATTCCGACACGCTCGCTGGCACCCTTGCGACCCGAAACCGTGACCTGGGCGCTGGTCGATCCGCAGACCGGCCTGGCCGCCGAACGGTATTGCCCGAGCGCCGAATGGGTGCCGTTCATCATTGGCTCGGTGCCCACCGAGACGTCACCCTGTGCCGCCGGCCTCGGCGGCAGTATCAAGCGCTGGTTTCGCGGGCTGTTCGAGTAGGCCTGAAAGTCGCGAGCCGACGCGGTCCTGTGTACACTGGCGCGCACCATGACCCGCCGCATCATCGTCACATATCGCGTCGTCCTCGCCACCTTGGCGGTGACTCTCGTGAGCGCATGCGCCACCGGCCCGGCGAGCGGTCCACGCGATCCGGGACCGGACGCGAGCCCCGCCTTCCAGGCGCCGCGCCTGCCGGACAGGAGTGCGGCCACGCACGCGTTGTCGCCGGCCGCGGCGAGCCTCGTGGCGCGCGCCAATGCACTGGTGGCCGAAGGGCAGCCCGAGGCGGCCGCCGCCGAGATCGAGCGCGCGATCCGGATTCAGCCCACAAACCCGCGCCTGTGGCAGCGCATGGCGGCCGTGCGGCTCGAACTGAACGATGTCGAGCAGGCCGAAGCGCTCGCGCGCAAATCCAATCGGCTGGCCACCGACAATCCGGCTATCCAGAGCACAAACTGGCGGCTCATCGCCGAGGCCCGGCGGCTGCGCGGCGACCAGCCCGGATACGAGGAAGCCATGTACCGCGCGCGCGAATTGCAGGGTCGCTAGGCATGACGCTCGACGCTCGCGCGGCCCTCGGGCCCGACGGTCCCTTTGCCGAGTTGCTGGACGGTTTTCAGGCCCGGCCTCAGCAGCAGGACATGGCCGAAGCGGTGGAAGCCGCGATCGCAGGCTACGGCACGCTGATTGCCGAAGCGGGCACGGGCGTGGGCAAGACGTTCGGCTACCTGGTCCCGGCCTTGCTCTCCGGGGGCAAGATCATCGTCTCCACCGGCACCAAGACGCTTCAGGACCAGTTGTTTCACAAGGACTTGCCGCTGGTGCGCAAGGCACTGGGTCTCAATCTGCAGTCGGCCCTCTTGAAGGGGCGCGCCAACTACCTGTGCCTGCACCGGTTTCGTACCACCGTGGCCGAGGGCCGCCTGCGCGATCGGCAGCAGGTGAGTGAGCTCCGGCGCATTCGCGAGTGGGCCGGGGTGACGCGCAGCGGCGACATCGGTGAGGTCACCGACGTCGCCGAGAACGCCGAGATCTGGCCGCTGGTCACCTCCACCGCCGACAACTGTCTGGGCCAGGAATGCGACGACTACCAGCAGTGCCACGTCGTGAAGGCGCGACGGGCCGCACAGGAGGCGGATGTCGTCGTCATCAACCATCACCTGTTCTTTGCCGATCTCGCGCTCAAGGAAGAAGGCTTCGGCGAGCTGCTGCCGAGCGCGAACGCCGTGATCCTCGACGAGGCCCACCAGTTGCCGGAGATCGCCTCGGTCTTCTTCGGGCAGACCTTGGGCAGTCGCCAGCTCCTGGAGTTGGCACGCGACTGTATTGCCGAGGGGCACAACGAGGCCCCGGACATGGCGGAGATCGCGGAGCACGCGCAGGGACTGGAGAAGGCCACGCGCGACCTGCGCCTGGCGCTGGGGCGTGCCGGGCAGCGCGAGCCCTGGGAGCGCATCCGGCACAAACCGGATGTGGTGGACGGCATGGAGACGCTTGGCGACTGTCTCGATAGCCTCTGTGAGTTGCTGGATGTGGCCGGCGAGCGCGGAAAGGGCCTGGAGGCCTGCCAGCGCCGCGCCCACCTGGCGCGGCAAAGGCTCGCGCGCCTGCGGGAACCGGACGAGACGGCGATCCAGTGGTTCGAGACCTACACGCGGGCCTTCCAGCTCAATATCACGCCGCTGGACGTGGCCGAACTGTTTCACAGCCGACTCGAGGCCCATCCCTGTGCCTGGATCTTCACCTCCGCGACGCTGGCAGTGGGCGAGCGCTTCGATCATTTCGCCTCGCAGCTCGGGCTCGACCTCGCGCAGAAGCTTCAGCTGGATAGCCCCTTTGACTATGCGCATAACGCGCTGCTGTACCTGCCGACCGGTTTGCCCGAGCCCAACGACCCGGGATACACCGCGGCTGTGGTGGAGGCGGCGATACCGGTCATTCGCGCGAGTCGCGGACGCTGTTTCATGCTCTTTACCAGTCACCGGGCGCTGCGCGAGGCAGCCGGGCTGCTCGACGGGCGCCTGCCGTTTCCGTTGCTGGTGCAGGGCGATATGCCACGCGGCGAGCTCATCGACCGGTTCCGCAGCCTTGGTAACGCGGTGCTGCTCGGGACCAGCAGTTTCTGGGAAGGCGTCGACGTGCGCGGCGAGGCACTGAGCGCAGTCATCATCGACAAGCTGCCCTTTGCCTCGCCGGGAGATCCCGTGTTGCAGGCGCGTCTCAATGCCATCCGCAGCGCGGGGGGTAACCCCTTTATGGATTACCAGCTCCCGCAGGCCGTGATTACCCTGAAGCAGGGGGTGGGCCGGCTGATTCGCGATGCGGCCGACCGGGGCGTGCTCATGATCTGCGATCCGCGCGTGCGCACCAAGCAATACGGGCGCGTGTTCCTCGACAGCCTGCCGCCCGTACCGGTGACGCGCGACCTGAACGACATCACTCCATTCTTCATCGTCGGCGAAGCCGCCGGCGAATCGGCCTGAGAAAGGGCTTTTAGGCGATGAAAATTCTTGCCATCGACACCTCCACGGATGCCTGCTCCGTCGCACTGTTTATCGACGAGACCGTAACAGGCCGTTTCGAAATGGCGCCGCGTCGGCATACGGAGCTGGTGTTGCCCATGGCGCAGGCACTCCTGGATGCGGCGGGCCTGCGCGTCCAGGATCTGGATGCGGTGGCCTTCGGGCGCGGACCCGGGGCGTTCACGGGCCTGCGCATCGCCGCCGGAGTGGCGCAGGGCATCGCGCTCGGGGCGGACATTCCGGTCATCCCGGTCTCCACCTTGGCCACCCTGGCGCAGGCACTGTTCGATGCCGATCGTGCCGAGTGCGTTGCCACGGCCCTCGACGCCCGCATGGGGGAAGTCTACTGGGGTGGGTTCTGCCGGGACCCGGACGGCGTGGCCGCGCCCGTCATCCCCGAGGCGGTGGGCGCGGCTGATGCCGTCGAGATCCCTGCCGGTGCCGACTGGGTCGGCGCGGGCAGTGGCTGGGGGGCCTACGGGGACGTGCTGCAGGCGCGTTTCGCCGAAGGGGGTCTCAAGGCGACCCTGCCGGAGGTGAGTCCCGATGCGGCGGCCATGCACAGGCTGGCACGGCGGGCTTTCCTGCGCGGCGACCTGCTGCCCGCCGAACAGGCGCAGCCGATCTACCTGCGTGACGACGTTGCGAAAAAGCCCGGAGCGGCGAAGGCGTGACGGCCTGGGATACCCAATGGGCGCGCTGGCGGGCGCCGGCGCTGACGCGGGGCGTGATCCGACAGGCGCCGGAAGACTTCCGGGTCGACGAGTTGCTGCCCTTCGAGGCCGAAGGCGAGGGCGAGCACCTGTGGGTGCATCTGCGCAAGCGGGGCGAGAACACTGATTTCGTCGCGCGGGCCCTGGCGCGGGCGATCGGCGTGCCACCCCGGGCCGTCGGCTATGCCGGGCTCAAGGACCGCCACGCGGTGACCACTCAGTGGTTCAGTATCCACGCACCCAAGGATCCGCCCGCGCAGTGGGCCGGGCAGCTTCCGGACTCCTGCGAGGTCCTGAACGTCACCCGTGGCCGCCGTAAGATTCGCACCGGCAGTCTGCGCGGTAACCGGTTCGCGCTGATTATCCGTAACTGTACGGGTGACCCGGGGGCGCTCAACGATTCGCTCCAGGCCCTGGTCCAGGGCGGTGTACCCAATTACTTCGGTGAGCAGCGCTTCGGCCGCGAACGCGCCAATCTGCGGCAGGCGCTCGCCATGTTTGCGGGGGAAAGCGATGTCCGCGATCGCAAGCGGCGTGGGCTTTATCTCTCGGCGGCCAGGTCGTGGCTCTTCAACCAGGTGCTGGACCGGCGCCTGCGGCAGGGGACTTGGGACCGGCTGCTCGACGGCGAGGTGCTCAACCTTGATGGCAGCCATTCCTGGTTTCGTGCCGCGCAGATCGACGACCGTTTGCGGGCGCGCTACGCGGCGCTCGATGTGCATCCCACGGGGCCGCTCTGGGGACGCGGGGAGCTCGACAGCAGCGGTGCAGTGGCGGAACTGGAAGCGGGTGTGGCGGCCGAATGGTCTGCGTTCGCCGAGGGGTTGGTGTCACAGGGATTGAAGCAGGAACGCCGCGCCCTGCGTATGCGGCTGCTGGACGTGGCGCAGGACTGGCTGGCGCCGGACGTGCTCAAGCTTGAACTGGAGCTGCCGGCCGGGGCTTACGCCACCACGGTGCTACGGGAGCTCGGCACGCTGCGCGATGCGCAGCGTGCCGAGGGTGAAGATCTCCTGTAGTCGGCCCTACATGCTGTGGCGCAGGGTGAACGCGCCGCGGATGTCGCCCTCTGCGTAACCGCGGGCCTTGTCTTCCGGGTACAGCGCGTCGAGCTTGGCCTTGACCGGTGCCTGGATGTCGGTGCCGTGGCAGGTCAGGCACACGCCCTGGGTCGGGATGGCCTTCATGTAGCGGAACTCGGTGCCGTTCTCGGTGGTGACCACCTCGCTGTATTCGAGCGTCTGAACCGGCTTGCCCTCGGCTTTTTGGGCCTCGAACTGTTCCATGATCTGGGTTTCCCAGGCATCCGGCGCATTATCGGGATTACGCGGCTTCATGGACGTACGGGCGACTTCCCAGCCGCCGGTGGACAGGTCGGCGGCGATTTCGGGTGCGCGGGTATGGCAGACCTCGATGGCGGCGGTCGGGCCGCCGGATTTCATCGCGGCCTGCAGTTCGCCCTTGAGGGTGCCGCCGAACTGCTGCACCAGGGCGCGGGCCTCGGCGACGTCCGGCATCATCGGTTTCTGTTCGGCGGCGGCGGGAATGGCCGCGGCCAGCAGGAGCAGGGGAAGGGCAGATTTGGTCACGTTGTTCACCTCGGGTTCGTCGGGTGTTGTCGATGGAATGAAAGATACGGCTTCACCGGCCGGCGTTCTGTGACTTTGTTACCGGCGCAGCAACACGTATACCGCGCCGGTCCCACCGTCGACCGGGCGGGCCGAGCAGAAGGCCAGGACCTCGTCTCGCTGGCGCAACCAGCGGTTGACCATGATCTTGAGTACCGGCCCCTGGTTACTGGAGCGTAGCCCCTTGCCGTGAATGATGCGCACGCACTGCGCACGCTGCCCGCGGCATTCACCCAGGAAGGTCACGAGCGCCTCGCGTGCCAGTGGCACCGTGAGGCCGTGCAGATCCAGTTCCGCCGCCAGGGCGTACTCGCCGCGCCGCAGCTTGCGAAACTGGCTCTTCTTGATACCCGGTCGGCAGAAGCTCAGCATGTCGCCGGGCTGGAGTTCCTCCGGGTCATAATGATCCGAGAGCATATCCTCGAGCACGCGTGCCTCGTCGCGCTCGTGCTGGCCGGGCCGGGGCGCCGGTCGCGCCGGGGCGTGTTCGACCTTGTCGTGCTCGAGCGGCTCCACCTCGCGCATCATCGCCCGAAACAGGCCGAAGTCGTCACTTTCCCGGTTGTGGTCGTCATCGCTCATGGGGCTAGTCTACGTGTTGAAGAACGGCGGCGTAACCCACTGAATGGCGACAAATAGTTGGGCCGGCCGGGGTGATTCCAGTATATTAGAAACCTTGTTTCATGACCGGGTTCCCATGCATATCCTCGTCAGCAACGATGACGGCTACCAGGCGCCAGGGCTTGCGGTGCTCGCGGATGCGCTCGCCGATGTCGCCCAGGTTACGGTGGTCGCACCCGACCGTGATCGCAGCGGCGCGAGCAACTCGCTCACGCTCGACCGTCCCCTGCGGGCCACGACCCAGCCCAACGGGTTCATCGCGGTAAACGGCACACCCACGGACTGCGTACACGTCGCGATCACGGGGTTGATGGGCGATGAACCCGATATGGTTATCTCCGGCATCAACCTGGGCGCCAACCTCGGCGACGACGTCCTTTACTCGGGCACCGTTGCCGCGGCCACCGAGGGACGCTTTCTGGGGCTGCCTGCGATGGCCGTCTCGCTCACCTCGTTCGAAGGGCGCCACTTCGAGACGGCGGCGCGCGCCGCGGTGCTGCTGCTCGCCCGCATGCGCAGCCAGCCGCTGCCATCGGATACCATCCTCAACGTCAACGTGCCCGACCGGCCCTGGGAAGAAATCCTCGGGTTCCGCTCGGTGCGCCTCGGGCACCGCCACAAGTCCGAGCCGGTATGCCGGTCGGCGGACCCGCGCGGGCGCCCGATCTACTGGATCGGGCCGGCGGGTCCTGAAGCCGACGCCGGTCCCGGGACCGACTTCAACGCGATCGCCGAGGGTTACGTCGCGGTAACCCCGCTGCAAATCGACCTCACGCGGCACGGGGCGCTCGAGGATGTCGGGAGCTGGCTGGAGGGCATCCATTGATCGACGACGTCAGCCGCCGCGGCATCGGCATGACCTCGCAGCGCACGCGGGACCGGCTGGTGGAGCGATTGCGCGAACGCGGAATCCGGGACGAGCGCGTGCTTGCAGTGATCCGGCAGACACCCCGCCACCTGTTCGTCGACGAGGCCCTCTCGAGTCGCGCCTACGAAGACACCGCGCTGCCCATCGGTTTTCGCCAGACCATCTCACAACCGTATACCGTCGCGCGCATGACGGAGATCCTCCTGGCGGGAGAGCGCCCGGTCGAGAAGGTGCTCGAGATCGGCACCGGCTCGGGCTACCAGGCTGCGATCCTCGCCCAGCTGGTGAAGCGCGTTTACACGGTGGAGCGCATTCGCGACCTCTACAGACGCACACGTGAACTGCTGCGCGGGCTCGGTTACCGTAACCTGTTTACACGTCACACCGATGGCACCTGGGGGTGGCCGGAGCAGGCGCCGTTCGACGCCATCATCGCCACCGCTGCGGCCGACGAGATCCCGGAGGCCTTGCTCGAGCAGCTGGCCGATGGCGGACGGCTGGTGATTCCGGTGGATGGTGGGCAGGGTCAGCGCCTGTGCCTGATCCAACGCAACGGTAACGTGTTCGAACAGCAGACCGTGGAGGCGGTGAGCTTCGTGCCGTTCTGTCAGGGCGAGGTACGCTAGTGCTGTTCGCGCGGCTCTATGACCGTGTCATGGCGCTGGCTGCGCACCGCCATGCGCCGCGCTACCTGGCCACGTTGAGTTTTGCGGAATCCTCCTTCTTTCCGGTGCCGCCGGATGTGATGCTCATTCCCATGGTGGCGGCCAGGCCGGAACGGGGTTACCGCCTGGCGTTGCTCACCACGCTGGCTTCCGTGCTGGGTGGTTTGCTCGGCTACCTCATCGGTTTCGTGGCCATCGAGGCGATCGAGCCCTGGATCATCGAGGTGGGTTACGGCCCGCGTTACGAAGAAGTCAAGGCGGCATTCGCGACCTGGGGTGTCTGGTTCGTGCTGGTAGCGGGTTTTTCGCCGATCCCCTACAAGCTGTTCACCGTGACCGCCGGCGCGCTCTCCCTGGCGCTTGCGCCTTTCCTGCTGGCCTCGGTGGTTGGGCGCGGGGCACGTTTTTTCATCGAGGCGGCCCTGATCATCTATCTCGGGCCGAGCATGATTCCCATCATACGGCGCTACATCGAATGGTTCGGCTGGGCGACCGTGATCCTGTTGGTTTTGGTGGTGCTGTTCGTTACGCTGAGCCAAGGATGAAGCGAAGCTCTGCGATACTTCTCGGCCTGATCTTGATCCTGCTGCTGGCAGGCTGCAGTACCGGGGGGTCGCGCCCGTTTCTCTATCCCGATCATTACACCGTGCGCAAGGGCGATACGCTCTACTCGATTGCGTGGCGGTTCAAGCTCGATCACAAGGAACTGGCGCGCTGGAACGGAATCGGTCCGCCGTACACGATTTATCCCGGTCAGCGGCTGGTCATGAATCCAATGCGCGCGTATGCCGAGCGCGAGCCCGCGCCCGCTTCAAGCCGAAGCGCGAGCACCTCCGCAAGCACGTCCACCACGTCGAGTTCCGCCACGACATCATCGACGCCCCGAGTCACGACCAGCCGTCCACCGGCGACGGCCGCGACTGCCCCCGCGGGGCCGGCGCCGACTGCCTGGTTGTGGCCGACCAAGGGCGAAGTGGTGCGCAAGTTTTCCCACAACGCGGCGGGTAAAAAAGGTATCGATATCAGCGGCACGATGGGGCAGCCGGTGGTCGCGACAGCAGCGGGTCGTGTGGTCTATAGCGGGAGTGGACTTCTCGGTTACGGTCAGCTTATCATCATCAACCATAACAAGAATTATTTAAGTGCCTACGCGCACAACAGTAGTCTGCTGGTGAAGGAGGGAGATGTCGTCGAGGCCGGTCAGCAGATCGCAAAGCTCGGCGACACCGGGACGGATCGCCCCATGCTGCATTTTGAAATCCGACGAGATGGACGCCCCGTCGACCCGCTGAAATACCTTCCCGGCCGCTAGGCACCGCAAGTCACAGCCACCTTGGGAGTTGACGCGCACATGCCAGCCAAGCAGCGCAGCAAGAAGGACACGAAACAGCTCAAGAAGAGCTCATCCAAGCAGGCTCGCGACGAGCGTGACGAGGAGCTTGATGAAGAGGCCGAGGCAGCGGAACTCAAGCTCGATGAGGACGTGGACACCGATGCCGACGAGGCGCCGGATCGCGACGTCAAGGATGAGAAGAAAGTGTATGCCGCGGGCGATGTGCCCAAGCGCGATCTCGATGCCACCCGCATCTACCTCAGCGAGATCGAATACTCCCCCCTGTTGACCCCCGAAGAGGAAGTGCACTACGCGCGTCTGGCGCGCAAGGGCGACGAGTTCGGCCGGCGCAAGATGATTGAGTGCAACCTGCGCCTGGTGGTCAAGATCGCCCGCCGATACATGAACCGCGGCCTGGCCCTGCTGGACCTGATCGAGGAGGGCAACCTCGGGTTGATCCGGGCGGTGGAGAAATTCGACCCGGAACGCGGTTTTCGCTTCTCAACCTATGCCACCTGGTGGATTCGCCAGACCATCGAGCGCGCGCTGATGAACCAGACGCGCACCATCCGCCTGCCGATTCACGTGATCAAGGAGCTCAACAGCTACCTGCGCACGGCCAGGCGTCTTGCCCAGGAGCTCGAGCACGAGCCAACTGCGGACGAGGTGGCCAAGGAACTCGACAAGTCGCCGGAGGACGTGAAGCGCCTGCTCAACCTCAGTGAGCGGGCGACCTCGGTGGACCTGCCGATCGGCAAGGACAGCGACCGACCGCTACTCGACGTGATCCCGGACGAGCATACGCCGGAGCCCTCCGAGCTTGTCCAGGACCAGGACGTGCACGACTACGTGGATCACTGGCTGATGGAGCTCGACGAGAAGCAGCGGGAGGTGATCGTGCGCCGTTTCGGCCTGCACGGCTACGAGCGCGCCACGCTCGAGGAGGTGGGGAACGAGTTGGGGGTGACGCGCGAGCGCGTGCGCCAGATCCAGATGGACGCCCTCAAGCGGCTGCGCAAGATCCTGGAGAGCCGCGGATTCTCCGAGGAAAACCTGCTGCACGAATGACCGGGCTTCTCGGGGCCGGGCCAATACAGGCCCGGTGCGATGGCGACGGGGGCGTGAGTCTCAGATGATCAGCAGGGCCGCGGCGACATGGCGGCCTTCGGCCATCAGCACGTTGTAAGTCCGGCAGGCCGAGCCGGTATCCATCACCTCCAGCCCGATGCCGTGCTCCCGAAACATGCGAAGTACCTCGGGGGCTGGAAAGCGCTGACGCTCCCCGGTCCCCAGGACGACGATCTCGGGCTCCCAGTCGAGCACCCGTGACAGGGTTTCCGTGTCGAGGTCGTCAAAATCCTCGGCCGACCATTCCGTATCGAGCTTCTCCGGTGCGATAATGAGGCTCGTCGTGTGGACGGTTTCGTTGACCTTGATGAAGCCGTTGTCGTAGGCGGTGATGGCGAAGCTGCCAGCACCGAATTCCTGTGCAAATTTCATAGCCATTTCCGACGGATGCGGTCGTGTTTGCGCATTATAGCGCAGGGCGTTGCGCGACCGGCGCCAATTGACAGCTTTTCACGGCGTCAGTAATGTTGCCCGTTTACCCCGGGCCCCCATTTTTGTGGATAAATCACGGTGATAGACGAGTTTCCCAGAATCAAGCGACTGCCTCCCTACGTCTTCAATATCGTCAATGACCTGAAGGCCAAGGCCCGAGCCCGGGGCGAGGACATCATCGATTTCGGCATGGGCAACCCGGATCAGCCCACCCCGCAGCACATCGTCGACAAGCTGGTGGAGGCCGCGCGCCGCGGCGATACCCACCGCTACTCGGTCTCGCGCGGCATTCCGCGCCTGCGTCGCGCCATCACCACCTGGTACAAGCGCGAGTACGACGTGGATATCGACCCCGAGTCCGAGGCCATCGTGACGATCGGTTCCAAGGAAGGCCTGGCGCACCTGGCGCTGGCCACCCTCGGTCCCGGGGATGCGGTGCTGGTGCCCAACCCGGCCTATCCGATCCACCCCTACGGCTGTGTCATCGCGGGCGCCGATATTCGCCACGTGGCGATGACCCCCGACGTCGACTTCTTCGTCGAGCTGGAAAAGGCCATCAAGGATTCCTGGCCCAAGCCCAAGATGCTCATCCTGAACTTCCCGGGTAACCCGACGACGCAGTGCGTCGACCTGGAGTTCTTCGAAAAGGTGGTCGCCATCGCCCGCGAGCACGAGATCTGGGTCGTGCACGACATTGCCTACGCCGAGATCGTGTTCGACGGCTACAAGGCGCCCTCCATCCTGCAGGTGCCAGGAGCCAAGGAGGTGGCGGTGGAGTTCTACTCGCTGTCCAAGACCTACAACATGCCGGGCTGGCGCGTCGGTTTCATGTGCGGCAACAAGACCCTGGTGGCGGCCCTGGCGCGCATGAAGTCCTATCTCGACTACGGCACCTTTACGCCCATCCAGGTGGCCGCGATTTCGGCCCTGGAAGGCCCCCAGGACTGCGTCGAGGACATCCGGGCGCTGTACCTGAAGCGCCGTGACGTCCTCTGCGACGGCTTGAACAGCATTGGCTGGTCCGTGGAAAAGCCCAAAGCGACCATGTTCGTCTGGGCACCGATTCCCGAGCCCTATCTCGAGATGGGGTCGCTGGAGTTCTCGAAGAAACTGCTCAAGGAGGCCAAGGTCGCCGTTTCGCCGGGCGTGGGCTTCGGGCAGTACGGCGACGACCACGTGCGTTTCAGCCTCATCGAAAACGAACACCGTACCCGTCAGGCCATCCGCGGCATCCGTCAGATGTTCCGCAAGGACGGTCTGCTGGGCGACTGAACGATACACAGGAGCGAGATTTGGAACCGGTGAACGTAGGCCTGCTCGGCCTGGGCACGGTCGGTGGCGGCACCGTCAACGTGCTCAAGCGTAATGCAGAGGAAATCGCCCGCCGCGCGGGTCGTGGCATTGTCGTAACGCACGCCTCGGCGCGCGACCTGACCCGTGAGCGCATTTGCGACACCAGCGACATCTCGCTCACCGATGACCCGTTCGAGGTGGTCAACGACCCGAACGTACAGATCATCGTCGAGCTCATCGGGGGCTACGACATGGCGCGGGAACTCGTCATGCAGGCCATCGAGAACGGCAAGCATGTGGTCACGGCGAACAAGGCCCTGATCGCACTGCACGGCAACGAGATCTTCGAGCGCGCCCGGGAGAAGGGCGTGATGGTCGCCTTCGAGGCCGCCGTGGCCGGCGGCATCCCGATCATCAAGGCGATTCGCGAGGGCCTGGCCGGCAACGAGATCCAGTGGCTTGCCGGCATCATCAACGGCACCGGCAACTTTATCCTTACCGAGATGCGTGACAAGGGCCGCGAGTTCGATGACGTGCTGCAGGAAGCGCAGGCGCTGGGCTACGCCGAGGCCAACCCGGTGTTCGACGTCGAGGGCATCGACGCGGCGCACAAGCTGACCATCCTGGCCTCGATCGCCTTCGGCATCCCCCTGCAGTTCGAGAAGGTCTACACCGAGGGCATCACCCGGATCACCAGCGAGGACGTGGTCTTCGCGGGCGAATTGGGCTACCGCATCAAGCACCTCGGGTTCGCCCGCCGCACCGACAAGGGCATCGAACTGCGCGTGCACCCGACGCTGGTGCCGCACCGCCGGCTGATCGCCAATGTCGACGGCGTGATGAATGCCGTGCTGGTGTTCGGCGATGCCGTGGGTCCGACCATGTACTATGGCGCCGGCGCCGGCGCCGAGCCCACCGCGTCGGCCGTGGTCGCCGACCTGGTGGACGTGGTGCGCACGCTGACTTCCGACCCGGAAAACCGGGTGCCGCACCTCGCGTTCCAGCCGGACGCGCTGTCCGACATGCCGATCCTGCCGATCGACGACGTGGAAACGGCCTATTACCTCCGCCTCAAGGCGCTCGACAAGCCTGGCGTGCTGGCCGAGATCACCCGCATCCTGGGCGATCGCGGCATCAGCATCGAGGCCTTCGTGCAGAAGGAGCCCGTGGAGGGCATGCTGGATGCTGATATCATTCTGCTCACGCAGCGCGTGACCGAGCGCAACATGAACGCGGCCATCGCCGAGATCGAGAGTCTCGACGTGGTCAACGGCATGGTGACGCGCATTCGCGTCGAGGCGCTCAATTTCGTGCAGACGAAATAAGATTAAGAAGTTACTGCAGTTATCTGAATTTACAGGAAAAATAGCATGCCTTTTCGTTCCCGCTACACCGGTCTGATCGAACGTTACCGCGACCGCCTTCCGGTTCATGACGACACGCGCATCATCAGCCTTGGTGAGGGCAACACGCCGCTGATCCGCCTCAACAACGTGCCGGCCATCCTCGGCAAGGACGTGGACATCTACGTGAAGTTCGAGGGGCTCAACCCGACCGGTTCGTTCAAGGACCGCGGCATGACGATGGCGGTGACCAAGGCCGTGGAGGCGGGCAGCAAAGCCATCATCTGTGCCTCCACCGGCAACACCTCGGCGGCCGCGGCGGCCTATGCGGCGCGCGCAGGCATCACCGCCTTCGTGCTGATCCCGGACGGCAAGATCGCCATGGGCAAGCTGGCACAGGCGATGATGTACGGCGCGGTGACGATCCAGATCAAGGGCAATTTCGACGATGGCATGCGCCTGGTCAAAGAGGTCGCCGAGCAGGCCCCGGTGACCATCGTCAACTCGATCAACCCGTACCGGCTGCAGGGCCAGAAGACCGCGGCTTTCGAGATCGTCGAGGAGCTGGGCCGGGCCCCGGATTACCACTGCCTGCCGGTCGGCAATGCGGGCAACATCACGGCCCACTGGATCGGATACTGCGAGTACTCCTCGGGATCGGGGGACCACGTTACCGAGGCCTGCGCCTTCTGCAAGGGCCACTGCAAGTTCGCGGGCGGCGCCATCGTCGGCAACCGCCCGAAGATGGTGGGTTACCAGGCCGCGGGATCGGCCCCGTTCATGCGCGGCCACATGGTCGACAACCCGGAGACCGTGGCCACCGCCATCCGCATCGGGCACCCGCAGAGCTGGGACATGGCCTGGAAGGTGAAGGAAGAATCGGGCGGCTGGTTCGACGAGTGCACCGACGAGGAGATCCTGGCGGCGCAGAAGCTGCTCGCGCAGACCGAGGGCGTGTTCTGTGAGCCGGCTTCGGCCACCTCGCTGGCCGGTGCCATGCGCGACGTCAAGAATGGCAAGATCCCCGAAGGCAGCAGCATTGTCTGCACGCTGACCGGCAACGGGCTCAAGGATCCGGATACCGCCATCAAGCAGTCGAGTTCGCCCGTGCTGACCGTCGATGCGACCCTGGACGAGGTGAAGCGCTCCATCCTCGAGAACATGGCCGAGTGATGATGCCGGCGTGACGAACGGGGCACCGCCCCGTTCCCCCCGAGTAAAGGCCCCGTACTGTCCCAGTCGGGGCCTTTTGTTTTGAGGGAAGAGCATGCAGAATCGATGCTTCGTGATCCAATCCAACCGAGCCACGAGAGTGATGAAACGACTGGAACATCTGTTTGAGGCCGCGCTGTTTGGCAGCCGCTGGCTGCTCGCACCGCTGTTCGCCGGCCTGATGGTCGCCGTGATCGCGCTGCTGGTGAAGTTCTTCAAGGAATTGTGGAACCTGCTGTCCGGACTGTTCACGCTCACCGCGCAGGAGTCGGTGGTCAGTATCCTGACCCTGGTGGACGTGGCGCTGCTCGCGAGCCTGCTACTCATCATCGCGCTGAGCGGCTACGAGAACTTCGTCTCCAAGTTCGCGCTCGGCGATCACGAGGATCGCCCGGGATGGATGGGCAAGGTCGGATTCTCGGACCTGAAGATCAAGCTCATCGGGGCCATCGTGGCGATTTCCGCCATCGAGTTGCTCAAGGCCTTCGTCAACGTGACCGATACGCAGATGACGCACGAGCAGCTCGCGTGGAAAGTGGGAATCCACCTCACGTTCGTGGTCTCCGGCGTCTTGTTTGCCGTCACCGACCTGATCATGGCGAAGGCGAAGAGCAAGCCCGATAAATAACGCGGAACATACCAGGCGAGATGAAACGAAAAAGGGGTGCCGGTTTATCCGGCACCCCTTTTTTCTCGGCGCGTATGTTTGAAGCCGGCCTGTGCGATCAGGCGGCATCCTCCATGTCGTGGGCCAGTGCCTTGCGCCGATATTCCTGCGCTTCCTTGCGGCGCCCGGTGCGCATCAGGTACCGGGTAATGAGCTGGCAGCCTTCCTGCACGTAGCCGTGATCGGCCTGCATGGCGGACTCGATGGCGAGAATGCCGTCGCGATCGTTGCCCGAGAGCAGGTGGCGGCCGATGAAGTAATGCAACTTCGCGCAGCCGTGGCAGGCGGCGAGCAATTGCTTGTAGAAACGGCTGACCTGGGCCTGGTCGTTGAGATTCTTCTGGATCAGCTGGGCGCATTCCCAGGCCTCGTCGGCCGAAATGCTGCTGTTCTGCGCCTTGGCAATCAGACGCTTCATGCGCTCCCACTGGCCCTTGCTGGCATTGTACTGGCGCTTCCAGTCGGCGAGGTTTTCGTCCAGCCAGTGACGGTCCATCTGTACCCGCACGGCATCGAGCCGGGCCGGGAGCAACTGGCGAGACGCCGGCTGCTCGAAACCCCGGGGCACGGGGATCCGGTGATGGCCGATTTCGGCCAGGTGTTCGGCGAGACTGGGGCTGCGGCTGGTGGTCTGGTAGTCCGCAAGCACGTGATTGAGCCAGTACTCCGTCACACCCTTCTGGTACACCCGCCGCATGAACGACTCCAGGCTGGAATAGGGCGGGTGCTTCGGCGTCGGGTGGCGGCGGGCATTGCGGTAAATCGCCGGCCAGAACTGGTGATGCATCACGTACTGCGCGAAGTGATTGCCGGCCAGTGCCTGGGCAACCACCTCATCGTTGATGAGTTCCATCGGAAACTGGTCGCGCACGCATTGTTCGCGGCGGGCGTGCTCCTGGCTCAGCCAGTGGTAGGCTGGTGCGAAGCAGCGGTAGAAGACCCGGAGCACGAGCTGTTGCGGGCCCCAGCCGGTACGGAAATGCCGCTGATAGGCCTGGGCGATATCATCCATTGCGGAGAGCCAGGCGCCGGGGCGCCGCGGCGTGCTCGCCAGATAGCCGATCTCGCGCGCGAGCAGTACCTGCACGTGGACGGCCGATAGTGACTCGAGTACCGGCAAACCGATGGTCAGGGTGGTGTGCAGGCGAAACGGGAAGCCGTTCTGGGGGGTGCGCTCCACCTTCAGTTCGTATTCCGGAGAGAGGAGCACCTGGTCGATTCCGACCTCGCCGAAGTGCTGCTGAAGGTCCTTTAGCAGGGGGAACAGCAACGGCGCGTCCTTGGCGTCGATGCGACGGCCTGCCGGCAGGGCAACCTGTTCGCGCCACAGATACCAGGTCATGGCGCCGGCCAGCAACAGCGTCGCGAGCGCGGCCAGAAAGGCCTGGGCCGAGAACCCGCTGCCGATCCGGCCAAGCTGCTCGATCAGCTGCACGACCATCAGCAGCCCGACCACCGGAAATGTCAGCGGAACAGCCAGGCCGAGCAGTGCCACCGCGCCCAGCAGCGCCCGGTAGGCATGGGGCCAGCGGCCCGCGACGCTGCTTCTCAGGCGGTCGCGCGCACTGGGCATGCGCATCGTGCGCAGCACGGTTTGCTGCATGGCGTCTTCGGATCGCATGGGTCGCTCCCTCCAGCGGTCGGCGGATTTATCGAGATGGGTAGCCGAGACTAGGGCAGCGCGGGGAGGGGAAGCGTGAAGGGGCTCGCGTTTCGCCCGGTGCTCGTGCGGCGAACGCTCAATCTGCGAGCCGCATCACGAGCGGGATGTGATGGGCGTCTCGCCGGGCTGCCAGGCCGGGACGTCGAGTGCGGGATCGACCGACCACGGCGCGGGCTGGCCCGGCTCGGGGCAGTAGCGCTCGAGCATGGCCGCGAATCGGTCGCGGGGGATGCATTGGGCGCCCATGGCCATCATGTGAACCGTTGCCTGCTGGCAGTCGATGATCCGGTAGCCCCAGTGTTCGAGATGGCAGGCCAGCCAGACCAGCGCGATCTTGGAGCCATCGCGCATGGCGCTGAACATGGACTCGCCGAAAAAGACCTGCCCGATGGACACGCCATAGAGCCCGCCTGCGAGCCCGCCGTCGCCATCGAACACTTCCACCGAGTGGGCGTGGCCGGCCTCGTGGAGCGCCGTGTAGGCCTTCAGCATGTCGGGTGTGATCCAGGTGCCATCCTGGTCTGGGCGGGGGGCTGCGCAGGCGCGCATCACGTCCGGGAAACAGGTGTCGAAGCGTACCGTGTAAGGACGGTTGCGCAGTGTCTTGCGCAGGCTGCGCGTGATACGCAGCGCGTGCGGATAGAGGATCGCGCGCGGGTCCGGCGACCACCAGAGGATGGGCTGTCCCTCCTCATACCAAGGGAAGGTACCGTGACGGTAGGCATTGAGGAGCCGGGTCACACTGAGATCACCGCCCGCGGCAAGCAGGCCGTCCGGTTCGCGCATGGCGGCGTCGAGCGGCGGGAACGGTTGCGCGGGTTGCGCGGGATCGAGCCAGTGTATCCGGTTCATCAGGTTGAGCGTCACTAGGCTTGCGGCAACGTCACCGTCACCACTCGAAACGATCGACGAGATCTGCCCCTTCCGGCTCGCCGCCCGGCAGCGCCGTGACGTTGAGCTTGTACACGCGCTCGTTGGGCGCGGTGACCATGTGCGCCTCGACGGCGATGGCAACGGCCTTGAGTTCGCCCATGGTGGTGGCCACCGAATAGGAGTACGAGCGTTTCGTCGGCGTCATCAGATTCACGCGGTAACGCAGTGTGGACATGTCGCCTGCCGCCCCCATGGCGTGGTTGGTCGTGTAGTGCATGGCTCAATTGTCGTCCGCGTCTATGGTCGGTTGCACGTCGATTCCCTCACGAAACGGAGACCATGACATCAGTTCCTGACAGCGCTGCGCCATGAAGTGGCGCTCCCGCCGGCAAAAGGTGTCGATGACGGCCCTGAATTCCTCGTCGCCGATCCAGTGCGCGGACCACGTCGTGGTCGGCAAAAAGCCGCGTGCGATCTTGTGCTCGCCCTGGGCCCCGGGTTCGAAGCGATCCAGGCCGTGCTCGATACAGTAGTCGATACCCTGATAGTAACAGGCCTCGAAGTGCAGGCTATGGAAATCCCGATCGCAACCCCAGTAGCGCCCGAACAGGGCCTCGTCGTTGCGGAAGTTGAGCGCGGCGGCGACCGGTCGACCGTCGTGCTCTGCCACGACCATGACGATGCGGTCAGCCAGTCTGGCGCCGATCTCCTCGAAGAACGGCAGGGTAAGCGTGGGGATGCCGGCATTTTTCTCGAACGTTTCGACGTAAAACCGGTGGAACATCGCCCAGCCGTCGGCATCGATCTCGTCGCCGTGTAGCGTCTTGAGTTCGATGCCCTGTTCCTCCACCCGGCGTCGTTCCCGGTTGACCTTCTTGCGCTTACGCGAGCTGAAGTCGCCAACGAAGGCCTCGAAATCGGCGTAACCGCGGTTGTGCCAGTGATACTGGCAATCGCGGCGCAGCAACATGCCGTTGTCTTTCAGGTGTGCGCGATCTTCCGCGTTCAGGAACAGCCAGTGGATACTGGAAAGCCCGTTGTCGGCTGCAAGCTTGATGGCAGACTGGATCAAGGCATTCTTCACGGTGACCGTGTCGACGTCGGCTGCACAAAGCAGGCGTCGGCCCGTGATGGGAGTGTACGGAATGCCAACGACCAGTTTCGGGTAATAGCGCCGACCGGCGCGCTCGTAGGCCGATGCCCAGCTCCAGTCGAATACCAGTTCCCCGTAGGAGTTGGTCTTGAGGTACATCGGCATGGCGCCGATGAGACGTTTCGCCTCGTCGCGGATCAGCAGGTGGTGGGGATACCAGCCGAAGGTCTCGCCAACACAGCCATGGCGCTCGAGCCCCACGAGAAAGGCGTGTGCCAGAAAGGGGTCTGCATCACCGCCCAGAGCATCCCATTCCTCCGGCCGGATGTTCTCGAGCGAGGTCTCGATACAGATGTCCATGGCCGGGAAGGGGGCCGGGAGCAGCGCTCCCGGCCCGCGCATCACTGTTCCAGATTGTCGAGGTAGCGCTCGGCGTCGAGCGCGGCCATGCATCCGGTGCCGGCCGAGGTAATGGCCTGCCGGTAGACGTGATCCATCACGTCGCCCGCGGCGAACACGCCCGGGATGCTGGTCTGGGTGGCGTTACCCTCGGTGCCGCTCTTGACCTTCAGGTAGCCGTTTTCCATGTCGAGCTGTCCTTCGAACAGCTGGGTGTTCGGCTTGTGGCCGATGGCCACGAACACGCCCTGCAGGTCGAACTCGCGCGTCTCCTCGCTCATGATGTTCTTGATGCGCATGCCGGTGACGCCACTGTCGTCCCCGAGCACTTCGTCGAGTACGCTGTCCCACATGATGGTGACGTTGCCGGTCTTTTCCTTCTCGAACAGCTTGTCCTGCAGGATCTTCTCGGCGCGCAGCTTGTCGCGGCGATGCACGAGGATCACTTCGGAGGCGATATTCGAAAGATAGAGCGCCTCCTCGACCGCGGTGTTGCCGCCGCCGATGACCGCCACTTTCTGGTTGCGGTAGAAAAAGCCGTCGCAGGTGGCGCATGCGGAGACGCCCTTGCCCTTGAACGCCTCCTCGGACTCCAGTCCCAGATACATGGCGCTCGCGCCGGTGGCGAGGATGAGCGCATCACAGGTGTAGGTACCCTGATCGCCGACCAGGGTGAAGGGGCGCTCGGTGAGCTTGGCCGTGTGGATGTGGTCGAAGATGATCTCGGTGTCGAAGCGCTCCGCGTGCTTGCGCATCCGCTCCATCAGTTCCGGGCCCATCACGCCATCGTTGTCACCCGGCCAGTTGTCCACGTCCGTGGTCGTCATGAGCTGGCCGCCCTGTTCCAGCCCCGTGACCAGGACGGGGTTGAGGTTCGCGCGGGCCGCATACACCGCGGCGGTATAACCGGCAGGGCCCGAGCCGAGGATCAGGAGACGGCAATGCTTGGCGTCGCTCATGTATAATTTCTCCAGCTTTTTATTTATAAAAACAATGAAATAGATAGGGTTGCGCGCACGCGACTCGATGCCCGTTATGGTATGGGATGCATCTCGGGCCGTAAAGCGAAGCACCGCGCGATTTCCGGTCAAAGGAGGCATTTATGCGCATCGGTATTCCACGCGAGATCAAGACCCTTGAAGGCCGTGTGGGTCTCACGCCGCTGGCCTGTGGCGAAGTCGTGCGCGCGGGGCACGAGGTGTTCGTCGAGAGCGGGGCGGGAGTGCCGTCCGGCTACGGCGACGACGATTTCGCGGCCGTGGGGGCGACGGTGCTCCCGGACGCCGCCGCGCTGTACGAGAAGGCCGAGCTGGTGGTCAAGGTGAAGGAACCGCTGGAAGGCGACCTGGCGCACCTGCGTGCCCACCACCGTTTGTTTTGTTACCTCCACCTGGCCGCCGAACCGGCACTGGGTGAGCGCCTGCGCGAGATCGGCCTCACGGCCGTGGCCTTCGAAACGGTGGAAGAGCACGGCGGGTTGCCGTTACTGGCCCCCATGAGCGAGATCGCGGGCCGCATCGCCGTGCAGGTCGGGACGCATTATCTGCACCAGCCGCTGGGCGGGCGCGGCGTGCTCCTGGGCGGCGTTGCGGGAACGGGCCGTGGCAACGTCGTGGTGCTCGGGGCCGGACATGTCGGCGCGACGGCTGCCTCGCTGGCCGCCGCCATGGGCGCCAACGTGACGGTGTTCGACAAGCGGGTGGATCGCCTGGATGCGGTGCGCCGCCTGGCCCCCAACATCACGGGGCTGCAGGCCTACGGCGAGCTGATCGCCAATCGGCTGCTGCACGCGGACCTGGTCATCGGCGCGGTGCTCGTGGCGGGCCGCCACGCCCCGCGCGTGGTCACGCGCGAGATGGTGCGGGCCATGGAGCAGGGTACGGTGGTCGCCGATGTGTCGGTCGACCAGGGTGGGTGTGTCGAGACCACGCGCCCGACCACCTATGCTGACCCGGTGTACGTGGAGGAGGGCGTGCAGCATTTCTGCGTGACCAACATGCCGGGTGCCGTTCCGCGGACTTCATCGCAGGCTCTGTCCGCGGTTCTGGTACCCTATGTGCTCCGACTCGCCGGTGCGGACTGGGAGGACGACAGGGCACTGGCGAGTGGCATCAACGTGCAGCGGGGCGAGTACGTGCATCCGGGTGTTCGCGATGAACTAAGTCACGTACAATCAAACAATTAAAACAATTACCTCATAGTCAGGATCACCTTGGCACAAGCCACCTCAAAGAAAACGGAACGTCGTCCCTTGCGGGTTCACGTCGGCCACGGCCTGCGCGAGGGGGCGCTGGTCGTGCTCGTGGCTGCGGCGCTGTATCTGCTCATCGCACTGGTGAGCTACAGCCCCACCGACCCCGGCTGGTCCCACACGGGGACGGGGGCCCACCAGGCCGACAACCTCGGGGGCGTGGCCGGCGCCTGGTTCGCCGACGTCTTCTTCTCGCTCTTCGGTTTCCTGGCCTACCTGGCGCCGGTGATGGTCGGTTACAGCGGCTTCCTGGTCTACAAGGGGCGTAACGAGGACGGCAGCCTGGATCTGCGCACCCTGGGCCTGCGCTGGGCCGGCTTTTTCGTCACGCTGGGCTCGGGCTGCGGGCTCGCGGCACTGCATTTTTCGGCCGGCGTGCTGCCGATGCACGCCGGGGGCATTCTCGGCGACGTGATCGGTTTGGGATCCGTCGAGGTGCTGAACATGGTCGGCACGACCGTCGTGCTGCTGGCCCTGTTCCTCTTCGGCCTGACGTTGTTCACCGGGATCTCCTGGCTCGCCGTCATGGACCTCACCGGGCGCATGACGCTCGACGGCATCGGCTGGGTGCAGGCGCGTATTTCCGATCTGCGCGAGCGGCGTGCCGCTCGCCAGGTGCGCCAGGTGCGCGAGGAGGCGGTCAAGCAGGAGAAGGTCAAGAAGGCGGTGCGCAAGAAGCCGCGTATCGAGCCCGTGATCAGCAAGCCGGAGCCCAGCGTCCGGGTGGAAAAGGAAAAGCAGATCCCGTTGTTCGAGGCCAAGGGCGCGGAGGGGGAGCTCCCGCCGTTCGCGTTGCTGGATCCGGCGCCCGAGCGGCGGGGGAATTACTCCGAAGAGGCCCTGGAGGCGATGTCGCGCCAGGTGGAGCTCAAGCTCAGGGACTTCGGCATCGAGGTGGAGGTCGTCGCGGTCCACCCGGGACCGGTGATCACCCGCTTCGAGCTGCAGCCGGCGCCGGGGCTCAAGGTCAGCAAGATCACCAACCTCGCCAAGGACCTCGCGCGGGCCCTGTCGGTGGTGAGCGTGCGTATCGTCGAGGTCATTCCGGGCAAGCCGACGGTCGGTCTCGAGATCCCCAACGAGAACCGCGAGATCGTGACACTGGGCGAGATCCTCGAGTCAGCGGCCTACGACAAGTCGGCCTCGTCGCTCACGCTGGCGCTGGGCAAGGACATCAGCGGCGATGCGACGGTGGCGGACCTGGCCAAGATGCCGCATTTGCTGGTGGCGGGCACCACGGGCTCGGGCAAGTCAGTTGCCGTTAATGCGATGTTGCTTAGCCTGCTCTACAAGGCTTCACCGGAGCAGGTTCGCTTGATACTGATCGATCCCAAGATGCTGGAACTGTCGGTGTACGAGGGCATCCCGCACCTGCTGGCGCCCGTCGTCACCGACATGAAGGAGGCCGCGAACGGGCTGCGCTGGTGCGTGGCCGAGATGGAGCGTCGTTACAAGCTCATGTCGTCGCTCGGGGTGCGCAACATCTCGGGGTACAACCGCAAGGTCAAGGACGCGCAGGCCAAGGGGGAACCCATCAAGGACCCGCTGTGGGATCCCGCGCGGGCGTTCGACCCCGAGGCGGGGGCCCCGGAACTCGAGCCGCTGCCGTTCATCGTTATCGTGGTCGACGAGTTCGCCGACATGATGATGGTGGTGGGCAAGAAGGTGGAAGAGCTGATCGCCCGCCTGGCGCAGAAGGCGCGTGCGGCCGGTATCCACCTGATCCTGGCGACCCAGCGCCCCTCGGTGGACGTCATTACCGGCCTGATCAAGGCGAACATCCCGACGCGCGTCGCGTTCCAGGTCTCCTCGCGGGTCGACTCGCGCACGATCCTGGATCAGATGGGGGCCGAACAGCTGCTCGGCCACGGCGACATGCTCTACCTGCCGCCCGGCACGGCCCATCCGGTGCGCGTGCACGGGGCCTTCGTCTCCGACCAGGAGGTGCACAAGGTCGTGGACTACCTCAAGTCCAGCGGCGAACCGAACTACCTGGAAGAGGTCCTACAGGAACCCGCGGGCGGCGGGGACGCCGTGCCGGGGCTCGAGCCGATCGGCGGCGACGCCGAGAGCGACCCGCTCTACGACCAGGCGGTATCGATCGTCACGGAATCGCGCAAGGCCTCCATTTCCTATGTTCAGCGACGTCTAAAGGTTGGCTACAACCGGGCCGCCCGCATGGTCGAGGACATGGAGGCTGCAGGCGTGGTCGGGCCGCTGCAATCCAATGGCCAGCGCGAGGTGCTGGCACCACCCCCACCGAAGGGCTGATATGAAACACCTGACACGTGTTGTTCTCGTGCTGATCCTGTTCGTCGCTCAGAGCGCATGGGCCGGGCGGGGACAGGAGCGCCTCGATTTCTTCTTCCAGAACGTCGTCACGCTCAAGGCCGACTTTTCCCAGCTGGTCACCGATGAGGGTGGTGAGGTGGTGCAGGAGGCGTCCGGCACCATGAAACTGCTGCGGCCGGGACGCTTCCGCTGGGACTACGACACGCCGTTCAAGCAGACGATCGTCTCCGACGGGCAGTTTCTCTGGGTCTACGACGAGGAACTCGCCCAGGCGACCGTGAAGGAGATTGGGGCCGCGCTTGGAGCGACGCCCATCATGCTGCTGAGCGAGATCCGGCCGGTGGAGGAGGACTTCACCATCATCGAGGAGACTGCCGAGGGGGACCTCGACTGGGTCGAACTCGTGCCGAAGATGAAGGACACGGATTTTCGCCGTATCCGCTTCGGCCTCGATAGTGAGGGCATGAAGCAGATGGTGCTGTTCGACCAGTTCGGCCAGAAGACCGTGATCACGTTCGCCGACATGAAGGTGAACGAGGAGGTCGCACCCTCGTCGTTCCGCTTCGAAGTGCCGCCGGGCGTGGACCTGATCAACGCCCAGTAAGCCTTTCCGAGCCATGGACCTGTTCGACCGGGGGGAGGCCTTCAAGCCGCTGGCCGACCGAATGCGGCCACAGCACCTCGACGACTACGTCGGGCAGGTGCATCTGCTGGCCGCGGGCAAGCCCCTGCGCAAGGCCATCGAGGACGACCGCTTGCACTCCATGGTCTTCTGGGGGCCGCCCGGCACCGGAAAGACCACCCTCGCCAAGCTGATCGCGAACTACTGCGGTGCCCAGTTTCTCAGCCTGTCCGCCGTGCTTTCCGGCGTAAAGGATATCCGCGCGGCCATCGAGCAGGCACGCATGGCACGGGATCAGCAGGGACGGCGCACCGTGCTGTTCGTGGACGAGGTGCATCGTTTCAACAAGTCGCAGCAGGACGCCTTCCTGCCGCACATAGAGGACGGCACCATCTTCTTTATCGGTGCCACCACCGAGAACCCGTCCTTCGAGCTCAATAACGCACTGCTGTCCCGCGTGCGGACCTACGTGCTCAAGTCCCTTACGGAAGACGATATCCGGCAGATCATCGATCGCGCTCTGACGGATGCCGAACGCGGGCTGGGCGCGCAGGGGCTTTGCATCGACGACGATGCGAGGGACCTGCTGGCGAAGGCCGCCGACGGTGATGCGCGTCGCGCACTCAACCTGCTGGAGATCGCGGCCGACCTCGCCGAGCCCGGCGGGGACGACAGCTGCGTGATCACCACCGACACGATCGTCGAGGTCACGAGCCAGAGGCTGCGCCGGTTCGACAAGGGCGGGGACCTTTTCTACGACCAGATTTCCGCGCTGCACAAGGCGGTGCGGGGCACCGACCCCGACGGGGCCCTGTACTGGTTCTGCCGCATGATTGACGGCGGCTGCGACCCCGTCTACATCGCGCGCCGCGTGGTGCGCATGGCGAGCGAGGACATTGGTAATGCCGACCCCCGGGGGCTGCCACTGGCGCTCAATGCCTGGGACACCTACGAGCGCCTGGGCAGCCCCGAAGGCGAACTGGCTATTGCGCAGGCCATCGTCTACCTGGCGGTGGCCCCCAAGAGCAACGCCGTCTACAAGGCCTACAACCAGGCGATGGGGGTCGCGCGCGAATCCGGTACCCTCGAAGTGCCCATGCACATTCGTAACGCACCCACCAAGCTGATGAAGGAACTCGGTCACGGGGATGGCTACCGCTACGCCCACGACGAGGCCGGCGGTTACGCCGCCGGCGAACGCTACCTGCCGGAGGAACTGGGCGACATCCGCTTCTACGAGCCGGTGGATCGTGGCCTCGAGATCAAGATCCGGGAGAAGCTGGCCGAGTTGCGCCGGCGTGATCGCGCGGCGCGTGGCACGTGATGCCGAACCATAGCGAAATGCCGGAGCGGGCGTGGTTCGATGCCTGGGAGCGACCCGACTTCGAGCTTGTGCTGCGCCAGATGCTCGAGGAGCAGGCTTTGGCGCTGCTGGGGATCGTGCGCGCTACCACCCACGGCGGGCACCTGGCACCGGAGGATATCGCCTTGAGCGTGCTCAGGATGGAGGATGACGGTAACCTGCGACGGGTCAAGGTCGCCGTGTTCTTTACCGAGAGCGTGGGGGGCTGCAACTGCGCCGACGATCCCTTCACCGTGAACGGGTACTGCGAACGCTGGGTGACCCTGGAACGATCCACGCACGGGATTCACGTTTCCGACGTGGAATGAGCGTCGTCGAGCGGATCAAAAAAGCCCGGCATCGGCCGGGCTTTTTCGTGTGGGGTATCGAGAGCCGCGTCAGCCGTTCAGGACCCGGCGTGCGGCCTCGACGGCCTTGCCGGTGGTGATCGCGGCACCCATTCCGCCGAGTACGGCTTCGAGCGCACCCAGGCACACCAGCACGTTCTTCGCATTGCTGGCGTAGCCCATCAGGCCGATCCGCCAGATCTTGCCGGCCATGGGACCCAGTCCGGCGCCGATTTCGAGGCTGTAGTCCTTGAGCAGGGTACTGCGCACGGCGGCCTCGTCCACGCCCTCGGGCACCGTTACCGCGTTGAGCTGCGGCAGGCGATGGGCCTCGTCCACGAAAAACGACAGCCCCATGGCCTCGATGCCGGCCTTGAGGGCATCGTGATTCTTCCGATGACGGGCCCAGGCGTTTTCCAGGCCTTCTTCCTGCAGAATCACCAGGGCCTCGTGCAGGCCGTACAGGGCGTTGATCGGGGCGGTATGGTGGTAGGCGCGCTTGGCACCGCCACCCCAGTAACCCATCACCAGGTTCAGGTCGAGGAACCAGCTCTGCACCTTCGTCTTGCGGTTCTTGATACGGTCTACGGCGCGGTCACTGAAGGAAACGGGGGACAGGCCCGGGGTGCAGGAGAGGCACTTCTGGGTGCCGGAGTAGATCGCGTCGATCTCCCATTCGTCCACCTTGACCGGGGTGCCACCCAGGGAGGTCACGGTGTCGGCGATGACCAGGCAGTCGTGTGCGTGGGCCAGCCGTGCAATGGCGGCGGCGTCGGACTGTGCGCCGGTGGAGGTCTCGGCGTGAACGAAGGCGACGGTGCGAGCGCCGGGGTTGGCCTTGAGCGCGGCCTCGAGCTTGTCGAGGTCGACGGGCTTGCCCCAGTCATCCTCGACCATGATTGCGGTTGCACCGCAACGTTCCACGTTTTCCTTCATGCGACCGCCGAAGACCCCGTTCTGGCAGACGATGACCTCGTCACCCGGTTCGACCAGGTTGACGAAGCAGGTCTCCATGCCGGCGGAGCCGGGTGCCGAGACGGGGAGCGTGAGCGCATTTTTCGTCTGGAAGGCGTATTGCAGCAGTGACTTCATCTCCTCCATCATCCCCACGAATACGGGATCGAGATGACCGATGGTGGGGCGGGACATGGCCTCGAGGATGCGCGGGTTCACGTCGGACGGTCCCGGGCCCATGAGGGTGCGAACGGGTGGGTGGAAGGAGTTCGTTGTCATGTGGGCCCCCTGTGCAAATCTAGATGTTTGTTTTGGCGGGAAAAATGTTCGACCGAGTATATTGAGCGGGCCGCGTCCGCACAACCATGGCCGGGGTGTGGGCACCTGGCGAGGAGGAAATCCATGGCGCGATTCTACGAGCGACTCAATACCGAGCTGGAGACCTTCATCGGCCGCCAGCACGTGTTCTTCACGGCGTCCGCACCGCGGGTGGGCGGGCACGTTAATCTCTCGCCCAAGGGCATGGACAGCTTCCGGGTACTGGATCCGAACACCGTCGCCTATCTCGATGTCACCGGCAGCGGTGCGGAAACCGCCGCCCACGTCCGCGAGAACGGCCGCCTCACGGTCATGTTCTGCAGTTTCGAAGCCAAACCGCTGATCCTGCGCCTGTACGGGTCAGGGGAGGTGCTGTTGCCGGCCGACCCGGGATGGGCGATGAACCGACCCCTGTTTCCGGATCACCCGGGGGCGCGCGCGATCGTTCTGCTGCATGTCTCCGAAATCCAGACCTCGTGTGGGTTCGGTGTACCCCTCATGGCTTACCAGGGCGAGCGCGGGGACCTCGTCCACTGGGCGCGCAAGAAGGGCGAGGAGGGGTTGCGCCGCTACCGGCGCGAGAAGAACCGGGAGAGCATGGACGGATTGCCGAGCGGTTTCGGTGAGGACGGTTAGTCAGTAGACGCGCAGAGCGCCGTGCGTCTCCATGCAGGTGAGCTCGAGTCTGGGGCTGAACTCGAGCAGGCTGAGCTTTGCGCCGTCCACTTCTTCCCAGTAGGCGGCCGCCGTGTCGAGATAGTAGATGTTCTGCATTTGCGCCGCCTGCCGCAAAGGGGTGTGTCCGACGATCATCAGCCGCACGCCCTCGACCGGGGTGACATCACCTTCGGTTTCGGCACGGCGCAGGCGGTTGCGTGACCACACGGCGTAGTACTGCAGGTACTTGTCGTCCTTCATCAGATCGAGAAAGTCCGACCAGCTGGTTTCTGCGGGGATGTCGGCATGGATGATGCCGACCAGGCCAGCCTCGGTTTCCACCTCCATCGCGATCGGCAGGGCATCGATGGCCTTGCGGAAGACGCTCTGGGTGCCGGTATCGATGTCCAGCCACCACTCGCCGCCGTTGTTGGTGGTCCAGTTTTCGAGCCCATCGGGATCCTGGGCGGATTCGATGAGCATCCGCTCGTGGTTGCCCTGGACGGCATGAAACCACTCGTAGGCGAGGAATTCGAGGGTACGGTCCGATTCTGGACCGCGATCGATCAGGTCGCCGACGCAGAACAGGCGGTCGCGATCGGGGTCGAATTGCACGCGATCGAGCATGTCCTCGAGCATGCTGTACATGCCGTGGATGTCGCCGACTGCAAAATCCCGTCCCTGGACGTTCCTGTCAAAGTGCTTGACCAGCGTGTTCGTCATTCATCGAGCCTGTGTTCGGCCCCGGGCAGGGTTGCCGCCCGGCATCGACTTGGGGCATTGTTCGCCTCCGAGTCCCTATATCGCACGATTTGATCCCATGAACCAGCAGGAATTCAGCGAGTTCCGTGAACAATTGTCACGTTTCGTCGCCAAAACCCATCAAGTCACCGCCATTATCGTTCTTTTGGCCTTCGCCGGCTACGGTGCGGCCATCTACGCGTGGTTCCAGGACCAGCAGCTCGGCGCCCTGGTCATCGCGACCCTGTCCTACCTGCTGTTTCGGGCGTTCCGCCCGATCTCGGTCTCGCTGGCCCGTCTCCAGCTTCAGGGGCGCCCCGGGTTCGAGGGGCTCTGGCCGATCCTCGACCGGGACCTGGACAAGCACTCCGCGGCCGTGGTGATCGAGCAGATCCAGCAGTTGGAACGGGATGCGGCGCGGGATTCGGGCGAGACCAAGGATGACTAGAGTGTAATCGCGCTACCGGTCTTCTGGCTCAGCACGCGTTCGAGTGTGCCTTTGAGCGATTCCCCGGTCTTGTCGTTCTCCCATTCCCCGGTGTCGGCGTTGTAGCCGAAGTGAGCCGGGCCCTCCGGCGAGGCCAGCCAAAGCTGCTGCACCGGTTCCTGGCGGTTGATGATGAGCTTGCTGCCGTCATCGAATTCCAGTTCGAAGACACCGTCGATGATATCCATGTCGCAGTCTTCGAGGGCGTCGATTTCCTCGAGTCGGGACATCAGGTCTTCGACGGTCTGCTCGGCATGAATGGAGAAGGAGGGCGTGCTCATGGCGTGTTGTCCTCTGCGATTGACGGGTCGGCCGGCATGATGGTCCACCCAATCAGGGGGGTCAAGCACCGGGGCCGCGCTTGAGGCTTGCGATGGCCAGCAGCACCCAGCCGGCGATGAAGGCCGTGCCGCCGAAGGGCGTGATCATGCCGAGCCAGCGTTCCCCCGAGATGGCCAGCAGGTAAAGGCTCCCGCTGAACAGGACGATGCCCGCGAAGAGCAGCCAGCCGGCCCAGCTCAGCAGTGCGCGTGGGCCGTTACTCGCGATGATCCCCACGAGCAACAGGCCGAGGGCATGGAAAATATGGTACTGGGCACCCGTCTGGTAGACCGCGAGAAGATCGGGCGCGAGGGCGGCCTTCAGTCCGTGCGCGCCGAACGCGCCCATGGCGACGGCGAGCGCGGCGTTGGCCGCGCCCCAGAAGATAAAGGGATGAGTCATGGCTTGCCTCGTGCGGATGCTCTTGTGGTACGTTACCAGCTCGTCAGGTTAGGGAGAAAGCACTATGCCGTCTTTCGACGTGGTTTCCGAGGTCGATCAGCACGAGCTGACCAACGCCGTGGACCAGGTGAATCGCGAGGTGTCCAATCGCTATGACTTCAAGGGCACCGATGCGCGTGTAGAGCAGTCCGAGAACACCCTGACACTGCACGCGCAGAGCGAGTTTCAGCTCGATCAGATCATGGATATCCTGCGACAGAAGGTGGCGAAGCGCGGTATCGACCTGGCCTGCCTCGATCCGGGCAAGGTCGAGGAGGCCAACAACCGGGCCCGTCAGGATGTGACGATTCGCGAGGGTATCGACCAGGCCGTCGGCAAGAAAATCATCAAGCTGATCAAGGACGCCAAGCTCAAGGTCCAGGCGCAGATCCAGGGTGAGCAGGTGCGGGTGACGGGGAAGAAGCGCGACGACCTGCAGGCGGCGATTCAGCTGCTGCGAAACGCCGAGATCGACGTTCCGCTGCAGTTCAACAATTTCCGCGACTAGCCCTCGTCCGCGAGGTCGGCGTCGGGGTCCCAGCCCAGTTCGCGCGCGCGCACCATCGCCTCACGGTGAATGCGCTCGTGGCGCTCCTGGATCTCGGGCGGCAGGTCGGCGAAACGGAAACCGTACTTGGCGCGCGCATCACTCACTTGCTCGTAGAGGTTCTGCATGCGGCCGAGTGTCCAGCCTTCGCAGGTCTCGGTCTCCGGGAGGATGCCGAAGATCCAGGCTTCCTTGACGATGTTGCCGAGCATGGTCATGCCGCCCCACTTGTCGTTGTGGATGCCTTCGTAGGTCTGTGATCCGGTTTTCATGGCGTTTGGTCTTCAGCTGATTGAATGTGACACGGTGGCGAATTGTAGCACCGCCTTGGCGAGGAGAAAGCCGCATGTCGATCGAAACCCGCGATAACGACACCCGTCGGGCCCTGCGTGGCGCCATCAAGCTGATGGCGGTGGTCGCACTGCTGGCAGTGATCTACGCCTTCTCGCGCACGCTCTTCACCGCTGACCATGCAGGTGACGGCCTGCCACTGGAAATCGATCTCGCCGACCTGGGCCCCGGCGCGGCGCGGCAGGTCGAATGGCAGGGCCGTCGTTACCTGGTCGTCCACCGCACCCCGGCCATGCTCGCGACGCTCGCCGCGGCCGGCGGCCCGCGACTCGCCGATGCCGCCTCGCAGCGCAGCCGGCAACCGGCGACGGTCGAGACGCCTTATCGCTCCGCCGATCCACGATACCTCGTCGTGCTCGATTACGACACGGCGCTCAACTGCCCCCTTGAACTGGTGTTGCCCGCGCCGCCGGATGCCGATGGGTGGCTCGGCGGCCTGCGGGATACCTGTGGCGGGAGTCGTTATGATTTTGCCGGCCGCGTGCTTGCCGGTGAACGGGCACTGCGAAACCTTACCGTGCCCGAGCACCGGATCGAGCAGGACACGCTGCTCGTCCTCGACTAGCGGCTTGCGGAGCCGGCCGCCGCGGGCAGGGCGGCGATGACGTAGATGTCGTAACGCGTGTTCCTGCTCTCGATGCGCGTGCTTGGCACCGGCCCCGCCAGCGTGGGTGCGCCCTTCGGGCGTTTCACCACCACGCGACGGCGTGCCGTGCGCAGTGCGGCGGCGAGGAGGGCGGCGGAGTCACAGTCCTCGCCAACGAGGCGCTGGAACAGGCGCATTTCCTTCTTCACCAGTGCACTTTTCTGCCGGTGCGGATACATCGGGTCGAGGTAGACCGTGTCGGGGGCATCGCCGTCCGCAAGACCCGCGAGCCAGCGCGTGGCGTCGGCCTGGCAGAGGTGCATGCGCGCGCCGATCCAGGCGCCGACCTCGGCATCCCTGGCGGCCCGCGCCAGCCCGTCGCGCAGCAGTTCCGCAATCACCGGGGAGCGCTCCACGAGGGTGACATCACAGCCCAGGCTGGCCAGCACGAAGGCGTCCCGTCCCAGTCCCGCCGTGGCGTCCACGATCCGCGGTGTCTCCCCCTTTTTCAATCCCACGGCCCGCGCAAGCGGCTGGCCGCGCCCGCCGCCATAGAGGCGCCGGTGGCGCGAACGTCCTTCCACGAAATCCACGTATACGGGCCCCGGTACGTCCGGCCCGAACACACGCAATTCGACGCGACCGGCCGTGACCACCAGGGCCATGCGATCGGCTTCGACCGCCTCGCAGGCCACAAGCCCGGTATCCAGTTGCTCGGCGAGCCCGCGGGCGTCCTCGAGACGCGCGCTATCCTCGCAGCAGACGGCAACGGCCTCCATCAGTAATGGGGCGGAGGCGTCTCCTCGGCCTCCGAGGCGATATGGCTCGGCGCCAGCGCCTTGACGCGGTCTTTCAGGCGATTCATCTCCAGTTGCAGTGCATCGATGATGCCTTGCTGGCGGATCACGGTCTGGTTGAGTTCTTCCAGGGCCGCGTCCTGATGCGCGAGCGTAATTTCGAGCTCGGCGATGCGTTCGTCGGTACTCATGGCTTCCTCAGGGACTCACGACGTTGATGGGGCGGCCGGCGCGGTAGGCCAGGATGGTTTCCGCCAGTTGGTCGGCAAGCCGTTGCCGGGCCTCGCGACTCGCCCATGCCACGTGCGGTGTCACGATGAGATTGGCGAGATCGGTCGCGAGCAGGGGATGATTCGCGGCGGGGGGCTCGGGATCAAGCACGTCGATGCCGGCACCCCCGATTTCGCCGCGTCTCAGCGACGATGCCAGGGCCTGCGCATCGACGATGGCGCCGCGAGCCGTGTTGATGAGCAGTGCGTCGGGCTTCATGCGCGCAAGCTCGTCGGCGCCGATCAGGCCCCGGGTGGCCTCCGTCAGGGGGCAATGCAGGCTGATCACGTCCGCGGTTGCGATCAGCTCGTCAAGCGGGGTGCGGTCGGCTGCGGCGGGTCCGCCGGGTCTTTGGGAGACGAGTATACGCATCCCGAAGGCCTCGCCCACGCGGGCCACGGCCTGGCCCAGAACCCCGTAGCCGATGATTCCCAGTGTCTTGCCGCGGAGCTCCGTCATGGGGTAGTCGAGGAGGCAGAAATGCGGCGAGCGCTGCCACTCGCCTCGGGCGAGCGCTTGCCGGTAATCCTGCAGGCGGCGGCGAAGCGAGAGAACCAGCGCGAAGACGTGTTCTACCACGGAGGGCGTGCCGTAGTCGCGCACGTTGCATACCGTGATCCCGCATCGCCGTGCCGTCTCGAGGTCGACGTTGTTGGTGCCGGTGGCCGCCACGCACACGAGCCGCAGGGCATCTGCGGCGTCCAGGGTGGGGGCATCGAGGATCACCTTGTTGGTCACCACCACCCCGGCGCCGGCGATACGGGCTTTTACCTCGTCGGGCGTCGTGGTCGCATGCCACTCCCAGTTCGTGACGGCCGCGCGCAGCGGCGACAGGTCGAGATCGCTGCGATCGAGGGTTTCCAGGTCGAGAAATACGGCATTGTCCATGACGGGCAGGGCGTGTGATGTCGTCGGTGCTGCATTCTAGCAGGCACAAAAAAAGCCCCGCCAGCCGGCGGGGCTTTTTTGTCTTCGGCGCCGTGCCCGCTAGTCCTGGCTGGTGAATGCCTGCACGAGGTTCAACAGGTGGAGGAACAGCACGAAGATGTTGGAGAACAGGTTGACGGTCATGATCACGTAGTTGGTCTCGCCCCCGTTCACCATGCGGCTGATGTCGAAGAGGATGAACCCTGAGATCAGGATTACCGCACCGGCGGAGATGGCGAGTGAAAGCATCGGCATCTGGAGGAAGAAGACGTTCGCAAGAATCGCCACCAGGATCACGATGCTGCCGACCATGAGGAATCCGCTCAGGAAGCTGAAGTCCTTGCGTGTGGTCATCGCATACACGGTGAGACCCATGAAGATGATGGCCGTCAGGCTCAGCGAGGTCGTCACAACCTGATCGCCGTTGGGCAGGCTCAGGTAGAAGTTCAGGATCGGGCCGAGCACGTAGCCCATGAACCCGGTCCAGAGGAACACCAGCGGCAGGCTGATCGCACTGTTGCGCACGAAGTGAATCAGGAACGGACCGCCGATGAACACGACCATCATGATGATCCAGTTCACCGGAGCCGCATTGCTGGCCATGGCGTAGAAGGCAGTGAGCGCGGCGACGACCAGGGTCATCGACAGCAACATGAAGGTGTTGCGCATCACCTTGTTGATCGCGAGGGCTTGCTGGCGGGCCTCGGCGTTGGCGCTGTACATGGGTTCCATGCGTGATGATCCTCTTTGGAGTTGGTGGTTATGACAGCTTTGATAACGCTACAGGGGTCAAGTTCCAAAGTCTAGGTTTTCCATGGACTTAGACTGGCTAAGCGTAGGGTTTTTCGCTATGCTTCCGGCCTTCGGAGAGGTGGCTGAGTGGTCGAAAGCGGCGGTCTTGAAAACCGTTGAGGCTCGCGCCTCCGTGGGTTCGAATCCCACCCTCTCCGCCACTATATTCACGCGGGGAGTCGCCGCAGGCACGACGTCGACTACCCTTCAGCAGGGTGGGGTTCGAACCCACGGGGTCAAAAACACCGGTTCGATCACCCGTGCGCAAGCACGGGAAACGGGAGCGCGAGCGACGCAATCCCACCCTCTCCGCCACTATATTCACGCGGGGAGTCGCCGCAGGCACGACGTCGACTACCCTTCGGCAGGGTGGGGTTCGAACCCACGGGGTCAAAAACACCGGTTCGATCACCAGCGCGAGCGGCGCAATCCCACCCTTTCCGCCAAATCGAATTCAAAAGGCCTCGTGTCTCGGGGCCTTTTCTCACGTCGAGGCGGGCATGTACGCATGCTGGGCAACGGGTTCCTGTCAGTGGCGACGTCGGGCTTTCACCCTGCGAGAGTGATTTCCCCCAGGATCGTGGACCCGCCAGGTAAAGCTGGTATAATTCTGATCCCGTCGATTCGTAACCCAATGAATACAAAGAAAAATTATTAATAAATCGGCGGCAAGAGACCGTTTTCCCGACTGCCAAGCGGAACCCACGACTTTTAGGAGCGCACGATCATGGCTGAACTGTTTTCCTCGGACTGGATGAAGTCCTACATGGACGCATGGAACGGTGAGCCCAACCTTGCCGATGAACTTGAGCGAATCAATTTCAGTGCCGTGATCGGCTATGGGCTGGATGACGCGGAGACTCCGAGCGTTGTGTTCGTCGTGAGCCAGGGCCGGATTACCTCTATCGGGCCATATAACGGGGAGGCCATGAACTGGGACCTGCGGGCCCCCCGGGAGCAATGGGCGCAATGGATGCAGAAAACCCCGAGCTTGATGGCGCTGGGACTCGCCTATACGCAGCGCAAGCTACGGTTCCGCAGCGGCGATTACGCCGCCATGGTCAAGGATCCCCGGATGGCCGGGCCGTTCGTGAAGAGTTTCGACGTGATGCGTCGCGCCACTGTCTGACCCACTCTTGAAGCCGGGGCCATGAGAGCCGCAGCGGGCTGTCCGTTGCGGCTTTTTTGTATCAGCGAGAACCGCGGATGCGGTGCCCGTTACGGTGTAACAAGATTTTACAGTGCCCCGCGGGGGCCGCTGATATAGTCGACGCTGTTGAACGGCCGTCGGGCGCAGGGAGGTGACGGGTGGCCAGACCTGTGAGCCGGCCGCGCCGGATTGAGCTGTCGAACGATGAGTTTCCATACCGTATTGATCGCCGGGTCCGATCCGGAGCGCGTGAGCGCGATTCGTGCGCGGATTCCCAATAGCGGGTACGTGGTCCATACCGTGTTTGCGGATCCCACCCGGCTGGAGCGGCTCCTGCACGGAATCGGCTTCGATGTGATTTTGATTGACCGCGGCAGCCGTGATTCCGACGCGCTGCAGGCCATTATCGATCAAGCGGCGTGTCGGCACCCGGCCGGAGAGGGCTGCGAGGTGTTGGGCTATCCCTTTGAGCAGGACGCACTCATGGCCGCACTGAGCCGCGCCAACCGCCGGCAGCAGCGCCGGTTCTACGTCTTTCCGATTGATTCCGCGCTTCACTAGCCGACCTGCATGACGGTTTCACAGGGTCCGCTGTGCAGGGGCCGGTGACCAGTCCCATCGCCAATTACAGGTTAAATTCCCGCCCTGGTTTGCGTACCATGGCATCCGTTGCCGCTGGCTGACCGCTTTGCAATGGACATGTCGGAAGATACGCCCCAGACGCTTCTCCTCGTGGATGACGAGCCCAACACGCTCAGCGCATTGCGGCGAATGTTTCGTCGCGAGCCCTACGAGATCCTCATGGCGGGCTGTGGCACAGAGGGACTCCAGTTGCTCCAGGATCACGACGTCGGGGTGATCATCTCGGACTACCGGATGCCTGAAATGACGGGTGTGGAGTTTCTGCGCGCGGTCAAGTCTCTCTATCCCGATACGCTGCGTATTGTCCTCAGCGGTTTTACCGATCTCCAGTCGGTCACCGCCGCTGTCAATGAAGGGGCGGTTTACAAGTTCCTCACCAAGCCATGGGACGATGCGGAACTGCGAGAGATCACGCGCGAGGCGTTCCGCCTGCACGCGCTGCAATGCGAAAACCGCCGCCTCAACGAGGAGTTGCGGACCGCGAATACGGAGCTCGAGCGGTTCAACCGGGAGCTGGAACGGCGTGTTGAGGAAAAGACGCGGCACCTGGAGATTCACAGCGCCTCGCTGAGGACTTCGCAGCAGATCCTGGATAGCCTCCCGGCGGGGGTCCTGGGCGTCGATCTCGAGGGCGTGGTCGTCTACGCGAATACACGTGCGTCCGAGTTGCTGGGTGAGACGGGCGGCGCGCTCGTGGGCGCCCCGCTGCAGCGCATACTACCGGAGCTGGCGGCGGTTATCGCCGATTCCTCCGAGGATTCGATCCATGCACGTTTTTCGCTTGATGCAGAGCGCAGAATCGATTCACGTGCCAAACGTCTCGGAAGTGGTGCTTCATCCCGCGGCTGGGTTATTAGCTTCTTCGAATGAACGGGTGTGTCTGTGCCGACTCAATGGAAATCCCTCAGTGATGCCCACCCGGGCGAGCAGCTGGCGGAAGATATCAGAGGACCCGCCGGCGAGGTGCTGCTCAAGGCTGATGTTGTTTTGAGCGAACGCAGCCTCGCCATGCTCGCACAACGGGGGATCGAGACCGTGCCGGTGCGGGTTGCTGTCGACCCCGAGATCCTAGAGCGGGAAACACGCCGCATTGACGAATTGCTGTCAGAGCGCTTCCGTCACTGTGCCGATGTCCCGCTGATGCGCCAGGTCCGCGATGTGACACGCCGGGTCATGCTCGCCCACGTAGGGTGCGACGAATGAGCGTCGAGACGCTCGATCGACAAATGGAAGACCTGCCGCCGTTACCCGTGGTGGTGGTTCAGGCGTTGCAGGTGTTCAACGATCCCGAGTTCGAGTTCGAGCGGCTGGAGGCGGTCGTAGGCAAGGACCAGTCGCTTGTGTCGCACGTTCTAAAAATCGCGAACTCACCGTTTTACGGGCTCACGGGCAAGGTCTCGTCCCTCAAGGAAGCATTCATCATCCTCGGCAGCAACACCCTGCGCAACCTGATCCTGGGTGTGAGCATCATGCGCCAGCTGGGTGATGCAGAAGGGACGGTGCTTGAGCAGGGTCGCCTCTGGATGCACGCCTATGGAGCGGCCATGATCGCACGACGACTCGCGCTGGAGATTCCGCATGTTGACGAGGAGGCGGCCTTCGTTGCCGGGTTATTGCACGATATCGGCAAGGCCTTCATGAACATCTGTTTTACAGACGATGTGCGACGCATCGTGGAACACGCGGAGGCGAATGACTGCCTCTACCTTGATGCCGAGCGCCACTTGGTCGCCATCGATCATGCCTTCGTCGGTGAACGCCTGGCGCGGCGTTGGCATCTTTCGGCTGACATCGCTGCGGCCATCGGTCAGCATCATGATGCGGGAACGCAGGCCAGTGAACCGCTGGCCGATATCGTGCACGTGGCCGATTCCTTGTGCCGAGCGCTCGGCTTCGGGTATTCGGGGGACGACGGCGTGACGCCGATCGACCCCGCCGTGCTCGATCGCCTCGGGATCGATATCACCACAATCGAGCGGGTGATGATGGATGCCTATCCGCAGCTCTGCGGCGCCCGAGATTTCCTGCAGCAGGCCTGAGCTTCAGACTTGGCATCGGGGGTTTGGCGTTTGCACACCGGTGAATCGCCGATATCATGTGTCGATCACCCACCGTAACGGATGATTCATGAGTAACAACCCGATTCGTGTCTTGTTTGTGTGCATGGGCAACATCTGTCGCTCGCCCACCGCCCAGGGCGTGTTCGAGACCCTGGTCGAGCGGGAAGGGCTGTCCGATGTCGTCGTGATCGATTCGGCGGGTACGCACGCCTTTCATGTGGGAGAGCCGCCGGATGAGCGGGCGCGCGAAGCCGCTTCGCGACGCGGCATCGATCTCAGTCGCCAGCGGGCTCGCCGGGTTGCGGCAGAGGACTTCGGTGCCTGGGATTACATCCTGGCCATGGACGAGGACAACCTGGCCTTGCTGCATGGGCAGTGCCCATCAGAACACCGGGAAACGATTCGGCTGTTCCTGGAGTTTGCGCCGGATGCTGGCGAGCGCGAGGTGCCGGATCCGTACTACGGGGGCGCCACCGGTTTCGAGCGGGTACTGGACCTGGTCGAGTCGGCATCCGAAGGGCTCATTGCCGACATTCGGCGACGGTTGGGTTGAACGGATCCCAAGGCGGCCGTCGGCCTTTCAGGTGTGTCGAAAACTGAAGAGGCCCGCGTCGAGCGGGCCTCTTTCATTGGCTGGTCTGTAGCAGTGCATCAGCCGATGCTGGGCGTACTGTCCTTGTCCCCACTCGGACGCCGCGTGGCGTCGTCGGAGGACGCGGATTCCGCCTTAGGGGTCGAATCGGCCTTAGGGGTCGAATCGGCCTTAGGGGTCGAATCGGCCTTCGGAGTCGAATCGGCCTTCGGAGTCGAATCCGCCTTCGGGGCCGAGTCCGCCTTCGGGGCCGAGTCCGCCTTCGGGGTCGAATCGGCCTTCGGGGTCGAATCGGGCTTCGGCGTCGAATCCGCCTTCGGGGCCGAGTCCGCCTTCGGAGTCGAATCGGCCTTCGGGGTCGAATCGGCCTTCGGGGTCGAATCGGCCTTCGGGGTCGAATCGGCCTTCGGGGTCGAATCGGCCTTCGGGGTCGAATCGGGCTTCGGCGTCGAATCCGCCTTCGGGGTCGAGTCCGCCTTCGGGGTCGAGTCCGCCTTCGGGGCTGAATCGGCCTTCGGAGCAGAATCGGCCTTCGGGGTCGAGTCGGCCTTCGGCTCGTTATCGTCGTTCTTGCCCCGGTCCGCGGCGCGTCCAGACTCGTCGCGCTGGGCTCTCAGGCGCCGGCCCTGCTGACGATCATCGGTCCGCGGTTTGGATGGTGCCTCGGATTTCTCCGATTTTTCCGCCTTCTCCGCGCCTGCGCCCTGCGGCTGCTGTCCCGGTTCGGCCGTCTTGCCCGATGTCTGTTGCTGCGTATCCTGGCCTCCCTGGGCGCCGCTACCACCGCGGCGACGACGCCGTCCGGAGCGCCGCCCGCGACGGGATTTGCCCTCGCCGGAGCCCTGGCCCTGTGCGTCTTTCTGCCCGCCATCCGGCTTGGACTGGCGCTCCTCCGTCTTGGCTTCCTCCTTCCGCTGCCCCTTGTCACCGCTCTTGCCGGCGTCGGCCGCTGGCCTGGACTGCGGTGCGCGAGACTCGGACGGCTGTTTTCCGCCGTCTTGGCTGCGCTGCGATGGCTGGGTGCCGCCGTTGCGGCGCGAGCGGCCGCCGCGGCTGCGACGGTTGCTGGTGCCGGAGCGCGCCGCCCCGCGTTGTTCACGCGTCTCGCTGCTGCGGCGTTTTTTCTGTTCCGGCTTTTCCTCGACCTTGGGTGCGGGTGCGAAAAGCAGGTTCCACAGTCGAACCAGGAGCCCCGGTGTCTGGGGAGCGGGGAGTTGCTGCTCGACCTCGGCCTCGATGGGGGCGGGGGCCGGAGGCGGTGCGGGCATGGATGGGGTCACCGTCTTGACGGCGGCCGATTCCATGGGGCGCACGGGTTCGGCGCGCTGCGGCAGCTGGGGTTCTTCCTGGGTGACCAGCTCGTAGCTCGCCTTGCCCTTGAGCTCGCCCTGCACCTCCTCGGCACGCAGGCGCACCACCTCGAAATGAGGTGTTTCCATGTTCGGATTCGGCACCAGCGTGATATCGACGCCGTGGCGCGCGTTGATGGCCGAGATGTCTTCGCGCTTCTCGTTAAGCAGGAAGGTGGCGACGTCGACCGGCAGCTGTGCGACCACGTGCCCGGTTTTCTCCTTCATGGCCTCTTCCTCGACCAGCCGCAGCACGGAGAGGGCGAGGGATTCGACGCCACGAATCGTGCCGTGACCGTTGCAGCGCGGGCAGACGATCTGGCTGGACTCGCCGAGCGAGGGACGCAGGCGCTGGCGCGACATTTCCAGGAGCCCGAAGCGAGAGATGCGCCCGATCTGGACGCGCGCACGGTCCATCTTGAGGGCCTCTCGCAGGCGATTTTCGACCTCGCGCTGGTTCTTGCTGGGCGCCATGTCGATGAAGTCGATGACGATCAGGCCACCGAGGTCACGCAGGCGCAGCTGACGGGCCACTTCGTCGGCCGCCTCGAGGTTGGTGTTGAGGGCCGTTTCCTCGATGTCGCTTCCCTTGGTGGCACGCGCCGAGTTGATGTCGATCGCAGTGAGCGCCTCGGTGTGGTCGATGACCAGCGAGCCGCCGGAGGGCAGATGCACCTCACGGGTAAAAGCCGACTCGATCTGGCTTTCGATCTGGTAACGGTTGAAGAGGGGAACGGTGTCCTGGTAGAGCTTCAGCTTGCGCTGGTTATGCGGCATGACCTGGGAGACGAAATCGATGGCCTGCTGATAGACCTCGGGGTTGTCGATGATGATTTCGCCGATGTCGTTGCGGAAGTAGTCGCGCAACGCCCGGATGATGACGTTGCTTTCCTGGTAGATCAGCTTGGGGGCCTTGGCCTCTTCGGTGGCGCGCTGAATCGCATCCCACAGGGTGACCAGGTAATCCAGATCCCATTGCAGCTCTTCGACGCTGCGGCCGACACCGGCGGTGCGCACGATGACGCCCATGCCCTGGGCGATGTTGAGCTGGGACAGTGCCTCGCGAATCTCGGCCCGATCATCACCCTCGATGCGACGGGACACGCCACCGGCGCGCGGGTTGTTCGGCATCAGCACGAGGTAGCGTCCGGCGAGGCTCACGAACGTGGTGAGTGCCGCGCCCTTGTTGCCGCGTTCTTCCTTCTCGACCTGGACCAGGATCTCCTGGCCTTCCTTCACCGCATCCTTGATGCTGGGGCGGCCCTCGGCCTCGAGTGCCTTTTCGGAGAAGTAGCTGCGGGAGATTTCCTTGAACGGCAGGAAGCCATGGCGCTCGGCGCCATAGTTCACGAATGCCGCTTCGAGGGAGGGTTCAACCCGGGTGATGACACCCTTGTAGACGTTGGCCTTTTTCTGCTCGCGGGCCAGGGTCTCGATGTCTAAGTCGTAAAGGCGCTGGCCATCGACCATCGCCACGCGCAGCTCTTCGGGCTGCGTCGCGTTGATCAGGATTCTTTTCATTGGATTGTACTCGAGCTGCAGGCTCGACCATCTTCGCTTCTTGACCGCGCGGACGAATCGTCGGCACGTTGGATGCGCTGCGACGCAGGAAAAGCGCGCAAAGACACAGCCACGGGAGCAAAACGCCCGCGGTGGAACGCGATTCGAAGATGGGAGCGTTTGTGTTCATAAAACCGCTCACTCGCATGGAGGTGCTATAGAGCGAAACCTTGGTGATTGCGGGCAATCGTCCGTGAAAAAGGGGCGATTGCCGGGAAACCGATCGTTTTGTGGCGGGACGCCGCCGGCCCGAGAGAAAGGGCGGAGCATTCCGCTCACGGCACTATATCAAGCTTCGAAAGTCCCTGCAAATGCTTGATTGAGCTGTTATTATTCGCCGCATGACCGCTACCGACAAAGGCGTCACGCACGGTGTCCGCCACGTCGAGGTCGGCCGCCAGGACGTGGGCCAGCGCCTCGACAATTTCCTCGGCCGTCACCTCAAGGGCGTTCCGCGCAGCCGTATCTACAAGATGCTTCGCAAGGGCGAGGTGCGTGTGAATCGCAAGCGCGTCAGGGCCGATTACCGCATCGAGGCGGGCGACATGGTCCGTTTGCCGCCGGTGCACCAGCCGGCGCCGGGAGAGCCGGCGGCCATACCGACAGGGGTCGCGGAACAGATAGAGAGGGCGGTTGTCTACGAAGACGAGTCGCTGCTGGTGCTGGACAAGCCTGCCGGTCTGGCCGTGCACGGTGGCAGTGGCCTCGCTTTCGGACTGATCGAGGCCCTGCGGCAGCAGCGGCCGAATCAGCCGTTTCTCGAACTCGGCCACCGTCTCGATCGCGAGACCAGCGGTTGTCTGGTGATCGCGAAGACGCGCCGGGCGCTCAATGCGTTTCACCAGGCCCTGCGTGAGGGCATGGTGGAGAAGCACTACCTCGCGCTCGTGGCAGGGCGATGGCGTGGCGGGGCGCGCCGGGTCGACGAGGCGCTGGCACGCAGCGGTCGACGGGGCGAGGAGCGGCTGGTCCAGGTGGACGAGGAGGGTAAGGCCTCCATAAGCCGTTTCGAGCCGGTGGCTCGTTTCGCCCGAATGACCCTGATGGATGTGCGCATCGATACCGGGCGTACGCACCAGATCCGCGTGCATGCCGCGCATCTCGGCCACCCGCTCGCGGGTGACGACAAGTATGGTGATTTCGAACTCAATCGGGAGCTGAAAAAGCTCGGCCTGAAACGGCTGTTCCTGCATTCGGCGCACCTGCGTTTCCGGATGCCCGATGGCGGACAGCTTTATGACTTGCACGCCCCGTTGCCGGATGACCTGCAGCGGGTGCTGGAACGACTGGAAACATGACCAAAGCTTACGATCTGCTGGTATTCGACTGGGACGGCACGCTGATGGACTCGGAGGCGCGCATCGTGAACTGCCTGACCAAGTCGATCGAGGACATTGGCGCAGAGCCGCGCTCGCGTGATGCACTGCGCAACATCATCGGCCTGGGGCTGACCGAGGCGGTCCAGGCGCTTTATGCCGATGCGGACGCGGCCTTCGTATCCCGTTTTAGCGAGGCCTACCGCGAACACTTCCTGCACCAGGACGACACGCCGAGTACCCTGTTCGAGGGCGCCCGGGAGGTGGTCGAGGGGCTGGCCGAGACCGGCTACCTGCTGGGTATCGCCACCGGCAAGGCGCGCCGCGGCCTCGACCGGGTACTCGAGGCCGAGGGCCTGACCCACCTGTTCCACGCCACCCGCTGCGCGGACGAGACCTTTTCCAAGCCGCACCCGATGATGCTGGAGGAGATCATGGTGGACCTCGACACCGAACCGGCACGCACGCTGATGATCGGTGATACAGAGTACGACATGCTGATGGCGCGCAACGCACGTACAGCGGGACTCGCGGTAAGTTACGGCGTGCACGCACTCGATCGATTGCTGGCCTGCGCCAGCGAGGGTCATATCGATGGCATCGCCGAGTTGCCGGACTGGCTTACTGCCAGGCGGCGGTCGGCGGCCTGATCAAACGGGAGAGAAAGGACGCAGCATGAGCGACGAGAACAGCACCCCTCCGAATTCCCCGAGCGCCCGGCAAAGCGAAGGCTGGGAGCGCCAGGTCATCACGCAGCTCGCCCTGGAAGGGTTGCGTGAGCAGAAGATCGCCCGGCGATGGCGCATAGTGATGTTCTTCCTCGTGATCACGCTGCTGTTCCTCTCGCTGGTGGGCCCGTACCTGATCAGCGCGACCTCCAAGGGCACCATCGGGAAGCACACCGCGCTGGTGGACCTGAGTGGGGTGATCGCCGCCAATTCCGATGCCTCGGCGGACCGTATCGTCACGGGGCTGCGTGCGGCCTTCGAGGACGAGAACACGGTCGGCGTCATCCTGCGTATCAACAGTCCCGGGGGCAGCCCGGTGCAGTCTGGCTATATCAATGACGAGATCGAGCGGCTGCGCGGGGAGTATCCCGAGATTCCGCTCTACGCGGTCGTGATGGATATCTGTGCCTCCGGCGGTTATTACGTGGCGGCGGCCGCGGACGAGATCTATGCCGACAAGGCAAGTATCGTCGGTTCCATTGGCGTGCGCATGGACGGCTTCGGTTTCGTCGAGGCGATCGACAAGCTGGGTATCGAGCGGCGCCTGCTCACGGCGGGCGAGCACAAGGCCTTGCTCGATCCGTTCCTGCCGCAGGGCGAGACGGAGAAGGCGCATATGCAGAGGCTGCTCGATGCGATCCATACCCAGTTCATCGAGACGGTGAAGGCAGGGCGGGGCGACCGGCTCGCCGACAACCCCGAGATCTTCTCCGGGCTGGTCTGGACCGGCGACGAGGCGCTCGAGCTCGGTCTGATCGACGGCCTGGGGAGCAGCGGTTACGTCGCGCGCGAGATCATCGGTGAGGAGAAGATTGTCGATTACACGCCGCGCAAGAGCGTCTTCGACCGCTTTCTGACCAATCTCGGGGCCTCTGTGGCCAAGGGGGCCATCGAGGCCGCCACCGAACCGAGTCTGCGCTAGAGGAGCTTGCTCAATGTGGTGCCAGCGGGTTGATGCCCGCCTGGCGCAGCATCTCCAGCAGCCGGATGAGTGGCAGGCCGATGAGTGCCGAGGGGTCGTCACCGCGCATGTAGCGGAACAAGGCGACGCCGAGCGCTTCGGATTTGAAGCTGCCGGCGCAGTTGTAGGGTTCTTCCTTTCGCAGGTAGGCCTCGATCTCGGCATCGCTGAGTTGCCGGAAACCGACCTCGAAGACCATGTCGTCCACGCTGGCCTCGCCGGTGCGTGTATCGAGAAGGCACAGCCCCGTGTGAAACACCACGGTGTGTCCGGAAGAGGCACGCAGCTGTGTAAAGGCATTGGCGTGGGTCCTCGGCTTGCCGAGAATCCGGTCGCCCAGAACCGCGCATTGGTCCGATCCAATCACCAGGGCGGGCCCCGGGACCTCGGCGGCCACGGCCTCGGCCTTGAGCCGCGCGAGCCGCTGAACCAGCTGGGCCGGGGGTTCACCGGGCAGGCGCGTTTCGTCGATGCGCGGTGCCGCGGTCTCGAAGTCGAGCTGGAGGCGTTCGAGCAGTTCCCGGCGAAACGGCGAGGTCGAGGCCAGTATCAGCGTTACATCGGCGCCGCTCATTCGATTTCGATCAGGGTTTCGTCCGGGTTTACGCTCTCGCCCTTGGCGATGTGAATGGCCCTAACCGTCCCGTTCACCGGCGCCTGAATCTCCGTCTCCATTTTCATCGCCTCGATGACGATCAGCCCGTCCCCGGCCTTCACCGCGTCGCCCTCTGACACCAGGACATCGACGACGACGCCCGGCATCGAGGTGGTCACGTGCCCGGGCTTGGTGGCGCGGGGCCGCTGGCTCTGCTGGCCCGATCCGGCGCGCGGCATCGCGCCGCCGCCATTGCCGTTGCCGAGGTCGGCAACGATCTCGTCGAGAATCTCGAGATTGATTTCCTCCGGGATACCGTCGACCGTGACGTAGAAGGGGCGCATCGCCTCGCGGCGATGGCCGGTGCCGGTGACCTGGATGTGATAGGTCTCGCCGTGCAGCGTGGCGTTGAACTCGACCGGGGCGACGCTTGCGGGCGCGGCTTCGCCCTCGGTCTTGCGCGGTTCCAGGGGTTCGGGCACCAGGGTGCCGGCTTCGCGTTGCTCCAGGTATTCGCGTCCGATCTCCGGGAACATGGCGTAAATCAGGACGTCCTCCTCGCTCTTGGCCAGCGAGCCGCATGCCTCCTTGAGCTGATCCATCTCCGGCTCGATCAGATCGGCCGGGCGACAGTCGATGACGTCGGCATTGCCGATGGCCTTCTGGCGGACGATGTCGTTGATCTTGCCGGGGGCCTTGCCGTAGCGACCCTGCAGGTAGAGCTTCACCTCGTTCGTGATGGTCTTGTAACGCTCGCCGGTGAGCACGTTCATCACGGCCTGGGTGCCGACTATCTGGGAGGTGGGGGTCACCAGCGGCGGGTAGCCGAGGTCCTCGCGCACCCGGGGGATCTCGTCCATGACTTCGTTCAGGCGCTCGAGTGCGCCCTGGGAGCGCAGCTGGTTGATCATGTTGGAGATCATGCCGCCGGGTACCTGATTGACCAGCACGCGGGTGTCCACCCCCGTGAACTCGCTCTCGAACTGGTGGTATTTCTTGCGCACCTCACGGAAGTACAGGCTGATCTTCTGCAGCAGTTCCAGGTCGAGGCCGGTGTCGTTCGGTGTGTCCCTGAAGGCCGCGACCATGCTTTCAGTCGGCGCATGGCTGGCCCCGCCTGCAAAGGAGGAGATGGCCGTGTCGATCCGGCGGCACCCGGCCTCTACGGCCTTGTACTGGCAGATCTCGGCCTGGCCCGCGGTAGCGTGGGTGTGCAGGTGAAGCGGCACATCGATGGCGTCCACCAGGCCGCCGACGAGTTCAGTGGTAGCGGCAGGCGTGAGCAGGCCGGCCATGTCCTTGATCACGATGCTGTCGCAGCCCATCTCGACCAGTTCGCGCGCCATCGCCACGTACTGGGCCACGTCGTGTACCGGGCTCACGGTGTAGGAGAGGGCGCCCTGGGCGTGCTTGCCGCTGGCCTTGACCGCCTCGATCGAGACGCGCAGGTTACGCGTGTCGTTCATGGCATCGAAGATACGGAACACGTCGATCCCGTTATCCGCGGCGCGGGCGACGAAGGCGCGGACCACGTCGTCGGCATAGTGCCGGTAGCCCAGCAGGTTCTGGCCGCGCAGCAGCATCTGCAGGCGGGTGTTGGGCAGGGCCTCGCGCAGCTTGCGCAGGCGTTCCCAGGGATCTTCCTTCAAGAAGCGGATGCAGGCATCGAAGGTTGCACCGCCCCAGGCCTCCAGCGACCAGTAGCCCACCCGGTCCAGTTCATCGCAGATCGGCAACATGTCCTCGGTGCGCATGCGGGTGGCGATGAGGCACTGGTGCGCGTCACGCAGAATGGTTTCCGTGATCTCGACCTTGGATGGCGACGGCGTTTGTGTCGTCATGTCTGCTCCAGCTTAGAGTCCGTGATGTGCCGCCAGGGCGGCGGCGATAACGGCGGCGATCTCCCGCGTGGGCCGCCGCGTCGAGTATTCGACGAGCTCGGGGTGCTTCTCCACGAAACTCGTGTCGAATTCCCCCTTCCGAAATTCTTCTGCGTGCAGGATCGCCAGGTGATAGGGGATCGTGGTCTTCACGCCGAACACACCGATGTCCTTGAGTGCGCGTTCCGAACGCCGCAACAGGGACTCCCAGTCAAGCGCCCAGACGATGAGCTTGGCACACATGGAATCGTAGTGGGGCGGGATGTGGTACCCCGTGTAGATGGCGCCGTCGGTGCGCACGCCGGGTCCCCCCGGTGCGAAGTAGCGCGTGATTCGGCCGAAACTCGGTAGAAAATCGTTCTTCGGGTCCTCGGCGTTGATGCGGAACTCCATGGCGAATCCGCGCCGCTGGATCTGGTCCTGGCGATAGGTGAGTGGTTCGCCCGCAGCCACGCGGATCTGCTCCTGCACGATGTCGATGCCGGTGATCATCTCGGTCACCGGGTGCTCCACCTGCAGCCGCGTGTTCATTTCCATGAAGTAGAAGCTGCCGTCGTGATCCATCAGGAACTCGACGGTACCGGCATTCTCGTATCCCACGGCCGTCGCGGCGCGCACGGCCATGTCGCCGACCAGGGCGCGTTGGGCGTCGTCGAGCTGGGGGGAGGGCGCGATCTCGACGAGCTTCTGGTGCCGGCGCTGGATGGAGCAGTCGCGCTCGAAGAGATGCACCACGTTGCCGTGGCTGTCCGCCAGGATCTGGGCCTCGATGTGCCGCGGATTGACCACGGCCTTTTCCAGGAACACCTGGGCGTTGCCGAAGGCCTTGGTGGCCTCGGACAACACGCGGTCGTAGTTGCGCTGAAGCTCGGCGGCGGAGTCGCAACGGCGAATGCCGCGACCGCCACCCCCCGTGGTGGCCTTGAGCATCACCGGATAACCGATCTCCTCGGCCAGCGCGAGGGCTTCCTCGACGTTTTCCAGGTTGCCCTCGCTACCGGGCACCACGGGCACGCTGGCGTCGATCATGGCCTGGCGGGCGGCCACTTTGTCCCCCATGCGGCGGATGACCTCTGCCGAGGGGCCGATGAAGCGGATGCCGTGCATGGCGCAGCGCTCGGCCAACTGGGGGTTCTCGGATAGGAAGCCATAGCCCGGGTGCACGGCATCGCAGCCCGCCGCCCGGGCCATGTTCACCATGCGGTGCACGTTGAGGTAGCCGGCAAGCGTGTCGGGGCCGATGTAATAGGCCTCGTCGGCCTTCTTGACGTGCAACCCGTGCCGGTCGGCGTCCGTGTACACGGCCACCGAGGTGATGCCCAGTTCCGCGCAGGCGCGGATGATGCGGACGGCGATCTCGCCCCGGTTCGCTATGAGGATTTTTTTTATCATTCTGCGGTCTGATGAGACGCGTTCGGGCTCCGGGGGTCAGTATCGGGGACGATTGCCGGGGGATCAAGCGCAAGCCACGGTTTTTTGGGCGCTTTTTTCTTTGACATGGCTATGATTTAACCAGTAAAATCGCCGGCTTATGTTTGAACGGTTGCCTGAGCGGGTCAACCCGTTCCGTTTGGCCGACGCTGGCCGGCGGCTCGAAGGGTGCATCGAGGTGTCGCGCCTCAAGCGCCTGCGGCCGTCGCTGGTGTCGGACGAGGGCGAAGTCCTGGTGCGGCTCGAGTTCGCGCGCAACACCCAAGGGCTTGCCACCATCCGGGGGCATATCGAGACCACGCTGCAGCTGGAATGCCAGCGCTGCATGCAATCGATGGCCTACCCGGTGAGCGATGACCTGGCGGTGGTCGCAGTGGAAAGCGACGCCGAGGCCGAAATGGTCCAGGAGAAGTATGATCCGCTCGTGGTCGATGACGAATCGCTGATGATCGTCGACCTGGTGGAAGACGAGCTGATGCTCGCGTTGCCGCTGGCACCGGCGCACCCGGAATCCAAGGATTGCGTGGGCCGAAACCTGAAAGAGTTCGACCCCGAAGACGTCGACGAGCCGGTTGAGGAAAAGGACAACCCGTTCGCCGTACTGAAGAAGCTGAAACCGAATTAGAAGACCTCAAGCTGGAGTTAAGTCATGGCTGTACAACAACGACGCAAGACTCGTTCCCGTCGCGGCATGCGCCGTTCCCACGATGCGCTGAAGGCCCCGGCGCTGTCCATTGATCCGACCACGGGCGAAACGCATCTGCGTCACCACATCAGCCCCGATGGCTTCTATCGTGGCCGTCAGGTGATCAAGAGCGCTGTGGAGATCGACGACGAAGAGTAAGTCGCGCGCCGTTGCCGGCGCCTCCATGATTCATGTTGAAAGATCGCGGGATTAATATCCCGCGATTTTCTTTGTGGTGGAAAAACAAGCCAGATGCGTTCCGATTATACAGTTGCGCTGGATGCGATGGGCGGAGATATCGGGCCCGGTGTGGTCGTGCCCGCGGCCTTGAGCGCACTGAAGCATTTCGACGACCTCAATCTCATCCTGGTCGGCGACGAAAATACCCTGCGCGAAAGCCTCGCTGAGGCGAAGGGTGCCGAAAGCGCGCGTCTGCGGATTCACCACGCCAGCGAAGTGGTGGCCATGGGCGAGCCGCCGGCCCAGGCCCTGCGCAACAAGAAAGACTCCTCCATGCGCGTGGCCATCAACCTGGTCAAGAGCGGTGAGGCCCATGCCTGTGTCAGTGCCGGCAACACCGGCGCGCTGATGGCGACCGCCCGCTATGTGCTCAAGACCCTGCCCGGCATCGATCGCCCGGCCATCAGCACCTCGATCCCGTCCACCAGTGGTCATACGCACATGCTGGACCTGGGTGCCAACGTGGACTGCTCGGCCGAGCACCTCTACCAGTTCGCCGTGATGGGCTCGGTATTGACCAGCGCCGTGGATAACAACCCGGCGCCGCGCATCGGCCTGTTGAACGTGGGGCAGGAGGCGATCAAGGGCAACGATGTCGTCAAGGAGGCAGGGCGACTCCTCGAGGCCAGCGAGCTAAACTACATCGGCTTCGTCGAGGGCGACGACATCTACCTGGGCGATGTTGACGTGGTCGTCTGCGACGGGTTCGTCGGCAATATCTCGCTGAAGACCAGCGAGGGGGTGGCGAAGATGATCTCGCAGCACCTCAAGGCCGGGTTCACCCGCAACGTGTTCACGCGTATCGCGGCGCTGTTTGCCCTGCCGGTACTGAATTCGTTCAAGCGTCGATTCGATCCGCGCCGCTATAATGGCGCCAGCCTGCTGGGGCTGCAGGGCATCGTGATCAAGAGCCATGGTGGCGCCGACGTGTTTTCGTTCGAGAACGCCATCAAGATCGCCCGCAAGGAAGCGGAGCAGAATATTCCGCATCAGATCGATAAAAAGCTGGAAAACCTTTTGACGGAAAGACACACCGAGTGATGTACGCGCGAATTACAGGTACGGGCAGCTTCCTGCCGGAAAAGGTGTTGACCAATCACGATCTCGAGAAGATGGTCGACACGTCGGATGAATGGATTCAGGAGCGTACCGGTATCCGCAAGCGGCACATCGCCGTCGACGGCCAGACCACCTGCGACCTGGCCGAGCAGGCTGCTCGACGCGCCCTGGAGATGTCCGGCCGCAAGCCCGAAGACATCGACCTGGTGATCGTCGCGACGACCACGCCTGATCGCGTATTCCCCAGTACCGCCTGTCTGCTGCAGCAACGTCTGGATATCCACGGCTGTGCCGCCTTCGACATCCAGGCCGTGTGCACCGGTTTCGTCTACGCCCTCGGCGTGGCGGACAAGTTCGTGCGTACCGGGGCTGCGAAATGTGCATTGGTGATCGGCGCGGAAACGCTGTCCCGGGTCGTCGACTGGACCGATCGCACCACCTGCGTGCTGTTCGGTGACGGTGCGGGGGCTGTCGTCCTCGAGGCCAGCGAGGAGCCCGGCATTCTTTCGACCCACCTCCATGCCGATGGCAGTTACGAAAGTCTTCTCACCGTGCCTTTCGGAGTCTCCAACAGCTACGAGAAGCTGGTGGAGAAAGAGGCCTTCATCCACATGAAGGGCAACGAGGTTTTCAAGATGGCGGTGAATACCCTCGGGCGCATCGTCGACGAGACCCTCGCCGCGAACGCACTCGACAAGGGCGCCATCGACTGGCTCATTCCGCACCAGGCGAACATCCGCATCATCGCGGCCACTGCCCGCAAGCTGAAGATGTCGATGGACCATGTGGTCGTCACCGTGGGCGATCACGGCAACACCTCCGCGGCCTCCATCCCGCTGGCTTTGGATGTCGCCGTTCGCGACGGCCGGATTCAGAAGGGCGAGACCCTGCTGATGGAGGCCTTCGGTGGCGGGTTCACCTGGGGTTCGGCCCTCCTCAAGTTCTAGCGCACCTACGCACCATGGCGCGGGAAATCGAACGCAAGTTCCTGGTCACCGCAGATACCTGGAAGAGCGCGGTGACCCGGAGCATCGATTACCGGCAGGGGTACCTGGCGAGTGACGAGCAGTGCTCGATTCGGGTTCGTGTCTCCGACCGCCATGCCCACCTGAATATCAAGAGCGCGACGCTCGGAGTCGAGCGACTCGAGTACGAGTACGAGATCCCGCTCCAGGATGCCCATGAGATGCTGGATCGGCTGGCCGTCGGGCCGCTGATCGAGAAGACACGTCACTACGTCGACTTCGGACGGCATACCTGGGAGGTGGACGTGTTCGCCGGCGACAACGCCGGTCTGGTGGTGGCGGAAATCGAGCTGGCTGACGCCGACGAGGTGTTCGACCGCCCCGGCTGGGTGGGGGAGGAGGTGTCGCACGATCCGCGCTACTACAACGTCTGCCTGGTGCAAAACCCGTACAAGAAGTGGCGCAGGTAGGGTGCGCCGACACGGGTATTTGCGGCAGAAGGGTGGAAAACCCCTTGGCAGCGGCCGCGAAATCACATAATAAAGAACAACGACATGGATTTGGGAGCGATTATGATCCGCGTCCTCATCGTGGACGATCATGATCTGGTGCGAACCGGTATCCGCCGGTTGCTGGAGGATCGCAAGGAGTCTGACGGAATCGAGGTGGTTGGGGAGGCCGATAGCGGTGAGTCCGCGCTCGAGGCGGTGCGCAGCCTGGCGCCAGACGTGATTCTGATGGACGTGAACATGCCCGGCATTGGCGGTCTGGAGGCCATGCGCCGCATCCTGCTGCACGACTCGGCCCCCCGGGTCATCGTCGTCACCGTGCATTCGCGCGGACCCTTTCCCCGCCGCTTGCTGGAAGCCGGGGCCGTTGGCTACCTCACCAAGGGTTGCCACATCGACGAAATGATCCAGGCAATCCGCACGGTCCACCAGGGGGGCAAGCACATCAGTCCCGACATCGCCCAGCAGCTCGCACTCTCCATGCTCCCTGGCGCCGACGAATCGCCGTTCGACCGGCTGTCCCAACGGGAGATGCAGATCCTGCTGATGATCACTCAGGGACACCGCCCCCAGGTGATCTCCGACAAACTCTGCCTGAGCCCCAAGACCGTCAGCACCTACAAGAGCCGCCTGCACGACAAGCTCAGCGTCGCCAACGACGTCGAAATGATCCGGCTGGCGATTCAGCATGGACTGATCGAGCAGGATGTTATCGAGTAATATCAATAAGATAGAAGTATTTGTTAAAGTGAGTTCTGTTCCGGATGTGCGTGAGCGAGCGCGTGGCTTCGGGTATCATGCGAGCGCATGAAGACCACATTCGACCCCGCCTGCCGGCGCTGTGACCGGCTCGCTTCCTTTCTCGATCACGTCAGGCAGTCCCACCCGGACTATCATTGCGCGCCCGTCCCGCCGTTCGGCGATCCCAACGCACGCTTGCTGATCGTGGGCCTCGCCCCGGGCATGCACGGGGCCAATGCCACCGGGCGGCCGTTCACCGGCGACTACGCCGGCGTGCTGCTCTACGACACGCTCCACCGGTTCGGTTTCGGTTCCAAACCCGAGTCGGTCGCGGCGGATGACGGACTGGTGTTGAAGGACTGCCGGATCACCAACGCGGTGAAGTGCCTGCCGCCCGAGAACAAGCCCACCACCGAGGAGATCCGGGCCTGCAACGGGTTTTTGGCGCGCGAACTCGAGGCCCTGCCGTCAGGGGCGGTGGTCCTGGCGCTCGGCACAATCGCGCACAACGCCGTGTTGCGGGCCCGTGGACTGCGCCAGAGTGCCCACCGCTTCGGCCATGCCGCGGAGCATCCGCTCCCCGACGGGCCCCGGATGATCGACTCCTACCATTGCAGCCGCTACAACACGCAGACGGGGCGCCTCACCGAGGCCATGTTCCACGACGTTTTCGCGCGTATCGGTGAACTCCTGCGCCAGGCATGAGCGAACGTCCCGAGCGCGCGGGTTTCGACGCCCAGTCCTTTTTGCGGCACCTGACGCATCGTCCCGGCGTCTACCGGATGATCGGGGCCGAGGGCCAGGTCCTGTACGTCGGGAAGGCCAAGGACCTGCGCAAGCGCGTCTCCAGCTACTTTCGCGACTCGGCGCAGCTGAGCCCGAGGATCGCGTCCATGGTGCGCCAGGTGTGCAACATCGAGGTGACGGTCACCAACACGGAGGCCGAGGCGTTGCTGCTCGAGAACAACCTCATCAAGGAACATCGCCCGCGCTACAACGTGCTGCTGCGGGACGACAAGAGCTACCCGTACATTTTCGTGTCCACGCGTGAGGAATTCCCGCGGTTGGCGTTTCATCGCGGTGCGCGTCGACAGGACGGCCGCTATTTCGGCCCCTATCCCAGCGCCGGCGCGGTGCGTGAGACACTCAACCTGCTGCAGAAGCTCTTCCTTGTACGCCAGTGCGAGGACAGCTTCTTTCGCAATCGTTCGCGCCCCTGCCTGCAATACCAGATCAAGCGCTGTACGGCGCCGTGCGTGGGCTATATCAACCCGGAGGCCTACCGCACTGACGTCGAGCACGCCATCCAGTTTCTGGAAGGCAAGAGTGAAATGGTGATCGGCGACCTGGTGGAGCGTATGGAAGCCGCCTCGCAGTCACTGGAGTTCGAGCAGGCGGCGCATTACCGTGACCAGATCGAGAACCTGCGCAAGGTGTCCGAGCGCCAGTACGTGGCGGGTGGGGAGGGTGATTTCGATATCCTCGCCTGCGAGATCCGCAATGGCCTGGCGTGTGTGCAGGTCTTCTCCATTCGCGGCGGCCACAACCTGGGTAACAAGAGCTTCTTTCCGGCGGCCCCGGACGACCTCGATGCCTCGCAGGTGCTGGGGGCCTTCATCGGCCAGTACTATCTCACCCGCGAGATCCCCGGGGAGGTGTTGCTCTCCCACGAGCCCGAAGACCGCGCCGTACTCGAGGAGATGCTGGCCCTGCGCCGCGGACGCAAGGTCACGCTCTCGCACCGCCTGCGCGGTGAACGCGCGCGCTGGCTCGACCTGGCGCGGCGCAACGTCGGCCATGCCCTGGATGCGCGGCTCGCCTCCAAGGCGGGGATGCAGCAGCGTTTCGAGGCCCTGCAGGAGGAACTCGACCTCGACGCGATTCCGGGACGACTCGAGTGTTTCGATATCAGTCACACCCAGGGCGAAGCAACCGTGGCATCCTGCGTGGTGTTCGACAGCGAGGGGCCGAAGAAATCGGATTACCGGCGCTTCAACATCGAGGGCATCGAGCCGGGCGACGACTACGCGGCCATGCGCCAGGCTCTCACGCGTCGCTACCGGCGGCTCAAGGAAGGTGAGGCGCCCTTGCCGGACATCCTGTTCATCGATGGCGGCAAGGGCCAGGTGCGCCAGGCCCGCGAGGTGCTCGAGGAACTGCAGGTGACCGGCGTGACGCTCATCGGGGTGGCGAAGGGGGAAGGGCGAAAGCCAGGACTCGAGTCCCTCGTGTTGAGTGACTCACCCACGCCCACTATACTGCCGGCCAACTCGCCGGCCCTGCACCTCATCCAGCAGATCCGCGACGAGGCGCATCGGTTTGCAATCACAGGTCACCGGCAGCGTCGCGCCAAGGCGCGCACCACGTCGCCCTTGGAAGGCATACCGGGGCTCGGGCCGAAGCGCCGGCAGACGCTGCTCAAGCATTTCGGCGGGCAGCGCGGGGTGAGTGCCGCGAGCGCCGAAGAGCTGGCCAAGGTGCCGGGGATCAGCCGTGACCTGGCACAACGCATTTACGATACCTTTCATCCACACGCTTGAATCGGGGTAGCACGGCCGCCATGGCATCGATGAACATTCCGAACGCGCTCACCTACATGCGCATTGCCCTGATTCCGCTCATCGTGGTGATCTTCTACCTGCCTTGGGTCTGGGCTGGCCCGGTCAGTGCCTTGCTCTTCGCCCTGGCGGGGATCACCGACTGGCTCGATGGCTACCTCGCACGTGCCCTCAAGCAGGAGTCGCGGTTCGGTGCATTCCTGGATCCGGTCGCGGATAAACTGATGGTGGCCGCCGTGCTCGTGATGGTTACCGAGAAGGGGGCCGAGGGTGAACCGGTGTACTCGATCTTCATCTCCGTCGCGGCGATCATCATCATCGGTCGCGAGATCGCCATCTCGGCGCTGCGCGAATGGATGGCCGAGATCGGCCAGCGCGGCAAGGTGGCCGTGTCCTACATCGGCAAGGTGAAGACGACGGCACAGATGATTGCGCTCACCTTCCTGCTTTACGAACGTCCGCTGTGGGGTATCCCCGTGTATGAAATCGGACTCGTGGCCCTGTTCGTGGCCGCAGCGCTTACGCTCTGGTCGATGATCAATTACCTGCGGGCGGCCATCGCCGTCGATGCGGAGATGTCGGACGACTAAAAGTGTTGACAAAAAAACGTCGGGGCCAGTATTATCTCGCCCCACTGAAGCGGCGGGAATAGCTCAGTTGGTAGAGCACAACCTTGCCAAGGTTGGGGTCGCGAGTTCGAGTCTCGTTTCCCGCTCCAGTTTCCAAAACCTCGGCCATGCCGGGGTTTTTTCTTTTCTGGGACGAGGTGATATGATCCTCACCTCGTCATCTCCGGCTGAGTGGCAGAGTGGTTATGCAGCGGCCTGCAAAGCCGTGTACCTCGGTTCGATTCCGGGCTCAGCCTCCATCTCCTCCCGCGCCCGGGTGGCGAAATTGGTAGACGCAAGGGACTTACGCTAGTCAGTTGAGCACCGGGGTCGGAAACGCCCCGCGTGAATGGGGTCAAATTCGGGGAACCCTCAGCACTTCCCAGGTGGTGGCAATCCCGAGCGAAGCCCTGCGCAGCAGGGAACGTGTAGAGACTTGACGGCCCCCGCCTACGTCGCAGCAGCGATAGGGCGAAGAGAAAGTCCAGACCACAAACGAGTCCTCGGCGGCGAAAGCCGTAGCTGGTAAGAAAATCCCTCGGTGGTAACACCGTGCCGGTTCGAGCCCGGCCCCGGGCACCATATGCTCGTAGATTCCTTCCGACGCCCCGCCTCCGAGCGGGGCGTCGGCGTTTGTGGGGTGGTGTCGCCCATGCGCTCGGGCCCGTATAATGGCGCGCTCACATCGCCCCTCAACCGGCAGGAGTGGACTACATGATTCTCGACGGCAAGAAACTCGCTAGCGATATCGAGGCGCAGCTCGCGCAACGCGTCGCCGCCATCAAGGAGAAATCGGGCGGCAACACGCCGATCCTGGCGACGATTCTTGTCGGCGACGATCCGGCCTCGGCGACCTACGTGCGCATGAAACAGAACGCCTGTAAGCGGGTGGGCATGGGGTCGGAAGCCGTTGAGCTCGGGAGCGACACCACCACAGAGCAGTTGCTCGCAGTGATCGAGGAGCTCAACCGCAACGAGGACGTGCACGGCATCCTCCTGCAACACCCGGTGCCGCCGCAGATCGACGAGCGCGAGTGCTTCGACCGTATCGCGCTGAGCAAGGACGTGGATGGAGTCACCTGTCTCGGCTTCGGACGCATGGCGATGGGCGAATCTGCGTTTGGTTCGGCCACGCCGGCGGGCATCATGACGCTGTTGCGCCACTACGGGATCGAGTTGAGCGGCAAGCATGCCGTCGTGGTGGGCCGCAGCCCGATCCTCGGCAAGCCCATGGCGCAGATGCTGCTCAACGCCGACTGCACGGTGACGATCTGCCACTCCCGCACGCAGGACCTCGAGGGGTTCATTCGCCAGGCCGACATCGTGGTCGGCGCCGTGGGGCGTCCCGAGTTCATCAAGGGCGAGTGGATCAAGGACGGCGCGGTGGTGGTCGACGCCGGCTACCATCCGGGCGGTATCGGCGACATCGAGCTTTCGGCCGTGGCCGATCGTGCCAGTGCCTACACGCCGGTACCTGGCGGCGTGGGGCCGATGACCATTTCCACGCTGATCACGCAGACCGTGCAGGCCGCCGAGGTCTACTACGGGATTGGGTGAGGCGATAGGCGATAGGTTTTTCGCCTCACGCCTCACAACCCCGTCATGTCCCGCATGTCTCGCTGCCAGGCGGTGAGGTCATCTCGGCTGAACTGCCGCAGGTGATCGTGCCCGCAGGCACGTGCGAGCACCTGCATCAGCGTTGTCGAGCTCTTCAGGAATCGCGCCAGCCGTTCGGCTCCGGTGTTCACATCCAGTCGCTTACGCAATTCCGGATCCTGCGTGGCGACGCCCGACGGGCACTGGTTGGTGTTGCACATGCGTGCGGCGATGCAGCCGATGGCCTGGATGGCGCTGTTGGCCAGGGCCACGCCGTCGGCGCCCAGCGCCAGGGCCTTCACGAAATCCTCGGGCACGCGCAGACCGCCGGTGATGATGAGCGTGACGTCGTCGCGGCCGCGCTCGTCGAGGTGGCGGCGCGCACGGACCAGGGCGGGGATCGTTGGCACGGCGATGTGATCACGAAAGATGCGCGGTGCCGCACCGGTGCCACCACCGCGACCGTCCAGGATGATGTAGTCGGCGCTGGCTTCCAGAGCGAAGTCGATATCGGCCTCGATGCGCTGGGCGGAAAGCTTGAAGCCGATGGGGATGCCGCCGGTGAGTTCGCGCACGCGGTCGGCGAAGCGGTGAAAATCGGACGGCGTCTCCAGCTCGGCGAAACGGGCAGGGGAGATGGCATCCTGGCCGGCTTTCAGACCCCGCACCTGGGCGATGCGCTCGGTCACCTTGCGCCCCGGAAGGTGGCCACCCGTGCCGGTCTTGGCCGCCTGGCCGCCCTTGAAGTGGAAGGCCTGCACCTTGGAGAGCAGGCCCTCGTCGTAGCCGAACATCGCCGAGGCCAGCTCGTAGAAGTAGCGCCCGTTCTCGGCCTGTTCCTCGGGCAGCATCCCGCCCTCGCCGGAGCAGATGCCGGTCCCCGCCAGCTCGGCGCCGCGGGCCAGCGCGATCTTGGCTTCCTCGGACAGCGCGCCGAAGCTCATGTCGGAAACCAGCAGCGGGATCTCGAGCCTGAGCGGCTTGTCGGCCTTCGGCCCGATGACGAGATCGGTGCCGACCTCGGCGTCCATCGCCAGCGGGCGGGTCGCCAGTTGCGCGGTGACGAGCTGGATGTCGTCCCACTGCGGCAGCTGCGCGCGCGGTACGCCCATCGCCACCATTTCACCTTCGGATCCGGTGTGCTCCAGGCCGTGGCGGGCGAGATCGTGAATGCGCTTGAGCGTCGGCTCCTCGCGGGTGGACTCGACGTTTTCGGATGACGCCTGCCCCGTTGGTGCTGCTTCTTCATCCGCGGATTGCAGGGTGGCATGGGTGCCGTCACAGAAGGGCGGATTACCGCTGTGCTTGCAGCAGCACAGCCAGGCCTCGCCGGATTCCTCGGCGGTGAAGGCCAGGGGTGTGAAGTCGGTTCCGGCGTGGGAGCCGTCGCAAAAAGGCTGGTTCTTCGAGCGTCCACACTTGCACCAGTAGTATTCCTTGCCTTTCTCCAGCTCGACGGCGATGGGTTCGCGCGCCGCGATACGGGGTTCGCTCATGGTGGCTCCCAGGGTTTGGTCTTGTTGTGAAGTCAGCATAACGTGAGGGTCATACCGATTAAACGTCGAATCTGTATGGGTATCCGGAAGGCCGGCGTCAGCGAAAATCGCGCGACGTGGTCTCGAGTTCGCCGAGCAGGGAGCCCCAGTCCTCGAGCCGCTGCGCCACGACGTGGATGACGTCGCCTTCCTTCTGCAGTTCCCCGTCCACCATCAACAGTTGGGCACCCAGCACCTCGCGGCGATAGCGCTCCGTGAGGCTTTGCCAGACGATGAGGTTGGCCGTGCCGTGTTCGTCCTCGACCGTGATGAACACGGTGCCACCCGCGCTCATCGGGTGCTGACGCGTGATGACCAGCCCGCACAGGCGCACGCGCTGTCCGTGCCTGAGCTGACGCAGATCGGTGGTCATGCAACAGCCCAGCGTATCCAGGCGGGGGCGCAGGAAATCCAGCGGGTGGCGGCCGAGGGTGAGGCCGGTGGTGGCGTAGTCCTCGACCAGGTCATCCACCGCGCTCGGAGCCGGCAGATCCGGTACCGCATCCGGCGAGGGGGCATTGCCGAACAGCGGCAGCTCGGCCTGTATACCCAGGGCCTCCCAGCGGGCCTGGTGGCGATGACCGCCGAGTCGGGCCAGGGCGCCTGCAGAGGCCAGGGTTGCCAGCTCGTGGCGGGCCAGTCCGGCGCGATGCGCCAGGTCGGCGAGGTCGCTGAAGGCCGTCGCGTCGCGGGCGGCGACGATACGTTCGCCGGCAACGGCCCTGAGTCCCTTCACCATGCGCAGACCCAGCCGCAGCGCCGGTCTTCCCCGGTCGTTCGTGGTTTCCAGCGTGCAGTCCCAGTCGCTGGCCAGAACATCCACCGGGCGTACCTCTACGCCGTGGCGACGCGCGTCCTGCACGAGCTGCGAAGGCGCGTAAAAACCCATCGGCTGGCTGTTGAGCAGGGCACAGGTGAAGGCCGCGGGGTAGTGGTGTTTCAGCCAGGCCGAGACGTAGGCGAGGAGGGCGAAGCTCGCGGCGTGCGATTCCGGGAAGCCGTATTCGCCGAAGCCCTGGATCTGCTGGAAGATCTGCTCGGCGAAGTGCGTGTCGTAGCCGCGCTCGCGCATACCGGCGACCAGCCGGGCATGAAAGCGCTGCAGGGTGTCGCGCCGCCGCCAGGAGCCGATGGCGCGTCGCAGCTGGTCGGCCTCGCCGGCGGAGAAGCCGGCCGCCACCATGGCGAGCTTGATGACCTGTTCCTGGAAGATGGGTACGCCCAGTGTGCGTTGGAGCACCGCGCGCACGTCCTCGCTCGGGTAGGTGACGGGTTCCAGGCCCTCGCGGCGTTTCAGGTAGGGATGCACCATCTGCCCCTGGATCGGGCCGGGCCGCACGATGGCCACCTCGATGACCAGGTCGTAGAAACAGCGCGGCTTGAGGCGCGGCAGCATGCTCATCTGCGCGCGTGACTCGATCTGGAACACGCCCACGGTATCGGCCCGGCAGATCATGCCGTAGACGGCGGCGTCCTCGGCCGGCACGTCGGCCAGCGTGAGTGCGCGGCCGTGATGCGTGGTCACGAGATCGAAACAGCGGTGCACCGCGCTGAGCATGCCCAGGGCCAGGCAATCGATCTTGAGCAGGCCCAGGGCGTCGAGATCGTCCTTGTCCCACTGGATGACCGTGCGTTCGGGCATGGCCGCGTTCTCGATCGGCACCAGGCTGGATAGCCTTTCACGGGCGATGACGAAGCCGCCGACGTGCTGGGAGAGGTGGCGGGGGAAGCCCAGCAGTTCCTCGGCCAGCATGATGATGCGCCGGATGACGGGGTTTTGCGGGTCCAGCCCGGCCTCGCGGACGCGCTCCTCGGGGATGCCGCTTTCCCACCAGGCCAGCGAGTGCGTGAGCTGCTCGATCTGGTCCGCCGGCAGGCCGAAGGCGCGTGCCACGTCGCGCAGGGCGCTGCGTCGCCGGTAGGTGATGAGGGTGGCGGTGAGGGCGGCGCGTTCGCGGCCGTACTTGCGGTAGATGTACTGGATGACCTCCTCGCGCCGCGCGTGCTCGAAATCCACGTCGATGTCCGGCGGCTCGCCGCGTTCCTTCGAGACGAAGCGTTCGAACAGCATGTCCATGCGGCTGGGGTCCACCGAGGTGATGCCCAGGCAGTAACAGACGGCGGAGTTGGCCGCCGAGCCGCGGCCCTGGCAGAGGATGTTGCGGCTGCGCGCGTAGCGCACGATGTCGTAGACGGTGAGGAAGTAGGGCTCATAGCCGAGTTCGGCGATGATGCGCAGTTCGTGTTCCACCAGGTCGACCACGCGCTGCGGGGCGCCTGCCGGCCAGCGCTCGGCCATGCCGGCCTGGGTCAGGCGGCGCAGATGACCCGAGGGCGTCTCGCCGGGCGGCACGTCGTCGTCCGGGTATTCATAGCGCAGCATGTCCAGGGAGAAACGGCAGCGCCCGGCCGCGTGCAGGGTTTCGTCCAGCCAGGCGCGTGGATAGCGGCGGGCGAGATGTTCGGGGGTGTGCAGGTAGCGCTCGGCGTTGGCCGCGAGCCGGTAACCGGCCTGCTCCAGGGTGCAGCGGTGCCGGGTGGCGGTGAGTACGTCGGCCACTGGCTGGCGCTCCGGGACATGCATGAGCGCGTCGTTACTGGCCACGATGGGCAGCTCATAGAGCTCGCCGAGTTCGCGTACGTGTCGCAGCAGACGGCGCTCGCCCTGCCGGAACTGCCGGGTGGCGGCCAGGTACAGGCGATCGGGAAATCGCTGCCGGGCCCATTCGATATGGACCTCGGGGAAGCCGATTTCATCGACCGGCAGCAGTGCCAGGCAGCCGGGCAGGCCGTCGTCGAGGTCTTGCCGGGTGAGTCGGTAGCCGCCCTTGTCGGCCCGTCGCCGGGCACGGGTGACGAGGCGGGAAAGCCGCCCATAGCCCTCGGTCCCCATCGCCAGCAGGGTGAGGCGCGGGCCGTCTTCGACTCGTACCTGCGTGCCGATGAGCAGCCTGATCCCCGCCTCGCGGGCGGCACCATGCGCACGTACCACGCCGGCGAGCGAACACTCGTCGGTCAGGGCCAGAGCCCTGTAGCCCAGGTCCGCGGCCCGCCGCACCAGTTCCTCCGGGTGCGATGCACCGGTGAGAAAGCTGAAGTTGCTCAGGCACTGCAATTCGGCAAAGGCGGGCAGTGTCTCGTGCATGGCCGCCACCGGTCAGGCGAAAAAGCCGTGCAGATACCAGGCCGGCGGCGGACCGGGATCGCGGAATATCCAGAGCAGGGCCTGCGCGGCCGAGACGGCGACGAAGTAGTCGCGCAACACGGCATGGCCGTCCCACCAGCCACCCTGGATACGCTCCGGACCATCCAGGATCTGCAACTCGCCGTCCAGTGCCGGGCGCCCCCGTCGTTCGCCCAGGCGTCGGGGCTGGGGCAGCAGCCAGAGCGGGCGTTCCGGGGTGTACGCGAAGGCCGTCGCGCCGCCGGGCGGGGCGTATTGCCAGGCGCGCTCGGGGCGATGGTCGGCGCATTCGCCGATACTGTGCACGGCTGCCTCGCCCAGGCGTGCGTACAGTTGTTCGAGCAGCGCACCGATGTGGCCGTCCGGCGCCGCATCCTCCCGGAACAGGGGCCGGCTGTGCTCTTCAAGCGGGGCGGTTTCGGTCGTCTGGAGCACGAGGCGTTCCACCGGCCCGGGGAGGGGTTCCCGGGCGAGTCGCTCGCGGAACAACGTGAGCAGGTGCTGGGGGCTGCGGCTCGGCTCCGCCAGTCCCAGCGTGACGCGGACCGGTTCACCTACCTCGGGCTGGAGTTCCAGCAGCAGGCGCAATGCCCCCAGGCCGCGGCCGCGCAGGAATCCCTCTATCTCCTGCAGCAGTCGGCGTAACGGGAATTGCAGGGCATCGACCTGGTCGAGCAGCGCCGGCAGGAGGATCTGCCCCCGATAGCATTCGGCGGCGAGAAACCTGGCCGGCGGCTCCTGGCGCAGGCCGTACAGTCGGTCGAGGGTGGCGACGAAATCCGGTCCCAGGCGCTGGGCGAGTCCGCTGCGCGGCAACCGGCGGCAATCGCCCAGCCGCTTGAGGCCCATGGCCCGCAACGTCGATTCGATTTCCGGCTGCCGGAGGCTGGCGACCGGCATCTCGTCCAGCTTCTCGGACAATCGCTCGTGGTCCGTAAGCACCAGCGGCAGGCCGTTGCGCGCGAAGAGCCAGGCGGCCTGGGCGGTGGGGGCCACCGCCAGGCGGCTGCGATATCCGAGCGCCGTCAGCCCGTCCCGGACATGACCCTGAATCGTCTCGAGGCCGCCGAACAGGCGCAGGCTGCCGGCGATCTCGAGGTTGAGGCCGTCAGTCTCCACCAGGCTCAGCCATGAAGTGTACTGGCCGGCCCACTGGGCCAGCCCCTCGAGGGCGGCGGTCTCGGCGGCAGGCGTGCGCATGTGCAGCTTGAGGCCGTCGATCATGGCCTGCGCCGTGGCGAGGGCCGTGCCGGGGCGGATACCGGCCTGCGCGGCGGCCCGGTTGCGGGCGATGACGATGCGACGTGTCCCGCGGGTCTCGTGCACCACCAGCGGGGCGGCCGGGTCTTCCAGCGTGCGCGCGATGGCCTCGAGCGGCAGGTGGGGCAGGTAGAGGCTAAGCCACAGCATGGCGCGGGGCGAGTTCCACGGGAGTCTGCAGCATGCCCGCCCGGCGCTTGATGATTTCCACGGCCATGTGTGGGGCTTGCGTGGACTGTGAGCCACCGCGCAGGCGCAGGCGCAGGGCGGCGGGTGAAGGGTTATGCATGACCGCCGGGGGGCGGTAGAGAAAACCCAGGCTGTCGCCGGCCTCGGCAGCGAGTTGCAGGCGCCGCAGGGCATGTGGATCGCGCGGGGTCAGCCAGCCCGCGGCCGCGCCGATGGCGGGATTGCGCAGGCATTGCTCCATGGCCCAGGCCGCCTGGCCGTCGTCCTCCGGTATCAGGACCAGCAGGCGGGACAGGTCGACGCCGCCCTGTCGTAGGGCGGGCGCATAAGGGACATGGGGCGGCGCGATCAGGGCCGCCCACAGGCCCGCCCTGGTGAGTGTGGCCAGGGCCGGCAGGATGAGGCTGAACTCGCCGATGCCTTCCCGCTCGGGCAACAGCTCGGTCAGGGCGCCTCGGGGCCAGCCCCGCCCGGGCAGTTCCGCGTCCAGCGGGGCGAAGCCCGTGCTCACGACGGGATGCTGCGCCGCCGATTGTTCCTGGCCGGCACGCCAGATGTCCGGGCGGGCGAGTAGCTGTTCGAGGCTCACAGCGGCTCCCCGTTGCGAATCACGCCCACGCCGATACCCTCGAGTACCAGCGGCTGCTCACGCAGATCGATTTCGATGGGGGCGAAGTCCGGGTTTTCGGGCAGCAGGCTGACGCGGTGGCCGTGGCGCCGGAAACGCTTGACGGTGACTTCGTCGTCGAGGCGGGCCACCACGATCTGTCCGTTGCTGGCCTCGGGGGTGCGGTGCACGGCGAGCAGGTCCCCGTCGAGGATGCCCGCCTCGCGCATGCTCATGCCGCGTACCCGCAGCAGGTAGTCCGCGCGCGGGCGGAACAGGGCGGGGTCGAGTCGGTAGTGGGTCTCGACGTGCTGTTCGGCCAGGATGGGCTGGCCCGCCGCGACACGGCCCACCACCGGCAGCCCGGCAGAAGGCTCGACCAGCCGGATGCCGCGCGAGGAACCGCTGAGCAGTTCGATGACGCCCTTGCGGGCTAGCGCGCGCAGGTGGCTTTCGGCCGCGTTGGGTGAGCGAAAGCCCAGGGACTGGGCGATCTCCGCGCGCGTGGGCGGCAGGCCGTGCGCCGCGATGTGGTCACGGATGAGGGCGAGAACCTGCTGTTGACGGGGTGTCAGGGTGTCCATGAAGAGACCTGTATATAATCACAGTACTGTAATTATATACAGGTCTCCTGTCCCGGCAATGGGGCGGCGGGAATCAGCTGAGCAACGGCTCGGTCTGGCGGCGGGCCAGATAGCGCTCGAAATCGCGCGCGGGCAGGGGAGGGCTGAACAGGAAACCCTGGTAGACGTTGCAGCGCAGCTTTCTCAGCATGGCCAGCTGATCGGCCGTCTCCACGCCCTCGGCGGTGACCTTGAGCTTGAGGCTGCGGGCCATGGCGATGATGGCGCGGATGATGGCGGCATCGTCCGGATCGCTGACCAGGTCGCGCACGAAGGACTTGTCGATCTTGACGATGTCGATGGGGAAGCGCTTGAGGTAGCTCAACGACGAATAGCCGGTGCCAAAGTCGTCCAGCGAGATGCTCACGCCCCGTTCGCTGAGTTCGTGCAGAATGCCGACGTTTTCCTCGGCATTGCTCATGATCAGGCTTTCCGTGATCTCGATATCGAGGTAACGACTCGCCATCTGGTGCTGTTCCAGGATACGCGCAACGATCCCGGGCAGCCCCGTGTTGACCTGGCCGATGGACAGGTTCACGGCCAGCGGGATGGGCGCATAACCTGCCTCGCGCCAGAGCGCATGCTGTCGGCAGGCCGCGTTCAATATCCACTCACCCAGGGGCACGATCAGGCCGGTTTCCTCGGCCAGCGTGATGAACTTGTCAGGCGGGATCAGCCCCAGCTTGGGATGCTCCCAGCGCACCAGTGCCTCCGCACCGGTGAGTGTGCCGGTTTGCACATCGACCTGTGGCTGGAAATGCAGCAGGAACTCGTCCTGTTCCAGGGCCCGGCGCAGGCTGCTTTCCAGTGAGAAACGCTCGTAGGCGTTGTTGGCCAGTTCCGGGGTGTAGAACTGGAAGGTGTTGCGTCCCATCTCCTTGGCACGGTACATGGCCACGTCGGCGTTCTTGATCAGCGTGGTGGCATCGCGCCCGTCTCTTGGATACAGGCTGATGCCGATACTCGTCGTCAGGTAGATTTCGTCCTCGTTGAGACGGAAGGGTTTCGAAAGGGTCGCGAGGATCTTGCGCGCGACCCGGCCGATGCTCTCGGTATCGTAAATACTGTCCAGGATGATGGTGAACTCGTCGCCACCGAGCCGCGCCACGGTGTCGTCCTCGCGCACGCAGGCCGAGAGCCGCTGGGCGACTTCCTGCAACAGCCGGTCGCCGACGGGATGCCCCTGCGAATCGTTGATGTTCTTGAAGCGGTCGAGGTCGAGGAACAGCAGCGCCAGCTGCGAGTGCTGGCGATGGGCGTGGTGTATTGCGTGCTGCAGCCGATCGTTGAACAACAGCCGGTTGGGCAGGTTGGTCAGCGGATCGTGGTGGGCGAGGTGATCGAGCTGCTCCTGCGAGCGCTTGAGCACGGTGATATCGTCGAACACGGCCACGTAATGCGTCGGTTGCCCGGACTCGTCTTTGACTTCACTGATGGTCAGCCAGGCCGGGTAGACTTCGCCGTTCTTGCGCGAATCCCAGATCTCGCCCTGCCACTGGCCGTGTTCGCGGATCGATGTCCACATCGCGTCATTGGCTTCGGGATCCTCGGCCAGCGCCTGGATGACATGGGAGACCTTGCCCTCGACTTCGTCGCTGCGGTAACCCGTGATCTCGGAAAAGGCCTTGTTGATCGCCACGATGTGAAACTCGCTGTCGGTGATCGAGACACCTTCGACGGTGTTCTCGAAAACCGTAGCCGACAACCGTAGCTTTTTCTCGGTTTCCTTCTGCTGGGTGATGTCGATCAGGCTAACGGGGATATTCGTGTACTCCGCGTCGCGCAGCGGGAACGTGAGTTGCATCAGGACCCGCAGCCGTCGCCCGTCCAGCGTCCGGTAACTCGTGTCGGTGAGGAAATGGTGTTTGCCCTCGGCCAGCGCGATGATCTTTTCGCGCAGCGCAGGCATGGATTCGGGGGACATCACGGCGGGAAGGGCGGCCAACAGCTGTTCCTTGGACTCGGCACCGAACATCGCCAGCGTGACGTCGTTGACGTCCTTCACCCGGATCAGCTTGCAGGCCTCGACCAGGAACTCGGGGTGTTCGTCGAGATAGGCCTCGATGTCGGCCAGGTCCTCGGGGGGCAGCGCATCGATCCGCTGCTTGAGCGCGGAATAGTCCTCCTCCCACAGCGATACGGCCGCGTTCTGAAAAATGCTGCGATAGCGGCGTTCGTTCTCCCGCAGGGCCTGCTCGGTCTGCTTGCGGGCGCGAATGTCCTCTTTCAGCTCGGCCGTTAGCAGGTGATTACCGATCGCGTCGACCACCCGGCCGCTGAGCCCCTGGAACAGGCGCATTTCCTCCTCCGACCAGCTGCTTTCGACGGTCGTACAGCGGTGCATCATGAGCAGCCAGGGTTTGCCGGTGCTGGGGTGCAGGGTGGTGCACAGGCCGCGCTTGATCCCGTAGTGCCCGCGCAGGCTCTCCTCGAGCCCCGCATCGTCCGGCGCCAGGTGCACCGGCTGATCGCTCGCGAGGCAGCGGCTCATCAGCTGGGCCGTGTTGGCCGACATGAACAGGTCGATGCCGCTGGCCGATTCGGCCTGGTGCGGGCGCCGCACCTCGGCACGCACCGTCCAGGCGTCGGCCGCCGGGTCGCAGGGATGCACGAACCACACGCGGTCCACGTCGAACATGTCGAGCATCTCGCGGCCCATGCTTTCCAGGAGGTCCTCGAGCCGCGGCGCCCGCATGATCAGCGAGGAGATGCGGTCCATGAGCGAGAGGTAACGTTCACGGCGTCGCGCCGCCTGGGCGGCGACCTGCTGCTCGGTGATGTCCTGCAGGGTGCCGACGATCCGGTAGGCCCCGGTTTGCGGGTCGCGGTCGATCAGCGCCTGTTGCCGCACGGAGCGTGTGACGCCGTCGGCGCGCAGGATGCGATGCTCGACCTCGAAGCCCACGTGCTCCTCCAGTGCCCGGCTCACGAGTCGGCGAATGGTCGGCCTGTCGTCCGGGTGCACGCAGTGCAGGAAGCCTTCGTAGGTGGGTTGGGCCGTGCCGTGTTCGAGCCCGAAGATCCGGTACATCTCGTGCGACCACCAGAGGTCCTGCGTGATGGCATCCCATTCCCAGTTGCCGACATGCGCGATCGACTGGGCCTCGCTCAGGCGCTGCGTGATCTCGCGCAGCGAGGCCTCGGCGGCACGTTGGCGCGTGATGTCGTGAATGACGTGAATCTTGCCCGTGAGTCGCTGCCGTGCGTCGCGCACCTCCGAGGTGGTGACCTCGCCGATCACGGGCGTGCCACGGGCATGCAGGAAGCGGTATTCCGATCCCGGTTCGCCCGCGGAGAGAGGCTGCCCAGCTACGGCAGGATCCAGCAGATCCTCCAGGCGACGCCCGGCCAGGGCCACGAGCTCGTAGCCGAGCAGGCGGGTGGCGGCGCGATTGGCGGTCAGAATTGCCCCGCCCGCATCGACGTAGATCACGGCATCCGGCAGCGAATGAAAAATGGCATCGAATTCGGCCCGTGCACGTTCCAGGGAGGCTCTGCCGCCGAGGGCGTGGTTCGGTGCGGGCTCTTGATGCTGACGCGACAGTCGCAGGTGGGCGATACGCCACAAGGCCAGCAGCGTGGCCAGCAGTAGCAGGCCGAGGATGCCGGCGGAGACCGAGATGGCGGGGACGATGTCGGTGGCCGGCAGGGACGGGTGCTCTGCCAACGGAGACCCGAGCGTGGAACCGGCGGGCCCGACCCAGACCAGGCCGGCAATGAGGAACCAGGCGCCTCGCGGTCCTGTTCTCCGCTCACGTCTGATAATCGGATGGCTCCCTGCGATTGGATGATTTCCCTAGATGCGCCGCCGGGACGACGCCCCTGACTGATCTTATAGACGATTTCGCCACCGGCTGACCAGCCCCGTGTCGGGCGCTAGCGATACCGGCGCATCTGGCCGACCAGCACCCCCTGGATACGCACCCGGTCCGGGCTGAAGATCATGGGCTTGAGCTGGGCGTTCGCCGGGTGCAGGACCACGCGATCCGGGTGCTGCTCGATGCGCTTGAGGGTGGCCTCGCATTCGTCGATCAGGGCCACCACGATCTCCCCGTTGCGCGCCGTATCCCGTTGCTCGATCACGACCCAGTCGCCCTCCAGGATGCCGTCCTCGATCATCGAGTCACCGCGCACCTGCAGCACGTAGCAATGCCCCCGGGTTCGCAGAAAGTCCGGGACCTCGACGTATTCCGGTTGTGGAATGGCCTCGATCGGGTGACCGGCGGCGATGAAGCCGAGCAGGGGCAGGGTATCCATGCCGGGCGCCTCCGCCGACGGTTCGACCAGGCGAATACCCCGTTGCTGCTGGTTCATGGGTTCGACCAGCCCCGCCTCGACCAGGGCCTGGATCTGCTTGTGCAGTGAACCGCGGGAGCGCAGCCCCAGCGCCTCGCAGAGTTCGTCCAGCGTGGGCGGGTGAGGGAAGTCCCGCGCATGCGCCTGAAGGTAGGCGTATATCTCGCGTTGTCGACGGGTCAGTGTGGCCATGGCTGTTGTCCGTTCTCTATTCGTTCTATATAGTCGGGAATAGAACGATTGGAGAACAAGTATGGTCGCAAGCCCCGAGGTAATCAACGACGCCCTCAAGGGCGCGGACCCCGTGGACGGGTTCGTCGAGGCGCTCAAGGCCAAGTACGCCCGACGCATCACCGGTGAACTGGTACTGCCGGCGCAGGCCGCCGCCTACGCGCCGCTCCCGGACGACCTCGATCCCGCCATCGCCGAGGCCCTGAAGGCCCGCGGCATCCAGCACCTCTACAGTCACCAGCGCGAGGCCTGGGATGCCATCCGGGCCGGGCGCCACGCAGTGGTGGTGACGCCGACCGCCTCGGGCAAGACGCTGTGCTACAACCTGCCGGTGCTGCAGGCGGTGCGGGAGTCGCACTGCAAGGCGCTGTACCTGTTCCCGACCAAGGCGCTGGCACAGGACCAGGTCGCCGAGCTGAACGAACTGAATCAGGCCGCTGAGCTGGGCGTGAAGGCGTATACCTTCGATGGCGACACGCCGGGCGATGCCCGCAAGGCCGTGCGTACGCGCGGCGACATCATCGTCTCCAACCCGGACATGCTGCACCAGGGGATCCTGCCGCATCACACCAAGTGGGCCCAGTTCTTCGAAAACCTGCGTTACGTCGTCATCGACGAGGCGCACGTCTACCGCGGGGTGTTCGGCTCTCACGTCGCCAATCTCATGCGCCGGCTGCGGCGCGTCTGCCGCTTTTACGGCAGTGACCCCGTCTTCGTCTTCGCCTCGGCCACGATCGCCAACCCGGGCGAGCTCGCCGGGCAGCTGATCGAGGACGCGGTCGTCACCATCGACCGCAACGGGGCGCCGCGCGGGGCCCGTCATCTCTTGCTCTGGAACCCACCGGTGATCAACCCGGACCTCGGCATCCGCGCCTCGGCGCGCTCGCAGAGCACGCGCATCGCCCGCTCGGCCACCCGGCGGGGCCTGAAGAACATCATCTTCGCCCGCAGCCGCCTGATGGTGGAGGTCCTCACCAAGTACCTGAAGGACGTGTTCGACCACGATCCACGGCATCCGCCGCGGGTCACCGCCTATCGCGGCGGTTACCTGCCCACCGAGCGCCGTGGCACCGAACAGCGGCTGCGCCGGGGTGAGATCGATTGCGTGATCGCCACGTCTGCACTGGAACTCGGCGTCGATATCGGTGCACTCGATGTCTGTGTCCTCAACGGTTACCCGGGGACCATCGCCTCGACCTGGCAGCGGATCGGCCGTGCCGGCCGCCGCCAGCGCACCTCGCTCGGGGTGCTGGTGGCCAGCAGCGAGCCGCTCGACCAGTTCATCGTGCGCAACCCCGAGTTCTTCCTCGGCGCGTCCCCGGAGCACGCGCGCATCGCCCCCGATCAGCTGCTCATCCTGCTCGACCACGTGCGCTGCGCCGCCTTCGAACTGTCCTTTGCGGAAGGCGAGGGCTTCGGCGGCACCGACCCGGAGGCGATGCTGCGTTACCTCGAAGAGGAGGGGGTGCTGCACAAGGAGGGGGAACGCTGGCACTGGATGGCCGACAGCTATCCCGCCAACAGCGTGAGCCTGCGCTCGGTGGCCGACGGCAATTTCGTGGTCATCGATACCACCGACGGTGGCCAGAACATCATCGCGGAGGTCGACTTCTCCAGCGCCCCCATGACCCTCTACGAGGGCGCCATCTACATGGTCCAGGCGAGCCCCTACCAGGTCGAACGCCTCGACTGGGAAGGCCGCAAGGCCTTCGTGACGCGCACACGTGCCGACTACTACACCGACGCGATCGATTACACGCGGCTCAAGATCCTCGAGCGCTTCGATGCCGAGCAGCGCGGGGCCGCCGAATGTGCCCAGGGCGAGGTCCACGTGGTGCGGCGCATCGCCGGCTACAAGAAGATCCGCTACTACACGCACGAGAACATCGGCTACGGCAACATCAACCTGCCGGACCAGGAGATGCATACCACCGCCGCGTGGTGGCAGCTCGCCCCCGACACGCTGGATGGGGCCTTTGCCAGCCGGCAGGAGGCACTGGATGGTTTCCTGGGCGCGGCCTACGCCATGCACCACGTGGCCGCGCTGCGCCTCATGTCCGAGGCCCAGGACCTCGGGCGCGCGGTGGGTGACGGCGATGCCCGGTGGTTCGCCACCGTCGGTGCCAACGGCCGCGGGCGCCTGCGCGGGCCCGACGGTGAAGAGCGCGGCGATGCGCTTGATGCCGACCGTTTCAGCCCCACGGTGTTCCTCTACGACAACTACCCGGGGGGCATCGGCCTCACGCAGCCGCTGTTCGACATTCGTACCCGGGTCGTGAGCGACGCCCTCGAACTCGTCGCGGCCTGCGGCTGCCAGTTCGGCTGCCCCGCCTGTGTCGGCCCGATCCTGGCCTCGGACGAACAGCGCGGCTACTCACCCCGCCAGGCCGCCGTTCGGGTCCTGCAGCTCTTCCGTGATGGCGGCTGACACCCTCTCACGTCTGCGGGCGCTCGCCCGCGAAGCCGGCTGCGCCGGGCCGGCGTCCACGGCAGCGACCGATGACACGATGAACCGGCTGCGTGCCCTGCAGCGCGTGCGCGGGCGCCAGCAGGATGCGGTCACGCCCACACCGGCGGGGCAGGGTGGCCTCGCCAGCGAGGTGGCGCTCGCTCGACGGCTGGGCGGCGAACGTGTCGAAGACGGCTTGATCCGTGTGCGCTCAACGCATCCCCTGCCACCTGATTGGTCGGAGCGCGACCTGGGCCTGCCGGGTCAGTCTGTCACTGCCCCCGGACTCGTGTTCCTGGACACGGAAACCACGGGGCTGGCCGGGGGCAGCGGCACGCTCGCCTTTCTGGTGGGCACCGTACGCATCCGGGGCGGGGCGCTTCACCTGGCGCAGTACCTCATCACCCGGTATGACGCGGAAGCCCCGATGCTTCGCGCGCTCCGCGCCGAAAGCGTGCAGGACGCCCAGGCCTGGGTGACCTACAACGGCAAGAGCTACGATCTCCCGCTACTGGAAACGCGCTCCCGCCTGCAGGGGCAAGGGGCGTGGGTGGCACTCCCGGACCACCTGGACCTGGTCCACGGCGTACGCCGTGGCTTTGCCGATCGGTGGCCCGATTGTCGCCTCGTCACCGCCGAGCGCCGGCTCCTCGGGCTGATCCGTCACGACGACCTGCCGGGCGCCGAGGCGCCGGAGGCCTGGTTTCGCTACCTGCGTCACGGCGATCCCGCACGCCTGGTCCGCGTTGTCGACCACAACCGTCAGGATCTGCTGTCGCTGGTCGCCCTGTTGCCGGTCGTCAGCCGCCTACACCACGAACCGCACCGGTTTGCCGCCAACCCCCTTGGCATTGCGCGTCATGTGTACAGCGCCGGCAAAGACCCGGACAGGGCCATGGCCATCCTCAAGCAGGGCCGGGAGGTGCTCGACGCCGAGGGCGTGCTCGAGCTGGCCCGCTGGGCGAGGCGCCACGGGGACGAGGCGCTGGCGGTGTCGATCTGGGAAGAGCTGGCCGCGCGGGGTCACCAGGGCGCACTCGAAGCCCTGTCCAAGTACCTGGAACACGTACGCCGCGATTATGGACGCGCACTCGAACTCGCACGTCAACTGCGCCCGGCGCATCACCACAGGCCCCGCGTGGAACGCCTTCAGGCCAAACTCGCACGCGTCCCGGATACGTGCTAAAGCTGTCTCCAGGGGGTGTCCGAGGGCGTCATTTCCTCGAAACACTGTTAATAAATACGTATAACTATCGGAACGTAAAGGATATGTAGTCGTCCTTGTGCGCGTGACAAAGTTTTGCATTGTGAGCCTTGTCACAAATGTCAGGTTAGTCACATAATGCACTCATGGCATCAAAGAGCGAGCACCCATGAGCATACGAGTCCTGACAACCGGAGAGATCGGCAAATACTGCGGGGTCCACTTCCGCACCGTCATCCGCTGGATCGAGCGCGGCGAACTCAAAGGCTACAAGTTGCCCGGCCGCGGCGACCATCGCGTACAGCTGGACGATTTCCTCGCGTTCCTGCGCTGCAACGCCATGCCCATCCCACCCGAATTCCAGCAGGCCGAGTCGAACCGACGGGTGCTGGTGACCGACGACGATCCGAACATGGCGCGCGCGATCGCGCGCACCCTGTCACGTGCCGGTTATGACACCCGGGTGGCGAACGACGGCCTGCAGGCCGGTATTCTGCTGGAGTCGTTCAAACCGGGCCTGATGACCCTCGACCTGCGCATGCCCGGCCTGAGCGGTTTCCAGGTCCTGGAGTTCATCCGCGAGGAGTCCCTGCAGGAGGGCCTGCGAATCCTGGTCGTGTCGGCGTTGGAAGAGGCCGAGCTCAAGCGCGCGTTGGCAGGCGGTGCTGACGACTACCTGATGAAACCCTTCGAGAATGCCGAGCTGGTTACGAAGGCCCAGGCCCTGCTGCCCCTGGCCGCACGGGAAGGCTGAGGAGGGCGCCGATGAAACCCGAAATCACGAGGTTGGCATGGGTGCTGGCGCCGGCGGCATCGCCAGTGTGGGCGGCGGCGGACCCGGTGGCCGCCGCCGGCATGCCGGTGTGGCTCTGGGCCGTAGCGGGGGTGCTCGCGGTCGTCCTGGTGCTGCTGGGGGTGCTGCTCCTCTCGCCCGCGCCCCGGCGCCCCGGAGGCGGGGAGGAGCATGAATCCCGTGTGGGCGAGCAGGCGGGCGCCGCATTGCGCCGTGCGGCGAGCACGGACCGAGTGAACCGCCCGTACATGGGGCGCCGTGTCCTCGTGGCCGAGGACAACCTCACGAGTCAGCTCGTGCTCAAGCGCCTGCTGGAGCATCTCGGGCTCGAGGTGGACATCGCACCGAACGGGCGCCGGGCAGTGGAGCTTTGCCGCGACCACGAGTACGCGGCCGTCCTGATGGACATCCGCATGCCCGTGATGGACGGACTGAGCGCCACGCGGCAGATTCGCGACACCCAAAAGGGACGGAACCTGCCCGTGATCGGGGTGACGGCGGACACGCTGCGCATTGACCAGGGGGTCTGCCTCGAGGCAGGCATGGACGACTACATCGAGAAGCCGGTGCGCAGGCTGGCGCTGATCCGGGTCCTGGCGCGATGGATCGAGGTCCCGGTACTGGCCGACTCGGGACAGGGCATCGCCTCGGCAGTGGTCGAGGATGGGGCCTTCGAGGCGCGTTTCCTGGCCCGGCTCCGCGAGCAGGTCACGGAGCTTGCGCCCCATACCGTGCGCCTGGTCGGGGACAGTTACCTGGCCGAAACGCGACGGCTGCTGGATCGGATCAATCACGCCATGAGCCAGCGCGATCAGGGCCCCATCTTCAGTGGCCTGTCACGGTTGAAGGCGAGCAGCCTCGACGTGGGTGCGGACACCATGGCCGACATGGCCGATGCCATGGTCGCCACGCTCGAGCGCAGTGCCATGGGCGAGGCGGGCCAGATTCTGCGGCGCATGTGGGGGGAGTTCGAGCGGCTCGAGCACGTGCTCGGGCGGCTCGCCGCCGCGGAGGAAGACGGCGATCACAGTCGGCTGGCCTGAACCGAAGGCGATCGCCGCGCCGGCACCGGGCTGTAATTGTAAATTTTTGTGAAAAAACATGGGGAATCAGTCGGATAGCGTCGTTTATTGAGCATAATTGGCACGCGCAACCACTCCCATAACAAGGCAGGCTGCGGCGACCCCGTCGCCGGTCCCGAACTTGCCGATGCGCCCAAACGCAGGACAGTGAAGACATGATGTTCGAACGTCTCAGGCAGTGGATCGAACGCCACGACGCGCGGGCCGCCAGCCCGTCCGAGGCGGTCGCTTCCCCCGCGACACCGCCGGTGCGGACGGGCGCGACGCCGGCCGGAAACGACGCCCCGCGCAGCCTGGCCGACGTCAGTGTCGTATTCGCCAACGGCCTGCTGCGCCCGCCACGCGCCGACGCCGCACCCACCGTTCCGGGGCCGCTCGAGCGCACGATCTACGCCGAAGTGCTCAAGGTCCTGAAGACCGGTGTGACGCCGGACAGCCTGCCGGGCTGCCCGGGTGTCATCACCCGTCTGCTGGAGGTGCTTCACAGCGAGAACTCCACCTATCACGACGTCGTCGCGCTGGTGGAACAGGAGCCGCTGGTCGCCACGGAGGTGATCAAGGTCGCCAATACCCCGCTGTTTCGCCCGAAATCCGGCGAGGTCACCAGCCTGGAAGTGGCCGCCCAGCTGCTGGGGATGCGCCAGCTCGCGGCCGTCGTCTCCACCGTGCTGATGAAGCGGATCTTCAACATCAAGCCCATCTACTTCAAGATGTTCGGCAAGTACCTGTGGGAGCACTCCCAGCAGTGCGCCGTGGCCAGCCGCTACCTGGCGAAACGGGCAGGGGAGGACGAATTCACCGCCTATCTCGTAGGCCTGCTGCACGATATCGGCAAGCTGGTCATCTTCCAGGAGCTCCTCAACGCGCTCCGCGACACCCATCCGGGCGTCCACCCCAACGCCGAGATGCTCGCGGAAATCATCCACGAGACCGCGGCGCAGCTCTCCTGCGTCTCCCTCAAGCACTGGCAGATGCCGGTGGCGATCCAGTCCGCCATCTGCGAGCAGGCCCGGGTCACCGACCCGGAGAAGCTGTCCTCACTGGGGTACATCCTGTACGCGGCGAATATCTTGAGCGAGATCTGGCTGCTGCGCCAACAGCATCTCCTGGATGACGGCGGCGCGCGCCGCCTGCTGGGCGAGCACGGCCTCGACGCCGCGCTGCTCGACGACATCTTTTCGGTTACCAAAGCTGATTGAAGCGGCTTGAGAAACGCCCCGGCAGGAGCGCCGGGGTGGTTTCTTTCTATCTTTTTGCAAAACCCGGTGCGGAACAGGGCATGGGGATGCCAGCCCAGTGGTCGTTCACTATGCGCCTTATGCGGTTTCGGTCTTATTTATACGATTTAACATAATATATATTATGCGTACTAATAGATGCGGATGCCGGAGGGACTCGCCCGGCCCTTGGACGACCACGGAAAGTACTTAACTTATCCAAGCAAAGTGCGAAATTTCCACGACAAATACGAAATTAGTCTGGACTGCCCCCGGTATCGTAGACACCCCCAAGCCTCACATTGAGGCCTGTTCGAAGGCCTCGGGACTCATGCCGCCCAGATGACTGTGACGGCGGGTTCGATTGTAGAACATCTCGATGTAATCGAAGACATCTGCACGCGCCGGGTCGCGGGTTTTATAGACGCGTTTCTTGATACGCTCCTTTTTCAGGCTGCTGAAGAACAACTCGGCAACGGCATTATCCCAGCAGTTACCGCGGCGGCTCATGCTGGGCTCAAGGTTGTGCTCTCTAAGGAAGCGCACCCAGTCGTCGCTGCCATATTGGGAGCCTTGATCTGAGTGCACGATCAC